>Ga0308156_1000011_pt1 | contig 960482 bp, 901 predicted proteins | sample PhyAR2_FD_201041 | JGI IMG/M metagenome (GOLD analysis project Ga0308156, IMG submission 201041) | Phyllosphere microbial communities from UC Gill Tract Community Farm, Albany, California, United States - DLSL A.R2 | ecosystem: Host-associated > Plants > Phyllosphere > Unclassified | place... | reverse complement strand
GACCAGTGGAGCCGAGGGGACGGCGACACCGCACGCGCCCGTTGGAGCCCGCTCGGCCCGAACTCCTGCAAAACCCTCCGCGCGGGGCCGACGGGAGCAGCCGACGCCGGATGTGCAGGAGTTCGGTACCGACCAGTGGAGCGGAGGGGACGGCGACACCGCACGCGCCCGTAGGAGCCCGCTCGGCCCGAACTCCTGCAAAACCCTCCGCGCGGGGCCAACGGGAGCCGCGGGCGCCCGATGTGCAGGAGTTCGGTACCGAGCAGTGGAGCGGAGGGGACGGTGACACCGAACGCGCGCCCGTAGGAGCCCGCTCGGCCCGAACTCCTGCAAAACCCTCCGCGCGGGGCCGACGGGAGCAGCCGACGCCGGATGTGCAGGAGTTCGGGTCGCAATTCGGCGCCGCGAGCGATGTGTGCCCGCCCAGGCCTGTAGACGTGGCGCCGGTGACGTGGCGGGGGTCGGACGTGGCGGGGTCAGCCGCCGGCGAGGGCGTCGACGGCGAAGCGGATGTGGCGCTCGGCGAGGTCGGCGGCGGCCGCACCGTCGTGTCGCTCGATGGCGTCGAGCAGTTCCTCATGCTGCGCGTGCAGGATCGTGGCCAGTCCCTCCCAGTCCCGGTAGTCGCGGAGGGCGTCGAGGATGCGGCTGCTCAGCGACTCCCGGATCGCCACGGTCATCGAGGCGACGAGACGGTTGCCCCCGGCCTGTGCGATCGCGACGTGGAAGGCGGTGTCGGTGTCGTTGTACTCCGCGGGACCGAGCCCGGCGACGGCGCCCGCGTCGAGCGCCGTCCGGATCGCTGCGATCGCCTCGGCATCCGCGTTCCGCGCGGCGAGTTCGGCGCTCGATCGTTCGAGCACGATGCGTGCCTCGATGACGTCGGGGTAGGGGTAGTTCGCGAGAGCGGCGTGCAGCCGCAGGAAGCGGGTGAGCGCGGCGTCCGGCAGCGCGGCGACGAACGTCCCCGCGTCCGCGCCCGCACCGACCTGGGCGCGCAGCACGCCCTGCCCCTCGAGGACGCGCACGGCCTCGCGGACGCCCGCGCGACTCACCCCCAGGCGTGCGGCGAGCTCGCGCTCCGAGGGGAGCGGGTCGTCGACCTGCAGCGACCCCGACATGATCTGGTCCTCGATCGCCTGGATGACGAGTTCGTGCGCGCGACTGCGCTGCACGGGTGTCCATTCCGGGGTGCGCTGATCTGTCACCGGGGTATCCTCTCGCCTTCGAGCCGAACGCAACCGGCGGGTTGACGTCGCCGAGGCCGGGGTCTACTGTACCGCAGAGGTCAGACCAATCGATACGCCCTCTGCGCCGCGTAATCCCCCTCGAAGGACGATGATGAGCCCCGTCAGCCGACAGCTCCCCGATCCGCGCGAACTGCTCGAACTCATGCAGTTCAAGAAGCCGGATCTGAACGCCAAGCGTCGCCGTCTCGCTGCGGCCCTCACGATCGACGATCTCCGGCAGATCGCGAAGCGCCGCACCCCGAAGGCCGCCTTCGACTACACCGACGGCGCAGCGGATGGTGAGATCTCGCTGCAGCGGGCCCGCCAGGCGTTCCGCGACATCGAGTTCCACCCGTCGATCCTGCGCGACGTGTCGCGGGTCGACACCAGCACGACGATCTTCGGCGGCGCCTCCGCCCTCCCCTTCGGCATCGCGCCGACCGGCTTCACGCGGCTCATGCAGACGGAGGGCGAGTACGCGGGCGCCGCCGCCGCGGGGGCCGCCGGCATCCCGTTCACCCTCTCGACGCTCGGGACGACATCGATCGAGAACGTGAAGGCGACCAACCCGAACGGCCGCAACTGGTTCCAGCTGTACGTCATGCGCGACCGCGACATCTCCTACGGCCTCGTCGAGCGGGCCGCCAAGGCGGGCTTCGACACCCTGTTCTTCACCGTCGACACCCCCGTCGCCGGTGCGCGCCTGCGCGACAAGCGCAACGGGTTCTCCATCCCGCCGCAGCTGAGCGTCGGCACGATCGTCAACGCGATCCCCCGCCCCTGGTGGTGGTTCGACTTCCTCACCACGCCGAAGCTCGAGTTCGCGTCACTGACCACCACCGGCGGCACCGTCGGCGAACTGCTCGACAACGCGATGGACCCGTCGATCTCCTTCGAGGACCTCGACATCATCCGCTCACTGTGGCCCGGGAAGATCGTGATCAAGGGCGTGCAGAACGTTCCGGATGCGCGCAAGCTCGTCGATCTGGGCGTCGACGGCCTCGTGCTGTCGAACCACGGCGGTCGCCAGCTCGACCGCGCCCCGATCCCCTTCCATCTGCTGCCCGAGGTGGTACGCGAGGTCGGGCACGACACCGAGATCGCGATCGACACGGGGATCATGGACGGCGCCGACATCGTCGCCTCGATCGCGATGGGGGCGAAGTTCACCCTCATCGGACGGGCGTACCTCTACGGGCTCATGGCGGGCGGTCGGGCCGGTGTCGACCGGGCGATCGCCATCCTCGCAGAGCAGGTCGAGCGCACCATGAAGCTGCTCCAGGTGAGCGAGCTCGCCGAGCTGACCCCGGCTCACGTGACCCAGTTGCAGCGTCTCACACCGCGCGCCACGGGCGACGTGCGGGTCTGACGCGCACGGTAGCGTGACGGGATGCTGCCCGTCGTCCTTCGCACCGCACGCCTCGAGCTCTCGGCGCCGACCGCATCCGACGCTCAGGCCATCTACGACGCGTGCCAGGATCCTGCGATCGGGCATTTCACGACCGTGCCCTCGCCGTACCTGCGCGCGTACGCCGACGAATTCGTGGCGCAGACCGCCGAACACTGGGACGACCTCTCGCACGCCACGTGGGCGATCCGCCTCGACGGTGCGCTGTCGGGGATGATCGGCCTGCACCATCTGCATGGGACGGGATCCGCGGAGCTCGGCTTCTGGGTGACGGCCCAGGCGCGCGGTCACGGCATCGTGCGCGAGGCGTCGGAGGCCGTCATCGACTGGGGCTTCTCGACCGACGCACTTGCGCTCGTGCGCCTGGAGTGGCGCGCCGCCGTGGGGAACACCGCGTCCGCGCGGGCGGCCCAGGCGCTGGGCTTCCGGCTCGAGGGGACTCTGCGCCAGGCACTGCGAAACGGCCACGGAGAGCGCAGCGACGGGTGGATCGCGAGTCTGCTGGCGACGGATGATCGCACGCGGCAGGAGTGGCCGATAGCCCTCTGACGCCGTCGGCGGTGCGTGGCAGGATGTCGCCATGCCCGAGATGCCGGAAGTCCAGGGACTCGTCGACTTCCTCGGCGCGCGCCTGACGGGCCTTTCGATCACCCAGGCACGGGTCAGCGCGATCTCCGCGCTGAAGACCTACGACCCGCCGATCGACACCGTCGTCGGCGCCCACGTCGAATCGGTCGCCCGCCACGGCAAGTTCGTCGACATCGCGACGGATGCGGAAGTGCACCTCGTCTTCCACCTGGCGAAGGCGGGCTGGCTGCGCTGGCACGACACCCTGCCGACGACGGTGATCAAACCGGGCCGCTCCCCCATCGCACTGCGGGTGGGCTTCGCCGACGGCTCGGGGTTCGATCTGACCGAGGCCGGCACGAAGAAGTCGCTCGCGGTGTCGGTGGTGCGCGATCCCGCCGATGTTCCCGGCATCGCCCGACTCGGCCCGGATCCGCTGGACCCCGCCTTCACGCGCGACGCGCTGGCGGCGCTTCTCGCGGGACGCCGCACGCAGATCAAGGGGGTCCTGCGGGATCAATCGATCATCGCGGGGATCGGCAACGCGTACTCCGACGAGATCCTCCATGTCGCGCGGCTCTCGCCGTACGCACTGGCCGCCACGCTCGGCGACGCCGAGATCGACACCCTGTACACCGCGACGATCGAGACCCTGCGCGATGCGGTCGAGGCCGCATCCGGCAAACCGCCGGCCGAGCTGAAGGACGCCAAGCGCCGTGGGATGCGGGTGCATGGCCGGCAGGGCGAGGCGTGCCCGGTGTGCGGCGACGTCGTGCGGTCGGTGTTCTTCGCCGACAACTCGCTGGAGTACTGCGCCACGTGCCAGACCGGCGGCAAGGTGCTGGCTGATCGGCGCCTGTCGCGCCTGCTGAAGTGACCGACGTGTCGGTGCATGTCCGGGAATGAAACGGACCACCCGGCGTTGACTAGACTCAGTGCAGAACGTGCTCCGGGGTCGGTGAGAATCCGAACCGGCGGTGACAGTCCGCGAGCGTGATCCTCCGCGAGGAGGGGATCGCCGATCCGGTGGAACTCCGGGACCGACGGTGATGCGACACAGGTCGCGAGTCCGGATGGGAGGCGCACGAGCGCTCAGCGGCGTGTCCGCGAGCGCCGCGACGGCTACCCGGAGCCCGCCGATCAGGAGGCCCGAGACATGCCGGTGAGCGAGACCGAGGAACGCGCGATGGCGCGAGCGCTGGAGCTTGCCCGGCGAGGCCCCGTCGGCGTGAACCCGCAGGTGGGCGCCGTTCTCCTCTCCCCCGACGGCGACGTGATCGCCGAGGGCTGGCACCACGGCGCCGGAACGGCCCACGCCGAGGTCGACGCACTGTCGCAGGCGGATCCGGATGCGGTGCGCGGCGCGACCGCCGTGGTCACCCTCGAGCCGTGCAACCACACCGGCCGCACCGGACCGTGCGCACTCGCGCTCATCGACGCGGGCGTCGCCCGGGTCGTCTACGCGATGAGCGATCCCACCCCGACCGCATCCGGCGGTGCCGAGCGCCTGCGCGCCGCCGGCGTCGAGATCGAGTCGGGTGTGCTCGCCGACCAGGCGCACGAGCTGCTCGCCTCGTGGACCGAGGCCCAGCGTCTGGGCCGCCCGCACGTCACCCTGAAGTGGGCGCAGAGCCTCGACGGCCGTGCGGCCGCGGCCGACGGCTCCAGCCAGTGGATCACCGGCTCCGAGGCCCGAGAAGATGTGCACCGTCGGCGCGCGAGCGCGGACGCGATCGTCGCGGGCACCGGCACCGTCCTCGCGGACGATCCGGCGCTGACCGCGCGCACGCCCGACGGCGGGCTGCGGCCGACCCAGCCGCGACCCGTCGTGGTCGGCGAACGCGACATCCCCGCCGACGCGGCCGTGCACCGCCACCCGAAGGATCTCTGGCACCTGCGCACGCGCGATCTGCACGAGGTCATGGCCACCCTGCATGAGCGTGGCATCCAACGGGTCTTCGTGGAGGGCGGCCCGCATCTGCAGAGCGCCCTGCTGCGCGAGGGTCTCGTGGACGAGCTGTTGACCTACGTCGCTCCCGTGCTGCTCGGCGGCGACCGCGTCGCCCTCGACGACCTCGGCGTCGCCGACATCTCCCAGGCGCGTCGCCTGCAGCTGATCGAGACCCGCCGGCTCGGCGACGACTTACTGCTCATCTCGCGGCCCGCCGCATCCGCAGACGAGTCCGCCTCCGATCGAGAAGGAGCCCACTGATGTTCACCGGAATCGTGGAAGAGATCGGCACCGTCACGCATACGGAGCCCTCCGGCGACGGTGTACGCCTGACGGTCACCGCCCCGCGAGCGGTATCGGATGCGGCGCACGGCGACTCGATCTCCGTGTCGGGCGTGTGCCTCACGGTCGTCGATCAGGGCGAGGACTGGTTCACGGCCGACGTCATGCGCCAGACGCTCGACGTCACCGCGATCGGCGGTGTCGCCGCGGGGACGCCCGTCAACATCGAGCGCGCGACGGCCGCCGGCGGACGCCTGGGCGGCCACATCGTGCAGGGTCATGTCGACGGCACGGGCCGCGTGCTCGAGGTGCGCCCCGGCACAGAGTGGCGGGTCATCCGCGTCTCGCTGCCCCGAGACCTGGCCCCGCTCGTGGTCGACAAGGGATCGATCGCCCTCGACGGCGTCTCCCTCACGGTGAGCGCCGCCAGCGACCCGTCGGCCGAAGAGGCCTGGTTCGAGGTGTCGCTGATCCCCGAGACTCTCGCCGCCACCACGCTCGGCGAGCGTGTCGCGGGCGACGTCGTCAATCTGGAGACCGACATCCTGGCGCGCCATGTGCAGCGGCTGCTGGCCTTCGCCCCCGCAACGGAAGGTGGCTCGCGATGAGTCTGAGTTCCATTCCCGAGGCCCTCGAGGCCCTCGCCGCCGGTCGTCCGGTGATCGTCGCCGACGACGAGAACCGTGAGAACGAGGGCGACGTGATCCTCTCGGCACAGCTCGCGACCCCCGAATGGATCGCGTGGACGGTGCGCTGGTCGAGCGGCTTCATCTGCGCCCCCATGCCCGCGGAGTGGGCGGACCGCCTGGATCTTCCTCCCATGGTCGAGGTGAACCAGGATGCGCGCGGCACCGCGTACACGGTGAGCGTCGATGCCGCATCCGGTGTCACGACGGGCATCAGCGCCGCCGACCGCGCGCACACGCTGAACGTGCTGGCGGATCCCTCATCCGTGCCGTCCTCGGTGAACCGTCCGGGCCACATCCTGCCGCTGCGCGCGGTCGACGGCGGCGTGCGCGAGCGCGGTGGCCACACCGAGGCGGCTGTCGACCTCATGCGCCTTGCGGGTCTCGAGCCGGTCGGCGCGATCGCCGAGATCGTCGACGAGGACGGCAGCATGATGCGCCTTCCCGGTCTCATGGCGCTCGGCGAGCGCGACGGCATCCCCGTCATCACGATCGAGCAGCTCGTCGGCTACCTGGACGAGGTGGACCCGCGCGAGGAGCCGTCGGCCGCATCCTCGCACCGTCGACGGGTGAGCCTGCGCGCCGAGGCGACGGTTCCCACCTCGCACGGCGAGTTCCGCTTCCTCGCCTACAAGGACCGCGTGACGGGCACCGACCACCTGGCCGTCGTCAAGGGGGAGCTCGAGGATGCGCCGCTCGTGCGCGTGCACTCGGAATGCCTGACCGGCGAGGCGTTCGGTTCGCTGAAGTGCGAGTGCGGGCCGCAACTGGATGCGGCGCTCGACCGCATCGAGAAAGACGGCGGCGTCGTGGTGTACATGCGCGGCCACGAGGGCCGCGGCATCGGTCTCATCAACAAGCTGCGCGCCTACAACCTGCAGGAGCGCGGTCTGGACACGGTCGACGCGAACCTGGCGCTCGGCCTTCCCGCCGATGCGCGTGACTACGCCGCCGCGGCAGGCATCCTCGCCGACCTCGGCGTCGAGCGGGTGCGCCTTCTGACCAACAACACCGACAAGGTCACGCAGCTGCGCGCCCTCGGCCTCGACGTCGTCGAGCAGGTTCCGCTGCTCGTGGGCGTCGGCCCCAATAATCACCAGTACCTCGCCACCAAGCGCGACCGGATGGGACACATCATCGCGGACGAGGACCTCACCGAAGCGCTCGCGCAGATGAAGGAGAACCGATGAGCGGCCACGGCGCCCCCCAGCAGACCGAGATCGACGCCCGCGGCCTTCGCGTCGTCATCGTCGCCGGTACCTGGCACGAGACGATCAGCGACGGACTCATCGCCGGCGCGGAGCGGGTGCTCACCGCATCCGGCGCCGACTACTCGCTCGTGCGCGTCGCGGGGTCCTTCGAGCTCCCCGTCGTCGCCAAGGCGGCGCTGGAGTCCGGCGCCGACGCGGTCATCGCCCTCGGCGTGATCATCCGCGGCGGCACGCCCCACTTCGAGTTCGTCTCGTCCGCGGCGACCGACGGCCTGACCCGCGTCGCCCTCGACACCGGCAAGCCGGTCGGCTTCGGGGTGCTGACGCTCGACGACGAGAAACAGGGACTCGATCGCGCGGGGCTCGCCGGCTCGAAGGAGGACAAGGGTGCGGAGGCGGCGGATGCGGCGCTGCGCACGGCCCTCACGCTGCGCGAACTCCGCGGCTGAACGGCACCGGGGCGCCAACCTTCAGTAATACATAAGGTATGGTGGCGGGCATGGAGATCCTGCGTCACATCGTCGTCCTCGTGCACCTCGTCGGCTTCGCCATCCTCTTCGGAGCATGGGTCGTGGAGGCCGCGAGCCGCCGCATCCGCATCACCCGGCTCATGAGCCTGGGCATGACGATCGCCGCGGTCGCCGGCCTCGCCCTCGCCGCACCGTGGGGCACCGATCACGACATGAACTACGTCAAGATCGGCGTCAAGCTCGTCGTGCTGCTGGTCATCGCCGCGCTTCTGGGCATCGGCTCGGCCCGTCAGCGTCGCACCGACTCGCTGCCCGCGGCGATCTTCTGGCCGATCGGCATCCTCACCCTCGCCAACGCCGCCATCGCGGTCCTCTGGCGCTGAGAGGTTCGCGTCCCGGCCCGCCACGGCGCCGGGACGCGAACCTGGGCGTAAACTGAGTGTCCGTGCGCCGGCCACACCGCCGACGCCCCGGTGACCCAGCGATGTGACGCCCGGTGCACCACCCCCGCCCGAGCACTCGCCGCCGGTGCGTTCCCACGAGGACGCCTCTCGCTCTTCCGACAGGTCTGTCCTCCCCCCATGTCTTCTGCCACTGCAACGGCTCCCGCGAACTCCCGCGCCCGCGTCATCACCGCGAGCCTCGTGGGAACCACCATCGAGTTCTACGACTTCTACGCTTACGCGACCGCGGCCGTCCTCGTCTTCCCGATCCTCTTCTTCCCGACCGGAGACGACACCACCTCCCTGCTCGCCTCGTTCGGCGTCTTCGGCGCGGCGATGATCGCGCGTCCGATCGGGGCTTTCGTCTTCGGCCACTTCGGCGACCGCTTCGGCCGCAAGGCGACGCTCGTCGCCTCGCTGCTCACGATGGGGGTGGCGACCTTCCTCATCGGATGCCTGCCCACCTACCAGGTGGTCGGATGGTGGGCGGCACTCCTGCTGCTCGTGCTGCGCCTGGCACAGGGCTTCGCGCTCGGCGGCGAGTGGTCGGGCGCGGCGCTGGTCGCGACGGAGAACGCGCCGAAGGGCAAGCGGGCCTGGTACGGCACCTTCCCGCAGCTCGGCGCCCCGATCGGCTTCATCATCGCCAACACCATCTTCCTGGCGATCAACTTCGCGCTCCCGCATCCCGACGGCACCGCGCAGCGCTCCGAGGCGTTCCTGGCCTGGGGATGGCGTGTGCCGTTCCTGTTCTCGGCCGTCATGGTGATCATCGGCCTCTGGGTGCGCCTGCGCCTGGTCGAGTCCGACACGTTCCAGAAGGCGGAGCAGAAGGGCGCGCTGCGCAAGTTCCCTCTGGGCGAGGTCATCCGCGGGCACTGGCGTGCCCTCATCCTGGGCACGTTCATCATGCTCGCGACGTACGTGCTGTTCTATCTGATGACGAACTTCACCCTGACCTACGGCACCAAGCCGACCCTCGCGGGCGCGGAAGCGGCGGCACAGGCATCCGGCACGGCGTTCGACGCGGGCGTGTACGTCGCGGGTCAGGGCTTCGGGTACATCGACTTCGTGATCATGCAGATCATCGGCGTCGTGTTCTTCGGGATCTTCACACTCCTGTCGGGACCTGTCGCCGACGCCATCGGACGCCGCAAGCTCCTCATCTGGATCACGGCCGCCATCATCGTGTTCGGGCTGACGTTCAACCTGTTCCTGCTGCCCATGACCGACCCGAAGTTCACGGGCGCGCTCACACAGGCCTTCCTCGTGTTCGGCTTCATGCTCATGGGCGCCACGTTCGGGCCGATGGGGGCACTGCTGCCGGAGCTGTTCCCGACGAACGTGCGCTACACCGGCTCCGCGATCTCGTACAACGTCGCCTCGATCCTCGGTGCGGCCGTCGCGCCGTCGATCGCGCTCGGGCTGTGGACCGCCGCCGGTGGTCAGCCCTGGCTCGTGGGCCTGTATCTGTCGGGGTCGGCGGTACTGACACTGATCGCCCTGATCCTGTCCAAGGAGACCCGCGACATCGACTACGACGAGAACCTCGGTCTCGGAGAGACCGCTTCGCTGTAGCCGCCGCATCCGGGTCCCTCTCCCGCCCTTTCCCGCGAGACTGCACTCTCGGCACGAGATCACGGTGTTTACCCGTGATCTCGTGCTCGGAATGCAGTCTCGCGGTCGTTGGGGACGGCGGGTGCGGGAGAGGGACGGATGCGGGGTGCCGAGGCGGCGACCGCGGCGTGCGAGCGGAGGTACGGTCGAGGGAGGAAATCCCGCCGATCGAGGTCGCCCATGTCCAGCCCCGCCCCCGCCCGCCGCAGTCCTTTCGCGCGCCCGAAGAAGGATGACGGACCGCGCGCCAGTCTGCGCCAGTTGCTCCCGTTCCTCTTCGAGCACAAACGGGTGCTCGTGGTGGTCACCGTGCTCAGCATCGTGGCCGCGGTCACGACGCTCGGTCAGCCACTGCTGGTGGGCGAGCTGATCGCCCGCGTGCAGGCGAACGAAGGCCTCGGGCTGCTCGTGTGGGGGCTGGTCGCGCTGGTGGTCGGCTCGTCGCTGGTGTCCGGATATCAGCATTACCTGCTGCAGCGCACCGGCACGGCCGTCGTCTTCTCGAGCCGTCGCCGACTCATCGCCCGCATCCTTCACCTCCCGATCCGCGAGTTCGACGCCCGACGCACCGGCGACCTCGTCTCGCGGGTCGGAACCGACACCACGCTGCTCTACGCGGTGCTCACGCAGGGACTCGCAGACTCGGTCGGCAACGTGCTGATCTTCGCCGGCGCGGTCATCGCGATGCTCCTGATCGATCCCCTGCTGCTCCTGCTCATCCTCGTCGTCATCGGAGCCTCGATCGCCGTCGTCGGCGTCCTCAGCGGACGCATCCGCCGCGCGACCCGCGAGCAGCAGGAGACGGTCGGCGAGCTCGCGTCCGGCGTGGAACGGGCCGTCGGATCGATCCGCACGGTGCGCGCAGCCGGCGCCGGCGACCGCGAGCAGGCGAGTCTGGAAGGGGTCGCGAAGCGCGCGTACGGCAGCGGCGTGCGTGTCGCGAAGGCCTCGGCGCTCGTCGTGCCCGTCGCGGGTGTCGCGCTCCAGCTCTCGCTGCTGGTCGTCCTCGGCGTCGGCGGGTTCCGCGTCGCGTCGGGCGCGATCACGATCGCGAGCCTCGTCACCTTCGTGATGTTCCTCTTCTTCCTCGTGCAGCCACTCGGCTCGTTCTTCGGCGCGATCACGTCCGTGAGCCAGGCACTGGGTGCGCTCGGCCGGATCCAGGAGGTCCTGGATCTGCCGACCGAGACGCAGGATGACGCCCGGATCGCGGCCCACGCCATCCCGGCGACGGATGCGGACGCCGCCGACATCGCGGTGGAGTTCCGCGACGTGCACTTTCGTTACCCCGCGGCCGTCGCCGCAGCGCGCGCCAAGACGGAGGCGGAGGCGCGTGCACTGCTCGAAGTGGCCCGCGTGGACACCTCGGCGCTGGAGGCGGTCGCAGATGACGCCGGCGACGTGCTGCGCGGCGTCTCGCTGCGCGTGCCGCGGGGCTCGCGCGTCGCACTGGTGGGCCCGTCGGGCGCGGGCAAGAGCACGACGCTCGCCCTCATCGAGCGGTTCTACGACCCGACGGCGGGCGCCATCCTGCTCGGCGGTCGCGACATCCGAACCCTCGACCGCGCGGAACTGCGCGCGCAGCTGGGCTACGTGGAGCAGGACGCCCCGACGCTCGCGGGCACGCTCGGCGACAACCTGCGTCTCGCCTCGCCCGATGCGAGCGACGAGGCGTGCGAGGCCGTCCTGCGCGCCGTGAACCTCGGCGAGGTGCTGGACCGCTCACCCGAGGGTCTCGCCGCGCCCGTCGGCGAAGGCGGCGTCATGCTCTCCGGTGGTGAGCGTCAGCGCCTGGCGATCGCCCGCGCGCTGCTGGCGGCTCCTCCCATCCTGCTCCTCGACGAATCGACCTCTTCGCTCGACGGATTGAACGAGCAGCGGATGCGGGAGGCGATCGACGCCGTCGCCGAGGGGCGCACCCTCATCGTGATCGCGCACCGGCTGTCGACCGTCGTGGACAGCGACCTGATCGTGGTGATGGACCACGGCAGGGTCGTCGGCGCGGGCACACATTCCGAGCTCGTGGCCGACGTGCCGCTGTACCGCGACCTCGCCAAGCACCAGCTTCTGGTCTGACGCCCGGGGCCGGGCGGCGGTCAGGCGCGCGCGAGGCGGTACCGGAGGGAGGCGAGCTCGGCACGCAGAGCCGAAGGGATGCGGTCGCCGAAGGTGTCGAAGAACTCCTCGGTCAGCTCCGCCTCCGCCAACCACGACTCGGCGTCGATCGCGAACAGCTCCGCCAGATCCGCATCCGTGACGTCGGTCCCCTCGAGGTTGAGGTCCTCGGGGCGCGGAAGCCGGCCGATCGGGCTGGGCTCGGCCGGCACCTGGGACTCGAGACGACGCACGATCCACTCCAGCACGCGCACGTTGTCACCGAAGCCCGGCCAGAGGAACCGGCCGTCGGCTCCGCGGCGGAACCAGTTCACCTGGAACACGCGCGGCGCGCGGTCGAAGCGCAGCGATCCGCCGACCTTGATCCAGTGGGCGAAGTAGTCGGCCATGTTGTAACCGCAGAACGGGAGCATCGCGAACGGGTCACGGCGCAGCTCGCCGACGGTCCCCTCGGCGGCGGCCGTCCGCTCGGACGAGATGGTCGCTCCGAGGAACACGCCGTGCGCCCAGTCCGTCGCCTCGACGACGAGCGGCACGTTGGTGGCGCGGCGCCCGCCGAACAGGATGGCGTCCAGCGGCACGCCCTCCGGCGTCTCCCAGTCATCCGCGACCTGCGGGCACTGTGCGGCGGCAACGGTGAAGCGCGAGTTCGGATGCGCCGCGGGTCGGCCCGAGGCGGGGGTCCAGGGGTTCCCCTCCCAGTCGATGAGCTCGGCGGGGGCCTCGTCTGTCAGCCCCTCCCACCACACGTCGCCGTCGGGGCGCAGCGCCACGTTCGTGAAGATCGTGTTGCCCCACAGCGTCTCCACCGCCGTGGCGTTGGTCGACTCGCCTGTGCCCGGCGCGACGCCGAAGAAGCCCGCCTCCGGGTTGATCGCCCACAGGCGTCCGTCTTCGCCCGGCCGCAGCCACGCGATGTCGTCGCCGAGGGTCTCGACGCGCCATCCCGGGATGGTGGGGCGCAGCATCGCGAGGTTCGTCTTGCCGCACGCCGACGGGAACGCCGCGGCGACGTGGTAGCGCTTGCCCTCGGGGCTGATGACGCGGATGAGCAGCATGTGCTCGGCGAGCCAGCCCTCGTTGCGCCCGATGACCGAGGCGATGCGCAGCGCGAAGCACTTCTTCGCAAGGATCGCGTTGCCGCCGTAGCCCGACCCGTACGAGTAGACCTCGAGCGTTTCCGGGAAGTGGACGATGTACTTGTCGTCGTTGCAGGGCCACGCGACGTCGGCCTGGCCCGGCGCCAGCGGAGCGCCCACGGAGTGCACGGTGCGCACCCAGTCGGCGCCCTCCGCGATCTGCTGCAGGACGGCGGATCCGACGCGCGTCATGATGTTGATCGACACGACGGCGTACGGCGAATCCGTCACCTGCACGCCGATGTGCGAGAGCGGACCGCCGACGGTGCCCATCGAGAACGGCACCACGTACATCGTCCGGCCACGCATGGAGCCCGCGAACAGCGCATCGAGCCGGGTGCGCATCGCGTCGGGCTCCGCCCAGTTGTTTGTGGGGCCGGCGTCCTCCTCCTTCTCGGAGGCGATGAACGTCCGCCCCTCGGTGCGGGCGACGTCACTGGGGTGGGAGCGAGCGAGGTACGACCCCGGACGCCACTCGGGGTTGAGCTTGATGAGAGAGCCCGCGTCCACCATCGATCGCAGCAGCATGTCGTTCTCGGCCTGCGATCCGTCGACCCAGTGGATGCGATCGGGCTGGGTGAGGGCGGCGATCTCGTCGACCCACCGGGTCAGCGCGGCCATGCCCGGTCCGGATGCGGTCGGGCGAGCCCCGTAGGACGTCGCCGTGCGTGCGGCGGTGGAGCGCGCGGGGGCGCTCGAGGTGTAGCTCTCAGCAAGGGCCATGATCACTCCAGTCGGCATCGGCGGCGTTCAGAACGTGGGTTCCCTGCAAGAATGACGCTCCTCGACCACCCTTTTCACGGATCACATCTCGAAAGAGTGTCGCTTCTTTCGCTATTCTCAAAACATGCCTTCGACGACCATCGAGCTGGCCACGCTCGGCCACCGCATCCGTCACTTCCGCACGGCGGCAGGGCTCACCCTCGACGAGCTCGGGGCTGCCGTGGGGGTGGCCGGCAGCCACCTCAGCCTCATCGAGAACGGGAAGCGCGAGCCCAAGCTGTCGCTGCTGCAGGAGATCGCGGCGGCCACCGGCACCCAGCTGGCCGAGCTGCTGTCCACCGAACCCCCGAACCGCCGCGCGGCACTGGAGATCGAGCTCGAGCGCGCGCAGACCTCCCACGCGTTCCGGCAGCTGGGGCTGCCTCCGATCCGGGTCACGAAGGCGTTGAGCGACGAGACCATCGAGACCGTGCTCGGCCTGCACCGCGAGTTGCAGCGCCGCGAACGCGAGGCCATTGCGACCCCCGAAGAGGCCCGCCGCGCCAACACGGACATGCGGCTTCGGATGCGGGAGATGAACAACTACCTCCCCGACATCGAGAAGCTCGCCGAGAAGCAGCTCAAGTCGGCGGGCCACACGTCCGGCGCTCTCACGCACCGCACGGTGAGCATCATGGCCGAGCAGCTGGGCTTCGAGCTCATCTACGCGGGCGATCTGCCCGCATCCACTCGGTCCATCACCGACCTCGAGAACGGGCGGATCTACCTGCCGCCCGCGTCCATCCCGGGCGGCCACGGCCTGCGGTCGATGGCGCTGCAGGCGATGGCACACCGGCTCCTGGGGCACCAGCCACCCAAGGACTACGCCGAGTTCCTGCAGCAGCGGCTGGAGATCAACTACTACGCCGCGGCGTGCCTCATGCCGCCGGCACCGGCGGTCGCGTTCCTGCAGCAGGCGAAGAAGGATCGCAACCTCGCCGTGGAGGACTTCCGCGACGCCTTCGGGGTGACGCACGAGGCCGCCGGGATGCGGATGACGAACCTGCTGACCGAGCACATCGGCATCCGCCTGCACTTCCTGCGGGTCGCCGGCGACGGAGCCATCTCACGCGTCTACGAGAACGACGGCCTGCCGCTGCCGATGGATGTGACGGGCGCGGTCGAAGGACAGATCGTGTGCCGCAAGTTCGCCGCCCGTGCGGCGTTCGCGGAGCAGAACCGCACGACGGAGCACTACCAGTACACCGACACCCCCTCCGGCACCTTCTGGTGCTCCACGCAGACCGGCACGACCCACGACGGCGAGTTCTCGATCACGGTGGGCGTGCCGTTCGACGACGCGAAGTGGTTCCGCGGCCGCGAGACGGCGAAGCGGGCGAGTTCGCAGTGCCCCGACGAGTCGTGCTGCCGCCGACCTTCGAGCCAGGCCGCCGAACGCTGGCAAGGGCGCGCCTGGCCGAGCGCACGCGTGCACATGCAGATGTTCACGCCGCTGCCGCGCGGCGCCTTCCCCGGCGTCGACGACAGCGAGGTCTACGACTTCCTCGACCGGCACGCCTGATCCACCGCGCGAGCGAGCAGCCGTGCTCACTCGGCAGGGGAAGGCGTGCCGACCGCCCAGAGCGCCTGTGGCAAGCGGTCGTGCAGCACCCACTCGCCCACCCAGCGGCTCTTGTACAGCACCGGGTTGTGGCTGGACACGGTGCGGGCGTTGCGCCAGTGCCGGTCGAGGTGAGCACCGCGCGCCGTGGCCGAGGCGCCGAGTGCGTCGAACAGCCGCGAGGTGAGCTGCTGGACCGCGCCGGTCGCGAAGGACTGGGCCTGGGCGGCCCGGATCTCCGCGAGACCCGCCAACCGACGGGCTCGGTCGATGGCCGCGTCGTCGTCGGGCCGATCGCGCGCGGCGAGCGCGGCCCCATAGGCGTCCTCGACCGCCTCCGCGACGGCTGCGACACTCGCATCGACGGCGAAGGCGGATGCGGCCAGCTCCCCCAGCAGGGCCTGGATCTGTGCGTCGTCCTGCACCCTGGCGGCGGTGCCGTGACTGTAGACGCGGGACCGTGCGCGCACCGCGGCGGCCGCGTCGGCGACGGATGCGTGCGCGATCCCGGCCAGCACGGCCAGCAGCACCAGCTGGTACAGGCCTGTCTGGTAGGCGAACCGTTCGGCGACCGGCAGGACGTCCGCGGGATCAACGACGGCGTCGTCGAAGACGATGGTCCCCGTTCCGGTGAGACGCTGACCGAAGCCGTCCCAATCGTCGATCACCGTGACCCCCGGCTGGTCGAGTCGCACGAGCGCCGCGACGTCCACGCCGTCGGAGAGGCGGTGGGCGACGGTGTCGGTCCACTCGGCGAAGATGCTGCCCGTCGTGTAGAACTTGCGGCCGTTCAGACGCAGGATGCCGTCGGCATCCGTCGAGAGCTCTGCACCGGCTCGTGACGTCGTCGAGCCGGTGGCCTCGCTCCACGAGTTGCCGCTGATCTCGCCCGCCGCGATGCGGTCGATCCAGCGCCGCGCGAATGCCGCATCCGTCGTGGTCAGCGCCTGCTCCACAAGCGCGACATGACCGCGCAGGATCTGCGGGATGTTCGCGTCGGCTGCTGCGATCGCCACGAGTAGGCGCGTGAACGTGGGCCAGTCCAGCCCCAGCCCGCCGTCGGCGAGGGCCAGACGGGCGCGTCCGAGCCCCGCCTCGCGGAGCCAGGCGACGGCGTCACGGGGAAGCTCACGCGTGAGGTCCCGCTCCCCTGCCCCCTCCGCCACGACGTCCACGATCGGACGGAACCGCGCCTCGATCTCGATGGGCAACCGCGCCCAGAGCTGGTCGGCGATGTGCGTGCGGACCTCGGCCGCCACGGATGCCGCGCTCATGTGTACAGCGAGATCGGCTGGACGGCGCCGGTGAGGAAGTGCGCCCCCACCTCGAGCTTCTTGTAGTCGACCGGGTCGTGGAGGGAGTGGGTGCGGATGTTGCGCCAGTGCAGGTCGAGGCCGACGCGGTTGGCCGTCGAGCTCGTTCCCGTGGCCTCGAAGACGCGGTGGGCGACATCGGTCGCGGTGTCGCTGGCGACGACCTTCAGCTGCGCGATCTCGATCGCGATCTCCGCGCGGTCCTCTGCTGTGACGTCGGAGCCCCGGGAGATGACCTCGTCGAAGCGACGGTTCACACGGTCGGCCAACGCCTCGACCGCCGCGGTGCGCGACACGAGCTCGCCGTACAGCCGCCGCACGAACGGGTCGTCGCTGTAGGTGGGAACACCCGAGAGGAACCAGGAGTTGGGCCTGGCGTTGGTCAGCTCGCGCGCCTGCGCCAGAGCCCCCTGCGCGATCCCGAGGTAGAGGTTGCCGAACACGAGCTGGATGGCGGGTGTCACGAAGCTCTGGATCGGTTCCTCCGTGCCGAAGCCGAGCAGGTGCTCGGGCTCCACCCGGACGTCGCGGTAGGTGACGGTGTTGCTCGCCGACAGTCGCTGGCCGAGGTTGTCCCAGTCGTCGACCAGCTCGACACCGGGGTGCCCGTAGGGCAGCACGAGGAACGCGAACGCACCCGCATCCGGGCCGTCCTCGACGACGGCGTTGATCAGGAGCGCCTCTCCGACGCCCGACCCGGTCGAGTACCGCTTGAAGCCGTTCAGCCGGTAGCCGTCGCCGTCGACCGTCAGTGACAGGTTCGGGTCGACGGGGTTGACCGAGTCGCCCCAGATCCACCGGCCGGCGATCGTGGCGCGGAACCAGCGCTCGCGCTCGGCAGCGGGCGCGACCAGGGCGATGTTCGCCTCGTTGACGTAGTGGTATCCGAGCACCTGCGCGATGGACGCGTCGCGGCGCGCGAGGATGCGCACCGCGCGCAACGCGCTCTCCCAGTGCGCCCCGCCGCCCCCGAACTCGGCGGGATCGAGCAGAGTCGTCAGGCCCGCGTCCTTCAGTAGCCCCGCTTCGGCGAACGGCTGAGCGTTCGCGCGGTCGCGGGCGAGCGCGTCGACGGCGAGGCGCTCGGCGACGGATGCGGCGACCGCGTCCCAGTGGGCGAGCTCGGCCGCATCCGCGGTGCCGTGGAAATGGGTGCGGGCGGGGGTCAGAGTCTGTGTCGTCATGGCTGTTCCTGTTCAGACGGGAGTGGAGACGAGGGATGCGGGGCTGTCGGCGGCGCTCGGCGCGCCGACGTATGCGCCGCGGTACGCATGGGCGGGGTGCCACGGCGCGATGACGGCGTCGCCCGTGAGCCGCTCGCGGAGTGTTCCGCCGACCCGGCCGCCGTCGTCGAGGCGTCCGCGCCGGCGCAGCTCCGGGACGAGCAGTTCGACGATGTCCTCGAAGGTGCCCGGCGTCACGACGTACGCGAGGTTGAACCCGTCGACGCCGCCCACCTCGATCCACCGCTCGAGCTCGTCGGCGACGGTCGCGGGACTGCCGACGATCACGGCGCCGATGCCTCCGATACCGACGTACTCGGCGATGTCGCGCGGCGTCCACGCACGGGTGGGGTCAGCTTTCGTGAAGATCGACAGGGCGGAGCGCGCCGCATCCGTGTCGACGTAGGTGAGCGGCTGGTCCGGGTCCAGCGTCGACAGGTCGATGCCCGACCAGCCGCCGTAGAGCGCGAGCGCTCCCTCCAGCGAGACGTACGAGCGGTAATCGGCGTACTTCTCCTGCGCCAGCTCGTCGGTCTCGGCGACGATCACCGTGGCGAGCGTGAGGATCCTCACCGAATCGCGCGGGCGGCCGATCGCCTCCGCCTTGTCACGGATGCTGTCGGTGGTGCGACGGGTCAGCTCGGGCGCGAGGCCGTTGATGAAGATGGCCTCGCCGTGCCGCGCGGCGAACTCCTGCCCGCGCGGCGACGCACCAGCCTGGAAGATCACCGGTGTCCGCTGCGGAGAAGGCTCGCCGAGGTGGATGCCGGGGACGTCGAAGTGGGCCCCGTGGTGGCGGATCGGGTGCACCTTCTCGGGGTCGGTGAAGACACCGGCCGCGCGGTCGCGGCGCACGGCGCCGTCCTCCCACGACCCCTCCCACAGCTTGTAGGCCACATCGAGGAACTCGTCGGCGATGCCGTAGCGGTCGTCGTGGGCGATCTGGTCACCCAGGCCCAGGTTGCGTGCCGCGCTGTTGAGATACGACGTCACGACGTTCCAGCCCACGCGCCCGCCCGTGAAGTGATCGAGGGTGGTGAGCGTGCGCGCCAGCGAATAGGGATGCTCGTAGGTCGAGGCGATCGTGACACCGAAGCCGAGCCGTTCGGTGACGGCGGCCATCGCCGGGATCTGCAGGAGCGGGTCGCCCACGGGGATCTGGGCGGCATCGCGCAGCGCGGGTGCTGCCGAATCCCGGTAGACGTCGTAGACGCCCAGCACGTCGGCGAGGAAGATCGCGTGGAAACCGCCGCGCTCGAGCAGCCGAGCGAGCTCGATCCAGTACTCGAGCCTGTTGTACTCGTCGGCGCGGTTGTCCGGGTGACGCCAGAGCCCGGGGGCCTGGTGCGTGACGCAGCTCATCTCGAACGCGTTGAGGATGAGGGGCTTGCTCATCATCCGTCCTTCCTGCCGGCGAGCGCCGTACGGCCGGAAAGCTAGCAGCGCGGAACGTGGCCGCCCCCACCCATCCGACACACGCGTTCATGCAGCCGCGGCGGATGACGTTTCCTTACGACCCGCGGTGCACGAGCCGCCGATCCCCGTGCAGGATGACGGACCGTGCGGTCCACAGCCCGCACTCTCCCCCACCCGAGAGGCCCGCCATGTCCGCTTCCTCCCGCCGCACCCTGCGCCGGCTCGCCGTCCCCGCAACGCTCGCGGTCACCGCCCTCGCCCTCGCCTCCTGCGCGGGCGGATCCGCTTCCGCGGACGGCGGCGACAAGGAACTCACCGTCCTGCTGATCTCGTCGCACGAGGGCGCATCGAAGCTCCTCGCCGAGCGCTACGAGGCCGAGACGGGGGTCAAGATCAACCCCGTCATCGTTCCCTACGACGAGATCGGCAACACCCTCGCGCTCGATCAGCAGTCGGGCGCGAACACGATCGACGTCGCCGCGCCCTGGTACGTCTCGATCGGCGACCTGGCCGACGCCGGTGCCATTCAGGATCTCACCGACTGGATCGAGGGCGACGCCGACCTGAAGACCGACGATTTCATCCCCTCGATCTACGATCCGTACAGCCTCGTCGACGGACGCCGCTATGGCCTGCCGTTCGACGGCGACACGCACGTGCTGTTCTACAACAAGGAGATCCTGGCGCGGAACGGCTTCACGCAGCCGCCGGCGACCTGGGACGAGTACATCGAGCAGTCCCGCACGATCACCGCGAACGAGAGCGCGAACGGCGTCTACGGCAACGTGATCTTCGGCCAGAAGTCGCCGCTCATCCTCGGCGCGAGCTTCGCGAACCGTCTCGCCGGCTTCGGCGGCGAGTTCGTGGATGCCGACGGCAAGCCCGTCATCAACTCCCCCGAGGCGATCGCTGCCGCCCAGTCGCTCGCCGACGCCCTGCCCTCTGCCTACCCCACCCCCGCCGAGACCGCCTTCGGCGAGGGCAACTCGGCCTGGTATGCCGGCAACGCGGCCTTCATCGAGAACTGGACCGACCTCGGGGTGGGGTCCGAGACCAACCCCGACTCCACGGTCAAGGGCGAGTGGGGCGTGACACTGCTGCCGGTCGGCGGCGAGAACACCACCTCACGGGCCTCCCTCGTCGCGGGCTTCACCTGGGTCGTCGCAGCAAACACCGCGAAGACCGATCTCGCGCGCGACTTCATCGCCTGGGCGTCCTCGAGCGCGGTGAACGAGGAGCTGCTCGTCGCCGACCCGCAGACCGGGATCGACCCCAACCGGATCTCCTCGCTGGAGAGCGAGGCCTACGGCACGGCGTACCCCGATCTGCAGCGTGTGAACCGTGCGACGCTCGACGGCGCACTGGCCTGGCCCACGGGCAAGAACGCCACCCAGGCGGCCGAGGTGCTCACGGACGAGCTGGCGAAGCTTGTCGCGGGCGAGGTCACGGCGAAGGAGGCCCTCGACGCCACGCAGGCGGAGTGCGAAGAGCTCCTTGGCTGACGCCTCCGCTCTCGTGCGCCCGCGCCGTGCCCCTCGAGGTCCGGCGTGGGCGCACCGCGCGCTCGTGGCACCGAGCGTCCTGGCCCTCGTCGTGCTGGGCGTGTATCCGCTGCTGTTCATCCTCGGCGCGGCGTTCACCGAGTCCTCGCTCGGTCGCCCCTTCCAGGAGTGGGTGGGCACCGCGACCATCGAGAAGGTGCTCGGGGATGCGGATGCGGTCGCCACCCTCGCACGCACCCTCGTCTACGCGCTCGGGGTGTCGGCGGCGAGCCTCGCGCTCGGTGTCGTGGCAGCGCTCGCGCTTCACGGCGCGGTGCGCAGCGGCTCCCTCGTGCGCACGCTTCTGCTGTTGCCGCTCATCACGCCCCCGGTCATCGTCGGAACGCTGTGGAAGCTCGTGTACAACCCCGGCGGCGGACTGCTCGCGACGGTGCTCGGATTCTTCGGCGCACCCCGCGACGCGATCGCTCCGCTCTCCTCCACCGCCTGGGCGCTGCCCGGCATCGCCCTCGCGGATGTGTGGGAGTGGACGCCGCTGGTCGCCCTGCTCGTGTTCACGGCGCTGCTCGCACAGGACGCGCAGACGCTCGAGGCGGCGCGTCTGGACGGAGCGCACGGGTTCGCCCTCTTCCGGCACATCACGCTCCCCGCGATCTCGGGCGTGGTCGCGGCGGCCTTCTTCATCCGCCTCGTGCTGGCGTTCAAGGTGTTCGATCTCGTCTTCATGATGACCTCGGGCGGTCCGGGGCAGGCGACGACCACGACCTCCTACCTGATCTACCAGGCGGCCCTGCGCGAGTTCGACCTCGGCAAGGCGGCCGTGATCACCCTGCTGCTGGCCGTGCTCGTCACAGTCGTCACCCTCCCCTTCGCGCTCGCGGCGCGCAGATTGCAGGCCAACCATGAGTGAGCTCCTCGCCCTTCGGCGACCGCGCGCGTCGCGTCGCAGCATCCTGGCCACCGTCGTGCTCACAGCCCTCGTGCTGTTCTTCGTCGTGCCGCTGCTGTATCTGGTCTCGGTGTCGTTCATGGGCCGCAACGAGACGGGCCAGGGGGTGCTGATACCCGCGGTGCCGCAGTTCTCGAACTGGACCGACGTGCTCACGCAATCGGATCTGCTGCGCGGCATCGCCAACTCCCTGATCGCCGCGATCGGCGGCGCTGTCGTCTCCCTGCTGATCGCGCTGCCGGGCGCATGGGCGATGGTGCGCTTCCGCACCGGCGGTGCGACGCTCGCGGGCACGATCATGAGTCCGTGGCTGCTGCCGCCGATCGTGGCCGTCGTGCCGCTGTTCACGCTGCTGCGCCTGATCGGCGCGAACAACACGCTGTGGGGGCTGACCCTGGTGTACGCGCTGGTCAACGTTCCCGTCGCGATCTGGCTGCTGGAGGGGTTCCTGCGGAAGCTCCCGACCGAGATCGAGGAGGCGGCGAGGATCGACGGCGCCGGCTCCCTCCGCGTCCTCGTGTCGGTCGTCGCCCCGCTGGTCGCACCCGCGCTCGTCGCGGTAGGCATCATCGCCGGTGTCCTGAACTACAACGAGTTCCTGCTGGCGACCTTCCTCACACAGTCCCCCGACGCCCGGACCCTGCCCGTCGTGCTCTCGCTGTTCTACGGCGAGCGCACCCCGCACGTCGGCAAGATCGCGGCCGCATCCGTCATCGGGGTGATCCCCGTGTTCGCCGCCGCCGTGTTCCTGCAACGGTGGCTCGTCGGGGGCCTCACCTCCGGCGCGGTGCGCTGACGCGTTCCTCGCCGGCGCTCCGGCCCGCCGATGCTCAGGCGAAGGGGTTGGGGGTCAAGGTGTACTTGGTCTGCAGGTACTCGTGGATGCCCTCCGCGCCGCCCTCGCGGCCGAGACCCGAGGACTTCCACCCTCCGAAGGGGCCTGCCGCATTGGAGACGACACCCATGTTGAGTCCCATCATCCCGGTCTCGAGGCGCTCGATCATGCGCTGGCCGCGCGCGAGGTTCTCGGTGAACACGTAGGACACCAGTCCGTACTCGGTCGCGTTGGCGAGGGCGACGGCCTCGTCCTCGCTGTCGAAGGGGACGATCGCCAACACCGGACCGAAGATCTCCTCGCGCAGGATGTCGCTCCCGGCCGCGACGTCGGAGACCACCGTCGGCTCGAAGAAGGTGCCCTCGCGCGGGATCGCGGATCCGCCCGTCCGTACGCTCGCCCCACGCGAGACCGCATCCGAGACGAGCGCCTCCGCCTTCGCCACCGCGCGGTCGTCGATGAGCGGTCCGATCGACACGCCCTCCTCGGTGCCACGACCGACCCGCATGCCCTCCACCCGCTCGGTGACGCGACGCGTGAACTCCTCCGCGACACTGCGGTGCACGAGGAAGCGGTTCGCGGCTGTGCACGCCTGGCCGATGTTGCGGAACTTCGCCAGCATCGCCCCCTCCACGGCCTTGTCGAGGTCGGCGTCGTCGAACACGAGGAAGGGCGCGTTGCCGCCGAGCTCCATCGACGTGCGCAGCACGCCCCCCGCCGCCTGCTCGAGCAGCTTCACACCGACCGGCGTCGACCCGGTGAACGACAGCTTGCGCAGGCGCGGGTCGCGGATGATCGGTTCCGACACGGCGCCCGAGTGCGAGGTGGTGATCACGTTGACCACGCCGTCCGGCAGCCCCGCATCCTGCAGCAGCTGGGCGAAGTACAGCGTCGTCAGCGGCGTGAGCTCCGCCGGCTTGATGACAACCGTGCAGCCCGCGGCGAGCGCCGGGGCGATCTTGCGCGTGGCCATCGCGAGCGGGAAGTTCCAGGGAGTGATGAGGTAGCACGGACCGACGGGGTGCTGCGAGACGATCATGCGACCGGTGCCCTCGGGGTTCGCGCCGTACCGCCCCTGGACGTGGGCGGCTTCTTCGCTGAACCACCGCAGGAACTCGCCGCCGTAGACGACCTCGCCCCGAGCCTCCGCGAGCGGCTTGCCCATCTCGATCGTCATGAGCAGCGCGAACTCCTCCTTGCGCTCCTGCAGCAGATCGAACGCGCGGCGCAGCAGTTCCGCCCGCTCACGCGCCGGGGTCCGCGACCACGACGCGAACGCGTCGACGGCCGCATCCAGCGCGGCAGCGCCGTCGGCGACCGTGGCGCTCGCGATCGTCTTCACGACGGCGTTCGTGGCGGGGTCGCGCACGTCCAGCGTCTGGGCATCGGATGCGTCGCGCCACTCGCCCCCGATGAACAGCTGCGACCGGACGCGGGCGAGCAGGTCGGTCTCGGTGAGTGCGGTCATCTCGGCTCTCCTCGGTCAGGTCATCCCGCCATCGGGACGTGCCCATTCTCATCCGCCGCGGAGCCCCGAGCATTCGCCCGCGCGGCGCGCCCGGGCATCCCGCTTCGCCGTCGCGTACAGCGCGGGGTTCCGCTCCAGCCTGGCCGTCGCCGCGCCGTCGGTCGGAGATCCGCGCCGCCGTCGGAGGATTCGCCGCGCATCCTCCGACGCTACGCGGATTCTCCGACGTCGCATGCAAGCACACGTGTCAACTGGTTGACTTGCCCGATGTCAACTGGTTGACTCAGGGTGTGGCCGAACGGATCTCCTTCACCCTGCACGAGCTCGTCGCAACCGTGGACGCGTTCGCGGATGCACGCCTGCGCAGCGGCTACGGGATCTCGATCGGCGACTTCATCTACCTCGCCACGATCGCCGATCAGCAACCGCTCGATCTGACCTCGCTGGCGCGGTGCCTCATGGTCACGAAAGCCGCCGTCAGCAAGCGGATGCCGCACCTCGCCGAGGCCGGGTGGGTACGCACCTCGAACGGTCCGGGCCGCCGCATCCTCGTCGGGCTCACGGATGCGGGCGCGCGCCTCGTCGAGCGCGCCGGCGGCGAGCTCGACGGCGAATTCATGAGTCTCTTCGACGATCCGCGCCTGATCGACACCGGAGTCGATCGCGCTGTGCTCGCCCGTCAGCTGGAGGTGCTGACGGAGCTCGTCCGAGAGAAGGAGACACCGTGAGCAACAGGATCGTCGTCATCGTCGGCACTCCGCTGCCCGACACCCTCACCCACGCCCTCGCCGCGTCGTACACGGATGCGGCCCGCGCCGCCGGCGCCGAGGTGCGCGTGATCGACCTCGCCGCCGAAGAGGCCCCCGCTCATCCGCGCACGGCGGGCGAGGTGCGGATGCCCCGCACGCACGCCGACGCACCCCTGGATGCGGTTGCGGCACGAGCGATCGAGGACATCGCGTGGGCCGAGCATCTCGTGTTCTTCTTCCCCCAGTGGTGGGGCACCTATCCCGGCGCCCTCAAGGTCTTCATCGACCGCGTCTTCCTCTCGGGGTTCGCGTTCCGCTACCGCCCCACCGGACCCCTGTGGGACAAGCTCCTCACCGGCCGCACCGCCCGCATCGTCATGACCATGGACTCGCCGCGCGTGTGGAACGCGGTCGTGTACCGCCATGCGGCGGAGACGAGTCTGCGCAATGCGGTGCTCGGCTACTGCGGCGTGCGCACGATCGGCGTGACCCGCTTCGATCAGGTCCGCCACCGCAGCGACGAGAGACGGCGCGCGTGGATCGCCGAGGCGGCCCGCCTGGGCGCGAAGGATGCGGCGCGCCCGGTCCGGCGCCGCACGCCCGTGGGCGCGGGGGCCGGAGCCGGCGCCGGGGCGGGAGCCGGGGCCGGAGCCGGCGTCTGACGCGCGGCCGAGTCCGTTCGGTCGGAGATTCGCGCGGATGTCGGAGGATACGGCGCGGATCCTCCGACGTTGCGCGCATTCTCCGACCGGCACACGCCACGACCGGCTGAGCCCGTCGACCGCCGGCACGGGCGGCGGGCTCAGCCGGGCAGGTGCCGGCAGATCCAGCGACCGCCGTCGTCGCGCATGTACTCGAGGCGGCGACTCGCGGCGGCGGGATGCGAGGTCCAGAACAGCATGCGCCGCGGACGCACGGCGTAGCCGATCCAGCCATCGGGCTGCGCCGGATGCGGGTTCGCCGCGGCGAACGCGGCCCACTGCCGCTCCCGGCGCGCACGCGGCTGACGGGCGTACTCGGCGGTGTTCAGCCAGGCGAGCTGGCGCAGGTAGTCGGAACGGTCCGCGTAGGCGCGGGCGATCTCGTCCTCCTCCGCCACGGCCGCAGTCCCCTGCACGACGAGCTGGTGCGTGAATCCGGGCCAGAGCACGGTCAGCGCGACCCGCGGATTGAGGCTCAGCTCCCGCACCTTCCGGCTCGCCGCATCCGTGTGGAAGAAGAAGCGCTCCCCGTCGAACTCGGTCAGCATGACGGTGCGCGCGCGGGGGAAGCCTTCCTCATCGACCGTCGACAGCGTCACGAGGGCGCGCTCCTCACCCTCCCCGGGCAGCCAGGAAGCCGCGAGGGCGAGGGGATCGCGTGGCGGGTCGTCGGCGTGCACCGGGTCGGTGGCCACGTCGATGCGCGGCACCCGGAGGGCGACCACGTCGGATGCGGGAGGGTCGGTCATGCGAACTCGAATCCGTCGATCTCGATGAGAGCCTCGGCGACGAACGCAACGCCTGCCTCGAAGATCCGCCGCCCGTCCTCCGCGTTGGCACCGGTGGGATCCCCGATCACGCCGTCGGGACCGAAGTCGTCGCTCGTCCAGCCGAACATCACGGGCTTCGCATTGAAGCCGATGTGGGTCAGCCCCGCGATGCGCTCGGGCACGTTGCGCGGCGGCAGCTCCTCCGCCACCAGGTGCGGCGCCAGGTGCATGACCACCGAGGTCTCGCCCCATCCGGCGTGGATGCCCTGGCCGAGCTCATCCGGACGGTCGTCGCGTCCGTCGCCCGCGACACCCGCACCCGAACCCATCGAGAACGAGCGGAGCCCGAACCGGCGCCGGAGCTCCCGGTTGACCCAGCCGAGGAGCATGACGTTGCCACCGTGGCCGTTGACGAAGGCGACCGTGCGGACGGGCGTCTGCGCGATGGCGCGGCCGATCTCGATGAGCTGCTGCAGCAGGGTCGTCCCCTCCATCCAGAGCGTTCCCGGGGCCCAGTAGTGCTCATCGGACTTGGCATACGCGAGCGTCGGAAGAAGCCACGCATCCACTCCTTGCGCCGCGACCCGCTCGACGGCAGCGGTGGCGACCGCCTCCGCGATCAGCGTGTCGGTGCGCAGCGGCAGGTGCGGACCGTGGTGTTCGATCGCCCCGATCGGCACCACAGCGATCGACCGGTCGCTCGTGGCCGCGACCAGCGCGGGCCCCGAGAGCTCGTCCCATCGCCTCGTGGTCGCCGTCATCGGATCGCGCCCTTGGTCGGGCCGGCGTAGTCGGGGTTGAGCTTGCCCGGATTCAGCAGTCCCTGCGGGTCGGTGCGCCGCGCCAGCTCCACCGTCTCGCCGAGGCGGAAGTCGACGTTCCACTGGTGGGGGTTGTGCACGCCGACGCCCAGCTCGCCGAGCCGCTCGATGCCGGCGTAGACGGCCTCCGGGCTCTCGTAGACACCCGCCAGCATCCCGATCGGAACGGTGTGACCCGCCTCGATGTGCAGCTGACCACCGGGGTAGACGGCGTGGACCTCGTCGATGCGCTCGATCAGTGCGTCACCGGAGACCTCGACGTGGAAGTACACGCCCGGTTCGGACTTCTGCAGCCACTCGATCGGGTGGTTGTAGCTGAGCACGGAGATGGCGGCGCTGACGCCCGGCCCCTCCCGCACGTCCTCGACCCTTCCGCCGGCCTGCTCGATGACGGCGACCGCCTCCTCGAGGATGCGGGCATCGGCGATCATGCGCAGCGAGCTGCGCCCCTCGGGGAAAGCCTCGTCCGGCGGCAGCTGCGCGGTGATGTGCGGGGTGTCGGCCGATACGAGCCGCGGTGCCGGCGACATCCGGCCGAGCGTTCGCAGCACGGACAGGGCTCCGGAGAAGTCGGGGAACGACGCGTAGAGACCGCGCCAGTCCTGCAGCGGTTCGAGACGGACGGTGGCCCGGGCGATGATGCCGGCGGTGCCGTAGTTGTGCACGTACCCCTGCGCTTCGTCGCCCTCCACATGCCGCAGAGCACCCTCGGATGCGGGCGTCGCCACCTCCAGCGCGACGACGAAGCCGGCGTCGTTCGAGCCGTGCGCGATCGTTCCCGTTCCGCCGGATCCGCCCGCGAGGAATCCGCCGATCGTGGTGTGCACGGTCGAGGGGTACATCCACAGCTGCTGACCGGCCGCGCGGGCGGCGGCCTCGAGGGCGTTCATCGGCGCACCCGCATCCGCCGTGATCCAGCCGTCACCCACCTCCACGATCGTGCGGGCGCGCGAGGTGTCGAGCACGAGCCCGCCGGGCATGGGGATCGCCTGCCCGTAGTTGCCGGTCCCCTTGCCGCGGGGCGTGATGGGTACACCGTGACGCGTGGCGAGGCCGACGACCTGCGCGATCTCCTGCGCGGTCGTGGGGAACGCCACGAGGTCGGCGATCCCCAGCGGCAGCATCTCGGCGATGATCGGCGACATCCGCGCGCCGTCCACGGATGCCTTCTCGCGCTGTCGCATGTCGCTGGAGACGCCGCGGGGCCCCAGCAGTTCGCGCAGCTCCCCCTCGAGGCCGGCGTAATCGGGTGCGGTCATAAGAATCCTCCTTCGCGTGCATCTCCCGACGAAGGAGCGCGACGAGCCGGGTGATGAGTCACTCGCCGCGCAGAGGCCGTGGCCCGCGATCATCATGCGCCGTCCATGTTTCGCGCACGCAACACGCGCTTTGCGATCAGGGGGCGGCGACCCACCCCTCGGTCCTCGTGGCCGCCACGATGCGCCCACCGCGGATCACGAGGCGATCCGCTGGCGCTTCGGCGATGGCCTGCACGAGCGAGTCCGCCCGCACGGCGAGCAGGTCTGCGCGCGCACCGACGAGGACTCCCGCTTCCGGCAGCCCCATGACCTCGCGTGCCCCGGCGGAGACCGCGGTGTACGCCTCGTCCGCCGTCAGGTGCGCGGCGACGACGAGCAGCATCGCGGTCTCCAGCGCGTCACCGCGGCCGAGCGGGTTGAACGGGTCGCGCACGTTGTCGGCGCCTGCGGCGAACCGCGCACCCGCGGACAGCAGAGTCCGGGCCGGAGCGATGCCGCGGGGCGTCGCGACGGGGACGCCCCACCCCTGCAGCGACAGGTTCGTGATCGGGTTGGCGATGATGCCCACCCCCGACGCGACGACCTCCGCGATCACCTCATCGCGCACCGGCTCATCGAGGGTGCCGAGCCGCACACAGTGCCCCGCCGAGCGGTTCTGCGACCAGTCGCGGGTGCGGCGCGCGTAGGTGTCGAGGGTCACGGCTGCCGCGAGCCCCTCATCCGTGTGCAGATCGACGGGCACGCCGCGGCGCTCGGCGACATCGAGCAGCCGGTGGAGATCGGCGATCGGGTCGTCGGCGAGGTGGGACGCTCCGCCGACGACGTCGGCACCCGCATCCAACGCCGCCTCCAGGTGCGCGGTCGGGACGTCGGGACCGGCGAGGGCGACGATCTCGATGTCCACGAGAGCAGCCAGCTCCTCCCGGAGCGAGACGAGCGCTTCGACGCCGCGAAGGGGCGCGTCGCCCAGCAGCACGTCGACGTGCGTGCGGATGGCGGTGGTGCCGTTGCGCAGCATACGGAGCACCTGCGTGCGAGCCCGTTCGGTGACGTCGGCGACGGTCATCGTCTCGGCGTAGACGCGCCAGGCGGCGATCGCCGCGCGGAGATCGCCCATGGGCGAGCGGATGGCGTCCCAGCTGAGCGCCTTGTCGAGGTGCGCGTGAGGCTCCGCCGCCGCGCCCAGCAGCACGTAGCCGGACAGATCGTGCGCGCCGGTCGCGGGGACGGCGGTCGCGGGCGTCACGGCGGCGATCCGGCCGTCGGCGATCGTGACGTCGACACGGGAGCCGTCCGCGAGCGCGGCACCCGCGATCCGATCGATCATCGTGTCGTGCGGCGACTCGGTCATGGTGCTCCCTCTCCGGCGCCGTCGGGCGCCAGCGCCGACCGTATCCGTCGCGCATTTCCCTCCGGTAACAGACCCGTCGTCATCTGCTCGTCACACGGGCCGATTAGCGTGGCGCGCTGTGAGTTACTTCAGCGACGTCGAACGCGATCTCGTCGTGGTGGAGCGCACCGCGCTCACCGGTGACATCGTCGCCTTCGATCTGGCGTCTCCGAACGGGCGTGATCTGCCCGCCTGGACCCCCGGCTCCCACCTCGATGTGATCCTCCCGGATGCCGACGGCACCGGCCCGGTGGAACGCCAGTATTCGCTGTGCGGCGACACGGTGGAGCGCGGGCGATGGCGCATCGCCGTGCTGCGCGAGACCGGTGGGCGCGGCGGATCGGTGCGCGTGCACGACGAGCTCGCGGTCGGCGCGCGCGTGCGCGTCCGCGGTCCCCGCAACCACTTCCCGTTCGAGGTCACCCCCGGCACGAGCTACCGGTTCGTGGCGGGTGGGATCGGCATCACGGCGATCCGGGCGATGGCAGTGGCGGCCGAGGCTGCCGGTGCCGAGTGGGAGCTGGACTACGCCGGGCGCACGCGGTCCGGTATGGCCTTCGCGACGGAGCTCGCCGACGCCTTCGGCGACCGCGTTCGCATCCATGCCGCCGACGAGGGCGCTCGCCTCGACATCGACGCGCTGACCGCCTCCCTCGACGACCGCACGGCGGTGTTCGCATGCGGCCCGAAGCGGATGCTGGACGCGCTGGACGCGGGCGTGGACGAGCGCGCGCTGCACGTGGAGCGTTTCGAGGCGAAGGAGTTCGGGGAGCCGGTCTGGCCGGGCCCGTTCGAGGTGGAGCTGGCGATGAGCGGCGACGTCGTCGTGGTCTCGCCCGAGCAGTCGGTGCTCGACGCGATCCGCGAGCAGTCGCCCGACACCCTCGTGCTGTCGAGCTGCCGCCGCGGCACGTGCGGCACGTGCGAAGTGCCGGTGCTCGAGGGCGACATCGAGCACCGGGACTCGGTCCTCACTCCGATCGAGCAGCGCGATTCGACCGTCATGATGGTCTGCGTCTCGCGCGCGGCGTGCGAACGGATCGTGCTCGATCTGTGAGGGCGCCCGCGCCCCTCTCACCGACCGACCCGGGTGCGCAGCCTCTCGACGATCTCGCGCTCATCGCCCTGCACGAGACGGTAGTCGCGCACGACCACACGGCCGGCCACGACCACGTGGCGCGGCCGACGCCCGGGAGCGGCCCAGAGCAGCCCCGCCACGGGGTCTGCGACACCCGCATCCGCCACCGAGTCCACGTCCCACACGCACACGTCCGCGGCGGCTCCGGGCCTCAGGTGACCCAGTTCGGGCCGCCGGAGCCCTGCCGCCGATCCCGCGGTCGCCATCTCCAGCACGTCACGCGCGTCGAGCTGCGGACCCACGAGTGCCGAGACCTGCAGGGCCAGCCGCGCGTCGGCCAGCAGGTGACCGGCGTCGTTGGAGCCCCCGCCGGACGTGCCGAGTCCCACCTCGATGCCCGCTTCCCGCATCCGTGCGGCGGGTGCGATCCCCCATCCCATCGGTACGTCGCAACCGGGGGCGTGCGTCGCGGTGACCCCCGCCGCGGCCAGACGGTCGATCTCGGAGTCGGTCACATCGCACAGGTGGGCGATCGTGACATCGGGCGCGAGCCAGCCCCACTCCTCCAGCAGATCCAGGGGCCGCCGGCCGTAGCGATCCAGCGCGATCTGCGTGTCGACCTGCTCGTTCGCCTGCGTGCGACGGCGGAGGCCGTACTCGCGCGCGACGGCGCCGAGCGCACGGAAGGTCTCCTCCCCGTCGGAGTGCACGCCCGCCGGCCCCACCGCGAGCTGCAGCATCCCGTCGGCGCACACCCCGCCCGCATCCGGCGTGAGGAAGTGGGCGGCGATGGCGCGCGCGCTCGCTTCGGCCGCTTCGGGGGCATCCCGGGCCGAGCCACGGACGAAGACGAGCCTGGCGCCGAGCTCCGCGGCCGCATCCGCTACGGACCGGGCGATCTCGACCGTGTCGTCGACGGGATGCGGCGAGCGCGACGGATCCGGCCAGTTCAGGTGGTGATCGGCCACCGTCGTCACCCCGCTCAGCAGCGACTCGGCGATGCCTGCGGCGGCCGTGGCGCCGGTCAGGGAGGCGTCGATGCCGGCGCCCGCATAGGCCGCGGCCATCGCCGGCAGCCAGTCGCGCATGGGCACGCCGCGGGTTCCGGGCAGCGTGCGGAAGCCGGTCTGCAGGAGGTGGTGGTGCGCATTGATGAGCCCCGGTGTCACGACGCAGCCGGACACGTCGAGCTGCTCGCCCGGCGCCTCGGACGACGCCGAGACCACCGCGCCGTCGAGAACGAGGTCGCCCTCGCGCTCCGTGCGACGGTCGACGAGGATGCGGCGCGCGCCGCGCAGGGTGAGCATGATGCGATCGTCTCAGTCGCAGATCACGGGCACGTTACCGCCGGCGATGCCCTAGGCTGCCGCCATGACGATCCCGGTCTCCGACGACCCGCGCGGCGCGGTGCTCTTCGGCGATCACTCGTACCGAGCCGATCTGTATCAGTGACGCGTGCGGCCGACGCCGCACGCCCTCTTCTCACTCGATCGATCGGAATCCCCATGTCTTCTTCTCGCTACCCGACCCTGCCCGCGCCCGGCCTCGACTGGGCCGAGACGCACATGCCCCTGACCCGCGCCGCGCTCCGCGAACTCGCACCCGTGTTCCAGGGGCTCCGCATCTCGATGTGCCTGCACGTCGAACCCAAGACCGCCGTCCTCGTCCGGCTGCTTGCCGCCGCCGGCGCGGACGTCTCCCTCACCGGCTCCCCCGGGACGACGCGCGACGACACGGTGGAGGACCTCCGCCGCGCGGGCGTCACCGTGCACGCGGCGCGGGATGACGCGGCTCCCCGTGTCGCCGATGTCCTTGCGCACGACCCCCATTTGATCCTCGACAACGGCGGGGACCTCTTCCTCGCCGTCCTCGACGGGTACCCCGCACCGAGCCTCATCGGCGGCACCGAGGAGACCACGACGGGCGGCATCCTGCTGCGCCGACGCGCGGATGCTGTGCGCCATCCGGTCATCGTCATCAACGACAGCCCGCTCAAGCTGCTCGTCGAGAACCGCTTCGGGGTCGGCCAGTCCGTCGTTCAGGGCTTCATGAACGCCACGAACCTCATGATCCCCGGGGCGAGAGCCACCGTGCTCGGCTATGGCCCGTGCGGACGCGGCACCGCCCAGACGCTGCGCCAGCTCGGCGCGCTCGTGACGGTCGTCGACACCGACCCCTACCGCGCGCTGGAGGCGTCGCTCGAGGGTTTCATCGTCGCCGACATGCCTCGCGCACTGTCCGACGCGCACCTGCTCTTTCTCGCCACGGGTGCTCCCGGAGTGGTGGGCGCCGCCGAGATCGCGCAGTTGCCCGACGGAGTGTGCATCGCGGGCGTCGGCCACCACGCCTGGGAGATGGAGCTTGCAGCCCTCGGCTCACCCGTGGCGTCGGAGGCGTACCACGCGAGTTACGCGACAGCGGACGGTCGGACGATCCACGTCGTCGCCGACAACCGGATGGTGAATCTCGTCGCCGGGCTCGGCAACCCGATCGAGGCGATGGATCTCGGTCTCACGCTCCAGGCGCGCTCCCTCGCAGCGGTCGCGCAGGGACTCACCGACAACGGGGTGCGCGGCGTGCCCGACGACATCGATCGGCGCGTGGCCGGCGACTTCCTCGCCGCGAGGGCCGCCTGACTCGTGCCGGACCCTGGTCGGTCAGAGACCTGCGGCGCGCTCCGCGGCCTCGACGACGTTCGTGAGCAGCAGGGCCACGGTCATGGGCCCCACGCCGCCGGGGTTCGGCGACACGTAACCGGCGACCTCCACGACGTCGGGGTGCACGTCGCCGTAGACGATGCTCTTGCCCGTCTCCGGATGCGTCTCACGCGTGACGCCGACATCCAGCACGGCGACGCCAGCGCGCAGGTGCTCGGCCCGAACGAGGTGCTTGACGCCGGCGGCTGCGACCACGACGTCCGCCTGGGCGAGGTGGAACGGGAGGTCCGCCGTACCGGTGTGCGTCAGGGTCACCGTGGCGTTGATGTCGCGGCGCGTCAGCAGGAGTCCGATCGAGCGGCCGATCGTGACGCCGCGGCCGACGACCACGACGTGCTTGCCGGCCAGGTCGTACCCGTTGCGCTGCAGCAGCTCGATGACACCGCGCGGCGTGCACGGCAGCGGCGAGGTGATCGGGGTGTTCACGTTCAGCACGAGACGACCGAGGTTGGTGGGATGCAGTCCGTCGGCGTCCTTGTCCGGGTCGATCCGCTCGAGGATGCGATCCGTGTCGAGGTGCTTCGGCAGCGGCAGCTGCACGATGTACCCGTGACAGGTCGGGTCGGCGTTGAGCTCGTCGATCAACGCCTCGACGTCCTCCTGCGAGGCGTCCGCCGGCAGCTCCCGCTGGATCGAGTTCATCCCGATCGCGACGGACTGCTTGTGCTTCATGCCCACGTACAGCTGCGAGGCGGGGTCGGCCCCCACGAGCACCGTGGCGATGCCGGGCACCACGCCGCGTTCGGCGAGTGCCGCCACGCGCGCGGTGAGTTCTTCCTTGATCGCGGCCGCGGTGCGGACGCCGTCGAGTGTGGTCGCGGTCATTGTCGTCTCCTCTTCGAGCCCGCCCCGAGCACGCGCCGATCTGCGCGATGAGCGCAGGGTCGCGACCGAGGGTACTCAATCACTATGCACGTAGGGATACGGATGCGGCAACACCCGGTGTCGCCGCATCCGTTCCGATCACTGCTGGAGGTCGGGGTACAGCGGGAAGGCCGCGGTCAGGGCCGCGACGCGGGTGCGCAGCGCCTCGACATCGGCGCCGGGCAGCAGCGCGAGCGCGATGATGTCGGCGACCTCGGTGAACTCCGCGTCGCCGAACCCGCGGGTGGCGAGCGCCGGCGTGCCGATGCGCAGACCCGAGGTGACCATCGGCGGACGCGGGTCGTTGGGCACCGCGTTGCGGTTGACCGTGATGTGGATGTCGTGGAGGAGGTCCTCGGCCTGCTTGCCGTCGATGGCCGCCTCGCGGAGGTCGACGAGCACGAGATGCACGTCGGTGCCGCCCGAGCGCACCGCGATGCCCGCATCCTTCACGTCCTGCTGCGCGAGACGGTCGGCGAGGATCGCTGCACCGCGGACCGTGCGCTCCTGGCGCTCCTTGAACTCGGGGGTCGCGGCGAGCTTGAACGCGGTCGCCTTGGCGGCGATCACGTGCATGAGCGGACCGCCCTGCTGGCCGGGGAAGACCGCGGTGTTGATCTTCTTCGCGAGCTCCTCGTCGTTCGTGAGGATGAAGCCCGAGCGGGGGCCGCCGATCGTCTTGTGCACGGTCGAGGAGACGACGTGCGCGTGCGGGACCGGGTTCGGGTGCACACCCGCGGCGACGAGGCCGGCGAAGTGCGCCATGTCGACCCAGAGGTACGCACCGACCTCGTCGGCGATCTCGCGGAAGCGCGCGAAGTCGAGCTGGCGGGGGTACGCGGACCAGCCGGCGATGATGACCTTCGGCTTGTGCTCGACGGCGAGGCGGTGCACCTCGTCCATGTCGATGACGCTCGTCTCCGGGTCGACGCCGTACGCGACGATGTTGTAGAGGCGGCCGGAGAAGTTGATCTTCATGCCGTGCGTCAGGTGGCCGCCCTGGTCGAGCGAGAGGCCGAGCAGCGTGTCGCCGGGGCGGGCGATCGCGTGCAGGACCGCGGCGTTGGCAGAGGCACCGGAGTGCGGCTGGACGTTGGCGAAGCCGGCGCCGAACAGCGACTTCGCGCGGGCGATCGCGAGCTCCTCGGCGACGTCCACCTCTTCGCAGCCGCCGTAGTAGCGGCGACCGGGGTAGCCCTCGGCGTACTTGTTCGTGAGCACGGAGCCCTGCGACTGCAGCACCGAGACGGGCACGAAGTTCTCGGACGCGATCATCTCGAGATACCCGCGCTGACGCTCGAGTTCGCGCTCGAGGACCTGGGCGATCTCGGGGTCGACCTCTGCGAGGGGGGCGTTGAAGTACGGGTCGGTCATGACTCTCCCTGACGACGGTTTCGGACAGATGGGTTCCGTATCGGCCCAGGCGTACGGCCGAATACCGTGTCGGTCGCTCCCCGGTGGTCATCCACCTCAACGCCAGTCGCGACGGCATCGAGCATACCGGAAGCGGACACCGGGCACATCTGAACGCACGGTGCCGCTCGGACGAACGCATGGTGCGGCGGGAACGGGTTTGTTAAGGTTCCTTACATGTCAACCGGCCTCATCCCGCGACCGTCGTCCGTCGCCCTCGGCGACGGCGCCTTCGCGCTGACGGAGGCGGTCTCGATCACCGGTGAGGCGGAGGCGGTCACCCTTCTGCTCGCGCGACTTCACCGGCGCACGGGCCTCTCGCTCCCCGCGACCCCGAACGCTCCGATCCGCCTGCGCATCGACGGCGAGGGCGCCGCGGAGTCGTACCGACTCGCGGTCGACGCTCACAGGGTCGACCTCACCGCATCCGATGCCGCAGGCCTCCAGCACGGCGTGCACACACTGCTGCAGCTCGTGGCGCCCACGCGGCAGGGGTGGGTGTGGCCCGCCGTCGCGATCGATGACTCCCCGCGCTTCGCCCACCGCGGGCTGATGCTCGACGTCGCCCGTCACTTCTTCGCCGTCGACGTCGTCGAACGTGTTCTGGAGCGGATGGCGGAGCTCAAGCTCAACGTGCTGCACCTGCACCTCAGCGACGATCAGGGCTGGCGACTCGCCCTGGATTCGCGGCCCCGCCTGGGCGAGACCGCCTCGGGCTCGGCGGCCCTGGGCGATGCAGGCGGTTGCTACTCGCGCGCCGACTGGCGACGAATCCTGGATGCGGCGGCCTCGCGTCACATCACGGTGATCCCGGAGTTCGACGTGCCGGGCCACACGCATGCCGTCGGGCTCGCGTACCCGGAGCTCGTCCGGCCTCCCGTCATCACGGCCGAGCTCGAGGAGACGGCCGCGGAGTTCGGCGGCGGCCTTCCCGTCGCGGGTCAGGCCTACACCGGCTTCGGCGTGGGGTTCTCCTCATTGCGCATCGGCGAGCGCGAGACGAGCGCCTTCCTGCGAGACGTGTTCACCGAACTGGCCGATCTGACACCCGGCCCCTACGTGCACATCGGCGGTGACGAAGCGCTCGGCACCTCGCGCGACGACTACGACGCCGCGATCGCGGAGGTCACGGCGCTCGTCGCCTCGCGCGGCAAGACGCCGATCGCCTGGCACGAGGCCGGTACCGCGGCGAACCTCGCGGCCGGCACGATCGGTCAGTACTGGGGCTTCGTGCACCCCGTGGACGGCGCCGATGACAAGGCGCGCGGCTTCGTCGAGCGCGGCGGACGTCTCATCCTGTCCCCCGCCGACGCGGTGTACCTCGACATGAAGGACAGCGCCGACTGCCCATGGGGCCTCATCTGGGCGAACGGGCCGACGCCGCTGCGCCGGGCGTACGACTGGGAGCCCGCCGAGGTCGTCTCCGGCATCCGCGAGGAGCAGATCCTGGGCGTCGAAGCGGCGCTGTGGACCGAGACGATCCGCACCGAGGACGACATCCAGCAGATGGTGTTCCCACGCCTCGCCGCGGCGGCCGAGGTGGCGTGGTCGGCGAGCACATCCCGATCGTGGGAGAGCTTCCGCGAACGCCTGGCGGATCTCGCGACGCGGTGGGATGCCGACGGACTCGCCTATCGCCGGATCGACGACGTTCCGTGGCGGCGACCGTGAGCGTGCTCGTCCACTCCGCGCGTATCGTTGACGCCGGCCGCGAGACGCCGGACGGCTGGGTGCGCTGGGAGGCCGATCGCATCACGCACCGGGGCACGGGCCGCGGCTGGCGCGAGCACGAGGCCGGCGTGGTGGTGGATGCGCGCGCCGAGGCGGGCCCCGACGCCGTCCTCACCCCGGGGTTCATCGACCTGCACGGGCACGGCGGTGGCGGCCGCTCCTACGAAGACGGACCGGATGCGGTCCGCGCCGCCCGTGCGCTGCACCTCGCACACGGCACCACACGTGCCGTGCTCTCCCTCGCGACGGCGACGCTCGGCGAGCTGATCGACCGCCTGGAGATGATCGCGGCGCTCACCCGCACCGATTCCGACATCCTCGGCTCGCATCTCGAGGGCCCGTTCCTCGCCCCCCGTCACCGGGGGGCGCACGCCGGAGACCTTCTGCGCGCGCCCGATCCGGAAACCCTGGACACCCTGCTGGCAGCCGGCGGCGGCACCGTGCGCCAGGTGACGCTGGCCCCGGAGCTCCCGGGCGGCCTCGACGCCGTCCGCCGCATCGTGGAGGCGGGCGCGGTCGCGGCCGTCGGACACACCTCCGCCGACGCCTCCCTCGCAGCCGCGGCCTTCGACGCGGGAGCGCGCGTGCTGACGCACGCGTTCAACGCGATGCCGGGTCTCCACCACCGCTCCCCCGGGCCGGTGGGGGCGGCACTCGCCGACGACCGTATCGTGCTGGAGATCATCGCCGACGGCGTGCACCTGCATCCCGATGTCGTGCGCATAGCCGCATCCGCCGCCGCAGATCGCTTCGCCCTCGTGACGGACGCGATGGCCGCCGCCGGGGCCGCCGACGGTACGTACCGCCTGGGCGCGCTCGATGTCGAGGTCGCGGGCGGCATCGCGCACGTGGCCGGCACCGACACGATCGCCGGGTCCACCCTGACGCAGGATGCAGCGCTGCGCGTCGCTGTCGGGGCGGGGGTTCCTCTGGCGGTGGCCGTGCGGGCGCTCACCGAGACCCCCGCGCGCGTGCTCGGACGGGAGGACCTCGGAACCCTCGAGCCGGGGCGCCTCGCCGACGCGGTGCTGCTGACCGCCGACCTGCGCGTCGCTGCGGTGTGGCTGGCCGGCGCCTCGATCTGACCCCCGCCGAGCCTGCTTCTCCGCGAGACTGCATCTGCGTCACGAGATCACGGTGTTCACCCGTGATCTCGTGCGGAGAGTGCAGTCTCGCGGGCAGAGTGATGGCGCCGGGGGCGCGCCGGACGCCCGCGTAGAATGGCCGGGTGAGCACCCCCTCGTCCGCGCCCCTGCCCGCCGGCACGCGCCCCGCACTGTCCGCCCTCGATGTGGTGGCGTTCCTGTGCGAGATCGGCGGCATCGTCGCCCTGGCGATCTGGGGCTTCGCGACGTGGGCGTTCCCGTGGAACCTCGTCGTCGGCATCCTCACCCCCGCCGCCGCGATCGTGCTGTGGGCGCTGTTCGTCTCACTCCGCGCCGTCTTCGCGGTGCACCCCTTCGTGCGTGCCATCGCCGAGCTCCTGGTCTACGCCGCCGCGACCGCCGCCCTGTGGTCCCTCGGTCTCACCTGGATCGGCATCGCCTACGCCGTGGTCGCGGTCACGGTGGGCCTGGTCGTCGGACGCCGCCGCTTCGCATGACCGCTTCGGTCGTCGACCTGCTGCGTGAGGCGCTCGGCGACCGGATCGACACGACCGAGGCGACCCTCGAGACCTTCCGCGCCGACAAATCCGGACATGCCGCCGACGGCCGCGCCCTGGCCGTCGTGCATGCCGAGAGCATCGAGGACGTCCAGGTCGCGCTACGCATCGCACATGCCACCGGCACCCCGGTGGTGCCGCGGGGAGCCGGCACCGGACTCGCGGGGGGCGCGAACGTCGGCACGGGCCGGATCGCGCTGTCGCTCGCGCGGATGAACCGCATCCTCGAGATCCGCCCCGATGATCTGCTCGCCGTCGTCGAACCCGGCATCATCAACGCCGACCTGAACGCCGAGCTCGCCGGCCACGGAGTGTGGTGGGCGCCCGACCCCGCGAGCCGCGCCATCTCTACCGTCGGCGGCAACATCGCGACCGGCGCGGGCGGGCTGCTGTGCGCGAAGTACGGCGTCGTGCGCGACGCGGTCCTCGGCGTCGACGTGGTCCTCGCCGACGGTGAGCTCGTCCGTCTCGGGCATCGCAGCGTGAAGGGCGTGACCGGCCTCGATCTCACGTCGCTCATGATCGGATCCGAGGGCACGCTCGGGGTCGTCGTGGGTGCCACCCTCAAGCTGCGCCGCCTCGTCGCCGGGCAGACGCGCACCCTCACCGCATCCTTCAGCGACGTGCGCGCCGCCGCTGCGGGCGCCGCAGCCGTGACCGCCTCCGGCGTGCAGCCGGCGGTCATGGAGCTGATGGATGCGGCGAGCCTCGCCGCCGTCCACGCGCTCCTCTCCCTGCCCGCACCCACCGGTGGAGAGAGCCTGCTGACCGTGCAGACCGACGGCCCGACGGCCGCGGAGGACGCCGCGCTCATCGCACAGCGGCTCGAGCATGCGGGCGGCCGGGTGCGCGTCGCCGCGCACGAGACGGAGGGCGAGGCGCTGCTGCAGATGCGGCGGTCGCTGCATCCGGCCATGGAGCGACTCGGCACGACGCTGATCGAGGACGTCTCGGTGCCGCGATCGGCGCTGCCGGCGATGTTCGACGAGATCGTGCGGATCGAGCGCGACTACGGGCTCACGATCCCCACGGTGGCGCACGCGGGCGACGGGAACCTCCACCCGAACTTCGTCTTCCAAGGCCCCCAGGTGCCGGACGTCGTCTGGCGCGCTGCGGACGATCTGTTCCGATCCGCACTGCGCCTCGGCGGCACACTGACCGGCGAGCACGGCATCGGCGTGCTCAAGCGACGGTGGCTGCGCGACGAGCTCGGCGCACGTCAGTGGCAGCTGCAGCGCGACATCAAGCGCGTCTTCGATCCCACCGGCATCCTCAATCCCGGCGTCGTCTTCGCCGACTGACCCCCGTCATGTCCCACTTGCCGCAACTTTGACACCGGTTTCTTGCGGCAAGTGGGACATGCCCTGCCGCACGTGGGACATGCTCTGCGGCACCTGGGACACGGAGCGCTCAGAGGCCCTGCCAGGCGGGCTTGCCCTCCCAGCTGGCGCGGTAGTAGTCCGCCAGGCGCAGACGGGATGCGGCGGCCTCGTCCACCACGACGGTCACGTGGGGATGAAGCTGCACCGCGGAGCCGGGGAGCATCGCGGTGACAGGACCCTCGAGGGCCCCGGCCACCGCATCCGCCTTCTCCTGCCCGAAGGCGAGGAGCACGAGGTGCCGCGCCTCGAGGATCGTGCCGAGCCCCTGCGTGATGCAGTGACGGGGCACCTCGGAGGCGTCGGCGAAGAAGCGGGCGTTGTCCTCACGGGTCTGCGCCGTCAGGGTCTTGACGCGCGTGCGCGACGCGAACGACGAGCCGGGTTCGTTGAAACCGATGTGCCCGTCGGTGCCGATCCCCAGGATCTGCAGGTCGATGCCTCCCGCCTCCCGGATCGCGCGCTCGTACTCCGCGCCCGCGGTGGCGATGCCCGCCTCGCGGCCGTCCGGCACGTGGATGCGGGCCGGGTCCAGGCCCAGCGGCTCGACCACCTCACGGGCGATCACCGAGCGGTAGCTCTCGGGGTGTGAAGGGTCCAGCCCGACGTACTCGTCGAGCGCGAACCCGCGCACCCGCGACACGTCGAGGTCTCCGACGCGCTCCCGCAACGCCTCGTACACGGGGAGCGGCGTCGAGCCCGTGGCGAGTCCCAGAACGGTGTCCTCCCGATTCCGGATCAGCCGAACGATCTCGTCGGCGACGATCGCGCCGCCCTCCTGCTCCGATGCGACGATGACCACTTCAGCCACGTGCGCTCACCTCCTGCTCGATTGTGGTTCCTCCCCCGATCGCCGCACCGACCGCCGCGACCGGCGACCCTGTCGGCAGCACCTGCATCCGGTCCGGGAGCCGGAGCGATCGCAGGAACGGGGATGCGGCGGCGCTGCGCTCCAGTTCGACGCGCACCTCCGGCACCATCCGATCGGCGAGCGCGGTGAGTCCTCCCCCGATGACGACCCGTTCCACGTCGGCCGTCAGCACGAGGATGCGCACGGCCGCTGCGACCGCGCGGGCCAGATCGCGACGGATGACGGTGGCGAGGGCATCACCCGCGTCCGCGGCGTCGAAGACGTCACGCACCGGGAGGGCTGCGGGGCGTCCCCACCGGTCGGCGATCGCCGCTCCTCCGGCGAGCGCCTCGATGCATCCGCGGCCTCCGCAACGGCACAGCGGTCCGGCGGGATCGATGCTGATGTGCCCCACCTCGCCGGCGGACCCGCCGGCGCCGCGCCAGAGCCGCCCGCCCAGAACGATGCCGGCTGCGACGCCGGTGCCGAGGTTCAAGAACGCCAGGCTCGCTCCGGGCCGATCCAGCGCCGCGGCTCCGAGGGCCGCGGCCTTCACGTCGTTCTCGACGTGCACGGGCAGCCCCAATCGAGGCGCCACGGCGGCAGCGACATCGAGATCCGCGACGCCGAGGTTGAGCGCGTGTGTCACGCGACCCGACCCCGGACGCACCTGTCCCGGCATCCCGATTCCGACCGACGAGAACTGCGCGGCGTCGATGCCCGGCATGGCGCCGAGGGCGGCGACGGCATCGGCGACGGTCTCCACCACGCCCACCGGACCCCACAGGGTCGCGAGCCGCACGGAGGCGAGCACCCGATCCCGGGCGTCGACGACCACCGCATCGGTCTTCGTGCCACCGACGTCGAGTCCGACCCTCATCCCTTCACCGCGCCCGAGACCAGTCCCCCGGTCATGCGATGCTGCACGATCAGGAAGAACGCGACGACCGGCAAGGCCATCAAGGTGGATGCGGCCATGACGACGGACCAGTCGGTCGCCTTCGTCACCTGCACGAACGCACGCAGCCAGATGGGCAGGGTCTGCGGGTCGGGACGGGTGAGGATGACGAGCGCGAACACGAACTCGTTCCAGGCCTGGATGAACGCGAACACACCGGTGGCGACGAGGCCCGGGGCGAGCAGCGGGAATGTGACCCGCCAGAAGGCGCCCGTGCGGCTGCAGCCGTCGATCATCGCCGCCTCCTCCAGCTCCGCGGGCACTCCCGCCACGAAACCGCGCAGCGTCCAGATCGTGAACGGAAGCACGATCGCGATGTAGACGAGGCTGAGGCCGGCGATCGTGTTGACCAGAGCCCAGCCGTCCAGCACGCGGAACGTGGAGATGATCATGGCTTCTGCCGGGATCATCTGCACGACGAGAATCGCGACGACGATGCTCTTGCGGCTGCGGAACCGGAAGCGCGAGAGCGCGACGGCCGCGAGGAACGCGAACAGGAGAGCCGCGACGAGGGTGATGCCCGTCACGGTCACCGAGGTGCCGAGCGCGCCGAGGAAGCCGCCCTCGCCGAGCGCCGTGGCGTAGTTGCGCAGCGTGAACTGGTCGGGCCAGAAGTGCGGTGTCGCGCCGCGCACGGCGGATGCGGGCAGCAGCGAGGTGTTGATCATCCAGTACACGGGGAACACCGCGCACACGATCACCACCAGGGCGCAGAGGTTCAGCAGGACCCGACCGGTACGGGTGCGTGCTCGCGTGGTCATGCCTCCTCCTGACGGAGCATCGAGCGGATGTAGTAGCCGGAGATCACCAGCATGATCACCACGAGGATGACCGAGATCGCGCCGCCGGAGCCGAGGTCGCCGGAGGCCATCGAGACGCTGTAGATGTAGACGCCGATGGTGTTGGTGTCCGCGCGGACGCCTCCGATCGTCTGCAGGGCGTAGATCTGCGCGAACACGCGCAGATCCCAGATGACCTGGAGGATCAGGAGCACGACGAGGATCGAGCGCAGGTAGGGGAAGACGATGAGACGGAAGCGCGAGAAGGCACCCGCTCCGTCCAGCTGGGCGGCTTCGAGGACCTCGTCGGGCACCTGCCCGAGCCCCGCGTACACCGAGAAGGCGACGAAGGGGATCGCGCCCCATGTGATGATGATGGCCGCCACGGCGAAGAAGCTGATCGGGTCGATGAGCCAACTGTGTCCGGTCCAGTCGGTGCCGGTCAGCTGGGTGAGCGCGTAGTTGACGAGGCCGTACTGGGTGTCGAAGATCCAGCCCCAGACGATCGTGGCGGTCAGCGCGGGCATCGCCCAGGCGAGCAGGAGTGCGACCGAGACGGCGGTGCGCATGACGCGGCCGAGCTTCGTCATGAGCAGCGCGACGAGGACGCCCAGCACCATGGTCGCCGCGACGCAGACCACGCAGAGCGCCACGCTGCGCGCGAGCACCTGCCAGAATCCCGAATCCGTCAGGACCGCGATGTAGTTGTCGAGCCCGACGAAGGACGGTGGGGCCCCGAAGATCTGCGCCCGGCCGAATTCCTGGAACGACATGACGACCATCTGCACGAGCGGCCAGCCGATGAACACGGCGAGCATGACGAGAGCGGGCGACAGGAGCAGAAGCGGGGTGAGCGCGCGGCGACGGCGGCGCCGCGGGGCGGGGGGAGGCCCGGAGACGGCGACGGTGCCGACGGGCAGCTCGGTGGCGACGGCCACGGTGACTCCTTAGAACGGATAGGGGCGCTTCTCCGTGGGGCGCCCGGTGGCGGGCACCCCACGGAGAACGCAGCGACGAGCCGAGACGACGGACGAGTCTCGGCTCGTCGCTGGGGGTGGATCAGCCGTTGAGGATGGACTCGATCTGCTCGTCGGCGGCAGCCGCGAGCGAGGAGATGTCGCCTCCGCCGGCGATGTTGACGAACAGGTCCTGCATGATGCCCTTCGCCTCCACATCCGCCCAGTTCGGCGATGCCGGCGTGAGCTTGGCGTTCGCCGCAGCCGACGCGATCACCGAGGCGAGCTCCGGCGTGGCGGCGGCGACCTTGTCGCCCAGCGAGGTCTTCGCAGGGACGAGACCCGCCTCGGCCAGGATCGTCTGGTACTCGTCGCTCAGCATGATCTCCAGCGCCGACTTCGCCAGCTCGGGGTTCTTCGACTTGGCCGCGATGCCGACGTTGGAGCCGCCCGCGAACACCTGCGCCGCCCCGCCCTTGGCGCCGGGGAGAGCGAACTCGCCGGTCGTCTCGGCGACCGCGGTCGCCTGCTTGTCCTCATCGGCGACGATCGACCAGTATGCCCAGCTGGGCGCCGAGTAGGTCGCGGACTGCTGGGTGCGGAAGGGCACCCAGCCCTCGGTCTCGTCGCCGTCCTTGGGTGCCAGAGACGCCTTCGTCATCAGCTCCTGCACCTGTTCGAGGCCGGCGATCGACTCCGGGCTGGACAGCTGGGCGTCCCAGCTGCCGTCGCTCTCCTGCACAGCGACCTCGCCGCCGTTCTCCCAGATGAAGGGCAGGCCGTTGTACCAGTCCTTACCGGGGAAGTAGACGCCGGAGACCCCGGGGAGGGCCGCCGCGAGGCTCACGCCGTTCGACACGTACTCGTCGAGGGTCGTGGGCACCGAGACACCCGCCTGCGCGTACTGCGCCGTGTTGTAGAAGACGACCCGTGAGCCCGAGTAGTAGGGCGCGGCGTACAGGTCGCCGTCCCAGCTGCCCGCTTCGACGAATCCGGGCAGCAGGTCCGAGCCGCCGAGTTCGTCCTCGATGTCGCCCAGGCTCAGCAGTGCTCCGCTCGAGGTGAACGCCGGAGCCTGGGTGTTGCCCATCTCGACCACGTCGGGGCTGTCGTTGGACGACAGGCTCGTGGTGAGCTTGTCGACGAGTCCGGTCCACTGCTGCTCCTCGATGACCAGCGTGGAACCGGGATTCTGGTCCTCGAACGTCTTCACGAGATAGTCGCGGGCATCCTGAGGGGTGTCGGTTCCGACGAGCCAGACACGGATCTCCGCGCTGCCGCCGCTCGACGAGCCGCCTCCTGTCCCCGCGCATCCGGCAAGCGCAATCGCCGATGCGCCCATCAGGGCGACGGCTGGGAGGAACTTCTTCATGTGCTGTCCTCTGTTCTTGATGATGAGACCGTGAGCGCCGGCGGCGCTGACGGGGAGGTGCTGTCAGGAGACGCCGAGCGTCGCCGACAGCACCATGACGGCCGCACCGCGCAGGACGATGTCCTGGCCCTGCTCCGTCATCCGCACCCGGACGCCCTCGTGGAAGGGGGCGAGTGTCCGCGTGCGGAGGGCCTCGGCGGTGGCCTGCGCAAGCACACCGCCGAGGAGTTCAGGAGGGCCGGAGAGAACGATCTCCGACAGGTCGAGCGCACCCACGACGGGGGCGAGCGCGATACCGAGGCGCTCTCCGGCGTCCCGAAGGACGGTGTCGCGCTCGCTGGGGGCGGCCGCATCCGCTCTGGCCGTCAGCGCCGGCACGGAGAGCCACGCTTCGAGACAGCCCACCTTGCCGCAGGCGCAGAGCGGACCGCCGTCGGTGCCGACGGTCACGTGACCGATCTCACCCGCGGCGAAGCGGCTGCCGCGCATCGGCTGGCCGCCCGCGAGCAGACCCGATCCGACACCGCTGCCGACCTTCACCAGGAGCACGTCGTCGCCGGAGCCGCCGAACGTGTACTCCGCAAGCACGGCGGCGTTGGCGTCGTTGGCGACGAGCACCTCGAGCCCGAGCGCCTCGCTCAGCACGCCCTCGAGATCGAATCCGGCCCACCCCATGTTGGGCGCCGTGAGCACGATGCCGCGATCGTCGATCACGCCGGGGGTGCCGACGCCGACGCCGAGCACGGGGGCCTTCGCGTCCGCCACCAGCCGCTCGGCGAGCGAGATGACGGCCGCCAGGACCTCGGATGCGGCGGCGGGATGCGGGGTCTCGGCGCGCGCGACGATGTCGCCGTCGAGCGTGAGCACCGCGCCGATGAAGACATCGCTGCCGGAGAGGTCCAGCCCGATGATGCGGTGACCGGCGCGGTCGACGTCGACGAGCATGGCCGGCTTGCCGGGGCGGCTGCCCTCCCGCATCCCCTTCTCGACCACGAATCCGTCACCGATCAGCTCGGCCACGAGGTCCGAGATCGTGACGCGGGTGAGCCCGGTCTCCCGCGACAGGTCGGCGCGGCTCATCGCTCCCCGGTGGAACAGCGTCTGCAGCACGAGCGAGCGGTTGTGTCCGCGCGCGTGCTCGGGCAGGACCTTCACCCCGGCGCGCAGCGCGCGGCCGGGGGCGAAGGCGCCGGCACGAGAGGTCGTGTGGGTGTGCGCGGGCTCCGAGAGGGAAGCGCCGCGCTGCACTTCCGATGCAGTCATGTTTGTTAGTACACCTTACGAACAAACATGACGCAAGCGTTCGGACCGCTCGTCACACGACTGTTACACGGCGCCGTGATCGGAACGTTGTCGGAGATCCGACTCTGACCACGCCTTTATCAGACTTGCTCGCGTACCCTGGGTAGACACAGCACACGATGCACGGGGGTGATGGTGTGACGGATCTGGTGACCGGACCGCACGCACAGAACGACACGGCGGCGGACGAGACCGACGCCGGGTCCGGCGACGGCACGACGCCCGTCTACGCATGGGCCCCCGAAGAGCCCAAGCCGCGCAAGCGCCACCTCGGTCTCTGGATCGGCATCCCCTCCGGCGTCCTCGCGGTGGCCGCCGTCACGGCGTCGCTCGTGCTCATCGCCCCCGGGACGGCCGTCGCCGGCGTTCCGATCGGCGGCATGACCGTCGGCGGCGCCGCCGACGCACTGACCTCCCGCCTCGCCGGCGCCACCGTCGTGCTGAGCACCCCCGACGGCGATGTCACCGTCACCGGTGCGGAGCTCGGTGCGTCGATCGACGCGCGCACGATCGCCGAGCAGGCCTTCGACGCCCACCCCCTCTGGAACGTGGCCCAGTGGAACTCCGAGCCGCTCGTCGCCGACGTGACGCTCGATCCCGCGATCGCCACCGAGGCGCTTCGCGAGGCGGCTCCCGGCGCCTACACCGACCCCACCGACGCGACGGTGACGTTCGATGCGGCGACCGCCTCCTACGTCTCCACTCCCGCAGCGGCCGGAGAAGGCATCGACCTCGACCAGGTGCGCACCGCCCTCACCGAGGCCTTCTCATCCGGCGGGGATCGCATCACGATCGACGCTTCCATCGTGCCGGTGGACGCCGCCATCACGACAGCGGATGCCGAGACGTCGGTCACGCGGCTGAACGGCATCCTCGACACGATCGGCTTCTACGTCGGCGACGAGCGCACCGTCCCCGTGGACCGCGCACTGGCCGCATCCTGGCTGAAGCTCGGCACCGAAGACGGAAAGCTCACCCTCTCGGCCGATGCCGACGCGATCCAGAAGACCGTCGACACGTTGGCTCCGCTCGTCGACCGCGCGCCCGTCGACGCCACCGTCGTCACGAACGCCGCGGGCGAGGTGCTCCGCGACCTCACGCCGGGTGCGGTGGGGCGCACGCTCGGCGACACCTCCCAGGTGGCCGACGACTTCGCCGCTCAGCTCGCCGCCGGCGACGCGGCGTACCAGCTGCCCGTGACCGAAGCGCCGTTCACGACGACGGCCCTCCACCGCTACTCCGACGTCAACCTCAGCACGCAGCGGGCGACCTTCTACGAGAACGGTCAGGTCGTGAACAGCTGGCCGATCTCCTCGGGCCTCGGCGCGAACGCCACCCCGACGGGCGAGTTCACCGTGTTCGCCCACGTGCGCGTGCAGGACATGGGCTGCACGCCCACCTCGACGTACTGCACGAAGGACGTCCCGTGGGTCACCTACTTCGCCCCCGACATCGGCTTCCACGGCACCTACTGGCACAACAACTTCGGCCACCCGATGAGCCACGGCTGCATCAACATGCCGATCGACCAGGCGGCCTGGGCCTACGAGTTCCTCTCCAAGGGGTCCGAGGTCTCGGTCCACTACTGAGCCGCACGCACGAAGAGGGGCCGGATGCATCCGCATCCGGCCCCTCTTCGTGGATGTCAGATCGCGTCGATGATGCGGTTCAGCGTCGCGGACGGACGCATGACCTCTTCAACCAGACGCGGGCTCGGGTGGTAGTAGCCGCCGATGTCGACGGACTTTCCCTGCACCGCGAGCAGCTCGGCGACGATCGTCTCCTCGGCCGCGGCGAGCTCCTGAGCGATCGGCGCGAACGCGCGTGCCAGCTCCGCATCCGCCGACTGCGCGGCGAGCTCCTGCACCCAGTAGAGCGCGAGGTAGAAGTGGCTGCCGCGGTTGTCGATCGTGCCGAGGGCGCGACCGGGCGACTTGTCGTTCTCGAGGAAGGTGCCGGTCGCGGCGTCCAGCGTGTCCGCGAGAACCTGCGCGCGGACGTTGCCGGTGAAGGTCGCGAAGTGCTCGAAGGATGCGGCGAGCGCGAAGAACTCGCCCAGCGAGTCCCAGCGCAGGTAGTCCTCGGCGAGCAGCTGCTGCACGTGCTTGGGCGCGGAACCGCCGGCGCCCGTTTCGAACAGTCCGCCGCCGGCGAGCAGCGGGACGATCGAGAGCATCTTGGCGCTCGTGCCGACCTCAAGGATCGGGAACAGATCCGTCAGGTAGTCGCGCAGGACATTGCCGGTCACCGAGATGGTGTCCTGCCCCGCCCGCAGGCGCTCGAGCGAGAACAGCGTCGCGTCGGTCGGCGCGAGGATCTCGATCTGCAGGCCCTCGGTGTCGTGCTCGGCGAGGTAGGTGCGCACCTTGGCGATGAGCTGCGCGTCGTGTGCGCGGCCCTCGTCGAGCCAGAACACGGCGGGGACGCCGGTGGCGCGAGCGCGCGTGACGGCGAGCTTCACCCAGTCGCGCACGGCGATGTCCTTGGTCTGGGTGGCCCGCCAGATGTCGCCGGGTGAGACCGCGCTCTCGAGCACGACCTCACCTGCTGAGGTGACGACCTGGACGACGCCCGCGGCGGCGATCTCGAACGTCTTGTCGTGGCTGCCGTACTCCTCGGCCGCCTGCGCCATGAGTCCCACGTTCGGGACGGTGCCGATCGTGGCGGGGTCGAGCGGGCCGTGCGCGATGACGTCCTCGATCACGGCCTGGTAGACGCCGGCGTAGGACGAGTCGGGGATGACCGCGAGCGTGTCGTCCTCGCCGCCGTCGACGCCCCACAGCTTCCCGCCGTTGCGGATGAGCGCCGGCATGGACGCGTCCACGATCACGTCGGAGGGAACGTGCAGGTTCGTGATGCCCTTGTCGGAGTTGACGTAGGACAGACGTGGCCCGGACGCGATCGCCTGCTCGAACGCTGCGGCGATCTCGTCGCCCTTCTCGAGACTCGAGAGGCCGGAGAGGATCGCGCCGAGACCGTCGTTGGGCGTGAGCCCTGCGGCTGCGAGCTCGTCGCCGTAGCGGGCGAACACATCGGCGAAGAACGCCTTCACGACGTGGCCGAAGATGATCGGGTCGCTGACCTTCATCATCGTCGCCTTGAGGTGCACGGAGTACAGCACGTCGTCGGCCTTGGCCGTCGCCAGCGTCTCGGCGAGGAAGGCGTCCAGCGCGGCCGCCGACAGGAACGTGGCGTCCACGATCTCACCCGGGAGCACCTTGAGGCCGGACTTCAGCACGGTCTCGGCCCCCTCCGCATCCACGTGGCGGATGGTGAGGGTGTCGTCATCGGGCGAGACCCAGGAGATCTCGTTCGAGCGGAAGTCGTCGTGGCCCAGGGTCGCGACGCGGGTCTTCGACCCCTCGGCGAACGCCTTGTTGCGGTGCGGGTGCTTGCGCGCGTAGCTCTTCACCGCGCCCGGGGCGCGGCGATCGCTGTTGCCCTCGCGGAGCACCGGGTTGACCGCCGAGCCCTTGATCTTGTCGTAGCGCGCGCGGACGCTCTCCTCTTCGACGCCGTTCGGCTCGTCGGGGTAGTTCGGGATGTCGTAGCCCTGCGCCTGCAGCTCGGCGATGGCGGCCTTGAGCTGCGGGATCGACGCCGAGATGTTCGGCAGCTTGATGATGTTCGCCTCCGGCAGCGTCGCGAGCGCACCGAGTTCGGCGAGCGCATCGCCGACGAGCTGCTCGGGGGTGAGCTGCTGCGGGAAGGCTGCGAGGATGCGACCGGCGAGCGAGATGTCGCGCGTCGCGATCTCCACCCCCGCCTGGCCGGCGACGGCGCGGACGATGGGAAGGAAGGATGCGGTGGCGAGCGCCGGAGCCTCGTCGGTGTGCGTGTAGATGATCGTGGAATCAGGCACGGATTTGTCTCTCCATAGAGGCGTCGAGGGTCAGCCGCCAGCCTATCGCACCCGGTCCGGTTATCTCGATGTCGAGATATCTCCCCCGTCACCCAACGCGGTTCGGGCCGCATCCGCCCGCGGAGTTCACACGGCCCGCATCCCTCCCCGCGGGCGCGCGCCAGGCATTAGCCTGTGACCATGACCGAACTGCGCCTCGAAGAGCTGTCGGCCGCGACGATCGTCGCCGTGAACAACATGTCGCTCAAACCCGGGCAGGAACAGTTCCTCGCCCCGGTCAGCTACGGGGTCGCGGCGACCGTGATCGATCCGCGCACCAGCTGGCAGCGCGTCGTGCTCGCCGGCGACGACGTGGTCGGCTTCGTCAGCGCGAACTTCGACGAGCACGAGACGCAGGAATGGTTCCGGTCCGTCCTGTGGCGCATCAACGTCGACGCCGACGATCAGGGCCAGGGCATCGGACGCTTCGCCATCGAAGGTCTCATGAACGAGGCGCGTGAGCGCGGCATGGACCACGTCGACGTCATCTACGAGGCGGGCGAGGGCGGCCCCGAGGCGTTCTTCCGTCGCGTCGGCTTCGAGCCTGTCGGCGAGACCGAGTTCGGCGAGGTCGTCGCGCGCATCGCGCTCTGACGCGAACGGCGCGCGTCGGAGATCTGACCGGATGTCGGAGGTTCCCGCCGGAATCCTCCGACGCGAAGGGGAATCTCCGACCGGAAGCGTCGAGCGCTCTTCCCTCCCCCGCGGCCGCGTCCCTGCGTGTCGCGCACGTCCTGCGCCGCAGCAGCCCGCGCCGAGGGGCATCCCACCCACACTGGCGGGATGACGCTCGAGGACTGGCTGCGCACGCAGGGCGGCGTGGCCCACCGCGCCCTTGCCGCAGACGCGGGCTATGACGCCCGTCAGGTACGCGCGCGTGCCGCGACCGGCCGCATCCGGATCCTGCGACGCGCGTGGATCGCCACGGATGCCGCGCCCGCTGATCTCGCCGCCGCCGCCGCGGCGGGTGGGCGGGTGGCATGCGTGTCCGCCGCGCGCCATCGGGGATGGTGGCTGCCCCCGCTGGTCGACCCCGCCCTCCACCTGCATCTGCCGCCGCATGGGCGTTCCGGCGACGTCCCCGCCGGAACCATCGCGCACTGGAGCGTGCCCGTCGCGCCTGCGGGCCGCTTCGCCCTCGTGGAGTCCGCCGAGGATGCGCTCCGGCATGTGGCCGCATGTCTGGCTCCCGAAGCCGCCCGCATCGTGTGGGAGTCGGCCATACGTGCGGAGGGGCTGTCGGTCGACGCGCTGCGGCTCGTGCGCTGGCGCTCGCCCGCCGCATCCGCCCTCGCACGCGAGGCGACGGGGCTGTCGGACTCCGGACTGGAAACGGTCTTCGTCGTGCGGCTCGGCCCGTGGGGACTGCCGATCCAGCAGCAGGCGGTCGTCGCGGGGCAGCGTGTCGATGTGCTGATCGGCGACCGGCTCGTCATCCAGCTCGACGGGTTCGCCCATCATCAGAGCGCCTCCCAGCGCGGGCGCGACATCGCCCATGATGCCGAGCTGCGGCTGCGCGGGTACACCGTGCTGCGCTTCGGGTACGCCCAGGTCGTCTACGACTGGCCGAGCGTGGAGCGCACGGTCGCCCGCGCCGTCGCGGCGGGCCTGCACCTCGCCCGCTGAGCACACCCGCGTCGGAGAATCAGCCCGATGTCGGAGGATTCAGCCCAGATCCTCCGACATTCGAGCGAATCTCCGACGCAGGGCGCCTCACGCGCGCCGCACGATTCAGGAGCGCCGAGCGCGGGCGCGACGCAGGGCCTTGTCCGTCTCCACCACGACGGCGGGGATCAGTGACAGCGCGAGCGCCAGCAGCCACTCGCCGCCGCTGAGGCTCGTGGTCATCAACAGGTTCTGGGCGAACCCGACCTCGACGCAGACGACGGTCAGCACGACGGGGATCCACATCCACTTGAGCGCGTCCGCCCACGGCGCCGTGAATCCGGATGCGGGGTCCCGCCGCATCGCCATGCCCGCCAGCACGGATCCCAGGCTGATCACGACGAAGGCCATCGTGACCGGCACCGATGCCTCGGTGGTGCGCGCTTCGCCGGGGGCCAGCAGCAGCGCGGCGAGCGCGGTGGCGAAGATGGTGCCGCCGTACACGAGCCACTGCGTGATGGAGCCGCGGTTCGCGAGGGTCTGGCGGACGTCGCGGGGCGGTCGGGACATGATCCCGTCGGGGTCGGGCCCGAACGTGATGGTCAGAACGGGGAAGAACGTGATGAAGGTGCTGAGGAAGATGACCATGAGCGGCGTGAGGGGCACACCGTTGTTGATGTCGAAGACGCTGGCGGCGAGGAAGAGCAGGACGAGGGAGAACAGCGTCGACATCTGGTACCGCACGTAGCCGACGATCTTCTCGTAGATGCCGCGTCCCAGCCGGATCGCTTCGACGAGGGTCCCGAAGTCGTCGTCCGTCAGGATCATGCGCGCCGCCTGCTTCGTGACCTCGCTCCCTGAGCCCATGGCCACCCCGATGTCGGCCTGTTTGAGGGCGGCGGCGTCGTTGACCGCGTCGCCGGTCATCGCGACGATGTCGCCACGTTCCTGCAGGAGACGGGCCACCCGCAGCTTGTCCTCCGGGGTGACGCGACCGAACACGTGCAGCTCAGGCAGGCGGGCCGACAGCTCCGCATCGCTGAGCTCGCGCAGCTCCGAGCCGCTGATGGCGCCGGGGCCGAGACCCAGCTCGTCGCCGATCGCGGCCGCCGTGACGGCGTGATCCCCCGTGATCATGCGCACCTCGATGCCGGCGCCCGCAGCGATCCGCACCGCCTCGATCGCCTCGGGCCGCAGAGGATCGACGATGCCGACGAGGGCAACGAACACGAAGGCGTCCGAGAAGGCCATCGGATCGACGATCGCCGCCTGCCGCTCGTCGTCGAGGATGCGGTAGCCGAACGCCAGCACGCGCAGTCCCTCGCCCGAGAGGCGGGCGTTGGCCGCGAGGATGTCGTCGCGCGCCCGGGCGATGGGCACCACACCCTCCGCCGTCAGCGCGTGCGTGCAGCGATCGAGGACCACATCCGGGCCGCCCTTGATGGTCGCGACGAACGCGCTTTCGCCGTCCCACGGCACGTCGTGGCAGGTCACCATGAACTTGTACGCCGAGTCGAAGGGCACCTCAGCGACGCGCGGATACAGTCTCCGCGTCTCCTCCGCATCGGCGCCGAGCTTGGCCGCGAGCACCACCAGGGCCGCCTCGGTCGGGTCGCCCACCACCGCGCCCGCATCCGAGACCGTCGCGTCGCCGTTGAGACACAGCCCGTAAGCGAGCGCCGTGAAGTCGGGCACCTCGAGGCCGGCGGCATGACGCAGCGCTCCCGCCTTGCGATATCCCTCGCCCTCGACCGAGAACCACTGGCCGCGGGCGTAGAGGCGGCGAGCGGTCATCTGGTTGAGCGTCAGCGTGCCGGTCTTGTCGGAGTTGATCGCGGAGGTGGCGCCGAGAGTCTCCACGTCGCTCAGGTTCTTGACGACCGCCCGGTGCTCGGCGAGCTGCTTGGCGCCGTACGAGAGCATGACCTGCACGAAGGTCGGCAGACCGGAAGGAATGGCGGAGACCGCCATGGCGATCCCTACGAGCAGGACCGTCTGGATCGACTCGCCGCGGGCGAATCCCAGCACGATCATGATCGCGACGGCGCCCCACGCGATGAGTCCCAAGACCTTCGTGAGCCCGTCCAGCTCCCGCTGCAGAGGGCTCCGCGTGCCGACGACCGCCGTGAGCATCCCCGCGATGCGGCCCATCTGGGTCTGCATCCCGGTCTCGGTCACCACCATCGCGGCGGTGCCCCGCGTGAGGCTCGTGTTCTGGAAGAGCATGTTCTCGCGGTCGCCCAGGGTGACATCGTCGTCGGCGAGCGTTTCCGCATCCTTCGGCACCGGGGCGCTCTCCCCCGTCAGAGCCGATTCCTGCGTCTCGCAGGTCGCGCTGCGCAGGATGCGGCCGTCGGCCGGGACGAGGTCTCCCGCCTCCAGTTGGACGACATCCCCGACGACGACGTCCGTCGCGTCGATCTGGCGCAGCGTGCCCTGGCGGAGCACCCGCACCTGGGGGATCTGCAGCTGGGCGAGGGCGTCAACGCTGCGACGCGCCGCGAGCTCCTGACGCGTGCCGAGCACCACGTTCAGCCCCACGAGCAATGCCACCACGACGGCCACGGATGGCTGCGCGATGAGGATGCTGACCACGACGACGCCGATGAGCATGAGGTTCATCGGGTCGGCGAGCTGACGCAGCGCGATGGTCACCGCCCGCGGCGAGGGTGGCGCGGCGATCGCATTCGGGCCGTCGGCGGCCAGTCGTCCGGCCGCCTCCTCGTCGGACAGCCCCTCGGCAGCATCCGCACCGAGCTCGGCCGCCACGCGGTCGGCATCCATCGCCCACCACGCTGCTGCCTCGGGCCGCGCGTCCACCGGTCTCTGCGTGTCGCTCATGGCGCACCTCCCCGATCGCGATCATAGCGACGGGGCGGGATGCGGCCGCAGCACCGCTCTCGCCGATGAGCACCTGATTCTCCGGCCGAGGTGCCGCGGCGAGGACCCCGATGCCCCTATCGTGATGCTCATGCCGCGCTTCGACATGGATCCTCACGCCCTCCGCGAGTACCGGCCCGAGGTGCGCGAGCCCGCCGACTTCGACGCCTTCTGGGCCGAGACGATCGCCACCTCCCGCGCCGCGGGCGAGGAGGTGCGCTACCAGCGCGTCGCGTCGCCGTTCACCCTGGTCGATGTCTACGACCTCACCTTCAGCGGCTACGCGGGCGAACCGGTGCGCGCCTGGCTGACCGTGCCGGCCGGCGCCGACGAGCCGCTGCCGGCGGTCGTCGAGTACAACGGCTACGGCGGCGGACGCGGGCTCGCGGGTGAACGCCTCGGCTGGGCCAACGCCGGCTACGCGCACCTGTTGATGGACACCCGCGGTCAGGGCTCGATGTGGGGAACCGGTGGCGACACCCCCGACCCGCATGGCACCGGTCCGTCGGTCAGCGGCTTCATGACACGCGGCATCGAGGATCCGGCGCAGTACTACTACCGTCGCGTGTTCACGGATGCGGTGCGCCTGGTGGATGCGGCCCGCACGCTCGACATCGTCGACGCCGACCGGGTCGCGGTGTGCGGAGGCAGCCAGGGCGGCGGGATCGCGCTGGCCGCAGGCGCGTTGTCAGAAGGGCTGGTCGCGGTCATGCCCGACGTGCCGTTCCTCTGCCACTTCGAACGGGCGGTCGGGCTCACGGACGCGGATCCCTACCAGGAGATCGTGCGCTACCTCGCGGTGCACCGCCACACCGAAGAGAGGGTGTTCACGACGCTGTCCTACTTCGACGGCGTCAACATGGCGCGCCGCTCGGAGGCTCCCGCCCTGTTCTCGACAGCGCTGCACGATCAGACGTGCCCGCCCTCGACGGTCTTCGCCGCCCGCAACCACTACGCGGGCCAGGCGGACATCGAGGTCTACCCCCACAACCAGCACGAGGGCGGTCTGATGTACCAGTGGTTCGCCCAGGCGGAGTTCCTCGCCGCACGCGTGTGAGTTCGGGATGCGGCGGGCTGCCGCATCCCGAACCGTCACACGAGCGAGTCGCGCCAGGCGGCGTGCAGGCGCGCGAACGTGCCGGTGCCGCCGATGAGCGCCTCGGGCGCGTCGTCCTCGACGATGCGGCCGTGCTCCATGACGAGCACGCGATCCGCGATCGCGACCGTCGAGAGGCGGTGGGCGATGATGATGGCCGTGCGATCTGCGAGCAGCGTCCCGAGCGCCGACTGGATCTGACGCTCGCTCGGGATGTCGAGCGAGGCGGTCGCCTCGTCGAGGATCAGCACCGCCGGGTTCGCCAGGAAGGCGCGGGCGAACGAGATCAGCTGGCGCTGTCCCGCCGACACGCGGCCGCCGCGCTTGTTCACGTCGGTGTCGTAGCCGTCGGGGAGCGCCTCGATGAACGCGTGCGCGCCGACGGCCATCGCCGCGTCCCGCACCTCGTCGAGGGTCGCGTCCGGCTTCCCCAGCGCGATGTTGTCGGCGACCGTGCCGCTGAACAGATACGCCTCCTGCGTGACCATGACGATCGCGCGGCGGAGATCCGCCGAACCGAGCGTCCGCAGATCCACGCCGTCGAGCGTCACGGAGCCGCGGGTCGGGTCGTAGAAGCGGGAGACGAGTTTGGCCAGCGTCGACTTTCCCGCCCCCGTCGTGCCGACCAGAGCGATCGTCTGACCCGCCGGAACGTCCAGTGAGAAATCGGGCAGCACGACGCGCCCGTCGCCGTAACCGAACGCCACGTCATCGAAACGGATCGCTCCGCGCGGGCGCTCCAGTGCCACGGGATGCGCGGGCTCGGGAACCGTGGGCTCCTCCTCCAGGACGCCCGACACCTTCTCCAGTGCCGCTGCGGCCGACTGGTAGGAGTTCAGGAACATCGCCACCTCCTGCAGCGGCGAGAAGAAGTTGCGCACGTACAGCACGGCGGCCAGCAGCACCCCGATCTCCAGCGCTCCGCCGGCGACACGGATGCCGCCCAGGAGCAGGACCGCGCCGAGACTCAGTGTCGAGATCGCCATCAGCCCGGGCTCGAACGTGCCGAACAGCCGGATGGAGCGCATGTTCACGTCGCGGTACTGCTCGCTCAGCTCGCCGAACTCGACGTCGCCGCGCTTCTCCTTGCGGAACGCCTTGACCGCACGGATGCCGGTCATGGTCTCCACGAAATGCACGATGACCTTCGCACTGATCACGCGCGACTCGCGGTAGACCATCTGCGAGCGGCGGTAGAACCAGCGCATGAGCAGCCCGAGCGGGATGCCCATGACGATGAGCACCACCCCGCTCTGCCAGTCCAGCAGCAGCAGGGCGATGAGCGTGAAGGCACCGAACAGCACGCCCGAGACGAGCTCGTTGAGGCCGCCGTCGAGGAGTTCCCGGATCGTGTCGAGGTCGCTCGTCTGGCGGGAGATGATGCGCCCCGAGGTATACGACTCGTGGAACTCCAGACTCAGCCGCTGTGTGTGGCGGAAGATCCGGGTGCGCAGATCGAGCATGACCGCCTGCGTGAGGCGTGCCGCGACCACCGCGTACCACCCGATGAGGGCGGCACCCAGCAGACCGGATGCGAGATAGACGGCCACCACGCCGATCGTCGGCAGCCAGTCCAGCTCGTTCAGCACCGCCGGCAGCGCGTTGTCGATACCGAATGCGATCAGCGCCGGACCGACCACCCTCAGCGCCGTCGAGACGACGAGCACGACGGCGGCGAGGATGAGCTTGCCGCGCAGCGGAGCGATGAGTGAGCCGAGCAGCCGCATCGAGCGGCGCCGGATCTCCCGGCTCTCGGCGCGGGTGTAGTCGGAGCGGTCCTCGCCGCTGGTTCCCGTGACGGTACTCATCGCACCTCCTCCTTCTCCTGCTCGTCCAGACTCGAGATCACGTGCCGATAGTGCGCCGAGGAGCGCATCAGCTCGCTGTGCGTTCCCACCGCGGTGACGCGGCCGTCCTCGAGGAGAGCGACGCGATCCGCGAGGGCCACGGTCGACGGCCGGTGCGCGACGATGAGGGCGGTCGTGTCGGCCAGCACGCGTCGCAACCCCTCCTCCACCCGCGCCTCGGTGTCGACGTCGAGAGCCGACAGCGGGTCGTCGAGCACGAGCACCGACGGCCGTGCGGCGACCGCGCGTGCCAGGGCCAGACGTTGGCGCTGACCTCCGGAAAGACTCAGTCCTTCCTCCCCGATGACGGTGTCAACGCCGGCGGGCAGCCGCTCGACGAACTCGGCCTGGGCGACGTCCAGCGCTTCGCGCAGCACACGCTCGCCCTCCGGCGAGGCCGCATCCAGGTCGTCGCGTCCGAGCAGCACGTTCTCGCGCACCGAGGAGGAGAAGAGCGTCGCCTCCTCGAACGCCATCGAGATGTGCGTGCGCAGCTCCGCCAGGGTGAGATCCCTCACATCGACGCCGTCCAGCGTGACGCGTCCGCCGGTCACGTCGTAGAGACGGGTGGGCAGGGTCGTCAGCGTCGTCTTGCCCGAACCGGTGAGCCCCACGAGCGCCATCGTCTCGCCCGGCTCCAGTGCGAGGTCGATGCCGTCCAGCAGATCGCGCTGCGCGTCCGGCGCGTCCTGATAGCGGAAGTGCACGTTCTCGAACACGAGCCGCCCCCGGGGGTTCTCGAGCGAGACCGGATCGTTCGGGTCGTCGATCGTGACCTGCTCGTCGAACACCTCGAACACGCGGTCGGTGGCGGTGCGCGCATCCAGAAGGAACGAGAAGAGGAAGCCGATCGACTCCATGGGCCAGCGCAGCACCGTCGCCATCGCGAAGAAGGCGAACAACTGCGCGACGGAGAGCTGGCCGAGCTGAGCGAGCACGATCCCAGCCGCCAGACACAGCGCGAAGGCGATCTCCGGCAGCAGGACCAACCAGAACCAGATCAGGCCGATGGCCGTGGCCTTGCGTAGCTCGGTCTGCCGCAGTGTCTCGGCCTGCCGTGCGAACTTGGCCAGTGCGTGGGATCCGCGTCCGAACGCCTTCAGGACGCGGATGCCGTGCACGCTCTCCTCGACAGCGGTCGCGAGATCACCCGCCTGGTCCTGACTCTGGCGGGCGAGCACCCCGTACTGCTTCTCGAAGCGGTACCCGGCGTACCAGAGGGGCGCCGAACACAGCAGGAAGATCGTGCCGAGCACCCAGTGCCACTGGAACAGCAGAACCGACCCCAGCGCGATCGTCAGCACGTTGACGACGAGCAGGATGACGCCGAAGGCGAGCCAGCGCCGGATGAGACTGATGTCCTGCATCATGCGGCTGAGCAGCTGACCCGACTGCCACCGGTCGTGGAAGGCCACAGGGAGTCGTTGCAGGCGCGCGGCGAAGCCGGTGCGCAAGGCGTACTCGACCCTGGTCGACGGCGCGAGCACGAACCAGCGCCGACCCCACACGAGAGCGGCCTCGGCGAGCCCGAGCCCGATGACGGCGAGTGTGCCCCAGAGGATCTGCGTCGGATCGGCGGAGGCGATCGGACCCGCGACGACGCCCTCGAGCACGAGCGGGATCATCAGGGCGACGACGCTGGCGGCGAGCGCACTGACGGCGCCGAGCACGAGCGGGCGCAGCACAGGCCGCACGAACGGCAGGAGCCGCGCGAGGGCGCGAAGCGTGGACGGTTCGGTGGACGAACGAGAAGGTGTGGAACTCATGATCCTCGAGGAGAGCGTGCGGCGGCTGTGCCGCAGAAGGATGAGGTCGCACGCAAAGGTGCGGCGGCTCGGAGAGGGAGAGGGCCGCTCGGAGGCGGCGGGGCGGCAGCTACGCGAAGCGCGCGGGCACCGCGAGGACGGCGGGGATTTCCGCAATGGCGAATGCCTGAGTCATATCGTCCTCCTCGAGTGCACGGATGCCGCGGCGAGTGCGCGCGACAGCCCTCCAGCCTATGCTGTGCGTTCGCTGAGTGCAACGATCAGTTCAGCGCGGGCATTCCCGCGCGTGGATCACGAGGCTTCGCGGGCGAGCAGGCTGCGCTTCACCTCGACGCCCCACGCGAAGCCGCCCAGCGCGCCGCCGGTGCGCAGCACGCGGTGGCACGGCACGAACAGAGCCGGCGCGTTGCGTGCGCAGACGGATGCGGCGGCGCGCACCGCACGAGGACTTCCCAGCGCTGCGGCGAACTCCGCGTACGTGAGGGGCTGGCCAGGCTCGATGCGGCGCAGCATCCGCCAACCGGCGAGCTGTCCGGCGGTGCCCGTCTGGTGAACCTCGACCTCGTCGATGGCCCGCACGTCTCCGCCGTAGTAAGCGGCGACCGCATCCAGGGCGTCGACCGCACCCTCGACGATCTCGGCGGGTCGGTCCGCTGCACGCACGCGGGCGACGATCACGTCGTGGTCGGCGCTCCAGCCGGAGGCGAGGACGCGCTGCCGATCGTCGACGAGCGCCGTGAAGGCTCCGTCGGGGGTGGCGATGGTGGCGATGTGCGCGGTCATGCGATGCGGCTCTCGTTCGGGAGGTGGGCGGGACGGGGGATCTGCGCGGGCACGGCGGCGACGGCAGCCCAGAGGTGCGCGGTCAGGTAGCTGCGCCACGGTGCGGCGCGGACGGACCACGCGGTCAGGGCGCGGGGCTCCGCGGGGAGCCCGAGCCGGGCGGCGCCCGTGCGCACGGCGACGTCGCCGGGGAGGAACACATCGGGATCACCCGTGACGCGCATCCGCACGTAGTCGGCGGTCCACGGTCCGATCCCGGGCATCGCGAGCAGGGCCGCGCGCTGATCGTGGGCGTCGCCGCCTGCGTCGAGCACCAGCGAGCCGTCGGCGAGCGCCGCGGCGGCGCCGACGATGGCGCGGGTGCGGGCGGCGGGGCCGCGCAGCACCTCTGCGCCGCGCTCGGCGATCGCCGCCATGGTCGGGAAGAGCAGATCGGTGCCCTCGTGCGCGGGCACCCGCTCCCCCAGATGCTGCGCGAGAGCGGCAAGGGCCGTGCGCGCCGCGGCGACGGTGATCTGCTGGCCGACCATCGCGCGGATGAGCATCTCGTGCGGGTCGGCGGCGCCGGGGACGCGGATGCCGGGAAGCGCGGCGACACGCTCGGCCAGCTCGGGGTGTGCGGCGAGCGCCTGATCGACGGCGAGCGGATCCGCATCCAGATCGAACAGCCGACGCACCCGCGTGACCAGCTGCGGCAGATCGGCGAGCTGCGACAGGCGGGCGCGCAAGCGGAGCGCGTCGCCGTCGCGGCGCACCTCGAACCACGCGGAGCCGCCGGCCAGGCGAAGGGTGCGTGCGAAGGTCGTCGCCGTGACGGTCTCCACGCCCGGCAGCGCGCGGGCCGTCATCCACGCGAAGACGCCGTCGTCGTCGATCGGACGCCGGTGCGCGAGGAGCAGATCGATCGCACCGGGGGTCGCACGATTCTCGGACCTCCGCCGCGCGCGGAGCGCGAGCGGCGTCATCCCGAACACCTCGCGGACGGTGTCGTTGAACTGCCGCACACTCGCGAAGCCGGCGGAGAAGGCGACGTCTGCGGCGGGGAGGTCCGTGCCGACGAGGAGCATCCGTGCCGTGTGGGCGCGATGTGCCCGTGCGAGAGCGAGCGGTGATGCGCCGAGCTCGGCGGTGAGGATGCGGCCGAGCTGCCGCGACGAGTAGCCGAGCCGGCGGGCGAGCCCCGGCACGCCCTCGCGCTCGACCACGCCGTCGGCGATGAGACGCATGGCGCGCCCGGCGACGTCGCCGCGGAGGTCCCACTCCGGCGAGCCGGGCGCGGCCTCGGGCAGGCAGCGCTTGCAGGCTCGGTAGCCCGCCTCGTGCGCGGCGGCGCTCGTGGGGTAGAACGTGACGTTCTCGGCGCGTGGCGTGCGCGCGGGGCAACTGGGGCGGCAGTAGATGCCGGTGGTGTGCACCGCGGTGACGAACTGGCCGTCGAAGCGCGCGTCCCGCGCGTCGATCGCACGGTAGCGCTCGTCGAAGGTCATCGCGGAGGTGGGCACGTCCTCAGCCTGTCACGCCTCCGCGACACCGGCTCGCGGTTTTCGGACGCCGCAGCGCCGTCCTCCCACATCCTCCCCACCCCTGCGCCCGAGGCGGTGCTCACGTGCTGCGCGGGGTGCTGGCTCTTCCTGCCCGAGTTGCGTCGCATGTCCGCAAATGCGACAGGCTTCCGCATCCGCGACAGACGTTCGCTGTCGCATCCGTGTGAAGGTGTAGCGGATCCGAGGCACCTGGGGCGGGCCCGCCTAGCGGATGCGGGGAGCCGGGCCCGCCCAGGTGACCGATGCGGGGCTTCCCGTTCGCACCCAGAACGGATGCAGCGCAGGCACCACCGGAGCGACGGAACCGCCCGCAGCGGCCGGTGGCGCCACACCTTTACGCAGATGCGCCCGTCATTCTCTGGCGCATCTGCGCAAGAGTGGCGCATCTGCGCATGAGCGACGCAACTCGGGCACCGCCGGCGGCACACGGACCAGGGCGAGGCCGGAACCGCAAGCGGCGACCCCGGGGAGGACGTGACGGAGTAGCGTCGCAGCATGAGCGAGCAGACCTACGACCTCATCGTCATCGGCGCCGGCCCGGTGGGCGAGAACGTCGCCGACCGTGCCGTGCAGGGCGGACTCACCGCCGTCATCGTCGAGAGCGAACTCGTCGGGGGTGAATGCTCCTACTGGGCGTGCATGCCGTCGAAGGGGCTGCTGCGCGCGGGCGCGGTGCTGCGGGAGGCGCGCGACGTCGACGGTGCCAAGCAGGCCGTGTCGGGCTCCCTCGACGTCGCCGGCGTCCTCCGCCGTCGCGACACGCTCACGCACGACTGGAACGACTCCTCGCAGGTGGAGTGGCTCACGGGCGCGGGCATCGACCTCGTGCGCGGCCACGGCCGCCTCGTCGGGGTCAAGCAGGTCGAGGTGACGGATGCGGACGGCGCCGTCTCCCGACTGACCGCCCGGCACGCCGTGGCGGTCTGCACGGGCACCGCGGCCCTCCTCCCCGACACCCCCGGTCTCGCCGACATCGCGCCGTGGACGAGCCGCGAGGCGACCAGCGCGCAGGAGATCCCCGCATCCCTCGCCATTGTCGGCGGCGGAGTTGTCGCCGCGGAGATGGCCACCGCGTACGCGGACCTCGGCGCCGAGGTCACTCTCGTCGTCCGGGGCACACTGCTGGCCGCGAACGAGCCCTTCGCCGGTGAGCTCGTCGGTCGCGCCCTCGAGGAGCGGGGCGTGCGCATCCTCCGCCACACGAACGTCGTGTCGGCACAGCGTGCCGGCGACGAGAAGGAGCTGGAGCTGTCGGACGGGTCCCGCATCCGCGCGGCCGAGGTGCTCGTGGCGACCGGACGGGTCCCCCGCACCGAGGATCTCGGCCTGGATGCGGTGGACTTGATCTCGGGCGAGTGGCTCTCCGTCGACGACACAATGCTCGTGACCGGAACCGACTGGCTGTACGGGGTGGGCGACGTCAATCACCGGGCCCTCCTCACCCACCAGGGCAAGTACCAGGCGCGCGCCGCGGGCGACGTCATCGCCGCCCGCGCGACCGGCGGCGCCGTCGACGACGCCCCCTGGGGCGCGCACGTCGCGACCGCCGACCACGAGGCCGTTCCCCAGGTGACCTTCACCGACCCGGAGGTGGCCTCCATCGGGTTCACCGAGGCATCCGCGAAAGCCGCGGGCCGCCGCATCCGCGTGCTGGACTACGACCTCTCCTGGATCGCCGGCGCCGCCACCCGCGCCGACGACTACCGGGGTCAGGCGCGCGCCATCGTCGATGAGGATGCGGGCACGATCATCGGCGCCACGTTCGTCGGCGAGGATGTGGCCGAACTCCTCCACTCGGCGACGATCGCCGTCGTCGGCCAGGTCCCGATCACACGTCTCTGGCACGCCGTGCCGTCTTACCCCACGCTCAGCGAGGTGTGGCTGCGGCTGCTCGAGGCGTACGGCCGCCCGAGCGCCTGAGCCTCCTCCCGCAGGAGAACAACCGCCCCGCAGGACGATCCGGAAGGAATCGTCCTGCGGGGCGGCGCTGTCCAGCGGAAGCGCCGGGATTCAGTGGTAGAAGTGGCGCTCTCCCGTGAAGAACATCGTCACGCCGCGTTCGCGGGCGAGGGCGATCGTCTCGTCGTCGCGCACGGAGCCGCCCGGCTGCACGATGGCGGAGACTCCCGCATCCAGCAGAACCTGCGGTCCGTCCGAGAACGGGAAGAAGGCATCGGACGCGGCGAAGGAGCCGACCGCGCGATCTCCGGCACGCTCGACGGCGAGGCGGCACGAGTCGACGCGGTTGACCTGCCCCATCCCGATGCCGACGGTCGCGGAGTTCTTCGCCAGCACGATCGCGTTGGACTTGACGGCGCGGCACGCCTTCCACGCGAAGATGAGGTTCGTCATCTCCTCGCCGGCCGGGCGCTCGCCCGCGACGAGCTCCCAGTCGGTCGCGACGGACTCGATGTCGTCCGGGAAGCGGTCGGCGTCCTGGAGCAGGAGGCCGCCCGAGACGAGACGCACGTCCATACGCTCCTGCTGCCAGTCGGCCGGCAGCTGCAGCACGCGCAGGTTCTTCTTCAGACGGAACAGTTCGAGCGCCTCGGGCTCGAAGGCCGGGGCGACGATCACCTCGGTGAAGATGTCGCGCAGGTTCTCCGCCATCTTCAGCGTGACCGTGCGGTTCGCGGCGATCACACCGCCGAAGGCCGAGACGGGGTCGCATTCGTGGGCCCGCAGGTGCGCGCTCGCGATCTCGTCGAGCGCGTTGGGCGCCGACACGGCGATGCCGCAGGGGTTGGCGTGCTTGATGATCGCCACCGCGGGCTTGACCATGTCGAAGGCGGCGCGCAGTGCTGCATCCGCATCGACGTAGTTGTTGTACGACATCTCCTTGCCCTGCAGCTGCAGAGCCTGGGCGATGCCGTGCCCGCCTGTGCGCGTGTAGATCGCCGCGCGCTGGTGGGAGTTCTCGCCGTAGCGCAGCGTCGCGAGCCGCTCGGCCTTGATCGTCAGGTGCGCGGGCAGTTGCTCGCCCTCGGCGAGGGTCTCGTCGGCGAACCAGGTCGCTACCGCGCGGTCATAGTTCGCGGTGTGGGCGAAGGCGCGCGCCGCGAGTTCCTTGCGCTGGGCGAGCGAGGTGCCGCCGGCGGCGATCGCGTCGATGATCGCGGGGTACGACTCCGGCGAGACGACGATCGCGACGTTGGCGTAGTTCTTCGCCGACGCGCGCACCATCGCGGGCCCGCCGATGTCGATCTGCTCGACCACGGCATCGCCGGATGCGCCGGACGCCACCGTCTCGACGAAGGGGTAGAGGTTGACGACCACGAGCTCGAAGGGCGAGATGCCGAGATCGGTCAGCTGCTCCTCGTGGTGTGCGAGGCGGAGGTCGGCGAGCAGGCCCGCGTGGACCCCCGGATGCAGGGTCTTCACGCGCCCGTCGAGCGACTCGGGGAACCCGGTCACGCTCGAGACGTCGACGACGTCGTACCCGGCGTCGCGGATGGTCTGCGCGGTGGAGCCGGTCGAGACGATCTCGACGCCGGCAGCGACCAGCGCTTCGGCCAGACGCAGCAGGTCGGTCTTGTCGCTGACCGAGACGAGCGCGCGGCGGACGGGGACGACATCGCGGTCGCGGTAGAGGGACGGATCGTGGCTGGGCCCGGCCATGGGACTCCTCGGGGTGGGGCGGTTGCGGTGGGTCAGACGGCGGATGCGGCGAGGTCGAGCTCGCCGGTGGCGATGCGGCGCACGACGTCGATGAGCAGACGTCGTTCGACGGGCTTGATGCGTTCGTGGAGCGCGCTCTCGTCGTCGCCCGGGTGCACCTCGACGCGCTCCTGGGCGAGGATCGGACCGGTGTCGACGCCGTCGTCGACGACGATCACGCTCGCCCCGGTCTCGGCGGCACCCGCCGTGATCGCGTCGCGCACGGCGTGGGCACCGGGGAACTCCGGCAGGTAGGCGGGGTGCGTGTTGATCAGGTGCGGACTCCACGCGGCGACGACCGACGGCGGGAGCAGACGCATGAGCCCCGAGAGCACGACGAGGTCGGGCCGCCAGACGCGCAGCTGCCGATCGAGCTCCTCGCCCCACGCCTCGCGCTGGTCGGCGCCCTGCCAGGGGATGACGAAGCTCGGGATGCCGAACTCCTCGGCGTGTGCGAGACCGGAGGCCTCGCGGTCGGCGCCCACCACGATGACACGGGCCGGGAAATCGGCTTCCGCCGCGGCTTCGAGCAGGGCTCGCAGATTCGAGCCGGTGCCGGAGATGAGGACGGCGACCGTGAGCACCCGCACAGTCTAGTCGCGCGCCGCATCCGTCCGCTCGGGGGCGTCGCCCGCGTCGCCGCGCACGCCCGACAGGCGCGCGAACACCCCCGGATCCGACCTGGTCTCGGCGGCCTCGTCGCTGCGCCGACGCGGCGAGAGCAACAGGATCGCCGCGCCCAGACCCACCTCGACGCCGACGGCCACGCCCACCGCGAGAGCGTCAGGGCCCACGGCCGACAGCCGCCCTGGCCCCATGCTTCCGCTCGCCAGCAGCGCCATCAGGGCCGTGGCCAGGGCGGCCAGGGCGGCGATGGACAGCGTGAGTGTCACGAGGATGCCGGTGCTCTCCGCATCCGCCGTCGAGCCGCGCGGGCTGAGGCGGGATCGTGTCGCCCATCCCGCGACGGCTCCGACCGCGATGGGAAGCAGGGCAAGCAGCAGATACCAGCTGCTCGCCCCCTCCGGCAGCACGCCCAGGATCGGCACACCCGGCAGCACGCCGAGCTGCGTGCCCGCCGGCGAGACGACGCTCCCCGCACCGAGCCCGACGCCGGGCCCCGCGACGAAGGACAGCGCCCAGACCAGCAGCGTCGGCAGATACAGCAGCTGGGCGAGCGCGAGGACGGCCGCGCCACCCGCATCCAGGTTGCCGGCCTGGGAGAGCGCGACGATGTTCGGAGCGCGCACGATGAGTCCGAGCGCGAGGACGGCCGCGCCCACCGCGACCAGACCCGTCACGGCGATCGCCGTGCCCCGCACGGCGAGTTCGGGAACCTCGGGCCAGGCACCCCGGGCGCGGTCGAGTCGGGCGCGGAGGGCGTCGACGGGCCCGTCGTCGCCGTCGATCCACGCTCGGTGCAGGGCGCCCGCGAGCACCCCGGCGGCGTAGTAGGCGGTGGGGTAACAGATGGCGCGCCACAGGTCGGTGCCGGCCAACGGCGCCTGCGACGTGACGGCGATGCCGGTGGCGAGCGCGGCGAACACGAGCGTTCCCGTGAGTGCGCCGCTCCACGGCGCCCCGGCACGACCGGCGCGGGCTCCCGAGCGCCCGCCGAAGAGCAGCGTGAACGCGGCGAAGGCCAGGGGGGCGAGCGAGAGCGTGAAGCTCGCGAGGGTGGGATCGACGCCCAGCTCGACGACGTAGACGTCGGGAAGTGTGATCGCGACCGGAACCGAGTGCCCGAACTGCCAGATGGTCCCAGCGCTCTGCCAGATCGCGGAGAGATCTCCCGAACCGAACGCGACGAACCAGAAGACCGTCAGCGGCGCGCCTGCGACGGCGAGGCCGACGGCCGCCGCCACGGCGGCGTCGAAGGCGGAGAGGAGAAGGACGAGGACGCGTTGCATGGCCCCCTGACCCTACCCAGCGGACCTTTGCGTGGCCGTCCCCCACGCCGCCCGCATCTGCCACGGCTCTCCCGCGTCGCGCAGCGGGCCGCATCCGACTACTCTCGTCGGGTGCACCACCCCCGTACCACCAGCGTTTCACCGTCCTCCCCCGGCCGCCTCGACCGCTTCTTCGGCATCACGGCGCGCGGCGCCACCGTCGGCGGCGAGATCCGCGGCGGCATCGTCACCTTCGTGGCGATGGCCTACATCGTCCTGCTGAACCCGATCATCCTGTCCGGCGGAACGGATGTGGCCGGCAATGCCCTCGGCTTCGCCCAGGTCGCGGCGACCACCGCGCTCACCGCCGGCGCGATGACGATCCTCTTCGGCCTCGTCGCCCGGTTGCCCTTCGCGTTCGCGGCGGGCCTCGGCATCAACTCGTTCCTCGCCGTCAGCGTGGTGGGCGAGGTCACCTGGCCCGAGGCCATGGGCCTGGTGCTCATCAACGGCCTCCTCATCGTGCTCCTGGCCGTGACCGGCCTGCGCCGGCTCATCTTCGACGCCGTTCCGATGGCACTGAAGACCGCCATCACGGTCGGCATCGGTCTGTTCATCGCCTTCATCGGCTTCGTCGACGGCGGACTCGTGCAGAGCACGGGCCTCGCGTCGCCTCCCGTCGGTCTCGGCGTGAACGGCTCGATCGCCACCGTCCCGACGCTCCTGTTCGTGCTGACGCTCGTGACCATCGCGATCCTTCTCGCCCGCAAGGTCAAGGGGGCCATCCTCATCGGTCTCGCGGGCGGCACCGTCGTCGCGGTCATCGTCGAGGCGATCTGGCACCTCGGTGCGCGCGCCGACGGCAACGCCGGCGGCTGGGGACTCAGCGTGCCCGAGATCCCGGCATCGATCTTCAGCCTGCCCGACCTGAGCCTCGTGGGTCAGGTCAGCTTCGGCGCCTTTGATCGCATCGGGGTGCTCGCCGCCGCGATGCTCGTGTTCACATTGCTGTTCACCAACTTCTTCGACGCGATGGGCACCATGACGGGACTCTCGCGCGAGGCGAACCTCGCCGATGAGCGGGGCAACTTCCCGCGCCTGCGCTCCGCGCTCGTGGTCGAGGGCATCGGCGCCGTCGCGGGCGGGCTGACCTCGTCATCCTCCAACACGGTGTTCATCGAGTCCGGCACCGGCATCGGTGAGGGCGCCCGCACGGGCCTCGCGAACCTCGTCACCGGTGCGCTCTTCCTCCTCGCGATGTTCGTGACACCTCTGACCACCATCGTGCCGAGCGAGGTCGCCTCGGCGGCCCTCGTCGCGGTCGGCGCGCTCATGATGAGCCAGATCCGCCACGTCGATCTCACCGACGTCTCGGTGCTGATCCCGGTGTTCCTGACCATCACGGTCATGCCGCTGACGTACTCGATCGCCAACGGCATCGGCGCGGGCTTCGTCAGCTGGGTCGTCATCCGCTCGCTGTCGGGCCACGCCCGCCGCATCAGCCCGCTGCTGTGGATCGTCGCCGCCGGCTTCGTCGTGTTCTTCGTACGCGGACCGATCGAGGCGGCCCTCGGCGGCTGAGCCGCCGTCTCGACGCCGAGCGAGCATCCGTTCATCCGGTGAGCACTCGATGGGGCGCTCGCTCGGCGAACGGATGCTCGTTCGCGTGTGTGCGGGCGCTCAGGCCTCGCGCGGCTCCAGGACGAAGATCGCGATCTGACGGTCGGTCTTGGTCTGGTAGACGGCGTAGTCGGGCCACACGGCCACCGCGCGTTCCCACCACAGCTCGCGTTCGTCGCCCTCGAGCTCGCGCGCGGTGTAGTCGCGCTTGACGGCGCCGTCCTGCAGCTCCACGTGCGGGTGCTTGCGGATGTTGTTGCCCCAGGCGGGCTCCTCGGGTGCCCCGCCCTTGGAGGCCACGACGAGGTAGTCCCCGTCGTGCTCGACGCGCATGAGCGCGGTCTTACGCAGGCCACCGCTCTTCGCGCCGACAGTGGTCAGCACGATGATCGGAACACCGCGCAGCTCACCGCCCTCGGCACCGTTGGTGGCTTCGTAGAGCTCGGCTTGCGACCGGGCCCACTCGGACGTGCTCGGCTTGTACTCCCCTGTCAGCGGCATGCGTCCAGGCTACTGCGGCGCGATACGACGAAGGGCGGATGCGGGGGCCTCGGCCGCCCGCATCCGCCCTTCGTGAGGGGTCTTACAGACCCTGGATGATCTCGCGCATGAGGGCGGCGGTCTCGGACGGCGTCTTGCCGACCTTCACGCCTGCAGCCTCGAGCGCTTCCTTCTTGGCCTGCGCGGTGCCCGCGGAGCCCGAGACGATCGCGCCGGCGTGGCCCATCGTCTTGCCCTCGGGCGCGGTGAAGCCCGCCACGTAGCCGACGACGGGCTTCGTGACGTTCGCGCGGATGTAGTCGGCGGCGCGCTCCTCGGCGTCACCGCCGATCTCGCCGATCATCACGATCGCCTTGGTCTCGGGGTCGGCTTCGAACGCCTCGAGCGCGTCGATGTGGGTCGTGCCGATGATCGGGTCGCCGCCGATGCCGATGGCGGTCGAGAAGCCCAGATCGCGCAGCTCGAACATCATCTGATAGGTCAGCGTTCCCGACTTCGACACGAGACCGATCGGACCCTTGCCGGTGATGTTGGCGGGCGTGATGCCCACGAGCGACTCACCGGGGGTGATGATGCCGGGGCAGTTCGGGCCGATGATGCGGGTCTTGTTGCCCTTCTCGATCGCGTAGGCCCACGCCTCCGCGGAGTCGCCGACGGGCACGCCCTCGGTGATGACCACGAGCAGCGGGATCTCACTGTCGATGGCTTCGATCATGGCGTCCTTCGTGAACGCCGGCGGCACGAAGGCGATGGAGACGTCGGCGCCCGTCGCCTCGATGGCCTCGGCGACGCTCGCGAAGACCGGCAGCTCGACGGGGTTGCCGTCCTTGTCGGTGTGCGAAACCGTCGTGCCGGCCTTGCGCGCGTTGACGCCGCCGACGACCTGGGTGCCCGCCTTCAGCATCAGAGCGGTGTGCTTGGTGCCCTCGCCGCCGGTGATGCCCTGGACGATGACCTTGGAGTCCTTGTTGAGGTAGATCGACATGTCTGTGTCCTTATCCGATGCGGGCGATCAGGCGGCGGCCAGCTCGGCGGCCTTGTCGGCGCCCTCGTCCATGCCTGCGGCGAGGGTCACGAGCGGGTTGTTCGCCGCGGCGAGGATCGCGCGGCCCTCTTCGACCTGGTTGCCGTCCAGGCGCACGACGAGCGGCTTGGTCGCGGTGTCGCCGAGGATCTCGAGCGCCTTGACGATGCCCTCCGCCACAGCGACGCACGAGGTGATGCCGCCGAAGACGTTGACGAAGACGCTCTTGACCTGCGGGTCGCCGAGGATGACGTCCAGGCCCGCCGCCATGACGGTGGCAGAGGCGCCGCCGCCGATGTCGAGGAAGTTCGCGGGCTTCACGCCGCCGTGGTTCTCGCCCGCGTAGGCGACGACGTCCAGCGTCGACATGACGAGACCCGCTCCGTTGCCGATGATGCCCACCTGGCCGTCGAGCTTGACGTAGTTGAGGCCCGCAGCCTTGGCCTTCGCCTCGAGCGGGTCGGCCGCATCCTTGTCCTCGAGCTCTTCGTGCTCGGGGTGGCGCACCTCGGTCGCGTTGTCGTCGAGGGTGACCTTGCCGTCGAGGGCGATGATGTTGCCGCTTCCGTCGAGGATCAGCGGGTTCACCTCGACGAGGGTCGCTCCCTCGCCCGTGTAGACGGCGTAGAGCTTCACGAAGACGTCGGCGACCTTCTCGACGAGCTCCTCGGGGAAGTTCGCCGCGCGGGCGATCTCGACGGCCTTGGTCTTGTCGATGCCGGTGAGCGCGTTCACCTCGATGCGTGCAAGAGCCTCCGGCTTCTCGACCGCCAGCTGCTCGATCTCCATGCCACCCTCGACGCTGGCCAGCGACAGGTAGGAACGGTTGGAGCGGTCGAGCAGCACCGAGAAGTAGAACTCCTTCTCGATGGATGCGCCCGCGGCGACCATGACGCGCTTGACGACGTGGCCCTTGATGTCGAGGCCGAGAATGGCCTTGGCCGCCTCGTACGCCTCGTCGGGGGTCTTCGCGACCTTGACGCCGCCCGCCTTGCCGCGACCGCCCGTCTTGACCTGCGCCTTGACCACCACGACGCCGCCGAGCTTCTCGGCTGCCGCCTTCACCTCCTCGGGGGTGTCCGCGACGATGCCGGCGAGCACCGGCACCTCGTACTTCTCGAAAAGGTCTCGTGCCTGGTACTCGTACAGATCCACTGGGCTTCCTTCGCTGGTCCGAGGGAGGGTGACGCAAAACGTCTCGACGTCGAGATATCGACCAGTCCCCCAGCCTACTCCCCGTGCGCGAGTGCTCCGTTCACGCCTGTGCAGACGACGGCGGCCGCATACGCCGCAGATCCGACAGCGCGGGACCCTCGATCCGACGCCCGTCGGGCGAGAAGCGCGAGGCGTGCAGCGGGCAGTCCCACGTGCACTCGGCGTCGTTCCACTTCAGCACGCCTCCCAGATGCGGGCAGACCGCGGACACGGCGCGGACCTCGCCGTCCACCCTCGACACACCGACGGGGCGTCCCGCATCCGCACCGACGACGCCCTCGCCCTCCGAGGGGACGCGGGGCGGACGCCGGAGCGCTTCGGCCCAGCCCTGGACCGCCTGTCCGCCGACCTTGGCGTTCTCCGCCGCGCCCTTGGCGAGGTCGGCCGGCACGGTGATGCGGGTGCCGAGCCGGCGCATCCAGTCGGCACGCTCGTTCTCGCCGACACCCTCGATCTCCGCGGCGATCCGCAGAGCGGCCGCGGGCCCGTTGGTGAGGCCCCACTTCGCGTAGCCCGTCGCGAAGCGCACCCGACCGCCGGTGCGGGGCATGACTCCGGCGAAGGGGATGAGGTTGTGGGAGGTGTAGTCCTGGGCCGACCAACGGTGGGTCGGCACCGCCTCCGGCACGTGGCGCCGGGTCCAGGCGATCAGCTCCGCGACGCGCGCGCGTTCGGATGCGACGCGTCCGACCGGGTGACCGCCGCCCCCGACGATCAACCGCGTCTGCTCCCACCGCCCATCGCGCTCGGACACGGTTCGCACCGATCTGCTGGGGGCGTCCGCGGAGAGGAACATGCCCTCCGGGAGAGCCACCTCGTCCGGCACGGCGAAGGCCACCGCATAGGAGCGCATCGCGGAGACCTTGGCGAAGTACAGCCCGCGGTCGAGCACCGCCGCGCCGGTCGCCAGCACGATGCTCTCGGCCGTCACGTCGCCGCGGGCTGTATGCACCGTCGGTCGGTGCGAGGTGGAGACCCCCGTGGCCCGCACGCCGGTGTGCAGCGTGCCGCCCGCAGCGAGGAAGGCGAGTGCGAGGGCGTGCGCCGCCGCATCCGGGTCCATCCCCAGCTGACCGTCCAGCGCGACGGCGGAGCGGGCGGGGAACGGCAGTTCGAGCTCCTCCGCCGCCGCCCACCGCACCGGCAGACCGGCCTCTCGAGCCGCCTCGAACTCCTCACGCACACGGGAGCGCCCGGCGTCGTGCTGTGCGTACGTGAAGGCGGTGCGCGCCTCGTACGGCAGCCCCACCCGATCGGCGAACGATCGCAGCCAGAGCTGCCCGTCCCGGTTCGCCTGCGCGTACGCGCGCACGAGGGACGGCGAGTGATGGGCGCGCAGCGTGGACAGCTGCGTCCCCTGCAGCAGCGAGACCTTGCCGGTGTTCGCGCCCGTCGCGAGTCCGGCGACCTCGCGCGCCTCGAGCACCACGACCTCGTGCCCGGACTCGGCGAGCAGCAGCGCCGTCGCGAGCCCGGTGATGCCCGCGCCCACCACGACGATCTCGTGCTCCCCGGGGGCGAAGGGTGTCACGGGGACGGTGCGAGCGTGCTGCTTCCAGAGGGGATCCATGCGGCGCAGTCAACGCGCAGCGCGGTCGATGTCCTCGGGGCTTGACACGGCGACGGAGTCGACGGGACGGCGCGGGAGCAGGTCTAGGCTGGCTCCGCAGATGAGTGAGACAGCTTCCCCCTCAGCCGCGCGTGACGAGGTCGTCGCCGCGGCCCTCGACCTGTTCGCGCGGCAGGGTTTCGAGGCGACCTCGGTCGACCAGATCGCTCAGGCCGCCGGCATCTCGCGCTCCACGTTCTTCCGCCAGTTCGGCGGCAAGGACGATGTCGTCTTCGCCGACCACGAGCTCCTGCTCGACAGGCTGCGCACCTACCTCGCCCGGCCGCACGAGAATCCGTGGGAAGCGGTCTGCGAGGCTTCGATGCAGGTCTACCGTCACTTCGCGGCGGACCCCGAGCTCGCCCGACGCCGTTACACGGTCGTGCGCGATGTGCCGGCACTGCGCGACCGCGAGATCGTCACCGTCTTCCGTTACGAGCGGCTCTTCGACGAGTACCTGCGCACGGCGCTTCCCGGCCTCGACCCCATCGACGCGGTGAGCTTCGCGGCCCTCGTCACCGCCGTGCACAACCACGTGCTGCGTCGGCTCCTGCGCGGCCCCAAGAAGGTTCCGGCCTCGGCGCTGCGCCGAGCCCTCGACGACTGCCTCGACAAGTTCGGGGTCGGTGCGCGGACCGCAGCCGCAGCCGACGACGTCGTGGTGGCCGTCTTCCCCCGCCGCATGCCGGCCGCGGAGATCGCGCGCCGCCTCCGCGACGACCTGCACTGAGCCCCTCCCGCGCCGCGCGGCGTGACATCTGCACGATCCGTGGTGCGGGAGTGATGTGACGTGACGGATGCGGCATCCCGCCCCGCATCCGCCGTGCCCACGTCGCGGTGACCGGGGCGGGACTCAGGGTGCGGGCAGAAGTGACAGCCCGTGGAGCAGGTCGCCGCGCGAGGCGGCCGCGCACACGCGCACCCACCCCTCGCCCGAAGCACCGAAGGCGGAGCCGGGGGCGACAGCGACGCGCTCGGTGCGCAGGAACTCCTCGGCCCACGCCCCGACGTCCCCGCCGGTCGCGTGGCGGAGATCGATCCACAGGTAGAACGCGCCGTCGGGCACCCGATAGGCGATGCCCCGCTCGTCGAGCAGCGCGGTCGCCGCATCCAGGTTCTGACGATAGTGGGCGCGGGCGAGGGTGATGTTGCTCTGGTCACCGGTGAGCGCCGCCACGCCCGCGCGCTGATCGGGTACCGCCACGCACGCGATCATGGCCTCCTGCACCGTGCGGAGGATCTGATCCATGCCGAGCGGGGTGATGAGGAAGCCGACTCTCACCCCCGTCATGGCGTACGACTTCGAGAGGGAGAACACGCCCAGCACCCTCGGCTCGTCGCTCAGCGCGTCGAGCGCGGTCAGGCTCACGTGCGGATCGCCCCACGTCAGCTCCGCGTACACCTCGTCGCTGATGATCCAGAGGTCACGGCGGCGCGCGAGGTCCAGGATCCCCTGCGCGAGCCGACCGTCGATGACCGTGCCGAGCGGGTTCGACGGCGAGTTCACCACGATCGCCCGCGTCCGCGGCGTGATGAGCGCCTCGATACGGTCGAGCTCGGGCAGGAAGCCGACCTCCGGACGCAACGGGTACGGCACAGGCACGGCGCTCAGCATCCGCGGACTCATCGAGAACGTCGTGTATCCGGGATCGGGCACGAGCACCTCGTCGCCCGGCCCGAGAACCAGGCCCATCGCCTGATGCAGCGCCTGCGTGCCGCCCACGGTCACCCAGACCCGCTCCGGCGACAGGGCCGCGCCGTGGTTCGCACTGAAGCGCTCGGCGAACGCCTGGCGTAGCGCCGGGATGCCGGCATTTGCCACGTAGTCGGTCTCGTCCGCCTCCCAGGCGCGCGTGGCCGCATCGATGATGTGCGCCGCCACGGGGACGTCGGGTTCACCGACCGCGAGCATGGTGACGTCGTCGAGCGTGAGCGCGATCTCGAAGATGCGACGGATCCCGCTGGGAGGTACGGATCGCAGATGGTCGCTGAGGGCCGGCACCCGCTCAGGCTAACGCGTGGCAGCCCCTCATCCGAGCGATGGAACTGAGTCCCAGAATTGGCGACACAGCGTCCCACGCGACTATCGTGTGCGCATGACCTCTCTGCCGGGCGACACCGCCGCCGCCTACGACGTGACCGGACGGCTGGACACCGACTACTACGCCGTGTTCGCCGACATCCCCGCCGCCGATCGCGCCGTCTGGGACCGCGCGAAGGGCTACGTCGACGAGGTCGGCGATCGCATGGTGGCCGCCTGGGACGACAGCTCCTACCCGCTGGATCTCGTCGCCCGTCTGGGCGAGCTCGATCTGTTCAACGACGGCATCGAGCACCCCTCCCTCACGCACTTCTCGCCGCTGGCCGCGGGCCTGGTCAACATGGAGGTGTCGCGGGGGGACGGATCGCTCGGCACGGTGATCGCGGTGCAGGGCGGCCTCGCCCTTCGCACCCTCGCCCTGTTCGGTTCCGCCGCGCAGCAGGAGCGGTGGCTCGAACCGCTCGCGCGAGGCGAGGTGCTAGGCGCCTTCGCCCTGACCGAGCCCGACCACGGATCGGACTCCGTCTCCCTCGAGACCGTCGCCCGCCGTGACGGCGACGAATGGGTGCTGCGCGGCGCGAAGAAGTGGATCGGCAACGGAGCGTCCGGCGGCATCACGTTCGTCTGGGCACGCGTGGACGATGCCGCCGCCGACGAGCACGGTGCGGTCCGCTGCTTCCTGGTCCCGCAGGACACTCCGGGCTACGCAGGCACGGTCATCGCGGGCAAGGCGTCGCTGCGCGGCATCCACCAGGCGCACATCGCCCTCGACGACGTGCGCCTGCCGGCGGATGCGGTGCTCCCCGGCACTCGCAGCTTCAAGGACGCGTCGACGGTGCTGTACTCCACGCGCTCCGGCGTGGCCTGGTCGGCACTCGGGCATGCCACGGCCTGCTACGAGGCCGCGCTCTCGTACGCGCAGCAGAGGGTGCAGTTCGGCAAGCCCCTCGTGAAGTTCCAGATGGTGCAGGAGCGGCTCACCCAGATGCTCGACGAGCTCACGACGATGCAGCTCTACTGCCGGCGCATGGCGGACCTCGAGACCGCGGGAGCTCTGCGGCCGACGCAGGCCTCCCTCGCGAAGTACCACAACACCCGCGCCGCGCGCCGCATCGCCCAGACCGCACGCGATCTCATGGGCGGCAACGGCATCCTGCTGGAGAACCGCGTGATCCAGCACATGGCCGACATCGAGGCCATCCACACCTACGAGGGCACCGAAAGCGTGCAGGCCCTGCTCATCGGCCGCGACATCACGGGTACCGGCGCGTTCGTCTGAGCCCACTGCAGCTCCGGCATCCGCGCGTCAAGACGCAGACGCCGCACGGATGCGGCCGATACGGTCGTCCCATGGGACTGTTCCGCCGCGCGCCGCAGGAGGTGACGCTCACCTCCCGCGAGGTCGAGCTCACCGCACACCGTGCTCCGTGGAGCCTGTGGGGCGATGCGTTCGGACGCCTGGCGATCCGCGGGCTGCAGATCATCGTGATCGTCGCCATCCTGGCCGGAGCCATCTGGGGCATCCGCCAGGTGACGGTCGTCGTCATCCCGCTCATCCTCGCGCTCATCTTCGCCTCGGCCTTCGCACCGGTCATGACATGGATGCGGCGCCGGGGCGTGCCCTCGATCCTGGCCACGCTCCTGACGCTGCTCACCGTCGTCGTGCTGCTCACCGGACTCGGGTGGATCATCGTGTGGGCGGTCCGCGACCAGTGGGACGACCTCTCGTCGCAGGCGCAGGGCGGCTTCCAGCAGCTGCTCGACTGGGTCAACACGCTGCCGTTCGCCCCGACCTCGGCGCAGATCGATGAGTGGATGGGGCAGCTCGGCGACTTCGTGACGAGTGCGCAGTTCGGCAGCGGCGCCCTCGCGGGCGTGAGCGCCGTCGCCAGCTTCGTCACCGGCCTGGTCCTGATGGTCGTGATCCTCTTCTTCTTCCTGAAGGACGGCCCGCGGATGTGGGAGTTCCTGCTGCGCCCGTTCCACGGCACGTCCTACGTGCGCGCGCGGCGGATCGGCGACAAGTCGGTGCAGGTTCTCGGCTCGTACGTGCGCGGCACGGCTGCCGTCGCCTTCGTCGATGCCGTCGGCATCCTGATCGGGCTGCTCATCCTGCAGGTGCCCCTCGCCATCCCGCTGGCGGTCCTGGTGTTCCTGCTCGCCTTCATCCCGATCGTCGGAGCGGTCACTGCCGGCGCGCTCGCCGCGCTGGTGGCGCTCGTGGCCAATGGGCCGGTCATCGCGCTGATCGTCGTGGGCGTCGTGATCGCCGTCAACCAGCTCGAGGGCAATTTTCTGCAGCCGGTGCTCATGGGCAGGTCGATGAAGCTGCACTCGTTCGTCGTGCTGGTCGTGCTCGCCGGCGGCACCGCGATCGGCGGCATCCTCGGCACACTGCTGGCTGTGCCGCTGACCGCGGTCGTCTGGGGCATCATCCAGGTGTGGGACGGCCCCGACACCCCGGCGAAGTGGGCGAGGCCCAAGAAACGCGAGCAGCGCGTCGCAGCGGGCGACGCGACGGCCTGAGGAGCACCCATGCGGTACGAGATCCCCGCTCCCATGCTCGCCAAAGCGGTCAAGGACGTCCCGGATGCCGCCGGCTGGAGCTTCGAGCCCAAGTGGGACGGCTTCCGAGTGCTCGCCGCGTGGGATGGGGAGAGCGTGGAGTTGGGATCTCGCGGCGCGAAGCCGCTCACCCGGTACTTCCCCGAGCTGGTCGAGGCGCTGCCGCGGGTACTGCCCGAGCCATGCCTCATCGACGGCGAGATCGTCATCCCGACCGGGCCCCCGGGCGCGCAGCGGCTGGATTGGGAGGCGCTCAGTCAGCGCATCCACCCCGCGGCCTCCCGCGTCACGAAGTTGGCGGAAGAGACGCCGGCCTTGCTCATCGCCTTCGACCTGCTGGCTCGCGGCGACCGCGATCTGCGCGACGCACCCTTCGCCGAACGTCGCGCCGAGCTCGAGGACCTGTTGGCGGGTGTCGAGCCTCCCGTGCACCTGACTCGCACGACCGGCGATCCCGCGACCGCGCAGCGCTGGCTCGCCGAGTTCGAGGGCGCCGGCCTGGATGGCGTCGTCGCCAAGCGACTCGACGACGCCTACCAGCCGAACAAGCGCACGATGCTGAAGATCAAGCACGCCCGCACCGCCGACGTCGTCGCGCTCGGCTACCGCGTCCACAAGAGCGGTGTCGGCGTGGGCTCGCTGCTGGTAGGGCTCTACGACCACGAAGGTCGCCTGCGCAATGTGGGCGGAGTTTCGGCGTTCACGGACGCGCGGCGCCGAGAGCTCGTCGACGAGCTGGCGTCGCTGGTCGAGCGCGACGAGACGGGCGAGGCGGTGACGGGCGAGACCGAGCGGTCGCGATTCGCCGCATCCAAGGACGTGTCGTTCGTGCGGCTGCGCCCGGAGCGGGTGCTCGAAGTGCGCTACGACCAGCTCGAGGGGATGCGGTTCCGCCACACCGTGCAGTTCGAGCGCTGGCGTCCCGACCGCGAGGCGTCATCCTGCACTTTCTCGCAGCTCGAGCAGGTGTCGGCCTACGACCTCGGCGACGTCCTGGACTGACGGATCACTCCTCCGAACGCGCACGGCTCGGCTGCACGCGCGGCGGCTCTCCGGGCATCTTCGGGAACTCGGGAGGGAAGGGCAGCTCCCCGAGGCCGTCATCGAGGTCCCGCTGCCACCATTCGAGCAGGGTGTCGATACGTCCGGGGTTGCGAGCGATGTGCTCCCACGGGTCGCCGATCTCGGCGAGGCGGCGAGGCACGGTCCGCACGGTGAAGGCGTGCGGGTCGACGGTGGGCAGCTCGTCCCAGGTGATGGGGGTCGCCACCGTCGCATCGGGAAGCGCGCGGGGGCTGTACGCGCCGGCCATCGTCCGGTCGCGGTTGGTCTGGTTGAAGTCCACGAAGATGCGCTGCCCGCGCTCCTCCTTCCACCAGTTCATCGTCACCCGATCCGGCGCACGACGGGCGAGCTCCCGGCCCGCGGCGATCGCGGCGTGGCGCACGTCGAGGAACTCGTGCGTGGGCTCGATCGGGCAGAAGAGGTGGATGCCGCGGTTCCCGCTCGTCTTGATCCAGGAATCGAGGCCGGCTTCCGCCAGCACCTCGCGCATGAGCGGCGCGACGGCGGCCGCGTCCGAGAAGTCCGTGCCCGGCTGAGGGTCGAGATCGATCCGCAGCTCGACGGGGCGATCGGGGTCGGCGGCCAGCGAGGCCCACGGGTGGAAGACGACCGTGTTCATCTGCACGGCCCACACGAGCGCTGCGGGCTCGGTGAGCACGACCTGCGGATGGCTGCGCCCGCTGTTGTAGGTGACTGTGACCGCATCGACGTAGTCCGGGGTGCCCTTGGGCGGGTTCTTCGAGAAGAACGCCTCGCCGTCGATACCGTCGCGGAAACGCTCGAGCGACACCGGACGGTGCCCGTTCGCGCGCAGGAACGGCTCGGACACGGCCAGGATGTAGTCGACGAGCTCGCGCTTGGTGATCCCCGCGGCCGGCCACACCTCGCGGGAGGGACTCGAGACGGAGATCTCCCGGTCGCCGTCGGGTCCGGGGACGATCACCGTGGTGCGTTCGCTCGCCATGCCCCGACCCTAGGGGCGCAGGCTCGCTCCCCGCATCCCCTTGCGCGTGGTCGGCGCACGCTCCAGCCCGGGTTTGGGGCGCGCCCGTGGCAGGTTCCGAACGCGCGCCTGCGGATGCGGGCGTCAGGCGCCGAGGGCGAGCACCGGCGCGAGCTGCGCGCGGCTGAGACGGATCCAGGGTCCGGCGGGGTTCACGATGACGCCCGAGATCCCGTCGTCGGAGCGCAGCGCACGGGCGAGCTGTTCGGGTGTGACCTTCGCCGGCTGGTCTCCGCGGCCGAGAGCGACGAGCTCGAGCGGGTGGGAGAAGAGCTCGAGGATGCGCTCGCCCTCGGTCGTGCGCAGCTCCGCGATGCCGATGCGGTCGCCCTCGCCGCGTCGGGCCGCGACCCAGACCGGCGCGTAGGTGAGCGCGTCGGCGACGTCGCCGGCCGTCTCGTCGGTGCGATCGGCGGCGAGCAGCGTCTTCACCGCCAGGTGCGGGTCGAGGTCGGCGAGGGCCTTTTCGATCAGAGGCTTCGGCAGGATGGCGGAGCCGGGACGCGACGCGTGGTCGACGGCGATGCCGCCGAACTCTCCCGCCACGATCTGGCGCAGGAGGCTGATGACGGGCTGGGCCAGCGCCGAGGTGGACGCGTCGCCGTCGGCACGCACCGCATCCTGCAGCGCACGGCCGCTGGAGTACACCAGCATGTACTTCTGCTCCTGGTACGTGATGACCGAGGTCGGCAGATTGTCGCCCTTGGCGAGGAGCTCGCGGGCGTCGCCCTGCACGCGGATGTAGACGTGGCCCTGCAGCAGCTGGCGCGCGACGTTCATGAGCTCGACCGGCTGCGCCTTCTCGGGGAGGGCCGCGAGGGCATCGCGCAGCAGGACGTTGTCACGCAGGCCCGGCACGGTCTCGAGGTCTTTCGACGCCTCGGCGGCGGGCGAGGCGAGGTGCGGGGGTCTGGCGGCGGCCATGGCCGAGACACCGTCGGGCATCGCCGGCGTGGCATCCGGCGTGTGGTTCTCGCCGAAGGTGCTGACCGAGATCGGCACGTGGGGCACGCTCTCGGCCGGCGCCTCCGGGGTCGCCTCGGGCGCAGCGGACGCGGCCGCATCCCGTTCGGGTTCTTCGGAGGGCTTGGGTCGGCGCGAGAAGAGTGCCATCGGGCCAGCCTAACCGCGCGGCGCCGCGCGCGCCGGGGTGTGACTCAGATCTTCTCGATCGGTGCGATCTTGATCAGCAGCTTCTTGGCCCCGGCGCTGTCGAAGCGCACGTGCGCGATGCGCTTGGCCCCCTCGCCCGTGACCGCGTCGATGCGTCCTTCGCCGAAGTCCTCGTGCCGGATGCGGTCGCCCGCCGCCAGCTCGAGCTCGCTGTTGTCGCGCACCTTCGCGGGGATCTTGTTCGCGAAGCGCTCGAGCGAGGTCGACTTGGGCAGCAGCGGCGGGTTGTCGTCGCGGCGCGAGCCCCACCCGCCGGGACGGCGGGCGTTGAGGGCGCGCGACTGCGAGCCGCCGCGCGAGTTGACGTCGCCGGGAGACTGGCGCCAGTCGATGAGCTCGGTCGGGATCTCCTGCAGGAACCGGCTCGGCATCGCGACCGTGACCTCGCCGAACTGCGCGCGGGTCATCGCGAGCGTGAGGTGGAGGAGCTTGCGCGCCCGGGTGACGCCCACGTAGAACAGGCGACGCTCTTCGGCGGGCCCGCCGGGCTCGTTCGCCGAGATACGGTGCGGAATGAGGTCTTCTTCGACCCCCGTGAGGAAGACGGCGTCGAACTCGAGACCCTTCGCGGTGTGCAGCGTCATGAGGGAGACGGAACCGGACGCGTCGTCGAGGTCGTCCGCGTCCGCGACCAGGGCGACCTCGGTGAGGAAGTCGCTGATGGTGCCCTGCGGGTTGTTGCGGGCGAACTCGCGCGCCACGGCGACGAACTCGTCGAGGTTCTCGAGGCGGGCCTCGTCCTGCGGGTCACGGCTGGCACGCAGCGCGTCGGAGTAGCCGCTCTTGCTCAGCAGCAGCGACAGCGCCTCGGCGACCGCGGTGGGCGGCGCATCCTGCCCCTCGGGCAGCAGCAGCGCCGTCGCCTCCGTGAGCACACGGTCGAGCTGCGCGATCGCCGCCTGGATCTTGGGCCCGACGCCCAGCGCCTCCGGCGAGGCGAGCGCCTCGCGGAACGTGATCTGGTTGTCTTCCGCGAAGCGCGCGATGGCCGTCTCGGTCACATCGCCGATGCCGCGACGCGGCCTGTTCAGGATGCGGCGCACCGCCATCTCGTCGGCGGGGTTGGCCACGGCGATCAGGTAGGCCAGCGCGTCCTTGATCTCGGCGCGCTCGTAGAACTTCGTGCCGCCCATGATCTTGTACGGCAGAGCGGAGCGGATGAAGATCTCTTCCAGCGCACGGGACTGCGAGTTGGTGCGGTAGAAGACGGCGATGTCGGAGTACGCGGTGCCGGCACGGTGGATCTTCTCGATCTCGTCGGCGACGAACTGGGCCTCGTCGTGCTGCGAGTAGCCGGTGAAGCCGACGATGAGCTCCCCCGCGCCGACGTCGGTCCACAGCTTCTTGTCCTGCCGGTCGAAGTTGTTGCGGATGACCGCGTTGGCCGCCGACAGGATGTTCTGCGTCGAGCGGTAGTTCTGCTCGAGCAGCACGACCTTCGCGCCGGGGAAGTCGCGCTCGAACTCGCTGATGTTGCGGATGTCGGCGCCACGGAAGGCGTAGATCGACTGGTCGGAGTCGCCCACCACGGTGAGCGACGCGGCCTCCACCTCCGGCGCCTTGTCGGGCTCGAAGATCATCATGCCGCCCGCGGAATACGACTCCCCCTCGCCCGAGACGGGGCGGGTCAGCTCGCGGATGAGCGAATACTGGGCGTGGTTGGTGTCCTGGTACTCGTCGACGAGGATGTGGCGGAACCGGCGACGGTACGTGTCGGCCACCTGCGGAAATGCGCGGAAGAGGAAGACGGTCTGCGCGATGAGATCGTCGAAGTCGAACGCGTTGGCCCGGCGGAGTGCGCGCTGGTAGTCACCGAAGACCTCCACGAACACCCGCTCGGCCGGGTCGCTCATGTTCGCCTGACGCGCGTAGCCCTCCGCATCCTGCAACTCGTTCTTGAGCTTGGAGATACGACTCTGGACGGCGGCGGGCGTGAGACCGAACGCGTCGGCCTCGTGCTCCTTGACGAGCCGCTTGATGAGCGCCCGCGAGTCGCCGGAGTCGTAGATCGTGAAGGAGCTGGTGAACCCGAACTGCTGCGCCTCACGGCGGAGGATGCGGACGCAGGCGGAGTGGAAGGTCGAGATCCACATACCGCGCGCACTGTCGCCCACGAGCTGCTCGACGCGCTCGCGCATCTCCCCCGCCGCCTTGTTCGTGAACGTGATGGCGAGGATCTGACTCGGCCACGCCTCGCGCGAGCGCAGCAGCGAGGCGATGCGGTGCGTGAGCACCCGGGTCTTGCCGGAGCCGGCCCCGGCGACGATGAGCAGCGCCGGCCCGCGGTAGATGACGGCCTCCCGTTGCGGGCCGTTGAGGCCGGCGAGGAGGTCGGCGTCGGGACGTGCGGAATCGCCGGCGGGGCGAGCGCCGTCACCGCCGATGATGAGGGGCGTGGAGGCGTCGGTCATGTCCCCTCAAGTCTAGGCGCGACCGCCGACACCCGCCCGGGTCAGCGGTCGCGCCTGCCCTTTCGGCATGGGCTACCCGCGCCAGCGGTGCCGCGCGCCCGGATGCTGTGCTGAATGCGGGTCGAGGCCCCCTGAGCACGTGACCGGACGACCCACAGGGTCATCTTGCGACATGCACTGGCGCGGGTCGGACCCCCGGGTTAGCGTCGAGACATCGCGGCGATCCGGGTGGTCCCGGGCTCCGGTTCATACCCGGAAGCGTTGCGGGTTCGACTCCCGCCGTCGCGTCCACTTGCCGCCGAGCACGGATGCGGCCCGCCCGCTCGGCGGAGCCCGGCCATCCGGCTCCCGGGGCGCGCCTTTTCCTCCCTCATTCGGCACTAGCGCAGGCCACATCCGATCGCTAGCGTGAGCACACGCGCTATCCGTTGGGGAACGGGCGCGTGGAGCACGGAGGACGCCCGAGCCTCCGGCGACTGGGGGGAAAGATGGACGACGCGCGACCCGTTTATGCACCCGGGTGGTATCCGGACAACACGGCGCCGGGCTTCGAAAGGTGGTACGACGGCACCGCGTGGACGCAACACACAAGGCCAACAGAGGCCGGCGCAGCAACTCCCACGCACGTCGATGAGACCGTCGACACTCCAAGAGGGGCCGGTGAGCCGGCAGCGGCTCCGCGCCGCTGGTACGCACGAAAGGCGATCGTCATTCCGGTGGCCGTCGCCGCCGGCGTGGTGGTCATCTCATCACTTTCGGTCGCCTTGGGCTCGTCACGCCGATCGGACATCACGCCGGTCGCGTCAAAACCCCTCACCTCCGAGGTCGATGCGGAGAAGCCCACCAAGACATCGGAGCCGCTTGTCACCGTTCCCAACGTGGTCGGGATGTCCGGCGCCGAGGCGACCTCGGCACTGTCAGCCGCCGGGTTCACCGCCGATCTCGGCGGCGGAGACTCCACGATGCCGGTCGTCACGCAGGACATTGCGGGCGGCAGCCAGGCGGCGGCGGGTGCGACCGTCCGGCTAACGCTTGAGGAGAAACCCTCACTCTCGCTCGGACAGCAGAATGCACTGCGCTCGGCGACGCAGTACCTCGGATTCATGCACTTCAGCCGTGCGGGCCTTCTTGAGCAGCTGACGAGCGAGTACGGCGAGGGCTATCCCGCTGAGGATGCGGAGTTCGCGATCGCCACCCTCGAGCAGACCGGCAAGGTCGACTGGAACGCCGAGGCCGCTGAGGCAGCGCAGTCCTACCTGGACATGATGGCCTTCAGCAGAGACGGTCTCTACGACCAGCTCACGAGCGAGTATGGCGAGGGGTTCACTCCAGAGCAGGCAAACGCCGGCCTAGCGGCCGTCGGATACTGACACCCCCGCCTGTCAGCCCTGCCGCCCCTTGAAGCGGGGGTTGAGCTTGTTGATGACGAACACCCTGCCACGCCGACGCACGACCTGGGCGCCGGGCTGGTTCTTCAGGGACTTGAGCGAGGCACGAACTTTCACAGCGACTCCTTATTGATAACGGTTCTCAACAACAGGTTATGCTGGGTGCTCCGCCCGAGCAACTGGAGAGGACCGGCATGGAATCGATCCCTGTCGCCATCACCGGGGTGTGCGCGCCCGAACGCCACCTCTTCGCCGAACGCGCCGCTGCGAGTCTCGGCCGCCGTTTGGTCTGGGCCTACGGCGGTCCCCGGCACACGACGTCGCACCGTCCGCAGGGATTCTGGGCCGGAAGCGGAGACCAGCTCGCCCTCTTCGACTGCGCGACCGACCTCGACCCGCTGCACTTCAGCGGCGCCTTCGACACCCCGCCCGCACTGGTATGCGTGATCGACGCTCCGCACATGGTCCAAGACCTGCGCGACGGCTCTGCACTACGCGCGGACGCTCCTCCCGGCGACGACCGCGGCGATCACGGTGCCCGCGCACGGCAGGCGGCGGCGTTCATCGAGAGCGCGCACGTCATCGCGTTCGTCAACTGGGAGGCCGTCGAGACGGCGCGGCTCGCGATGCTCATGGCGCTCGCCTCGCATCTGAATCCCCTGGCCCGCATCCGTCTCACGCGCGACCCTCACGAGGACGTGCGCGCAGCGCTCGCCACCGACACGTCGACCCCCGTCGGCGAGCGCGCCGGATGGGTGCGGATGCTGAACGAGGAACATGACCCGCATATGACGGATCGCCGCGTGACGACCTTCCGCTACGAGCAGCTCCGCCCCTTCCACCCGGAGCGCCTCGTTCGCGCGCTCGACGACGAGATCGACGCCCGCCGCTGGGGACTCGTCCTGCGCTCGGTCGGCTTCTGCCGCCTGGCGACCCGCCAGGGCGTGCTCGCGCGCTGGGAACAGGTCGGCTCCGCCATGTGGCTCGACCCGCTCCACACGCGCGACGCCTACAGCTGCATCGGGCAGGAGATCGCCGTCACCGGGTTCGATCTGAATGCGGGAGCGGTCGCGCGCGCCCTCGACGACGCGGCACTGACGGATGCGGAGATGGATGCCGGACCCGAGGCGTGGGAGCAGTTCGCGGACCCGTTGCCCTCGTGGCCGGTGGAGGCGTGATCAGAGCGCGCGCAGGATGTCCTCCACGCGCTGCTTCGCGTCGCCGAACAGCATCTGCGTGTTCTCCCGGAAGAACAGCGGGTTCTCGACGCCCGCGTAACCGGATGCCATCGACCGCTTGAAGACGACGACCTGGCGCGCCTCCCAGGCCCGGATCACCGGCATCCCCGCAATGGGGCTCGAGGGGTCCTCGGCCGCGGACGGGTTCACCGTGTCGTTGGCGCCGATCACCAGCACGACCGATGTCTGCGCCAGGTCGTCGTTGATCTCGTCCATCTCCAGCACGATGTCGTAGGGCACCTTCGCCTCCGCGAGCAGCACGTTCATGTGCCCGGGCAGGCGTCCGGCGACCGGATGGATGCCGAAGCGCACCTCGACCTCCTTCGCCCGCAGCCGCTCGACGAGCTCGGCGACCGGATATTGCGCCTGCGCGACGGCCATGCCGTAACCGGGCACGATCACGACGCTGTCGGCGTCGGCGAGCATCTCGGCCACCGACTCCGCGTCCGTCTCCCGGTGCTCGCCGGCCTCGGCGGCCTGCCCGGATGCGGCCGGAGCCCCGAAGCCGCCCGCGATGACGGCGAGCAGCGAACGGTTCATCGCCTTGCACATGAGGAACGACAGATACGCACCCGACGACCCCACGAGTGCACCGGTGATGATCAGCAGGTCGTTGTCGAGGAGGAATCCCGCGGCGGCCGCCGCCCAACCGGAGTAGCTGTTGAGCATCGAGACGACGACCGGCATGTCGCCGCCGCCGATGGAGGCGACGAGGTGCCAGCCGAGTGCCAGCGCAAGCACGGTCACCGCGATCAGGAGGCCCAGCGTCGGGGTGACGACGTACCAGATCGTGAGGGCGGCGAACACGATCAGCGCGCCGAGGTTGAGCGCGTTGCGCCCCGGCAGGGTGAGCGGCTTCGAAGGCATCCGGCCCGAGAGCTTGAGGTACGCGACGAGGGAGCCGGTGAAGGTGACGCCACCGATGAACACCCCGACGAAGACCTCACCGTGGTGGATGTCGCGGAGCGCTCCCGTGAGTCCGCCGTCATGGAGGTGCCCGTTCCAGCCCACGAGCACGGCCGCAAGCCCCACGAAGCTGTGCAGCAGTGCGATGAGCTCCGGCATCCCGGTCATCTCGACCGAGCGGGCGCGCCAGAGTCCGATCGCGGCTCCCACGGCCACCGCGGCGACCAGCAGTGGGAGCCCGAGTGCCGCGGCGCCGGACGCGAAGGCGCCGGTTGCGGCGACGACGACCGTCGCCACCAGGGCGATGGCCATGCCGGCGATGCCCGACACGGCGCCGGCACGCGCGGTCTCGTGGCGGCTGAGGCCCGCCAGGCTCAGGATGAAGAGGATCGCCGCGACCAGATAGGCGGCGTTCGCGACGGCGTTGGCGGTCATCGACCCTCCCCCTTCGAGAACATCGCGAGCATGCGTCGGGTGACGGCGAAGCCCCCGAAGACGTTGATGCTCGCCAACAGCACCGCGACGGCGGCGAGGATCTGCACGATCGGCTCCGGCACCGTCAGCTGCGTGATCGCGCCGACGACGATGATCCCCGAGATGGCGTTCGTCACGCTCATGAGCGGAGTGTGCAGGGCGTGGTGCACCTTGCCGATCACGTAGTAGCCCACGACGATCGACAGCGCGAGCACGGTCATGTGCTGCGGCAGCGGCGCAGGCGCGAAGGTCACGACCGCGAACAGCGCGAGGGCGGCCAGCACGAGCAGCAGGAGCTTCCGCCCACGTCGCGGTGGCGGCGGCTCGGCGACGGATGCAGTCGGCGCCGGCGATGCGACGGGCGCCGCGGACACGGCGACGGGAGGCGGCGGCCAGAGCACCTCGCCTCCCGCAGCGACCGTCACGGAACGCTGCACGACGTCGTCGAGGTCGAGGACGAGCACACCGTCCTTGCCGGGCGTGAGCAGGCGCAGCAGGTTGAGCACGTTCGTCCCGTACAGCTGCGACGACTGCGCGGGCAGACGTCCCGCGAGGTCGGTGTAACCGAGGATCACGACGCCGTTCTCGGTCACGACCCGCTGGTCGGCGACCGAGCCCTCGACGTTCCCGCCGTGCCCTGCCGCCATGTCGACGATCACGCTGCCGGGCCGCATCCGCGCGACATCCTCCGCCGTGATCAGCCGCGGTGCGGCGCGCCCCGGGATGAGTGCGGTGGTGATGACGATGTCGACCTCGGCCGTCTGCGCGCTGTACAGCGCCGCCGCAGCGCGGTCGTACTCCTCGCTCGTCGCGCGCGCATAGCCGTCGCTCGAGACGGTCTGGGCGGTCACCGTCACGGGAAGGTACTCGCCGCCGATGGAGCGCACCTGGTCGGCGACCTCGGGGCGCGGGTCGGTCGCGCGCACGATCGCGCCGAGGCTGGATGCGGTGCCGATGGCAGCGAGGCCCGCGACACCCGCGCCGGCGACGAGGACCTTGGCCGGCGGCACCTTGCCCGCGGCGGTCACCTGACCGGTGAAGAAACGACCGAACTCGTTCGCCGCCTCGACGACGGCCCGGTAGCCGGAGATGTTCGCCATGGAGCTGAGGACGTCCATCGACTGGGCCCGCGAGATGCGAGGGATCGCATCCATCGCGAGCGCCGTCACGCCCTGCGCGGCCAGCCGGTCGACGAGGTCGGGGTTCAGGGCGGGAGCGAGCTGGGTGATGAGCACCGCACCCCCACGCAGCCGCGCGATCTCGTCCTCGCGCGGTGCGTCGACGCCGAGCACGATGTCCGCACCCCAGGCGTCGGGCGCGTCTCCGATCGCCGCCCCTGCGTCGCGGTAGGCGGCGTCGGGGAACGACGCGCGCGCGCCGGCATGCGCTTCGACGACGACCTCGTAGCCGAGCGCGGCGAGCTTGCCGACGGTCTGCGGCGTCGCGGCGACGCGGTTCTCGCCGTCACCCTCCGAGACGATGCCGATGCGGGTCATGGGGAGACTCCTCGTGCGGGGCGGGGCGGTGGGGGCGCGGCGTGCCGCTGCTCTCATCCGAGCATGCGGACCCCCATCCGCACCAGCACGACGACCGTGCGAAATCCCTCGCGATCAGCGTGCGCGCGCCGGCCTCGGCCGCAACAGCGCGACGAGCACGACCATCACGGCGAGCTCGACGAGGGTCTGCGTCACGACGACCAACGGCGCGAGCGAGAGGGATGCGGGCAGCGCCAGCGCGAGCGGAAGGACCACGAGGGAGTTGCGCGTCACCCCGCTGAACATCGTCGCGATCCGCTCGGGGCGCCGCATCCGAGCGATCTTCGCCACGAGCAGCCCCAGGACGGCGGCGATGGCGGCGAACGTGACGAACAGGGGCACGAGGACCGCGAGGCCGGCGAGGCGCTCCCGCACCGCATGCACCTGCGAGCCCACGACGACCGCGAGCACGAGCATCATCAGCGGGACCATCACCCCGAGCACTCCGGCCTCGAGGACGCGGAAGGGGCGCAGACGGCGCGTGAGCAGCTGGGTGACGGCGGCGAGCGCGAGCGGCAGGACGATGAGCAGCCCGAACGCCTCGACGAACGGACCCGGCTCGATCCCGTCGACCAGCTCGGGACCCGCCATGATCCAGAGATAGCCCGGCAGCAGCACGAGCTGGGCGACCATGAGCAGAGGTGTCGCCGCGAGCAGGCGTTCCCGCGCACCGCCGGCCAGGTGGGCGAACACGATCACGTAGTCCACGCACGGCGTCAGCAGCACGAGCAGCACGCCCGCGAGCAGAGCCGCATCGTGCGCCACGAAGCGCGACAGGGCGAAGACGACGATCGGCACGAGCACGAAGTTCAGGACGAGCACCGCCGCCAGGAAGCGCCCGTCGCGCAGCGCGTGCCCGATGCGCGCGAAGGGCACCGCGAGGAACGTGGCGTAGAGGAGCATCCCCAGCGCGGGCGTGATGGCCGCCCCGAGCACCGGCGCGCTCGCGGGCGCCGTCAGCCCGACGAGGGCGCCGAGCGCGATGGCCGCCAGATAGAGCACGACCTGATGGCGTTCCGCCCACTCAACCCACCCGCGCACGACTCCAGCCTGCCGCATCCGCGCGGACGAACGCCGCTCAGGCGACGCGCGTGCCCGGCGGCAGCGACCGCGCCGGTGTCCGTGTCCGGCGATAACCGCCCCAGAAGAGCAGACCCGCGACCACCAGCTGGACGCCGAGGCCCACGAACCAGCTGGGCGCGAGCCCCGCCGTCTGCTCCTGGGTGCTCGGGTACGGCTTCTCCGGGTTCTCGCAGCCGTCGTTGCGCACCTCGGTCTCCGGCGGGATCTGCGCGAGCCGCACGCCCGAGGCGATCTGGCCGAAGAGGTCCTGCGTGTACCCGTTGCGGTCGTAGACCGTCGGGGTCGCGTCGGCGATCACGACGAACGGGTTGGCGGCGAGGACCCACCACACCCGGTCGAAGCGCGGCACCTCGGTCGTGTAGGTCTCCCACGGGCTGCACGAGAGGACCCCGCCGCTCATGTCGTACTCCATGCCCCATCGGGAGGTGGTCGTCACCTCGGTGCGGGTGGAGATGCCGCCGAGGCCGAAGACGATGAGGGTCCCGACCACGAACGCGGCCATGACCAGGTAGGTCGACGCGACGGAGAACAGCGGACGCGCGAGCAGGGCGCTGAGTCCCACGCCGATCGCGGCGAAGATGCCGATCTCCAGGATCAGCACCAGCAGCGACACGGCGAGGGATGCGGGCGCGACGCCGCCGGCGATCGTCGCGGCGATGAGGAAGGGCACGGCGACGGCGAGGAACGCGAGACCGGTGATCCAGGCGGCGAGGAGCTTTCCGAAGACGATCTCGGCCGTGGTGGCCCGCGTCACCTGAACGGCCGCGAGGGTCGCCGACTCCCGGTCGCCGTTCACGGCGTTGCCCGCGACCGTCGGCGCCACCAGCAGCACCAGCAGCAGCACCATGTAGACGATGACCGAGTAGATCGCGCCGCCGGGCCCGTCGGTGCCCGACCACATCCCGAAGGCCACGAAGGAGAGGACGGTCACGCCGAGCAGGATGACGGCGAACACGCCCAGCAGCACGTACCAGGCCACCGATCGCACCCGCTGGGTCAGCTCCAGGACGGTGATCGTCCACAGTCGCGACGCGTTCATGCGCCCTCCTCCTCGGATGCGGGGCGACCACTCGCCGGGTCGGAGAGGTCCATGAACGCCTGTTCGAGACGCCCGACGGCCGGAGCGAACTCGCTCACCGCGATGCCGGCATCCAGGATCGCCCGGAGGCCGTGGGCGGCGTCCGCCTCTCCGGCGAACCCGACGACGAAGGCGTCGCGGTCCCGGCCGATGTCCTGCGGGCGCCGCCCGAGCGCCGCGGCGAACGCGACGGGTGTCGGCGGTTCCCCCCACACGCGCAGCCGCCACGGACGTACCGCTGCCGACGCGCTCGGTGCGGCGACGGAGGTGCCGTCGCGCAGGAAGACGGCGTCGTCAACGAGTTCCTCGAGCTCGGCCAGGACGTGACTCGACACGAGCACGGTGCGCCCCGCGGCGGCGAAACCGCGCAGCAGCCGGCGCAGATCTATGCGCGCCTGCGGATCCAGTCCGGATGCCGGCTCGTCCAGAAGGAGCACCTGCGGGTCGTGCACCAGAGCGCGGGCGAGACCGAGGCGCTGCTTCTGTCCGCGCGAGAGCACCCGGGCCGGTGCGCCCGCAAGCGACGCCAGACCGACGTGGTCGAGGAGGGCGTCGGCGCGCGCGCCCGCATCCGCCTTCGTCATCCCGTAGAGTCTGCCGGTCATGACGAGCGTCTCCCGCGCCGTCAGCGCACCCCACGCGCCGAGCGCGTCCGGCATCCAGCCGAGGATGCTCCTCGCGGCCGCGGGATCCTGGACGGGATCGACGCCGTGGATGCTGATCATGCCGGAATCGGGACGCAGCAGCGACGCGAGCATGAGCAGCAGCGTGGTCTTGCCGGCTCCGTTCGGGCCGACGAGCCCCGTCACGCGCCCCGGCTCCGCGACGAACGTGGCGCCCTTCACCGCCTGCACCTGGCCGAAGGAACGGGTGACGTCACTCGCGACGATGCCGGTCGAGGTCATGCTCCGACACTAGGGGGCGCTCGCAGCCGCCCGCACGCGTGTCCGCGGAAGAAGGCGACTCCGAGATCGGCGTGATCGACGAACACGCCGTCGAGACCCGCCTGGCGCAACAGCTCCCACTCGCCCTCGTAGTCGCCGAAACGCGCCGGTTCGCTGCCGACGCGGAACTGCCGCGCCAGGAAGCGGTTCTCCGGTCGGGCCGTCCAGGTGAACACCTTCAGACCGCGCTGCTGCGCCTCCGCCACCACCGGCGCGGGCCGGGTGATGCGTCCCAGAGCGTTGGGCACGAGGATCAGCTTCTTGTCGAGACTGATGCCGTCGAACCTGCCCACGAGCGCGTCGAGTCCTCGCGGTGAGACGATGTCGCGGTAGGTCGGCGCGTCGAGCCCGCGGGAGACGAGCAGGTCGACGGGCGAGCCCTGGGCCTCGATCAGGTGGATGTAAGTACCGGGAACGCCTCGTTCGCGGAGCGTGGTGAGCACGGTCGGCTCGAAGGACTCGAAGGTCAGGGGTGAACCCGCATCCAGCCAGCCCGCCTGTTTCAGGTCGTGTTCGAGGAGCGGGACGAGATCGAGCCCGATCGCCTGGAAGTAGGCGGCGTGCTTGATCTCGAGGACCAGTCCGATCGGGCGCGATGCCGCGCCGATGATCTCGAGCAGATCCACCAGCCGCAGGATCGGCTCCGCGTCGTCGTGCGACGCGCTCTGCGCTCGGACGAGGGGCAGTCGCTCACGACAGCGCAGGGTCGACAGTTCGTCCCACGTGAAGTCCTCGGTGAACCAACCGGTCATCGAGTGGCCGGCGAACTGCTTCGTGCGCTTCAGATGGGCGAACTCGGCGCGCTCGGCGACGTCCGTGGTGTCGGAGATCTCGTTCTCGTGCCGGATCACCAGCACGCCGTCCCGCGTGGCGACCACATCCGGCTCCAGCGCATCGACTCCCTGGGCGATGGCGAGTTCGTAGGACGAACGGGTGTGCTCGGGCAGATAGCCGGGTGCACCGCGGTGGCCGATCACGAGAGGAGACATCGCGCCCAGGCTAACCGCATCCGCTCGCCTCGGATGCCGACAGCGACGTGCTCGTGTCCGGCTCAAAGTTCACTCACAGCGATACCCTCCCCACCCGCGGAAACACTGGGATATCGTGGGTCCTGCGGCACCGTGCCGCCACCTGACACTGGAGTGTGACCCTGCCGATGGCTTCGTCCAACCCCGCGTTCAACAACCCTGCATTCCAGGACCCGCGTGCCGTCAAGAGCTACCCCGGTGGCTCCAACGCGGCGGGGATCGGTCTGACGCCGCCCCCCGCATCGACGGTGGCGCCCGGTCAGCAGGCCGGCCTCGAGGGCGCGTTCGCGGCCCCGCCGGCCGGCGCCGCCGACACCGGCCGCATGACGGTCGAGGACACCGTCCACAAGACGGCGGCGCTGTTCGCCGTGCTCCTGATCGGCGCTGTGGCCGGCTGGTTCGTCACCCTCGGCGGCACACTGCTGCCGCGTGAGGCCACGACCCTGGTGGTCGCGCCGATGATCATCGGCGCCCTCGTCGGTTTCGTCCTCTCGCTCGTCGTGATCTTCGGCTCCCGCAAGAAGGTGCGCCCCGCGCTCATCTTCGCGTACGCGGCGTTCGAGGGCATCTTCGTCGGTGCGATCTCGGCGTTCTTCGAGGTGCAGTGGCCCGGCATCGTCATCCAGGCCACCCTCGCGACGGTGGCCGTCGTCGGCGTGACCCTGGCACTGTTCGCCAGCGGCAAGATCCGCGCCTCGAAGCGCGCCACGAAGATCTTCCTCATCGCGATGGTCGGCTACCTCGTGTTCAGCCTGCTGAACGTCGTGCTGATGCTCTTCGGCGTCTTCCCCGCCGGCCAGATGTTCGGCCTGCGCAGCCAGCTGATCTTCGGCGTCCCGCTCGGACTGATCCTGGGTGTGTTCGTCGTGATCCTCGCCGCCTACTCGCTGGTCCTCGACTTCGACTCGATCCAGCAGGGCGTGCGCAACGGCGCCCCCCGCCAGTTCGCCTGGATGGGCGGCTTCGGCATCATGGTGACGGTCGTCTGGCTGTACCTGGAGATCCTGCGGATGATCGCGATCCTCCGAGGCAACAACTAGCGCTTCCGCGCATCGAAGGGCCGCCCCTCGGGGCGGCCCTTCGTCGTTGGCGGCTCCCTTCGCCTGTCTCAGATCGCCCCATCCGCGTCGATCTGTGACCGGGGAACAGGCGACGACCCGGCTCGCCTGTCTCAGATCGCGCGGTCCGCGTCGATCTGAGACAAGCGAAGCGGGGTGCGGCAGCCCACGGACGGTACGGGGGACGACCGCGGGTCAGCGCGGCGCGACGATGCGGCGGACGAGGCCGGCCAGAGCGTCGCGGATGCGGGAGGGGGCGAAGTCGCGGGCACGCTCGAGGGCGATCCGCGCCGCGCGCTCGCGTGCGGCGGGGTCCTGCAGCAGCTCGACGACCGCATCCGCGAACGCGTTCTCGTCGCCGTCCGGCACGAGCACGCCGCCGCCGGTGCCGAGCTGGTCCCGCGGGCCGTACCGCACGTCGTACGACACCACCGGGACACCGCGGCTCATGGCTTCGAGCGCGGCGAGTCCCTGCCCCTCGAACGCCGTCGTCTGCACCATGAGCGCCGCGCCGTCGAACAGCGCCGGACCTGCATCGCTGCGTCCCTCGAGCGTGACGGATGCGGCCAGCCCGCTCTCGTCGATCAGACGCTGCAGATCGTCGCGCAGCGCCCCGTCGCCCCAGATCTCGAGCCTGGCCTCCGGGAGGGCTGCGACCACGCGCCGCCATGCCCGGATCGCGTGATCGATGCGCTTGCCCGGCGCGAGGCGCCCGAGCAGGACGACGCGGCGCGGGTCGACCGGTGCCGGCTCGTCGACGGCGGGAGGCGCCGCGTTCGGCAGCACGATCGCCCCCGGGTGCGCGCCGAACCGCGCCTCGGCGTCGACGCGCTGCTGCTCGGTCGGCCACAGGACGGCGTCGAAGCGCCCCGCGACGGTGAACCACCGGCGCCAGAGGTCGTTGACCGGCGCATCCGGACTGTAGGGCGGGGACAGGTGCGTCGTGTGGATCGTGTGCACGATCTTCACACCGTGCGGTGCATCCTCCGCGAGAAGCTCACCAAGCTGACGCGACTCGCAGAAGAGGACGACCGGCTTGACGAGCCCGGCCACGACATGAGCGAGCCACGCACGGTACAGGCCGCCGAAGCCGGGCAGGATGCGGTCGCCGCCGGGTGCGTGCACGACGACCGCCGCTTTCGTGAGGTGCCAGTCCGGATCCCCGTGGATCACCGGCAGCGCGAGGAGCGGTCGGCCCGCCGCATCCGGGATCTCGCGGTACTCGACTCCCGCCGTGGCCGTACCGGGCGTCGCGGCGGCGATCAGCCAGCGGGGATCGGCGGCCGCGTCGTCGAAGAGGTTGCGGAACGCATCGACGGATGCGGCGCCGCCGGTGGCGACGAACGCCTCGCGGTGGACCGCGTGGTCGGCCGGCGCTCCGGGGTCGACGCTGAGCAGGTGGACCTGGGCTCCCGCGTCGGCGAGGAGCCGCGCCCGCTGGAGCGTCGCGACGGTGTAGCCGCCGTCGAGCCCGGGGATGAGCCGCGAGGTGAGCACGAGCGCGGTCACGCCCTCGAGCGTCTCGCTCACGAGGCGATCACTTCTCTCCATACCTCGAGGCAGAGAGCGAAGGGGTGTCCCCTCTCGGACAATCGGGGCGCAGGGGTCCCCGCTCTTGCCTGAGAAGGGACACCCCTGAGCTCGAGCGCCCTCGAGCTCACTCCCACTCGATGGTCCCCGGGGGCTTGGACGTGACATCGAGAACCACGCGGTTCACGTCGCGCACCTCGTTCGTGATGCGGTTCGAGATCTTCGACAGGACGTCGTACGGCAGACGCGTCCAGTCCGCCGTCATGGCGTCCTCGCTGGAGACGGGGCGCAGCACGATCGGATGCCCGTAGGTGCGTCCGTCGCCCTGCACGCCGACCGAACGCACGTCGGCCAGCAGCACGACCGGGCACTGCCAGATCTCGCCGTCGAGGCCGGCCTTGGTCAGCTCCGCACGCGCGATGGCGTCGGCGTCCCGCAGAATCTCGAGGCGGTCAGCGGTGACCTCACCCACGATGCGGATGCCGAGGCCGGGGCCCGGAAAGGGCTGGCGCGCCACGATCGCCTCGGGAAGTCCGAGGTCGCGGCCGATCTGGCGCACCTCGTCCTTGAACAGGGTGCGAAGCGGCTCGATGAGCTCGAACTGCAGGTCTTCCGGCAGGCCGCCCACGTTGTGGTGGCTCTTGATGTTGGCCGTGCCCGCACCGCCGCCCGACTCGACGACGTCGGGGTAGAGCGTGCCCTGCACGAGGAAGCGGATCGGCTCGCCGTCGGCGGCCGCTTCGGCGACGAGATCGCGCTCGGCCGCCTCGAAAGCGCGGATGAACTCGCGCCCGATGATCTTCCGCTTCTGCTCGGGGTCGCTCACGCCCTCGAGGGCAGAGAGGAACTGCTCGCGCGCGTCGATGGTGATCAGGCGCACACCGGTCGAGGCGACGTAGTCGTTCTCGACCTGCTCCCGCTCGCCCTTTCGCAGCAGTCCGTGATCGACGAAGATCGCGGTGAGCTTGTCGCCCACGGCCTTGTGCACGAGCGCCGTCGACACCGCGGAGTCGACACCGCCGGACAGCGCCGAGATGACCCGGCCCTCGCCGACCTGCGCACGGATCTTCTCGACCTGCTCGGCGATGACGTTGCCGCTGTTCCAGTCGGCACCCAGGCCCGCGGCCTTGTGGAGGAAGTTCTCGAGCACGGTCTGGCCGTAGTCGGAGTGCTTGACCTCGGGGTGCCACTGCACCCCGTAGAAACGACGCGTGTCGTTCGCGAAGGCGGCGACCGGCGTCGCCGCGGTGCGCGCGAGCACGTCGAAGCCCTCGGGGGCGCGGGAGACCTGGTCGCCGTGGCTCATCCAGACGTTCTGCTCGGCAGGGGTGCCGTCGAGCAGTGTGCCCTCGGTGACGATCGTCGCGTCGGTCGCGCCGTACTCGCGCAGCCCCGTGTTCGCGACCTCGCCGCCGAGCGCCTGCGCCATGACCTGGAAGCCGTAGCAGATGCCGAGCGTGGGCACGCCGAGATCGAAGACCTCGGTGTCCAGCGCCGGCGCGCCGTCCTCGTACACCGACGAGGGCCCGCCGGAGAGGATGATGCCGACCGGGTTCTTCGCCGCGATGTCTGCGGCGGAGGCGGTGTGCGGGACGATCTCGCTGTAGACGCCGGCTTCGCGCACGCGGCGGGCGATCAACTGCGCGTACTGGGCGCCGAAATCGACGACCAGGACGGGACGCTGGGAGGTATCGGTCTGCTCGGTCAACGGCTGCTCTCTGTCGCGTCGGCGGATGCGGGATGGGCCTCGGCGGCTTCACGGACCGCGAGGTAGCGCTTGACGTCACGGGCGACGATCGCCTCCATGACGAAGGAGAGGAAGGGCACGACGCCACCCGCGGCCAGCAGCAGCAGACGCCACAGCGGCCACCGCATGAGGCTCCATACGCGGAAGCAGGCGATGAGGTAGACGACGTAGAACCAGCCGTGCACGATGAGGATGCCCAGCGACAGATTGACGCCGTCGCCCGTGGAGATCAGGTCGCCCTCGGGGCCCGGCACGACGGGCGCGAACCACAGGAATCCGCCCGATCCACCGAGGAACAGCTCGACCGCGAGTGACGGCGTGTACTTCAGGATCATCTCGGCCACCAGCAGCAGCAGGCCGACGCCGGTGATCACGGAGCAGATCTGGTAGAACCGCAGCGCCTTGCGGATCGCCGGGAAGGTGGCGAGTTTCGGGGCGGGCATGGCTCCAGTCTAGTCGGGCTGCTGAAGGCTCGCCCGAGCCTCCGGGAGGCTCAGGCGTCGACGGTCCGGGCGTCGTCGAGCTCCTCGAGCTCCTTCTCCCACGCGTCCTTCGCGAGGCGGTACCAGAGGTAGAAGGCGAAGCCGGCGAAGATCACCCATTCGGCGGCGTAGAAGATGTTCAGCCAGTTGACGGAGGATCCCGCATCCGGCGCCGGCGAATCGATGTCGGCGAGGCCGCCCATCGGGTCGTCCGCCACGACGAACTGCCGGTAGACGTCGGTGTCGCCGATATCCTGCCAGCGACTCAGCAACGCGGCGGGAGACATCCGCGTGATCTCCCACGGATCGCTCTTGGGCGGCGGCACAGGGCCCTCATCGGCGACGATCCGCCCCGTGAGCGTGACGACCTCGTTCGGGTCTGTGCTCTTCGCCAGCGCCTCGGCCACCGCATCCGCGTCGTCCTGCGAAGCGGCCCAGCCCACGGCGACCGCCAGCGCCGCATCCGGATCGACGGCGCGCAGGTGCGCGGTGACCCAGTATCCCTCGACGCCGCCGTTGTACCGCGAGGCGACGACCACGAAGTCGCTGGGCACGAGCGTGCCGCTGACCTCGACGCGCTGGCCGACGAGCGGATCGGTCAGGTACTCGCCGGGAACAGCGACGTCCTCGATCGGCATGACCTGCTCGGTCGCGCCCTCCTCCCGCGGAGCCGTGTCGATCGCTCGCGCGAGCTGCCACTGCCCGAGCCACGCGAACACCGCCGCGACGGCGAGACACAGCAGCAGCATCGCGATCCACCGACCGCGCAGCATGACCTCGCGCAGGGTCGGCGGGAAGACCTCGGGAAGATCGTCGGATGCGGGGGCGCTCACGATGGGACGGCCGGCCTCAGCGTCCGTAGGGGGCGACGACGACCTCGACCCGCTGGAACTCCTTGAGGTCGGAGTATCCCGTGGTGGCCATCGACTTGCGCAGCGCCCCGATGAGGTTCGCGGTACCGTCGGCGACCGGCGCCGGCCCGTAGAGCACCTCTTCGAGCGAGGCGACCTGGTCGACCTTGACGCGGTTGCCGCGCGGCAGCTTGGGGTGGTGCGCCTCCGGGCCCCAGTGGAAGCCCTGGCCCGGCGCATCCGTCGCCCGGGCGAGCGCGACACCGAGCATGACGGCGTCGGCGCCCATGGCGAGCGCCTTGACGATGTCTCCCGACGTGCCCACGCCGCCGTCGGCGATCACGTGGACGTAACGGCCGCCGGACTCGTCCAGGTAGTCGCGACGCGCGCCGGCGACGTCGGAGACCGCGGTGGCCATCGGAGCGTGGATGCCGAGCGTCGCGCGCGTGGTCGACGCCGCTCCCCCGCCGAAGCCGACCAGCACCCCCGCCGCCCCCGTGCGCATGAGGTGAAGCGCGGCGGTGTACGTGGCCGCCCCTCCGACGATGACGGGGACGTCGAGGTCGTAGATGAACTTCTTGAGGTTGAGCGGCTGGTCGACGGAGGACACGTGCTCGGCCGAGACGGTGGTGCCGCGGATGACGAAGAGGTCGACGCCCGCGGCGACGACGGTCTCGTAGAGATCTTGCGTGCGCTGCGGCGTCAGCGATCCTGCCACCGTCACGCCCGCGGCGCGGATCTCCGCGAGGCGGTCGCGCACGAGCTCGGGCTTGATCGGCTCGGCGTACAGCTCCTGCATCCGGCGCGTCGCGTCGACGGAGGAGAGCGTCGCGATCTCGGCCAGCAGGGGCTCCGGATCGTCGTAGCGCGTCCACAGCCCCTCGAGGTCGAGCACACCCAGCCCGCCGAGTTGACCGAGCATGATCGCGGTGCGGGGGCTCACCACGGAGTCCATGGGAGCACCGAGCACGGGGATGTCGAACGAGAAGGCGTCGATCGTCCAGGAGGTCGAGACGTCCTCCGGGTTACGCGTCCGACGCGAGGGAACCACGGCGATGTCGTCGAAGGTGTATGCGCGCCGGGCCCGCTTGGCGCGGCCGATCTCGATGTCCATGCTCACCCCACCAGCCTAGCCGCCCGTTCGGCCGTCACCACGGCTCGTCCACGCGGGGGGCCAGGGCGAGCACCGTCGCCTTCTCCGTGGGGAAGCACGCCGCGAACAGGTCGGTGATGCGCGGGTCGACCTCCGCCGCATCGGCGAGCCGGAGGCCGATCATCGTGTTCAGCATCATGCCCTGTGCAAGAAAGGCCTGCGCCCGCTCCGCCGGGAATCCGAGGTCGCGCAAATACGCCCACACCCGCGCGAAGCCGTCACGCGCTCGCGGACCGATGACGGGATGCGAGCCGAGGAGGAACGCGTGCGAGAGGGTCTGGTGCAGGCCCCGCACAGTGAGCAGACCGATGTACTCGTGGCCCATCCGGGCCTCGATCTCGTCGTCCAGGCCCGCTCCGGCCCCGCGCTCGAAGGCCTCGAACAGCAGCCTGAGCGTCTCGTCCAGCGCGGCGAGGAAGAGCTGTTCCTTCGTTCCGAACAGCCGCACGACGTAGGGCTGAGACACGTCGGCCGCGCGCGCGATGTCATCCGTCGTCGTGCCGACGTATCCCTTGGCGCCGAACACGGCGATCGCCGCCGTGAGGATCAGCGCCCGGCGCTCATCCGAACTCAGCCGCTTCTTCGACGCCATCGTTCCGGAAGCCATGTTGACATGTTATCAGTCGATAACTACAGTCGCCTCAGCTTAGTAATCATTCGATTACAACTAGAAAGGACGACTCTCCATGTCGAGTCCCTCACGCCCGTTCGCCCTCGTCGTCGCCGCGACATCGCTCCCGATGTTCATGGCGACGCTCGACAACCTCGTCATGACCAATGCCCTGCCCGTCCTGCACACCGAGCTCGGCGCGAGCGTCGAGCAGCTGCAGTGGTTCGTCAACGCATACACGCTCGCCTTCGCCTCGACGATCCTGCTGGCCGCCGCCCTCGGCGACCGACTCGGCCGCCGGTCGGTCTTCCTCGCCGGAATCGCCGTCTTCGGGATCGGGTCCGTGCTCGCGGCGCTCAGCACGGACCCCACCCAGCTCATCGTCGCCAGAGCAGTCCAGGGCTTCGGCGGCGCGGGCGTGCTCCCCCTCTCCCTCGCCCTGCTCTCCGGCGGAGTGTCCCCGGAGCGCCGTCCGCTCGCCATCGGCATCTGGGGCGGGGTCTCCGGGCTCGGTGTCGCGGTGGGGCCGCTCGTGGGCGGCGCCGTCATGGAGGGCTGGAACTGGCAGGCCATCTTCTGGCTGAACGTTCCCGTCGCCATCGTCGCGATCCCGCTCGCCCTCTTCGCGCTCGGCAACGACCGCGGCGAGCGCGCCCGGATCGACGTCGTCGGCACCCTCGTGTCGGGCGTGGGCGTACTCGCTCTCGTCCACGCGATCGTGCGCGGCAACGACGACGGATGGGGCTCCGCATCCGTCGTCATCGAGATCGCCGCGGCCATCGCCCTCATCGCGTTCTTCCTCGTCTGGCAGTCGCGCGTCAAGGCCCCCCTCATGCCTCTCCGGCTCTATCGCGACCGCTCGTTCACGCTGACGAACATCGTGGGCTTCGCGTTCAGCTTCGGCACCTTCGGCGCGATCTTCCTCCTGATCCAGTACATGCAGGTCGTACAGGGGTCGTCGCCGCTGGAGGCGGCGGTGCAGACCACGCCCTGGACGATCGCGCCGATGTTCGTCGCGCCGCTCGCGGGGGTGTTCTCGGGGCGCATCGGCACGCGGGCGCTCATGGTCGCCGGACTCGCCTTCCAGGCGGTGGCCCTCGCGTGGATCGCCGCGATGCTCTCCACCTCGCTCGACTACCCCTCGCTCATCGCGCCGTTCCTGCTCGCCGGAATCGGCATGGGACTCGTCTTCGCCCCCTCCGCGACGGCGCTGCTCGCCACCCTCGGACTCGTCGATCACGCCAAGGCGTCCGGGGTGAACTCGACCCTTCGCGAGATCGGCGTCGCGCTGGGCACCGCCGTCATGACCGCGATCTTCGTGGGTGCGGGCGGCCAGCTCCTCCCCGACGCCTACGTGGATGCGGCCCGTCCCGCGGTCTACGTCGGCGCCGCCGTGCTGGTGGTCGCCGCCGTCGCGGCCCTCTGGCTGCCGGCCGGTCGCTCACCGCGCCCGGCCACCGCATCCGCATCCGCATCCGCTCGCGATGAGGTCGGGGTGGGCGTCTGAGCACGGACCGAACTCCTGCAGAACACCCCCTTCCGGGATCGAACCCGGCGAATCAGGCGCTCCTGCAGGAGTTCGGTCGCACGCTCACGCGGCAGCGCCGTCGCCCGGCGGCGGCGCGTCGCCTCCTGCCGAGGCGCGCGACCGCGACAGGAGGCGGGTGAGCGGGCCGTCGACGAGGAACAGCAGGAAGGCGAGTGAGCCGGCCAGCGGACTGAGGGCGACCACACCGGCGGAGATGATCAGGGCGCTCAACGCTCCGCCGCCCTGCGCGCGGGCTTCGGGCAGAGGAAGATCGGGCATCGACCGATCGTGGGTGCGCATCGCCCACGCCCACTGTGCCCAGCTGCATCCGATCGCCAGGAAGAAGTTGAGTGGCAGGAGCATGCGTCCGAGCACCAGGTCGGCGAACTCGTTGTTGATCGTGGAGGTGAACGGCACGAGCACGATGAAGAACAGCCGTGCCGAATTGATCCACGTACCGAGCGTGTCGATGCGGGAGATGTGCTCGAACTGCTCGACGTGCGCCCGCCACATCAGGCTCAGGATGAGGAAGCTGACCAGGAAGGTGAAGAAGGGCTGCGACATGCCGACCAGCGCCGCCCAGAGGTCGGCGTCGGAACGTACCCCGTCGAAGGTGCGGGCGGTGAGATCGAGCACCAGCAGCGTCGCCGCGATCGCGAACACGCCGTCGGTGTAGGCCTCGAGGCGCCGCGTCGAGACGGTCGCCTCTGGATGGTGACGTCGCCGGATCACGAGCGTCAGCGTAGTGCCGGCAAACGAAACGCCGCACCCCCTCGGGATGCGGCGTTCCGAGCGCGTTCGGTCAGCGCTTGTAGTTGGGGGCCTCGACGACGATCTGCACGTCGTGGGGGTGCGACTCCTTCAGCCCTGCCGGGGTGATCCGCACGAAGCGGCCCTTGGCCTTGAGCTCCTCGACGGTGCGCGCACCGACGTAGAACATCGACTGCCGCAGGCCTCCCACGAGCTGGTACGCCACGGCGGACAGGGGACCGCGGTAGGCGACCTGTCCCTCGATGCCCTCGGGGATCAGCTTGTCGTCGTTGGGGACGTCGGCCTGGAAGTAGCGGTCCTTGGAGTAGGACGTCTTCTTGCCGCGCGTCTGCAGCGCGCCCAGCGAGCCCATGCCGCGGTACAGCTTGAACTGCTTGCCACCCTGGAACACGATCTCGCCCGGCGACTCGTCGGTGCCGGCGAGCAGCGACCCCAGCATCACGGTGTCGGCGCCCGCGACGAGGGCCTTGGCGATGTCACCCGAGTACTGCAGGCCGCCGTCGGCGATCACCGGCACACCGGCCTCGCGTGCGGCCTGGAAGGCCTCCCAGATCGCCGTCACCTGCGGCACGCCGACGCCCGCGACGATGCGGGTCGTGCAGATCGAGCCCGGGCCGACGCCGACCTTGACCGCATCCACACCGGCGTCGATGAGCGCCTGCGCGCCCTCGCGCGTCGCGACGTTGCCGCCGATCACGTCGATGTCGGCGAAGGACGGGTCGGCCTTGATGCGACGCACCATGTCGATGACGCCGGCTGACTGGCCGTTGGCGGTGTCGACGACGAGCACGTCGACACCGGCGTCGCGCAGCGCCTCCGCGCGCTCCCAGGCATCGCCGAAGAAGCCGATGGCCGCACCGACGCGCAGGCGCCCCTGGTCGTCCTTCGTGGCGAGCGGGTACTTCTCGCTCTTGTCGAAGTCCTTGATGGTGATGAGGCCCGCGAGCTTGCCCTCTTCGTCGATGAGGGGCAGCTTCTCGACCCGGTGCTTCGCGAACGCCGCGATCACATCGCCGGCGCTGACGCCGACGGGGGCCGTGATGAGGTTCTCGCTCGTCATCACGTCGCGGACGTAGGTCGTGCGGCGCTCGAAGCCGGAGACGAAGCGCATGTCGCGGTTCGTGATGATGCCGACGAGGTGGCCCTCGTCGTCGACGACGGGCAGACCCGAGATGCGGTACTGCGCGCAGAGGGCGTCGACCTCCTCGACCGTGGCGTCCGGGGTGGTGGTGACCGGATCGGAGATCATGCCCGACTCGCTGCGCTTGACGCGGTCGACCATCGCGGCCTGATCCGCGATGGAGGCGTTGCGGTGCAGGATGCCGAGGCCGCCCTCGCGGGCGATCGCGATGGCCATGCGCGCCTCGGTGACGGTATCCATCGCGGCCGAGATCAGCGGTGTCGCCACCGTGATGCGGCGGGTCACGCGCGATGACGTGTCGGCCTCGCTGGGGATGACATCGGTATGCCCGGGAAGCAGCAGGATGTCGTCGTAGGTCAGTCCGACGAAGCCGAACGGGTCGTGGTTTTCCATCGCGCTCTCCTCCCCCGCCGGCACTCGCGGATGCGGCGGGTCGCCTTAGACGTCAGACGCGGGAGCAGGCCTCGAACCCCGACCGATCGCGGCCAGAGCGAGGGTTTCCCGTCGTCTGTCGATTGTAAGCGGCCACGGATGCGGATTGTTCCCGCACCCCTGGTCACGCGCGCACGTCGGCACGCTCCGGCGTATCCGCGGGGGCGCGCGACAGCGCGACGGCCGATTGCGGATTACGTAGGCTCTGACGGCACCCGGTGACGGAATCCGTCGATGAGGCGATCGTGGCCGGGGCGTGTCCTCGCTGAAACACGGCGGACACAATACGCTCGTAGCGTCGTCGTCATTGCCGATGCCGACCGCATCCTGGGTGCGTGTCCCCGACTGGAGGTTCCGTGGTTTCCACCACTGCGACCGAGAGACGATCCCTACCCGGGATTCTTCTCCTCTTCGCCGCGCTCATCGTCGCGCTGCTGACCTTTATCCCCACCGCGGCTCACGCCGAGACCACCGATGACGAGGGCGCGATGCAGACCGAGGTCTGCGCCCCCAGCTCCACCGTCGGCTGCCTCTCCGGCACGCTGCGCGACGCCGGCAAGGGAGTCGTGGTCTCGGCCACCGGCCCCGGCGGCACCGTCTCCACCGAGACCGACGACGACGGCCGCTGGTCGCTGAGCGTCGAGCAGCCCGGTGAGTACTCGGTCACGGTCGACGCCGACACGCTGCCCGAGGGCGTCACCCTGAGAAGCGACGAGCCGCAGGTTCGGACCGTGACGCTCGGCGCCAACACGGCCGCGCTGTTCTCGCTCGAGAGCTCGGGCGGCGACACGGGCAACGGCGGCGGCAACTCCGGCGGCAGCGCGAGCGCGGACACCGGATTCAACTGGGACCGGCTCGCTCAGCAGGCGGCGTCCGGCCTCCGACTCGGACTGCTCCTCGCACTCGCAGCCGTGGGACTCTCTCTGATCTATGGCACGACCGGCATCTCGAACTTCGCCCACGGCGAGCTCGTGACCCTCGGCGGTCTCCTCGCATTCGTCTTCGCCAACCTGCTGGGGCTCAACATCTGGCTCGCCGGCCTCATCGTGATCGTGTTGTGCGCCGCGTTCGGCTACACGCAGGACCTCGCGATCTGGAAGCCGCTGCGCAGGAAGAGGCTCTCGCTGACGCAGCTGATGATCGTGACGATCGGCATGTCTCTGGCGCTGCAGTACGTGTTCCAGTTCTTCATCGGCGCATCGACGGTGCGCATCGTCATGGCCAACCCGAAGCCGGTGCAGATCGGGCCGGTCTCGCTCAGCCAGGACTCGCTGATCGCCATGGGCATCGCCGTCGTCGTCCTCGTCGCGGTCGGCCTCTTCCTGGTCAAGACCCGCGTCGGGCGAGCCACCCGCGCCGTGAGCGACAACCCGGCGCTGGCCGCCGCATCCGGCATCAACGTCGACGGGGTGATCCGCCTGATCTGGACCGCATCCGCGGCGCTGGCGGGCCTCGCCGGCATCCTGCTCGGTCTCGTTCTCAACGGCATCAACTGGATGACGGGCATGCAGCTGCTGCTCCTGCTCTTCTCCGCGGTGACCCTCGGCGGCCTCGGAACCGCCTTCGGCGCCCTCTTCGGCGCCCTCATCATCGGAATGACGGTCGAGTTGACGAACATCTGGCTGCCGGGCGACTTCAAGTACGCGACCGCCCTGCTGCTGCTGATCCTGCTGCTGCTGGTGCGACCTCAGGGACTGTTCGGTCGCAAGGAACGGGTGGGCTGACACATGGAATTCCTGAACCTGCTCACGCAGATGGCGGCAAGCGCCATCTCGCCCGCCACGGCCGCCTTCGCCATCGCCGCGATCGGCCTGAACATCCACTTCGGCTACACGGGCCTGCTCAACATGGGTCAGGCCGGCTTCATGCTGCTCGGCGCCTACGGCTTCGCCGTGTCGATCGGCGCGGGCCTCGGATTCTGGCCGTCGCTGCTGATCGCGATCATCGTGGTCGTCATCTTCAGCCTCATCCTCGGTATCCCCACGCTGAAGCTGCGCGGCGACTACCTGGCCATCGTCACGATCTCGGCCGCCGAGATCGTGCGCATGGTCGGACGCTCCTCCATCATGGGTCCCATCACCGGCGGCTCGAACGGTCTTCCCGGCGCGACCTACCGCGACCCGTTCAACGAGTTGTCGTTCCTGCCGGACGGCTCCACCACCATCCTCTGGTTCACGTACGAGAACAACGGCGTGAGCGGATGGTGGATCCGCCTCGTGGCGTGGGCGCTCGTGGCGGTCTTCCTCGTCCTCGTGTGGCTGCTCATGCGCAGCCCGTGGGGCCGTGTGCTCAAGGGAATCCGTGAGGACGAGGATGCGGTGCGCAGCCTCGGCAAGAGCGCCTACTCCTACAAGATGCAGGCGCTGGTGCTCGGCGGCGTGCTCGGCGCCTTCGCCGGCATCATCTATGTCCTGCCGTCCTCCGTCCAGCCGGACGCACTGGGACGCTCGACGACGTTCTTCATCTGGACCGCGCTCCTGCTGGGCGGCGCCGCGACCATCTTCGGCCCCGTGCTGGGCTCGATCCTGTTCTTCGCGGTACGCATCTTCATCCAGGGGATCACCGACATCGTCGTGCCCGACTCGATCATGTCCACCCAGCAGACCGATCAGTTCTCGTGGATCGTGATCGGCATCGCCCTGATGCTCCTGGTGATCTTCCGACCACAGGGCATCCTCGGCAGCAAGAAGGAGCTGAGCTTCAATGTCTGAGCCGATCACGGCGGCCCAGGCGGCCGCACAGGAGAGCCTGTCGCACGTCGCGCAGACGCCCGGCGCCCCCAAGCCCGACCCCATCCTCGTCGTCGACAACATCATCCGCCGCTTCGGCGGCATGACGGCCGTCGACGTCGATCACCTCGAGGTTCAGCGCGGCGCCATCACGGCCCTCATCGGCCCCAACGGCGCGGGCAAGACGACGTTCTTCAACCTCATCACCGGCTTCGACAAGCCGACGAGCGCGAAGCGCGCGTTCGGCGGCCCGCCGGCCGACAAGGCGGCCAGATGGTCGTTCGACGGCCGGACGCTGGGCAGCACGGCCGCATCCAAGGTCGCGCGCAGCGGCATGGTGCGCACCTTCCAGCTCACGAAGGCGCTCTCGCGCATGACGGTGCTCGACAACATGCTGCTCGGCGCCCGCGACCAGCCCGGCGAGAACATGGCCGTCGCCCTCATCCCGGCGCTCTGGCGCAAGCGGGAGAAGGAGATCACCGAGAAGGCGATGGATCTCCTGCAGCGCTTCAAGCTGTACGAGAAGCGGGAAGACCTCGCGGGCTCCCTCTCGGGCGGGCAGAAGAAGCTGCTCGAGATGGCGCGTGCGCTCATGAGCGACCCGAAGATGATCATGCTCGACGAGCCGATGGCCGGCGTGAACCCGGCCCTCACGCAGTCGCTGCTCGGCCACATCCAGGCGCTCCGCGACGACGGCACGACCGTGCTGTTCGTCGAGCACGACATGCACATGGTGCGTCACATCTCCGACTGGGTCGTCGTGATGGCACAGGGCGCGATCGTCGCCGAAGGTCCGGCAGGCGAGGTCATGAACCAGCAGGCGGTCGTGGACGCGTACCTCGGTGCGCACCACGACACCGACCTCGGCGACGACTCGCTGCTCGACACGTCGGTCATCCAACAGCTCGAGGCCGAGGCGGAGGCTGCGGATGCGGCCACCGAGCGGCAGATCGACGAGGCGCTCGGAAAGGAGCACCGTTCATGACGAACGCGACCGAACCGGTCCTCGTCGCGAAGGACCTGCACGCCGGCTACCTGCCGGGGGTCAACATCCTCAACGGCGTGAACATCGTCGCCCACCCGGGCGAGCTCATCGGCATCATCGGCCCCAACGGCGCGGGCAAGTCCACGTTCCTGAAGGCGGTGTTCGGCCAGGTCTCGATCCGCGGCGGCTCCGTCACGCTCAAGGGGACCGACATCACCGGATGGAAGCCCAACAAGCTGGTCTCGACCGGTGTGGGCTTCGTGCCGCAGACGAACAACGTGTTCCCCTCGCTGACGATCGAGGAGAACCTGCAGATGGGCATCTACCAGAAGCCGCGCAAGTTCCGGGAGCAGCTCGACAAGATCTTCGAGATCTTCCCGGTGCTCGCCGACCGTCGCGATCAGCGGGCGGGATCGCTGTCGGGCGGTGAGCGCCAGTCCGTCGCGATGGCGCGCGCCCTCATGATGGACCCGTCCGTGCTGCTGCTCGACGAGCCCTCGGCGGGCCTGTCGCCCGTCCGTCAGGACGAGACCTTCATCCGCACCCGCCGCATCAACAAGGCGGGCGTGAGCGTGATCATGGTCGAGCAGAACGCGCGTCGCTGCCTGCAGATCTGCGACCGCGCGTACGTGCTCGACCAGGGACGCGACGCCTACACCGGCACGGGGCGCGAGCTCGCGAACGACCCGAAGGTCATCCAGCTCTACCTCGGCACGCTCGCAGCCGACGTGGATGCCGACAAGTCAGCCGCATCCGCTGCAGCACCCGCCACCCCCGAACCGACTCCCCCGGGCACGGTGACCCCGGACGAGCAGGTTCCGACGTCCGTGACGGCCGGCTCGAGCGCGGCGGAGGACCTCCCGCCGGGAGCCGAGCCCATGTCGGAGCCGGGTGCGGAGCCCGACGCCGGCAAGGCCTGATACCCGCACGGCGCCACACGCCGCCTGAGCGCTCCGGAGGGGGCGGATGCACCCGCATCCGCCCCCTCCCCCTTTCCGCGCCCTGACACCCGCCCGCGCGCCCCGCGCCCGCGCGCCCTGACACCCGCCCGCGGGCCCCGCCCGCGTATCGCCCCGCGCCCGCGCGCTCCACCCGCGTCGGCCCGTTCAACGCCTGCTCGCCTGTCACAGATTGCGCGGATAACCGCGATCTGTGACAGGCGAGCAGGGGTGGAAGAGACCGCCGAGGGGGGTGGAACGAGCGGACGGGGCGGACGGGACGGACGGGGCGGACCGGGGGCGGACGGGGCGGACGGGGCGGACGGGACGGACGGGGCGGACGGGGCGGACGGGGCGGACGGGGCCGACCGGGGGGGACGGGAGCCGAGGCGAGACGCTCGCACGCGCACCGGCCCGCGGACGCACGAACGCCCCCGGGCGGACCCGGGGGCGTTCGTGGGGATGAGCAGTCAGATCAAGACTTGCCCTCGACAGCGCTCTGCCAGACGGGCTTGTTGTCGCCGTCGAACTTGTAGATGCCGATGAAGGCGCTCGAGGGGTCGTTCTTGTCGTTGAACGGTCCCGTGCCGGCGACACCCGTGTAGTGGATGTCCTTGCCGCCCGCGATGAGCTCCTTGCAGTCCGCGTACGTCGAGCACTCCTCGCCACCCGTCGCACCCGACACCGCGGCCAGGTTCGCCTGGATGGTGGCGGGGTCGGTCGCGCCGCCCTTCAGGGCCGCGAGGGCCGAGAGGATGACGGCGTCGTACGACTCAGCCGAGTAGGAGTAGTCGTCCAGGGCCGAACCCTCGACCGCCTCGTGCCACGCGGAGGCCTTCTCCTTGAAGTCCTCGGCGGGGTTCGCGCCGGGGATCGTGCCCTGCGCGCCCTCGAGCGTGCCGGGCTCGAAGTCCTTCGAGAAGTCCGACGTGTTGCCGTCCGTGTAGTAGGTGCGGGACATGTCCCAGCCCTGCGACACGAGCTCGGGGATGATCGCCTTGGTCTCATCGAACGCGATGATCACGATCGCGTCGGGGTTGGTGGCCAGAGCCGCCGTCACCTCGGACGAGAACGTGGTCTGACCGGGAGGGAACTCCTGGCCCGCGCCCTTGGCGCCGTACGTGACCGATCCGCCCGCACCGGCGACCGTCTCCTCGATCACGTCGCGCAGGCCCGTGCCGTACGCGTCGTTGAAGACGAGGAACGCGATGTTCGCGTTGCCGTCGCTCGTGATGAGCTGACCCAGCGCGGAACCCTGCACCGTGTCCGGCGGAGCGGTGCGGAAGTAGAAGGGCGAGTAGCCCGAGAGCGAAGCCGCCGTGTTCGCGGGCGAGATCTGCACGATCGGGCTCGCGCTCTTGGTGAGCTTGTCGACGACGTTCAGCGACACCGAGGAGGATGCGGCGCCGATCACGATCGAGACCTTCGCGTTGATGAGCTCGTCGGCCGAGGCGGAGGACACGGTCATGTCGTTGCTGTCACCGGAGTCGGTCCAGAACGTACATGCCTTGTCGCCCGCGGCGACGATGTCGTCGACAGCCAGGCCGACACCGGCGATCTCGGGCGGGCCGAGGAATGCCAGGGTTCCCGTGGTGGGCAGCAGGGTGCCGACCTTGAGGATGTCAGCGCTCGTGGTGCCGTCGGCGCAGTTCTGCGCCGTGTAGTCGCCACCTGCGTCTGAGCTGCCGGAGGGCGCTGCTTCGCCCCCGCCGGCACACCCGACGAGCGCAAGCGCCGAGACGCCCGCGAGGGCGGTCGCGGCAAACCACGCCTTCTTGGAGTGAACCATCTGGTTCCGTCCTTTCACTCTTCAATGCGCGACCTGGACGCCGCGTTGCGCCAGAAGCTAGCCGCGCATTGTTACGAGTGTGTTGTAGGCGCGCGTCGCGCACAGTCCTCGCACCCTTTCGCGACGAAATCGTTATGAATCACGCCGCTTTTCGACGCATTACGTCAAATCGGCCACGTCGGACGGAGCGTTCTGCAATCCTGCGCCCTGACGCGCGCGACGCGAGGCGACGATCGAATCCACGCTGAGCAGGATGAGAGCCGCCCATACGAGCGCGAAGCCCGCCCAGCGCCCCGCCGTCATCGGCTCGCCCAGCACCCACCATCCGATGAGGAACTGCAGCACCGGCGCGACGAACTGGACGATGCCGAGCAGCGTCAGGGGCGCCCGGCGCGCCCCGGCGGCGAACAGGAGCAGAGGAACGGCCGTCACGACACCCGCCAGCGCGAGGGCCACCGTGGTGCCCACGCCGGCGGAGGCGAAGCCCAGCCCGGTCGTCAGAGCCACCACGACCAGCTGCACGAGGGCGAGAGGGGTGAGCCAGAGCGATTCCAGGGTGAGCCCGCTGACCGCATCCACGGATGGGCCGATCTTCTTCTTCACGAGTCCGTAGAAGCCGAACGAGAACGCGAGGATGAGGGCAATCCACGGGACGGCGCCGTACCCGACGACGATGACCACGACCGCGGCGGTGGCGAGACCGATCGCGACCCACTGCGTCGGACGCAGCCGCTCACGCAGCACGAGCACGCCCAGCAACACCGTCACGATCGGGTTGATGAAGTACCCGAGGCTCGTCTCGATGACGTGGCCGCTCAGGGTGCCGATGAGATAGGTCTGCCAGTTGACGTAGATCAGGATGCCGGCGAGCACGGTGAGCGCGACGAGCCGGCCCTGGCGCAGGATCGCGCCGAGGCGCCGCCACGAGCGCGTCACCGCGATCAGGAGCGCACAGAACACCAGCGACAACAGGATGCGCCACGCCACGATCTCGAACGCGCCCACGGGCGCCAGCAGCAGGAAGTACAGCGGCAGCACGCCCCACAGCAGGTATGCGGAGAACGCATACAGGCCGCCGGCGAGGCTCTGCTCGGTGGGAGTGCGCGGATTCACCGATCCAGCCTAGAACCGCGGGCACGCAGTGGGGCGCGCCCGCAACGAACGAAGCCCCCGGCCGAACGGCCGGGGGCTTCGAGCAGGCGATGTCAGCGGACGACGACCGCGAGCACGTCGCGCGCGGAGAGCACGAGGTACTCGTCGGCGCCGAACTTGACCTCGGTGCCGCCGTACTTGCTGTAGATCACGCGGTCGCCGACGGCGACGTCGAGCGGAACACGGTTGCCGTTGTCGTCGATGCGGCCGGGGCCCACGGCCACGACCTCGCCCTCCTGGGGCTTCTCCTTGGCGGTGTCGGGGATGACCAGGCCACTAGCGGTGGTCTGCTCGGCCTCGACCTGCTGGATGACGATGCGGTCCTCGAGCGGCTTGATGGAAACCGACACGGTCTACCTCTTCTTTCTCGCTTCGTGAAACGGAAGACTCAGTTAGCACCCTCACACCGAGAGTGCTAATGGCAAGTCTAGAGGCGTACTGGCACTCGTGCAACGCGAGTGCCAACACGACGTCACGCCTAGGCTGGAGCGATGGAGATGAGCGAGCTCCGCGCCCTTCTCACCCCTGAGGGCCTGCGCCTGCTGGATGAGACCGGTCCGATCGAGTCGACGACAGCGGTCGCGGCGGCCGTGAGCAGGCTCCGCGCCCAGGGCCACGGCCCCGACCTCGTCTCGGCCGTCGTCGGTCAGGCGCGACTCCGCTCCCGCGCCGCGGCGAAGTTCGGTCCGTTCGCCGGCCGCATGCTCTTCACCCCCGCGGGCCTCGAGCAGGCCACGCGCCTGAGCGTGGCGGCGCGCCACGCCGGACGCTTCCGTGATGCGGGACGCCGTCGGATCGCGGATCTCGGATGCGGTATCGGCGGCGACGCCCTGGGCTTCGCAGCCCTCGGGCTCGAGGTCGCCGCCGTCGACGCCGACGAGCTCACCGCGGCCGTCGCCGCCTACAACCTGGCACCCTTCGCCGACACCGTCACGGTCTCGCACGCACGCGCAGAGGATGTCGATCTCGCGGACAGGGATGCGGTGTGGCTCGACCCCGCACGCCGCCCGGTCGGCGGGTCCCACAGCGATCGGCTGCGCGCAGACGAGTACAGCCCCGCACTCAGCTGGGCGTTCGAGGTCGCCGAGCGGATCCCGACCGGCATCAAGCTCGGTCCCGGCTTCGACCGCGACAGCATCCCCGAGGACGTCGAGGCGCAGTGGATCAGTGTGGACGGATCCACGATCGAGCTCGTGCTCTTCTCGCGGGAGCTGGCCCGCGACGGCGTGCGGCGCGCAGCGCTCGTCGTCCGCGGCGACGAGGTGCACGAGCTCACATCCGCCCACGACGCCGAGGATGTCGACCCCCGCCCGCTCGGCGCCTTCCTCCACGAGCCCGACGGCGCCGTGATCCGCTCCCGCCTGATCGGCGACGTGGCCCGGTCACTGGATGCGGGCACGCTCGACGAACGCATCGCGTACCTCACCTCGGACCAGCCCGTCACGAGCCCGTTCGTGCAGAGCTTCCGTGTGCGCGAGCAGCTGCCCGTCGACGAGAAGAAACTCGCCCGCGCCCTCCGCGAGCGCGGTATCGGCACGCTCGAGATCAAGAAGCGCGGCGTCGACGTGGACCCGGCCGGGCTGCGCACCCGACTCAAACTGAAGGGCGACGCGTCGGCCACGCTGCTGCTGACGCGGATCGGCGACAAGCGGACGGCGATCCTCGCGGACCGCGTCTGATCAGCCCTCGCCGACGGCCGCGCGTCGTCGGAACACGGTAGCCGCGTACACGAACGCGGCGGCGGCCGTGATCACGATCGCGCCCGCCGCGACGACCGCCACCGCCCCCCAGAGCGCATCGCCTGAGAGAAACGCCGACACGGCGATGAACACCGCACTCGGCACCAGCATGCAGGCCAGAACCCCGGCCGTGACCACGACCACAGGGTTGATTCGTCCCCACTCGATCCCCATGTCTGCGAACATATCAAGCCCGCCGGCGCCGAATGCGCGTCTCCCGTCGGGAGAATCAGCCGATCCACCCCGATTGGATGCCGGCGTACATGAGCCATCCCGCGCTGTAGACCAACGAGAGCGCACCGAGCGCGACACCCCACGCCGCGATCGGGCGACTCTCCACGCGCCCTCGCAACGACATGAGCCCGAGCACGACGGCTCCCACGCCGATCGGGAAGCCCCAGCCGACCACGATGGCGACGATGAGAGCGACCACGGCGAAACCGAGGGAGAGCGTCGCGAAGTTCGCGGGCGACGCCGCATCCGTCGTCGGCAGGGTCGCGGTGCTCGCCGGGAGCTCCTCATGCTGGGCGACCTGCTCCTGCACGTCCACGGGCGCCGTCGGCGGGCGGGTGAAGCCGCCGCGGTGCGTGCCCGGGAGGTCGGCGGCCTGCGTCGGGACGACGACGTCGTCCGACGGCGACTCGACACGCGCGGCGACCGGCCGCGGCTCGGCGGTGGGTGGCTGCGGCGAGGGATCCAGAGCCGCCGCAGCGGCCAGCAGCGGCTGCGCGGCCGCCTCGTCCGGCGGGAACGACAACGAGAACGCCTCCGGCTCGTCCGGCGCGCCCTCCCCCCGTTCGCGGCTCACCGCTGCTCCGCCACCTGGATCTCGGTGACCGGCAGCGTCGAGTCCGCGCCGAAGCGGAGCGTCGACGGCGCACGCCCTGCGGCGATGAGCTCGGCGGCCAGCGCCGCGATCATCGCGCCGTTGTCGGTGCACAGGCTCAGCGGCGGGATGCGGACCGCGACGCCGGCCGCGGCGCCGCGCTCCAGAGCCACTTCGCGCAGCCGGCGATTGGCGATCACACCGCCGCCCAGCAGCAGGCGCGGCACGTCGTGGCGCGCGCACGCATCCAGCGCCTTCGTCACGAGCACGTCGACGACAGCCTCGCGGAAGGATGCGGCGACGTCGGGCACGGACGCATCCGGCGTCTGCTCGAGGTAGCGCGCCACCGCCGTCTTCAGTCCCGAGAAGGAGAAGTCGTAGCGGTGCTCGGCCATGTCGGAGGCGCGGGAGAGCCCACGGGGGAAACGGATCGCGGTCGGATCGCCGTCGGCGGCGGCGCGGTCGATCTGCGGACCTCCCGGGTAGGGCAGGCCCAGGATCCGCGCGACCTTGTCGAACGCCTCCCCTGCGGCGTCGTCCACCGTCTCGCCGAGCAGTTCCACATCGCTCGTGAGGTCGCGCACGAGCAGCAGGGAGGTGTGGCCGCCGCTGACGAGAAGGGCCACCGTCGGGTACTCCAGGGGTGCCGCATCCGCATCGAGGATGTCGGCCGCGATGTGGCCCACGAGGTGGTTGACGGCGTAGAGCGGCTTGCCGAGCCCCACCGCAAGCGCCTTCGCCGCCCCGACGCCCACCATGAGTGCGCCGGCGAGGCCCGGACCCGACGTGACGGCGACCGCATCCAGGTCGTGGAGGCCGACTCCGGCCTCGGCGAGCGCCGCGTGGATCGCGGGCTGCAGCGCTTCGAGGTGTGCGCGCGCGGCGACCTCGGGGACGACGCCGCCGTAACGGGCATGCTCGTCCATGGAGCTGGCGATCGTGTTCGTCAGCAGCTCGCGGCCTCGGACGATGCCGATGCCGGTCTCGTCGCAACTTGTCTCGATGCCGAGCACGAGCGGTCCGCTCACGAGCACCATCCTCCGTTCACACCGGATGCCACCGAATCCTCGCCGCGGGCCGCCGCCCACGCCGGCACGTCCACGCGCATGACGATCGCGTCGACATCGTCGGGCTGGTAGTAGCGCGGACGCCGGCCGGCCTCGACGAAGCCCTCCGAGGCGTAAAGCCCCCGGGCGACGGGGTTGTCATCGCGCACCTCGAGGAACACCTCGCGTACCCGTCGTTCGTGGGCCGTCGACAGGAGCGTGCGCAACAGGGCCCGTCCGAGGCCTCGTCCGCGGGACGACTCGTCCAGAGCGATCGTCTGGATGTCACCGTCGCGCGCTCCCTCTGGCGCGCGCAGCCCCGCGTAGCCCAGGAGCCGGCCGCCGCGCTCCAAAGCGACGTAGTGACCGTGCGGGGAGGAGAGCTCCTCGCGCATCATGGCCTCGCTCCACGCGTCCGTGGGAAAGCTCGCCCGCTCCAGCCGCATGATCGCGTCGAGATCGGCGGGCGTCGCCGGACGGATCACGATCCCACCCGCTTGGGGGCGTGCGGGCTCGTGACGTCCGGTGAACGCAGATACAGCGGTTCGTCCGCGGCGATCGTGCGGCCCGCTTCGACGGCGCGCGCGCCGCACAGGGCCAGGACCGTGGCGGGAATCGCCGTCGCGTCGATGCGCGCAGCCCCGAGCGCCGTGAGCCGGTCATCCAGCTCGTCGCGCGGACTGAGGGCGGGACCGGTGACCCTCGCGGGCAGGCCGTCGTCGTCGAGGCCGCGGTAGATCGTGTACGCGAACTCCCGACGCCGTGCGTCGGTGACGACGGCGAACGTGCCGGCGTCGGCATCCTCCATCGCCGCCGCGAGGAGCACGCCCAGAGCGACGGCGTCGTGGCTGGCGACGGGCACCACCGGCACCCCGCGGGCGAGCGCGAACGCGCGTGCGGCGGCGATGCCGATCCGCAGGCCCGTGAAGGGGCCCGGGCCCATGCCGGCGACGACATGCGTGATGCGCGCGTCGTCGGCCGCGCCGAGTCCAGAGCCGTGCGCTGCCGTGGTGCGCGCGGCCTCCGTCACCGTGAGCAGCAGGTCGCCGATGACCTCGGCGTGGCCGAGCGGGTTGTCGCTGGAGACCTCGGCGCGCACGACGCCGTCGGGATCGATGACGGCGAGCGCCGTTCCGAGCGAGGTGTCGATGCCGAGGAACACCCCTCCAGGGTAATGCGGCGGCGCCGCGGTTCTCAGACCGTGTGGTGCGTGATGGTCACCAGACGCGGCGTCTCGGCATCCAGGTCGTCGTTGTGGCGCTGATACGTGCCGCAGGCGCTGTCCACACCCCGGCCGTCCCACTCGCGGTCGAGCTCGACCTCCCACCACGAGTCCGCGATCGACTCGATGAGACCGTGGCCCCACTCCACGACCACGACCGAGCCCGGGAGATCGATGTCGAGGTCGTCCAGCTCCGCCGCCGAGCCCAACCGGTAGGCGTCCACGTGAACCAGGGGCGCCCCGTCGGTGAGCGAGGGATGCGTGCGGGCGATCACGAATGTGGGGCTCTGAATCGGACCGCGCACGCCGAGACCCACGGCGATCCCGCGGGTCAGGGTGGTCTTGCCGGCCCCCAGCGCCCCCGTCAGCACGACGACGTCGCCCGCGTGCAGACGTTCCCCGATCTGCCGGCCCAGCTGCTCCATGTCGTGCGGCGAGAGGATCTCCCGTTCACCGAGCAGCTCGTCCATCGCCGGCTCACCGACCTTGTTCGTCATGCCGTGTGGAACACCGGCGGCGCCGGATTCATGCCCGCTCATCGCTCAGGCTGGTGCCGCGGCACACGCGCACCGATCCGCGTGACGATCTCGTAGTTGATGGTGCCGGCGGCGATCGCCCAGTCGGTCGCGGAGGGCACGCCGAGGGTCGGATCGCCGAAGAGGACGACCTCATCGCCCACGTGCACCTCTGCGTCGCCGACGTCGACGACGAACTGGTCCATCGCGATGCGTCCGGCGACCCGATGACGCTCGCCCGCGATGCGCACCGGCCCCGCGCCGGAAGCCTGGCGCGGTACCCCGTCGGCGTACCCCAGCGGCACGAGCGCGAGCGTCGTGTCGCCGTCCGTGCGGTAGTCGTACCCGTACGAGACGCCCTGCCCCGCCCGGACGCGCCTGACGGCCGCGACGGCGGCGCGCAGCGTCATGGCCGGGCGCAGGCCCAGATCGGCGGAGGAGCGATCGTCGAAAGGCGACAGGCCGTAGATGCCGATCCCGATGCGCACGCAGTTCAAGCGGGTCTGCGGCAGGGCGAGCGCGGCATGGGTGGCGGCGATGTGACGCAGGCGCGGGGTCAGTCCCGCGGCGGATGCGGCCGCGACCGCATCCTCGAAGCGCGCGAGCGCCGCCAGGTCGTCCTCGGCGGAGGCGTTGGAGAGGTGGCTGAAGATGCCGATCACGCGCACCCTGCCCAGCCTCTCCCACCGGGCGGCCTCCGCGAACAGCGCGGCGTAGTCGGCGGGCGAGGCGCCGTTGCGCCCCAGTCCGGTCTCGAGCTTGAGGTGCAGCACGGCGGGTCGGTCGCCGCTTCCGGCGGCAGCGGCCGCGTTCAGCTGATCGAGGTTCGAGATCCCCAGCTCGATGCCGCGCTCGACCGCTTCGCCGAAGGAGGCGCCGGGGGCGTGCAACCAGGCCAGGATGGGGGCGTCGATCCCGGCGCGCCGCAGCGCCAGCGCCTCGGCGACGTCGGCGACACCGATACGCGTCGCGCCGCCCGCGAGCGCCGCGGCGGCGGAGCGCGCGGCTCCGTGCCCGTATGCGTCGGCCTTGACGACGGCGATGACCTCGACACCCGTCAATCGCCGCAGGTGACGCACGTTGTCGGCGATCGCCTCGACGTCGATGACCGCTTCTCGCATGACCCCGGCCGGCAGCGTACTCATGGGACCTCCCGTCGCCGCATCCACGGTACCTGGTGACGCAGGACGCTCAGCGCCACCACTTGGGCGCAGGCGGCTGCCATGCGGCGAACCCCGCGAGCAGCGCGGCCGGGTCGGCGGCGACGCCGAGGGTGTCGCGGAAGGCCGCGGTCAGGAAGCCGGCCTCGACCATGGCGTCCAGCATCGCCCCCAGGGGCGCCCAGTAGCCGTCGACGTCGTAGAGCGCGACCGGTTTGCGGTGCAGCCCCAGTTGCAGCCAGGTCCACGCCTCGAAGAGTTCCTCGAGCGTCCCCGCCCCGCCGGGCAGGGCGACGAACGCGTCGGCGAGCTCCGCCATCCGCATCTTGCGCTCGTGCATGTCGGTCACGATCTCGAGTCGGGTGAGGCCGGGGTGGGCGAGTTCCGCATCCACCAGAGCCTGCGGGATCACCCCGTGCACCTCCCCGCCGGCGGCGAGGGCCGCGTCCGCGACGACCCCCATGAGTCCGGCACGCCCGCCGCCGTACACGAGTCCGACACCGGATGCGGCGAGCGCCTCCCCCACTGCGGCGGCGGCCTCGGAGTATGCCGGCGAGGCACCCAGGGCGGAGCCGGTGTAGACGGTGACGCGGGCGATCATGCCGACGCCGCCTCGGCGACGACGTACGCCGTTGCGAGTCCGGCATCGTGGCTCATCGACAGGTGCAGCGCCACGATGCCGCGTGCCGAGACGACCTCGGCCGTCGATCCCGTCAGAGCGAAGATCGGCCGCCCCGAGGGTTCCGACGTCACCTCGATCTCGACCCAATGCACGCCGTCCGACCCGCCCAGCGCCTTGATCAGCGCCTCCTTCGCGGCGTACCGCGCGGCGAGCGACCGCGGCTTCAGCACGCGCTCCGCCGGCGAGAAGAGGCGGGTGAGCAGGCCCGGGGTGCGCGCGAGCGTGCGCTCGAACCGCGGCACGTCGACCAGGTCGACGCCGATTCCGACGATCATGTGCCCTCCCGGATGCGGCGGCTCACCGCATCCGCCACCCTATCCGCGACCCGGATGCCCGAGTTGCGTCGCCGTTGCGCGACTGCCACAGAGATGCGCAAGCGCACCTGCTGATCACAGGCGCGCTTGCGCAGAAGTGTGGCCCTACTCGACCGTGACGGACTTGGCCAGGTTGCGCGGCTGGTCCACATCCAGCCCCTTCGCCGTCGCGAGGCCCATCGCGAAGATGTGCAGCGGGACGACCGCCAGCAGCGCCTCGAACAGGGGGCCGGCGAGCGGGATGTGCAGCACCTCGTCGGAGAACGGCAGGACGCTCGCGTCGCCCTCCTCCGCGATCACGATGACGCGGGCCCCGCGAGCCCGGATCTCCTGGATGTTGGAGACCACCTTGTCGTGCAGCACCGAGGACTCCCGCGGCGACGGCACGATCACGAACACCGGCTGACCGGGCTCGATCAGCGCGATGGGCCCGTGCTTCAACTCGCCGGCGGCGAAACCCTCCGCGTGGATGTAGGAGATCTCCTTGAGCTTGAGGGCACCCTCGAGCGCGATCGGGTAGCCGACGTGCCGACCGAGGAACAGCACCGAGCGCGTGTCGGCCATCCAGTGCGCGAGCTGGGTGATGCGCTCCTGCTGCGTCTCGAGGATGGTGCTGATCTTGCCGGGCACCGACTCGAGCTCGCGCACGTGGTCGGCGATCTCGGCGGCGGTCAGCGATCCGCGCACGTGAGCGATGTGCAGCGCGAGCAGGTAGATCGCGGTGATCTGCGCGACGAAGGCCTTCGTCGAGGCCACGGCGACCTCGGGGCCGGCGTGCGTGTAGACGATCGCGTCCGACTCGCGCGGGATGGTGGCGCCCTGCGTGTTGCAGATGGAGAGCGTGCGTGCGCCGCGCTCGCGGGCGTACTTGACCGCCATCAGGGTGTCCATGGTCTCGCCCGACTGGCTGATGGACACGACGAGCGTGCGGGCACCGATCACCGGGTCGCGGTAGCGGAACTCGTGCGCCAGCTCGACGTCGACCGGGATGCGGGTCCACAGCTCCAGCGCGTACTTGCCGGTCTGCCCGGCATACGCCGCCGTGCCCGCGGCGATGATGACCACGCGATCGATGTCGGCGAAGAGCTCGTCCAGACCGTCGAGCTCGGGGACGACGACGACGCCGTCGCGGATGCGGCCGCGGATCGTGTTGGCAACGGCCTCGGGCTCCTCGGAGACCTCCTTCGCCATGAACGAGGACCATCCGCCCTTCTCGGCGGCGGCGGCATCCCAGGTCACTTCGAACGGCTCGGGTTCCACGACATTGCCGGCGAAGTCCGTGACCTCGACGCCGTCGGGGGTGATGGCGACGATCTCGTCCTGGCCGATCGCGAGCGCGTTGCGGGTGTGCTCGACGAAGGCGGCCACGTCGGAGCCCAGGAAGTTCTCGCCCTCGCCGAGACCGATCACGAGCGGCGAGTTCCGGCGTGCGGCGACCACGAGACCCGGGTGGTCCTTGTGCATCGCGAGCAGCGTGTAGGCGCCCTCGAAGCGGCCGACGGTCGCGCGGAAGGCGGCGATCAGGTCGCCGGATGCCGCGTACTCGCGGCCGATCAGGACCGCGGCGACCTCGGTGTCGGTCTCGCTGCGGAAGGTGTAGCCCTCGCTGACGAGCTCGGCCTTGAGGGCCGCGAAGTTCTCGATGATGCCGTTGTGGATGACGGCGAGCTTGTCGTCGTCGGCCAGATGCGGGTGCGCGTTCGCATCCGTCGGACCGCCGTGGGTCGCCCACCGCGTGTGGCCGATGCCCGTGGTGCCGTCAGCGAGGGGGACGCGCGCGAGGTCATCGCGCAGCACGCTGAGCTTGCCGGCGCGCTTGCGCATCCCGAGGTCGCCGTCGGCATCGATCACCGCGATGCCGGCCGAGTCGTATCCGCGGTACTCGAGACGGGCCAGCCCCGAGATCAGGATGTCCTGGCTCGGCCGAGGGCCGACATATCCGACGATGCCACACATGGTTTCCATCGTAGTTGGGCCCAGCCGTGAACCCGCCCGGCGCCGAGCCGTGCAATCGGGGCGCCCAGGTGCCGCGGGGGCAGGTGCGCCGCTCGTGTGCCGCTCGCAGGCGCGACAGTTCTCCGCATCCGCGCCAGTGAATGACTGTGGCGGATGCGGAAAGGTGTGGCATCTGCGCACCTGCGACGCAACTCGGGCACGGGCACGGGGGAACCCGGCAGGGCGGCGGGGGTCAGAGCTTGCGCAGGAGCACCGTCTCGACGGCGTGGGAGGCGCCCTTGCGCAGCACGAGCGAGGCGCGGTGCCGCGTGGGCAGCACGTTCTCGATGAGATTCGGCAGGTTGATGCTGTTCCAGTAGTACGCGGCACGCTCACGCGCCTCCTCGTCCGAGATGTCCGCGAGCACCCGGAAGAACGAGTTCGGGTTGCTGAACGCGGCATCGCGCAGCGCGAGGAACCGGTCGGTGTACCAGCGCTGGATGTGCTCGGGGTCGGCGTCCACGTAGATCGAGAAGTCGAAGAGGTCGCTCACCGCGACGTCGTGCGGCACGGGCGGCGGCTGCAGCACGTTGAGACCCTCCACGATGACGACGTCCGGTCGGTGCACGCTCGTGTGCGCATCGGGGACGATGTCGTACCGCATGTGCGAGTAGTACGGCGCGTGCACCTCGGCGGCCCCCGACTTCACCGCCGTGAGGAACGCGATCAGCGCGCGGCGGTCGTAGGACTCGGGAAAGCCCTTGCGGTCCATCAGCCCGCGTCGCTCCAGCTCCGCGTTGGGATAGAGGAAGCCGTCGGTGGTCACCAGCTCGACGCGGGGCGTGCCCGGCCACCGGCTCAGGAGCTCGCGCAGCAGCCTCGCGATCGTCGACTTCCCGACCGCGACGGAGCCCGCGACGCCGATCACGAACGGCGTCGTCTCGTCGGGCTCGCCCAGGAAGGTGCTCTCCTCCGCGCCGAGACGCTTCGTGGCGGATGCCCGCAGCGACAGGAGCCGGCTGAGCGGCACGTACACCTCGCGCACCTCGGTGACGTCGAGCATGTCACCCAGGCCCCGCAGCTGCACGACCTCGGCCTCGGTCAACGGCTGATCCATGCCGCGGGCCAATCGCGCCCAGTCGGAGCGCTCGATCTCGCGGTACAGGGACTCGGCTGACGCCGCCGGCAGGGTGGTCTCCTCTGGCACCCGCCCATCGTAGTGGCGACGCGCCGGTGCGGCGTTCCGCTCGCAGCGCGGGCGAAGCCGGACGCCGCTACTCTCATCGGGTGCGGCTCGGAGTTCTCGACATCGGTTCCAACACCGTGCATCTGCTCGTGGCGGATGCACACCCCGGCGGAAGGCCGCTCGCGACGACGAGTCACCGCACCGTCCTGCGCCTCATGCGCTACCTCACCCCCACGGGTGCGATCAGCGAGGAGGGTGTGCGCGCTCTCGAGGATGCGGTCGCCGAGGCGCGCGAGACCGCGCGGCGCGAGGGCGTCGCGGAGCTGCTCGCGACCGCGACCTCCGCGGTGCGCGATGCCGCCAACGGCGAGCTCGTCATCGCGCGGATCGAGGAGGCGCTCGGCCAGCCTCTCCAGGTCCTCGGCGGGGAGGACGAGGCCCGCTTCACGTTCCTCGCGGTCCGGCGCTGGCTCGGCTGGTCAGCGGGCCAGATCCTGCTCTTCGACATCGGCGGCGGCTCGCTGGAGATCGCGGCGGGTTCCGACGAACTCCCCGAGCGCGCCGCATCCGTTCCCCTCGGCGCCGGCCGGATGACGGTGGGCTATCTCCCGGAGGATCCTCCGGGAGAGGAAGCGGTCGAGCGCCTGCGCGCGCACGCCGCGGAGGTGCTCGCTCCCGTGGCCGCCGAGTTCCAGGCGCTGCAGCGCCCCGACCACGTGGCCGGCTCGTCGAAGGCCATCCGCTCGCTCGCACGACTCGCGGGCTACCCGGTGCCGGGATGGTCCGGGAGCGAACGACTCCTGCTGCCGCGTCAGGCACTGGGTTCCTGGATCCCGCGCCTCGCGCGCCTGCCCGCCAGCGCACGCCAGGAACTGCCCGGCATCACCCCCGACCGCACGTTCCAGATCGTGGCGGGCGCGGTCGTGCTGCACACGGCGATGCGCACGCTCGACATCGACGAGCTCGAGGTGAGCCCTTGGGCGCTGCGGGAGGGCGTGCTGCTGCGCTACATCGAGGCGATGGCCTGGGGCTGATGGCCCGTAGCCCCCAGCGGCGGGGCGACCATAGACTGACCGCCGTGATCCGCGGGGGGTCATCTGCACCCGTCCCGCGGATCACGGTACCGACGTCCCCCCATTGGCGGCCGCCGTCAACTCGAGAGCAGGACCTTCCGTCGGTAGGAACGAAAATATGCCAACTCAGGACGAACAACAAGACTCTGGACGCAGAGTCCATAACGATTCGTCGCAGACGGGCCGCGCGCGGCGCATCCCTCGTGACGAGCTTCGCCGGCGCGTTCTGGATGCCGCGGCCGATCTGCTCGCGGACGGCGCCGTCAGCGTGGGACTGCACCAGCTCAACATGGAGGAGCTCATCCGACGCGTCGGTGTGCCGCGAAGCTCGGCGTTCGCCGCCTTCGGCGGCAAGGACCAACTGCTCTCCGCGCTGATGCTGCGCCTGCTGGAGCCGCGCGGACCGCATCCGATCGGCTACTCCGCCGCCACCGTTCAGATCGCGACAGCGGTCTTCGAGCAGTACGCGGACCACCTGGTCGATGCGGACGGCGCACCCGACCCCGTCGGCATCGAGAGGGTCTTGCAGGAGTCCGTGCGCCGGGCCATCGGACAGAACGTGCTCGACACGATGGCCTCCACCGAGTGGAAGAACTACATGGCGCTCTCCGTCTCGGTGAGCTCGCTCCCCGTCGAACAGCAGGCGGAGGTGCGCCGAGCTCTCGCGGCGAGCGAGACCCGGTTCCTCGCGGAGATCGCGGACATCTACCAGCGGGTCCTCGCCCGTGTCGAGCGGGAGCCGGTCCCCGGAGTCACCTGGCTGCAGATCGCCGCGGCGGGAGCGTCGCTCATCGAGGGCATGGCCAGCAAGCGCCTCGTCGGCATCGAGGGCATCGACGACGTGGTGCTGCGCGAAGGCATCGACGGCGAGGAGGTCCCCTGGGAGCTGCCGGCACTGGCGTTCTGGTCGCTGCTGATGGGCCTGACCCGCACGGTAGGAGTACCCCGTCATACGGCCTGAGCGCATCCGGGCGAGCCGATAGGATACGGGGGCGCCCATCCCCCACCCTCAGCGCGCAACATCCATCCTGTCTGCGAAGGAAGACCCGTGGCGAGACTGCGCATCGCACTCGTCGAGGACCAGCCTCTCTACCGCGACATGCTCGTCGGCCTCCTGCGCGCCGTCCCCGATTTCGACCTCGTCGTCGCGGCCGGTTCTGCCGCCGAGACCGCGGACTTCCCCCGCGATCTCGATGTCGCACTGCTGGACATCACCCTCCCCGACGGTGACGGGATCGAGGTGGGCCGTCGGCTGCAGGAGCGTCAGAGTTCCCTGTCGGTCGTGCTGCTGTCGGCCGTCGACCGCCTCAACACTCTGCTCGACGTACCGGAAGAGCAGCGTCGCCGGTGGAGCTACCTCTCCAAGACCTCCGCGCTGTCGGCGCCGTCGCTGGTCTCCGCTCTCCGCGCCAGCGCGGGGGGACGCAGCGTGCTCGATCGGGAGCTCGTCGAACGTCGCCGCGCCCGCCCGCGGGGTCGCCTGGCCGCCCTCAGCACACGTCAGTTCGAGGTGCTGACGCTCCTGGCCGAGGGGCTCACGAACACCGCCATCGCCCGCCGGCTCAATCTCGCCGACCGCTCTGTCGACAACCACGTCAACGCCGTCTACAGCGCACTGGGACTCGGCGGGGATGCGGAGCGCAACCCGCGCGTGAGCGCCGTGCGCATCTTCCTCGAGGAGAGCGCGTGAGCGCAGATCCCCCGAGCGAGATCGCTCTTGTGGATCTGGCCGCGGACCAGCGGCAGTTCTCCTTCGTCGCCCTGACCCTGGGCGGCACTCTCTCGCTGGCCATCAGCGTTCAGGCCGTGCTCCTGCTCGGAATCAACTCCGTGTCTCTGCGCGGCACCGACGCATCGCCGTTCGTCGATCTCGTCATCCGGGTGGCGATCAACCTCTGCGGCGTCGCGATCGCGACGCTGCTCGCGACCCGCGCCCGCCTCATCCTCCGCACCGGGATCGTCCGCATCGCGGTGCTGCTCGGGTGCGCGGGGGCGGCGGCCGCGTGCCGCGCCGCCGCACAGATCCTCGTCGGGATCTATCCCTCCGTCATGCTCGCGCTCGCGGATGCGGGCATCGCGACGCTGCTCCTGTCGGGAACGTTCGTGTTCGCCCTGCAGAGCGTCGGTTCCCGCCGCCGAGCGCGTGAGGCCGAACGGGCCCGGCTCGTGCAGGCCGCGCAGGCGACGACGGCGCTGGCGGCGCTGCAGGACGAGGAGCTCCACGTTCGACGGGAGATCGCGGACACGCTCCACGGCACACTGCAGGGACGCGTGGTCATGCTGCAGGCGGACCTGCGCGATGTGGCCTCCGGACTCGACGGCCTCCCCCGGGACCGGATCGATCGGATCCGCGAGGAGCTGGACGCCTTGCGCGAGAACGAGCTGCGGGCCGTGAGCGCCACGCTCTACCCCGAAGGCATCGACCGCGGCGTGGTCGCCGCCCTCCGCGCGCTGGTCTCCCGCATCCCCGCCGCGATCGACGTGTCCTTCGTGGTCGTCCCCACGGGAGCCGAGCCCGAACTCGACCTCGGCCGTCGTCTCGCGCTCGCACGGGTCGCCGAGGAGGGGGTCTCGAACGCGCTGCGTCACGGGCTCGCCGCCCGGATCGACATCGTGCTGCACGTCGGCCTCGACGAGCTCACGCTCAGCGTGCGCGATGACGGCGTCGGAGTCGACCCGGCCGCGAGCCTGAGCGGGCTGCGCCGCCTGACCGACCGGCTGGAGGGCCTGGGAGGAGGCCTCGCGCTGACGGCGACGGACCCCGGAGCCGAACTCGTCGCCCGAGTGCCGCGCGGCTGAGACGTCTCAGAGCGCGAGACGCTCGCGCACGACGGCCGCCAGTCGCTCGGCGATCTGCTGGGCCTGCTCGGCGTCCTCCGCCTCGACCATGACGCGCACGAGCTGTTCCGTCCCCGACGCTCGCAGGAGCACGCGTCCGCGCGATCCGAGCTCGGCCTCCGCGGCAGCGACGGCCTCGGCGACGCCCGGATCGGCGACGCGTGTACGGTCGACGTCCTTGACGTTGATGAGCACCTGCGGGAAGACGGTCATCACCGAGGCGAGCTCCGCGAGAGAACGTCCCTGGCGCGCCATCTCGGACATCAGGTGCAGCCCGGTCAGCAGTCCGTCGCCGGTGGTCGCGAAATCGCTCATGATCACGTGACCCGACTGCTCGCCGCCCAGCGCGTACCCGCCGGAGTTCATCTCCTCCAGCACGTAGCGGTCTCCGACGGCCGTCTGCAGTACGCGGATGCCGTTGGCGGCCATCGCGCGGTGGAGTCCGAGGTTGCTCATCACGGTGGCGACGAGGGTGTCGTCGCGCAGGACGCCGCGATCACGCATCGAGACGGCCAGGATCGCCATGATCTGGTCGCCGTCGATCACGCGACCCGCCGCATCCACGGCGAGGCAACGGTCGGCGTCGCCGTCGTGCGCGATGCCGAGGTCGGCACCGACCCGCAGCACCTCCGCGGCCAGATGATCGAGGTGCGTCGAGCCGACGCCGTCGTTGATGTTGAGCCCGTCGGGATCGGCACCGATCACGGTGACGCGCGCGCCCGCATCCCGGAACGTCTCGGGCGAGACGCCGGCGGCCGCGCCGTGGGCGCAGTCGAGCACCACGTGCAGGCCGTCCAGGCGGTGCGGCAGCGACTGCAGCAGATGGACGACGTAGCGGTCCTCCGCGTCGGCGAAACGACGGATGCGGCCGACCTCGGCACCCGTGGGCTGGAGCTTCGGGCCCGCGAGCGCGAACTCGATGCGCTGCTCGACGGCATCGGGCAGCTTCACGCCGCCGCGCGCGAAGATCTTGATCCCGTTGTCGGGTGCGGGGTTGTGCGACGCCGAGACCATCACTCCGAAATCGGCGTCGATGTCGCCGATGAGGAAGGCGGCCGCCGGCGTGGGCAGCACACCGGCGTCCAGGACGTCGACTCCTGAGGAGGCGAGGCCGGCGGCCACGGCCGCCGCGAGGAACTCTCCCGAGATCCGCGGATCGCGCGCGACGACCGCGGTGGGCCGCTTGCCCGCCGCGCGCCGGGCCTCCGCAGAACGGCCCTGGCCCAGGACGACAGCGGTCGCCTGGGCCAGGGAAAGCGCCAGATCGGCAGTGAGGGGGCCGTTCGCCAGCCCCCGCACGCCGTCCGTACCGAACAACGCCATTCGGCGTGTCAGCGCTTCGAGTACTGAGGAGCCTTGCGGGCCTTCTTGAGACCAGCCTTCTTGCGCTCCTTCACACGAGCGTCGCGCGAGAGGAAGCCGGCCTTCTTGAGCGTCGGGCGGTTGTTCTCCTCGTCGATGCCGTTGAGCGAGCGGGCGATGCCCAGACGCAGCGCACCGGCCTGACCCGAAGGGCCACCACCGTGGATGCGGGCGATCACGTCGTACGCGTCGGTGAGGTTGAGGATCGTGAAGGGGTCGGTCACGAGCTGCTGGTGCAGCTTGTTCGGGAAGTAGTCCTCGAACGTGCGGCCGTTGATCGTGATCTTGCCGGTGCCGGGGACGATGCGCACGCGGGCGATGGCCTGCTTGCGCCGACCGACGGCGGCGCCGGGGACGGAGAGCACGGGACGCTCGACGGCCGCAGCCTCGAGGTCGGCCGGGGTCTCGGTCGAGTAGTTGGTGGTTTCTTCGATGTTCGCCACGAGAGTGTCCTTAGTCTGAGCGGCGCTTACTGGGCGACCTGGTCGAAGGCGTAAGCCGTGGGCTGCTGCGCGGCGTGCGGGTGCTCCGCACCGCGGTAGACCTTCAGCTTCGAGAGCTGCTGGCGACCCAGGCTGTTCTTGGGGAGCATGCCGCGAACGGCCTTCTCCACGGCGCGGACGGGGTTCTTCTCGAGCAGCTCCGAGTAGGTGACGGACTTGAGGCCGCCCGGGTAGCCGGAGTGGCGGTAGGCCTTCTTCTGCTCGAGCTTCTGCCCGGTGAGGGCCACCTTGTCGGCGTTGATGACGATGACGAAGTCACCGGTGTCGACGTGGTTGGCGAAGGTGGGCTTGTGCTTGCCGCGGAGAAGGGTCGCCGCGTGCGATGCGAGGCGTCCGAGGACGACGTCGGTCGCGTCGATGACCAGCCACTCGCGCTGGATCTCGCCAGCCTTGGGGGTGAAAGTGCGCGTCACGTTAGTGCTGCTTTCTTGATCGAACGGAGAGGTTCGTGAATCCCGCTCCGGGGTGCTTCCCGCAGGAAGACGCCAGTGGAGGGCTCACGTTCGTGGCGCCGACCAGCAGGGATGCGGCACCAAACGAGAAGCTTAGCACGTCGGAGTCCCCCACCCCGCATCCACCTCTCTGCGAGATCGTCATCTCATGCACAGAAGTTGTGCAAAGAATCTGTGCATGACTAGGGTCGGAGCATGGACGAGCCCCGCCCCGACAGCACCATCCGCCTCGACCGCCGCGCCGTGCGCGCGCTCGCCCATCCGTTGCGCTCGCGCATCCTGAGCCGCCTGCGCACTCACGGCCCCGCCACCGCGACCGAGCTCGCCGCCGCCCTCGGCACCAACACCGGCGCGACGAGTTACCACCTGCGCGCTCTCGGGGAGGTGGGACTGGTGACCGACACCGGAGAGGGCGAGGGACGCCGCCGCGAGTGGCGCGCAGCGAGCGAGCGTCACTCATGGGTCGATTCCGACTTCGCCGGCGATGAGGACGCCCGGACCGCACTGGCATGGCTGAGCCGCGACTACGTGCGTCAGTTCGCGGCGGGTGCCGAGCGCTGGCTGGATGCGGCCGAGCACTGGCCCGCGGAATGGGTCGACGTGCTGGGCCTGTCCGACGGCTTCCTGACCGTGACGCCCGAGCAGACCGCCGCCTTCTCCGCCGAGCTGACGCAGCTCATGGCGCGGTACCGCGATGCGGGCGCGGCCGATCCGCGGGCGCGCCGCATCCACGTCAGCTCGTTCGCGAGACCCCTCGACCTGGATGACGCGTGATCGACGCCGCGGGCGCCCAGCGCCGGTTGCTGTGGCTGACGGCGCTGCGCTGGCTGCCGGTCGGGGTCACCTTCGGACTCACCGCGCTCCTTCCTCTGGAGCGCGGCCTCAGTCTCGTCGAGGTCGGCGCGATCCTGTCGCTGCAAGGGATCGTCGCGCTCGTGCTGGAACTGCCGACCGGCGGACTCGCCGACACCCTGGGTCGCCGGCCGGTGCTGTTGATCGCGGCTGCGATCGGCCTCGCGTCGACCGTGCTGTTCGTGCTCGCGCAGGATGTGGCGGCCTTCGCGATCGCGATGCTCCTGCAGGGCGTGTTCCGCACGCTCGACTCCGGCCCGCTCGAGGCCTGGTACGTCGACACGACGCACGCCGCTGATCCCGACGCCCCCGTCGAGCAGGGGCTCGCCCGCGCCGCCACGGTGCTCGGCGTCTCGATCGCGGTGGGAGCGCTCGGCGGCGGACTGCTCGTGGCATGGGGACCGCTTCCCGGCGCGTCCGCGCTCGTGCTGCCGTTCCTCGTGAGCCTCGCGCTGTCCGCCGCGAGCGTCGTCGTCACAGCGATCCTCGTGGTCGAGCCGGCACGCCCGCGCCGACGCAAGCGCGGTGCGGCCACCGGCTCTTCGGGACTGCTCGCGGCACTGCGGATGGTCCGCCGTTCCCCGGTCCTGCGTGCGCTGCTGGCGGTGGAGGTCTTCTGGGCCGTCGCAATGGTCGCGTTCGAGACGCTCACACCCGTCCGGCTGGCGGAGCTCGCCGGCGGCGAGAACGCGGCGGGTGCACTGTTCGGGCCCGCATCCGCCGCCGCCTGGGGGCTGTTCGCTCTCGGCTCGCTTCTGGCGGGGCGCGCGGCACGGCGATGGGGCGTGGCCGTCACCGCGGCGCTGGCCCGCATCCTGAACGGCGCGTTCGTGGTCGTCATGGGCATCGTCGCCGGGCCCGTGGGCCTGCTCGCCGCGTACGGTGCCGCGTACCTCTCGCACGGAGCCGCCAGCCCCATGCACAACACGCTGCTTCACCGCCAGGCGGACAGCGGTACGCGCGCCAGCGTGCTCTCCGCCAATGCGATGGTCTCCGGCGGCGTCTACAGCGCGGGCCTGCTCGCCCTGACCGTGCTGGCGGAGCACACCGGTACGGGCGTCGCCTTCGCCGCCGCGGGAGCCTTCAGCGTGTTCGGCGCGCTCTGCTACCTCCCCGCGTGGCGGGCCGAGCGCGCCGCCGCCCGGACGTGACACCCGTGGACTCCCCGTCCACAGATCGCCCACCGACGCGGCCGGGTGCGCGGACATTCCGTAACGTAAGGCTGTGATGCCCGACGCCGTCGCCCCCGTCCGCGCGTTGCGCAGCGTCCCCTTCCTCGCCGCCGTCAACCTCGCCGCCCTCGGAGCGTTGACCGCGCCCGCGGTCGTCGGGCTCCCGGTGCGGGTGGCCGACCTCGTCCCCGCCGCCGACCGCGCAGGCACACTCGCGGTGATCATCGCCGCCGGCGCCCTCGCCGCGATCGTGGCGAACCCGCTCGTCGGATTCCTCTCAGACCGCACGCGTGCCGGGTGGGGCAGGCGCCGCCCGTGGATGCTGGCCGGTGCGGTCGCCGGGCCGCTGGCGGCGTGGTGGCTCCTGAGCGCGAACGACCTGTTCACCCTGGTGCTCGCGTGGGTCGGGATGCAGGTCTGTTACAACGCGGTGCTGGCCACCGCCGCCGCCCAGCTCGCCGACACCGTCGAGGAGAGATGGCGCGCGGGGGCATCGGGGATCTTCGCGGCGGCCGCCTTCCTCGGCACCCTCCCCCCGCTCGTGATCGCGGCGACCCTCCCCACCCAGCTGGTGCTCGCCTCGGCGATCATGCCCGGCGCCGCGGTGATCGCGGTCGTCCTGTGCGTCCTGTTCGTGCCGGATACCACCGTCGCGGACATCGACCTGCCCTCCCGGTCCGCGGGCGGCCGTCGCTTCGCCCTCGCCCCCGGCTTCGCCGTCGTGTGGGTCCAGCGACTCCTGCTGCAATCGGCGTTCTCGCTGACGACCGCCTTCACCCTGTACTTCGTGATGGACCGCATGCTGCGCGACCAGGCCTCCGCCACGAGCGTCACGTCCCTGTCCACGGTGCTCGGCGGCGGCGCCATCGTCATCGCCGCTGTCACGATGGGTCTGCTCGCAGGTCGCCGCGGCGACTACCGGCCGTTCCTGGCGGCCGCCATCGTCGGCCTCATCGCGGCTGCCCTCCTGCGCGCGTTCGCTGCGGAGCCCGTGCAGCTGTGGACGAGTGCGCTCGTGGGCGGGCTCGCGATGGGCACCTTCTTCGCCGTCGATTTCGCCCTCGCGCTGCGCACGATCCCGGCCGAACGCACGGGCGCCTACCTCGGGGTCCTCAACGCGACCGAGACCATTCCGCAGGTCGTCGGGCCCTTGGCGGCCGCGGCGCTGCTCGCCACGGGGAGCGACCCGCTCGGTGGGCGCGGCGGCGACTACGTCGCGCTGTACGTGACCGCGGCGGCGGTGGCCCTGCTCGCGCTGGTGCTGCTGCGTTTCGTCGCTTCCTACGCCCGCCGACCCGTCAGCGCTCCGACCCCCGAAGATCCAGCGCTGCGAGCGCGCGAAGAGCGTCGGCACGCGAGCTGACGCCGAGCTTGCGGTAGAGACTGCGCAGCTGCGACTTCACGGTGTTCGGCGAGACGACCAGGGCAGCCGCGATCTCGGCGACCGTCTCGCTGCGCGTCAGCTCGTCGGCCACCGCGATCTCACGAGGGGTCAGCTGCACGCGACGACGGGTGGCCGGGACCATGCCGATCCGCCCGGCACGCGCGACCAGCTCCTGCTCGTGGGGATCCACCGCGGTCTCCGCCATGGCCTCGAGCGCATTGGTCGGCACCATCGCCAGCGGAACGAGCAGACCGCGCTGTCCGAGCACAGCCGCGAGACGGCCCAGCATCCGCCGCGCTCCGTCCCGGTCGGCACCGCCCAGAGCGAGCGCGCCCGCGGTGAGCGCGAGGTGCTCGGCGTCGATGCGAGCGGATGCGGCCATGCCCGCCGATGCCTGCAGCAGGCGCACGGCACCCTCCACGTCGCCGGCGGCCAGCGCGATGCGTCCGAGGCTCACCCCGCGCCGCGCGGGGTCCTTGTCCTTGGCCACGACACGCTCCGCCCCGGCGGCGTCGCCCGCCGCGAGCAGCACGAGCGCGCGCGTGTGCCGCAGTCTGCTCAGCGTCAACTCGGACGTCGCGTGACGCGCCTGCTGGGTGCGCAGGGCGTTCGCGAGCACCGCGTGCGCCGCACCCGCCTGCCCCCGCGCCAGGGCGATCAGGACGTCGAGGTGCGTCAGCAGCGGCCAGTGCTCGATCGTCGCGCGGTGAGGATCGAGGATGCGGATGGCGGTGTCCGCCGCATCCGGGTCTCCGTCTTCGAGGGCGGCGAAGCCGCGCGCCAGCTGGAGGAAGCTGCCCGGATACCCGTCGATCCAGCGTTCGGGCCACACGCGTGAGAGCGCTTCATCGATCACCTCACGCGACTCGTGGACTTCGCCCGTCACAGCGAGCGTCCCCGCGGTCAGCGCGAGCCCCTGGAGCCCCGCGAACAATCCCTTCGCATCGCTGACGGCCGTCGAGCGGCGGAAGCAGTCGAGCGCCTGGGCGGTGAGGCCGCCGTAGAACAGCGAGGTGCCGATCTGGTTGTACACGGTGGGCTCGTTGCGGCCCAGCCGGTCCCGCTCGGCCGCATCCATCTCCTGCAGCGCACGATACCCGTCGCGGGCGGCGACGAGCGCTCCGGAGCGACCCGAGACACGGTAGGAGGTGGTCTCGATCGCGCGCAGCAGCACGCGATCGGCGGACGGCGCGGTCGCCCGCTGCATCCTGGCGCCGTAGATGGCCAGACCGAAGTACTCGAGCGCTCGCAGGCGCTGGGTACCGCTCGCGTTGGCGACGATCGCCAGCACCATCGCCACGAGCGGCCGCGTGCGCAGCGACAACAACGGCACGTGGGCGAACAGTTCGGTCAGACGGGCCCGGTAGGAGAGCAGTTCGTTCCAGTGGCGCCGCAGGACCTCGTCGACGAGCGATGCATCGTCGATCTCGGCCGCGCGTCGCAATGCCGAGAACGCCAGACCCCGCTCGAGCTCCCAGCGCGCGACCCGTCGGATGATCTCGCGCACCTCCGGTCGCGAACGCTCGCGACGCAGGCTCTCCTCCGCGGCCAGACGCAGGAACGGCGAGAAGACGAACACGGCGGACGCGTCACGCGGACCGGGCGTCTCCCAGGAACCGAGCCCCTCCGCCTCCGCCGTCTCGAGGAATCGCAGCGCGTCGGATCGGCCGGAGATCGCCTCGGCGAGACGGACATCGAGCGCGTCGGCGACGGCCACCGTCTCGAGGAACCCCACGAATGCGTCGTCCCAGTGCCCGCCGCGCAACCGCAGCAGCGATCGGGCAGCCTGTTCGACGTTCGCCTCGGAGGCGCCCACGTCGCCGAGGGCGAGCATGCGGGCGAGGGCCGGCACGCCTGCGGCGGCGACGATCTTGTCAGCGGTCGCGGCGTCGCCGGCGAGCTCGAGCGCCTCGGATGCGGTCAGGGCCAGTTCCGTTCTGCCCACGATGACCGCGTCGGCCACGACCGCGAGACTCGGCTCGGTCAAGAGGGATGCGCGGCGGACGGCGACGCGCAGGAGGAGCTCGGGGACGTCCGCGAGGAGGTCGACGAGGCCTCGCACGGTCGCCTCTGAGAGCCGGTCACCGTCGTCGAGGGCGACCGCGAGCGGGCCGGTCCGGCGCCGGAGCCCGCGGGCGAGCAGGCCCCAGGGGTCGTCGTCGACGGCGAGCGTCTCCGCGGCCGTGCGGAGCGGATTGCCGTCGTCGAGGAGTCCCGCATCCGCGAGCTGCGCGGCGAGCTGCTGGACGAAGGGGCGCGGTTCGCCGCCGCCGTCGCGCACCCGCATCCAGACGCCGCGGTGCGCGGTGCTGCGCGCCCACTGCGCCATCGCGACCGTCTTGCCGTACCCCATCGGGGCGTGCAGGACGACCAGCGGCGCCGCGTCATCGAGCGCGGCCACCAGACGGGGCCGCGCGAGGACGCCGACGCCGGCACGCGGCACAGCGGACAGGCTCATCGGGTCGTCTCCGGCGACGTGCCCGGGTGTCCCGCACCCCGCCGCCGACTCCACCCTACGGCCCCGCGGGGACGTCGGCCCGATATGGCGGACGGCGGCACGCCGATGCCCCCGTCCGCATCAGCGGACAGGGGCGGGCGTGTGCTCACCGGGTACGGCATGCATCGGCTCCGCGTGGCCACCCCGCACGGGACGGGATGGCCACGCGGCGATCAGGCGCGGGCCCGGCGTCGTCCTCGTCCGACCAGCACGACCATGAGACCGATCGTCATGAGCAGCAGTGCGGCGAGCACTGCACCCGCGATCGACAGGGTCATTCCGGTCACCGCGAGCGACTCCGGCGCGTACGCGTGGAAGGGATCGCTGTCGGTCAGGCGCACGGGTGCTCCCGAAGCATCGGTCACGGGGACCGGCGTGCCCGATCCGTCGACCTGCGGCTGCCCGGTCGGCACGCCGTTGCCGTCGGTGGCCGGCACGACGGGAGTACCGCCGACGCTGACCGTGTCCGCGTGGGTGACGCCCTCGCCGAGGCGCAGCGTTCCCTCGGCGAAGAAGGACGCACCGGGCGGGATCAACCCGTGCCAGGTTCCGCTCGCGACGAAGTCGTACGCCGCCGGCCCACCGAACGCCGACAGGTCGGCGGTCCAGCGCTCCACGTCGGGACCGGTCGCGGTGGCGTCGGTCAGGTCGATCGCGGTCAGCCACGTCGAACCGGTGTTCGTCACCACCCAGCGAACCTTGTGCTCGCTGCCCGCCTTGTACTTCACGGCGTGAGCGCGGTCGTTCGCATCCTGAGCGTCGTCGACGAGGGGCTTCGTGGGCACGACCCAGCTGCCCGAGGCGTCCTTCACCGCGGGATCGGCCTTGTCGCCGTCGTACTTGATGACCTGGATGCCGGACGTGAACGCGTTGTAGTCGTCACGATCCGTGACCGGGATGCCGCTGGCGACGCCCTCGGCCTCGACCACCGCGCGGTCGACGTGGGGCTCTCCCCCGTCGAGCGTGAGGGTCGCGGAGCCCGTGATGACCTCACCCGGGCGCCAGACCGCATCGCCCGAGAACGTCTGCTCCCACCGAGCGCTCCAGCCGGAGTCCTGCTGCGTGGCAGCCAGCGTCGAGCCGTCGGGCAGCGTCCACACCAGGGACTGGATCCGGGCACCCGAGAGGTTCTCGTCGCTCAGCACCACACGGTGCAGATCCTCATCGCCGGTGTTGGTGACGGTCAGCACGATCGTGCGGGTCTCGCCGTTCTCGTAGTTCTGGCCGTCGGCCATCGTGTCCGCGTCGTTCGCGATCGTCGTGCCTTCGCCGTCACCCTTCTCGATGTCGACATAGGGGCCGACACCCGTGCGGGCGTGGAAGGGGTCGTCGTCGGTCAGCACGAACGGCACGCGCTGGGTCGGGTCGGACGGGTCGGGCACGGTGGCGCGCACGGCGTCCCCGTCCACGATCGACGGCTGGCCGTTCGGGGTCACCCCGTCGGTCCCGACCGCGGGCACCACGACGGTACCGGCGACGTCGACCGTGTCGGCGTGCGACTGCTCCGCGGGCAGGGTGAGGGTTCCCTGCGCGAAGAACGAGGCGCCGGGCGGCAGCAGGCCGCGCCACGGACCGCTCTCGGCGAACGAGTAGTCCGTCGGTCCACCGAAGGCCGACAGGTCGGCCGTCCAGTCGGCACCGATGGCGGGACCCGCATCCGTCGTGTCCGTCAGCGTGATGTCGGTCATCCACGTCGTTCCGGCGTTCGTGACCACCCAGCGCACCGGCTCGGCCACACCGACCGGGTATTCGACCGCGTGATCGGCGTCGTTCGCATCCTGCGCGGCATCCGCGAGGGGCTTGGCGGGCGTGACCCACGCTCCCGCGTCGTCGGTGATGGCCGGGTCGGGCTTGTTGCCGTCGTACTTGATCACCTGGATCGCACCCGTGAACGCGTTGTAGTCGTTCGAGTCCGACACCGGGATGCCGGAGAACTGACCGACGGCGTCGACGCTCGCACGGTCCACATGGGCCTCGGAGGCGGTGCCCAGGGTGAGCGATGCCGTGCCGGTGATCACGTCGCCGGGCTGCCAGGGGCCTGCCCACGACGCCGACCAGGCACCGGTGGCCGGGTCCTGCGTCGCCGGCAGCGGTGTGCCGTCGGGCAGGGTCCAGCTCATCGAGACCACGGCGCCGCCGGCGATCGTGACGTCGCCGAGCTCGACCGAGACGAGGGGCTCGTCGCCGGTGTTGGTGGAGCGGAACACGATCGTGCGCGTCTCGCCCGGCGTGTACGCCTCGCCGTCGGCCATCGTGTCGGCCTCGTGGGCGATGGTCGCCCCCGATCCGTCACCCTTCTGGATGTCGACGATGGGGCCGACCCCGGTCTTGGCGTGGAACGGGTCCTCGTCGGTCACGGTGAAGGGGGTGCCGTCGTCGCGCTTCGCCGTGACCGGCGTCCCGCCGGAGGTGGCGGGCTGATCGGTCGGCTTGCCGTCCGCATCCGCTTCGGGGACGACGACCGTTCCCACCACGGTCACCTGGTCGGCGTGCGTGGTCGACGCCGGCAGCGTGAGCGTGCCCTCGGCGAAGAACGAGGCGCCGGGGGCGAGAAGCCCCTGCCAGTTGCCGTCCCTCGTGAACGAGTAGTCCGCGGGGCCGCCGACGCCGGACAGGTCCGCTGTCCAGTCGTCGCCCACGGCGGGACCGTCCTGAGTGAGGTCGACCAGCGAGAGATCGGTCAGCCAGGTGTCACCCGTGTTGGTGACGACCCACCGCACCTTCTGCGGCGTGAGCACCGGGTAGGTCACCGCAGTGCCTTCGGTGTTCGCGTCCTGCGCCGGCGAGAGGAGGGGCTTTGCCGGCACGATCCAACCGCCGGTCGTGTCCTTCACCGCCGGGTCGGGCAGGTTGCCGTCGTACTTGATGACCTGGATCGCGCCTGTGAAGGCGTTGTAGCCGTTCTCGTCGTCGACGGGCTGGCCGGAGAGCGCGCCCTCGGCCGTGACCGTGGCGATGTCCTGGTGCGCACCGTCGCCGACGCCGGGCTTCAGCACGGCGGTGCCGACGATCACGTCGCCGACGGCCCACTCGGTCGTGCCGGGCGCGAAGGTGTTAGCCCACTCGGCGGTCCAGACTCCCGTGGCGGCGTCGTAGTCCGCCGCCGTCGTCGATCCGTCGGGGAAGGCGAAGCTCAGCTGGGTCACGGCGCCTCCGGCGACCGTGGCGTCGGTGAGCGCCACCTTGCGCAGCGGCTCCGGACCGGTGTTGACGACGCGGAACACGACGCTGCGCGACTCGTCGGGGCCGTACACCTGGCCGTCCGTGACGCTGTCGGCCTCGTGCACGATCGTGCCCGTGGCACGGTCGCCGTCACCCTTGCGGATCTCCACCGAGGGGGTCACGGTCGTCGGGTTCTCGACCACGACGGCGATCGTGGTGGCGTCGCCGATCGTGAGGGTCGACCCGTTGGCCGCGGGGGTTCCGTCGATCGTGAGCGTGGGCGTGCCCCAGGCGGCTCCCGAGGGCAGTCCTGTCGTCGGGGTGACCTCGGTCACCGTCACGACGGTGCCCGTCGGCAGCGCCGGCGAGGTGGCGGTCTGGCCGTTGCGCACGGTGAGGGTGCCGTCACCGCCCGACCACGTGTAGTCGATGTCGAACGTGGTGTCGGCGTCGAGGAGAGTCTCACCCGGCCCCGTCACGTCCTTCGTCACGGAGAACTGACCGTTCAGAGGTGTGGTCGGGTTCTGCATCGTCACCTGCACGGTCGTGCCGTCGCCGATGGTGACCGTCGCCGTGCCGTCGCCGTTGTCGACGACGCCCGTTCCGGAGAACGCGACCTGCCCCCATGCCACGTCGGGCAGGGTCGGCGGTGTCTTCTCCCGCACCAGGATCGTCGACCCGGTGGGCAGCGCCGCGGGTCCGGCGACCGTCTCGCCGTCGGCGACCTCGGCGAGGTCGGTCCACGTCGTGCCGCCATCGGTGGAGTACTGCGCGACGAAGGCCGTCGTCGCGGGCACCCGGGATGCGCCGGGGCCTGTGACGTCCTTGGTGATCGAGAAGCTCCCGGTCAGCAGCGTCGAGGGGTTGGTGAGCGTGAGCGCGGTGTCGGTGCCGTCGCCGACGGTCACGGTGGCCGTGCCGTCCCCGTTGTCGCCGGAGCTCCACGTGGGAGTCGCGAAGGCGACGCTCGGATCGGCGCCCGTGATGGTGGGCTCGCTGAGGGTCACCACCGTGCCGTAGGGCAGCGGAAGGCTCGTCGCCTTCCAGGTTGCGCTCTTCAGCTCCAGCGTTCCACTGCCGGCGGCCGAGGAGTACGCGACCGTGAAGACGGCGTCCTCGAGCTGGTCCGAGGCCAGCGTGAAGTCGCCGGTGACCTGCTTGGTCACCGTGATGGTTCCCGGCGCGAACAGGGTGTTCGTCACGACGAGGGCGAGCGTCGTGCCCGTCCCGGTCAGCGCGTGGTAGCCGTCGGCATCCGCTGCACCTGCGCCGGACACGGCGTAGGACTTCACCTTGGGGTCGCTCTCGGAGAGCTTGATGCGCGTTCCGACGGGCACGGTGAACGTGCCGGAGACCTCACCTGCTTCGAGGGTCACGCTGTTCTGGGTCAGCGGCGGCGAGAGGGATCCGCCCCGGAAGTCGCGTGCGGCGAGATCGATCGTGAACTGCTGACCGTCGGTGGCGGCGCCGCCCGAGGCGTCGATGTCCTTCTCCACCGTGAACGGAACGTTCGCGATGAAACCGGCGTCGATCGTGTGGTCGTTGAATCCGGCTCCGGCGATCGTCACCGCGGCTTGGCCGGATGCGTCGGCGTCGGAGTCGATCGCCCGGTCACCGCCCTGGGCGGTCTTCGTGAACGATGCGTCCTGCCAGCGCACGGCACCGAAGCTGGTCGCGTTGGGCCCGCGCAGGTCCATGGTGCCCGAGGCGGGCTTCACGAACGTCACCGTGTAGGAGCCGGAGGTCGCGAAGCCGTCGACGTCGGAACGGAAGTAGTACTCGCCGTTCTCGTCCGTGACCTTCGTGGCGACGACGTTTCCGGTGCTGTCGCGCAGCTCGACCGTGACGCCCGCGATGGAGGGCTCGTCGGCATCCTGGATGCCGTCCTGGTCGGCGTCGAACCACACGCGGTTGCCGATCTCGACCGGCGCCTCACGGGCGACCAGCGCCACGGCACCGAGTCCGCCGCCCTTCTGGAACGTCCCGTCGGGCGAGGGCGAGCCGCCGCCGTCGGCGGTCTGCTCGTAGCCGGAGAGCGAGCGGCCGTTGTTCTGGTTGAACCACTGCAGACCGCCCAATCGGATGCCGCCGAGCGGGTCGTAGGTCGTCGCGACGACCTCACCCGTGCCCCGCATGCCGATGACCGAACCGAGGGTGTTCTCCCGGTGATAGGTTCCGCTGCCGAGGTTCTGGCGGTCGTCGTAGAACTCGCGCCCGCCGGGGCCTTCGGGCGTCGCGCCCACGGCGGCGGTGCGGGTGCCCACGACACCGTTGTTCTCCATGGCGAAGCCGGCGCCGTTGGGAGCGGCGATCAGCAGATCGCCGCCGGATGCGGTCTCGTAGGAGGCGGTGCTGACGGTGCCCCAGTTGCGGTTACCGCCCTGGACTGCCGTGCGGTCGAGCAGCCCGAGGCTGAGGTAGCCCTCGTCGTCGAAGTACAGGCTCGACAGGATGGGCTGGGGGTAGATGTGCCAGCCGCCGTTGGTCTCGCTGACCGAGCCGCCCGACCACGTCCAGGTGTCGGTCCAGCTGTTCCAGCGCTTGGCCTGGGTGCTGAGCGCGCCAAGGGCGACGTCGCCCTTGGCGTAGCCGAGCGAAGAGGAGAGCACCTCGGTCCACGTTCCCGGCGCGCCTGCGGGCGTGGAGAGCACGTGCAGCGACATGCCTGCCGCGGCGGCGGAGAGCCCGGGCCGCGGACCGGACGCGGTCTCGCCGGAGTCGACGTAGCCGACATAGATCGTGCCGTTGTGCACCGTGACGGCCCAGGGACGCTGGCCGTCACCGAGCCCCAGATCCCAGGACGTGTAACCGGTCGGCGTGACGGAGGGGTCGGAGACGTCGATCGAGTACAGCTTCTTGTCGTGGAGGTTGATGAAGAACAAGGTCGACCCGTCGGCGGAGAGGGCGACGCCGCCCACGCCGATCTTGCCGGCCTTCTCGAAACCGTCCACGTCGTGGGTCGCCGTCGTCCCGGAGGTGAGCCCGCGGGAGGCGTTCGTCGCGGCCGTTCCGAGATCGATCCCCAGGTCGGTCAGATCGAGCCACGGCGTGACGGAGCCGGCGGCCGAGGGCTTGCCGTCGGCGCCGAGCACGTCGCTGACCCGGTACACGCCGCCGATGCCGAGAGATCCGAGCCCGCTCTGGCGCTTGTAGGTCGCGAAGGCGAACACGCTGTTGGACTGCGGCTGATAGACGACGCTCGAGACCGCACCGACCTCACCGAAGGTCGCGAGGGTCGTCAGGTTCGCGAATCCGGCCGGCTGCGCGCCCCGGTAGCTCGCCTCGTACGGGAGTGCCGTGATCGCCGCTCCGTTGATGGCTGCCGGCGAGCCGCCCTGCGCCGCCGTCGGGGCGCCCGCCCGCTGGATGGAGGTGACGATCGGCGCCTTGGCCTGGGAGTAGTCGCCGGGCTGGTTGAGGGCGAAGTCGACGCCGGACTGGCCGACCTCGGCGAACTGCACGCTCGTGCCGTTGGTGCCCGCGGCGCTCGTGCCGCTCGGCTCGTACGCGGTGGGCCAGCCGGAGAACTCGACGCGCACGTCGGAGCTCAGCGCATCCGAGGCGTCGATCGCATAGGTGCCGTCCGCCGCGGAGGTCGTCGTGCCCAGCAGCGTGCCGGCGCCGTCGACGACCGTGACCGTGACGCCCGCGAGCCCGCGGTCGTTCGCCTGCCCGGTTCCCGCGGCGTTGCCGGTGTCGAAGAAGCCGTTGCCGTTGAAGTCACGGAAGACGGTTCCGCGCACCTCGTCCTGGGGGGCGGCCGCAACGGGTGCCGCGGCGGCGAGGCTTGCGCCGGTGAGGGCGAGCGTCCACGCCATCGCTGCGCCGAGCAGACGCCGGCGAGCGTGTCTAGGGCGGGCAAGGGCAGTGGGCATGACAGTCCTCCGGCGGAGTCTCGGCGGGCGTGCGAGAACAGGGGAAGTCCCCCCTCGGGCAGGGAGGACATCTCAGGCTCTCGTTCGGACCGCGCGTCCAGCCGGGTGAGCCGGGTATTTCACCCGCCCTTTCACCCGCATCCGATGCCGACACGGGCACCGACGCTCTGCACGGTTAGTATCCGGTCATGCCTGCTTCCTCGAGGGGCCGTCTCGCGGCCGCTCTCGCTGCCCTCGCCCTGGCCGCATCTGCCCTCGCCGCCTGCGCCGCCGAGCCCGCGACGCTCGAGACGGTCGCCGTGCCGGCGGATGCGCCCACGATCTCCGAGGCCGTTGCGCGGGTCGCCGAGGGCGGGCTGATCCTCGTCTCCCCGGGCGTCTACCCGGAGCAGGTCCTCGTCGACAAGCCGGGAGTGACCGTGCGCGGCCTCGATCGCAACGACACCGTCGTCGACGGAGAGGGGCAGCGTCCCTACGGGATCGTCGCGATCGCCGACGGCGTGAGCGTCGAGAACCTGACGGTGACGGGAGCGACCTTCTACGGCGTGCTCGTCACGGGACTCCACGACGAGAACGGGCCCACGGCGCACGGTGGCGGCGGATACACGCACCTGGACCCGGAGAAGTTCCCCCCGGTCCAGCGCTTCTCGATCGATCACGTCACGGCCTACAACAACGGTCTGTACGGTCTCTACGCCTTCGACGCCCAGCACGGCGTCATCGCGAACTCGTACGCCTCCGGCTCCGCCGACAGCGGGATCTACGTCGGACAGTGCCGCGACTGCGACATCACCGTCAGAGACAACATCGCCGAGAACAACGCCGTCGGCTTCGAGAACGCGAACGCCTCCGACAGCGTGTACATCGTGGGCAACCGCTTCAGCCGCAACCGTGTCGGCCTGACACTGATCTCCAACTACCAGGAGGCCTTCGTCCCGCAGTCGGGCAACACGGTCGTCGGCAACCTCGTCTCGGACAACGTCGAACCCACCTCCCCCGTGCAGGCCGACGGCGGCTTCGGGATCGGGATCGGCATCAGCGGCGGCACGAACAACGACGTCCGCGACAACCGCATCGTCGGCAACGCGCGGGCAGGGGTCCTCCTGGCGGGCACCGAGGATCTGCGGGCGCAGGGCAATGTCTTCACCGGCAACGCCTTCGAGGCCAACGGCGTCGACACCGCCAACGTCTCGGGCCCACGGGCGCCCGCGCAGGGCAACTGCGTCGACCCGGACGCCGCCACGGTGCTGCCGGCCACCCTCGCCGCGGACTGCGCGAGCGGGGTGGACCAGCCCGCCGCCACCTCGGCTGAGCTGCCCGCGTCCGTCGCACCGCCGGGCGTCAGCTTCCGCGCGGTGCCGCCGCCACCACCGCAGCCACAGCTGCCCGACCCCGAGGCCCCCGCACGCTCGCTCCCCGCTTCCGTCGGCGCGCCCGACCTCAGCCGCTACGCGCTTCCGGCGGCCGATCTGCTCGCCGCCGGGGCTCGAGGATGAGACGCCGCCTCGCGGCCGCGCTCGCGGTCGCCGCCGTCGCGATCGCGACACTCACCGGGTGCGCCGCCGCGTCGTCCGACGACTTCGCGGCCGGCGACGCACGTCCCCTCACGAGCGAGGAGGCGCAGGATCTCGCGACGATGCGACTGCGGAACCAGGACACCGGTGCTCGCGCGATCTCGTTCTCGCTCACCGAGAAGGGCAGCGAGGCGCGTTTCGACGGCTGGTACGACTACGCCACGGCGATCGGCTACGGCCGGTGGCAGAGCGTCGATCCGCAGCTGCTGGTGTGGAACACGCAGGTCGCAGGCACGCATCCGGCTTCGGCCGCGACGCCATCCGGCGACGACGGCCCCGCGCCATTGCCCATCCCCGACGCCGATCGACTCGACACGGACTGGATCGGCGGCGCGCTGGATCCCGCCGGCTCCCGCCGCGACGCGGTGCTGTCGGTCATCGCGCAGCTCGGCGCCGACCGCCCCGACAACCCGCTGCTCCTGCAGCAGGGCGGGGCGCTCTGGCTCGGCACCCGCGACGTCGACGGCGAGACGCTGACCGTCTACGCGGGGCCGGAGAGCGATCAGGTCGCCGCGACGCCCGCCGCCGACCCTGCCTCGGCGACCGTCCGCTACTGGCTGGACGACACCTCGCTCCTGCGCAGGCTCGACGTGCGCCTCGGCGGAGCTCAGCAGTGGACGACGGTCACGTTCGCGGACGCCGGAGGCGTCTCGCTGCCCGACGTGTTCACCGCGGCGGCGGGGGCGGCACCGTGAGCGAGACACCCGCATCTGGGATCAGCCGACGCGCACTGCTGCTGGGCTGTGGTATCGGAATCGGCGGGGCGGCCCTCGGCGCCGCGGGCGGTTGGGCGCTCGCTCAGAGCACGGTGCCCGCTCCCGATGCGGCGGCGACCGCCGCGACCGCGACCGTGCCCTCGCGTGGCCGCACGCAGGCGGGCATCGCGCGCCCCGCCACGCCGCAGCGCAACGGGCTGGTGGTGGTGGCCGACACCCCCGGGATCACCACGGCGGACGGCGTGCTCTCGATGCTGGCGGCGCTCGGCGATCGCATCGACGCGCTCACCGACCCGGCGGCCACCGATCGCATCGTGCTGCCCGACGGTCCCGGTGACCTGACGATCACGGTCGGCATCGGCCCTCGACTGGTCGCCGCGGTCGACGCGTCGCTTCCGGGGGCAGCGGCGCTCCCGCGCTTCGCCAGCGACGCGTCGCTGTCCGACGACATGCGCGGCGGGGACCTGCTGGTCTCGGCCTACGCGTCGGATGCGGGTGCGCTGCACGCGAGCATCGCCGACGTCCTCGCCGCCGCCGGCGGCGCCGTTCGCCGGTGGACGCAGCCCTGCGTCCGAGGCGCGGGCGAGGGCACGATCGTACGCAACCCGCTCGGCTACCACGACGGGATCATCGTGCCCCACGGAGACGACGAGCTGGAGGAGAACGTCTGGATCGCCGACGGACCCGCCGCGGGCGGGACGATCGCGGTGATCCGTCGTCTCCGGCTCGACACCGCCGGGTTCGGCGCGCTGCCCGGCGAGCGTCAGGATGCGGTCGTCGGCCGCGTTCGCGCCACGGGCGATCCCCTGTCCGGCGGCGGTCGGACGGCCGAGGCGGATCTGACCGCGAAGAGCCCGGATGGCAGCTACCTCGTGCCGTCGCGCTCCCATGTGCGCGCGGCTCACCCCTCGTTCACGGGCAGCCGGCTCATGCTCCGGCGCGGCTACGCCTACAGCAATGCCGCCGGTCCCGGCGAACCGCTCGACGACGGTCTGCTGTTCATGTGCTTCCAGCGCGAGCTCGACGACTTCGTGCGCACGCAGCATCGCCTGGACGAGACGGACGATCTGATGACGTTCGCCACACCGACCGCGTCCGCATCCTTCCTCATCGTTCCGGGGCGGACCGACGGTGCGCTCGGCGCGAGCCTGGGTGGTTGAGACTCAGAGCGGCAGTGTGCCGCGCATGAGCGCGACGGCGCAGAGCAGGACGCTCGCGGCGAGCACGAGGGTCAGACCGAACATGGCCAGACGCACAGGGGCGCGGGAAGAACGGGGCATAGCGGGCTCCGGGCGGTGAGGGTGCGGCGCTGTCGGAGAGCGACGACGCATCGTCGATCTCCGATAGACGAGATCGGGTGAACAGACGCTAACCTCCGCGCGCAGCGGCGGAAACGCCCCGACGCCGGGTTTCACCCGCCGCTTCACCCCGCCCGTTCAGGCCGCGACGATCCCGCCGTTCAGGCCGGCGAGAGTGCCGACGACGGCCAGCGCGACGTACGAGCCGTTGAAGACGACGTGGGCGATGAGCGCCGCCCAGAATCTGCCCGTGACCAGCACGAGCACCGACGTTGCGAGTCCGAACAGCGCGATGGATGCGGCCCCGGCCGCGCCCGCGGACAGCGACCCGGTGAACTGGTGGAGCAGCAGGAACACGCCCGTGCTGATCAGCGCCGCCCCCGCACCGGCGACCGCGGGCGACCGTGTGAGGCGCCGGAACACGGTGAACAGCGCGACGAGCAGGAACCCGCGGAAGAAGAACTCCTCCACGACGGGCGAGATGACCACGGGCACGACGGCAGCGACGAGCCAATCCACGCCTGAGAGGCCGCCGTTCGTCGTCGGCAGCGCAGGCCAGGGCGCCCAGCCGCGCTCCGCCTGCTCGAGCCAGCCGCTGATCACGCGCAGGCCGAGCCCGAGGAAGAGTCCGAACAGCAGGTCCGTCGCACGGAAGCGCAGCAGGCCGCGCGGCACCGAACGTGCGTAGGCGAACACGACGGGGACGATCATGGACGCCCAGATCACGAGGCTGCCCACCCATCCGCCCAGTGGCCCCCCGAGAAGGGTCGACGCCGCCGTCGCGATCAGCAGACCCGCGCCGAGTCCCATGAGCGCGCCGCCCACCAGCATCCAGTTCCACCGTTGCGTGGTGCTGCCGCCCTGCAGCCAGACACGCGGCACGCGCGGGCGCCGGCGCCGCGGACGACGCTCGGGTTCCGGCCGCTCGTCGATCTCCGCCTCGACGAGACCGAGGTTCGCGAATCGCCCCACGCTCTCCGCCGCATCCCGGCGGTGAGCGGTCCACGCTCCGTCCGCGGCGCGCTCGAAGCGCGAGGAACGATAGGCATCGGACTCGCCGGTGCCCGGCTCGGTAGGATCGCTCACAGGGGCCAGGTTACCGGGCAGGGCCCGGCGGACAGGAGACACCGGCGATGCTCGAGGTTCTGACGGTGTGCACCGGCAACATCTGCCGGTCGCCGTTCGCCGAGGTGATCCTCCGCGACGAGCTCGGTCGCACGGGCATCACGGCGGCGAGCGCCGGCGTGAAGGCGCTCGTCGGCCAGTCCATGACGCCCGAGGCGGCGGCGCTCGCCCACGCCTACGGCGTCCCCGAAGACCTGATCGGCGCGCACCGCGCGCGCTGGTTGGACGAGCGACATCTGCGCACGCCCGCGCTCGTGCTGGCGATGACGCGCGAGCATCGTCGCGCTGTCGTCGAGCTGTCTCCCTCGGCGACGCGGCGCACCTTCACGGTGCGCGAGCTCGCTCGCCTGGCCGCGCACGTGCCGGACGACGATGCCCGCTCGGTCGCGGACGCAGCGGGCTCCGACCCGCGTGCGCGACTGGATGCGCTGCTCGCTCACCTCGTCTCGGTGCGGGGCGAGATCGAGGCCCCGGCCGATCCCTCGATCGACGACGTCGTGGACCCGTACCGCCGGGAGTGGCAGGTCTACGAGCAGATGGCCTCCGAGCTGATGCCCGCTCTGGGCGAGACGGTTCGGCTGCTCGCCATCGCCGTGCGAACGTGACGGATCATTAGAGTTTTCAACCGTTTACGTCAAGAGGTCTGCGTCGACTCCCAGAGTTCTGCCAGAGTGGTGCGGTCAACCCGTCTCGAGCAAAGGACTCCTCATGACTCAGCAGCCCGCTCCCGGCGTCGACTACCCGGGCAAGACTCTCGGGGTCGTCGGCCTGGTCGTCGCGATCTTCTTCAACGTCATCGGCCTCATCATCTCGGCCATCGCCTTCAACCAGTCGAAGAAGGCCGGCTACAAGAACACCCCCGCACTCGTCGGGATCATCATCGGGGCCGTGCTCTTCGGCCTGGGCGTCATCCTCTGGATCGTCGCCATCGCCGCCGGCGTCGCCGCGGTGAACATGAACAGCTACTGAGATCCCCGCAACGCGAGGGGCCGCATCCTTACGGACGCGGCCCCTCGTCGTTTCTCGCACGCTTCCGACGGCGCTCGCCTCCCGTGTTCTTTATTCACGGTCTGGGGCGCGGACTCCCCGCGGCGAAAGGGAGTTGAGTAGGGCACGTGGACGCAGAGAGTGCGACACGGGTGCCGGCGGAGACAGACCCCTGCGGTGGGTTGGCGGTCTCTCCCCCCGACACAGCTTCCGTGTCGTGACGTGTTCGTCGGCACCGCACAAGCGCAGACGTCGGGGCCGATCACGATCTGCACCCGCACTCGGACCGCTGCGCCGCGTTTCGACGCCGCCGCAGCGGTCCGAGTGGTTCGATGTCGAGCCGGTCGTGTCGCGGTGGGGCGGGCGGGGCTCGGGATGCCGATCGCCCCCTCACCGCGAGACGACCGGCCCGCGGACCGCGTCAGGGTGCGGCCAGGCTCCCCACGCCTCCGTCGTGATAGACGAGCGGCGCCGTGCCGCGATGACTCGATCCGCCGAGCACCTCCAGCACGACGAGTCGGTGATCACCCAGGGGCTCGTCGCTGTGCACGCGGCACTCGAGCCACATCCGCGCGCCGTCGATGAGGATGGCGCCGCCGTCGGTCTGCGCGGTGACGAGGCCGGCGAACCGGTCCCCCGACCGCGACGCGAGCGTGCGTACCGCTGCCGCGTTCTCCTCGCCGAGCACCGAGACACCGATACGTGCGGCGCCGGCGATCAGCGGCCAGGTGCGAGAGGACTGTTGAGCGGAGAAGAGCACGAGCGGGGGATCGAACGAGATGCCGAGGGCGAACGAGGTCGCCACCATCGCCTGCGGCCCCTCCGGGGTGAGCGCGCAGATCGCCGCGATGCCGGTGGGATGCTGCGCGAACATGTCGCGTACCGCATCCGCGTCCTTGGGAGCGGCGGGCAGGACGGTACGGGCGATCCCGTCGGGTCCGGGGACGATCTGCGCCCACGGGTGGTTCCAGGTCATTGCGGCTCTCCTTCGCACCCGTCCAGCGCAGTCCGCGGGTGCACAGCCACGCTACGAAGCCGGTGTTACGCGGGCTTTACGCGGGAGTGAAGATGCCTGACGGCGATCAACCGATTACCGACAGCTATCGTCACGCGGCCGGACGCGCCACACGTTCACGCACCGAGCCGCCGCCGTCGGTGGCGCGCCGGTCACCGGCGGCGCGGATGTCGCGCACAGCCGCGCCCGACGCGTCACCCGGGGCGCGCCCGCCGTCGTCGTCGACGGGAAGCGTGATCGTGGCCGTCGTGCCCTGGCCCACCGTGCTGCACAGCAGCACCTCGCCGCCCTGCCGTTCGATGAGCGCCTTCGTGCTCGCCAGCCCGATGCCCGTCCCACCGTCATCCGGGTTCGACAGCCGCCCGCGCTCGAGGGGGTCGAAGATGCGCTCCAGGTCCTCCGGGGCGATGCCGCGCCCACGATCGGAGATCGCGATGCGCACCTGCGGACCGTCGATCTCGACCGAGATCTCGATGGGGCCCTCGCTGTACTTCGCCGCGTTGTCGACGAGATTCGCGATCGCCCGCCGCAGGGCCACCGGATCCGCCTGCACCGCGACCGAACGCGGCGAGCGATAGCGGATGCGTCCGTACGCGTCGCCGGGGAGCACGAGCTCGGCCGCCTCCCGCACCGTGACGGAGGCATCCGCCCGGCTCCGCGCCTGGCGCGGGCGGGTGGGCACGAGCCGCGCCGAGAGGTCCTGGATCATCGTGGCGAGATGGTCGGTGACGGCGGAGATCCGCTCGACGGCGGCGGTCGTGTTGCCGCCGGGCTCGGCCATCAGGTCCACATAGCCGCGCAGGGCGGTGATCGGCGAGAGGAAGTCGTGGGCGAAGGCACGCAGGAAGTCGAGCTCCGCATCCTCCCGCTGTTTGGCGGCGGTGAGATCGGAGACGATCTTCACGAAGCCGGCGACCTCCCCCGCGTCGTCGCGCAGCGCCGTGATGATGACGTGCGCCCAGAACAGCGAGCCGTCGGCGCGCACCCGCCAGCCGTTGTCTTCGACCGATCCCCGTGTCGCAGCGATCGCGAGCAGGCGCAGCGGCACACCGCGCAGGCGGTCCTCCTCGCGATAGAAGCGCGTGAAGGAGGAGCCGAGGATCTCCTCGGGCGCGTACCCCTTCAGCTTCTGGGCGCCGGGGTTCCACCCCACGACTCGACCTTCGACGTCGAGGTGCACGATGGCGACAGAGGTGACCTGCGCGGTCCAGTCCTGCACGAGCGCACCCGTCGCGGCATCCGCGGGAACGGCGGCGACGGGAACGGGCAGGCCGACACCGGACGCGGGCGCGGCGGCGGCGGGCGCCTCGTCGAACGACGGCGCTGCAGAGGATTCGGACTCGGAGATATCGGCTCCCATCGGGACGTCGATCAGTTCATCGCTCGTCGGTTCGAGGCGTCGGGTACGCGTCATCTGGATTCTGCCCCAAACGCGCCCCCGCCGCATCCACTCAACGGCTCACGACGCGAGTCGGCGCAGGGCCGCGCCCTTGTGAGCCGCCTCGGCACCGGTCTTCTCCGAGGCGACGATGAACGCGGGTTCTTCGGCGGAGGCGGTGAAGCTCTGTCCGTCGAAGGTGAAGTCACGAGTACGCGTGTCGACGATCCGCCCCCGGGTGCGCCCCTGGGATGTGTTCCAGCTCACTCGGTCGCCCACACTCAGCCGCTTGCTCATGTCGTCAATGTTGCGTCGGCGTCTCGCCGCCGGCAGGCGGCTTGACAGCAGCGCGCAGCGCACGCTTATCACATCCGCTCTCGCGGAGGAGGGCCCTCGACCGAGCGGATCGGCGCGCGTGACGATGGCGGCACGCATCCGCAGAGGAGGAGACGGACATGTCCGAGAACGCACACGAGGAACTCGCCGGACTGATCAAGAAGTTCCGGTTCGCCATGGTCACCACCGCCGAGGTCGACGGCAAGCTCGTCGCACACCCGCTCACCGTGCAGGAGGCGGAGTTCGACGGCGACCTGTGGTTCATCGTCGGCACGGGGACCTCCGCCGCGGTCAACGTCGCGCGCGAATCCCGCGTGAACGTGTCGCTCAGCAGCGACGACACGTGGGTGTCACTGTCGGGGACGGCCCAGATGGTCGACGACAGGGCGAAGCTCGCCGAGCTGTGGAGTCCCGCCGTCGACGCCTGGTTCGAGGGCGGCCCGGAGGACCCGGCCGCGGGCCTGCTGCGCTTCCGCGCCGACAGCGCGGAGTACTGGACGGCGCCCGGCGGCAAGATCGTCCGCGCCGTCGCCGCCCTCACCGGTCGCCGCGTCGAGGGCGAGAACGAGACCGTCGAGCTCTGACGGGTCGCGCCCGGGCCCTCGAGGGTCCGGGCGCGACCGTGTCACCGCGCGAACACCGCATCGCCGTCCACGAGCACCAGCTGCACGTCCTCCGGGCGAGAGGCCAGGACGATCCGCGCCTCCGGCGACATCGGCGGGCTGTCGGATGCGGCGCGAACGACCAGATCGGCGCGCTTGCCCGGCTCGAGGGAGCCGATGGCCTCTCCCATGCCCAGGACCCTGGCCGCGTCGATCGTGGCGTGAGCCAGCAGATCGGATGCGGTCGCCCGCCGGTCCCCCGTTCCGGCGGTCCGGTCGAAGGCGAGGGCATGTCTCATCTCCGCGACCATGTCTGGGGGCGTGTTGAGACTGCGATTGTCGAGGCCGAGACCCATGACGATCCCGGACTCCCGCAGCTCTCCCAGCGCACTGCGGCGGGAGCCGGAGTACATGGAGGACGCCGCGCAGTGCACACCGCCGCATCCGTGAGACGCCAACCGCGCCCTGTCGTCCGGGTCGGTCGCGCTCAGATGCGCTCCCACCAGGCGCGGACCCAGCAGCCCCAGTCGCTGCAGGCGGGCGACCGCCCGCTCGGGCGCTCCCTCGGGGTCCGGAACGCCGGCGGCCCCCGCTTCCGACGCGCACAGGTGGGTCGTCACGCCCGGGGCGTCGAGAGCTCCCAGCCCCACCAGCAGCGCGTCGGAGGCCATCTCGGGCAGCTCCGTGCAGGCGAACACCGATACCCGCCCCGCCGCGACGTCCAGCGCGGACGCGGCGAAACGCAGAGCCGTCTCGGTGGGGGCGACCAGCGCGCCGCGTCGGAAGCCGCCCGCGCGTTCCGCCGCATCCAGCCACGGGCTCCACAGCGCGGGCAGGCGGTCTGAGACCATCGGCGCCAGGATCCAGCGGATCCCGGACGCCCGGGCGGCCGTCGCGCTCGCGGCGAAGGCCTCGTCCGCACGACGCGTGCCGACGTCGCCGACTCCCCAGCAGTCGAGCACCGTCGTGATGCCGGCGCGCGCCGCATCCATCCCGAGGCTGCGCACGGCGTGCGCCGCATCCGCCGGGGTGACGGCGAGGACGGTGCGGTAGTACGTGGCGAACAGCCACTCGAAGAACGGCACGGATGCATCCAGCGAGCCGGCCGCTGCGGCATCCATGGAGTGCGTGTGCGCGCTGACGAATCCCGGGTGGACGATACCGCCGCGTGCATCGATCCGCTCGCTCGCCGCCGGCGCGGGCCCCTCGCCCACGGCGTCGACGAGACCGTCGCGGATCGCGACCCACCCCCGGACGACGCGTCGGGCCGCATCCATCGTGACGACGACGGCGTCGTCGATGACGGTGTCGACGGCGCTCACGCGTGCGGGAACACGGGGATGCGGCCGAGCACCGCGATCCGATCCACGTACGGCACGAGCGCCGCCGGCCAGCTCTCCCCCTCGGCCAGTAACGCGCCGATCCCGACGATCTCGGCACCGGCCCTCTCGAGCAGGCGCAGGGCGGCACCCGACGAGGAGCCGCTGGAGATCACGTCGTCGACGAACAGCACCCGCTTGCCCGCGACCGCCGACAGGCGCGCCCGATCGAGCAGCAGCGCCGCCCCCGTCGTGCTGGTGATGGCGTGCACGGGCTCTTCCAGCGCGTCGCCGAGGTGCACCTTGCGGGTCTTCTGCAGGATCACGTAGTCGTCGAGGCCGAGCGCGCGAGTGACCTCGATCGCGACCGGGATCCCGAGTGTCGCGGGGGCCACGACGACGTCGACGCCCGCATCCGCGAAGTGTTCGGCCAGCTCGCGCCCGGCGGTCTCGGCGAAGCGCACCCCGTGATCGATCACCATCATCAACGCGATGGACAGGTCGTCGGAGACGGGGATGATCGGCAGCGTGATCTGCTGGCTGCCGACCTGAGCGAGATAGGTGTCTGCGGGCATGTCCGGAGGCTACGCCGCGCGTGTGTCGCCCCGGTTTCGTGCCCACCCCGGCCCGAACTCCTGCAAAACCGCCACCCCCAGCCGCATCCCGCCCCGAACCGCCCGATCTGCAGGAGTTCGGGCACGCAGGATGCCCCACCCCGGGGACGGATGCCGCGCCCCACCCCGGGCGGGCCCTGGGCCGCGCGCCGCCCCCGGGCAGGACGGCCACCGCCCCATCTGCCACCCACCCCCAGCGGCCCGAACTCCTGCAAAACCGGCACCCGCAGCCCCATCCCGCCCCGAACCGCCCGATCTGCAGGAGTTCGGGCACGCACCATGCCCCATCCAGGCGACGGATGCCGCGCCCCACCCCGGCCGGGCCCTGGGCCGCGTGCCGCCCCGGGCCGGGCCCTGGGCCGCGTGCCGCCCCCGGGCCGGACGGCCACCACCCCATCTGCCACCCACCACCAGCGGCCCGAACTCCTGCAAAACCGGCACCCGCAGCCCCAGTACGGCACGAACCGCCCGATCTGCAGGAGTTCGGGTACGCCCGATGCCCCCATCCGGTCAGGGGACGGCGCAAGCGCTCTCGACCGACACGCGGATCGGACTCGCGGCGCGCACGCTCATACGTTCCACCGCAACGGCGCGCGCCTCGCCCGGGACGCCCGCGTCATCCCCGGAGAGCCGCGATGGGTTCGATGCGGGCGGCGCGGCGGGCGGGCAGCCAGCCGGCGGCCAGTCCCACGACGGCACCCAGGAAGGCTCCGCCGACGGCGACCAGCGGGTTGATCACCGGACTCCACCCCGCGATCACCGACACCAGGACGACGGAGAGCACGGCCACCGCCGAGCCCATGATCCCGCCGAGCATCCCGATGATCGCCGACTCCGCGATGAACTGCCCCGCGATCTGGCGCGGGGTCGCCCCCAGCGCCCGACGCAGCCCGATCTCGGGTGTGCGCTCCATCACCGAGAGCAGGGTGACGTTGGCGATGCCGAGTCCGCCCGCCAGCAGCACGATGACGCCGAGCGCGATGAAGACGACGTTCACGTCGGCCTGCACGTTCTGGCTCAGATCGCTGCGTCCGCTGGGAGCGGCCACCTTGATCTGGTCGGGGGCGTCGGGAGCCAGGGCGAGGGGTGCCTGCTCACCGATCTGCGGCCCCGCACCGACGTCGACGCGCGCCTGGATGCTGCCGGGAGCGGCCAGCGAGAAGTCGGCGCGCGCAGTGCCGACCGGGATGATGACCGCGTCCTGCAGGTCCGCGCGCCGCTCGAAGGAGTCGACGATGCCGATGACGGCGTACGCGAGACCGTCGATGAAGATCGAGGGCTGACTGTCGACGCGGTTGATCGCGAGCCGATCGGCCTCGCGGGCGCCGAGCACGGCGACGCGGTCGCCGCGCACATCGTGTCCCGCGTCGAACATGCGCCCCTGGGTGACCCGTCCGCCCAGCGCTTCGAGCAGACCCGAGGATGAGGCGACGACCGGAGCGGGAGCTGCGGATGCGGCCGAGGGGTCGTACACGGGCACCGCCGTGATCGCGGAGCCGGAGGGGAGCGCCACCTCGGCGAGGGTCGCCGCGGCGACCACGCCCGCGAGCCGTTCGACACGCTCGGCGCCGTCCCAGGGCAGGCGCGCCGTGGCGACGGAGGCGCCGGACTGCGTGCGCGCCTCGGCCGGGGTGATCTCCACACGCGTGGCCGCCGCCTGATCGAACTGGCGGGCGATCTGGCCCGCGGCGGTCTGCGCGAACCCGAGGGTCGCCACGAGGGCGCCGATGCCGAGCACGGTGCCGGCGATGGTCATGATGAGCCGCGCGGGCCGCGAGCCGATGTCAGCGGTCGCCTCGGCGACGAGGTCCTGCGACGTGAACCGGTCGGCACGGGGCGTGGGCGGCACCAGGGCGCTGAGGTCCACACGCTCGCGGGCGGCGGCGGTGCGACGGCGTCTCATGCCACCTCGCTCAAGCGGCCATCGGCGATCCGTACGCGGCGGCTCGCCCGCGCCGCGACGGCGTCGTCGTGCGTGATGACGATGAGGGTGAGACCGTCGGCGCGCAGCTCGTCGAAGAGGTCCATGACCTCGTCGGAGGTGCGCCGGTCGAGGTTTCCGGTGGGCTCGTCGGCGAGCAGCAGGCTCGGACGGCTGACGACCGCGCGCGCCACGGCGACGCGCTGGCGCTCACCGCCGGAGAGCAGCCCCGGCAGGAAACCGGTGCGCCCGCCCAGCCCGACGCGTTCGAGCGCCGCACGAGCTCGGTCCTCGCGTTCACCGCGCGGCACGCCGCTGTAGAGCATCGGCATCAGCACGTTGTCGAGCACCGTGCGCCGTGACATGAGGTGGAAGGCCTGGAACACGAACCCGATCCGGCGCGCCCGGACGGCGGCCCTGCTGTCCTCGTCGAGGGATGAGGTGAGCACACCGTCGAGGTGGTACTCCCCCACGCTCGGCCGGTCGAGCAGCCCCAGGATGCTCAGCATCGTGGACTTGCCGGAGCCGCTGGGACCGACGATCGAGACGTAGTCGCCCCGCTCGACCGTGAGGTTGATCCCCTTGAGCGCCTGCACCTCCGGAGGGCCGGGGAAGGACCGGGTGACGTCGCGCAGCTGCACGAGGGGCGCCTCGGGCCCCGAGTCGATCCCGGCCGCATCCGTCGCGGCCGCGGTGCGGATCATCGTCCGACCACGACCAGGTCGCCCTCGTCGACCACGCCTTCGAGCGGGGTGATCTCCACCGCGCCGCTGGCCGCCAGGCCGGTCTTCACCGTGACCAGGCGGGTCTTCGCGTCGGGATCGCGGGGGTCGCCCTCGACGACCTCGACCCGCGCCTCGCCGCCGGGTCCTGCTGTCAGGGCGGCGACGGGGACGGAGAGGACCTCGCCCTCGGTCGCACCCACAGGGATGGCGACGCGCACATTGGATCCCTGCATCTGCTGGATCTGCTCGGGCGTCAGCGGGTCGGGCTCCAGCTCGATCGACCAGCGTCCCGTCGAGTCCTTGCTCGTGCTGGGTGCGAGAGCGGTGATGACGGCGCGGTGCGGGGTTCCATCGGGCAGATCGAAGCTCGCCTCGCCTCCCACCTGCAGCAGGGCCGCATCCGCCTCGCCCGCCGATCCGCTGAGACGCACGGTGGCGCCGGAAACCGTCATCGCCGCGCCCTGCAGAACCGCACCGCGCGCGACGTTGACGGTGTCGACACGGCGCGGCAGGCCCGTCAGGTACAGCACCTCGGATGAGGGCAGGAAAGCCATGGACCCCTCGCGGGCACGCTGCAGGTCCTGCTGCGCCTGTTCCACCTGGGCGTTCGCGGCGTCGACGGCCGCGCGCTGGGCAGAGGTGTCGGCGGGCGCATCGAGCTGCTGACGCTCGAGCCGGCGCAGCGCGAGCGTGTCCTGCAGATCGGCGATCTCGGATGCGGGTCGGTTCGCCGCGATCGCGTCGTCGACGGCACGCTGGGCCGCCGCGACCGCGTTGTCGGCGCTCTTGACGGTGACGACGTCGGCCCCCGATCGAGCCTTGTCCAGGTCGGCCCTGGCCGCGGCGACGGCCTGCTGAGCCGAGCGCACGCCCGCCTCGGCGGCGCTCACGGCCTGGGCGGCGCCCTCATCGCCGGAGGGGGCGGGGTAGCCGACGGCCGCGTAGAGCGCCGTGATGCCCGCAGCCGTCTGGGCGTCGAACACGTTCGAGGCGGGGTCTCCCCCGTCGATGCCGACGCTGCGCAGCGCGTTCTTGAGCTGTACGACATCGGGCCCCGAGACACCGAAGCGCAGGCTCCGGTAGGCGGGCAGGTCGCCGGGCAGCACGATCACGGGGCGTCCGGCCACCTCCAGAGCGATCGACAGGGAGTTCAGCTCGGCGCCGACCTCGGGCACCTGGCCGGTGACGACGGCAGGCCCCGACAGAGTGGCCGTGTCGATGGTCACCTCCACCGCATCCGCGTAGCCGACGTCGGCGCGGATCGTCACATCGTTGCTGAGCTCGCCGAACTCCACCGGAACCGTGATCAGTCCGGGCTCCGGCGCGTCGGCGCGGGATGCGGCCTCCACCGGAGAGACGACGAACGTCCCCACGAGCAGTCCGATCACGAGACTCGCCACCGCCACCGCGGACGTGATCCACAGCGGACGGTTGCCGCGGAACACGCGCCCCCACCCGCGCAGGGCGGCGAAGCGCCCGCGGGGAGCTCCCGCATCCTCCGCCGCGGTCGCGGCAGCAGCCGCATCCTCGCCGAGCAGCTCGCGCGTGAGAGCGGAATCGTCCGAGACGTCGTCGGGGACGGGATCGAGGTCCTTCCGTGCCACCTCGGTCAGCTCGCCTGCTCGGCGGCCGCCTTGAGGGCGTCGAGGTCGGCCTTGTTGTCGGCGATGAACTGCTCCTCGAGCGCGAACTGCACCTTCTCGTACGCGTCGCGGTAGTTCGTCTTCTCGCGGCAGTCGAGGTCGGCGAGGGCGAGGGTGATTTCCTCTTCACCGAGCTCCTTGAGCTTCGGGTCGTCCTCGACATACGCGGTCTGCCCGCTGTAGTACTCGTTCAGCTTGTCGGACATGCTCGTCTGCGCATCGCCCTGCTTGGCGAAGCCGGAGTGGCCGGCGTCGGCCATGCAGGAGGCCCACTCGGCGTCGATCTTCGCGAAGCCCGGGTCCTCGGCCATCTTCGTGTAGAAGTCGTTGATGGCGTCGTTGATGCTCTGGAACTCCTCGTCCATCATCGGGTTGGCGCCGGACTCGTGCTGGGCCCAGCCCTGACATCCGGCCTTCGTCCAGTCGTACTCGTAGGAGCCGTCCTCGTTCAGCTCCTCCTCCGTGGGGGACGGACCGTACAGCGCCTCGTAGAACGCGGTCTGCTCAGATTCCGACAGGCTCGAGACGTAATCCTGGTTCGGGTCGACGTACTGCTCCTGGTCCGTGGGCGTCTCGTCGCGGCCGGGGTAGTTGATCATCCCGTAGCCGTACTGGGTCACCCAGTCACGGTCGTCCGGCTTCCACTCGACGTCGCTGCTGCTGCTGAACGACACTGACTGGATGTTGGGCGTGTAGTCGAAGCCTTCCTCCGACATGCACTGCGCCACGAGTTCCTCGGACTTCTTCTGCTGCTCGGTGAAGCGCGCCTCCTGCTCCTCGGTGGACAGATCGCCGCCCCAGACCGAGGACAGATAGGCCGACAGCGGGGACTCCGGGCGGTCATCGCCCTTGTCTCCGTCGGCGGCCGAGCAGGCGCTGAGAGCGAGCGCCGCGACAATGGCGAGCGGCGCGATGGCGAGCAGGCGTGAACGAACCATGATTCCCCCATAGGATCATCGGCGCCGATGCGACGACGCACATGCTCAGCTTAGGGATCGCATAACGTCTTCCCATCTGGGAAGACGCCGCGCATCCTTCCCAGCCCATCGGATAGGGTGTCGCACCGCTCAGATCAGGGGCAGTCGCGCACGCAGAACCGCGCCGCCCGTCGCGCCGGCGGCGAGCTCGAGCGTGCCCCCGACGACGTCGAGCTGCTGGCGCAGGCGAGCGAGTCCCGACATCCGGGCGTCCGCGGCGGGCGAGGCGCCGTCACTGACCACCTCGAGCAGCAGGACGCCGCGCGTCACGCGGGCGGCGAGACGGATGCGGCGCGCGCCGCCGTGGCGCAGCGCATTCGTCTGCCCCTCCTCCAACACCCGCACCACGACGATCCGCATCCGCTTGTCGATGCGCGCACCCAGCACGGCGAGCAGCGGCGATGCGTCGTCGACGATCTCGACGTGCGCAGGGGTGCGCGCTGCGAGCGCACGCACCGCGGGGGCAAGGCCCCGGTCGAGGTCGACGGGGTACAGCCGCTCGCTCAGGGTGCGCAGCTCGTGCTCGCGCAGGCGGGCGAGGGTGTCGGCGACCTCGATGACGCGCTCGGGCGTCGGCGTCGCCGCAGCGATGTCGCGCAGCTCCGCCTCCAGCACGACGAACGTGCCCTGCACCGAGCCGTGGATCGTGGCGGCCACGTCCTTGCGCACCCGCAGTTCCTCGGCGCGCACATCGTCCATGAGGGTGAGCGCCCGCTCCTGCGCCTCGATGCGGGTCAGATCCGCCTCTCGCGCGCGACGCCAGACATCCGAGAACTGGAGTCCGCTGCCGAGCGCGAGCAGAGCCAGCAGGAAGGTCATCGCCGTCTCCAGGCCGACCACTCGCACGGCGCTCGCCGATGCCGCATCCACCACGCCGCTGAGCACCTGCAAGAGGGATCGAGTGAGGGCGGCGGCGACTCCGAGCAGGAGCACGACGGTGACTCGCCCGCGCGTGCCGCGCCGCTCAGGGCGCAGCAGGGATGCTCCGCCGACCACGATCGCGACGGCGGTGAAGTTGTACGCCCAGCGCAGCACGATCTCGGAGAACGGGTCGGGGGCGAGCTGGCGCATGTCGTCGGAGACGACCCCGAGCACGAGCACGGCCTGCACGCTGGCGAGCACCGCCCCCAGGCCCGCCACCAGCGCGGTCGCGCCGACCATGATGCGCGAGAGTGCGCGCTCCTCGGATGCGGTCGCCCGCGCCACCGGAGAGACGGTGGCCGGTCCGGCGCGGCGGGCACGGCGGATCGATCGGGCGGAGAGGGGCGAGCTCACTCTCGTTCGCGACGCCCACGCACGACGATGGTCACCAGAGTGGCGAATCCCACCAGGCCCAGCGCCCCCCACACCCACGGCAGACCCTGTGTCGCCGCAGCCGCCCACGCGGCAGCGTTCGCGAGAGACATCGCACGCCCTTCCCAGACAGGACTCCCCCAGGAGACCGCCGTGACGAACCTAGTGCCGACGCGGTCGCCACGACCGCGCGGCTGAGTAGTTTCCCCCGGCGCGACCGTCAGCCCCGATGTCCGATGAGCGTTATCGTTCACCGGCCCGAAATAAGGGCTGTGGCAGGATGGTGCGCGATACTCCCGATCTGAGAGGCACCATGGAACTCAGCGACTACATCCGGGTTCTGCGGAAGAACTGGCTGATCATCGTCGTCGCAACTCTCGTCGGGCTGGGGGCGGCCGCCGGATTCTCGCTGACCCGCACGCCCCTCTATGAGTCGCAGGCCTCAGTGGTCGTCTCGACCCAGTCCAGCGGCAGCGTGCAGGAGATCTCCCAGGGCTCGAACTTCACCCAGCAGCGCGTGGCGACCTACGTCAACGTGGCGACCAAGCAGCTCGTGCTCGATCCCGTGATCCGCGACCTCGGCCTCGACATGAGCGCCGGCGCCCTGGCCAAGAACGTCAACGTCAGCAGCGTGCTGAACACCACCTTCATCACGATCGCCGTGACCGATGCCGACCCGGTCAAGGCCGCCGACATCGCCAATGCCGTCGCGGCCCAGCTGCCGCTCGCGGTCCAGGAGATCGAGCCGTCCACCGGCGGCGAGAGCCCGGTGCGACTCACGACGGCGAGCACAGCGGTCCCCACGAATGTTCCGGTCAGCCCGAACGTCCCTCTGAACCTCGCGCTCGGTGCGCTCATCGGTCTCGCCGTCGGCATCGGCATCGCGGTGCTGAGGACGGTGCTCGACACCCGCATCCGCACCATCCGCGATGTCAACCAGATCACCGACCGCCCGATCCTCGGCGCGATCCCCTTCGACGCGAAGGCGGCGGAGCGTCCGATCATCATCCAGGCCGACCCTTACAACACGCGGTCGGAGTCGTTCCGGGCCCTGCGCACCAACCTGCAGTTCATCGAGATGGACGGCGGTCACTCCTTCGTGATCACCTCCTCCATCCCGAGCGAGGGCAAGTCCACCACGACCGTGAACCTGGCGATCGCCCTCGCGGATGCCGGAAAGCGCGTCGCTCTCATCGACACCGACCTGCGCAAGCCCAAGGTCGCCGAGTACCTCGGCATCGAGGGCGGAGCGGGGCTGACGGATGTGCTCATCGGCCGCGCGAAGGTCGGCGACGTGATGCTGCCCTGGGGCAAGCGCCCGCTGTTCGTGCTGCCGGCGGGCAAGGTGCCGCCGAACCCGAGCGAGCTGCTCGGGTCGCGTCAGATGGCGCAGCTGCTCGAGGCGATCAGCCGTGACTTCGACGTGGTGCTTCTGGATGCTCCCCCGCTGCTGCCGGTGACGGATGCGGCGATCCTGTCGCGCGAGACGACGGCGGCGATCCTCGTCGTCGCGGCGGGTCGCACGACGACCGGTCAGCTCACCGCGGCACTCACGGCTCTCGAGACGGTCGACGCCAAGGTCGGCGGCATCGTCATGAGCATGGTCCCCACCCGCGGACCGGATGCGTACGGATACGGCTACGGATACGGGTACGGCGGCTACGGGACGTACGGCACGCCTCCGGAGCCGGCACCGGCGAAGGCGAAGAACTCACGCAAGCGGGCGCCGGAGGACGACGCCGGCCTCGACGAGCTCGTGAAGGGCTCCTGAGCAGAGAGGCGTTCGTGCGATGTCCTCACGTCGTCGCCCGATTCATCGCTCCACCCCCGTCAGCCGTGCGCTGACGGGGGTTCTCGTTTCTGTCCTGGCGGTCGCCGCGATCGCACTCGCGGTGTTCGCGCTGACGCCGCGCACCCCGCCCGACACGCGCCCGCTTCGCACGACGACACCGTCCGTCACGCCGCCCGCCTCGTCGTCCCCCTCACCGTCCCCGACCGCATCCTCGTCCCCGCCCATCGCGCCGGTCGCGGCGCCCGGCGCCCAGGAGCGGTTCCTCGCCGTGGGTGCGCAGGCGATGTGGCGGGCGTCCGCCGGTGACTGCGGGACGGTTGCACCCCTGTTGGAGCGTTCCACAGACGGCGGTCAGACCTGGAGCGACGTCACGCCGCGCTATCTCGGCATCGGCGAGATCCTGCACGTGGAATCGTTCGTCGGGACGGAGGCGCGCATCGTCGCCCGCGTGGGCGACACCTGCGAGACGCAGGGGCTGCGCACCTTCACGCAGGGACGATTCTGGGAACAGGATGCGGCGACCCTCGCCGCGGCGACCTACGTCGACCCCGCGGCGTCCACCGTGATCGTGACCCCGTCAGGCCGCATCGAGGCGCCCTGCGCTGCACCCTCGGGCGCGCAGGGGGACGCCGGAGCGCTCACGATCGTGTGCGACGGCATCGCGCAGCACTGGGACGGCGGCACCTGGCAGGTCGTGGCGGAACGCGCGGTCGCCGCTGTCTGGACGACCGACGGTGCGCGCGCCGCGCGCACGGACCCCTCCTGCGCCGGCCTGATCGTCGGCGATAGCTGCCTCGCGGACGCCCCCGCCGGCCCCGCCGCCCTCGCGACGTCCGCCGACACCCTGTGGCTCTGGGCCGGCGACACCGTCCGCGCGCTTCCCTGACCGCGGTCGGCCGCGCGAGGTGCGGGCGGGCCGCGCCCGAACTCCTGCATATCGAGCCCGCACACCCCCCGACGACCCCGCACGCGCCGGATCTGCAGGAGTTCGGGCGCGCTGGAGGTTCGAGGGGCGCCGGTGGAGCTTCGGGTGCCGCCGATGGGGCTTCGGGGCGTGCCGGGGCTTCGTGGGCGCCGATGGGGCTTCGGGTGGCACCGGAGGCGGCATCGCGCTGGAGGCTGCGGTCGCGCCGTGCCCGAACTCCTGCAGATCGAGCCCGCACACCCCCGACGCCCCCGCACGCCCCGGATCTGCACGAGTTCGGGCGCGCCCGCGCCCCTGCCGCGCGGCATCCTCCCCCGGTGACCGGCACCCGCATGCGTTCGGGCCGGCGCGCATGCGCCACACTTCTGCACACCCGCCACGGTCATGGACGGGCGCGGATGCGGAAACCTGCGGCATCTGCGCACATGCGACGCAACTCGGGCGCCCCGGCCCGGGTACGCCGAAGCGGGCCGGGCCCCGAAAGACCCGCCCCGCTTCTCGGCTCGGTTCAGGCGCGGCGGCGCATCCGCGACATCAGCAGCCCCAGAGCCCCCACAGCGAGCAGGCCCGCCGCCAGCACGGCCCAGGGCAGCGGGTTCACACCTGTCGCGGGCAGCGACGCGGCCACCGGCGCACCCGGCGTCACCGGCACACCCGGCGCACCGGGCGCAGCCACGACGAGCGCGGACGTGGCGACGGCGGTGGACCCGCCCGCGCCGAAGCCGATGGCCACCAGGGTGTGCTCACCGGGAGCGAGACCCGTGGGGACCGTGACCTCGAACGACGCGGTGCCGTCGGCATCCGTCACCGCCGCACCCAGCAGGGTGGGCGTGGAGTACGCGAAGGCCTGCACGTTCGATCCCCCGAGGAAGCCGGAAGCCTCCACGGTGACCTTCTGCCCCGGCGTGACCGAGCTCACGAGATTGCCCGACGCGTCCACGAAGCGCACGCTCGTACCTTCGGTCGCAGCCGGCACCGTCTCGGGCGCGGCGTTGGAGAGCACGGCTGCGGATGCGGACACCGCCGGCTCGGCGGATCCGACCGACGTGGACGCCACGACCGAGAAGGTCATCGCTCCGGTCGGAAGACCCGTGATCACGCACGAGGTCTCGGTGGTGGTGCAGCTCTGGCCGCTCGGCACAGCGGTGACGATGTAGCTGACGGGTCCCGCACCGCCGTCGTCTTCGGATGCGGGCCACGAGACGAACGCCTGGAAGGCGCCCGGCACCACGTTGACGGTCTCGGGTGCCGCGGGGGCGACGGCATCGATGCGGATCTTGACCGTCGACGTCGCGGTGCCCGCCTCGGCGCCGGTGGCGGTGATGGTGAAGGTCGTCTTGTCGATCGCGTCGCCGGTCGGGGTTCCGCTGATCACACCGGTGCTCGCGTCGAGCGACAGTCCGGCGGGCAGCGTGGGGCTCACGGCGTAGGTGACCGGCCCCGAGAAGCCTGTCGCCGTCAGCGCCGAGGTCGGCTCGATGGCCTGTCCGTGCACAGCGGCGAGCGGCTGATCGGACGGAGAGAGCCCCGCCACCACGATCCCGAACTGCTGCGATGCGGTGAACGTGCCGTCGCTCGCGATGAGCGTGAACACGGTGCGCTCGATCGCCTCGCGCGGGCTTCCGGAGATGACCCCGGTCGCCGCATCCAGCTGCAGACCGCTCGGCAGCGCGGGTTCGATCGAGTAGGCGACGGAGCCCGGGAAGCCGGATGCGGTGGGAGCCGCGGTCGGGTCGATGGCCGTTCCGCGCGTCGCCTGGACGATGGCCGTGGCCAGCGCGAGGGCGGGCTTGATGGCCAGCGAGATCGTCGCGGTCGCCGTGGCGTCGCCAGCCGTTCCCGTGATCGTGTACTCCGTCGCCGCCTGCGCCGTCGTCGGCGTGCCGCTCAGGACACCCGTGGAGCCGTTGAAGGTCAGTCCCCGGGGTACGGCCGGGGCGATCGTGTACGTCACCGTGCCGTCGAAGTTCTCCGCCGTCAACGCGGAGGATGCGGGCATCGCCCTGCCGACGGTCGCGTTCAGCGTCTGGGTCGGGGGCGAGATCTCGGGCCGTGCAACGAGCGAGATGACGGACACGGTGCTGGTGTTCTGACTGCCGACATACGCGGTCGTGCTGTCCGGCGACACGGCGAGCTCGTACGGACTCGATCCGACGGAGACCGTGCCACGCGTGTCGGTGTCGGCGGTGTCGATGACCGTCACGGTGGACGCGCGGGAGCTGGCGACGAGGACGTGCGATCCATCGGGCGTCACGGCGACGCCGTAGGGCAGACTCCCCACGGTGAGGTCGGTGATCTTGGTCAACGCGACGGTGTCGATGACGCTCAGGGTGTCGGTGCCGCCGTTGGTGACGTAGGCGCGGGTGTTGTCGGGCGAGATCGCCACGCGGCGGGGGCCGTCTCCGACGGGGATCCGCGCGATCTGCTGCTGCGAGGCGAGGTCGACGACGGCGAGGTCCTCGGACTCGTAGTTCACCACGTAGAGACGCTTGCCGTCGGGTGAGACGGTGACGCCCCAGGGCAGAGAGCCGGTGAGCGTCGGAACCGTGCCGATCTGCGCGTTCGTCGCGGTGTCGATGACCGAGACCGAGCCGCCGTTGGCCGTGTACACCCGTGAACCGTCGGGCGAGATCGCGATGCCGCGGGGGCTGTAGCCCGTGTACCCGGTGACGTTGCCGATCAGCGTGTTGTCGACGAGGTCGAAGACCTTGATCGCGCCGCCGCTCCAGTCGGCGGTGTAGGCGCGCGTGCGGTCGGGGGTGACGACGATACCCATCATCGCTGCGCCACCGGCGATGGTGGTCTGCAGCTTCTGCTCAGCGGTGTCGATGATCGACACGCCCTGCGAGCCGTAGCTCGCGGTGTAGACACGGGAACCGTCGGCCGAGATGGTGAGCGCGGTCGGCGTCGATCCGACACCGATGGTGGCCGTCACCTCGGGAGCGAGTCCGGCGGCGTAGGCCGGCGTCGCCGCGAGCGCGGCGGATGCGGCCAGAGCCGCCGTCGTGACGCCGGCCGCGACGCGCCGCCATGCGCGGCGTCGAGGGGCGCGCGCGAGCACGCCGAGAAGGGGTGTATCAGTCATTGGAGCCTCTCGATCCCGGGCGCGCGCGTAGGAACAGAAGTGCGCGCGGGGTGTCTTCCGACACTACGAGCGAGTTGCTCCGCATCCGTCACCGGCGGCGAGGCACCGCGTAGAACTGCTCAGTCCACCCGCTGTCCACCCGTGCTTCACCTGCCGCCCCTTCGCCGACGTCTGCACGACCGCCCGCCCGCAGCACGCCTCAGCATCCACACGCGGTCTCACCCGCACCACCGATCGTGCAGACGTCGCGGCATGGCAGCCCGACGGGCCCCCGCCCGGGCCCGAGAGGCCCCCGCCCCGGCCCGAGAGGCCACACTTTCCCGCATCCGCCACAGTCATTGCCTGGCGCACCTGCGCAAAGGTGTCGCATCTGCGCACCTGCGACGCAACTCGAGCACCCGCACGGAGCCCCGGGGGGCACCTACCCGACGAGCGGGCCGCCGAGCTTCCAGTACCCGAGGAACGAGATGCGCTCCTTCGGCAACCCCCGTTCGGTGGTCAGGTGGCGGCGGATGCGGGTGACAGCCCCCGCCTCGCCGGCCAGCCACACGTATTCGGCATCCGCCACGCGCGCCTCGCGTACGGCCGCCTCGAGCGCCTCGCCGGCGACGGCCGCGCGCGCCACGAGCCGCACGTGCGCGCCGGCCGGCGCCTCGGGGCTCACGATGTCGTCGCGCGCGTCCCCCGCCTCCAGCAGCACCTCCGCACGGCCACCCTCGGGCAGGGTGCGCAGGATGTTGGCGATCGCCGGGAAGGCGGTCTCGTCACCGACGAGCAGCCACCGCGTGGCCCCGGGAGGCGCCTGCCAGTGCAGGCCGTATCCGGTCCAGCCGTTGCGCCGGTCGGGTCCGGTGATCCACAGACGCTCCCCCGGCGTCACTTCCGCAGCCCACGCGGATGCGGGACCGGGCGGATCGTGCAGGAGCACATCCACGTCGATCTCACCCTGCTCCGGACGGATCGCCGACGGCGTGTAGGTGCGCAGCACGTTGCGCTCGGTCTCGGGCAGCGCCTTCCAGCGCGCGTACCACTGGGACGGATGCGGTGTCGGCTGCGCCATGAGTCCGAAATCGGCGAGGCTCCCGTCCGGCAGGGGAAGCACGAGCTTGATCCGCTGATCCAGGCCCCACGGGGCGAAGTCGCGGAGTTCGGGCGCTCGGAGCGTGAGCCGCCGCCATCCCGGCGCGATGGCGCGCGCTTCCGCCACGGTCACGGCGAAGGCGCTGTACTCCCAGGGCCGCATCATGCACCTCCGAGCGGCACGACGAGGGGTCCGCCGGTCACCGGGTCGGCGATCACCATGTTGGGCAGGCCGAAGACCTGCTCCACCCGTTCGCTGGTCACGACCTCGGCGGGTGTCCCCTCGGCGACGATGGCGCCGTCGCGCATCGCCACGATGTGGCTGGCGTAGCGGGCGGCGTGGTTCAGGTCGTGCAGCACGGCGACGATGGTGCGCCCCGCGCGGTTCAGCCGCCCGAAGAGCTCCATGAGCTCCACCTGATGCGCGATGTCGAGGAAGGTGGTGGGCTCGTCGAGCAGCAACAGGTCGGTCTGCTGCGCGAGCACCATCGCGACCCAGACGCGCTGGCGCTGCCCGCCCGAGAGCTCGTCGACCTGGCGCGACGCGAGCTCGCGGGTGCCCGTCGCGTCGAGCGCCTCGTCGACCGCACGCTCGTCCGCATCCGACCAGCGCCGGATGAGGCCCTGGTGCGGGTAGCGCCCGCGGGCGACGAGGTCGGCGACGGTGATCCCCTCCGGGGCGATCGCGGTCTGCGGCAGGAGCCCCAGCCGCCGGGCGACTTCCTTCGCGGGGTAGGCGGAGATCGCCCGCCCGTCGAGCACGACGTTTCCGGACTGCGGCGCGAGTAGGCGCGACAGTCCCCGCAGCAGCGTCGACTTGCCGCACGCGTTGGGGCCGATGATCACGGTGAACGAGCCGTCGGGCACGCTCACCGTGAGATCGGACACCACCATCCGGCGGTCGTACGCGAGGCTCACCCCTTCGGCGACGAGGCGAGGGGCGGGCGGATGCGGGGACTCAGGCACGGCGACGGATCTCCTGGATGATCGTGACGACGAGGTAGATGCCGCCGAGCGTGACGGTGACGACACCGGCGGGCAGCACGACGGGAAGCAGGTGCTGCGCGATCACGTCGGAGGCGAGCAGCAGCAGCGCGCCGACGAGGGCGGCGAGCGTGAGAGAGAGGTACGGCGTGCGCGCGAGACGCCGCGCGATCTGCGGCGCCGCGAGCGCGACGAAGGCGATGGGACCGACCACGGCGGTGGCGATCGAGACCAGGCCGACGCCCAGCAGCAGTGCCGTGCTGCGAACGAGGACGGGGCGTGCCCCCGTCGCGGCGGCGACGTCGTCGCCGAGGTCGAGCTGGCGCAGGCGCGGCACGAGCACCGCGGCGGCGATCAGCAGCGGCACGGCGCAGGCGAGCGCGCCGCCGAGCGGAGCGGCGGTGATGCCGCCCAGCGAGCCGGCTCCCCAGGCGGACGCGAACATCGCGGTCTCGAGTTCGACCTGCAGGAGCATCCACGTGTTCAGCGAGGCGAGCATGGCCGAGATGCCGATGCCGATCACGATGAGCCGGAAGCCCTGCACGCCGCCGCGTCGGGCGAGGGCACCGATCACGAGCGCGACGCTCACGCCGCCGACGACGGCACCGATCGTCAGAGCGGGCCAGCTGCTCGAGACGAGGGTGAGGGTCAGCAGCATGCCGGCGAAGGCGCCGTTGGACAGGCCCAGGATGTCGGGGCTCGCGAGCGGGTTGCGCGTGACGGTCTGGAAGAGCGCACCGCTGACGGCGAGCAGCGCTCCCAGCGCGACGGCCGCGAGCGTGCGGGGCAGCCGCCACTCGAGCACGACGGTGCGATCGAGGTCCGTCCCGCCCCCGGCGAACGCGGTGAGCACCTGCCCCGGATCGAGCGCGTACGAACCGAGACCGAGCGAGACGACGGCGAGCGTGCCCACGGCCGCGGCGAGCGCGACCCCCACGACCACGCTCCGCGCGCGCAGGCGGATGCGGAATCCCCGGTATCCGACCTCGAGCCGGCGGTAGCCGGCATCCACGAGCGCACTCATCCGAGCCCGCTCACGCGACGGCGCATCGCCAGGGCGATGAGCACGGGCGCCCCGACGAAGGCGGTGACGATGCCGGCCGGCATCTCGGCGGGGGCGATGAGCACGCGCCCGAGCACGTCGGCGGCGAGCACGACCACCGGTGCGAGCACGACCGAGACACCCAGGATGATGCGCTGGTCGACGCCGAACACCCACCGTGCGACGTGCGGCACCATGAGCCCGACGAACGCGATCGGGCCGACGAGCGCCATGGCCGCGCCCGCGAGCAGGGTGACGGCGATGACGACGAAGACCCGGATGCGGCGCACGTTCGCTCCGTGGGACCGGGCGACGTCGTCGCCGAGGGCCAGCGCGTTGAGTCCCGGCGCGACGCCGAACGCGATGATCAGGCCCACGGCGATGAAGGGGACGATCGCGACGAGCGCATCGGCTCCGGCGCCCAGCAGGCTCCCGGCGTGCCAGCTGCGCATGGCGTCGAAGGCGTCGGGGTTGCTCAGCGTCATCCCCGTGACGAGCCCCGAGAACACGGCACCGAGCGCGACGCCGGCGAGGGTGAGCCGGATCGGGTCGGCGCCCCCGCGCCCCGACGAGCCGATGAGGTACACGCCGAGCGTCACGACGAGAGCCCCGGCGAAGGCGAGCCACACGAAGGATGCGGGATCCCGCATCCCGAGGAACGCGACACCGAGCGCGACGGCGAACGCCGCGCCCGCGTTGACCCCGAGGATGCCGGGATCGGCGAGCGGGTTGCGCGTGAACGCCTGGATGAGGGCCCCTGCGACGCCGAGGGCCGCACCCGCGGCGATGCCGGCGAGCGTGCGCGGCACCCGCAGTTGCCACACGATGTACTGCGATTCGGGGGTGCCGCCGCCCGCGAGCGTGTCGAGGACGACGCGGGGCGACAGCGGGTTGGCCCCAAGCGCGAGCGACAGCAGGATCGCGGCGACGAGCGCGCCCACGAGCGCGAACGCGCCCACGGCGACGCGCAGGCTTCGAGGCCGTGCGCGCCGCCGTGAGCGGGCCGCGAGAGTGAGGGTCACCGAGCGTTCGAGAGGTACTTCTCGATGTCGTCGAGCACCTTCATCGCGCCCTTGGGCCCGACACCGGAGACCCAGTAGCTGGTGTCGACCAGAGTGACGTCAGGGAACTCCGCGGCATTCTGTGTGATGGCGGCGGGAATCAGCGAGGTGTCGGCGACGTCGGTCGCGGTCACGAACACGTGGTCGGCCTTCGCCTGCAGGATGTTCTCCGGCGAGATGTCGGCCTGGATGCCGTCGGCCCAGTCCTGGTCGGGAATGGTGAAGCCGACGCACTCGAGCAGGCTGCCCGCGAAGGACGTGGGACCGTACAGGCTCAGCGTCGTCTCGTCGCGGGGACGGATCAGCTGCGCGGTCTGGCCGTCGACGGCGTGCTCCTTGCCGATCTCGTCGCAGCGCGCGTCGACGTCGCCGAGGAGCGTCTGGACCTCGTCCTTGTGTCCGAGCGCGTCGCCGATCAGCAGGGCGTTGTCGCGCCAGGGGTCGGCCTGGGTCGCGATGAAGACGGTCGGCGCGATGGCGCTGAGCTGGTCGTACAGCTTCGAGTGGCGGGCCTCGGTGCCGAGGATGAGGTCGGGCTTGAGGGCCGCGATCGCCTCGAGGTCGGGCTCCGGCACGGTGCCGACAGGTTCGACCCCGGAGGCGTCGAGGTAGGCGGGGATGCCCGACACGTTGCTCGCGACGGCCGCTCCCACCGGGGTGATGCCGAGGGCGACGGCCGTGTCCAGTTCGAGCGGCTCGAGGGTCACGACCCGCTGCGGGTCGGCGGGCACCTCGGTCGTGCCGCGCGCGTGCGTCACCTCGTGCGTGGAGGCGGCGGCCGGAGTGGATGCAGCGGGCTCAGCGGATGCGGCGGAGCAGCCGGCCAGGCCGAGAGCCGCGACCGCGGCCAGCGCGAGGGCAGCGAGGGAACGGGGACGAGCGGGCATGCGGCCGCCTTTCGGGTGATGCGTTCGGGACCCCGCCGTCGCGCCGCGACGAGCAGGTAAGCACAGCCTAACCAACCTCGCCGCCCCCTCTCGACCTCCATCCACACCCGCCCCACGACGTCTGCACGACCGATCGCCCGCCGGGCACCCCACGAGCCACATGTAACCCCACCCGCCCCACCCGCCGTGCAGATGTCGCGGCACCGACGGGGCGGACGACGAGGAGGTGGGCGAATCGGCGGGTGAAAAGGCGGCGACTCCCGCATCCGGCGGCGCGAAGCCGGGTTACGTTCACGTCGCCGGACGCACCCGACGCACCGGCCCAGAATTCGCTCCGGACTGGGGGCAGTGGGGTGGGGCAGCGACGCCTCACCCCACTGGACTCGTCGACCCCTCCTTCTCCGGCGGCCAGACGATTCGAGACAGCCATGACACCGGATGCGGCGACCCGGGCGCAGCCCGTGTCCGCGTACGAAGCGGCGGTGCGGGCCCTGCTGTCGCCGCTGCCGGGCGAGCCGATCCTGGCGGCATCCGATCGCGAGGCACTCTTCGCCGCGTCCTCCCTGCCGTCCGGCATCCCCGGGGCGCGTTTCGTCGTCTCCGCCGGCACGATCGTCGCCCTTCTCGGCAGCGGACGCCATTCCCGCGCGGCGGAGACCGCCGCCAAACTCGCCGCCGAGGCGGACGAGTTGCGGGCGCACACGGCGCCCTCGCTGCTGCCGGACGTGTACAGCGCGATCGGCGACGGCCTGCTGGCGGTCGGCGAGACCCGGCACGCGCACCGATACGCGGACGCGGCGGCGCGCATGGCGCACGAGCACGGCCGCGACGCGTCGGCCTACCGCGCACAGGGGATCGTCGCGCTCGCCCTGGCCATGAGCGGCGAGCACGCGGCGGCGGCCGATGTGATCGCCGGCGCCTCCACCCTCGCCCATCGCTACGGCTGGCCGAGCTCCGACGCCGCCTACCATCTGCTGCTCGCACGCGCCCTGCGTGCGGAGGCGCGGGGGGATGCGGCGGACCTGCAGGCCGTGGCGGAAGAGATGCGGGGCTCGGCATCGGATGTGCGCTGGCTGCTCTCGTCGTGGGCGGTGTCGGCAGTCGCGGCGCTGCTCGACGGCGACAGCGCCGCGGCCATCGCGCACTCGCGTCAGGTGACCTCGACCGTCGCCGCGGGCAGCGCACCGCCCGCGCTGCGCGGCTTCGCGCTCGGCGCCCACGCCGATGCCCTCGTGCTGCGCGGAGAACCCTCGCGGGCGCTCGCGATGCTCGACGGCGAGTCCTCGACGATGGATCACTGCGTCTGCCTCGATGGACTGCGCGCGGGCGCCTACCTCCACCTGGGGGATCTCTCGGCGGCGCTGCGCGCGACGGCACCGTGCATGCGAGGCGCCGCACGCCACTCGCACCGGACCCTCGGCCGGGTGCTGCTCACGCGTGCGCTGGTGTTCGAGCGGCTCGGAAGGCGCGACGCGGCAGCGGCGTCGCTCGAGGATGCCCTGAGCGTGTGGACCGACACCCGGGAGGCCTTCGTCTCCCCGCTGCTTCCGCTGCGCGAGGTGGCACCGGTCGCGGCGACGCTCGTGCGCAGGCCCGCACTGCAGGAGCGCTTCGCGCAGATCCTGGCCCGCGCAGACACCGGCACGCGCGCCCCCGTGCGCACGGCGACGCCGCCCCTGCTGCTCACCCGACGCGAGCGCGAGGTCGCCTACGCCCTGCGTACGAGCAGCCACGCGACGAACGCGGAGCTCGCAGCATCCCTGCACGTGTCGGTCAACACGCTGAAGACGCAGCTGAAGACGCTCTATGCCAAGGTCGGCGCCCACGAGCGCCGCGGCGCGGTGCGGATGCTGGAGTCCGTCGGCTTCTACGACGTCCCCTTCGACGCCCGCTGACGCCGCCTCCGCATCCGACACCGCATCCGGCACCGCTCTGCCGCAGCACACCCGAGGCCGACCCGGCCACACCCGGCCGCGCCATCGGCTGCGTTGCGCGCCCGAACTCCTGCAGGATCGGCCCGTGGCCGCCCGCCCGGGCCCCGCAACCCGGCTTTGCAGGAGTTCGGGCGCGCCCAGCCGGCCTGCCCGGGTTAACCCTCGGGTGAGTCCGGCGGGCCGCATCCGCCGCCTCCCTCACCTGCCCTCACCCGATCGACGCCGCGATCGACGCATCGCGGATACGTCAGGTGACGGGCGGGGTGATCTTGCCGAGCGACCCGATGGATGCGGCCGACGCCCCGGCAGACTGCGTGCCGGACGGCGTGTACGAGGCGCGCGTCTGCCCGGCATCCACGCGTTCCCGGAACGCGCGGCCCCGGATTCCGTCCCTTGTGAAAGGCTCGCGATGCGATCACCCTCCCCCCGTTCCGCCGCCGTGCGGCTCACCGCGGGCACCACCGCGGTGGCCGTCGTGGCGGCGCTGTGCACGTTGGCCGGCGCGAGCGCCGCGTCGGCGGCCGGCTCGACCTCCGGCACCGTCAGTGGCCTCGCGTTCCGCGACTTCGCCGCCAACGGCGTGTACGACACCGGCAACAGCCCCGCCAGCGGCCTGGCCAACGACCTGCCGCTTGCCGGCGTGGGCGTCACCGCGGTCGACCGCGACGGCACGGTCGTTGCCACCGCCACCACCGACGCGTCGGGCGCCTACACACTGGCGGTCTCGGGAGCAGCGACGGACAGCGTCCGCGTCGAGTTCGCCCTCTCCGCGGCGCAGCTGTCGGAGGGCTACTTCCCCGGCGCGCACGGCGCCGACAGCGGCACCAGCGTGCAGTTCGTGCAGCTGGGAGCGACGGATGTGGACTTCGCGGCCCTCGTGCCGGAGGACTACATCCAGCCCGCACCGCAGGTCGCCGTGGCGGCACAGATCGGTGGCGACCCGTCCGGCCGCGGCAGCACCGACTACAACGGCATCGTGAGCGTCGACTGGTGGGCGAGCTCTTCCTCCTCGCTCGCCAAGATCGATGACACGACCGTCGCCGGGACCGGCACCGGTGCGATCTGGGGCCTCGCCTACGACGCGAAGAAGGACGTCGTCTACTCGTCCGCCGTGCTGCGCCGGTTCGCCGGCCTGGGCGAGGGCGGGCTCGGCGGGGTGTACGCGACGGATCGCGCGACCGGACAGACCACCCTCCTGGCAGACCTCGAGCATCTCGGCATCGACGTCGGCGCCGCCGACCTCAGCGCGGCCCTCGGGTTGGCGCCGACGGCGGATGCGGCGGATCAGAACGCCGCGAGGGGCCTTGTCTCCGACCCCGACGTCGCCACGTACGACCACGAGGTCTACGGCCTTGTCGGCAAGACGGGCATCGGCGGCATCGCGTACTCGGCGGAGCTGGGCCGCCTGTTCGTCGTGAACGTGCACGAGAACACGCTCCTGTCGATCGCGCCTCCGGCCGGCGGCGACGCCCCCACGGCGTCCGATGTCACGACGACCCCCTTGCCCTCGCCCGCGGCCGCGGGATCCAGCTGGCATCCCTGGGCGGTCAGCGTGCACCGTGGGCTCGTCTATGTCGGCGGCGTCACGAGCCCGGATGCGGGCACGGACCGCTCCGGCCTGAGCGCGCTGGCCTACACCTCGCCCGCCGCCTCGGCGGGAACCTGGACGCCGGTGCTCTCGGTGCCGCTCGATTACGCGCGTGGCTCTGCGTTCGGCGACGGCAACGGCGGTCCCAACGCCACGCACTGGAACGTGTGGCAGGACGAGTGGGATGCGAGCCTCATCGCGACCAGCGGTGACGCGATCACCTTCCCGCAGCCGATCTTCGCGTCGATGAGCTTCAACGCCTACGGCGAGATGGAGCTGGGCTTCAGCGACCGGTTCGGCGCGCAGAACGGTCAGAACAACTACCGTCCCGACCCGGCCGAGTCCGACCCTGCCACCTACCGCACCTACTCGGCGGGTGACGCTCTCGTGGCCGCCCCCGACGGCACGGGTGCGTTCGTCCTCGAGTCCGACGGCGCCGTCGGCGGGCGCACGGCCGCCTGGGCAGGCCCCGTCTCGGCCGGTGCCGGCAACGGTCAGGGTCCGGGCGGTGGCGAGTTCGTGCAGGACTACGCGATGGGTCACGGCGCAGGCGCCACCGATGCGCAGCAGGAGATCATGTCGGGGGCCACGGCGGCCGTTCCCGGTCTGGGTCTCACGATGCGCACGATCGTCGACGTACCAAACCTCTCCGGCAACCCGCCGTACGAGTTGCAGGACGGCACGTCCGGCCTCGGGTGGTCGCGCGCCTCCGACGGCAGCATGAGGCAGGCCAACGTCGTGGAGGGTGTCGGCTTCGCCAAGGCGGGCGGCCTCGGCGGCGTCGCGGTGCTGGCGCGGCTCGCTCCGGTCGAGATCGGCAACCGCGTGTGGTTCGACGCCGACCAGGACGGCATTCAGGATGCGGACGAGCCCGCCGTCGCGGGTGTGACGGTGTCGCTGACGGATGCGTCGGGCAACCCGGTCACCGACGCCGACGGCAACCCCGTCGCACCGGTCGTGACGGGCCCCGCCGGCGAGTACTACTTCACGAACCTCGCGCCGAACCGCAGCTACACGGTCACCTTCGCGACACCCACCACGGGCGCCTGGGACGGCGGTCCGACGTTCGGTGAGGTGCCGTGGACGGCGATGTCGTTCACCGGCCAGGCGCAGGGGTCCGACCCCGCGACCGACTCGAACGTGAACTCCTCCGGTGTCGCGACGGTCGGCGTGGGCGGACCCGGTCAGAACGATCACACGATCGATGCCGGCCTCGTCGCCGACGTCACGTTCACCGTCACGAAGCGGATCGCCGCGGGAAGCCCGGCGCCGCTGGCGGGGCAGACGTTCACGATCGATGTGGCCGGGCGCGACTTCCGCGGTCTCGACTACGCGGTCGCACCCGCATCCGTCGACCTCGCGGCCGATGCCACCTCTCCCGCGATCACCGCTCCGGTCGGCACGAAGGTGCGGGTGAGCGAGTCGGGCGACGATTCGATCGCCTCGTACGTGGCGACGTACGGCACCCAGACTCCGGATGCGGACGGCTACGCGCTCGTGGTCGGAACGGGGACCGCCCCGACCGCCGTGGAGGTGACCAACACGCTCCGCCAACCCGGCACGTTCTCGATCGCGAAGGCGCTCGATGACCCGTCGGTGTCGCTGAGCGAGCTGGGCGCCACGACCTTCACGGTCGCGGTGGCCGTCAACGGGACCGCGGCCGGCACGGTGCAGCTGTCGTCGGCGAACGGCTTCGCGTACTCCTCCGGCGCCTACCCGGTGGGCACCCGCATCACCCTCACCGAGACCGGCGAGACCGGCTCCCCGGTGTGGGCCGACTGGGGCACACCTTCGTGGAGCACCGGCGACGCTGATGGCGACGGCACGGCCGAGATCGTCGTGGGCGAAGGGGCGAACGCCGCCCTCACCCTGACGAACGACATCACCGTGCTGACCGGCGGGTTCGACGTGCTGAAGGACGTCACCGGCTCCGGCGCCGATCGCGTGCCGGACGACTTCACCTTCACGCTCGAGTACAGCGTCGACGGCGGCACCACGTGGGCGCCGCTGGAGCTGACCGACGGTCAGACGGTGGACGGCCCGCAGAACCTGCGCGTCGGCACGGTCGTGCAGGTGCGCGAGGTCGCTCCCACCGGCCCCGCGGACGTCACCTGGCAGACGCCGGTGTTCAGCGGCACGGGCGTGACGCCCGGTCAGCCGGCGACGCTCACGATCGGCGCGGCGGGCGAGGTGCATGTGCTGCTCGAGAACCCGACCGAGCCGAGCAACGGGCAGTTCTCGCTGCTGAAGGACGTCACGGGCCCGGGCGAGCCGCTGCTGGCTGCGGGAACGGTGTTCCCGGTCACCTACAGCTACCCCGGTCAGCCCGGCGGAGCCCAGACGGTGAACCTCACCAACGGCACCCCGTGGTCCTCCCCCGCGCTCCCGACGGGCACGGTCGTGACCGTGACCGAGGGCGCTCCCACCGGCGGCCTGCCTGACGGCGCGAGCTGGGGCACGCCCTCGCTGGAGATCGACGGCGTCGATGCCCCCAACGGCGCGACGCTCACGATCGGCGCCGACAGCACAGTGGCCGTGGTCGTCGACAACCCCACCGACGTCACCCCGAGCGTCGAGCTCACCAAGGGTGATGGGGATGCGGGTTCCGCCACGATCGTGCACGAGGCCGATTCGGTCGACACCGGTGAGGCGTACCGTCCGGGCGAGACCCGGTCGATCGTGATCCGGGTCACGAACACGGGCCCCGAGCCGCTGCGCGAGGTCGACCTGAGCGATCTCACGACGGCGGGCGGCGCGATCACGTCGCTGCGGTGGAGCTTCCCCGACCTCTCGTCGACGGATGCGGTGTGGGACGCCGCATCCGGAACGTGGAGCGCGGCGTGGGGCGCCACCTTCGAACCGGGCACGACGACCTGGGCCGTGGGCGACGTCATCGTGGGTACCGCGACGCTGACCATGAACGGCTCGGACGATCCGCACCAGGACATCGCGTCGGTGTCGGCGAAGGGCGCGTTCTCGGGCAAGACGGTCGGCGACGACAACCCGTACAACGCGTTCACGGGCGGCATCCAGGTGATCAAGTACGACGGCCAGAAGCCCGACCCGCTCGTGGGCGGTCCCGGCGGCTGGATCACGCCGACGAAGCCGCTGGTGAATGAGGCGCAGGACGCGAACACGCCGCAGACCGCGGTCGCGTACCCGGTCGACAAGGCGCAGAAGGTGCGCTGGGTCGTCACCAACACGGGCAAGACGTGGCTGACGAACCTGACGCTGGTCGACGTCACCTCCGACGCTCCCGCCATCGGCAGCGACTGGACGGCGGACCTGTCGGCCTTCGGCGGACCGTCCGACTACTCCTTCGTGAAGGACGGGGCGTGGGCCGGACTCTTCCCGCCGGGAGCATCCTTCTTCGCGGAGGGCACGCTGAAGCTGCCGGGTAACGCCACGCACGCCGACACGGTCACGGTGACGGGAACGCTCGTCGTCCCCAAGCCCGACCCGACGACGGGCCTTCCGACCACCGAGCCGCTGCTCGACGACTCCGGCAATCCGGTGATCGCGAAGGACGGCTCCGGCTCACCGATCGTCTTCACCGACGACGACCCGTTCCACGCTCGCACTCCCGCGCCCCCGCTGGCGATCACGGGTAGCGAGGTGCCGTGGGCGGCCGGCGGCGTGGCCGCGGTGATGTTCCTGCTAGGTGCAGGAATCGTCATCCTGGCCGGGTGGCGTCGCCGCACCCGAAGCGGTCACTGACCCACCCTCCTTCACGCCCGCAGGCGCCCTTTTCAGGGCCCTGCGGGCGTGACCCTTCTCCCCGCGAAAACCTCTCCCCCAGCCTCTCGCCGCCGGCCAGCCGAAACACCGTCCTCACGCCCAGAGCATCGCCTCCACGTCGTCCACGAGCGCCGGCGCACCGCCCGCCATCGCGATCCGGTCGCCGATCCGACGGGATGCGGCGGCGTACCGCGGATCGGTCAGCACACGGTCGACGGCGCGGCCGATCTGCGACGGCGACGGGCGCCCGGTGCCGAGGCTGACACCGGCGCCGGAGAACTGCACGCGCGCCGAGGTCTCGACCTTGTCCTCGCTGTCGCCGGCCACGACGATCGGCACCCCGTGACGCATGGCCTGGTGCAGGCCGCCGTATCCGCCGTTCGTGACGAAGACGCTCGTGCGCGGCAGCAGGCGGTCGTAGGGCAGGTAGTCCGCGGCGAACGCGTTGCGCGGCAACGGCGGCAGATCGGATGCGGCCCGGCCGCCGGCCGTGAGCACCACTTGCACCGGGCGGTCGGCGAGGGCCTGCAGCGACGGGCCGATGAGCTCGGAGAAATCGGTGTTCGCAACGGTCCCCTGCGTCACGTGCACGACGGGCACGTCCGGGTCGAGCCGGTCGATGAGCTCTCCGGCGGATCCGCTGGATGCGGCGGGCGCCGCCATCGGGCCGTAGAAGCGGAGGTGCGCGGGCGCGTCGCTGCGCGGGTACTCGAATTCGGCGACCGTGAACTGCGCGAGCAGATCGCTGCGCGCGAGAACGTCCATGAAGAAGGCGCCGTCGAGCCCCGGGGCGTCGAGCCGGGCGAGCAGGTCATCGAGCGCGCGATGGGCGCCCGACAGCACCCAGCGGGCTGAGCGGTTGAGCACCGCATCCCGCATCCGTCCGGCGGCACGCCAGCGCGCCGGCACGATACCGAGTCCGTAGGGCGGGCAGTCCCGGCTGGAGAACCCGGCGGGACCCACGCCGCACATGACGACGAGCGGCCGTTCGGATGCGGGGCGCGCGAGCAGCCCCTGCACGCCGAGGAACGTCATGTCGTGGAAGACGACGTCGACGGGCTCTTCCTCGAGGAGGGCGTCGAGCTTCTGTGCGGCGGGCAGCGCCGGGCGCACGAAGGCCTCCTCCACGCCGGCGTTGATGGTCGCGATGCCGCGGTTGCGTCCGGTGGCCCCGACGGCGTCGAGCGTGTCCGCCTCGGCCGGGAGGGCGACGAAGTCGACGCCCGCAGCCCGCACGCGGTCCTCGTACCGCGAGCCGGTCAGCATCCGCACCCGCCACCCGCGGCGCAGCAGCTCCCGCCCGACGACGAGCATCGGGTCGACGTGGCCCACCGCGGGCATCGCGCAGAGCAGCGCGGACCGATTCGTAATTGACATGTTCGCCACACTAATGGATATTGAGGCACACCAACAGATCCGGGGAGGACCGATCATGAGCACAGTAACCACGCAGACGACCACGAAGCATCCCGCCTTCGCCGAGACGGATGCGAGGGCATGGGCGCGATGGGGCGGCGGCCTGATCGCGGCGGGCGGCGCACTCCTGCTCGCGGCGACAATGGTCGAGGTCGGACTCCGCACCGAACCGACCGGCCCTGCCCTGCCGCTGTTCGCCGTGCTGTTCCTGGCGAGCGCGGCGATCCTCGCCGCGTCGATGCTGCCCCTCGCGCTGGGCACGATGGCGGCGAACGGGATCACGGGGAACCGGGTGCGGGGAACCTTCGCGCTGCTCGGCTTCGGAGCCGTGTTCTTCGCGAATCAGCTCGTCTATTACGTGATGACCTACGGCACGCCGGGCGGCGCGGACGCGGCGCTCGGATGGCTGCCGCTCACCCTCGGGATCGTGCAGCTCGTGCTGCTGACCGTCGGCGCTGTGGGCGCCGTGCGCGCCGGGATCGCGACCGGTGCGGCACGGTGGGCCCTGCTGGCGCTGGCCGCGGTCGTGGCCGTCACGGGCGGGATCGCCTCGGCGAGCGATGACGTGGCGACCGTCACGATCGCGCTCGTGTCGTCGTGCGTGGCGCAGATCGTCGTCGGCGTGGTGTTCCTGGCTGCGCGTCCGGCCACGAGCGGCGGTACGGTCTGAGGATGCCCCGCGCGTACCACTCCCCCCGCCGCGAGGCCGAGGCGGCGGCGACGAGGGCGGGCATCGTGGCGGCCGCGGCGAGGCTGTTCATCCGAGACGGCTACGCGGCGACGTCGATGAAGGCGATCGCCGCGGAGGCGGGCGTCTCGGCGCAGACGGTGCAGCTGCACGGCCCGAAGCACGCCCTGCTCATCGCCGCGTTCGAGACGTCGTTCGCCGGCGATGAGGGGACGCACTCGCTCACCGAGCGTCCCCTCATCGCCGAGATCATGGCCGAGCCGAAGTTCGAGACCGCGCTCGATCGCTATGTCGCGTTCCTCACCGAGGCCAACCGGCGTTCGGCGGCGATCGTGCAGGCGATGATGGCGGCGGCGGATGCGGACGCCGCCGCTCGCGCGGCCTACCTCGAGCTCGAGGAACGGCGCCAGCGCGACATGCGACTGAGTGCGGGGTGGTTCACCTCGCGGGGTCGCATCCCGGAGGCGGCGGTGGATGTGGCGGCGGACGTGCTGGGGCACCTGACGGGCCCGGCGACCTATCTCCACTTCACACACGCGCGCGGATGGTCCGACGAGCAGTACGCGGCGTGGGTCGCGACCCAGCTCACCCGCCTCGCCGAGGCCCTCCCGCCCGCCGGTCGCTGAGCGAGCGCAGCGAGTCGAATCGCCCCGCGGTACGCAGAACTACTCACCCGCGGCCAGATTGCAACACGTCCCCATTCCGCGCGGGATCAGGACAGTATGTGCTTGTCCCCCATTCGGTGGACTGTGTCCAACGAACCGATCACCGTAACATCGCACGCAGAGACGCGCCCCATGAATCCAGATGAATCACCCGACACATCACCGTCACATTCACCTGATAACGTGCGGCCCGTCAGCAAGGCACGACTGATGAAGGGGGAGGATGTGTCGACCGATTTCGAGGTCGACGCGACGACGGAGTCGCGGATAGCGAAGAACGCGTCACCGTCTCTTCCCGACCATTTCCTGCTCCCCAAGACTCCGGCAACGGCTCCGCAGCCCGTCATCTCGGATGCGTCCCGCCAGGCTCTCACGACCGGCCCGATCCTGACATCCCAGCGGATGCCGAAGAACTGGCGCCGTGGCTATCAGCGGCGCCTCTGGATCAGCGACCTGCTCGCTGTCGTGTGGGTGGTCTACGGCACCCAGATCGCGTGGTTCGGTCTGGGCAACGCTCAGGTCGTCCTCGCCCACGACTCCCGCTGGACGGACCTCTCTTATTGGGTGTTCTCCGCGATCCTCGTGATCGCGTGGATGGGGGCCCTGTCGTGGAGCGACTCCCGCAGCCCCCGAGTGTTCGGCACCGGCTCTTCCGAGTACGTGCGCGTCGCGGATTCGAGCCTGCGCCTGTTCGGCGCGGTCGCGATCGTCGCCTTCCTGTTCCAGATCGACCTGGCGCGCGGATTCCTGCTCATCAGCCTGCCGCTCGGCATCCTCGTTCTCCTCGTCGTGCGCTGGCTCTGGCGGCAGTGGCTGATCGCGCAGCGGTCTGTGGGCGAGTACGCGGCCCGGGTGCTGTTGGTCGGCTCGGTCGAGTCGGTGGCGAACATCGCTCGTGAGCTCGCCCGCACGCCGAGCGCCGGCTACAAGGTGGTCGGCGCATGCACGCCCACAGGCAAGGTCGGCGCGCTCGTGCCGGGAACCGACATCCCGATGATGGGAAGCGTGAACGCGGTGGACCGCGCCATGGAGCGCGCCGGCGCCGACACAGTCGCGGTCACCAGCACCGACGAGCTGCCGCCGACGAAAGTGAAAGAGATCTCCTGGGGGCTGCAAGCCGGCCGCCAGCACCTGGTGCTCGCGCCGAGCATCGTCGATATCGCAGGCCCGCGCCTGCACACCCGCCCCGTCGCCGGACTCCCCCTGATCCACGTCGAGACGCCGCGCTTCAGCAAGGGCCAGCTCTTCCTGAAGCGCACGGTCGACATCCTCGCGAGCACGATCGGCGTGGTCCTGCTCAGTCCCGTTCTCGCCTTCCTCGCCATGAGCATCCGTCTGTCGTCGGAGGGCCCCGTGCTCTTCCGTCAGACACGCATCGGACGCGGCGGCCGCGAGTTCACGATGCTCAAGTTCCGCTCGATGGTCACCAACGCCGAGGAGCTGCTCGAGAACCTGCAGCGCCAGCGGCGCGAAGAGGGCATCGATTCGGGCAACGAAGTGCTGTTCAAGATGAAGAACGACCCGCGCGTCACGCCCATCGGGCGCATCATGCGCAAGTTCAGCCTCGACGAGCTGCCGCAGTTGTTCAACGTGATCGGCGGCTCGATGTCGCTGGTCGGGCCGCGCCCGCCGCTGCCGAACGAGGTCGAGCAGTACGCCACGCACGTGCACCGCCGCTTCCTCGTGAAGCCCGGCATCACCGGCCTCTGGCAGGTGAGCGGCCGCTCCAGCCTCTCGTGGGAAGAGACGGTGCGTCTCGATCTCTCCTACGTCGAGAACTGGTCGCTGCTCGGCGACTTCGTCATCCTCACCAAGACCGCCAAAGCCGCACTCGCCCCCGGCGAGACGGCGCACTGACAGACGGCCCTCCGGTCTGCAGCCGCGCGCTCCGTTCCGGGCGCGCGGCTGCAGATCACCGCGCAGCGACCTGGCTCGTGAGAGTCGCGAGGTTCTCGCGCGCCTCGGCGAGACGCTCGCTCACGAACGCACCGCGCTCGAGCAGGCCGCCAATCCTCGGAATGGCGTCCGCCGGCTTCGCATCATACGGAACGAAGAACTCCCCCAGCCCGACCCCTGCCAATGTTCGGCGAGATTTGTCGACGGATGTGGGCGCATAGGCCACAGGTACGGCCCCTTCGGTTGCACCGATGACCAGGGCATGCAGCCGATCACTGATGACGGCTGCGGACGCACCGTAGATGGCACGGATCTCGGCCTCCCGCTTCGCATGAGACCCTCCGCGCCACTCGCTGACTTCCCAGCCGTAGTCTGCTCCGAGCTGCTTGGCGAGCTCGTTGTCGCGCTCGACCTGTACGACGACGATCGGGGACAGGCTCCGCTCGCGCGCAGTGGTCGCAACAGTCTCCGCCCACTGGTCCAGCCGACCGTCGCGATCCCCGCGAAGGGCGACGGCGACGTGGTTGCGGTCCGCGCCGGCAGCGGTCGACGTGAAGGAGAAGGCCCAGTCGGGAGCGACTCTTCCGACCCCCACCCAACTGCGGCTGGACGGATCACGCCACGCGACCTCATCGCAGACGCGGAGCATCGCAGCCACGGGCACCCGCCACGCGGAGTCGCTGCGGATTCCCATGCCCAGGTGCACGCCGAATCCTCCCCGGCGCTTCGCACGACGGATGAGATGCGCGTGACGGGCGTAGGACAAAGCGAATGTGCGGTTGAGTTGCATCTCACCGGCGTTGAAGGCGACGACGACAGGCCCTCGCTCCGCGGCGGTGTACGCGTCGCTCCACCATGTATCGCGAGCGTCGTAGGCGATGTCTTCCTCTCGCAAGCCGAGACCGTCGCGATAGTCGTCCGACGTCCCGCTGACGAGCACGTGGATCTGACCGACCGTGCGGAGGGCGTCGAGATAGCCGCGGCGCAGCACCGAGTCGCCGACGTTGGTGTCTTGACCGACGGCGGAGACGAAGACTCGCCGGTCCACGCTCATTGCGCCGCTCCCGGCTGCCGCGTCGAGGACGATCTAAGTCCCGAACGGCGCGCCATCTTCGCGGCCAGATCGGCCGGAGCGCTCTTCGCGATGAGGAGCACTCCGTGGACGAGTTTGCGTGCCCCACTCGTCGTGCGGAACCGGATGCTGTGAATCTGTCTCTCCAGAAAGCGGCGGTCTTGTCGGCTGAGCAGCGCGTGATGCTTGGTGATGTACTTTTCGAGGGCCGCGGCGCGACGCTCGTTCCACTCGGTCAGCTGCCCGCTCGTGTGCCGCCGGTGGACCACATTGCGGCGGTCCACGACGACGTACTCGAGGTCGGCTGCCAGGAACCGGACGAGGAAGTCCTTGTCGTTCGAGACCGGCAGCTGCGCGTCGAAGCCGGTGATCACCTCGAATGCACCGCGACGGACCACCATGTTGCTGCCGGTGATGCCCGCATTCCGCGCGAGCACATCGGCGAGCTTCAGTCCGAGACGCGGTGAGAAGTGATCAAGCGTGAGCCCGTTCGTCTCGTGGACGAGCATCCAGCTGAGGCAGAGTCCCGCTCCGCTGGCATCCAGCGCACGGGACGCATCCAGAAGGTAATCCGGCTTCCAGTAGTCATCGTCGTCGAGGAAGGCGACATACTCCGACACCGTGGCCGCGAAGCCGGCGTTGCGTGACGCCGATGCGCCGGGGGCACCCTCCGCCCGATGCAGGTACTGCACGCGCACGTCCGGCTCTCGCTCGGCGAAACCCAGGACGATCGACTCCGTTTCGGCGGTTCCGATGTCGTCCACCACAACGACCTCCGAGACTCGCGCGCCCTGCTGGCCGAAGACGCTGTCCAAGGCCTCGGAGAGATAGTCGGGGCGGCCGTGTGTCGGAATGACGCAGGCGATCGAGGTCACGAGGTCGACCCGAACGTCCGTTCGGCCCATTCGAACTGCTCACGCAGACCATCCCGCAGCACCACGGTCGGCTCCCATCCGAGCGCGGCATGAATGCTGTCGGTGCTGCCGCTGGTGCGACGCACATCACCTTTCACGGCCTCTGAACGGGAGACCTCGAGCGGGCGCCCCGCCATCTCGGACAACGTGTCGATGACCTCGTTCACCGAGACGTTGCTCCCACCCGCCACGTTGAAGACGGAGCCCGCAGGCGCCGAACCAAATCCCGCCTTGAAGTTCGCGTCCACGATGTCGTCCACGAAGGTGAAGTCGCGCACCTGGGTGCCATCGCCGAAGAGCGTGATCGGAGTCCCCGTCACCGCGGACCGACAGAACCGCGTGAAAGCCATGTCCGGGCGCTGACCGGGACCATAGACCGTGAAGTAACGGAGTGAGACTGTCGGAACGCCGAAATTGCGCGCATAGAGCGTGCACAGGTGCTCTGCCGCCAACTTGCTCACACCGTAGGGGCTGACAGGCTGGGGCCGGTCTGTCTCCTTCGTGGGATATGCCTCGGCATCTCCATAGACGGACGACGACGACGCGTAGACCAGAGACCGGAGGGACTCGCTGCGCGCTGCAGTCTCCAGCAGGCGCTGAGTCGCCGCGATGTTGGCGCTGAGGTAGATTCCGAACTCACTCCCCCAAGAGCTGCGGACGCCCGGCTGACCGGCCTGGTGGAACACCACTTCGACGCCGTCCATGAGCGTGTCCAGATCTGCATCGAGAAGATCGATCTGGTGCAGGTCGAGGCCCGCCTCGACCAAGGGCGCCACATTGGCCCGCTTGATGTCGGGGTCGTAGTAGTCGGTGAGCGCGTCGATGCCGAGAACCTCGTGTCCCTCGGCGAGCGCACGCTTCGCTATCCGGCTTCCGATGAAGCCGGCGGCACCTGTGACGAGAACCTTCATGTGAACTCCAAATCCCCGTTAGTAGTTGCGGATCACGCGTAAAGTGCCTCGACGACACGCGGCGCGGACAGGTGATCGACCGAAGCACGCGCATCGCTCGACTTCAGGTTGTAGGCATCCCGGATGCGGCGCGCGAACTCCAGAGGGTCCTCTCCGACGCGATAACCGTTAACCCCGTCGCGCACCAGCCCCCCGGTGTCGGCGCCCGTGGTGACCACGGCATTGAGGCCGCTGGCTAGGCCCTCCACCAGCACACGCGGGAATCCCTCGTATCCCGCGACCGATGTCATCAGGAGCAGACTCGCATCCGACATCTCCTGCATGACCTCCGCCGGCTTCAATCGGCCTACGAACGTGACGACGTCGTCGAGGCCGAGTTCCTTCGCTTCGCGGCGCAGGTCGTCCAGAAGGTTGCCTGCACCGACGATCCGCAGCGTCCAGTCTTCTTTCGGAGCCGTCTGACGAAGGGCCTGCATCGCACGCAGCGCCAACGAGGGCTGCTTGGGCTGCTCGAGCCGACCTACCCACAAGATGCTTCGGGCTCTCTCTCCGCTGTCGGTTCGCGGCTTGATGAGCTCGGGGTCCCACCATGTCGGGGAGGCCTTGGTGTTCGCGTTCCACTCGACCACTCGTTCGGCATAGGTCGGGTTGAAAACACGGACGCGCTGAGCGCGCCGCACGACGGTCTTCTCCACGGCACGATGTACGGGCGCGGCGCGCTTCCAGAACGAGTCCGAGTCGGCTCCGAGGATGCCCGACTCCTGAGTGTGGATGAAGTAGTCGAAGCTGCCCGGCAGCAGTGTGGACGCGAGCAGCCCGAGATCGGCGCGATGAGTCTGGATGTACCGAGCTTTCGGAATGCGCCTCTTGTAGCGCACCAGTCCCGCACCGATAAGCAGTGAGTGCGGAGCCCGACGGATCTGGTTGCCCGGATCCAGATTGGCGACCGGCATGAAGCGGAAGCGGCGACCGTACAGTTCCTGTTCGGACCATTCCCCGAGCCGCGCGTCGCCGTTCGCGCCGGCGACGCCGACGATCGCCAGGTCCTCGGCTGGGTCGCTGTACTTGATGATCCCGCGGATGCACGTGTCGATGCCGCCCGGGGCGGGCGTTTCGGGATCGAACTTGTGGATGATAAGGCGCGAGTCCGGGCGCAGCGAGATGTGGGTGTCGGTCATGCTTCGGTCCTCAGTCTGCTCGTGAATGCCGTCGTGCGAAGTAGATGCGCCCGCGAGAGCTCCCCGATCTCGGCGGGTATCACGAGACCCGCCGCGGACAGCATCCGAACGATGTCCTGCTGGTGGTCGTCGATGTGCTCGCCGTGGACGACGGACCGTGCGGCGACGAGTGGGATCCGTCCTTCACCGAGGGAAGCGAGAATGGATCCGACTCCCGCGTGCGATACCACGACGTCCGCCGCCTTCAGCTCCTCGATGAGCTGCCCTCTGTCCATCGACTTGAGCACGGTGCCGTGGCTGGGCTCGTACGTCGATTCGCCGATCTGCCAGACGACGGAGTCGCCCTTCGTTATCGGGTCAAGCGCCTGCAGGAGGCGGTCGAAGCCGTAGGGCTTGATCGTCCCGACGGTCACGAGCACCCGAAGCGAATCGTCCGTGGACCGTTCCGGCGCGCCCTCAACCGAGAAGTCGTCAAGGATCGATCCCGCGTAGGCGAAGCGCGAAGAGACCAACTGAGGCGACTGGACGTAGCGACGGATTCGCGGCACGCGCTCCAGGATGCGCGCGGTCGCGGACAGACGGTCGACTCGAGCGAGCGACTCGATGTAGGTGAAACGACGACGCGTGCGCCACGACGCGATCGCGGCCGAAACCGCAACGGCGGCACCCGTGCTGACGACCTGTGACGCATCCGCGTCCTTGATGGCCTTCACGATGGGAGCGACTGCACGTGCCGTTCCGCGCCAGTCGCGGGGGCGGACGTATTCGACGTACGTCACGTCCCACCCCTCCAGGAGGGAGAGGCTCTGCTCGTTCGCGAATGTCACCCAGTGCGCTCGGTCCGGTGTGACGCCCCACCGCCGCGCCCACCGAAACAGCTGCTCCAGATGGCCGCCGGTCGAGGCGACCAGCACGAACCGATCGGACGCGTCAAAACCCAGATGGGTGTCTGCATCAGCCACGTACGGCCCCTTTCCCCGTTCGTCTTCCCGTCGGCAAGGGGTCGTCACCCGATCCCCGATTCATCGCGACACCGACCGCCCACGTCGCGACGCACAGCATCATTGTGGGCGCATACGATGTCGTGTTCGATGCGAGCGCGTTAACGAGGAGCGTCACGAGCGTCGAGATGGCAAGTGCCTTGCCCCATCGCTCGGTCGTACGACTCGCTGCCAGCGACGCGATGAGCACGGCCACGATCACAGCCAGCAACACCGTGCCGAGGATCCCCGTCTCGACGAGGGCTCGAACATACTCGTTGTGAGGTTGCTTACCTATGGGTTGAAGGTCGAGATCGGCGCGCCCCAGCCCGTAGCCGAAGAACGGACGCTGGGCCCAGATCGCGAGCACACGTCGCCAGTTGTAGAACCGCCAGTCGAGACTATTGGTCGATGTGGCGGAGGTGGCGTCGTCGAACGAGACCGTGGTCTCGAGCTGCGAAAGCCTGCTGTCCAGCGCGCCGCTGACGAACACCACGACAGCAGCGCCGGCGAGCACCACTGCTGCGGCCACCTTGACGCGAGCTCGGGCACCCGACATGAAGAGCAGAAGGACGATTCCGACCGCGAGCGAGGACAAGCCGCCGAGGCTCAACGTACCGACGACGGCGAGAAGCGCGACCACCAGAAGCCAGAAGTAGCGCCATTTGCGCTGGCGCATGAGTAGAAACACCAGCACGAGCACATACACGGCGACGAAACTGGCGGCGGAGTTGGTGTGGTTGAACGTTCCGAAGGCCCGCCCCGTTCCGCTCGAGAAGAGCAGTGGCGATCTGGTGAGAACACCGATGGCGACAAGTGCGACCGCTGGAAAGGATACCCAGACGACGCGCGTGAGGAACGGCACCGGCCCGAGAGCCCGCACTCCGACTCGCGCCAGGACCACCATCCCCAGCAAAGCAAGGAACCTCAGGTACGCGCTTGTCAGGGGTTGCATGAACCCCTCCTCAGCCACCCCGATCAGGAACCAGATCGACAAGATCACGATCATGATCGGCAACGTGATCCGCGTGGTTCGCCCGATGGTCAACGTCGAGTAGATGAACCCGCAGCCGATCGCAGCGAAGATGACTCCCTGGTTGAGCGCAGCCTGGAGCCCGCCCGGGATGCCCTCGAAATCGGCTATCAGACGCAGGAAGAGGAGCGCGCAGAAGATGTGCGCGGCCAGCCGCGCGCTAGACGCGCTACGCGCTTCTGTCTTCGCTGCGGCTCGCTTCATGGCGGTCATGGTCGTCATGAGCGACCCCCTCTGATCGCGATGACCACATGACGGCTACGGCGCGCGTCATCCAGAAGACGGTCGCATGCCCGAGTCGCGCGCCGACTCATGTGGCGGGGCCTCCACCCCTGAACACCCTCGCATACTCGGCGGCGATCTTCTGCCACTCGCGACCGCGGAGATCAGGAGCGATGGAGGAACGTCGCGCGAGCTGAGAGCGCGCGGAGGCGATCGTCGCGGCGTTGAAGTCGCCGTCGAAGAGGAGGACCCAGCCTTCGCCGACCTCTTCCGCGAGCGCCCGGTTGACGCACCCGTCGGGCACGATGACGGGGCGCCCCAGCGACAGCGCCACCAGCGCGATGCCGCTGTTGTGCATCTCGCTGTATGGGAGCACCACGCACTCGGCGGCCGTAATCTCTTCGACCATCTCCTCGTCAGACACGAACGCGAATCGCGCCGACGCATCCACATCCTCGCGAGACCACTGGCTCAGAAGCGTCTCGAGCTCGGCTCGCAGCGGCGCCGCCGCAGATCCGACGATCCGGAGGGACTCCCCCGCACGCCCAGCATCCTGCATCGCCGCGATCAGCCGGCCGACCTGCTTGTATGGCTCGATTCGACCGATGAAGAGGAAGCGGCCCGGCACCGCGTCGCGGGCAGGGAGGACACCGAGCTGCTCCTGGTAGTCGCCGTGCGGAATGACCACGACCTCACCACCGGACTCGCTCGGCGTGCAGTCGTTGAGGTGCACCCACGTCGAGGTGATGCCGTCGAGCCGCGCGAGCAGTCGCTGCTGCACAGGCGTGACTCCGCCATGCGGCTGCAGGTTGTGAACCGTGCGCACCACACGCGTGCGGAACAGTGTCAACCGCATCAGTAGGAGCCGAAAGAGAAGCTGCTTTCGCTTGTCCCGGCGCGGAGACTTGTCGCGGACCAGAGATTCGGGCCAATGGACGTGAAAGACCTCATACCTGCCGAAGAGTGCCGTCTTCCAGCTGAAGAAGGAGAACGCGATGTCGTCGGGGGCGTATCGGACGACCTGGTCCACGTACTTGACCGTCGGCCCGGGTGCGGCCACGGACTCGAGCACGCGGAGTCGCCGAGCCGGCGGGCTTGTCATGCGTCCTCTCCCTGCACGTCGAGGCTGACAGAAACTCTCGCTCGGCCAGCAAGATGCCCCGCCTGAGCAGTTCTACGCGACGTGGGGACGAGCGTGCGCCGCAGCCCACCACCCGAGATGCGCCGCGAAGTCACACACGGTGAGCCAACGCGTAGACGCCGCTCCAACTGTGCGCTTTCCATCATCGGCGTGGCCCCCTCCAGACGACAGTCACCGGTTCTGTTTGCCACGCTGCATCCAATCGCCTTCATAGTAGGGCCAGGAGCGCAGAGCCGATCGATCCGTAACGTCAGCTTCATGTCCGCGCTACGGCCGTCCACGCGACTCGCAGGCCCAGGGCCCAAACCATGAAGACAAGCATCGGGACGAATGCTGCCTGTCACCCTCCCGTAACGAACGACCCGTACTGTCAGAACCATGCCCACACGCGGAGCGCTTCCACGGCGAATCGGACACATCCCTTCGCTCAACGGCCTCCGAGCGGCCGCCATTGCGCTCGTCGTCTACACGCACGCAGGGTTTCCTGGCCCGGTATCAGGCGGGATGGGCGTATCGCTCTTCTTCTTCCTCAGCGGCTACCTCATCACCACTTTGCTTCGGGCCGAGTGGGATCGCTTCGACCGCATCTCAATTGGAGGGTTCTACCTTCGCCGTGTCTTGCGGATCTTTCCACCGATGTACGTCGTCATCCTGCTGGTCGTGGCGCTCTCCTTGTGGGGAGTCATTCCCAATCTGGTCAGCCCAGGCGGGACTGCCGCGACATCGCTCTTCTTCGCCAACTACTGGGTGATCTTCAACGGCCACGACAGCGTCCCGGCTGGACTGGGTGTCTTCTGGTCCCTGGCGGTGGAGGAACATTTCTACTTGGTCTTCCCGCTGGCATACATCGCCATGCGCAAGTGGCTCCCCAATCGCTGGCACCAGGTCTCCGTGCTCGTCTTCGTCTGCCTCGTGGTGCTTGGCTGGAGGATCTTCCTCGACGCGACCGGCGCGAGCGACGTCCGCCTCTACTACGCCACCGACACTCGCGTGGACGCGCTCTTGTGGGGAGCGGTGCTCGCCGTCGGGTTCAACCCGATGTATGGCGAGGTGCGACTGCCCAAAGCCACCTGGGTGGGACCCGCGATCGTCATCGCCTCTGCGGCGCTCTTCTGGTTCGGGGCCCGCATGCCGGAGAAGTTCGTCTACGGATTCACCGTCGAGAGCATTGCCGCGTTTGGCATCTTCATCCCCGTGATCCTCGCGCCTCAATCATGGATCGGACGTGTATTGAACTGGCGACCGATTGCCTGGCTCGGTCTGATCTCATACTCGCTATACCTCACTCACCGTTGGCTCCTCATCGCGGGTGAGGAGTGGATCGGCGGCGTTCCCGGCGCCCTCGCCGGCATAACAGCTGCGATTCTTCTGAGCTGGGCGCTGCGCGCATGGGTGGAGAAGCCATTCGAGCGCCTTCGCAAGCGCATCAGTCGCGTCGGCGAAGACCCGGGAGAGCCCGATCGCGCCGCCCACGGTGGCGGGAAATCTGCCACCGCCTTCTAGCGGATTCACACGACACACGGTCCTCGCGACGTTCGCAACCCCCGTGACCAGCACGTAACAGCAGACTGCTATCTTGCGACCATGCCGTTCGAGCGCGAGGACCCGGAACGCTTGAGGGTGCACAGCCCCTCCCAAGGCGACACCCCAAGGCGTGAAGCCTTCCGACCGAGAGCGGTCTCCTGAGCCTCGCGGGAGCGGCGGCGCGAGGGGGCGCTGTCACGCTTGCGGGGCAGTTGATGCGCGCCGCCATCCAGTTCGCGTCGGTTGCGATTCTCGCCCGGCTCATCACGCAGGACGACTTCGGGCTTGTCACGATGTCGCTTGCCATCGTGGGGATCGCGACGGTGCTCGGCGACTTCGGACTCTCGATGGCGTCAATACAGTCGCAGACCATCAATCAGCTGCAGAGGAGCAATCTCTTCTGGACGAACGCGCTCGTCGGACTCGTACTGTTCGCGGTGACATTGGCAGCTGCTCCCCTCATCGCGGCGTTCTACGGACGATCCGAGCTCACGCTCATCACTGCCGCGCTGGCCGTGACCTTCCTCCTCAACGCCCTAGCTGCGCAGTTCCGAGCCGAGGTCTCGCGGCAACTGCGGTTCCGCTGGCTGGCTGCCGCAGACGTCGGGTCCGCATTCCTCGGGCTCGTGGCGGCCGTCGTCCTCGCGATCGGAGGCGCTGGGTATTGGGCGCTCGTTGCACAACAGATCGCAGTTGCGCTGGTCAGCCTCGTGGTCGTGATACTGGGCGCCCAGTGGCTCCCAGGCCTTCCTCGGCGCGGCCAAGACATGCGCTCGTTCTACGTCTTTGGCGCAAACACGCTCGGAGTGCAACTTCTCAATTACGTCACGGCAAACTTCGACAGCATCATCATCGGTAGGGTCTGGGGCGCCGCCCCCCTGGGGATCTACGATCGCGCATTCCGCCTCTTCCGGCTGCCGCTACAACAGATCGCATCGCCGATGACGAAGGTGGCCATGCCCGTCCTCTCGCGGTTGCAGGACGACTCCGCCCGATACGAGGCATATCTCCTTCGCGCACAGACATTGCTCGGGTACTGCTTCGGTGGCGCGTTTCTCCTGCTCGCCGCCGTCTCCGACCCCTTGATCAGCCTTCTCCTCGGACCGGGGTGGGAAGAGGCGAAGCCAATCTTCGCCATTCTCGCCATTGGGGGGGTGTTCCAGGGACTCGGATACGTCTATTACTGGGTGTTCCTGTCTCGGGCACTCACAGGACTCCAGCTTCGTTGGTCTTTGATCACTCGCTCATTCACCTTGCTGCTGATGGTCGTCGGCGTGATCTGGGGCCCAGTAGGTGTCGCGGCGGCGGCGACCACAGGGCTCGCACTCAACTGGATCGTCCTCAGCGTCTTCCCGATGAAGAAGACTGGAGTGGCGCGCAGCCCACTGATCATCGCGGCGCTTCGCCCCGTCGCCTTCCTGGCGCCGATGGCCGCGATCCTTTTCGTCCTGTCCTACCGTGTGCTCACAGACTTGTCACCCTGGCTCGAGCTACCGGTCTTGCTCGCCTGCGCTCTGACCTACGTCGCTGCCGGCTGCCTCATTCCCGCCATCCGCGCAGACTATGCGGCGGTGTGGGGAGTTCTGCGACACCTCAAACGGTGACCGCACCGTCATCTCCACCAGCCCCGAAGGGACTTTCATGCCCGTCGAAGTAGTGCACTTCAACCCCACCCGAAAGCGGCCAGGGCTCCTGGGTCGTGTCCTCCCTCGCCGACCGCTGAACAACTTCGGCGACCTAATTGGACCACTGCTGGTCGACCGTATCGCCACGCAACGCCGTCTCGTGCAGCCTCGTGAACGCCGCAGGTTGGTCGCCGTCGGCTCAATCATGAAGATGACCGAGCCAGGCGATGTTGTGTGGGGGACGGGTGTAAACGGAAAGTCGATGGACGTGGGCGCGGCTCCAGACCTGGACGTCCGCGCAGTGCGAGGGCCGAGGACCAGAGAGCTACTACTCAAGGCGGGCACTGAGGTTCCAGAGGTGTATGGGGACCCCGCGCTTCTCTGGTCACTTTTCTGGCCGCGAGAGTTCTACCTGGATCAGAACCCTCGCAAGCAGATCCATGCAGTGTCGGTCGTACCGAACTTCCATGACCGGAACAGTATGCGTGGCCCCAACGTTATCGACCCTCTGGACGACGTCCATAGCGTCATCCGCGAGATCGCCATGAGCGACTTTGTCTGCGGTTCATCTCTTCACGGCATCGTTCTCGCCGAGGCCTTCGGGATCCCCGCTCGGCTGGTCGTACCTGGGACCGAGCCATCGTTCAAGTACGACGACTACTACGAAGGCACCGGCAGGCCGTCATATTCGGTGGCCTCCAACGTCCGCGAAGCAATCGAGCTGGGTGGCGAACGACCTCCGGAGTGGTCGCCGGATCGGCTCCTCGACGCTTTCCCCTCGGACCTGTTCGACACCGAAGGCTGAGAGCGTCCGGTTCTTCCAATCAGTGTTGAGTTGGGCCGAGCCAACCGCGCTCATGCGTCATGTCGACGTGATTCACTCCGCCCGCCCTCGCTATGTCCCTGTGACAAGCGAGCCATATCATTCGTGAGAAACCAGGGAGAACGGAATGCCATCAGGCGCTGCGGCCGCTCAGATCGCACCACAAGGGGCCAAGAAGGCCGCCTTCCGCCCCGACATCCAGGGCCTGCGCATGGTGGCAGTGCTCGCGGTGATCGTTGACCATCTGTTCCACTGGCCGAGCGGCGGATTCGTGGGCGTCGATGTGTTCTTCGTCATCTCGGGATTCCTGATCACGGGGCTTCTCCTCCGTGAGCACGACCGAACAGGCACCATCTCCTTCCGCGGTTTCTACGTACGCCGCGTGAAGCGGATCCTGCCGGCAGCGACCACCGTGGTGATCGCAACGATCGCGGTGAGCTACCTCGTCTTCAGCCAGGTGCGCGCCGAGACGACACTATGGGACGGGATCTGGGCGACGTTCTTCGCCGCCAATTGGCATTTCGCGCTCCAAGGCACGGACTACTTCAACGTCGACTTCGCCATATCGCCGCTACAGCACTATTGGTCCCTGTCGGTGGAGGAGCAGTTCTACCTCGTATGGCCCTGGCTCATGCTCCTCATCCTCTGGCTTGTCGGGCGCCGGCGCTCGTTGAACCCCCGCTTCGCGCACCGTGCGATCGGTGTAGCCATGCTGCTCATCACGGCCGCATCTTTCGTTTGGGCCATGTGGGACACCGCAAACAACCCGACCTGGGCGTACTTCTCCACTTTCACGCGCGCCTGGGAACTCGGGCTAGGAGCACTGATCGCCATCACCGCGAGCTGGTACTCGCGCCTGCCGAGCATGATGAGGCCCGTTCTGGGCTGGCTGGGATTGATCGGCATCTTCGCCTCGTTTTTCGTGATCGATGACGCGAACGGGGGCTTCCCCGCACCGTGGGCAGCCCTGCCCGTGGTCGCGACGGCTCTCGTGATCGTGGGGGGCACGGGAGGCGAGCAGCGCTTCCTTTGGCCCCTCATGAATCCCGTGAGCTCGTGGTTCGGGGACATTTCCTACTCGCTGTACGTCTGGCACTTCCCGGTGATCATCATCGGCGCAGCACTTCTGCCCGAAGGCCTCACCTACTACCTCGTGAGCATCGGGGCCATCCTCGGACTGTCGGCAGCCTCGTACTACTTAATCGAGAATCCCGTCCGAGAATGGGGAGTGGCGCCGCGTAAGCAACGCGCTCCCCGCGGCCAACGCGCTCTGACATCCACCGGATTGGCCGGCCTGCTGACCGTCGGAGTCGTGTGCATCTCGCTCGCTGCGGTCGCGCTGATTCCGCGCACATCGAGCGCCCTGGTCGGGGAGTATCAGCCGCCGCTTGTAGGCGCGAACGCGCCCGCTGACGAGGAGCAGCCGGCCGGTGCCGCAGCGATCCTCACCGACGAGGTACGAGTCGCCGCCTCCGCTTCGAGCTGGCCAGAACTCTCGCCGAGCGTGGACCAACTCGATTCAAGTTGGTCCCCCGAATGGAAGACGGACGGCTGCCTGGATGTGACCCCTGATAAGGAAACCCGCTGCACCTACGGGAGTGGGCAAGCCGGCGTGGCGGTGCTTCTCGGAGACTCCGTCAGCGTCAGCTGGATGCCGGGAATCCGTGCCGTGCTGGAGCCTGCGGGGTATGCCATCCACGTACTCACATACGGGCAATGCCCCGCCGCCGTGGTGGACGTCAGCGGCCGCGGGAAAGATGCCGGCTTCGCCGCCGAGTGCCGGGCACACAACGAGTGGGCGCTCCAGCGCATCGCGGAACTGCGCCCGAACCTCGTCATCGCATCCAACGCGGCCAACACGCTCGAGCGGATTCAGGTCAGCGATGAAACCGTCGACCGCGCTGGCGTCTATCAGAGTGCGTTCGAAGGCACACTCCGTGCCGCCTCATCAAGCGGAGCCCGCGTGGTCGTGCTGCCACCTAATCCGCGCGGCAAGGGGCTGGTCGACTGTTACACGGCTCTCTCGTCGCCGTCCGACTGCGTCACGGATCCGCCCTCCCAATACACCAACACCGCTGCGGCCATGCTCGCGGCGGCTCAGGCGGCAAGCGCAACATACATCGACAATCTGTCGTGGTTCTGCGCGAGTGGGCGCTGCCCGGCCTTCGTCGCTTCGATCCCGGTGACAGTGGACGGTACACACCTCACCGCGCCTTATGCAGCCCACCTACAGCCCGTTCTGCAGGACGCGCTGCTCCCGCCGAGCGCCGGCTAGGGACGTCTCATTGACCGCTCAGTCCCCCTCGACCGAGGCGGACTAATCGATCAATCCGTGTTCGAGGAGGCTCTCGCGAATCACCGGAACGATGCGTTCGGCATATGCGATCGACATGTGGCTGAAGTCACGCTTCGTTGGAATGGAGCCCGCGAAACTGGGGCAACGGTCCTCGACGCAGAACCACTCGGATGTCGGGAGGATGTCGCCCGGGACCGGCTTGCTGATGGCTTGCTCGTAGCGGTCCCATCCGTCGTCGAGCCCGGTGACGCAATCAGCCGGCGAGGAGGTCGGCGAGTAGCACTCCGTCACATTCGCGCCCTCCGGGGGCGGGGGGACGTACACGATCCGACTGTTGACTGTGATCTTGCGAAGCTCCGAGATCGCAGCGTCCGCGGGACGGGCGCCGATGACGAATACGAGCTCGGGATTCAGGCTATTGATAGCGTCCACGGCCTGATCTGGTCGTGTCGCACAGCCCTCGATGTCTGCGGGTATCTCCGCCACTGAATAGTCCGCGAAGGGACAGCCGAACATGCCGTAGGAGATCACCTTCCACCCGCTGTCCACCATCGCCGATTGCAGTGGGCGGACGAACGTCATGCTGATGGAGTTGCCAACAATGAGTGCTGTGTGCGGTGCGGCCGGGTCTCCGAAGGTGCAGCGCCCCTGCTCGTACTTGGAGAATCCGCACGCCATGACATCATCCGGGGCTTGCCGCGCGGCCATCGCGTCATCCATGCTCGGCGAGAGCTGCGGCCACGAGGTTTCGGTGAGGGCCCGCGCCAGTTCCGCGTGCAGCGCGTCGAGTTCGGGAGTCGTCGACGGCTCGTCTGTCGCCGCCGTCGGAGCGATCGCGTTCGGTGGGACGTATGCGGCGGCAGGCGAGGGACCGGTGCCACGGCTGTTGACTATGGCGACGCCGGACAGCCCGATCGCGATCACCGCAATCAATCCCACCCCCATGATCTGCTGCAAGGTCACGGTGGGAAACGGCGATCGAGGTGTTCGCTTTCGCGCTCCAGCAGCGCCCCGCCCCTCGAGCCACGCCGACTTGCGAATCGGATCCTCGAGCAAGTGGTAGGAGAACACGCTCGCCAACACGATCAGGGCGGCAATGATGACGGCCGCGACCAGCGTGCGATCCATGAGCGCAAAGCCGAAGACGATGATCGGCCAGTGCCAGACGTACATCGAGTACGAAATGTCTCCCACATAGCGCGATACGGGGTTCGTCAGCGGCCATAGGAATCGCTGCTGTCCGCCGGAGCCAGCGATGATCACGAAGGCGGTGCTCACGACGGGAAGTGCCGCCCAGGGGGCGGGGAACGTTGACTCCGCAGTAATCACAAACAGCGAAGCGCCGATACCGACGAGTCCCACCCAGGCGATTGTGGGGCGGAGCCCATTCGGCAGCTTCGAAAACACCCCGGCGAACACCGCAATGAGCGCGCCAACACCGAGCTCCCACGTTCGCGAGAGAGTGGAGAAGTAGGCCGATGCGGGGCTATTGACCGTCTCGTACATCGCCCAGACGAAAGATGCTGCCGTGATTATCAGCATGATCGCGCCCGCGATGAGGCGTCCTGTCTGGTGTGAACGCCTCATAAGTCGCGCAGTCACAACGAAGATGAGGAGCATGAGCCACGGCCATACGAAGTAGAACTGCTCCTCGACGGAGAGTGACCAATAGTGCTGGAGGGGCGAGACGGCGGTGCCGGCCTGGAAGTAGTCCGTTCCGACAGCGGCGAGATGCCAGTTCGCAGCGAAGAACGTGGCGAAAAGCCCGTCCCAGAATGTTGACCAGAATCGTGTCTGGTTGAACAGGAACCAGGCAGCGACCGTCGTCAGCACGATCACCAGCACCGCGACCGGGATGATGCGCTTGATCCGACGTTTGTAGAAGCCCCAGAAGGAGATCGTGCCGGTGCGCTCGTGCTCCCTCAGCAGAAGCCCCGTGATGAGAAAGCCGGAGATCACGAAGAACACGTCGACGCCGACGAAACCCCCGGCCGGCCAGCCGAGGAGATGGTCGAGCACGACGGCGATAACCGCGACCATCCGCAGTCCCTGGATATCGGGCCGGAAGGTTCCCTTCCGCGCGCCCTGGGGCGCGATCCGCGCCGCGGCTGCACCTGATGGCATGGAGACCCCCCGATCCTCGGCGCCAGGATAGGTATCGCAGATGACCGGCACGTAACAGCCAGAAGTCCCGTGGAGCAGCTACGGAAAACTACGTGTCACCACGAGGAGTGCGCTCATGGGCGCCCGCGTGGTTACGCCGTCGCCCGCGTCACGCGGCGTCTTGGCGTCGATTCGATGTAACACGGGTCTGCTAAGAACGAAGTGACCACCCGCCCGGCTGCGGCGGACTTGCTCATCTACGGGGAGATTCATGAAGCTTTCGGTCATCGGTTGCGGTTACCTCGGAGCCGTACATGCTGCGGCGATGGCATCGATCGGTCACGAGGTGGTCGGAATCGATGTCGATCGGCGGAAGATCGACGCGCTCTCCAAGGGCGAGGCGCCCTTCTTCGAGCCCGGTCTGCAGGAGATCCTCACCGAGGGGATCGAATCCGGCCGGCTCTCCTTCACCACGGACATGTCGGCCGCCGCGGGCGCCAAGGTCCACTTCATCGGCGTCGGAACGCCGCAGCAGAAGGACAGCTACGCAGCCGACCTGACCTACGTGCATGCCGCCGTCGACGGCTTGCTGCCCTATTTGAGCGAGGGCGATATCGTCGCCGGCAAGTCGACGGTCCCGGTGGGTACGGCGGCCGCGCTCTCGGAGGTCGTCTCGCCCACCGGCGCAACCCTCGTGTGGAACCCGGAGTTCCTGCGTGAAGGCTGGGCTGTGAAGGACACCATCGACCCTGATCGGCTCGTCGCGGGCGTGCCCGACGGACCCGAGGGCGAGCGCGCCGCGGAGGTATTGCGCGAGGTCTACCACCCGGCGATCGCCAAGGGCACGCCGTTCCTCATCATGGATCGAGCGACGGCCGAACTGGTCAAGGTGTCCGCCAACGCCTTCCTCGCGACGAAGATCAGCTTCATCAACGCGATGGCGGAGATCGCCGAGGTCACCGGCGCCGACGTCACGAAGCTCTCCGAAGCCATCGGCCACGACGAGCGCATCGGACGCCAGTTCTTGAAGTCGGGCATCGGGTTCGGTGGCGGTTGCCTCCCGAAGGACATCCGGGCCTTCAGTGCTCGCGCTGAGGAACTCGGCCGCGGCGAGTCGGTCGCCTTCTTGCGTCAGATCGACGAGATCAACCTGCGTCGCCGAGAGCGCGCGGTGCAGCTGGTCGTCGAAGGGCTTGGCGGCTCGGTCTTCAAGAAGAACGTGACGGTCCTCGGAGCCGCCTTCAAACCTCACTCCGACGACATCCGCGACTCGCCTGCACTCGACGTCGCAGTCCGTCTGCATGGCCTGGGAGCGTGGGTGACAGTGACGGATCCCGCTGCCATCGAGAACGCACGCCGCATCCATCCCCAACTCAACTACGTTGAAGACCGCGACGAAGCGCTTCGGGGCGCCGACGCGGTGATCGTGGTCACCGAGTGGGATGAGTACCGCCGTGAGCTCGATCCTGCTCACGCCGCGTCTCTGACCAGCGGACAGATCATCGTCGATGGTCGTAACACGCTGGACGCTGAAGCGTGGCGCACCGCCGGCTGGACGTACCTCGGCATGGGGCGCCCTTAAGGTCGCTCTGCGTCGTCATCCCGATGACGGATGCTCCGTCGCGAGTGTGAGGGGCATCCATCATCATTCCCAGTGCTGCGTCGGGACCACAATGACCTCGTCGGAGCGGGGGCATTCGGTCAGGTTCCCCGGATAGCGTGCACCCCGTGATGAGCCCGCAGCGACGTGTCCGCGGGCGAGTCCGACGACGGAGGCGTGGCCTTCTGATTGCTGGCCTTTCCGTCATGGTCCTGGTCGTTGCAGGATCTGCGACCGCTGGCATCGTCGTCTACGGCAATCCGCCCGAAGGAGACCCGAGCGGCGCGGATCTCGTCTACGTCATCGGCCCCCCGACCGATGCACGCACCGCGGAGGCTGAAGAGCTGCTGTCGGAGAACGGCGGCGCGCGACTGCTTGTCTCGGTCTCTGTCGATGGTCACCCCCGCTACGCCGCGTCCGAACTCCCTGTCTGCGAGCAAGAGGGTGTTACCTGCCAGCATCCCGAGCCCTTCACGACGAAAGGCGAGGCGCTCATGCTGGTCGACTACGCGCGAACGCACGATGTCCACAAAGTGGCCGTCATCACCTTCACGCCGCACGTAGCGCGGACGCGGTACATCTTCGCGCGGTGCGCTCCCGACATCGACGTTCAGGTCATCGGTGTCGACCAACACCTCACCATCGGCGACTGGGTCTACCAGTTCGCGTACCAGACGACGGCGTTCGTCAAGGCAGCGGCCACTCCCTGCGCGAGCGACGACGAGTGACCGCGTCTACGGCACGACGAGGTCGACACGCGACTCGGCGTCACCGTCGACCACGACCCACGCTTCGCTCGTTCCCTCGGGCAGCACGGCTGTGACCGAACGAGCGACCGCATCCAGGTGATGCTTCGACGTCACCGCGATCTGTAGCCGCGAACCCGACTCCCATACGTACGCGATGCGCTCCAGCTCGGAGGCATCGAGCCGCCCGACGAGGTCGCGGGCACGGGCCCCGTCCGCCTCGCCGAGCCGGATGAGCTCGCTCGCGAACGCCAGCCGGGGCTCGGCCTCGGGGAACAGGATGCCGGCGCGCTCTGCAGCTCGCGCGTAGTCGGCCTCCTGCGCCAGCGTCATGACGAGCGCATCGTCGCGCAGCCTCATCCCCGTCAGCGGCACCTCGGCGACGAGGGCGTCCCAGGCGGCGAGCGCGCCCGCGACCCGCGGTGGCGCATCCCCGACGTCCACGACGCGATCCTCGGTGCGGACGAACAGTTCCGAGCGCGCCTCGGGCGGAGCCGTCGCCGCCAGCTCGGGAAGTCCACGGATCAGCTCGACCGCTGCGCCCACGTCGGCACCGACGACAGCGATGAACGACTCCGCGATCTCTGCCGACACCACGCGTTCGTCGTCGCGGAGAGCGAGCGCCGTTTCCACGGCTGCCGCATCCGTCTCGAGGTGTCCGGTGACGATCAGCTCGACATCGTCCGCGAGCAGCGACACCAGCCCCCGCATCCGCGCGCCGTTCTCCCGCGTGTACGAGCTCAGCCGGTCGGCGAGCGCCGTCACCTCACGATCGGCGAGCCCCGCACATGCCACGACCTGCCCGCTCACACCACCGGTGAACGGCTGATTGTCATGACTGGTGAGCTCCACCGACGCCACCGCGGGATCGTCGCCAAACTCCGCCGCGAACGCTCCCGCCTCGCCGTCTCCCGTGCAACCCGACACCATCATCGCCGTGAGCGCGAGCGCCGCCGCGACGGCGAACAACCGCCCACTCGCCGTTGCCACCCCGCGCCGTCGCCTCACACCGACCCACCTTATCCACGAGCTTCACACCGGTGCCGGACACCCCTGCCGACCGCCGTGTCCCGGCATCCCGGTCGATGTCCGAGATGCATGCGATGCTCATCTCACGTCGGAAGCCGCAGCTTCCGGCACTCGATTCTGGTTCACCGGCTTCTGCGGGCGACATTGATCGTCGGCACGACTCTCGCCGTCGCCTTCGGGGAAATGGCCACGTCGCGCGAACGCGCTACATCTTCGCCAGGTGCTCGCCCGACATCGATGTGCAGGTCATCCCCGTCAACGAGCATCTTCGCTTCGGGGGCTAGGTCCATCAGTTCGCTTACCAGACCGGCGCCTTCGTGAAGGCCATCGCAACGCCCTGCGGGAGCGACGACGAGTGAGTGACCGCGGGCCGCGAGGGTTCGACCTCATCCTCCACTCGGAGGCCGGTATGCCCTGTATGCCCGGTTCACCGACGCGTATGACAGGGCGCTGAGTAGGCAGAGCGCCAACGCACCCACGACGACGGTCAGGCTCAACAGCACGTTGGTCCAGACCGCCCATACGAGCAGCAGCCAATGCACGTCGATCGAGCGCATCCACGCCGCGACGGCATCGAGAGCCGCCACCGAGGCCACGGCACCGACCCACGCTACCGGCATCCACCAGCGCAGACTCCACTTCGACGAGCGCCAACCCGCCGCCCGCAGCTCGAGGTAGCGCCTGATCCAGGCGACGGTCTCCAGTACCGCTACCAGAATGACACCCGCCAGCAACGCTATGCCGGCCACCGACCAAAGCAACGTCAGGGAGTCTGCGGGAGCCCCGACAGCGAAGGCGCCGGCGCTCACCGCCAGGCACAGAAGCATCAGGCCGACGACGATCCCCGCAACCCTGTCCTCGAGGGCGCCACCCCGACGCCATGCGGAGCGCAGCGCGCCCACCGCCAACGCTGCGATACCGAAAGCAAAGACGAGCCCGATGAGCACGGCGCCGGCCGATGTCCCCTGAAACCTGTATGCGCTCTCCGCCACGCTGTCGCTGAAACGGCGCAGCGCACCGGCCTGAAACAGCACGAACACAGCCACCGGTAGCGCGACCGCGAGCATGGCGAGCGCCACACCCCGCACGGTCCATGAACGCGGCCCGCCGTAGACGGCGGTCAAGATCTTGCCGAACGTCCGCAGCACGAAGATCGCGGCAGCCGCCGCGGCCACAATCGCGCTTGCCACGCCAACGGCATTCACCCACTTCATGCCGTCCGTGTCGCCGCCGCTCTCGAACAGCATCCACCAGAGAAGGCCGACCACCGTTCCAGCCACCGCGGCGACACCGAAGAGCTGGGCGGCCAGACGCCCCCAGTACGGCAATCCGCGACGAACGACCCAGGCGCCACCCTTCAGAATCATGTCCACCCGCATCAACAGGGTGATCAGCGCCCACACACGCGCCACCCACCAGAGCGTCGAGGACGACGAAACCGCGGTCACATGGCGTCGGGCAGCGCCCTTCGCGTAACCGCTCCGGCGCCGCGCAACCTCCGCGACGAACGACGACACGTCATCCGCTCCGACGAACGCGGCCAGCCCCACCGCTGTGCGGTGTTCGGCCTCCCTCTCCATTGCCACATCGACCGACCGCCCGACGCCGAGGAGCCGCAGGGCGTCCCGTTGCGAGTTCGTCGGCGGCGAGGCTACGCCGCCCGTTCGTGCGAGCTGTGCGCCGGCTGCGAAGCGCAGACGCAGCGCGAGCTCTGCCGACACGAGACTCGCGGACCCCAGCAGGGCGACAGCCACCAAGAACAACAACACCAGCCCGGAGCACACCCACCCGAGTACCAACATCACACGCGTTCTCCCCCTCCTCTACTTCCTACCGTGCCCGCGAACGCCCTCTTCTGCCAGCGGCAACCCTGCCCCGCGGGCGGCTCTCATCCGCGCCACGCTGCCGAAGACCCCGCTCACCGGATGTCCGAGGCCCGTGCGATGCTCATTCCACGTCGGAAGCCGCAGCTTCCGGCCGGAGAAGACGCCCCCGGCTCGATGTCTGAGGTCGGTGGCAGACTCTCTACAGGTCGAAGATCACCTGGTCTTCGACTGTTGTTCCCGCCGAGTGCCCCGGCATCACAGGTCGCGCGCGAGCGCGTCCGAACCAGGGGTGGCACTCATGGCACGCGACGAGGTGATCGGCTTCAGCGACGCGCAGAATGCGCGGTTCGCCGAGGTCGTGCACGCCGTCGAAGCAGCGGATGCGGCCCTCGCCGCGGCCCAAGCCCGCATGATGCGGGCACTCGCCGACGCTCGAGAACTTGCGCGCGAGGTCGCGGCATCCTCACCCGCACAGGTGCGCGCCCGCGACATGGCCGAGCGCGCCGTCTCGTCCGAGATGGCTGCCGCTCTGCGCCTCTCCGACCGCGCCGTCCAGCGGCGCATGGATGCGGCGGCCGAGCTCGTCTCCGACTACCCCCGCACCCTCGCCGCACTCGAGTCGGGCCGCATCCACATGGGTCACGCCCGCATCATCACGGATGCGGGCAGCATCCTCCCCACCGAGACCCGCGCGGTCTTCGAGACCCACGCGCTCCCCCACTGCGAAGCGCAGACTCCCGGGCGGGCGAAGCGTGCCATCGAGATGCTCGCCCAGCGCCTGCATCCCCGCTCCTTCACCGAGCGTCACCTCGAGGCGCGGGAGAGACGCGGGGTGTCGATCACCCCTCTCGGCGAGGGCATGAGCCACCTCGGCATCGATGCCCCCACCGTGCTCGTCGACGGCGCCTACGATCGCGCCACCCGCATGGCCCGCGCGCTGCTCGACCTCCGCGCACAAGCAGCAGCGCGGGTACGCGACGCGCGCGCCTCGGGACGCGAACCAGACCCCGCCGACCTCACTCTCGCCTCCGACACACGCACCACCGACCAGCTGCGCGCCGATCTCATGGCCGACCTCCTTCTCACCGGCAACCCCGGAGCGGATGCGGCCCTCCCCGGAGACGGCGCGGGAACACTGGGCGCGATCCGCGCCCAGATCCAGGTCGTCGTACCCGCACTGTCGCTGATCGGCGTCGACGACGACGCTGCCGACCTCGCCGGGCGTTCGCCGATCGACGCCGACACCGCCAGGCGCCTGGCCGGCGGCAACGCCGAGTGGCGCCGCATCCTCACCGACCCGGTCGACGGTCGGGTGCTCGCCAGCGATCGGCGCCTCGCCCCGCCGGATCTCCGCCAGTGGGTGCAGGCGCGAGACCAGCACTGCCGTTTCCCCGGCTGCACCACCCCGGCGATCCGATGCGAGATCGACCACGTCGTCGACTGGGCGAAGGGCGGCCCGACCGCCGCCGACAATCTGCAGGCGCTGTGCCAGCGTCACCACTCGATGAAGCAGTTCACTGCCTGGAAAGTCTCGCTGCTCGATCACGGCGTCATCTCGTGGACCTCCCCGCTCGGGCAGACGTACACCGACCACGCCTCGCCCCCGATCGTCTCCTTCAGCGACGAGCCCGACGCACACTGCTCCTCACCTACGCCCGACGATTCCGGTCGAACCTTCACCGGTGATCACGAACGGCGTGCCCAGGACGACGGCGACCCGCCTCCGTGGGAGAACTCCGCCTGAACCGTGGGCAGTCCCCGCAATCACGACGCTCGCAGCGACCATCCGGACGCGCGTTCTCGACCCGGCGCACGCGCGTTCATAGCCGGTTCACCGGGTGCACACCGTCGACGACCCTCGCCCGGATAGACCTTTTCTCGGCCCGTCCCGAGGCCGCCGAAAGGATCTTCACAGCTCATGAAGCACCCGACCCGACGCGCGTGGAGTGCGGCCGCCGTGGCCGCCGCACTCGCGCTGATCTCCGCAGCCGCGGCCGCGCCGTCCGTCGCCGAGACGCCCTCGCGCACGGTGGTCATCGACCCCGCCGCCGCCTCCGTCGCCGCACCCGCGTGGCCCTCGATCGATCCCGCAGCGATCGACCCGACCGCGACCGGATCCGGGCGGGCCAGCGAGCTCGCCGCATCCGTCATCGCCACCGCCCGCACCGGCGCGCAGGTCCTCGCGGGCGACACCCTCCCCGCCGCCGCGAACACCGTCCGTGCGCACTTCGCCGACTTCATCGCCGCCGGAATCCCGCTGCTCGCCTCCCCCGACGACACCACGCTCATCGCCCTCGCCGGCGACACCGCGACGGTCGTCTTCGCCAACACCTCCAGCACCCAGGCGACCCTCGAGATCGACGTGCGCTCCTTCGCCGACCACACCGCCGCAGCCACCACCCTGCACACCACCAGCGCGGCGGGCGAGCTCGTCGCCACGCCGGCGACGCCGGTTCCCACCACCGGCCTGATCACGGTCGCCGCCCCCGCGCACTCGATCGTCACGGCCGTCACCACCGGCCTCGTCGCCACCGCGACCCCGGCAGGAGCCACCGCACGCGTCGCACCCGCATCCGCCCTCGTCGGCGAAGGCCAGCTGCGCCTCATCGAGTCGTCCTACGCACCCGGCAAGGTCATCGAGCTCGGTAACCCCGCAGCCCAGCCCACCGGCCCGACGGGTGCGACCTCCCCCGCAGCTGCCGCCGTGTTCACGATCTCCGGCGTCGCCGCCCTCACGCAGAAGCAGGCCGTCGTGTTCTCCCCCGTCACCGCGCGGACCGACACCTACGTCATCTCCACCCAGGACGGCCGCGTGCTCTCGCGCCGCGACAACGCCGCGAGCGACTTCCGCTACCTGCAGCTCACCGAGCGCACCATCGACGACGCCGCCACCGACCCCTACGCGCAGTGGACCGCCGTCGACGCCGGAAACGGCGAGGTCTCGCTGCAGAACGTGCAGCGGGATGCGGGCGGCGCCATCGCGGCCCTCGACCTCTACAACTGGAAGACCGCCGACGCCTCCGAGGTGCAGACCTACACCTTCAGCGGCGCCGCCGTGCAGAAGTGGAAGATCCACCCCCTCACCGCCACCGTCGCATCCGACACGGTCATCATCCAGCCCGGCGCCGCACCGCAGCTTCCCACCCTGCTGCGCGCCGTCTACGGCTGGGGCACCCGGTTCGAGATGACGACGCTCACCTGGAACCTGCCCGATGAGAACGTGTGGAACACCGACGGCACCGTCACCGTGACCGGCACCGGCATCGGCTACTTCGGCGAGAAGGTGCCCATCGAAGCCCGCTACCTCGTCGGCTCGCTCTCCGACGGCGCCGACGCCGCGTACACGACCTTCGCCGGCGTGCTCGTCAAAGAGCTCCAGATGCGCGCACCCCGCACCGTCGTCCGCGGCGTCTCGGGCTCCGAGGCCACCGTCGACGCACCCGTCACCTGGGACTGGTCGCGCGTCACCGACGCCGACTTCGCCGCCCCCGGCACCGTGACCGTGCCCGCCTCTGCGAAGAGCGGGTTCGCAGCCAGCCTCGTCATCACCGTGACCCCCGCCGCAGCCACCAACATCCTTCGCGGCGCCGGCGTCCACCACACCGTCACCTACATGGACGGCGCGAACTTCCTGCTCACCGACGGGGTGCGTAACGTCTCGGGCTTCTCCGACTGGCGATCGGGTGGCGCATCCAACCGCGTCAACCCGAACACCATCACCTTCTTCCTCGACGAGCCCCAGCAGGTCACCGGTGCCGGGGTCTTCGACATCGCCGGAAAGCAGAACATCGGCACCGTCACGGTGCAGTACCGCACGCTCACCGGCGGCTGGGCGAACCTGCCCGGCACCGCCTGGCCGGTCACCAACCCCACCGCCGATCTCAGCCTCGAGGTCACGAACGAACCGGTCATCGCCACCGGCGTGCGCGTCATCATCACCAACAAGTCCGCGAGCACGTGGATGACCCTCTCCGAGATCGAGGTCTCGGGTCTCACGGCGGGAGACGCACGATGATCCGCTCCGCTGCGCCCTCCGCCGCCGCATCCACCGAGGAGACCTCGTTCATGTCACGAACGTCCCGCCGCGCCGTCACGGTCGCGACCATCACCGCCATCGCCGGCTCCGTACTGCTGGGCGGCACGGCCGCATCCGCCGCGACGCAGGGCACCACCACCGCACCGAGCACCGCCACCGCACCGGGCACCGCCGGCTCCGACTCCGTCGGCGACCGCTCCAGCTTCGTCGTGCCCGTGCTGCCCGACACGCAGTTCTACTCCCGCTACAGCGCATCGCAGTTCGTGCCCCAGTACGGCACGAACCCCTTCGAGGTGCAGACGCAGTGGATCGTCGACAACCAGCGCGAGCTCAACATGCCCTTCACTGTGCACGTGGGCGACGTCGTCGACCAGCAGGGTCAGAGCGGCGAGTGGGATGCGGCCGCCAAGGCCATGAAGATCCTCACCGACGGCGGCATGGAGTACTCGGTGCTCCCCGGCAACCACGACGTGAGCGACATGAACGCCCGCTCCTCCGTCGGCATCTCGGGCAACTACCTCGCCCGCTTCGGAGAGTCCCAGCTGCGCGCCCAAGGGGGCGACGGCCTGATCGGCACCTTCCAGAACGGGCTCTCCTCGGCCTACCTGTTCCAGGCCGAGGGGCACACGTGGATGTCGCTCGCGATCGCGTGGAACGCCTCCGACGACACCTTCGCGTGGGCGCAGGGCGTGCTCGACGCGCACCCCGGCGTCCCCGTCATCCTCTCCTCGCACGCCATCATCGGCATCGCCGAGGACCAGGTGTCGCCGGCATCCTGGTGGTGGGGCGAGGAGCTGTGGAACCGCCTCATCAAGAGCAACGACGAGATCATCCTCACCGTCAACGGTCACTTCCACGGCTCCACGTCGCAGACGCGCACGAACGACGCCGGCCACCCGGTGTACCAGGTGCTCACGGACTACCAGATGGCCGCCGACGGCGGGAACGGCATCATGAGCCTGTTCGAGTTCAACCTCTCGGGCGGCGACATCACCCTGTCGACGATCTCGCCGTGGGTGCCGAAGAAGCACGCGAACTCCGTCACGTCCACCGATGCTCCGGTGCTGACCGGCTCCGGGCAGAGCCTCACGATGCCGCTCGACTTCCGCTCCCGCTTCGGGTGGACCATCGACCCGTCCCAAGAAGACGACGTCGACCTCTCGGCGCGCGCGAAGGCGATCGTGTCGAAGGGCTGGAACGGGTCGAACGGCGGCACCGCTCGCGCCGTCGCCGGCGCCTCCAACGACTACATCCAGGTCGACGGCACCGTCGCGCACTGGCGGTTCGGCGGCGTGCCCGAAGGAGTCGTCGACGAGAACTCGGTGATCCCCGACGTCGCCGGCGACAGCCCGATGTACCGCAACGCGATCGACCAGACCGACGCGAACGAGGCCCTCGACGACGTGAAGGTCTCGCATGAGAACCACGCCTACTACTCGTCCGACTTCGGCTCGGTCTGCTTCAGCAACGTCTACCGCAACGCCTCCGGCCCCGACAACCTGTCGTTCCTGTCGACCGAGTACGGCGCACCGGCGACCTTCGCCGACCTGACCGCCTCGACCGGCTACACGCTGGAGAGCTTCCTGCAGCTCGACGAGGGCTGGACCGAGACCGCCAACCGATGGGGTGCGGCGATCACCCGGGGCGGCTCGCGCGAGTGGACCGGCATCCACGATTCCGCAGATCCCGGTGCCGGCGCCGCATGGCTGGGCATCTCGAGCCTGCGCGAGTACCAGTACTCCGCCGGCGACACCACGACCGGAAACTCGTACACGAACTGGTCGGGCGAGATCATGCCCGGCTCGTGGCACCACGTGGCGATCGTCAACGACCCCGACGCCCGCACCGTGATCATGTACGTCGACGGCGTGCCCGTGCTGCGCAACGCGTCGAACGTCGGCGGGATGATGGCCGCCGATTTCATGCCCTGGATCATCGGCACGTCGACGTGGGACACCGAGCCCGACCACGGCTGGAACGGATGCGTCGGCGAGACCCGCATCGTGGATCACGCCCTCTCGCAGAGCGAGTTCCTCACCGAGCGCGTCGACATCGACGGCACGGGCGCGAACTTCGCGCTCACGACCGACACCGGCACGGTTCTCGCGCACGACGCGAAGATCACCGAGTTCACCGGAACCGGCGTCCCGGGCGCGAAGATCACCGTCACGGCGGGACAGGCTCGCCTCGGCGAGACCGTCGTCGCGCCGGACGGCACCTGGAGGGCGACTCTCGACGCACCCGTCGCGGGCTCCGGCGCCCACGCCTTCGCCTTCACGCAGGCCATCGGCACCCGCTCCGGCAAGCCCTTCGAGGCGACCCTGACGATCGGCGAGAACACGGCCTGGAGCCCCGTTGACAGCGACCTCACCGATAGCCTCGAGGGCCTGATCACCGTGACGCCCGAGAACTTCGTGGCGGGCCAGGCCATCAGCGTGCGCGTGCCGGAAGGACACGAGGGCGAGGAGCTGTCGGCCTTCCTCTTCTCCCAGCCGACCGGCCTCGGGCTGTCGACGGTCACCGGCGGATCCATGCGCCTCGTGACGCCCGCATCCCTTCCGCTCGGGGTGCACCGGCTCGCGGTCTACACCGCGGACGGCACGATCCTCGGCTGGAGCAACGTGCTCATCAGCGCACCCGTGACCGGCACCGATCCCGTGCCCGTCACCGACCCGACGGCCCCGGTCGCTGCGGGGCCGGGAGCGTCGGGGGCACTGCCGACGACCGGGATCGAAGCCGCATCCCTGGTGCTGCTGGTCGGCGCAGGAGTCGGCGCGCTCGCCTTCGGCGTGGGCGCGGTGCGTCGAGCTCGGCGCCGCTGAGCCGGCATCGTGGGGCCCCTTCCGCACCTCGCGGGAGGGGCCCCTGCCGTCGCCGTACACCCGAGGCCGACAGGCCGCATCCATACACTGACACCATGCCCACGCCCCGCATCCCGCAGACCGCGGCGACGCTCGATCTCACGGGGCTGACAGGGCCGGTCTCGCTGCGCGAGGTGAACGAGTTCTACCGTCGCACGGAGGTGCCCGTCGGGCGCCGCTGGTGGTCCGTCGCCCTCACGATCGCCGTCTTCCTCGCCGCCGAGGCCATCTTCCTGAAGGTCATGATGCCGGCGTTCCGACTCGACGCCGCGCTGTCCGACGCGGTGTACGGCGGCTTCCTCGTCTTCACGGGTCTGTACGCGCTGGTGCTCGGCGCCATCATCTGGCGCAACGCCGCGCGCCCCGCGCGCATCTTCCGCACCGCCCGCGCGAACCACCTCGCCTACAGCGACCGCGGAGCGGTCGGCCTGCAACTGCCCGGCTCCGTCATGGCGAGCACCGACGCGTTCGTCGTCACGACCGACGTGCTGAGCGGCGGAGCTCCGGACAACGGCCTCCCCCGCTTCACCGCCGCGACCCTCGCCCCGCAGATCGCGGGCACCCGCCGCCGCCACGGCATCGCCGCCATCGCGCTCGACCGGCAGACGCCCCACATCGTGCTCGAGAACCGTCGCGCCCGCGTGCTGCGCACCACCGGCCGACGCTTCCGCGGCCAGCAGAGACTGAGCCTCGAAGGCGACTTCGACCGCACCTTCACCCTCTTCTGCCCGCGCGGCTACGAGACCGACGCGCTCTACATCTTCACGCCCGACCTCATGGCGCTCATGATCGATCTCGCATCCGACTGCGAAGCCGAGCTGCTCGACGGCTGGCTCGTGCTCTACAGCGGACGCCCCTGGCGGCTCTCGACCGCGCGCGGCTTCACGCGACTCATCTCGCTCGTCGACCTCGTCGGACGCAAGATGCGCACCCGTACCGAGCTGTATCGCGACGAGCACGCGGATGCGGGAACCGCCATCGCGATCCCCGGTCGCCGCCTGCGCGCCCGCCCTTCGTGGGGAGCGGTCGCCTCGACGATCGTGCCGGCCGCATTCATCGCTCTCGGGCTCGTGTCGATGATCCTCAACCTGTTCTGAGGGATACGGGGAGCCTGCCCCTCGTGATCCGGTGCACGTCGTGCCCGATGAGATCCCGCCGGCCGGCGGCGTGCCCGGGCATCGCGATCACGTAGAACTGCTCAGTTCCCGGAGCGCGTGCAGGATCGATCCGCGCCGTGACGCGTTCCGCGACGCACCGCGCCGGAACGAGCGTCGTGGTCGCGTGAACTCCCGGTGGGAGCTGCTTTCCGCGCCGCACGCCCATCTCCGCCGCGTCGCGCGAGGCGCCGATCGAAACCTCGCCACTCCCAGCGGAAACACAAGGGACACATAGCGATGACACCGTGAGGCCGCTCCACCGACACCGTCACCCGAACGCCCCGGCAGCAAAGGTCTGTACACCCATGCCCGATTCCCGCGCCCGCCGCGCCCGCAGCGGCCCCCGCCTCCGACGACCAGTGATCATCGCCGCGCTCGTCGGCCTGGTGATCGCCCCCCTCACCGCCACGGCCGTCGCCACAGCGGTCTCGGCCAACGCCAAGGCCGCCGCGATCGCCACGCTGTCGGCCACCGACGGCGTCGTGGGCGACGCCCTCACTCTGGCGCTCGACACGACCGATGCCGACGATGTCTACGCCGCCGCCGTGAGCCTGAGCTTCGACGCGTCCCGCCTCACCTTCGACGAGGACGCCCTCACCAGCGACTTCCCCGGCATGTACAGCGTCGTGGGCGAGATCGCCGGCGACGAAGGCCACCTCGACTTCACCCTCACCCGACTCGGCACCTCGAGCGGAGCAGCGGGCGACTTCTCGCTCGGAAAGCTCGGCTTCACCTCGACCGCCTGGGGCGACGCTGCGATCACGATCGACGCCGTGACCCTCGTCGACAGCGAGCTCGGCCGGATCGAGCAGAAGCCCGGGACCACCCTCACGTTCCGCGTTCCCGCGCCCCCGGAGCCCACGACCCCGCCGACGGAGCCCACCACTCCCCCGACCGAGCCCACCACTGCCCCGACCGAGCCGACGACGGCGCCGACCGAACCCTCGGAGCCCTCGACGCCGACGAAGCCGACGACGCCGAACGTGCCCGCGACTCCGAACAGCCCGACGGTCATCGCGGCCAGCGGCTACGGCACGACGGTCACGAAGCCCTCCTCGGGTACGGTCGTCGCGGCACCGCAATCGAGCGCCGCACCCACCAACCAGACGGCGGAGATCGCTGCGTCGACCTCCACGCCCGCACCGGGCGACACCGTCGAGCTGACGGTCACCGGCCTCGCCGCGAACACGGCGCACCGCATCGAGCTGCACTCCGACCCGATCGTGCTCGGTACCGCGGTCAGCGACGCGGCGGGCTCGTTCACCTTCACGGCGACGATCCCGGAGACCGCCCCCACCGGCGAGCACGAGATCGTCGTCCTGGCAGACGACGCCGTGGTGGCGACTCTGCCCATCACGATCGCGGACGCGGCCGCATCCCCGGCGCCGACGGCGAGCCCGACCGCATCCGCCACCGCCGCCCCCGAGGTCGACACGGATGCGGCATCCTCCGCCGATTCCTCCGACGGCATGGCCTGGTGGATCTGGATCGTCGTCGCACTGGTCGTCGTCCTCATCGCGGCCGTCATCGCCCTCGTGATGTCCCGCAACCGCAGCAAGGAGAAGAGCGAATGACGCACGCATCCATCGCCCCCGTACGCCGCGCGACGCTGCTCGCCGGGATCGGCCTCGCCACCGTCGGCATCCTCGTCGCCGGCGCGACACCCGCCTACGCCGCCGACGACTCGGTCAGCTACCTGGCACCGGAGTACCAGGCCGGCGAGCTCACCGGCGACGGCAAGGTCGACACCGACGACCTCGCCATCCTGATGACCGCCGTCGGCATGACCTCCGACGACGCGGACTGGGAGACCGTGGCCGCGGCCGACGCCGACGGAGACGGCGTGATCACCGTCCTCGACGTCGCCGCGCTCTCGAAGGCGTACCTGTACGACGACGACCCGTTCGAGATCCTGGAGACCGATGTCGTCGCCGTGCAGAAGGCGATGACCGCCGGAGTCCTGACCTCCGAACAGCTGACCGCCGAGTACCTCAACCGCATCGCCGCCTACGACCGGGTCGCCGGCATCGACCCCGCCACCCCGGCCGAGATGCTGGAAGCGATCGTCGCCACCAACCCGAACGCGATGGCGGAGGCGAAGGCACTCGACGCCGAACGCGCCGCGACCGGTCCGCGCAGCATCCTGCACGGCATCCCGGTGCTGGTGAAGGACAACATCAACACGCTCGACATGGCCACGACCGCCGGCTGCGCCTGCCTCGCGGACAACCGCACCTCGACCGACGCGGAGACCGTGGAGCGGCTGAAGGCGATGGGTGCCATCGTCATCGCCAAGGCCAACCTGTCCGAGTTCGCCCAGTCCACGGCGTCCTCGATCAGCAAGTACGGCACGACCCGCAACGCCTACGGGCTGGGACGCGACCCGGGCGGCTCGAGCGGCGGCACCGGCGCATCCGTGTCCGCCAACCTCGGCGTCTTCGGACTCGGAACCGACACCGGCGGCTCCGTGCGCGTCCCGTCCTCCTTCAATGCGCTCGTCGGCATCCGCCCCACGATCGGACTCGTGAGCCGCGAGGGCGTCATCCCGCTGGATCTCTACCGCGACACCGTCGGCCCGATGGCCCGCTCCGTCTCGGATGCGGCACTCGCCCTCGACGCCCTGGCCGGCACCGATCCGATGGATGCGGTCACCGCCGGTGCAGACGGCGTCAAGCCGCTGTCGTACGCACAGGCCCTCGACCCGAAGGCGCTGGAGGGCAAGCGCATCGGATACATCTCGGGCCTCGTCTCCGGCAACCAGAACGCCGTCGGATTCCGCCTCGTCCGGGGTGCGTTCGCCGACCTGGAGGCCGCCGGCGCCACCGTGATCGACGTCGGGAGCTTCGGCAGCGTCAACGGCTATGGGCTCGGGAGCCTGCCGGGCAGCTCCTCGTTCACGCACGACATGAACGAGTACCTGAACGCCTACTACCGGCCCGGCTACACGTTCGCCGACCTCGCCCAGCGGGTCACCGACGCCGCGAACAGCGGCGGCCCGACCCTCTCCACCTGGTCGGCGGCCACCGTGCGCGGATGGGCCTCGACGAGCGACGCCACCCGGGACGCGGCTTACCCGAACTTCAGCCGCACCCAGCAGGCGATGCGCGATCGCGTCGATCAGCTCATGACGCAGTACGACCTGGACGCGGTCATCTACCCGAGCACGGGCGGCACGGTCGGCTCGCCGGCCAGCAACAACCGCATCAGCGCGTTCAGCGGCTACCCCGCGATCTCGGTGCCGATGGGCTTCGCCGACTCGACACTCGACGAGACGAGCTACAGCGGATTCCCGATGGGGCTGGAGTTCCTCGCCGAGCCGTACTCCGAGTCGAAGCTGCTGGGCTTCGCCTACGCGTACGAGCAGCAGACGCAGCACCGCCGGCCGACAACGCTCTTCCCCGACCTCGCGGGCTGAGCATCCGGCACGGCACGGCCATCGCGCGCCCCGCTCCGCTTCGGCGGGCGGGGCGCGCACCTTCAGCAAGGCGTAAGGTTGGTGGCATGGAGACCTTCCTCCTCCGCATCGACCGCCTGGCCGGCGGCCGCATGGCGGACTACCGTGTCGACCGCACCGACGACCCCCGTGTGAACCGCGCCTTCCGGGCGATCACGATCCTGCTCGTCGCGTGCTTCCTGCTCGGCATCGCCACCGTCGTCACATCGGCCTGGCTGACCGCATCCGGCGAGGACGTGGGCTTCGCCGTCTGGATGCGGTGCCTCGTCGTCCTCGGCATCACCACGACGCTCTTCTACTTCCTGTGGCGGGCGCGCGCCGGCTGGTACTGGGCGGTCCGTCGTCTGCAGCTGTTCAGCCGGATCTTCCCGATCGTGGCTCTCGTCCTCGCGGCGATCCCGGGGCTGTACCCGTGGTGGGTCATCAGCGAGCAGATCGTGTTCGCCATCCTGCTGATCGGCGTCTCCGACTATCTGCAGTCCGACTATCTCCGCGCCGCGTACCCCAAACCCACGCGTCCCTAGCGCAGAAGCAGCCCGCGGCCTCGACTGTGGCGCTCGCGCCCCTGCGATGGCATGGTTCATCTCATAACGGGTGATCCGAGGAGCAGCAATGCCGTTGTTCGAGATGGAGGCGAGCCCCCGCGGCCGCCTGCGCGTCTTCGGGCGCACCCAGCTGCCCTTCGCCCTCGGTGCGGTGCTGATGGCCGCCGTCGCAGCACTCGTCGACCCCTCCCTGCTGGGCCGCTGGCCCATGGTCACGGGCTTCGTGCTCACCGCCCTCGCCACGTGCGCCGCCATCGCCGTCCCATGGGAGCGCCTGCATCCGGCGGCGATGATCTCGATCGCCGCGCTCGACATCGTCACCGTCGCGTTCCTGCGCGCGGAACTGGCGCCGCTGGTGCCCGCGGTCACGATTCTGGCGCTCTTCCCCCTGCTGTGGTTGGCCTACGGATTCCGCTGGTACGGGATGGTCGTCGCCGTCATCGGTGCCGCCTTCATCACGTCGTTCCGCTTCGTCTACATCTCGCGTTGGCCGGCCAACCCCGCCGAGTGGGCGAACGTCGTCGTCTTTCCGGTGCTCATCCTCGGCGTCGCCGTCATCGTCTACATCGCCGCCAACCAGCTCCGCCGCAACGGCGCGCGCCTCGCCGCGGCATCCCGGGCACAGGCGGACGCGCTCCGCGAAGCGAAGGATGCCGAGGCGATCGCCCTCGGCATCCTGAACACCGTCAGCGCCGGCGTGGCCTTCTACGATGCCGACGGCCGCCTCGACGTCGCGAACACCACCGCGCGTCAGATGACCGAGACGGCCGGCTTCCGACTCGACACCCCGCCCTACAGCGGCGAGCACGCCTTCACCGCGGACCGTGTCACCCGCATCCCGGACGAGGAGCAGATCATCCCGCGAGCCCTGCGCGGCGAGACGATCGCCGACCACTTGGAGTGGATCGGGCCGCCGGACTCGCAGGTGGCGATCATCGCCTCCTCGGCACGCGTGCACCGCGAGGACGGCGTACTGCTCGGAACCGTCGTCGTCGCCTACGACGTGACCGAGCTGGCGGATGCGATCGAGGTGCGCGAGCAGTTCCTGCGCACGGTGTCGCACGAGCTGCGCACCCCCATCACGAGCATCACGGGATTCCTCGACCTGATCGACGAGGCGGTCGACCCCGCCGACACGAAGGTGCACGGCTACATCGACATCGTCACCCGCAAGACCGACGATCTGCTCGACCGCGTGCGAGACCTCCTCGCCGCGAGCGACGGCGCCAAGCCGCCGAACTGGGCCAGTCACGACGCCGCCGACCTCGTCCGCGATGCCACGGAGAGAACGCGTCGTCTCGCCGACAGCCACGATGTCGTCGTGCAGGCGACCGGCCCCGACAGCCTGCCCGTCTTCGCGGACGGCGAGCAGTTGACGAGCGCGATCGCCGAGCTGCTCACGAACGCGATCAAGTTCGGGGATCAGAGCGCCGTCGTCACCGTCCGCTACGGCATCGTCGGACGCCGCGTCACCGTCGCCGTCACCAACTCCGGCCATGGGATCACGCCCAGCGAGCAGCGCCGCGCCTTCGACCGCTTCTACCGCGCGCCGTACGCGCGCGCGCAGGCGATCCAGGGATTCGGTCTCGGCCTCACCAACGTGCGCGCGATCGTGGCGGCGCATGGCGGCCACATCCACATCGACAGCGTCCACGGCGAGCACACGACCTTCACGCTCGACGTCCCCCAGCACCCCTACACGGTCAGCCAGACCTGAACCCGCGCCGTGCCGCCTCCCCGCCGGTGGCGCCGCCCCTCGGCGCGCCCGAACACCAGCAGATCCGCCCTCTCGCCCCGCCGATCCGGTCCGCACACGCACCTTTGCAGGAGTTCGGGCCCCGCTCGACGAGCAGGAAGAAGCGAAGGGGGCGGTGAAACTCGCCACGGAAGACCCGTCGCCTGCCGTGGAGGAAGAGGACAGGAGAAGGAGGGCGCGGCGCTCAGGCGCCCGCGGGGTCGCTGTCCTTCGCGGCCCGACGACGCCGGATCTCAGCCTCCAGGGCGGCCGCGCGCTCCTCGCGCTCGAGGTCGGCGAGCTGCTGCTCCGTCGTGCGCGTGTCGCGCGGCCTCGGGGCCGGAGCGGGGGCCGCCTCGTCCTTCGACCAGCGACGCGGGTCACCGAAGCTCATGGCCTCCCGCCCACCGCTCCACTCGCGACCCAGCGTGAACCAGAGGATCGACCCGACGAGCGGCAGCAGCACGATGAAGAAGATCCACGCGACCTTCGGCAGGAACCGGATCTGATCGTCTCGGCGCGTGATGGCGTCGATGAGCGCGATCACCATCACGGCGAAGAGGAGCAGCGCGAGGAACGGCATGCATCCAACGTGCCGCAGCAAGCCGCCGAGCGCAACGGTCGCGCAGCCCGCATCCCGCCCTTTCGTCGGAGGAACCGCGCCCCGTCGGAGGATTCAGCGCCGATCCTCCGACATCCGCGCGAATCTCCGACCGACGGATGCGGCGAGCCCGGCCCGCGCCAGACCAGCCCCCGCCGGCCCGGCCAGCCCGCGCTCAGCCTGCGACGAGCCAGACGACCACGGCCGCGACCAGGAGCACGGGCGCGATCCACGCCATCCACCGGGTCGTCCGCGACGGCTCCCACCACACCCTCAGCAGGCTGACGAGCAGAAGAAAGGCGGCCATGACCACCACCGCGAGGTGCACGCGCATGACGGTGCCCACCACGATCAGCACGACCCCGCACACCTGCATCGCGAACAGCCGCCACAGCACCAGGTGCGGCGGCCGGAAACGTCGGCGGGACGGCTCGGCGGTCACGGCAGCGGCCCCGACGTCGCCGCATCCGTCGTGCGGTCGTCGAAGGCGGGCATGCGACCAGTATTCAGCACTGTCTGCGATGCCCGGCAGAATCGTCGAGTGGCACGCATCCATCACATCGAGATCTGGGTCGACGACCTGCACGAGGCGCTGACGGAGTGGGAGTGGCTGCTCACCCGACTCGGTTCCACGCGCCAGAGCGAATGGGCGAACGGTCAGTCCTGGTCGCTCGGCGAGGCATACCTGACGCTGACCACCTCGCCGGCGCTCTCCGACCCCGTGCACGACCGGCGACGCGCGGGGGTGAACCACCTCGCCTTCGCCGTCGACGAGGCCGCCGAGGTCGACGCCATCATGGCGGATGCGGAGGCGCACGGTTGGCGGCCGCTTTACCACGACCGCTATCCCCATGCCGGCGGTCCGGATCACTATGCGGGCTGGGTGGAGAACTCCGCCGGTTTCAAGGCGGAGATCGTCGCGGCCGTCAGTCCTGCTGCTCCTTCATGATCCGAGCGTGCGAGGTCTTCCCACGTGCGACCTCCCGGTCGTCACGGCGCAGCACGCCGACGAACTCGACGAACCGCGCCGCGAACGCGCGGAAGGCGGCCGACACGCTGGCCGCGCGGGGCTCGGGCGTCTCGGCCTCCGCATCCGGCATGAGGTTGAGTTCGCCGTCGGTGTCTCGGGGCGTCCGCGCGAACGCGACGCACAGCCGCGCGACGCCCTCCGCGTGCCCGTGCATGACGGAATGCGCCGCGCCTCCGATCTCCCACGTCGACGCGAACGGGATCTCGCGTGCCGCGCGCTCCACCCACGCGCGCGGCACCACGTCGTCGTGCTCGCCGCGGATGACGAGCGTGTGGGCACGGATGTCGGCGAAGAGCTCCTCGATCGGAAACCGCATCATCTCCGGCAGCACCCTCAGGAACCATCGCGGGCCGCACAGCAGGTAGGCACCCACCGCCAGCACCTTGATCTTGAGCGGTTCGTGCCACGTCGATCGCAGGAACCGCAGCGCGAGCCGCGGAAGCCGTCGCGCTTCGGGGTCGACGACAGGGCCGATGAGCACGAGGGTCGAGATGTCCGGACGCCGCCGGGCGACCTCGCTCACGATCTGCGTGCCCATCGAGTGCCCGACGAGCACGGGGTCCTCGAGGGCGAGCTCGTCGAGCACGGCCTCCACCGCATCCGCGTACTGCGCGATCGACATGGCGGACTCCGGATGCGGCACGCCGCCGAACCCGGGCAGGTCGAGCGCGTGCACCGCGCCGAACTCGTTCAGCTGCGGCGCGAGGCGCTCGAAGTAGGTCGCCGCGACGCCGATCCCCGCGACGAGCACGAAGGAACGCTCCCCCGCCGCCCTGATGGAGGAGACGCGTGTATAGGCCGTGCCGCACGCGACGCGGCGCACGTCGACGACGGGTGCGGACTCGGCTGTCACGGTGAGGACGCGAACAACGAGCCGATGAAGAACAGAAGCGCGAACGCCGCCACGGCGTTGCCGATCATCACGAGGAAGGCGGACATCGTGAGTCCCGCGAACGCGCGACGCCAGAAGGACGCGCCGGCGGGCACGGTCGACGCGTAAGAGAACGTACCGACCGCGATGAGCACGACCTCGATCGCCGCAATCCACCAGGCCTGGAGCATCGCCACCTGAGGGGCGAAGACGCTCACGGCGAAGTCACCGCTCACCGCCGCGTACACGCTCACGGCCAGCCACACGAGGTTGAGGGCGAAGAGCGGCCACAGCCACGCCCAGCGCTCCCGCACCGCGAAGCTCACATCGTGCCCGTGGACGCCACCGTGCTCGGTGCGCTCGCGTACCGCATCCGCCGAACGCGCGCGGCGGGAAGACACAGCCTGACGCCACCCGCAGTCCGGCTCGACACAGGCATAGGTGACGGCGCTCATACCGATCGAGGCTATCGGTCCGCGCGGCGAGCACGCACGCCTTGCACGAGCAGCACGATCGTCATGAGCAACGCGAACAGCGGCAGCCCCACGGCTCCGAGCGCGAGGAGCGTCCCGGTGCGATAGCGCCCGGAACGCGTCGTCGACGGCGGGCGTCGGTCACGTGTCGAGTGCACGGATGCGGCATCGGTCGCCGCATGCGATAGCGAAGACGAATCACACGCCCCGACTCACCTAGGCTGGGCGCATGAGCGAGCAGCCCTCACCCACCGCCGCCGCCATCGGCCGCGCCGTGCGTGAGGAGCGCACGCGCCGTCAGCTCTCGACGCGCGCGCTCGCGGCGGCCGCCGGGGTTTCGCAGCCGTTCCTGACGAACGTCGAGAACGGCCGGGTGATGCCGAGCATCGCCTCCCTCTACAGCCTCGCCGGCGCCCTCGGCGTGTCGGCCGCGGCGCTGCTGCCCGAGCAGCCCATCCGCCTGGAGGTCGTCCGCGCCGGCGGCGGCTCCCGCATCCCGATGCGCGACAGCGACGGCGACGTCGACAAGGGCAGTGGCGGGAGTCGGGAGACCTACACGCAGCTGATCGCAGGAGCGCGCGGGCGTCAGCTCGGGGCCTACCGGTTCGAGCTCACGGCCGGCTACGAGGACGTGACCTACGCGCACGACGGCGAAGACATCGTGCACGTGCTCTCCGGCTCCCTCGTCTACCGCTACGCGGACCACGACGACGTCGAGCTGCACCCCGGCGACACCCTCTGGGTCGACGCGCGCAGCGCGCACTCCTGGCTGGTGCCCGCCGCGCAGCTCGGCACGACCGAGCTCCTGCTCATCACCGCCGCGGGCGCGACGCATCGCCACGGCACCGGTACTGACGTCAGCACCGAGCGATAACTCACACGAATCGTTACACCGACGGCGAGCAGCGGTCACACCCGCGAAACACGCGGTTCCTAGCGTGGCCGCATGCCCACCAAACAGCTCGTCCTCGGCGCGTTCGAGGAGTTCACACCCAACTTCATCGGCAACAGCTGGCACCACGAGCGCGGCGACACCGCCGCCTTCGCCACGCTCGAGTTCTGGACCGACATGGTCAAGAAGCTGGATGCGGCGGGTTTCGACTTCTTCTTCATGGCCGAGGCCATCGGCTACCCCATGAACGACGCCGGCGAGGTGCCGGAGGCCGTCATCCGCGAGGCCGTGCAGTTCCCCGTGCACGATCCGCTCACGATCATGTCGGCGCTGGCGGCGGCGACTCCTCGCATCGGCTTCGTGGCGACCGCATCCACCACCGCGCAGCAGCCCCTGCTGAACGCGCGCACCTTCACGACGCTCGACCACCTGACCGGCGGACGCATCGGCTGGAACATCGTCACGAGCGACAACCAGCAGGCGCTCGTGCGGCTGCTGGGCCGCACGCAGGTCACCCCACACGACGAGCGCTACGCCGCCGCGACCGAGTTCGTCGACCTCGACCTCGAGCTCTGGGAGGGCGCGTGGGAGGACGACGCCGTCCGCGCCGACAAGAAGAACAAGGTGTTCGCCGACCCGAGCAAGGTGCACCGCATCCGTCGCGACGGCACGTACTTCACCTTCGACGGCTACTTCCCCGCGACGCCGTCGCCGCAGCGCACGCCCACCCTGTTCCAGGCGGGCACCTCGGAGGCGGGCACGACGTTCGCCGCTCAGTACGCCGAGTGCGTGTTCACGCAGGACCGCAACGCCGCGCGCCTCGCCGCGGGCATCGCGCGCCTGCGTCAGAAGGCGGTGGATGCCGGACGCCCCGCCTCCTCCATCAAGGTCGTCAACGGTGCGTCGTTCATCATCGCCGACACCGAGGAGGAGGCCGAGCGTCTGCGCGCCGAGCTCAACTCGACGGCCACCCGCGAGGCCACCGCCGCACTGTTCCTGGGGTGGTCCGGTGTGGACCTCGCCCAGCTCGACCCCGAGGCGACGCTCGACGACGTCTCGACGGAGGTCGGCCACACGATGCTCGCCATGTGGCGCAACCCCGACGGCACGAGCCCGACGATCGGCGAGATCCTCGACTCGCTGCCGTCGACCTTCGGCGGCATGAAGTTCACGGGCACGGTCGCCTCGGTCGCCGACCAGGTCGAGGCTTTCGTGACCGAGACCGACGTCGACGGCTTCCTCGTCGAGAACTGGTACGGCGGCATCGAGGGCTACACGGAGTTCACCGACCAGCTCATGCCGGAGCTGCGCCGCAGAGGCCTGCTGCCCGAGACGCCCCGCACGGGCACGCTCCGCGAGATGCTCACCGATGCCGACGGCCCGCGCCTCCCCGACTGGCACCCCGCCGCCCGCTATCGCCGCTGACCCTCGCTCCGTCGGGCTCCATCCGGCGGGCTCCCGCCAGCTCGCTCAGGCGGGGCGGACCACCAGCGTGTGCTGCAGCGACTCGGCGCTGACCACCGGCGGGACGTGCTCGGGGAAGTCCGCCGCGTACTTCGCCTCGTAGGCGGCGGAGACCGCATCCTGCACCGGGGCGTCGGCGGCCACGCGCTCGAAGGTCACCGCGACCCGCGGGTCGTCGAGTGCTGCCACCGGATCCTGCTCGGCACGCGCGCCGTCGGCGAGGGTGAACGCCGCCGGGCGCCCCGACACGGCGCGGCGGAACCACGCCGTCCTGTCCCCGTATGCGGCCCGGACGTAGGCGGCGTCACCGATGACGACGGCCCAGATCGGGGTGGCGACGGCGCTCCCGTCGCGGCGGGTCGTGACGACGGTCACGGTGGAGGTGGCAGCAAGGTGGGCGAGCAGCGCATCCGTCATGCACCGAGCCTAGGGCGCGCCCGCCGCTCCCGGACGGATGCGGCGACACCCGCTCACGAAGGTCGGAGATGAGGCCCCCGGTCGGAGCTTTTCGCCCCGATCCTCCGACGCTTGCGCAAATCTCCGACCGGCGGATGCGGCGACCGGCGGATGCGGCGGCGGCGGATGCGGCGGCGGCGACCGGCGGATGCGGCGACGGCGACGGCGGATGCGGCGGGCGCCGGGCCAGCACGCCCGGTCACGGCGCGGGTGGGCGCGCGACGAGCACCTCGCCCTCCCCGGTCACCGGCACGTCGCCCTCCGCGGCCGGGACGAGGAACACACTCCCCGCCGGTGCGGGCTTCCCGGCGATCTCGACCACGCCGCGGGTCACCACGAGCACCGCGAAGCCCGCGTCGAGACGCACCGCATCCGCCACCCGATGGCGCTCGAGCCGCACGAACGGGTCGGCCTCGGGCGGGAACACCGATTCGGGGCGCGCCGCGAAGGGCGCGTGCTGCACGAGCCGCGCGAGGTCGGCGGGTGCGCGGCGGTTCAGGTTCACGGCCTCGAGCGCGCGGGTGAAGCCGAGGCCGAGGTGCCCGTCTCGGGCGCCGTCGAGCTCGAACCCGCGCCACTCGAGCAGGATCGAGAGATCCTCGGGCTGCTGCAGCTCCAGCAGCAGCACGCCCTCGCCGATCGCGTGGAGCTCGCCGGGCGGGATCCACACCACATCGCCCGACTGCACCGGCACGGTGTGCAGCAGATCGAGCAGCGCCACCGTGTCCTGATTCTCGACGAGGTCGTGCAGCTCGCTCGCCGCGACGGGACGACGCAGCCCCACGTGCACCCAGCCGCCGCGGAGGATGTACCAGCCCTCGGCCTTGCCGTGCGCGTGGCCGAGCCGTTCCGCGGCGAACGCATCGTCGGGGTGGGCATGCACCGGCAGCCGCTGCCCCGCATCCAGCAGCTTCACGAGCAGCCGCGGGTCGGCGCCCCACCGGGCGACGTGCGCGTCGCCGAGCCAGCGGACGGGATCGGCCGCGATCTCGTCGCGCAGCAACGCGCCCCCGGGCAGCCGGCTCAGCCCGACCTCGCGTTCGCCGAAAACGGTCGTGCACGAGGCGATCCAGTCCTCCGGCTCGTGGCTGGCCGCGGGTGGCTCGCGGCGGAAGTCGGTGATCGCCCGCCCGCCGCGGTAGAAGCGCCGGGCGGGCCGGTTCGACGGCAGCCGCTGGATCGAGCTCATGCCAGGAACCCCCCGACGAACGTGTCGCCGAGGCCGATGGTGGTCGGGGCGGCGACGTCGACGCGGTACGCGGCGACGCCCACGGCGCCGGGGACCAGGCGCTGCACCTCGGCCACCACCCGTTCGCCGTCCGGATGCCGGCCGAACCCGGCCGTGGCCGCCATGTCGTCGGCGGTGGCCGCGTCACCGAGCCGGTAGCGGGTCGCGGCGAGCCGCACGGCGTTCTCGAGCGCGCCGCGGTGCCGGCCGGCCTCGGGCCCCGTCGCGATCGCCCAGTACCGCGTGTGCACGACGAGCGCGGGGGCGCCGATCAGTCGCTGGGCCACGGTGAGCGCGTCGGCGACATCCGCGGCGTCGGTCAGGGACACGGGGCGCCCGACGTACTCCTGCAGCTCGTCCTCGTTCATGCCGTGCACGTCGATGACGTCACCGAGGCGCGCGCGGACGATGTCGGAGAACTCCCGACGGTAGAAGCCCGCATCCTCGTAGTAGACGAGCGCCTCGTCGGACAGGCGCGTCATCGCCGCCCGCAGGTCGTCGAGACGCGAGGAGAGAAGGGCCTCGTCCTGCATCGTGTTGAAGCCCGACACGAGGAAGGCGTCGGCGTCGGCGAGCGCGTCCGCGAGCTCCGACGCCAGCGCCATCTCGCGGTTGGGCGCGTCGTTCGCGAAGATGATCCGGTTCGGGGCGGGCGCGATCACCTCGCCGTCGACGAGGGCGATGCGTGCGCCCGTGGGGTACTGCACGATGAGGTGCGGGTCGAGGGTGTCGCGGTCGGCCGAGCAGATGTAGGCGAGCTCGGGCGGAAGCAGACGGCGCACGTTGTCGTCGATGCTCACGAGGTGCTGCACGCTCGGGATGCCCAGCCGCGCCAGCGCGAGCCCCGCCCGCACGCCCGTACCGCCCAGCGTCACGCGCGTCTCGAACCGTTCGGCGAAGCGCGTCACGATCTCGGATGCGGCCACGAACCGCTCCCCGCCGCCGCCGGCGGCCAGGAAGCCGAGCACCGTGACGACGAGCGCGCGCTCGTCGTCGACCGGCGCCGCGGTGGTCAGCTCGCCCCGGCGCACGCCGTATGCGTGCGCGAGTTGCTCGAGCACGGCCGCATCCCATCGCACTTCGTAGTCGACGGTGCCACCGAGCCCCAGAACGAGCTTTCCCACCACGGCGCCTCTCTCGTGAATCCCGTGCCCTGCGCCGGTCAGTACAGTGCGGCCTTGCCGGCCGCCCCGAACAGGTCGATCTTCTCGGCCGCGGTGACCTTCAGCGCCGCGATCGCGCCCGGCTGGATGGCGTTCGGCTCGCGCAGACGCTCGTCGGTGCCGAGGATCTCACGCATCCTGTTGTGGTACGAGACCTTGATGTCACTGGAGATGTTGATCTTGTTCACCCCGAGCTCCACCGCGCGGCGCAGCTCCGAGTCCGGGTTCGCCGATCCACCGTGCAGCACGAGCGGGATGCCCACGGCCGCCTTGATCTCCTCGAGCAGGTCGTGACGCAGCTCGGGGTTCTTGTCCGCCGGGTACAGGCCGTGCGAGGTGCCGATGGCGATCGCGAGGCTGTCGACGCCCGTCTCCTCGACGAAGCGCACCGCGTCCGCGACGTTCGTGTAGATGATCTCGGCCGCACCCGACTCGCCGTAGCTGTCGTTCGCGCCGATCGTGCCGAGCTCGCCCTCCACCTGGATGCCGACGGCGTGCGCGGCCTCGACGACCTTGCGCGTCAGCGCCACGTTCTCCTCGAACGGCAGAAGCGAGGCGTCGATCATGACCGAGGTGAAGCCGGACTGGATGGCCACGATCATCTGCTCGTAGCTGCCGCCGTGGTCCCAGTGGATCGCGACGGGAACGGAGGAGCGGTGGGCGCGGGAGTGCATGGCGGCGATCAGGTCGGTGGTGATGTGCGAGACCTCGTCCGGGTGGATCGCGATGATCACCGGGGCCTGCTTCTCCTCGCTGATGTCCATGACGCCGTTGAACATCGCCCAGTCGCTGATGTTGAACGCGGGGATGGCGAAGTTGTGCTCGTTGGCGACGTCGAGGATGGACTTACCGGTGTACAGCACGATGGATTCTCCTTGAGTGGGATGGGTGACGGGACGTCGGGAACAAACGGGAAGCGGGGGTCAGCTCTTGACCGAGCCGGCCGACAAGCCGCTGATGAAGAAGCGCTGCAGCACGAGGAACAGGATCAGCACGGGGATCGAGCCGAGGATGCTCATCGCCATGATCTGGTTCCACTCGTACGAGTGCTGGCCCATGAGCAGCTGGATGCCGATCGGCACCGTGCGCATGTCGGTGGTGCGGGTGAGGGTCAGGGCGAACAGGTACTCGTTCCACGCGATCATGAACGTGTAGATGCCGACCGAGACGATGCCCGGCACCGAGATCGGCACCAGCACACGCCACAGCGCGGTGAACGAGCCGGCTCCGTCGACGCGCACGGCCTCGTCGAGCTCCCGCGGCAGGGTGTTGAAGTACCCGGTCATCATGATGATCGCGTAGGGCAGCGTGAACACCATGTAGGTGAAGATGAGGCCCGGGTAGGTGTTGTAGAGGCCCAGGGCGACCATCAGCCCGAAGTACGGGATCAGCAGCGTGATCGGCGGCACCGCCTGCACGCTGACGATGATGACGTTGAGCACCCGCTTGCCGCGGAAGTCGAAGCGGCTGAACGCGTACGCCGCCTGGATCGCGACCAGCAGCGTCAGGATCGTCACGGCGCCCGCGACGATGTAGCTGTTCAGGAAGAACCGCATCGTCTCGGCGTTGGTGAAGATCTTGACGTACGCGTCGAACGAGAACGCATCCGTCACCAGTCGCGGCGGGCTCTCGAAGATCTGCGTGTTCGGCTTGAACGAGCTCGACAGCATCCACAGCACGGGACCGGCGGCGAACACGGCGCCCGCCACGAGGCCCACGAGCAGCAGGGTGCGCGCGAGACGGGTGCGCGAAGCAGTGGTCATCGACATGTCAGTCCCTCGCCTTCTGGTGGCGCACGTAGAACACGGCCAGCACCATCGACATGAGCAGCACGAGGACGGCGGATGTGGCCGCCAGCGAGAAGTCGTACTTGGCGAAGGCGAGCTTGTAGGTGAACGTGCTGAGCATCTCGGTCACATCGATCGGCCCACCTCCGGTGGTCATCCAGATGAGCGCGAACTGCTGCGAGGTCCAGATGAGATCCAGCAGCACGAGGCTGATGATGATCGGGCGCAGCTGCGGCACCGTGACGTTCCAGAAGCGCTGCCACGCGGTCGCGCCGTCGACGGTCGCCGCCTCGTAGAGGTCCTGCGGGATGCCCTGCAGCCCCGCGAGGAGACTGACCATGAAGAACGGGTAGCCCGCCCAGATGTTGATGAAGGTGACGGTGCCGAGCGCCAGCTGCGGCGAGGCGAGCCACTCGATGTTGGTGTTGAGCAGGAAGTTGATGACGCCGTTCGGGGCGAGCAGCATCCGCCACAGCACCGCGATGACGGCGGCGGTGAACAGCCACGGCAGCACGTAGAGGGCGCGGAAGACCGTGCGGGTGACGCCGCCGAGCAGGCGGCTGTTGAGCATCATCGCGAAGCCCAGGCCCAGCACGAGGTGGGCGGCGACGCTCACGACGCTGAAGAAGATCGTGTTGCCCGTCGCCTTCCAGAAGCCCGGGTCGCCGAGGACCGTCAGGTAGTTCTGGATGCCGACGAACTCCGGCGGGGGTCCGAGGATCGCGCTGTCCTGCAGCGAGTAGCCGACGACCATGACGATCGGCACGACCATCAGGATGAACAGCAGGATGAGGGTGGGGGCGAGGAAGCCGTAGGACTCCGTCGTGCGCCGCAACTGACGGCGCTTCTTGCCGGGCGGCCGGCCGGTGACGAGTGTCTCCGTGTCGGGCGCGGTCAGCGTTCTGAGTGTCATGCTCGGTCAACTCCTGACGTGTCCGGGTGCCGCACCGCGCGGTGCGGCACCCGGTGGCGGAAGGGGATCAGAACTCCGCCGTCCAGCTCTCCTGCGCCTTCTTCAGCGCGTCGGGGATGGACTGCTGTCCGTCGAGGGCGGACTGCAGCTGCTCGCCGAGCTGGCGCATGAGGTCCTCGGCCACGGGGAGACCGGTGAACTCGTTGGCCGGGTAGCCCGCCTTGTAGATCTCGAAGGCGGTCTTGAACAGCTCGTCGTCGTTCACGAAATCAGGCTCCGAGCCGGTGTTGCCGGGGAAGGCCTTGGCCATCGTCGACAGCTTCGAGTTCGTGTCCTTGCTCATCAGGAACGCCACGAGCTTCGCGGCCGCGTCCTTGTGCTGCGAGTTCTCGGCCACACCGATGCCCCACGAGGCGTAGGGGATGCCGCGCTCACCCGTGAAAGAGTCCTCGGCGGGGATCGCCGAGATCGAGAAGGTCAGGTCGGGGTTGTTCTCGCGGATCAGGTTGATGTGGGCGAGCGAGTCGATCATCATGCCGACCCGGCCGTTCGTGAACTCCTCGACCTTGTCCTGCTCCTTCATGGTGAAGCTTCCGGGGGCGATCACGCCGTCGTTCCACAGGTCGCCGATGTACTCGACGGCGCTCGTGACGTCGTCGTTGGTGAGGTCGGGCTTGCCGTTGTCGAGCATCGTTCCGCCCGAGGCCCACACCCACGACATGACGTCGTTCTGCACGCCGTTCGGCGCCTCGAGCGAGAGCGGCAGCACCCAGCCGTGCACGTCGCCGCCGAGCGCGGTGATCTTCTTGGCCGCATCCTCGAACTCGGTGCGGGTGGAGGGCGGTGCGCTGACACCCGCCTGCGAGAGCAGCGTGTCGTTCGTGAACATCGGGTAGACGAAGTTGACGACCGGGATCATGTAGGTCTTGTCGTCGACCTTGATCTGGGCGGCCAGCTCGCTCTCGTCGAAGCCCGCGTCCTTCAGCAGCGGACCGAGGTCGGTGATGACGCCCTTGGAGGCGAAGTCGTTGACCCACGCCCCGTCGAGACCGACGACGTCGGGCATCGTGCCGGATGCGGCGCCGGCGAAGAGCTGTTCCTTCGTCGATGCGTACGGGCCGCTGACGAGGTCGACCTTGATGCCGGGGTTGGCCTGTTCGAACTCGTCCATGAGGGCGCGGAACTCGCCGTCGGGGAGTTCGGGCTCCCACCACTGCGCGAATTCGATCGTGACGTCGCCGCCGCTGTCGCCCGAACCGCTCCCGCCCGACGAGCAGCCCGTCAGAGCCAGAAGCGTGGTCGCCGCTGTCGCGACGCCCATGAGCATGATTGCGGTACGGCGTCCTCGCCGGAATGCGGACATGTCTCTCCTCTTCGAGATGGTGCGGCATTCCGCTCATTTCTGCAGCTTCATGCCTGTTTAAGCAAGATTATGCAGCGTCCCCTGCACCCCGTCAAGACACGGAATGGTCACGAGAGCCGCTGAAATACAGGCCTCATCGGCCCTGCAGCGCTGGACTCCCGGTCCAGAAAGTTGCGGATGCGTGCGGCTGTCTCCGCAGTTTTGTGCAGTCCTGTGCTAGATATGAGGCCATGGACGCGCAGCGCAAAAGTTCTTCCCGCCGACTGCCCGCCGGACGCAAGGCGGATCTCGCCGCCTACGTGGAGGAGGTCGGACAGGTCACGGTGGCCGATCTCTCCGCCCACTTCGGCGTCTCGATCGACACCATCCGCCGTGATCTGGACGAGCTCGACCGCCAGGGCGCGCTCGTGCGCACGCACGGCGGCGCGATGAGCGCGTCGGAGGGACCGGGCCGCGATCGCGGGCTGGATGTGCGCCTGCGGATGCAGGTGCCCGAGAAGGAGAAGATCGGCAAGCTCGCCGCCGAGCTCGTCGACGACGGCGCGGTGCTCATGATCAACGGCGGCACGACCGTGCTCGCCCTCGTCCGGGCGCTGCGCAACCACCGCGACCTCACGATCGCCACGAACAACCTGCGGGTCCCCGCCGAGATCCCGCCGAGCGTGTTCCGCGACCTCTACGTCTTCGGCGGGGCGGTACGCACCATCACCCAGGCGACGACCGGGCCGGTGAGCCTCGCCATGACCTCGGCCGGACCGGATGTGGACATCCGCGCCGACATCGCCTTCGTCGCGGTGGGCGCCGTGGACGCATCCGGATACTCCGCATCCAACCTCGGCGACTCCACGATGATGGCCGAGATGATCCAGCGCGCCGATCGCACCGCGATCCTCGCCGACTCCACCAAGCTCGGGCGCCGCCTGTTCGCCCAGGTGACGGCTCTCGAGGGCGCCGACTACCTCATCACCGACGCTCCTCCGCCCGACGACCTCGCCGCGGCCCTCGCCGCCGCCGGCGTCACGGTCATCTGCGACTGACCGACCGACAGGTCCGGTCGGAGAGCCTGCGCGTCCGGTCTTTCGCCGCGTCCGGTCGGAGAAAACGCCTCGCGTCGGAGGTTTCGGCCCGCATCCTCCGACATCCGCGCGATTCTCCGACCCGCGGATGCGGCCCAGCCGGCCCACGGATGCGGCCCAGCCGGCCCACGGCTCCGACCGGCGGCTGCGGCAGCCACGGGCCCGCGACCGTCCGCCGGGAAGCCGGCGCGCGCAAGGGGTCACCGCGGGTCCGGAACGGACTTATGCTGAGCGCGATGTCCACAGCTCTCGTTCCCCCCGTCGAGGTCGTGATCCCCTGGCGGGACGCGCCGACTCGCCGCGCACCGTTCGCTCTCGTCCGCCGCTGGTACGAGACCCATCTGCCCGAGGCGTCGGTGCGCACGATCGACACCGACGACGACGTCTTCGTCCTCGCCGCCTGCCGCAACCTCGCGATGCGCACCGCGCATCCGGATGCGGTCGTCGTGATCGGCGACGCCGACACCCTCCCCGAGGCGGAGCCGTTGCGCGCCGCGATCGCCGCCGCCCGCACGAGCGGACGCGTGCACCTGCCGTACGACGAGTACCGCTGGCTCGGCGCGAGCGGTTCGGCCGAATACGCAGCCGGTACGTTGCTCATCGACTGCACGGTCGAGCAGTACGTCGAGGGGGCCTGTTCCGGCGTGTACGTCGCGACCCCGCAGACGTGGTTCGCGCACGGCGGCCAGGACGAGGCGTTCCGCGGATGGGGCTTCGAAGACGCCGCCTGGTACCTCACCCACCAGGCCGTGCTCGGCGAACCGCCGCGCCGCCACGCCGGCCGCGTCTACGCGCTGCATCACGCGGCCGAGCAGCGCGCGGGCGCCGGTTACGAGGCCAACGAGGCCCGCATGGGTCTCTACCGGGCCGCGGCCTCCGACCCCGGCGCCATCGCGCGTCTCGTCGGCATCTCCTGACCCGGAGCTGGTTCAGGCCAGCGCGTCGAAGGCCCGGAGCGGCCCCGGGCGTTCGCGGCCGTCCTGCCGCATCCGGTCGCGCAGTGCCGGGACTGCCGCATCCGGCCTCAGCTGCCGGGCGACGGCATCCGCCAGCTCGGCCGCGGTCGCGCGATTGGGATCGCACGCGACACCCACCCCGGTGCGCTCCAGCGCCGCAGCGCCCGCGAACTGGTCCGTCGAGAACGGCAGCACCACCAGCGGCACACCCTGCGCGCACGCCTCGGTGACGGAGTTGTTGCCGCCGTGGGTGATCGCGGCCGCCGCGGAGCCCAACAGACGCACCTGCGGCAGGTACTCGCGCACGAGCCAGTCGGCGGGGATCTCGCCCCACGCCGCGGTGTCGGCGGCACCGGTCGCGATCGCGGCGCGCACGCCGAGAGACCGCAGCGCCTCGACCACCCGGGCCAGCACGTCGTCGCGCACCGAGAGGAAGCTGCCGAAGCTCACGTACACGTACGGCTCGCCCTCGTCGATCCAGCGGGAGATCGACGGATCGACGGCCTCCTCGCGCAACGTGGAGCCGAGGAAGGTCCCTGGGTCCATGGCCCGGCCGTCGCCCGCGGCGAGCTGCTCGGGGTAGTTGTAGAGCACGGTGGCGCCGTGCGACGCGAAGGCGTCGGCCACGGAGGGAGCCGCGGGATCGATCTCGGATGCGGCGGCGTTCCACTGCGCGGTGAAACGCTCCGACACCTCCGCCGCCAGCAGGCGCAACGCGGCCAGGCTCTCGGCATCCGGGTCGAACGCCCGCGGCCAGAACGGCGGCACACCGTAGAGCTCCCCCGGCACCGGCAGAGCGGTCGGGTGCCCCAGCACGACGTCCCCGTACGCGACGCCGGCGGCCTGCATGGCCATCCGGGCGCTGAACGCGAGGTGGTCGACGAGGATGCGGTCGGGCCGAACCCGCTCGATGATCTCCAGCGTCTGCCGGCCGCGACCGACCGGATCCCACATCAGGTCCGTGAGCCGTTCCCGCGCCTGGTAGGTGAGCGTCTCGACCATCCCCCGGCGCGTCGCGGAGAAGAACCCCTCGAGCGAGGAGGCTTCGTCCGCCTGCTGCTGCGCGGTGCGCATGACACCGGCGTTCGCGCCGCGCCCGAGCGACAGCTCGACGTGCGCGAAACCGGCGTCCGCGACGATGGGCGCCGTCGCGGGACCCGTCGCGACCGTGACCTCGTGCCCGCGGTCCTGCCAGGCCGTCGCGAGGGTCGCGAGCGGCAGCAGGTGCGAGGCGTAGTCCGGGCTGATGACGAGCAGCCTCACGAGGGCAGCACCGCCAGCCGGGCGAGGTCCGCGTCCTGCGAGGCCACAGCCTGGTACAGCGGAGCGAGCGTCGCCGCCATCGCCTGGATCGTGAACCGTTCGGCCACCATCGCGTGCGAACGCTCGGCGACCGCATCCGGGTCGAGCGTCGCGTGCGCGAGCGCGTCGGTGATCGCGGCGACGAAACGCTCCCGATCCCAGGTCGGCGCCAGGAAACCGGTGCGACCGGGCTCGACGTAGGTGGCGGGGCCGCCGGCATCCGGCGCCACGACGACCAGCCCGGTCGCCATCGCCTCGAGCAGAGCGATGCCGAACTCCTCCTTGATGCTCGCGCAGACGTACACACCGCCGGGCGCGGCGAGGCCGGGCAGTCCGAGGCGGGCGGCCGCCAGCCACAACGCCGTGACACCGTTCGGCCGGTGTCCGGGAAGCAGCAGGCCTCGCGCGGCCCGTTCGGCGGCCGGGACGATGGCGTCGATGCGCTCGAGCTGCTCACGCTCGTCGACCGACGGATGCGCGAGGTCGCCGCCGATGATCAGCAGGTTCGTGCGCTCGGCGAGCGCTGAGGTGTGCCACGCCTCGACGAGCGAGGCCATGCCCTTCACACGGTGCAGGCGCCCCACGCTGACCAGCAGGGGCAGACCTTGGCGCTCCGGGGGCAGCTCGGCCAGCAGACGCTCGAGCTCGGCCAGACCCGCAGGCGCCTCGCCCTCGTCACCAGAGGCGGCGACACGGGAGACGGCGTCGTCCACGACGGCGAGGTCGACGCCCTCGGCGACGACCGTGTGGCGCTCGGCGTGCGTGGTGATGTCCACTCCCACGAGCCGCTTCATGTCGTCGGCGAGCGTCGGCCGGGGGAAGAGGACCGTGTGCTCGGCACCCGCCGCCAGCGACTGCACGAGGCGGGCACGGAACCAGTAGTGCTCGCGGAGGTCGGCCTCGCCGAACCCCTCGCGCGTGAGCTGGCCCGAATCCTCGAGCGACGTGATCACCGAGTGCGGGTCGGGAGCCAGCGTGAACACCGTGGGGATGCCGAGCTCGCGCGCGACATCCGCCGCCGCGAGACTCCCCACGTCCGCCATGCGCAGGTGCAGCACGTCCACGCGACCCGCCGCGCGCAGCACCCGGCGGATGCCGCGACGTGCCTGCACGCGCAGCCCCCACGCCGCAGCGGAGGGAACCGGCGAGGGCGCCATGGGCACACGCCCGAATCGATGCCCGCCGCGGGTGCCCGCGACGTCGAGAAGGTCGCTCGCGGCCTGGTCGACGCTGCCTCGCCCGAGGGTGATCACCCGCTCCACGAGCCCGGAGTCGTCCGCGACCAGCGCGTCGCCGAGCCGCACGAGCAGGGTCGCAATACCGCCGTTGTCCCCGGCGCCTGCCGTCGCCAGCTGCGCGTCCATGTCGGCGTGCAGGAACAGCTGCGCGATCGTGCGGGGCGCGTCGGCCGCATCCGGCCGCGGCGGGACGAGATCCAGCAGCGCCAGTCGCGCCACGGACGCCAACCGGCCCGTGGCCGCCATGAGCGCGTCGAGCGTGTTCTCGACACCGGGCTGCCCCGGCCGCTGGCCGAGCGCGGCGATGGCGGCCTCGCGGACCGCGTCGTCCTCCGCCTCGTCGCGCGCGATCGCGACCAGCGGCCTCGTCGAGAGCGGCGCACGCACGAGCCCGAGCGTCTCGACGAGGCGCGCTCGTGCGGCGGGGTCGTCGGTGGACACGAGTGCCGCCTCCAGGGCGACGGCCAGCACCTCGCCCGAGGCGACCGACCACCCCTCGAGGGTGCGCTGCGCGAGCATGGCGGAGAATCCCCCGGCGGCGACCATCGCGATGAGGCGCCCGACCGCGTCGAGCCGCGGCAGCCCCTGCGACAACGCCCACGCCGCATGCTCGCGCACGTACGCACGACGATCCGACAGCAGCGCCGCCAGCATCCGTCCGGCTTCCTCGTCGGTCATCGCTCCCAACGCATGCACCGCCGCGATGGCGCGGACATCGTCCTCGCTCGCGAGCGCCGCGGCCAGATGGCGCAGCGACCGCACGCCCGGCTCCCGGCCCGCCTCGAACGCCAGTTCGTCGGCGCGGCGCAGCGCATCGACGATCGTCGGAGCGCTCTGCACCGCATCCATGGACGTCTGAATCCCCACGTCCCACTTCCCTTCACCGTCGCCGCACGGCCACGAGCGAATCGATCGTAGAGAACACGTCTGTACGGCAGGCTAGCGTTGAGCCGCACCCCTTCCCCCGCTACGATCCCGGAGCCCGCGTGAGCGTTCTTGCCATCGGCGATGTCGGCGTCGTCGACGATCTGTTCCATGTCGGCGACGAGGCGATGTTCGACGCCGCCGTGATCGAGCTGCGTCGTCGCGGTCTCGCGACCATCGGGGTCTCCTCGGCGCCCGCGGAAACGCGCGAGCGGTACGGGATCGACACCGTCGACCGACTGGGTTTCGCGGGACTCGATCGCGAGGCCGCCGCCCGCCGGGCCGAGCAGTTGGTGGATGCGGCGACGGGAACCATCCACCTCGCCGCCGACGATGCGGCCCAGGGCGTCCTCGACGCGCTCGGCACGGTCACCGGCGTGCTGCACACCGGCGGAGGCAATCTCGCCTCCCGGTGGCCGGTGCACATCTACGAGCGCACGACGCTCACGCGGATGGCGGCCGCACGCGGGCTGCCGGTCGCCTTCAGCGGCCAGACCTTCGGACCCGACCTGACCGCCGATGACGAGATCCGGCTGCGGGCATCGCTCGCCACCGCCGCCCTCGTCGGCGTGCGCGAGGGCACCACCGAGGGACTCGTGCGCTCGTGGGGGCTCGACCCTCGGCGGCAGGTCGACGACGCCTCCTTCCTCGACGCGCCCGCAGTCGTCCCCGCATCCGGCCCGCTGCTCGTGAGCTTGTCGGGTTGGTACGCGCACCGCCCGTCGGATGCGGTCGACGCCGCCCTCGCCCGCATGATCGACACGGCCGCCGAGATCGCCGGCGCACCCGTCGTGTTCCACGCGCACTTCGGCCCCCTCACCGACGGCGACGTGCGCGGAGACGTCGTGGTGCACGAACGCGTCCGCGCCCACCTGCGCACCGCCAGCAGGCTGGAGACGACGGCGGACACGGCGCATGCCGTCGCGCTCGCCCGCTCCGCCCGCCTGCTCATCAGCTCCCGCTATCACCCCGTCGTCTTCGCCGCGCCGTCCGGGGTGCCCGTGCTCGCCCTCGCGGCGGACGAGTACACGCGCATCAAGCTCACCGGCGCGCTCGGACCCTGGGGCCAGGACGGCGTGGTCGACATCGACGACGCCGTTGCCGCATCCGCTCTGCTGCCTGCCCTGATCTCTCGCGCCGCGTCCTTGCGCGAGGCCGCGGCCGAGCGGTTCGACGCGCACCGCTCACGGGCGTCGCAGTGGTGGGACGACGTGGCGGCGGCCCTCGGCTGAGCCCCGGGGGAAACTCCAGGTGCGCCCTCTACCCTGACCGCGATGTCCCGACGCCCCTCGGCCGCCTCCAGGCGCCGCCCTCCAGCCCGGAGACGCCCGCGTCATCGGCGCGGCCGTCCGGTTCGGCGGCGGGGTGTGCGCGGCGGGTTCGTCGCCGCCGTCGTCCTTCTCGTCGCGACCCCTCTCGTCCTGGTCCTGGCGCTGATCGCCGCCGGCAGTGCGGCGATCAGCGCCTTCGATGCCGACGACCGGATCGACATCGGCGTCGACCACGCGCCCCGGCCGCCGGGCATCGCCGAGCAGGGCATCGCAGGCTACGGCTCGGGCCAGCTCGCCAACGCGTGCACGATCCTGGCGGCGGGCCGCGATCTCGGGTTCGACGAGCGCGATCAGACCATCGCGATCATGACGGCGATGGGCGAGTCCTCACTGCGCAACCTCGATTACGGCGACTGGGAGACGAGCGGCGTCACCAATCCCGACGGATCGCCGACGACCTCGATCGGCCTGTTCCAGCAGCAGGATTCGTGGGGCACCCGCGAGGAGCGCCTCGATCCGTACACGGCCGCGACGATCTTCTTCCGCGCGATGGCCGAGCGGGTGCCGGACCGGGCCGCACTCGATCCGACACAGGTCGCGCACGAGACGCAGGTCAATGCCGACCCGCTGCACTACGCACGGTTCTGGGACCGCGCGGTACGCGTCGTCGCGGCGTTGAACGGAACGCCCCGCGACGGCGATCGCACCGACGGCATCGCCCTCTGCCCCGCGGTGTGAGGGATCCCGACGAGCTATGCCTGTCGTCGGATGAAACGCATGAGGGCGGCGATGATCCCGATGATGAGGATGACCAGCCCGATCCAGAGCAGGAACTTCACCGCTTCCACGAACACGCCGAGCAGCAGCAGAACGATTCCGATGATGACCAAGAGAACAGCGATTCCGACCATGTCTTCAGTGTGCGTTGCGGCTCGTGCTCACGTGGGGCCCTTGACGAACGCCGCGGATCCGGGCATGGCCGCCCGGATCCGGTGATCGCGGTCGGCGGGTCCGGCGCTGCTCGTGTCGGTCGAGCAATTCCGTGCAATCGCGTCACGATCGGGCGGATCCCGCATCTCTCAGACATGCACCCCGCGCACACCGAGTTCACCGTTCCGCCCCGTCGCGCATGGCGGCGCTGGATGCCACGGCGAACGACAGGCTCCACGGCGAGGATCGTGCCCGATCGGATCGTGATCCGCGGGCCGCTCGTGCACGTCTACCACGGTCAGGACACGGCCATCTGGCGGCGAGGACTCGTGGGCTTCTGCGTCCCGCGTGCAGGCGATGCGGGGATGGGCCGACGACTTCGGCGCTGCATCCTGGTGACGGTCCTGGGAGCAGCGCCCTGCATCCTGGACTGCCGCGCGTTCACGGACGACGGGTTCGCCGATCTCGTGCGTCATCTGCGCAACTTCGAGTCCATCGGCGATTCTGCACAGAATGCGTGGGAGCTCCACTCACCGCTCGCCGAGGCCCTAGTCTGAGAAGACCCGAACATGAGAGCTTTCTCACAAAGCCCGAAGACCCGAACACCGATGCCCGAGCTGTCTGACGACGATCTCGTCGAGCGCGTCCGAGCGAACGACTCCCGCGCCTACGGCGAGTTGTGGCTGCGCCATTCCGCCGCCGCCCACGCCGTCGCGCGCGCGTTCACCTCCCTCGACCCCGACGACGTCGTCGCCGAGGCCTTCACCCGCATCCTCGCCGCGATCGGACGCGGTCAGGGCCCCGTGATGGGCTTCCGCCCGTACCTCCTGACCGCCGTGCGCAACGTCGCCGCGGAATGGGGCTCCCGCCAGGTCAAGGCGGACGCGATGGATCTGGAGGATGCGGCCGCTGCCGCGTCGGTGGACGCGGAGCACTCCGCACTGTCCGCCCTCGAGCGCGGCACGACCGCCAATGTGTTCCGCAGCCTGCCCACGAGATGGCAGGAGGCGCTCTGGTACAGCGAGGTCGACGGCCTCAAGCCGCGGCAGTTCGCGCCCCTGATGGGCCTGGCCCCCAACGCCGCCTCCGCCCTCGTGATCCGCGCCCGCCGCGGCTTCCGGGACGCGTGGGTCACGGCGCAGCTGCGCAACCCGAGCGGTCCGGACTGCCACGAGACGCTCCCCCTGCTGGGCACACACACGCGCGGCGCCCTCTCACGACGCGACGCCCGACGCGTCGACGCCCACCTCGCCACCTGTGCCGGATGCGCGCTCGCATGGAGCGAGGCCCGCGATGTCGCGTCGCGACTCGCCCTCGTGCTCATCCCCCTCGTCGTGGGGGTCTCGGCGACGGCCAGCTACGCCGCGTGGGCGCAGTCCGGCGGCGCGCAGGCCGCCGCCGTCGCGATGGCTGCGGGCAGCGGACAGGCCGCATCGAACACGAGCGGCGGACTGCTCGGCGTCCTCCGCCCGCGCGGCGCAGGACGCAGTTCCTGGCAGGTCACCACCGTCGTCGCCGTCTCCGCGGTCGCCGTCGTGGCCGGCGGCGTGGCTTGGGCGGCGACCGGCGGCCTCGGCGGCTTGCTCGCCGCGCCCGCGCCCGCCGCGATCGCTCCGGTGGACTCCGCCGCCGAATCGTCGACGACGAGTGAGACACCGGTGGTCTCGACTCCCGAGGTCGATGTCACCCCGGATGCCTCCGCCACCCCGACGAGCGCGCCGAGCCCGGAGCCGACGCCGCAGACCACGCGCACCCCCCGCTCGACGCGCCCTGGCGTACCCGAGGCGCCTGCACCGGCTCCCTCGGTCGCCGCCACCCGTCCTTCACCTTCGATCACGCCGTCGCCGAGCCCGACGCCCGCAGCTTCCCCTTCGCCGACACGCTCGCCTTCGCCCTCACCTTCGCCGAGCCCCACCGCGTCGCCCTCGCCTTCGCCGTCCCCCACCGCGTCGCCATCGCCTTCACCGTCGCCGTCACCCACCGCGTCGCCCTCGCCTTCACCGTCGCCGTCCCCCACCGCGTCGCCATCGCCGACGCCCTCGCCGAGCGGGCCCACGGAGCCGACGGAACCGGGATGCCCGTGGCCGTGGGGATGGTTCTGCTTCCCGTTCTGATCGGACGATCTCGAAAACCGCGTCACGAAACCGCGTGAGACGCATCTCTCCCGTCAGGAAACGCGATTCCCGCGTCACCGCAGACCCGAGAGGCCACGCAGATCGTGAGCGACGTCACCCGTGAACCGCAGCGCGCCCTGAACAGCGCCGTCGACGACGAAGACTGGGAGCGCGTGACCTCGTTGGTCGCCGAACACTGGTCGACACTCATCCTCAACGACGCTCCCGCGCTCCTGCGCGCGTTGGAACGACTCCCGGCCGCCACACTCGCGGCGCAGCCCCGCTACCTCGCCGCGCGCACCTACCTGCGTCATCTCACCGACGGCGCAGGCAGGGTGCATCGCTACCGGCACTCCACCTTCGAACGGCCGACGGCGCTGCTCGACGTGCTCGTCGAGCACACGAGCCGCGCCGCCGCGGAGCGCAGCGCGGGGAACGTCGCTGCGGCCGTCGCGCACGTCGAGCGTGGTCGCGACGCGCTCCGCAACGCCTCGACAGAAGCGGCGGAGGCGGCTCAATCCGCCCTCCCACACCTGCACGCCCAGTGGGCGCGCGTCCGCGAGTTCGCCGGACAGATCGAGCAGGCCGTCATCGAGTACCAGGATGCGTACGACCTCGCGGTGCTGCTGGACGACGACCTCATCCGAGCATCCGCGTCGGCCTCACTCGCCGGCATCCACGCTCTCGCGGGCCACAGTTCCGCGGCCGCCTACTGGTCGCGCATCGCCGCGCCCGACTCACTGGGAACGGCCGCGGCGAAGTACGGGGTCCCGGCACGCATCGCCCAGGCGCTGCGCGAGCACGACCGACTGCACCTCGATGCGGCGCAACGGACGCTCGCCGCGATCGACCCCGCGACCGTCGGGGAGTACTGGGCGCACGTGCTGCACGCGAAGGCGCGGATGACGTCGGCGGAGGATGCGTCCGCCCTGCTCACCGAGATCGATGTCGCCGCCGCCGCGCATCCCGGTCCGCTCAGCGAGTCGGGCTTGGCCGGAGAGCTGCTGGCGTGCGCGCGGATCGACCTGTTGCTACGGCGGGGAGACATCCTGCGCGCGACGGCCGTGCTCGAGCGGGCAGAGGATGCGCTCGCCCGCGGGTCACGCGTCGACGGATTCGACCTGTGGCCTGCAGAACCCGGGCACCTCACGCTCGCGCGGGGGCGCGTGGAGTCCGCATCCGGACAGCATCGTCGCGCGCTCTCCACGCTCACGCCGCTGGTGGAGCAGGCGGCGGCCAGCCCCCGGCTCCTCGTCGAGACTCTGATGACGGCTGCCACGGCATGCCTGCATCTCGAAGAGCCCGAAAACGCCGCAGGCGCGATGCGTCACGCCCTGCGCCTCGCCCGCGAGTACGACCTCGCCGGCAGCCTTTCGACGGTCGGTCGCAGCGACTTCATCCGACTGACCGAGACGGCAGCAGTCGGCGCCGACGAACTCGTCACCCTCGTGCAGCGGAGCGCCCGGTTCCCCGACGCCGCATCCGCACCGCAACTGACCGCCCGTGAGCGCGCGGTACTGCGGGAGCTCGCCACCGGCGCCACCACCCCCCAGATCGCAGAACGGCTGTTCGTCAGCCCCAACACCGTCAAGACGCAGCTGAGCAGCGCCTACCGCAAGCTGGGCGTCGCGTCGCGCAAGGAGGCGGAGGCGGCTGCCCGGCGGCTCGGGCTGACCTGACCGACAGCCCGACGCGTCAGCGGTGCATGACCTGTGTCAGCACCCACCCGCCCGCCAGGACGAAGGGGGCTGCTGCGGCGAGCGCCACCAGACCGATCACACCGATCCAGCCGAGCACGACGAGCGCCACCGCCCGCCCGCCGCCACTCCGGCGCAGCGGCGGGTGGAAGGACAGCGTGCGGAGGTTCTCGGTGGTCATGGCTCAAGCCTGGCGACCCACCGCACCCCTCACATCCGTCGGAAGGATGTTTCACATCCTCCCCGAGGACTATTCACCCGCGTCCGCTCACACGGGTCGCGGCATCGTGCCCCGCCACGGGCGGCGGGTCGGGGCCGGGACAGCCTGGAACGCCGCCTCGACCCAGCTCTCGAGCTTCCAGGTCGGCACACGGAAGATCCGGGCGACGAGCACGACCGGGTGCCCCGCCTCGACCACCGCGGCGACGGCGAACTGCTGCAGCGACTCGAACGAACGCCCCGCGAGCGCTCCGCGGCGGAGGTCGTCGAAGGACCGCGGCGTGCGGCTCGGCGCGGGCGGTGCGGAAGGGGGCGTCTGAGCGCGCGGAGCGGGCTGCACGAACGGCGCGGCGCGGCGCGGATACCTGGTCGGATGACCCGGCTGCACGGACGGGGTGGGGGCTGCGGCGCGCACGGGCGCCGCCGGCGGGAACGACGGCGCACCCGCGTCGCCGAGGTACCCGACCGGAGGCTCCCAGAGTTCGGGGACCTCGAGCGGCACGTAGCCGGCGGGGGAAGGCTGCGACGCGGGATGCGCGACGGCCGGGGCGACAAAGGCCGATCGCGGCGACGCGGGGTGGGGTGCAGGCCTCGTCACGGGCGGGCGCGCGGGCGCCGACCGCTCGAGCGTGGGGCGTTCCGCCTCCGTCGGATGCGGTTCCTCGGCGCTGTCGGGCACGCGCGCCATCCGTAACGCCACCACGACGAGGGCAGCGATCGTGACGGCGGTGACGACGAGAACGGGGTTGTCGCGTGCCCAGACGATCAGGTCCATGACGCTTCCTCTTCCGCTACGGCATCCGGGCACGACTGGCCCGGATCGTGCCGCGCTCAGAGGGGGTCGGGGTGGCCCGTCAGACGTGACACATGAGGTGTACAGGGGAAGACTACTCCCCCGCGCGGCCCGCTCACGGATCTGATGCGATCGATGTCGAACCGAGATGAGCGGCGGGCCCCGGATGTTCGGGACCGGGACCCACCGCGCAAGAGCCTTCGCGGGGACCTTGCAGCGCCCATCATGACGGCGCCGCCGGGGTGCACGCTCTGCGGATCGTGTGATTTCGCCCGATGATTCACCCCCTTCGTGGACGCGAAGAACTGCTCAACCGGAAACACCGTGTTCATGAAGGATCCCTAATGTTCGGCGCATGGCACACGCACCGATCAAGGCCGTCATCCCCGCCGCGGGACTCGGCACCCGCTTCCTGCCCGCGACGAAGGCGATGCCGAAGGAGATGCTGCCGGTCGTCGACAAGCCGGCGATCCAGTACGTGGTCGAGGAGGCGGTGGCCGCGGGCAGTGACGACGTGCTGGTCATCGTCGGACGCAACAAGAACGCCCTCGCCAACCACTTCGACCGCGTCGCGGAGCTCGAGCACACGCTGGAGCGGAAGGGCGACGCCGCGAAGCTGGAGAAGGTCATGCAGGCCAGCCGGCTCGCCGATGTGCACTTCGTCCGCCAGGGCGACCCGCTCGGGCTCGGTCACGCCGTCCTGCGCGCCCGCAAGCACGTGGGTCACGAGACGTTCGCCGTGCTCCTGGGCGACGACCTCATCGATGCCCGCGACGTGCTGCTCGCGCGCATGATCGAGGTGTCGCAGGCACGTTCGGCGACCGTCGTCGCGCTCATGGAGGTCGATCCGTCGCAGATCCACCTCTACGGCTGCGCGGCCGTCGCACCCACCGCGGAGGACGACGTCGTGACCATCACCGGCCTCGTCGAGAAGCCGTCGGCCGCCGATGCGCCGAGCAACCTCGCCGTCATCGGACGCTACGTGCTCAAGCCCGAGATCTTCGACGTGCTCGAGGAGACCGCACCGGGCAAGGGCGGCGAGATCCAGCTGACCGATGCGCTGGAAGCGCTGGCTGAGGACGAGAGCATCGGCGGACCGGTTCTGGGCGTCGTCTTCCGCGGTCGCCGTTACGACACGGGCGACCGACTGGACTACATCAAGTCCAACGTGCAGCTCGCCCTGGATCGGGACGACCTCGGACCCGACCTGGCCGAGTGGATCAAGGAACTCGCCACCACCCTCTGAGAGCGGCGCCGGCGCTCACAGCGGAGATTCACATCGCCCATCGATGGACGAGAACGGGCAGAGTAGAACAACACACCCGACACCTCCGGAAGGCACGGCATGAGCGACGCACGCCCAGACTCCCCCGACGACTCACAGGCGGGCTCCAGCCCGTTCGATGAACTGATGCGCCCGTCCTCGGGCGACGAAGGCAGCACGTTCTCGGTCGGATTCCGGGGCTACGACCGCCATGAGGTCGATGCGGCGATCTCCGAGCTCACGAACCGCCTGCAGCGCACCACGGCCGAGCTCGGCACGGCAGAGGCGCGCCAGCGGGAGACCCTCGATCGACTGCGCGAGGAGCAGCGGACGGAGATCGAACGCCTGGTCGCTGAGACCGAGGAGTCGGTGAGCCGGGTGCGCGAAGAGCAGCGCGAGCAGACGGAACGGCTGGAGGCCGATCTGCAGACGGCGACGGCGCAGATATCCGAAGCCGAATCACGCATCGCCGCCCTGACCGCACAGCTCGTCGAACGGCCCGAGGGCGAAGAAGCGCCGGAGCCCTCGGAGTCGGATACCTCCGACCCGTCGACGCGCGACCAGTTCGAGGCCGTTCTGCGCGTCGCCGAGGAGCAGGCGGGCCTCATCGTCCAGAACGCCGCAGCGCAGGCGGAACGCCTGCTCGAGGCAGCGCGCGAGGAGGTCGCGACCCAGCGCGCCCAGGCCCAGGCGGACGTCTCCCGCATCCAGGCGCAGGCGCAGCACGACGCCGACCAGGTGCGCCTGCGGATCGAGACCGAGTACACGGCGCATGAGGCGACCATCCAGCGCGAAGCGGCGCATGCCGCCGAGAAGCTCGCGCAGGCGGAGCGAGAGGCCGAGACCATCCGTTCGGAGGCGGAGAAGGGCGCTGCCGCGCTGCGAGCGATGGTGACGCGCGAGACCGCGCAGTTGCGCAGCGACACCGAACGCGACGTCCGCGAGATGAATGCACGACTGCTGGAGTTCGAAGAGACGCTGACGCGTCGCCAGGACGACGCGCAACAGGAGTTCCTGGTGCTGCACAACCAGGCCGTCGCGCACGCCGAACGCATCACCTCGGACGCGAACGATCAGGTCGCCGCCTCACTCGAGCACGCGCAGCGCATCTCGGCGAAGGCGGACGACTACGAGAAGCTCATGCGGGCCCAGGCCGCGCAGATCGAAGCGGACGCGCACGTGCGCGCGCAGGAGAACCTCGACCGCGCGCGCACCAAGGCGCACAAGATCGTCTCCACCGTCATCGACCACTCGACCGCCGTCCTGCGCGATGCGGAGGACCGCACCCGCGCGCTTCGCTGGCAGCAGCAGCAGCTCACGAGCTTCATGTCGGAGGTGCGCGAGCTGATCCGTCCCGAAGGCGTGCTCAGCGCGACGGCCAGCGCGGACGAGGCGGCCTCCGGCTCGGCACAGGACGACGACCCTCAGGAGGATGAAGATCGACACGACTGAGCGGAAATGCTCAGATCAATGAATCGCCTGTGTTCCATGTGATTGAATTCACATGAGCGGTCGCTCCCCGCGAAGGCCCGACCGCTCGCACCCGAGCTGGGGCCTTGGCCAAATGCTCATACCCCCTCCCCGGCATCGCCGAGGAGGGGGTTCTGCGTTTCGCGAATCAGCGCGTGAGCACCGCGGCGGCGACGAGGGCGACGACGCCGGCGGCGAGCAGGGCGACACCGACGTAGAGGGACCAATGCGGGCGCTGCGAGAGCTTGCGGTGCAAGCGGCGACGGCGGCGCGCGCGTGCTTTCGCGTCGCGGTCGCGCACGGTCGTCTCACGTGGTCCGGCGCTCGAGCGATATTCTGAGCGCGAGTACGGTGCCTGCATGCGTCCTCCCAAGGACTGAACGGTTGGAGCTGGACGACCGTCGAGATGCCGGAGCATCAGAGTCGGGAGCCCCCTCATCCGCCGGCCTTCCCTGAAGATACCCACGCATGTTTTCCCGCAGGTTGCGGCTGAGTACTTTTCCGTCGCTCGATCACGACCACTTCCCGGCGGCGGGCAGAATGCGACAAAGGAGAGAGGCCGCGATGGGCGCATCGGCAGGCGGGGGCTTCTCCGTCGACGACGGACTGCTCGACCACCTCGACACCGGGATCGCGATCTTCGACCCCGAGGGTCGTCTGCGCGCCGCCAACGCCCCCGCGTACCGGTATGCACGACTGCAGGGGGTGGACCTGGACGATCTCGATCTGGCGCGATCCCTGCGGGAGAGCCCGCCAGGATTCGACATCGACGACGCCCCCTTGCGGGTGGACCAATCGGTCATCCTCGCCGCGGCCGAGGGCCGCGAGGCGCAGCGCACCGTGTGGGCCGGGCCCGTCGACCGCCGGCGAGCGCTGCGCAAGTCGTCCCATCGGATCACGTCCGCGTCGACGGGGCTCGAGGGGACCGCCCTCATCACACGGGACGTGTCGCGACGCGCTCACCACGACCGGCTCCCGCATGACTTCCTCGCCTCGACCTCCCACGAACTGCGAAACCCGCTGACCCCGATCGTCGGGCACCTGGAACTGCTCACCGACGACATCGAGCGGGGTGTCCCGAACGCAGCGGTGCGGCTCGAGATCCTGCGTCGCAACGTCGACCGGATCGTCCATCGACTCGACGAGCTCCTGCTGCTCGAACACCTCACTCCGCGGCTCGTCGTCACCCGATGCGATGCCGCTCGCATCGTCGAGGAGGCGGTCGCGGCACGCGCATCGGATGCGGCTGAGAACGGGATCCGCATCCTCGTCGACGTCGCCCCGGCTCAGGTCAGCGCGGACGCCGACCGCCTGCGGATGGCCGTCGAGGCCCTGATCGGCAACGCCGTCCGGTTCGGTCCGCGCGGCTCCACCGTCACGGTGGCGCTCACCTCAGACGCCCTTGCGGGACGGATCGACATCACGGTCATCGACGAGGGTCCCGGCTTCCGCCCGTCCGAGCTCGCGAGGGTCTTCGAACCCTTCCACCGAGGTCGCGAGGCGCGGGCCAACGCGGTGCCCGGTCTCGGACTCGGACTCGCCGTCTCACGTGCGATCGCGCACGCCCACGGCGGCGCGATCGACATCGTCAGCGAACCGGGATCGGGCGCGTTGGTGACCCTCACCCTGCCCGTCGACCACCAGTGAGGGCATTCTCACGGCTCTGCCCTTCCGCCCCGACGATCACCCGTGGTTTACTCCTTCCGAGCGCCCGCTCCCCGCGAAGGCCCGAGCGCTCGCACTCCGTAACGGCCCCTCGCCATCGCCGGCGAGGGGCCGTTCCTCTGCCGGGGCGACACATGTCGCATCCGAAGTTCATACGTTTCACATACTCGAAACACAGACAGCATCATCCGAACGGTTCGTTCCCCTAGCGTGAGCGGAGTGAATCGCCCGGTTCACTCCATTCCCCCGGAGCCGACGATGTCTGCGCGCCTGCCTGCACCCTCGCACCGACCTGGGTACGCACTAGGGTGGGGCCGTGCCGAACCCGACCGACGGATCGCGCGGCAGGCTGCTCGACGCCGCCGAGGCGCTGCTCGGGGAGGACCCCGACCGGTCACTGTCGGTGCGAGCGGTGTGTTCCCGCGCGGGCGTGCAACTGCCCACGCTCTACCACTTCTTCGAAAGCAAGCAGGGACTGATCGACGCGCTCGTCGAGCGCGGTTTCGACCGCTTCGCGCGCCTGCTCGACGAGATCCCTTCCCCGGCGGCGACGGGGGCAGCGGCCGCGATCTGGGATGCGCACCTCGCCTTCGCCGTCGAGCATCCGGCACTTTTCACCCTGATGACCGGACACGTCCGTCCCGGCTCTCCGCGCGGCGGAGACGACGTCGCGGGCGCGGCCATCCTGCACCTCCTGCGCGAGGAGGCTGCAGCGGGCGGGCTCGCCGTCTCGGCGGACGAGGCCGCATGGCGCTTGCGGACGGCGGCGACCGGAGCAGCCCTCGCCGCCATCGCGGACCCCGCCTCCGCCGCACGCTTCGCGGGTGCGACGCGGGACGCGCTGGTCTCGGCCGTGACGCGTTCCGCGGACCGGTCGTCCCCCGCCGCCTCGATCGGCGCACACGCAGGCGCGCTGCAGGCGGCCCTGGCGGGTGGCGGCGCACAGATGCTGGAGCCCGCCGAGCGCGCGCTGCTCGAGCTGTGGCTGGCGCGACTGTCTTTACCGCCGACGTGACGGGCCTCGGCGGCGGGCGATGAGTTCCGTCGCCACGGGCTGGTTCGCCGCCCTGTCCGCCGGGGACATCACGGCACTGTCGACCCTGCTCGCTCCGGAAGTGGAACTCATCGGTCCGGACGGTCGGCGCGTGCGCGGGAGCACCCCCGTGATCCGATGGCTCCTGGAGGCGGCCTCCCCCGCCGATGCGCGGCTGCGCGTCGGCGGGGTCACGCACGCCCACGGCATCGCCGCCGCGACCCTCAGCGTGGAGATCCTGTTGGCCGGCGGAGGGCAGCGGACGGAGCGCGGGGTGATGGCCGTGACGGTGGGACGACGAGGGGTCCGCCGCGTCGTGATCGACGATTGAGCTCCCTGTATCAGCGATACATAACTGCATGTATCAGTTAAGTTTTGTTTCCATCCGGTTTCCCCGTCCCCGTCGAGAGGGAGCGGTCCCTAGCCTCGGACGCGGACCGCGCGGATAGCGGTCGACCCGACACCCTTCCTCGCATCGGAGAACCGTGAGAACACGCCTGTCCTCGCGTGCTCGATGGCTCGCACTCACCGCGACCATCGTCACGCCCGTCATCGCCCTCACCTGCGCGCCGTCCGCCGCGCTCGCCGCCCCGTCCGACGCCCCCCTCGCCTCGGGCGAGGACTGGTCGGTCACCCGAGCGCCGGGCGGATACCTCGTCTCGGTCGATCTCGACGAGCCGCTGCCCATCGTCAGCGACGCACCGACTCTCGTCGCCGACGGAGAGACGCTCGGATTCGCCACCGAATCCGCCGACGGACTCTCGCTCAGCCTGTTCACGACGGACGCGGGTGTGACCCGCGCCGCCGACATCGACAAGGGCTGGGCATCCGCCGACATCGACAAGGCGGCCGAGCGCCCCGCCCCCGAACGCGTCGACGAGCCGACGAACGACGAGCTGGTCGACCAGATGAGCCGGATGGCGCCGCTCGCCGCGACCGCCGACCCCGCCGATGCCGGTGCGTACGCCGTCACCGAGGCCGAGTACGACTTCGGCGACCGGGCCGTCCCCCTCGCAGGGATCTCCGGCATCCGCGGTGAGATGACCGGGAAGATGTATCTCACCGACGCACCCGGTGAGCGCCCGACGGTCATCCTGCTGCACGGCCGCCACACCTCCTGCTCCACGGGTACCGCGAGTCCGCTGCGGTGGCCCTGCGGCCCCAACCAGGTCAACGTGCGCAGCTACCAGGGCTACGAGGGCACCGGTCGCGCGCTCGCATCCCACGGCTACAACGTGCTCTCCATCGCCGCGAACGCCGTGAACTCGAACGACAACCAACTGGCGCTGGACTACGGCGCCCAGGCGCGCGGCCAGCTCATCCTCGACACTCTCGGCATGCTCGCGAAGGCGAACGCCGGAGCGGCCGTCGCTTTCGAGGATGTCTCGTGGCCCGCCGAGGACGCGACCGTGACCCGCACCTCGCGCACGCTCGACGAGGCGCTCGCCTACGCGACCACCCGTCGCGACGCTCCCGCCGCCACCGGCGGTGTGAGTGCCGCATCCCTCGTGGGCCGCTTCGACCTCGACAGGGTCGGCATCATGGGCCACTCCCGCGGCGGCGAGGGTGCGACCTCGGCGGTCACCTTGAACCAGGGCCTCGCCGACCCCTACGGCATCGTCTCGGTCCTGCCGCTGGCACCCGTCGACTTCGGCCGCATGACGGTCCCGGACGTGCCCATGGCCGTCTTCCTCCCCTACTGCGACGGCGACGTCAGCAACCAGCAGGGTCAGCACATGATCGACGACTCCCGCGGGGCCTTCGGCGACGACGTGATGCGCTCCGCCGTGTGGGTCATGGGCGCCAACCACAACTTCTTCAACACCGTGTGGACGCCGGGCATGTACCCCTACGCGACCGGCGACGACTGGAGCACGAGCGACCGCACCTCCTCGTGCCGCACCGCGGATCCGTCGCGTCTCACCTCCGCGCAGCAGTATCAGGTGGGCGTCTCGTACATGACCGGGTTCTTCCGTCTGACCATGGGCGGCGAGACCCAGTTCCAGTCGTTGTTCGACGGCTCCACGACCCCGTCGACGACCTCGACCTCCTACGCCGACGTGCGCATCATGGCGTCGCAGCCGAGCTCGGCCACGACGATGCTGACCGACTTCACGCGCAGCAGCACCCTCGTACGCACGTCGGGCAACGCCTCGGCGCAGGTCTGCGCGAACGCGGAGACGGCATCCTCGATCGCTCCGTCCGTGCCGTACTGCACCCCCCGCACGGTCGGAACCGCCCGCGTGCCGCACTGGACCCCGGTGCGGTTCGGTCTCAACGTTCCCGCATACCCCGTCACCCGCGTGGCCTGGACCGGTTCGACCACGAACCCCGCAGCGGTCAGCAACGGGCAGCTTCTGATCACGGTGCCCGAGGGATCGCGCAACGTCTCCTCGCGCACGCAGCTCACGCTCAAGGCGGCACCGGACCTGTCGGTCGCCAGTGGCACCGACTTCACCATCACGGTCGCCGACGGCTCGGGTCGCACCTTCACCCGCACGGCGTCGGAGATCAACCCGTTCGCCGTGAACCGCCTGCCCGGCGGCACGCACACCTCCTTGAACAAGATCGTGCTGCAGCAGCTGACGATCCCGACGGCGGAGATGACCGACATCGATCTGACCGACGTGCGCGAGGTGCGCATCGGCGCCGGCATGGGCGCCGACGGCACGGGTGCCGGAGGCCTCTATCTGTCCGACCTCGCCTTCGACACGCCCACATCCGCCCCGGCGAGGGTCGCGACGCGCACCACGGTCAACGTGGCCGGCACGATCGTGGAAGAGGGCACGGCCGCCGACACGAGGGAGATCGCCGTCTACCTGAACCGTCCCGAGTCGTCGCCGGTCACCGCGTGGGTGAGCTTCGTGCCCACCTCCGGCCCCGTCTCCGCGGCCGTCCAGGGCGTGCGCTTCGCCCCGGGCGAGACGTGCACGGTGGTCGAGGTGCCCATCGCCGGCAACGTGCTGCCCTCGACGACCCCGTCGACCGCGATCACGGTCAGCGCGACGAACACGACGGGCGCGGTCATGGGCGCGAGCGCGTTCAACACGCTCATCGTCCGCGAGGACGACGGCGTGACCGGCCCCCTGCCGGCTCTGCCGGAGGCGGGTGTGCAGGGCGACGCGTGCGCCGAGTTCGAGGCATCCCGCACCGCGGGCGCGCTCACCGCATCGGGGAACGAGCTGGCCCCGGGCGCCGAGCTGACGCTCACCGCGACCGGCTACCGCGCAGGCGAATCGGTGAGCTTCAGCTTCGCCGGCGAGGAGGCGGCCACCGCGACGGCCGCCGCCGACGGAACCGCGTCGGCGACGTTCACGATCGCGGAGGACCAGGCGCTCGGCTCCCAGACGGCGAGCGCGCTCGGTGCGGGCTCGGCACGTCTGCAGGAGGCGACGGTCGACGTCCTCGCCCCCACGACGACGACGCTCGAACTCGCCGAGGGAGCCTCGCTCGTCGAGGGTGCGGAGCTGACCTTCATCGCGAAGGTCGAGGGTGTCGAGACCGGCGGCACCGTGACCTTCACCGACGGTGGCGCGGCGAGCGGCGGCTCGGGATCCACCGCTCCGACCGCGGCTGCGGGCACTCTGCTCGGCAGCGTCGACGTCGTGGACGGCGTCGCCCGGCTGACGCTTCCGGATGGCCTGTCGGCAGGCTCGCACGCGGTCGTCGCCGTGTTCGGCCGCACCGCGATCGCCGCGGAGTCCCGTTCCGAGGCGCTCACGTTCACGCTCGCTGCGGCGCCCGTGACCGAGGAGCCCGGCACCGGAGGCGAGACGCCGACTCCCGGCACCGGAGGCGAGCCGTCCACTCCCGGTACAGGCACCGAGCAGCCCATCTCCGGGGCACCGGGCGCGGCTCCCGCGGACCGCGGTGACCTCGCCCTCACCGGTGGGGAGATCGCGAGCTGGGCGCTCCTGGCCGGCGGCGGCCTACTGCTGGTCGGCGCCGCTCTGCTGATCGCCCGCAGACGAGCGGGGGCTCGCGCGGACTCCTGACGTCAGCGAAGAGGGGCGTCGCCGACCCGGCGGCGCCCCTCTTCGCGCACTGCCGTCGGGTTCACGCCTGCGCGATGACGACCGCCAGCACGACGTCGGACTCGACCGTCGTGGCGGCGATCTCGAGGTCGGGGACGTAGGTCTCGCGGAGCCGGTCCGAGCTCTGCGCGAACCGCTGTCGGAGTTCGTCCGCCACCACATCCGGCGTCGCGACAGCGCACACCATGACCACTCGACCGGGCCCGATGAGTCCCACCTCGGCCTCGTCCGCGAGCATGCGCGTGCAGGCGGCGACCAGCGCCGTGTTGACCTCGTCGATGTACTCCTGACCGAACGACTCGCGGATCAGCTCCAACTCGTCGACGGTCGCCACTCGCCAGGAGACGGCGCCGTGCTGGGCCAGGATCTCCCTTGCGCGTGCCGCCAGACGGTCTCGCGTGCCCACCTGCTGCACCCGGCGGCTGGCCCGTTCGTCTCGGGCGGCGGCGAGCACCCCGAAGGCCAGGAGGATCACCGCGAGCACCCCCGCGATCGTGGTGGGACCCGTGGCGAAGTACTGCGCATAGACCCCGTCGTACAGACCGTCGATCGCCAGGAAGACCACGCGGCCGACGGAGTAGAGCGCGTAGCCGACCATCGTCGCCGCGATCGCAAAGGTGCCGCTCGTGGCACGTGCGCGACCGACGCGCGCCTCGATCGCGGTCAGCGTGCAGCCCACGATCAGCAGCAGGATCTTGATCCCCGAGGAGACCGTCTCCGACAGCAGGATGCTGCACACGAACATCGCGACGCCGCCCGCGATCACGGCCCAGAGACGCCACGGCCGCCTGTCGTTGAGCGCGCCGACGGCCACCCACAGCAGAGCCGGCGCCAGCACCATCGCGGCGTCGCCTGCCGCGAGAGTCCACACCGCGTGCTCGAACGAGAAGTAGATGACGTAGAGCAGGCTGGAGAAGACAGCGAACACGGCCGAGGCGGTGGCGATCCCGAGGAACGATCCCGAACGATACGAGGGGCCTCTCACCCAGAGGAAGGCCGCGAGGACGACGAAGGTCGCCACGATGCTGACGCCCACCAGCGGCAGACCGGTCATCGCGTTCATGGCCGTCCCTTCCGCCGCAGGATGAGAACGCCATGCTACGCGCGGGCAGCGCGGGCGTCAGCCGAAGACGGAGAACCCCGTTGTCTCACCGCCGTCGCAGCGGTCGGAAACTGGGGATGGGGATCGGCTTGCTGATCGGGCTCGCCGGCTCCGGCGCCGAAGCACCGAAGCGCTCCTCGAACTCCCGCCGCACGTCATCCTCGAAGTAGTCCGCGTCGTCGCGGAGATCGTCGTGCTCCTTGATACTCATGACCGCCTCCTGCTGCCATCACGGTAGGTCGGCGGAGAAGGCACGCCACGGGGGTTGCGAATCCGCGACGACCCGTCTACTCGCGCGCGCTCGCGCCCATGGCGGCGACCGCGTCCGCGAGCAGCGGACGCGGCATCGCGAGCACGAGCCGGAGGAATCCGGGAGCAGCGCACAGTGCGCCGTCGGTCAGCACGACCCCCGCGCGCTCGCGGAAGAAGTCGGCAGGCGCGCCCGGCAGCGCGAGGTCGCGCGCGTCCAACCACGCGAGGTAGGTGCCTTCGGGAGGCGTGTAGCGCACCTCTGGCAGGTGCTGGGCGAGCAGATCCACCAGCAGCATCCGATTGCCGTCGAGATACTCGATCGTCTGGGCGAGCCAGGACTCCCCCTCCTCGTACGCGGCGATGGATGCGACGACGCCGAGAGTCGAGGCGCCGTGCACGTGGGCGAAACCCACTCGTCGGTAGATGTCGTCGTCGTTCTGGTTCGAGGTGATGAGCTGTGCCGCCTTCACCCCCGGGATGTTCCACGCCTTCGACGCGCTCGTGCCGGTGACGGTGTGCGCGGCGGTGGCGTCGGAGAGCGAGGCGTACGGCACGTGCGTGGCACCGCCGTACCGCAGCGGCGCGTGGATCTCATCGGCGAAGACCCGGCCGCCGTGACGTTCGACGATCTCGGCGATCCGGCTGAGCTCATCCCGAGTCAGGACGGAGCCGGTCGGATTGTGCGGGTTGCACAGCACGAGCGTGCGCGCGCCGGCGGAGAACGCGGCGTCGATGCCGTCGATGTCGTGCTCCCATCGCCCCGACACCACGCGTCCTGGCACCGGGATCACCGGGTGCCCGATCGCCGGCAGATACGTGAGGAACGGCATATAGGCGGGCGTGGGCACGATCACGGGCGAACCGGCGGGCGCGAACGTGCGGACCGCGACGCCCAGCGCCGCCATCACGTCGGCGACGGGGTGCACGCGCTCCGATGCGATGCTCCAGCCGTAAGCGCGCCGCATCCAGCTCGCCGTGGCGAGCGCCATCCGCTCGGCCAGCGCCGGCGACAGATACCCGAGTGTCTCCTCCTCGACGGCCCGGTGCAGCGCTGCGCTCACCACCGGCGCCGTGCCGAAGTCCATCTCGGCCACCCACGCGCCGATCTTGCCCGGATGCAGGCTCCACTTCCGACTCTCCGGGCGATCGAGCATCTCGCGGCCGCGTTCGTCGTAAGGATGCGTCACGGATCCGACGCTACCCGCGGCGTGCGCTCGACGTGGCCGGGATGCCGTATTCTGTCATTCAAGCAAGGGGAGTACTCCCGCTCGCGGTCGGCTCGTCAGTACGGATCCAACGTCGGATCCCGGGCCGCCGGTCCCGACCAGCATCGGGGCGGAGGAGACCTTGGCGTCATGTCCGTACGCCGACCCCTTGGAGTTCTCCGTGAACGTCACCCCCGCCATCTGGCTCATCACGATCGCGATCACGATCGCCTTCTTCGTCTTCGAGTTCTTCGTGCACGTGCGCAAGCCGCACGCCCCCACCATCCGCGAATCCGCCGTCTGGTCGGTCTTCTACATCGGCCTGGCGCTGCTGTTCGGCGTCGGGATCGGCATGGTCTCGGGCTGGACCTTCGGTGGCGAGTACTTCGCGGGATACCTCACGGAGAAGGCGCTGTCGATCGACAACCTCTTCGTCTTCCTCATCATCATGACGGGCTTCGCCGTACCGAAGGAGTACCAGCAGAAGGTGCTCATGATCGGCATCGTGATCGCGCTCATCATGCGCGGCGCGTTCATCGCGCTGGGCGCCACCCTCATCGAGAACTTCTCCTGGGTGTTCTACATCTTCGGCGCGTTCCTGCTCTACCTGGCCTGGCAGCAGGCGTTCTCGAGCCACGAGTCCGACCCCTCGAACGGGCGGATCGTGCGGTTCATGCGCCGCATCCTCCCGGTTCACGACGAGTACCACGGCGACCGGCTGACCGTGAAGATCGACGGCAAGCGCTTCGTCACCCCCATGCTCCTGACGATCATCGCCGTGGGCTTCATCGACCTGGTCTTCGCCCTCGATTCGATCCCTGCGATCTACGGGCTCACGCAGGAGGCGTACATCGTCTTCACCGCCAACGCGTTCGCCCTGATGGGCCTGCGCCAGCTCTTCTTCCTGATCGGCGGGCTGTTGGAGCGCCTGGTCTACCTGGCGCAGGGCCTCGCCGTCATCCTGGCCTTCATCGGTGTGAAGCTCGTCTTCCACGCGCTCCACGTCAACGAACTCCCGTTCATCAACGGCGGTGAGCACATCGACTGGGTCCCCGAGATCCCGATCTGGTTCTCGCTGCTGTTCATCGGTGCGACGATCGCGGTGGCCACCGTCGCGAGCCTGCTGAAGACCCGCAACGACCGCCTGAAGGCCGACCGCGGCCAGGTGCAGGGACACCCCGTCGCCACCGCCGAGGTCGACGAGCACTGAGCACCCGTTCCCGGGGCCGGGTGCGGCGCCGGGTCAGCGCGGACAGATCTCGAAGGCGTAGTCCGCATCCCCCGGCGTCGTGAGGTCGCGATCGCGCAGCACGAGGGATGCGGGCATCGCGGGATCGGCGCAGAGGTCGTCGAACGGCCGGTCGATCGCGTCCGTGTACTCGATCGCGACAACGGCGTCACCGTAGACGTCGGTGTACGCGGCGCACTCGTCGTAGTACGCGCACTCCTCCACCACCGCGAAGTCGAAGCCGGCGTCGGCGCGCAGACGCTCGGCATCCTCCGCCGCGTTCTTCTGACCCGCCGCAAGGCCCGCGCGATGCGCCCGCTCGACGAGCAGCGTCGCGAGCGCGAGATTGTCGTCGGCTCTCAGAAGATCGTCGGAGCGCGTATAGGTGTCGAGGTTGTCGAACTCGACCGCGTCGTAGCCCGCCGCCGCACAGCCGTCGATCCACTCGCCGACCCGCTCCGCGATGGCCCGGCGGCCGTCATCCGACCGGGTGTCGAGGAGCGCCTCGTCGGGCCAGTCCGGATCCATCACGTCCGCACCGTCCTGGCGGAGGACGAGGTCGTCGGGCCACTCGTCGCGCTCACCGGGCTGCGTCTGGAACGCATTGAGGTAGCAGATCGAGTACACCCCGTCGGCGGGCGCCGCGGAGCGGTCGCGGGCCACGATACCCACCCGCGGGTCCGGCGGATACGCGCCACCGAGCTGATAGTCGACCGGCACCGCGGAGGGCGGCGGCTGCGGCTGCGCGGGTTCGCTCGCACACGCGGCGAGGGCGACGCCGGCACTCGCGACCAGCGCGAGGGCGACTGCGGCACGCACCGGCGCGAACGCGGCGCGTCGGCGGGTCATGAGGCGAGCAGGGCCCCCACCCGCGCGACGAGCTCGCGCGGCGAGAAGGGCTTCGTCATGAAGTCGTCGGCGCCGGCCGAGAACGCGCGCGCGATGTCCTCGTCCTGGGCCCGGGCGGTGAGCATCATGATGCGGGTGCTCGCGAACGACGCATCGCCGCGGAGCTCGGCGCACACCTCCAGACCGGTGCGGTGCGGCATCATCCAGTCCAGGATCACGAGCGAGGGATGCGCGTCGCGCGCGGCGACGAGGCCCTGCTCACCATCCGGAGCCACCGCGACCTCGTGCCCCGACGCCGCCAGGCGGTGCTGGATCAGCTGCGCCACATCGGCATCGTCTTCGACGACCAGGATGCTCGCCACGGCCGCCACCTCCTCGCAACCCTTGTCTCGTGTACGGGGCGGGCGCCGCCGAGAGGGTACGTTCACAGTATGAAGGCTGGCGCCCCGTTCGCGACACTCGGCGCCCCGGCACGGACACCATGGCTCCCCCCGTGGTGGAGTTGGCCGATCGCCGCGATCGTCATCGGCGCTCTGGGCCTCACGGGGACGATCTTCACGCCTCCGGGTGGCAGCGCCGCCGCGTGGTGGCCGGCCGCGGGAGCGGCCGTCCTCTTCGCCCTGCTCAATCCACCGCGCCGGCGCGCCGCATCCGTTCTGCTGGTTCTCGTCGTGACGGCGATCCCCAACCTCGTCTACGGCCGTTCGCTCGCGGTGGCCGTCGGCTATGCGCTGGGGAACGCCATGGAGATCGCGGCTGTGCTGACCGTGCTGGCGATCTGGGGCTATCGCGGATCCAACGCTTTCGTGCTGCGCCGCACGCGCGAGGCTCTCGTCTTCGTGGTCGCCGGCCTCACGGGCGCCCTCGTCGCCGCGCTGATCGCCGCCGCCACGGCCGCGCTGCTCGGCGGCGGCGACTTCTCGACGACCGCGCTGAGCGTCTTTCCCTCCCATGCGGCTGCGGTGCTCCTGATCGCTCCGTTCGCCTGCATCCCGCCGTCCTTCGGCTCCGCACCACTGCCGCGCTGGGAGGCCGTGCTGCAGCCGGCCCTCCTGCTCGGCGTGCTCGCGTTCGTCGCCTTTCCCCGCGTGGAGATCCCCCTCACCTTCCTCCCGTTCATGATCATCGCGTGGGGATGCCTGCGCCTGCCGTTCGTGGTCGCCCTCGTCGAAGTGCTGGTCTCCGGTGTCGCGATCCTCATGGTCACCCTGGCGGGGCGCGGGCCTTTCGCGCTCGGACTCTCGTCGGCTGAGCGCGCGATCACCGTCGAGATCTTCCTCATCGCCTTGGCTACCGTGTCGCTCCTGCTGCTCACCGCGCGCGCGGAGCAGCAGGAGACGGCGCGTGTGGCGGCGCGCACCAGCCACCTGCTCTCGGGCGGCCTGGTCGAGACCGAGGTGGGACTCGCCGTGGCGCGCCGCGCCGGCGAGAGCACCGAGCTGCTGTGGGCGAATCCGGCCGCGCGCTCCATGATCGCCCTCGAACTCGACGGCGACGATTGGAGCGGCCCCCTCGAGCACGTCGCCCGCCACGCCAGTCGCGACGGCGTAGAACGTGTGCACACCGACGGAGACACGTCGCTGCGCCTCGTCGCCAACCCGATCGAGGACGATCCCGGACTGTTCGCCGTACAGCTGCTCGACGTGTCGAGCACCGTCCGCATGATCCAGGCCCGCGCGGACGCCGAGCGCGAGCGCGCGGAGGCCACCGAGCTGCGCGCCGACCTCAGCCGGCAGCGCGACGACTTCATCTCGACCACGAGTCACGAGCTTCGGACGCCCTTGACCAACGTGCTGGGCTACGCCGAGCTTCTCGAAGAGTCGCCCGTGCTGACCGCTCTGGAACGCGACTGGGTCTCCCGCATCCGGCGGAACGGTCTGCGTCTGTCGGATCTCGTGGAGGATCTGCTGATGGTCGGCGGTGCCCATGCGACGCCCGTGAGCCCCGGCGAGCAGCACACCCTCTCGACCCGTTCCGTGGTGGCGGCGATCGTCGCCTCCCACGGCGCCGCCGCAGATGAGAAGCGGCTGCGTCTCGAGATCGACATCGATGCCGGAACGAACGTGCACGGGGTTCCCGCCGACATCCATCGCTCGCTCGGAGCGCTGCTCACCAACGCGATCCTGTTCACACCGGTCGACGGGGACGTGCTGGTGCGCGTACGCGAAGACGGCGGGATCACCGAGTTCTCGGTCAGCGACAGCGGGCCCGGCATGAGCGACGCGGACCGCGACCGCGCCTTCGACCGGTTCTTCCGGGGCGCCGGGGCGGAGCATTCCGGCACACCCGGCGTCGGCCTCGGCCTGTCCATCGCGCAGCGCCTCGCGAAACGGAACGGCGGGACCCTGGAGCTCCTCTCCCCTGCGTCCGGCGGTCTGCGTGCGGTGCTGCGGCTGCCGGCGGCGCCGCAACCCGCCTGAGCATCGCGCCCCGCGGCTCGCGCCCCGCGCCCGGCATCCGCATCCGCATCCGCCGCATCCGCCGCATCCGCGTCAGCCGCATCCGCCGCATCCGCATCCGCATCCGCATCCGCACCGGGGCGGTGCCGGACCCCTGCGTGTCTCACTTATGCACGAAACTCGTCGCGCCAGCGTGCACAACTGAGACACCGATTCGAGCGCCGGGCGCCACTGCACTGCGTGTCCCACTTATGCACGCCGACGAACGCCGCCGCGTGCACAACTGAGACACGGAGGGGCAGAGACACACTGGCGCCGGGCGCCACGCATGCATTCCGGTCGGATGCGGGCGGCCCCTGCGCGGGGGTCAGGCGACGGGCAACGGCACCCGTGCCTCGAGCACGACATCGCGACCCCGCTGAAACAGCTGCGCGCCGCCCAGATTGGCGATGCCCCGGCCCGCGGTCAGGGGCAGTGCTGAGCCGAGGCGTCCCGGCGATGACACCTCCACGCGCAGCTCCGGGGCAGCATCCGCATCGCCGTGGGTCACCTCGAGTGTCGCCTGCCTCGCGCCCGAGTGCTTGACCGCGTTGAGGAAGCCCTCGCTCGCGATGTCGACGACACGGCGCGTGACATCCTCACGGCCGAGTGCGATCCGCGCCTCCTCGTCGATGTCGCTCGAGATCTCCAGCACATGGGACCACGTCTCGATCATCTGCGCGAGAGCGTTCGACGGCGCGATCGGCGCCGTCGCGGTCCGCGTCGGTGCCGTGCCCTCGATCTCCGCGAGGGCCACCGTGATCGTCGCCGCGAAGGCCTCCAGCTCCTCGGCCGTGGCCGCGCGTTCGTCCACCGTCGCCGCGAACAGCACGCACCTCCCCTGGACGCGACCGTGCAGCTGCTCGGCGGCGCTGCGCAGTTCGAGACGAGCGCGCGTCGTGCGCGTCGCGACCGCATCCGTCTGCGCGGCCAGAGCGCGCGACAGGCGACGCGTCTGCACGATCGCACTGTGGATCGCCTCGGAGGAGACACCGACGATGGCCGCGAGGAGGGGGAAGGCGAGGATCGGGACGAGCGCCGTCGGCAGGGTCTGAGGCGCCAGGAGGATCGCGGCGGAGGAGAAGAGCACCCCGGTCGCGAACCAGGCGAACAGGATGGCGCCGCCTCGCGCCGTGGCCGAGCGACGGCGCGACGAGCGACGGGCGACCGCGTCGGCCACGAAGCCGCAGGCGAAGACGAGCACGACGGCGATGAGGGCGAGTGCTGTCGACACCGTGGTCAGCGTGTACGGAAGGCTGCCGACCACGTAGGCGATGCTGACGACCACGGGGCTCGGCGGCCGCAGCCGCGCAAGCAGCGGGCGTCGGGGCGCGGCGGGCACGTCCACGGGACCGGTTCCTGCGGGAGCCTCGGACAGCGGCAGCGCCGCCGCATCCTCGAGGTCGTGGCTGACCGCGCGGACCGACTGCGAGAACGCACTGACCTCGTCGAATCCGGGGGCGGCCGCCACCAGCTGCGTGAGTTCGGTGCGGAGCTTCGCGACCTCCCCGTGCAGCAGGAGACGGCTGCGGCGCGCGTAGGCGTCGGCGCGGCGGTCGGCCTCGCTCAGGTCGGACAGCGCGACCCGCAGGCGCGCGCTCGCGTCGCGGGTGGTGTGGTAGGCCACTGTCGCCGTGGCGACGAGGGACAGCACGATGAGCCAGATGACCACGTTCGTCGTCACGCGCTCGACCCAGGAGCCCGTGCTGGGCTCGTGCAGCAGGACGAAGCCGGCGGCGTCGTTGAGCAGGGGACGCGCCGCGCCGACGACGACCACCGTGACGAGCACGAGAAGGGCTCGCCGGCGACGGCGCCGTATGCGGCGTTCGGCCCACGCCGCCGGCAGCACGAGCACCACCAGCACGGCCCAGACGAGAACCGAGATGCCGATGGCGGGCAGGTACTCGACCGTCGAGTTCACCGACCGGTAGGCGCCGAGCACCGTCACGGCGATCAGGAGGGAGACGGCAGCGCTCCATCCGCTGAAGAAGCGGCCGCTGGTCAGAGTCCCCCACCAGATACGCGCCACGCGTCGCGCACTTCCGACGGCACCGCCGCGGCGGGCCTCGGCGTATGCGCGGGCAGGCGTCATCGCCGGTTCCGTCCGGTCACGTCGCCACTCGACGCCTTCGACGACACGGAGTGTCCGCGCACCATCGATCTCATAGATCCCCTCAGGCCGTCGGGTCGACCTGCTTTGCGCGACTACTGTACCCAGCGCGACGCAGGAAAGGGCGTCACAGGCCCTCTTGAGCGTGCGACGTCGAGGGGCGCGTGTTCAGATCGCGGCGAGCGCCGCATCCAGATCGGCGAGAAGGTCCTCCGCGTCCTCGATGCCCACCGAGAGGCGCACGACCTCCACGGGGACCGCCAGTTCGGTGCCGCGCACCGACGCGTGGGTCATCGCATCGGGGTAGTTCACGAGGGACTCGACCCCTCCGAGCGACTCCGCGAGCGTGAACAGTCGCGTGGATTCGGCGAAGCGACGGGCCGCGGCCTGATCGGCGAGCGCGAGCGACACGATGCCGCCGAACCCGCTCGTCTGGGTGCGCGCGATGTCGTGGCCGGGATGCGTCGACAGGCCGGGGTAGTAGACGGCGGCGACCCGCTCGTGACCGGCGAGGAAGTTCGCGACGGCGTCGCCGTTCTCACTGTGACGCTGCATCCGCACGCCGAGGGTCTTGATGCCGCGTGTGGTCAACCAGGCGTCGAACGGGCTCGAGACCGCACCGACGGCGAACTGGAGGAAGCGCGCCTGATCGGCGAGCTCCGCGTCGTTCGTGACGAGCGCACCGCCGACGACGTCGGAGTGGCCGCCGAGGTACTTGGTGGTGGAGTGCACGACCACGTCGGCGCCGAGCGCGAGCGGCTGCTGCAGCGCAGGGGTCGCGAACGTGTTGTCGACCACGACGAGCGCGCCCGCCTCGTGTCCGAGGCGCGCGAGCCCCGCGATGTCGCTGACCTTCAGCAGCGGGTTGGAGGGCGTCTCGACCCAGAGGATGCGGGCCGGTCGTTCCTCGAGGGCTGCGGCGACCGCATCCAGATCGCTCATGTCGACCACGCGGAGCGTGACGCCCCACGGGCCGAGCACGCGGGCGAGCAGCCGGTAGGTGCCGCCGTACACGTCGCTGCCGAGCAGTACCTCGTCGCCCGGCTTCAGCACGGCGCGCAGCAATGCGTCCTCCGCGGCGAGTCCGGACGAGAACGACAGCGCGTGTTCGCCGTGCTCGATCGCGGCGAGCTGCGTCTCGAGAGCGGTGCGGGTCGGGTTGCCGCTGCGGCCGTACTCGTAGCCGCCGCGAAGACCGCCGATGCCGTCCTGGGCGAACGTCGTGCTCATGTGGATCGGCGGGATGACCGCACCGGTGGTGGGGTCGAAATCCTGCCCTGCGTGAACCGCGAGACTGGCGAAGGCGCGGGCTGCGGGGTTGGTCATCGTTGTGCTCCTTCGTCGGTGCGGGCTTCGGCGAGCCGGCTCGTGGTCTGTTCGACGGCGAATCCGTGATCGGTCATCCAGGCGTCGTCGAAGATCTTGCTGAGGTAGCCGCGGCCGTGATCTGGCAGCACCACGACGACCACGGCGTCGGCGGGGAGCTCGCGCGCGGCTCGAAGGGCGGCGACCACCGCCATGCCACCCGATCCCCCCACGAGCAAGCCCTCCTCGCGGGCCAGGCGGCGCGTCATGGCGAAGGCCTCCGCGTCGTCCACGCGCTCGTAGCCGTCGACGACGGCGGGATCGAAGGTGGCGGGCCAGAAGTCCTCGCCGACGCCCTCGACGAGGTAGCCGTGCAGCGGACCGCCGGAGTAGATCGACCCCTCGGGGTCGGCGCCGATCACGGTCACGCGACCCTCGGACGCCTGCTTGAGGAAGCGGCCCGTGCCGCTGATCGTGCCGCCGGTGCCGATGCCCGCGACGAAGTGGGTGACGGCGCCGTCGGTGTCGGCCCAGATCTCGGGGCCCGTGCTCTCGAAGTGTCCGCGGGGGCCGTTCTGGTTGGCGAACTGGTTCGGCTTGAACGCCCCCGGGATCTCACGCGCGAGCCGGTCGGAGACGCTGTAGTACGAGTCCGGATGCTCGGGCGGGACGGAGGTGGGTGTCATCACGACCTCGGCCCCGTAGGCCCGCAGCACCGCGACCTTCTCGCCGGCGAACTTGTCGGGGACGACGAAGATCATGCGATAGCCGCGCTCGAGCGCGACGAGCGCCAGGCCGACGCCGGTGTTGCCGCTGGTCGGCTCGACGATCGTGCCGCCGGGCTGCAGCAGCCCGTCGCGTTCGGCTGCGTCGATGATGTTCTTGGCGATGCGGTCCTTGGCGGAGCCGCCGGGATTGAAGTACTCGACCTTCGCGAGCACCGTGGCGGCGATGCCGTCGGTGACGCGGTTGAGCTTGACGAGCGGGGTGTTGCCGACGAGCGCGGCGACGCTGGATGCGTAACGCATGGAGGTGTCCCTGGGTGCGGCGGGGCCCGGCTGCGGGGCCCGCGGGTTGTCGGAGGTCATCGGTGAGGGTGCGCGGCAGGGCGCACGGGATCACTCAGCGACAACAACGACAGGTAAGCACGCTGCGACCCTATCAGAGCTCACGCTCGACCCCTGCCGCCGAGTGATCCACTCCTTCCTCGAGTGAGCACTCGATCGGATGCTCGCTCGATGAACGGATGCTGGTTCGCGCCGACCGCGCCCGTGACGGGATATGACGACGCGCGACGCGATGTGACGGCTCGGATCGGGCGCCGCCGACCCGGTGTGGCGCAATGAGGACATCGCGACCCCGGGTCGCCGACACAGCACACAGAGCCCTGCGCGCCACCGGCGCAACGGCCAGAGCAAGGAGACATCACATGTCCGAGAACCCGTCCGACTCCGCCGATCTGCGGACGTCGCTCGACGCATCCCGCAAGCGCCGGCGCACCATCTGGCTGAGCGTCGCAGCCGTCGCCGTCGTCGCGGTGATCGTCGGCGTCGTCGCCATCGTCGCGAACCTCACCCGCTCCGAGGAGCCGGCCGCCGCGGCAGGCGGCGAGGAACGTCTCGCGCTGCGTATCGCGGTCAGCGAGGACTCCGACTTCCAGAGCGCCATCGCGGACATCGCGGCGGAGAAGGGGCTCGACGTGACCTGGGTCAACGTCGACGACTGGGTGCTGCCGAACACGGAGCTCGCCGCCGGGACGGTCGACGGCAACGCCTTCCAGCACATCCTTTACCTCTCCAACTTCAACGCCCAGAACGACGAGGACCTCACGCCGGTGTTCTCGACGCTCATCACGCAGTGGGGCATCTTCTCGGCAACCCTCGGCGGCACCGACGAGATCCCCGACGGCGGCCGCATCGCCATCCCCGACGACCCGTCCAACGGCGGCCGCGCCCTCGGCATCCTGGCCTCGGCGGGACTCATCGAGCTGAGCGAGGATGCGGGCGACTTCCCGTCGGTGGACGACGTCACCTCCAACCCGAAGAACCTGCAGTTCGTGCCGATCGCGGCCACGACCATTCCGCAGCAGTTCGACGACCCGAGCCTGTCCGCCGTCGTCGTGGGTCTGTCGTACTTCGACCCGTCGCAGGGGATCACCGCGGACAAGGCCCTGTACCTGGACGACTCGCTCGACGAGAAGAACCTCCCCTACATCAACGTCGTCGCCAGCCGCGCCGACAACGCGGACGACCCGGCGTGGAAGATCCTCGAAGAGGCGTACGCCGACCCGCGCGCGGCCGAGGCGCTGGAGAAGGAGGACAAGGGCGCGACGGTGCTCGTGCAGGTCCCCGTCGACACCCTGCGTGCGAAGCTCGCCGACCTCGAGAAGTCCGCGGCCGCCAACGGCTGATCCGCTCCTGCGCCCGCTGCACTCGCTCGACGACCGGCACATACCCGGTCGTCGAGCGAGGCCGTGGCGCGAGACGAGACGCACGCACCCGCATCCACTCCCTGGAGGAGCATGAGCACCGCCGTCCGCTTCGAGCACGTCTCGAAGACCTTCACCACCGCCCGCGGGCGCACCCTCACCGCGCTCGACGACGTGAACCTCACCGTCGATGCCGGAGACATCTACGGGATCGTCGGCTACTCCGGCGCCGGCAAGTCCACGCTCCTGCGCACCGTCAACGCGCTGGAGCGGCCGACGAGCGGGCGGGTGTTCGTGGGCGAGAGGGAGATCACGGCGCTCGACGCGGCCGGGCTGCGTCGAGCCCGTCAGCGCATCGGCATGATCTTCCAGCAGTTCAACCTGCTGCGCTCACGCACCGTCTACAAGAACATCGCCTACCCGCTGCGGCTTGCCGGCGTCTCCGAGAGCGACACGATCGACCGTGTGGCCGAGCTGCTCGACTTCGTGGGACTTACCGACAAGGCGCTCCAGTACCCCTCGCAGCTGTCGGGCGGACAGAAGCAGCGCGTGGGCATCGCCCGCGCGCTCGCGAACCGGCCCGATGTGCTCATCAGCGACGAGGCGACGAGCGCGCTCGATCCCCAAACCACGGGCGAGGTGCTGGATCTGCTGCGCCGCGTGCACGCGGAGTACGGGATCACGATCCTCGTCGTCACCCACGAGATGGAGGTGATCCGCGACGTCTGCAACCGCGTCGCGGTGATGCAGGAGGGCAGGGTGGTCGAGCAGGGCAGCGTGTACGACGTGTTCGCGCATCCGCAGCACCCCACCTCCCGGCGTTTCGTGTCGTCCGTGCTCCACCATCTGCCCTCGACGGAGACCGTCCGCCGCATCCGTGCGGTCCACACCGGACGCCTCGTGCAGCTGCACATCGAGAACCGCGAGTCCAACGATCCCTTCCTCTCGCGCATCTCGCGCGCGCACGACGTGGACGTGAACGTCGTCTACGGGGGTGTCGACGAGTTGCAGGCGCGACTGTTCGGCAGCCTCACGGTCGAGCTGCTCGGCACCGACGACAACGTGGATCGCGCCCTCGCGGACCTGCGGGATGCGGCCGTGGTCACCGAGCTGGAAGGAGCACGCTGATGGATGCCGCCTACCTGGACGCCCTGCTCCCCCGTATCGGCCGGGCACTGTTCGAGACGCTCCTCATGGTGACGATCTCCTTCACCCTCGCCACGATCCTCGGACTCGGCCTGGGGCTGCTCCTGTACGCGACGCGGCCGGGCAATCTGCTCGCCAACCGGGTCGTGTTCGGCGGCCTGAACCTGGTCATCAACATCGTGCGGCCCGTGCCCTTCATCATCCTCGCCGTGTCGATCATCCCCCTCACCCGCTTCCTGATCGGCACGAGCATCGGGCCGCTCGCGGCCACCGTGCCGATCACGATCGTCGCCTCCATGGCCATCGCCCGCATCGTCGAGTCGAACCTCGTCGCCGTCGATCCGGGGTCCATCGAAGCGGCCGTGGCGATGGGGGCGAGCCCGGCCCGGGTGCTCTTCACGGTCGTGCTCCCCGAATCCCTCGGACCGCTGACGCTGGGGCTGACCTACATCGTCGTCGCGCTCGTCGACACGACGGCCGTCGCCGGCGCGATCGGCGGCGGCGGGCTCGGTGACCTCGCACTCAAGTACGGCTATCAACGCTTCGACTGGTTCGTGGTGCTCGTGATCGTCGTCGTCCTGATCGTCCTCGTCCAGGCCGCCCAGCTGCTCGGCAACTGGGTCTCGCGAAAGGTGATGCACTGATGACCGACGCATGGGACGAACTGCTCGCGAGATGGCGCGCGGGCGCCGCGGAGCGGGAGCGCGAGCGGGATCTTCCGTTCGCGGCCGTCGATGAGCTGCGGGCGCAGCGCTTCGGCGCCCTCCGTCTGCCGCGGATCGTCGGCGGCGCTGAGGCGTCGCTGGTCGACGTGCTCGCGCGCGTCGTGGAGCTTGCCGAGGTCGACTCGAACCTCGCGCACATCTGGCGCGGGCACATCGCCTTCGTCGAGCAGCTCCGCTGGGACGGCTGGCACACGGACACGGCAGCCCGCTGGATTCCTCGTCTCGCGGCCGGAGAGGTCATGGGCAACGCGTTCAGCGAACGCCAGGAGACGGCGCAGCTGACAACGCGGCTCACGGACACCGGCCACGACGGCCTGCGGGTGACGGGCACCAAGCACTACACGACGGGCTCGCTCTACGCCGATTGGGTCCACGTGGCGGCCGTCGACGCATCCGGCGAGCGCGTCGCCCTGGCGGTGCGCTCCGATGCGCCCGGGGTGAGCATCGTGGACGACTGGGACGGATTCGGGCAGCCTCTGACCGCCTCAGGCACGACGATCCTGGATGCGGTGGCGGTCGATCCCGGCGACGTGTTCCCTCTGGGAGGGCGCGACGAGGATCGTCACCGCGTCATCGGCGGCGTCTATCAGCTGACCCTTCTGGCCGTGATCGCGGGGATCGCCCGCAGGGCGGTCGCCGACACCGTCGCCTTCGTGCGCCCGCGACGACGCACCTTCGGCTTCGCCGGCGAGACGCGGCCCGTCGACGACCCACTCGTGCAGGTCGTCGTGGGTGAGATCAGCGCCGCCGCGTCCGCCGCACGGCGGATCGTGCTCAGCGTCGCGGCAGATCTGGACGCCGCCGCGGCGGCCCACGACGGCGCCGCGCTGCGCGACGTCGAGCTGGAGGTGTACCGCGCGCAGCAGACGGTCATCGAGCTCGTGCTGGCCGCCACCAGCCGGCTGTTCGAAGTCGGCGGCGCGAGCGCGACGTCGCGCACGCTGGGCCTGGACCGGCACTGGCGCAATGTGCGCACGATCGCCTCCCACAACCCCGTTCTCCAGCGGGTGCGCGCGGTCGGCCGTTTCGAGCTGGATGGGACGCTGCCCGCCTGGCAGGCGCCCGGCGCGCCGACCGGTGTCCCCGCGACGGGTTCGGTCGCATGAGCGTCGGATCGGCCGCCCTGGTGCGCGAGTTCGACGCGGTCTTCGACGCCGTCGGGCACGAAGCCGTCGCGCGCGAACGAGAGCGGCGGTTGCCGCACGCAGAAGTCGAGGCGCTGCGTGACGCCGGCTTCACCCGCGTGACTCTTCCCGTCGCGCTCGGCGGGCGCGGAGCGGGCCCGTCGCAGCTGTTCGAGCTGCTGGCGGAGCTCGCACGCCGCGATCCGAACCTCGCGCAGCTGCTGCGGTCGCACTTCGCCTTCGTCGACCGGACCCTGCTCTCCCCGCCCGGGGCCCGCCGCGACCGCCTGCTGGCGCGGGTCGCCGCGGGGGCGATCCACGGGAACGCGACGTTCGAGCGGGGACCTGCCTCCGTCGGCCACGTCGCCACGGCGGTCACCCGCGACGCACGCGGCCTGCGCCTGGACGGGCGGAAGTTCTACTCGACCGGCACACTGTTCGCCGACACGGTCGGCGTCCTCGCCGAGTACGAGGGCGAGCAGGTCAGCGTGATGCTGGACACCACGACGAGCGGCGTCGAGCGGGTCGACGACTGGCGGGGGTTCGGCCAGCGCCTGACGGGCAGCGGCACGACGATCTTCCGCGACGTGCGCATCGAGGAGGACGACATCATCAGCCGCGAGCAGGGGCGGGTGAGCCACGCCGGCGCCTTCGTACAGCTCGTGCTGCTCGCGGCCGCCGCAGGGATCGGGCGCGCGGTGCTCGACGATGCGAGCGCCTACGTCCGCACCCGCACCCGCGGATTCAGCCACGGGGCCGCCCGCAGGGCGCAGGACGATCCGCTCGTGCAGGAGGTCGTCGGCGACATCGCCGCGTCCTCCTTCGCTGCCGACGCCGCGTTGGCCGCCGCATCCGCCGCTCTCGACGCCTCGACCGAGGCCGTGCTGTCCGGCGACGACGAACGAGCCCGCCCCGCCGTCGCTGCGGCGGATCGAGCCGTCACCGCGGCGCAACTGGTGATCCTCCCCGCCGTCATGGAGGCCGCGAACCGCCTGTTCGAGGTCGGCGGTGCGAGCGCACTCGATGCCGACCGTGCTCTGGATCGCCACTGGCGCAACGCACGCACGCTCGCCTCGCACAATCCCCTACGGTTCAAAGCGCGCGCACTGGGCGAGCACGAACTGACCGGCACGCCGCTCGCTTCCTGGTGGACGGTCGGAGAGACCTGAACCGGCCCGGCCGTTCTCGCCTGCCGCATCCGCCCCCGCCCCCGCCCGAGAACCTGACCCGAGAGAGATCCATGCCCGAGCCCAAGAAGCTCATCCTCAACCTGTTCGAGATGAACACGGTCAGTCACATCACGCACGGACTCTGGCGGCTGCCCGGCAACAACCGGCACCGCCACGGCGAGATCGCCTACTGGCAGGAGCTCGCGCAGCTCGCCGAGGAGGGCGGGTTCGACGCGGTCTTCCTGGCCGACGTCGTGGGCGCCTACGACGTGTTCCGCGACGGGCCCGAAACGGCCGTGCGCGAGGGGCTGCAGATACCCTCGCACGATCCCCTGCTCGTCGTGCCGCTCATGGCTGCGGTGACCCGCCGGCTGGGCTTCGGCGTGACCTTCTCGACGAGCTACGAACCGCCGTTCACCTTCGCCCGGCGCATGTCCACTCTCGACGCCCTGACGCGGGGACGCGTGGGATGGAACATCGTCACGTCCTACCTGCCCAACGCCGCGCGCAACTTCGGCCTGGACGAGCAGATTCCGCACGACGAGCGGTACCGCATCGCCGACGAGTTCCTCTCGGTCGTCTACGCCCTGTGGGAGCGTTCGTGGGACGAGGGCGCCGTCGTCTTCGATGCAGAGGGCGCTCTCGTGACCGACCCGACGAAGGTGCACTACATCGACCACACCGGAGAGCACTTCCGCGTCGCGGGGCCGCACCTCGTCGAGCCGACGCCGCAGCGCACCCCGGTGCTGTTCCAGGCCACGGGTTCTCCCGCCGGGATCGCCCTTGCCGGCCGGCACGCCGAGGTGGTCTTCACCGGCGGAAAGAGCGCCGACGACTTCCGTCGCAACAGGGCCCGGATGCGGGAGGCCGCGGCCGCCGCGGGCCGTTCCCCTGACGATCTCCGCTTCCTCGTGCAGGCGGGCATCGTCGTGGGGCGGACCGAGGCGGAAGCGGCGCGGAAGTGGGACACCTACCGCCGGTTCACGAGTCTCGACGGCATCCTCGCGCACGCCGGCGTGCCCCTGGACCTGACGGCCTTCGACGGATCGCTGACCGTCCGGGAGGCGGCGGCGCTGGCGGGCACGGACGTCGACGGACTGGGCCTCGCCCCCGAGCGGACGGTCGCCGACACCCTCGAGGCGTTTCGGCGCAGCCGCGAGGACCGGTACTTCGTGGTGGGCACGCCCGGAGTCGTGGCCGACGAGATCGAACGGTGGCTCGACGAGGACGGCATCGACGGGATCAACCTGCGGCAGTACCACTCCTTCGACACGCTTCGCGACGTCGCAGAGCTCGTCGTCCCGGAACTCCGCCGACGCGGCCGACTCCGCGACGAGGATGAGGCCAGCACCCTGCGCGAGCGTCTCTTCGGCGCCGGCCCCTACCTCCCCGACACCCACCCCGCCCGCCGCTGAGCCGCGACACCCGGCTCCCCCCGGGGCGCTCCTCCCCCGCGGGAGCCGAAGCCTGCGCGCGAACCGGGGCATGCGTGCTCAGACCCCCGTGTCTCACCCGTTCACGCGAAAACGCCCCTCCGCGTGCACAAGTGAGACACGCATCCATCCGCCCACCGAATGCAGACCCCCGTGTCTCAACCGTTCACGCGAAAGCACCTCTCCGCGTGCACAAGTGAGACACGCATCCATCCGCCCGCCGAATGCAGACTTCCGTGTCTCAACCGTTCACGCGAAAGCACCTCTCCGCGTGCACAAGTGAGACACGCATCCATCCGCCCGACGAGTGCAGACCCCCGTGTCTCAACCGTTCACGCGAAAGCACGCAGGTGGCGCACACAACCAGGGGAGCACACACTCGACGGCGCGAGAGGCGGAGCGGGCTCAGCGGGCGAAGACGTCACCCCAGGGCGTGGGGCCGACGGCGATCGGCCGCCCGGGGGTGCGCGACCAGCGGCTCCAGCCGCCGGGGAACACCCGCGCGTCGATGCCCGCCGCGGCGAGCGCGAGCGCGCTGTGGGCAGAAGCGATCCCCGAGCCGCAGGTCAGGACGAGCTCGGCGGATGCGTCGACACCCGCATCCGCGAGCGTCCGGTGCACCTCGGCGGCCGGACGCAGTCGCCCGTCGGCCTGCATGTGGACGAGGGCGGGCACGTTGATCGCGCCGGGGATGTGGCCGGCCGCGGGATCAGCGGTGGGAGCGACGCCTCGGTAGTGCTGCGGCGCGCGCGCGTCGATGAGGGCGCCGTACTGCGGGGCGCCGGCGGCCGCCTCGATCGAAGCGATCCCCGGGTCGGCGTCGGTGAGCACGACGTTCCCGGGCTCCGGCCTCACGTCGCCGCCCTCCAACAGGCCACCGGCTCCGATCCACGCACGGAGCCCCCCGTCCAGCACGCGCACGTCGACGCCCCGGCGGCGCAGCAGCCACCAGGCGCGAGCCGCCGCCACGCCGTCGTTGTCGTCGTAGGCCACGACGAGATCCCCCGCATCCATGCCCCACGCGCGCGCCGCACGCTCGAGGTCGGCGAGCGTGGGGAGCGGATGCCGGCCCTCCTCCGGGTGTCCCGGGCGCGCGAGCTCGCGCTCGAGATCCACGTACACCGCACCCGGGAGGTGTCCCGCGAGGTAGGCGGGGCGTCCCTCCGGCAGATCGAGCCGCCACCGCACGTCGAGCAGCCGCACCGGGCGCCGAGCATCGGCGAGCGCGCGGCGCAGCTCGTGGGTGTCGATGACGGGTGGCGACGTCATACCGCGAGCCTGCCCCGCCGGCATCCGGCGGTCACGGGGCGCCGCAACAGCGCGTCACCGGGCGTCACACCCCGTCACAGACGCCCGCTCCCGACTCGACGCGCGCAGTGAATTGCGCACAACTGAATTGCGTGCAATGCTTTTCGCATGACGGAGACGAGCGGACCGGCGCTGGATCGGATGCTGTGCTTCTCGCTGTACTCGGCGAGCAGAGCGACGACCCAGGTGTACCGCCGCCTGCTCGAGCCGTGGCAGCTCACCTACCCGCAGTACCTCGTGCTGGTCGAGCTCTGGGACCGCGGGCCGCGCACGGTCAGCCAGCTGGGCGAGGGCCTCGGCCTGGATTCGGGCACGCTGTCACCGCTTCTCAAGCGGCTCGAGAAGGCGGGTCTCGTCACCCGCACCCGCGAGGACGCGGACGGACGCGTCGTGACCGTCGCGCCGACCGAGCGCGGCACGGCCCTGCGCGCCGAGATGTCCGAGCTCCCGTCCCAGATGTGGAACTGCTACGGCCTCGAGCCGGATGCGGCCCGCGCGCTGCTCACCGCCCTTCACTCGCTCACGGAGACGTTGCACGCCGACGCCGACTGAGCCCCCCTCCCCGAAGAACCCCCTGAGAATCAACGAAAGGTATCCCCCATGGACGTCCTCTACACCGCAGAAGCCCTCGCCACCGGAGGCGGCCGCAACGGCCACGTCACCACGAGCGACGGCATCCTCGACGCCGACGTGCGCGTCCCCAAGGAGATGGGCGGAGCGGGCGAGGCCCTGAACCCGGAGCTGCTGTTCGCCGCCGGCTACTCGGCCTGCTTCCACAGCGCGCTGCAGTCCGTCGCCCGGATGCAGAAGGTCGCCATCCACGACACGAGCGTCGGCGCCCGCGTCGGCATCGGCCCGAACGGCCAGGGCGGCTTCCAGCTGGCCGTCGAGCTCGAGGTCGTCATCCCGGACCTCCCCGCCGACCAGGCGCAGGCCCTCGCCGACGCCGCGCACCAGGTCTGCCCCTACTCGAACGCCACCCGCGGCAACATCGAGGTCACGGTGCGCGTCGTCGAGGACTGACACGCTCTTCAGAGCTGGAGGCGGTAGCCCATGCCGGTCTCGGTGATCAGATGCACCGGGCGGGCGGGGTCCGCCTCCAGCTTTTTGCGCAGCTGCGACATGTAGAGGCGCAGGTACCCCGAATCGTTGACGTTCTCGCTCGCCCAGATCTCCTTCAGGAGGCTCTGGCGCGTCACCAGCGCACCGGGATGCCGCGCGAGGAACTCGAGCATCCGCCACTCCGTCGGCGTCAGATGCACCCGCGCGCCCGCCCGCGTCACCGTCTTGGTCGCCAGATCCAGCTCGACGTCCCCGAAGCGCACCACGGGATCGTCGACGGATGCGGCGGCGCGCCGTCCGAGCGCGCGCAGCCGCGCCAGCAGCTCGTCGATCTGGAACGGCTTGGTCACGTAGTCGTCGGCGCCCGCATCCAGCGCGTCGACCTTGTCGGCGGAACCGGTGCGTCCGGAGACCACGATGATGGGCGCCGTCGTCCACCCGCGCAAAGCCTCGATCACCTGCACGCCGTCGAGATGCGGCATGCCGAGATCGAGCAGCACGATGTCGGGGTGCGACTGCGCGGCCAGCGTGATCGCGGCCGCACCGTCGGCTGCGGCGACGACGTCGTAGCCGTGCGCGGCGAGCGTGATCCGCAGGGCCCGCACGAGCTGAGGATCATCGTCGGCGACCAGGATCTTCACGAGCCCATCCTCCCCTCGGATGCGGAATCCGCCGGCCACAGCGGCAGCGACACGACCATGGTGAGGCCGCCGCCGGGGGTGTCCTCCGCGGTCAGCGTGCCCCCCATCCCCTCGGCGAAGCCGCGCGAGAGCGCGAGCCCGAGCCCGAGCCCGACCGTGTTGTCGGTGTCGCCCAGTCGCTGGAACGGCGCGAACATGTCGTCCCGCCGCTCGGCGGGTACGCCCGCACCTCGGTCGACGATGCGGATCTCGGCCCGCTCGGCGAGGCTGCTGGTCGCCACCCGCACCCGCGCGTCCGGCGGCGAGTGGCGCGCGGCGTTCGCGAGCACGTTCACGATGATCCGTTGCAGCAGCACGGGGTCGGCCGCGATCGCGGGCAGGGCCGGATCGAGCGCGAGCTCGACCCGGTCGGGACCGAGGCCCAGCTCGTCGAGGGCGGCGAGGACCGAGCCCGCGGCATCCACCGGCGCGAGCGCGACGGCGAGCACACCGGCCTCCACGCGGCTCACGTCGAGCAGGTCGGTCACGAGCGTCGACAGGGTCGCGAGGCTCTCCTCGGCGGTGTCGAGCAGCTCACGCCGATCGGAAGGACTCATGTGCGCTCCGGCGGCCCGAAGACCGCCGATGGCCGCGACCGCAGCGGCGAGCGGCCGGCGGAGGTCATGGCTGACCGCGGAGAGCAGGGCCGTGCGCACCTGATCGGTGGCGGCGAGCGCATCGACCTCTCGCGCCGCGGCCGACAGGTCCGTGTGCTCGAGGGCTGCGGCGAGCTGCGCGACGATCACTTCGAGCAGGCGCCGAGCCGACGCATCCGGGTCGGGGCCGTGCAGCTCGAGCACGGCGTCGCCGACCGGAAGCGTCGTGAAGCCGCCGCCGCGCACCGGCTCGCCGTCGGTGGCGATGACCTCGCCGTCGCCGCCGATCAGGCGCACCCCGGCGAGCCCGAACGCCTCGCGCGTGCGGGTGATGAGGGCGGGCACCGCACTCTCGCCCCGCAGCACGGAGCCGGCCACCGTGGCCAGCAGCTCCGACTCCGCCGCGGCTCGTTCCGCACGGCGGGTGCGTCGCGCGGCCTGGTCGACGATGTAGCTGACGAGGATCGCGATCACGACGTACAGCCCCAGGGCGAGCGCGTGCAACGGATGCGCGATCGACACGGTGAAGGTCGGCGCGACGAAGAGGAAGTCCAGCGTCAGCCCCGAGAGGACCGCCGCGAACAGCGCCGGCCAGATGCCGCCCACGAGCGCGACCACCACGACGAGCAGCTGGAAGGCGAGCACGTCGGAGGTGATCGACTCGTCGCTCCGGAAGGCGAACAGCGCCGCCGACAGCAGCGGACCCGCGGTCAGCGCGATCACGAAACCGAGGATGCGGCGCTTCACGCTCAGCGCTCCCCGCTGCACCGAGGGCAGCCGCATCCGTCCGCCGGCGGCGGCCGCGTGGCTCACGATGTGCACGTCGATGTCGCCCGAGAGCCGGATGACGGTGGCCCCGATCCCGGGTCCGGTGGCCGCCGCGGCCCACCGGGAGCGGCGGCTGACGCCGATGACGAGCTGGCTCGCGTTCACGGAACGCGCGAAGTCGACGAGGGCGCGCGGAACGTCGTCGCCGACAAGCTGGTGGTAGGTGCCGCCGAGGGATTCGACCAGCGCGCGCTGCTGTGCGAGCGCGCCGGGCGTCGCGCGTCGCAGCCCCTCCGCGCTGGACACGTGCACCGCCAGCAGCTCGCCGCCGGCCGAGCGCGCCGCGATCCTGGCGCCTCGGCGAAGCAGGGTCTCCCCCTCGGGGCCCCCGGTGAGTGCGACGACCACCCGCTCGCGCGTCTGCCACGTGCCGCGGATGTCGTGCGCGCTCCGATAGTCCTTGAGGGCGCTGTCGACCTCGTCGGCGAGCCAGAGCAGCGCGAGCTCGCGCAGCGCGGTGAGGTTGCCGAGGCGGAAGTAGTTGGACAGGGCCGCATCCACCCGTTCGGCGGGATAGACGAGCCCGGCCGACAGCCGGTCCCGCAGCGACTGCGGTGCGAGATCGACCACCTCGACCTGGTCGGCGCCGCGCACGACGGTGTCGGGCACGGTCTCGCGCTGCGCGACGCCGGTGATCTGCTCCACGACGTCGCCGAGCGAGGCGATGTGCTGCACGTTGACGGTGGTGATCACGTCGATGCCCGCGGCGAGCACCTCCTCGACGTCCTGCCAGCGCTTTTCGTTCCGCGATCCTGGGGCGTTCGTGTGGGCGAGTTCGTCGATGAGGGCGACGTCGGGATGCCGCGCGATGACCGCATCCACATCCATCTCGTCCAGCTCGACGCCCCGATGCGCCCACCGTCGCCGGGGGATCTGCGCGAGCGCCTCGGCCTGCTGCGCCGTGGCCGCCCGACCGTGGGTCTCGACGACGGCGATGACGACGTCGAGACCCTCCTGGGCGAGTCTCGCGCCCTCCCGCAGCATCTGGAACGTCTTGCCGACGCCCGGCGCCGCGCCCAGCAGCACGCGCAGCCTCCCGCGCTTCATGCCCTCACCCTAATCTCCCCCGCGTCGCCCGCTGACCTTCCCCCCGCACGACGAGCCGCCGATTCGCCTGTCCCAGATCGAGCCGTGGCGGTCGATCTGGAACAGGCGAGCAACGCCACCACCCGCTCACCTGTCACAGTTCGACTCGCACGCGTCGTTCTGGGACAGGCGAGCAACGCCACCACAGGCGCGCAACGCCACCACCGGCGCGCAACGCCACCACAGGCGAGCAACGCCACCACCCGGGGGCAGGACCGAGCGACGGGCGGCATCGCGCATGCCCGCCTCACGGGGCCAGCGCGTCGAGGGCGAGGTTCAGCTCGAGCACGTTCACCCGCGGCTCGCCCAGGTAACCGAGGTCGGAGCCGGTCGTGTGCGCGGCCACGAGCGCGCGCACCTCGCCCTCGTCCAGTCCGCGCGCGCGGGCGACGCGGGCCACCTGCAGCGCCGCGTAGGCGGGGCTGATGTGCGGGTCGAGTCCGGACCCGGATGCGGTGAGCGCGTCGACCGGCACGGATGCCGGGTCGACCCCCTCCAGCTCGGCGACCGCCTGTCGGCGCTCGGCGATGGAGGCGATCAGGTCGGGGTTCTCGGGGCCCAGGTTGGACCCGGACGAGGCACTCGCGTCGTAGCCGTCGCCGGCGGCGGACGGCCGCGACTGGAAGTACTGGGGCAGAGCGGCGCCGTCGGCATCCGTGAACGACTGACCGATCAGGGCGCTGCCGACGACCCTGCCCGCGGCATCCGTCACGAGCGAGCCGTTCGCCTGCGCGGGCAGGGCGAGCTGGCCCACGCCCGTGATGAGCGCGGTGTAGCCGACGCCGAGGACGAGGGTCGCGGCGATCAGGGTGCGCACGGCGACGCCGGACTGGCGGAGGGCGGAACGAAGGGACATGGTGTCGTCTCCAGAGGGGCTCAGAAGCCCGGGATGAGGCTCACGACGAGGTCGATGAGCTTGATGCCGAGGAACGGGGCGATCACGCCGCCCAGTCCGTAGATGAGGAGGTTGCGGGTGAGCACCTGCGATGCGGATGCGGGCCGGTAGGTCACCCCGCGCAGGGCGAGCGGGATGAGGAAGACGATCACGATCGCGTTGAAGATGATCGCGCTGGTCACGGCGGATGCGGGCGAGCTCAGCTGCATCACGTTCAGCGCGGCGAGGCCGGGGAAGACCCCCATGAACATCGCCGGGATGATCGCGAAGTACTTGGCGACGTCGTTCGCGAGCGAGAACGTCGTGAGGGCGCCGCGGGTGATGAGCAGCTGCTTGCCGATGCGGACGATGTCGATCAGCTTGGTGGGGTCGCTGTCGAGGTCGACCATGTTGCCGGCCTCCTTCGCCGCCGAGGTCCCCGTGTTCATCGCCACACCCACATCCGCCTGCGCGAGAGCGGGCGCGTCGTTCGTGCCGTCACCGGTCATGGCGACGAGGTTCCCTCCGGCCTGCTCCTTGCGGATGAGGGCCAGCTTGTCCTCGGGGGTGGCCTCGGCGAGGTAGTCGTCGACGCCGGCCTCGGCGGCGATCGCTCGCGCCGTCAGCGGGTTGTCGCCCGTGATCATCACGGTGCGGATGCCCATGGACCGCAGCTCGTCGAAGCGTTCGCGCAGCCCCTCCTTGACGATGTCCTTGAGGTGGATGACGCCCAGGATGCGGGTGCTGGCGGCATCCGCCACGGCGACGACGAGCGGAGTGCCGCCCGCGGTCGAGATCGCCTCCACCTCGCTGGTCAGCTGCGCCCTGGTGGCTGCGGCGATCACGCTCCCCTCAGACTCGACCCACGCGGTCACCGCCGAGGCCGCTCCCTTGCGGATGCGGGTGCCGTCGGCGAGGTCGAGGCCGCTCATCCGGGTCTGCGCGGTGAAGGGCACGACGACCGCATCCTGGGGCTCGGTGGCGTCGATGCCCTGCGTGCGGGCGAGGTCGACGACCGACGTGCCCTCGGGCGTCGGGTCGGCGAGCGAGGAGAGGGCGGCGGTACGGGCCAGCTCCTGCGCGTCGACCTGCGGCAGCGCGACGAATGCGGTGGCACGACGGTTGCCGTACGTGATGGTGCCGGTCTTATCCAGCAGCAGCGTCGTGACATCGCCCGCCGCCTCGACCGCGCGGCCGGACATCGCGAGCACGTTGCGCTGCACGAGGCGGTCCATGCCGGCGATGCCGATCGCGGACAGGAGCGCTCCGATCGTGGTCGGGATGAGACACACCAGCAGCGCCACGAGAACCGGCACCGAGACGGGGGCCGCCGCGTAGGAGGCGATCGGGTTCAGCGTCAGGACGACGATCACGAAGACGATCGACAGGCTCGCGAGCAGGATGTTGAGGGCGATCTCATTGGGCGTCTTCTGGCGTGAGGCGCCCTCCACGAGCGCGATCATGCGGTCGACGAAGGTCTCGCCGGGGCGGGAGGTTATGCGGACGACGATGCGGTCGCTGAGCACCCGCGTGCCGCCGGTGACGGCGCTGCGGTCACCGCCGGATTCACGCACCACCGGCGCGGATTCGCCCGTGATGGCCGACTCGTCGACCGTCGCGATCCCCCACACGATGTCGCCGTCGCCGGGGATGAGCTCGCCCGCGGTGACGACGACGACATCGCCGAGGGTCAGCTCGCTCGATGCCACCTCGGTCGTCGCCGTCTTCTCGCCCTCGCGGTCGCGCTCGGGATCGTAGGCCAGGAGACGGCGGGCCATGGTGCTCGTGCGCGTCGAGCGCAGCGCCTGCGCCTGCGCCTTGCCGCGCCCCTCCGCGACGGCTTCGGCGAGGTTCGCGAAGATCACGGTCAGCCAGAGCCAGAGGGCGATGCCCCACGTGAAGCCGAACGGCACGGCCGAGCCGCCCGTGCTCTCGGGGCCGCCGAGGAAGGGCTCCGCGATCGCGATGACGGTCGTGAGAGCGGCGCCGACCCACACGAGGAACATGACGGGGTTGCGCCACAGGGCTGCCGGGTTGAGCTTGGCGAGCGCGCCGGGCAGCGCCTCGGCGATCTGCGCCGCGCCGAACGCGCGACGGGCACCGTGCGCGGCATCGGAGGGTGCAGACTCGGCCGGCTGGACGAGATCGGGGGATGCGGGAAGTCGGGACATGGTCACAGAAGCCCTTCCGCCAGGGGACCCAGCGTGAGAACGGGGAAATAGGTGAGTGCGGTGATGAGCACACTTACGACCACGAGGAGGCCGACGAACTGCGGCCGGTGGGTCGGCAGGGTGCCGGAGGTCCCGGGAACGCGCTCCTGCGCGGCGAGCGAGCCCGCCAGGGCCAGCACGAGCACGATCGGGATGAAGCGTCCGAGCAGCATCACGACACCGAGCGCGGTGTTGAGCCACGGGGTGTTCGCGGTGAGGCCGGCGAACGCGGAGCCGTTGTTGTTGGCCGCCGAGGTGAACGCGTAGAGCACCTCGCTGAAGCCGTGCAGCCCGGGATTGAGGATGGAGGTGGACGCGATGTCGTCGCGCACGCCCGGCAGCGCGAAACTCAACGCGGTGCCGGCGAGCACGAGCACGGGTGTCACGAGGATGTACAGGCTCGCGAGCTTGATCTCGCTGGGACCGATCTTCTTGCCGAGGTACTCGGGCGTGCGTCCTACGAGCAGGCCGCCGATGAACACCGCGATCACAGCGAGGATCAGCATCCCGTACAGACCCGACCCGACACCGCCGGGCGCGACCTCGCCGAGCATCATGTTGATCATGGTCATGGCCCCGCCGCCGGCCGTGAAGGAATCGTGCATCGAGTCGACGGCGCCGGTGGAGGTGACGGTCGTGGAGGTGGCGAACAGGGTGGAGGCCCAGATGCCGAACCGCGTCTCCTTGCCTTCCATCGCACCGCCGGCGAGTTGCGGAGCGCTGCCGAAGCCCTGCACCTCGAACCACGTGAGCAGGGAGAGCGAGACCGCGAACAGCGTCCCCATCACCGCGAGGATCGCGTAGCCCTGACGGTTGTCGCCGACCATGCGGCCGAAGGCGCGGGGCAGCGAGACGGGGATCACGAGCATCAGGAAGATCTCGAAGAGGTTGGTCCACGGTGTCGGGTTCTCGAACGGATGCGCCGAGTTGGCGTTGAAGAAGCCGCCGCCGTTGGTGCCGAGCTCCTTGATGGCCTCCTGCGAGGCCACGGGACCGCCGGGGAGGTTCTGCACCGCACCGCTGATGGTGTCGACGGGGGTGAAGCCCGCGACGTTCTGCACGGCGCCGCCGATGATGAGCACGATCGCCGCGACGATCGCGAGGGGCAGCAGGATGCGGCCGACAGCGCGGACCAGGTCGACCCAGAAGTTGCCGATCGTTCCGGATCCGCGCCGCGCGAAACCGCGCACCAGGGCTACCGCCACGGCGAGTCCGACGGCCGCCGAGAGGAAGTTCTGCACGGCCAGTCCCGCGAGCTGCACGGTGTAGCCGAGGGTGGCCTCGGGCGAGTACGACTGCCAGTTCGTGTTGGTGACGAAGGAGACGGCGGTATTGAAGGCGAGGCCCTCCGGCACCGCGGGGAGCCCCAGCGCGTAGGGCAGGAACTGCTGCGTGCGCTGCAGGAGGTAGACCAGCAGCACACCGGCCGCGGAGAAGATGAGGACGCCGCGCGCGTACGCCTGCCAGCTCTGCTCCGCCTCGGCGTCGACGCCGATCACGCGATAGACACCGCGTTCGATGCGGGCGTGCCGGGGCGAGGTGAAGACGAAGGCGATCAGGTCGCCGAGCGGCCGGTAGGCGAGCCCCAGCGCCAGCAACAGGGTCGCGATCTGGAGGATGCCGAAGGTGATCGATTCCGCATCCATCAGAACTTCTCCGGGCGCACGAGCGCGATCACGAGGTAGACCACGGCGGCGACGGCGAGGGCGGCGGCGACGAGAGAGACGACGATCATGCGCGCTCGCTCCGGGCGGCGCCGGCCGGCCGGGTGGGCGCGCGGTCGCCCGCCTGCAGGGCGTCGACCCCCTTCAGCACGAGGGCGACGAGCGCGAACAGCGCGAGCGTCGCGAGAACGTAGACGAGATCGAGCACGGGGACTCTCCAGAGAACACGCCGCGCGGTCGGCGCGGGCGCCCCGCTCGGGGCACTCGTCGATCGAACGCCTCCGCCGGGGCGCTTCCCGCCGTCCTTACGGAATCCGAACGCCCACCATCCGGATCCTCACGTCCTCCTCATCCGCCCGCGTCAGGAACGGCACACGCGGCATGAATTGCACTATTGGGTTAATGGTGCAAAACTGCACATCATGGCCGAAAGTGCAGAATCGGGACGCGATCGCAAACGCCGCCAGACGGAGGGCGCGCTCGTCTCGTTGGCACGCCGACTGACGGCAGAACACGGACTGGCGGGGTTCACCCTCGAGCAGCTGTGCGAGCAGGCGGGCGTCTCGCGCCGCACGTTCTTCAACTACTTCGCCTCGAAGGAGGACGCCGTCCTGGGTTTCGGCCTGCACCGCGACGACAGCGCCGCCGAGCGCGCCTTCCTCGACGGGCGAACCGGCGCGGGGAGACTTTCGCCCACCCTGCTCGACGACCTGGCCGAACTCGTCTCCGCACGGTGGGCGAGCATGGACGTCGCCCCCGAGAGCATCACGGAACTGATCACCGCGGTGGAGCGCGAACCCCGCCTCCTGCCGCGCCTGCTCGCGCACGCCGTGGAGATGGAGCGCTCGGACGCCCGACTGATCGAGAAGCGCGAAGGACTCGAGCCCGGAGATCTGCGTGCGCGGCTCGCCGCCCAGATCATCGGCACCATCGCACGCGACACCGCGGAGGCCTTCCTCGGCTCCGGCCCCGGCGAGCCGCCGCCCACGCGGCGCGAGCCCTCACCCAGCTACGCCGACCTCTACGCCGAACGCCTCATCGCGGCGCGCGAGCTCTTCCTCACCCAGGACCTCCTCCCGAAAGGCCCCTCCGCATGACCTCGACCACCGCTCGGGCCGACGCCCCCCTGCTGCTGACCAAGCGCCGGATCTGGGTGATCTTCTCCGCCCTGATCGCCGGGATGCTGCTGTCCAGCCTGGATCAGACGATCGTGTCGACGGCCATGCCCACGATCGTCGGCCAGCTGGGCGGCGTCGAGCACCAGGTGTGGATCACGACGGCCTACATCCTGGCCACGACGATCGTGATGCCGGTCTACGGCAAGTTCGGCGATGTCCTGGGCCGACGCCGGCTCTTCCTCCTCGCGATCGCGATCTTCACCCTCGCGTCGATCGGCTGCGCCTTCGCGAGCGACTTCTGGATGTTCGTTGCCTTCCGCGCCGTCCAGGGCCTCGGCGGCGGCGGACTCATGATCCTGTCGCAGGCGATCATCGCCGACATCGTGCCGGCGAAGGAGCGCGGCAAGTACCTGGGACCGCTCGGAGCCGTCTTCGGCCTCTCGGCCGTCGCCGGCCCGCTCCTCGGCGGATTCTTCGTGGACCACCTCACCTGGCAGTGGGCGTTCTACATCAACATCCCCGTGGGCATCGCCGCGTTCGTCATCGGGCTCTTCGCGCTCCAGCTCCCCAACAAGCGCGCGACCAAGCCGATCGATTGGCTCGGCGTGCTGTTCCTGTCGGCGGCGACCACGTGCCTGATCATGTTCACCGACTTCGGCGGCGACCGCGAGGTGGGCTGGACCTCGCCCGTCACGTGGGTCTGGGGTGCGGGCATGGCCGTGGCGGTCGCGATGTTCGTGTTCGCCGAGTCGCGCGCGGCCGATCCGATCATGCCGCTGAGCCTGTTCCGCAATCCCATCTTCGTGAACGCCACCGCGATCGGCCTCGTGCTGGGCATCGGGATGTTCGCGGCCATCGGCTTCGTCCCGACGTTCCTCCAGATGTCCACGGGCACCTCGGCCGCGACCTCCGGGCTGCTCATGCTGCCGATGATGGTGGGATTGATGGGCACCTCGATCTTCTCCGGGATCGCGATCACCCGCACGGGCCGCTACCGACTGTTCCCCATCGTGGGGACGATCGTGACGGGCATCGCGATGACAGCCATGACGACCTTGACGGCCTCGACGCCCATCTGGCTGATCTGCGTCTTCCTCTTCGTCTTCGGCGCCGGGCTCGGGCTGATCATGCAGGTCGTCGTGCTCGTGGTCCAGAACGCGGTACCGGCGGCGGAGCTGGGCACGGCGACCAGCTCGAACAACTACTTCCGCGAGGTCGGGGCGGCCCTGGGGACGGCCGTGTTCGGAGCGCTGTTCACGAGCCGACTGACGGAGAACCTCAACGGCGTGTTCACCGGCGCGGGCGCATCGGCATCGGATGCGGCCGCGGCGACCGCCACGATCGACCCGAGTGTCCTCGGCTCGCTGCCGGAGTCGGTGCGGACGGGTGTCGTCGACGCCTACGCCGACGCTCTGGCACCGGTGTTCTGGTACCTGCTGCCGTTCGTGGCCGTCGCCTTCGTCCTCTCGCTCTTCCTCAAGCAGATCCCGCTCTCCGACGTCTCCGGACTCGTGGCGCGCGGGGAGGCGATCGGCGGGGCCGAGGCCGAACGCCTCGAAGCGGAGCGTCAGTCGACCGCCACCCGTGACGCGGGACCCACCGTGCCCTAGGGTGTGGCGCATGATCATCGTCACGACGAACGACGTCCCCGGCCACACGATCACCGAGGTGCACGGCGAGGTCTTCGGTCTCACCGTGCGCTCGCGCCATATCGGCTCGAACATCGGCGCGTCGTTCAAGGCCCTCGCCGGCGGCGAGCTCAAGGGCATCACCGAGCTGTTGCAGGAGACCCGCACCGAGGCGCTGTCGCGCCTCGCGACCGAAGCGCAGCAGAAGGGTGCGAACGCCGTCGTGGCGTTCCGGTTCGAGACGAACGACTACGGCGACACCGGCGGCGTCGAGGTCTGCGCCTACGGCACGGCCGTGACGATCGCCTGACGCCTCAGATGTTCCCGTCGGCGTAGGCTGCCGCCTCGAGCACCGCCTTGGCGTCGTCGAGGCGCGCGAAGACACCTCGGCAGGTGCCGAGCCCGTCGACGGCTTCGAAGCCGTTCGCCTTCTCGGTCACGGTGCCGACGAACGCGGACGCCGTGCTGGCGACGTGGAGACCGTCTTCGACCTGCACCCACAGCGCCCGCGGAGCCGCGTCGGGCACCTGCTGGATCATCGTGTGAGCTTCCACATCCGAGATTCTGCGCCGACCCCCCGACATCCGGACGCCCCTGGCGGGGTGGGAGACGATCTGCTAATCACGGGATGCAGGAGGAGGCGACATGTCGGAGGACGCACGGGATGCCATACCGGGTGACGGCCGCGACGAGAGCGCGAACGAACGGGCGGACCGCAACTGGGACGAGCTCATGCAGGAGCTCCGTGTCATGCAGACCGGCACGCAGATCCTGACCGGGTTCCTGCTCGCCGTCGCCTTCCAGCCCCGCTTCACCGACCTCGACGCGCTCCAGGTCGTTCTCTACATCTCACTCGTGGTGCTCGCAGGCCTGTCGACCCTTCTCGCCCTGGCGCCCGTCACTCTGCACCGGACCGTCTTCGCCCGCCGGATGAAGCCGGCTCTCGTGAGGGTCGCAGCGCGCATCGTCGCCATCGATCTCGCCGTCATCGCCCTGCTCAGCGTCGGCGTCACGGCACTCATCGTGGATGTCGCACTCGGCCGGACGGCAGGAGCGGTCGCACTGATCGTGGGCGCCGTCCTCGTCGTGGGGCTCTGGGTCGTGCTGCCCCGACGGTTCCGGCGCGAGAGCCACAGTAGTTAAGCTAGTTAAACGGAATTAGTTAAGCGCTCCCCCGGGGTTACCGTAGGGCAATGGGCCAATTGCTTTACGACGGTGGAAGCCAGTCTTTCGACATCGACGACCGGGCCCTCGCACATCTGCGCCTCGTCTTCATGAACAAGCTGCGCCGCGGAGAGCCGTTCCTGCTGCACCTCGCCGACACGAGCGGCATCGGCACCCGAAGCCTCTGGGTGCACCCGGGCATCTCCCTGGTGTTCGCCTTCTACGGCAGCCGCAACCCCGCGCTCAATCGGGAATGGCTGGACGCCATGATGGCCGAGGCCAACGGCCCGCACGGCTTGACCCTGTCACCCGAGCCGACAGTCAGCGACACTCCGCATCGACAGCCTGCGTGATCTTCTCCATCAGCTGCACCACCGCGGCCGACATCTCCGGGTCGAGCTCCCCGACGGCCTGACGGATGCGGGCACCCACCGGATCGAGGTCGTCGATGTCGGTGTCCCGGTCGAACGGCACGACGAGCTTGCTGCGTCGATCGTCGGGATTGGTGCGGAAGGTGACGAGCCCGCCGGCGTGGAGTTTGTCGAGGATGCCGCTGACCGCTGCGGGCGAGACGCCCAGGTGCTCCGCGATCTCGCCGGGGGTGAGGTCCTCCCCCGCATCCGCGCGCTCGAGGATGAGACGCATGGCGGCGCGCGCGTTCTCGCTCGGGCCACAGGCGGTCTGGCGGCGGCGGCTGAGACTCGCCTCGGCGAGCCTCAGCCGTTCGATGGCCGAGACCGCCGGATCGATCTTGCGTTCCTCTGCTGTACTGCCGGCCATGTCACTCCGCTCACAAGTTAACTACTAGTCTTTCTAGCGAACATCTTCGCCTACGGGAGAGACCACCACAACCCGGGCCCAGGAACGACGAGACGGTTTTGCGCAACCCCTCGGCGGCCCCATATCGTCGCGCGCTATTCTGCCGGGATGTACATGCTGGACGGCGGACCCCGAGCCGGGCAGCTCGTGGACGATCTCCCCGAAGGCTACGCACTGGGAGACACCCGTTCCGCAGCTGCCGTCGTGCTCGTCGGCGACATACCCGCTGCGCGCGCGTCCTGGCGCGACAGCTTCCCTCGACTGCGTGCGTTGCGCCGCCAAGACGGCTGAACCCTCGCTGGTCACGAGCGCTCCCCACCCTTCGCGTCGACCAGCGAGAGCGGATCGGCGATGTCCTCGAGCGACTTGCCGGCGGCGCTGACGCCGAAGATGCCGCACACCACACCGCCGATCATCATCACGGCCGAGCCGAGCACGTACCCCCAGAAGAGCGGCCCGCGATCCGAGCCGTCTCCGATGAGGGCTCCGTACAGCGCGGGCGCGGCGGCTCCGACGAGCTGACCGATCGAGAAGACGTACGAGATCACCTGGCTGCGCAACTCCAGCGGGAAGATCTCGCTCACCGTCAGATAGGCCGCAGAAGCGCCGGCCGACGCGAAGAAGAACGACGCGCACCAGAAGATCGTGTGCGTCACCGCGTCCAAGGCGCCGATGTGGAACAGGAACGCGCTGGCCAGCAGGATGAGGCCCGCCAGCACGTACGTGCCGAACAGCATCCGTCGTCGGCCCCACGTATCGAAGAAGTGTCCCAGCACGAGCGCGCCGGCGAGGTTGCCCAGGGCGAAGACGATGAAGTACTGGGACGCGGATGCGGGCGGCACGTCGTAGAAGTTCTCGAGCACGAGCGCGTAGGTGAAGAAGATCGCGTTGTACAGGAAGGACTGCGTCACCATCATCGTCACCCCGACCAGGGTGCGCCGTGGGTACTGCCGGAAGAGCACCTTGGCGATCACCAGGAACGGCACACGCCCGTACTCCTTCACGACGATCGCCTTGCTCTCATCGACCGGCGGGATCTCCTTGCCTTCCTTGCGGATGCGCTCCTCGATCTCGTCGACGCCGCGCTCGGCTTCCTCCTCACGTCCGTGCGTCATCTGCCAGCGCGGGCTCTCCGGGATGTGGCGGCGCAGCCAGATGATGAGGATGCCGAGCACGGGACCCACGAAGAAGCTGAGCCGCCAGCCGAGGTCCTCCGCGAAGATGTCCTGGTTCAGGAAGAAGGAGCTGGCCACGGCGCCGAGGGCCGCGCCGCCCCAGTAGGTGCCGTTGATGGCGATGTCGACGCGTCCGCGGTACTTCGCGGGGATGATCTCGTCGATGGCCGAGTTGATCGCCGCGTACTCTCCGCCGATGCCGGCACCGGCGACGAAGCGCCAGATGTAGAAGAACCAGGGAGCGAAGGCGAGACCGGCGACAGCGCTGCCGACGAGGTAGATCGCGAGGGAGATCAGGAAGAGGTTCTTGCGCCCGAGCTTGTCGGTCAAGCGCCCGAACACGAGCGCGCCGGTGACCTGTCCCAACAGGTAGAAGGTGGCCGCCAGCCCCACCTCGAAGGACCCCATGCCGAGGGTGGCCGCGTAACCGGTGGCCGCGACGATCTGGACTTCGAGTCCGTCGAGGATCCAGGAGAAGCCGAGGCCGACCACGATCATCCAATGGAATCTCGACCACGGCAGACGATCCATGCGAGCGGGAACGAGGGACCTGATCTCGGTGGGCTGCAGCGACATGTCTCATTCCTTCCGCAGGCGACTCCGCTGCCCCCTGCCGCCGACCTTCCTACTCCCGCCCCGCGGTCCGCGGCCGAACCTTGACCCGGACGACGCCGAGGAGTACGCGCATCGCCTACCGTCGAAGGATGAGCCCGCTCCTCGCATCCGTCACCGCTGCCGTCGATGGATGGCGCACCCGCACCGGGGCAGAGGAGACCACGCGCGCGGACTTCGTCGAGGCGCTTCGTGACCACGGCCGGGCGGCCCTGGAGCGCTCGGGACCGCCGACGCACGTCACGGCCAGCGCCTTCGTGTTCGACGAGGACGCCGAGCACGTCCTGCTGTGCTTCCACGGCAAGGGACGGTTCTGGGTGCAGCCCGGCGGACACCTCGAGGCGGGCGACACCTCCGTGGAGGGCGCCGCGCTACGCGAACTGCAGGAGGAGACCGGGGTGTCCGCCGCGCTGCTCCACGCCATCGCGGTGGCGGATCTGGATCATCACGCGCTCGGCGGCGGCTTCGGCCGGTGCGCGTCGCACCTCGACATCGGCGTCATCGGCCGCGTCTCGGACCTGACCGCTTCCCTCATCGTCAGCGACGAATCGGATGCGGTCGCCTGGTGGCCCGTGGCGGCGCTGCCGCCAGACTCGGCACCGGGGCTCGCCGATCGCCTGGCCCGGGTGCTCGCGGCGCGCTGAGCGGCGCTACTGCGCGGGCTGCGCGAGAACCTCGGCGTCGACCGCGGTGCCGTTCAGCTCGAGGTAGAGCCGGGATTCTACGACGGAGACCGTCGCGGTGTTACGCCGTTCGAGAGCAGGGCGCGCGCCGTCGATGAACCCGGGCGTGAAGCTGACCAGACGGATCGCGTCACCCCGGTGGATCTTCTTGCCGTCCCACGCAGCGGCGACCTTCACCGGGTCACGATGGGTGTAGACGACGACCCGATCGGCGAGCTTGCTGCCGAAGTGCAGGCGCGCCGCATCCGGCGCCCCCACCTCGATCCACGCGGTGATCGCACCCGTCGCGTCACGCACGAGCACCGCGGGCTCCTCTGCCTGCGAGATCCCCTCACTGAAGGCGATGCCCTCCTCGTACTCCAGGCAGAAGGCCAGCACCCGGGTCAGCATGAACGCATCCGTCTCGGAGGGATGACGGGCCGCCCGCACCGTGAACTGCTCGTACACCCCGCGGTCCACATCCGACAGCGTCACATCGAACGTGTACATCGTCGCGCCGGCAGCCATAGCTCTCGAGCCTACGCGGCCGCCGCCACTCGCCGTGAGCTGCCGGCTCAGCGCCGACCGCGCCAGCGCACCGCGATCATGACGGCGATCGCACCCGCCACGGCGAAGGTCGCGACCGGGGCCTCGGGAAGGAGCACGACCGCCGCTCCCGACGCCGCCGCCAGCACGATCGCGTCCAGCGCCCACACGAGCCGTACGCCGGCCATCGGGTCGCCCATCGGGGTCGGCATCGGTGCGAGCAGCACCGGGGGCATCGGCCCCTTCAGCGCGCTCGCCAGCCGCAGGGCGAGCGTCATCAGCGCCTGGAGCCCCACCGCCAGCACGGGCGCCGCCCCGACACCCGATACCGCCGCAGCGAGCCCAGCCGCGAACGTTGCCAGGGCGATGGCGGCCACGAGCGGGAACAGTGCGTGCAACGCGACGAGCGACGCATCGGCAACACCGTAGAGGGGTACGTCGGCGGCAGCGCTCGCGGCGTGACGGACGCCGTCGGTCAGCGGCCCGAGGCCCGCGAAGGAGAGGAGTCCGGCGACGGCGCCGAGCAGCAGCGTGGGCGTGCCGGGTGCGAGCGCGAGCACCGCCAGGACGCCGGCGAGCGCCAATGCCACGACCCCGAGCGTGAGCCGCAGCGGTGTGCGCAAGGACCCGACGGCGTCCCGGCGCAGGATGACCGACCACAGCCGTCCGCGTGGCGCGAGGGCGCGCAGGCGTCTGCCGTGCGCGGGACGGGCGCGATAGACGTCCGCCGCCTGTCCGAGATCCAGCCCGGCGGCCGATGTCTGCGCCGCATCCGCGCGCGCTGCCTGCGCGAGCAGTTCATCCGTGCGCAGCCGGTCCAGCAGCCACGGCGTGACCGCCGCGAGCGCGAGCGCGAGCACCGCCAGCGGGATGAGGCCGCTCGTCCCGCCGCCGAGCGGGTACGCGGCGGCGACCCAGCCCATGGGCGTAGCGATGCTCGCGGCGGGAACGGCGACCGCTAGCACCCCGAGGCCGAGCACGAGGGCAGCGGCCGGGAGCGCGAGGCGCGGCAGTGCCTGCCCGAGTAGCCACGCGCAGACCGTCACCGCACCCGCCAGCGCGCCGGCCGCAGCGAAGCCGGCGACGGAGGCCGCGGATGCCATCCCGTTCGCCGCGAGACTCCCGCCGGCCAGCACCGCCGCCACGGTCCCGAGTCCGATCGCGACGATCCCCGCGGCCAGCACCGGCCCGAGGAAGGCACGCCAGCGGGGGATGGCGCTGGCACCGAGCGCGTAGCTCAGGGCGAGCGGGCGAAGGGCAGGGCCGCGCGAGGGTCCCCCTGCCAGCGCAGCGGCCCAGACCACCGAGGCGGCGAGTGCGATCACGCGGGGCGCACGCGGGTCCGCGAACAGCGCGAGACCGCTGGGCCCTGCCGCACTCAGCCAGACCGCGCGCACGACCGGCGCCACCGCCACGAGGGCCACCAGCACGAGCAGATAGACCGTGAAGGCCCGCTCTCTGCCGCTCCGGGCGCCTCGCTGCCGCCACAGTGCGACGGCGGTGCGCACGCCGCCGCTCACGCGACGCGCTCCAGATGCACCGTCTCATCGGCGACGAGCTCCGCGAGCCGCGGATGGTGCGTCGCGACCACGAGAGTGATTCCCGCATCCCGCCGAGCCCGCAGCGCGGCGATGACCGCTTCCACGTGCTCGGGGTCGAGGCGCTGTTCGGGCTCGTCGAGGATCAGCACCTCGCAGGGACGCACGAGCACGAGCGCGAGGCCGAAGAGCTGGGTCTGCCCCGACGACAGCTCGTGGGGGAACCGCTCGTGCAGTGTCTGCAGGCCGAGTTCGTCGAGCACGGCACGCGCACGGACATCGGCCTCGTCGGGCGCGAACCACGTCACCGCGACGAGCCGGACGTGCTCCAGCACGGTCAGATCGGGCGCGAAGGGCGGCAGTCCCATCATCGCCGCGACCCGTCGGCGGAACGTGCGGTCCCGCTGCGAGATGGCCGCCCCGGCGATGCGCGCCGAGCCGGCGGACGGTGCCTGCATGCCCGCCAGAACACGCAGGAGGGTCGTCTTCCCGGTTCCGTTGCCGCCCCGCACGGCCAGCGCCGTGCCCGCATCCACGCGCCGGGTGATCGTGTCGAGCAGCGTGACGTCACCGGATACGACACGTACCGCATCGACCTCGATCATGCGGGAGTCCCCTCGGATGCCGGGGCGCGGCGACGCCGGGCAGCCGACCGCGGCGGCGTGTGCCTCATGTGGTCACGTACTCGCCCGAGGATGTCGGCGAGGGCATCGATGTCGCCGGCAGAGAGCCGAGCGAAGAGCAGATCCTCGAGAATCGCGATGTGCCCGGGGAAGACCCGTCCGAGCACGTCCCTGCCCTCCGCGGTCAGAGCGACCGCGACACTGCGCTCGTCGTCGGGCGACGCCGATCGGGTGACGAGACCCCGCTTCTCGAGCACCTGGGCCTGGTACGTCAGGCCGCTGCGGCTATAGACGACGCCGTCGGCGAGATCCGTCATCCGCAGCGAGCCGTCGGGGGCATCGCCGAGTGTCGCGAGCAGCTGGAACTGGACATAGCTCAGATCGCCCGCCTCCTTGAGCTGCTGCTCGACGGCATGACGCAGAAGGCTGCTGACCTCGATCAGACCGAAGTATGCGGCGAGCTGGACGGCGCTCGGACCCGTCGGCGATGAACCCATGCAGCGAGCGTAGCAGTGCTATTGATTCGAAACAGTTGCTTCGAACTCGAACCACTGCTATCGTCATCGTATGCTTCGAATCCGAAGCACTTACCTGAGGAGACCATCATGAAGGCAGTACGGTTCCACGAGACGGGCGGCCCCGAGGTGCTGCGCTACGAGGACGCACCGACTCCCGTGCCGGCCAGCGGACAGGTGCGCGTCCGCGTCGCCGGAGTCGCCTACAACCCGGCCGACGGCGGGATGCGCGGAGGCTTCCTCCCGATCCCGATCACGCTTCCGCACATCCCCGGGTACGACGTCGCGGGTATCGTCGACGCGCTGGGCGAGGGAGTCGATGATCTGGAGATCGGCGACAGCGTCATCGGGCTGATCCCCATGGAGTCGGACGGCGCGGCCGCCGCGTACGTGGTGGCGCCGGCCGCCGTCGTCACGAAGGCCCCGCTGACCATTCCGCTGGCGGATGCGGCGGGGCTTCCCTCGGTGGGGCTCACCGCATCCCAGGCCCTCTTCGAGGGGGCAGGACTCAGCGCCGGACAGCGCGTGCTCATCAACGGCGCCGGGGGACCCGTCGGCGGCTACGCCGTCCAACTCGCCCGGCGCGCGGGAGCGCACGTGATCGCCACCGCGAGCGGACGCAGCCGGAGCCTGGTCGAGGCGGCCGGCGCGCACGAGATCGTGGACCACACCGTCACGACGCTCCAGGGCGCCGTGACCGAGCCGGTGGACGTGCTGCTGAACCTCGCGCCCATCACGGCGGAGGGCTTCCAGGCCCTTGTGCCGCTGGTGCGCGACGGCGGCGTCGTGGTCTCGACCACGCCGACGGTGCCGACGCCCGGTGACGAGGGGCGTGACGTCCGGGCGGTGACGATCTTCGTCCGCTCCGACGTCGACGAGCTCGCCGGCCTGGTCTCGCTCGTCGATCGCGGCGAACTCCGCGTGGACATCGCCGAACGTCTGCCGCTCGCGGACCTGCCGCGCGTGCATGAACGCGCCGAAGCGGGCGACGTGCACGGCAAGATCGTGTTCCTCCCACCGGTGGGCGACTGAGTCGGATGCGGCGGCGCCGGGAGCACGGGGTACGGTTCAGCCATGGGCTGGGGCAGAGCGTACTTCGCTGCGCAGGCCGTGCTCGGCGCCGCCTGGTGGGTCGCGGTCTTCACGGTTCCCCTGGTACGAACCCTCACCCTCGGGGGGATCGATCCGGCACTGATGGCTCTTCTCGACATCCCGTTGTTCGTCGGCACCTCCGCTGTCGCCGCCTTCGGCGTCCGGTGGGCGGCCGCGGCCGCGACCGGGTGGACCCTGCTGGTGACCGTCGCACTCGCGACCTACGCCACCGTCACCCGTGAGGCCGGAGCAGGGGTCGTGCTCATGAGCGGCGCGGCGGCCTCATCCGTCGTGGCGTTCTTCCTGGTGCGCGACGGGCGGGTGCCGACGGAGCTGCTCCTGCGGGGCCCCTTCCGGTTCCGTGAGGCGGATGCGGCCGCGCCGGTACGACGCCACGTCGTCACGACCGGGATACAGCTGGTCCTCTTCTGGGGCGCCACCCTCGGTGTCGTCCCCCTCGTGATCGTGTGGTTGGAACGGCGCTGGCAGCTCGCGATCTGGCTCGGCGCCCCGACCGTCCTGTTCGGTGTCGCCCTGTTCGCCGCGGCGAGCGCGCTCGGCATCTGGTCCGCCGCGGTCATGTCGACGAAGGGGCGCGGCACACCGCTGCCATCGGACACCGCGACGCGACTCGTGGTCGCAGGTCCCTATCGCTTCGTCCGCAATCCCATGGCCGTCGCCGGCATCACGCAGGGAATCGCCGTCGGCATGATGCTGTCGTCCTGGCTCGTGATCGCCTATGCCGTGTGCGGGTCTCTCGTGTGGAACTACGCGATCCGCCCGCATGAGGAACGCGACCTCGAGCAGCGGTTCGGCGCGGCCTTTGTCGACTACCGTCGCCGGGTGCGGTGCTGGGTCCCCCGGCTGCGGAGCCCGGCCCACGCGGGCGCGCCTCACTCGGCGGAGCGCACCCACCGCCGCCACTCGGCCTGAGGGCTGAATCCCGCAGCGGCCCAGAACGACTGCCCCAGCCCGTTCTGCTCCAGCACCATCGCGTCGAGCCGACGCGCTCCCAGACGCACGAGCCGGTTCTCCGCGCGACGGAGCAGCTCACCCGCGATCCCGCGGCCTCGCAGCTCGGGGTGGACGGCGAGGCGGTAGAGGTGCGCTCGCCATCCGTCCCAGCCGGAGATCAGCGTGCCGACGACGCGCTCCCGCTGCACGACGATGTCGAGAGCCGTGGCATCCCGGAGCACCAACGTCTCCACCGTCGCGACGTCGTCGGACGGACGAGCATCGTTCTCCGCCGCCTCCGCCCAGAACGTGAGGATGCGGGCGACGTCTTCCACACGCGCAGGCCGGAAGACGAGGTCATCGAGGTTCGCGCTCACACGGCGAGCGTAATCTCGTGACCGGACTCCGTCGGCGTGCCCCGTCTCAGTGGTGGAAGCCGGAGCCTGTGGTGCGCTCGCGCGGCAGCGGGGCATCCAACCGATCGAGAAAGTCCACCTCGGCGCGGATGTCTGCGATGAGCGATGCCGCGAGGTCCCGGCTGAGTCCGACCTTCACCACGATGCGCTGCAGCACCGTGTCGCTCATGTCGTCGGCCATCGGATAGGCCGGCACGAGCCATCCCTTCATCCGCAACCGGTCCGCCAGATCGTAGAGGTTCCAGACGTCCGTGTGGCCGGCCTTCAGGGTCCAGGCGAAGACCGGAATGGTGTCTCCGCGGCTCACGAGCTCGAACGGCCCCATGCGTCCGATCTCACCCGAGAGGAACTGCGCCACGTCGAGCGAGTTCTGCTGGACGGCCCGGTAGCCCTCACGCCCGAGGCGGAGGAACTGGTAGTACTGCAGCAGCACCTGCGCGCCCGGGCGAGAGAAGTTGAGGGCGAGGGTGGGCATGTCGCCGCCGAGGTAGCTGACGTGGAACACGAGGCTCTCCGGCAGCACCGACGGATCCCGCCAGACGACCCAGCCGACACCGGGATAGACGAGTCCGTACTTGTGCCCCGAGGTGCTGATCGAGTTGACGCGCGCGATGCGGAAGTCCCAGTCCAGCTCGGGCTGGCAGAACGGGGCGATCATGGCGCCGGAGGCGCCGTCGACATGGATGCGGACATCGAAGCCGGTGGCGGCCTCGATCTCGTCGAGCTTCGCCGCGATGGCGGCGACCGGGTCGTAGAGCCCGGTGAAGGTCTGTCCCAGCACCGCGACGACGCCGATCGTGTTCTCGTCGACGTACTGCTCCAGGCCTTCGCCGTCCAGCGTCAGGTGATCCGGGGAGACGGGCACGTACCTCGGTTCGATCTCCCAGTAGTTGCAGAACTTCTCCCACACCACCTGAACGGCAGCCGACATGACGAGGTTGGGCCGATCGGTCGGCCGACCCTGGGCCCTGCGACGCTCCTGCCACAGCCGCTTGAGCGCGAGCCCGCCCAGCATGCAGGCCTCCGAGGAGCCGATCGTGGAGGTCCCGATCGCGTCGGCGTCGCCCGGTGCATGCCAGAGGTCCGCCAGCATCCGCCAGCACCGCTCCTCGATCTCGGCGGTCGCCGGGTACTCGTCCTTGTCGATCATGTTCTTGTCGAAGGCCTCGCGATACAGCCGCTGACCGTGGTCATCCATCCACGTCGTGACGAACGTGGCGAGGTTCAGGCGCGAGTTGCCGTCGAGGATCGCCTCGTCATGCACGATCTGATACGCCGTCTCGGGCAGGCTCGGTCCCGCCGGGAGCCGATAGCGGTCGAACTCCGTGGCCTCCCCCGGCCGCACGAACACCGGATTGATACTCAACCGGTCCTCGCTTCCGGCGGGCGGACGGTGGGGACCTCGACGAGCGTTCATTGCTGCCTCCGGGCGTGGGTTCGCGTGCGCCCACACAATCACGACCGGCACGTCGAGGGCGAGGGGTCTCAGCGGGTCGTCGGATCCGAGGCGTGCGCCGGTGCGAGCCGATAGAGGACTTCGGGACGGCCGCGCTTGCCGTAGCGGTGGGCCCGATCGACGAGCCCCAGGTCGACGAGATGCGTCAGGTAGCGGTGCGCTGTCGCTCGCGACAGATCGCACGTGGCAGCGATGTCGGCGCCGGAGCGCGCGATGACGGGGTCGAGAGCTGCCGCCACCCGATCGAGCGTGGGCTGCGCGAGGCCCTTCGGCAGTGCGGGCGCGGCGGGCGTCATGTCGGCGTGCGCCCCGGTGCGGATGCCTCCCGTCGCCAGCAGCCGGTCGATCTCGCCCTGGCTCAACGGACGCTCGCGCGCATCCTGCTGCGCCTGCTGACGACGTGTCCGGTACTGCTCGAGCTGGGCGCGCAGCGCCGATTCCGTGAAGGGCTTGATCAGATATCCCACCACGTGCGCGGCGAGGGCCTGGCGTACGGTCGTCTGATCCTGCGACGAGCTGATGACGAGCACGTCCACTTCCGACCCGCCGATCGTGCGGAGGCGGTGCAACACCTCGATGCCGCTGATGTCGGGCAGTCGCATGTCGAGCAGGATGAGATCGACCGCGCCGACCTCGAAGCCCAGCGCCTCCCGCCCGCTCGCGGCGGTGCCGACGACCGTGAAGCCGCTCGTCGCTGCGACGAAGCCGCTGTGGAGCGCGCGGGCTCCCCTGTCGTCGTCGACGACGAGCACGCGGATGTTCCCGTTCACGGACGCCTCGCCATCTCGAACGAGAACCGGGCCCCGCCGAGCGTCGAGGCGCCCACTTCGATCGTTCCCCCGCGGGCGGTGACCAGGCGGCGCACCAGGTCGAGACCGATGCCTCGTCCGCCGCCGGAGGCATCCGGTTTCGAGGAGAACCCGAGGGCGAAGATCCGCGTCGCCTGGCGCGGGTCCACGCCCGGTCCGTCGTCCTCGACCGCCCCGACGAGCAGATCGCCGCGCTCGCGGAGGACGCAGCGGATGCGGGCGGCCCCCGCCTCCGCGGCATTGCGACAGAGGTTGGTGAGGACGGTGACGACCTCGTCATCGATGTCGCGCGCGACGGCGATGTCGAACTCGACCTGCGCACCGTGGGCGAGCACGTCGGAACGCACGGCATGGACGGCGGCATCACGCAGCGGCATACCCGCATCCCGTTCATCGTGCCGCGCGCCCGAGACGGGCACGAGATCCTCGATGTAGGCGAGCGCCTCGTCCGCGTCGCCCCGGGAGACGAGCCCGTGCACGACGTGCAGGCGTGTCGTGAACTCGTGGGACTGTTCGCGAAGCGCCGCCGCCGTCCGCCCCATCTGCGCGTGCTCGAGTGCCAGCTCGTCGAGCCGGCGGAAGCGGCGCTCGACCGCCGCCGTGAGTGCGGAGCTGGCCAGCGTCGCGACGATGAGCGCCCCCACCGCCCAGGGCAGCAGTGCGCCCAAGGCCTGCTCGCGTTCGGCAGCGATGTCGGACTCGAGCACCCCGACCGCGACCATGCCCACCACGCGGTCCCCGTCGACGACCGGCACCTTCGCGCGCAGCGAAGGTCCCGACGGGCCCGTCTCGGTACCGAGGAAGGGTGTGCCCGCGAGCACCGAGGCGTTCGTGGTCGAGACCTGCACGCCACGCTCGGACGCGAGCGGATGCGTGATGCGCACGCCCTCGTCGTCCGTCACGACGACGTAGTACACGCCCGCCGCGCGGGCGACCAGCTCCGCGATCGGCTGCAGCGCTGCCGTCGCCGGAGCGAGATCCGCCGCATCGGCGAGGTCGTCCGGTGTTCCCGCGTCGGAGACGGATGCCACCGTCTGGCGCACCTCGCTCAGAGCGGCGAGGCTCGTGGCCACCTCCTGCACGCGCTCCGCCGTCGCGTCACGGATGCGGCTCTCCTGCAGCGCGAGGGCGACCGTCGTCGTGACCCCGAGAGCGGCGAGGGTGACGATCGAGGGCAGCACGAGCATGGCGAGCCGGACGGCGCGCTGCCGGTGCCCGAACGCCATCGTGCTCGCTTCCTCGCCGTGCGGCTCCGTCGCCGCATGCGCGTTTATGGGAACAAATCGGCGCGACCGGCCCTGCCGCCTCGCGCGCTGCCATCCTAGGTCGATCTCGCGGCGACGACGATGTCCGCGCGAATGGAGCAACGATGACCACCCCCTCGGACGAGTCCGCCCCCCGGACGAAGACCACCACCAGAACAGTGATCGGCCGCGTGATCGGCGGCGTCGTGACCGCAGCCGCGGTCGGCATCGCCGCGTTCGGCTCGATCAGCTCGGCCGCCGCCGGACAGGAGATCAGCGCCTCGATGACCATCGTCGCCCCCGCCGCTGCCGGCGGCGGATGGGACGGGGTCGCGCGCGAGCTGCAGCAGGCGCAGAAGGCGAACGGCCTCGTCAACAACGTGCAGGTCGTCAACATGCCGGGAGCCGGCGGCACGATCGCCCTCGGCAACGTGTCGGTGCTGAACGGCCAGGCGAACAACCTGCTCGTCGGCGGCACGGGGCTGCTGGCCGCGACGATCCAGTTCAACTCCGCCGCGACCCTCGCCGACGTCACACCGTTGGCCGTCGTCGTCGAGGAGTACGACGTCATCGTCGTCCCGGCGGACTCCCCCTACGAGAGCCTCGACGACCTCGTCGCGGCGTGGCAGGAGAACCCCAAGGCGCTGCCGTGGACGGGCGGCGGCTCGTTCGACCAGCTCGTCGTGACCGACCTCGCCCTCGCCGCGGGGATCGACCCTGTCGAGACGACCTACATCTCGTCCGACGGCGGCGGCGAAGCGATCCAGGCGCTGCTCAACGGCACGGCGAAAGCCGCGGCGGGCGGATACCCCGACAACATCGACCAGATCGAGGCCGGACGCCTCCGTGCCCTCGCCCTCGTCGCCAAGGAGCCGGTCGAGGGGATCGACATCCCCACCGCGGCCGACCAGGGCTACGACATCTCGCTCACCAACTGGCGCATGCTCGCCGCCCCCGCAGGGCTCACCGACGACGAGGTGGATCAGCTCACGCAGCTCATCCTCGACTCCGTCGAGACCCCGCAGTGGCAGGACGCCGTCGACCGCTACCGCTGGACCGAGCGCGTCATCACCGGCGACGAGCTCACCGGCTTCCTCGACGACGAGGAGTCCCGCATCCGCACGCTCTACGAGGAGATGGGCCTGTGACCTTCCCCGCCAATCCCACCGCCACCTCCGCCGTTCTCGGCGAGCGCCTGCGACTCGTCTCCGGGCCCGGCATCGCAGCGCTGCTGAAGGGCTTGACGATGCCCGTCATCGTGGCGGCGTTCGCCACGTACCTGCTGATCGGCATCCTGACGATGCGGGTGCCGGAGGGCGCTGCCTTCCCCGGGCCGCAGTTCTTCCCCGGCATCGTCACCGCCGGCCTCTACGTGTTCGCCGTCTCGCTCGCGGTCACGGCGGTGCGGGAGATCCGGGCCATGCCCGACCCGCTCACGGCCGAGCTACTGGCGGCCGAGACCGCCGACGACGACGCGCCGCCACCGCGGCCGGTGCGCGTGGACGTCCGCTCGCTGGCGTGGGTGCTGGTGTCGTTCTTCGCTTTCGCGGTGCTGCTCGATCTGCTCGGCTGGCTCATCGCGGCGACCCTGCTCTTCTGGTGCATCGCCCGCGGATTCGGGGCGTCCAAGCCCATCCAGACGCTCGCGGTCGGCGCGACCCTGAGCTCGCTCGCCTACATCGGATTCGACATGCTGCTCGGGATGCCGCTCCCGTCCGGCATCCTCGGGGGGTTCTGACATGGATGCTCTGCAACTTCTGGCACAGGGATTCGCGGGTGCGTTCACCCCGGAGAACCTGCTGTGGGTTCTCGTCGGCTGCCTCCTCGGCACGGCCGTGGGCGTCCTGCCCGGTCTCGGCTCCTCGATGGCCGTCGCGCTGCTGCTGCCGATCACGTTCTCGCTCGATCCCACCGCCGCGTTCATCATGTTCGCCGGCGTCTACTTCGGCGGGTTGTTCGGCGACTCGACCATGGGCATCCTCATGAACACTCCGGGGCAGGCATCCGCGATCGCCTCCACGTTCGAGGGTCACAAGATGGCGCTGAACGGCCGCGCCGCCCAGGCCCTGGCCACCGCCGCCATCGGCGCCTTCATCGGCGGTTTCATCGCGTCGATCGTCGTGGTGTTCCTCGCCCCCGCTCTCGCGGACTTCTCGAGCCGGTTCGGACCGGCGGAGTTCTTCGCCCTGGCCGTCTTCGCGTTCGCCGCGACGTCGTCCGTCGTCACGGACAACGTCATCAAGGGGCTGACGTCGCTGTTCATCGGGCTCGGCATCGCCGTGATCGGTATCGACGGGGTGTCGGGGGCACCGCGCTTCACGATGGAGTCGCCGCAGCTGTTCGACGGCATCTCGCTGGTCACCGTGACCGTCGCCATCCTCGCGCTCGGCGAGGTGATCTTCGTCGCGTGCCTCGCGCGCCACGACACCGCGAAGAAGATCATCAAGCCCACCGGTCGGCCGTGGCTCAGCCGGAAGGAGCTGAAGGAGGCGACGCCGGCGTGGCTGCGCGGCACCGTGATCGGACTGCCGTTCGGCGTCGTGCCCGCGGGCGGATCCGAGATCCCGACATTCCTCGCCTACGGGTTGGAGAAGCGACTGGACGCTCGGCGCAAGAAGCCGCAGTTCGGGCGCGGAGCCATCCGCGGCCTCGCCGCCCCGGAGGCGGCGGGTAACGCCACGACGGGCATGGCCATGGGCGCCCTGCTCGCCCTGGGTCTGCCGATCTCCGCGACGGCGGCGATCATGCTCGCGGCGTTCCGCCAGTACGGCCTGCAGCCCGGCCCGCTGCTGTTCGACCGCGCCCCCGAGCTCGTCTGGGCGCTTCTGGCGAGCTTCTTCATCGCGATGGTCGTGCTGCTGATCCTCAACCTGCCGTTCGCGATGCTGTGGGCGAAGCTGCTGCTGATCCCCCGGCCCTACCTGTACGCCGGCATCACGGTGTTCTGCGCGCTGGGCATCTACGCCACCTCCGGGTCGACGTTCGATCTGCTCATGCTGCTCGGCATCGGCATCCTGGGGTTCCTGATGCGGGCGATGGACTTCCCGCTCGCCCCGCTCATCATCGGGATGGTGCTGGGCCCGCTGGCCGAGACGAGCCTGCGGGACGCGGCGATGAGCGCGAACGGCGACTTCTCGGTGCTCGTGCACAGCCCGATCACCATCACGCTCTACGTGCTGCTGGCCGCCGTCCTGGTGTTCTCGGTGCGTGGCCGCGTCGTCGCGCGCCGGCGGGCTCGCCGCGCGGTCCGCGAGACGGAGAAGGAGTCGGTCACCCGCTGAGGTCGGCCGGCTCCGACTCCAGCGGCTCGAAGGCGACCGTGGCGAGCCCCGCTCGCGATGGGAGCCCGAGCCGGTGCAGGGCCTCGGCGAGGTGGTGCTCGACGGTCTTCACGCTGAGACCGACGGATGCGGCGATCTCGGCGTTGCGGCGTCCCGCCGCCGCGAGCGCGGCGATCTGGCGCTGACGCGGGCTCAGCTGTCCCAGATCCAGCCCCCGACGCGGACCGAGGAGGGCGGCCGCGCGGCCACGCGTCGGCGCTCCCGTGATCCGCAGGATGTCCTCGACGTGGCTCTGGACGGTGCGCGGCGAGAGGTAGAGCACCTGCGCGATGGCGGCGTTCGTGTTCCCCTCCGCGAGGAGCACCGCCACCGCGCGCTGCTTCTCGGTCATCACGGCCAGGTCGCCCCGGGCGCCGGCGACGCGTCCAGCCAGTTCGCGCCAGCGACGGGCGGCGAGCAGGCGATGGCGCTCGTAGCCCACCGCATCCGCTTGCCGCGCGAGGCGCAGCAGCAGCTCCAACGCCGCCGCGGGTTCGGTGGCGGCGAGCGCGTCCGCGCGTACGAGCTCGCCGCGCAGCACCTCGGTCGCCGCTCCCGCCGCCTCGTCGATGCGCACGGATGCCGCGGCCAGCGCCTCCGCGTCCGCCGCCTGCCCCTGGGACAGAGCCAGCGCACCGTGCGCCCGCGTCAGCGACGAGGCCGCCACACGATGGCGGGCCAGGGCACCGCTGCGACGCAGGAGGACCCCGGCACGGTAGGTGTCGCCGCGCGACAGCGCCGCCTCGACGAGCACCTCCGTGGCGAACGCGCGGTCCCACACCTTGCAGCGCGACAGGTCGGCGCCCGCGGCCGACACGAGCAACGCCGCGGCGCGCTGCAGCTGTCCGACGGCGCGGAAGCCCCACGCGACATAGAGGGACGATCCGACGGAGAGGTAGTTCTCGTCCCGACGCGTTCGCGCGATCACCGCGTCCGCGAGGGTGAAGAACCGGTCCCGGTCACCGGCGACCGCGGCACCGTAGCTCCCGATGGCCTGCAGCACCACGAGCGCCCGCGGCGGCACGATCGCGGCGCTGCGGAAGAGCCCCTCGGCGATCGCCCTGACGTCATCGCGGCGCCCGTGGAACGCGCCGCTGCGCGCAGCGAGCAGCTGCAAGGCCACCGCGGCCGGGTCGGCGTGCTCGGCGCCGCCCGTCACCACCTGTCCGGGAGCGAGCTCCGCCCCGCGGATCAGCGCGTCGGCGGCGTCGAAGCCGCCCGAGCTGAGCGCAGCCTCGGCCAGCAGATATCGCGTCAGCAGCGCTCCTTCGCCCGTCTCGGTGAGGGCAGCCGTGACGGCCGCCGCATCCACTCCGAGGCGGTGGGCGTGATCGGTACCCGCCATGGCATCCGCGGTCAACATCGCCGCCGATGCGAGCCGCACGACGGGAGGCGAACAGCCGTCGCTCTCGTCCAGTGCGCGACGGGCGTGCGCGGCCGCATCCGGAAACCGGCAGGCGATCACCGCGGCTATGGTGGCGGCGACGCGGAAGAGCGCGCGGTCGGCGCGGTCCGGCGCCGCATCCGAGCGAGCACTCGCACCGGCGAGTTCGGCGGCCGCGTCACCGCCGAAGACGCGCAGCAGGATGCCCGTGGCGAATCGCCACGCTGCGGCACTGCCGTCGACGCCGTCGCCCACGCGATCCGCCCCTCTGCCCGTTCCGGGGGCATCGTGCCACGCGGAGGACCTGTCGCGATACGAACCGGATGCGGAATCCGCCGAAACCCGCAGCGACGAGCGTCAGAAGCGGCTCGCGATGGTCTCCCCGAGGCTCGTCCACAACGCCGGGTCGGCACCGGATCCTCCCGGGTCGATGTCGACGAGCAGCAGTCCTTGGTTGCCCTTCACGACCAGGATCGTGCCGATCGAGGCATCGGCCCAGCCGCGGGTGACGCCGGGGATCGGCTGCGCGTTCTCACCCTGCGGATAGAGCTCTGCGGGCAGGAAGGCGTCGGCGTCGGCGGTGTACTGGGCGATGGCGCTGTGGGTGTCGGCGTAGGCCCAGGTGCACTGCTGCAGGCCCTGCTGGCCTTCCGCGGCGACCCCCTCGATCGCGTCGACGCCGAGAGCCGCCGCGATGTCGGCGGAGGGCACGAGCGCGCATGCGTCGCCCGTGCCCGACCCCGCCTCGGGAGCGGGCGCCGAACCCGAATCGGCGTCCGCCGCGGCCGAACTCCCCGCGGGCTCGGCCGTGTCCGTCGCGGTCTGCGAGCAGCCGGTGAGCACCAGGGCTGCCGCGACCAGGACGAGCGGCTTGAAAGACTTCACGCCGAGATCATGACAGTCGGCGATCTGCGCCGATACCGACTGCGACGCAAACCCGCCGGATCCCGCAGTGGCGTCCTCAGACCTCAGCGGCCCGCATCCGCGCGGGGGCCGCGCTTGGTCAGACGGGAGGTTCCGGTGACGACGGCCACGATCACGAGTCCGAGCGCGAGCCCGAAGACGGCGGACAGTGCCGTCTCGACGATCCACACCACGACGGGGCCGGCCGCCTCCACGAGGTGCGTGACGGCGTGCACCAGGTGCTCGGGTCCGTCCCAGAGCGTCTCGGCCAGATTGCCCACGACCAGGTGACCGCCGACCCAGAGCATGGCGACGGTGCCGACGACGCTGATGACCCGGAAGACCGCGGGCATCGACGCGACGACGCGCACACCGAAACGGCGGATGCGGCGGGCGTCGCTCTTCATGAGGCGCAGTCCGATGTCGTCGATCTTCACCAGCAGCGCGACCGCGCCGTAGACCAGGGCGGTCATGGCGAGCCCGATGACCAGAAGCGCGCCGAGGGTCATCCAGATGCCGAAGTCGGGATCGAGGCTCGAGAGCGCGATCAGCATGATCTCCGTGCTGAGGATGAGGTCGGTGCGGACGGCACCGAACACGAGCTTCTTCTCGTCGCGCGGGGAGTCGTCATCCGCACCCTCGTGGTGCGCACCGAACCACTCGAGGACCTTCTCGGCACCCTCGAAGCAGAGGAACCCGCCGCCCAGGATCAGCAGGAACGGCAGGACCCACGGCGCGAACGCGGTCAGCAGCAGCGCCATCGGGATGATGATGACGAACTTGTTGATGAGACTGCCGAGCGCGATCTTCCACACCACCGGCAGCTCCCGCGCCGGCGTGATGCCCTGCACGTACTGCGGAGTGACGGCGGCGTCGTCGATCACGACGCCTGCCGTCTTCGCGCTCGCCTTGATGGCGGCGGTCAGGATGTCATCGACGACGGCGAGCAGGCCGACCGACATACGCACTCTCCCGGATGCGAGGGCCGCAGCCGAACGGCTGCAGGGGCGGATGCCCTCAGCGAGGATATCGGCCCCGGAAGGGGCGGGATCGCGGGTTGTGCGAATCGCGGCGCCGGATCACGCGCCGGCGCGCACCGGGCCGGTGCTGCCACGCATGATGAACTCGACGGGGGGCAGTTCGATCGGGGCGGGCTCCCGCCCCTCCACGAGGGAGATGAGCACCCGGGCACTCGCCCGCCCCCACTGGATGACGTCCTGCCGGACGGTGGTCAACGGAGGCACCACGTAGGGCGCGAGCGGGATGTCGTCGAAGCCCACGACGGACAGGTCGGCGGGCACACGCAGACCACGGTCGATCGCGGCCGACATCCCGGCGATCGCCATCAGGTCGTTGGCGTAGATGATCGCGGTGGGCGCGGCCGCCAGATCGAGCAGCTCATGTGTGGCTCTGGCCCCTGCCGCTCCGGTGAAGTCGGCGACGACCGTGGGGCCCGGCTCGAGCCCCAGCTCGGCCATCTCGTCTTCCCATGCCCGGCGACGCACCGCGGAATGGACGTAACGATCGGAGCCCCCGACGTGCGCGATGCGCCGGTGTCCGAGCGCATGAAGGTGACGCACGGCGCGACGCACCCCCGCGGCGTCGTCGAGGCCGATGGGATCCGGACCCGCGCCGGAGGGCGCGTCCGGTCCGACGAGGACGTAGGGCAGACCGAGCTCTGCCAGCTCGACGGGCCGCTGGTCCCCGATCCGCAGATCACCGAGGAAGACCCCGTCCACGCGCGCCTCGTTGGCGAAGCTCGCGTACGCCGCGCGCTCGGTCTCCTCGCTGTCGACGACCTGCAGCACGAGAGCGTAACCCTCGCCGGACAGCGTGCTCTCGACACCGGCGATGAACTGCGGGAAGAACGGGTCGGTGCTGAAGAGCTCCGGCTCGCGCCGCACGATGTAACCGAGCGCCTGCGCCCGGCTGCGTGAGAGAGCGCGGGCACGGGCATCCGGCTTCCAGTTGAGGGCCGCGGCCGCATCCAGGATCCGCGCCCGCGCCTCCTCGCCCACACCGCCGCGACCGTTGAAGACGAAGGAGACCGCGCTCTTGGAGACACGGGCCATCGCGGCCACGTCTCCGATCGTGGCCTTGCGGGTCTCGCCCTTGCGCTTACCCCGAGCGGGAGCAGCACCGGCGCTCGCACCGCTGGGAAGGGAAGGCTCGTTCTGCACCTCAGAATCATAGCGTCGTTTAGTCCGATTTAGTTGAATGCCGCCCCTCTCAATCCTCGCCATACCGCGGAATCATGCGCGACCTCCTCACGAGTTGATCTCGCGAACAAAAACCGGTTTACTCATGGGACGTGCACAGCACACCCGGGGTCGCGACGTCGCCGTCCCCGGAGCGAGACGAGGGAGTACGCGAGATGTCGCGACAAGGGCGAAAGGCCGGACAGCAGTGACTGCGCTCATCAGCCGACGCGACGGGTCACCTCGCCGCCGCCGACGCCTCCAGCGGTGGCTGGGCGAGAACCCCCTCGGGATGCTGCTGAGCGCGCCGTACGTGGCGTTCGTCGTCGTGGTCTTCCTCGTGCCCTTCGGCTTCGGCATCTGGATGTCGTTCCACGACTTCTTCTTCACGGCGCCCGGCGTGCAGGTGCCCCAGCCGTTCGTCGGCTTCGACAACTTCGCACAGGTGCTGGCCGACCCGCAGGTGCACCAGGCGTTCCTGAACCTGCTCGTGTTCCTCGTGATCAACGTGCCGCTGACCGTCGTGCTGGGCCTGCTCCTGTCCAGCGGCCTGAACGCGGTCGTGCATTGGAAGGGCTTCTTCCGCGTCGCGTACTACATCCCCTACGTGACGGCGTCGGTGGCGACCATCGCCGTGTGGATCTTCCTCTTCAACGGCAACGGCGTGGTCAACACGCTGCTGGGCGAGCTCGCACCCGACCCGACCTGGCTCGCCAACCCCGCGATCATCATGCCGCTGATCGCGGTCTACGTGACCTGGAAGAACCTCGGCTTCTACATCCTGCTGTACCTCGCAGCTCTCCAGAATGTGCCCCAGGAGCAGTACGAGGCGGCCCAGCTCGACGGCGCGGGCCGGTGGCAGCGCTTCCGCTCGGTGACCCTGCCCGGGGTGGCACCGGTGACCTCGCTCGTCATCCTGTTGTCGATCATCACGACGGGGCAGATCTTCACCGAGCCCTACCTGCTCACCGGTGGCGGACCCAACGGCGCCTCCCTCACCCCCGCGCTGTTGATGTACCAGAAGGGCATCCAGCAGGGGCAGCCGGACATCGCGGCCGCGATCGGCATGATCCTCGTGCTGCTCGTGATGATCGTGTCGCTCGTGTCGCGTCGCCTCACCGAGAGGAAGAACTGATGGCCTCTATCGCTCCGCGCACCCGTCGTGCGAAGGAACAGCCCCGCTCGGTCGGCGGTTCCCGCGCCCTCGCGGCGCTTCGCTTCGCCGCGCTGGGCCTGGGCGCCCTCGCCGCGCTCGTGCCGTTCTACTACATGGTGCTCGGCGCACTGCAGCGCCAGCGCGACACGACCCTGTTCGGGCTGCTCCCCCTCCCCGGAAACCTGACGCTCGACAACTTCGTCGAGGTCAACGAGTCGATCAACCTGTTCCGGTCGCTGCTGAACTCGCTGATCATGACGGCGGGCGTCGTGGGCTGCACGCTCGTGTTCGGGCTGCTCGTGGGCTACGCACTGTCGGTGCTGCAGTTCCGCGGCCAGGGGCTCGTGTTCGCCCTCGTGCTGCTCGTGCAGGCCATTCCGTTCCAGCTGCTCATGATCCCGCTGTACGTGATGGTCGTGCGCTACTTCAACCTGGCCGACAGCTACCTGGGCATGATCCTCCCGTTCGCGATCAACTCCGTCGCCGTGCTGATCTTCCGGCAGTACTTCCTGCAGATCCCGAAGGAGATCTTCGACGCGGCGCGCATCGACGGAGCCGGTGAGCTGCGGATCCTGCGCTCGATCGCCGTACCGCTGGTTCGTCCCGCCGTGCTGACCGCGATGCTCGTCACCTTCATCGGCCCGTGGAACGAGTTCCTGTGGCCGTTCCTGGTCACGAAGGACGCCAACCTGCAGACCCTGGCGGTGAGCCTCGCGAACTTCTCGCAGTCGAACGGCTCCTTCCTCGCGAACCCGATGGGGGCGGTGCTCGCCGGTGCGTGCGTGCTCGCCGTTCCCGTCGTCGTGCTCTTCCTCGTCTTCCAGCGGCACTTCACCTCGGCGAACCTCGGTTCGGCCGTGAAGGGCTGATCGCCGCGGCACCCGCATCCTCGACCCGTCCCTCGACAAGGCAAGGCAGATGACCCAGACCGACGAACTCGAACCCGACGCCACCATCGCGTACGCACTGCGCCGGGTCGGCAACCTCATGGAAGCCGACACGAACGACCCCTACGAGGTGGAGGGGGTGCTCAACCCCGGAACGGCGTGGGGACCCGACGGCGAGCTCTACCTCTATCCGCGCATCGTCGCGGAGGGCAACGTCTCGCGCATCGCCCGAGCCCGCGTGGTGATCGAGGACGGTGTGCCCACGGGAGTCGAACGCCTCGGGGTGGTGCTCTCCCCCGACGAGGGGTGGGAGCACGGACGTCAGAACGCGGGTGTCGAAGACCCTCGGATCACCTTCATCGAGCCGCTGGGCATCCATGTGATGACGTACGTGGCGTACGGCCCGCTCGGACCCAAGTCCGCGATCGCCGTCTCTACGGACACGGTCAGCTGGCGGCGGCTGGGTCCCATCCGCTTCGCCTATCAGCCCGAGCTCGACTCGGATCTGAACCTCTTCCCCAATAAGGACATCGTCTTCTTCCCCGAAGCGGTGCCGGGCCCGGACGGGCGTCCGTCGCTGGCGTTGCTGCACCGCCCCATGTGGGACCTGGACTGGCTGCGACCGGGCGAGGGTGCGCGGCCGCCGGCCGGCATCGCCGACGACCGCCCGTCGATCTGGATCGGCTATGTCGATCTCGATGCCGCGACGCGTAACGTCAACGCGCTCACTTTGGTCGAGAACTCGTCGCAGATCGTCGCCCCCGAGGCGGCGTACGAGTCGGCCAAGATCGGCGCCGGCCCGTCTCCGCTGCGCGTTCCGGAGGGCTGGCTGCTTCTGCACCACGGCGTCTCCGGCGCGACACCGCGCGGATTCGAGCTGGCGCACGGGTCGAAGTACAGTGCCGGCGCGATCCTGCTGGATGCGGCCGACCCGCGCCGTGTGCTCGCGCGCACACCGGAGCCGCTGCTCGCGCCCGAGACCGCAGAGGAGCTCTCGGGTACCCTCGGCAATGTCGTCTTCCCCACGGCGATCGAGAAGATCGGCGAGCGCTGGTTCGTGTTCTACGGCATGGCCGACTCCTCGATCGGCGTCGCCGAGTTGGAGCGTGCCGAAGGCTGAGCGCGACGGAGCGTTCGCACGGATGCGGCGGGGCTTGGGCCTCGCCGCATCCGTGTCTTCGCTGACTTCGCTCGGCGGGACAGGCCGCGTTCAGCGTGGGAGAAGGGTCAGACAGACACAGAGCACGGAGAAGAGCGACAGGAGAAGAGGCGCACCCAGCGCCACCGTCGTCGGGACCCAAGCACGCGCGGGCTTTCGCCGTAACAGCGCCCGCAGCGGCACGCCGGCCCACAGCATCAACAGGGTCGCAGCACACGTCAACAGTCCGGCCGAGAACAGAACCGGCGAGCGATCGAAGCCGGCAGCAATTTCATCGAGATCGGCGCGGTAGACCACCGCAGCGAACACGATCCCTTGTGCAGCAAGCCCCGCGAACAGGAGGCAGAACCACGATGCCCGGCTCCTCCACGCGAAGGACATGACCCCCATAGCCGGCGCAATGTACTCGCCGACGAACCGACTGATCGGGATGCACCAGCCGATCAGAAAGGCCGCCACGGTCGAGACGATGACGAACCCCAACGCGATGTTAAAGGTGACCATCCGAGAGCCTTTCAGGAGGTATCGCGCTAGATCCCATGTCCGCCCACGTACTCGTCCGGGGGTTCCGTGAGATCGCCCATCTGCCTCGCCCGCCGGAAGGCTTCGGATGCAGAGTCCGTATCACCGAGCTCATGGTGAAGGAGCCCCAGGTTGAACGCGGAGAAGCCGTCGCCCTGGTGGACGCTGCCGCCAATTTTGACTCCCATCTCGGCGTCATGAGCCTAGTTGACTGGTTCGCACGGCTCAGGACGCTTGGCGCCGTCAGGATGAAGCCACTCGTCGGCCGGCAATCCCGTAGTTGGAACTTTGAAGACCGCACTGGCGACCGGTGAATCGTTGAGGTAGAAGGCGACGTCCATCTCCGTGCCCGCCGGCAGCTCGGGGAGCGTATACCTCCCGATCTGCGCGCCAGCGATAGCGCCATTGACAAAGACGTCTCCTCGCGAGACGTCTAGAGGCGCTTTCGCTTCCCAGAAGTGAACCCAGTCAAGGTTCGTAGAGAGGTTTCGATAGTTCGCGACGATCTCATCGATCGGACCTGATGTACAGACGGCGATCTCCAGCGACTGGTCGGACCCGCGGACGGCTAGTGGACCCTGCCAAAGGTTGTTGTCACATGCTGAGAGTCCCAGAGGGGCAAGCACAATGAGCCCGAAGGCCAGCGGCCATCTCGTCATCCGCCGCACCGGTCGTACCTCCCATAGCCTGACGACGCGATGGGCCCCGCCGCGCGTTGCAGCATCCTGCCATGTAGCCATCACGGCTTGTGGAAGGTGACGGCGTGTTCGAGCGGGTCGCTCTGCCCGGCGAAGAGTTCACGAACGAACCGCCGGACGTCAGCCCTCGAGTTCGTTCTAAGTGTGACAACGCTCGGACGGTTACGTCAGACTGCGCTCAAAATCGATGTAGTCCTTCATCCGATAACCGACGATGTCTTTGAACCCGGGCTTAACCAGGTTTACGTCCAGGCGGGTGCCGTCTGCGAACACGATCCGCGTGACCGGCTCGAAGAAGGGACGCATGAGGCGGACTAGCGAGACGCACTCCGTCTCACCGCTGAGGACAGGCCGCCTATCGACAGCGGAGCCACCGTTCTCGACCACCAAAACGTGACCACGGCTGAGCGTTAACCAACCTTGGCCCAGTCTGCGCGCCTTGGGACGATCCCTATCACTCGACGGAGGGGGCACCAGGATTCCATCGGCAAAAACCCAGAACCTATCGTTCGCAGCTCGCCGCGCATGGGTGTAAACCCGACGATATCGTGACACCAGGACAAGCAAAATCGCAACCGGGAAGATCACGGCGACGCTAATCCACATTACGTAATCTGCGGTCGAATAGACGCGAACTGTCGGACCGATAAAAACGCCGCTCAGCGTCATAATCCATATGAGCGGCACATAGAACAGACGTATCCAGCTTCGCATTCGCGGCGCAGCACTGATGCGCGTCATGCGTTCAGCTTTCACTCCATCGCCCCCTCGGCGGCATCAGTAGTCCGACCGCCCACAAGTGTCCTTCGAACATCCAACTGGCAACTCAGGAGGTATCGCGCTAGATCCCATGTCCGCCCACGTATCCGTCCGGGGGTTCCGTGAGATCGCCCATCTGCCTCGCCCGCCGGAAGGCTTCGGATGCTGAGTCCGCATCACCGAGCTCATGGTGGAGGAGGCCCAGGTTGAAAGCGGAGAAGCCGTCGCCTTGATCGGCGCCGCGGCGGTACGCGTCGATCGCGCCACAGTGGTCGCCCCTCTCGTCGAGCAGGTTGCCCAGGATGATGGCGGCTCCGTAGACGTTCTCCTCGACGAGCCGGACCAGAACCTCACGAGCCTCATCGTCAGCCCTCAGGGCGAGGAGCGTTTCCGCGAGCGGCAACCCGAACGCCGCTGCATTCGATAAGTACCCGCGCCGCAGATAGGGCAACGCATCCTCCATGGCTCCGCCCCGATGTAGCGCGTCGCCCAGGAGTCCATCCCGCCAGGGGGTGTCGAGGAGCTGATCGCTGAGGGTCAGCGTGAGGAACGTGGCGGCCTGTTCATGGTCGCCCATCCAAAGCAGGCTCTCGCCGAGCGCGAGCGCCGCGTCAAGATAGCCCAACTCGAGCGACTGACGGAACACCTCGATCGCCTCCAGCTCACCGCCGCTCTGATTCCACAGTGCACCGGCGAGGTTGTAGAGAGCTTCGCCGTCGTCCTCTGCGTCCTGGGTTGCTTGGAGCGCCTCCCGGGATAGCACCAGGTCGCCATGAACGACACCGAGAGACGTGAGGTCGGTGCTACGCCTCAACGCGCGAACGAAGTCGACATAGCGCCCTTGAGACAGCAGCTCGCTGGGCATCATCGCCTCCGGTATCGAGAAGAAACGATCACGGCTTGTGAAATGTGACGGTGTGTTCGAGCGGGTTGCTCTGCCCGGCGAAGAGTTCACGAACGAACCGCCGGACGTCAGCCCTCGAGTTCGTTCCCAGCCTCCATTCGTACCATCCATCGTTCTCTTCTCCGTCGGGCTCCCACTCGAGCCCGTCGGAGACGTCAAGGGCCATCAATTCCGCTTCGATCCTCTCGAGCTCTGCATGGAGGCCCTCTCGCGGGACGCCCGTCACCGGGTCCAACAGGCTCACCCGAAGCACGGCCTCGAGCGACCACGACGCGACATCATCCGGATCCTCCAGCTCGACTCCGAGCGGCCCCAAGCCGTTCGCCTCGACGTATTCATCGACGCTCATGCTGGACCGCTCAGAAAGGACCCAAACCTCGTCCCGCTCGTAGACACCATCCAGAACCGGACAGAAGAGGTCGATACGAAGCACTCGACCGTCTGCCACCTGCCGCGCGTAAAAGACACTCCCGGGGACGCTGTCGGCGTCATCACCGTTGAACAAGACAATCGCCTCTCGAAGCGACGCATCGCGACTCTCCCACACCACTCTCAAGGACCACATCGTGACAGGGAGGTACTCGCCAACCTCGGCGTTTGAGTCCTGACGCGCCACGCTGAAGGGGCCGGGCCACCGCTTATGTGCAGCATCCGCCTCCGGAATCACCGAACCGATGGACATGCGGGCAAGCCGTGATGCTGCCGATGCCGGGAGCTCACCCCTCCACACGACGGTGCTCTCCTCCTCCGGAGAGATGGGAAACTCTTGTTCCCCCACCAGTCGCCAGCCTGCCCAGCGCGCACTCAGGTACTCGAGTGAAAGCGGTCGAAATAGAATCACCACGACCTGCTCGAACTTCGTCGACCGCTTGCCGGGAATCGCTCGGAACAGTCTCACGGCGCGGGCGGAGGTCACCGTGCGTGCATCGAATCCCTGCGCCTCAACGACCCGCTCGATCTTCCGCGCGGCTCCTGGTACTCGTGCATTCACTTACAGCTCCATCGTTGTCCGGGCGGTCAGAAGGTCGCGTCGCATCGGCACAACAGCTCGGAGTGATGAGCGCAGGAACTCAGTACACCGCTCGGAGGCGGCAGAACCGTGCCGGCTCGCTGGAGGGATGGACGACCACTTCTCGCTTCTGTCTTACCTGATGCGCGTCAGCCGCAACAGCTCTTGCCAGAGAGCATCGTCCGAAAGCGTCTTGATCCGAGCCTCCTGTTCGACGGTCGCCCTCCTGACTCGGAACCGGGTCGTTCGCCACATTCGCGAAAGCACCTTCTCGCCCCATTCACGGAGGGATGCGTCGTCCCGAACCGAAACCACCGACAGCACAGTCCCTTCCGCCGTGTGCGATACTTCGACTCGCCTGCGTTGGGCATCGAAGGCCGCGGCGACCTCGTCCCAATAGTCATCTTCATAAAGGCCCGGCACATCGGCGGGAGATGGTACCTGCTGGCAGAATCCGTCGGATTCGAAGACGAGCACCGGCCAAGCCGGATCGATGTTCGACGGCATCACCAGCGCCCCTGCCAAGGCCGATGACTACCGATCCCGGGGCGTCGATGGTGATGGGCGAAGGAGTGCGTGGGCTGCCTGCCCGCGAGGCCCTCTTGAGGCGCGTGTCGCTTCCGATGAGATGCCATGTTCACGCGGCCCCTCCTTCCGTTGCGGAGTCGAGTGCCGCCCGGACGGCGTCGACGAATCTCTCGACATGGCGCCGTCTGATCGGTAGGAACCCTCGTGGACCCGCAGGACTCACCGAGATGTCGTAGATGGTGCCATCAGTGAAAACGAGACGCGCCACGGGGTCAAGGAAGCCCCTCAGGACCCGCAGTGTGACCGCACGTTCGAGTTGTCCGGATGAGTACTCGGCGACGACGGTTGCGGCGCCTCCGGCGCGGATCTCGAGCAGCCCCGGCAGGATGCGCACGAAGCCCTCGCCGATCCTCTCGCCCTCATGAGGTTCCACCCCTGCTGCCCAACGACGCGCCCCGAGCATGACGAACGAGACGCCCGAGAGTTCCTGAGCAGCGCGGCGGACGGCTCGAAGGTGGTTCGACCAGATGTAGACCGTCAGGACCGCGAGGGGAACCGCTAGGACGAAGAAGAAGACAGCAGTGGGCAGCCGGTTGAGAGAGAAATTGACGACAGCAAACGCGCCGAACGCAAGGAGCCCAAATGGAGGAGTAGACGCCGCGATCAGTCGCTGACCTCGCACCTGCGTCGGCGCAAAGGTATAGGTGACGTCGTCGACTTTGTTCGGGGTCCTCACCATGCCTCCATCTTCCTTGGCCGCCCAACGATGGACTGAAGTATGTCCATCGATAGAGTCCTCAGGGCGGGGCTTGGAGTGAGGTGTCAGCCAGGATCTGATTGGCGCTCTAACTTGTCAATGTGCGGCGTCGGACGGTCCGAGCGCTGCCCGGGTATCCGCGATGAACTTTTCGAGCTCTCTTCGACGAATCGGAAGGAGACCCCTGGGGCCTGCGTGATCGAGCATGACGTCGTAGCTCATCCCGTCGGTGAACGTGAGCCGGACCGGGGGTTCCAAGAGACCCCACATCACCCGCAGGGCCACAGCTCGTTCAAGCTGACCCGCCTCGTACCGCGCGACGAGCTTCGCTTCGCCGCCCGTGCGGATCTCCAACTCCCCCGGACCGATCCGCACGAAGCCCTGCCCGAACTTCTCACCGTCATATGGCTCTTGACCCGCCGTCCAGTTGCATCCACCGAAGATCAAGTACGTCACGCCGTTGAACCCACGCGCAGCACGTTGAACCACACGAAGGTGATTTGACCACGTGAAGACCACGGCACTGCCGAGGAGTGCCGCGAGGGCCAAAAAGATGACTGACTCGCCCACTTGTCCGCGTGAGGCGAAGATCACGCCGAAGACGACAAAGAACGCGAACATCAGAGGCCCCAGCGTCCCCGGAAGTAGTCGTTGCCCCCGAAACTGAGTAGGCGCGAACGACATGGGCACGCTCTCCACAGCAACGACGTGTCTCACCATGCCTGCATTTCCCTCGGAATCCCTGCGACAGCCTGCAAGATATCAACGGACGCTAGATGCCCGCCCATGGTTGTCTCGTGTTGGCACCCGCGCCTGGAATCGTGCCGAGCGCGGTCAACACTGCCGGCTCTCATTGTTGCCGCGCGCGGACCCGCGATGCTCCGAGATCACCCGTGCCTAGCATGGTTGCTCTGTGAGTCTGCCATTCGGGTGGAGCCACATTCCATCCAGCTTGGCGATGTCGTCGATGTCGTAGAGCACACGCGGACCACTCATCTGTTCACTGCTGATTCCCACGCCGAAGAAGAGCATGACTCGGCCCGAGCGAGCCGGAAGGTCCGAGGACTCCGAGTACGTCGCGCCTTCGGGCGGGACGGTCGAAGTGAACTCATCGTGAGTAAGCCGAAATGATCCGCTTCCTTCGGCCAGCGTGAAGTCCTCTCGCCCATCCACAAAGGTGGCGTAGGTGATCTCGATGTGGTTCCAGAGTTGACTCGTATCACCACACCACCGGAACACCGCTTCGTCGCCGACCATCGTCCAAGCCAGCGGCTGGCTGTTCGCCGCGATCGGAACACAGCCGGTCAGCAAAAGCACCGACACCGCGACAGTGACGAACCGGCTCATGACTCGACCGCCGTTACGCCGTTCTTCAGCCTTCTTCAGCACGTATGACCTCCTTGGAGCAGCCCGGCATCGATCTCGCCAGAAGCTCGACTGCTCGCGATGAAGAGTGAGCACCTCATCGACGCGCTCACAGCACGCCCTACGCCCGCGCCATCGTCAGACACTCAGCCACGAGCCAGTCGACGCTCTCGTCAATCTGCACCGCGTCATTTTCAAGCGAGTACCGATGTCGGCCGTCTGAGATGTGACCGAAGTACTCGGCCACTCGCAGCGTATCCACCTGGGAATCGCCGCCGCGAGCACTTTGATAACGGTTCGTCTTCTATGTGTGCCCGGCCCGCGCAACGGAACGACGGATGGCCGGGTCCGAAGACCCGGCCATCCGTGTGCGTATCCCCGCTGGGTTCAGTCGCCCGCGCGGCGCCGGCGCCGGTCGAGAACGAGCGCACCGCCCAGAGTGAGCATGAGCAGTGCCGCAGCCGCAGTCCACGGCACCCAGGCGAGGTCGGCTCCCGTGCTCGGCAGTGCTCCGTCCGCCGGGTTCTGCGGGTTCTGCGGATCCGTTCCACCACCGGCCGCGGCCTCGATCTGCACCGCCACGGAGGCGATGTCGACGCCGTCGCGCATCACGACGATCGTGTGCGCACCACCGGGGACGTCGGCGGGGATGTCCGTGGTGAGCGTGAATGCTCCGACCGCATCCGCCGTGACGGTGCCGAGGTCCCGCGGGCTCGACCGCAGCTGCACGAGGTACTGCGCGCCGGGCGTGAACTCCGCGCCCGTCACCGTCACCTTGCCTCCGGCCCGCAGTCCGTCCGAGGCGGTTACGGTCGGCGTCCGATCCGACTGCTCGACGACCTCCACCGACACCGGCGCGGTCGCCGGCGACCACCCGGCCTCGTTCTGCGCACGCACCGATACCGCGTACGTACCGGGGGCGAACCCGTCGGCACGCCCGGTCAGCACGTCGCCGCCGACGGGGATCACCCGGTCACCGATCGTGAGCTCGTACGCCGAGACCGCGGCCCCGCCGTCGTCCTCCGGCGCCAGCCACGTCGCGATGACCGCGGAGCCTTCCGCCGCCGCCGTCAGCGAGGCGGGCGCGGAAGGCACCGTGACCTCGGGTTCCTGACCGATCTCGACGAGGCCGTCCAGCGCGGCGCGCAAGGCCTCTGCCCGCTGATCGATCACCGACTGCCCGATCCCGCTCGTGCGCAGCGCATCCTTGGCCGCCTCGAGCGCGGGCAGCACCGGGCGCCAGCTCTCAGCGGTGTAGATGTTGCTGTCGAGCGCGTTACCGCGGTCGACGAGCTCCTGCAGCGCGGCGGTGTCGACGGCGACGTTGACCGTGCACCAGCTGATCTCGTCGCCCGTGGCGTGAGTGAGAAGCACTCGCGTCGACCCCGACTCCCCCGCCCGCAGGTCGAAGGCGACGGAGCCGTCCTGACCGACGCGCGGCGTGCCCTCGACGCGGGCGACGGCCGCATCCACCGGGTAGGCGGTGAAGACATCGTCGGCGTCGAGCGGGGCGATGGATGCGGTCACGGTGGCGATGTCGCCATGGGCCGCGCTCACGTCGGGCGAGGTGCACGAGAAGTTGTAGCCGCCGTACAGCTCGAACTCGAACAGTGAGATACCGTACTTCGTCACCGGCAGACCGGCGACCCGCACGTAGCGCACCTCGGCGTCGGCGAAGTCCACCGTGTTCTTCAGCTCCGCCGAGGTCTTCTGCACGCGGGCAAGCTCCTGCCAGGTCTGACCGTCGAGCGAGCCTTCCAGCCGGAAGTCGTTCGAGGTCGCCGACTCCCACGTCAGCACCGCCTGATTGATGGTCTTCGGCGCTTCCAGGTCGACCTGCAGCCAGCGCTCCGTCTTGTACGGGGCGTCCTCGCGGCGCGACGCCCAGCGGGTCGTCCCGATCCCGTCGGTGGCGAAGCGCGGCTCGAGCGTCGCGTTGTACGACGACTCCGCGGTCGTGGGCCGACCGAGCGCGAGGTTCTCCCGTCCGACGGGCGTCGTGGGCGCCGAGGCGATCGCGTCGCCCTCGAACACCTCCATCTCCCAGATCGAGACGCCGTACTGCGTCGTGCTGCGCTGGATCGACTGCATCCGCACATAGCGGGCGTTCTCCTGCACCGCGATCACGTCGAGTCCGCCGTCGCTGCCGCCCGAGGGCGTCACATAGGCGTCGCGCCAGTTGTTCTGATCGTCGGACACCTGGATGCGGTACTGCTTCGCGTACGAGGCCTCCCACCAGAGCCGGACGGTGCCGATCGACTGCACCGAGCCGAGGTCCACCTGGGTCCACGCCGTGTCGGAGAGGTTGGCGCTCCAGCGGCTGGCCATGTTGCCGTCGGTGATGCTGCCGGCCGCGGACCCGCCCGACGCCGTCACCGATCGACCGAGCGCCAGGTTGCGACTGGCCTCGACCGACATCTCGGCGATCGAGTAGCCGCTCCCTCCCGCGCTCTCGAGCAGCAGCACCCGCAGGTAGGTCGCCGCGGTGGGCGGGAACTCGAGCGTCTCGGTGCCCCCTTCCGCGTTCTGCACGAAGCGCAGATCGCTCCAGTTGGCACCGTCCTGCGAGGTCTGCACGAGGTAGCGCGTGGGTGCCTCGGCGCCCCACTCGAGGGTCAGCCCCGTCACGAAGGCACCGGCGCCCAGATCCTTGGCCACCCACTGCACCCCGCCGTCGGCGGAGGCCCAGGAGGTGGCGGCGTCGCCGTCGCCGGCGAGCGCGGCACCGCGCCCCTCGGCGGAGCTGCTCGCCGTGTAGGCCGATGTCTGGGCCCCGTCGGTGGGCGTCAAGGACGCCGTGACGGTCTTGCCCAGGTTCGGCCCCGACCCCAGAGCGAAGGTTCCGGCGTGCACCGCGTCCGGCCCCCGAAGGGTGACGGCCACGACGAGCCCCGGCTTGTCGGGGTTCGCGATGCTGACGACGGGCTCCGCACCGGACTCGTCGAGGATGACGATCGCGGGCTGAGTGACCTCGAGCGTGCGTCCGTCGCCGAGATCGAGGGCGCCGGCCTGGAAGAACGTCGCCATCGTGCGCTGAAGGCCCGCATGCTGCACGGCCTGCACGCTCGCGTCGTTCTGCAGGATGCGGACAGCCGGAGCGGCGGCGTAGCGCTCGACCTCAGCCGGGGATGCGGCGGGCAGCACGATGTACTCGTAGCCCGCGTCCGTCGGCTTCGTGCCGTGGTCGAAGTACAGGGTGAAGGCGTCGCGGCTCACCGCATCCTCGCCGACCCAACTGCCGGTCTGCGCCTTGTTGGAGACGGTGACCGGCGCATCGGACGGGAAGACGTATCCGACCTCGTCGTTGTAGGCCCATGCCGGGTCGTCCACGACGACACCGTCCGCACCGTCGGCGACGGGCTTGCCGTCCACCGTCGCGTTGTCCTTGGCAGCGGCCTGGTTGACGACGCTGTGCACGGCCGCATCCGCCGTCGAACCGATGCCCGTTCCCAGCGCCACCATCTCGTCGTCGAAGAGGAAGGTGCTCTTCAGCCCCTTCGTCTTCGCGCGGTCGAGCGTGTACACGTTCGCGCCGTAGTGCCCGTCCGAGACGCCGCCCGTGAAGCTGCCGCCGTTGCCGACGCGGCCGTTCGTTCCTCGCGTCTGCTCCTTCAGGTAGGGAGCCGTGACACCCGGGTAGTGGAACCAGTCGAAGGCGGGACCGAGGTCGAGGTACTCGCGGTTGTTCACCTGGATGGCGGTGGCCGCCGCCGAGTTCCAGAAGACCTCGTTGCCGACCTCGGGACGGAACGTGGAACGATACTCCGCGCCGACCGTGCGGCTGGAGTTCAGGCGGGTGAAGATGGCGTACTCGTCGCGGATGTGGGAGGAGAACTCCGACCGCCAGAAGTACTTGTCGCCCGTGATGCCGTTGCCGGGGGTCTTGCCGCGGATGTTGTCGGCGAGTGCGCGGTACTGCGTGGCGTAGAGGGCATCGGTGCGCGCCATCTCGTCGAGCGGTTCGAGGAACTCGGATGCGTAGCTCGTGACGCCGTCGATCGTCTTGGGCGGCCGGTAGCCCAGGTAGAGCATCCCCACCTCGCCGCGGATCATCCAGCGCGTGCCGTTGATGATGTAGAACGCGATGTCGTCGAGCTGCGCGCGGGTGAAACCGAGGCTCGTTCCCCGCGCCGCATCCGCCCACAGCGCGACGTTGGTGAACAGCGCCATGCCGTAACCCTCGCTGTAGAGCTGCGCTTCATGGGCCCAGAAGCTGGCGTCGGGCTGCACGGCCTCGTTGACGTTCCCGGAGTTGTCGACGGCGACCGTCGCGGCCATCGTGTCGAACCCGGAGGCGATGTTCTCGAAGTTGCGCGAGGCGACCGCCTCGAACAGGTAGTTCGTCGTACGCCATGCACCGTTGGCACCGACCGGGTCGAGCTTTCCGGTGTTGTGCTTCAGGCTGGCGGCGAACGCCTCGTCGCTGAGGACTCCGCCGAGGAAGATCGAGATGCGCCCCATGGCCATGGACTCGCCGATCTCGGTCTCCCACCAGTTCTGATTGCCGGGATCGACCGCATCCCAGTACGTCAGGGCGCGGTCGACCGCGGTCACGAGAGCGGGATCCTCGAAGCCCTTGGCATCGGCGTCGCGGTACGCGTAGGCCATCGCGAGCATGCGATACAGCGCGATGTAGGCGGACCAGGTCGCGCCGTTCGCCGAGCTCGTACGGTCGGCGTAGTTCACGTCGGACCAGGAGCCGTCGGGGTTCTGGGATGCGGCGTACTCCTGCGCTTCGGACACCCGCGCCAGATAGATGCCGTTGGCGATGATGATCTCGTCGCCCTGCGCCAGGTAGTACTCCTGCAGACGCGACACGATCGTGTTGACGTCGTCGTCAGGTGTGGCTGCCGTCGCGGGCACGGTGGCGAGCCCTGTGAAGGCGAGCACCAGGGCGACGACGAGAGCCAGCGAGGCCCTGATTCTTCTCATGACGGGCTCCTTCGGCCGGTTGAGAGATGCGCGCATGCGTGCGCGAAGAGAGGATGCGGGCGCTGAGCCCGACGCGCCGTGCGTCGACGCGGACGAGAGGAGAAGGGCCGGGGAGCATCACGCTCCCCGGCCCCGCGTGATCAGCCCTGGGCTGCGAGCGAGTCGATCTTGTCGGCGGCGCTCTTCATCTGCTCGGCGAGATCGCCCTGACCGGACTGCACCGCGGCACCCCAGGTGTCGCGGAAGGTCTGCCAGATCTCCGTCGCGTTGGCGATGTTCGGCACGTCGACCGTCAGCGGGACGGCCTGGGCGAAGGTCGCCAGCAGCGGGTTCGCGGCGAGGTAGTCGCCCGCCACCTCGGTGAGGTCGGTGCGGATCGGGAACTGACCGGTGGTCTCGAGCAGAGCGAGGTCGTTGTCGGCGTCCATCGAGAACTTCGCGAAGTCCCACGCGGTCTGCTTGTTCTGGCACGAGGTGTAAAGACCGACGTTCTTCGAGTCGCCGAACGTGTAGGTCTCTTCGAGCGTCTTGCCGTCGGCGGTCGGCAGCGGCACGACGCCGTACTCGACCTTGCCGTCGAACTGCGCGGCACCCCACGGGCCGGCGATGCCCATCGCGGCGACACCGTCGGCGAACGGGCCCGCCCAGGCGTCGCCGCTGTAGGCCTCCGCCGACGAGTAGCCGTCGGCGTACAGCGTCTTCCAGAACTCGAGCGTCTGCATGCCCGCCTCGCTCGTGAACGTCGCCGCACCGTCGGCCACCAGCTGCGTGCCGTCGGAGTTGGCGAGGTAGAACGGGTAGAAGTCGAACAGCGCGTTCGTGTAATCGCCGGATGCCGGCGGATACAGCGCGTAGTCGGCGGCGCCCGCATCCTTGATCGCCTTCGCGGCGGCGAGCACGTCGTCGTAGGTCGACAGCTTCGGCGCTTCGGCGTCGAGCCCCGCCTCGGCGAAGGCGGTCTTGTTGTAGTAGAGCATGAAGGGGTTGGCCTTCCACGGCACCTGGTACAGGTCGCCGTCGGGCGAACGGAAGCCGTCCGCCGCGTCGCCCGAGCGCTCGGTGATGAACGACTCGCCGTCGTCGAACGTCTTCGAGATGTTGACCAGGCCGCCCTGCTTCTGGAACGAGGGCACCGCGGCAGGTGCGGTGTTGTAGACGAGGCAGGCGGTGTTGCCCGCGGTGATCGCGGCCGAGATCGCATCCTCGGAGGACTTGCCGGCCGGGATGGCCTCCGCCGTCACCTGCTCGTCCGGGTGGTCGGCGTTCCACGCCTCGACGACGGCCTTGCCCCAGGCGATCTCCTGCTCGTTCGTCGAGTACCAGATCGTGATCGGACCGGACGTGAGCTCTGTGCTCGCTGCGTCGCCGCCCCCCGAGCTGCACGCTGCCAACGGAACGGCAACGGCGACGAGGGCGACAGCAGCGCTGATGGAACGCTTCATTGCGCGGACTCCTTCTCGCAATACTGCCCACGCCAGCCATTGCGTTTCTGTGATTCGGACCTTCGGAGAACGTCCACGCGCACGGGTCGCGCGCGGTCGCACTGATCCACGCCCGCGGGTGGCGCTCTCAGTCGTCTCGTCGAGTGGTTGCAGCCTTAGTAAACCGGTTCTTGCCTACCGCGTCAATACTCGAACCTGTCACTGGTCGCACGTTACTAAATCGGTATATCTGAACGATGCGCGGACTGGCGGGCACAGACGCGCAGGCCGAGTCATGCGCCCTTGCGGGCTGCATGGCGCGCGACGCGGTTGCGGTTGCCGCACCCCGCAGCCGTGCACCAGATCCGGTTGTGTCGCGGCGACGTGTCCAGATAGACCCAGCCGCATGCGTCGTCGGCGCATTGACGGGCGGCGTGCAGGTCCGAGGTGATCAGGTCGTGGGCGAGAACGGCGATCGCCGCACGGGGCGCCGAGACGTCTCCCGGCACCCGCCACCGCCAGGACGCAGTTCCCGCGTCGTGCTGGAGCGTCGAGCGGCCACGAGCGGCGACGTACTCCTTGGCAATGAGGTGCGCCGCCGACTCGGATGAGGTGAAGACCGCCTCGTAGATCGCCTCGCGCAGCGCGACGATCGCTCGGAACTCGCGTGCCGCCGCATCCGGATCCGCCGCAGTCACGGCAGCGAGAGCGTCATCATCCACGACACCCATCTGCGCGCACCACGCCACGACGTCGTCGAAGTCGGCGAGGGTATCGATCGCCCGGCTCGAGTCGAGCCGCCAGTGGACCGTGTCGACGAGGTCGAAGCCCGGGTGACCGCCCACCGCGGGGAACGGTGACCTCTCCCGCGACACGCTCATGGTCCGAGCTTAATGCGCGATCCCAGGTTGTGCCGTTAGTCGAGTTCATGCCAGGGTCTAATGCATGTTCAGCCGCTTATCCATTAGGCCGCATCGCTCGGGTCTCGGCCGCGACTTCGGTCGGTTCTGGCTGGCGCAGGGCGCCTCGTCGGTCGGCGCGCAGATCAGCGAGCTGGCGGTTCCGATGCTGGCGGTGCTGGTGCTCCACGCCTCTGCCGGCGAAGCGGGGCTTCTCGGAGCGGCACGGTGGGTGCCCTTCCTGCTGCTCGCGCTGCCGCTCGGGGTGCTGGTCGATCGCTCCCTACGACGCCGCATCCTGATCACGTCAGACTTTGCGCGCGCGGCGGTGACCGCGGTGATCGTCGCGCTCGCTCTCGCGGAGGTGCTGACCCTGCCCGTCCTCGTCGTGCTCGTCGGGGTGCTCGGCGCCTTCACCGTCGCCTTCGAGGTGGCCTATCAGTCGTTCCTGCCGACGGTGGCCGGGCGCGACCAGCTCGAGCGGGCCAACGGCAGGCTCCAGGCGACGGTCGCCGCCACCGAGATCGGCGGACCGGGGCTGGCGGGCTTGCTGATCCAAGCCCTCTCGGCCGCGTGGGCGCTCGCGGTGCACGCCGTCGCCTACGTCGTCTCCGCCGCCGCTCTCCTCCGCATCCGCACGCCCGAGGCCGTCCCCGCCTCATCCGGACGCAGCGCGATGACCGACCTGCGCGAGGGACTCGCGTTCGTCCGCCGCGACGGCTACCTCGTCGCCTTGCTCGGCTTCTCGGCGATCTACAACCTCTTCGCGCAGTGGATCATGGTGCTCTTCACCGTGCACGCAGTACGTGAGCTCGGGCTCGAGGCCGGCCACCTCGGCCTGGTGTTCGGGCTCGGCGCGATCGGGGCCGTGATCGGTGCCGCCTCCGCACCGGCGAGCGTGGCGCGATTCGGAGCCGGCCCCGTGCTGGTGGCATGCGCTGCCGCGGAGAGCGCCGTGCTCGCTGCGCTTCCGTTCCTCCCCGGCGCGTGGGGCGGGACCGCCCTCATCGCGGCGCTGGTCGTCGTGTTCGCTGTCAACGGCGCGGGCACGTCGCTGTCGAGCGTCGTGGCGGTGACGCTGCGTCAGCTGCGCACGCCGGACCATCTGCTCGGCCGCGTGAACGCCACGATGCGGTGGATCTCATACGGCGTCGTGGCGATCGGTGCGGCGGTCGGCGGCGCGGTGGGCGAGATCATCGGCACCCGTTGGGGCATGGCGATCGGCTGCGCGGGGGTGCTGTTGACGGTGATCTGGGTGGGCGCGTCACCGCTTCGCCGCATCCGGGATCCTCGTTCGCTCGCTCGAGATGTCACCGAGGCGAAAGCGTCCACGTGATCGCCGTGACCCGCCGCGGCGGGTTCGTCACCAGATGGTGCCGCCGCCGACGGAGATGCCGCCCCAGGTGAGAAGGATGAAGATGATCGCGAACACGACGGGCGCGATGCCCTGCCCGCTGCGCGCGAGCCCCTTCAACAGGCCGATCACCGTGAACACGGCCGCGACGATGGAGAGCCCACCGCCCAGGATGAGCCCGATGAACAGCGGGATGGGCATGAGCACGAGCCCCGCGAGACCGAACCAGAATCCAGCCCAGGCGCTCGGGTTGCGGCGACGTTCGACGGTGTAGGACACGCCCCCATTATGCGGGGCGTGGCCTGCCAGAACACAAAAGCCCCGGCTGACCGGGGCTCATGGCGGAGACGGAGGGATTTGAACCCTCGGTCCCCTTACGGGGACTCCACCTTAGCAGGGTGGTGCACTAGGCCTGACTATGCGACGTCTCCAGTGGCGGCTTGCGCCGAACACACCCGTCCATCATAACGGGTCGGTTCGCCCCCACCGAACAGGTCCCGGATACTCGATAGCGGATGCGGTGCACACCGCATCCGGAAGGACATGCGGTGGACCCGAAACACCTCGTCAGTTCGGCGGCGCTCGCGCTGCTGGCCGGTTTCGTCGACGGCTTCGCGTTCGTGATGCTCGGCGGTTTCTTCGTGTCGTTCATGAGCGGCAACACGACGCAGGCCTCTGCGGAGCTGACAGGCGGCGTGTGGGGTGCCGCCGCGTACGCGGGACTGCTCGTCGCAGCCTTCGTCGCCGGGGGCGTGACGGGCACGGCCGTGTCGATCCGCGCACGGTCGCGCGGCGTCATGACCCTCGTGGCGCTCACACTGCTCGTGTCCGCGGTTCTGGCCGGGATCGGTCACGTACTGGCGGCGGGGCCGGTCCTTGCGGCCGCGATGGGCGCCACGAACGCCGTGCACTCCCGCGACGGCGCCGCCCCCTTCGGCATCACGTACATGACGGGGCAGCTCATGAAGCTCGCCGAGAACATCGTCGCTGCCTTCCGCGGCGGCGACCGGCGCGCATGGATGCGGCACCTCGCACTGTGGATCGCGATCGCGGTCGGTGCGATCGGAGGCGCGGCCTCGGCACGCCTCGTCGGCCCCGTCGCGCTCTGGCTTCCTGCGGTCGCCGCCACCGCCACGGCGGCCGTTCTGGTCCTGCGCCGACGAACCCCGTCAGCGACGTCGAGTAAGTGAGGAAGGACAGTCAGACCATGATCGAATTCCGCCCCGCAGAGCCGACGGATGCGGCGAGCATGGCCGAGGTGCAGAACGCCATCCACCGCGCCGGTCTTCGCGCCAACCCGGTCGACATCGCCTTCGTTCAGGAGCGCTACCTCGACCCCGAACACCGGATCGCCTGCACGGTCGCCGTAGAAGACGACCGCATCCTCGGGTTCCAGTCGCTCAAGCGGGCATGGCCGGGCAACCCGTACGAGGTCCCCGAGGGCTGGGGCATCATCGGCACCCACATCCACCCCGAGGCGGGACGCCGGGGCATAGGACGAAGCCTGTTCGCGGTGTCGCTGGCAGCGGCACGGTCAGCGGGCGTGCGACACCTCGACGCGAGCATCGGCGCCGACAACGCGCCGGCACTGGCCTATTACTCCGCGATGGGCTTCACTCCGTACCGAGACGGCGAAGGTGTGATCCCGCACCGCTTCGATCTCTGAGCGCTACTTCTGCGGAACGGTGCAGGTCACCTGATTCGCCGTCTGCCCCGGAATCGACGACGGCAGCTCGACCGCCGTGTCCGACGGCGGCGCCTCGCCCCCCTCGGTCGCGCCGGGGGTCGGCTCGGATGTCGTTGCGCCGGGCGCCTCGCCCGTGACCTCGACGCCGAACCCGCCGCTGGCCTCGCCCGTGAGCTGCAGCGGCCGGTTCTCGCGCAGCGCCGCGAACAGCGCGTCTGCGGCATCCGAGATGGGCACCAGTCCATCGCCCTCGTACGCCGTCGGGTACTGCACGAACAGGATGTCCTCGAACGGCACGTCCTTCAGCGCCATCGCGATCTGCACCATCCTGGTCGGGTTCGCGAGCTGCTTGTCGAGCACGAGCTGCTTGTCACGCAGCTGCGTCATGGCGACGTTCGCGAAGTTCAGCAGCTTTCCCGCGTCTCCGAACACCGCGTCCCCCTGCAGCTTGCGCACGAGCGACGACATGAACTGCTGCTGGTTGGAGATGCGCCCGAGATCCGTCCCGTCCCCGATGCCGTGGCGGATGCGCAGGAACTGCAGCGCCTCGATGCCCTGCAGCGTGTGCGTGCCGGCCGAGAGCGCGAGTCCGGTGTGCCGGTCGGAGATGTCGCCCTGCAGGCACACGTCGACGCCTCCGACGGCGTCCGAGAGATTGATCACACCGGTCCAACGGATCGCGGCCGCGAACTGGATGTCCTCGCCCGTGAGCTCCTCCACGGTGCGCACCGTGCACCCGAGGCCGCCGTACATGTACGACGCATTGATCTTCTCCGTGCCGCCGCCGACCGTGTTGCCGTCGGCGTTCTGGCATTCAGCGATCGGCACGTAGGTGTCGCGCGGGAACGAGACGACGGTGACCCGGCGCGGCTCGTCGCTGATGTGCACGAGCATCGTGACGTCGTTGCGCTCGCCCCCGTCGTCGTCGATACCGCAGCGCGGGAACATCCGCAGGTCCTGGCCCTCGCACGAGTCGGTGCCGGCGAGCAGCAGATTCACGCCGCCTTCGATCTCACCGAGCCCGGGAGGGAGGGCCGGATCGCCCTCGTTGCCGATCTCGACGGCATTGTTGCCGATGGTCGCCGCGGCGTCCCAGACGTGGAACCCGACGACGCCCGCGGCGGAGACGATCGCCACGGCGACCGCGACCCCGGCGACGGCGAGCGCCTGCATCAGCGGATGCGGCGAACGGAGCCGTCCGTGCCGGGCGACCGTTCCGCGGCGGCGGGGACGCGCTGCCATCAGCGGAGGTTTCCGTTCGAACACGTCTCCTCGGCCGCGGTCTGTCCGGCGATCGAGGAGGGCAGCGCGACGCTGTCGGCGGGAGTGGTGGGCTGAGCCACGTCGGCGGACTCCGTGGGCTCGGGGGTCGGCGACTGGGTGGGGTCGGCAACGACCGTGCCGTCGCCCTGGCTCGTCTTGCCAGTCAGCACGAGCTGCTGGTTCGCCTCGATCGCCGCGAAGAGCGCATCGGCGGCGTCGCGGTTCGGGACGACGCGGTTCGCATCCGCGGGATCGGTGAGCGTCGGGTACTGCACGAAGACGATCTCGTCGAACGGCACCTCCTTGACGGCCAGCGCGATCTGCACCAGCGTCATCGGATTGGTCAGGCTCTGGCTCGGAGTGACGTTCTCGACGCCGACGGTTGCCAGCTTGTAGAGCGTGGCCGGGTCGCTGAGCACCCCCTCGCCCACGAGTTTGCGCGCCAGGCGCGACATGTACTGCTGCTGATTCGAGATGCGGCCGAGGTCGCCGCCGTCGCCGACGCCGTGCCGGGTGCGCAGGAACTGCAGGGCATCCAGACCCTGGACGTTGCGCGTTCCGGCCGGCCAGTCGATGCCGGTGTAGGGGTCGCGGATGCCGTTGGCGATGCAGACGTCGACGCCGCCGATGGCGTCCGTGATCTGGATCACACCGCCGAAGGTGACGGATGCCGCAAACGGAATGTTCTGGCCGGTGAGCTGCGAGATGGTCTTCACGGCGCAGCTCAGACCACCGTACGAGAAGGTCGAGTTGAGCTGCTGCTTGCTCATCGCGGACACCGCCGAGCCGTCCTCGCGGGTGCACGAGGGGATCGGGATCATGAGGTCCCGCGGGAAGGAGATGACCGTCACGCGGCGGGGGTTGTCGGAGATGTGGAGCAGGAGGTTCACGTCGTTGAGGTCGCCCTCGGAGTCGGCGCCTGTGCACCGGTCGCCGAAGAGTGCGGCGTAGTCGGGCTCGCAGGCGTCGGTGCCGGCGAGGAAGAGGTTCACTCCGCCCTCGATCGCACCGATGTCCGGGGGCACCGCACTCTGCCCCTCGAGCGCGACCGCGTCCTCGTTCAGATTGGTGGCGAAGCTCCACACGTTGTATCCCACGATGCCGATTCCGGCGACGAGGACCACGGCGAGGGAGACCGCGACGAGTTTGAAGAACTGTGCGACGGGATGCGGCGAGCGCAATCGGCCGTGGCGCGCCACCGTCTGGCGGCGCCCGCTTCGGGTCGGGCTCACGCGGGTCCTCTCGTACACAGAAACGGCAGGTGCGGCAGGACGTGCGCGCACTGCTCCCCGTAGATCGTCGCCCATCCTACGAGCCGAGACCTGAGAACGACGTGCGGATCGCCTGGGCGCGCTCAGCGGGGCGCGCGCGGCAACGTCAGGCGCACGCTCGTCCCACGCCCGAACTGCGAGCGCAGCGACACCTCGCCGTGGTGCCGGAGCACCACCACGACGCGTACGAGCGAGAGGCCGAGCCCCGTACCCTCCAACCCGCGCGCGTCCTGAGCGCGCCACAGCTCGTCCCAGACGAACGGCAGGTCTTCGGCGCGGATGCCCCAGCCGGTGTCGGCGACTTCGATGACGACGGCATCCGTCTCCTCCGTGCCGCGCACCTCGATGCGCGCACCGTCGCCGGAGTACTTCGCGGCGTTCAGCAGCAGGTTGCGCACGGCGACAGCCAGCAGATCCGGGTCTCCCGTCACCGGCGGCAGGGGCCACGGGACCGTCGGCAGCACGGTCTCCACGCGGCGATCGACACCACGGGCGGCGAGTTCGTCGCGAAGCGCCGCCGCCTCCTCTTCGACGATGACGGTCAGATCCACCCGCGACGCCTCGATCGGCCGTGTCTCCAGCGACGACAGGGCCCGCAGCTGAGTGACGACGCCGCTCAGCCGCGCCGCCTGTGCCGAAGCGATCGCGAGGTTTCCCGGCGGGGTCTGCTCGCCCGCGGCGAGAGCCGAGCGGATGGCGGTCACCGGATTCTTGAGCTCGTGGTCGAGGCGGCGCAGGAACCGCCGGTGCGCGTCGCGTTCTGCGACGGCTCCCTCGCCGCGCGCCGTTGCGAGCGCCGCGTCGCGTCGGCGCGCGCGTGCTGGGCGGACGATCAGAAGCAGGACGAGCACGATCGACACGATCACCCCCGCCACGATGAGCACGGTGGCGAGCGGCATCCGCAGCACGAGGGAGCCGTTGCCACCCGCGAGTGCGAGCACGACGGCGATGAGCACGGCGACGGCGAGCGGAGCGACGACCAGTGCCGGTCGCAGTGCCCTCATGACGCGCTCACCGGGGCACAGAATCGGTAGCCCGCACCGGGCAGCGTCTCGATCCAGCGCGGCTGCTGCGCGTCGTCGCCCAGCGCGCGTCGCAGCTCCGCGATGCGGTGGTCGACGGCGCGGGTGGTGACCGCGAACTCGAAGCCCCACAGAGTCTCGAGCAGGTGCTCCCTCGTGTGCACCTCGTCGGGGTGCGACATGAGGTACTCGAGCAGGGTGAGCGCCTTCGGCGTCAGCTCGATCGCCGCACCCTCCCGCTGCGCCCGTCGCGCGACGCGATCGAGGCGCAGTCCGTCGCTCACGAGCTGCGAGGCGGCCGTCAGCGGTTTCCCGCCGCCGGCGGTGCGACGCAGCACGGCACGGATGCGGGCGACGAGCTCGGGCGGGTCGAAGGGCTTGCCGAGATAGTCGTCGGCGCCCTCCTCCAGCGCCGCGGTGCGCTCGAACGATGCGTCCACCTTCGTCAGCATGATGACCGGGGTCCACGCATCCGCGCGGCGAAGGCTTCGCACGAGTTCCCGGCCCTCCATGCGCGGCATGAGCACGTCGGAGACGACGATGTGCGGGGCGAAGGCGGCGTGCGCGGCGAGGGCACTCTCACCGTCGGCTTCCACCCGTACGTCGAATCCGCTGCGTTCGAGGAAGGGGGCGAGCGTTGAGGTGATGGCCTCCTCGTCGTCCACGAGCAGTACGCGGGTGCGCGCCTCGTCGCTCATGAGGCAGTCACCGCCCAGATTCCGATGCCGAACGCCGCGACGATGAGAAGGGCGATCGCGGCGATCGTGAGGTAGCCGATCACCAGCCCCGCGATCGCGAAGCCGGCTCCCGCCGCGTTGCTGCGCCGGATGCGGGCGAGCGCGACGTGCCCGAAGATCACCGCGAGCAGGTTGAACCCGAGCAGCGCGAGCACGAACGACGTGATGGCGAGCCCGTCGGTGGGACGGGTGACGTAGACGTACTGCTGCGGGGGCTGGGACATGGCGGTCATCCTCCGGTCGTGGCGCGTGCCGTGTTGGCGACGCCGGTATCGGTCACGTCTGGGGTGCCGCTCTCCCACCGCACGTCGTTGCCGCTGCCGCCCAACCACGCGGTGTCGACGGATGCAGCCTGCACCTGGTTGGCCGCCCCGGTGATCTCGAGCGTGCCGATGCGATCGGCCAGCACGACGGCGCCGCTCGCGGCGACGGTCACGAGGGCGCACTCCCCCGTGATCGACACCGTCGCGCCCGCCTGCGAGACGACGACCTCGCCCGAGGCGCAGGAGGTCTGCTGCGCCACGTCGGCGTAGCGCGCACGCAGGTCGTCGGATGCGGCGGACGGAGGCGTCGAGACGCTCGGTTCCGGCTCCTGCTCCTTCGACGCCGATGCCGCCGGCGCCGGTGTCGAAGGAGCAGGATCGGCCGCGGGAGCGCCGGGCACCTCGTAGGCGACAGAGCATCCGGTCAGGAGCAGCGCGAGGGCGGCGAGCGTGATCGGGAGCGAGTTCTTCATCTTCATGTCCGTTCAGAAGGCCGGGATGAAGATCTCGACGCGGCGGTTGAGCTGGCGCCCGGCGGGGTCGTCGACGCCGTCGATCTCGTTCGCGGCGACGGGCGCGCTCTCGCCGTATCCGACCGCGCTGAGCGACGCCGTGACTCCGCGGTCCTTGAGAGCCGCGACCACGGATGCGGCGCGACGTTCGGACAGCTCGAGGTTGTAGCCGTCGGAGCCGATCGCGTCCGTGTGCCCGCCGATCTCGGCGGATGGCACGTCGAGCTCCGTCATCGCGGCCGCCAGCTCATCGAGCACGCCCGCCGCATCCGCTCGGATCTCGGAACGGTCGAAGTCGAAGAGCACGCCATCACTGAGCGTGATGGTCGTGCCGCAGGAGGTGAGGGGCGCGAGCGTGCCGAGGGGCGGGAAGACCCCGACCGGCGCGACGGCGGGAAGCGCGTCCACCTCGACGGGCTCGCCGTTGACCGCGCCCGTGCCGTCGCCATAGTTGCGGATGTCCAGCCCCTTCGCGACGTAGGAACCGGAGCCGTCGCCGTAGTTGTGGATCTCGACGTCGGCGTCGCGGTACATCGCGGAGCCGTCGCCGTAGTTCCAGTGCTCGACGCCGCTGCCGGTGCGTGAGGCGGAGCCGTCGCCGTAGACCCAGGTGGCGCCGTCGCTCGTGGTCACGGAGCCGGAACCGTCGCCGTAGTTGTGGATCTCGATGCCGTCCGCGATGTAGGAACCCGACCCGTCGCCGTAGACGTTCGCCGTCACGCCGTTGACCGTGAAGCTGCCGGAGCCGTCGCCGTAGTTGTGCACCGTGCCGTCGGGTCCGGTGAAGGTTCCCGACCCGTCGCCGTACAGCAGCACCGAGCCCTGGGCGGTCGCACGCTCGGTCACGTCGCCGCACGCGGCGGGGCGCACCTCGATGCCGGGCCGCGGCCCGATCTCGCGGTCCACCTGAATCGCGAAGCCGCCGAGCGAGCTGTCGAGCAGCGACAGGTCGGGCATCGTGAACAGCGGGACCGGTGGCACTTCGCCGGGCGCATAGCCGGGCACGGCCGGCACCGACGGGACTGAGGGGGTTGACGACGAGCCCGGCGCCGTCGCCGCGACCGGGGCGGACGGACGCGGGTCGGCCGCGCAGCCTGCGACCAGGACGCCCACGGTCGCGACGAGGGCCAGGATGCGGGGGGCGGTGCTGCTCATGCAATGACCGTACCGAGCGGGCCTCGTCCGTCGGTCGCAGGGCCGTCGCACCTGTGTATCAATCCCGCGACACGGCCGCGATCATCCCCGAGGATGACGCGGATGGTGCTCCAGGCCGACGACATCGCGGCATCCGACGACGAGGCTCGAAGACATGCACGCTCCCTCACCTTCTCGTCCTGTTCTCGTCGCGCGCGGTCTCATCAAGCGCTACGGCACGCTCACCGCCCTCGCGGGCGTGGACGTGACGATCGCCGCGGGCGAGTCCGTCGCCGTCATGGGCGCGTCCGGCTCGGGGAAGACGACTCTGCTCCACTGCCTCGCCGCGGTCATCGCCCCCGACGGCGGCTCCGTCCGCCTCGGCCAGGACGATCCGGTCGAGCTCGTCGGCATGGACGAGACGGGGCGCTCGGCGATCCGTCGCAGTCAGCTCGGGTTCGTGTTCCAGGAACACCTGCTGCTGCCGGAGCTCACCGCCCTGGAGAATGCGGCCCTCCCGCTGCTGGTCCAGGGCGTGGCACGGCGTGACGCAGAGCAGCGCGCCGCCGGATGGCTGCATGCACTGGGGCTGGCCGGCATGGAAGACCGTCGCATCGGCCAGCTCTCCGGCGGCCAGGCGCAGCGGGTGGCGATCGCCCGCGCTCAGGTGACGGGCGCACCTCTCGTCTTCGCCGACGAGCCCACCGGCGCTCTCGACTCCGCCACGTCCGCCGATGTGATGTCGGCGCTCCTGCACGCCACGGTCGGGCAGGGACGCAGCCTCGTCGTCGTCACCCACGACGCCGACGTGGCGGCGCGCTGCCACCGCATCGTCCGGATGCGGGACGGCCGCATCCTCGACGCCGCGCCGATGAGCGAGGCGCAGCGATGAGCGCGGTCGCCACGCAGGGTGCGGTGCGACGCACGCTCACCCTGTCACGCCTGCTCGCCCGACCGTCGCGGCAGTCACGTGCGGCGCTCGTGCTCCCGGTCGTCGCCTTCGCCGCCACGACGACGCTGCTGCTGGTCGTCGCCGGCGGCACGCGCATGTTCCTCACCGACGACCGCGGCGGGGCGTTCACCGGGATGTACGGCATCCTCGCGGTGCTCGCCCTCGTCCTGCTCGCCGTTCCGCTGGCCACGCTCGGCGCCGCCGCCGCGCGACTGTCGAGCCGGAGGCGCGACGACCGCCTCGCCACTCTGCGCCTGCTGGGCGCCACCTCCGGCGAGGTCGCGGCCATGACGGTCATCGAGGCTGCCGCGACGGCGGCCGTCGGCGCCGCCGCGGGTGCGATCGTCTACGTCGCCGTCCTGCCGCTCGTGGGCCTCCTGCCGTTCTTCGGCGGTCCGATCGGAGCGGCAGCGGCGTGGGCCGGGTTCGACGTGCTCGCCCTCGTGCTCGCGGGCGTCGTGGCGCTCGCAACCGTCAGCGCCTCCCTCGGGCTGCGCCGCGTCGCGCTCACGCCGCTCGGCGTGCGTCGGCGTTCGGAACCCGCGCCTCGCCGCCGCACCGCCGTGGTCGTCGGCGTGATCGGCGCCGCCGCCGTCGCTCTCATCGTCCTGAACCTCTCGGCCATCGGACAGCTGGTGGGCCCCGCCGTCTCGCTCGCCCTGCTGCTGGGTCTGTTCGCCGGATCCCTCGGTCTGCTGAACCTCGTCGGCACCCCGATCGTCGCCGCGCGCGGACGCGCGATGGCTCGCCGTGCCGGGGATGCGGCGCACCTGATCGCCGGGCGCGAGCTCGCCGCACACGCTTCCGTCGCCTGGAGACGCGTCTCCGCGATCGCGATGGTCTCGTTCATCGCCGTCGTCGGCGGCGCCGGGATGAGCCTGGTCACGCTCGCCGGCGGCGACACGGCCGACAGCGGAACGGTGTTCGCCGACATCCGCACCGGCGTTCTCGTCACGCTCGTGTCGGCCTTCCTGCTCCTGGCGTGTTCCGTCGGCGTGACGCAGGCCGCATCCGTTCTCGAGGACCGTGAGCTGATCGTCGGTCTCGACCGCCTCGGGGTCCCGGCGGCCGACCTCGCCCGCGCCCGCCGCATCACCGTGCTGCTGCCTCTGCGGTGGGCGGCGCTCGGCGGCGCACTCGCGGGCATCGCACTGAGCCTGCCGGTCATCGGCATCACCCTCGTGCTGGCTCCGACGTCGCTGCTGATCATCGCCGGTACCTTCGTCGTCGGCGTCGCGCTCGTGCTGGCCTCACTCGCCTCGACCGAGCCGCTCGTACGGGCGATCCGGCGGGCGGCCGCGTAACGACCCACAGGGTGTCGAAATCTTTCGATACGCGCGCATGCGTTCTGCTATGTTCCGTGGGAGCGCTCTCTGAGAGCGCTCCCAGAGCGAAGGAGCTTGAATGCGCGCGACGACGCGGCACGTGAGACGCAACCTTGCCGTCTTGATGATCGGAGCGCTGGCCGCGGCCGGCGCAGTGTCCTTGCCCACCGCCGCGAGCGCGGCGGCCACGGATTACGTGCAGAACGGCACGTTCACCTCAGGCCACGAACCGTGGTGGTCTGCCGGAGTGGATGCATTTCGGACGGACGGCGGTGTGTTCTGCGCCGACGTGCCCGCCGCCGCCAATCCGTGGGACGTCCTGATCGGGCAGAGCGACATGCCGCTGACGGCGGGTGTCGACTACGTCCTGAAAGCCGACGTACGCGCGAGCAGTCCCGCTACCCTCGTGACACAGGTGGCCCCGAAGGTCGCCGACGCGTCGTTCAGCACCTACACGAGCCAGACCGCCTCGCTCACGGATGCGTGGCAGACGCTCAGCTACACCTTCACCGCCCGCGACTTCGGCCAGGGCACGGTCTCCGATCTGCAGTTCCGCCTCGGCGCCAACAGCGCCCCCACCACCTTCTGCCTCGACAACGTCTCTCTCATCGAGGAGGACTCCGTGCCACCGGTCGACCCGGACCCCGTGGACCCGGTCGTGGGCACGGACCAACTGCTGCCGAACCCGACGTTCGACAGCGGCACGAGCCCGTGGTGGACGGCCGGGCCCGTGGCGCTGTCGAACCCCGACAGCAACCTCTGCGCCACCGTGACCGGCGCGACCGCCAATCTCTGGGACGTGCTGGTCGGGCACAACGACATCCCCCTCCCGGGTGAGACGGCCTTCCGGATCAGCTTCACCGCATCCGCCTCGGCACCGGTGACGGCCTCGACCAAGGTCGGCACCTACTCGGGCGCGTCGACGGAGGACTTCGTCGAGCGCACCTTCGCCGTGGGCACGGCTGCGCAGACGTACTCCTATACGTTCGAGACCACTCCCGCCGACACGTTCCACCTCTCGCAGGTGCAGTTCCGCGTCGGAGGCGTGCCGGAAGGGACCGTCATCTGCTTCGACGACGTGACCCTCACGGGCACCAAGTACACCTACCAGGCCGACACCGGCCCGGCGGTGAAGGTCAATCAGGTCGGCTACCTTCCGCGCGGACCGAAGCGCGCGACCGTCGTGACGGATGCGGCCGAGCCGCTCACCTGGACGCTCGAGGACGCGAGCGGCACCCCTGTCGCGACCGGCACCACGACGCCCGCCGGGTTCGACGCCAGCGCCGGGGTCGACGTGCACACGATCGACTTCTCCGAGGTCACCGCGACCGGTGACGAGATGCGGCTTCGCGTCGGCGCCGAGCTGAGCCACCCGTTCCGCATCGCCGCCGATGTGTTCCAGTCCCTGCGCACCGACTCGCTGCGCTTCTTCTACACGAACCGATCCGGCATCGCCATCGACGGCGACATCGCGGGCGCCGAGTACGCGCGCCCCGCGGGGCACCTGAACGAGGGCGCCAACCAGGGCGACAGCAACGTCGGCTGCCTCGAACCGCAGACGTGGTCCGACGGCTGGACGTGCTCCGATCGACACGACGTCACGGGCGGATGGTACGACGCGGGCGACCACGGCAAGTACGTCGTCAACGGCGGCATCGCCGTCGCCCAGCTGCTGTCGGCGTACGAGCGCTCGCTTCCGGCCGGAACCGAGGCCGCTCTGGGCGACTCGACCCTGGCGGTCCCCGAGCGTGGGAACGGCACGCCCGACATCCTCGACGAGGCGCGCTGGGAGCTGGAGTTCCTGCTCAAGATGCAGGTTCCCGCGGGCGACCCGCTGGCGGGTATGGCCTGGCACAAGGTCACGGACCGCGCCTGGACGGGCCTGCCGCTCATGCCGCACGACGACCCGCAGGAGCGACTGCTGCACCGCCCGTCGACGGCCGCCACCCTGAACCTCGCCGCCACGGCCGCGCAGGCCTCGCGGCTGTTCGAGCCGTACGACGCGGCCTTCGCGTCGCGCCTGCGCGACGCGGCGGAGACCGCGTACGACGCTGCTCTCGCACATCCGGATCTGCTCGCGCCCGAGGAGGACGGTGTGGGCGGCGGCACGTACGCCGACGACACCGTCACCGACGAGTTCTACTGGGCGGCGACCGAGCTGTACCTCACGACCGGCAGCGACCGCTACCGCGACGAGGTCGAGAGCAACCCGCTGCACACCGCCGACATCTTCACCGCGGGCGGCTTCTACTGGGGCGACGTGGCGGCCCTCGGGCGCATGCAGCTCGCACGCTTCGGCACGAGCCTCCCCGACATTGACCGCATCCGTCAGTCCGTCGTGGATGCGGCCGAGAAGCTGATCGCCGATCAGAAGGCGCAGCCGTTCGGTCAGCCCTACGCCCCGAAGGAGGGCCTGTACGACTGGGGCTCGAACTCGGCCGTGCTGAACAACCAGGTCGTGCTGGCCACGGCGTTCGATCTGACGCATCGCCCGCGCTACGCGGACGCGGTCATCGAGGCGTACGACTACCTGTTCGGCCGCAACGTGCTGGGCCAGTCGTACGTGACCGGTTACGGCACGAACGACTCACGCAACCAGCACAGCCGGTGGTACGCGAACGCGCTCGACCCGCAGCTGCCGCATCCGCCGATCGGCACGGTGGCCGGCGGGCCGAACTCGTCGATCCAGGATCCGGTCGCGAGCGCCTGGCTCGCGGGCTGTGCACCGCAGGCCTGCTACGTCGACGACATCGGCGCCTGGTCGGTGAACGAGATCACGGTCAACTGGAACTCCGCGCTCGCATGGGTGGCCTCCTTCGTCGCCGACCTCGGTGACGGCTTCGTCGCGGTGACCCCGGTCGCGGTCGACGACACCGCATCCGGCGCACCGGGCGAACCGATCGCCGTCGAACCTCTCGCCAACGACCGCGCCGGCGACGCCGACATCCCCTTGGATGCCGCGACGCTGACGCTGCTCGACGCCACCGGCGACGCCTCCGCCCGGGCTGCTGCGGCTCCCGTGACCTCGGTGACGATCACGGGCCAGGGCCGCTACGACCTCGACGGTCAGCGCATCGTGTTCACCCCCGAGGCCGACTTCGTCGGGACGGCGACCCCGGTCACGTACCGCGTGGCGGACACCCGCGGCACAGAGGTGACCGCGACGTTCACGCCCACCGTGCGGGCGGCCGCCGCATCCGATCCGACGACCGCTGCGCCCGCCGCCGCGGCGCGCGGATCCCTGCCGCAGACCGGCGCCGACACCTCGCCCCTCTGGGCGATCGGGGCCGCCGCACTCGCGCTGCTGGGCGCGGGAGCGTACCTCGTGCGACGTCGCCGCCGGGCGGCCTGAGCACACGATGAAGCCCCGGCGGGCATTCCCCGCCGGGGCTTCATCGTTGCGTCCACTGCGACGTGCGGGTTGGGCTCGCCGTGCGGATCCGGCACCCGCACGCGCCCGAACTCCTGCAGATCCGAAGAGATCACCTCTTCGCGCTCCTCCCGAACAGGAATTGCAGGAGTTCGGGCGCGAGGATTGCTTCGAATACGCGGCTCAGTGTGCGGCGTCGTATGCCTCGAGAACGGCGGCGGGAACGCGTCCGCGTGCGCTCACTTCGTGGCCATTGGCCGCGGCCCATTCGCGCACGGCGCCGAGGTCGCGCGTGTCCTTCTTCGCGCTGCGACCGCGGCTCGTCGTGCGCGCCGCGCTGCCGATGGAACGGCCCGCCTTGATGAACGGCGCGAAAGCCTCGCGGAGCTTTTCGGCGTTCTTCTCGGAAAGGTCGATTTCGTACGAGCGCCCCTCGAGAGAGAAGTGAATCGTCTTCCCCTGCTCGAGGACTTCGCCGTCGAGATCATCAATGAGTCGGGTGAAATGCTGTTTGGCCATAGCCAGGGAGTATGTCACATCAACCTTTTGCAGCTTCTCGACTTGCGAAAGGAATTGCAGTGCAGTTTGGGGCGCGTTTCTTGCTCCGGGGCGCTCAATTCGCACCCCGAACACAAACAACACCCCAAACGCGGGACTTGCTCGCGCGCGGAGCCTCGGGCGGCGTGGGCCCACCCGAGGGATTCGAACCCGCTCAGTTCGTCATAACGTCGAAAGCGAGCCCCTGCGGGGCCCGCTTTCGACGTTGCGGAGGGTGTGGGATTCGAACCCACGGGACATTGCTGCCCACCGGTTTTCAAGACCGGGTCCTTCGGCCGCTCGGACAACCCTCCCGACGCGCAGAACGCACGCGCCGAACGGGCCGAGTCTAGTCGACGCGGTGGCGGCTCAGAGGCGGCGCAGCACCTCGGCGACGCCCCCGTCGAGCACGGATGCGGTGACTTCACCCGCCGCATCCTGCACTTCCTGCGGCCCCTGCCCCATCGCGACCGCGCGTCCGCCGTGCTGCTTCGCCCACGCGAACATGCCGACGTCGTTGCGGCCGTCGCCCATGACGAGCACATTCTCGGGCGCCACATCGAGCCAGTCGCGCACGAGCGCGAGCGCGGTGCCCTTGTCGACGCCCTTCGGGGCGATGTCGAGCCAGGCCGTCCAACCCACGGCGTACGAGACCTGATTGAGTCCGACCCGATCGACCAGCTCGACGAAGTCGCCCTCGTTGTGCTCGGGAGAGACCACGACGACACGGGTCACCGGCTGGCGCGCGAGCTCCTCGAACTCCACCTTCGACGCACGGTCGAGGTTCCAATCGTCCATGTAATCGGTGTACTCGCGTCGCCCGTCGGGCAACTCGATGAGATAGTGCGCATCCGGCAGGTGCTCACGCAGCAGCGTCAACACCTCCGCCGCATCGAACGTCTCGACGTGCTTGCGTTCGTAGACGAGGGATGCGGGATCCGCCGCGCCCACGCGCGCCATGATCACCGCACCGTTCGAGCACACGGCATAGTCCGGCGCGATCTGCAGCAGTTCCTGGATGCCGCGCGTCGCCTCCCAGCTGCGCCCCGTCGCGAGCATCACCTCGTGACCGGCGCGTCGCGCATCCGCCACGGCCTCGATGATCCCGGGGCTCGGCGACTCGTCCTCCAGCAGCACCGTGCCGTCGATGTCGAGCACGATGAGCATGCCGCCCGCGCGCGATGTCGCGATCTCCTCGACGAGAGCGGCGGCCTCAGCCGGCGTCTCGATCTCGATCTCTCCGGTCTCCGGCAGCCGCGCCTCACTCACGCGATCGGCTCCAGAACCTCGAGTCCGCCGAGGAAGGGCCGCAGCACCTCCGGCACGGTGACCGATCCGTCGGCGCGCTGATGCGTTTCGAGGATGGCCACGATCCAGCGCGTGGTCGCGAGAGTTCCGTTCAGCGTCGCGACGGGCTGCGTCTTGCCCTCTTCCGGGCGGTACCGGATCGACAGACGCCGCGCCTGGTACGTCGTGCAGTTGCTCGTGCTGGTGAGCTCGCGGTACGCATCCTGCGTCGGAACCCACGCCTCGATGTCGTACTTGCGCGCCGCGGAGGAACCGAGATCCCCCGCTGCGACATCGATGACGCGGTAGGAGAGACCGAGATCCTGCATCATCCGCTCCTGCATCTCGACGAGGCGCAGGTGCTCGGCCTCGGCCTCGGCCGGATCGACGTAGACGAACATCTCCAGTTTGTTGAACTGGTGGACGCGGATGATGCCGCGGGTGTCCTTGCCGTACGAGCCCGCCTCGCTGCGGTAGCACGTGGACCAGCCCGCGTAGCGCTTCGGGCCGCGGCCGAGGTCGAGGATCTCGTCCATGTGATACCCGGCCAGGGGCACCTCGCTCGTTCCCACGAGATACAGGTCCTCATCGTCGAGGTGGTAGACCTCTGCGGCGTGCTTGCCGAGGAATCCGGTGCCGCGCATGACCTCGGGACGCACGAGCGTCGGCGGGATGATGGGCGTGAACCCGGCCTGCAGGGCGCGATCGAGCGCGAGGTTCATCAGCGCGATCTCGAGGCGCGCCCCGACGCCCGTGAGGAAGTAGAAGCGGCTGCCGGAGACCTTGGTCCCCCGCTCCATGTCGATCGCGCCGAGCAGCTCGCCGATCTCGAGGTGGTCGCGCGGGGTGAAATCGAACGACGGGATCTCGCCGTGCGTGCGCAGCGTCACGAAGTCGTCCTCGCCGCCGACGGGCACCCCCTCGATGACGATGTTCTCGATCTTCGCCAGAGCGTCGGCGGCTGCCTCTTCGGCCTCGGTCACGGCAGCCTGCGCAGCCTTGACCCGGGCGCTCAGCTCCTTCGCCTCGGCGACGAGCGCGGCCTTCTCCTCCTTGGGAGCGGCGGCCACCCGCTTGCCGTGCGCGTTCTGCGCGGCACGAAGCTCTTCGAAGGCCGTGATGGCCGAGCGTCGGTCCCGATCGGCGGCGATCGCCGCATCCACCGTCTCCGCGGACTCGCCGCGGGCTTCCTGCGAACGCTTGACGAGCTCGGGGTTATCGCGAAGGAGGGCCAGATCGATCACCCGTGAAGTCTAGACGTGGTGGGTGCGCCTCGGATTCCGCCCGCCATGTCCCACATCCCGCAACGCATGTCCCACTTCCCACAGGAGTCGACCCGGAATACTGCGGCAAGTGGGACATGCTTAGGAGCCCAGCCCCGAAAAGTGCGGCAAGTGGGACATGGATGCCGGGGCCCTGAGCCGTGCCTCCCGGCATCCACCGGCATCGCCGCGGCCCTACTCTGTGAGCATGACCTCGGATGCCGTCGCCGCACGGCGCGCGGCGCTGGTCTACAACCCGGTGAAGGTCGACGCCCGCCGCTTGCGTGCCCAGGTCGTGCACGCCGCGAAGAGCGCGGGATGGGGCGCGCCCCTCTTCTTCGAGACGACTCCAGAGGACCTCGGCCAGGGTCAGGCGCGCACGGCCCTCGCGCAGGGAGCGGATGCGGTGCTGGTCGCCGGCGGCGACGGCACAGTGCGCGCGGTCGCCGAGGCCCTCGCGCACACGGGCGTCCCGCTGACGATCGTGCCCAGCGGCACGGGCAACCTCCTCGCCCGCAACCTGCGGCTTCCGCTGGACGATCCCGACCGCGTGATCGCCACCGCCTTCGCCGGTGACACGGTGCCGATCGACGTCGGCTTCGCCGAGTTGCACCGGGCCGACGGAACGAGACAGACCCACGCCTACGTGGTGATGGGCGGCATCGGACTGGATGCGGCGATGATCGCCAACACCCGCCCGTCGCTGAAGAAGAGCGTCGGCTGGGTGGCCTACGTCGACGGAGCGGCGCGCTCGCTCGTGGGGGCGGCGCCGTTTCGCATCGTCTACCAAGTGGGCGACCAGCGACTGCACTCCGCCCGCGTGCAGAGCGTGCTCTACGCCAACTGCGGGTCGCTGCCGGCGGGGCTCTCCCTCATCCCGGAGGCCTCGGTGACCGACGGGACGATGGACGTCGTGCTGTTCCAGCCCAAGGCGTGGTGGGGCTGGTTGTTCGTCTGGCGTCGGGTCGCGTGGGACAACAGCGTGCTGCGCCGATTCCGTGCCGGCCGCCGCGTGCTGCAGCTGCGCACCCGCGACAACGCGGTGCGTTACATGCGCGGACGGACGATGGAGGTCGCCGCGGCCGAGCCGCATCCGGTTCAACTCGACGGCGACGAGTTCGGGGAGGCGGTGCGGATCGTGAGCCGCATCGACGCGGCCGCACTGCGGGTGACGGTGCCGGCGGGGCACGACCTCAGCCGACTCTGACTGTCAACCCTTCGGCCGCGATTCCCCCGCGTTCGCGAGGATGATCGGGTGAGCAGCCCCACCCTCGTCTGGTTCCGCGACGATCTGCGCCTGGCCGACAACCCGGCCCTGCGCGCGGCGATCGACCGCGGCGAACCGGTCGTGGGCGTCTACCTGCTGGACGAGGAGTCGCCCGGCGTCCGAGCCCTCGGCGGCGCCGCCCGCTGGTGGCTGCACCACTCGCTCGCCTCCCTCGGCGAGCGCCTGCGCGAACGCGGCGGCTCTCTGGTGCTCCGCCGGGGCGCCGCCGCATCCGTCCTGCCCGAGCTGGTCTCGGATGCGGGCGCCGGCGCCGTCTTCTGGAACCGCCGCTACGGCGGCCCGGAACGGGAGGTCGACGCCGGCCTCAAGCAGAGCCTGCGCGCGGGCGGGCTCGAGGTGCGTTCGTTCCAAGCGTCGCTCCTGTTCGAACCGTGGACGGTGCGCACCGGCTCCGACACGCACTTCTCCGTGTTCACCCCGTTCTGGCGCGCATGCCTGCATCTTCCCGCCCCGCGAGCGCCCCTGCCCGAGCCGCGCGAGATCGACGGGATGAGCAGGCCACCCGCATCCGATGCCCTCGAGGACTGGGAGCTGCTGCCGACCCGCCCCGACTGGGCCGGGGGCCTGCGCGAGACGTGGGAGCCCGGAGAGCCGGCCGCCCGCGCGCGCCTCAGGCACTTCCTGAAGGAGGACCTTCCGGGCTACGGCACCGCGCGCGACGAGCCCGCCGCCGGCGTCACCTCCCAGCTGTCGCCGCGCCTGCGCTGGGGAGAGCTGAGCCCCTTCACGGTCTGGCACGATACGCTCGCGACCGGCGCGGATGCGGGACGCTTCCTCTCCGAGCTGGGCTGGCGCGAGTTCGCGTGGCACACCCTGTTCCACTTCCCCGATCTCGCCCGGAAGAATCTGCGTCCGGCGTTCGACGCCTTCCCGTGGCCCCGACTGCAGCCCTCGCACCTCGATGCGTGGCAACGGGGACGCACCGGCGTCCCCCTGGTGGACGCAGGGATGCGGGAGCTCTGGCACACCGGCATCATGCACAACCGCGTGCGGATGGTCACGGCCTCGTATCTGATCAAGAACCTCATGATCGACTGGCGCCGCGGCGAGCAGTGGTTCTGGGACACCCTCGTCGACGCGGATGCGGCCTCCAACCCCTTCAACTGGCAGTGGGTGGCGGGCTCGGGCGCCGATGCAGCACCGTACTTCCGGATTTTCAACCCCCAGACGCAAGCCGAGAAGTTCGACAAGGATGGTCTCTACGTCTCGCAGTGGGCTCCGGATTCCGCATCCCTGGACCCGCTCGTCGACTTGGGGGCATCGCGCAAGCGCGCGCTGGACGCGTACGAGGACGTCAAAGCTGCCGCGCGCTGAGCGCTCCTGGAAGGACCCCCACATGCCCCGAACCGCCCGCCGACTCCTGCTGCCGCTCGTGGCCGCCACCGCACTCGCACTGGCCGGGTGCGCGGCTGCCGGTTCCGATGTCTCCCCCGTCGAGGTCGGAGACGCTCCGACGGAAGCGACCGCCCCCGGCACCACGCTGTCGGTCGGCGACACCGCCTGGGTGAAAGTACCCGCCGCCAGCGGCGACACGGAGCTCGTGGGCGCGACGGTGCTCTCGATGGATCCCATGGATCCCGAGAGCATCGACGGGTTCGAGGACAAGGCGGAGCTGAGCAGCCGGCATCCGTTCGCGATCGTGGTCCAGTACACGTGGACACCGGTGAGCGAGTACGACAGCACGACGCGGAGCGTCCCCCTCATCCCGATCGAGGCGGACGGCTCGTTCGCCGGCTGGCTCGCCAACGACATCGGAAACGTCGGGATGGGCGACGCGGACGCGTGCGGCCTGTCGCTTCCGGAACCGAAGGACGGGACCGCCCTGGAATGCTGGGTGGCGCTGACGACGGGACCGGACCTGGGCGGGGTCGAGTTCAACGGCACCAGCCGCAACGACACCTTCCCGAACGAGGACCACCCCTACGCCGGGCAACCCGTCACCTGGAAGCCGTAGCCGCCCTGACCCGGCGCGCCGCGGAATGCGGAAGCCCGCACCGGGGTTGCCCACGAGGATGAGCATCACCGTTTCCGTCCTCGACCTCGTCCCCGTGCGCACCGGCCAGACCAGCGCTCAGGCCGTCGCCGCATCCCTCGACCTCGCCGAGCGCGCCGACGAGCTGGGCATCGGCCGCTACTGGTTCGCCGAGCACCACAACATGCCCGCGGTGGCATCGACCAGCCCGCCCGTGCTGATCGCGGCCGCTGCCGCACGCACGAAGCGGATGCGGGTGGGCTCGGGCGGCGTGATGCTCCCCAACCACTCGCCCCTCATCGTGGCCGAGCAGTTCGCCGCTCTCGAGGCGCTGGCGCCGGGGCGTATCGACCTCGGCATCGGCCGCGCCCCCGGCAGCGACCCGGTCATCACGCAGCTGCTGCGCCGCAGCGGCACCACGAGCGACGTGGAGCAGTTCCCGCAGCACATCTCCGACATCCTGTCACTCACGAGCGACGCGGGCGCCACGGTGCGCTTCACCTCCGGCGACACCTACAGCGTGCATGCGACGCCCGCCGCGACGACCCTTCCGGAGGTGTGGCTGCTCGGATCGAGCGACTACTCCGCGCAGCTGGCCGCCGCATCCGGTCTGCCCTACGTCTTCGCGAACCACTTCGCCGGCGACGGGCTCGAGCGCGCGCTGACGCTCTACCGCGACCAGTACCGGCCTTCCGAGGCCCACCCGAGCCCGCGTACCTTCGTCACGGCCAACGCGGTTGTGGCGCCGACCGAGGCCGAGGCGTGGGAGCGCGCACTGCCGCAGGTGCGCATGATGTCCCGCATCCGCTCCGGACGCCCGCTCGTGCCGATGGAGACCGTCGAGCAGGCGCGGGACGCGGAGGCGCACGACAACCTCGCCGCGCACATCATCGACAACGCCCGGCGCACGTGGTTCGTCGGGGCGCCGGAGCAGGCCGCGGATGCCCTCCGCGCGTTCTCGGCCCGCTACGGCGTGGACGAGATCATGGTCTCCCCCGTCGCCGGCGCCTACGACGCGGAGCCCCTGGACACCGCGGGCGGCCGCATCCAGACGCTCGAGCTGCTGACGCCGCTGCTGGCCGCCTGAGGCGGGCTCCCTCTCGCGCCCGCCGGCTTCGCCCTCCCGCTTCGCCTGTCACAGATCGAGCTCATCGCCCCGATTTGTGACAGGCGGGCAGCCCGTCACCACGCTCACCTGTCACAGATAGACGCCCGCGGCGCGATCTGTGACAGGCGAGCGGGGTGGACGCGGGCGCGCCACAGGCGGGCGCGCCACACGCGGGCGCGCCACATGCGGGCGCCCCGCAGGCGGGGGTGTCGGATGCGGGCGGGTCAGGCCTCGGGCTCGCCGCTGACGAGCGCGCGCAACCAGTCCCGGGCCTCGACGAACACGTCGTCCGAGTACCGCTCGGGGTAGCGGTTGATCGCGCGGTCGGCGCGCGGGTACGAGCCGAGGAAGATCACCTTGGGGCTGAAACGGCGAAGCCCCATGAGCGCGTCGGCGACACGCTCATCGAGGACGTGGCCATCGGCGTCAATCACGAAGCGGTAGCGGCCGAGGGCGTCGCCGATCGGACGGGATGCGAGCAGCGAGAGGTTGATCCCGCGGGTCGCGAACTGCTCCAGCATCTCCATGAGCGCACCGGGGTACTCCTCCGGCAGCTCCACGATGAGCGAGGTCTTGTCGGCTCCGGTGGGTGCCGGCGGCGCCACGGTACGCGCCACGAGCACGAAGCGGGTGACGGCGTCCTTCTTGTCCCCAACACCCTCGGCCAGCAGGTCGAGCTCGTGGTGCTCGAGGATCCCGGGAGGGGCGATGGCCGCATCCGCGTCGCTGGTCCCGTCGAGCAGACCGAGTGCCGCGGCGACGTTGCTGGATGCGGGCAGGTGCGCGTGTGCGGGAAGCTCCCGACTCAGCCACTGCAGGCACTGCGCGTAGGCGACGGGATGCGCGGCCACGAGCGAGACGTCCTCGAGGCGCTGCCCGGGTCGGCCGACCAGCACGAAGCTGACCGGAACGAGGTACTCGCCGATGATGCGCAACCCCGGCATCGTGGCCAGCGCGTCCTGAGCCGTGGAGACGCCGCCGTCGACGGAGTTCTCGATCGCGATCATCGCCGCATCCGATCGCCCCTCGACGACATCCGCGAGCGCCTCGCCTACATTGCGCACCGAACGCCAGATCTGGCCGCGCGCCTCGGGCACCTGCGCGAGGGCCGCCTCCGTAAAGGTGCCGGCCGGACCCAGGTAGCTGTAGGTACGACGGGCGACGGGTGCGGTACTCACGGGCACTCAGCCTAGACCGCGCGCGACGACCTCCGGTGAACACCGGAAACGACGCGCTGCGCGCGCGGAGAGTGACGTCGCCCTGCCGGCACGGCAGACTAGGGGCATGAGCCGTGCCGGACAGCCTGCTGAGCCTTCTGATCTGATCGACATCGACGAGCTGATCGCCGCCTACTACGACCTGAAGCCCGACGCTTCGGTGCCCGCGCAGCGGGTCGTGTTCGGCACGAGCGGACACCGCGGATCGAGCCTGTCGACCAGCTTCAACGAGAACCACATCCTCGCCACGACCCAGGCGATCGTCGACTACCGGGCGGGCCAGGGCATCACCGGCCCGCTCTTCCTCGGCCGCGACACGCACGGCCTGTCGCTCCCGGCCGAGCGCACGGCCATCGAGGTTCTCGTCGCCAACGGCGTGGACGTGCGGGTCGACGCCCGCGACTCGTGGGTTCCCACCCCCGCCCTCAGCCACGCGATCCTCACCTACAACCGCGACCGCGCCGCCGACGACGCGGGCCGTGCGGACGGCATCGTCGTGACGCCGTCGCACAACCCGCCGCGCGACGGCGGCTTCAAGTACAACCCGCCGCACGGGGGCCCTGCCGACACCGACGCGACCTCGTGGATCGCCGACCGCGCCAACGAGCTCATCGCGACGGGCCTGACGGGCGTGAAGCGCACCCCCTATGCCGACATCGACGGCGACACCCTCGCGCAGTACGACTTCCGCGAGGCGTACGTGCGCGACCTCGACGCGATCATCGACATCGAGGCGATCAAGAAGGCCGGCATCCGCATCGGCGCCGACCCTCTGGGCGGCGCCTCCGTGGACTACTGGGCGCTGATCGCCGAGCATTACGGCCTCGACCTCACCGTGGTGAACCCCGACGTCGACCCGACGTGGAAGTTCATGACCCTCGACTGGGACGAGAAGATCCGCATGGATCCGTCCTCGCCCAACGCCATGGCAGCGCTCGTCGCACGCCGCGACGAGTACGACATCCTCACCGGCAACGACGCGGATGCGGATCGCCACGGCATCGTCACCCCGGATGCGGGTCTCATGAACCCGAACCACTATCTGGCGGTCGCGATCGACTACCTGTTCTCACACCGGCCCGGATGGCCGGCCGAGGCCGCCGTCGGCAAGACGCTCGTGTCGTCGATGATCATCGACCGCGTCGTCGAGGCCCTCGGACGCACGCTGTACGAGGTCCCGGTCGGCTTCAAGTGGTTCGTCCCCGGCCTCCTGGACGGGTCGGTCGCGTTCGGCGGCGAGGAGTCCGCCGGCGCTTCCTTCCTCCGTCAGGACGGCACCGTCTGGACCACCGACAAGGACGGCATCCTGCTCTGCCTGCTGGCGGCGGAGATCCTCGCGGTGACCGGCAAGACCCCCTCGCAGCGCTACGCGGAGCTGGAGGACACCTACGGCGCATCCGTCTACCAGCGCGTCGACGCCCCGGCGACCCCGGAGCAGAAGGCCGCGCTCGCGAAGCTGTCGCCGGATGCGGTCACCGCCACCGAGCTCGCCGGCGAGCCCATCACCGCCAAGCTCTCCCGTGCCCCCGGCAACGGCGCGGCGATCGGCGGGCTCAAGGTCGTGACGGCTGACGCCTGGTTCGCCGCGCGCCCCTCGGGCACCGAAGACGTCTACAAGCTGTACGCGGAGTCGCTGCGCGGCGAAGCCCACCTGCACGACGTGCAGGACGAGGCCCGTGCCGTCGTCTCCGAGGCCCTCTCCGGCGCCTGACCCGGCGCGGGGAGCGCCCCGCATCCGCATCCCTCCTCCGCGAGACTGCATTTCGAGCACGAGATCACGGGTGAACACCGTGATCTCGTGAAGGAAATGCAGTCTCGCGGTGTTCGTGGGTACGCAGAAGGGGGCGGAGCCGGTGTACGGCTCCGCCCCCTTCGCGCGGTCACTCCACGGCGGAGCGTCTACGCGTGGTGACGCCGACCAGGAGCGAGCCCAGCAGCAGCGCCCCGAGGGCGAACGGCAGGGTCGGGCCGAGGTCGAGGCCTGTCACGGCCAGCGGACCGGATGCGGCCCGCACCTCGAGCGGCACCCAGCCGATGACAGCGCCGGACGCATCCGTCACGGCCAACCGGTGCTGACCCGTGGGCGCATCCACCGGAATCGAGACGGTGATCTCCCCGGCCGTGGAGACGACCTTCGTCCCGAGATGCACCGGCGTGGAGAACAGCCACGCGTCGACCGACGAACCGGCGCGGGACGCGCCGACACCGATCGTGATCGACGATCCGGCCGTCACCACACTCGGAGCCGTGATCCCGCCGCGCGTCGCGTCGGTCAGAGCCGACTCCGCGGGCGCCGCCGTTCCACCGGTACCCGGCTCACCCGGGTTGCCGGGCTCGCCCGGCGTGCCGGGTCCGCCCGGGCCGCCGGGGTTCCCGGGGTTCCCGGGAGCGGCGACGACCACGACGGCGGCCGATGTGGCTGTGCCCGAGGCGAAGCCGTCGGCGGATGCGGTGACGACCGCGCGCAGCTCGTGGCCGAGGTCGGCCTCGGTCGCGGTGTACGCGGCCGCGGTCGCGGACTCGATCGGCTGACCGTCACGCGTCCAGGCGTAGGCGAGGACGGCGTCGGCGGGGTCGCCCTCCTCGACCTGGGCCGTCAGGGTCGCACCCACCTCGGCGGCGCCCGCGAGCGACACGGCGCCGACGACGGCGTGACGCGTCACCGTGATCGTCACCGTGCGGGAGGTGCCGTCGACAGCCGTGACCGTGATGGATCCTGCGCCACCCGCATCCGCGGGCTGCACGATCTCCACCGCAGCCTCGTCGTCGACCGCCACGGCGCCGATGGTCGGCCATGCCGCGCCGTTCGTGTCGATCGTGTACGTCTCGCGCGCCGGGTCGAATCCGTCGAGCAGCGCATCGCCGACCGTGACGCGGGCGAGATCCGTCACGTTCGACGGGGATGCCGCGAGCGCGTTGATCTCGACCTCGGACACGATCATGTGCGTGTTCTCACGCGCCTGCATCACGACGCGCACCTCGTCGGCGACGACCCCGCCCAGCGGAACCTCGACGGTCGGCGCGCCGGAGTCGGGAACCGGGACAGCGATGTCCTCGCCGGCGATCCAGTCACCGCCCGTGGTGCGGTGCTCCACGCGGAGGGACTGGGCCCAGCTGGCCGTGCCGTCCCGATAGAAGTACACCTTCACGTTGGACACCTGCTGCGTCGAGCTGAGCACGTACGTCAGGGTGTCCTGCGTGTTCTTGGTGCCCGAGCGCCAGTTCGACCACCCCTTGTCGGTCGTGATGCCGTTCTTCGTGCGGTCGACGCTGTAGCTGGGGCTCTCGGTGAAGGTCGCCGACGCCTTGCTGTCGCCGGCGACGTTCCGCGTGCCCGGAGCCGTCACGATGACGCTCAGACGCGCCTCGATCGTGGCGCCGCCCGGCACGGTGATCGCGCCCGGCACCGTGACGGTGCCCGGCTGCGCGAAGTCGGCGTCGCGGACTCCGCTGAAGTCCCAGGTCACCGCGGCGTCGTAGGCCGTCCCACCCAGGCGCACCTCGGCAGGTACCGTCGGGGGCGCCGCGGCCACGACACGGTCCCGCGTCGCACCGGCGTACGTCGTGATCGAGACGGGACGCGTCGCGGTGTAGGCGCCGATCTCGACGGTGGCCGCGACCTCGAAGCCCGCACCGAACACGTCCGTCCCGGAGCCCGGCACCTGCACGGTTCCGGCGGCCGAGAAGTCGACCCCGGTCAGGTCCCACGCGACGGCGGCCGTGCGCTGCACGCCTCCGCGGTAGTTCAGCGTGACCGTGGCGGGCAGCTCGGGCTGCTCGCCGACGGCGGTCGCCGCCGTGACGGGCACGACGCTCGTCACGCGCGTGGACGCGATCGTCCACCGCTGGTTGCCGCCGTTGTTCGAGGTCCACGTTCCCACCGTCGTGCCGTCGGCCGTCCCCTGACCGTTCACGTCGAGCACGCGCTCCGCGGACGCGCTCAGCAGGGAGTAGGTGCGTCCGTCGGTCGTCGACGGGATCCACTGCAGCGCCGGATCGGATGCGGCGGCGGCCGCATCCGCCGACACGAGCGTCGTGCTCGTGCCGTTCACCGCGAGGAAGCGCCCGTCGCCCGCCTGCAGGGCGATGCGGTGGCGGTTCGTTCCTTCGCCCGAGATCGAGTGCACGGTCCACGCCTGAGCGGGGGCCGCATCCGCGGTCGTCGCACCGGTGCGGATCGCGAGGCCGTTCGGGTCGGCCGCCAGGGCCTTGCCGCTCTGGACTCCGAAGAGCTGGTACGTCTCGCCGTCTTCGAACACGGCCGCATCCGCCGCCACGCCCGAGACACCCGAGACGACCAGCGTGGTCACCGACTTCGCCGGCAGCGTCACCGTCGCCGACTTGGATGCCGCGTCGACGGGGATCGCCGTGCCCGTCACGAGCGCGTGGTCGGTGACGTCACCGGGCGACGACTCGGTCGTCACGATGGGGATCACCGTGGCACCGGGAGCGATGTTCGCGAAGCGGGACAGGTCGACCTGCACCGTGCGCTCGGACGCCTCAGAGTTGATGTGCACCAGGGTCACACCATCACCCTCGGCCGTGAGGGCCGCGGTGGTCTGGGTGTCGTCGGTGGGGATGAGTCGGTCGCCGGGCTCGATGTAGTGCGTGAAGTTGCGCACGGTGTTGAACTTCGAGTTCGTCAGCACCTGGCAGGACGGGTCCGCGTCGCCGTCAGCGATGCGTCGCTCCGAGTTGCCGTCGGCGTTGCAGTCGAAGTCGATGAAGACGCTGCCCCAGTTCAGCTTCTCGACCTTCTCCATGTTGTAGAGGTCCTCGACGGGCTGCCAGAACACCCAGGCGGTGGGCTCGAGCTCGCGCAGGTCGTCCACGATGCGCGTCGCCATGCCGATGCCGTTGTCGATGTTGGTCTGGTTGAATCCGCTGCCGCCGTTCCAGTCGCCCTCGACCTCGCTCATCCACAGCGGCTTGTCGGAGGCCTTGGCGATGTCGCGGACGATCAGCCGGTCGCCCGTGCCGTAGGTGTGAACGTTGAGCTGGTCGACGAGCCCCTTGGACTCGGCGCTCCAGCCGTTCCAGTTCTGCACGAACTTCGACGGGTTCGTCTCGTCCATCGCAGAAATGCTCACGTCGGTCGTCGTACCGGGCTCCGCCAGACGGGCGGCGAGCGCCTTGATCATCTGGTCCTGTCGCGTCGGGCCGATGTGGGCGCCCTCCTGGCGGCTGGCGCTCGTGGGCCACGTCGCGCCGTTCGGGATGCGCGTCTGCCAGTAGTCCGTGTTGGGCTCGTTGAAGGGGTCGAGGGTGTCAAAGGTGATGCCGTGGGCCTTCTCGAGCTCTTCCACCACGTTCACGAGATAACTCGAGAACGCCGCCATGTCCTCGGGGGCGAGCTGCTCGCTCGTGGCGTTGTTGATACCGCCCGAGACGTAGCCGCTCTGCGTGAGGAAGTACGGCGGGGAGTTGCTGAAGGCCTCCCAGTGGGTGATCTTGTCCTTGAGCGCGTCCAGCCACCAGCGCTGTCCCTGATCCGCATCCCAGTTGTAGTGATCGGGGTTCTCGCCGTCCCATGCCGCCGCGTAGCGGTCGCGGTCGGCGTAGTTCGAGGTGATCTCTCCCTGGTCGTCACTCTCCCCGAGATCCGGGTTCCACCATCCGGGCACCGCGCCGCCGGGACGCAGGTACGACGGGACGTCGGTCGCGTTCCCGCCGCCGATGTTGTAGCGCGCGATGTTGAGGTTCAGGCCGTCTTCGCCGAAGACGGCGTCGAACAGCTTCTGCCGCACCTCGGTGGGGTAACCGCCGGTCGCGTTGGCGAACCAGACGAGGCTCGTGCCCCATCCTTCGAACGGGTCCGATGCGATCGCGGGATTCGGAGTGATACGTACGCTGCTCGCGGCCTGAGCCTGCGGCGGTGACACCGCCGCTCCCGCGACGAGCGCGCCGGCGCTGAGGGTTCCGACGCACAACAGCGACAGGAATCTGAGGGACTTCATCGTCGATCCTTCCGGCCGCGTCCTCGCAGCCCTGGGGGATGGTGTTTCGTGTTGACGTAAACATGTTGACGTCAACACGCAACATAGCGGATTCCCAGTCGCCCGCACAACGTCGGCATCGCGCCACCGCACCGGAGCGCATCCGCCATCCGTCCGGCGGGAGGAGGCGCGGGGCGCGCGGGGTCAGCGGATGCGGGGGCCGGAGCTCGCACGCACGACGAGCTCGGTCGGCACGAGCGTGCGGTCGTCCACGCTCTCGCCCTCGATCTCGGCGAGCAGCGCCCGGATGGCGCCGGAGCCCAGGCGATCGAAGTGCTGACGCACGGTCGTGAGCGGCGGCCAGTAGTTCGCCGAATCGGGCATGTCGTCGAAGCCCACGACGCTGACGTCGTCGGGGACCGCGCGACCGGCCTCGTGCAGGGCGCGCACGAGCCCGAGCGCCATCTGGTCATTGGAGACGAACACCGCGGTGACCGACGCATCCTGCGCGAGCCGCATGCCGATCTCGTACCCCGAGTCGGCCGTCCAGTCGCCCACCTCGACCGCGGGCACGGGTGCGCCCCGGCGCTCGAGGGTCTCACGCCAGGCGTCGCGCCGACGCTCGGCCGCGTACGACTCGAGAGGGCCCGACACGTGCCACACGGTCTCGTGCCCGAGATCCAGCAGGTGCTCCGTGGCCAGGCGCGCACCCTGCGCCTGATCGTTGTCGACGACCGGGTAGGCGTATGCCGCGTGCGAGTCGAGGACCACGACCGGCAGTCCCGTCGGCAGCGCGATCTCCGACTCGTCGAGACGGTGCGACTCGATGAGGATGATGACGCCGTCCACGGCGTGCTCACGCAGCCGCACGAAGGCGCCGGAGACGTCGGACTGCGACCCCGTCTCGACCGTGATGAGCGTCAGCGAGTATCCGGCGGATGCGGCGACGGAGGCGACCGCATCCAGGGTCCGGGTGTTGCCGTAGCTGGAGAGCGAGAACATGATCACGCCGATGGAGCGGAACTTGCCCGAGCGCAGCGCGCGGGCGGCGCTGTTGGGCCGGTAGCCCAACTCGTCCATGGCGGCCAGGACGCGGGCCCGGGTGTCGGGATCGACATTGGCCCGCCCGTTCGCGACGCGTGACACGGTCTGGCCGGAGACGCCCGCGAGAGCCGCCACGTCTGCCATCGAGGTCTCGCGTCGGCGCGCACGAGGTTCGCCCGGTGTTGCTGCCGTGACGTGGCTCATGCCCGGATCCTCCTCGATGTTGACGTTGACATGTTAGCGAGAGCGGAGTTATGTTTACGTCAACATACCGCGGAACCCGAATTCTGCGGAGCATTGCGTTCACAGAAGAGGCATCGGACGATGACGACCACAGCGGCTCCCCCACCCGCGCTCCGCACACCCAAGCGGCGGCGTTTCGCGGTCGACCAGAAGGGCTGGTTGTTCGTCGCCCCCTTCGCGATCGTGTTCGCACTCGTGTTCCTGGCACCGCTCGTCTACTCGCTGTACCTCAGCTTCTTCCGCGAGCAGATCGTGGGCGGCAACGCGTTCGTCGGACTCGACAACTACCTCACCGCGTTCACCGACACCAAGCTGTGGGACGGCTTCCTGCGCGTGCTGCTGTTCCTGATCATCCAGGTTCCGATCATGCTCGTGCTGGCGCTCGCCGCCGCCCTGGCGATCGACAGTGCCCGGCTGCACGCCTCCGGCTTCTACCGGATCGTGATCTTCCTGCCCTACGCGGTGCCGGCCGTCGTCGCGGTCCTCATGTGGGGCTACATCTACGGCGACCAGTTCGGCCTCGCCGGCAACATCAACGACCTGTTCGGCGCCCAGGTGATCACGCCCTTCGTACCCGAATGGATGATGGTCTCGATCGGCAACATCGTGACCTGGCAGTTCGTCGGCTACAACATGCTGATCTTCTACTCGTCGCTCAAGACCATCCCCGGAGAGCTCTACGAGGCCGCATCCCTCGACGGCGCCGGAACCTGGCGCACGATCTTCTCGATCAAGCTGCCGGCGCTGCGCGGCTCGATCGTCATCGCCACGATCTTCTCGATCATCGGCAGCTTCCAGCTCTTCAACGAGCCGAACATCCTCAAGCCGCTGGCCCCCAACACGATCACGACGTTCTACACGCCCAACATGTACGCGTACAACCTGTCGTTCGCCGGCCAGCAGTACAACTACGCCGCCACCGTCGCGATCATCATGGGCCTCATCACCGCGATCGTCGCCTACGTCGTGCAGCTGCGCGGATCCCGTCAGGAGATGCGATGACCGCCCCCGCCTTCGCCCGCACTTCGCCGTTCATGCGGCGGAAGTCGCTCATCCTCACCATCGTGATGAGCCTGTTCATCCTCTACACGCTGCTGCCGCTGTTCTGGCTGCTGATCAACGCGACGAAGGAGCAGGGCGACCTGTTCACGACCTTCGGACTCTGGTTCGGCAATGGGTTCCACCTGTGGGACAACATCGTGGAGACCTTCACCTACCGCGACGGGATCTTCCTGCGGTGGCTCGGCAACACCCTGCTCTACGTCGTCGTCGGCGCCGGCGGTGCGACGCTGCTCGCGACCCTCGCCGGATACGGCCTGGCGAAGTACAACTTCCGCGGCCGCAAGGCGGTCTTCGCGGTCGTCATCGGCGCAGTGGCCGTGCCCGGCACCGCCCTCGCCGTCCCCACCTTCCTCATGTTCAGCCAGATGGGTCTGACCAACACCCCGTGGTCGATCATCATCCCCTCGCTCATCAGCCCGTTCGGCCTCTACCTCATGTGGGTGTTCGCCAGCGACGCGGTGCCCACCGAGCTGCTCGAGGCGGCCCGCATGGACGGCGCCGGCGAGTTCCGCACCTTCTTCACGATCTCGGTGAAGCTGCTGACCCCCGGCATCGTCACGGTCGTGCTCTTCACGGTCGTCGCCACCTGGAACAACTACTTCCTGCCCCTGATCATGCTGAGCGACCCCGCCTGGTATCCGCTCACGGTCGGTCTGAACCAGTGGAACGCGCAGGCGACGGGCGCCGCCGCCGAGCCGATCTACAACCTCGTGATCACGGGCTCGCTCCTGTCGATCATCCCCATCGTCGTCGCCTTCCTCATGCTGCAGCGGTTCTGGCAGTCGGGGCTGAGCGCCGGAAGCGTCAAGCAGTGACGAGGGGCACTGTCTGACACCCGATCCCCCCTCACCACCGGCGCGTCCTGCTCCGGCATCCACAACAACGAAGTGAAGGAAAGTCCCATGTCACACATGCGCAAGGGTTCGGTGCTGCGTCGCGCCGCATCCGTCGTGGCCATGACCACCATCGCGGGCATCGCGCTGGCTGCCTGCGCCGGCGGCGGCAGTGCAGCCTCCGGCGGCGGAAGCGCCGACGACCTCGACAAGGCCCTCGAGGCCGGCGGCGAGATCACGTACTGGTCGTGGACGCCCTCCGCCGAGGACCAGGCGGCCGCGTTCATGAAGAAGTACCCGAACGTCAAGGTGAACGTCGTCAACGCCGGCACCAACAAGGACGAGTACACCAAGCTGCAGAACGCGATCAAGGCCGGCTCCGGTGCCCCCGACGTCGTGCAGATCGAGTACTACGCCATGCCGCAGTTCGCCCTCACCGACGGCCTGCTCGACCTCTCGTCGTACGGCTTCGGCGACCTCGAGAACGACTACACCGCCTCGACGTGGGGCTCGGTCGACTTCGACGGCAAGATCTACGGTCTGCCGCAGGACTCCGGCCCCATGGCCATGTTCTACAACAAGGCCGTCTTCGATCAGTACGGCCTGACCGTTCCCACCACCTGGGACGAGTACATCGAGACCGCGAAGAAGCTCACCGCGGCCGACCCGACCAAGAAGATCACGAACGACACCGGCGACGCCGGCTTCGCGACCTCCATGATCTGGCAGGCCGGCGGTCAGCCGTTCAAGGTCGATGGCACGAACGTGACCATCGACCTCAACGATGAGGGCTCGCAGCTGTGGGCGAACACCTGGAACCAGCTCGTCGACCAGAACCTTCTCTCGGACGCCTCCAGCTGGAGCGACGAGTGGTTCAAGGGCCTCGGTGACGGCTCGATCGCCACGCTGATCATCGGCGCCTGGATGCCCGGCAACCTCGAGTCCTCGGTGCCCAGCGCCGCGGGCAACTGGCGCGTCGCGCCCATGCCGACCTACGACGGCACCCCCGTGTCGGCCGAGAACGGCGGCGGCGGCCAGGCGGTCACCAAGCAGAGCAAGAACCCGGCGCTGGCCGCGGCCTTCCTCAAGTGGCTGAACAACGACCAGGAGAGCATCGACATCTTCGCGAAGTCGGGCGGATTCCCCTCCACCACGGCCGACCTGCAGTCGGACGCCTTCCTGAACGCCGAGAGCGACTACTTCGGCGGACAGCAGATCAACCAGGTGCTCGTGCAGGCCGCATCCGACGTCCGCAAGGGATGGCAGTACCTGCCCTTCCAGGTCTACGCGAACAGCATCTTCAGCGACACCGTCGGCCAGTCCTACGCCAACAAGAGCGACCTCAACGAGGGCCTCATGACCTGGCAGGACCAGCTCGTCAGCTACGGCAACGAGCAGGGCTTCAGCGTCAACAAGTAATCACCGACGAGGGGTGGGTCGCATCGCTTGCCGATCCGACCCACCCCTTGCCGCATCCCCGACCGGAAAGCGATCATGACCTCCGCCACCCGCATCGCCGTCGCGACGAACGCCGACGGCCCTGCTGTCCCCCGCCGCGTGTTCGGCACCTTCGTCGAGCACATGGGCCGCTGCGTGTACGACGGCATCCACGAGAGCGCGCACCCCACCGCCGACGCGAACGGCTTCCGTGCCGACGTGCTCGAGCTCGTGCGCGAGCTGGGCGCGACCGTCGTGCGCTACCCGGGTGGCAACTTCGTCTCGGGCTACCGCTGGGAGGACGGCGTCGGACCCCGCGAGGAGCGTCCCGTGCGCCTGGATGCGGCCTGGCACTCCACCGAGACCAACCAGGTCGGCCTGCACGAGTTCGCCGACTGGGCCGAGTCCGCCGGCCTCGAGCTCATGGAGGCGGTGAACCTCGGCACGCGCGGCGTCGCCGAGGCCGCCGACCTGCTCGAGTACACGAACCACCCCGGCGGCACCGCCCTCAGCGAGCGCCGCCGCCAGAACGGCCGCGACGAGCCCTTCGGCATCCGCCTGTGGTGCCTCGGCAACGAGATGGACGGGCCGTGGCAGATCGGCCACAAGACGGCCGACGAGTACGGCCGCCTCGCCGCCGAGAGCGCACGCCTCATGCGCTTCATCGACCCCGACATCGAACTGGTCGCCGCAGGCAGCTCCAACCACGAGATGCCGACCTTCGGCGAGTGGGAGCGCACCGTGCTGCGCCACACCGCGGAGCTCATCGACCACATCTCCGTGCACGCCTACTACGAAGAGACGCCGGGCGACCCGGCCAGCTTCCTCGCCTCGGGCGCCGCCCTCAGCCGCTACCTCGACGACGTCGCGACGATCATCGACGAGGTGCGCGCCGAGACCGGCTCGACCCGCGAGATCGGCATCAGCGTCGACGAATGGAACGTCTGGAACCAGACGCGCTGGAACGAGGTCGACAAGCCGCGCGTCTTCACCGGCGACTGGCCCGTCGCCCCGCGCCTCATCGAGGACGACTACACCGTCACCGACGCGGTCGTCGTGGGCTCCCTGCTCATCACCCTGCTGCGCCACGCGGATCGGGTCTCGATGGCCAACCTCGCCCAGCTCGTGAACGTCATCGCCCCCATCCGCACCGAGCCCGGCGGCCCCGCCTGGCGGCAGACGACCTTCTTCCCGTTCCAGCTGACGGCGGCCGCGGCGCACGGCACCGTGATCGTCCCGACCGTCGAGAGCGCGTCGATCGACACCGCCGAGCACGGCGCCGTCGCTGCCGTGGATGCGGTCGCCACCGTGAACGGCGACGAGATCGTCGTCTTCGCCGCCCACCGCGAGCTGGACGAGGCCACCGAGGTCGTCATCGATCTCGACCGCGAGATCGCCGCGGCCGACGCGCTCATGGTCACCGTGCCCGAAGGCGGCGACCGCCACACCGTCAACTCCGCCGACGCGCAGCCCGTCGCACCCGCATCCCTCACGGCGGTCGTCGAGGGCACCCGCGTGCGTCTCACCCTCCCCCCGCTGTCCTGGGCGCGCATCACCCTGCGCGCAGCCCGCTGATCGAAACGAAAGACACCGTGAGCACCTTCACCGTCGGCGAGACCGACTTCCTGCTGGACGGCGAGCCGCACCGCATCCTCTCCGGCGCGCTCCACTACTTCCGCATCCACCCCGACCACTGGGCCGACCGCATCCGCAAGGCGCGTCTGATGGGCCTGAACACGATCGAGACCTACGTCGCGTGGAACGCCCACGAGCCCGTGCGCGGGCAGTGGGACGCGACGGGCTGGAACGACCTCGGACGCTTCCTCGACCTCGTCGCCGCCGAGGGCATGCACGCGATCGTGCGCCCGGGCCCGTACATCTGCGCCGAGTGGCACAACGGCGGACTGCCCGTCTGGCTCACCCGTACGCCGGGCATCGGTCTGCGCCGCTCGGAGCCGCAGTACGTCGAGGCCGTGAGCGAGTACCTGCGGCGCGTGTACGAGATCGTCGTGCCGCGTCAGATCGACCGCGGCGGCAACGTCGTCCTCGTGCAGATCGAGAACGAGTACGGCGCCTACGGCTCCGACAAGGAGTACCTGCGCATCCTCACCGACCTCACCCGCGAGGCAGGCATCACGGTGCCGTTGACCACCGTCGACCAGCCCGAGCCGTGGATGCTGACCAACGGCAGCCTTCCGGAGCTTCACCTCACCGGCTCGTTCGGCTCGCGCGCCACCGAGCGCCTGGCGACGCTGCGCGAGCACCAGGCGACGGGCCCGCTCATGTGTTCCGAGTTCTGGGACGGCTGGTTCGACTGGTGGGGCGGGGTGCACCACACCACCAGCGCCGCCGCATCCGCCGCGGAGCTCGACGCGCTGCTGGCCGCGGGCGCATCCGTGAACATCTACATGCTGCACGGCGGCACCAACTTCGGCGCCACGAACGGCGCCAACGACAAGGGCCGCTACGCGCCGATCGTGACCTCGTACGACTACGACGCCCCGCTGGACGAGTCCGGCTACGCGACCGAGAAGTTCCACGCGTTCCGCGAGGTGCTCGCCAAGTACACCGATGTCCCGGCCGAGACGGTGCCCTCGCGGCCGGCGGCCCCCGAGCTGTCCGTCGCGCTCACCGCGACCGGCGACTGGCTCCCCGCATCCGCCGGGCCCACCAGCACCGAGCCCTGCACGTTCGAGGACCTCGGACAACTCGGACCGCTCGTCCGCTACGACGTCGAGCTTCCCGCGGCGGCCTTCGGAGACGACGACGCGGCGGTGCTCGCGTTCGCCGAGGTGCGCGACCTCGCCTGGGTGTCGGTCGACGGCGTCGCCGTCGGACGGCTCTCGCGGGCACTGCACGAGCGCACTCTGACGATTCCCCGCGGCGCACACCTCACCGTGCTCGTGGAGGACCAGGGCCGCGTCAACTACGACCACCGCCTCGGCGAGACCAAGGGACTCATCGCGCCGGTGACCCTCGGCGGCAGCGCATTGACCGGGTGGACGGGCACGCTCGTCGACGTGGAGCGCATCGCCGCGAGCATCGGCGCCGCCGCATCCGGATCCATCGCCGGGCGCACGGCACTGCGCGGCGCGTTCACTCTCGAGACCCCCGCCGACCTCTACGTGGACACCGCATCCTGGGGCAAGGGCTTCGCGTTCGTCAACGGCTTCTTCCTGGGTCGCTACTGGGTCAACGGCCCGCAACGCACGCTCTACGTGCCGGCGCCGGCGACCCGCGAGGGCGAGAACGAGATCGTTGTGCTCGAGCTCGAGCAGGTCGCGAAGGCCGTGGCGGCGTTCGTGGCCGAACCCGACCTCGGCCACCGTGAAGAGTGAGCGCCCGACTCGGGCAGGATGGATGACATGACCTGGCTTGTGACCGGCGGTGCCGGATACATCGGCGCGCACGTGGTGCGCGCGCTCACCGCGGCGGGCCTGACCCCCGTCGTGCTCGACGACCTCTCCAGCGGTCACGCCGCGTTCGTGCCCGAAGGCGTCCCCTTCGTCCGCGGCTCGATCCTGCAGCGCGACCTCGTGGAGCAGACCCTGCGTCAGTACGAGGTGACCGGCGTCATCCACGTCGCCGGATACAAGTACGCCGGCGTCTCCGTGAAGCGTCCGCTGCACACGTACGAGCAGAACGTCGAGGGCACGCGCGTCGTACTCGCCGCGATGGCGGCAGCGGGCGTCGACAAGCTCGTGTTCTCTTCCAGCGCCGCCGTCTACGGCACCCCCGACGTGCCGCTCGTCGTCGAGGACCTGCCGAAGCGCCCGGCGTCGCCGTACGGCGAGTCGAAGCTGATCGGCGAGTGGCTCATCCGCGACCAGGCCGTCGCGACGGCCGACGAGGACGCGCCCCTGCGGCACACCTCGCTGCGGTACTTCAACGTCGTCGGTTCCGGCGACCCCGAGGTCTACGACACCAGCCCGCACAACCTGTTCCCCATCGTGTTCGAGAAGCTGATCGCGGGCGAGACCCCGCAGATCAACGGCGACGACTACGACACGGAGGACGGCACGAACGTGCGCGACTACGTGCACGTCGCCGACATCGCCGCCGCCCATGCCGTCGCCGCCCGCCGCCTCGCCGCGGGCGAGCCGCTCGAGGCCGCGTACAACCTCGGGTCGCAGAACGGCCTGTCGGTGCGCCAGATCATGGACGCGATGGCCCGCGTGACCGGCATCGACTTCACCCCCGTCGTCGGCCCGCGCCGCGCCGGCGACCCCGACCGCATCGTCGCCACGGGCGAGCTCGCCGCACGCGACCTCGAGTGGGCGAACCGTTACTCGGTCGACGAGATGGTGCGTTCGGGCTGGGAGGCCCGCCGCCGGGCCTGACCTGCGTCCCTGAAGCGGGCGTTCGCCGCCGCATCCCTCCGGATCGCGGCCGCGGGCGCCCGCTTCCGGTTTCTGCGGGCCGGGGCCGGGCACCCGGTGTGCCCGAACTCCTGCACAACCCGCCCCGCACCCCCGCAACCACACGCCACCGGCCCGATCTGCAGGAGTTCGGGCACGCATGCGGCCCGCACCACCCGGTCGGCCGGCACATGCCCCGGCCGACCTGGGGCGCCCGAACTCCTGCGCAACCCGCCCCGCGCCCCCGCATCCACACGCCACCGGCCCGATCTGCAGGAGTTCGGGCACGCATGCGGTCCGCACCACCCGGCCGGCCGGCACAGGCCCCGGCCGACCTGGGGCGCCCGAACTCCTGCACAACGCGCCCCGCGCCCCCGCAACCACACGCCACCGGCCCGATCTGCAGGAGTTCGCGCACGGATGCGGCCCGCACGGGCACGCATGCGGCCCGCCCCCACCCCGAGTCCCGCGCGTCAGGCGGAGTCGCGCCAGACGACGGGGGCGTCGAGGAGGATGCCGGTGCGCACACTCTGATCGCCATCGAGCTGTGCGAGCACGGCTGCGGCGGCCGCGGCGCCCAGCCCCTCGGCGGGCTGGTGCACGGTGGACAGCTGCGGCGAGGTGCGGGTCGCCCAGGCGCTGTCGTCGAAGCCGACGACCCCCACGTCCTCGGGGACTCTCCGCCCGGCCCCGCGCAGGGCCTGCATGGCGCCGGCCGCGACGGCGTCGGATGCGGCGAACACGCCGTCGAGGTCGGGGGCGCGTTCGAGCAACCGCGTCATGCCGGCGGCACCGTCGGCGAAGGCGTACAGGTCGACGGGTTCCACCAGTGCGGGGTCGAACGCATCGCCCAGCGCCGCGCGGAACCCCGCGAGGCGGTCGCTGCCCGAGTCGCGGTCGAGGGCCGCGGCGATCATGCCGATCCGGCGGCGGCCCGTCTCGCGGAGTCGGGTGACGACGGCCTCAGCCGCTCCGCGGTTGTCGATGCCGACCCAGGCGCCGCTGATCCCGGGAGGGTGGCCGACGAAGGCGACGGGGAGCCGTAGCCGCTCGACCACATCGGAGATGGGGTCCTGATGCCGGGCCGACACGATCACGGCGCCGTCGACGAATCCGCCCGAGAGGTACCGGGCGACCCGGTCGGTGTCGCGCGCGGTGTCCACGACGACGCACACCATCTGGTAGTCCGCCTGCGACAGCGTCGTGTTCGCACCCAGCATGATGCCGCCGATGTTGGGGTCCTCGAGGAACAGCGAGTGCGGCTCGTGCACGATGAACCCGACCGCCTGCGTGCGCTGGCGTACCAGGTTGCGAGCGGCGGTGTTGGGCACGTAGCCGACCTCGCTGATGGCGCGGTGGATCGCCTCGCGCGCCTGCTCCGACACGTACCCGCCGTTGAGCACGCGGCTGACCGTACCCCGGGACACCCCGGCGGCGCGCGCCACGTCGTGCACCGTGGAGCGGCGGGGTCCGGATGGGGATGCGGCCATGGGCGCCAGCCTATCGGCGCGGCTCCGCTTGACGGATGCGGCGAACCGTGACAATCTGTGCACGTTCACAGATTCTCGTCCGAGATTCTTCGCACGCGAATGTGTGCACGTTCACAGCTACGCAAAGGAGCGCCACGGGATGCCCGACGCCGCCCATCTCGCCACCCTCGCCGCAGACGGCATCGTCTTCGGCAGCGACTACAACCCCGAACAGTGGGACCGGTCGGTGTGGGAAGAGGACGTCCGCCTGATGAACGAGGCCGGCGTCAGCCTCGTGGCCATCAACGTCTTCGGCTGGTCGGACATCAACCCCGCTCCGGGCGAGTGGGACTTCACCGCCCTCGACGACATCATCGAGCTGCTGCACTCCCACGGCATCCGCGTGAACCTCGGCACCGGCACCGCGTCGCCGCCGCCGTGGCTGAGCCGCATCCATTCCGAGATCCTGCCGGTCTCCGAGGACGGCGTGCGCGCGTGGCCGGGCGGGCGTCAGGCCTACTGTCCCAGCTCCCCCGTCTTCCGTTCCTACGCCGCCGAGGTCGTCACCCGGGTCGCCGAGCGCTACGGGAGCCACCCGGCGGTCGCCCTGTGGCACGTGTCGAACGAGCTCGGCTGCCACAACGCGCTGTGCTACTGCGACGCGAGCGCCGAGGCCTTCCGCGGCTGGCTGCAGCGCCGCTACCAGACGATCGAGGCGCTCAACGACGCCTGGGGCACCGCGTTCTGGAGCCAGCGCTACGGCACCTGGGACGACGTGTTGCCCCCGCGCCGCGCCCTGTCGCTGCGCAACCCCGGCCAGATGCTCGACTTCCACCGTTTCAGCTCGGACGAGCAGCTCGGCCTGTATCGCGCTGAGGCGGCGATCATCCGCGCAGCGAGCGCCGTCCCGGTGACGACGAACTTCATGGTGACGGCCCACATCCGCAACCTCGACTACTGGTCGTGGGCGGGCGAGATGGACGTCATCGCCAACGACCACTACCTCGACAACCGCCTCCCGCTCCCCCGCGCCGAGCTGTCGTTCGCAGCAGATCTGACCCGGGGGCTCGCCCAGGGTGCCCCGTGGCTGCTCATGGAGACCTCGACCGGGGCGGTCAACTGGCAGCCGTACAACCTCGCGAAGAGCGACGGCGAACTCCTGCGCAACGTGGTCACGCACGTCGCACGCGGCGCCGACGGCATCTGCTTCTTCCAGTGGCGCGCCTCGGCCCAGGGCGCGGAGAAGTACCACTCCGCGCTCGTCCCGCACGCCGGCACCGGCACGAAGGCCTGGCAGCGCGTGCTCGAGCTCGGCCGCACCCTGCGCGCGCTCGCCCCCGTGGTGGGAACGCGCGTCCACGCGCAGGCCGCCCTCCTCTTCAGCTGGGAGAGCTGGTGGGCCGCGGAGGGCGAGGGGCGCCCGAGCGAGGCGCTCGCCTACCTCGAGCAGGTGCACGCCGCGCACGCCGCGCTCACCGCGGCGGGCCTCACGGTCGACGTCGTGCGTCCGGGCTCCGCCCTCGACGACTATGGCCTCGTCGTCGTCCCGGCCCTGCACCTCGTGCGGGATGCGGATGCCTCCGTCATCGCCGACCGTGCCGCATCCGGCGCCGCGGTGCTCGTCACGTTCTTCAGCGGCACCGTCGACGAGCGAGACGCGGTGCGCCTGGGCGGCTACCCCGGCGCGTTCCGCGACCTGCTCGGCGTCGGCGCGGAGGAGTTCGCCCCGCTCGAACCCGGGCACACGGTCCGCCTCGGATCCGGCGCCGTCGGGAGCGTCTGGACCGAACGGATGCGGGTGATCGACGCGGAGGTCGTCGACACGTTCGTCGACGGTCCCGCGGGCGGCATGCCCGCCCTCACCCGTCGCACCGTCGGCGCGGGCTCCGCCTGGTATCTCGCCACCCAGCCGGACGCGTCCTCCTACGCCGCGCTCGTCTCGCGGATGGCGGCCGAGGCCGGGCTCGAGGCCGACGCCTCACGCATCCCCGGCGTCGAGGTCGTCCGCCGGCGGGGCGAGCAGGGCTCGTATCTGTTCGTCATCAACCACTCAGAGAACGAGGTCGCCGTCGACGCCCGCGGCCGTGACCTGCTCACCGACCAGCCGGTCGACGGCACCGCGGTCGTGTCCGCCGGCGCCGTCCGGATCATCGAGGAGTCCCTGTGACCATCACCGAAGCGCCCGCGCGGCGCCGGACGCGGGTGCCGCACAAAGCGGCGATCGCGTTCCTGCTGGTGCCGTTCGGCATCCTGTTCACCCTGTTCTACGTCGCGCCGATCCTCTTCGCGATCGTGCAGTCGACACTCGTCGTGCGCCGCGAGGGCACCTTCGGGAAGGCCGAACAGGTCTTCGGCGGATTCGCGCAGTACGTGCTCGTCTTCCAGAACGAGGCGTTCTGGAGCTCGGTCGGGCGGATGCTGCTGTTCGGCGTCGTGCAGGTGCCCGTCATGCTCGGCCTCGCGCTGCTGTTCGCACTGCTGCTGGACTCGCCCCTGGTCAAGGGCAAGCGCTTCTTCCGCCTCGCGTTCTTCGTGCCGTACGCCGTTCCCGGCGTGATCGCCGCGATCATGTGGGGCTCGCTGTTCTCGCCGAATCTGTCGCCGTTCACCGCACTGACGAAGAACGTCGACTTCCTCGGTGCCGATCTCGTGCTGTGGTCGATCGCGAACGTCGTGACCTGGGTCTACGTGGGCTACAACATGCTGATCATCTACTCGTCGCTGCTGTCCATCCCGACCGAGATCTACGAAGCGGCGCGCCTCGACGGGGCAGGTCAGTTCCGCATCGCCTGGTCGATCAAGATCCCGCTCGTCCGGCCCGCGATCGTGATGACCGCGATCTTCTCGATCATCGGCACGCTGCAGCTGCTGGCGGAGCCGCAGGTGTTCCGCTCCTTCAGCTCGGCGGTCACCAGCACCTACACCCCCAACATGACGGTCTACGCGACCGCATCCATTCCCAACCCGAACCTCGCGGCCGCGTTCTCGGTCGTGCTGGCCGTGACCACGTTCGTGCTCTCGTTCGGATTCATGAAGTACATGCAGCGGAAGGGCAACGCATGAGCGCCACCGTCGCCACCGGCCGGACCACCGGCGCCACCCGTGGCGTGCGCGAGCCCCTGGTCTCGCGCGGCTCGGCGATGCTCATCATGGCCGTGTTCACGGTCTACTTCCTGCTGCCGCTGTGGTGGCTGCTGGTCGCCTCCAGCAAGGACACCGGCGACATCCTCACGACCAACCCGCTGTGGTTCGCCGACTTCCGGCTGTTCGCGAACATCGGCGATCTGTTCGCGTACCGCGACGGCATCTACCTGCGCTGGCTCGGCAATTCGCTGCTGTACGCCGGCCTCGGCGGTGCGATCGCGACGCTGCTGGCGGCGATGGCGGGGTACGCCCTCGCGAAGTACCGCTTCCCAGGGCGCGAGTTCCTCTTCAACGTCGTGCTCGGGGGCGTACTCGTGCCCGCGACGGCGCTCGCTCTGCCGCTGTTCCTGATCTTCAGCCAGGTGCAGCTGACGAACACGTTCTGGGCGGTGTTCCTCCCGTCGCTCGTGAGTCCGTTCGGGGTCTACCTCGCGCGTATCTTCGCCGCATCCTCCGTGCCGGACGAGCTCCTGGAAGCCGCGCGTCTGGACGGCTCGGGCGAGATCCGCACCTTCTTCACCGTCAGCATGCGACTGATGACGCCGGCGCTCGTCACGATGTTCCTCTTCCAGTTCGTGGCCATCTGGAACAACTTCTTCCTGCCGCTGATCATGCTGCGCAGCGAAGAGCTCTTCCCGGTCGTCTACGGCCTGTTCGGCTGGAACAACCAGCTGAACCAGCTGCCCGAGTTGCGCGGGCTCGTCCTCATCGGCGCCCTGCTGTCGGTGATCCCGCTGATCGTCACGTTCCTGCTGCTGCAGCGCTTCTGGCGCGGCGGGCTCGGCGCGGGCGCCATCAAGTGATCTGAGACTCCGGGCGGAAGGAACCGCCCGGCCCTCGTCCGTCGGAAAGGCCCGAAGGACGCACCACCAAGAAAGGGATGGAAATGCAGCACCCCAGAAAGAAGGCCGTCGCAGCTCTCGCGCTGTCGGCATTCCTGCTCGCCGGCTGCGCCGCGGGCGGTGACCAGGGCAGCGACGCCGCTGCCGGCGACTGCGCACCGGCTGACGGTCCGGTCACGCTCGAGTTCACCTCGTGGATCCCCGGCATCGAGGATGTCGTGAAGATCTGGAACGACGAGAACCCCGACATCCAGGTCAAGGTGCAGACCGGCCCCAACGGCAACAGCGGCACCTACCAGAACTTCTTCAACCAGATCGCCGCCGGCAACGCACCCGACCTCGGCCAGATCGAGTACGACGCACTCCCCAACTTCCTCGTGCAGGACGGCGTCGAGAACATCGCGAACTGCGGCGACGTCAGCTCCGCCAAGGACCAGTTCGTCGGTTGGGCGTGGAGCCAGGTGGCGCTGGACGGCGGGGTCTACGGCATCCCGCAGGACATCGGCCCCATGGGCCTGTTCTACCGTTCCGACCTGTTCGCGGCGAACAACATCCCCGTGCCGACGACCTGGGACGAGTACAAGGATGCGGCGAAGAAGATCCGCGCTCTCGGCGGCTACATCACGAACTTCTCGCAGTCCGACATCAACCAGTTCGCGGGCTTCGTCTGGCAGGCCGGCGGGCAGTGGTTCGACAACGGCTCCGACGGCTGGAAGGTCTCGCTGACGGACGACGCCTCGACCAAGGTCGCCGACTACTGGCAGGACCTCATCAAGGAGGACCTCGTCAGCACCTACCCCGCGTGGACCGACGAGTGGAACAACGCGTACAACTCGAGCCAGGTCTGGACCTGGAACTCTGCGGTCTGGGGCGCCAACTCGATCTCCAGCGGCGCACCGGACACGTCCGGCAAGTGGTCCGTCGCACAGATGCCGCAGTGGAAGTCCGGCGACGCCGTCTCGGGCAACTGGGGCGGATCCTCGATCGCCGTGCTCAAGGGCAGCAAGCACCCCTACGAGGCGTCGAAGTTCGCGCTGTGGCTGAACACGTCCGATGAGGCGCTGACGGCGCTGAACAAGGCCGCCAACATCTACCCCGCGACCACCGAGGGCCTGAAGCTCCCGTCGCTGGCCGAGGGCGTCGACTTCTACGGCGGCCAGAAGATCTACGACGTGTTCGCCCAGGCGGCCACCGAGGTCACCCCCGACTTCGTGTGGGGCCCGACGATGACGCAGACCTACGCCGACGTCTCCGACGGCTTCAAGGCCGCCGTGTCCGGTTCGGGAACGCTCGCCGACGCACTGAAGAAGGGTCAGGACGCGACCATCAAGACGCTCGAGTCGCAGTCGATCCCGGTCCAGAAGTAACTCAGACCGTGATGCCCCGGGACGTCACCGCGTCCCGGGGCATCACGCGTCTTCGGAACGTGTCAGGCGCTGTCACGGACGACGAGGGTCGCGCCGATCGCCTGCGCGGATGCGGGCTCGTCCGTCTCGATCATGCGCACGAGCACCTCGACGGCGCGGGCGCCCAGCGCGTCGAAGTCCTGCCGCACGGTGGTCAACGGCGGGCGGTACTCGGCGGCGTCCACGATGTCGTCGAAGCCGACGACGGCGACGTCCTCGGGCACGCGTCGACCGGCGTCGGCCAGGGCACGCAGCAGCCCGAGGGCCATCTGGTCGTTCGCGACGAAGACGGCGGATGCGGCCGCGAAGGCGGCTCCGCGCTCGTACCCGGATCGGGAGGTCCAGTCGCCGCGCTCCGGCTCGGGCGCGTCGATTCCCGCCGCCGCGAGCTCCTCACGCCACCCGCGCTCACGCTCCGACGCCGCGAACGAGGTCACCGGCCCCGCGAGGTGATGCACCGTGCGGTGGCCGGCCTCCAGCAGATGCCGGGTCGCGAGCCGCGCACCGCCCGCGTGGTCGGTCTGCACGATCGTGAAGCGGTCGTCGGGCGGCGAGTCGACCACGACGAGGCGGAGCCCCGCGGGCGGCTCGGCGCCGCGGGCGAGTCGCGTCGCCTCGTTCAGGACGACGGCGCCGTCCACACCCTGATCGCGCAGCTGCGAGAAGGCCTCGGCGATGTCGCGGGTGCCGGCGACCGTGACGATCGCGAGCGCATAGTCGCGTTCGGCGGCGGCCTCCGCGATCGCCTGCAGCATCCGCGAGTTGCCGACGGAGGCGAGCGTGGAGACGACGAGGCCGATCGTGCGGGTCTGTCCCGTGCGGAGGGCGCGTGCCGCGCGATGCATCCGATAGCCCAGCACGCTCATGGCCGCCTCGACCCTGGCGCGGGTGGCCGGGTCGACGCGCGGGCTCTGATTCACCACGCGGGACACGGTCTGAGCGGACACCCCCGCGTGCGCGGCGACATCCGCCATCGATACCCGAACCATCGCACCCCCGTCGTCATGTTGACGATATCACGCCTGAAATGTAGCGTGTTATCGTGAACACACCTCAGCAGGATGTCGCACTCCTCGGTGCGGGCGTCGTGAAGCGCCCCACACGCCTCGCCGACGGCCGCGAACTCATTTACTACGACGACCCCGACACGACCCTTCCGCCCGAGCGCAGCATCGACGCGCGCGAGCTGGCGCCGCGTCCGGAGACCGCGACGATGCGCCTCGATGTGCTGACCGGCGACTGGATCTCTATCGCAGCCAACCGTCAGAACCGTGCGTTCCTGCCCCCGGCCGAGCTCGATCCGCTGGCGCCGCAGACGCCCACGAACCCCTCGGAGATCCCGTCGCGCTACGACGTGGCGGTCTTCGAGAACAAGTCGCCCTCGTTCGGTCCCGCCCTCGCCGTGGCGACCGATGACGTCCCGGCGGCCGTCGACCCGCCGCAGGGCCTCGCCGACCTGGCCGAGTACGGGCTCGGCCGCACCCGCACGTCCGTGGGGCGCACGGAGGTCGTGTGCTTCAGCCCCGAGCACGCGGGCTCCTTCGGCACCCAGAGTGTCACCCGCGCGCGCACCGTGATCGAGGCATGGGCAGATCGCACGGCGGCGCTGTCGGCGCTCCCCGGCATCCAGCAGGTCTTCCCCTTCGAGAACCGCGGTCAGGAGATCGGCGTGACTCTCCCGCATCCGCACGGCCAGATCTACGCCTACCCGTACGTGACCCCGCGCACGCAGCGGCTGCTGGCCGCCCTCGAGCGCACCGGCGACGACCTCTTCGACCGCATCCTCGAGATGGAGTCGAAGAGCGAACGCATGATCCTTGTCGGCGAGCACTGGAGCGCGTTCGTGCCGTTCGCCGCGCGGTGGCCACTGGAAGTGCACCTCGTGCCCCACCGCCATGTCGCCGACTTCGCCGAGACGAACGACGCCGAGCGCGACGAGCTGGCACCGCTGTACCTGCGGCTGCTTCGGGGGGTCGATGCGCTCTATGACACGCCGACGCCTTACATCGCGGCCTGGCACCAGGCCCCCGTGCACACCGGCCGCGCGGGCGCTCGCCTGCACCTCGAACTGACCTCGCCGCGCCGCGCGGCCGACAAGCTGAAGTACCTCGCCGGGAGCGAGGCGGCCATGGGCGCCTGGATCGGCGACGTCCCGCCCGAGACCGCCGCCGCCCGCCTGCGCGAGGCCGTAGAAGGAGTATCGCTGTGACCCCGATGGATGCGGCCGCCGCCGCCCGCGACCTGTTCGTCGAACTGACCGGCCACGAGCCCATCGGCCACTGGTCGGCGCCGGGCCGGGTGAACCTGATCGGCGAGCACACCGACTACAACGACGGCTTCGTGCTGCCGTTCGCGATCGAGCACCGCACGCACGTCCAGCTGGGTCTGCGCGAGGACGGCCGCATCCGCGTCGTCTCGACGTTCGACCCGGTGCCCGTGGAGGTCGCGCTCGACCAGCTCGACGCGCTCTTCCCCGAGGGGCGCGACGACGTTCCCGAGTGGTCGACGTACCCGCTCGGCGTCGCGTGGGCACTGCTGGCGGCGTCGGGCCGGGATGCCGCGAGCGTCACGGGCGTCGACATCGCGATCGCCTCCGACGTTCCGGTCGGGGCGGGATTGTCGTCCTCCGCAGCGATCGAGGGCGCGACCGCATCCGCTCTCAACGACGTGTGGGAGCTGGGACTGGACCGCGTCGCCCTCGCCAAGGTCGGCCGCGTCGCCGAGAACGAGGCCGTCGGTGCCCCCACCGGGATCATGGACCAGATGGCCTCGATGCTCGGCGAGCAGGATGCGGCGATCTTCCTCGACTGCCGCACCCTCGACACCACGGTCGTCGACCTCGGTTTCGCGGCCGCGGGCCTCGAGCTGCTGGTCATGGACACGAACGTGAAGCACTCGCACTCGACCGGCGGATACCGTGAGCGCCGCGCGTCGTGCGAGCTGGGGGCTTCGATCATGGGTGTCCCGGCGCTTCGCGACGTGCGCGTCGAGGACCTCGAAGAGGCACGAACGAAGACCGACGATGTCACGTTCCGTCGGATGCGGCACGTCGTGACCGAGGATCAGCGCGTGCTCGACACCGTGCGGACGCTCCGCGAACAGGGTCCACGTGCCATCGGGGAGCTGCTTCTCGCCTCGCATGCCTCCATGCGCGACGACTTCGAGATCTCGGTGCCCGAGCTCGACACCGCAGTCGAGGCGGCCATGGCCGCGGGAGCGATCGGCGCACGCATGACTGGCGGCGGCTTCGGCGGCGCCGCCATCGCGCTCGTCGATGCAGACCGGATCGACACGGTGTCGGATGCGGTGCGCCGCGCCTTCGCCGACGCCGGGTTCGCCGCGCCGACGATCTTCACCGTGATCCCGTCGGCCGGCGCGCACCGAGACGCCTGACCGGACCCCGACGACTTACCGCCCGCGCGAAGGAGCATCGATGCACCGCGACGACGACACGACGGCCCACCTGCGCGCCGCGGGCGTGAGCCTGCTGATCGAGCTCACCGACCCGGTTCCCCGCATCCTGCACTGGGGAGCGGATCTCGGCGATGCCACCGATGTCGACGAGGGCATGCGTCTCACGGGGGCTCCCGCCGTGCTGAACAACGCACCGGATGCGGCCCGCACGTTCACGATCTGGCCGACCGAGCGCGACGACTGGTCGGGGAGCCCCGCGCAGGCGGGTCATGCGGCCGGCAGGGCCACGACGCCTCGCCCGCGCCTCGTCGATGCGCACGTCTCGCACGACGATGCGGGGGGCGGCCTGGTTCGCATCCTGATGCGCGACGAGGTGACGGGCCTGGACAGCGAGGCGACATACGCCCTCGACCGCTTCGGCGTGCTGAGCGTCGCGCTCTCCCTCGCCCGTCCGGCCGAGGGCGGCGCGGACGCACCCTACGACGTGGAGGCGCTACGCACCCTCATGCCGGTGCCCGCCCGCGCGAGCGAGGTGCTCGACTTCTCCGGCAAATGGGTACGCGAACGCTCGCCCCAGCGCGGGGCCCTGCGCGACGGCAGCCACGTGCGGCGCGCCCGGCGCGGCAAGCCCGGGCACGACTCACCGTTCCTGCTCGCGCTGGGAACGCCGGGCTTCGGTTTCGGGCACGGTGAACTCTGGAGCGCGCACCTCGCCTTCTCGGGCGACGCCGAGTACCTCGTGGAGAGGCTGCCCGAGAGCGCGGGGGCGCTGCGTTCGGTCATCGGCGTCGGCGAACTGCTCCGAGCCGGCGAGATCCGCCTCGCCCCCGGCGAGCGCTACGACGCGCCGCTCGCGATCTTCACCTGGTCGGATGCGGGTCTCGACGGCATCTCCGACCGCCTGCACCGGCGTCTGCGCGCGCGGGCGACGCATCCCTCCTCGCCGCGCCCACTCACCCTCAACACCTGGGAAGCGGTCTACTTCGACCACGACCTGACGCGCCTGTCGGCGCTCGTCGAGCGCGCCTCGGCAGTCGGCGTCGAGCGCCTCGTGCTGGACGACGGCTGGTTCCGCCACCGCCGATCCGACCGCGCCGGCCTCGGCGACTGGTACGTCGACGAGGGGGTCTGGCCCGAGGGGCTCGCCCCCCTGGTGACGCAGGTGCGCGCCGCGGGCATGCAGTTCGGCCTCTGGTTCGAACCGGAGATGATCAGTCCCGACTCCGACCTGGCTCGCGAGCATCCGGAGTGGATCCTCGCGCCTGCCGAAGGGCTCGGCGGAACGTCACGGCACCAGCAGGTGCTCGACATCGCCCGCCCCGAGGCATGGGCATACCTCTTGGAGCGCATCAGCGCGCTGGTCACGGCGTACGACATCGACTACCTCAAGTGGGATCACAACCGTGATCTCCTCGAGGCCGTCGGCCACCGCGACGACGGGGACCGGCCCGCTGTCCACCGGCAGACCCTCGCGCTGTACCGGCTGCTCGACGAGCTGCGGCGCCGGCATCCCGCGCTCGAGATCGAGACGTGCTCCGCGGGCGGCGGCCGGGTGGATCTCGGCATCCTGGAGCGCACCGACCGCGTGTGGGCCTCCGACTGCAACGATCCCGTCGAGCGCTCGCAGATCGAACGTTGGACCCGGCTGATCGTGCCGCCCGAGCTGATCGGCTCCCACCTGGGCGATGCCGAGGCGCACACGACCTCCCGCGTCACCGACTTGTCGTTCCGCTTCGTCACGGCCCTCACCGCGCATGCCGGGATCGAGGCGGACCTGACGCGCCAGAACGACGCGCAGCTGGCGGCGACCCGCACCTGGGCCGACCTCTACCGGGAACTGCGCCCTCTGGTGCACACCGGCCGCGTCGTCAATGCGGACCTCGTCGACGACGCGACGCAGCTCACGGGCATCATCGCGCAGGACGGGTCGCGCGCGCTCTTCACCTGGGCACGGCTGGCGAGCTCCGCCGACGGCCAGGTCGGCCGCATCCCGTTCCCCGGACTCGATGCGAAGGCGCGTTACGGCGTCCGCATCCGCACCGAGGTGGGCCGTGCGAAGCGGCGCGACGTCGCTCCCCCGGAGTGGATCAGCCGTGCCCTGGAGGAAGAGGTCGTGCTGCCCGGGGCCGTCCTGGCGACAGCAGGGGTTCCGCTTCCGACACTCGATCCGCAGCAGGCGATGCTCTTCGACGTGAGACTCCTGGGCTGACCGAGGCCACGGAGGGGATGCGGTGAGCGGAGCGCGCCTCGAGGGATGCACGCGCTCCGCTCACCGGATCCCCTCCGCTCACCACATTCGGAGCCTCAGGCGTTGCCGGCCGCGATCAGCTCGTCGACCTGCTGCTCGCTCACCGGCGCGTTCGGGAAGGCGGCGAGGCGGCCGATCGGGAACGACGCCATCATCTTGATCATCCCCGCGTCGTCACCGAACATCGCGGTGATCGCCGGGCCGATGACAGGAGCGGTTGCCGGATTGTCCAGCAGCTCGCCGATCGACGACTCGCGCGACAGCGGCGGACGCACCTCGTCGCCGGCCAGCTCGAGCGCGACGGACGAGCGGATGTCGCGGCTGGATGCCGCGACCTCGAAGACGTACTCGCCCGGCTCCACGACCCAGCCGTCGACGCGGATGTCCCAGTAGGCGAGGTCGCTGCGGCGGACGATCAGCTCGGCCGTGCGGGTCTCGCCCGCATCCAGCGCGACCGACAGGAACGACTTCAGCTCACGGGGCGCCCGCTGCACGGCGGATGCGGGCAGCGAGGAGTACACCTGCACGATCTCGCGCCCGGCGACGTCCCCGGTGTTGGTGACGTCGACCCGTACGCGCACGTCGCCCGCCTCGGTGACCTCGGCGGCGGCATCCCCGTAGGAGAAGCTCGTGTAGGAGAGTCCGTGTCCGAAGGGGAAGGCGACGTCCTTCGCGGCCGCATCGAAGCCGCGATAGCCGACGAGGAGGCCCTCGCCGTAGCGCACGTGGCCGAACTCCCCCGGGAAGCTGCCGTAAGAGGGGGTGTCCTCCAGCCGCAGCGGAATCGTCTCGGTGAGCTTGGCCGACGGGTTGACGTCGCCGAAGAGCACGTCGGCCGTGGCCGAGCCGCCGGCCTGGCCAAGCAGCCACCCCTCGAGGATCGCCGGCACCCGCTCGGCGAAGGGCAGCGCGACGACGCCGCCGTTGGAGAGCACGACGACCACGTTCGGGTTGGCCTTCACGACGTCGTCGACGAGCGTCAGCTGCACGGCGGGCAGATCGATGTGCGTCCGGTCGAAGCCCTCGGACTCCTCCGCGGCGGGAAGGCCCAGGAACAGCACGACGCGTTCGGCGGATGCGGCGGCGGCCACCGCTTCGGCGCGCAGCGCCTCCGCATCCCCGCTGCCGTCGAAGGTGAAGCCCGCAGCGTACGCGACCTCGCTGTCGGCCGCCTCGCGGATCGTGTCGAGGGCCGCATCCACCCGTGTCGGGTTGATCAGGGAGGACCCCGCGCCCTGGAAGCGCGGCTCGGCGGCGAACGCGCCGATGACGGCGATGCGCTGCGCGCGGCCGAGCGGGAGGATGCCGCCGTCGTTCTTCAGCAGCACGATCGAGCGGCCCGCGGCCTCGCGGGCGAGCGCGTGGTGAGCCTCGACGTCCAGCGTCCCGGATGCGGCGGGTCGCGCTCCCGCCTTGCGCACGAGCTCGAGCACGCGGCCGGCGGAGAGATCCACGGCGGCCTCATCCAGCGAACCGTCCCTCACGGCGGCGACGAGCTGCGCGTCGGTGCGGCCGCCGCTCGAGGGCATCTCGAGGTCGAGCCCCGCCACCACCCCGGCGACGCGGTCGTTGACCGCGCCCCAGTCGGAGACGACGAGCCCCTCGAAGCCCCACTCGCCGCGGAGCACGGAGGTGAGCAACCAGGGATCCTCGGAGGCGTAGACGCCGTTGATACGGTTGTACGAGCACATGACCGTCCACGGCTGCGCATCCTCCACGACGCGCTGGAAGCCGCGCAGGTAGATCTCTCGCAGCGGCCGAGGGTCGACGTCGCTCGAGACGCGGAGCCGGTCGGTCTCCTGGTTGTTGGCGGCGAAGTGCTTGAGCGAGGCTCCGACTCCACGCGACTGGATGCCGCGCACGAGGCCGGCTCCCATCACGCCCGACACGATCGGGTCCTCGGAGAAGTACTCGAAGTTGCGACCGCACAGCGGGGAACGCTTGATGTTGACGCCGGGGCCGAGGATCACAGCGACGTCCTCGAGCGCGGACTCCGCACCCAGGGCGACGCCCACCCGCTCCGCGAGCTCCGGGTCGAACGACGAGCCCAAGCCCACGGCAGGCGGGAAGCACGTCGCGGGAACGCTCTGCGCGAGACCGAGGTGGTCGCTCGCCGCCGACTGCTTGCGCAGTCCGTGGGGGCCGTCGGTCATCATGATCGAGGGCACCCCGACCCGGTCGATCGGCTTGGTGGTCCAGAAATCGCGGCCGCTGGTGAGCGAAGCCTTCTCCTCGAGCGTTAGCTCGGCGGGGGACACATCCGTCATGGTGCTCCTTCGTGATCACGACGCTGCTCCGCGCCGACTCGAAAAGCTTATGTCGCTCGGTTTTCGTCGCACAAGCGGTTTCGGGCATATCCTCGGGGACATGACGCAACGGGGGTCCTACGCGAAGGGCGTCGCGCGGCGGGAACAGATCCTCGAGGCGGCGCTGGCGGTGATCGCCCGCGAGGGCTACCGCGCCGCATCCGTGCGCGAGATCGCGGACGCCGTCGGACTCAGCCAGGCGGGCCTGCTGCACTACTTCGACAGCAAGGAGCATCTGTTCGTCGAGATCCTCCGCAAGCGCGACGAGCTCGACCTGCGCACCTACCACCCCGAGGGCGGCGGCGACCTGCCCGCGGCGTACGAGCGGATGATCGCGCACAACGCACAGGTGCCGGGGCTTGTGCACCTTTTCGCGCGGATGTCGGTGGAGGCGGGCGATCCCGCGCATCCGGCGCACGCGTACTTCGCCGACCGCACCGCCGGATTCCTCGACGGTCTCCGCGACTGGTTCCAGCACGCGGCCGATGCCGGGCGGATGGCACCCGAGGTGTCGCCCGCCACCGCCAGCAGGCTCGTGCAGGCGGCGTGGGACGGCGCGCAGCTCCAGTGGCTGCTGGACCCCTCGGTCGACATGGCCGCGATCGTCCGCGCCGCGTTCCAGAGCGCTCTCACCGGACGCGAGGCGCAGCTGCGATGACCGACCCGCTCGTCACCATCTCGACCGGCACCCTCCGAGGCCTCCGCCGCCCGGGCTCCCTCGCGTTCCTCGGCATCCCGTTCGCGGCCGCTCCGATCGGCGAGAACCGCTTCGCCGCCCCTCAGCCGGTGACACCCTGGGACGGCGTGCGCGACGCGACCGCCTACGGCCCGACCCCGCAGCGCGGCGACACGGGGATCACACTCATCCCCGAGCCGTCGGTGCCGGGCGACGCGACGCTCAACGTGAACGTCTTCACACCGCCGGAGACGGATGCGGCGACCGCCTCCCCCGTGCTCGTGTGGATCCACGGCGGCGGCTACATCTCCGGCTCTCCTGCGAGCCCCTGGTACGACGGCGACACGTTCGCCCGCGCGGGCATCGTCGTGGTGACCCTCTCGTACCGGCTCGGCTTCGACGGCTTCGGGGCGATCGAGGGCGCCGCGAGCAACCGCGGCGTGCGGGACTGGATCGCTGCCCTCGAGTGGGTGCAGCAGAACATCGCCGCGTTCGGCGGCGACCCCTCGCGCGTGACGATCGGCGGCCAGTCCGCCGGCGGCGGAGCGGTGCTCACGCTGCTGGGCATGCCGTCGGCGCAACACCTCTTCTCGGCGGCCTGGTCGATCTCCGGCGCGCTCGGGGATGTTCCGCTCGACGAGGCCCGCGCCCGCGGAGCGCGGCTGGCGGCCGCGGCGGGCGTCAGCGCGGACCGCGACGGCTTCGCCTCGGTGCCCGAAGAGAGACTGCACGCCCTGCAGAGCACGATCGAGCTCGCCCCGCACCGCGGACGGCTCGCACCGCTGCGGGAGATGATCGCCGAGCGCGCGTGGGGCCCCGCCGTCGACGGCGAGCTGCTCCACACCGACACCCCGACCTCGATCGCCTCGGGCGTCGGCGCCGACAAGCCGCTGCTGATCGGCTCCACGGCCGACGAGTTCACGATGGTGACCGACTCCTTCGCCCACAAGCTGCGCCTCGTCCCCGCCTGGCTGGCGTTGGCCGCCCTGGGACTCGACCGGCGGCGGCGGCGCGCCTACCTGCGCGACAACCCCGGCCCCCGCGCGAAGGGCACCGCGGCCGTGCTCGGGCGCTATGTGACCGACCGCGTCTTCGGAGCGCTCGTGCCACGCGTGGCGGATGCCCGCCGGTCGGCCGCTCAGACGTGGGCGTACCGGTTCACCTGGCCCTCACCCACGATCGGCTGGGCCTGCCACTGCCTCGACGTGCCGTTCTGGTTCGGACGGCTCGAGGCCGACGGCGTCGCCCGGATCGCGGGGACGAACCCGCCCGCATCCCTCGCCGAACGGATGCACGCGACGGCGGTGGCCTTCATCCGCGACCACAGCACGGCGTGGACGCCGTGGAGCGAGGCGCCCGGCACCACGCAGGTCTTCGACCTCGACTCTCCGGTCGTCGAAGACGGTTACGCCGGCACGGCCGCCCTGCTCTGACGTCGCGCTCTTTTCCCGCGAGACTGCATTTCGTGCACGAGATCACGGGTAAAGACAGTGATCTCGTGCTGAAGATGCAGTCTCGCGGGTCCCGAGCGCGAGGTCAGGCCTCGCGGGGCAGCGGCGGGATAAGGACGGCGCGCGGCATCCGGGCGCGCATGACGGCGACCGCATCCGCGTTGTCGTCGACGAGCACGGCATGCCGACCGAGGGGAGCGGCGACCGCACCGGTCGTGCCGCTGCCGGCGAAGAGGTCCAGCACCGCGTCGCCGGGACGACTGGATGCCTGCACGATACGGCGCAGCACCCCCTCGGGCTTCTGCGTCGGATACCCCGTCTTCTCGCTGCCGGAGGTCGGCACGATCGTGTGCCACCACACATCCGTGGGCAGCTTGCCGCGCGCGGCCTTCTCGGCGGTGACGAGCCCCGGGGCCATGTAGGGCTCGCGATCCACCGCATCCGCGTCGAAGAAGTACCGCGCCGGATCCTTCACGTACACGAGGATCGTCTCGTGCTTCGTCGGCCATCGGCGCCGGCTCTTGGCGCCGTAGTCGTAGGCCCACACGATCTCGTTCAGGAATCGGTCGCGACCGAAGAGCGCGTCGAGCATGACCTTCGCGTAGTGAACCTCGCGGTAGTCGAGATGCAGGTACAGCGTGCCGTCGTCCGCCAGCAGGCGCCAGGCCTCGAGCAGCCGCGGCTCGAGAAAGCCCCAGTAGTCGTCGAACCGGTCGTCGTAGGCACGCAGGTCTCCCCGCAGGCGTGCGTATTCCTGCCCGCGGAAGCCGGGCCGGGAGACGGCATCCGGCGCGGGCGCGGCCGCCGTCTCGATCGCGCGGATGCGGGAGCGGCCCGTGTTGAACGGCGGATCGAGATACACGAGCGTGAAAGCCCCGGAGGGGAGCTCCCTCGCGATCGCGAGGTTGTCGCCGTGGTGGATGGCGACGGTGCCGACGGTGGCGTCGCTCACGGCACGCGCTGCAGCCACGCATCCGTGGCGAACTTGCTCTGAACGAGCGCCTCCGCCTCGGCGTATTCCTCTTCGGTGATATGTCCGGCGGTCGCGCCGTACATCGTGGTGAAGGTGCTGATGAACCGGTCGATGATCTGCTCTCGGGGAAGTCCCGTCTGGCGCCGCAGCGGGTCGACGCGCTTGGCCGCCGAGACCGTGCCCTTGTCGCTCAGCTTCTCGCGCCCGATGCGGAGCACCTCGGTCATGACCTCGCCGTCGAGATCGTAGCTCAGCGTCGCGTGATGCAGGACGCCGCCGTTGGCGAGGCGCTTCTGCGCGGCGCCGCCGATCTTGCCCTGCGGGGAGGAGATGTCATTGAGCGGCTGATAGGTCGCCTCGACGCCGAGCGAGCGCAGCGCCTGGAGGGCCCAGTCGTCGAGGAACGCGTACGAGTCGGCGAAGGTCATGCCGGCCACCAGGGATGCCGGGACGTACAGCGAGTAGGTGATGATCGCGTTGGCGCCCATCATCATCGCGCCGCCGCCCGAGATCCGTCGCACGACGTCGTAGCCGTGGCGGGCCGCACCCTCCGGGTCGACCTCGTTGCGCAGCGACTGGAAGGAGCCGATCACCACAGCGGATTCGTTCCACTCCCAGAGCCGAAGGGTGGGGTTGCGGCGGCCGTCTCCGACACGGGCGGTGAGCACCTCGTCGAGCGCGAGGTTCATCCGCGGCGAGACCGGCCCGTCGTGCACGACGTCCCAGGAGAAGTCCTTCCACCCTGGAGCGGTGACCAGCGCCCGCCGCACGACCGTGCCGACCGCCTCGGGCGAGAAGCCGAGAAGCTGCGCGCCGTCCGGAAGCGCGGCACGCACGGCGGCGGCGATGGCAGCCGCATCCGTCTCGACCGAGAGCCCCTCGACCGCGCGGTTGATGTCGATCAGCGCCTCGTCCGGCTCGAGGAAGAAGTCGCCCGCGAGGTGCACGTCGGCGATCCGCCCCTCCCGCACCTCGAGATCGACGACAACGAGCTTGCCCCCGGGGACCTTGTACTCACCGTGCATGTTCTCAGCCTAGGTCGCTCGCGAACCTCAGACGCGGGAAGGGATGCGGGCCTCGAGCCAGGCGAGCAGGTCGGCACGCACATCGGCCTGCATGACCTCGTTGAAGATCTCGTGGCGCGCGCCGGGGTAGACGAGGGTCGTGACGTCGGTGAGCCCGGAGCGCTCGCGATACTCTGCGGCGAGTTTGTGGACGCTGCGGGGGCCGCCGACGGTGTCGTCGCGCCCGACCATGAGCAGGATCGGGATGTCGTGGCCCAGATTCCGGCGCGGACGCCCGAACAGTCGCGCGGCGTCGACGGGGCCGAAGAGCTTCAGCAGCGGCGTGCCCGTGGTGAGCGGGTCATCGGCGAACGCACGTCCGACCGAGAGATCGCTCGACAGCCACGCGGTTCCGGTGGCGTCCTCGCGCCGCCACGGCGCGTTCAAGTTGCCCGCGTTGAGCGTGCCCGGCAGACGCAGCGCCGACCCCGACAGTACGACCGCGTCGTAGGCCTCGGGATGCCGGTTCACCAGGATCTGTGCGAGGAACGAACCCCAGGAGTGACCCAGCAGCACGAGCGGCAGGTCGGGGTTCTCGTCCCGGATGCGGCGGGTCAGCTGCCAGACGGCGTCCACCGCCGCCCGGTGTCCGCCGCGGCCGAGCCGGCCGAGACGGGCCGGATCCCCCCACTGCTTCATACCGGTGCGTCCGTGCCCGCGGTGGTCGTCCGCGTAGACCGTGAAGCCGGCCTGGGTGAGGGCGGAGATCAGCACGGGATAGCGACCGGCGTGCTCGCCGACGCCGTGGAGCAGTTGGACGACACCGCGCGGGGTGCCCTGGGCGGGGTGGACGTCGTAGACGATCGCGACGCCGAGCGCGTCGGTGAACTCCGGCATGCTCTCGATGTTAGGGGTCGCGCGCGGCTCGAACGGGTGTAGCCTCTCGTCGAGAAAGCTAGAAAAGCGAGACAAATTATGAACGCTCCGTCATCCCGTCGCTGGGCGGGCCTGGTCTTCATCAGCGTCGCGGTGTCGCTGATCATCGTCGACTCGACGATCGTGAACGTCGCCGTGCCCTCGATCGTCGACGAGCTCGGCGTCTCCTCGACCGAGGTGCAGTGGATCCAGGAGGCGTACACCCTCGTCTTCGCCGCGTTCCTCCTGCTGTTCGGGTCGATCGCCGACAGGATCGGCCGGCGACGCCTCATGCTCATCGGCGTCGCCCTGTTCGCCCTCGCTTCGATCGGCGCAGCGCTCGCTCCGGACGGGCGCCTGCTGATCCTCGCCCGCCTCGTGCAGGGCGTCGGCGGCGCGATGATCCTGCCGACGACCCTCTCCCTCATCAATGCGACCTTCCGCGGCAAGGAGCGAGGCATCGCGTTCGCCGTGTGGGGCTCGACGATCGGCGGCATGGCCGCGGTCGGCCCCCTGCTGGGCGGCTGGCTCACCACGGCGTTCTCGTGGCGCTGGGCCTTCGGCATCAACCTGCCGCTCGCCGTCATGATCGTGATCGGCGTGCTGCTGACCGTCCCGGAGTCGCGGGAGTCGGCCCGGCGCGGCATCGACGGGGTGGGCGCTCTCCTGTCCGTCATCCTGTTCGGCTCGCTCGTGTTCGGACTCATCGAGGGCCGCACCTACGGCTGGTGGCAGAACACCGACACCACTTTCTCACTGGGCTCCTTCACCTGGCCGTTCTCGATCTCGCCCGTGCCCGTGGCCTTCGCGATCGCCGTCGTCGCGCTCATCGCCTTCATCTCGTGGAGCGTCCACCGAGTCCACCGAGGACGCGCGGCGCTTCTCGATCTCTCCCTGTTCCGCATCGGCACCTTCCGCGACGGCAACCTCGTCGCACTCACGGTCGCCCTCGGCGAGTTCGGCATCATCCTCTCGCTCCCGCTGTGGCTGCAGTTCGTGCTCGGCTTCGACGCGCTGCAGACGGGCCTCGTGCTCTTGGCCCTCGCGATCGGCTCCTTCGTCGCGAGCGGCTTCGCCGGCGCCGCATCCGGTCGCGTGACGCCGGTCACCATCGTGCGGATCGGGCTCCTCGCCGAGATCGTCGGCATCGTCTGGGTCGGTCTCGTCGTCGCCCCGGATGCGGCGTGGGGATGGCTGCTGCCGGCGCTGTTCGTGTACGGGTTCGGCGTCGGGCTTGCGACCGCGCAGCTCACGGGCGTCATCCTGCAGGACGTCCCGGTCGAGCTCTCCGGGCAGGGCTCGGGGACGCAGTCCACCTCCCGCCAGGTCGGCGCGGCCCTCGGCGTCGCGATCCTCGGCACAGTGCTGTTCACCTCGACCGGCGGCCTGCTGGCGAGCTCGCTCGACGACGCGGGCGTGCCCGCATCCCAGCGCGATCAGATCGTCTCCAGCGTCGTCGACTCCGCGGGCGGCGCCATCGCGGGCCTCGCCGCGAACCCGCAGACGGCCGAGATCGCGACCGCCGCCGAGACCGCGTTCTCCGACGGCACCCGCTACGCCGCGTTCACCGCGGCGGGGTTCATCGCGGTGGGCCTGGTGGCGACATTCACCCTCGGCGGCCGCCGCCGCGAGGAGAGCGAGACCGGGTGAGCTCTCGATCCTTAGCAAGACTAATGAGCTATGCTAAGGATCGAGATGATCGACGAATCCCCCCGCGCCGCCGAAGCGGCTGAGCTGCGCATGTCGGTCTTCCGCCTCGCCCGGCGCCTGCGCGCCCAGCGCGCGGTCGACTCGATGAGCGACGGCCAGTTCTCGGTGCTCATGGCACTGAAGGTCAACGGCACGCGCACGCTCGGCGAGCTCGCCGCGCGCGAGCGGGTGACGGCACCGTCGATGAACCGCACGGTCAACTGCCTCGAGGAGTCGGGCTACCTCGAGCGCCGGAGCGACGACACCGACCGCCGCAAGGTCAACATCGTGCTCACGGATGCGGGCCGCGCCGTCGTCGAAGAGACGGTCCGCCGTCGCAACGCCTGGCTCGAGGAGGCGCTCGACGAGCTGAACGCCGATGAACGCGCGACGCTGCACGCCGCATCCGAGATCCTGCGGCGGGTGGCCGAGCGATGAGCGCGATGTTCCGCTCGATGCGGCTGTTCAACTACCGCGTCTGGTTCCTCGGGGCGCTCGTCTCCAACATCGGCGGCTGGATGCAGGCGACGGCCCAGGACTGGGTGGTGCTCACGCAGCTCACCGACAACGACGCGACGGCCATGGGCGTCACGATGGCGCTGCAGTTCGGGCCGCCCCTCGTGCTCGTCAGCATCACGGGCTGGGCGGCCGACCGCTTCGATCGGCGGCGGATGCTGCTGGTCACCCAGTCGACGCTGATGCTGCTGGCCGTGACCGTCGGCGTCCTGCTGCTGACGAACGTCATGACGCTGCCGCTCATGTGGTGCTTCGCGGCGGCGTTCGGCGTCGCCAACGCGTTCGACGCGCCCGCACGTCAAGCGTTCGTGACCGACATCGTGTCGCGCGACGACGCTTCCAACGCCGTCGCGCTCAACTCCGCATCCTTCAATGCCGCGCGTCTGCTGGGACCGGCGATCGGCGGTGTGCTGATCGTGCTGGTGGGCACCGGGTGGGTCTTCATGGTCAACGCGGGCACCTTCCTCGCGATGCTGGTCGCGCTCATGCTCGTGCGGGTGCGCGAGCTCGTGCCGCGCACCCGTGCGCCGGGCGGCGCACGTCTGGCCGACGGCTTCCGCTACGTCGCGGGGCGGCCGGATCTGAAGGTGATCTTCGCGATGGTGTTCCTGATCGCGGCCTTCGGCATGAACTTCCCGATCTTCGCCTCCACCATGGCGGTGCAGTTCGGGCAGCAGGCCGACGGGTACGGGCTGCTGAGCTCCGTGCTCGCCATCGGCTCCCTCGCGGGCGCGCTGCTGGCCGCACGGCGCGATCGCGCCCGGATGCGGGTCGTGATCGCAGCGCTGGGAGCCTTCGGCGTCTTCTCCCTCATCTCGGCGGCGATGCCGACCTACCCGCTCTACGCCGTGAGCCTCGTGTTCGTCGGCTTCAGCACCGTCACCATCCTCACGACCGCCAACGGCTACGTGCAGACCACGACCGATCCGGCCCTGCGCGGCCGTGTGCTCGCGCTGTACATGGCGGTCATCATGGGCGCCACCCCCATCGGCGCCCCGATCGCCGGCTGGGTCGCCGACACGTGGGGACCACGCGCCGCGATCGACGTCGGCGCCGTCGCGGGCCTCGTCGGCTGCGCGATCGGCGTCACCTGGCTCCTCGCATCCGGCCGGGTGCGCCGTGACCCCGAGGCTCGCCTGCGGTTCGAGATCGACGAGACCCGACCCGTCCGCGTCGTCGCTCCGGAGGAGTTCAGTGACGAGGTCGCCGCAGCCACCGCTCCGGTGACCCTCCCGGATGCGGCAGCGCGCCGCCGCATCCGCCGCCGCTCGCCCCGCACCGCCCGCGCCCCGCGCTGAGGCAGGCGCGGCGCCGCCCGCGCACACGCGCGTCGGAGATCCGGCCCGATGTCGGAGGTTTCGGGCCGCATCCTCCGGCATTCGGCCGAACCTCCGACCGGGGCGACGACAAGCGCGCGGTCAGGCCTCGCGGGTGATCGTGACCTTGACGTGCAGGTTGCTCTTGAACGGACCCGCGTACACGCCTCGCAGCGGCGGCACGTCGTTGTAGTCGCGACCGCGCCCCACGAGCACGTGACGATCGCCGATCTCGATGTTGTTCGTCGGGTCGAAGCCGGTCCACTCGCCGGCGAACCACTCGACCCACGCGTGCGACTCCCCCGTCACGGCGACGCCGACCTCGGCCTGCGGACGCGGATGCAGGTAGCCCGACACGTAGCGCGCCGGAATGCCCACGGAGCGCAGCGCGCCGATCGCGATGTGGGCCATGTCCTGGCACACGCCCTTGCGCGCCTCCCACGCGTCGATCGCCGTGGAGTGCACGCCGGTCACACCGTGCATGTACTCCACCGCGTCGCCGATCGCGACGCAGATCTCGTGCGCCGCGCGGCCCGGGTCGTCATGCCGTGATGCATAGGATGCGGCGAGCTCGGCGACCTCTGGATGCGGACGCGTCCGGTGCGTCTGCGTCAGCTGCTCGACCGTCTCGAGCGACCGCGCGGCCTCGGCCGCGAGACGGTCCCAGGTGATGCCGGTGTGCTCGATGGGTCGCGGGCGCACCTCGACGAGGGAGCGCGCGGTGATCGTCAGCGCCTGGTGGGGCGAGAGCACGTCGAACGCGCTCACCCGCGTGCCGAAGTAGTCGACATACGTGTTGACGGCGGTCGAGGGCTCGATCTCGAGCGCCGCACTGAGCACGAACTGGCTCTCGGTGGTGCCGGGCAGCATCCGCGCCTCGTTGTAGGACGCCGAGACGTCGCCGCCGTACCGGAAGCCCGTCTCGTGCTCGATCCGCAGCCGCTTCATGAGGTCTCTCCGATCCAGCTGGGCTCGGCCTGCGTCGGGAAGAACCGCTGACGGATGGCGTCGGACGCCTCGCGCGTGACGGTCTGCACCCGGAGCATGTGGGTGGGAAGCTCGCTCAGGATCTCGCTGATCGGCAGGTACTCGAGGTCGTTGCGGATGCGCCCGAGCGCCCGCAGCACCTGGTTCGAGTGACCGACGCGGTCCTCACGCGGGTCGATCGCGGAGATGCACTCCTCGGCCCGCGAGATCGAGTAGATGATCGAGCGAGGGAAGAGGCGGTCGAGCAGCAGGAACTCCGCCGCGTTGCGCGCGCTCGGCATGCCGCGATAGGTGCGCAGGTACGCCTCGTACGCACCGCAGGAGCGCAGGATGGTGGTCCACGACGGACCCGACGCCTCGGTCAGCGACCGGGTCGCGAGCAGCCGCGCCGTCATGTCGGCGCGCTCGATCGACCGGCCGAGGGTGAAGAACTGCCAGGCCTCGTCCCGGCTCGTCGAGGAGTCGACGACACCGACCGCGAGGGCGGCGCGCTCGCGCACCCACTGGAAGAACTCGTGCACCTTGTCGGTCTGCAGTCGCCGCGGCATCCGCGCATTGGTCGTGTTCAGGCACTCCCACAGCTCGGTCGAGACGATCTCGCGCGCACGGCGGGCGTTCTCGCGCGCCGAGGTCAACGAATAGAGGATGCTCGACGGGTTCATGCGGTCGACGGCGAGGCGGGAGAGCACATGCTCGCGCGTGACGGTCTCGACGCCGTCGGGCGGCGAGGACCCCATGACCGCGAGCAGCGAGCGGCACGCGGTGTCCTCGTCGATCCACGGATCCTCCAGCAGCAGCTGCAGGTGCACGTCGAGGATGCGGGCCGTGCCGTCGCTGCGCTCGATGTAGCGCCCGATCCAGAACAGGCTCTCGGCGATCCGGCTCAGCAGCATTGCGCACCCCCCTCTTCCTGGTGCAGCTGTTGCTGCTGCTCCTGCTGCTCGACGTGCGAGCGGGGACGGTCCTGCGGCGAATGGTCGACCTCGTCGGGAGTGACCTCGAGTGCCGCATCCGTGATGATCGGGATGGCCTGCGTGATCGTCGAGGCCTGGTCGGCCACGAGCCCCGCCAGTCCCTGACCCTGCCCGTACTCGACGTGACCCGGGGCCGCGCCGCCGACGACCCACGTGTCCTTCGACCCGCCGCCCTGGCTCGAGTTGACGACGAGCTGGCCCTCCGGAAGCGCCACCCGCGTGAGACCGCCGGGCAGCACCCAGATGTCGTCGCCGTCGTTCACGGCGAACGGTCGCAGGTCGGCGTGGCGGGGCCGCATCCCGTCCTCGACGAGTGTCGGGATGGTGGAGAGCATGACGACCGGCTGCGCGATCCACCCGCGCGGGTCGGCGAGCAGGGTCTTGCGCAGCGTGTCGAGCTCGGCGCGCGAGGCGTCCGGGCCGACGACGAGTCCCTTGCCGCCGGAGCCGTCGACCGGCTTCACGACGAGCTCGTCGAGCCGGTCGAGCACCTCTTCGAGCGCCGCAGGATCCTCGAGGCGCCACGTGTCCACGATCGGCAGGATGGGCTCCTCCGACAGGTAGTAGCGGATGAGGTCGGGCGTGTAGGTGTAGAGCAGCTTGTCGTCGGCGACGCCGTTGCCCACCGCGTTGGCGATCGTGACGTTGCCCATGCGCGCGGCGAGCATGAGTCCCGGCGCGCCCAGCATCGAGTCGGCCCGGAACTGCAGCGGGTCGAGGAAGTCGTCGTCGACACGGCGGTAGATGACGTCGACCCGCTTGGGGCCGCGGGTCGTGCGCATGAAGACGCGCCCGCCCATGCACAGCAGGTCGCGCCCCTCGACGAGCTCCACGCCCATGAGTCGCGCGAGCAGCGTGTGCTCGAAGTACGCCGAGTTGTAGACGCCCGGCGTGAGCACGACGACGTTGGGGTCGTCGATCCCGGGCGGGGCCGAGGCGCGCAGAGCGGCGAGCAGCTTGTTGGGGTAGTCGCCCACCGGACGCACCCGCATCGAGAGGAACAGCTCGGGCAGCGTCTGCGCCATGACGCGGCGGTTGGAGATGACGTAGCTGACGCCCGAGGGCACGCGCACGTTGTCTTCGAGCACCCGCATCTTGCCGTGCTCGTCGCGGATGAGGTCGATGCCGGACACCTGGATGCGGACGCCGTTCGCCGAGTGGATGCCGGCGGCCTGGCGGTAGAAGTACTGGCTCGACGCGATCAGACGCGCGGGGATCACCCCGTCACGCACGCAGTTCTGGCGGCCGTAGGCGTCGTCGAGGAACGCTTCGAGTGCCCGGACGCGCTGCTTGACGCCGGCCTCGATCTCGCTCCACTCCGCGTAGTCGATGATGCGGGGCACCGCATCCAGCGGGAACGGCCGCTCCTCGCCTGCGAAGTCGAAGGTGACGCCCTGCGCGAGGTAGCTGGAGGCGAGCGATTCCGTGCGCCCGCGCAGCTCCTCCTGCGTCATGCGCGCCAGCGCCTGGTAGAGCTCGCGGTAGGCGCTGCGCGACTCCGCCGCCGCCCCGGGATGCGCAGGATGACCGAACATCTCGTCGAACGCGGGCAGCCCCTGCGGGGTCTTGCGCGGCGCGAGAGTGGAGCCGTAGCCGTCGAACAAGTCGCCCATGCGATGAGCCTAATCGCGCGCGTATTGCCAGGATGTTTCTCCGCACTCCGCGATGCGGATCGCGCCAGCCCGATTCCCTGTCCACCCCCACCCGCATCCGCTCGGCGCATCCGCTCGGGCGCATCCGCGCGTCCCCCAACACGTGCACCCACCGCCCCACGCGTCCCCCGCCCGCTCGCGCGACGTCCGTGTCTCAAACGTGCACGCACCACACCCCGCGAACGTGCACACGTGAGACACGGAACGCCCCACGCGTCCCCCGCCCGCTCGCGCGACGTCCGTGTCTCACAAATGCACGCACCACACCCCGCGAACGTGCACACGTGAGACACGGAACGCCCCACGCGTCCGCCGCCGGTGCGCGTGTCTCAAACGTGCACGGGAGATGTCCCGCACGCGTGCATTTGTGAGACACGTACACCGGCCCGACACGCACACGAGCCCGACACGCACACCGGGCCGACAAAGCGCACCAGCCCGACACGCACACGAGCCCGACACGCACACCGGGCCGACAAAGCGCACCAGCCCGACACGCGCACCAGCCCGACACGCACACCGGGCCGACACGCACACCAGCCCGACACGCACGCCAGCCCGCCCGATACTCACCCCCGCCCAGGCGCGACAGCCCGCCCCGCTACCGTTCCACACGCACCGCCCCCACCCCGCACCACTCGTCAGGGGCGGGTGCGGGCGGCGCACAGCGCGCTGACCATGAGGCAGCCGAGCATGCCGGCCGCCATGGGGACGGCGGTGTGCGAACCGAGGATGCCACCCACGGGCGCCGCCGCGGCGGCCACCGCGTACTGCGCCGACCCCATCAGCGCCGCTCCCGCGCCCGCCGCGAACCGCGCCCGCGAGAGGGCGAGGGCGCTCGCACTCGCGAGGACCGCCGAGGCCGCGGCGCCGCTCACGAGAACGGGCACGAGGAAGGTCACGAGCGTGAACGGCCCCCACAGCGCGAAGATCAACAGCGCCGTGGTCGCGACGAGTGCCGCCCCCTGCGCGGCCGCCATCATCCGTCGGATGCCGAAACGCCCCACCAGCACGGCGTTGATCGTGCTGCCGGCGAGGACAGAACCGGCGTAGAGCGCGTAGACGAGCGCGAAGCCCCACGGCCCCGTGTGCAGGATCTCCTGCGCGACGAAGGACGATGCCGCGGAGTGCACCGCGAGCGCCGCGAACGCGAACGCCATCGACAGGGCGGGCAGCACGTACCCGCCATCGCGCAGCAGGCGCCCGTAGTTGGCGGCCATCGCGCCGAACCGGAGGGTCTGGCGCCGCCCTCGCTCCAGGCTCTCCGGGACGAGGACGACCGCTGCGGCCAGTGCAAGCGCGGCGAGGACAGCGAGCACGAGGAAGCTCGCCCGCCATCCGCCGAGCTGCAGCGCAGCGGCCCCGAGGATGGGCGCCGCGAACGGGCCCGCCGCGATCACCGACATGAGGATGCTGTACGCACGGGCGGCGGCCACCCCGGTCGCGAGGTCCGCCACGACCGCTCGCGCCACGACGACCACCGCCGCAGCCCCCAGCCCCTGCGCCACGCGCGTCGCCACGAGCACCTCTATCGAGCCGGCGGCCGCGGATGCGGCAGCGGATGCGGCCAGCAGCCCCAGCCCGCACAGCAGCGCCGGGCGGCGACCGGTCGCGTCCGAGAGCGGTCCGATCAGCAGTTGTCCGCCCGCGACGCCGAGAAGGAAGCCGGTGTAGACCATCTGGCCGCCCGCGGTGGTGGTGCCGAGTTCGTGGACGATCACCCCGAGGCCCGGAAGGAAGAGGCTGGCTGCGAGCGGGTTGGCGGTCATGAGCAGACCGAGCACGAGAACGAGGCCCGCGGTCAGCGGCCGCGACGCCGTCATCGGAGTACCGCTCGCACGAGACCTGAGTGTACGCATTGCGTGCAGACGATCGCAATGCGTACACTCGACGGAGTCGATGACGACCCGGAAGGACGACGGATGTCCACGTTGCGCAGCAATCTCCCTCCCACCTCCGCGCTCGGGGTCGCCCGTCGTGCGCAGTGGCGCTCCCTCGGCATCCCCGCGAAGGAGCTCGACCGCCCCAAGATCGCGATCGTCAACACCTCGTCCGATCTCGCAGCGTGCTTCGCGCACCTCGACGACATCGTCGCCGTGCTGAAGAAGGAGCTCAGGGCGCAGGGCCTGCTGCCTTTCGAGATCCGCACCGCCGCCCCCTCCGACTTCGTCACGAGCGCGGGGCGCGCCGGGCGCTACATCCTGCCCAGCCGAGACCTCATCGTGAACGACATCGAGGCGGCGGTCGAGGGCGCACTGCTCGACGGCATGATCTGTCTCAGCTCCTGCGACAAGACGACGCCCGCGCACCTCATGGCCGCGGGGCGCCTGAACGTACCCACGGTGATCGTGCCGTGCGGCTATCAGCACTCGGGGCTGGCCGAGGGGCGCGAGGCGGACGTCGAGGAGGTCTTCCTGCTCGCCGCACAGGCGGCCGTCACGGGGGCTCCCACCGACGACCTCATCGACCTCGCCGACGACGCGATCCTGGGCCCGGGGGTCTGCTCGGGCATGGCCACCGCGAACTCCATGCATGTGGTCGCCGAGGCGCTCGGCATGACGGTTCCCCGTGCCGCTCCCGTCCGCGCCAACGGCGCGCGGATGTGGGACAGCGTGCGCCGCTCGGCTGTCGCGATGGCCGATCTGATCGCCCGCGACATCCGGCCGCGCTCCATCATCACCGCAGAGGCGATCCAGGATGCGGTGCGCGCCATGCTCGCCGTGGGCGGATCGATGAACACCATCAAGCACCTTCAGGCGATCGCGATCGAGGCCGGCGTGGACGTGGACGTCTGGGGCCTGTTCCGTACGCTCGGGCGGCAGACTCCGTTGCTCGCCTCCGTGCGCCCCAACGGTCCCGCACTCATCGAGGAGTTCGACGATGCCGGCGGCGGCGCCACGCTGCTGCGCGCCCTGCTGCCGCTGCTGCACGGTGAGCGGCCCACAGCGGCCGGCACGACCGTCGCCGAGAACGCGTCCGCGGCCCCCGCCCCGGACGGCGTCATCATCCGCTCGCTCGACGACCCGTTCGGCACGGATCCCGCGATCTCTGTGCTGCGCGGCACGCTCGCCCCGGGCGGCGCCGTCGCCAAGCGCCCCGTCCCGGACCCGGGCCCGCACCGCTTCCGCGGCCCGGCTCGGGTGTTCGCGAACCGCGAGGAGGCGATCGGAGCGATCGGCGACGGGCGGCTCCAGCGCGGCGACGTCGCGGTCATCCGCGGCATCGGCGTGCGGGGCGCCCCCGGGATGGGCCTGACCTCCGCGTTCATCTTCGCCCTGCACGCGCGCGGACTCGCGGACGACGTCGCGCTTGTGACCGACGGGCAGTTCAGCGGGCTGGTCAACCAGGGCATCTCGATCGGCGAGGTCTCCCCCGAGGCCGCCGAGGACGGTCCGCTCGGTCGGGTGCAGGACGGCGATGTGATCGACATCGACCTGTCCGAGGGGCTCGTCGACCTTCTCGTGGACCCCGCTGAGCTCGCCGCGCGTGAGCCCTACCGCCCTCCCGCCGACCGCGACTCCGGCGGCGGGATGCTCGACCAGTACGAGCACCTCGTTCAGCCTCTGGGATGCGGCGCCGTGCTGTGCGCGCGGCCGGGGCTCTGCGACCGAGACGACACCGAGATCCCGAGCCTGGAGGACGCATGACCGATTCGACGATCACCCTGCCCGCCGCCCGCATCCCCGTCATCGGGGAGTACGACGTCGTCGTGGTGGGAGGCGGGCCCGCGGGCCTCTTCGCCGCCACCGCCGCGGCGCGCGCCGGACGCTCGGTGCTGCTGCTGGAGCGCTACGGGTTCCTCGGCGGAGCGGGGACCATGGGCGGCTTGAGCACCTTCTGCGGCCTGCACGCCCGCGTGTACGGGACAGATATGCGCGTCATCCGCGGCATCACGGACGACCTGCTCGACCGCCTCGTCGCCCTCGACGGTCTCAACGACCCGCACCTCAGCGTCGATGACCGCATCATGGCGCAGGCGTTCGACATCTCGGCCTACAAGATCGCCGCGGACGAGCTGCTCGTCTCGGCCGGCGCGGAGGTGCTGTTCCACACCAGCGCCGTCGACACGGTGCTCGCCGACGACGGCTCGATCGACGCGGTCGTCATCGAATCGAAGTCGGGCCGGCAGGCCGTGCGCGGATCGGTCTTCATCGATGGATCCGGCGACGCCGACATCGCGGCCTTCGCGGGGGCGCCGTTCGAGCGATCGGAGCACCTGCTGTACCCCTCGCTGATGTTCCGCATCAACGGCGTCGACTACGACAAGGCGGGTCCGGCGTGGCGCACCATCCGTCGCCTGATGGAGGATGCGGAGGCCGCCGGCACGCATCGCTTCCCCCGCAAGAAGCCCATCGTGCGCCCGCAGCGCAATCCGCTGGAGTGGCGGTCGAACCTCACGCAGCTGAGCAACGACGACGGCTCCGCCGTCGACGGGACCGACGTGCGGCAGCTCTCCCACGGGGAGCTGCAGGGGCGCCGGCAGGTGCGCGACACCTTCGCCTTCATCCGCGAGCGCACCCCCGGCTTCGAGGACTCCTACGTCGTCGACATCGCCCCGCAGATCGGCATCCGGGAGACTCGCCGCATCCGCGGCCGCTACATGCTCACCGAGCAGGACGTGCTCGGCTGCGCCGACTTCACCGACGCGATCGGGGTGAACGGCTGGCCGGTCGAGGCGCACGTCGCGGGAGACGTCGAGTTCCGCTTCGCCCCGGCCGACAGCAGAGGCTTCAACCAGTTGCCGTACCGGATGCTGGTGCCCGAGATCGTGCCGAACCTGCTCGTCGTCGGGCGCTGCGCCTCGATGACCCAGGGCGGGCAGTCCTCGGGGCGCGTCACCGGACCGTGCTTCGCGATGGGCCAGGCGGCCGGCACCGCAGCCGCGCTCGCGCTGGGCGCGGGTGTCGCCGTGGGCGACGTGGACGTGACGGCGCTCCAGGCGCGTCTGATCGCAGACGGCGCCTATCTCGGCACCGAGGAGCCGACCGCGGAGATGGTGGTGCCGACGCCCGTCTCAGCGCGCTGACGGCGGCGTCAGTCTGTCGCCGGCGGAGTCCGGTACGCACCGGGATTCGCGGCCCTGAACGCCGCGGCGATGCGCTCGGCCGCATCCCGCAGCGCCGGGACGATCTCGTCGCGCAGCGCCGCCTCGCGCGAGCGGAGCGTGGTCGACGACACCGTCAGTCCCGCCACCGCGCGCCCCGCGACGACGATCGGCACGGCGGCTGCGATCATCCCGGGGTGCAGTTCCTCGATCGACACGTCGTAGCCGTCCGTGCGCACCTGCCGCAGGCGCTCGCGCAGAGCGCCGGTCTCGACGATCGTGAGGGGCGTGTACGCCTCGCGCGGCCGCGTCAGGTAGGCATCGAGCTCCGACTCGGGCAGATCTGCCAGCAGCACGCGCCCGACAGCCGTCGCGTGCGCGGGAAGCCGCGTGCCGACCCGCACCGCATCCGGGAGCGGGCGCCGCTCCTCCACGCGCGCGACGTGGATCACATCGGGCAGGTCCAGCTCGCCGATGCTGCAGGTCTCCCCCGTGTGCGCCACGATCTCCGCCATGATCGGCTGCGCGATCTCGGGCAGCGACGAGGCGGCGAAGTAGCCCGCACCGAGCTCGAGGATGCGGGCGGTCAGCGCCCAGCGGCCGTTCTCGTTGCGGACGTAGCCGATGTGCTCGAACGTGAGCAGGATGCGGCGCACGACGGGCCTCGGCAACTGCACACGCACCGCCAGCTCGCTCACGCTCGACGTCGCGTCGTGCCCGCCGAAGGCGCGCAGTACCGCGACGGCGCGCTCCACGCTCTGGATGCGGTCGCGCGATCTGTCCTCCTGCGTCACCTGGCTACCTTCCCACGACGCGCACCGACGCCGCGCCCGTGGGGAGGACGCGGCGTCGGTGATGTGCGGATCAGAGGTTCTCGCGCAGTCCGTAGACCGATTCGTGCCAGGGGATGAAGAACCGCTTCGCCTCGTTGACGATCAGGTACAGCACGAGACCGATCAGCGAGAGCAGCAGGATCAGAGCGAAGGTGCGCGCCGCATCCAGCGAGTTCATCGCTCTGACGACCATCGCTCCGAGTCCGACGCTGCCGCCGAGGTACTCGCCGACGATGGCGCCGATGGTGGCGAGCACGATCGCGACCTCCATACCGGCGAACAGATACGGCTGCAGGCTGCGCATCTCGAGCTGCGTGAAGGTCTGCGCCCTGGAGGCGTTCAGGCTGCGCATCACCTCGCGCTGACCCCGCTCGACGGAACGCACACCCAGCAGCACGTTGAGCATCACGGGGAAGAACGCCAGCAGCGCGGCCAGGACGATCTTGGAGGTGATCCCGAAGCCGAACCAGATGACGAACAGCGGCACGAAAGCGACCTTGGGCGCCACCTGCGCGATGACGATGAGCGGACGGATGCTCACCTCGAGCCACGGGAGCTTGCCGAGGACGACGCCCACGACCACACCGAGGACGACGGCGACGGCGAAACCGACGAGGATCTCGGTGACGGTGACGCCCGCCTCCGCCCACGTCTTGCCGTCGGAGACGAGCGCCACGAACGCCTCGCCGACCGCGGCCGGCGGCGGGAACACGAACGGGTTCACGTCGAAGGCGCTGACATAGAGCTGCCACAGGCCGATGATCACGACCACGAGAGCCGGGGTCACGATCCACGGCAGGATCTTCATGGTCCGGGCGCGGGCCCGCCGGCGCTCGAGGGTGACGACCGAGGTGGTGGTCGGCTGGTCCGGGGGTGCTTGCACGGTGGTCATGCGCTCATTCCTCCTCGTCGAGGTCGTGGCGAAGGCTGCGCACGATGTCGTTGAATCCGGGCGTCGTCTGCAGCTCGATGTCGCGCGGCTTGGCGTCCGGAACGGTCAGGATCTGTCGGATGCGGCCCGGCCGCGGCGTCATGTGCACGACCCGGTCCGCGAGGAACACCGCCTCCGGGATGTCGTGCGTCACGAAGACGACGGTGGAGTTGGTCTGCAGGACGATGCGCTGCAGCTCCAGGTTCATCCGCTCGCGTGTCAGAGCATCGAGCGCCCCGAAGGGCTCGTCCATGAGCAGCAGGTCGGGCTCGGTGCTCAACGAGCGGGCGATCGCGGCGCGCTGCCGCATCCCTCCGGACAGCTCACGCGGATACGACCGCTCGAAGCCCTTCAGCCCCACGAGGTCGGCCAGCTCAGCCGCACGCGCTCGCCGCTCCGCCTTGCCCACTCCTCGCAGCTTCAACGGCAGGGCGATGTTGTCGAGCACCGAGAACCAGGGGAACAGGTTGCTCTCCTGGAACACGAACCCGAGCCGGGTCACGGCGGACGGCTCGACCCGTCCGTCGCGCCACAGGTGGCGCCCATCGACCTCGATCGAACCGGCGGTCGGGGCGAGCAGGCCGCCGATCATGCGCAGAAGCGTCGTCTTGCCGCATCCCGAGCGCCCGATCAGGGCGACGAACTCGCCGCGCTGGATGTCGAGGTCGACGCCGGACACGGCATGGGTCACCCCTGCGCGGGTCTGGAAGTCGCGTCCGACGCCCCGGATGCGCAGGCGAGGCTGCGTCGCGGTCTCCGTCAGCGGCGGATCGGCCGTGACGACGGTGTCGTTGCTCATGATCGTTCCTTCCCGTGCTCAGCCCGCGGGCACGTAGTCGTTCGTGATCCAGTCGCCGGGGTTCTGGCCGCCCTCGAGCATCCCCGCCTTGACGTAGGTGTCGTAGGTCGCCTTCCAGGCATCCAGGTTGTTCTCCAGCAGCGGCACGCCGCCGTCGGCGTCGACCCAGGTCTGCGTCGTGTAGATCTCGAGCGCGGCCGCGGCGATCTCGTCGTCGGCCAGCGCCGGGAAGTTCCAGTCGCCGCTGTCGCGCAGTGTCTTGAGCACGTTGGCGAAGTTGTTCGGCGCGTCGTCGATCATGTCCTGCACGGCTTCGCGGATCGCGGCCATGAACGCCTCGATCTGGGCGACCTTCTTCTCGTCCTTGAGGTTGGACTCGGTCGTGATCCAGGTCTGGATGTCGGGGGCGTCGCCGAGGCCGGCGTCGTCGACGACCGCGTCCGGATTCTGCTGGCCGATGGCGAGCGAGGTGTCGAGACTGACGATGTAGCCGTCGAGCTGCCCCTGACGCACGACCTCCAGGGTCGCCGCCGTGACGGGCACGGCCTGGCGGGTGACGGTGTCCTCCGCGATACCCGCGTCGTCCAGCGTGAGGTTCAAGAGCTTCTCGCTGGTGCCGCCGATCGAGCCCATGCCGATGACCTTGCCCTCCATGTCGGCGGGCGTCGTGATGGGGTCCTCCTCGACCGAGATCATGCGCAGATTCGACTTGTAGGCCATCGTGCCCACGGCGCGGATCGGCTGTCCGTCGACCATCGGCGGGAAGACGTCGACCGTGCTCGCGCGGGTCAGGGTGGTCGCGCCGCCGAGCAGCGACTGGATGGCGGCCGATGTGCCCTGTACCGGCTGGAGCGTCACATCCAGCCCGTGCTTTTCGAAGTATCCGCCCGAGTACGCGAACATCTCCGGGCCGAAGCTGAACGACTCCAGGGGCAGGAACGTGACGACCGTCATGGATCCGAGGTCACCGCCCGCGCCGGGCGTGGAGCCCGACTCCTCCGCGGCGCCTGCGCCGCATCCGGTGAGCGCGAGGGCGCCCGCCGCGAGCGTCGCTGCGACCAGCGACAGACGGCGGGTCTTCGTACGACGAACTGCTGTGATCATGTCTGACTCCTGTGTCGGGATGATCCGCTCACGCCATTGCGAGCGACACGACGAGTCTGCGAACCAGTACGCCGGGGTCCAACCACCTTTTCACTCACCGGAATGCACCGCCACCCCCACGGTCCGGATCACGACGATCCGGCCGGTGTCGCCGTCGACGTCCACGACGTCGCCCGTGCGGATCGTCTCCAGTGGCGCGGGGGCGGCCTGCACGACCGTCGGCACTCGCGTCACGATGGCGCCGAGCACGGCCTTTGTCGTGATCACGTCGAACACGAGGGCTGCGGGAGCGGTGCCCATGAGGCGCGTGCTCTGGAAGAACCCCGACCATCCCGACGAGCCCTTGGCGCCCGGGAAGACCAGCACCCGACCCGTGAAGCACTGCCCGAACAGCTCGTGCCGCGGCTCGATCACCGTCCCGGTCGCGACATCGATGCCCCCGAACCCCGAGATGGGCTCGCGCGTGACGAGTGCCGGTGCGCGCACGCGCCCGGGGACGATCCCCCGGCCCACCAGCTCGATCACGTCAGCTCCCCTCGCCAGCGGCCCGTGACGGCCGCATCCACGCACTCGCGCGTCGTGCCGAACCACGCCTCGATGCCGAGGATCGCGGGCAGGTAGTGCGCCTGCTTGGCCGAATCCGTGGCCATGACGCGGGTGCCGGGCGGGGCGGCGCGCGACATCGCGGGGCACGACTCGGTCAGCACCCGCCCGCCGGCTCGGGTGATCGTGCGCGTCCACCCCCGACGGAGGGCGTCGGCGGCGAGGGCACGGGGCAGCATGACCCACAGTTGCGCCCCGTCGGCCAGGCGACGCCCTTCCAGGAGCCCCGCGATCTCCTGCACCTGCGCGAGCGACGCATGGGGGCAGCCGAGCAGCACGAAGTCGACCTCCGTGCTCTCGCCCTGCGCGTTGAGCGTCTCATACGTGGCCCGACGCTCCCGCCGGCCGTACGTCACCGCCTCGGGTGTCCCCGCGCCCCCGAATGCCGCCTCCAGGGTCGGCGCCTCCGGCGTGACCCCGGGCAGGTGGTACAGCTCCACGCCGCCCGAGGTCGCGGTGGCCGCCCCGAAGTGCTTGAGATCCGCATCCGATGCCGGCGCGAGTGCGCCGACGACCGCGGGGCGGGCCTCCTGCACGAGCTCGCCCACGAAGTAGCCGAGCAGCCCCCACTCGCGGAAGCCCTCCACGGGGGTCTCGGCGCGCACGAGGTGGGTGGCGAGACGGTTGGCAGGAAGGTGATTGCCCCAGTACGGGATGCGGCCGGTCAACGACGCGGCGCCGGTGGAGGCGGCGCCCTCGCAGTTCGTGCGGGCGCCCAGCACCGAGTTCGCGTACACGACGGCCGACGACTCCATCCAGGCGCAGTGCTCGCCGAGGACGGGGAGGTTGCCCACCTGATAGGGCGTGCAGGTGCCCAGCACCCGCACGCCGCGGTCGGTGAAGTACGACTCCGCATCCTCCTGCAGCCGGATGCTGTCGGCCGGGTACCGGGTCAGGCCCTCGGCATCGGCGCCGAACCCGTGCTGCAGCTGGCAGGTGGGCACGCGCATCGAGGGGATGTCGAGCTCGCGGTCGCTGTCGAGGTTCATGACGGCGAAGGCCTTGGCCCACCCGCCCTCGGCCACCAGCTTCGCCTTCGCGGGCGAGGGTTGGGTCATGGTGCCGGCGACGTTGCGCGTGGCGACCAGCCGCTCGGCCTGCAGCGCATCGCCGTAGCGGATCAGCAGGTCCATCGCGACCGCGACGGCGTCGCCCTCGACGCCGTCGCGCATGCGCTTCTCCTCGTCGGTGAGGTGCATGATCGCGGCCCGCTCAGTGCGCGGCGCCCTCGGGCAGCACGACGTGATCGAGCTCGTACGCGGTGGGCGCGAGCGCCTGCCCCATGATCGCCTCCATGACGCTCAGCGGCACGAGGCAGTCCGCGCAGGCCCCCTCGCCGGCCTCGATGCGCACGACGATCCGATCGCCGCCGGACGGCTCCCAGCTGAGCAGGTACCCGTCGGCGCCCATCATCTCGCCGAAGGGGGCGAGAGCCTCATCGACCGTGGTGGCGGCGCTCATCGCTCGCCTCCGATCCGACTCTGCGAGAAGGGGATCTCGCGCGGCGGGTTCAGGGTGAAGATCTCGACGACCGCCGAGACGCCCGCGTTGTCGGCGCCGGCGACCATGATCTGCACCGAGCTCGGATTGTGCAGCGACGCGACCGCATCGGGTTCGCCGCTCGCGCTCGCCGTGTCCGGCATGGAGTCGGGGTGCGTGCTGGGCAGCCGCCAGCGTGTCTTGTGCGAGAGGGCGTCCTTGCCGACGGCGGCGAGCTCGTCACGGGTGCGACGGGCGTTCGCGAACACGAAGGAGCGCAGATCGTCCTTGCTCCAGCCGGCCCGGGCGAACACCTGAGCGTGCTCGGGGGTGAGTACCAGCAGTGCGCTCGTGTACTCGTGGATGAGCGCACCGGTGCGGGCGATCGTGTCGATCAGGTCCCGCGCCAGCTGCTCGGGCTCCTGCGTGTGCCGCGCCTCGATGTGCACGACCGAGCGGATGACGAAAGCGGTGACGACGTCGTCGTCGGCGGCGAAGCCGTGCTCGACGTGCAGCGGCTCCCAGGGGCTCTGCTCCTCGTTCTCGGCGATGCAGGCCGAGTACTTGGCGGGAGTGCCCTGGGTCGCCTGGTCGAGCTTGTGCGGGTGCAGACCGAACACGTTGATGCACCCGAGACGGATCGCGCGTCCGATCGTGGCGTTGGCCCGGAACCCCGATCCGAACACGTTTCCGCGCCCGTTCAGCCCGATCCTCTCGCGGACCGGTCCGTTGACCACGAGCATCGGCGCCGTGCCGGTCGTCGACTGCCAGATCCCGCGAGCCGGATGCGGCTCCTTCGCGATGGCCTCCCATGCCGCGATCACGGTCGGGAAGTAGTCCGCGCGACACCCGGCCATCGCCGCGTTGATCGCCGCGAGCCGGACCGTCATGGAGCGGTTGAGGTGCGAGATCGTGAACAGCACCTCGTCGGCGCCACGCTCCGTGGCGGCGAGGAACTCTTCGAGGAGCGTCTCGGTGACCGGCACCACGGGCAGGCCGTCGGTCCAGTCGTTCTCGTAGTAGTACTCGACCAGCGCGCGCACACGGTCGGCGTCGACCGTGGGTGCCTCGTCCGTCAGAAGCGTCATCGTCATCCCTCCTCCACGCCGAGGATCCGCAGGACCTCGGGCATCACCGCGGCCGCGCGCTCGCGCACCTCGGTCTCCGTCAGACTCGCCATCGGATGCGCGACGGCGGTGAACTCGAACCCCGGGAACCCCTGCACCGAAGCCATCGCGCGACCCGACATGAAGAAGGAGTCCGAGGTGATCGACACCGTCGGCACCCCCGCGCGTTCGAACATGATGCCGTCGGCGACGGTCGCCGCCGAGCAGCTGCCGCAGTCGCCGACGGCGGTGATCACGATGTCGTTCTCCGCGGCGATGCGCTCCAGCAGCGGTTCGGACAGGGGGGTCCCGAAGTAGTCCTTGGTGTACAGCGTCGCCTCGCCCGCGGCATGATCGCGCTGGAGGATCGCAGCGATCTCCTCCAGCAGCATCGTCGCGTTCGGCTTCGTGTTGTCCAGCAGCCCGACCCGGAGTCCTCGCAGGCTCACTGGACGAGCGGCGAGCGTGCCGTCGTCGGCGCCCGCACTCATCCCGGTCGGATCCAGCAGCGCTTCCTGCGGTGCCATCTCGCTCTCCCTTCGTCGCGCCAGTTGCGCGGCGGTCAGGATGACACGCGTGCTCGCCTCGGTCGGAGGCCGGTTTTCACTCCACGGAAGAGTGCGTGCTCGTGCGGAGAGCAGCGGACAGGATGCTGGGAGACCACAGGAACGAGGACGATCCGTGTTGACTCCCATCCCCGCGACGATGCGGGCAGCGGTGCTGCAGGACGAGGGCGCCGCGATGCGGATGATGACGATCGCCGTCCCGGAACCCGGGCCCGACGAGGTGCTGCTGGAGGTGATCGCGTGCGGCGTGTGCCACACCGACCTGCACGTGATCAAAGGCGAGGTCGTCTTCCCGCGCCCAGCGGTCATGGGTCACGAGGTGAGCGGGCGAATCGTGGCCATCGGCGCCGGCAGCGACACGTCGTTCCGCATCGGCGACACGGTCGTCGCCGGATTCATCATGCCCTGTCGCATCTGCAGCGCGTGCCTGCGCGGCCGCGACGACCTGTGCGAGCAGTTCTTCCGCCGCAACCGCCTGGAGGGGACCCTGTTCGACGGGCGCAGCAGGCTGCGGATGCCGGACGGATCGTTCCTCGCGATGTACTCGATGGGCGGGCTCGCCGAGTACTGCGTCGTTCCGATCTCCGCCCTGGCGGCACTCGCGGCCGGTCTCGATCCCGAGACCTCCTGCATCCTCGGATGCGCCGGGCTGACCTCCTATGGGGCCGTCTTCCGCGCCGGCGAGGTCGCCGAGGGTTCCACCGTCGCGATCATCGGCGTCGGCGGGATCGGATCGAGCCTCATCCCCCTGTGCCTCGCCGCCGGCGCGCGAGAGGTCATCGCGGTCGACATCGCCGCCGACAAGCTGCGCAGCGCCCGCGAGCTGGGCGCGACCGCCACCGTGGACGCGTCCACCGGGGACCCGGTCGCGGCGGTCCGCTCCCTGGTGGGCGGAGCCGACGTCGTCTTCGAGGCGTTGGGCCGCGCCGAGACCCTGGAGCAGGGGCTCGGGATGCTCGCCGACGGTGCGCGCCTCGTCGCGATCGGCATCGCCGCCGCCGGAACCCGGGCGCAGGTCGAGATCACGCCTCTCGTGCGTCGCGGACAGCAGATCGTCGGCTCGTTCGGCGCGCGCACCCGCGAAGACCTTCCCGCCGTCGTGCGCCTCGCCGCAGAGGGCGCCTTCGACACCGGCCGACTCGTGACCCGCCGTTTCGACCTCGAGGATGCGGACGCCGCCTACGCGGCGCTCGCACGAGGCGAGATCACCGGTCGGGCCATCATCATCCCCCGACGTATCCGAGAAGAGGAGACCCGATGACGACCGACGCCATTGCGATCGAGGACCTTCCCGCCGCACGCGGCAGAGAGCTGGGCCCGTCCTCCTGGTACCCGATCACGCAGGACGACATCGACGTCTACGCGGACCTGACCGGCGACGACAATCCGCTGCACGTCGACGAGGCCGCCGCGGCCGCCTCCCCGTTCGGGGGTCGCATCGCCCACGGCATGCTCACCCTCAGCATGGTCGTGCTGCCCCTGCGGGAGATCTACCGGGTGAGCGGAGCCAGCGCCGGCATCGTCTACGGGTTCGACCGCATCCGCTTCCCCGCCCCGACGCCGTCGGGCGGACGCATCCGCCTCGCCGGTCGCATCGCCGAGGTCGAAGATCGCGGCGATGCGCTCCAGGTGACTCTCGCGCTGACGTTCGAGGTCGAGGGCTCCACCAAACCCGGGGTCGTGGCCGAACTCATCCTGAGGCATTTCCGGTGAGCGGCATCCGGCTCGACGGACGGGTGGCGATCGTCACGGGTGCCGGTCGCAGCCTCGGCCGGGCGTACGCGCTCGCCCTCGCGGCCGCCGGAGCTGCGGTCGTCGTCAACGATGTGGATGCGGCATCGGCGGGCGCCGTGGTCGAGGAGATCCGCGCCGCGGGCGGGTCGGCCACCGCCGCCATCGCGGCGGTCGGCTCGACAGCGGCGGCCGAGGAGCTCGTCCGAGCGGCTGTCGACACCTTCGGCCGGCTCGACGTCCTCGTCGCCAACGCGGGCGTGCTGCGCGACCGCGTGCTCTGGAAGATGAGCGACGAGGAGTTCGATCTCGTCGTCGAGACGCACCTGCGCGGGACCTTCACGTGTGCACGCGCCGCCGCATCCTTCCTGCGCGAGCAGGGCGAGGGCGGGCGCATCGTCCTGATCGGCTCGCCCGCGGGCCAGTTCGGCAGCTTCGGGCAGACCAACTATGCCGCCGTGAAGGCGGGGATCGTGGCGATGGCGCGCACGTGGTCGCTCGAGCTCGCCCGCGCCGGCATCACGGTGAACGCCGTCGTCCCGACGGCTCTCTCGCCCATGACGGCCACGATCCCCGCGTACGCGCAGGCGTGGGAGGACCACCTCGCGGGCCTTCCGGTTCCGCCCGAGCTCCGGCGCGAGAAGGCGCTGGGCACACCCGACGACGTGGCGCCCCTGGTGGTGTGGCTGGCCTCGGAGCGGGCCGCGGGCGTGACGGGCCAGGCCATCGGGATCGGCGGCGACCGGCTCACCCTCTACGCCCACCCCCGGGTGCTCGACACCGACCATCGGGACGGCGGATGGAGCGCGGAGGAGATCGATGCGGCCTGGGCCGACCGCTTCGGCGCGCAGGCGCAGCCGTCGGGACCGCCGTCGCGCAGGGAGGACGCGTGAGCGGCATCCACTACAGCGACCTGTGGGCGCGGATCGCTCAGACCGATCCCGACCGCACCGCCATCGTCACGCCGACGCGGCGCCTCAGCTACGCGCGATTCGCCGCGGAGGCGGGTGCTCTCGCCCGGCACCTGCGGGAGCGCGGCGTGGGCCTCGGCGACGCGGCGGCGCTCTTGCTGTACAACCGGGTCGAGTACCTCACCTTCTTCTGGGCGTGCCTGGCCGTCGGCGCCTCACCCGTCGCGATCAACTACCGCTACCGGGCGGGCGAGGTGCGCGCGCTTCTGGAGGACTGCGACGCGAAGGTGCTGATCGCCCCGACTTCCCTCGCGGACGTCGCCGCCGAGGCCGTGACGGGGCTCGAGCCCGCCGTCCGGTTGATCATCGTCGACGACGAGGGCGGCAACGCATCCATCCCCGGCGCCGAGGATTACGACGCGATCGTCGCGGAGGGCGGCGAGATCCCCCCGACCGCGCCCCGCGGCGCGGATCTGCGGCTCTACACGGGCGGCACGACCGGCGCCCCCAAGGCCGTCGTCTGGGAGATGGACACCCTGCTGCAGGCGCGTCGCCAGTCGACGTGGGGCGTCATCGGGATCGACCCGCCCGACGACCTCGAGGAAGCGGCACACATCGCGACCGCCGCCGAGACACCGCGCGTGGTGACCCTGCCGCTGCCCCCGATGCTGCACGGCACCGCGCAGTCCACGACCATGGGGACCCTCGCCCTCGGCGGCACGATCGTGCTCCTCGAGAACGCCCACCTCGACGTCGCTGAGGCCCTCGCCATGGTGCACGAGCACGGGGTGACCCGTCTCGTGGTCGCAGGGGACGCCGTCGCGCTTCCCTTCGTCGACGCCGTCGAGGCGGACGGCCGGGGGCTCGGGCGCGTCGATTCGATCATGAGCTCCGGCATGCGCTTCAGCGACGAGGTCAAGCGTCGTCTGCACGAGCAGGGCGAGGTGATGATCGTCGATCTGCTCGCCTCCAGCGAGGGCGGTCCGTTCGCGTTCGGCATCACGCGCGCCGCCGAGGACCTGCCCGCCAAGCTCATGCTGACCCCGGGCACCGTGCTCCTGGACGAGGATCTCGCCGAGATCCCGCCGGTCGCCGGCGCCCGTGGCATCCTCGCCTTCCGCGGCGTCCTCCCCCGCGGCTACTACGGCGACCCCGAGAAGACCGCACGCACCTTCCCGACGATCGGCGAGCACCGTTACGTGATGCCCGGCGACTGGGCGCTGGCGCGCGGCGACGGCTCGATCGAACTCCTCGGCCGACTGAGCGCCGTGGTCAACACGGGTGGCGAGAAGGTCTTCCCGGCCGAGGTGGAGGAACAGCTGCTCGCGCACCCCGACATCGACGACGCCGTCGTGTTCGGCTTGCCGCATCCGCGATTCGGCGAGGTGGTCTCGGCCATGATCGTGCCCGTCGCGGGCGCCGCCGTCGACCTCGACGCGCTCGCCGAGTACCTCGACGAGCGCCTCGCCGGATACAAGAAGCCCCGTCAGGTCTTCGTGCGGTCGACGCTCGCGCGCAGCCAGACCGGCAAGATCGAACTCGCGCGCGTCAAGGCCGACGCCGCCGCCGAACAGGCAGAACGGATGCAGGGAGCACGATGACCATCGATCTGAACGCCGTCACCGCGATCGACGTGCACGTCCACGTCCAGATCGACGACAGCGGACGCACCGCGTCGCCGCCCGCCCTGACCGCCGCCATGGCGGCGTACTTCGGCAGCAGCGAGCCGCCGCGCACGGTGGATGCGACCGCTCACTACTACCGCGAGCGCAAGATGGCGGCGGTGGTGTTCACGGTGGACGCGACCACCAACCTGGGCCACGCCCCCAACAGCATCGACGATCTCGCCGCGGGCGCTCACCGCAACGGCGACGTGCTGATCCCGTTCGGCAGCGTCGACCCGCTCCAGGGCGAGGCCGCGGTCGAGGAGGCGCGCCGCCAGGTCGGTGAGTTGGGCGTGCGCGGTTTCAAGTTCCACCCCTCGGTGCAGGGCTTCGACCCGTCCGCGCAGGAGTTCGATCCGCTGTGGTCCACGATCGAGGAGCTCGGCGTGCCGATCATCGTCCACACGGGTCAGACGGGCGCCGGCGCCGGGACCCCGGGCGGATGGGGGTTCCGGCTGTCGCTGTCGAATCCGATGCTCCTCGACGACGTCGCGGCGCGGCATCCGGATCTGCAGGTGATCATGGCCCACCCGAGCGTGCCGTGGCAGGACGAGGCGCTCTCGATCGCCACGCACAAGCTCAACACGTGGATCGATCTGTCCGGCTGGTCGCCGAAGTACTTCTCGCCCGCGCTCGTGCGGGCGGCGCGCACGTATCTGAAGCACAAGATGCTCTTCGGCTCCGACATGCCCGCTCTCACCCCCGACCGGTGGCTGAACGACGTGCAGACGCTCGAGTTCCCCGCCGACGTGCACGAGATGATCGTCAAGCAGAACGCCGCCCGCCTGCTGGGACTGTCATGACGGGCGCACCCACCGACGTCTTCGGCTACGCCACGCGGCTGACGGATGCCGAGTCGGCCAAGCTCACCGCGCTGCGGGAACTGCTGGAGCAGCGCGCCCGACCGCACCTGGCCACCTGGTGGGAAGACGCACACTGCCCCGCGCACCTGCGCAAGGAGATCGCGGCGTTGCACCTCGAGGACGATCCGGCGATCGTCGGCGAGGACGGCGAGCCGCGCGCACTCTACATCGGCTTCCGCCACCTGGAGCTCGCCCGCTTCGACATGTCGATCGGCACCCTCTACGGCGGGCAGGTGGGCATGTTCCGCACGCTCGTGCGCCGCGGCGGTTCGCCCGAGCAGGTCGACCGGTGGGATCCCCGCATCCGCTCCTTCGATCTCACCGGATGCTTCGCGCTCACCGAGCCCGATCACGGCTCCGATGTCGCCGGCGGACTCGAGACCACCGCGACCCGTGAGGGCGACACGTGGCGCATCCGGGGGCACAAGCGGTGGATCGGCAACGCGGCGCTGTCGGAGGTGATCGTCGTGGTCGCCCGCGATACGGCTGACGACCGGGTGAAGGCGTTCCTCGTGCCGCGTGCGGCCGAGGGCGTGACGGTGCGCGACGTGACGGGGAAGATCGCGCTGCGGATGGTGCGCAACGGTGACATCGAGCTGAGCGATGTGCGTGTGCCCGAGAGCGACAGGCTGCAGCGCATCGACTCCTTCGCCGACCTCGCAGCGATCCTCGCCGACCTGCGGTTCGTCGTCGCGTGGAATGCGGCAGGGCTCCAGATCGGCGCGTACGAGGCGGCGCTCGCGTACGCGTCGCGCCGCCGGCAGTTCGGGCGGCCGATCGCCGGCTTCCAGCTCGTGCAGGAGAAGCTCTCGCGGATGCTGGGCAACGCCACCGCGACACTCGCGCTGGCCGTCGCGATCACCGATGTGCGCCAGAACGGAGGCGCGGACGAGATGCAGGCGGCCCTCGTGAAAGGCTGGGCCGCCGACCGCGCCCGTGAGACGGTCGCCCTCGCTCGGGAGATCTGCGGCGCGGAGGGCATCCGCGTCGACAACGACGTCGCCCGCTTCTTCGCCGACGCGGAGGCGCTCTACACGTTCGAGGGCACGAGGGAGATGAACGCGCTGATCGTGGGACGCGCCGTCACCGGACTGAGCGCCTTCACCCGTTGAGGGTCAGGACTCGGGGCGGGCGTACCCCGCCGCGGCGAGCTGCCGGGAGATGGAGGTCGCCGTCAGCCGTACGAGGTGGATCATGTTCTTGCCGTCCACATCCTGCTCGGTCAGAGCGAGCGAGCAGGCTGCCACGACGGAGCCGTCGGCCGCGTAGACGGGTGCGGCGACACTGATGTGCACGTTGTCGACCTGCCGGTCGCTGACCGCGTAGCCGCTGCGGCGGATGTCGGCGAGCAGTCGCTCGAGCAGCACCGGGTCGGTATAGGTCCGCGAGGTGAAGGCGGTGAGCGGACGGGCGAGGACCTCGGCCCGCACCTCGTCGGGCGCGTGGGCGAGGAGCACGAGGCCGATCGCCGTCGCGTGCATCGGATACCTGTTTCCGACGCGCGGCCTCGCCGCCGGCCGACGCGGGCTCTGCAGCAATTCGATCGACACGAGCTCGAGCCCCTCGCGGATAGCGAGGTGCGCGGCGTATCCCGTCGTCTCGTAGAGGTCGAGCAGGTAGGGCCGGGCGAGGCGCTGCAGCCCCACCGATCGCGGCGCGAGCGAGGCGGTCTCCCACAGGCGCAGTCCGATGTTGTAGCGCCCGTCGCCGTCACGCTCCAGCGCGCCCCACTCGGTGAGGCGCTTGACGATGCGGTGACAGGTCGCGATCGGCAGTCCGGTGCGGCGGGAGATGTCCGAGAGGGACTGACGCACGCGGCCGCCCTGGAAGGTGCCGAGGATGGCGAAGGCCCGGTCGATCAGAGAGCGCGCACCGTCGTCGGACGTACCCTCCAGCGCCATCGCCATGCCCCCATCATCGCGGATGCGTCCCGCCCTGGCTATGCCCGGTTTCCGCTGCGTGGAACCCACATCCCGCTTCGCCCCCTCGCGCCCCGGCCGGTGCCGGTGCCGGTGCCGCCGGTGCTGGTGCCCGTGCTGGTGCTGGTGCCGGTGCTGGTGCTGGTGCTGGTGCTGGTGCTGGTGCTACACCCGCATCCGTGTCCCACTTATGCATGCCCAATGCCCCCGAAACGTGCACAAGTGAGACACGCACCACCTCACTCGCGCCCCACCCGCATCCGTGTCTCACTTACTCACGCCCAACGCCCCCCAAACGTGCACAAGTGAGACACGCAGCCCTAGCGCACGCCACGCTCCGCATCCGTGTCTCACTTATGCACGCGCAGCGCGCCCCAAACGTGCATAAGTGAGACACGGAGGGGGATGCGGCACACCGGCCACACGGGCGGGCCACGGCACACCGGCCACACAGGCGGGCCACCGACCCCCGGCCACACGGGCGGGCCACCCGCCATCGGGCGGGGGCCACACGGGCGGCACACCGGCACACGGGCGGGCCACCGACCCACGGGCGGCACACCGGACGGGCGAGCCACCCGAGGCGGGTCAGCCGCGGGATCGGGCGGCAGACCGCACGGCGTGTCAGGCGGTGAGGACGAGCTTCAGCTGCTCGATCGCCCAGTCCAGCTCCGTCGCGCGCACGACGAGCGGCGGCGCGATGCGGATGGTCTGACCGTGGGTGTCCTTCACGAGCACGCCGCGCCCGAGCAGTCGCTCGGCGACCTCGCGCGCGGTTCCCTGCGCGGGGTCGATGTCGACACCGGCCCAGAGTCCCGCCACACGCACCGCCGTGACGCCGTGGCCGACGAGCTCGTTCAGCCGCGTCTCGAGGTGCTCACCGAGGGCCTTCGCGCGCTGCTGGAACTCGCCCGTGGCGAGCATTTCGACCACACGATGCCCCACGGCAGCGGCCAGCGGGTTGCCGCCGAACGTCGAGCCGTGCTCGCCCGGACGGATGACGCCCAGCACCGCCGCGTCGGCCGCGACGGCGGAGACGGGAAGGATGCCGCCGCCGAGCGCCTTGCCGAGCAAGTACATGTCGGGCACGACACCCTCACGCTCGCACGCGAACGTGTACCCGGTTCGCCCGAGGCCGGACTGGATCTCGTCGGCGATGAACAGCACGTTGCGCCGGGTGCAGATCTCGCGCACCGCGGCGAGATAGCCGGCGGGCGGCACGATGACGCCGGCCTCTCCCTGGATCGGTTCGATCAGCACCGCGGCGGTGTTCTCGGTGATGGCCGCCTCGAACGCGTCCGCGTCTCCGAACGGCGCCGCCACGAACCCGGGCGTGAACGGACCGAAATCGCCGCGTGCCTCGGGGTCGTCGCTGAAGCCGACGATGGTCGTCGTGCGCCCGTGGAAGTTGCCGCCCGCGACGACGATCTCGGCCGCACCGGCGGGGACCCCCTTCACCCGGTACGCCCATGCGCGGGCGACCTTGATCGCGGTCTCGACCGCCTCGGCCCCGGTGTTCATCGGCAGGACGAGGTCCTTGCCGCAGAGCTCGGCGAGTGCCGCCGCGAAGACGCCCAGCTGATCGTTGTGGTACGCCCGGCTCGTGAGGGTGAGGCGCGCGAGCTGCTCCTGCGCGACCGCCACGATCGCCGGATGCAGGTGTCCGAAGTTGAGGGCGGAGTACGCCGACAGCAGGTCGAGGTAGCGCTTTCCCTCGACGTCGGTGACCCACGATCCCTCGCCGCGGGAGATGACGACCGGCAGCGGGTGGTAGTTGTGGGCGAGGTGCGCGTCCTCGGCCGTGATGATGTCGCTCGTGGTGGTGTCGAGCACAGACATGTCGGTCTCCTTCATCGACGTCATCGACGCAGCTCGAGCGTGCAGCACTTGATGCCGCCGCCGCCCAGCAGCAACTCGGACAGATCGATCAGCACGGGGTTGTACCCGCGCTCGCGCAGCTGCGCCTCGAATCCCTTCGCACGGGGCGAGATGAACACGTTGTAGCCGTCGCTGGCGGAGTTGAGCCCGAAGACGTCGCCGTCCGCATCCGAGACGCGGATGGCGTCGGGGTACCGCTCGGCGAGGATCTTCTGGCTCGCCTCGTCGAACGCGCCCGGAAGATACGCGATGTTGGCCTTCTCGACGCCGCCGGGGCCCTCGACCGGATCGAGCACGGCGATCGCGGTGTCGAGGTGGTAGAACCGCGGATCCACGAGCGTGAGCGAGACGACCTCACGGCCGAACACCTCTCCGACCTCGCGGTGGCTGTCGCCGGTGGAGCGGAACCCTGTGCCGGCGAGGATCGTGTTCCCCACGAGCAGGAAGTCGCCCTCGCCCTCGTTGACCTCCTCAGGTCGGGCGACGCGGAACCCGTTCGCGGCGAACCAGTCCATGAACGGCTCCGCCTCTTCGGCGCGCTCGGCGAAGCGGAACTTCGGGCCGTAGGCGACACCGTCGATGACGAAGCCGCCGTTGGCCGTGTAGACCATGTCGGGCAGCCCGGGCACACCGTCGATGAGGCGCACCTCGTGGCCGAGCGCGACGTAGGCGTCATACAGCGCCTGCCACTGCGTGACGGCCTTGGCCGTGTCGGTCGGGTCGGCGGGCCGCATCCACGGATTGATGGAGTAGCTGACCGTGAAGTGCTCGGGACGGCACATCAGGTAGCTGCGGCGCTGGGCGATACGGGATGAGGGCACGGATGCGGTGGACATTCAGCTCCTTCGGCACACGGCGGACGCTGTCCTGGGGCCCGGCGGAGCTGTCAGAGAGCCGGCGACACGGGCACGCCGGATGACATTCTCGCACGACGAGGCGAATCGCGAACGGAAGCGCGCACCCGGATGCGGCCATGCCAGGCTGGAGTGCACACCCCCTGTCGAAGGAGACCCATGAAGCAGCGCACCCTCGGCCCGTTCTCCGTCTCGGCCATCGGCCTCGGAGCCATGCCTCTCTCGATGAACAACGACAACGAGCTCCCCGACCGGCAGAGCGCGATCGCGACCGTGCACGCCGCCCTGGATGCGGGCGTGACGCTCATCGACACGGCCGACATCTACGCCCCCAGCTGGGATGCGATGGGGCACAACGAGGAGCTCGTCGCCGAGGCCCTCGCCTCCTGGGGCGGCGACCGCTCGTCGATCGTGGTGACGACCAAGGGCGGCATCACCCGCACCGAGGAGAAGGACTTCGGCCGCGACGGCTCGCTGCCGTATCTGCGCGGCGCCGTCGAGTCGTCGCTGCGGCGCCTGGGCACCGACGTCATCGACCTGTACCAGTACCACCGCCCCGACCGCTGGATCGTCTACGGCGAGATCATGCAGAACCTCAAGACCCTGCACGATGAGGGCAAGGTGCGGGCCCTCGGGATCTCGAACGCGAGCATCGAGGAGATCCAGATCGCCCAGGAGGTGCTCGGCGACGCGCTCGTCAGCGTGCAGAACGAGTTCTCGCCGCGCCATCCCGGCAGCTACAAGGAGCTCACCTACTGCGCGGATGCGGGTCTCGCATTCCTCCCCTGGAGCCCGCTCGGCGGCACCGGCGGCGGCGGACGGTCGGTCGGCGAGCGCTTCCGCGTCTTCTCCGAGGTCGGTGAGGCGCACGGTGTCAGCCCGCAGCAGGTGGTGCTGGCGTGGGAGCTCGCGCTCGCTGCGACCGTGATCCCGATCCCGGGCGCGCGGCGTGCCGCATCCATCACCGACAGCGCCAAGGCGGCCGATCTGGAGCTTTCCGCGGACGAGATCGAGCGGCTGTCGTTCTCCGTGGGCATCGACGCCTGAGACACGAAGCCGAGGAGGGGATGCGGCGGGCGAACGCCCCGACCGCATCCCCTCCTCGTCGACAGCCCCATGGCGTCCGGTGGTCACAGAGCGGGTCTATGATCAGACGTCCGATAGTTGCGGATAGTCAACTTTTTCCGCCTCATCCCACCGGAGGCTCCATGTCCGAGACTGCGCGCACCGACCAGCCCGTGATGACGCACCGCGCCATCCTGCTGGTGATCTTCGGCCTCATGGCCGGCATGTTCCTCTCCGCCCTCGACCAGACCATCGTCGGCACGGCGATCCGGACGATCGGCGACGACCTGCACGGGCTGAGCCTGCAGGCGTGGGTCACCACGGCCTACCTGATCGTCTCGACGATCGCCACACCCATCTACGGCAAGCTCTCCGACATCTTCGGCCGCCGACCTCTCTTCCTCTTCGCCATCATCGTCTTCATCGTCGGCTCCGTGCTCGCGAGCTTCTCGACCGACATGGTGCAGCTCGCCGCGTTCCGCGCGGTGCAGGGCCTCGGCGCCGGCGGTCTCATGTCGATGCCGCTGGCGATCATGGGAGACATCCTCGCGCCGCGCGAGCGGGCCAAGTACCAGGGCTACTTCCTCGCCGTCTTCGGCATCTCGAGCGTCATCGGTCCCCTCGTCGGCGGACTCTTCTCCGGCGCGAACCAGATCCTGTGGATCGCGGGATGGCGCTGGGTGTTCCTCATCAATGTACCGATCGGCATCATCGCCCTGTTCATCGTCGTGCGCTTCCTGCACATCCCCCACCACCCGCGCGAGTCCGTGCGCATCGACTGGTGGGGCGCGGCGCTCGTCGTGGTCGCCCTCGTCCCGCTGCTGCTGGTGGCCGAGCAGGGCCGCGAGTGGGGCTGGGACTCCCCCATCGCCATCGCCTGCTACGTCGTGGGCGCGCTGGGCGCTGTCGCGTTCGTGTTCGTCGAGCGCGCGATGAAGACGGACGCGCTCATCCCGCTGACGCTGTTCCACTCATCGACGTTCTCGATGGCGACCGTCATCGGCGTGCTCGTGGGCTTCGGCATGTTCGGGGCGATGCTGACGCTGCCGCTGTATCTGCAGCTCGTGCTGGGCGCGACACCCACCGAGAGCGGCTTCCAGATGCTGCCCATGATCCTCGGTCTCATGATCGCCTCGATCGCGAGCGGTCAGATCATCGCGCGCACCGGCCGGTACCGCATGTTCCCGATCCTCGGCACGCTGTTCCTCTCCGGCGGCTACGTGCTGCTGACCTTCCTCCGCGTCGACAGCTCGTACTGGTTCCTCGCCGGCGCCATGCTGCTGCTCGGCCTCGGACTCGGTCAGCTCATGCAGACGCTGACGATCGCCAGCCAGAACTCCGTCGGCCTGCGCGACATGGGTGTGGCCACGAGCGCGTCGACCTTCTTCCGTCAGATCGGTGGAACACTCGGCACCGCCGTGCTCCTCTCGCTCCTGTTCACCCTGGTGCCCGCGAACATCCAGAACTCGTTCGCCGACGAGGGGACCGTCACCAACGCCCTGGAGGCGGCGCTCGATCCTGCGGTCACCCAGGCTCCCGAGAACGCGGCGATCATGAAGACGATCTACGACCCGATCGTGGCGAACCTGCAGCAGGCGGCGAGTGCCGCATCCGTCGATCTGTCGAACGACGCCGCGCGCGAGGCGTTCGTCGCCCAGGCCGTGCCCCAGGTGCAGGAGGCCCTCGCCACGAAGAGCGACGACCAGAGCTTCGACGGCTCGGTCATGAACGACACGTCGTTCCTCAACGGCGCCGACCCCCGCCTGACCGCTCCGATCCTCGTCGGCTTCAACGACTCGGCGACGGTCGTCTACCGGGTGGCGCTGGGGGTCGTGCTGCTCGCCTTCGTGCTGACGCTGTTCTTCCGCACGCCCCCGCTGCGGGCGAAGTCCGCGCTGCAGGAGGCAGCGGATGAGGCGGCCGCCGCATCCGAAGCCGACGACCCGGCGGTGCTCGCGCAGGCCGCCGCGGCGGATGCGGGTGCGCTGGTCGCTCCCGACACCGGCCCCGTGCCCACCGCGGACCGCCCGCTCACCAGGCGAGATCTACGCGACTGAGCCCCGTCACGCAGGGCATGTCCCACTTGCCGCAGGAATCGGGTCTGATTTCTGCAGCACGTGGGACATGGATGCGGAAGCCGGCGGGCGCAATGACAGGGCGACCGGCCCGGGCGACGCTCAGATGACCTCTTCGCTCCAGGCGTCGGGGTTGCCGAAGCGATGTGCGGTGATCGCGATGGCCTGCTCGTGCAGGAACGGCAGCAGCTCGAGGCGACCGGCCGTCGTGACCGGGTTCGCGTAGACGGCGAGATCCGGGTCGCCGGCGATTGCCTCGGCGAGGGTGCGATGCAGGATGTCGGTCTCGGATGCGGGCCCCACGAGCCGTGCTCGCGCGACGCGCGGCTTCACGCTGACGCCCGCCGCATCCGCCTCGGCACGGGTGAGCCGCTCGATCCACTGCGCATCCGTCTCGACGTGCACCGTGAGACCCGCCTCGCCCAGGGCGCGGCGCACCGCGGGAGGAAGCCCGGACGCCGTACTCAAGGATGCGGCGGAACCCGCGCGGAGCGCAGCGAGAGCGATGCGCAGCACCTCCTGCACCTCCGCGCCCGCGGTCGCCCGCACGGCGACGTCGACCGACCGGTACCGGAACAGGTTCCGCTCGATGCCGAGCCCCGTCACGTCCTTGATGCGGCCGAACTCGCGGTCCCACTCCACCGCGTCCGACAGCGCGGCACGGCGCAGCCACTCGAAGCGTTCGTAGTCCAGCGCCGGCTGGGCGGCTTCGATGATCGCGGTGATACGAGAGTCGAGCCCGCGCAGATGCAGCGTGGTGGAGCCGCTGACGGCGGTGGGCCGCCAGCTCCCGAGGCCGATCAGGTAGTTGGGGCCGCCGGCCTTCGTCCCCGCCCCGACCGATGAGCGCTTCCAGCCTCCGAACGGCTGGCGCTGCACGATCGCGCCCGTGATGCCGCGGTTCACGTAGAGGTTGCCCGCCTCGACGCGGTCGAGCCACAGCGCGAGGTCGTCGGGGTGCTGGGTGTGAAGGCCCGCCGTGAGACCGTAGGCGACCGCGTTCTGCAGCTCGATCGCCTCGGCCAACGACGAGGCGTGCATGACGCCCAGCACCGGACCGAAGAACTCCTCGAGGTGGAAGCGCGACCCCGGCGCGACGCCGGTGCGGATGCCGGGACGCCACAGTCGTCCCGCCAGCTCCGGCGCTCCGTCGATCTGCTCGGGTTCCACGAGCCACTTCTCACCGTCGTCGAGCGTCGTCAGCGCCCACGCCAGTTTGCCCTGCGGCGGCTCGATCACCGGCCCCACCTCCGCGGCGGCGTCGGCGGGCGACGCGACCACGAGCGAGCGTGTCGCATCGACGAGCTGGCGCGCGAAGCGGGCCGAGCGCCCCACCGATCCGACGAGGATCGCGAGGGATGCCGCGGAGCACTTCTGTCCGGCGTGCCCGAACGCGCTCCTGACCAGATCGGATGCGGCGAGGTCGAGATCGGCCGACGGCATGACGATGATGGCGTTCTTGCCGCTCGTCTCGGCCAGCAGCGGAAGATCCGGCCGCCAGGAGCGGAACAGCTGGGCGGTCTCCCACGACCCGGTGAGGATCACCCGGTCCACCGCGGGATGGGAGATGAGCTGTTCTCCCAGCTCACCCTCGTCGATGTCGACGAGAGCGAGAAGGTCGCGGGGCACGCCCGCATCCCACAGCGCTTCGGCGACGACGGCCGCCGAGCGGCGAGCCTGCGGGGCGGGCTTGAACACCACGCCGGATCCGGCCGCGAGGGCCGCGAGCACGCCTCCCGCGGGGATCGCGAGCGGAAAGTTCCATGGCGGCGCGACGACCGTGAGCCGCGCCGGGACGAAGACCGCGCCGGCGACCCGGTCCAGCTCGCGCGCGGTGGCCGCGTAGTAGTTGGCGAAGTCCACCGCCTCGCTCACCTCGACGTCCGCCTCGGCCAGCACCTTGCCGGTCTCGGATGCCGCGACCTCGATGAGCAGGTCGCGGCGCGCCTCGAGGGATCGTGCGGCCGCCTGCAGCACCACGGCGCGGTCGGCCGCGGGCAGCGCGCCCCAGCCGGCGGCCGCGTCGCGCACGCGCGCGATCGTGCGCTCGAGCGTGTCCGTGTCGCCGACGCGGGCGCCGCCGATCGTCGCGTCACCGGCGGTCGAGGTCTCGATCCGCTCGATGATGCGCTGCGCCCACTCGCGGTTGGCGGGGAGGGCGGGATCAGTGTCGGCGGCGGGACGGAAGCCGGGTGCTCCGTGCACGCCGGCGTTCGATTCGCGCGGCGAGAAGACCGCCGTCTCGACGAACTCCGCGCCGCCGAACAGGACGGAGTGCGCGTCGGGCTCGGTGCGGTCGGCGGCGATGCCGAGGACTGCCTGGGTGAGCCCGGCGATCTCCTGCGTGGGGGCGGGGTCGCGCAGGATGGCGGGCTCGGCCGCATCCGCTGCGCTCTGCAGGCGGTTCTGTCCGCGGCGAGGTCCGGTGCGCAACGCCGCATCCGCAGACCGTTCGATGGAGGCGAGGAAGCGGTCGCGCTCGCGCGCGAACAACTCGGGATCGGTGTCGAGGTCGAACGCGGCGGAGAGGAAGTTCTCGCTGGAGGCGTTCTCCTCGAGGCGGCGCACGAGGTAGCTGATCGCCACGTCGAACTCGTCGGGACGCACGACCGGCACGTACAGCAGCACGGCGCCCACCTCGCGAGACACCGCGGCGACCTGCCCCGCGGCCATGCCGAGAAGCATCTCGAACTCGATGCGCTCGCGCACGCCCCGCTCTCCTGCGAGCAGCCACGCGTAGGCGACGTCGAAGAGGTTGTGACCGGCGACACCCACGCGCACGGCGGCGGCGTGGTCGGCATCCAGCGCCCAGTCGAGGCAGCGCAGGTAGTTCGCGTCGGTGTCGAGTTTCGTGTCGTACGGGGCCTGCGGCCAGCCGTGCATGATCGCGTCGACGCGCTCCATCGCGAGGTTCGCGCCCTTCACGAGGCGCACCTTGATACCGGAGCCGCCGTCCTCGACGCGCTGCCGGGCCCACGCGGTCAGCTCCTGCAGAGCCGGGAGCGCATCGGGCAGGTATGCCTGCAGCACGATGCCCGCCTCGAGTCGCGCGAGCCGCTCGTCCTCGAGGATGCGGGTGAACACCGCGATCGTGAGGTCGAGGTCGCGGTACTCCTCCATGTCGAGGTTGATGAAGGTGCCGTCGGCGGCGGCGCTCAGATAGAGCGGCAGCAGACGCTCGACGACGCGTTCGACGACGTCGTCGAACGCCCAGAGCGAGATGTGCCCGGCGATGGCCGAGACCTTGACCGAGACGTAGTCGACGTCGGGTCGGCGGATGAGCTCGTGGATGCCGTCCAGTCGGCGCCGCGCCTCGTTCTCGCCCAGCACGGCCTCGCCCAGCAGGTTGAGGTTCAGCTTCGCGCCGCCCTCGCGCAGCTTGGCGATGGCCGCCCCCAGCTTCTCGGGGCGGGCGTCGACGATGAGGTGGCCGACCATGTCGCGCAGCGCACGGCGGGCGATCGGTACGACCGGCGTGGGCACCGCGGGGGCGACGGCGCCTCCGACCCGCACCGCGGAGCGCAGGTACCAGGGCAGGAAGTCGGGCACCAGCGGGGCGATGCGACTGAGGTTCGCCGCCGCCGCCGACAGGCTCTCGGGGCGCATGACGCCGTCGACGAACCCGATCGTGAAGGGCAGTCCGTTCGGGTCGCGCAGCACTCCCGCGAGACGCTCCGCCGCTGGGTCGGCGTGGGCGTCGGCGGCTTCGGTGACCCAACGTCGCGCGAGGGTGACCGCGTCGTCGGCGAGGGATGCGGGACGCGGCGCTCGTGGCGCCCCCGCCTCGGTGCTGGAGGACATGCGCTCAGCCTACGTCGGGGCCCGGCGGCGCCACCGGCGTGACACGAGCCCGCCCGCGGCGCGGGATCAGCGCCAGATGCTGGGGGCGGGGCGCCGTGTCGACGGGAGGGCCACATCCTCGGCCCAGCGCAGCATCCACTCCTCGGGAGCCGGCACGGTGGCGGGATCCTGACCCAGCGCTTCGAACAGCTCGGCGAGCCCGACCGTGCCGCCCGAGCGACGCACGAAACGGCCGCGGGCGATGAGCTGTGCGTAGATCTCACCGTCGACGACAGCGCGGTGCTCGAGGTAGACGGCGCGGTCGTCGGCGGCGATGACGCGCGACTCCACGTCGAAGCGCTGCCACAGATGCAGCGACTTGCGGTAGCTGATGGTCGCGTTGGCGACGACCGGATACCAGCCGCGCTCGCGCATGAGGTCCCAGAGCCCGGTGCGCATGAGCAGGTCGAAGCGACCGAGGTCGAACAGGGAGAGGTACCGTCCGTTGTTCATGTGCCCCACGACATCGAGGTCGGTGGGAAGCGTCGTCAGCCGGATGCGCCCGACGCCGAGGGAGTCCATCGCGCCTTCGCGACGGTAACGGCGGCGGGAGGAGGCGAGCAGAAGAAGGGTGCGCCAGATCACGTTCACGACGTCAGATCGTAGGAGAAGGTAGGCGGATGCGGGATTCGGTTGTGCGATCCCGACAGCGACGGCGGCCGCATCCGGGTCGGGGATGGTGCCCCGCAATGACCCGGCGCAGTCGATTTCCGCCGTTCGTGCCGCCCGCGTAGAGTCTGGCCATGGAAGCCGACCTCACCACCGATGTGATCGTCCGCCCGGTACGCGACGTGGACGCCGAAGCCCTCGGTCGCGTGCACGCCACGTGCTGGCACGAGACCTACGACCACCTGATCAGCAAGGCCGCACTGGAGCGCGTCTCGCCCCGCAGGCTCGCCGAGCTCTGGACCCACTGGGCCGAGCAGGGCCCCGACTATCGCATGTCCGCGGCGCTCGTCGAGGGCGAGATCGTGGGCTTCGTCGGCTCCGGCCCCGCGCGCGACGAGGACGCCCCGCGTGAGCGCGAGCTGTACTTCATCTACCTGCTGGACGCCTGGCACGGCACCGGCATCGGCCAGAAGCTCTTCGACGCCGCGGTCGAGGAGGGCGAGGGGCTGTACCTGTGGGTCGCTGAGGACAACCCCCGCGCGCACCGTTTCTACACCCGCAACGGTTTCGTCCTCGACGGCGCGACGCACACCGAGCCGTTCCTCGGCGAGACGCTGACCGAGGTCCGCTTCACCCGCTGACCCGGGGGTCGCATCCCGGCCGTCGTCGCCGCATCCGGCACGCCCCACTTTTTCGCGAGACTGCATCCTCGTCACGAGATCACGAGTATTACCCGTGATCTCATCCGGGAAATGCAGTCTCGCGGCCGTTTGAGCGGCGGATGCGGGGTCAGCGGGAGCTGACCGTGCCGAAGAGCCGCGCGATGGGCGCGAGCACGAGGGGGCGCGCAGCGATCCAACCGCCGGCCATCACGAGCACGGATGCGGCGAAGATCCAGAACCCGGCCCAGTTGTCCGCGTATGCGGTGGGGTCCGTCGACCCCTGCGCGGCGTACATGTGGTTGAGGTTGCGCAGCGCACCGGTCGCGAAGACGAGGGCCACGTGCACGATGATGAACGCGACGAAGTAGAGCATCACCGGGAAGTGCACCTTGCGGGCCCACTCGATGGGGTAGATGCGATTGAGGGTCTCGGCCTTCCGCGGCCACAGCCCGCTCATCCGCACACCCGTGAGGATCGCGAGCGGCGCGGCGACGAACACCGTCGTGAAGTAGGCGAGCTGCTGAAGGCTGTTGTAGTTCACCCAGCCGTTCTCGGTCGGCCAGTCCAGCGACGCGTACTGCAGCATCGCGGACAGCGCGTTGGGGAGCACCTCCCAGCTGGTCGGCACGATCCGCATCCACTGTCCCGTCCCGAACAGCAGCACCAGGAACACGAGCCCGTTCGCGAGCCACAAGAGGTCGAGCGACTGGTGGAACCAGATCGTCAGGCTGGTCTTCCGCTTGCTGTTCCACCGCGGCGTCCAGAACGCCGCCGGCCGCTTCTCGCGCCGTATCTGCAGACCCGACCGGATGATCAGCAGCATGAAGAACGCGTTGAGGAAGTGCTGCCATCCCAGCCAGGCGGGAAGCCCGACGGGGGCGCTCTCGGGAAGGTGGTACTCGCCGGGGTACGTGGCGAGGAAGTCTCGCAGCGGCTCGAGCGAGACGAGCCACCGTGTCGCGAACACGATCATCGCGAGCGCGAACAACGCCCCCGCGCCGGCGATGACGCCCGCGCCTGCCCACTGCAGCGCGGTGAACGGGCCGTAGCGGCGCGGCTCCGGCCGCGGCGCGGGACGCTCGAAAGCGGTACGTCCGGGAAAGACGGTCGGCGTGAACGGCAGCGGCTCCCGCATCCGTTCGACGTCCGTGGTCCCCGGATCGAGGGACTCCGGATGCGGCTCCGCGCCCTGATTCAGCGCGGATGGCGTCCCTTGAACATCCGGGACGGATGCGACCGGCCCCGGTTCCGATCCGACGGGCGTCGCGGATGCGCCGGCGCGCTCGTTCGCGGCGGACCCGGCGGTCGCGGCAGACCCGGCGTTCGCGGCAGAGCCGGCGGCGGTCGCGGACTGCGTCACGGTGTCGGGGTGTCGAGCGGGCGCCGCGGCGGCGGGCGGCCGCATCCGTCCCACCGGGGGCCACGGCTCGCCCCCCGCAACGCGCGGCAGTCCCCGCCGCACGGGCTTCGAGCCTTGCTCGCCTGTCACAGATCGCGCGGTATCCGCGCGATCTGTGACAGGCGAGCCGGGGTGGGAGTGGCCCTGGAGGGAGGGAGCCGACCCAGAGGCGGCACTCCGCGCCGGAGGCCAGGGCTCTCCCCCCGCCACCCGCGGCAGCCCCCTTCGCACCGAGCGCCGGCCATGTTCGCCTGTCACAGATCGCGGGGGTACCCCGCGATCTGTGACAGGCGAACAGATGGGTAGGGACTCCGCGCCCGCCACCACAGGGGCGACCTCCACCTCGCGGGAGGCCTCTGCCCCCGGGGCGACGACGGATGCGGGGGGCCACGGCTCCCCGCCGGCGACGCGCGGAAGTCCCCGTCGCACGCGACGCGGGCGGGCAACCACGCTCAGCCCCGCTTCGCCGCGAGGGCGTCGATGAGCTGCGGCACCACCTGGAACACGTCTCCGACGACGCCGAAGTCCGCGATCTGGAAGATCGGCGCATCGGCGTCCTTGTTGACGGCGACGATGGTCTTCGCGGTCTGCATTCCGGCCTTGTGCTGGATGGCGCCCGAGATCCCGAGAGCGACGTACAGCTGCGGCGACACGGACACGCCGGTCTGTCCGACCTGGTGCTCGTAGGGGATGTAGCCCGCATCCACCGCCGCACGCGATGCGCCGACGGCGGCGCCGAGCGCGTCGGCGAGCTGCTCCACCAGGACGAACTTCTCGGCCGAACCGAGCCCGCGTCCGCCCGACACCACCCGTGCGGCTCCCCGCAGCTCGGGACGCGAGGAGGCCTTCTCCACCACCTCGGTGGACAGCACGGATGCGGCCGGCACACCCGACGGGGTCACCGACAGCTCCGTCACGGCCGGCTCGACGGATGCCGCCCGGTCCTCGACCGCGCCTTGGCGCACCGTCGCCACGAGCGGCCCGAAGGTCGCCGCCGCGTCGACGGAGTATGCGCCGCCGTACACGGAGTGGTGCGCGATCACGCCCTCGTCGTCGCGATCGAGGCCGACGATGTCGACCGCGAGAGCCGCACGGAGACGCGCGGCCAGTCGGCCCGCGATGTCCCGCCCGTCGAGCGAGTGCGAGACGAGCACCGCCTCGGGCGCCACCATCGCCACCGCCGCGGCGAGCGCGTCGACCTCGGCCACGCCGAGCCCCTCACCCGCGGGTGCGACGAGCACGCGAGGCGCGCCCCATTCCCCGGCTGTCGTGGCGAGTGCCGCGTCACCCACGACCACGGCGACGGGCGTTCCCACCCGGGATGCGGCCCCGAGGAGTGCGGCGCCGGATGCGGCGAGCCCCCCGGCTGCCGAGGTCTCCAAGAACACCAGGACGGCGTCGTCGGCGAAGTCGGTCATCGTCGTCACCTCTCAGACCAGGCGGTTCTGGATCAGGAACTCGGCGAGGCGGTTGCCGCCGTCGCCCTCATCGACGATCACCTGTCCGGCGGCCCGCGCGGGTCGGGGGGCGATCGCGATCATGATCGAGCGCGCGACATCGGGGTCGTCCGCGTCGATGCCGAGGTCGGCGAGCGACAGCGTCTCGATGGGCTTCTTCTTCGCCGCCATCACGCCCTTGAAGCCGGCCATCCGCGCCTCGGGCATCGCCTCGGTGATCGAGATGACGGCGGGCAGCTCAGCACGGATGCGGCGCACGGCGCCGTCGCCGGGACGCTCTCCCTCGACGGCATCCTCGTCGAGCTCGACACGGGCGAGGCCCGTCGCGGACGCCACGCCCAGCCGCTCGGCGATCATGGCGGGGATCACGCCACCCACACCGTCGGTGGACTGGTTGCCCGCGACGACGAGATCGAAACCGGTCCGCGCGATGGCGGCCGCGATCACCTGGGAGGTGAGTCCCAGGTCGGCACCGCGGAGCGCTTCGTCGACGATCTGCACGGCCGAGCCGGCACCGAGCGCGAGGGCCTTGCGCAGTGTGGGCGTCGCCTCTTCGGCAGCCATCATCATCGCGACGACCTCGGTGCCGGGATGCGCGTCGGCGTAGGAGAGAGCGACCTCGAGGGCGCGCTCCCCGATCTCGTCGATGACACGGTCGCTCGCGGCGCGGTCGGCGAGTCCGGTCTCGAGATCCAGGACGCGGTCACCGTAGGTGTCGGGGACTTCTTTGACCAGCACGACGATTCTCATGGGCGGTGCTCCTTCGACAGAACGAGTCTAGACGACACTCGGTGTCAGCGATGGCGGAACTGAGGCGCACGCTTCTCACGGAAGGCGGCCATTCCCTCCTTCTGGTCTTCGAGCGCGAAGAGCGTCGCGAAGCTCTGTTTCTCGAACCGAAGCCCCTCCGCCAGCGTCGTCTCCTGCGCGGCACGCAGCGCCTCCTTCGCGGCATAGACGACCGGCAGCGACTTCGACGCGATGGCTTCGGCGACCTCCATCGCCGCGTCCCGCAACTCGGCCGCGGGGACCACGCGTGAGACGAGTCCCGCGCGCTCGGCCTCCTCGGCCCCCATGCGGCGCCCGGTCAGCACGAGCTCCGCGGCCTTGTACGCGCCGACCGCGCGGGTGAGTCGCTGGGTGCCGCCGAGACCCGGGATGACGCCCAGTGCGATCTCGGGCTGACCGAACTGTGCGGTGTCGGCGGCCAGGATGATGTCGCAGATCATGGCGAGCTCGCATCCGCCGCCGAGGGCGAAGCCGGCGACCGCGGCGATCAGCGGCGTCCGGGCCCGCGTCACCTCTTCGAGGGCGGCGAACGGGTTGTCGACGAGCATGTCGCGCGCGGACTTGTCGGCCATCTGCTTGATGTCGGCACCTGCGGCGAACGCGCGCTCGCTCCCGGTGAGCACGATCGCCCCGACGCCCTCGTCGGCGTCGAAACCGGCGACGGCGGCGGCGAGCTCACCCACCAGGGTCGAGTTGAGGGCGTTCAGGGCGTCGGGACGATTCAGGGTGATCCATCCGACGCGGCCGTGCTGCTCGACGAGGATCGTCTCGTAGGTGCTCATCTGCCCATCGTGGCATGAGCGCACCCGGGTGGGGCAGGTCCGCTCACCGGGGAATTCCCCCTCAGAGCCGTTCGACGAGCAGGGCGTTCGCCATGCCGCCGCCCTCGCACATCACCTGCAGACCCCGACGCCCGCCGGTGCGCTCCAGGTACGCCACGAGCGTGCTGAGCAGCCTCGTCCCGGACGATCCGAGCGCGTGCCCGAGCGCGATCGCGCCGCCCCAGGGATTCAGGCGCGCGGGGTCTGCGCCGATCTCGTCCAGCCAGGCGAGCGGCACCGAGGCGAACGCCTCGTTCACCTCGTACGCGTCGATGTCGTCGATCGTGAGTCCTGCACGATCCAGGATGCGGCGCGTCGCCGGGATCGGCGCGGTGAGCATCATGAGCGGGTCGTCGCCGACGACCGCGAACGAACGCAGGACGGCGCGCGGGCGCAGCCCGAGTTCCGCCGCGCGTTCGGCGCTCATGAGCAGCACCGCGGAGGCGCCGTCGGTCAGCGGCGACGACGATCCGGCGGTGACGCGCCACTCCAGCTCGGGGAAGCGGGACGCTGCGGCATCGGTGCGGAATGCGGGCGGCAGAGCCGCCAGCGCGTCCGCGGTCGTCTGCGCGCGGATCGTCTCGTCGACCTCGACGAGACCGGCCGGGGTCTCGACGGGCACCAGCTGCGAGGCGAAGAGACCCGCCGCAGCCGCCGCGGTGGCACGGCGGTGGGACTCGGCCGCATAGGCGTCCAGCGCCTGGCGCGACAGGCCCCACTTCGCAGCGATGAGCTCGGCGGCGATGCCCTGTGAGACGAGGCCGTCGGGGTAGCGCTCGTGCAGCAGCGGCGAGACGGGGGACCCGGATGCGGCCGCCGAGCCGAGGGGCACGCGACTCATCGACTCGACGCCCCCGGCGATCACGAGGTCGGCCGCCCCCGCCATGATCACGTGCGCCGCCGAGTGGACGGCCTGCTGGCCCGAGCCGCACTGACGATCGAACGTCGCGGCGGGCACCGTCTCGGCGAAGCCGGCCGCGAGCACGGCCTGGCGCGCGATGTTCGCGGACTGCTCGCCGACCTGGCTGACGCAGCCGAGCAGCACGTCGTCGACGACGGCGTTCTCGAGACCGTTGCGCTCGACGAGGGCGCGCAGCACACCGGCAGCGAGGTCCACGGGATGCACCCCGCTCAGCGCACCCCCCGGTTTGCCCCGACCCGAGGGCGTGCGCACCGCGTCGACCAGCACCGCCTCGCGCATCGGCTCAGCCCTTCTCTTCGGGCCGCTCGCTGACATGCTCTGCCGCCTCGTCGGGAACGTACCCGTCGACGTGCCGTTCGTCGTGGCCGTTGTAGGCCGAGAGCGGACGGATGAGGGCGTTGCGGCTGTACTGCTCCATGATGTGCGCCGTCCAGCCGACCACGCGCGCGGCGACGAACAGCGGCGTGAAGGTCACCGTGTCGAACCCGATGAGGTTGTAGGCGGGCCCCGACGGATAGTCGAGGTTGGGGTAGATGCCCTTGCGCGCCACGAACTCGCTCTCGAGCGCGTCGTAGAGCCGTGCCACGTCAGGACGCTCGTAGTGGGCGACGAGATCGTCGAGCGCCGCCTTCATGGTGGGCACGCGGGAGTCGCCGCGCTTGTAGACGCGGTGGCCGAAGCCCATGATCTTGCGCTTGTTCGCGAGTGCGTCGTCGAGCCAGGCCGTGACGTTCTCCGCGTCGCCGATCTCATCGAAGATGTGCAGGACCGCCTCGTTCGCGCCGCCGTGCAGCGGACCCTTCAGCGCGCCGACCGCGCCGACGACGGCGGAATGCAGATCGCTGAGAGTGGAGGCGATGACCCGCGCCGTGAAGGTGGAGGCGTTGAACGAGTGCTCGGCGTACAGGATCATCGATCGGTTGAAGGCGTCGACGACGACCGCATCCGCCTCTTCACCGAAGGTCATCCAGAGGAAGTTCGCGGCATAGTCCAGATCGTCGCGCGGCGGGATCGGGAGCTGACCGCGGCGGCGGCGCTGACCGTAGGCGACGATCGCCGGCAGTGCGGCGAACAGCCGGAGGCTCCGGGCGAGATTCTCCTCCGGAGTCCCGACCGCGTCGAGCACCGACCCGACACCGGCGAGATCCGCGGCGCCCAGCACGCTCAGCGCGGTGCGCACCTCGTCCATGGGATGCGCGTCGAGCGGCACGAGCTCGATCGCCGACTGCACGGCCGCCGTGAGCGGCCGATGCTCCCGCTCGACACGGCGGAGCTCGGCGAGCTGCTCGTCGCTCGGCAGTTCGCCGTGCCAGAGCAGATACGCCACCGCCTCGGCCGGCTGGGTGGCGGCGAGCTCCTGCACGGGATAGCCCCGGTAGAGCAGCGAGTTGGTCTCCGGGTTGACCTTGGAGATGGCGGTCTCGTCGGCGACGACCCCCGCCAGCCCCTTCCGGATCTGGTCCTGCTCGGTCATGTCACTCCTTCGTGCTGGGCCGCGCGTCACGGACGCGTGTAGGTGAAGATGCTGTCGTCGAAGCTGTTGTACTGCTCGTAGTCGATCAGGTCGTAGAGCTCGGCGCGATGCTGCATGTCGCCGACCTTGTCACGCAGATGCCCCTTGTCGACGAGGTCGTCCAGCGCGCGCTCCGCGGCGCCCATCGCGATGCGCAGCAGCGAGACCGGCCAGATCACGATGTTCACCCCCACGTCGCGCAGCTGGTCGACCGAGAAGAGCTCGCTCTTGCCGAACTCGGTCATGTTGGCGAGGATCGGCACGTCGACGGCCCTGCGCATCGCCTCGAACTCGTCGAGGGTCGCCAGCGCCTCCGGGAAGATCGCGTCCGCACCCGCATCCACCAGCGCCTTGGCGCGGTCGATCGCCGCATCCAGCCCCTCGATCGCACGGATGTCGGTCCGCGCCATCACGAGGAAGTCGGGGTCGCGACGCGCGTCGACGGCGGCGCGGATGCGGCGCAGAGCCGTCTGCTCGTCCACGACGGCCTTGCCGTCGAGGTGCCCGCAGCGTTTCGGGTTGATCTGGTCCTCGATGTGGGCGCCGGCGACGCCGGCGTCCTCGAGCATCTGGATGGTGCGCGCGACGTTCATGGGCTCGCCGAAGCCGGTGTCGGCGTCGATGAGCGCCGGGAGCTCGGTCGTCCGGGCGATCTGGGCCCCGCGTCCGGCGACCTCGGTCAGGGTCGTCAGGCCGATGTCGGGGAGTCCGAGATCGGCCGACAGCACCGCGCCCGAGATGTAGACGCCCTCGAAGCCCTTGCGCTCGATCAGACGTGCGGACAGCGGGTTGAAGGCGCCCGGCAGCCGCATCAGCCCGCCCGACGCGAGCCCGGCGCGGAACGCGCGACGCTTCTCGGATGCGGACGCCGTCGACCCGAGCATCAGAACAGCCCCTTCGGCGCCGGCTGGGAGAGCAGCAGCCCCGGCTTCGCGACGATCGAGAGCTGACGCACCTCGTCGGCGGTCAGCTCCGGCAGGCGCTGCACGAGCTCGAGGAACCGCTCGATCTCGGCCTCCTCGAGCACGGGCTCCGCCAGCAGTCGGAACTTGCGGATGTAGTCCTCGCGGACGAAGGGGCGGGCCCCGAGCGGATGCGCGTCGGCGACCGCGATCTGGTCCTCGATGACCGACCCGTCGGTGAGGGTGATCACAACGCGCCCGCCGAACGCCTTCTCGGCGGGGTCCTCGGAGTGATAGCGACGGGTCCACTCGGCGTCCTCCGCCGTGGTGACCTTGTTCCACAGCTCGACGGTGTCCGGGCGCGCCGCGCGCTCGGGCGCGTAGGAGTCGACGTGGTGCCAGGTCCCGTCCTGCAGCGCGACCGCGAAGATGTACGGGATCGAGTGGTCCAGCGTCTCGCGGGACGCGGTCGGGTCGTACTTCTGCGGGTCGTTCGCTCCGGAACCGATCACGTAGTGCGTGTGGTGGCTCGTGTGCAGCACGATCGAGGCGATGTTCGCGGGGTCGCGCAGCTCGGGCCGTTGGGTGCCGAGCTTGCGCGCCAGGTCGATCCACGCCTGCGCCTGATACTCGGCGGAGTGCTCCTTGGTGTACGAGTCCAGGATCGCCCGCTTGGGCTCGCCCTCGGCGGGAAGCGGCACGTCGTAGGAGGCGTCCTTCCCGTCGAGCAGCCAGGCGACGACGCCGTCCTCGCCCTCGTAGATCGGCGAGGGGGACGTCTCGCCGCGCATCGCACGGTCGACGGCCTCGACCGCCATCTTGCCGGCGAACGCGGGGGCGTGGGCCTTCCAGGTGGAGATCTCGCCCTTGCGGGACTGACGGGTCGCGGTGGTCGTGTGCAGCGCCTGCCCGACGGCCTGGGAGATCGTCTCGGTGTCCAGACCCAGCAGAGTGCCGATGCCGGCGGCGGCCGAGGGGCCGAGGTGCGCGACGTGGTCGATCTTGTGCTTGTGCAGGCTGATCGCCCGAACGAGGTCGATCTGGATCTCGTAACCGGTCGCGATGCCCCGAAGGAGCGCGTTCCCGTCGGCGCCGACGTGCTGCGCGACGGCGAGGATCGGCGGGATGTTGTCGCCCGGGTGAGAGTAGTCCGCGGCGAGGAACGTGTCGTGATAGTCGAGCTCGCGCACAGCGACGCCGTTGGCCCACGCCGCCCACTCGGGCGAGGTGCGGCGCTCGAGCGCGCATCCGAACACCGTCGCACCGGCGCCGCCGACCGAGACGGCGTGATCGAGCGCCTGCTGGCGTGCGGCGACGACGGGACGCCGGGTGAGGGATGCGGCGGCGACCGCCGCGTTGTCGATGAGCCGGTTGACGATCATGTCGACCACCTCCGGCTCGACCGCGACGGGGTCGGTGGCGACCTCGGCGATGTGCCAGGCCAGCTGGCCCTCGCGGGCGAGCTTCTCTTCGCTCGTGTGGACACGGAGGTGGTGCGTGATCATGCTGCTCCCGGGGTGGATCGTGCGACGCGGGGCGCGTCGGATGCGTCGGCGAGCGACGCGAGGATGGCGGTCAGGGCGTGGTGCAGGTGCACGTGGGTGGCGTGGGCGGCGAGTTCGGCGTCGCCGTCGGCGATCGCGCGTGCGATGAGGCGGTGCTCGGCGGCGGAGGCGGCAAGGCGCGCCGGGTTGTCGCGTGCGAGCCGGCGCACCCGGACGAGGTGGGTGCGCACGGTCCGTAGTGCGGCGATCAGGTAGTCGTTGCCGACGGCGGCATCCAGCGCCTGATCGAACTGCGCGATCGTGGCGTAGTAGGCGTCCGCATCCGCCTGGGGATCCTCCGCCGACCAGCGTGCGGCGAGCGCGACGAACGGCTCCCCCGGAGCCCCGCCTGCCACGCGTTCCGCGGCGATGCGGGCGGCGGACTCCTCGAGCGCGCGGCGCACCGCGAAGAGGGCGCGGATGTCGTCGGCGTCGATGTCGGTCACGACGGTCACGCGCGGCGAGGCCTGCGCGACGAGACCGTCGGCGGCGAGGCGTCCGATGGCCTCTCGCAGCGGAGTGCGGCTCACGCCGAGCCGGCGCGCCTGCTCGACCTCGCCCAGCACGGTTCCCGGCGCCAGCTCACCGGACTGGATCTGCTCGAGGAGTGTGCGGTAGGCACGGTCGCTCGCCCGCATCCCGCCTCCTTCGATGCCGCCCGATGAACTCGCACAGTGTATGCACAATGGGAGTCCGGACACCAGTCGCTGACGCATTCCGCACTTTGGGTATACACAACGCGTCGGGAGCCTTCAGCCGTCCAGGTGCGGCGCGAGGGCGTCGAGCACCGGGCGCTGCGCGGCCACCAACAGGTCTCGTGCATCGTCGACCCGCACCCATTCGGCGCGGTCCACCTCGGGGAACGACTCCATGCGCCCCGAATGGGGCGGCCACTCGAGCGAGAACTCGCCGAACCGCATCCCGACCAGGGCGAAACCGTCGGCGTCGAGCGCGAACACCCGGAGGCGCTTGCCCGACGAGTAGCGGAACTCGCCGAGCTCCACCCGCTCCCCGTCAGGCGGCGTGAGCCCCAGCTCCTCCTGGAACTCGCGCTCCGCGGCGGCGAGCGGATCTTCGGATGCGGGGTCGTACTCCCCCTTCGGGATCGACCACGCTCCCGCCTGCTTGCGCTGCCAGAACGGCCCGCCCATGTGCGCGATCAGGACCTCGGCGGTGTCGGGCCGGAAGAGGAGGAGCCCCGCGCTGTACGCGGTCATGGCCGCATCCCGTCGCTTCTTCGCCGCACCCGTCCACGCTAGCCGGGTCTGAGACGATGAGGGTCGCTCGGGCCCTATCGCCTTCGCTCGAAGGCGGCGCGAAGGCTCCGCAGCAGCAGGAGCAGCCCGCCGAGGCCGACCACCGCACCGAGGAACGGGAACAGCGGCACCTGCGCGGTGAGGTGCGGCCCCGCGTCCGAGACGCCCAGCAGGACCGCGGAGATCACGAGGGCGATGCCGACCAGCGTGGTGGTGAAGCGCGAGAACAGCTGCTCCACGAACCCGCGACCGGTCGCGTCGTCGAAGCTGCGCAGGCGCACCGAGAACGTGCCGTCCTCGAGCTGCTGACTGAGGGTGGAGAGCGTTCGCGGCAGTCGCCGCAGCTGCTCGCCCACGATCGCCGCCTGCGTCTGCGCCGTGAGCGCGAACCCCTTCGGCGACGTCAGCGCGCGAGTGAAGGCGGGCGCCTGCGACAGCGCTCGGCCGACCATGTCGTAGTCGTGGCGCAGGCGCCGCAGCGAGCCCTCGAGCGAGGCGAGTGTGCGAAAGACCAGCAGGAGCGAGGGCGGCAGGGCGAGGCGATGGTGGCGCATGACGTCCACGAGGGCCGCGAACACGTTCTGATCGACTCCCGCGTTGTGCATACGGGTGAGGATCACGCCGATGTCGTGCTGCAGGGCGACCTGGTCGAAGGTGTCGGTGTCGGGCGGGGTCACCAGCATCAGGACGATGTCGGTCGCGGCGACGTCGTCCTCGTTGGCGATCGCCACCAGCAGCGGCAGCAGCAGGCGGCGCATGCTCTTCTCGAGCACCCCGACGGAACCGAAATCGATGAGGGTGACGGTGCCGTCGGCCGCGAGCATGAGGTTGCCCGGATGCAGATCGGCGTGGAAGACGCCCCGAACGGCGATCTGCTCGAAGACGGCGTCGACGACCGCGTCGGCGGTCCTGGTCGCCGCATCCGGGTCGAGCGTCGAGGCGTCGACGTGGCCGAACGGGATGCCTTCGGCGCGCTCCTGCACGAGCATCTGCGCGGTCGTGTACTGCGCGAAGACCTTCGGCACGGCGAGCGGCGTGAGCTTCGAGCGGGCCGCCGCCCCCCGCAGCATCTCGGTGTTGGCCGCCTCGATGCGGTAGTCCAGCTCCTCCCGCAGCGATCTGGCGAACTCCGCTGCCAGTGCCGTCACGCCGTAGTCGCGCGCCCACGTGGTGTGGCGCTCCGCATCCGCGGCCAGCCGTTCGACGATGTCGAGGTCGGTCGCCACCTGGGCGCGCGCGCTCGGCCGCTGGATCTTGATCACGACCTCCTCGCCGTCGTGCAGCGTCGCCGCGTGCACCTGCGCGACGGATGCGGCCGCCAGCGGCGTCTCGTCCACGCGCGCGAAGACCTCCTCGAGAGGCCGGCCGAGCTGCGTCTCGATCGCGTGGCGTGCTTCGGCCCACGGGATCGGCACGGTCTCCATCTGCAGCGTCGACAGGGCGGTCGTGAACTCGGGGGGCAGCACGTCGTCGCGGGCGGAGAGCACCTGACCGATCTTGATGAACGTGACGCCGGCGTCGTTCAGCGCGGCGACGATCGCGGCGGGCAGCTCTTCGCGATCGGGCCGATGCCGCCCGCGATACACGCCGAGACCGTGCCGCGAGGCGATCGCGATGATCTCGGCGTAGCGGCGCGCGCGGTCGCGGCGACGGAACATCTCCCGCACCACGACCACCGGGTTGCGCAGCGGCCGGGTCGGCCAGAGGAACTCGAGCGCGACGATCGCGATCACGTCGATCGCGAACAGCCACCCGATGGTCAGCAGCAGGAACAGCGCGCCGATCGCGTCGTTGACCGTGAGGACATCACCGTCGACGACGTCCGCCTGCTCCAAGGCCCACAGCGCCAGCGGGGCGCCGGCGATGACCACGAGCACTCCGGTCACGAAGGGCCGGATCCACCCGATCGGCATCCCCAGGAGCCGGCGCGCGACCCAGGCCGCGACGCTCGCGAACACGAGGACGAACAGAATCACCCACACGATCTGCGGCATCGCATCCTCCCCTGTGCGACGACGCTATCGCGTCGGGGGTGGGACCGGGAGGCTATCGAGAAAGGATCAGTCGACCGGGGTCGCCGCGGCGACCGCCTGGTCCTCCTCGGTCGCCACGAGCTGACCGCACGCGCCGTCGATCTCCTTGCCACGGGTGTCGCGGAGCGTCGTGGGGATGCCGGCCTCGTTCAGCCGCCGCACGAACTCGTTCTGCACGGGGCGTTCGGACGAGGTCCACACCGATCCCGGCGTCGGGTTCAGGGGGATCGGGTTGACGTGCACCCAGCCGCGACCGCGCGCATTGAGCTTCTCTGCCAGCAGATCCGCGCGCCATGCGTGGTCGTTCATGTCCTTGATCAGCGCGTACTCGATCGACACGCGCCGGCCGGTCTTCTCGAAGTAGCCGCGCGCGGCGTCGAGCACCTCGTCGACCTTCCACCGCGAGTTCACCGGGATGAGCTCGTCGCGCAGCTGGTCGTCGGGCGCGTGCAGCGACAGGGCGAAGGTCACCGGGATGTCCTCGTCCGCGAGCTTGCGGATGGCAGGAGCGAGCCCCACGGTCGAGACCGTGATGCCGCGTGCGCTCATGCCGAGCCCGTGCTTCTTGTCGGTCATGACACGCACCGCGTGCATGACGCGGGCGTAGTTCGCCAGCGGCTCGCCCATACCCATGAACACGATGTTGGTGACGCGCTCGTCCGGGTGCTCGGCAGGCCCGAGACCGCCGTCGCGGATCAGCCGGTTGGCGCGCACGATCTGCTCGACGATCTCCGCGGCGCTCATGTTGCGGGTCAAGCCCGCCTGACCGGTCGCGCAGAACGGGCAGTTCATGCCGCATCCGGCCTGCGACGACACGCACAGCGTGATGCGGCCGGGGTAGCGCATGAGCACGGATTCGACGAGGGCGCCGTCGTGCAGCTTCCAGAGGAACTTGATCGTGTCGCCACGATCCGTCTCGAGGCGGCGCACCTCGGTCAGAAGCGGGGGCAGCAGACCCGCCACGAGCTCCTCGCGGCCGGACGCGGGAAGATCGGTCATGAGCGCGGGGTCGCTCGTGTAGTGCGTGAAGTAGTGCTTCTCGAGCTGCGCCGCACGGAACTTCGGGAATCCGAGCTCGACGAGCTTCTCGGCGCGCTGCTCGTGCGTGAGGTCGGCCAAGTGCACCGGGGGCTTGCCCCGCTTCGGACTGGCGAACTGCAGGAGCGGCCGGCCGCTCTCGTCCTTCTGCTGCGACCAGCCTTCGGTGCGCGGGCGCACCTGGCGCACGGCGGATGCGGCATCGCGCGGCACAGTCGTGCGAATGGGAGGCTGGTCGGTCATACCTTCCAGGCTACCGGTGCGCGGCTGCCAGAGCCCTGGGCACGAGAGCCCCCACAGTCGCTCACCCCATTAGGATGCACGCATGCCCTCACCCGAAGGGCGCGATGGCGCGCGCGAGAATCACGTCGTCGCGCACAAGGTCCTCAACAACAACGTGGTCATCTCGATCGACGAGCACGGCCGCGAGCGCGTGCTCATGGGTCGCGGCCTGGGCTTCCAACTCAAGCCCGAGGACCGGCTGGACCCGGCGAAGGTCGAGAAGACGTTCGTCCTCGACTCCGGGGCCGAGGGCGAGCGGGAGCGGCAGCTGCTCACGGATGTGCCGTACCCGGTCATCGAGGCGGTCACGGGCGCCGTGGACCTCGCCGAACGCGAACTCGGCCATCACCTCGGCCGGCGCCTCGTCATCCCGGTGATCGACCACATCCAGTACGTGCTCGAGCGCCTCGACCAGGGCGTGCGCATCCCCGCGACCCACATGCCGGAGCTGCGGGTGCTGCATCCGCACGAGTTCCGCGCCGCCGAGCACATGGCCGCCCACATCGGCACAGCGCTCGAGCGGGAGCTGCCGCCTGAGGAAGCCGTGTTCCTCACGATGCACCTGCTCAATGCCACCCGCGACGAGCCGAACGGCACGGCAGCGCTGCTGTTCCGGCGGGTGCAGCACGTGGCGACCACGGTGGAGACGGGGCTCGGTGTGACCCTCGACGTCGAGAGTCCCGACTACGCGCGCTTCATTCTGCACGTGCAGTTCCTGCTGCAGCGGCTGGTGTCCAAGACCATGCTGCGATCGAGCGACACGTCGTTCTTCGAGTTCGCCAAGCACAGTTATCCGCGCTCCTACGCGATCGCCGAGCAGGTGAAGGCCTATGTGCGCGCGGCGACGGGCTCCGATCTCACGGACGAGGAGCTGTTGTACCTCATCGTGCACGTCGAGCGACTGGCCTCGCAGGTCGGCGCCAAGCCCGAGTCGGGCGACGGTGGCGGCGGCATCGAAGAGGTGCTACGGTAACTCGCGCAGGGCGGAGATGCCCTGCGACGCGACGGATTGTTACTGCGGCAGCAGGCAAAACCTGAACTCACATCGTCTTGATCGACGGTGAACGAGTTCAGGTTTTTTTGTTGCCCGGAAACGGCCCGACCCGGCGCGTCACCCACGCGAGTGCCGCGCTGATGCGGCGGAAAGAGGGAGTCCGAGATGGACTACTCGAAGACAGCAGCAGGCGTCCTGAAGGGCGTCGGCGGCGAGGAGAACATCACCTCGCTGGTCCACTGCGCCACCCGACTGCGCTTCGTCCTCAAGGACGAGGGCAAGGCGGATGCGGCCTCGATCAAGGCCGTTCCCGGCGTCGTCACCGTCGCCCAGGCCGGTGGCCAGTACCAGGTCGTCATCGGCAACGAGGTGCCAGAGGTGTACGCGGAGATCGGCAAGATCTCCAAGTTCGGCGGCACGGGCGCGGCGTCGTCGCCGGCACAGGACGCCCCGAAGGGCAACCTGTTCAACCGCTTCATCGCGATGATCTCCGCGATCTTCACCCCCGCGCTCTGGGCCCTCGCCGGCACCGGACTGCTGAAGGCCTTCCTGGCGGCGGCGGTCACGTTCGGCTGGATCGACACGACCACGTCGACCTACGTCGTGCTGAACGCGCTGTCCGACGCGTTCATCAACTTCCTGCCGCTCGCGCTCGCGATCACGGCCGCGCGTTACTTCAAGGCGTCTGAGTTCACGTCGCTCGCCATCGCCGGTGCGCTCCTGTACCCGAGCGTCACGGCACTCGTCGGAGCCCCGGACCTCACCTTCTTCGGCATCCCGTTCACGATGGTCAACTACGTCTCGAGCGTCATCCCGATCATCATCGTCGTCTGGCTGCAGAGCCACGCCGAGCGCTTCCTCTATGCGAAGCTCCCGGCCGCGATCCGCCGGTTCGTGACCCCCATGATCGTGGTGCTCATCGCGGTGCCGCTGGTCTTCGTGGTCATCGGCCCGATCTCCGCCATCATCAGCGGCTGGGTCGGCTCCGGCATCGGCTGGGTCTTCGAGACCGTGCCGTGGCTGGGCGGTGCCGTCATGGGCGGCCTGTGGCAGGTGTTCGTGATCTTCGGTCTGCACTGGGGTCTCGTTCCGCTGTTCCAGCTCGAGCTGCAGAACAACGGTCAGCTGTTCCTCGTGGCCCCCGTCTTCGCGGCCGTCCTCGCGCAGGCTGCGGCGGTGGCCGGCGTGTGGCTGCGTGCGCGCAACAAGAACCTGAAGTCGCTCGCCGCCCCGGCGACGCTCTCGGGCTTCCTCGCCGGCATCACCGAGCCCGCGATCTACGGTGTGAACCTGCCCCTCAAGCGTCCGTTCGCCTTCGGCATCGTCGGTGGGGCGATCGGCGGCGCGATCATCTCGCTCGGCGGCGTGTTCTCGACCGCGTTCGTCGTGCCCTCGGGCCTGGCCATCCCTGCCCTGCTCGGCAACGGCAACATGGTCTTCCTGGCCCTCGGCCTCGGCGCCGCCATCATCGTGCCCTTCCTGCTCACGGTGATCGTGGGCTTCAAGGAGCCCGCGGAGGATGCGGTCGCCCCCGCCGAGAGCACCGACCTCGAGGTCTTCAGCCCGGTCGACGGCACCGTGGTGCCGCTGTCGGAGACACCGGATGCGGCCTTCGCCGACGGCTCGCTCGGCCAGGGCGTCGCGATCATCCCGCGCAGCGGCGCGCTCTATGCCCCGTTCGACGCGACCGTGGTCGCCGCATTCCCGACCGGCCACGCCATCGGCCTGCGACACGCGGACGGTGCCGAGGTGCTGATCCACATCGGCATCGACACCGTCAAGCTCGCCGGCGAGCACTTCAGCCTCAAGGTCACGAGCGGTCAGCAGGTGAGCAAGGGCGACCTGCTCGTCGAGTTCGACCTCGAGGCGATCGCCGCGGCCGGTTACGACCTGACGACCCCCGTCATCGTGACCAATGCCGATCTGTACCCGACCATCGGCTCGCCGGCATCCGGCCCGATCGCGCACGGCGAGCCGCTGTTCTTCGCCGTCGCCGTCGAGCAGGCCGTCGCCGCCAAGTGACACCCCGTGCGGGCGGGGGCGCACGCTCCCGCCCGCACGCCGCATCCCAGATACGAAACGGAAGAGAACCATGAGCACCACCACCCCGTTCCCCCAGGGATTCCTCTGGGGCGGCGCCACCGCCGCCAACCAGGTCGAGGGCGCCTACGATCAGGGCGGCAAGGGCCTGTCGGTCCAGGACGTGATGCCCCGCGGCATCGTCGCCCCGCGCACGGCTGAGCCCACGGCCGACAACCTCAAGCTCGAGGCCATCGACTTCTACCACCGCTACGCGGAGGACATCGCCCTGTTCGCGAAGATGGGATTCGGCGTCTACCGCTTCTCGATCGCGTGGAGCCGCATCTTCCCGAAGGGCGATGAGGCAGAGCCCAACGAGGAGGGCCTCGCGTTCTACGACCGCGTGCTCGATGAGCTGGAGAAGCACGGCATCGAGCCGCTCGTGACGATCTCGCACTACGAGACGCCCCTGCACCTGGCCGAGACCTACGACGGCTGGACCGACCGCCGCCTCATCGGCTTCTACGAGAACTACGCCCGCACACTCTTCGAGCGCTACGGCTCGCGCGTGAAGTACTGGCTGACCTTCAACGAGATCAACTCGCTGCTGCACGCACCGTTCATGTCCGGCGGCATCAACACTCCGAAGGAGCAGCTGAGCGACGGGCAGCTGTACCAGGCCATGCATCACGAGCTGGTCGCCTCCGCCCGTGCCACGCGCATCGCCCGCGAGGTCGCCCCGGGCGCGCAGATCGGGTGCATGGTGCTCTCGATGCCCGTGTACCCGCTCACGCCGTCGCCGGCCGACGCGCTCGCCGTCATGGACTTCGATCACTCCAACCTCGTCTACGGCGACGTGCACACCCGCGGCGCGTACCCCGGCTACTTCCTGCGGACGCTCCGCGAGAAGGGCATCGAGCTGGAGATCACCGACCAGGATCGCGAGGACCTGACCAACACGGTCGACTTCGTCTCGTTCAGCTACTACATGTCGGTCGCTGCGACCGCGGACCCCGCCAAGAAGGTCGCCGGCGAGGGCAACATCATGGGCGGTGTGCCCAACCCCACGCTCGAGGCGAGCGAGTGGGGCTGGCAGATCGACCCCGTGGGCCTGCGCCTGGTGCTCAACCAGTTCTGGGATCGCTGGCAGAAGCCGCTGTTCATCGTCGAGAACGGACTGGGCGCGAAGGATCAGCTGGTCGAGGTCGACGGCGTCAAGACCGTCATCGACGACTACCGGATCGCCTACCTCAACGACCACCTCGTGCAGGTCGGCGAAGCCATCACCGACGGCGTGGACGTGCTCGGCTACACCTCGTGGGGCTGCATCGACATCGTCAGCGCCTCCACCGCGCAGCTCAGCAAGCGGTACGGCTTCATCTACGTCGACCGCAATGACGACGGCAGCGGCACGCTCGAGCGCTTCGAGAAGAAGTCGTTCGGCTGGTACGCCGAGGTCATCCGCACGAACGGCGCCAGCCTCACCCGCTGACACCGGCCGCCGCGTGTGCCCACGACCGTCCCTCGCGGACGTCTCGTGGGCACACGCGCGTGTTCTCCTGCACCACCCGCCCCGGCGCACCTCTCAGGCGACACCGGGGAGAATGGATCATCGTGACCCCTCCCCGCATCGCATTCCTCGACGTCGACGGCACGATCCTCGATCACGGCACCACGATCGCGCCCTCCACGGTGACCGCGATCCGCACCGCCCGCGAGCGCGGCGCCCTCGTCTACCTCAGCACCGGACGCTCGGCCGGCGACATCCACCCCGCCGTGCGTGAGATCGGCTTCGACGGCGCGATCACCAACGGCGGCGCGTACGCGGTCGCCGGCAGCGAGGAGATCGTCGCCGATCCGATGCCGGCGGATGCGGTCGACCGCCTCGAGCGGTTCTTCCGCTCCCACGACATCCACTACTTCCTCCAGACCGAGGAGGCCGTGTACGCGTCCGCCGAGGTGCAGGCCGCCGTCGCCGCGATGCTCTCGTCGCTGCGCCCCCAGCCAGCCGGCGACGGGCCGCAGACGGCACCGCAGGGCGCACCGCGCTTCCGGGATCTGGCCACGATCGATCGCACCCGCGTGGCCAAGGCGGTCTTCCTCAGCGACTCGACGGATGCGGTCTCTCGCGCCCAGTCCGAACTGGGCGACCGCTTCCACGTCGTGCCGGGCAGCATCCCTCTTCCGGGCGGAACGAACGGCGAGATCGGCATGCAGGGCGTCACGAAGGGCTCGGCGATCACCGCGGTGCTCGCCCACCTCGGCATCGACGCCGACGACGCGATCGGTATCGGCGACAGCTGGAACGACGTCGAGATGTTCCAGGTGTGCGGCACCGGAATCGCGATGGGCAATGCCGCGCGGGAGCTGAAGGACCTCGCCGACGAGGTCACGACCGGAGTGCTCGACGACGGCATCCACAACGCCTTCGTCCGCCACGGCCTCATCTGACCCCGAGGCCCCTGCCCCTCCCTCACCCGAGTTGCGTCGCAGTTGCGCACCCGCGCCACTTCTGCGCACCCGCAGCTGTCATTGACTGGCGCGTCTGCGCAGAAGTGTGGCTGCACGCGCGCGGCGGACAGTCGCACCCGGACGGATGAGGCACGCCACTGCATCCTGTCCCGGCCCGCATCCTGCCCCGGCCCGTGCCCACGGACCGGCGTGACGGATGCGGCGCGCGTTGCGAGGATGGGTTCATGCGACGCGCACGGATCCACATCCTGGGAGCGAGCGGCAGCGGCACCACGACGCTCGGCGCGGCCCTTGCCTCGGCATGGAGCGTACCGCATGCGGACGCCGACGACTACTTCTGGGTTCCCTCGGATCCGCCGTTCACCGAGAAGCGCGCGGATGCCGATCGGGTGGCGCTCATGCGGGCGATCTTCGTGCCGCGGCCGGCATGGGTGCTCTCCGGATCGATGATGGGCTGGGGCGACGGCATCGCCGCCGAATGCGACGCGGTCGTCTTCGTCACACTGGATCCGGCGGAACGGATGCGGCGGCTCGAGGCACGCGAGCGGCGCCGGCGGGAGGGCCGTCCCCTCGATGACCCGGCCTGGGACGCCTTCCGGGACTGGGCCCGGAGCTACGACGATCCGGCGTTCGACGGGCGGAGCCGAGCGACCCACGAAGCGTGGCTCGCCGCGCTCGGCAAGCCCACACTCCGGTTGGACGGCCTCCACCCCACCGCGGACCTGCTCGACGCCGTCCTCCGTTGGGACCCTGCGTAGCCGGCATCCGCATCCCTCGGCGCGGGAGACTGCATCTTCGCCACGAGATCACGGGTAATACCCCTGATCTCGTGCTCGAGATGCAGTCTCGCGGGTGGAGCGGGGAGGTGAGCCCCGGCCGGGCTAGCGCGCGGCGGCGGGAGGACCGGATGCGGAGGGCGCGGGCGCGGTGACGATCGCCGCGCGCTCGTGCCACGTCTTGGCGGTCACCCGGTCGAGAGAGACCTGTCGGCGCAGGGCGTCGGCCTTCTCATAGATGGACGGGTCGCCGAAGCTCGTCAGCACCTTCACGAGCACCGGCAGCAGTTCGATCATGAAGAACAGCGCCGCGATCAGCCAATGCGCCCAGGCCAGGGTCGGCTCACGCTCGGACAGCCGTTCGAGCGCGCTGATCTGGCTGAGCAGCCCGACCGCCTGAGCGTTGCCTCCGGCGATGGATGCGGCGCGATCGTTGTAGGCGGCGAGAGCTGCGTCGTACTGCGCCTGCGCCGCCGGCAGCTGGTCCTCCGCCTGCTTCTTGTTCTGGTCGGCGGATGCGGCGGCCGCATCCGTCCCGGCCGCGTTGGCCGAGGTGAGGGTTGCCTGCGCCTGGCTGAGCTGCGTCGCGAGGGCGTCGTACGCGGACTGCGCCTGCGTGAGCTGCGCCTGGGCGGCGTCCGAGCTCGTGCCCGATCCCTGCACGCCGGTGCAGCCGGGGACGGTGCCCGCCCCCTCGCCCGTCAGCTCGCACTGGTACAGCGCACGGGCCTGATCGATCACGCCCTGCTGTGCGGCGAGCTGCTGGGTGAGCTGGTCCACGTTCGCCTGCGCGGCCACCGACTCGGCCGAGGTCGACGAGGTTCCCGCGACGATGCCCGTCGCCGCCTGGTTCTGCAGGGCGCCGAGCGAGGCGGAGGCGGCGTCCAGCGCCTGCTTCTCGGGTCCGTTGGTGACCGCATCCTGGTCGGACTGCGCCTGCACCACGTTGGTCGAGTTGACCTCTCGCGCGATGTCGTTGTGGAAGACCTGCAGCACGAGCGGCTCGGCGACGACGATGCCGATGAGCGCGGCCATGATGACGCGCGGGAAGGCGAGACCGAGCAGTCGCCACACGTTGCGGGTGGAGCGCATCGTGGAGGTGAGGAAGCGGTCGAGGTTGAAGATGATGAGAGCCCAGATGATCGCGAGCGGCACGGCGGCCCAGACGGCGATCTGCACCCCCGTGACGAGCGCGAAGCCCATCGAGAGGGCGGAGACGAGTGCGGTGCCGACCAGCACGAAGAACATCTGCACGAAGCGCGGCGTCTCGCTCGGAACGTCGTCGAGCACCTCGCCTTCGGCGCCGCCGAGGACGGCGAGGGTGCGAGAGAGGGGCTGGCGGGGTCGGCGGCGCGGGCTTCGGCGTTCGCGGACCACGGCGGGCGCCGGGTCCGGCACGGATGCCTCGGGCTGCGGTTCCTGCTCAGGCTCGTCGATCGGGTCGATCACCTCGGTCGGACCGGTCGCGACGTCGCCGGAAGGACGGACGTCGCTCAGGTACAACGCCTCCTCTTCGGGCTGCGACTCGAGGTCGATGCGGCCGTCGGAGCCGAAGCGGCCGGGTCGATGCGCGGAGAATGACACTGCGCAAGGGTAGGGGCCCCTGCCTGAGTACCAGGTGCGAGCGGACGCCTCCGCGCGCTCAATCGAGGAAGATGTCGGGGAACATCGCCGAGTCTGGCGTGCCGGGTACGGCGGCGTATCCGGACAGGTCAGTGACACCGGACTCGGCGAGCACGTCCTCGACGATGAGCGTCTGGCCGGTGTACTCGCGTGCGGGCCGCGTGATCACCTCGTACGCCGCATCCGCGTAGATCTCCGGGGTTCGACTGACGGACATCATCCGCTCGCCGCCCAGGGAGAACTGCACGGCGGCGGTCGCGATCGTCGTCCGCGGCCACAGCGTGTTGGCGGCGATGCCCGCCTCCGCGAACTCGGCCGCCATGCCGAGGGTCGCCATCGTCATCCCGTACTTCGCGAGCGTGTATCCCGTGTGGGCGCCGAGCCAGCGGGGCGAGAGGTTCAGCGGCGGCGACAGCGACAGGATGTGGGGGTTCGCCGCATCCTTCAACATCGGCACTGCGGCGCGGGAGAGCAGGAAGGTGCCGCGCACGTTGACGTCCTGCATGAGGTCGTACTTCTTGGTCGTGAGCTCGAGGGACCCCGAGAGGTCGATGACCGAGGCGTTGTTGACGACGATGTCGATGCCGCCGAACTCGCCGTGAGCGGTCAGCACGGCCTGTGTGATGTCGTCCTCGTTGCGGACGTCGCCCACGAGGGGAAGCGCACGCCCGCCCGCCTCCTCGATGGCGGCCGCCGCGGTGTGCACCGTGCCCTCGAGCTTCGGATGCGGGGTGTCGGTCTTGGCGAGCAGGGCGATGTTCGCACCGTCGCGCGCCGCGCGCAGCGCGATCGCGAGGCCGATGCCGCGACTGCCGCCGGACATGAGGATGGTCTTGCCGGCGAGCGGCTTCTGCTCGGTCATGGGCTCTCCTTGGTGCGTCGAGGGCGTCGGGTTCAGCCGCGGCGGGCGGATGCGGCGGCGAAGGCCTGGATGCGAGCCTTCGCGTCGGGGGTGTCGAAGGCGGCGCCGATCGTGCGCGCCTCGTCGTCGAGGTTCTCGGCGAACGGGCGGTCGGCGCCGGAGCGGACGAGCCGCTTCGCCTGGCCGAACGCGCCCGTCGCACCCTCGAGCCAGAAGCGAGCGATCTCGAGAGCGCGGGATGCGGGGTCGGCGGCGACCTCGGCGACGAGTCCCCATTCGAGCGCTTCGGGCGCCGACAGCGCGCGGTCCTGAAGCAGCAGTTGGAGCGCCCGGCGCGGGCCGACGGCGGCGGCAAGCAGGGTCGAGACCCCGAGGTCGGGAGTGAGGCCGATGTTGGCGTAGCGGCTGACGAACTTCGCTCCCTCGGCGGCGACGATGTAATCCGCCGTGAGCATGAGACCCAGCCCGCCGCCGGCGACCGCTCCCTGGACGGCTGCGACGACGGGTACGGCGGATTCGGTGAACGCGAGGATGCCCTCGTGGATCACGTGCGCGGCAGCCGTCACGTCGCTGCCGTCGGCGCCGGAGGTCGCCATGGAGATCACGTCGCCGCCGGCGCAGAAGGCCGGCCCGGCCGCATCCAGCAGCACGGCTCCGACCTCGGGGTCCGAGGTGACCTGCCGGGCCGCATCCCGCCAGCGCTCGCCCATCGCGAAGTCCATTGCGTTGAGTCGATCGGGACGGTTCAGCGTGACGCGGGCGAGGCCGTCTGCGACCTCCACCAGGATCGGGTCGGCGCTCATCGCGGAGCCATCCGGATCGCACCGTCGAGACGGATCGTCTCCCCGTTGAGGTATCCGTTGCGGACGATCTCGGCCACCAGGCCGGCGTACTCGTCCGGGCGCCCGAGCCGGGCCGGGTACGGCACCTGCTGGCCGAGCGAGTCCTGCGCCGGCTGCGGCAGGCCCGCGAGCATGGGCGTCTCCATGATGCCCGGCGCGATCGTGACCACCCGGATCGCGTGGCGGGCGAGCTCGCGGGCGATCGGGAGGGTCATCGCGTGCACCCCACCCTTGGACGCCGAGTACGCGGGCTGCCCGATCTGGCCGTCGAACGCGGCGACCGACGCCGTGTTCACGATGACGCCCCGGTCTCCGCCCTCGGTCGGCTCGGTTCGGGCGATGGCGGCAGCTGACTGGGCGATGACGTTGTAGGTGCCGACGAGGTTCACGCGCACGAGCTTCTCGAAGTCGGCGAGCGGGGTCGGAGCGCCCTCACGATCCAGCACCTTGGCCGGCGGGGCGATGCCAGCGCAGTTGACGACCACGCGCAACGGCGCGGCGGCGGATGCGGCGGCGACCGCATCCGCGATCTGCTCGGGACTCGTGACGTCGGCCGCGGCGAACGTGCCGCCCAACTCGGCCGCGCGTTCCGCGCCCGCCGAGGAGGGCAGGTCGACGAGGACGACGTGCGCCCCGTCGGCGGCGAGCCGCTGTGCCGTGGCCCAGCCGAGCCCGCTCGCGCCGCCCGTGACCAGCGCGGATGCACCCGCGACATCCATACGTTCTCCTTCGTACGTCGGTATCGGGTTCCACCCTACGCGGCACCGGGTCCCACCGTCACGCCCTCCCTCCCGACCCGCCCCGCGTCCGCCCCTGCTCGCCTAACCCGCCGTTGCTCGCGACCCACCCCGCTCGCCTGTCACAGATCGACGCGCTGCGCTCGATCTGTGACAGGCGAGCACGCGGGCTTCCTGTTCCCCTGTCTGAAATCGACGCCTACGGCTCGATCTCAGACAGGGGAACAGCGGGCGGTGCTCAGGGGAACAAGGGGCGCGGGACGCCGGGGGACCCCCGGGGGACCCCCGGGGTCCCCCGGCGTCAGAGGGCGAAGACGAGGGTCCAGGTCCCGGCGAGCACCGCGGCCGTCACGGATGCGGCGGCGATCACCGCCGCGAGCGCGACCAGCACCGCGTCGCGCCAGCCGAGCCGCGACGGCCGGGCCCAGGTGCGCGGCGCGTCGGATCCGAAGCCGCGGGCCTCCATCGCGGTCGCGAGCTTCGTGCCGCGGCGGATCGACAGCACGAAGAGGGCGAACGCCTGACCGAGGAACCGACGGATGCGGCCACGGTCGGCCACCCCGCGTGCGCGCCGCGCCAGAGCGAGCTCACGCCAGTCGTCGACGAGCAGCCCCACCAGGCGCAGGCCCGCGAGCGCGCCGAGCACGAACCGGGCGGGCAGCCGCAGCAGCTGGGCAAGGCCGTCGGCGAGGTCTGTCGGATCGGTCGTGATGAAGAGGACGACGGATGGCAGCGCGATCGCCAGCACACGCAGCACGATGGCGGCCGCGAGCGAGAGTGACCCCTCGCTCACGCGCACGAGGCCCCACTCGAAGAACACCGCACCGGAGGGGCGCCCGTACAGCACCGTCGCCGCACCGCCGATGAGGGCGGCGACCGCGATCGGCCACACGCGCAGCCACACCTCGCGCGCCCGCAGCCGCGAGAACGCCAGCAGCACAAGCGTGGCCCCGAGCGTGACGGCCGCCGAGACCGGATCGATCGAGAGCAGCAGCGTGACGGAGACGACGAGGGTCGCGACGAGCTTCGTGACCGGGTTGATCCGGCCCAGGGGGCTCGCCGAGGCGTCGATCGCGAACAGGCTCATGAGGGCTGCCCCAGTCGCAGCTCGTCGTCGGCGAGCGCCGCGACGAGGGAGGGATCGTGCGAGACGAAGCCGATCGCGGTGCCGTCGGCGCGGAGCTCGTCGATCAGATCCGCCAGCTCCCGCCAGGTGCGCGCATCCTGCCCATAGGTCGGCTCGTCGAGGAGGATGACCCGCGGCGCGGTCGCAAGCACGGCAGCGACGGTCAACCGGCGCTTCTCCCCGCCAGAGAGGGTGAAGGGGTTCACCTCGGCGAGGCGTCCCAGACGCAGGCGCTCGAGCAGGGGATCGACGCGCGCGGCCACCTCCGCCTCGGAGAGCCCCAGCGCGCGAGGGCCGACCGCGAGCTCGTCGCGCACACGCGCGGTGAGCAGCTGGTGCTCCGGCTCCTGGAAGACGGTGCCGATACGCGTGAGCAACTGGGCTGCGCGCCAGCGCGACGGTTCGGATCCGACGCCGGCGGCCAACGCATCCGCCGCCCGCACCTCGCCGTCGATCGGCGGCAGCAGCCCGGCGAGGGTGAGCGCGAGTGTGGACTTGCCGGCACCGTTGGCTCCCGTGATCGCCAGCGCCCGCCCCGCGTTCAGTCGCACGTCGATCCCGGATGCGGCGGCGGACGCCTCGCGGCGCCCGCTCCGACGGCGTCCGACCGCGAGCCGGGTGCCGACGACGAGCGGCGATGCCTCTGCGGCGCGCGGGCGCTGCGCGATCCGGACGGGAACCCCCGGCACCCACACACCGGCCTGCGTCAGGGCGTCCACGGCAGCGGCGAAGACGTCGGCGGGAGCGCCGTCCGCCAGCACCCCGCCGTCGGGCGCGAGCACGACGACGCGGTCCACGAGGTCGGCCCACAGGTCGACGCGATGCTCGACGACGACGAGCGTCGCACCGGTGCGGGCGGTGACGGCGGCGACCGCATCCCGCACCTGCCGGGCACCCTCGGGATCGAGGTTGGCCGTCGGCTCGTCGAGGAGCAGGAGCTTCGGGCGCATGGCCAGTGCGCCCGCGAGCGCCAGCCGCTGCTTCTGTCCGCCCGACAGCGCAGACGTCGGGTGATCGAGCGGCACCGGAAGCCCCACCGCATCCAGCGCTTCGCCGACCCGGGGCCAGATCTCGCCGGGCGGCACCCCGAGGTTCTCGCACCCGAAGGCCACGTCGTCGCCGACGCGGGCGAGGATCACCTGCGCATCCGGGTCCTGCAGCACCATTCCCGCGACGCCGCGGACGGATGCGGGGTGCGCGCCGTCGAGGGTCAGCTCTCCCGTGGCCTCGCCGTCCTCGTCACCGCCCAGCACACCGGCCAGGGCGCGCAGCAGTGTGGACTTCCCCGCGCCGCTCGCCCCCAGCAGCAGCACCCGTTCCCCGGACTCGATCGTGAGATCGATGTCGGAAACGGCCCAGCGTCTGCGGCCCGCGTGCCGCCACCCCCATCCGCGGGCGACGACCCGCGCGCCGCCCGTCACGCCGCGTCGGCGGCTTCGACGATGCGCGCCTGGCGCCCGGAGGCGAACCGGTCGAGTGCGCCCGTGGCGGCGAGCGCACGGGCGATGAGCCACGAGACGAGCCCGGCGATGACGATGCCCGAGACGATCGCCGAGACGAAGTAGATGGTGCGGGGGCCGGCGTCGTACGCCGCGATGGAGGAGAAGTTGGTGTCGAGCAGAGCCACAGCCAGCCCCGTGAGGGCACCCGAGACGAGAGCGACCCAGAGTCGGTAGTTCGCATAGGCGAACAGCGCGAAGCCGAGTTCGGCTCCCACACCCTGCACCACTCCCCAGATGAAGGTCGTGAAGCCCCACTGCGTGCCGAGCGCCATAGAGACGACAGCGGCGACGATCTCGCCGTACAGCGCCGCGCCCGGCTTGCGGATGATCAGACCCGTGAGCACGCCGGCGAACAGCCAGCCGCCGGCCAGCAGCCCCTCCAGGCCCGGCAGGAACGCGAGTGCCGTGCTCAGCGGCGTCCAGGCCTGGCCCCAGACCCAGAAGATGACCCCGGCGGCGACGCCGATCACGCTGGCGACGACGATGTCGACGACCCGCCAGCGCCACCTCGAGGTGAGAGAAAGACGAGCGGATGTGGACGTGGACGTGTGCATTGATGCTCCTTCCTGCGCCGGCATGATCCGGATCAGGTTCGACGGTCGAAGCGTGGATCCGCTTCCTCTCAGCCCGGCTCACCGGACTCCCGTGGTTGACGTGCCGAGTATAGACCCGCGGCTCGCGCTACCGTAGGCGGGTGACCGTGACTGGCCCGACCCCGCCCACTCGGCGTTCGCTGCGCCGCGGCGGGCCCGTCGAGCCGCACGTCGACGAGGCTTCCCTGCCGACCGGTGATCTCGAGATCGAGGTGTCGGACGTTCCGGCGGATGCCGCATCCACCCCCGCTCGCATCGCCGCCGCGAGCTTCGACGACGCACCGGAGGATGCGGGCGCATCCGTTCCGGTCGTCGTGCCGCCGGTGACCACGGCGCTGAGCTGGGTCGACGAGGCGACCGTCGCTCACGCATCCCGGGTGGCTCCCCAGCTCGAGGCCGCCGGCGCTGCCTCGTTCACCCCCGTCGCCGCGGACCTGCTCGCGCGTGCCCCCCGTCGCACGCCGTGGCGTCCCGGGGTCCTCGTTCCGGTCGCACTGATCATCGCCGTGATCGCGGCGTACTGCGGCACCACGCTGCTCTGGCCGCTGCACGCGATCGCTCCGACCGTCCAGGCGTCGGCCGTCGAGGCGACCCCTGCGGCTGCGGCCGTCGGAGCGTGGCCCGGCGAGGGCAGTGCCGCGGTCGTCGTCGACGGCGTGGGCTCACCCATCGCCTCCAGCGCCGATGCCGGTTCGATCGCCAGCATCACGAAGGTCGTGACGGCGATGGTCGTGCTCGACCAGATGCCCCTCGGCCCCGGCGAACAGGGCCAGGAGTTCGCGTTCAGCGCGGCAGATGAGAGCAGCTACTGGTCGTACCGCCGTAACGGCGAGTCGGCGCTGAACGTTCCGGTCGGCGGAACGCTCACCGAGTACCAGATGCTGCAGGGCATGCTCATGGGCTCGGCGAACAACTACGCGGACCGTCTCGCCGACACCATCTGGCCCAACAACGCGGTCTACGCGCGGGCCGCCAACGACTGGCTCGCCGCACACGGCGTCTCCGGAGTCACGATCGCCGGCCCCGCCGGCATCGAGGCCGAGAACACGGCCACCCCCGAGGCGCTGCTCAACGTCGCCGAGCGCGCACTGGCCGACCCCGTCATCGCGGAGATCGTGCGCACGCCCGCCGTAGAGCTTCCCGGCGCGGGTCTCGTCGAGAACACGAACAATCTGCTGGCAGACCCCGGCGTCGTCGGCCTCAAGACCGGGACGCTCGACTCCTACAACCTGCTCGCTGCGAAGGACGTCACGATCGGCGACACCTCCGTGCGCATCTACGCCGCGACGCTCGGGCAGCCCGACGTCGAGACGAGGGATGCGGCGACGCGCGCCCTGTTCGCCCAGGTCGAGCAGGAGCTGCAGCTGCAGCCCTCGGTCGCGGCCGGCACGACCGTCGGTCGGGTCGAGACGCGATGGGGCGCGAGCGTTCCGCTCGTGACGGCGGCCGATGCCGATGTGGTGCTCTGGAACGGCTCCGCCGCGTCGGTGGCGACCTCCTTCGACCTCGGCGACGCCCGCGAGCCGGGAGATGTCGCCGGCACGCTCGTCGCGACCGGCCCGAAGAACGCGGCGACGGTCGACGTCGTGCTCGACGGCGAGCTGAACGGACCGAGCCCGTGGTGGCGGTTGACGCACCCGCTCGAGCTGTTCGGGCTGGTCTGAGCCGCGCGGAAGTCCGGTCTCAGGCGCGGAACTCGGGCGAGCCGAGCACGCGCTCGACCGTGATCTCGAGCGCGACGCGATCGGGGTTCGGACGCGGTTCGCGGTAGCGACGGGTGTAGAGCTCGACCGCATGGGCGACCGCATCCGCATCCTCGACGACGCGCGCCGGACCCTCGAAGCTGAGCCAGCGGCGACCGTCGACGGTGTTGACGCTGGCGCGGCCGGTGCGCTCGACGTTGAGGAACTTCTGCGTGCCGCGGGAACCGATCACCCGCACGATGCCGTCCTCGTAGGTGATGCCGACCGGCACCGAGTGGATGCGGCCGTGCCGGTCCAGCGTGGAAAGCGTGGCGAGGTGGTACTCGGCGAGGAACTCGCGCGCGGCATCGGTGATCACCGCCTCAGCCTGGCATGCCTGGATAGGCGTCGGCTCAGAACCGCCAGATGAGCGGCACGTAGAGCACCGCCGCGGCGAGGAAGAGGAGGGCGAGCGGGAGCCCGAGGCGCCAGTAGTCGCCGAAGCGGTATCCGCCGGGACCCAGCACCATGAGGTTGGCCGGGGTCGCAACCGGCGTCAGGAAGGACGCGGCACCCGCGACGGTCAGCGCCATGAGGAAGGTGACGGGGCTGACCCCGAGGTTCACCGCGATGGCCGTGGCGACCGGCGCGACGATCAGCACCGTCGCGACGTTCGAGATGAACTGACCGAGAACGACGGTGACGATGCAGACGGCGAGAAGGGCGAGATGCGGGTCGGCCGAGCCCACGACGCGGAGGACGCCGTCGGCCACGACCTCCGCCGCCCCGGTCTGCAGGAAGGCGGCCGAGAGCGGGATCATGCCGGCGATGAGCACCAGCGTCGTCCACGAGATGTCCTGGTACAGGGCGGGAAGGGTCACGACGCGGGTGAGCACGAGGGCGCCGGCCGCCACGAGGCCCGCCACCGCGGGCGGCGCGATTCCTGTCGCCAGCAGCACGACCATCACGCCGGTGATCAGGAGGGTGCGCCGGGCTCCGCGCCGCATCCCGGTGCGCACCGTGCGCACGGCGCCCGTGCGGACCGTCTCGGGAACCAACGACAGTGTCTCCGCCTCGCGCGGCCCGGTTGCGGGCTCGGCGAGGGCATCCGGTCGGGTGGGCAGCAGACGGTCGCCGAACAGGATGATGACGGCGAGGGCGGCTCCCAGCAGCGGGAGACCGACGAGCGCGAACTCCGCGAAGCCGAACCCGCGACCGGTCTCGGCCTCGGCGAGCTCGGAGACCACGACGTTCACGGGCGTCCCGGTGAGCGTGAGCAGCGACGCCGCCGACGCGAGGAAGGCCAGCGGGATCATGACCTTCGACGCCGGGATGCGGGCGCGCCGGGCGATGACCGCGGCGACGGGCACGAGGGCGGCGACGGCGCCGTTGATGCTGAGGAAGGCGGTCAGCACGGCCACGAGTGCGCCAAGCGCGGCGATGACCGGGCCGCGGCGATGACCGGCGCGAGAGACGATCAGACCCCCGAGCCAGCGGGTGATCCCGCTGCGCTCGAGCGCGCTGGCCACGACGAACAGGCTGGCGATGAACAGCACCGTCGGGTCGCCGAACCCCGCGAGTGCTTCGGGCAGCGTGAGCACGCCGGTGGCCCAGAGGGCGAGTGCGACGCCGATCGCCACGACCTCGAGGGGTACGCGGCCCGAGAGGAACGCGAGCACCGCCAGGCCCAGGATGAGGAACGTCGCGGCGATCGGGTCCATGCCTCCACGCTAGCGGCGGGCTGTTCGCCGCATCCGGTGTCCGGCCGTGCGATCAGACGAAGCGCACGCCGGCGTCGAGACGCGTGCGCACGTCGAACACCTCGTTGCCGCCGATGTCGCGCGCGCCCGTCACGCCCCGCCGCAGCACGGTGGCCAGCGCCGAGCGCCCGGCGACCACCACGGGCGTGCCGCGAACGGTGCCGAGCTCGGTGATCTGCTGGGCGAGGTCGTTGTCGGGCAGCACGACGATCGCGCCACTGAAGCGCACCCGCGCCGCGCGGGCGACGACCCGCATCCGCGACAGCAGATCGCTGACGGGGGCGCCGACGACGGCGGGGCCGACGATCTCGCCGCGGCGGAAGCCGACAGGGCCGCCGAAGTCCTCGGAGAGCACCCCATACAGGCCGCTCGGACCGAGCACGATGTGGTCGAGCTTCTCGTCGAGGTCTCCGCTGCGACCGGACGCGGCGACGTCGTGCCAGACGCTGTAGCCCATGCCGAGGTCGGCGACGATGCGCGCGGTCGCCTCCTCGGCGAGCGCGTCCGCGAGAAGGCGCCGGATCTCGCGCGGCGCGGAGCGCACCAGCTGCGCGTCGTAGGGGTCGGGCACCTCCGTGCCGCGTCCCACCCATTCGCGGATCAGAGTCAGGTAGCGCTCGCGCCGCCATCCGCCGGGGTGGCCGGCCGATCGGGCGCGCGGACGCGTGTCCTGCCGTGCGCGCGGCGGCGTCCACGCCCCCTCCGCCTCGGGCGCAGCGCTCACCGCACCCCGGCCGCGGTCGTAGGCCGCTCTCGCCTCGGGCGTGCCCACGAGCTCCCACGCGCGCTGCACCTCGACGAAGCGCACCGCGTCGCCGCCGGTGTCGGGATGCGTCTCACGCAGGCGCACCCGGAACGCACGCCGCAGGGTCTCGTCGTCGGCATCCGCTGCGACCTGGAGGATGTCGTACGCGGATGCGGAGAGGGGACTGTCGAACACGCCGCCTCGCTTTCACCTGCCGCACGGCAGCGTCCAGGCTACCGGTCTGCGTCTGTTCGGCCGCCGAGAGCTCAGCGGCGTTCGTTGCGCCGCGCGTAGGCCGCGGCCTTGCGGCTGGACAGCGCGAGCAGCACGAGGATGTCGAGGCCGAGGTTCAGCAGGGTGCTGCTGATGCGGATGTCCTGGCCCTGCACCCACCAGGTCGAGAAGGCGAAGCTGATCGACAGCACCGAGAACAAGAGCACGGTGACCCGCGAACGGTTGCCGCCGCGCAGGACGAAGATCGCCATGAGGGCGTCGAACAGCAGGACGGCGCCCCCCACGAGCCAGACGAACCCCAGTCCGAGGGCCCGTTCCTCCTCGCTGAGGGGGACCCCGTCGATCATGACCGATGCGTCGTGCACGATGTGACGCCACTCGAGCGTGATCGACAGCAGCCAGATCGCACCCGCCAGCACGCGCAGCAGGACGAGGAGTCCACCGGCGACGGTCGCCGCGGGCCGCGGCATGTTCGGGTCGTGGGTGAGCGGACGCGCGAGACGCGCCGGCGACTCGAACGCCGCGCGCTTGCGGGGGACCCTCTCGCTCACGCCGTCACCTCCCGCACGTCCACGATCGGCAGATCCCCGTCGGTGCGGATGCTGTCGCCGCCGCCGTTTCGGGCGTGATAGCCGGTGGAGAAGTCAGCGATCACGTCGACGCGCACCCGGGGCTCCGCCGCGGTGACCGTCTGCACGATGTGGTCGCGCTCGATGTCGGTGTCGGCGTCGATGCGGTGGGTGACCTGCAGCGTGAACAGCGACAGTCCGACGGCGGTGTCGAAGGTGCCGGCGGCCAGCCAGTCCACGCGGCGCCCGCCCGGCAGCAGCCAGTCGTCCGGGCAGCGCCAGAAGCGCACGTGGTGTCGCTGCGCGGGATTGCCGTCCACCTCTTGCTGGTAGGCGAAGTCCTGCTGCCGCGAGAACAGGAACAGCGGGCTGACCGGGGCCTCGTCGTAGCTGCGTCTGGTGAGGGTCGATGTGATGATGCGCCACGAGGAGGCCAGGGTCACCGGATCGGCCTTCGTCCAGCCGGCGCGGCGAAGTACCTCCTCGATCTGCTCGGCGCTGCCCATGAATGCGAGATTCACCGGGTCGCCCAGCAGCCCGTCGCTCGTGCGCGTGCGGCCGATGAAGTAGTCGGGCACGTAGATCATCGTCAGGATGCGGTGCAGGCGGGGCAGCACGAGGTACGCCAGCAGCACCCAGAACGCGATGGCGAGGGGGATCCCCCACCATCCGACGCGGAAGGTCTCGGTGAAGCTCAGATAGGCGAGCCAGATCGAGGCGAGGCCCGCGAAGACGAAGAAGAAGCCGTCGAGCGCGACGCCGATCGAGTAGGTCCGACGCTTCCTCTTCTCCCCCGCAGCCATGGTCAGCCCCAGAGCGCTCGCGGAGGCCGGAAGGCGAAGGCCTGATCGACGATCCCGGGATCGAGATCGTCGATCGAGGCGGGATCCCAGCGCGGGGTCCGATCCTTGTCCACGAGCTGCGCGCGGATGCCCTCGACGAGATCGGGCTGGGTGAGGGCGAACCACATCACGAGGCCGTACTCCTGCTCCAGCACCTCCCGGAGCGACTGCTTGCGCCGTGCGCGCCGCACGGCCTCGAGCGTCACGGTCAGCGCGGTGGGCGAGAGCGAGGCGATCAGCTCGGCGGTGGCGACCGCGTCCGGCTCGGGATGCGCGCGCAGCCGCGCGAGGATCTCGCCCACCGAGTCGGCGGAGAACGCGTCATCGATCCACGATCTCGCCGTCTCGAGGCGCGAGGTGTCGGGCGTCTCGTCGAACAGGAGCACGAGCTCCGCCGGTCCCTGCGGGTCGGCGCGCGTCTCGAGTGCGTCGCGGAAGGCGTCGATGCGGTCGGAGGGAACGAGGTGGTCGGCGAACCCGGCGTAGATCGCGTCGGCCGCATCCATCGTGCCCCCGGTCAGCGCGAGGTACTCGCCGATGCGCCCGGGGGCATGCGCGAGCAGCCACGTGCCCCCGACGTCCGGGGTGAAGCCGATACGCGTCTCGGGCATCGCCAGCTGCGAGCGCTCGGTGACCACACGGTGCCCGACGTGGGAAGCGAGCCCCACACCGCCGCCCATCGTGATCCCGTCGGCGATCGTCACGACCGGCTTCGGATACTCGGCGAGGCGGGCGTTCAGCGCATACTCCGCGAGGAAGAAGTCGGCGGTGCGCTCCGCATCGGCGCTCATCGCCTGGTCGCGGAGAAGACGCACGTCGCCGCCCGCGCAGAAGCCGCGCTCGCCCGAACCGTCGAGCAGCACGACCTCGACATCGGCGTCGTGCTCCCACGCATCCAGGGCCCCGGCGAGCCGGCGGACCATCTCGATGTCGACCGCGTTGAGCGCGCGCGGACGGTTGAGCGTCAGCCGCCCCACCCCCTGATCCGACCGCACCAGCACCGTCGCATCCGCACCGCTCATGCCCGCCACGTTAGCGCCGCCGGAGGGCCCGCACGGGATCGGTGAGAGTCGATCCCCGATTTTCCGCGGATTTCCGCCAGAATGGAGGAACGTTCTGACCTTGACGGAGGTTTTCATGCCCGACGGCCAGATCCTGGAGTTCTCCGAGGTCACCAAGAGATTCGGCACGATCGACGCCGTGTCCCGGTTGAGCGCGCGTATCGAGCCCGGCCTCGTGACCGGATTCCTCGGCCCGAACGGCGCCGGCAAGACCACGTCTCTGCGCATGCTGCTGGGGCTCGTGCGGCCCACATCGGGCACGACGACGATCGGCGGATCGCACTACAGCGAACTGCGTGATCCGCTGCGCACGGTCGGTGCCGCACTGGAAGCGTCGAGCTTCCACCCCGGTCGCAGCGGCGCCAACCACCTGAAGGTGTACGCGCAGGCGGCGGGCCTGCCGACCAGCCGTATCGACGAGACGCTCGCCCTCGTCGGCCTGTCGGACGCCGCGGGCCGCAAGGTCGGCGGTTACTCCCTCGGAATGCGGCAGCGACTGGGCCTGGCCACGGCGCTGCTCGGCGACCCGGGCGTCCTCGTGCTCGACGAGCCCTCGAACGGACTCGATCCCGAGGGCATCAAGTGGATGCGGATGCTGTTGCGCGCCTTCGCCGACGAGGGCCGGACGGTGCTCGTCTCCTCGCACCTGCTCATGGAGATCCAGCAGACCGCGGATCGTCTGCTCATCCTCGCCCGAGGAAAGCTCGTGTTCGACGGCGGAATCGAAGATCTCGCCGACCCCGACGAGTACGCGACGGTCGTCGATGCCCCCGATCGCGCCGCCCTCGAGGCCGCGCTCACCGCCGCGGGGCACTCGTTCGAGGTGCTGCGCTCGGGACTCACGGTGCGCGGAGCGGAGCCCGTCGAGGTCGGCGCGCTCGCCGCCGCATCCGGCATCGCCCTGTCGGGCCTGCAGCGCCGCGGCCCCGAGCTCGAGGAGATCTTCCTCGCGCTGGTCGACGGTACGCGGGTGCACCCGCCGGTGGGCGAGGTCGCAGCGATCCCCGCGGTCGACGAGGACGCCCCGCTCGCACCCGAGAACGACCCCGCGCCGGAGACGTCGGAGATCGCCGAGGCGCCCGATGTGGAGGTGTCGCTGGACACGCCCGTTCCCGATGGTGCCGTCGAGGCTGCTCGCGAGGATGCGGCCGCCGCCGGGGAGGCCGAGCCGCTCGACGAGGCCGCACCCACCGATCCCGCATCCGACGCAGAGCCGGCGCAAGCCGAGGCGCATGACGCCGATCCGGCTCCGACCGAGGCGGTCCAGATCACCGAGCCGGCGGATGAGGCCGAGCCGCATCCCGAAGCAGACCACCGCGAGGAAGGGGGCCGGGCATGAGCCTCGCGAATGTCACCCGCTCCGAGCTGACCAAGCAGTTCACCACCTCGATCTGGTGGATCCTCGGCATCGTGCTCGCCGGCTACGTCGGGTTCACGGCGGCGGGCCTGTCCGTGGTGTTCGCGCTCGCCGCGAGCGGCGCCCTGCCCTCGAGCGGCGGCGGCCTCACGGCGACGGGCGTACCGGGCGACGTCAGCGCCCTGATCTACAGCCTCGCCGCATCCGTCGGATACGTGTTCCCGCTGCTGATCGGCACGCTGCTCGTCACCGGCGAGTTCCGCCACAACACGCTCACCCCCACGTTCCTCACGACACCGAAGCGCGGACGGGTACTTGCCGCGAAGGTCCTGGCCGGCGCCGTCATGGGCCTGGTCTACGCCGCGCTGGCACTGATCGTCACCGTCGGCCCCGCCGCCGGTGTCCTGGCCGGGTTCGGGCAGCGCACGGGCCTCGACTCGTCGGACACGTGGGCGATGCTGGGACGCATCGTGATCGCCTTCGTGCTGTGGGTCGTGGTCGGCATCGGCGTGGGCCTCGTGGTGCGCAACCAGGTCGCGGCGGTCGTGATCGTGCTCGCCTTCACGCAGTTCGTCGAGCCCCTGCTGCGCTTCGGGGGCGCCTTCGTCTCCGGCCTGAGCGACGCGGCCCGGTTCCTGCCGGGCGCCGCGAGCGACACCCTGGTCGGTGCGAGCCTGTTCTCGGCCAGTGCGGGAGGGGATGCGGGTGCGCCGCTCGAGTGGTGGGTCGGCGGCCTCGTGCTGCTCGCCTACGGCCTGCTGCTCACCGTGCTCGGATACTTCGCGAGCTGGCGTCGCGACGTCGGCTGACCCTCGCGCGCCGGGTGCGGTTGCCGGCCGACCGGCCGGTGCTCAGTCGGAGGCGAGCTCGACGATGTCGGTCGGCTCTTCGCCCGCGTCGACGCGCAGCGCCCTCACGAGAGCCTCGCCGTGCCGGGTGCCGAGCACGAGGCGCTGGAACTCGGTGTCGCCCTCGAGATCGATGACCACGCCGGGGCGGTTCTTGCGGATGACGGCGAAGTCCTTGCCGCCGGCGTAACGCCAGGTCCCTATCGCGAGCGTCGCGGGGATGAACGTGCCGGGTGAACGGACGCCGCGCAGCCACGTCCACGGGTCGTCGGTCAGCTGCACCCGCGAGATCGCGGCACGATCGAGCGTCACATTCCGCTTGCGGAATGCCAGCGCCTTCTCGGCGCCCGAGAGCACGATCTCGAGGTGTCCCGAGTCGAGCATGAGCGTCACCATGATCCAAGTCTGCCAGCGACCCTTCGGCGGCGGCAGCGAATTTGCTCACAGACGGACAACGATCCGCCGGCTTCGTGCGACCCCGACCGCGCACGGCGGTGGAAGACTGTACCGGTGCCCACGCCTCGTACCGACCTCCGGTCAGATGTGGGGCCCGAGACGGCTCCCGTGCTCGTCGCCCACGTGATCGACCGCGCCCGCTCGGGCGCACGACTGGACGTGAACGAGGTCCACGCCCTCGTCACCGCCGACGGCGCCGACCGCGATCTCCTGTTCGCCGCCGCATCCGCTCTGCGCGACGAGGGCCTCGCTCTCGCCGGGCGCCCCGGGGTCATCACGTACTCGCGCAAGGTGTTCGTGCCGCTGACGACCCTCTGCCGCGACCGGTGCCACTACTGCATCTTCGTCGACACCCCCGGCCAGCTGCTGAAGAAGAACAAGCCCGCGTACATGTCGCCCGAGCAGGTGCTGCAGGTGGTGCGCCAGGGCGCGGCGCTCGGGTGCAAGGAGGTGCTGCTGACCCTCGGCGACCGCCCGGAGGATCGCTGGCCCGAGGCCCGCGCCTGGCTCGACGAGCACGGGTACGCGTCGACGCTCGACTACGTCGCCGCCATCGCCCGGCTCGTCACGGCCGAGACGGGCCTGCTCGCGCATCTGAACCCTGGGGTCATGCACGCGCACGAACTCGACGCCCTCCGCCCCGTGGCCCCCTCGATGGGCATGATGCTGGAGACGACCTCGCGCGCGCTCTTCGAGACGCCGGGCCGGCCGCACTTCGGCTCGCCCGACAAGGATCCCGCGCTCCGACTGCAGGTGATCGAGGATGCCGGAGCCGCCCGCATCCCGTTCACCACCGGCATCCTCGTCGGCATCGGGGAGACACCCCTCGACCGCGCGGAATCGCTCATCGCGCTGCGCGACGCTCAGCAGCGGCACGGCCACATCCAGGAAGTGATCGTGCAGAACTTCCGCGCGAAGCCGCGCACGGCGATGCAGGACGCCCCCGATGCAGACCTGCTCGAGTACGCGACCGTCGTCGCGGCGGCGCGGATCGTCATGGGCGCGCGGATGCGGGTCCAGGTGCCCCCGAACCTGTCCGACCCGACCGAGTTCGCCCTGCTCGTCGGCGCGGGGATCGACGATTGGGGCGGGGTGTCGCCGCTGACCGCCGACCATGTGAACCCGGAGCGCCCGTGGCCTCACGTCGACGACCTGGCGGCGGCGACCGCGTCCCTCGGCTACGAGCTGCGCGAGCGCCTCACCGCCCACCCCGAGTACCTCGCCGACGCCGACACGTGGCTCGACCCCGCGATGCACGCACCCGTCGCCGCGCTCGCAGACCCCGAGACCCACCTCGCGCGCACGGCCACCCATACTCGAAGGAACGCGGGCGGGGATGCGCGCGCGAACACCATGCGGGGGCTCGCGGAGCGCGCGGCGGCCGACCCGCTGGCGCTCGACGACGCCGAATGGCTGCGACTGCTCGAGGCGACCGGCACCGCTCTCGACGACCTCGCGCACATCGCCGACGACGTGCGCCGTTACACGGTCGGCGAGGCGATCACGATCGCGGTCAACCGCAATCTGACCTCCACCGGCTACCGCTCCGCGGGCGCGCAGACACCCGACCAGTTCGACCTCGCGGATGCGGCGGCGATCGCCGCGGACGCGTGGGACCTCGGCGCCACGGAGCTCTGCGTCCAGGGCTTGATCGGGCCGGATGAGGACGCGACCGCGTACCTCGACATCATCCGCGCGGCGCGCGCCGGAGCACCCGGCATCCACCTGCACGCCTATCGTCCGCAGGACGTGCAGGACCTCGCCGCCCGCACCGGGCTCACGCTCGCGGACGCGTTCGCCGCGATGCGGGAGGCGGGTGTCGACACCGTTCCGGGCACCGGGGTGAAGGTGCTGTCGGAGCGGGTGCGGGAGGTCATCGCCCCCGACGACCTCGAGATCGACCGCTGGGTCGAGACGATCACGGCCGCCCACCGCGCCGGGTTCCGCTCCACGAGCGTGCTGTTCTACGGCCACGTCGAGACCGCGGCCGAGCGCATCGCGCATCTCGGCGCGCTCCGGCGCATCCAGTCCCAGACGCGCGGTTTCACGGAGTTCGTTCCGATCCCGCTCCCCGGTCCCGCCGGCGGGGTCGGCCTCGTCGCCGGCCGCTCGACGCTCGACGAGCACCGCGCCATGGTCGCGGTCGCGCGCCTGTTCCTGTCGGGCAGCATCCCGCACATCCAGATCCCGTGGACGCGGCACGGGCTCGAGACGAGCGCCGTACTGCTGCAGGCAGGAGGCGACGACCTCGGGGGCACGCTGCTCGACGGTCGCGTGCGCCCCGAGGCCGGGATCGAGGCGGGCAACGAGCTTCCTCTCCCGGATGCGGCGAAGCTCGCCCGTCGGCTCTTCCGACCGCTGCGTCAGCGCACCACGGTGTACGGCGAACCGTCCGACGAGCGCAAGGCGGCGGTGCGATGACGCGGGAGGTCGACGTCGCCATCGTCGGCGCGGGCTTCGGCGGGCTCGCGATGGCGTCGGCGCTTCGGCGGGCAGGACGGGAGTCGTTCGCCGTGCTCGATCGGGGCAGCTCGGTCGGCGGCACCTGGCGCGACAACACGTATCCGGGCGTCGCGTGCGACGTGCCCTCGCACCTCTACGGGCTCGCGAACCACCCGTGGCCCGACTGGTCGGGGCTGTTCGCCCGCGGTGACGAGATCCACCGCTACCTGCAGCACATCGCGGAGGCGGAGCAGCTCGGCGAGCGCCTGCTGCTGGAGACCCCGCTGCAGTCGGCCGCGTGGGACGGCGAGCGCTGGTCCGTGGAGACCGGACGCGGCGAGGATGTGAGCGCCCGCCGGCTCGTGCTCGCGTGCGGACGGCTGACGGAGCCGTCCATCCCCGACATCCCGGGGCTCGAGAGCTTCGAGGGCCCCCTGTTCCATTCCGCGCGCTGGGATCACACGGCGCCCCTCGCCGGCCGGCGCATCGCCGTGGTCGGCACGGGCGCCTCGGCCGTGCAGCTGGTGCCCGCGCTCGTCGCGCAGGGTGCCGAGGTCGTGCTGTTCCAGCGCACGCCCGCGTGGATCGTGCCGCGGGGCGACGTGGATTACACGGCCGCCGAGCGGCGCCGCTTCGCGCAGCATCCGGACGAGCTGACCCGGCTGCGCGACGAGTTGTACCGCGAGGGCGAGGAGCGCTTCGCCTCGCGCTCGGGCGATGAGGATGCGGCGCGTGCCGCGCGCACGGTCGCGCTCGCCCACCTCGAGGCACAGGTGGCGGATCCGGCCCTCCGCCGCGCGCTGACCCCCGACTACGCATTCGGCTGCAAGCGCGTGCTGCTGTCGGACGAGTTCTACCCGGCCGTCGCCTCGGATGCGGTCGCGTTCGAGCCGTCGGCGCTCGCGCGCGTGGACGGCGGCGAGCTGGTCGCCGCATCCGGCGCCCGCTACCGCGCTGACATGCTCGTACTCGCGACCGGATTCGCCGCATCCGAGCAGCCGTACGCGCCGCTCGTGACGGGCGAGGAGGGAACGACGCTCGCCGAGCACTGGGGCGAAGGGATGACCTCGTACGCGTCGACCGTCGTGGCGGGCTTCCCGAACCTGTTCGTCCTCAACGGCCCGAACGCCTCACTCGGACACAACTCGTCGCTGCTGATGCTGGAAGCGCAGGCGGAGTACGTCACGCGCTGTCTCGACCGCGCGGGCGACGACGTCCTGCGGCTCCGTCCGGATGCGGAGAAGGCGTACACCGCCCGCATCGATGCGGCGGCCGCATCCCGCCCCTGGCTCACGGGCGGCTGCGACAACTGGTACGTCGACGCGCGGTCGGGAAGGCTCACCCTGCTGTGGCCCGACACCGTCGACGCGTTCCGCACCATGCTGGGTTCCACCGATGGGTCGGAGTTCCTGCCGGCCCCGCTGCACCGCGACGCGTCGCGGGCGAGAGGAGAGTCATGACCGTTCCCCTGCGTCTGGGCTACAAGGCCTCGGCCGAGCAGTTCTCCCCCGATCGACTCGCCGACTTCGCCGTGCTGGCGGAGGAGGTCGGGTTCGACTCGGTCTTCATCTCCGATCATTTCCAGCCCTGGATGCATGAGGGCGGGCATGCTCCAGCGGCCTTGCCGTGGCTGGGGGCCGTGGGGGCGCGGACCTCGCGGGTCCTGCTGGGTACGAGCGTGCTCACGCCCACGTTCCGCTATCACCCGGCCGTCGTGGCGCAGGCGTTCGCGACGCTCGGGGTGATGTTCCCCGGCCGCGTGATTCTGGGCGTCGGCACGGGTGAGGCGCTCAACGAGGTGACACTCGGCCTGGACTGGCCCGATCCGCCCGAACGCTTCCAGCGCCTCAAGGAGGCCATCACCCTCATCGAGAAGCTGTGGGCGGGCGAGCGCGTCACCTACGAGGGCAACTTCTGGAGTGTGAGCGACGCGACGGTCTACGACCGCCCGACGACGCCCGTGCCGATCTACATCGGCGCGGCGGGGCCCGCGGCCACACGTCTGGCCGGGCGAATCGCCGACGGCTTCATCACGACGAGCGGCAAGGATCCGAAGCTCTACACCGACACGCTCCTTCCGGCCCTCGCCGAGGGCATCGAGAAGGCGGGGCGCTCCAGCGACGACGTCGACACCCTGATCGAGGTCAAGGTGTCGTACGCCGCCGATCGCGAGACCGCGCTCGAGAAGACGCGCTTCTGGGCCCCGCTGGCGCTCAGCGCCGAGGAGAAGATGGGCGTCCACGACCCGATCGAGATGCAGCGTCGGGCGGCCGAGCTGCCGATCGAGCGCGCCGCATCCCGCTTCATCGTCTCGACCGATCCCGACGAGCACGTCGACAAGATCGCCCGCTACGTCGACCTCGGCTTCCGGCACCTGGTGTTCCACGACCCGGGCGAGGATCAGGAGCAGTTCCTGCGCACCTACGGTGAGGAGATCCTTCCGCGTCTGCGCGCACGCTTCGCGTGAACGTCGACTGGACGGTCGTCGTCCCGCTGAAGGCGGCGGCATCCGGCAAGTCACGGCTGGGAGCGAGCGCCGAGCTGGTGCGCGCGATCGGTCTCGACACGGTGGCGGCTGCCGCCGCAGTCGCGCGCGTGGTGGTCGTCACGGCGGATCGACAGACGGCAGCGGCCGCGGCGGCGATCGGCGGCGTGACGGTCGTCGTCGAAGAGGAGCCCGACGGGTTGAACGCGGCGATCGCCCTCGGGATGCCTGCAGCGGATGCGCCTCGCGCGGCGCTGCTCGGCGACCTCCCGGCGCTGCGCCCCGACGATCTGCGCAGCGCGTTGCAGATGGCCGCATCCTTCGATCGCGCCGTGGTGGCAGATGCCGAGGGCACCGGTTCGACCCTGGTCACCGCACGGGCGGGGGTGGCGTGGCAGAGCGCGTTCGGTGCGGGTTCCCTGGCCCGCCATCTGACGCTCGGCTGCGAGCGCCTCGACGTGCCGGAGCACTCCTCCCTGCGCCGCGACGTGGACACGGTCGCGCAGCTCGCGGAGGCTGCCGCGTTGGGGCTCGGGCCCCGCTCCGTTCGGTTCTCCACAGGTAGCGCCCTTTCGCAGGGAGGCCCTCGCCGAGAGGCGTAACGTGCCAAAGGTGAGCGACGATTTCATGCGGGATGCGGACGCGTCCATCGCACGCGTCGAGCAGCAGGTCGCGGCCGCCCAGGAGCAGGCGAAGCGCGGTCAGCAGTTCCAGCGCGACGTCGCGGAGGTGCGCGCCACCGCCAGCTCGCCCCGGCGCGAACTTCGTGTGACGGTCGACGCGTCGGGCCGGTTGCTCGATGCGGACCTCTCGGATGCGGCCATGGACCTCTCGCCGCAGGCGCTGTCCCGACTGCTCGTCGACACCGCCCGCGTCGCGCAGCGCCAGGCGGGTGAGCAGGCGGTGCGCATCGCCGCGGAGCTGTTCGGCGAACAGGCCGGCGCGACCGAACGGCTGCGCGCCGAGATCGCAGACGCCCTGCCGCGGGGCGGCGGGACGAACGTGCGGTGGTCGTGATGGCCGGTCACATCGCCCTCGACGGCGACCTGATCGCCGCGCAGGCCTCCCGGGTGGAACTCGTCGCCTCGGACGTCTCGGTGGCGCGGGACGCGGCGGGCTCCACGAACATGGGCGGCGGCGCTTTCGGGGTGCTGTGCGCGTTCCTCGTTCCGCCTGCCCAGATCGCGGCCGCGATGGCGCAGCAGGCGATCGGCTCGGCCGAGCAGATGCTGCGTCGGTCCGCGACCGAGCTGCGCGGCGTCGGCAGCGACATGGCTTCCTTCGAGGATGACGTGGTGCAGGGCATCAACACGCTCGGTCAGGGACTCGGTTGAGCACCGCGAACGTGCTGGTGGCGGCACCCGTCGACACGGCGACGCCGTTCAGCGGCGCGGGCCTGCTCGATTCGGGCAGTCAGCTCGTCGCCGCGGTGGACTCCGGGTCCTGGGTCGAGGGGGGCCTCGCGGGCGTCGGTTTCGCGATCGACGTGGCAGCGACGGCGATCGACCCGCTGGGGTCGCTGATCGGGGCGGGTCTCGGCTGGATCATCGACCACCTCGAGCCGCTGAAGGGCTGGCTCAACGACTTCGCGGGCAACGCGGGCGAGGTCGCCGCGTTCGCACAGACCTGGTCGAACATCCAGACCCAGCTGGAGACGTCGGCGCAGGAGCTCGCCCATGTGGTCGGGCAGGTCGACGAGATGGCGGGCGAGGCGATGGAGGCCTACCGCCGATTCCAGCAGGATGTCGCTCAGCATCTGTCGGGGGCCGCATCCTGGGCAGGGGCGATGTCGACGGGTCTGCAGATGGCCTCGACGATCGTGCAGGTCGTGCACGACCTCGTGCGCGACGTGCTGTCGCAGCTCGCCGGCGCGATCATCTCGTGGGTGGCCGAACTCGTGGTGACGGTGGGCCTCGCGACGCCCGTCGTGATCGGCCAGGTGACGACGCGCGTCAGCCAGCTCGCGACGACGGTCGGCGAGACGGTCACGAAGGTGCTGCGCTCGTGCAAGAACCTCGGCAAGCTGCTCGACGACCTCAAGGGCCTGCTGCAGCGGGCGGGGGATCTGTTCAGCAGCGTGCTGACGGGCGGCGGCTCGGGGCCGTCGGTGCGCGTGCCGGACGGACCCACCATCCGTGCCCGCGTCGGCGAGCCGCTCTCGCCCGCCGATCTGAAGAGCATGATCGACGAGGGGTATCACACGTCGATCTTCAGCGACAAGGTCGTGCAGCATTACGACCACTCTGCGGCGACGCTCGGTCGGTCGGGCTCGGATGTCTGGGCCATGCCGACGGAGGATGCCGCCAGGATCCACACGCCCGCGCAGGCGGCGCGCGAGACCGGCATGGCGCCGATGGCCCAGGACGCGTACCTCAACGGCGGCGACATCTATGCCGTGCACTTCCCGGTCGACCCCGGCGAGCTGCGTCGCCCGACGGTGGCGGATTCGGGCGGGTGGGAGCACTTCTACCCCGACCCGACGAACACGAGCACCACGTACGGCCACACCGCCGTCAACACGGGCACGGGCGCGTACCTGGTGAACTCCACGCGTGAGACGCTGATCGCCGGCGGCGACGCGATGCGCAGCAACGCCGTACTGACGAAACTGGAGGATGGAGCGTGGGTGCTCGTGAGGCGGTATTGAGCGCCGCGACCGAGCTCGGGTGCCCCGTGTGTCGCGAGGGGGCGTACAGCGGCGGGCAGCCGCGCTTCGTGACGTCGACCTCGCCGGTCGACCTGCTCTATCGTTGCGAGGTGTGCCGCACGTGGTGGTTCGACAACAGTCGAGGGCTGCGTCCGATGACAGACGAGGAGGCGCGCGAGCGCTTCCCGAACGAGGTGGGCAATGACTGAACCGGCCGTCGTCGATCTGGCGATCCTGCAGGCGCGCGAGCAGCGCCTGACGATGCAGACCGTGCTGTGGACGTTCGCCGCATCCACCGTCTACGTTCCCAGCGGCGGCGACCCCGGCGAGGATTTCCGGGGCTTCCAGCCGGTGTACTACCCGGGCGCGTCCGAGCGCGTGCTGGCCGTGTTCACCGACCCCGACCTCGCGAGCGAGCTCGACGCCCTCGCGCCGTGGATGGTCACATTCACCGGCGCCGACCTCATCCGCCGCATGCCGGCAGGCGAAGGACTCGTCGTGAACGCGGGCTCGAGCGTCGGCTTCGAGCTCCCCGCCGCGGGTCTCGCCGCCTTCCGCCAGGAGCTGGAGACGGCACGGGGTCTCACCCAGTCCTGACCCGGATGCGGCCCTCGCCGCCGTACGCCGCTGCCGACAGGACGTGGTCGTCCAGGACGCGGCATCACCCCCGCCCCGCAGAACGTGACGGACGCAAGCGGAATCGGGGAGCCGGACAGTCGCGTCCGCTCCCCGATTCCGAGTTCAGCCCGCGTCGACGCGGGCTCTCATATTGGCACTCAGCGCTGGAACAGCTTCGCCGAGTTGCGGTCGGTCGTGACGTAGTCCTCGGCGATCGACTCGGTCGCCGAGGCGATGCGGGCGAGCACCGTCTTCATGTGCTCGAACTCCATCGACCATGCGCGCTGCGCGTTGTCGTAGGCCACGCGGGCCGCGCCGTCCCAGCTGCCGCGCAGACGGTTCGCCTCTTGCTCGAGCGCACGCAGCGCACCCTCGATGCGCTGCGACTCGCGCCGCAACTCACCAGCGGATGCGGTGAGTGCCGCCGGAGTGATGCTCAGATCGCCCATCACGCGCCTCCCATCATCGCGCCCAGGCCACCGATGGTGGACTGGTGCTGTTCCTCCAGAGCGTTCTGCGAACGCTCCGTCGACCGCAACGCCTCCTCCAGATGGACCAGCGTCTGGTTGATCTTCTGCGCGCCCGCCGTCCACGTCTGCATCATCTGCGCGTACGACTGCGAGGCCTCCCCCTGCCAGATCGACTGGATCTGGTCGAGCTCAGCGATCACGCGTCGGGTGCTGTCGGCGATGTCGAGGTAGGTCGCAGAGACCGCCTCTGCGCCGCGCAGCAGCGCTCCCTCTTCTGCGGAGATCTTCTCGCTCATGTGTCAGTCCCTTCCCCCTGCGCCCGCGCCCTCGGAACGAGGACCGAACTCTGCATCGTCTTCGATCGACGGCGCGATCGGACCGCCGAGACCGCGACCCTTCTTGTCGCTGCGACCGCCGCCACCGGCACCCGCACCGGCACCGCCGCCCATCATGCCCGTCGCACCGCGCGAGCCGCCCGCGGCTTCACCCGCAGCCCCTGCACCAGCACCGGCCCCGCCGGCACCGCCCTTGCCGAGCAGTCCACCACCGGCGCCGCCTCCGGCGTTGGCGGTGAGGCCCCCGCCAAGACCACCGCCGCGCGAGGCGAGGCCTGCGCCACCGGCGCCGCCGAGACCGCCCGCACCGCGAAGCCCGCCGAGACCGCCGGCCGCGGCGGCCTTGCCCAGACCGCCGAGTGCGGCAGCGCCACCGGCGCCCGCCATGAATCCGCTGGAGAGACCACCCGAGCCCAATCCGCCGGAGCCCAATCCCCCGGACCCCACACCTCCGGAACCGCCCGGGAGGAGGGGCGTCTGTCCGCCACCTGGGTAGGTGCCGATGCCATTTCCTACCGGGCCGTCGGGATGCACGATGACACCCGGAGCCGGCAGCGCGTTGTAGATCGGCGGCCGAGCCGTGCCCTGCGGGCCGCCGTCGCCTCCACCGTCGGGATCGTTGGGTACGAAGCGCGGGCCGCCCCCGTCCGGATCCGGCATGATCACGCCGCCCTGCCCGGGCGGCACGCCGGTGGGCACGTTGTAGTCGGGGTACTTCTGCACACTCGGCGTCGACGGGCCGCCCGTATCGATGTTCGTGTCACGCAGATCGTCCGGGATGTTCGGGATGCTGCCGTAGACGTTCTCCATCTCGGGCAGGGTGGGGAACGCGCCCGCGTCCTGATCGAGACCGTTGCTCACCGCCTCGACCGCGGACTTGGCCTGCGCCTCGCGCTGTGAACCGAGGAACCAGTTCGCCGCAGCGATGGCCCCTTCTCCAGCGATGACCGAAAAACCGGGGAACACGATCGTCGCGCCGGCAGCGGCGTTGCGAATGGTCTGTTGAGCGTCCGCGCTGAGCGAGCCGGAGTCGAGCGAATCAAGGTGTCGCTGCGCTTCCTCACGTCGGCGATTGGCGTCTCTGATCGCATTCGGAAGATCCTGCTGGACGTAGCGTCGCAGCTCTTCGATGTCCGCCTTGGCTTTCTGCATCTGGTCCACGGCGTCACGTTCGGTCTGACCGGTGAATCCCGTTTCGCTGGCCACACGATTCATCAACGTGGTCAGCGACGTCAACGCCGGTCCGATGGCCGAGAGATTGGGCATCTGCCATTCCGGGCCCTCCGCGAGGTTGCGGAGCCGCTGCTCCCATTCGCTCATGACTGCCCCTTTCGCTGGGTGCGATTGCTTCTTCGAACGAGCACGACGGTCACGATGACCCCCGCGATGATCAGAACTCCGACGCCCACTCCGATACCGACCAGGACGGGCAAGAGCGAGCCTGTACCCTCAGGCGCAGGCTCCTCCGAGGGCTGTGGCGACGCCAGTGCGGCAGCTGCTTCGTCGATCTGCTCCTGGCTGGGTCCGACGCCCTTGGACATCAGAGGATTGACGTCTTCATACTGCGTCGGGTCTTTGCTCAGCGTGTGACGCAGCGAAGCGACGCCGTAGCCGTATCCGCCGGTGTCGCTGTACTGCACCTCGTGATCCTCGGCACCCGTGTTACGGGTCAGCGACTGGATCAGTTGGTTGCCGGTGGCGTCCGGGTACTTCTGCTTCGCCGCCGCGAGAATCCCCGCCACCAACGGCGTCGCCAGTGACGTTCCCGTCGCACGGCCCGACACATCCCACGACCCCGGATCGGAACCATCACCGATCGTCGCGATGTCGACGCCCGGAGCCACCACCGTGGTGTTCGTCACGGCGTTCTCGACACCGAGCGCCGAGATCGGAAGCTTCTGATCGGAACCGACCGCGCTGACGCCCACGACGGTGTTCAAGTTCGCCGGGTAGCCGCCCTCCTTGAACACATCGTTGGGGTTTCCTGCGACCACGGGCACCTTCTTGGCTGCGGCCTCCGCGAGAACGAGATCGTCCGGAATGCCGCCGTCGTCGGTCACCATGGACACAGACACGATGTCGGCACCGTCCTCCACGGCACGCTTCACCATCCACATGATCGGCGTGATCTTCGATTCTGCGATCTCCGGCAGAGGCTCACAGCCCACCGTCGCCCCGACTCCGTAGAACGTCACGGACGCATCCGGGACGATCCCCTTCGTCCCGGCGACGCCGGTGCCGTTGCCGATCAGCATGGCCGCCACCGTCGAGCCGTGCTGTGCGCCCGAACTGGGCTCCGTCGACGAGGGCTCCGTGCCCATACACGCCGCCCCGTCGGCCACCGTGAGATCGGCGCCTTGGAAATCAGGGAGATCCGGGTTGATCTGCGTGTCGACCACGGCGATCTTCACGCCTTTGCCCGTCCATCCCTCCGCGTGGACATCGGCAACACCGTATGCCTGGTACCACCACTGACCGTCATCATCGGCGGCGGCCGCGGCGGGTGCCGCGGCCATCATCAGCAGGCCGACGCACGAAAGAACGGCGAGGCCACCCAGGTGCGGGCGAGACGGATCTCGCCGACGGGACGGGTTCACCACGCTGTGGGGGCCGGACCGGAGGTCGGCGCGGGTGCGGACGTGGAAGACCCTCCCGTGGGGGTGACCGGTGCCGGCGGGTTGGCCACGGACGCGTCGATGAACGCGGATGCGCGCCGTGCCGCGAGCGAGTTGTCTCCGTCGGTGTTCTGGAGCGCGTCGGCCGCCTTCTGCAGGGCCTCGGCGTTCGTCTCGACGTAGAGCCGCACGAGCTCGGTCTTACGACCCACGCGCTCCGCCATCCGCGACAAGCTGTTGAGGTACGTCTGTTGCGCCTGCTCCTGCTGGGCTCCCTCAACCTGCGCAACCCGTGCGCGCTCCGGAATCGCGGACGCCTGCTCCTGAAGACGAGCGATGTTCTGCGCGAGCTGGGCGAGGTCCAACGCGATCTGAGTGATGGAGCTCATGGTGTTCCCCCGGTAAGTCTGTGTGTGAAAGCCGGATGCGGGCCGGCGCGGTTGATCACCGGCCGACCCGCAACACGAGGTGTGTCAGAGCGCGAAGCGCCCGGCGGCCGAACGGTCGGTCGAGACGTAGCCCTGCGAGATCTCTTCGGTCTTCGCCGCGATCTGCTCGAGGAGCGTGTTGAGGGCGATCAGCGACTGGTTCCACTTGCGCTGAGCGTCGTCGTAGGCGTTCTGCGCTTCACCGTTCCAGGAAGCGCGGAGCTTGCCGACCTCGGACTCGAGGGTCTCGAGCTGAGACTTGATCCCGTTGGCGCCGCCGCGGATCTGCTGCGAGAGCGCGATGACCTGCTCGGGACGGACGGACATGGACTGCATGGAAGTTTCCTTTCCGAAAGCCTGCGCCGAAGCGTCAGGCGCCCATCATCGAGTTGAGACCGGAGATCGTCTGCTGGTGCGATTCTTCCGAGGCGGCCTGGTCGCGCTCGGTGCCCGACAGGGCCTCCTCGAGCGTCACCAGCACCTCGTTGAGCTTGGTGGTCTCCTGGTTCCACCGCGCCATGAGCTGCGTGTAAGCGCCGGCTGCGGCGCCCGTCCAGAATCCGGAGACCTGCTCGATCTCGGAACGGACCTTCTTGACCTGCTGGTCGACACCGGCCTTGGCCGTGTTGACTGCCTGGGCGCCGCGCTTGAGAGCACCCTCTTCAGCGGAGATCACATCTGCCACGACTTCCCCCTCATCCCTCATCATCGGCGTTCCCGCCAGCCGGCCGCTCTTCTTGAGGTGAAGGGCGTAGGAAACCGACCGATCTAAAGCTAGGGAGGTTTCGGAGGGGTGGGCAAGCTCTCCACAGGGCATTGCCATGAGACTTCTCTCACGTTATAACCCACCGCCCGTGCGGCGTCCAGCAGCGGTGACTGCGGCATGCGGGACCATAGAATGGCCGCGCGCGAGGACAGCGCATCATTCGCCCGAGCCGGAGGGGGAGCCCGCACCGTGGCCCAGACGATCAGCGCGCCGCGCGCACTATTGCGTATCTCCGTGCAGAGCGAGGGACGCCGACTCGACATCGGCGTGCCGGCGCATGTGCCGCTCATCGAGTTCATGCCCGGCTTCGCCCGGAGCCTCGGCGTGCTCGATCCGACCATGACCTACGCGGGCTACGCGCTGCAGAAGGCCGATGGCACGGTGCTGGATGCGGCACAGGGCGCGGCGCCCCAGGGAGTCTCGGACGGTGACGTGCTGACGCTCGCGCGCGGCGGCCTCATCGCCCAGCCGCGGGTGTACGACGACATCGTCGAGGCCGTCATCGACGCCACCGGACAGCAGAACCGGCCGTGGACCGCGCGAGACAACGCGCGCACGGCTCTGGCGGTCAGCCTCACCCTCCTCGGACTCTGCGCACTCCTCCTTCTGGCGGCGGGCCCCTCGTTGGGACTCGGCGCCCTGATCGCCGGCGGCGGAGCCGTCATCCTCGCGACCGTCGCCGCCGTGGTCGCCCGACTCGGCCAGCTCGAGGCGGGCCAGGGGCTCGGCATCGCCGCATCCGTCTTCGCCGCCCTCTCGGGCTACCTCGCCGTGCCGCCCTCGTTGGACCTGTGGGGCTGGCCGCTGGCCGCCGCCGGTCTGGGCATGCTGGTCGTGGGAGGCGCCACGCTCGCGCTCATGCCCGACAGAGCGGAGGTGCAGCTCGTGCCCGTGGCGCTGGGCGGGGTGGTCGGTATCGCCGCCGCCATCACGGCCCTGCTCCCCGCGGGGACGATCGCCCCGTACGCGCTCATGATCGGCATCGTGGGCACGCTCTCCGGCACCCTGCCGTGGCTCGTGCTCAGCTCGACGCGGCTGCGCGTCATCTCCCCCCAGAGCGACGCGGATATGTTCGCCGACCCCCAGCCCATCGACGCCGCCGACGTACGGGCGCGCACGGCGCGCGGTCAGCGCACCCTCGTCGCTCTGCGCGTCGCGCTCGGCATCGCTGTGCTCGCCGCCACGCCCCTCGTCGCCTCCGACGGCGTCGTGGGCGCGATCCTCTGCACCCTCGCGTTCCTCGGCATGATGTTCCCCTCGCGCCAGACCTACGCCCGCTCGGGCGTGCTCGCCATCATGGCCGTCGGCACGGCAGGACTCGCCGCATCCGGTCTGACGATCTCGCTCACGCAGCCCGGGCTGCGCACCGCGCTGCTGATCGCGCTGGGGGTGGCCGCTGCGATCGTGGTGACCGTCACGCTGCTCTCGCCCAAGGCGCGCACGCGTCTGGCGCGGGTGTCCGACACGGTCGAGCTCGTGCTGCTCGCGCTGCTGCTGCCCCTGGGCGTCATCGCGGCGGGGCTGGCCTGATCCATGGCGACCAAGAACGACCTCATCGAGGCGCAGACCTTCTCGCGCCGCCGCCTGCTCACCGCCTTCGTCAGCGGCGCGCCGGGCGGTAAGGAACTCGAGCCCACCGCTCCGCTGCGCGCCGTCATCGCCGCCATCGCACTGACCGTCGGCGTCATCCTCGTCGGGGTGTTCTACGGACTCATCCGGCCCGGACTGCCCAACGGCTGGGACAACGGCAAGCTCATCATCGTCAAGGACACCGGCTCGCGCTTCATCACCCAGGACGGCGTGCTCTACCCCGTCATCAACACCGCCAGCGCCCGCCTCATCCTGCCCTCCAGCGACTTCCAGGTGATCGACACCGATCAACAGAATCTCGAAGGAGTCCGTCTCGGGCCCACGCTCGGCATCGTCGGCGCACCCGATGAGATCCCCACTCCCGCGGGCCTGACCAACAGCGGCTGGGGCGCCTGCGTCACCGACGACGCCGCCCTGGACGTGCGCATCGGCGGCGCTGCACCCCAGGAGGCGAGCGGGCGCGCGGTCGTCGTCGATGCCGCCGGCTCGCGTTACGTGATCTCCGACGGCCTGCGCTTCGCGGTTTCCGCGAACGACGGCGACGCGGTGCTGCGCGCCGCCGGCATCGGGACGCTGAACCCCGTGAAGGTCCCCGTCGACTGGCTGAACCTCTTCACGCCGGGAACGGATCTCGCACCGCTGCGCGTCTCGAACCCGGGCGCGGTGGTGGAGGGCACGTCGCTGCGAGTCGGGGAGGTCGTCCACGCCACGGGCGAGCCCGACGACAAGCGTTCCCTCGTGCAGTCCGACGGCACTCTCGCCGAGCTGACCCCCCTCGCCTGGCAGCTCTACCAGCTCGGTGGCCAGACCTCGCAGGTGCGCGAGGTCACGCAGGCCGAAACCGGCGGCCTCCCCTCGGCGGCCAAGCGCGCCGGCGGCGCGGACTGGCCGACACAGAGCTTCACTGCCATCGACACCGCTGACCGGCCCTGCGCAGCGCTCGTCGGCGACAACGCCGAGACCCGCACCGTGCTGGCCACTCAGCCGCGCTCGGACAACGTCACCGCCCAGGTGCGCGTCACCGCCGGCGCCGGCGCTCTCGTACGTTCGGGGGGCCGCGGCGATCAGAACACCGCACTGGTGACGCTCGTCGATGCCACCGGCACCTCGTACGCATTGCCCGGCGCCACCGAGGAGACGATCGCACGTCTCGGCTTCACCCCCGACGACATCGGCACCGCCGCGGACGTGTGGATCGACCTGCTGCGCACCGGACCGGCCCTGACCGAGGCCGCGGCCGGCATGTCGACCGACGGTTCGCAGCCGGTGCCCACACCGACGGCAGGAGGTTGATCGCGTGCGCTCCGCCCACGCGATGAGTCCGCGTCCGCTGCGACGGGTCGCGGCTGCGGTCTCCGCTGCGGCCCTGGCGGGTGTGCTGCTGGGCGCCGTCCCGGTGGACGCACCTGCCGCATCCGCACAGTCGTCACAGGGCTGCAATGCGGCGACGCGCATCGGCGCGGCACCCCCGGCCCTGTCGATGCTGCAGAGCGAGCTGGCGTGGAACATCACGCGAGGCGCGGGCGTGACGGTCGCGGTCGTCGACTCGGGCGTCCTGGCGATCAACCCGCATCTCGTCGACGCGTTCGCGGGTGGAGTGAATCTCGTCGGCGACGGGCAGGCACCCGACGGATCGACCGACGTGTACGGTCACGGCACGGCCATCGCCGGGCAGATCGCCGCGCGCAAGCTCGACGCCTCGGGTGTCGAAGGCCTCGCTCCGGAGGCGAAGATCCTCTCGGTGCGGGTCTTCGCCAGCGACGACAAGCAGACCGCCGAAGCGGGCTTCGGGCCGCAGATCGGCAAGCTGGCCGCCGGCATCCGCTGGGCGGCCGACGCCGGCGCGCAGATCATCAACGTGTCGATGAGCACGACCGACGACGTGCCAGAGGTGGCGGATGCGGTCGCCTACGCGACCTCGCGCGGCAGCCTCGTGATCGGCAGCTCCGGAAACCGCAACAGCGTCCTCTCGCTCGTGCAGACCGAGGCCGACGTTCCCCGCTACCCGGCGAACTACCCCGGGGTTCTCGGGGTCGCCGCCACGGACCTGCAGGGCGTCGTCACCGACGACAGCATCCACGGCTCGCATGTGGCGATCGCCGCTCCCGGACAGAGCATCATCACGACCTCCCAGTTCGGCGGCGACTGCGTGTACGCCGACAGCGCCCCGGCCACCAGCTACTCCGCGGGATACGTTTCGGCGGCGGCGGCGCTCGTCGCCGCCGCGCACCCCGACGAGACCCCCGCCGAGTGGGCCTACCGCCTCACGGCGACGGCCGTCCGCAGCGACCCCGACAACCGTGACGACCGAGCCGGCTGGGGTGTGGTGCAGCCGTACGACGCCATCGTGATGCAGCCGGGGCCGGGGCTTCGCGGACCTGCGAGTCCGTTCCCCGGGAGCGAAGCCGCCGCACCGGAGCAGCCGGCGGCCGATCCCGTCACCGTGATGCACAAGCCCGCGCCCGACGAGGAGGCGATCCTCTTCGGCACCACGGCCGCCGTCGGCGCGCTCATCGCGATCGGCGGCGCCGGGGCACTCGGGGTGTTCGTCTCACGGCGCCGGCAGGCGGCGACGTCCGCGCAGCACGTCCGGCGCGGCGGCGGGCTCTACCGCGACGACGCGCCGCGCGACTGAGAATCAGCTCGCGCGGCGGAGGTGCACGACGGCGTCTCCGAGCACGAAGCGGTCCGTCACCGGGGCCGAGCCCCCCGCCGCGAGCGCCTGCTCCACGCCGGATGCGTCCAGCAAGCTGACGCCGTTCGTGGAGCCGAGGTCGGTGATGGTCCACGCGGCGCCGTCCCAGACGAGGCGCGCGTGCTCCTTCGACACCGTGCGGGCGTCATCCGTCACCGCGACGTACTGCACGCCGCTCTCGGCTGCGCGCGGGTTGCGTCCGAGCACGAGAGCCGCAGCGGCGACGGCGACGACCTCGCCCGAGGGCAGCGCGAGCGACCATCCGATGGGCGCAGGGGCCTCCTCGGCGCCGCGCCGTGCGCGCCGCGTGAGAGGTGCCGGCTCGGGCTCGACCGTTCCCGCGCGAAGCACCGGCGTGGGCTGGCCGGGCGACGACGTGGTCTGCGGCGGGACGACCGGAGTCGGCGGCACCGCAGCGGCGGGTGCGGGAGGCGGCACCGCAGCAGCGGCGGGCGCGGGGGCCGAGGGCGCAGCCACGGGAGGCGCAACGGGCGGCACCGCTGCGGCGGGAGCCGCGGGAACTCCCGGGCTCGCTCCGCGGCGTATGGGGCCGTAACCGCCCGCGGCCGGCGCCGGGGGTGCGACGGCGGGGGCCACGGGGGCTGCGCCCGGAGCCATCGGAGCGGGAGCGACCGGCGGCACGGGCGGGGCGACGACCGCGTCGGGGATGCCGGGCGGGCGCTGTGCCGGCGGGGCGACGGCGAACACGGGTGCGGGTCGGCCGGGCGCGACCGCGGGCTGCCGGGGTGCGGCAGGAGCGCGACCGCCGGAGAGCACCGCGGCCCACACCGGCGGCAGCAGCACGCCGAGCACGGTCGTTCCCGCGCCGCGCCCCGCCTCGCTGTTGATCCGGTGCACGGCCATGATCTTCAGGATCAGCGCGTAGACGTTCACGAAGGGGACGAGCAGCAGCGCCGCCTTCACGGGGTCGACATCGCCGAGCCGGAAGAGCTCCGCCTCGTTCATGATCGGCACCCAGGCCCGCCAGGGCTCGGTCTCGCGCTCCTGAAGCACCCGAGAGAGTCCGATGGCGTACCAGACATGCCAACCGGCGGCGAGGATGCCGCCGAGCACGGCGGCGACGATCACGACGGTCAGCACGACCGAGCTGTCATACACGGATTCTCCGTTTCCCCTCGGGCCGCACGCTCGAGGGCCCTCCGTCAACGCTACCGGCCCGCATCCGAGGGATGCAGCCCCTTGCCTTCCGTCAACGGAGCGACCACGAGATCGTGACCGGCCTCGACGAGCGCCGCCGCCCCTCGATCGAGCGCGTCGGCCGTGTAGGGCACCGCGATCATGCCTCCGTGCGCGAGGCGGTCGAGCATGATCACGATGCGGGTCCGAGCGGCATCCGCCTCGGCCGTCATCGTCGCGCGCGCCTCGAACCCCCAGGATCGCATCCCCGGGATGAGTTCGACGCCGACCACGTTCGAGGCGATGAAACGCAGCGCGGAGCCGGCCTTCAACCGGCGCGTCGACCCCGAGGAGTCGGTCATTCGGTACTTCGCGCCGAGCAGCGCCGCGGTGAGTGCGTCGAGCGCGATGGATGCCGGCGCCGAGGTCGACACGATCCAGGTCGGCTTGATGAAGGGGCCGCCCTCGAACGCGAAGCGAGGTTCGGGCACGCTCACAAAGCCCACCGTTGGGCGTTTCGCCGCTCGGTGGCATCGTAGGTGGAGCTGGCGCGTTCCAGGGCGCCGGCGGCATCGGAGGCGAGTGAGACCAGAACTCCGAGCTGTCGGCTCCAGTCGCGCTGCGCGCTCGCGTACGCCTCCTGAGCGTCACCGCTCCACTGCCCCGCGAGCGCTGCGACCTGCCCGTCCAAGGTGTCCAGGACCGTCCGGATCGCCTCGACGGCTTGCGAGATCCCCCCGGCGACCTGGCGCTGACCGTCGGTGTCGAAACGGATGCTGTCGCTCATCGCAGGTCTCCCATCCGACGCGTGAGCTGTTCGATCTGTCGCTGCAGCTCGGAGAGCGCCTCCGCCGCATCCGCCCGGGGGTTCGGTGCTGTCGGATCGACAGCCGCCTCCGCCTCGAGCTGTTCCACGGTCGCGCGCAGACGAACGGACGCCTGCGCGCGCAGCGCTTCGGCCTCCGGGGACGTGTCGGTACCGTCGAAGACCTCCTCCAGCGTCGTCTCCTCGAGATCGATTCGGGCCTGCAGCCGGCGCCACTCGGGGCCGAGCTCGCCGCGGCGAGCGGCTTCCGCACGCCTCTCGTCCGCGACCTTCTCGGCCGCCGCATCGGCGGCGATCGCCTCGTTCATCACGCGGATGGTGTCGTTGATGCGCTCGAGCGGATCCATCAGCGCACCGCCTTCGTGACAGCGGCGTTCGCCAGGTCCTCGACGATCGCCGCCGCCTGGACGAGCTTCTCGCGTCCGGCGACCATGTCGGAGATCGCGTCCAGGATGGCGGTGATGAGCGTGTTGATCAGACGCAGGTAGAACATCACCTTCTGCATCCCCTCGATGATCTCCACGCCGGCGACGATCCACCCGGCCACGGGGATCGAACTCTCGATCAGCAGCCGCGTCAGCTTGTTCGCGATCCACTGCAGCGCCGCACCGATGCCGGAGGCGGCGAGGTTCGAGGCGAGGGCCACCTTGTCGATGAGGCCGCTGATCGCATCGAACGCATAGCTCAGCCCGACCGCTCCCCCGCTGACGAGCCCGGCCGTGGCGCCGAACCGCAGCGATGCCTCGCCTTCCCACTGGTCCATCTGTCCCGGCAGGCCGGAGAAGTTCGAGGCGAGCTCCATCATCGCCCGCCCCTCGTGCGTCCACGCCTGGGATGCCCCGTCGATGCGTTTCCAATCCCCGGCGAGCGGCTTGTACACGTACTCCTGGAGGATGCTGAAGCCGAGGATCAGTTCGGCGACGTAGTCGACGCTGCCGAGGATGAGGCCGGCCTTCCAGCGGAGATCCTCCATCATGTTGACGTCCGACGAGGGCGTCACCAGGTAGCTCGTCGGGTCGGTGCGCTCCTCGACACCGCCCCGCGAGGTGAGCGTGGACAGCCGGTCCACGGCGGTCTCGACGGTGCCCGAGATGAGGTCGTACCCGCTGCCGAGCACGTTCCCGCTGGTCACGATCGCGTCGGCCAGGCCGTTGTACTCGCTCGGATCGTTGCCGTAGCCGGCATCGGCCGAGCCGGTCGGCCCCCCGAGCGCGGGAATGCTGCCGCGCGGATCGGAGAACGGCGGGAGCGATCCTCCGCCGAGGGATGCGAGGAGGGCGCGCGCGGCTTCGTACGCCTCCTGATCGCTCCGCACGTAGTCGTCGAGAGTCTGGGTCGCGGTCTCAGCCGCCCAGTCGGACACCTGACCGACCGTGCGGATGGCCAAGGCACCCGCATCCGTGATCAGGTCGGTGATGGGCTGCATCACGCGAAGGACGAGTCCAAGATCTCCGGCGGTCAGACGACAGTGGGATTCGAGGTACGTCGCCATCTGGTCGGTGTGCGCCCTCTGCCGCTGCAGGAGCGTCGATGCCTGACTGAGTTGGACATAGCTGACCGCTACTGCTGCCACCGAGACTCCCTTCGATCCGCGGGGGATCTCTCCGCATCCGCGCGTGAATGGCCATGGTAGCCAGAGACGCGAAAAGACGCCGGGAGTCTTGCACAGCCCCCGTCAGGCGCCCCGCAGACGCTCCGCCAGATAGCCGTGCAACGTCTCCAACGGCACGCGCTCCTGCGTCATGGTGTCGCGGTCGCGCACCGTGACGGCGTCGTCTTCGAGCGAGTCGAAGTCGACGGTGACGCAGAACGGCGTGCCGATCTCGTCCTGGCGGCGGTAGCGGCGGCCGATGGCGCCCGCATCGTCGAAGTCGACGTTCCAGCGCCCGCGCAGCTCATCCGCCACACGCCGAGCCAGGGGCGACAGGTTCTCGTTCCGGCTCAGCGGCAGCACCGCGACCTTGACGGGGGCGAGACGCGGGTCGAGCTTGAGCACCGTGCGGGTATCGACCCCGCCCTTCGCGTTCGGCACCTCTTCTTCGCGGTAGGCGTCGACGAGGAAGGCCATCATCGCGCGGGTGAGGCCGAACGAGGGCTCGATGACGTACGGCGTGTACGTGGTGTTCGACGACTGGTCGAAGTACGCGAGCTTCGTGCCCGACGCCTCGGCGTGGCTCGACAGGTCGTAGTCGGTGCGGTTGGCGACACCCATGAGCTCGCCCCACTCCTTGCCCTGGAAGCCGAAGCGGTACTCGACGTCGATCGTCCCGGCGGAGTAATGCGCGCGGTCCTCCTCGGGGACATCCAGGCGACGCATGTTGTCGGCATCGATGCCGAGGTCGATGAACCAGTTCCAGCAGGCCTCGACCCAGTGCTCGAACCACTCGTTCGCCTCGGCCGGCGGCGTGAAGTACTCGATCTCCATCTGCTCGAACTCGCGCGTACGGAAGATGAAGTTGCCGGGTGTGATCTCGTTGCGGAACGCCTTGCCCACCTGGCCGACGCCGAACGGCGGCTTCTTGCGGCTCGCCGTGAGCACGTTCGAGAAGTTGATGAAGATGCCCTGCGCGGTCTCGGGGCGCAGGAAGTACAGCCCCGACTCGTCGTCGACGACGCCGAGGTAGGTCTTCACGAGACCCGAGAAGGCCTTGGGCTCGGTGTACTGCCCCTTGGTGCCGCAGTTCGGGCACGGGATGTCGGCCAGCCCGTTCTCCGCCGGACGTCCCTTGCGCGCTTCGAAGTCCTCGATGAGGTTGTCGGCGCGGAACCGCTTGTGACAGTGCAGGCACTCCACCAACGGGTCGGTGAAGGTCGCGACGTGGCCGGACGCCTCCCACACGCGCTTCGGCAGGATGATCGACGAGTCCAGGCCCACCATGTCGCCGCGACCGCGGACGAAGGTCTGCCACCACTCGCGACGGATGTTCTCCTTGAGCTCCGTGCCGAGGGGGCCGTAGTCCCAGGCGGAGCGCGATCCGCCGTAGATCTCGCCCGCCTGGAAGACGAACCCGCGATGGCGGGCGAGGGCGATGACTTTGTCGAGACGGGACTGCTCGGCCACGGTGGCTCCAATGGTCGCTGTGCGAAGGGCGCGCGGACGCATCGGGGATGCGGCGCGGGATCATCCGATTCTATCCGCGCCGGTCCGGCACTCCGGCGCGCGTCGGATGCGGGTCAGCCGGCGGGCGCCGCCGCGCACGCGGCGGCGATCCGTGCCGCCACGACGCCCTCGGGGTCGGCCAGCGGCGTCACCGCGACGCCGATGGCGGCCCCCAGGGCGAAACCGATCGTTGCCGTGGGGTCTTCACTCGCCGCGCTCGGCGACGGTGAGGGCGACGGCAGCGGGGCCGCATCCGCTCCCGCGGGCGCACTCGCGTCGGCCTCGCACCGGATCTGCGGCAGCGAGACCACGATCTCCGCACTGTGCCCCGCCTCGACCTCGATGCTTCCGGAGCCGACCTTGCGGCCGATGCCGGCGAAGCCAGGGGCGTCGATGCGGATGCGGGTGAGCGCGAGGTTCTCGTCGGTCTTGTTCTCGACCCACAGCCGGACCTCGTCGGCGCTCTGAGCGGGTGTCGCCGGCAGGAGGGTCGCGGTGATGCCGGAGGGAAGCGCTGTCGCGCTGGGCGCCGGTCGAGGCTGCGCGCCGCATCCGGCGAGCGCGAGAGCCGCGATGAGCAGCGCCGCTGCCGTCGCCCCCGTGCGCGCCGCCCCACGGCGCCCGGGCCTCGCGGACGCGGCATCTCCCCCATTCGGCATACCTGCACTGTATCCGGGGGGTGCCTATGGCTTCCCTGAGGGCTCAGCCCTTGGCGGCGGCCTTCGCGGCGCGCTTGGTCTCGCGGACCTTCGCGAGGGACTCGGGGCTCGTGATGTCGGCGACCGAGCGGAACGAGCCTTCCTCGCCGTACGGAGCCGACGCCTCGCGCCATCCGGCGCCGGTGAAGCCGCGTCGCTTGCCCAGCAGTGCGAGGAAGATCTTCGCCTTCTGCTCGCCGAAGCCCGGGAGGGCCTTGAGCCGCTTCAGCACCTCGCGGCCGTCCGGTTCGCCGTCGGTCCAGATGGCTGCCGCATCGCCGTGCCACCGGTCGGCGACCTCGGCGCTGAGCTTCTGCACACGTTCCGCCATCGACCCGGGGAACCGGTGCACGGCGGGGGTCTGCCCGAAGGCGGCGGTGAACGCCTCGGGGTCGTAGTCGGCCAGCGCCGCGGGGTCGAGGGTGCCTACCCGGTCGAGGATCTTGAGCGGGCCGGCGAAGGCGGTCTCCATCGCCACCTGCTGGTCGAGCAGCATCCCGATCAGCAGAGCGAACGGGTCTCGCGTCAGCAGGGCGTCTGCGTTCTCGTCGGCGGTGATGTGCAGGTCGGCGCTCATGTGTCTCCTTCAGGGCCGGAGGCGGGGACAGGTGTGCGGAATCGGTCCGGGCGGTTCTTCTGCGGCCGGCGCCGGTTCTGCGCGAGCGGCCGAAGAGCTCCCTCGAAATAGGCGATCGCGGCCAGGGCATCCACGTGCCCGTGGGTGATGTTCCGCCCCTCCACGGGAAGCGGGTATCGCGGGTTCTCGTAGACCGCGGCGATCCGCAGGATGGCGGCGTGATCGTCGGCGCTCATGGCGAGGGCGCGTTCGGCGAGCTCGTCCTCCCCGAAGTCCCACAGGCATCCGGCGATCAGCGTGATCGGCGCACTGACCCGGAAGTTCGCCCGGCCCTTCATGGCCTCCAGGACGTCGGGTGCCCAGCGGGAGTCGGCGGGCAGATCGGCGCTCATGCCTCCATGGTGCCAGTCCCCGGGCAGCGGCGGCAGGGATGCGGGCACTGGATGGCCCGGGGGTGCGGTTGCCTCCCGCCTGTTCCGGGCGAGCAGGTCACGCGGGGCAGGCGAGCAGGTTACGCGGGGCAGGCGAGCAGGTCACGCGGGGCAGGCGAGCGGATCAGGCGCACAGGCGGGCCGGGAGGTTACGCGGGGCGGGCCGGGAACGTGCGGAAGCCGCCCGAAGCCCTGGCCACGCGCGGCACTAGCCAGCCCGGCAGGGCGGGCCGGGAACGTGCGGAAGCCGCGGAAGCCCGGACCACGCGCGGCGCGTGCGCGCGCGGCGCTAGCCAGCCCGGCGGGGCGACGAGGCGCGGGCGGGACCAGAGAACGGACCGCGCAACGTGCGTGCGGGTCAGCCGGCGAGCTCGGATGCGGCGGCGTCGCCGTCGTCCTCGGATGCGGCATCCTCCGGCGCGAGACCGTAGAGCACCTCGAGCGCGGCGAAGACCTCGTCGGCGCGACCCTGCTCGGCGAGCGCGTGCGCGCGGGTCGTGGGGGTGTGCAGCAGGCGGCCCACCAGGTGGCGCAGCGCCTGCTCGGTGCGCTCGTCATCCCCGCGGCGGCGTCCGCGGGCGATCTCCGCCTCGAGGAGCTCGAACATGTGCGTGCGCAGGGCGACGACGGCCGGCGCGACCGTGCGGCGCTCGCCGACGACCGCGAAGCGCTGGGCGGCGTCGGCCACGAGGGCGCGCGCCGCATCCGTCGCCTGCAGCTCCTCCAGCGGCGCGTGCACGCGAATGGTCTCGAGATCGAGCAGGTCGGTGCCGCTGACGCTCGCGACGTCGGGGTCGACGTTGCGCGGCAGACCCAGGTCGATCACGAGGCGACGGTGCCGGTCGTGGCCGGGAGCCGTCCGCGCGACCGACGCCTCGTCGCCGAACGTCGCGGCGCTGAGCACGGGGTGCTCGACGCTGGTGCACGTGATGATGAGGTCCGACAGCTTGGCGGCCGTGGCGAAGCCCGCCGCATCCGCGACGGCGAGGCCGTGCTTGCGCGCGAAGCGCTCACCGCGACCCGACGGCGAGTGCACCGTGATGTCGGTGACGCCGCGCTCGCGCAGGGCGGCAAGGGTGGCGGCCGCGTACGAGCCGGTGCCCACGAGCAGGACGCGCAACGTCGCCCAATCGGCGAAGCGTGCCGACGCGAGATCCAGGGAGAGACGCACGAGCGAGCGGCCGGCGCGCCCGAGAGCCGTGCCGTTCTTGACGCCGCGCTGCGTCTCGGACGCGCGCTGGAACAGACGCTCGAGCTCGGGCGAGGTCGTGCCGTCGCCCCGCGCCTCGGTCAGTGCGCGGCGCACCTGACCGGCGATCTCGCCCTCACCGACGACGACCGATTCGAGACCGGACGCGACCGCGAACAGGTGCTGCGCGACGCGAGGACCGGAGATGACCTCGTACGAACCGGAGAATTCCTCGGCCGAGACACCCGTGGCGGACTCGATCGCCGTCAGCGCCGCCTCAAGCCCCACGGCCTCGGCCGCGGTCACCGGCTCGTCCATGTCGACGTACGCCTCGAAGCGGTTGCAGGTGGCCACGACCACGGCACCCTGCACGCACTCGTCGTGCTCGGCGATCAAAGGTGCGACGCGGGTGGTGTGGATGCTGAGTCGCTCGAGGAGCTCGAAGGACGCGGTCTTGTGACTCGCGCTGACACACAACAGCACATGTCGATTGTACGCCGCGTCGAAATCACCGGCCGCGGGAGCTTGCGCACGAACGTGCAGTTGCTCGACATGTGGCGCTCACCCGCCGGATGCGAGGATGTCGGGGTGAGCTCCACCGGACCCGCTTCCTCCCCCCTCATCCGCGCCCTGAAGGGCGAGCGCACCGACCGCCTGCCGGTCTGGTTCATGCGTCAGGCGGGGCGGTCGCTGCCCGAGTACCGCGACCTGCGCGTGGGAACCCGCATGCTCGACGCCTGCCTGACCCCCGACCTCGCGGCTGAGATCACCCTCCAGCCCGTGCGCCGCCACGGCGTGGATGCGGGCATCTTCTTCAGCGACATCGTGGTGCCGCTGCGCCTCGCGGGCATCGCGGTGGAGATCGAGCCCGGACGCGGTCCGGTGTTCCCCGACCCGGTGCGCACCGCATCCGATGTCGCCCGCATCGTCGACATCGACCCGCAGGCGGTCGCCGCGGCGGCGGAACCGGTGCGGGAGGCCGTGCGCATCGTCGTGGACGAGCTCGGCGACACCCCGCTCATCGGCTTCGCGGGCGCACCCTTCACCCTCGCCGCGTACCTCGTCGAAGGCGGACCGTCGAAGGAGCACCTGCGCGCCCGGGCGCTCATGCACGCCGATCCGGCATCGTGGCACGCGCTGGCCGGCTGGCTCGCGGAGGTCTCGCGCACGTTCCTCGCCGCGCAGACGGATGCGGGCGCTTCCGCCGTACAGCTGTTCGACTCGTGGGCGGGCTCACTGTCGGTCGCCGACTACCGCACCTACGTCGCCCCCCACTCGCGGGCGGCCTTGGCCGGTGCGGACGCGCCCCGCATCCACTTCGGCGTCGGCACGGGACATCTGCTGACCGACATGCGACTGGACGGCACGACGGATGCGGTCGGCGTCGACTGGCGCACGCCGCTCGACGACGCGGCAGCGATCCTCGGACAGGGCGTCACCGTGCAGGGCAACATCGACCCGGCCCTCCTGCAGGCGCCGTGGCAGATCGTGGAGGAGCACGTGCGCGACGTGATCGCGCGCGGGCGTGCGGCGCGCGCCCACATCCTCAATCTGGGCCACGGTGTCCCGCCCGAGACGGACCCCGACGTGCTGACACGCATCGTGGAGCTGGCGCACGAGGAGCAGGTGTGAGCGCGGCGGATCTCGACGATCTCGCCGCGCGGGCCGAGGCCACCCGCGTCGCGATCATCGGCGGCGGCGTCGCCGGCCTGGTCGCAGCGCTCGACTTCGCGAAGCTCGGTTTCCGCGTCACGGTGCTCGAGGCATCCGCGCAGCCCGGCGGCGTGCTGCGCGGTGCCGAGGTCGCAGGACTTTCGGTGGATGTGGGAGCGGAGAGCTACGCGACGCGCGGCGGGACCGTTCGCGCCCTGATCGATGAGCTCGGCATCGGCGACGAGGTGGTGACCCCTGCCGCCGGCAGTGCCTGGGTCGCGGGCCTTCCCGGCGGACGGGCCGCGCCCCTGCCGCGCGGCGGCGTGCTGGGCATCCCGGAGAACCCGTTCGATCCGAACGTGCGGCGGGTCATCGGATGGTCGGGCGCCTGGCGCGCCTACCTGGATCGCCTGCGGCCGCCGCTGACGATCGGTCACGATCGCAGCCTCGGGCACCTCGTGCGCAGCCGCATGGGCGAGGCCGTGCTCGACCGCCTCGTCGCCCCCGTCACGAGCGGCGTCTACTCGGCGCGCCCCGACGACATCGACGTGGACCTCGCGGCCCCCGGCCTGAACGCCGCGCTCACCCGCGCGGGTTCGCTCAGCGGCGCCGTGGGCGAGCTGCGCGGACGCAGCGCCGGCACCCCGGGAAGCGCGGTCGCCGGGCTCCGCGGCGGCATGACCCGCCTGGTGCGGGCACTCATCGTCCGCCTCGAGGAGCTGGGCGTCGACGTGCGCACGGATGCGGCCGTCGCCGCGCTCGAGCGTGACGGCGACCTGTGGTCTCTTCAGCTGGACGAGGAACGCCTCGACGCCGACCTCGTGGTCGTCGCGACCACCGAGGACGAGGCGCGCCGCCTGCTCGTGCCGGTCGTGCCGGCCCTCGAACCGATGACGACCGCGCCGCCCGTGGTCGAGATCATCACCCTGGTCGTACGCGAGCCCGGGCTGGACATCCCGCCGCGAGGAACCGGCGTGCTCACGGTGCCGGGCTCCCACCGCGCGAAAGCCCTCACGCACGCGAGCGCGAAGTGGGAGTGGATCGCGGATGCGGCCGGCCCCGGCGTGCACGTCGTCCGCGTCTCGTTCGGCGCCCAGGGAGAAGATCCCGCGACGGCCGCGCTCAGCGACGATGCCGCCGCGATGCTCGCGCTCGAAGAGGCGTCTGCCCTGCTCGGCGTGCGTCTCGACCCGGCTTCGGTCCGGGGTTCGCACCGCGCCCGCTGGGTGCAGTCGCAGCCCGCATCGGTCATCGGGCGCGCGGAACACACGGCGGCCGCGCGCGGCGCGATCCGGGCCGTGCCCGGCCTCGGCGCGGTCGGTGCGTGGCTGTCGGGAACAGGGCTCGCCCAGGTCGTCCCCGACGCTCGCGAAGAGACGGATCGACTGCGCCGTTCGGCACTGTGGGGGTCTCCGCGTTCTCAGGAGTGAGCGCTCATGTCAACCGGATAACCCGAACGGCATACAGCGCTACGCTGGGCGCACACTCGCTTGATCCACCCCGAACGTGAGGAGACCCCATGAGGGGCAAAGCTGGACTCGTCATCGGACTGGCAGCGGGCTACGTGCTCGGAACGCGCGCAGGCCGTGAGCGCTACGAACAGATCAAGACGCAGGCGCAGAAGGTGTGGAACCTGGCGCCCGTGCAGAAGCAGGTCGGCAAGCTGCAGGAGGTGGGCAAGTCCGCGCTGCTCGCCGTGCCCAGCGCCCTGTTCAGCGGCGCGGTGAAGATCACCAAGGCCGTCACGACCGACGGCACTCCCGGTCAGCGTCTGGATGCCGCGCTCGATGCCGGTGCCGACGCGGCGGAGGATGTCGCGGACGCCGCCGAGACCACGGCGACGGCCGCGAAGAAGTCCACGTCCTCCACGACCGCGAAGCGCCCCGCCGCCAAGCGCAGCACGGGCAGCTCCTCGTCGGGCGGGAAGTGACATGACCACCCCCCGCGGCTTCCGTGACAAGTCGGAGAAGAGCCTGCTGACCCTGGTCGGCGAGGTCCCCGAGCTCGTCCGCAACCTCGTGACGGCGGAGATCGACTCCGCGAAGAAGTGGCTCGGCAAGGCTGCCAAGAACGCGGGCATCGGCGGCGGCCTCATGCTCGGCGCCCTGATCGTCCTGTTCTGGTCGATCCCCGCGCTCGGCGCGTTCATCATCATCGGACTCTCGTCCTGGTGGCAGCCGTGGGTCGCCGCCCTCGTGCTGTTCGGCGCGATGCTGCTCATCGCCGTCGTCCTGGCCCTGCTCGGATACCTGCGCTTCCGCAGGATCGGCAAGGACAACCCCGCATCCCACATCGCCGAAGACGTGCGCGTCGTGAAGGAGGCAGGCGAATGACCGCTCCGGTCCCCGTCCCCCGCACCGGTGTCCCCCTGGGCATCACCGATCCCGTCGAGAAGGCGCGTGCGGAGCTCAAGGCGACGCTGGCCGCGATCGAGGAGAAGGCCAACGTCCCACGCCGAGTGGGTACGGCGGCCGAGCGTCGCATCGCCCAGTTCCGCCGCTTCGCGCGGGAGGAGCCGGCTGCGGCGACACTCGCCGTCATCGGCACGGCGGCTGCCGTCGGCGTCATCGTGTGGGGCGCCATCCGCGCCTACGTGCGCTGATCTCCTCCCGCACCGACGCATCGCGGATAGCACCGGCGGTCGCCGTTTGGCGTCTGACGACGACGGGGTGAGACTGGAGGTCATGAGCTCCGCACCCGAGTCGACGTCCACGCAGTTCACCCTCTGGGCGGTCTTCCGCCGCGATCCCGCGAAGCCCGTCACGGCGACGGACGACACCGAGCTCACCGCACTCGTCGAACTGATCGAGGCGGGCGGCGTCACCATCCGCGGGTTCTACGACGTCAGCGGACTGCGCGCCGACGCCGACCTGATGGTCTGGATGCACGGGCCGGTCGCCGAGGACCTGCAGCGCGACCTGCGGCGCTTGCGACGCACCGACCTCCTGAAGGACCTGCTCCCGGTGTGGAACGCGATGGGCGTGCACCGCGACGCCGAGTTCAACCGCTCGCACGTGCCCGGATTCCTCCGCGGCGAGCACGCCCGTGAGTGGCTCACGGTGTACCCCTTCGTGCGCAGCTACGAGTGGTACCTGCTGCCGGAGGAGGAGCGCCGCGCCATGCTGGCCGACCACGGCCGCAAGGGTGCCGCGTACACGAACGTCGTCGCGAACACCGTCGCCTCGTTCGCCCTCGGCGACTACGAGTGGCTGCTGCCCATGGAGGCGGACGAGCTGAGCGATCTGGTCGACATGATGCGGGCGCTCCGCTACACCGAGGCGCGTCGCCACGTGCGCGAGGAAGTCCCCTTCTTCACGGGGCGCCTCATCCCGACCTCGGCCATCGCCGAGGTTCTGTCGTGACCCGCGGATATCACCACCGGAGCGGGGTGTGAGCGCACCACTGCGCCTGGGTACTCGGCGCAGCGCCCTCGCGACCGCGCAGTCGCAGCAGATCGCCGATCTGCTGGCGGCGGTATCCGGACGCGAGGTCGTGCTCGTCCCCATCACCTCGGAGGGTGACGTCTCGCGCGCCTCGCTGTCGCAGCTGGGCGGTCGCGGCGTGTTCGCGACGCGCCTGCGCGAGGCACTGCTGGCGGACGAATGCGACCTGCTCGTGCATTCCCTCAAGGACCTCCCCACCGCCGAGGCGCCGGGGCTCGTGATCGCCGCCACGCCGCGACGCGAAGACGCCCGCGACGTCGTGATCACCCGCGACGGCACCCCGATCGCCGACATGGCCGCCGGAAGCGTCATCGGCACCGGCTCCCCTCGCCGGATCGCGCAGCTGCGGCGGCGCAACCCCGGCCTCGTGGCACAGGACCTGCGCGGCAACGTCGACTCGCGTCTGTCGCGCGTGCGCGACGGCGAGCTGGATGCGGTTATCCTCGCCGCGGCGGGACTCGCCCGCCTCGGCGGCGCCGCCACCGACCTGTTCACCGAGCCGCTCGAGCTCGCACAGTGGCCCACTGCTCCCGGGCAGGGATCGCTCGCCGTCGAGGCACGCCAGGACGCACCCGCCGACCTGCTCGCGGCGATCGGCCGCCTCGACGACGCCGCGACCCGCGTCGCGGTGACGATCGAACGGGCGGTGCTCGCAGGCCTGGATGCGGGCTGCTCGGCACCGGTCGGGGTGCACGCCGTGCTCGACGGGGATCGGTTGCACGTGCGCGCCGCGGTGTACGCCGCCGACGGAAGCCGCGCGATCGAAGCTGAGAGAAACCTGTGCGTGAGGGACGGGTATGCTGGGCCGACGGGCAGCAGCGATGGTGCGAGAGCTGCCGGCGATGACGACCCGATCGCAGGTGCACGCGAAACCGGGAGCGACGTCGCACGCGAGCTGCTCGAGCATGGAGCAGCCGAGGTCTCACCATGAAAGCCGAAGCCATGCACGAAGAGCCCCGACGGCACGAAGCCGCCAAGCCCCTGACGGGCTGGCGCGTGCTCGTGCCCCGCGGCGGTCCCTGGGGCGACGGGGTGGCGGCGACGTTGCGTTCACAGGGTGCTGTGCCCGTCGTCGCGCCGCTCATCAACTTCGCTCCGACCAATGACGAGCAGACGCTCGAAGCGGCCCTCGCCGACCTGGCCGCCGGCCGCTTCGATTGGGTCACCATGACCAGCGCCACGACGGTCGACGTGCTCTTCGCGTACCGCGCGGTGATTCCCCCCTCCACCAAGGTCGCCGCCGTCGGCGAGACCACCGCGGCGGCGCTGCAGGCCGCCGGCTACCGCGTCGATCTGGTTCCCGACCGCGACAACTCCGCCGCCGGGATGGCCGAGCAGATGATCGCGCTCGAGCCCGAGCCGCGCCGCATCCTGACGCTGCGCAGCGAGATCGCCAAGCCGGTGCTGACCCGCAAGCTCACCGAGGCGGGGCACGATGTGCGCAGTGTCGTCGCGTACCGCACGGTCGGCGTGCCCGTCACCGAGCGCATCGCCCACGACGTGGCGTCGGGCCGCATCAACGCGATCCTCGTCACGAGCGGGTCCGTCGCCGAGCAGGTGCAGCTGCAGTTCCCCGACATCCCCGAATCGACCGTCATCGCCGCGATCGGTCCGCAGACCGCGAACGATGCGCGCCGAGCGGGGCTCGGCGTCTCTGTCGTGGCCGACCGTCAGACCGTCGACGCGCTGATCGAGGCCGTCTCACACTTCGCGCTCCCGCACGCGGCCGACGAGTTCCAGCCGTGAGTTTTCCCACCCATCGCCTGCGCAGGCTCCGCCAGTCCCCCGCCGTCCGGCGCCTGGTCCGCGAGACGCACCTGGTGCCCTCGCAGCTCGTGCTGCCGATGTTCGTGCGCGAAGGCCTGAGCGAACCCCAGCCGATCGGCTCCATGCCGGGTGTCGTGCAGCACTCGCTCGACTCGCTTCGTCGTGCGGCGGTGGAAGCGGCGGCGGCCGGACTCGGCGGCGTGATGCTGTTCGGCGTGCCGACCGTGCGCGACGCCGTGGGCTCCGGGGCGGACGACCCGGACGGCATCCTGAACGTCGCCACGGCGGCACTCGTCGCGGAGGTCGGCGACGCCCTCGTCGTGCAGACCGATCTGTGCCTCGACGAGTTCACGGATCACGGCCACTGCGGCGTGCTCACCCCGCAGGGCGCCGTCGACAACGACGCGACCCTCGAGCGCTACGCCGCGATGGCCATCGCGCAGGCCTCCGCCGGCAGCCACCTGCTGGGACTGTCGGGGATGATGGACGGCCAGGTCGCGCACGTGCGCGCCGCACTCGACGCCGAAGGCTTCACCGACACCATCCTCCTCGCCTACGCGGCCAAGTACGCGGGCGCCTTCTACGGTCCGTTCCGCGAGGCCGTCGACTCGCAGCTGAAGGGCGATCGCCGCACCTACCAGCTCGACCCCGGCAACGGCCGCGAGGGCGTGCGCGAGGCCGTCACGGACGTCGCCGAAGGCGCCGACATCGTCATGGTCAAGCCTGCTCTGCCCTACCTCGACGTGCTCGCCGAGGTGCGCGCATCCGTCGAGGTCCCGGTGTGGGCGTATCAGGTGTCGGGCGAGTACGCGATGATCGAGGCTGCTGCCGCACACGGCTGGATCAACCGCCGAGGCGCGATCACCGAATCGCTGCTCGGCATCCGCCGTGCCGGCGCCGACGCCATCCTCACCTACTGGGCGCTCGAGGCGGCCGCGTGGCTGCACGAGAGCCGCTGAGACCGCACCCGACGCGTCCGCATCCGCCGCGGACCGGACCGCACCGGGCGCGGCGAGATCCTCGGAAGGACGAGTCATGACCGACCGCAACGACGAACTCTTCGCACACGCCCGCGACGTCATCCCGGGCGGCGTGAACTCCCCCGTGCGCGCCTACGGATCGGTGGGCGGATCGCCGCGCTTCCTCGCGTCGGCCTCGGGCCCGTACGTGACGGATGCGGCGGGGCGCCGGTATGTGGACCTCGTGGCGTCGTGGGGCCCGGCGCTGCTCGGCCACGCGCATCCCGAGGTCGTTCAGGCGGTGCAGGACGCTGCCGCACGCGGACTCTCCTTCGGTGCGCCGACGGAGGCAGAGGTCGAGTTGGCCGCCCTGATCGCCGACCGCGTGCGCGTGGGAGACGCCGCACCGATCCACCGCGTACGCCTGGTCTCCACCGGCACCGAGGCGACGATGACCGCCATCCGGCTCGCCCGCGGCTACACCGGCCGCGACCTGCTCGTGAAGTTCTCCGGCCACTACCACGGCCACTCCGACGGTCTCCTCGCGGCGGCGGGCTCCGGCGTCGCGACGCTCGCGCTTCCCGGCTCCGCCGGTGTGCCCGCGCCCATCGCGGCGCAGACGCTCGTCATCGACTACAACGACCTCGCGCAGGTGCGTGAGGTGTTCGCGGTGCACGGCGACCGCATCGCCGCCGTCATCGTCGAGGCCGCGGCGGCCAACATGGGCGTCGTCCCTCCCGCGCCGGGCTTCAACGCCGCTCTCGCCGACATCGCCCACCGGCACGGCGCCCTCCTCATCCTCGACGAGGTGCTGACGGGCTTCCGCGTGCATCCGGCGGGGTTCTGGGGGCTGCAGCAGGATGCGGGCGAGCGCTACACCCCCGACATCTTCACGTTCGGCAAGGTCGTCGGCGGAGGGATGCCGCTGGCTGCCCTCGGCGGTCGCGCCGACGTGATGGACACCCTCGCTCCTGTGGGGCCGGTGTATCAGGCGGGCACCCTGTCGGGAAACCCGCTCTCGGTCGCCGCCGGCCTCGCGACGCTGCGCCTGGCCACCCCCGAGGTGTACGCCCGGGTCGACGCCGCCGCATCCGCCGTCGCGACGGCGCTGTCGGGCGCGCTGGAGCAGGCGGGCGTGACCCACGCCGTACCGCGCGCCGGTTCGCTGTTCGGCGTGGCCTTCCTGCCGGAGGCGCCGCTGTCGTACGCGGCCGCGCAGACGCAGGAGGCGTGGCGGTATCCGGCCTTCTTCCACGCGATGCTGGATGCGGGGGTCTCCCTGCCGCCGAGCGTGTACGAGGCGTGGTTCCTGACCGCTGCTCACGACGACGACGCTCTCGCCGCGGTTCTGGCGGCGCTTCCCACCGCCGCGCGTGCGGCCGCCGAGGCCACTCCTCAGGGCTGATCGAGGAGACGTTGCGTGCAGGCGCGCGCGCAGAGCCCGTTCTCGGCGCCGCATGCTGACCGCTCGGCGCTGACGGTCTTATGCCGCATGCGAGGCCGCATCCACAAGGGCCCGACGGCGTTCCGTGAAGCTGGGTAGGCTCCCACTGAAAATCGCGTCCAGGAAGGGCTCTGCGTGGAAACTGCCGCACAGATCATCACGGCCATCACGGCGCAGCTGGCGCAGGCTGCGCAGCTGTCGGCGGTAGCGGAGGAAGTCGGGGCGGAGATCGCCCGACTCCAGGGCGTCGGATCGAGCGAGGAGGGGGGCGTGACGGTCACGGTCGACCATCACGGCATTCCTCTCGACATCACCGTGCACGACGACGCGCTGGCCTACGACGGCGCACAGGTGTCGGCGATGGTGCTCGAAGCGACCCAACGCGCGATCCGGGACGTGCAGGAGAAGGCAGAGCCTCTTCGGCTCGCGCTGTTGCAACCGCACACGGCGACGCCGATGCGGGAAGACCTGGGCGATCGAATCCAAGAGCTCTACGAGCGCATCGAGGAGTACGAACGCGGAACCATCAGCGGCGACGAGGCGGCCGACGACGACAACGGAGGGCAGCGGGGATGACCAGACTGGATGTCCAGGCGCAGGCGCTGGAGACGCACGCGGCGAAGATCGATGAGGCCGGCGGACGGATCGGAGAGGTGTCTTCCACGGCGCTGACCGCGGTGGCCCTGCAGCCGGCCGCATTCGGGCTGCTGTGCTCGTTCCTCGTTCCGATCGTCTCGATGCAGCAGGCGAGCGCGCTGGCCGGAATGGCGGCTCTCTCGGGAGCCGTGAAGGCGGAGTCGATGGCGATGAAGGCCGCAGCGCTGGGTTATCGGGCGGCCGACTCCGAGCTGGCGGATCAGATCCGCCGCTTGATCGGCATGGAGAGCTGAGATGGCAGACCTGTTCGTCGCACCGTCCTACGAGGGAGTCAGCGGTGCCGCTGTGCTCGACGCCGTCCCCGTCGCGGGCAACATCGCATCCGCCGCGGAGAGCTTCGGCAGCGGGGACATCGGCGGGGGGATCCTCGATGTCGCCGGCACCGCACTGGACGTGGTGGACATGATGGTGAACCCCATCGCGACCCTCGCCTCCTCCTGCGCATCGTTCCTGCTCGACTACATGCCGCCACTCCATCAAGCACTCGAGCTGCTCACCGGCAGCCCCGAGATGGTGCGCGCGTTGGGCGAGACGTGGGACAACCTGGGCGGCGCCCTCGAGGAGGTGGCCAGCGCACGGGGCCCCGCAGTGCAGGCACTCCTGGCGAGCTGGACCGGCGTCGCGGCCGATGCCTACGCGAAGTTGGCAGAGGGGCTCACGCAGATCGTCGAGTCCGTCGCACAGGCGAGCCACGGCGTCGCGAACGGTCTGCGCAACGCCGCGATGATCGTCGAGATCGTCTACGAGATCGTGAAGTCCATCATCTCCGACCTCGTCGGCCAGCTGATCCAAGCGGTCGTCATCGCCATGGCGACGGTGGGTGTCGGTCTGCCGGCCGTCGTCGCGCAGTGCTCCAGCAAGATCGCGACGCGGGTGCCTCAGGTGGCCAAGTGGGTCGAGAAGATCCAAGAGGTCATGAAGAAGATCAGCGACATCGTCGACAAGCTGACGATGTTCCAGCACGAGTTCGAGATCAACGGCAAGGCGATCTCTCAGGTGCTCAGCGCCGCCGAACCGCTGGAGATCACCGTCAATCTGCCGGGAATCGTCGATGCCGTCCGCACGTCGGCCGAGAACAACAACGGAGAGAAGTGATGCTGGATCCTTCTGTCGATTTCAGCGGGGTTCCCGAAGACGTCCGGCGTCTGGTCGCCGATCATCAGGCCCAGTACGCCCGTGCCGTCGAGCAGGGTGCCGCTGCGGAGCGGGTGCAGGAGTTGTTGGCCGCTCGCGGCGGCGCATCCGCCACGTCGCTTCGCGGAGAGGTCACCGTGCGAGTGGCCTCATCCGGGCTGCTGGAGGATGTTCGCATCCAGCAGCGGGGACTGGATCTCGGGGCCGCCGGACTCTCGCGGCTGTTGACCTCGACGCTGCGTCAGGCCCTTCTGAACCTGGAGGAAGCCGCTGCCGAGAGCGTCGTCGAGGCCGATGGTGGCGCGGTCGGCTCCGCCATGCTCGCAGAGATCCAGGCCGGTCTCGCCGCGCCGATCGCCTCGTTGGACGACGACGGGTCGGAGATCCGCGAGCGCTGAACGCCGCGGATCAGAACGAGCGGGCCAGCGAGCGCTCCTGTTCGGCGAAGGCGCCGCCGGCCTCTTCCATCACCCGCGCGTACGCGTCGAGCTGGCGCTGCATGGCACGCATCTGGGCTTCCCAGTGCACCCGCATCCCGACGTACGCCTGATAAGCGCGGCCCTGCCACGCCGAGTCGAGGTGCGAAAGCTGTGCGTCCATCTCGTCGAGCGCTCTGCGAATCTCCGCCGACGACTGCTGGATCGCCTGTACCGACTGCGCGACCCGGTCGAAGTCGATGGTGATGTGATCAGACATTCGCGACTCCCTGGTCATGACGAAGGATACGGACGCACACCATCATGGCAAACGGCGTGCGCGCACGCAGGGGGCTGGACATCACTGTTGATGAAGCGTCGACTTCACGGTCGGGATGCCGCGGTCGATCGGTCCGCCCGCCAGCAGAGTGCGACCGAACCGGACGGTCAGCCCGGTGGGCGCGGCATTCGGCGGTTCGTCGTCCCACACGTCGCGAGCCTCGCCCAGCTTCAACGAGACCATGCCCTCGGCCGTCGGCGTTTCTCGCCAGTCGACCTTCTGTAGCCCGTAGCCCTTCCAGTCGCGCGCGATCAGCCGATCGTCGAGTCGGAGCGCCGCACCGTCCTTCATGACGATGGGAAAGACGCCCGTGCCCGCGACGAGAGCGTCGGCCCGGCCCCACGCAGCAGCGGGCACGGCGTCTACGAGGCGGGCAAGCAGGGCGATTCGAGCGTCGACGGAGGCGACGTCGAGCGCCTCAGCGCCGTAGGTGAGAATGACGCCCGCCCGGATCACGACGGGCGACCGCTCGGGGGCGGTCTCGAGCGCTGCCACGAACTCGGGAGTGAGCAGGTCCTGCGCAAAGGCAGGGATGAAGCCCTCCACGCTCCAGCGCGTGCTCGGCCAGACCGGGCCGAGGGGCGGGATCGGCGGCAGCTTGATGCCGTAGTCGTCGCGGGCACGCAGCGACTGATCGCCGAAGCGGATCTCGGGCAACGACGCGGGCAGCCGCATCCAGATCACGTTCGTCTCGTAACGGTCGCCCCACGCGTTGCCCTTGTTGCCGCGACGCTGCAGATAGCCGACCAGGCGTGCGACCGTGACGTCGTGACCGTGCGCCTGACCGGTGACCACTTCGCTCATCCCCGTCGGCCAGATCTCCTTCGCCGGGGTGGCGCGGAAGGCGGCCTCCGCGATCTCGATCGACGGGGGCGGCGCGGCGTCCTCCCAGTGCCACCCGCGAGCCTCGAACTCCGGACGCGTGGCCCGTCGTGCGGCGGCGTCCGCCTCACGACGTTTGGAACCGAACGGCAGCATGCGCTCAGCGTAACCGCGCCCGGTCGGGTACGTGACAGGTTCTGGGGCACCTATGGGCTGGGCCACGATTCGACGGAGCCGCCCGATGCGGCGGGAAGGTTCTGCGGAGTTCGGCCTCGGCCTCGCGCGTCTTCCTCCGGAACAGCATGTGGGCACCGTAGCCGCGTCACCGGCTCTGGAAGACTTGTCGGATGGCACACAACGAGCAACCCCGCGTCGTCGTCATCGCGGGAGGCGTGGGCGGGTCCACCTTCAGCGAAGGGATGCGGGCGGAGCTCACCCGCCGCGGCGCAGACCCGGCGACGATCATCGTGAACACCGGCGACGACCTGTGGCTGTCGGGCGTTCGCCTGCAGCCGGACATCGACTCCGTGCTCTATCGCCTTGCGGGCCAGAACGACATGGTGCGCGGCTGGGGTCGCGCCGGCGACAGCGAGCGGGTCAACGCCGAGCTGCAGGCATGGGGGGCCGGCTGGCCGTGGTTCACCCTGGGCGATCTGGATCTCGGAACGCACCTCGCACGCACCGGCTGGCTGCGCGAGGGCGCGACGGTCTCCGAGGTGGTGGCCCGCCTGTCCCAGCGATGGCCGCTCGGGGTCCGCTTGCTGCCGATGACCGATGCCGAGGTGGACACGCATGTGCTCCTCGAGGACGGCCGGCGCCTCCACTTCCAGGAGTGGTGGACGCGCCACCGCGCCACCCTCGCACCCCGCGCCTTCGAGAACCCCGGGATGGATGCGGCCGCACCCGCACCCGGCGTCGTCGAAGCCATCGCGCAGGCAGATGTCGTCGTGCTCGCCCCCTCCAACCCCGTGGTCTCGATCGGGCCCGTGCTCGCCGTCCCCGGCATCCGCGAGGCACTGGCCGCGACCTCGGCACGCATCGTCGGCGTCTCTCCCATCATCGGCGGACGCGTCGTGCGCGGCATGGCCGACGTCTGCCTCACCGCGATCGGCGTCGAGACCTCCGCCGCGGCGGTGGCTGCCCACTACGGCAGCCGCAGCACCGGCGGCGTGCTGGACGCCTGGCTGCTGGCGGAGGAGGATGCGGCATCCGCGGCATCCGTGGAGGCTCTCGGCATCCGGCCGGTCGTCGCGCCCCTCTGGATGCGCGATGTCGAGGCGACCCGGGCGATCGCCGCGGCGGCGCTGAGCGCCTGATCGATGCGGGCGCAGAATCGTAGCGGTTCTGTGGAGAATCCGCGCGCGGGCGTCGCAGGGCGACACCGGACGTTACGCTGTCGAGACGTGAGAAGTGGGGGCGGCACGACGATGGCAGGCGCACACCGGGCGCTGCGGCGAGACACCGCGGCTGGGGGACGGCAGTGACGACGCCCGCCGACACCGAGGAACGCCGTCGGATCGCCATCGTCGACGGGGCCGCGCGGCACGATCTGCTCATCCCTCCGGCCGCCAGCATCGCCGATGCCCTCGCCAGTATCGGCATCCGGCAAGAGGTCGGCCGCGACGTCCTGCTCGAGCTCGACGGGCGCGAAGTGAGCCCGCTGCTGCGGGTCGACGACCTCAGCGACGGCACTGTGCTCGCGCTCGTCGACCTGTCTCAGAAGGTGAAGCACGACCGTCGCAGACGCCGCGACCCCTCCCGTGGCGAGGCGCCCGGAGCCTGGTGGGTGCTCGGCGGCATCGCGCTCGTGCTCGCGGTGTTCTCACTCATCGCCCCCGACGCCGTCCGGGAGTCGCTGCGTCTCCCGCTGGCGGTCGCCATGGGTGTCTTCGCCGTCACCGCCGGCATGGCGCTCGCCGTGCGGGCGACGGGTGTCGCGAACGGGACGGATGCGGCTCTCGTCGCGGTCCTGACACTGGCCTTCGCCGCGGGTGCCGGCATCGTGCCCGCGTTCCCCGCCGCAACCTCCACACTGCAGGTTTTCGTCGGCCTGCTCTCGGCGGCGGTGCTGGCGGGAATGCTGGCCCTCGTCGGACGCCCCGCAGGGCTGCACGCGCGCCTGTCGGCCGCCACGACGCTGCTGCTCGTACTGGCCGGGGTGTGGGGTTTCTCGCTCATCCTCTCGCTGCCCCTGGCTGCACCCGCCGCCGTCACGCTGGGTCTGGCACCCGTGGCGCTGCGCATCCTGCTGGCCACCCTCGTGGACGTTCCACCCGGCATCTTCATCGACTACGAGCGCTACCAGACCACGCGATGGAGCGTGCGCCAGCAGCTGCCCGAGGAGATCCACTCCATCGGCGCCGCCGACGCCCGCGACCTCGTGGCGCGCTCGACCGGGCGTCTCGTCGCCGGGACGTTCGTGCTGACGCTCGCCGTCGCCCTCAGCGCCCCGTTCGCACTGCCGGACATGGACGATTTCGACCCGCTCGTGCTCTCGGGGCGCATCGCGCTGGCGATCACGGTCGTCTTGGCACTCCTGCTGGGCGCACGCCGCTTCTCGGTCCCGCTGCTGCGGTGGTTGCCGCGGCTCGCCGCGGGCGCCGTGGCCGTGGTCATGGTGCTGACCGCGACCCGTGAGGCGAACGCCATGCTGCTGACCGTACTGGCAGGCATCCTCTTGGCCGTCGGCGCCGTCGCCGCACTGGTCATCATCCCCACGAGCCGCGGCGCGCAGTCCCTGCGTTGGTCGCGGTTCGGTGACGTCATCGAATGGATCGCGATCGCGTTGTCTCTCCCCGCAGGCCTTCTCGCCGCCGATACCATCGATATCCTGCGTGGAATGATGGGCGCATGAGTCTGCCGCCGCAGTTCACGGGCGAACCCGCCGGAGTCGGAGCACGACTCGCCGCCTTCACGATCGACGTTGCCGTCGTCGTCGCCCTGAGCGTCACCGTGGCCCTGGTGAGCGGGTCGGCCGTGTTCGGCCTGCTCGTGGGCGCCGAGGCGATCCTGGCTCTGTGGATCCTGCAGGCGCGCACCGGGTCCGGCCCCGGGAAGGCCCTGCTCGGGCTGCGCGTCGCGCGTCTGGATGCCCCGTACTCGCCCGGCGCGGGGCGAAGCTTCGTGCGCGGCCTGCTGGTCGGGATCGGCTCCCTCGTGTTCGGCGCCGGAGCATGGGTCGTCGAGGGGTCCGCATCCGCCGACCGCTCGGGCCTGCGCCGCTCCTGGGCCGACCGCGCCGCACAGACCGTCGTCGTCGCCGTTCCCCGCCGCCCCGCGGCCGAGCGACGGGGCAGACGGCGCTCCGCCGACGAGATCGTCGCCGTCCCCTCCCCGACCGTCATCGCACGCCCCTGGTCGCCCGCACCCGTCGAATCCGGCAGGGCTCGGGGACCGATCGCCTCACCCGCGCCCGCCGAGCCGCCCGCGGCACCGGTCGCCGCCGGCACAGCTCCCGAGGTTCCGGCTCCGGCCGCGGCGGTCGCAGGCTGGGCGGGTCCCGCAGCCGCGGTGCCGGTCGTCGACCAGCCCGAGTCGGGCGAGCGCCCCACCGGCGAGCTGCTGCTGATCTTCGACACCGGTCAGCGCGCCCGCCTGCCGCTGCCCGTCGCCGTCAACCTCGGCCGCAGCCCGGAGCAGACCGAGCAGACCGATCTGCTGGTGACGGTGACAGATCCCGACTCCAGTGTCTCCAAGACCCACCTGCGCCTCGAGTTCGATCACGCGGGCCTCTGGGTCACCGACACGGGTTCGACCAACGGGACCGAGCTCCTCGACGACGACGGCCAGGTGGTGCCCCTCGCACCCCACGCGCGCACCTTCGTCGACGACGACACCCGCATCCGGATCGGGAACCGCATCTTCACCGTCAGCCGACTGATCGGAGCCGCTTCGTGAGCAAGGGACCACGCCTGGCCCCGCCGTCCGTGCCGAGTGGTCGCATCGTCGTGCAGCCGCCGCCGGAGCTGGTTCCGAACGAGGGCGGCAGCAGCATGCTCACCTCCCTGCTGCCGATGCTCGGCAGTGTGGGCGCGATCGTCATGGTGACGATCTCCAACGCGGGCCCGACCGGCTTCATCACCGGCGGCATGTTCCTGCTGTCCTCCCTCGGCTTCGTCGCCGTCAACGGATGGCGCCAGCGCGCGCAGCGCAACGCCCAGGTGCTCGGCAACCGCCGCGAGTACCTCGCCTATCTCAGCGACCTGCGCGAGACCGTCCGGACGGCCGCCCGCAAGCAGCGCCGCCACGGCGCGTGGGTGACGCCGTCTCCCTCGGCGCTGCCGTTCATCGCCGAGGAGCGCACCCGTGTCTGGGAGCGCCAGCCCGGGGACGAGAACTTCCTGCTCACGCGAATCGGCGCGTGCGATCAGCCGCTGTGCATCTCGCTCGAAGCCCCCGATCTTCCGCCGCTCGCCCAGCTCGACCCGGTCGCCGCATCTGCGGCCCACCGCTTCATGCTCACGCACGAGATCCAGCCGGATCTGCCCCTCGGCGTGACTCTGACCGACTACGCGCGCATCGAGATCGTCGGCCCCGACGAGGATGCGGTGCGCTCCCTCGCCCGCGCCATGGTCGTGGGAGCTGCGACCCTGCAGGATCCCGAGGACGTCGTCGTCGCGATCCTCGCCGGCCCCGACCAGCTGCCCGCGTGGGAGTGGGCCAAGTGGCTGCCGCACGCGCTGTCGTCGCGCTCCAGCGACAAGCTGGGGCCCGCCCGCATGATCGCCTCGTCGCTGGACGACCTCGAAGACCTTCTGCCCGCAGGGCTCCGCGAACGCGCGCGCTTCGCCCGCGGCGGCGGCGCCGGCCCGCACGTGATCCTCGTGGTCGACGGCGTGCAGCTGCCGATGGGCGACCCCGTCGTCGGCGGCGACGGGATGCTGGGCGTCACCGTCGTGGAGCTCCCCGGACGCTGGGGCGAGCTCGAGAACCCCGACGTCCTCCGCATCGTCATGCCGGAGGCCGCCGCATCCGACCGACGCGCCGAGCTCATCGACGTGGTCTCGGGATCGCGCACCTTCACCCCCGACACCACCTCGATCGCCGTGGCAGAGGCCACCGCGCGTCGGCTCATGCCGCTCTACTCCAACCCGGCGGCGCTCGCCGAGACGCCCGGCGCCCAGCAGGGTCAGCGCGAGCTCGTCGAGCTGCTCGGCATGCCCGACGTGCGCGAGATCGACTTCGACCGCACCTGGTCGGGACGCCTGGAACGCGACCGCCTCCGCGTGCCGATCGGTCAGGACACGACCGGCGCCCCGCTCGTGCTCGACCTCAAGGAAGCCGCCCAGCAGGGTATGGGTCCGCACGGCGTGATGATCGGCGCCACGGGTTCCGGCAAGTCCGAGGTGCTGCGCACGCTCGTGCTCGCCCTCGCGCTGACCCACTCGCCCGAGCAGCTGAACTTCGTGCTCGTCGACTTCAAGGGTGGCGCGACCTTCGCCGGCATGGCGGGGATGCCCCACGTGTCGGCGATCATCACCAACCTCGGCAGCGAGCTCGCCCTCGTCGACCGCTTCCAGGACGCCCTGCAGGGTGAGATCGTGCGCCGTCAGGAGCTGCTGCGCGCCGCCGGCAACTTCGCCAACGTCTCGGACTACGAGAAGGCCCGCCGCGGCGGGCGTACCGACCTCGCGCCGCTTCCGGCGCTGCTGATCGTGGCCGACGAGTTCAGCGAGCTGCTGGCTGCGAAGCCGGAGTTCGTGGAGAGCTTCATCAACATCGGCCGCGTCGGCCGATCCCTTCAGGTGCACCTGCTGCTGGCGTCGCAACGCCTGGAGGAGGGCAAGCTGCGCGGCCTCGACACGTACCTGTCGTACCGCATCGGTCTGCGCACGTTCTCGGCCGCCGAGTCGCGCACGATCATCGGCACCCCCGACGCGTACACCCTGCCGCAGGAGCCCGGTGTGGGTTACCTCAAGGCCGACACCGACAACCTCGTGCAGTTCCGCGCCGCCTACGTCTCGGGAACGCCCAAGACGAAACTCACCGGCGGGCGCTCGAGCGAGTCGGCCGACACATCGGGTGAGGCCGCGCGCATCGAGGTCTTCACCGCTGCGCCGCAGCCGCTCGAGCTGATCGAGGAGCCCGTCGAGACCTCGCGCGACATCGTTTCGCAGCCGGTCGAGGAGCGCTCCACCTTCCAGATCGCGGTCGAGCGGATGAAGGGTCGCGGCCCCGCCGCCCACCAGGTGTGGCTGCCGCCGCTCGAGGAGCCCTCTTCGCTGGACGAGCTCATGCCCGACCTCGTCGTCGACCCGCGGATGGGACTCCACTCCCCCGCCTGGCGCGCGGCCGGCGCCCTCACGGTCCCGCTCGGGATCGTCGACGTCCCGCTGGAGCAGCGTCGCGAGAACCTCGTGGTCTCGCTCGGCGGCGCGGCCGGTCACGTGGCGATCGTCGGAAGCCCGCTGAGCGGTAAGTCGACGCTGGCCCGCACGCTCGTCTCGGCCCTCGCGCTGACGGCGACACCGCTGGAGCTGCAGTTCTACGTGCTGGACTTCGGCGGCGGTACCTTCACGGGTCTGCAGCGCCACCCTCACGTCGCCGGCGTCGCCACGCGCACGGAGGCGGAGGCCATCCGCCGCACCGTCGCCGAGGTGGAGTCGATCATCGACGAGCGCGAGCGCTACTTCCGCCAGAACGGCATCGACTCGATCGACACCTACCGGCTGCGCCGCAGCCAGGGCGTCGTCGACGACGGCTACGGCGATGTGTTCCTGGTCGTCGACGGATGGGCGACGCTGCGCGCCGACTACGAGGCGCTCGAGACGCGCGTGCAGACCATCGCCGCGCGCGGCCTCAGCTTCGGCGTGCACGTGATCGTGACGGCCAACCGCTGGCTCGAGATCCGCGCGAGCCTCAAGGACCTCATCCAGACCCGCCTCGAGCTGCGCCTGGGAGACCCGACGGACTCCGAGATCGACCGGAAGCAGGCCGCCAACGTCCCCGCCGGCCAACCCGGTCGAGGTCTCAGTGCGAAGCGCCTGCAGATGCTCGCCGCGCTGCCGCGTATCGACGGGTCCTCGGATGTGGCGGCCCTCGTCGACGGCGTGGACGACATGGTCGCCCGCGTCGGCGCCGCGTGGCAGGGCCCGGCAGGCCCGAAGCTGCGGCTGCTGCCGGAGATGATCACCCTCGACGAAGTGCGGGCGCAGACCACACCGGACGACGCCCGCATCCTGCTCGGTGTCGACGAAGCGCAACTCGCACCCTTCGGCATCGACCCGCGCAAGGAAGCCCACCTGTTCCTGTACGGCGACTCCGGCATGGGCAAGTCGTCGTTCCTGCGGGGCATCGCGCAGGAGATCATGCGCAAGTACGGTCCGACCGAGGCGAAGATCTTCGCGGTCGACTACCGTCGCTCACTGCTGGGTGAGATCCCGCAGGAGTACCTGGGGGCCTACCTCACCTCGCACGAGCCCGCCACGAGCGGCCTCGCCGAGCTGGCGCAGTTCTTCTCCAGCCGCATCCCCGGGCCCGATGTGACCCCCGAACAGCTGCGCGAGCGCAGCTGGTGGAAGGGCGCCGAGGGCTTCGTGCTGGTGGACGACTACGATCTCGTCGCGACGAGTCAGGGCAACCCCCTCGCCGTGCTGCAGCCGCTGCTGGCGCAGGCCGGCGACCTGGGCCTGCACGTGATCCTCACCCGCCGTACCGGCGGCGCGAGCCGTGCGGCCTACGACCCCATCATCCAGCGCTTCACCGATCTGGGTGTCACCGGCATCCTGCTCGGTGGAAACCCGGAGGAGGGTCCGCTGATCGGTCGTGTGAAGGCCGCTCCCGCCGCGCCGGGTCGCGCCCAGATCGTGAGCCGCGAGCAGGGTCTGCTCTCCGCCCAGCTCGCCTTCTCCCCCTCGACCCACTGACCCCCTTTTCCCGCGAGACTGCATCTCCCGCACGAGATCACTGTCATTACCCGTGATCTCGTCTCGGCGATGGGCCCACGCGCCCAGAGGCTCCGCGTCCGCGCAGCGGGCGTGGAGAGGGCGTGGGGACAGCCTCGCGGTGTGAGAGGCTCCGCGAGCAGGGCTCAGGATGCGGGCAGGAGCTCGCGGATGAGCCGCACCGCGGGCGAGTCCGTCATGCTCGTGCGCCACACCAGGGCGACCGGACGCGTCGGCTCGGGATCGCGCACCGGTACCGCGACGACGTCGTCCGGAAGCCGCCCGCGCCCCAGCTTGGGGACAAGCGCCACGGCGAGCCCGTGCGCCACGAGCTCGATCTGCGAGGCGAACTCGAGACACCAGAAGTCGATGCGCGGCGGATGCGGCTCGCCGCGGAACATGTGGCAGAACCACTCGTAGCAGATGGTTCCGTCGGGCGTGCTGGACCACACGTGATCGCGCACATCGGCGGGGCTCACCGCATCCCTCGACGCGAGCGGGTCGTCGCGGTGGACGAGCAGGTCCGCCGTGTCGCGGAGGAACTCGGCGCTGCGCACGCTCGGCGGCAGCGTGAGCGTGACGCCTTCCCAGTGGTGCACGATCGCGAGATCCAGCGTGCCGGCGGTGACCGCCGCGACCGCATCCCACGGATCGATCTCGGTGACGGTCAGGCGTAGGTCGGGCGCCTCCGCCGCCGCTCGTGTCACGAGGCCGGGGACGACACCGCGCACGGCGGTCGAGAACACCCCGAGACGCAACGTGCCCGTGGGCCGGGCGCCTGCGTCGTGCAGTCGCGACCGCAGCTGCTCCACCTGGGTGCGCAGCTGCGCCCCCTCCTCCACCAGGCGCCGACCCGCCGCCGTGAGCACCACGCCGCGCCCCTGCCGATCGATGAGTCGGGCCCCGAGGTCGCGCTCCAGCCGCTTGATCTGCTGCGACACGGCCGACGGCGTGTAATCGAGCTCGGCCGCCGCGGCGTGCACGGTGCCCGTGCGGGCGAGGGCGAGTAGGGCGTCGACGGCGGCGAGATCGATCACGGCGAGAATGTATCACCGGGCTGCATGGATTCGTGCAGAACTGTGCGCTGGTGCTGCACGAAGGCACTCGGTCAGGATGGGCGGGTGCCCCTCCGCTCCTCTCTCCTCGCCACCCTCGTCGCCGTGATCTGGGGCGTGAACTTCGTCGTCATCGACGCGGGGCTCGATGGCATGCCACCCGCGCTGTTCGTCGCGCTGCGCTTCGCGGCCGTCCTGGTGCCCGCGATCTTCTTCGTCCCGCGGCCGCGCGGTCGGATGCGGGACGTCCTGCTCATCGGCCTCTTCATGAGCCTCGGCCAGTTCGGGCTGCTGTACACAGCCCTCACGATGGGGATGCCGCCGGGACTCGCCTCCCTCGTGCTGCAGGCTCAGGTGGCCTTCACGATCGTCTTCGCCGCGCTGGCCCTGCGCGAGGCTCCCCGCCGTGCGCAGGTCTTCGGTGTGGTCGTCGGCGCCGCCGGACTGGGGATCGTCGCCGCCGGACGGGATGCGGCCACCCCCGCACTCGCCCTCGTGGTCACCCTCGCGGCGGCCGCATCGTGGGCGATCGGCAACGTCATCGCACGCCGACTCGGCGGCGCGGGGCAGGGCGGCGCGCTCGCAGGGCTGTCGGTCACCGTCTGGTCGGCGCTCGTCGTCCCCGTGCCGATGGTGCTCCTCGCCGTCGCACTCGACGGAGCGGATGCGGTCGGCACCGCACTCACGCACCTCACCACGGCGCAGCTGCTGTCCACCGCCTACACGGCGTGGCTCGCGAGCCTGGTGGGCTACGGCATCTGGAACACCCTGCTGGCCCGGCACACCGCATCCGCCGTCGTCCCGTTCACGATGCTGGTACCGCCGGTCGGGATCGCGGCGGCCTGGCTCGTCCTCGGTGAGATACCCGCACCCGCCGAGCTCGCCGGTGGAGCCGTCCTGCTGATCGGCGTCGCCATCGCGGTGCTGCCGCCGCGCGGTCAGAAGGTGAGCGGAGTGTCCTCGGGTACACGGGGGCGGAGCGCGGCCGGCGCCGGCCAACCGAGCTCGTAGGTGCGAAGCGGCGCGTCGATCGCGCCGAAGTCCTCGCTCTTGACCACGATGCGCTCCGGCGTCACCTCCACGAGTCGCACCGCCAGGGGCGCTGCACCCTCACGTTCCAGCATCCACTTGTCGGCGAGCCAGCCGAGGCCGCGCGCTTCGAGGGCTTCCTCCGCGTCGAGCCACTCGATCGCCTCGGTCATGTCGTGGCCGAGGAGATCCACGGCGACCCAGCCGGATCCCTCCGGCCGGATCCAGCCGAGCAGTTCGCCGTCGTCGCGGCGGTGCGGGGTCCAGTCCGGGTCCATCCCGCCACCCTACGACGCCGCATCCCACCTCGTGCGGAGCCTCTGGCCGTGAGACTGCATCTTTCGCACGAGATCACTGGCATTACCCGTGATCTCGTGCTCGAAATGCAGTCTCACGGGGTGGGGGTGGGGGTGGGGGTGAGGGTGGGGAAGAGGTGGCGGCGGGATGCGGGCGGCGCAGACGGTGCGTGACAGCGCGGTGACAGCGGCGGGAGCGACGTGACAGCGGCATGACGGCGCACGCGGCGCACTCTGGGAGCACGCCAGCAGAAAGGCTCCCCATGACCACCTCACTCCCTCCCGCCGTCCGGGCCGAAGGCCTCGTCAAGGTGTTCGGCGACAACCGCGCGGTCGACGGCGTCGACCTGCTCGTTCCCACAGGCACCGTCTACGGCGTGCTCGGCCCCAACGGCGCCGGCAAGACCACCACCATCAACATGCTCGCCACGCTCATGCGTCCGGATGCGGGTCGCGCCGAGATCTTCGGCCACGACGTCACCGCCGAGCCGCAGGTCGTGCGCCAGCTCATCGGCGTCACGGGCCAGTTCGCCTCCGTCGACGAGACCCTCTCGGCGACCGAGAACCTCATGATCTTCGCGCGCCTGCTGGGACTCAGCCGTGCCGACGCGCGCGCGAAGTCCACCGAGCTGCTCGAGCGCTTCGGCCTCACCGACGCCGCCCGCCGCCCGCTCAAGAAGTTCTCCGGCGGGATGCGGCGGCGCCTCGACCTCGCGGCCTCGCTCATCGCCCAGCCTCCGCTCATCTTCCTCGACGAGCCGACGACGGGCCTCGATCCCCGCACCCGCGGGCAGATGTGGGACACGATCCGTGAACTCGTCGCCGGCGGCTCCACCGTCCTGCTGACCACGCAGTACCTGGACGAGGCCGACCAGCTCGCCGACCGCATCGCGGTGATCGACCACGGCCGCGTCGTGGCCGAGGGCACCTCGGACGAGCTCAAAGCATCGGTGGGGACCGCCAGCCTGCAGCTGCGCGTCTCGGAGACGGCGGCCACCGCATCCGCTCTCGAGATCGTCGAGACCGTGCTCGGGGTACGCGCCACGCTCTCCCCCGAGGCCTCCCGCATCACGGCTCCCATGGCGGATGCGGACCGCGTCACCGACCTGCTCCTGGCCCTGCGCACCGGCGGCGTGCGTCTGGCCGAGATGAGCGTGCAGAAACCCACCCTCGACGAGGTGTTCCTCACCATCACCGGTCACGACACCGGTTCGGGCACCGCAGACGAGACCGAGACGAAAGAGATGGTGAGCGCATGACCACCCTCGCCCCCCACCGCATCGTGCCCGCGACCGAGCGGACACTGAAGAACCGCACGAGCCTGTCGCAGACGGTGAGCAACACCCTCACGATGGCCTACCGCGGCCTCGTGAAGATCCGGCGCACACCGGAGCAGCTCGTCGATGTGACCCTGCAGCCCATCATCTTCACCCTGATGTTCGCGTACATCTTCGGCGGTGCGATCTCCGGCGACGTGCAGAACTACCTGCCGCTGCTGATCCCCGGCATCCTCGTGCAGACGGTCGTCACCACCTCCGTCGTCACCGGCACGCAGCTGCGCGAGGACATGGACAAGGGCGTGTTCGACCGCTTCCGCTCCCTGCCCATCGCGCGGATCGCGCCCCTGTCGGGTGCGCTGCTGGCCGACACCCTGCGCTACACGATCGCCACCACCCTCACCTTCGGCATGGGCTTCGTCATGGGCTACCGGCCCGGCGGCGGCGTGCTCGCCGTCATCGGCGCGGGCCTGCTCGTGATCGTCTCGTCGTGGGCGATGAGCTGGATCTTCGCGTTCTTCGGCGTGATCGCCCGCACCGCGGCCAGCGTGCAGGGCATCTCGATGCTGGCGCTGTTCCCGCTGACGTTCCTCTCGAACGCCTTCGTCCCGGTCGACACGCTGCCCGACGTGCTGCGGTGGTTCGCGGAGATCAACCCGATCTCCCACCTCATCACCGCCGTGCGCGACCTCGCGAACTCCGGCGTCGTCGGCGGCGACCTGTTCGTCTCGCTCGCGGGAGCCGCCGTCATCGTGGCGATCTTCGCCCCGCTGACCGTGCGCGCCTACATGCGCAAGGCCTGACTCAGAGCAGCGCGACCATGTCGGCGAGATCTGCGGGGCCGGATGCGGAAGCGTCCGGCCCCGCATCCGTTCCGATCTTCGCCCGCACGCGCTGCACGACGGGATCCGTCTCGTCGGACCGACCCCGCAGCACCGCCGCGAGCGCGAGAGCGCGCCGCGCGTCATTGGGACGGTCGGTCGCGGCGAACAGCTCTGCGGCGGCGAGCGCCGCATCCGCCATGATCGGCTGGTCGCCCGATCCGATCGCGAGCTCGATGCCGACGCGCACCTCGTCGCGAGCCTCGTCGAAGCGGTCCGCAAGCACGAGCGCCTGGGCATGACGCGAGGACATCCACGCGTGGATCTGCGGTGGAATCCCTGGCAAGGATCCGTCCCGCAGCGCGGGCGGCATCGTTTCGAGGATGACCAGCGCCGCGTCCCCGTCTCCGACGATCACCTCGAAGGTCACCGCCGTGAGGGATGCCTGAAGCACCGCGCGGTCGGATCCGTCACGGCGCGCGGCCTCCTGCATCCCGGCCAGGCGCTGCCGCGCCTCGCGGATGCGGCCGAGCCGCACGAGCAGCACGATGGCGAAGGCCTGCTGCTGCAGCTGGTCGGAGACGGAGGTCAGCCCCTCGAGCGCACTGCTGGCCGCATCGGTGATCTCCAGCGCCTCTTCGAGGCGCCCGTGCAGCATGAGCCATTCGGAGCGCATCTGGCTCGCGAGCGCGATCCCCCACGTGTCGCCCACCTCGCGCAGCAGGCGCAGCGCCTCCTCGCTCTGGCGGTCGAGGCGCTCGATGTCGCCGCCGTTCTGCGCGATGGCCGCCTCGATCGCGGCGACGACGCCACGGGACCAGGTCGGTGCGCCCTCGAGGTCGGCGGGGTCCAGGCGGAAGTTCGGCAGCCAGGGCGTCCCGGGACGGCCGTCCCCGATGGCTCGCGCCTGCGCTCTCAGCAGGACGGGCAGGATCAGCGACAGCTCGGACGGATGCGCCGCCGCGGCCTCGGCGATCCGATCGGCGTCCTCGGCGGTGAAGCCTCCCGAGATCTGCGCGTCGGCGGAGACGAAGATGAGTCGCACCCCCGTGATCACCACGCCCGCCTCGGAGCCGAGGGTGGCGTCTGCGCCGACCAGCTCGAGGGCGGCGCGCAAGGCCTCCAAGCGCTCGCGCATGATCCACGCCCAGATCTGCGCCCGCACGAGCTCGACGGCCGTCTCGCTCATCTGCGTCCGCGCGCCGCTCCAGCGGGTGGCGGCCGCCAGGTTCTCCTCGTTGGCATCGAACCATGCGATCGCGGAACGCACCGCCGGGGTGCGCAGCTCGGCGTCTCGCTCAAGGGCCCGCCGCGCGAGCACCCGCGCCTGCGTATCGCGAGCCCGGTCCTCGGAGCCCCGGCGACGGAGCTGCTCGATCCCGTACTCGCGCACCGTCTCGAGCACGCGGAACCGGCCGCGCGCCCGCTGCACGAGCGAGCGGTCGACGAGCTCGTCGAACACGCTCGCGGGCAGGGCGAAGGCCGCAGCGACCTCGCCCGCATCCGCCGCGTCGATGCCGTCAGGGAACACGGCCAGGGCGAGCAGTCCCTCGCGCTCCGGCTCGCCGAGCAGATCCCAGCTCCAGTCGATGACCGCGCGCAGGGTCTGATGGCGCGCTGCGGCCGAGCGGGGACCGCGGTCGAACAGCGCGAAGCGGTCGGACAGACCGGATTCCAGCTCGTCGATACCGAGCGTGCGCGCCTTCGCGCCGGCCAACTCCAGGGCGAGGGGAAGCCCGTCGAGGTGCCGCGCGATGCGCGCGACGGCGGGGAGCTCCTCCGGGGCGGGCGCCGCTCCGCGAGCGGCCAGGATGCGGGCGGCGAGAAGCGCGGTGGCATCCGCATCCGGCAGCGGGCCGAGTTCGACGAACGCCTCGCCGGGCAGCCCCAGGGGCTCACGGCTCGTCACCAGGACGGTGACGCCCGGCACCGCGAGCACGGTCGCCGCGACCTCGGCCGTCTCCCGCAGCACGTGCTCCGCGTTGTCGAGCACGAGCAGCACGGACCGACCCGCGAGGGCGGCGAGCACGCTCTCCGCCGCGGGGAGCTCACCCGCAGGATTGTCCGTGAGTCGGATGCTGCGCCCGAGCGCCGTGACCACCGCGCCCCAGACCTCGCCCGGCTGGGCCGGCGCGAGCTCGACGAAGACGGCCGGCGGCCGGTGTCTGGCGGTCTCGAGGGCGAGGGTGGTCTTTCCCGCCCCACCCGGGCCCAGCAGCGTGACGAGTCGGAAGGTCAGCAGCTGAGAGGAGATGAGGGCGAGCTCCTCGCCCCGACCCACGAGCGGGGTGAGAGCTGCGGGGATCGCCGGCGCGGGCTCCTGCGCCTCCTGCGCCGACGGCGCCACACCCCGCGCGAGCCGCTCCGCGTGCGCGCGGTCTTCGAGGAGGTCTCGCAGCACCCAGTCGAAGCCGTCGGCCAGCCACGGCTCGCCGCGCCACAGGGCGAGCGCCTCGCGGGCGAGGGGTGCGGGGTCCGCGGCGGCGCGTGCCGCCTGCACGAGGTCGGCGAAGCGCACGAGATCGACGTCGTCGCGGGCGACGTCGAGCGCGTAGCCACCGGGCTCCGCGCGAAGGATCCCCTCCGGCAGCGTCCGCCGCATCCGTGACACCAGCGACTGCAGCGACGCGCGCGGATCCTCCGGGGCGTCGCCGGGCCACACGTCCTCTGCAAGGGCGCGGTAGCTGACTGTCGTCCCCGCATCCAGCGCGAGCCGCAGCAGCAGCGCACGCTGGCGCGATCCGCGCACCTCGATCGGCGAGCCCGCCGCATCCTCGGCCGCGAAACCGCCGAAGAACTGCAGCCGCATGCTCTCACTGTAGAACGCGCCCGCATCCGACCCCGCCGGGCTTTCGGCCGCGAGACTGCACTTCTGTCACGAGATCACGGGTAAACACAGTGATCTCGTGCTCGAAGTGCAGTCTCGCGGGGAGAGGAAGCGCCGGCGTCAGGCGCGGGTGGTGACGTGCTCGGCGAACAGGCCGGGCCAGGCCATCACGCCGTAGGGGCTGCGGGCGACGATCAGGCGGCTGTCGTCGATGAGCTCACGCAGCGTCCGCGCGGTCTTGAGCGGATGCGTGCGGTCACCCGTCCAGGCGAGGATGAGGGTCGGCACCTCGATACGGGCGATGCGTTTCTTGGGCGGAAGGTCGGTGGCCGCCGCCCCACGAAGCACGATCGGCAGCAGCTCGGCCGGCACGGTGGGACGCGTCTCGGGTGCGTCCGCGAGGGCCGGCGGAACGGGAGCCGTGTTGCCGATCTCGAGCAGGGCGGCGAGGCCTCCGCGCTCGACGAGCTCGGCGTTCGCCCGGTACACGTCGCCCTGCGCCCGGCGCCGCTTGTAGGCGGTGGGCGGCGTGACGAGGGTGAGCGTCGAGAACCGCCGCCGATCGGCGGCCGCCGCGTGCAGCAGGGTTCCCGTCCCCATCGACGGCCCGACGCCGTGCACCTTCTCGCCGGGCGCGACCGCGTCCAGCAGCATGAGCAGGTCTTCGGCCAGCGCATCCCAGCCGTAGTCCGATTCGCGATCCGTGCCGCTCGATCGTCCGTGACCGCGCGCGTCGTAGCGCAGGATGCGGTGACCGCGCAGCGCCCTGCCGAGATCCAGGCCCAGCTGCGCGTCGCGGCTGCGACTCGAGGTGAGCCCGTGCAGCTGCACGACGAGGGGCCCCTCGTCGCCGGTGATGTCGTAGTCGAGACTCGCTCCCCGCACACGTAGCGCCGGCATCCGCGTCTCCGTTCCCACCCGTCCACTGCCCGCAATCTGCGCCCCTTAGACTACGGCGCCATGCGCCTCACGAATGTCGCCCACCTCCGGCTCCCGGCCGGGCGGCTGCACAGCTATGACGTCGTGATCGAAGCGACGGACGAGGAGCTGCCCGTCTCGTTCGATCAGGGCCGCCATGTCGGAGAGGGCGATCGTCCGGGATCCTGGATGGCGATCTCGTTCCGGCTCGCAGGCGCCGAGCGCCACGCTCTGGGTCGGGCATGGGATGCGGTCGTCGCCCGTCACGGAACCCTCCGCACCGTCTTTCGTGCGGGCGAGCGCGTGCGGCTGTTCGCGGGCGAGCAGACGCCCGGCGTGTGGCGCAGCCACGCCACGGACGCCGGCATGACCACGGCGCTGCGGGAGGCGTTCGACTCCGGCTGCCGCCCGCACGCGGCGGGCTCCTTCCTGCTGTGCCTCGTAGAGCCGGATGCGGGCGAGCCGGTCGTCGTCATCGGCAGCGACCACGCCCACGTCGACATGTGGTCGCTCCTGGTGCTGGGCCGCGACCTGGCTCGCGCACTGCGCCGCGTGCAGGCGGGCGAGGACGCGGACCTGGAGCCCGCGCATCCGTTCGCCGAGCACACCGCGCTGCTGGAGGCCATGGGCGACTCGCCCGCCGGCGTCCGCGACGAGTGGGAGCGACTGCTCGCCGCCGGCGGGCAGGCCATGCCGCGCTTCCCGCTTCCGCTGGGCGACATGGGCCGCGCCCACGACGAGGTCGTCGAGGTGCGCGACGTCCTCGATCCCCTACAGGTCGTGGAGCTGACGCGGGTCGCGAACGAGCGCGGCGTTCGGCCGACCGCCGTCGCGCTCGCGGCGGTCACACGTGCCACCCGTCGCGTCGCCGACGCACCCCTGCGCGCCGTGTTCCCCGTGCACAGCCGCAACGATCCGCGGTGGACGGATGCGGTGGGCTGGTTCATCACGAACTCGGTCATCGAGTGCGAGGACGGCGACCCGGCCGCCTGCGCCGCGGATATCCGCCGTGCGCTGCAGCTCGGCTCGCATCCCCTGGCTCCCGTGTTCGCCCCGCGCGGCGGGATGCCCCGCACGCCGGGCATGTTCGCGCTGTCGTGGCTGGACACGCGTCGACTGCCCGTCGCGGTCGACGACCCGCAGGCATCGTGGATCTCCGCGGTGATCCGCACGAACGGCGTGATGATCTGGTTCGTGATCAACGACACCGGCCTGCATCTGCGCTGCCGCTACCCCGACACCGCCGAGGCGCGTGCCTCACTCACGCTCTGGCTGGATGCGGTGGAGAGCGAGCTCAGGGCGGCGGCGACCGCATCCGTTCCGGTCGCGGGCTGATCACCCGGCGACAACCTCCCGCGCGGAGCGGCACCGCGGGGCTACGGTGGCGACTATGACTGCGCCCGAGAGCACCACGCGCGACACCCGCTTCTTCGGACAGCCCTGGGCACTCGCCCACGTGTTCGGCGTGGAGATGTGGGAGCGGTTCAGCTTCTACGGCATGCAGGGGATCCTGCTGATCTACCTGTACTACTCCGCCACCGAGGGAGGGCTCGGCCTCGACAAGGCCGTCGCGACCGGGATCGTCGGCGCCTACGGCGGCGCGGTATACCTCTCGACGATCCTCGGCGCCTGGATCGCCGACCGCCTGCTCGGCTCCGAACGTGTGCTGTTCTTCAGTGCGATCGTGATCATGGCGGGGCACATCGCCCTCGCCGTCCTGCCCGGTTTCGTGGGCGTGGGCATCGGACTCGCGCTCGTGGCCCTCGGCTCCGGCGGTCTGAAAGCCAACGCCACGTCCGTCGTCGGGACGCTGTACACCGACGACGATCCCCGGCGTGACGGCGGGTTCTCGCTGTTCTACCTGGGCATCAATCTCGGCGCCTTCTTCGGGGCGCTGCTGACCGGGTTACTGCAGTCGCTCGCCGGGTTCCACTGGGGCTTCGGTCTGGCCGCCGTCGGCATGGCCATCGGTCTCGTGCAGTACTCGTTCGGTCGTCGCCAGCTGCCCGCCGAGGCGCGCGCGGTGCCGAATCCGCTGCCGCGCGAGCGTCGCCCCCTGTGGATCGGCATCGCCGCGACCGGCGTGGTCGTCATCGCGGCGAGCGTGCTGCTCGGCATCGTGCGGGCCGACAACCTGGCCCTCGTCGTCATCGTCGTGACGATCGTGGCCGCGGTCGCCTACTTCGCCGTCATCCTGGGCTCGCGGCGGATCGACGCGACCGAACGCTCACGGGTCTACGCGTTCATTCCGCTCTTCGTCGTGAGCGTCGGCTTCTGGTCGCTCTACCAGCAGCAGTTCACGGTGCTGACGATCTACTCCGACGAGCGGCTCAATCGCGACCTGTTCGGCTGGGAGATGCCCGTCTCGTGGGTGCAGTCGATCAACCCGGTGTTCATCATCATGCTCTCGGGCGTCTTCGCGGCTCTGTGGACGAAGCTCGGCCGCCGTCAGCCGTCGACGCCGGTCAAGTTCGCGATCGGGGCGATCGTCATGGGCGTCGCCTTCTGGCTGTTCCTCATCTGGGCCGACGGCGGAAGGAACACCACACCGCTGCTGGGCGTCATCGGCATCCTGTTCGTGTTCACCGTCGCCGAGCTGTTCATCTCGCCCATCGGCCTTTCGGTGTCGACGAAGCTCGGGCCGACCATCTTCCACACCCAGATGGTCGCGCTGTTCTTCCTCTCGGTCGCGCTGGGCACCGCGATCGCCGGTGCGCTGGGCGAGTTCTACGACCCCGAGAACGAGGTCGGCTACTTCTCCATCCTCGGGCTCATCGCGATCGCCCTCGGCGTCGCGCTGCTGCTCGCGGTGAAGCCCGTGCTGCGCCTCATGAAGGGTGTGCGCTGAGCACTCAGACGCGGCGCAGCTCGTCGCTCGCCCGATCCGCGGTGGTCACGAGCGCCGGCAGGTAGTGCTGCACGAGGTGCTCGACGCTGTCGCGAGTCGCGGAGGACGACACATTGATCGCGGCCACGACCCGATCGCCGCGATCGCGCACACCGACGGCGATCGAGCGGAGCCCCGCCTCGAGCTCACCGTCCACGACGGCCCACCCCTGTGCTGCGACCCGATCGAGCTCGGCGTCGAGGCGCGCCGCATCCGTCAGGGTCCGGTCGGTGAGCGGATGCAGGTGCGCCAGCGCATCAGCGCGAGCGGATGCGGGCAGCGCCGCCAGCAGCACGCGCCCCATGCTCGTGGCGTACGCCGGAAAACGGGTGCCGATCGTGATGCGCACGCTCATGATGCGCCGTGCCGGCACGCGGGCGATGTAGACGATGTCGGCGCCGTCGAGCACGGCCGCCGACACGCTCTCCCCCACCTCGCGCGAGAGCAGTTCGAGGTGCGGTTGGAGCACTTCGGGCAATGACAGCGACGACAGGTAGCTGAAGCCGAGCTCGAGCACCCGCGGCGTGAGGGCGAACAGGCGTCCGTCGCTGCGCACGTAGCCGAGACTCACGAGGGTGTGCAGGAAGCGGCGAGCGGCCGCGCGCGTGACCTCGGCACGGCGGGCGACATCACTCAGGGTGAGCTCTGCATGTTCGGCGTCGAACGCGCGGATGACGGCGAGCCCGCGGGCGAGCGACTGCACGAACTCGCCGGATGCGTCGCCCTGCTCACTCATCCGCTCACCATATCCGCGCCGGTCACCTCTCGAGGACGACCGCGAGGCCCTGTCCGACCCCGATGCAGATGGCGGCGACCGCGACACCTCCGCCGCGACGGGCGAGCTCGTGTGCGGCGTGGCCGATGATCCGACCGCCGGACGCGCCGAGAGGATGACCGATGGCCAGCGCACCGCCGTGGATGTTCACCCGCTCCGGGTCCAGGTCGGGCCATCCGGCGATGCAGGCGAGACTCTGCGAGGCGAATGCCTCGTTCAGCTCGACGATGTCGACGTCGGCCCACGTGAAGCCGGCCCGGGCGAGCGCCTTGTTCGCGGCCTCGATGGGCGCGATCGGGAACACATCGGGGTCGACGCCGTGGGCGGCGCGGGCCGCGATGCGCGCCAACGGTTCGCCCGGCAGCGCGCCCTCCGCGGCGACGAGCACCGCGGAGGCGCCGTCGTTGATGGGCGAGGAATTGCCCGCGGTGACCGAGCCGTCGCCGTCCGACGCGAACAACGCGCGCAGACCGGCGAGCTTCTCGACCGAGGTGTCGGGCCGGATGCTCTCGTCGCGGGTGAGCTCCGCACCGGGAACCTGCACGATCTCGCCGTCGTAGACGCCGGCAGCCCAGGCCTCGGCGGCCAGGCGGTGCGAACGTGCGGCGAACGCATCCTGCGCCTCGCGAGAGATCCCCCACTCGCGGGCGATCTTCTCCGCCGACTCGCCGTTGCTGATCGTCCAGGGCTTCGGCAGCGCGGGATTGGTCATGCGCCACCCGATCGCCGTGTTCCACAGCGTCTGGTTGCCCACGGCGGGCCATGGCTTGGCCGACTTCTCGACGACGAAGGGGGCGCGGCTCATCGACTCGACGCCGCCGGCGAGGATGATGTCGGCATCGCCGGACTCGATGGCACGCGAGGCCTGGATGACGGCCTCCACAGACGACGCGCAGAGGCGGTTGACCGTCGCACCCGTGACGGTCGTCGGGAAACCTGCGAGCAGCGCGCCGAAGCGGGCGACGTTTCGGTTGTCCTCGCCGGCCTGGTTCGCATCTCCGAAGATCACGTCGTCGATGCGCGCGGGGTCCAGCCCCGAGCGCTCGACGGCCGTGCGCATGACGAGGGCGGCGAGATCGTCCGGTCGGATGCCGGAGAGCGCGCCCCCGGCCCGGCCGAACGGCGTGCGGACGGCGTCGTAGACGAAGCTCGCGGTCATTTCTCCTCCTCGGACGCGGATGCCGTCGCATCCGTCGCGTCGATGAGCGCGAGCCCGGTGAGCTCGCGCAGCTGCTCGATCGTGTTGTCACCGAAGGCCTCGATGACGGCGAAGCCCTCTTCCGTGATCTCGAAGACGGCGTGATCGGTGTAAACGCGCGAGACGCAGCCCACACCGGTCAGCGGGTACGTGCAGGCGGCGACGAGCTTCGGCTCGCCAGCACGGGTGAGCAGGTCGGTCATGACGTAGACCGACTTGGCGCCGATCGCGAGATCCATGGCGCCGCCCACGGCGGGGATGGCCCCGGGCTCCCCCGTCGACCAGTTGGACAGGTCGCCGTTCTGCGCGACCTGGAAGGCGCCGAGCACGCACACGTCGAGGTGCCCGCCGCGCATCATGGCGAAGGAGTCGGCGTGGTGGAAGTACGCGGCACCCGCGACGGCCGTCACCGCCTGCTTGCCGGCATTGATGAGGTCGGGGTCGATGCGGCCGGGCTCCGGCGCCGGCCCCATCCCCAGCAGGCCGTTCTCGGTGTGCAGCACGATCTCGCGGTCGGCGGGCAGGTGGTCGGCGACGAGCGTGGGCGCTCCGATGCCGAGGTTCACGACCGCGCCGTCGGGGATGTCGGCGGCGATGCGGCGGGCGAGGTCCGCGCGGGGGATGCGGGTGGTCATCGCTGCTCCTGGTTCTCGATCGGGCGGCCTTCCAGGTCGGTGCCGCCGACGAACACGCCGTCCTTCAGCCAGCGCCGCTCGCCGACCGCGACGACACGATCGACGTAGAGACCGGGCGTCACGACCGTCTCGGGATCGATCGAGCCCAGCGGCACGATCTCGTCGACCTGGACGATCGTGGTCGTCGCGGCGGCCGCCATGATGGGCCCGAAGTTGCGGGCGGTCTCGCGGTAGACGAGGTTGCCCCAGCGATCCGCCGCGCGCGCCGAGACCAGCGCGTAGTCGGCGCGGATCGGGTGCTCGAGCACGTAGGTGCGCCCATCGATCTCGCGATGCTCCTTGCCCTCGGCGAGCGCGGTGCCGACGCCGGTCGGTGAGAAGAACGCGCCGATTCCTGCGCCGGCGGCGCGGATGCGTTCGGCGAGGTTCCCCTGGGGGACGAGCTCGAGCTCGATTCGCCCGGAGCGGTAGAGCTCGTCGAAGACCCAGGAGTCCGACTGTCGGGGGAACGAGCAAACGATGCGACGCACGCGCCCGGCGGCGAGAAGCGCGGCGAGGCCCGTATCGCCGTTGCCGGCGTTGTTGTTCACGATCGTGAGGTCGCTCGCGCCGTGCGCGATGAGGGCGTCGATGAGTTCTACGGGCTGCCCGGCACGGCCGAACCCGCCGATCATGACGGTGGAGCCGTCCTCGATCCCGGCGACCGCCGACGCGATGTCGGCAACGGTCTTGTCGATCACACGTCCTCCTTCGGAAGTGTTCGCTCTGCGAACGCGAGTGCGTATAGCGAACATCCTACCGCGCACCCTCACCCGCCGCCATCCCCTGTCACCCATAGACACTCAGCGAAACAGGGTTTGGCTATTGCGGATAGCTTTATGGCTATGTATTGTTTCGGCATGACCTCTTCATCGTCTTCCGCCCCGACGACGCAGCGCCTCCGCGTCGACGGCGGCGAGATCGGCTTCGACATCGCGGGCGAGGGCCCGCTCCTGCTGCTCGTGCCCGGAATGGGCGAACTGCGCTCCTCGTACAGACACCTCGCTCCCCTGCTGATCGCGGCCGGCTACCGCGTCGCCACGGCCGACCTCCGCGGGCACGGCGACAGCTCCGCGGGCTTCGATGCCTACGGCGACGTGCCCACCGCATCCGATATCGCGGCGCTCATCCAGCACCTCGGCGCCCCGGCGACGATCGTCGGCAACTCGATGGCGGCGGGCGCCGCGGTGATCGCCGCCGCCGAGCATCCAGAGCTCGTATCGGGTCTCGTGCTCGTCGGGCCGTTCGTGCGCATCCCGCCGGACCAGAGCAAGGTCGCGGCCCTGATGTTCCGGATGCTGATGGCCCGCCCTTGGGCCGTCGCCGCCTGGAACGCGTACCTCCCCACTCTGTACTCGGGCGCGAAGCCCGCCGACTTCGAGACCTACCGCGCCGTGATGATCCAGGCGATGCGGCGTCCCGGGTACGCGCGGTCCTTCCGCCTCACGACGCGCACCGACCACGGCGACGCCGAGCGGAGCCTCGCACGCGTCACCGCGCCCGCGCTGGTCGTCATGGGCAGCGCCGACCCCGACTTCGCCGACCCCGCCGCCGAGGCGGCGTGGATCGCGGAGACCCTGCACGGCACGAGCGTCATGATCGAGGATGCGGGCCACTACCCGCAGTCCCAGCAGCCCGAGCGCACGGCCGACGCCATCCTCGCGTTCCTCCGGGAAGGGAGCGAGCGTGCCTAGGGCCGGGCTCACACCCGCGATCGTCATCGAACGCGCCGCCGCGCTGCTCGACGCTCCGGATGCGGGGCCGCTGAGCTTCGCGGCACTCGCGGACGACCTCGGCGTTCGTGCACCGTCGCTGTACAAGCACGTCGACGGCCTCGCGGGGCTGGAGCGGGGCGTCATGCTCCGCGCCAAGACCGAGCTCGGGCACACGCTCGCCCGCGCGACAGTGGGCCGCTCCCGGGGCGACGCCATCCGCGCGATGGGGCACGCCTACCGCGACTGGGCACTCGCCCACCCGGGCCAGTACCCGCTGACGATCACCGCCCCGGTCGCGGGCGACACGGAGGACGAGCGGGCCTCCGCATCCGTTCTCGAGGTGGTCACGGGTGTGCTCGTGGGGTACGGCCTCGAAGGCGACGACGCGATCGACGCGATCCGCTTCCTCCGCGCGAGTCTCCACGGCTTCCTCTCGCTGGAGACCTCTCACGCGTTCGGGCTTCCCGTCGACATCGAGCGGACCTTCGCGCGGACGATCGACACCGTCGCCGCATCCTTCGAGACCTGGGGCCGGGCGTGAACACCGCCGCGCATCACGGAGCGGCGGTACCCTCCACGCCGGTACCCCCCATCCACCGGGTCGAGGGCGCGACCATCGCCGTCGCCACGGTCGTCGTGTTCGTGACGGCGGGCTTCGCGTGGTGGTGGTTGGCCGCGCTCTTCCTGCTGTTCGATCTGTCGATGCTGGGCTACGCGTTCGGCAACCGCGTCGGCGCGCTGGTCTACAACCTCGCCCACAACTACGCGGCGCCCCTGACCCTGCTCGGCCTGTACACCGGGCTGACCGCCGCCGGCGTCGCAGCGCCCGCCCTCGTCATCGTCGCCGCCTGCTGGCTGTTCCACGTCGGCGCAGACCGCGCCCTCGGGTACGGCCCTCGCCCGAAGACGTGGCCGGATGCGGCCGCCACCGCCGCTCGGTGACATTTGTCATCCCGGGCGATGACGCCGTGACACTGCCGCATCGATCGTCCGGCTGATGTCCTGAAGGGGCGATGTCACCCGCGTCGCGCAGGAGACACGCACCTCAGGACACCATGAAGAAACGCACCAGGATCACGCTCACCGTCGCCGCAGCCCTCGTCCTCACGCCGGCGGTCGCCGTGGGCGCGATGGCCACCGTGAACGCCATCGCGACGAACTCCGAAGCCTCCCGGATCGAGCCCTACGGACAGCGGGTGAGCGTCGAGGGCCGCGAGATGAACGTCGTCATCAGCGGCGATCACGACTCGACCATCGTGCTGCTGCCCGGGCTCGGAACGGCAGCCCCCGGTCTCGATTTCGCCCCGCTCATCGACCAGCTCGACGACGACTACCGCGTGATCGCCGTCGAGCCGTTCGGCACGGGGCTCAGCGACGGCACCGACGTCCCCCGCACCTCCGAGAACATCTCCCGCGAGGTGCACGAGGCCCTGCAGCAGCTCGGCGTGCAGAAGTACGTGCTGATGGGCCACTCGATCGCCGGGATCTATGCGCTCACCTACACCTCGCTCTTCCCCGACGAGGTCACCGCATTCGTGGGCATCGACAACAGCGTGCCGGACCAGCCGGGATCGGACGAACCGATCGCCACCGACGCGATGGTGCTGCTGAACGATCTCGGCGTCACCCGAGCACTGCAGGCGATCTCACCCGACCCCTACGAGGGACTCCCCTACGACGAGCAGACGAAGCAGCAGATGCGCATGCTCGCCACCCGCAACACGACGGCGCCGACGATGGTGGACGAGATGCAGCACGCGAGCCGGAACTTCGCAGATGCGAGCGGCGCGCGATTCCCCGCATCCCTTCCGGTCCTGCTGTTCGCCCGGGAGAACGACACGGATGTGGCGGACTGGGTGTCGCTGCACGAACGCCAGGCGGCGTCGGTCGACCACGGCGAACTCGTCGTCATGACCGGCGACCACTACCTGCACCACACGTCGTCCGCGCGGATCGCGGCCGAGACGAAGCGGTTCCTCGACGGCTGACGCACGCGGGCGGTGAGGGGATCGCACTCCCCTCACCGCCCGCGTCGGCGCCGGTGTCCTCAGGCGTCGATCTCGCTCTTGCCGGCGGAGCGCCGGCGCAGTCGCACGGCCACGACGACGAGAACGAGGGCCATCAGCAGCGGGAGGACGACGCGCACCGTCATCGCCAGCCCGCCCCACTCCTGCACGTCGCCCTGGACGGCCGTGCCGCCGACGACGTTCCACGTGACCAGCAGCGCCGAGACGAAGGCTCCGACGTAGATGGTTCCGGTCTTGTGGAAGAAGTACGTCGACAGAGCGCCGACGACCGCCAGCACGACGATGAACGGGTACCCGATGATCGTGAGCAGCGACTCGCCCGGAAGCGCGAGCTCACCGCTGACGAAGAGCGGGACGTAGTTGATGATCTCCAGCACGACGAAGCCGGCGGGCAGCACGATCGCGGAGGCGATCATCTCCGAGCGCATCGACGAGGGGCGCCCGGTCCACCGGAGCGTGCGGTGGAGCGTGAAGGTGAGCATCAGGAAGAACGCCGTGAACGGCAGCAGATACAGGGCGAACAGCGCGAAGCGCGTCGCCGTCAGCGGCTGCAGCTGCAGGACGTAGAAGCGGAAGTCGCTCTTGAACAGCCAGTCGGAGATCACCACGAGCAGGTAGGCCGCACCCACACTGAGCAATGACAGCACCGCGGCCCGGCCGATCAGTGCGCCGCGACGAAGCGCCGGGGCACCCTCCACCTCGGCCGCGCGCACGGCTGCGAGGGGGTTGCGACGGCGCTGCACCCACGCGGTGACCGCGTAGATCGCGAGGCCGATGACCCCGTTCAGCAGCGCCCACACGACGATGCCGGTCGAGTAGGACTGCCCGAACACGGGGCCCGCAGGGATCCAGGCGGCGCCCCACGTGTTGAACCAGAAGAAGGTGAACGCGGGGATGCCGGTGGTGAGGATCGCCGAGACGATCCACGGCCAGCCCCACCGGCTTCCCGCGGCCGCCGGCACGGGCCGACGGATCGCCGAGAAGAAGCCGGTCGCCAGCAGCAGTCCGCCGGTGGCGAAGATCACGAGCACGCCGCCGATCATCGCGACGAGGGTGCCGAGCTCCTTGATCCACCAGGTCTGGCCGGCCGCGTCGTGGCCGCCCTCAAGGGTCTTGTCGAACCACGCCACGATCTCCTGCGTCACGGCGGGATCGTGCGTCACACCGGGGTGGTTGTTGGCAGGGCGCAGGAGTTCGCGCGCGGTGCCGTCGTCGATGGAGCCGTACAACTGGCCGGGAACGACCGGCTCATCGGTGCCGAACATCGTCATGAGCTTGGGGCTCGAGGTCAGATCCCGCGTGTTGGGAGAGGCCCACATGGATCCGGAGAACTCCTCCCACTCGGCGAAGACGACGAGGGTGTTGCGCGGGAAGTCGGGCGTGCCCTCGGGGCCGAAGAAGCCCGTGGCCGAGTCCAGCAAGACCATGGAGGCGTATCCCTCGGGGAAGGCGGCCGCCGCGTTCATGACCGTCGAGCCACCCAGCGAGTGCCCCTCGAGGCCGATGTTGTCGGGGTCGACGATGTCGAGGCCACGGAGGTAAGCGAGGCCCGCGGGCCCGTTGAAGCCGTTGCCGAACGCGGGAGCGTCCGAGCGACCGTGCCCTGCCTGGTCGAGGGCGAGAACGACGTAGCCGCGGCGGCTCAGCTCGACCGCGTTCGCCGTCTGCATCTCCCGCGAGTTGACATAGCCGTGCACCGCCAGGACCGCGGGCGCCGGAGTCTCGGGTGTGGCCGTGGTGGGCACGTACAGCAGCCCGGAGACGCTCGTGCCGGCCGTGCCGGTGAAGGTGACGTCGCGCACCTGGACGGAACCCCCCGATGTCTGCACGAGGGCGGCCGTGGCGCCGCCGGCCAACACGAGGGCGACGGCGATCGCGAACAGCGACCACAGCCTCACGAGGGATCGGGGAGAGGACATGGGAACCAACTTCCTTGTTGTGTGCGAGGGGAGGGCGGACTGATCGGGGCCGGCCTGCCTCGGAGTGTAGGGATGCGGCGACACCGAGAACGGACGGCGAAGCCGTTCTGCACCGATGTGCATGCGCGCACATCATTCTGGCTCACATTTCGCTCATTTGCTGCACATCGGTTCTCCTCAGGCAACTTAGGCGCCTTGTGGGCAACAGCTCCACCACGGCCGGCCCGCGACCTGAGACGATCGATGCATGGATGCTCCCCGACCGGTCGACCTCGAGACGTGGCCGCGCCGCCAACACTTCGAGCACTACCTCAACGCCGTGCCCTGCACCTACGCGATCACCGTCGAGGTCGACGCGACGGAGTTCGCCGCCGCCGTCCGACGGACGGGACGACGCACCTACATCTCGCAGATCTGGGCGCTCGCCCGGCTCGTCAACCGTCACGACGAGTTCCGGATGGCACTGGACGGCGCCGGCGCACCGGCCGTGTGGGCGCACACTCATCCCTCGTTCACGATCTTCAACGCCGAACGCGAGACGTTCGCGAGCGTCTGGACGCCCTTCGATCCGGACTACGCCGCCTTCCACGACGCCGCCGCCCAGGTCATCGCGGAGCACACCGGATCCGCCGAGTTCTTCCCGCAGGGACCGCCGCCGGCGAACAGCTTCGACGTCTCGAGCCTGCCCTGGACGGCGTTCACCGGCTTCACCCTGAACATCGAGGGCGGCTCGCAGCACCTGGCTCCGATCTTCACCCTCGGCCGTTACGTCGAGCGGGAAGGGCGCCTGCTCCTGCCTCTGGCGGTTCAGATCCACCATGCCGTCGCAGACGGGTTCCATACCGCGCGCCTCATCACCGAGTTCCGCGAGCTCCTCGCCGACCCCGACTGGGTGACCGGCTGAAAGCCCGCACGACCGGCAGAATGGGCACATCATGGTGCCGCGCGAGGAGTCGAAGGACCCGCAGAGGCCCGACCTCGTCTACGGGTGGCTGAATCCCGCATCCGCTGAGAAGGACGCGCGGGACAACGACGACGTCATCGTCGTATCGGGGATGACGGGCGAGCCGCCGTCCGTGCGGTCGAGCTTCGCGCTCGGCGCGCTCCAGGCCGCTCTCGTGGCGGGCGGGGCAGTCGAGGTCGAGCCGTGGGAGACGTCGCGCCAGTGGCAGGGCGTCGTGGTGGGTTACCTCGTCTCGGGATCGATGAGCGTGTCGCAGGAGGGGCGGACGGTCGAGCTGGGACCCGGCGACGTCGTGCTCTATACGGGCGCCTACGGCTACCGCATCAGCGCGCCGGGCGCGCACGAGTACCTTCTCGTGCGCATCCCGACCTCCGTCCTCGCGCTGCGCCACGGCGAGCTCACGACGCTGCTCGCCGCCGATCTCTCCTCGCTCGGCACCACGCCCCTGCTGCGCGCGGTGATGTCGACTCTGGCCTCCCCAGGTTCGCGTCCGTCGGACGCTGCCGCCGGTCATGTCGCGGACGCACTCGTCGCCGCCGTGCACGCGGTGCTCGCCGACGGCCGCGCACCCGGCACCGCGACCGTGCTCTCGCTGTTCCACTCGCTCGTGCTGTGGATCGAGGAGCACCTGCAGGAGGCGGAGCTCGATGCCGCGCGCATCGCGCGAGCGCACGAGCTGTCGCCCCGCGCGGTGCGGCGGGTGTTCGCCGCCAACGGCGTGACGGTGTCGGGCCTCATACGCGAGCGACGCCTGGAACGCATCCGCGACGAACTCGTCGACCCCGCCCACGCCCGTGAGAGCATCGGCACGATCGCCGCCCGCTGGGGCTTCCCCGACCCGGCCACCCTCTCGAGCGCCTTCACCCGACGCTACGGCGCCTCGCCGCGACGGTACCGCGCAGACCTGCAACGTCAAGGACAGCCCGGTGCCGCCGACTGATCATTCCTCGGCGAAGACGTCCTTCACGATGCGGAACGCGGTGTTGGCCGCAGGAACGCCGCAGTAGATCGCCGACTGCAGCACGACCTCGACGATCTCGTCGCGGGTCAGTCCGTTGCGCTGCGCGGCGCGCACGTGCATCGCGAACTCCTCGTGGTGGCCGAGGGCGATGAGCGCGGTCAGCACCGCGATCGAACGGTCCCGCCGGGCCAGCCCCGACCGCGACCAGATGTCACCCCAGGCGTAGCGCGTGATGAGGTCCTGGAAGTCTGCGGTCTCCGGGGCCGTGCCGGCGACCGCGCGATCGACGTGGGCATCGCCCAGCACCTCGCGGCGCACCCGCATCCCGTCGTCGTAGCGCTCCTCGTCGGTGCGGCCCTTCCCGCTCGGCCGGCTCATCGGGCGACCTCGCGGAAGAACTCGCGAAGCACCGCCGCGGTCTGCTCCGGCTCCTCGGCCGGAGGCAGGTGCGCGGCGGATTCGATCACCGCGACGCGCCCGTCGCGGACGCCCTCGGCGATCTCGACGCTCTTCGCCTCGGGTGCCACCTGGTCGTCCCTGCCGAAGACCGCGAGGACGGGAGCCGCGATCTCGCCCAGCCGCGGGCGCACGTCGTACGCGGCGAGCGCTTCGCAGCACGTGGCGTAGCCCTCGTCGTCCGCATCCTGCAGCGCGTGCAGCAGCCGGCCGCTCAGCTCAGGGCGACGCTCGATCGAGCCCGGGGCGAACCAGCGCTGCGCCGAGCCGATGATCACCGACGAGGTGGACTGCGCGCGCACCTGGGCCGCCCGTTCCCGCCAGCTCGCCGCATCTCCCAGCTGAGCGCCGGAGGCGACGATCGCCGCGCCGCGCACGAGGCCCGGGTGGCGCAGGAGCAGTTCGAGCCCGGTCGCACCGCCGAGGGACACCCCGGCGTAGAGGATGCGTTCGCCGCCGATCGAGCGAACCGCGTCGGCGACGGCGTCGGCGATCTCGGCGACCGTGAACGGCGCGGTCGGGGCGGGTCCCGCTCCGTGGCCGGGAAGGTCCCAGCTCACCACGCGGTAGTCGTCCACGAGGAGCGGAACGACGTCCTCCCACAGGATCGTGGACGTGCCGAGCGACGGACCGAGGACGACCAGCGGCGCATCGGCAGGACCGGTCGGCTCGGTCAGGGCGATCGCGGGTTGCGTCATGCAGGCTCCTCGGTCGGCGCTTCGATGCTTTCGCGCGCGGCATCCGCAGGGGCGTCGGCGACGGCCCGGTCCACCAACGCGCCCGCGAGTCCGGTGTAAGCGGCAGGGTCCAGCAGGGCGTCGACGTCGTCGGCGGGATGCGGTGCGCCGGGCACCCGGTCCAGCGCCGCCTCGAGCGCCTCGCGCACGAGCGCGCGGAGGTCGCCGCCCGAGGTGGCGGCACCGACGATGCGGCGCACCTCGTCGGACCCGATCACGGGAGCGAGCACGATGGACAGCCGTTCCGACACCAACAGGCCGTCGGTCGCGGCGAGCGCCCGGGCCACGGCGCCCTCGTCCACCTGCAGTCCGGCCACGAGCGTGTGCGTCGTCTGGGCGGCACCGAGCGCGAGGCGCAGCAGCTCGCGCAATGTCGGCCACTCCGCGTGCCACGCGCCGTCGGGGCGTTCATCCGCCGCGAGCGCGGCCGCGAGGTGCAGCGTGGCTCCCAACTGCGGTGCGCGCAGCGCCGCCGAGCGCACGAGCACGGCGCCGGTGGGGTTGCGCTTCTGGGGCATCGCACTCGACCCGCCGCCGACGCCCTCAGCGAGTTCGCCGATCTCGGTGCGCGATCCGGTGGCGACATCGGTGGCGAGCTTGCCCAGTGCGTCGATCGCCTGCACGAGCGCATCACCGAGCTCGGTGACGGGCCAGCGCGAGACGTGCCACGGCGCATCGGGGGCGGCCAGCGCGAGCTCTGCGGCATACGCGGACGGGAGGGCGGATGCCGCATCCGTCCCGCCGATCTCGACGAAGGACGCGAGGGTGCCGCCCGCGCCTCCCAGCTGCGCGGGAAGCTGCCCGACGGCTTCGCCGAGTCTGACGCGCGCGCGGGTGACACCGCGCAGCCACCCCGCGGCGCGGGCGCCGACGGTGGTCGGCACGGCATGCTGCGTCAGCGTACGGGCGGCGGCGACCGAGTCGCGGTGGACGACGGCGAACCCGGAGAGCTGCGCCTCGACCTGTCGGAGCACGCCCAGCAGGTGCAGCCCGGCGCGCCGAGAGATCAGCATGAGCGCCGAGTCCAGGATGTCCTGGCTCGTGGCGCCGCGGTGCAGCCACGGACGCACCTGGATCGACGCGCGATCGTCGAGCCGGGCGATGAGCGGGATGACGGGATTGCCACCCGCGACGGCGGCACTCGCCAGCCGTGCGGTGTCGAGCCAGTCGGCGTCGACGAGCACGCCGCCCCCGGACCAGCCGAACTCATCGGATGCGGCAGCGGAGACCGCATCCGGAGCGACACCGACGACCGCCCAGGCCCGCACCAGGGCGACCTCGGCGGTCACGAGGGCGGCAGCCACGGCATCGTCGGCCACGAGGGCGTCGTGCGACAGCGTCACCGGGGAGAGCAGCCCCACATCCGTGAAGGGCGCCCCGGGTTCGTCAGAAGGCAAGGAAAACGGTCTCCTTCTCGCCCTGCAGGTGGATGTCGTGGGTGAGATCACCCTCGGGCGTGCGCGTCGCGATGAGCGTAGCGCGCTCATGAGGCTCGAGCGAGGCGAGCAGCGGATCCGCCGCGAGCAGTTCCTCGTCGTCCGGCAGGTAGATGCGGGTGTGCAGCTTGTTCGGGAGGCCGCGCGCGAAGACGACGGCCGCGAAGAACGGCGCCTTGCCGTCGATCGGACCGGGGTTGCGCGTCCAGAAGTCGTACGCGCCCTCATCCGTCGTGAAGCTGCGGCCGAAGCCGGTGAAGGTGTGGTCGTCGCGGCGACGAGCCCCGCGCGCGCGGGAGATCGTGCCGTCGGTGTCGGCCCCCCAGATCTCGATCACGGCGTCGGGAATCGGAGCCCCGGCTCCGTCGTAGATCGTGCCCGACAGCACGATCGCACCGCTGGAGTGCGGGAAGACGACCTCGTGCATCTTGGGGTACTCGAGGCCGAACGCGAAGAAGGGCCCGACCGTCTGGCCGGAGGTCGCGGGAAGGCGCGTGGCTTCGGACATCTCAGTGCTCTCCCTCGGGCTCGAACCAGGTGGCATCGGGGCCGTCGACCACGATGTCCCAGCGGTAGCCCATCGAGAACTCGGGCACCGTGAGGTCGTGGTCGTAGGCGGCGATGAGACGATCGCGATCCCGCTGATCGCGGATCGTGTTGTAGATCGGGTCGAGCGCGAACAGCGGGTCGCCGGGGAAGTACATCTGCGTGATCAGGCGCTGCGTGAAGCCGCCGCCGAAGAGCGAGAAGTGGATGTGGGCGGGGCGCCAGGCGTTGATGTGGTTCTTCCACGGGTACGGACCGGGCTTGATGGTGGTGAACGTGAAGCCGCCGTCGTCGCCCGTGATCGTGCGCCCGGCGCCGGTGAAGTTCGGATCCAACGGCGCCGGATGCTGGTCGCGCTGGTGGATGTAACGGCCGGCCGCGTTGGCCTGCCAGATCTCGACGAGCTGGTTGGCCAGAGGGCGTCCCCAGCTGTCCAGCAGGCGCCCCGTGACAGTGATGCGCTCACCCTGCGGCTCGCCGCGGTGCTGGAGCGTCAGGTCGGACTCGATCTGCGCGACGTCTCGCTGACCGTAGGCGGGCGAGAACAGCTCGATGGTCTCGGGGTCGACGAGTCGCGGGTTCTTGGTGGGGTGGCGCAGCAGGCTCGAACGATACGGCGGGAAGTCGTAGAGCGTGGTGGGCACGTCCTCGCCGGCGGCCACGCGGCGGGCGGCGTCCGCGTGCGCGTCCGCGATCTCCTGGTTGATCTTCGACTGCGTGGGCATGTCGGCCGAGGCCAACAGCGACTCGGGTGCCGCAGCCTGGGGCGGAGGGGTGGACATGGAACCGTCTCCTTCGACGTCACACGGGTGGGGTGTCCAGGGTTGCACCGGCGGGCCGCATCCGGTCGTCCCGATTCTCATTCAGTGAGAATCTGAGCCTCGGAGAGCCTTCGTCAGGTCCTTCGCCGCCTGCACGACGAGCGGTGCGAGTCGTCTCTCGTCGGCGCCGTCGAGGTGCGTCACGACACCGAGCGCGGTGGCCGGCAGCCCGGAGATCGTGCCGAGAGCGGCGGCGACCGAGATGTTGCCGAGCGTCATCTCCTCGCGGGTGACGGCGTAGCCGCGTCGCCGGGTGAGCACGATGTCGGCGCGGAGCGCGTCGGGGTCGGTGATCGAGTGACGCGTCTCGGGAACGAGGGGGGCCGCGAGGTACGTGTCGAGCCACGCTTCGTCGCACGTGGCGAGCAGTGCGCGACCCACCCCCGTCGTGTGCAGCGGGTGGCGCCCGCCCGCACGCCCGAGCGTAGGCACCGAGGCGCGCCCGGTGATCCGGCCCGCGAACAGCACGACCGCCTCCGGCGGGGTCGGGGCGTCCAGCACCGCGAGGTGGACGTTCTCCCCCGTCGCCTCGTACAGGCGCACGAGGTGGGGCAGCGACTGCTCGCGCAGGCGAAGTGCCAGCGGCGAGAGTTCGCCGAGTTCCCACATCCGCGCTCCGACGGCGTACGTGTGCGCCGAGGTGCGTTCCACGAGGCCCTCGCCGATGAGCTGGACGAGGAGGCGATGAACCGTCGAAAGGGGCAGACCCGCGCGTTCGGCGAGCTCGACGGCGGTGAGTTCGGGGGCGTCTTCGTCGAATGCCCGCATGAGCGCCATCGCCCGACGCAGCACCCCATCCGCCATGCCCTCACCCTAGCCGCGGGGTGACTGCGTGCGACGGGATGCGTGAGATGGTGGCGACATGGCCAACTCGCCGAGCGGGGACTCGATGACGGCACGCATCGTGCGCGTGCTCGAGACGTTCACCGCCGACCGCACGGTGCAGTCCGCGGCCGAGATCGGCCGGCGCGCGCAGCTTCCCGCATCCACCGCGCACCGCATCGTCGACGACCTCGTCGCCGAGGGACTGCTCGAGCGCGACGAGGACCGCCGCATCCGCATCGGCATGCACCTGTGGGAGCTCGCCCTGCGCGGTTCGACCGCGCTGCGGCTGCGACAAGCGGCGCTTCCGGCGATGTCGGCCGTGCAGGACGTCCTCCGCGAGCACACGCAGCTGGCCGTGCTCGAGGCCGATGAGGCACTGTTCGTCGAGCGCCTCTCGCATCCGGATGCGGGCGCGAACATCACCCGCATCGCCGGCCGCCTCCCGCTGCACGCGTCGTCCGCCGGGCTCGTCCTTCTTGCGCACGCCCCCGCCGCCCTCCGCGAGCGGGTGCTCGACGCGCCGCTGCGGCGCGTGGCCCGCGAGACCGTGACGGATGCGGCCGAGCTGCGCCGCATCCTCACCCGCATCCGACGCGACGGGTACGTGATCGCGCCGGGCTCGATCGAGTCGGTATCGACAGGTGTCGCCGTGCCACTGCGCGAGGAGGGCGAGGTGATCGCGGCGCTCTCGGTCGTGCTGCCGCGCGCCGCCGAGGCGGAGCGGGCGCTCCCACCGCTGCGCACAGCCGCTGCCGAGATCGAGGCGGGACTGCGCGGCACCCGCGCCTGAGCCGGTCCGTCTCGGTGCCGCATCCGCCGACCCGCCCCACGGCCGTTCCCCGCATCCGCGACACTTCTCCGCATCCGCCACAGTTCACTCCTGGCGCATATGCGCAAAGGTGTGGCAGGTGCGCATATGCGCCGCAACTCGGGCACCCGCAACTGCGCCGGCGGACTCCCATTCAACGGGATGGTGCGGGGCACGTGCGGGAGGGCGGGGCACACTGGTGCGCAGCATCAAAAGGCCCGTCGTCGAAGGAGACGCCATGACCGTTATCCGCACCCGTGTCGCCATCGTCGGCGCCGGCCCCGCCGGACTCCTGCTCTCGCACCTCCTGGCCGACGCCGGCATCGAGTCTGTCATCGTCGACTCCCGCACCCGCGAGCAGATCGAGACGACGATCCGCGCCGGCATCCTCGAACAGGGAACCGTCGACCTGCTCGTCACGAGCGGCGCATCGACGCGCGTGCTCACCGACGGCAACCGGCACGACGGCATCGAGCTGCGCTTCGCCGGGGAGGGGCATCGCATCGACTTCCCCTCCCTGACCGGCCGCAGCGTCTGGCTCTACCCGCAGCACGAAGTGCTCAAGGATCTCGTCGCCACCCGGCTCGACGCCGGCCAGGACCTGCGTTTCGGCGTGCGCGTCGATGCGGTGGCGGACGCCGCGTCCGATCGGCCGCGCGTCATCGGCGAGGATGCCGACGGGCAGCGCGTCGAGATCGAGGCCGAGTTCGTCGTGGGCGCGGACGGGTCGCGCTCGGTCGTGCGCCAGACGCTCGGCGGCTCGGCGGCCGGGTCGTTCCGCGAGTACCCGTTCGCCTGGTTCGGCATCCTGTGCGAAGCGCCGCCGAGCTCCGAGGAGCTCATCTACAGCAACTCGGATGCGGGCTTCGCCCTCATCAGCCAGCGCAGCAGCACGGTGCAGCGCATGTACTTCCAGTGCGACCCCGAGGCGGACCCGGACGCACTGAGCGAGGCGCAGATCTGGGACGAGCTGCAGGCCCGCGTTCCCGGCACGACGCTCAACGAGGGACCCATCTTCCAGCGGGATGTCCTGCGCTTCCGCAGCTTCGTGGCCGGCGAACTGCGCCGCGGGCGCGTCGCCCTCATCGGTGACGCCGCGCACACGGTCCCGCCGACGGGCGCGAAGGGCATGAACCTCGCCGTCGCCGACGTGGTGCTGCTCGACGTCGCGCTGCGCGCGCTCCTGCTCTCCGGCGACGAACGACCGATCGACGCCTTCGCCGAGACGGCGTCGCGGCGGATCTGGAAGGCCCAGCACTTCTCGTGGTGGATGACCAGCATGCTCCACAGCACCCCCGACGCATCCGACTTCGACCGTCGGCGGCAGCTCGGGGAGCTCCGCTCGATCATCGACTCGGATGCGGGCCGCACCTATCTCGCCGAGGCGTACACCGGCTGGCCTTTCGAGACCGGACTCGGCTGACCCGCGCGGCGGGCCCCACCCGGCACGGCGACATCTGCACGACCGCCCGTCGCCGCGCCACCCCACAGCCCCACCAGCCACCATCCGCACCGCCGATCGTGCACATGTCGCACCGCGGCGCGCCCATCCGGCGCACGAAACCGGGGGCGGCCGGGGCCGGCGGGCAGGGTAGAGTCCGGTGCTCGTGAGCAATCAGCCCCCCGGCGAGCGCCGAAGCCGACGCGGACAGGCGTTGCTGCTGCTCATCGCCGTGGCACTGGTCGCCGCCAACATGCGCGCGACGATCACGGGTGTCGGGCCGCTGCTGGAGGAGATCGCGGACGATCTCGGTACGACGACGGCAGCCCTCGGCTCGCTCGCCGCGGTCCCCCTCATCGCCTGGGCGATCGTCTCGCCGTTGACCCACGGCCTGTCACGCCGTTTCGGGATGTCGCGCGTGCTGCTGTGCGCCCTCATCGCGCTCGGGGCGGGCACGGCTTGGCGCTCGCTTCCGGGCACGGAGGTGAACCTGTGGCTCGGAACCGGACTGATCGGCGCATCCCTCGCCGTCGCCAACGTGATCATGCCCGCCGTGATCAAGCGCGACTTCCCGGGGCGCGTGCCGGTCATGATGGGCATGTACACGGCGCTGCTCGGCGGCGTGGGGGCGATCGCCTCGGCCGTGGTCGTGCCCATCTCGCACGCCGTGGACGATCCGGATGCGGGATGGCGCGTGGCGCTGGCCGCGACCGCCGCACTCCTCCCGCTCACGATCGCCCTCTGGGCCTGGGCGCAGCACGGCCGCACCCCGCGGGCCGCGTCGGCGCCGTCCTCAGCGGGCGCCTCGCGCAGCACGGGGATCTGGCGCGACCGCCTGGCGTGGCAGATCGCGGCGTACATGGGAGCGCAGTCGGCGTCGTTCTACATGCTCGTGACGTGGATGGCCCCGCTCGCCGCGTCGACCGGGAAGTCCGCCGTGGCCGCCGGCGTCGATGTCGCGCTGTACCAGATCCTCGGTGTCGTCGGCTCGTTCGCCGTCGCCTTCGCCTTGCAGGGGCGCCTGCGCCGAGCCGTCCCGGCCGCACTCCCCCTGCTCGCGATCGCCGCCGCGATCGGTATGATCCTCGCGCCCCAACTGCTGACCGCGTGGGCTCTCATCTCGGGTCTGTCGGCCGGGGCGTCGCTGAGCATGTCTCTGACCCTGATGGCGCAGCGCGCGAGGGACGCCGCCGCATCCTCCGCGCTCTCCGGCATGTCGCAGTCGGTGGGATACCTGCTCGCCGCCGCCGGCCCCATCTCCTTCGGAGCTCTCCACGCGCTTGACGGCGGATGGACCGCGCCGCTGCTGCTCTACATCGCCGTGCTCGTCGGGCAGTGCGTGGTCGGCGTCGCGGTCGGTCGCGACCGGTACGTGCTCGAGGGCCGCTGAGCGGATGTCGGCGGCAGCTGCGACGCTGACGTCATGCGCGCGCAGTTGATCGCCGACCACGAGATCCCCGAGCGCACCCCGCTGACCGTGCGCCCCGGTGAGCGGGTGGCGGTCGGAGACCGCGACACCGAATGGCCCGCGTTCGTGTTCGTCACCGCCGCGAACGGGTGCGGGTGGGTGCCGGCACGGCACATCGACATCGACGGCGCTGCGGGCATCGTGCGCACCGGCTACGACACCACCGAGCTCGCCGCGCGCGCGGGCGAGGTCGTGGAGATCCTGGCCGATGACGTCGAGAGCGGCTGGTCGTGGTGCCGCGACGCGGCGGGCCGCGAAGGATGGGTGCCGGATCGCGTGCTGGCGCGGTTGTAACCGCATCCGCAACTCAGGAGATATCCCTTCCGCAGGATGATCCGCGGCGAGACGTCCTGTCGGGCGGAGATCTCCTGCCGATCGGATGCGGCCGGCTGCGTCACGCAGCACGCACCCCGAGTCAGGGGAAGGCGATGCGGCGCAGGAGATCGGCGAGCTGCACGCGCTCGGCGGCCGACAGGTTCGCGTGCAGGTCGCGTTCGGCGGCTTCGGCGGCGGCCAGTGCACGCTCGTGGAGGGCCAGACCATCGGCGGTCGCGACCACGACGTTGGCACGACGGTCGGCGGGGTCGGGCCGCCGTTCGATGAGACCACGGCGCTGCAGGTCGTCGACGAGGGCGACGACCTGGCTGGGGTCGAGGCGCAGGAACTCGGCGAGCTCCCGTTGCGAGGGACCGGCCGCCGTATCGCAGGCGAGAGCCAGCACCGAGTACGACCGAACCTTCAGACCGAGAGCCGCCAGTGCCGCGTTCCCCGCGGCGAGCGACAGGGCATTGGCGCGGGCGAGCAGGAAGCTGACGTCGTCGGTGAGCCGGGCGCGCGCATCCGGCTGCGCTGCAGCTGCGTCGCTCTTCGCCATGGGCAGATCCTAACAAAAGGTGCGGCAAACAATAATTGACAATTTCAACTACTCCCGTTTCAATGAGAGCACGAACGAAGGAGTCCCCCATGTCCCTCGACGGCAAAGTCGCCATCGTCACCGGATCCGGCCGCGGCCTCGGCCTCGCCTACGCCCAGGAGCTCGCCCGCCAGGGTGCGCGCGTCGTCGTCAACGACGTGGATGCGGCCACCGCCGCCGAGGCGGTGTCCTCGATCGAGCGCGAGGGGGGCCAGGCCGTCGCGGTGGTCGCTCCCGTGGGCTCGTCGGAGACGGCGAAGGAGCTCGTCCGCACGGCCGTCGACACCTACGGCCGGCTCGACATCCTCGTCACCAACGCCGGCGTCCTTCGCGACACGGTGCTCTGGAAGATGAGCGACGAGGCCTTCGACACCGTCATCGACGTACACCTGCGCGGCACGTTCACGTGCGTCCGCGAGGCCGCCACCTACATGCGCGAGAACGAGATCGCCGGTCGCATCATCTGCATCGGCTCGCCGACCGGCCAGCGCGGCAACTTCGGCCAGACCAACTATGCCGCCGCCAAGGCCGGCATCGTCGGCATGGTGCGCACCTGGGCGCTCGAGCTCAAGAAGGCCGGCATCACCGCCAACGCCGTGATCCCGGTGGCCGCCACCGCCATGACGGCGACCCTGCCGTACTTCGCCGCGGCGGTCGAGGCAGAGGAGGCGGGCGAGCCGATGCCCGCGTTCTACCGTCACGACCTCGGCTTCGGAACCTCCGACGACGTGGCCGGCCTCATCGCCTTCCTCGCCTCGGATGCGGCGGCGAACGTCTCCGGTCAGGCGATCGGCGTCGGCGGCGACCGCATCCAGCTCTGGTCGCACCCGGAGCCCGTGGTCACCGCGTACCGCGAGGGCGGCTGGAGCGCGGCGGCGCTGGAGTCGGAGTTCGCCGACCTGGTCGGCGACAACCTGCAGTCGGTCGGCGAGCGCTTCCCCGCCCTCCCGGAAGAGCTGCAGCGGCCCCGCCCCTGAGACTCGAGGGGTCCGGTATGACCGGGCCCCTCGCACCACGCATCCCCGACGACGAGGAACGCCGATGACCACGCGCTACGAACCCGCGATCGACCTTTCCGCCATCACGGCGATCGACGTGCATGTGCACATCGAGGTCGACGCGCACGGACATTCCTCGCTTCCCGACGATCTGGCCGAGGCCGCATCCGCGTACTTCAGCGCCGACGTGGGGCGGCCCGATCTGGATGCGGTCGCCGCGTACTACCGCGAACGCTCCATGGCCGCCGTGGTGTTCACCGTGGATGCGCAGACGGAGCTGAAGCATGCCGCACTGTCGAGCGAGGAGATCGCGGAGGGCGCGGCGCGCAACAACGATGTGCTCATCCCGTTCGGCTCCGTCGACCCGCGTCAGGGGCAGGCCGCGATCGATCGCGCGCGACACCTGATCGAGGACTACGGCGTACGCGGCTTCAAGTTCCACCCCACGGTGCAGGGCTTCGATCCGAGCGACGAGCAGTACTTCCCGCTCTACGAGACGCTGCAGGCGGCCGGCGTGGTGGCGCTCTTCCACACGGGGCAGACGGGGATCGGCGCGGGGATGCGGGGCGGTCGCGGCTTCCGTCTCGCACTGTCGAATCCGATGCTGCTCGACACGGTCGCAGCCCGGTTCCCCGACCTGCAGATCATCATGGCCCACCCCTCGGTGCCGTGGCAGGACGAGGCGATCTCGGTCGCGACCCACAAGCACAACACCTGGATCGACCTGTCGGGCTGGAGCCCGAAGTACTTCCCGCCGCAGCTGGTGCGCGCGGCGAACTCGTTCCTGAAGAGCCGTATCCTGTTCGGCTCGGACTTTCCGCTGCTCACCCCTGATCGGTGGCTGCGCGACGTCGAGCAGATCGACATGAAGCCCGCGGTCATGCCCGGCATCCTCAAAGACAACGCCGCGCGTCTGCTCGGTCTCGGCTAGCCCATGGAACCGAGACTGCGCAGCGAGGCGCCTTTCGGCCACGATCCCCTCGGGTACGCCGAGGCGATGCTCAGCGAGAGCGCCCGCGCCGCCCTCGCCCGCCTCGACGACACGTTGCGCACCCGGATCGCGCCGCTGCTGCCCGCCGCGTGGGAGAGCGCGACGCTGCCGGACGCCGTCATCGACGCCCTCGCACCTCTCAATCTCATGCAGCCGGTCGGAGTGGAACCGGTCGAGGCCGCATCCTCCGTCTTCTCGGGCTATCGCGCGTTCGTCCTCGCGCGCACCGACGTGTCGGTCGCGACGGCTTACAACGCGCAGTCGGGGCTCTTCCGCACGGCCGTGCGCCGCGGGGGCTCGCCCGAACAGGTCGCCGCGCTCGACCACGCCATCCGCAGCTTCGCCGTGCGGGGCGTCTTCGCACTGACCGAACCCGACCACGGCTCCGACATCGCCGGCGGGCTCGCCACGACCGCGACCCGCGAGGGCGACGGCTGGGTCATCGACGGCGCGAAGCGATGGATCGGCGGCGCCGACACCGCCGACGTGCTCGTCGTGTTCGCGCGCGCCGCCGACGACGGCGAGGTCAAGGCGTTCCTCGTGCCCCGGGATGCGCCCGGCGTCACGCTGACCCGCATCGAGGGCAAGGTGTCGCTGCGGCCCATGCAGAACTTCGACATCCGCCTCGACGGCGTGCGCGTCGAGGAGAACGCGCGGCTCCAGCGGGTGGACAGCTGGCGGGACGTGGCCGAGATCCTGCGGTCGCTGCGTTCGGACGTGGCATGGATCGCGACCGGCCTTCAGGCCGGCGCCCTCGATGCGGCGGTCGCGTACGTACGCGAACGCGAGCAGTTCGGCTCGCCGCTGGGTGGCTTCCAGCTCGTGCAGGAGAAGCTCGCCCGCATCCTCGGCAACCTCACCGCATCCCTCGGCATCGTCGCGCGCCTTTCCGCCCGGCAGGATGCGGGCGTGCTGCGCGACGAGGACTCGGCACTGGCCAAGATGCAGACCGCCCGCCTCGCACGTGAGAGCGTCGCGCTCGCCCGCGAAGTGCAGGGCGGCAACGGCATCCTCCTCGAGCACGGCGCCGCGCGGTTCTTCGCCGACGCGGAGGCCGTCTACTCCTATGAGGGCACGCACGAGATGACCGCCCTGATCGTCGGGCGCGGGCTCACCGGCGCGTCCGCATTCGTCTGAACATCCACCGAAAGGAACCCACCATGACCACGACCGCCGCCTACGCCGACGCCGCATCCCTCGCGGGCACCGACCTCGGCTTCACCGACTGGCTCGAGGTGACCCAGGAGCGGGTGAACCTCTTCGCGGACGCGACCGACGACCACCAGTGGATCCACGTCGACCCGGAGCGCGCCGCACAGGGCCCCTTCGGCGGTCCGATCGCGCACGGTTTCCTGTCGCTGTCGCTGACCGTGAAGTTCTGGTCCGACCTGTTCGATCTCGAGGGCGTCAGCACCAAGGTGAACTACGGCCTCGACAAGGTGCGCTTCGTCTCGCCCGTCGCCGTCGGCGCCCGCATCCGCGGCGGTGCCGTCATCGCCGAGGTCACCGAGGTGCCCGGCGGATACCAGTTCGCCGTCGACCAGACGATCGAGATCGAGGGCGCCGCCAAGCCCGCCGTCGTCGCTCGTGGGCTGTACCGCTTCTACGCCTGACCCCTCCCCATCGGGCTGCGCCCCGAACCCACCATCACGAGGATGCAACGATGCATGATCACGGACTGGGATCCTGGATCACCAAGAGACGACTGAAGAGCCCCGGCAAGCCGGCGATCATCGTCGACGGCGGCGAGACGCTGTCGTACGGCGAGTTCGCCGACGCCGTCGATCGCACGGCGGCCGTGCTGCGCGAGCGCGGCATCGGCAAAGCGGATGCGGTGGCTTACCTCGGCGAGAACAGCCCGGCTTTCCTGCAGGTGCTCTTCGCCTGCGCCCGGCTCGGGGCCGTGTTCGTGCCGGTCAACACGCGCCTGGCGGCACCCGAGATCCAGCATGTGCTGACCGACTCGGGCGCCCGCGCACTCATCCACGACCCGGAGTTCGCCGAGCGCATCATCCCCGGGATCGAGGCCGCTTCCATCGGCGAGGTCATCCTGACCGGCGAGGGGATCTCGCACCATCCGGGCCTCGCCGCGCTGGTGCGCGATGCCGACGTCACCTCCGTCGGGACGACGGCGGTGACGCTCGAGGATCCCGCCGCGATCGTCTACACGTCCGGCACGACCGGCCGGTCGAAGGGCGCCGTGCTCACCCACGGCAACCTGACCTGGGTCGCACTGAACTGCATCATCGACTACGACGTGGTCTCGACCGACATCGCGCTGATGATCTCGCCGCTGTTCCACGTGGCCTCCCTCGGTATGGGCGCGCTGCCAGTGATCCTCAAAGGCGCGACCCTCGTACTGGAGAAGGGATTCGACGCCGGGCGCGCCCTGATGCTGATCGAACGCCACCGCATCACGATGCTCAGCGGCGTGCCCACCACGTATCAGCTCATGGCCGATCACCCCGACTGGCCCACGACCGACCTGTCGAGCCTGCAGAAGCTGACGTGCGGCGGGTCGGCGGTGCCCACCCGCATCCTCAACGCCTTCGAGGCGCGGGGGCTGTCGTTCTCGCAGGGGTACGGCATGACCGAGACCTCCCCCGGCGCCACGTCGCTGGCACCGGCGATGACCCGCGCGAAGCAGGGCAGTGTGGGCCTGCCGCACTTCTTCACCGAGGTGCGTGTGACCGACGACACGGGCGCCGTCGTGCCGCCCGGCACCGTGGGAGAGATCGAGATCGCGGGGCCCAACGTGTTCCCCGGGTACCACGGGCTCCCGGACGAGACCGCGGCGTCGTTCCGCGAGGACGGCTGGTTCCGCTCCGGTGACCTCGGCTATCTGGATGAAGACGGGTACCTCTTCATCTCGGACCGACTGAAGGACATGATCATCTCCGGCGGAGAGAACATCTATCCCGCCGAGGTCGAGAACCTCATCAACGACATCCGCGGGATCTCCGGGGTCGCAGTGATCGGGGTTCCGGACGAGCGCTGGGGTGAAGTCCCGTGGGCCGTGGTGACGGTGAAGGAGGGCGCTGAGGTCACGACCGAATCCGTGCGAACCGAGCTCGACGGCGTGCTCGCCCGGTACAAGCTCCCCAAGAACGTCGTCGTGGTCGAGGACCTGCCGCGCACCGCGTCCGGCAAGGTTCGCAAGGCCGCGCTACGCGAGCTCTTCGGCCGGAAGCGCTGACCGTGTCGCTGCTGTCGCGCCCAGCCGTCGCACGATTCGTCGCGCGTCGGTTGCAGAGAGCGATGCCGCGCATGATGGCGGCGCAAGCGGGCGGACTCGACCCGCGCGAACGTCTGCCCGAGTTCGCCGCCGAGAGGCGCGAGCTCGTCATCCCGGCCGACCCGCCCGCACCCGCCGTGATCTACCGCGCGCCGGATGCGGCGGCCACCCCCGGCGTGCACCTGAACTTCCACGGCGGCGGCTACATCCTGGGCCAACTCCACGGCGACGACGCGCTCTGCCGCGCGATCGCGAGCCGAGCGGGGGTCGTGGTGATCGACGTCGACTACGCGGTCGCGCCCCAGCATCCGTTCCCGACCGCGGTGCACCAGGCGATGCGGGTCGTGCAGTGGGCGATCGACGATGCCGACCCGCAGGGGTGGGACGCCACCCGGCTGACCGTCGGCGGGCAGAGCGCCGGCGGGGCGATCGCCGCCGCGGTGGCACGACAGGCGCTGGATGCGGGCGGTCCCCGCATCCGCCTGCAGGTGCTGCACTACCCCCCGCTCGATCTCACGGTTCCCGCGGCCGAGAAGCACTCGCCGCTCGCGAAGCCCCTCCTGCGCCCCTGGATGTCCGAGGTCTTCGACAGCTCCTACGTGCCCGATCCTCGAACGCGTGCAGATCCGCTCGTCTCGCCGGCGGGCGCGTCCGACACCGCCGATCTCACGGGCATCGCCCCGGCCGTCGTCATCGCCGCATCCGACGACATCCTGCGCGACGAGGACGAGCGCTACGCCCGGCGGCTCGAGCGCGTGGGCGCCCTGGCGGAGTTCTGGCAGGTCGAGGGCGCCGACCACGGCTACGACGGCGGAGACGACACGCTCGCCCGGGAGAACTACCTGCGCATCGCCGAGCACATCCGCGCCGCGCAGGGCTGAGCGCTCGCCCGCTCCGCGGGGCACGCCGGCGCCATCGGGACCTGCGCGAGAAGCTGCGAGGGCGGAGAGATGCTCGGGCTAGGCTCCGTGAGGGGGTCGCGCCGCGACCGACAGGGGGCACGGATGCGGTCATCGCGCAGGATCTGGCTCGTCGGCGGCGGGGCGGGAGCGTTGTGGCTGCTCATCGTCGGGCTGGCCGCCGCGGTGTCGCTCACGCCGTTGCAACGCGTGCAGCAGGCGACGCTGCCGACGCCGAGCCCCTATGTCTGGTCCTGGCCCGCCCCGTGGTCCCTGCTCTCCCCTCTCATCGCGGCCCTCGCCGTCGCGGCCTGTGTCGCAGCCGTCCTGCACGTCGTGCGCCGACGCGGATCGTTCGCCGCGACCTGGCTCGCGGTCGCCGCGGCCGGTGCGATCACCGGGATGACGATCGATGTGCAGCTCGTCTTCGGCACGCTTCTCACGCACGGCTGGGCGCTGTGGGCTGTGGATCTCGGCAGCCGCGCCGCGATCGGTGCGTACTGGGGGCTGCTCTACGGCTGGCTGCCGGCGCTGCTCGCCTCGCGCCTGTCGCGAGGCGAGGTGGCCGGCGACGGACCCGGCGGTGCGATGCGGCTGCGCAGCGCTCTGGCTGTGGGAGCTGCGGTCGCGGCACTCATCCTGCTCGTCGCGACGCAGACGCTGGGCGACGAGGCGTCGCAGGCTCAGGTGCGGGCCGACCAGGCCGCCGCCCAGCCGACTCCGGCGGACGGTTCTCTTCCGCCCGACCCACAGGCGGAGGGTGACCCGGTTCCGGATCGCACCGCCGGTGCCGGCGTGACGAGCGCAGACGGCTGTACTCCGGATCGCGCCATGATCCTGAAGGGAGAGCCCGACGCGGCGACCGGGCACCGGGGGCTCCGCCTCGAGCTCCTGAACTTCTCCGATGCTCCCTGCACGATCGAGGGGTATCCCGACATCGCGTTCGGCGACCAGAACGGTCATCTGCTCGAGACCCCGATCGAGCACGGCGGTTCGTTCATGGCGACCGATCCGGGACCGTCATCCGTCGTCGTTCCAGCGGGTGCTTCCGCGGTCGCCTACCTCGGTTGGGATGCCCAGTCGACCCACGGCGCCCTCGTCGCGCGCACGCTGTGGGCGGCGGTCGCCGCGGGAGAGGCGCGCGGCTCCTGGCCGGTCGAGCTCGACGTGGTCGCGGGCACAGCTGTCTCCGTGACCGCGTGGCAGGCACCCGGCGCCACGCCCTGACCGCTCGGACTCAGCGCTGCTTGGGCGTGCGCTGCTGGCGGATGGCGTCCGCAATCGGGTCGACGGGCAAGGCGGGCCCGATCTGCGATGTGGGCTTCGCGTCGCGGTGCGGGGGCCTCGGTGCGCTACGCCCGAGGTAGGCATCACTGTAGGGATCGGATGCGTAGAGCGTCTCGCTCTCGCTTCGCTTGCTGCGGCGGGGTCGGACCGAGAGGAGCGACACCGCGCCCAGAGCAAGGACCGCGCCGATGATCACCGCCCAGAGCGGGATCCGCCACGCGAAGGCGATGGATGCCCAGTACAGGCCGAAGCCGCCGACGACGATCGCGACGATGAGCGCCCGTCGCCAGCGATACAGAGCCATGTTCCACGGTAACGCGATGTCTCCAGCGTCGCCAGGGCCTTCTGCTCACCCCTCGCTGCGGTGGAGAATCACGCGCACGACGGCGGGCGCCGCGGGGTCGTCGACCCAGACCTGTGCGGCGTACGCCCCCGCATCCGGCAGCTGGATCTCGGCGAGCTCGCCCGAATGGAAGCTTCCGAAACGCACCGACCTCGTCGGCAGGGACAGAGTGCACTCGAACACCTTCTCGCCCTGTGGCGCCACCTCGTCGACCAGTACACGCACTGTGACGTCTCCGGCGAGGTCCTCTCGAGTCGCCACCATGATCGCGGAGTCGGTTGCAACGGCCGGCTCCTCGCCGGTCACCCACTCCGGAAACTCAGCGCCCTCCGAGGCGAACAGCACGACCTGCGCGTTCATCGGCGTCACCGTGATCTCGGACTCGCTCATCACTCCTCCTCGCAGGGTCAGGCTACTGTCCTCGGGCGCGGCTCAGCCGCATCCGGACACCACGGACCTCCCCGTGCCGAACTCCTGCAAAACGGGCGGCCGATGCCCGGGCGACCCACCAGAGGGCGGGCTTTGCAGGAGTTCGGGCATGACCGACCGCGTCGGCCGACCCCTGGTCGAGCTGTGCCGACCCGCTGGGCCCACCGCGCATCCGGGGCCCGAACTCCTGCAAAGCCGGCCAGCGGCACCCCGACAGCCCGAGACAGGCAGGTTCTGCAGGAGTTCGGGCACAGCTCACCCGCATCGGACACCCCCCGCAACGCAGGGCATCGACCCGGCCGGTTCCGCCTGAGCTGTGCCGCAGACCCAGACTCACGCGGCGGACGGGGCATTCGTCTGATGCGCGCCGGATGCCGGCCCTCAGAACGGGGGGATCAGGAACAGATCATGAGAGCTGATGCGGTGCTTCCCGTCACGCATCTCCCGCGGTCCGAGCCACCTCAGCGGTGCCCTGAACAACGGACGAAACAGGACCCTTTGAAAGAACACGCCCTCATTGAAGGCCAGCCACCCCAAGAACGCCCCCAGCCGAATCGGACGCGGGAACGTGAAGGGAACGACGACCAGCCACGCGACGAAGCCCACCGGGACCAGGACCCAGAGAGTGAGGCTGTGCACAAGGACAACGATGATCGCGGCGATCTTCGAGTTCTCCGACCACACGAGAAGCCCCCTGGTTCGACAGCCGGGCGGATGCCGGTGCCGCAATGGTGTCACTTCTCCCGCATCCGACGGCGCACTCCGCGCCCCAACTCCTGCAAAACCGGCCACCAGCGCCCGGGAGCACCCGAACGTGCGGGTTCTGCAGGAGTTCGGGCACGCCGCGGCCAGAACCGGCACCACCGACAGCACCCCGCACCGACCCGGCCGGTTCCGGCCGAACTGTGCCACAGACCCGTTGTGCCCCACCGCACACCCGTCCCGAACTCCTGCAAAACCGACTAGCGGCACCCGGGCAGCCCACCACTGGGCAGGTTCTGCAGGAGTTCGGGCACGCCGGAGCCCGAACCGGCCCCGCCGACAGCACCCCGCACCGACCCGACCGGACCCGGCTGAGCTGTGCCACAGACCCGCTGACGCTCCAGACACCCGCCGGAGCCGGTGCCGGGGATCAGTCGCCGGGGATGGCGGCGGTGAGCGCCTCCGCGGCGGCCGCCGACCAGGCAGCACGGCGGGCGCGATAGATCTCGGTCGTGCGCTGGGCGGGCCAGTCCTCGCCGAGGTAGTCGAACGGCAGGCGCGGGTCGCTGCGCAGCAGCTCCAGCCAGTCGGCGACGAGCATCGTCAGCGCTGCGAGAGGCGGGGCCTCGATCGTCTCGGCGGTGTTCCACTCCATGGCGAAGCGCTCATGCGCGGCGCGGATGCGGGCGAGATCCCACGCGGTACGTGCCGCGTCCGCCACCGGGAACGCGGCGAGGTCCCGGGCGCGGAACGCGATCACCGCGCCGGCCGGCAGCTCCTCCTTGAGGCCGCCGAGTGCTGCGACCAGGTCGACCTCTCCCGGCGCGATCCACAGTCCGTCGCGCACCGCGGCGAACCCCTCCCACGCGAGCGCCGCGCGCAGGCGGTGGCGGAGCGTGCGCTGATCCTCGGGCACCGTGAAGGTCACGAGCGTCCACCCGCTGCCGACGGGATCGAACGGATGCGGCGAGTGCACGCGCTCGGACGCCTCTTCCAGCACCGTGCGCCCCTGGTCCGTGAGAGCGAACTCGACGCCCCGACCGACCCGCGCGCGAGAGAGCAGCCCGGTGACGGCCATCCGGTCCAGTGCCGCACGCGTGGTGGGAGCGGCGACCCCCGCGCTCTCGAGCACGTCGAGATAGAAGCTCGCGCGCACGGGGCGGGAGATCCCCCGTTCGAGGAGTTCGCCCAGCAGCGCGAGCAGCAGACGCTGCGGCGCGCGCTGGGTCGCTTCGACCTCCCGCGAGAGGGATTGCACCGATGTCACCGACATATCATGCGGCCGGACGGACGGCCTCGCCGCGCTTGGCGCGCTGGATCTGCTCGTACACGTGCGTGCGCAGCTCGGTGAAGCGGGGCAACGCGCGCGTCGTGATCTGGTCGCGCTCGGGCGCGAGATCGATCACGAGATCCTCCTGCACCCATGTCGGCGACTTGGAGAGCACGACCACGCGCTCGCCGAGGTAGACCGACTCGTCGATGTCGTGCGTCACGAACAGGATCGACATCCCACGCTCCAGGTGCAGGCGCCGCACGAGGTCCTCCAGGTCGGCACGCGTCTGCGCGTCGACGGCGGCGAACGGCTCGTCCATGATCAGCACCTCGGGCTGGTAGGCGACGGCGCGCGCGATCGCGACGCGCTGCTGCATGCCGCCGGAGAGCTGCCACGGGTAGCTGTCGGCGGCGTGGTCGAGACCGACCGCGAGCAGGGCATCGTCGATGAGGGAGTTGCGCTCGCTCTTCGACAGCTTCTTGTGCTTCAGCGGGAGCTCGACGTTGCCGCGTACCGTCAGCCACGGATAGAGGCTGCGCCCGTACTCCTGGAACACGAGTGCCATGTTCGGCGGCGGCGCGGTGACCTGCTTGCCGTCGAGCACGACGCTTCCCGCGGTGGGGCGCAGCAGACCCGAGATGCACTTGAGCAGCGTGGTCTTGCCGCATCCGGACGGACCGACGATGCACACCAGCTCGCCGCGGCGCATCGAGAAGTCGATGTCGCCGATCGCTTCCACGACGCCCGTCGAGGACTCGTAGACCTTCTTCAGGTGTTCGACCTGCAGGAGCGTCTCAGGCACGCTCGACCTCCTTGATTCCGTGGTACCAGCGCAGGACCCTGCGCTCGACGATGGTGAAGATGACCGACAGGACGATGCCGACCAAGCCGAGCAGCACGATGCCGCTCCACATTTCCGCGATGAGGTAGTTGCGCTGGAAGTAGGCGATCTGGAACCCGAGCCCCGATGAGGAGAAGAACATCTCGGAGATCACCATCATGATCAGCGCGACCGACAGCGTCTGGCGCACCCCCGCCATGATGCGCGGGCTCGCCGCCGGCAGCACGAGCGAGAACAGGCGCTGCGCGGGAGTGAGCGAGAACGACTTGGCCGTCTCCGTCATGACCGAGTCGGTGCCGCGTACACCGTCGACGGTGTTCAGCAGGACGGGCCACAACGATCCGAAGACGATCACGACGATCTTCATGTTGTCGGTCACGCCCAGCAGGGCCACGAACACGGGGATCAGCACGGGCGGCGGGATCGCGCGGAAGAACTCCAGCAGCGGTTCGGCCAGCTCGCGCAGCCACCGCGTGAGGCCGATGAGCGTTCCGAGGGCGACGCCGATCACGATCGCCAGCACGATCGCCAGGGCCAGGCGCGTCAGGCTCGGCACGACGTCGGTGAGGAAAGCCGGGCCGACCCAGGTGTTGACGAAGGCCTCGGCGATCCGCCCCGGCGCGGGGAAGAACTTGCCCGGCGCCACCGTCCCCCACACGCCCCAGATGATCAGCAGCACGATCGGCAGGGCGAGCGCGTAGGCGGTGCTCGTGGCCAGGCGCGCCCAGACGCGCGGCGCGCGCGGGGGCGTCCGGACGGTGCTCGTGTACAGGGTCACAGCACTTCCTCCCCTCGCACGGACTGGTGCCAGGCGAGCGCGCGGCGCTCGAGCACACGGAAGACGAGGTTGATGATGAGGCCGAGCAGACCCGTCACGATCACGACGGCGTAGACCGTGGCGATGTTGCCGTTGCTGGCCGCGAGGATGATGACCTTGCCGAGACCGGGGTTGCCGATCGTCATCTCCGCGGTGATGGCCAGGATGAGGGCGACGGATGCGGCGAGACGCAGCCCGGTGAAGATATAGGGGAGCGCGGTCGGGAGCACGAGCGAGCGCAGTTGCGCCGCGCGCGTGAGGCCGTAGCTGCGCGCGGTGTCGCGGGCGACGGTGTCGATGTCGGCCACGCCGTACAGCACCTGCACGAACACCTGCCAGAAGCAGGCGTACACGATGATCACGAGCGCCGCGGGGATCTGGATGCCGTACGTCAGGATCGCCAGCGGGATGAGGGCGACCGAGGGGATGGGGCGCAGGAACTCCACCATCGTGTTGGTTCCCCGCCGCAGCACCGGGACGAGGCCGATGAGCCCGCCGAGCAGGATGCCGAGCACCGAGGCGATCGCGAGACCGATCGCCCATGCGGTCAGGGTGCGCCCGACGTTGCGCCAGAACTCGAGGTCGGCCGCCATCGTGCCGAGACGCGTGAACGTGTCTGTCGCCGAGGGCAGCTGCGAGGGGTTGATGAGTCCGGCAGCGGAGATGAGCTGCCAGACGCCGAGGAACACGACGACACCGAGCAGTCCGAGCAGCGGAGCTCGGAACGAGCGTCGGCGTCGACGACGCGGCACGACGACCGTCGATGTGTGCACCGGCGCAGGCGGAGCGAGGGTCATGGGGGGCCTTCCGGAGGGGATGCGGGGGATGCGGCGCGTACCGCATCCCCCGCTCGGGATCACTGCGGCTGGATCAGCTTCGTGAAGTCGGGCTCTGCGTCGATGTACTTGTACTGCACGGCGAGGGCTGCGAGCTTCTCGATGCCGGCGTCGTCGAGGTCGGAGGTGAAGTTCGGCAGCGTGATGCTGGCCGCCGCTGCCTCGGGGATCTCGAGGTTCTTCACGATCGCGGCGCGCACGGCGTCCTCGTTGTCGGTCGCGTACTGCTGGGCCTCGGCCATCGCCGCCGCGTAGTCGGCGACGAGCTGCGGGTCGGCGTCGATCTTCTCCTGCGTGGTGAAGTTGGTGAGCACCGTCAGGCCGGGGATGGTGGCCTGGTAGGGCGAGACGACGTCGACGCCACCGCCGGAGACGATGAGCCCGCGGAAGGGGTCGGGCACCCAGCCGGCGTCGATGTTGCCCGCTTCGAGCTGCGCCTTCACGTCGGGGAAGGCGACCTCGACGAACTGGATGGTGGACGAGTCACCGCCGGCGTCGTCGACGGCCTTGCGGATGGTGAGGTCACCGGCGGCGCCGATGCTGTTCACCGAGACGCGCTTGCCGGCGAGGTCGGCAGGGCTCGTGATGCCCGAGTCTCCGAGGGCGACGACGGAGTTGACGTCCTCGCCGTCGGCGTGGCTCGAGGCGTAGTTGCTGAAGATCACGACGCCGAGATCCTGCAGCGCGGCGCGGATCGGGCCCATCGGCTGACCGATCGCGAAGTCGATGTCGCCGCTGAGCAGCGCAGGGATGGCCTGTGCGCCGCCCTGGGCGGGAACGACCTCGACGTCGAGGCCGTGGTCCTCGAAGATGCCCGCGTCGATGGCCGCCCACAGGGCGCCCGTCTCGGCGATGGGGAGAGCAGCGACGCGCACCTTGCGCACCTCGCCGCCTCCCGCAGTGGAGTCGCCCGAGGGGGACGTGGCGGGCGCGGCGGAATCGGTGCAACCGGACAGGGTCAGAGCGGCCACGGCTGCAAGAGCGATGGCGGCAAGGGTCTTCTTCATCGAAGTGCCTCTCAGTGACGGGTAAGCAGGACGCCAACGCGAAGCATCCGTCACGCGGAGTCACCACCTCGAGCCCCCGACGCGTCGGCACCGCAGCGTGCTGACCCCCTCATGGTGCGGGGTTCAACGGGTGAAAGTCAAGAGATTCGTGACGCCCGTTTGCTTTTCGTTGAATCCGTGTCGGGCGTCAGGCCATGTTTCCTCTCCTCACCCCGGACCGTCGCTCGCCGCGGCCAGAAGCGGCACCACGACGTCGCTGATCGGAGTCAGCAGCCCGTGGCGGCGCGCGAGACGCGAGATGACCTCATTGCGGACCTCCCACTCCAGCGGCCGGCCGGCCTCGCGATCCACCAGGATCGACGTGCCCATGTCCGCCGGCGCGTCCCGGAACCCGGCCAGGATCTCCTCCAGGATGCGGTCCTCGACGAGCGCTCCCTCGGCGCGCGCGACGCGCGCGCATTCACGCAGATACGCCAGGGCAAGCTGCGCGATATCCGGCCGGGCGAACATCCCCGACCGCCGACCGGCGAGCACCATCAGGCCCGCCGTCGCGTTCTGCAGAAGCTTGCGCCACGCGGTCGTGACGTAGTCATCCTCGAGTCCCACGGCGCAGCGCGTGCCGCCAAGCGTCGCCGCGACGCGAAGGGCGGCGGGGGTGCGAGGCAGACTGATGCGCGCGTCGCCGCGCAGCAGAACCGCGCCGTCAGACTGTCTCTGCGCGGGAAACCACACGACCGCCGGCACGATCTCGGTACTGCTCGGGACCAGTGGGGCGACGAGCTCGACCTGCTCGATGCCGTTCTGCAGGACGCAGACCACGCTTCCCCGCCCGCAGAGGGCTGGCAGCCAGTGCGCGGCAGCCTCGAGCTGCGTCGCCTTCACCGCCAGGAACACGATGTCTGCGACGGTCACAGACCGTCCGGGCTCGGTGCGCACCGGGCCTGGCACCTGGATGCGATGCTCACCCTCCCGGAACTCCAGGTGCGCCTGTCCGGTGCGGCCGTAGAGTCGGGGCGTCCGTCCGGCCTCGTGGAGCGCGGCGGCGACGGTCGTGCCGATGGCTCCCGGCCCCACGACGGCGACGGTCGGCGGATTCAGATCCTCGCGAGATGACATGGATTGAACGTTACGCTGTTACACATGTCTTCCCATAAGAGTAACCGAGTTACTCAACCTGCCGAGCCGCTGCAGCAGTGGCTCGGGGCAGTACGCGCCCGCAGCGGCGACCTCGCGACCAGCGAGGCGAAGGTGATCGCGCTGCTGATCGGCGACCCGGTCTTCGTGGGGACGAGCACCACCGCTCAGGTCGCGGCCCGAGCAGGCGTCTCGGCTCCGAGCGTGGTGCGCGCCGCGCGTGCCATCGGGTTCGAGGGGTTCGCGGATCTGAAGCTGGAGATCGCGCGGGCTCGCGGCAGTGCGGACTTCTTCGCCCCGCCGCCTACTCTTCATGCGGACAGCGATGCCGCGAGCGTCATGGACAACGCCGTCCGATCCGGAATCGACGCACTGTCCGCACTGAGAGGCGCCCTGATCGCTGACGACGTGCGCGCGGCGGTCGAGGCGATCCGCGATTGCGGTCAGCTGCTCTCCTATGGCGCGGGGCCTTCGGCCACGGTCGCCGCCGATGCCGTTTTCCGGATGCGCGCGCTGGGGGTGCGCACGGCGGGCGTCGTCGACCACGAGTCGGCGATGATCGCTGCCCGCCTCATGAGCCCGGGCGATGTCTCGGTCATCGTCAGTTCGACGGGCCGCACGCAGACGACGCTGGCCGTCGCCGACGCCGCGGCATCGTCGGGCGCCACCGTCATCGCGATCACCGACCGCCGCGCCACCCCTCTGACGGAGCTCGCCCGCATCACGCTCCTCACGGGAGCGGCTCCCCTCTCGACGCAGCTGGCGGCATCGGCGAGCCGTCTCGCACAGCTGACGGTCGTCGATGTGCTCGTTGCGACGCTCGCGCTCAGTGATCCGGGGCGAGTCCGACGGGCGGAGCGCGCCGGCATGGACCTCCCCGACATGGCCTGATGCCCATCGGAACGTTCGCGATCGTTCTGCTCGCAGCGTTCGCGCACGCCGGCTGGAACCTCGCGTCGAAGTACAAGCGCGGCGACACCATCCTCTTCGTCGGCGCGTACACCGTCGGCTCGGCGATCCTGTGCGCACCGCTGGCCGTGTGGTTCGCTGCAGCCGGTATCCAACCGATCACACCGGCCTTGATCGGAGCGAGCGCCGTCTCGGCCGCGTTGCATGCGGGGTACTCCCTCGCCCTGCAGGCCGGCTACGATCGCGCCGCCTTCGGTGTGGTCTACCCCGTCGCCCGGGGCGCCGGCCCCCTGCTCTCGATGGGGGTCGCGGTGGCGGTGCTGGGTGAGCGGATCGGTTGGACGTCCGCAGTCTCGGGTCTGCTCGTGGTAGGCGGGATCCTCGTCGTCGCGGGTGATCCTCGGAAGATGCGCGGGGGCGACGCGCGACGCGGTGTGCTGTGGGGCGTGATGACGGGGGTCGCGATCGCGGCCTACACACTCTGGGACGCCCACGCGGTCGGCCGACTCGGCCTCGCACCGGAGAGCTACTACGCGGGGACCCTCCTCTTCCAGTGCGCCATGCTCACCCCCGGCATCCTGCGGCGTCGCGCAGGGATGCGTACGACGCTGCGCGCGGACTGGCGGCCCATCATCCTCGTGGCCGTGCTCTCTCCGCTCGCCTACATCCTCGTGCTCACGGCGATGCAGGAGTCGCCCGTCGCCCTCGTCGCGCCGCTCCGGGAGTCGTCCATCGTCATCGGATCGCTCATCGCCTGGCGTCTGTTCGATGAGCACGGCCTGGGCCGCCGCGTCCTCGGCGCGGTGGTCGTCCTGGCGGGCATCGTCGTCATCGGTCTGTGAGCCCGCCGATCCCGCTCCATTCACCGGGATGCATAATCGGTGCAGACGAAGGGGTCTGGATGATCGCCGAACCGCGCAGCGAGTTCGTGGGCCGCAGGGCCGAGCTCGACACGATCGGCACGCTGCTGCGCACCAGCCGCCTGGTCACACTGACCGGCGTGGGCGGGGTCGGGAAGACGCGCCTGGCTGCGCGGGCCGCCAACGAGTTCGTCGCCGCTGCGGGGGTGACCGCCTGGTTCGTCGGACTCGACACTCTCCAGGATGCGCGCCGCGTGCCCCTGGCCGTCGCGCGTGCCCTGCCGGTCGGTGAACACTCGGCCCGAGATCCGCTCGATTTCCTCGCCGATGTCCTCGCCGAGACACCGTCTATGGTCGTACTCGACAACTGCGAGCACCTCATCGACGCGGTGGCGGTGTTCGCCGACGAGCTCCTGGATGCGGTCCCGCAGCTGACCATCCTTGCCACGAGCCGACGCCGGCTCGACGTCGACGGCGAGCAGGTCTTCGCCGTTCCCCCACTGTCGCTCACCGACGACGCCTCCCGCCCCTCCGACGCCCTCGCCCTGCTGATGGCGCGCGCCCGTGCCGCCGACGCGTCCTTCACGCTGTCGGAGCAGGAGCGGTCCGTCGCCGAGGAATTGTGCCGCTCACTGGACGGCCTCCCGCTCGCGATCGAGCTGGCGGCGACGAGGCTGCGATCGCTGCCGCTGTCCGAGCTCAACGGTCGTCTGTCGTCGCGCTTCACGCTGCTGCGGGCCGCATCCCGCTCGGCCGTCGCCCGCCAACGAACCCTCGGCGCGGTCGTCGACTGGAGCTACGAGCTGTGCACCCCCGAGCAACGTCGGGTGTGGGAGGCCCTGAGCGTGTTCCGCGGGCCGTTCGACCTCGCGGCCGCAGCATCGGTGGCCCAACTCACCGAGGCGGAGATCGTGGACGTCGTCGACGACCTCGTCACGCAGTCGGTCGTCGAAGCCGACCGCGACAGCAGCCGTTTCCGCATGCTCGAGACGATTCGCGCCTACGGACGCCAACGGGCAGAGGAGGACGGCGCGTGGCCGCTGCTGCTGCGCCGCCACCTCGCGCACTACCGCCGTCTCGCCGAAGCCGCCGACGCGCGATGGTACGGCCCCGACCAATCGCGCATCATCGCGACCCAGCGCGCGGATCGGGCGGAGCTGCACGCGGCGTTGAGCACCGCGACGACCGTCGATGCGGACACGGCGCTCGTGATGTTCGCCGCACTCCGGTACCACTGGGGCGTCGGCGGATTCCTGCCAGAGGGACGCGCGTGGGCGACGCGCGTGCTGGCGCTGCCCGGTGCCGGCGCGGTGCCGCGGATGCGGGGCTCGATCACGGCGGCGTGGCTGTGCCTGCTGCAGGGCGATCTGGATGAGGCCGACCTCCACCTCCGTGATGCCGACGCACTGCTCGCATCCGTCCCCGAAGCGGAGCGCGTCGTGTTCACGGTGGAGCTCCAGCGATGGCGTGGAACGCACGCGCTATTCTCGGGCGATCCGGCGGCGGCAGTGGTCGGCTTCGAACGCTCCATCGGCGGCGCCCTCGCCGCGGGCCTGCCCGACGAGGCGCTGCTGGCCCAGTTCCAGCTCACGACCGCGCGAAGCCATCTCGGCGAGCGCGGAGCGGAAACCTCGGCCCAGGCGGCCGTGCGACACAGCGAGGCCACCGGCGAGATGTGGATGCGCTCGCTCGCACTGTGGTCTCTGGCACTGGCGGCGTTCTGCGACGGTGAACTCGATCTCGCGGAGACGCGCGCGCGTCAGTCGTTGCGGGCCGAGGACGGCATCGATGATCCGGTCGGGGACTGTCTCGTGCTCGAGCTGCTGAGCTGGATCGACGCGGCGCGCTCACCGACCGAGCGCTCAGCCGTGCTCCTCGGGGCGGCCCGCAGCCGCTGGCGCCGCGTCGGCTCCGACATCGCGGTGCACGGGCCGCAGATGGCGGCCCACCACGAGCGATGCATGGCCCGGGTGCGCGCCCGCCTCGGCGACCGCGCGTTCGAGCGCGCCGCCGCCGTCGGCGAGCGCCTGACCCCCGCCGAAGCGGTGTCGTTCGCCGCATCCGCCCGCGGCGCTGCCGGCGGACTCAGCGAGCGCGAGCGGGAGGTCGCCGCCGGCATCCACGAGGGACTGAGCAATCGCGAGATCGCCGACCGGCTCGTGCTGTCGGTGCGCACCGTCGACACCCACGTGCAGCGCATCCTCGGCAAGCTCGGCTTCGGCTCCCGCGCGCAGATCGCCGCGTGGTTCGAGTCCACCCGCGCGGCGACGAGCGGCGAGGTTACGTAGTCCTACGGATACCGCGGCTCCGGGCGCCGATCGAGACTGAGCGTCGGACATCGTCGTCACGGAGCCGTCGCCCGACACCGGCTCCCCGGATCAAGGAAGACCGGAATCATGAGCCAGAACCCGCATGTGCTCCTCGTTCACGGCGCGTGGGTCGGCGGGTGGGAGTTCGCCCCCATCGTCCCCGCGCTGCAGGCACTCGGCTGGACGGTCGAGACCCTCGAACTGCCCTCCACGGGATCGACCGGGCCCCTCGCCGCCGACGCCGCGGCGCTCGGCGACCGCCTCGATCACGCCGAGGCGCCCGTCCTGCTGGTCGGTCACTCCTACGGCGGCATGCCGGTGACCGAGGCCGGCGACCACCCTTCCGTCGTGGGGATCGTCTACGTCGCCGCGTTCGCGCTGGATGCGGGAGAGAGCGTCCGGGGATCCGTCGGCGGCGAGTTCCCGCCCGAATGGCATGTCGCGGGCGGCCAGGTGACCCTCGGCGCCACCCGCGAGGAGCGCATCGCGATGGTCTCCGCCGACTTCCCGCCGGGAACGCCTCCGGAAGCGGGCGAGCAGCTCGCCGACATGTTCCGCCCGCAGTCGCTCGCCTCGTTGACCGACACCGTGACCAAGGTCGCGTGGCGTACCAAGCCGAGCTGGTATCTGCTCACGGAGAAGGACGTGCTCGTGCCGCCGGCCTTCCAGCAGGCGCTGGCCGAGCGCGCCGGCTCAGAGATCATCCGCCTCGCCACCGGGCACGCACCGTTCCAGGAAGACCCGCAGGGCTTCGTCGATGCGCTGTCACGCGTCGCGGCGAGCGCGCTGGTCTGACCCCACCCACCGAAGGAGCACCTCATGACCCTGACCGATCCCCCATCCACCGTCGCCGGCGCCGGCGAGCCCTCCCGCGGGCAGCTGTTCATCGGCGGCGTCTGGCGCGACGCCTCCGACGGCGCCGTCATGGACGTCGTCTCCCCCGCCACCGGCCGCAAGGTGGGCGAGGTCGCTCGAGCGACGACGGCCGACGTCGACGACGCCGTCGCCGCCGCGCGAGCCGCCTTCGACTCCGGCGTCTGGTCTCGCCTCTCGAGTCGGGAACGCGCCCGCATCCTGCAGCGCGCATACACGCTCATGCGCGAGCGGACGGAGGAGCTCGCCCAGGCGGAAAGTCTGGATGTCGGCAAGCCCATCACGTTCGCGCGGATCATCGACGTGAACAACGCGGCGGAACTCTATGAGTTCTACGCGAGCCTCGGCCACCATCTGGACGGCGACGTGCGCGAGACGACCGGCAACACCCACGCCTACGTGAAGCGCGAGCCGATCGGAGTGGTCGCGGCCATCACGCCGTTCAACTTCCCCCTCATCCTCTCGAGCTCCAAGATCGCCCCCGCCCTCATCGCCGGCAACACGGTCGTCCACAAGCCGGCGAGCGACACCCCCCTCTCGGCCCTCATCATCGCCGACATCCTGCAGGAGGCGGGGGTGCCCGACGGTGTCTTCAACGTCGTCACGGGTCCCGGCGCGGCTCTCGGCGATCACCTCGTCGGCCACCCGGACGTCGACAAGGTCGCCTTCACCGGTTCGACAGAGATCGGTGCCCACGCGGCGGCCATCGCCGGACGCACGCTGAAGCCGTTCACCGCCGAGCTCGGCGGCAACGCGGCCAACATCCTGTTCGCCGATGCGGAGCTGAACGCGGCGATCAACACGGTCATCTCGGCCTTCGTGTTCAACTCCGGCCAGTTCTGCATGGCCGGCCCGAGGCTTCTCGTGGAACGCCCGCTCTACGACACCGTGCTCGGCATCCTCGCCGATGCTCTGCCGCACGTGCCGTTCGGCGACCCCGCGGATGCGGGCACCGTCATCGGTCCGCTCGCCAGCGCGAACCAGCTCGAGAAGGTCGCGGCGATGGTGGACCGCGCCCGCGCGGCGGGGGCACGCATCGTGACGGGCGGCGAACGCGCCGATCTCGGCGGCGGCTTCTACTACCGCCCGACCGTGATCGCCGACGTGCCGAACGACGCCGAGGTCGTGGCCGAGGAGGTCTTCGGCCCCGTCCTCACCGTGCAGCCCTTCGACACCGAGGAGGAGGCGATCGCGCTCGCCAACTCGACGCCGTACGGATTGGCCTCCGGCATCCAGACCGCCGATCTCTCCAAGGCGCACCGCGTGGCCGCGCGCCTGGATGCGGGCATCACCTGGGTGAACGGCTGGGCGCTGCTCGATCCCTCGGTGCCGTTCGGCGGCGTCAAGGCCTCCGGATGGGGGCGCGAGAACGGGCCCGAGGCGATGGCCTCGTACCAGCGCACCCATTCGATCGTCTTCAACCTCGAGACGGGAGCATCGGCGTGACCGCCGGCCGCGCGGCCGTCCTCCAGGACGGCGCTCTGCGGGTCGAGGATGTGGAGTACGGGGCTCCGGGTCACGGCGAGGTGCTCGTGCGGCTCGTTGCGACCGGACTGTGTCACACGGATCTCGGCGTGATCGCCGGCGGCATCCCGTTCCCGACCCCCGGCATCATCGGGCACGAGGGCGCGGGCATCGTCGAACAGGTCGGGCCGGGGGTCGACTCCGTGAGACCCGGCGACAAGGTGCTGTTGAGCTTCACCTCGTGCGGTGCGTGCAGCGGATGCGTGGGCGGACATCCCGCCTACTGCGAGACGTGGCAGGTGCGCAACCTCTTCGGCATGATGCGCGCCGACGACTCGGGAAGCATCACGCACGAGGGCCTCCCCGTGGCGGGCCACTTCTTCGGCCAGTCGTCGTTCGGCACCCACGCGATCGCCGACGAGCGCTCCCTCGTCGCGGTGGATGCGGATGCCGACCTCACGGTGCTCGCGCCGCTCGGATGCGGCATCCTGACGGGCTTCGGCTCCATGTGGAACGTGCTGGACCCGAGCCCCGCCGACACCGTCGCGGTCTACGGCTCCGGCGCGGTCGGACTGTCGGCGATCATGGCGGCAGCGCACCGCGGACCCGCCGCACTCGTCGCGATCGATCTCGTCGACGAACGGCTCACGCTCGCACGCCGGCTCGGTGCGACCCACACCATCAACGCCGGCACCGAGGACGTCGCGGCGCGCCTCGCCGAGATCACCGGCGGGCACGGCGTCGACCTGAGCTTCGACACGACTGCGAGCCCCCGCGTCGCGCGCGGCGCCCTGGACGCGGCCGCCATCCGCGGCACGGTGCTCGTCTGCGGAGCACCCCCTCCCGGCACGGAGATCCCGGTGGACATCCAGGGCATCCTGACCGGAAAGGTGCTGCGCGGCGTGACGATGGGGGACACGCTGCCGCAGCAGCTCATCCCGGAGCTCGCCCGGCTGCACGCCGAGGGTCGGTTGCCGCTGGAGCTGTTGGAGAAGACGTACACGCTCGACGAGATCGAGCAGGCGGTGGCCGACATGCACCACGGCGTGACGGTCAAGCCGATCATCGTGTACTGACGCGTCGACGAACGGATGCGGGCGGGCCGGCGACATAGGCCCGCCCGCATCCTCGTGCGCGCGCATACGATGTCACGATGTCGATGACGACATCGGAACCCCCTCCCCCACCCGCCCTCGCCTCGGTGGACCATGCGCTGCGCCTGCTGCTGCTGCTCGGCGATCGACCCGAACTCCGTGTGACCGAGGCAGCCGCGCGCCTGGGCGTGGCTGCCTCCACGGCACACCGTCTGCTGACGACCCTCGCCGCCCGGGGCTTCGTCACCCAGGACCGGATCTCGAAGGTCTACCGCGTGGGACCGGCACTGATCGAGATCGGAGTGCACAGCACCAGCTCCATCGACCTGCGCGCTGCGGGCGAGCCGCACCTGAAGGTGCTCAGCCAACGGATCTCCGAGACGGTCAATCTCCTCGTCCGGCAGGGGGACTCCGTGCGCTTCGTCGCGGGCTTCGAGGCGGACCAGCAGGTGCGCACGCAGGTGTTGACCGGCGCGCTGCTGCCCGCCTACGCCACGTCGGGAGGCAAGGTGCTGTTGGCGGAGCTGTCCCGCGAGGAGCTGCGCGCGCTGTACCCGCGAGGTCTGCGCCGCCTGACCCAGCGCACCCGGACCTTCACTCAGCTCATGGCGGAGCTTCCGCTCGTGATGATGCGCGGCTTCGCCGTCAACGACCAGGAGAGCCGCGACGGACTGTCGGCGATCGCCGTGCCGCTGCGCGCTCGGGACGGACGCGCGATCGCCGCGGTGGCCATGTCCGCTCCCAGCGCGCGCCTGGGCGCGGAGCGGATGCGGGAGCTCGTCGTCGAGCTGCGCGCGTGCGCGTCGGCGATCCGCGGCGATCTGGCTCGGTGACCTCCCCGCACCCTCCCGGATTCCGCAGGGCGGAATCCGCCCCCGCGCGCCCTTGCCCGCTTCCGGCGACGGGGATTGGCTTGCTCGCGTTCCGGCCACGACGAGGTGAGCCGGCGAGAGAGGATCCGAGCCGATGAAGATCGACGCCTTCTGCCACCTGTTGCCGGCCGAGTACGCCAAGCGACTCTTCGCCATCGACGACAGCCCCGTGGCGCGCAACATCCAGAAGCGGGTGAGCGGCGTTCCTGCCCTCGTCGACATGGACGAGCGGTTCCGGATCATGGACGAGTTCGGCCCCGACTACCGACAGATCGTGAACTCGGCAGCGCCACCGCTCGAGGATCTCGGCCCCACGGCGCGGACGGTCGAGCTCGCGCGGATCGCGAACGACGGGATGGCTGAGCTCACCCGCGACAACCCCGACCGCTTCGCCGGGTTCTGCGCTGCGGTGTCGCTCAGCGACGTCGACGCCGCGATCGCGGAGGCCGAGCGCGCCTTCGACGAGCTCGGCGCGGTGGGCGTGCAGATCTACACGCACGTCAACGGCGGGCCGATGGACCAGGAGCGGTTCTTCCCGTTCTACGAGGCGGTGGCCGCACGCGGCGACAAGATGATCCAGGTCCACCCCTGCCGCGACTCCAGCTGGTCCGACTACAAGACCGAGGCGCGCTCGAAGTTCGAGATCTGGTGGACGTTGGGCTGGGAGTACGACCTGTCCGCGTTCATGTCCCGGCTCGTGTTCTCCGGGGTGTTCGAGAGGCTGCCCGACATCAAGATCCTCATCCACCACGGCGGCGCGATGATCCCCCACTTCGCGGGCCGGATCGGGCCGGGATGGGATCAGCTCGGCTCACGCACCCCCGCCGATCAGGCGGAGGACATCGAGGGGTATCCCCTCACCGAGCGCCCCATCGACGCGTTCCGCCGCTTCTACGTCGACACCGCGTACTTCGGGGCCGGCGATGCGATGCGCACCGCCATCAAGTTCTTCGGCGTCGATCACACGCTGTTCGCCAGCGACACCCCCTTCGACCCTGAGAAGGGTCCCGGATACATCCGCTCCACGATCGCCAACCTCGAGGAGATGGACATCATCGACGACGCCGACCGAGCCGAGATCTACCACGGCAACGTGTCGCGTCTGCTGGGGCTCTGACACCCGCACCACCCGACCGAGCTTCCGCTCACACAGAAAGAGGCAGACAATGACGTTCCTGACCCTCCGCCGGACCGCCGCCCTGGCCGCGGCCGCACTCATGACCCTCTCCCTCGCGGCCTGCGCGGGCGCCGCCGAACCCGCGGGCGGTGACGAGACGGGCGCTCCGGAGAAGGCGAATCTGACCATCGCCATCAACCCGTCCTCGCAGTTCGCACCCCTGTACTACGGGATCGAGGAGGGCATCTTCGAGAAGCACGGGCTCACGCTCGAGATCACCCCGCAGACGGACGTCGCCTCGATCGTGTCGGGCGTCGCCAGCGGAACCTACGACTTCGGCTTCGCCACCGTGGTGCACGTGCTCACCGCGAACGCGAACGGCATCCCGCTGCGCGCGGTGTCCACCATCGAGGGGCAGATCCAGCCCGACGACGAGGGGACGATCACGATCGCCTCGCCCACCTCCGGGATCACCGACTACGGCGACCTCAAGGGCAAGCGCGTCGCCACCGTGGGGCTGTCGTCTCACAACACGCTGACGCTGTGGGAGCTGGCGAGCCGCGAGGGCGTTGATGCGGGCTCGATCGAGCTCGTGCAGATGCCCTTCGGCCAGATGGCGGCGGCCCTCGCCAACGGCGATGTCGACGCGGCGGTCATGCAGTGGCCGTTCGCGGCCGACGCGCTCTCGGCGGGCGGCGTGACGCTCGGCTACAACAACCGCGAGATCTTCAACGGTGCGGCGACGACGCTCTTCAACACGTCGCAGTCCTTCATCGACCAGAACCCGAAGACCGTGCGAGCGTTCTCGGACGCGATGATCGAGTCGATCAAAGGCGCATCGTCGAACGAGGATGCGGCCCGCTCCGCGCTGGAGAAGGGGATGGGCGTCACCGCTGAGCAGGCCGCGGCAGCGCGCTGGAACATCGGCGGCGATCCGCACCTGACCGTCACCGGGTTCGAGACGGCGCGCGACCTGCTCGTCAAGTTCGGAACCGACCAGTCCCTGACCGACGCCCTGAAGAACCTGGACGTCGACTCGGTGGTCTGGCCCGGCGCGCTGGAGAACTGACATGGCTTCGCACTCTTTCCCCACCCGTGAGGACGGCGGCGGATGAGGGGCGCAGCGCGCGAGCGCGGCCTCGCCGTGGTGCTGCCGCTGCTGGCCGTGGCGATCGTGCTCACTGCCTGGCAGCTGGCGACATCGACGGCGCTGGTGAGCCCGACGCAGTTCCCCTCCATGACGGACTCGATCGCGGCGCTCCTGCAGGAGCTCACGACGCCACGGCTGTGGTCCGCCGTGGGGGCGACGCTCATCGGCTGGTTCTTCGGCATGGTCATCACGATCACCCTGGGCCTGGTGGTGGGCACGGCGCTGGCCCACAGCGACATCGCCCGTCAGAGCGCGGCGCCCGTGATCGAGACGTTCAAAGCGATCCCCGCGATCGCCGTGCTCCCGCTCGTGATCCTCGTCGCCGGCTCCACGCTGCCGATGAAAGTCTTCCTCATCTGCTTCGCCGCGTTCTGGCCGTTCGTCATCCAGGTGATCTACGGTGTGCGCTCGATGGATCCCGTCGTGGCGGACACCGCCAAGGCGCTCGGCGTGCGCGGCATCCGGCGCTTCCTCGTGGTCAGCATCCCGAGCGCGTCGCCGTACCTCGTCACCGGGATGCGGATCGCCTCCGCCCAGGCGCTCATCCTGGCGGTCGTCGCGGAGATCGTGGGTGGCGCCGCGGGCGTCGGACGCAACATCCTGCTCGCCGAGAACGCCGGGGTGAGCGCCTACCCCACGATGTACGCCTACATCATCGTCGCGGGGCTCCTGGGTATCGCCCTCACGGGAGCGTTCTTCCTTCTCGAGAAACGGTTGATGCACTGGCACGAGTCGCAGCGCAACATGCGGCTCGAGGCGAAGGGAGCGCGCGCATGAGCCGGCTCACCACCAGCACCGTTCCCGTGCCGCGTCGCCGCTCGGGTCCGTTCGCCTCCCGCCTCATCGGGGTGCTGCTCGCGCTGTGGCTGCCTGTCGTCCTGATCGCGGTGTGGTGGTTCGTCTCGGCCGGCAGCACGTCGCCGTTCTTTCCCCCGCTGTCGCGGATCGTGCAGGAGACCTGGAACCAGTGGATCGTCTACGGCGCGTGGACGAACCTCATCGCCAGCGTGCGGAACCTCGTTCTGGGCTACCTCGCGGGTGTGCTCATCGGTCTGGTCGGCGGCACCGTGCTGTGGCGGTGGCGACGGGTGCGCCAGGCGGCGAACCCGCTCATCTACTTCCTCTACGTCCTGCCCGCACCGGCCCTGCTTCCGGCGATGATCGCGATCTTCGGAATCGGCGAGATGCGGCAGATCGCGCTCATCGCGCTGGGGTCCATCTGGCCCACGCTGTTGAACACGCTGGACGGCATGCGCGGGATCTCGGGCACGGCGTTCGACACCGCAAGAGTGCTGCGCCTCGGCGGGATCCGGACGTTCTTCCGCGTGGTGCTGCCCGCCGCGGCGCCGCAGATCGCGGCGGGGATGCGGGCGAGCCTCACCATCGCCATCGTGCTGATGGTCGTGAGCGAGATGGTCGCCGCCCGCTCGGGCATCGGCTACTTCATCCTCCAGGCGCAGGCGGAGTTCGCGATCGTCAAGATGTGGACCGGCATCCTCGTCCTCGCACTGCTCGGCACTGTCCTGAACTACCTCTTCGTCGTCGTCGAGCGTCGCGCGCTGCGCTGGTACTACCGCTCGCGGGCCGCGAACGGATCCTAAGGAGGATCGATGTCCCACCCCACATCCACCGTCCCCGTCCTCCAGGTCGAAGGACTGCGTAAGACCTACAACGAGGGCACCGATCAGGCCAACACCGCCGTCGCCGACGTCAGCTTCGATGTCGCCAAGGGCGAGCTGGTCTGCATCGTCGGCCCCAGCGGCGCGGGCAAGACGACGCTGCTGCGCTGCATCTCCGGACTCGCCTCTCCGAGCGGCGGCGAGGTGCGTTTCGAGGGCGACCGCCTCACCGATGTGCCCGCGGAGCTCGGCCTCGTCTTCCAGGACTACAGCCGCTCGCTCTACCCCTGGATGACGAACGCGAAGAACGTCGCCATCCCCCTCGCCGCGCGCGGCGTGGGCCGTCGCGAGCGTGAGCGACGCGCGGAGGAGGTGTTGGAGAGCGTGGGCCTCGCGCACGTGGGGAAGAAGTACCCGTGGGAGCTGTCGGGAGGCATGCAGCAGCGTGTCGCCATCGCCCGCGCCCTCTCGTACCGCCCGGAGCTCCTCCTCATGGACGAGCCGTTCGCGTCGGTCGACGCGCAGACCCGGTTCGACCTCGAGGATCTCGTCCTGCGGGTGCGCAACGAACTCGGGATCACGGTCGTCGTGGTCACCCACGACATCGACGAGGCCATCTACCTGAGCGATCGGATCGTGGTGCTCTCGAAGAATCCCAGCGTGGTCCGCGAGGTCGTTCCGGTGCCCCTCGGTCGCGCCCGCGACCAGGTGCGCACCCGCGCCAGTCAGGAGTTCCTGGACCTTCGCGCGCATCTCCTCTCCCTCGTCATGCCGTCATCCGCGGGGGCTCTCTCGTGAGCGGCCCCGGCATCGTCGCGGCGTTCCCGGTCGTCGACGCGCATGAACCCGTCGAACTCGGGCACCTCATCGACGCAGAGGAGCGCGCGGGAGGCGCGCGCATCGAGGTGCGCAACCCCGCACGCGTCACCGAGATCGTCGGCGTCGTCTTCGACGGCGGCGCGACCGAGGTGACCGCCGCGGTGGATGCGGCGGCGCGCGCGGCCGCATCCTGGTCCCGCTCCGACATCGCGGATCGCGAACGCCTGCTGCGCCGGGCGGCGGACGTGATCGACGAGCACGCCGATCGCCTGGCGATCTTGACGGCGCGCGAGAACGGATCGCCGCTCGCGACGGTCCGCGCCGAGACCGGCGCCGCCGCGATCGTGTTCCGCGCGATCGCCGACGCCGCCGCCGAGCGGCTCGAACCCGAGCTGCATCGCCGCGGAGCCGACGACGCCTACGTGCGGGTCGAGCGTCGGGGGTTCGGGGTGGTCGGCTGCATCGTGCCGTGGAACGCCCCTCTCGTGCTCACCGCCAACAAGATCGCACCCGCGATCGCCGCCGGCAACGCGGTCGTGCTCAAGCCCTCGCCCACGTCTCCGCTGGGAGTGACGGTGCTTGCGCGCCTCGTCGGCGCCGTCTTCCCCCCGGGTGTCGTCTCGGTGGTCAACGGGACGGCCGCCGCCGTCGAGGCGCTGATCGACGACCCGCGGGTGGGCAAGGTCTCCTTCACCGGAGGCGGGCAGACCGCTCGCCACGTGCTGGCGCGGGCCGCGACGGCGCTGAAGCCCGTCCACCTGGAACTGGGCGGCAACGATCCCGCGATCGTGCTGGCGGACGCGGACCTGACCCGCGCCGCTGACGGGATCGTCGCTTCCGCGTACCGCCGCGCCGGCCAGGTGTGCTTCGCGGTGAAGCGCGTCTACGTGCCGCGCGGGCAGCACGCGGAGCTCTCCGCGCTTCTGGCGGAGCGCATCGACGGGATGCGGGTGGGCGGGTCGCTGCATCCGGAGACGACCATGGGCCCCCTCAACAACGCCGCACAGCTGGAACGCGTGCGCGGGATCGTCGAACGCACCCGCGCGGCGGGCCGCGAAGTGCGTGAACTGGGCCGGCCGGTGTCCCCGGGCGACTGGGACGGCGGTCACTTCCTGCTCCCCCACCTCGTGACCGATGCGCGCCAGGAGGACGAACTCGTGCGGGACGAGCAGTTCGGACCGGTACTGCCGGTGGTCGCCTACGACGACATCGCGCAGGCCGTCACCTGGGCCAACGACACGCCCTTCGGCCTGGCCTCGTCCGTCTGGTCGAGCGATCCGGTCGCGAGTGCGGCCGTGGCCCGCGAGATCGAGGCCGGGGTCACCTTCGTGAACAGCCACCTGTTCTCACCCGAAGGCTCACGCTGGATCCCCTTCGGCGGCTGGAAGCAGAGCGGAATGGGCTGGGAGGGCTCACCCCACGGGATCGACGAATACCTCCGCTTCCACAGCGTCGACGGTCACGTCCTCACCGGAGATCGCTCATGACGACCGCCGCCGCCATGCTGGTGGACACGCTCCGCGCGGCCGGCGTGGAGCACGTGTTCGCCAACCTCGGCAGCGACCATCCGGCGCTCATCGAGGCGCTCGCCGCGGATCGCGCGCGCGGCGAGCGTGTGCCCCGGGTCATCGTGTGCCCGCACGAGTACACGGCACTGAGCGCAGCGCACGGCTACGCCCTCGCCACAGGGCGGCCGCAGGCGGTCTTCGTCCACACGGATGTGGGGACCGCGAATCTCGGTGGCGCCGTGCACAACGCGGCCCGCGCGCGCGTTCCCGTTCTGATCTTCGCGGGGCTCACGCCCTACACCCTCGAGGGCGAGGAGCAGGGGGGTCGCGACACCCACGTGACCTTCCTCCAGGACGTGCCCGACCAGCACGCGCTGGTGCGCCCGTACGCGAAGTGGTCGTACGACCTGCGCACCGCGGCGAACGTCCCGCAGGTCGTGCTCCGGGCCCTGCAGCTCACACGCAGCAGTCCGGCGGGCCCGGTGTATCTCACCGCCGCACGCGAAGTGCTCGCGCAGAATGCCCCGAGCCCCGTCACCGCGGTCGAGCGGTGGCCGCGTATCGCACGCGCCGCAGCCGGGGCCGATACCGTCCGTTCGGTCGTCGACGCGCTGGCGGGCGCCTCCCGCGCGACGGTCGTGACGACCTCCGTCGGCCGGGACCGGGATGCGGTCTCCCGCCTCGTGACGCTCGCGGAAAGATGGGGCATCGGCGTCGTCGAGTACAACGCGGAGGTGCTGAGCTTCCCGCACGATCACCCGCTGCACCTGGGCGACACCCCCGCCGCGGCGGTGGAGGCATCCGATGTCCTGATCGTGCTGGACGCCGACGTGCCGTGGATCCCCGCCGCCGTACACCCCGACCCCGACGCGCGCATCTTCGTGGTGGGGGACGACCCGCTCCAGGAGCGCATCCCCCTCTGGTACCTGCCTGCCGAGGCGCTGATCCGCGCCGATGCGGTCACGTTCCTCGACCAGCTGCTGGAGCACACGCCGGACGCCGCCCAAACGCACGCCGCCCGGGCCCGTCGCGAGAGCGTGGCGGCCGACGCCCGTCGTGCCCGCGCCGATCGGGACGAGCGCATCGCGGCGGATGTCGCCGAGCGACGCCTGTCGGCGGGCAGCGTCGGTGCCACCCTGTCCCGGTTGATCGACACGGAGACGATCGTCGTCAACGAGGCCATCACGGCAGCGCCGGACATCTGGCGGTCCCTGCCGCGAACCGTTCCCGGCACGATGTTCGGCAACCGCGGAACGTCGCTCGGCTGGTCGGGGGGCGGGGCCCTCGGCATCAAGCTCGCCGAACCCGGCCGCCGCGTCGTCAGCATCGTCGGCGACGGCACGTTCTACTTCAGCGCACCCGCCTCCGCCGCATCCGTCGCCGCCCGCTACGGTCTCGCAACGCTCACCGTCGTCCTCGACAACGGCGGCTGGAACGCGACCAGACGCAACGCGGTGCGTCAGTATCCGGACGGCGTCGCCCAGCGCGATGAGCGGTTCTGGGTGGGGCTCGGCCGCGAGGCCGACCTGCCCGGCGTCGCCCGCGCCGCGGGCGGCGGGTGGGCGGCGACCGTCACCGACTTCGACGACCTGGAGGACACCCTGCGCACCGCGCTCGGCCACGTCGACGGCGGCGTGTCCGCCACGGTCGCGGTGCGTCTGCCGGACATCTCCACGCACGACATCGACGAGCCGGCTGCCGCCGCAGAGAGGATCTCCGTTCCATGAACGCCGACGCACACCGCCCGCCGTATCTGCGCATCGCGACGGAGGAGGCCTGGGCGCCGCCCGAGGCGATCGCTCTGTACCGCGACCATCTCGCGAGCCGCGACCTGGACGACATCGGCTTCAACAGCCTGATGGGCTACTTCCTCAACTCCCCGCATCCGCAGCCGCGTGCGGTGGTCGAGCGTCTGCAGGATGCGGCCGAGCGACGGATCTCCGACATGGATGCGACAGGTATCGACCACCAGGTCCTCGCGCTGACCTCTCCCGGCACCCAGGTGCTGCCGCCCGAGGAAGCCGTGACGCTGGCAGAGATCGCCAACGCCCGCCTCGGCGAGATCTGCCGGACCCGCCCGGAGCGCTTCTCCGGGCTCGGGACGGTGTCGTTCACGGATGCCGCGACGGATGTCGCCGAGTTGCGCCGCGCGGTCGGAGAGCACGGGCTCAAGGGCCTCATGCTGAACGACCACGTGCGCGGCGACCACCTCGACCACCCGCGCTTCGCGCCGCTGCTGCGCGAGCTGGAGGATCTGGACGTGCCGCTGTACCTGCACCCCGGCACACCCCCGAACGCCATGATCGCCCCCTACCGCGAGGCCGGGCTCGACGGCGCGATCCTCGGTTTCGGTGCCAGCGCGGGGCTCCACCTGCTGCGGATCATCACGTCGGGCGTCTTCGATCGCCATCCGCGCCTCCGGCTCGTGGTCGGGCACCTGGGCGAGGCACTTCCGTTCTGGCTGCACAGGATCGATCACATGCACGCCAAGCAGGTCGCCTCCGGACGCTACGAGGCGATCAAGCCGCTCGCCCAGCGTCCGTCGGAGTACTTCCGCTCCCACATCTGGCTCACGACCTCGGGGATGCCCTGGGAGCCGGCGATCCTGTTCACCCGCGAGGTCACCGGCCCGGACCGCGTGATGTACGCGATGGACTATCCGTACCAGTTCGAAGCCGACGAGGTCACGGCTCAGGACGCCCTGCCGATCTCGGATGCGGAGAAGGCCGACTTCTTCGAGCACACCGCGCGCCGGGTCTTCAACCTGACGTTCTGACACACGGATGCGGGCGACCCCCGCGAGGGGACCGCCCGCATCCGTGCGCGTCAGAGCGGGTACTGCCCCGGTTCGCGGCGCATCGTGATCCAGCGGGTCTCGGTGAACGCGTCGATGTTCGCCTGCGCGCCGCCGTGGCGGGAGCCGGTGCCGGAGGCGCCGACACCGCCGAAGGGCGAGTTCGCCTCGTCGTTGACCGTCTGGTCGTTGATGTGCACGATGCCGGTCGGGATCCGCTTGGCGAGGTCGTACGCCTTCATGGCGTCGCGGCTGACGATCCCCAGCGACAGGCCGTAGTCGGTCGCGGCGGCGAGCTTGACGGCCTCGTCGTCGGTCGCGAAGGAGACCACCGAGGCGACCGGGCCGAAGACCTCGTCGCAGTACGCGGCCGCATCCTTCGGGGGGTTCGCCAGCACCGTCGGGCGGTAGAACAGCTGCTCGTACGTGCCCCCGGCCGCGAGGCGGGCGCCTTGGGCGACGGCGTCCTGCACGAGCGCGTGCACGCGGTCGCGCTGCGTCTCGTCGATGAGGGGCCCGAGGTGGACCTGCCCTGCGGCCGGGTCGCCGACCACCATCGAGTCGGCTTTCGCCGCGAGCTTCGCGACGTACTCGTCGAACAGCGATTCGTGGACGATGTGACGGCCGACCGTCATGCAGATCTGCCCCTGGTGCAGGAAGGCACCCCACGTGGCCAGGTTCACCGCCTGGTCGACGTCGGCGTCCTCGCGGACGAGGAAGGCGGAGTTGCCGCCGAGCTCGAGGTGCGCGCGGGTGAGGTGGCGTCCGGCGAGCTCACCGACGGCGCGACCGGCGCGCGTCGACCCGGTGAAGGCGACCACGCGCACGTGCGGGTCCGCCACCATCGCCTCACCGACCTCGGCACCGCCGGGGACGAGCTGCAGGACGCCCTTCGGCAGGCCGGCCTCCTCGAAGATGCGCACCATCGAGACACCGCCGGTCACGACCGTGCGGGGGTCGGGCTTGAGCAGCACGGCGTTGCCGAGCGCGAGGGCCGGCGCGACCGCACGGATGCCGAGGATGAGCGGGACGTTGAAGGGCGAGATGACGCCCACGACGCCCACGGGGATCTGCTGCGCGAGCGAGAGGCGGGGCTCTTCGCTGGAGAGGATGGTGCCCAGCGGCGCCGAGGGCAGGGACGACGCCTCGTAGCACTCGGCCGCGGTGACGTGCAGGGCGAAACCTGCGAGCGGCGGGATGGCACCGACCTCGCGGATGTTCCACCCCATGATCTCTTCCGCGTGCTGCTCCCACAGCTGCGCGGCCTTGCGCAGCACGGCCGCGCGGGCCGGATGCGGCGTGGCCGCCCACTCCTGTTGCGCACGTGCGGCGGATGCGGCGGCGCGCGCGACATCCGCGGCATCCGCCATCCCGACCTGCGCGAGCGTCTCGCCGGTGGCGGGCTCGATGGAGGCGATGGCGCCTCCGCCGCCTTCGACCCACTCGCCGTCGATGTAGATGCGCCCGGCGAAGACGTCGGGATCGATCAGGGTGGCGGTGTCCTGCGTTGCGGTCGACATCGGTGTCACCTTTCCGGGCTTCCCTGCCCTATACGTGTGAATACATCCTGAGCGACGCGGAGTCCGCGCGCAATGGGAGGGGTGCTCCCGGTTCAGCCCGTCGCACGGGCCAGGCGGTGGGACCTGCGACCCGGGATGCTCTCCGCCCAACCGCGCCGGATGACACCGATCGCGTCCCGCGCGAGGGCGAGACCGTCCGCGTAGGGCGCGCGCCAGATCGAGAGCACGTCGGCGGCGCCTCCGGCCAGCGGCCGCGAGAACGCCTCCACGCCCCACCGGCCGCGGTAGCCCGCATCCAATGCCTCCCGCACGAGGGCGGGCACGTCCACCGCGCCGTGCTCCAGCGGCCCGCGGCCCGACTGGCCGAGCTCGAGGTAGCGCAGCCGCGGCATCGCGGTGCGGACCGCCTGCACGGCATCCGCCTCCTCGATCGCCATGTGGAAGCTGTCCAGGTGCACGCCGAGGTGGGCCGAGCCGCTCGCGGCGACGTAGTCCATGGCCTGCGCGGCCGTGTTGATCGCCGCTTCCTCGTAGCGGTTCAGCACCTCGAAGGTCATCTGGACACCGCGTTCCTCCGCCTCGTCGGCCACCGACCCCACCGCCCGCGCGCTCTCGGCGAGGAGGGCGGGGGCGACCGGCTCCGACGGGCGACCGAAGAGCCCGTAGGGCACCCCGTTCAGCTGATCGGCCCCGAGCCGTTCGGCGAACCGGACACTCGCGCGCAGCAGCTCGACCCCCGCCCGACGCACATCGGCGTCGGGCGAGGAGACGTCCGCGTCCGGAGCCTGGCCGCACATGGCGATCGGCAGCATCCCGGTCCGCACGAACGCGTCGGCGAGGGCGTCCACGTCGGTCGAGGCGGCATCCATCGGCGGGAGGACGGCGCGTCGGTAACCCATCTCCCGCAGATCGTGCAGGACGGGCACGAGCTGCGCCGGGGCCAGCTCGGGCGTGATCGCCGAGAGGTGGCACGCGAGATCGAGGTCCATGGCGCGCCTCAGAACACCGGCAGATCGAGCCGCTGCTTGAACACCGAGTAGCCGTCGTCGACGCTCACGACGGTGCCGTTGATGGCGTTCGCCTCATCGGAGGCCAGGAACGCCACGACATCGGCGATCTCTTCAGGCGCCGTCAGGGTGTTGCGCATCTGTTCGGCGGCGAACGTCGCCCGCAGCTCCTCGCTGAACTGGTTGATGATCGGCGTCCCGACGCGCCCCGGAGTGATCGCGACGGCACGGACGCCGTACTGCGCCAGTTCGTAGGCCGCGGAGCGGGTGAACGAGATGACCGCGGCCTTGGCGGCACTGTACGAGAACGAGAGCTCCGCCGCCTGCTGGCCGTAGATCGACGACGTGCTGATGATGACGCCGCCCGTCCCCTGCTTCCGGAACTGCCGGCCGGCGGCGAGGATGCCGTAGTAGACGCCGTCCTGATCGATGCGGATCATCGGCGCGTAGTCGACCTCGGGGTCGTGCTCGAGCAGCGGCTTGCCGCCCGCGATCCCCGCGTTGTTGAAGATCACGTCGAGCGAGCCGAACACCTCGACCGTGCGGGCGACGGCGGCCTCCACATCCTCATAGCGGGACACATCGGTGCGCACGGCCGCGACCGAGCCCGTGAAGCCGAGGCCCTCGAGCTCCGTCACGACCTGGTCGGAGCGCGCCAGGTCGACGTCGGCGATCATGACCTTCGCGCCCTCGCGGAGGAACTTCTCGACGGTCGCACGACCGATGCCGCTGCTGCCGCCCGTGATGAGGGCGGTCTTCGATTCCAGTCGCATGTGCGACCTCCATCCATGTCTGGGGTGGGGCGGGGTGCTCTCAGCACCCCGCCCCGAGGGGTCAACCGAGCTTGTCGGAGGGGGTGATGCTGTCCGCGTTGTCGACGGTCACGAGGGTCGTGGCGACCGCGTCGAAGCGGGAAGAAGGCAGCGTGCCGTCCTTGCGGTAGGCCTCGATGTCCCCCACGACCGTGTCGAGGATGCTGGGCCAGGGCTGCTCGATGGTCGCGAGGAAGGGCCCACCGGCCTTGATCGCGGCGATCGCCTCGCTCGTCGCGTCGACGCCGGTGACCTTCGCCTTCGAGCCCGCCTCGCTGACGGCCTGGGCGGCGCCGAGCGCCGCGTCGTCCCACCCGACCCAGACGCCGTCGAGGCCGCCGGGGTTCGCCGACAGGTAGTCCGCGACGAGCGACAGCGCCTCGGTGCGTCCCGTCGCAGGGGAGGCGACCTTCTGGATGTCGCCGCCGGCGATGTTCGCGCCCGCCGCGGTCAGCGCCTTCTCGGCGAGGCTGGCCCGCAGCCGGATGCCGGGGTGCGGGTCGTGCCCGATCACCATGATGTTCTTGCCCTTCAGGCCTCCGAGCGCCTCGTCCAACGCCCCGACGGTCTGATCGACGATGCCCTGCTGATCTGCGGTGACGTTGATCGCGAACGCGTCGTTCTCCTCGGTCGCGGAGTCGATCGCGAAGATCGGGATGTTCGCGTCCTTGGCGGCGGTCACGATCGAGCCGATCGAGGCGACGTCGGTGTAGCCGTCGAAGATCGCGTCGGCGCCCTGCCCGATGGCGCTCTCGACCGCGGGGTTCATCTTCTGGAAGTCGAAGTCGCCCTGGATGACCGTGAGGTCCCAGCCGAGCTCGTCGGCCTTGTCCTGCACGGCTTTGACCCACCAGGCACCCACCGGCGTCTGGTTTCCGGAGGTGAAGGCGATCACCTTGAATTTGTCGTCGCCGCCGCCGCCCGAGCCGCCCGATGAGCATCCGGTCAGAACGAGGGCCGCTGCGGCGGCCACGGCCGCGAGGGCCTTGAATGATGTGCGCACGTGTTACTCCTTTGTGTTCGTGCCGTTGTGATGGTGCGCGGTCGCGGGACGACCGCTTCGGGAAAGCGGATGCGGAGCGTCAGCGCTCGCGGTGCCGCAGCGACGACAGCGTCACCGCGGCGATGATGATGAGGCCCGTGACGACCTGCTGGACGTAGGCGTTGACGCCGAGGATGTTCAGGCCGTTGCTCATGACGCCGATGATCGCGACGCCGACCATGGTGCCTCCGAGGTTGGCGGCTCCCGAGCGGACGACCGTCATGCCGAGGAAGACGGCGGCGACGGAGAACATCATGTTGTCGCTGCCCTGCACGGCGCTCGCACTGCCGAGGCGTGCCGCCAGCAGCACACCGCCGAGCGCCGAGATCGCCCCGGCCGCCGTGAACGCGATGAGCCGGGCCCGGCGCACGTTGATGCCGGACAGGCGCGAGACCTCGACGTTGCCGCCGGTCGCGTACCAGCGCCGCCCCATCGTCGTGAAGCGCAGGACGAACCACAGCAGCAGCGAGATGACGATCGCGATGTAGACCGGGATCGGGATCTCGAACAGCTTCCCCTGCCCCATGGAGTTGAACTCCGGCGGCAGGTTGAACAGCGTCGTCCCCGCGGTCACGAGGTACGCGAGACCGACCACGGAGGTCATCGTGGCGAGGGTCGCGACGAAGGCCGAGAGGTTGACGTACGCGATGAGCACGCCGTTCACGAGCCCGACGAGCAGGCCCACGAGGATCGCGACGGCCACCGCGGCCGTCACCGGGACGCCGTTGATCATCATGGATGCGGCGACCGCTCCGGCGAGCGCCGATGTGGCGCCCACCGACAGGTCGAAGTCGCCGACGACCATGACGATGGTCTGCGCCCCGGCGATGATCGCGAGGATCGACACCTGGTACAAGATGTTCTTCACGTTGGTGAAGGTCAGGAACACATCGGGGCGCATCGCGAAGAAGAAGACGACGAGCACGATGAGGGCGACGACCGTGCCGCCGTGGAGGAAGATGCGCCCGAACGACTCGGCGCGCGCGGTCACGATGCTGCGCGTGGTGAGCGTGGGGTCCGTAGTGGTGGCCATGTCACTCTGACTTTCCGTAGCAGTAGGAGAGGAGCAGTTCGTCGTCGGCCTGGGCCGCGTCGACCTGTCCGGAGATGCGGCCCTCGTGCATGATGACGACGCGGTCGCTCATGCCGATGAGCTCGGGGAGTTCGGAGCTGACGGCGATCACGGCGGTGCCGGTCGCCGCCAGGCGGCGGATGAGACGGTAGATCTCGGCCTTGGTGCCGACATCGATCCCGCGCGTGGGCTCGTCCATGAGCAGGACGGCGGGCTGACGCTCGAGCATCTTGGCCAGCACGACCTTCTGCTGGTTGCCGCCCGACAGCTCGCCCACGCTCTGGCGGGGGCTGCGCGCCTTGATCTGCAGATCCGACATCCCGCGGCGGGCGATGTCGGCGATGCGCGCCTGGGAGACGACGCCGGCCGAGCTCACCGAGGAGAGGTTCGCGATCGTGATGTTGTCCTGGATCGACGCGCCCAGGATCACGCCCTGGCTGCGCCGCTCCTCCGGAACGAGGGCGATGCCCGCGGCGAGCGCGCGACCCACCCCGGGCGAGCGCGGCAGGGTCTTCTCCCCCACCGTGATCGTGCCGGTCTGGTGCTTCTGTGCTCCGGCGAGGATGCGGAGCAGCTCGCTGCGTCCGGCGCCGGCCAGGCCCCCGATGCCGAGGACTTCGCCGGCACGCACCTCGAACGACACATCCTGCACGCGACGGCCGGTCAGGCCCTCGACGCGCAGGACGACGTCTCCGCCGCCCGAGCCGCGCTCGGGATAGAGCTGACCCGCCTCGCGGCCGACCATGAGCGAGATGACCTCGTCGATGTGCGAGTCGGCCACATCCTTCGTGATGATGGTCTCGCCGTTGCGCATGATCGTCAGCCGGTCGCACAGCTCGAAGACCTCTTCGAGGCGGTGCGAGACGTAGACGATGGCGACGCCCCGCTCGCGCAGGGATCGCAGCACCGCGAACAGGTCGGTGATCTCGGTGTCTGTGAGCGACGCGGTCGGCTCGTCCAGGATGAGCACCCGCGCATCGGTGGCGAGGGCGCGGGCGAAGGCGACCATCGTCTGCTGCACGGGCGAGAGGTCGCCGGCGAGCTTGCCCAGCGGGATGCGCTGGTTGATGCTGTCCAGCTGCGCCTTCGCGCGCCGGCGGAGCTCCCGCCAGTTGACGACGCCCCCGCGGCGCGGCGTCTGCTCACCCAGCAGGATGTTCTCCGCCACGGTCAGCGACGGGATGATGGACAGCTCCTGGTAGAGCGCCACGATCCCCTCCCCGCGGGCGGTGCGCACGCTCTGGAACTCGACCTCCTGGCCTGAGCGCAGGATGGTGCCGCCGTCGGGGGCGTACAGCCCCGTCACGACCTTGATCAGCGTGGATTTGCCCGCGCCGTTCTCGCCGAGCAGGGCGTGGATCTCGCCGGGGAGCACGGACAGCCGGGCGCCCTTCAGGGCGTGGACACCGTCGAAGCGCTTGACGATGTCGCGGGCTTCGAGCGCGGGGGCGGTCTCCACCGCCGCTTCCCGTTCCAGTGCGGTGGTCATGACAGACCTCCGAGCGTGGCCTCGTCGTTGCAGGCGATGATGACCTTCGGGTGGCGACCGGTGAGGTGCGCCTCGAACGCCTCCGCGGCCTGCTCGAGCGGGAAGACGGCCTGAGTGAACTCAGCCAGGTCGAGATGCGGAAGCAGGTTCAACGCACGCGGGAACGCGTACGGCGAGACGAAGACGCCCGTGAGCGTCAGCTCCTTCAGGTAGAGGTAGTCCGAGATGTTCAGCGGCAGCTCGTAGTCGCTCGGGTACATCGCCCCGTAGACGACCGTGCCGCCCTTGGCAGCCAGGTCGAGCAGTCCGCGAGTGGCGCGGGTCGATCCCGACGCGTCGATCACGACGTCGTAGCCGCGCCCCTCGGTGAGCTCGTCGGCGACCGCGGCCTGGTTCTCGCTCGTGGGGTCGATCGTGTACTGCGCGCCGTGACGCCTGGCCATCCCCCGCCGGTCCGCGATCGGCTCGATCATGGTGAGGGCGGTCGCGCCGTAGCGCGCCATGACCTGCACCGTGAGCTGCCCGATCGGTCCGCCGCCGCAGACGACGACACGGTCGCCCACACGGATGCGGGTCTTGTCGGCGATGCGCACGGCGACGGAGGTGGGCTCCAGCAGGCATCCTTCGAGCAGGCTCACGCTGTCGGGCAGTCGGTAGACCTGCGACTCGTGCCAGGTGACGGTCTCGGCCATGCCCGGACGGTTGTAGTCCTGGATGTGCTCGCAGAACTGCTGACGTCCGTCCTGACACGGTCGGCACGAGCCGCAGAAGCGGAGGAAGTTGCCGGCGACCCGGTCGCCGACGCGCAGACCGCCCCGCCCGGCGCGCTCCCCCAGCGCCTCGATGACGCCGGAGACCTCGTGCCCGAGCCCGATCGGGACCTCGGTGCCGAAGAAGCCCTCGGCCAGGTGCGGGTCGGACCCGCAGATGGCGGCATAGGCGACGCGGATGCGGACGTCCTCCGGGCCCAGCTCGGGCTGCGGCATGTCGACGACGCCGATGCGGCCGCGGGCGGCCTCATCCGGATCGCGCAGGTTGCCGATGCGCGTGACGGCGACGGTACGCATGGTGCGGCTCACCCCTCGGCCGCGATCACGCGACGCAGCGCCGCGGTCGTCGCCGACAGCCCGTAACCGTACTTGTCGCGCAGCTGCTCGTCCTCGCCGAAGCCCGCGTAGACCTGCGGGATGCCGAGTCGCTCGAACGCCGTCAGACGGATGCCGCGGTCGGCCACCACGTCGGCGACGCGGGTGGCGAGGCCGCCGTAGGCGAGGTGATCCTCGAGCACGACGAAGCGCCCGCCCGTCTCTGCGGCGGATCGCACGATGAGCTCCTCGTCGATCGGCTTCAGCGTGAACATGTCGACCACGCGCACCGAGCGTCCGTCCGCGGCCAGCTCGTCCGCGGCATCCAGCGCCTGCGCGACGGTCGTGCCGTGCGTGAAGATGGTCGCGTCGGTGCCCTCGCGCGCGACGATGCCCTTGCCGATGCGCACCTCGTGCTGGCCCGGCTCGTAGAGCACCTTGTCCTTCTTGCCGACGGCGAGGCGGATGTAGATGGGTCCCTGCATCGTCATCGACTGCCGGATGATCTCGCCGACCATGAGCGGGTCGCCGATCGAGGTGACGGTCATGTTCGTCAGGGCGCACATGAGCGCGAGGTCCTCGACCGCGTAGTGCGTCGATCCGCCGTTGCCGACGAGGCCGCCGTGCGTGCCGATGATCTTCACCGGCAGGTTGGGGTAGCAGACGTCGGTGCGCACCTGCTCGAGGGCGCGCATGCTGAGGAAGGGGAGCATGCCGGAGACCACGGGGATGTTGCCGTCGTAGGCGAGGCCGGCGGCGATCCCGACGCACGCCTGCTCGGCGAGTCCGACATCGATGAACCGGTCGGGGAAGGTGTCGCGGAACTCGACGAGGGTCGCACCGATGTCGGGGGTGAGCACCCACAGGTTCTCGTACTCGGCACCGAGCTCCGCGAGCGTCGAGCCGATCACCGACCGCGCTCCGAGGAACTCTCCGAAAGTGAAGGTCACAGGCATCAGACGGATTCCTTCTCACGCGAGGCGGTGAGCGCCGCGAGGGCGCGTTCGAGGTCGGCGGCGCCGAGCGATCCGGCGTGCCAGGCGAGGTTGCGCTCCATGAAGTCGACGCCCTTGCCCTTGATGGTCTCGGCGATGATGACGGTGGGCGTCTCGCTGTCGGGCTCCGGCAGGGCGTCGAGCGCCTCGACCAGCTGTGCCATGTCGTGGCCGTCGATGTGCACGACGTTCCACCCGAAGGCGCGCCACTTGTCCGGGTAGGGCTCGAACGCGACACGCTCCTCCGCGAAGCTCGTCATCAGCTGGCGGTTGCGGTCGACGAAGGCGACGAGGTTGCCGAGGTGGTTGCTGCGAGCGGCCATGACCGCCTCCCAGACCGACCCTTCGCCGGTCTCCCCGTCACCGAGGAGAGTGAACACGCGGTGGGCGTCGCCGCGGTGGCGGGCACTGAGCGCCATGCCCACGGCGAGGGGAAGACCGTGGCCGAGCGAGCCCGTCGACGCCTCCACACCGGGCAGCTGCACCTTGCACGGGTGCATGCCGTACGCGCTGTCGAGCTGGCCGTAGGTGTCGACGATGCCTTCGTAGGAGAAGAAGCCGCGCATCGCCATCGCGATGTACATGCAGACGGCGGCGTGGCCCTTGCTCAGCACGAAGCGGTCGCGCTCGGGGTTGGCGATGTCGGTCGGGTCGACGTTCAGGCCGTAGTGGAAGAGAGCGGTGAAGATGTCCGCCGAGGACAGGTCTCCTCCGATGTGGACGGCACCCTCGTAGGTGCCGCACAGCTGAAGGAGTTTGCGCCGCAGCTCGAACGCCAGATCCTCCAGTTCGGCCACGTTCGGACGTTGGTCCGTCTGCAGGGGGGAACTGCTCATCATGCCTCCTCGTCGATGGCAGGGAGACGCCGAATGTGCGCAGAATCGCGTCTTCGTCGACGTCGTTTCGGGTGCCGCCGTCCGGCTCTGGAGGGCGACCCGGTGAACGTAGCACGATCTCATTTACATGTAAACAGGAATGGACGTAAACTCGTGCCGCGGGGGTGGCGACGGTCGCGATCCCGCACATATCCGAGACACAGAGAGGTGCAGGGATGTCGAGTTCGATCGCCCAGACGTCCGCAGGAGTGCGGACAGGGCTCTACATCGGAGGCGCGGAGCGCTTCACCGATGACGTTCTACAGATCGCCGATCCGGGCAAGCCCGGGGTCGTCGTCGGCGAGGCTGCTGCGGCTTCGCCGGCGGATGTCGCCGACGCGGTCGCCGCCGCATCCGCCGCCTTCGGGTCGTGGAGCGCACTGTCGGCGGCGGAGCGCGCCGACGCGATGGCGGCAGCCATCGCCGGCATCGCCGACGAGCGCGACACGGACGCCGCCGTCCTGTCGCAGGAGAACGGCAAGATCCGCTTCGAGGGGTGGGTGGATGCCCTCGTCTTCGAGATCCGGTGGAACCTCGCCCTCATGCTGAAGGACGAGGTCGAGAAGGGGCACACGCTCCCCGTGGTCCCCGGCGCGATCCCCGTGACGACGGAGGTGGCCTACCAGCCGCTGGGCGTCGTCACGATCATCGTGCCCTTCAACTGGCCGATCGCCATCCTCGGCGCGGCGCTGCCCCATGCGTTGCTCGCGGGGAACACGGCGATCGTGAAGCCGCCGCCCTCCGCGCCGCTGGCGACGACCCGCGTGGTGCAGCGCATCGCCGAGAAGCTGCCGCCCGGGGTCCTCAACGTGGTCACGGGCCGCGACGAGAACATGTCGGAGCTCATCCAGAGCCCCGACGTCGCGAAGGTCTGCTTCACCGGCAGCGTGAACGGCGGAAAGCGCATCATGCAGATGGCCGCGCAGACCCTCACGCGGGTGACGCTCGAGCTCGGCGGCAACGACGCGGCGGTCTTCCTCGAGGACGCCATCCTCGACGACGCGCATCTCGACCGCCTCTACGCCGCGATCTACGACACCACGGGCCAGATCTGCATGAACGCCAAGCGCGTGTTCGTGCATCGCTCGCGTCTGGACGAGCTGGTCGCGGGGCTCGAAGCACGCCTCGAGAAGGTCGTCATCGGCTACGGACTCGACGAGGGCACGACCATGGGCCCGCTCCACCAGCCGGCGCAGAAGGCGTTCGTCGAGGAGATCATCCAGGAGGCGAAGGATGCCGGCGCCGACGTGCGCGAGTACGGCACCCTGCCCGGGGGCGAGCTCGCGGGCGGCAACTTCCTGCGTCCGGCGATCGTCGTCGACCCCGACCCGTCGCTGCGCGTGGTGACCCAGGAGCAGTTCGGCCCGGTCATCCCGATCATCCCGTTCGACTCCGAGGAGGAGGCGGTCGCCCTCGCGAACGACACCTGGGGCGGCCTGTGCGGTTCGGTCTGGACCGCATCGCCCGAGTCGGCGCAGCGCGTGGGATCGCAGCTGGTCTGCGGCTACGTGTGGGTGAACGACCACGGCGCCACCCGCCTCGACCTGCGCGCGCCTTTCGGCGGCATGAAGCAGTCCGGCTTCGGACGCGAGCAGGGCATCGAGGGCGTACGCGCCTTCCAGGACACCCGGTCGATCGCCACGATCGACCCCGAGGCCCTGGCGGCCATGGCGCACTGACGAACGGGGAGATCGGGATCGGGACCGGTCTCGATCTCCCCCTTCCCCGCGGCCCCGGCCGCATGCGAACCAGGGAGAGGAACCCGATGGCAACTGATCGCAACCGCCATGCCCATGGCGTCGAGCCGCCCGAGAGCGCGGTCGTCGAGCCCTTGGCCGATGTGATCGATCCGGACGCGTTCACCCCGCGCCTGCTCGCGCTGCTCTCCAATGCGCTGGTGTGGCGGGAGTCGCACGAGCTCCGGCGCCAGTTCGATCTGGGCACCAACGAGTGGCGCGTCATCTCCGCACTCGCCATGAACCCCGGCTTCTCCGCATCGGAGGTCTCGGAGTTCCTGGTCGTCAACAAGGCGATCGTCTCCAAGAGCGTGACGACACTCGTGCAGCGGGGCCTCGTGGTGCTCGCCGAGGGCGCACGCGGATCGCGGCCCATGTATCTGACCGCAGCGGGCGCCGCCATGCACGACGACATGCTGCCGATCTCTCTTCGCGGGCAGGAGATCATCCTGGCCCACATGACGCCGGCCGAGGTCACCCGACTGAATGCGCTGTTGCGCAAGATGCTCGACGAGATGCGGGTGCTTCAGAGCATCGACAACGAGTCCTGGCTCGCGGATGCGGGCGCCTCCCGCAAGCTCTGACCCCCACTCGCGCGCTCAGCCCGTGCAGCCCTGCTCCCCCAGCCAGGCGCGCGCATCCGCCTCGGCGTCCGTCGAGCGCTCATCCGGCGCGATGGCGCCCTCTTCGTAGTTCCGGCCTGTCCGATCGACGTAGAGGCTCTCGGTGAGCACGATCGTCGCGCCGTCGAACAACGTGTGACTCACGTTGGCGGACGTGTAGCCGGCACTGTCCGTCCCGAACGTGCGCACGCCGTCCAGGCCGCGGAAGGAAGCGAGCACGGCCTCTCCGCTGGATGCGGTCCACTCGTCCTGGAGGACCGCGATCGGCGCGCCGGTGACCTTCTTCCGAGCCCCGACGTCGACGGCGACGTTGCCGGCCACCGCGACTCCCCGGGGCTCGATGGTGACGGGCGTGGCGGCGCCGCTGCGGTCGACGAACGACAGCGCCGCGCCGTCGGGAAGCAGCGCGGCGAGCCCCGAGAGCATCGGGTTCATGTTGCCCCCGCGGTTGCCACGCAGATCGATGACCCACCCGCAGGTGCCCGCAGCCGACGCATCGATGCCGTCCGCGACGGTCGTCGCGTAGGCCTGAAGGTCCTCCGCGCGCGGAGAGACCATCTCGGGCAGCACGATCGTCGTGATGCCCGACACCGAGCCGACCGTCGGCTGCGGGGAGGTCTCGGCGGGGTCGTCGGAGGGATCCCCGCCCGCCGGCAGGAAGCGCGAGTGCCGCCCCCCGACGATCTGCGTCCCCTGCTCCAGGAGCGGATACAGCTCGGCGTAGTCGGTGGCCGAGCTCGCCGCATCCAGGATGGCGGCCCGCGTCGCCGGCCACGCCGGGTCGTCCCCATGGTAGCCGCCGTCGAGCCGTTCGACGGCGATCTCCGCGTACTTCTCGACGGATGGGGGCACGAGATAGAAACCGAACCGCGGACCGTAGACATCGGCGGCGAAGACTGCGGCGGCGACGGCTCCGGCGAGCGCGCCGAGGGTGATCGTCGTGACCACCACGCGCCGACGGCGGCGCTTCGGGCGGGCGGGAGGGGTGGTCGCGGGCACGCGTGAAGATGACACATCCCCATGGTTCTCCCGCGGAATCGCGGGCACATCGGCGCGCCGATGTAACTCCTCGGGCGGATGTCATCCCGAAGGTGGACGACAGGCCGCGAAATACCTCTTGTCATTACCTATCGACATAGGTACTCTCGCTGACGAGGCGCAACGAAGCCCTCCCGACAGCGGAAGGACCACGACTCGTGGCACGTAACACCCCCGCACCCGACCCGGCCGCATCCCTCGCACTCCTCGACGGCTTCTCGCTCGAGATGACCGGCAAGGACATCCCCGGGCTCGAAGAGGCCCGCGACGTCATCCCCGCCGGGACCAAGATCAACGTCACCTTCCTCGGCAACGAGGATCTCGACATGCGCGTCGCGGCGGCCAAGGCCGTCAAGGATGCCGGATTCGTCCCCGTCCCGCACGTGTCGGCCCGCCGACTCGCCTCGGCGGCCCAGTTGGAGGAGTTCCTCGATCGCCTGCAGCAGGTGGGTGCCACCGAGCACGTCTTCGCCGTCGGCGGCGACCCGGCCGAGCCCGAGGGCCCCTACCCCGACTCGCTCAGCGTCATCCGCTCCGGCATCCTGCAGAAGTACGGCGTGCGCGAGGTCTCGATCGCGGGCTACCCCGAGGGACACCCCGACATCCCCACGGACGTGCTGTGGCGCCACCTCGAGGACAAGTCGGCGGCCCTCGCCGATGCGGGCCTCGGCCAGGTCATCCTGACGCAGTTCGCCTTCGACACCGACCCGGTCATCGACTGGATCGACGGGGTGCGCGAGCGCGGTGTCACCGCGGAGATCCGCATCGGCACGCCGGGCCCCGCGGGGATCAAGCGCCTGATCACCTTCGCCCGCCGCTTCGGCGTCGGCGCGAACGCGATGATCGTGAAGAAGTACGGGTTCTCGCTCACCAATCTGATGGGAACCGCGGGCCCCGACCGGTTCATCGGCGACCTCGGAGCGCTCGTCGCGCAGAAGGACTCGCGCGGACCTGTCAAAATTCACTTCTACACGTTCGGCGGTCTGCGGGCGACATCCGACTGGGCCCGCGACTACATCGCCGCGCAGTCCTGAGGAGATCCCCGCATGTCCCTGCACAAAGACGCCCTGCGTGACCACGCCTGCCTGATCGTGCACGGCCCCGACCAGCCCGGGCTCGTCGCCGCCGTCACCGCACTCATCACGCGCAACAAGGCGAACATCGTCACCCTCGACCAGTACTCGGACAACCCCGAGGGCGGCGCGTTCTTCCAGCGCGTCGTCTTCCACCGGCCCGACCTGGCAGCGGCGATCGGCGACATCGAAGCCGACCTCGCCCAGACGCTGGAGCCGTACGGGATGCAGTGGCGCCTGACCGACCAGTCGGTGCCGAAGCGGATGGCGATCCTCGCCTCCACGAGCGATCACTGCCTGCTCGAGCTGCTGTGGCGTCACCGCCGGGGCGAGCTCAACGTCACGATCCCGATGGTGATCTCCAACCACACGAACACCGCGGAGGATGTGCGCTCGTTCGGCATCCCCTTCTTCCACGTGCCCTCGCAGGGCCCGGACAAGTCGGAGGCCGAGCGCGAGATCGTCAAGCTCCTCGCCGGCAACGTCGACTTCGTCGTGCTGGCGCGCTACATGCAGATCCTCACCGACGACTTCCTCGAGGGCGTCGGCGTGCCGGTCATCAACATCCACCACTCCTTCCTTCCCGCCTTCATCGGCGCCGGCCCCTACAAGAAGGCCAAGGAACGCGGCGTCAAACTCATCGGCGCCACCAGCCACTACGTCACCAAGGACCTCGATGAGGGCCCGATCATCGAGCAGGACGTCGCCCGCGTCGACCACTCGATGACCGCCGCCGACCTTCAGGCCCGCGGTGCGTACGTCGAGCGGGCCGTACTCTCGCGCGCCGTGCAGTGGCATGCCGAAGACCGTGTCATCCGGCACGGCAACCACACCATCGTCTTCACCTGACTCCGACGCCTCACCCGAGGCGCCGGCCCCCGAACAGAGAGGTTCATCGTGGCCAGCAACCTGCAGGAACTCATCGACCAGAACAACCCGGTCGAGATGCTGCGCAACTCGCAGATCGGCTCCTACATCTACCCGGTCGTCCCCGCCGACTTCCAGAACTGGATCAAGGAGCAGCAGGCCTGGCGCAACACCGCCGTGCTCTACGACCAGTCCCACCACATGGACAACGTGTTCCTGAAGGGCTCCGACGCGATCAAGCTCATCAGCGACACCGCGATCAACTCGGTCGCGAACTTCGCGGTCAACAAGGCCAAGCAGTACGTGCCCACCACCGCGAGCGGCCACGTGATCGGCGACGGCATCCTGTTCCGCGAGGCCGAGGACGAGTACGTCTACGTCGGACGCGCGCCCGCATCCAACTGGCTGATGTACCACGGCGAGACCGGCGGCTACCAGAACCTCGACGTGCAGGTCGACCGCCGTTCGCCGTCGCGCCCGTACGGCCACGCCGTCACGCGCCGCTATTACCGGTTCCAGATCCAGGGCCCGAAGGCGTGGGACGTCATCGAGAAGCTCAACGGCGGCCCGCTGGAGAAGCTCGGCTTCTTCAACATGTCGACCATGACGATCGCCGGCAAGACCGTGCGCACCCTCCGTCACGGCATGGCCGGCGCTCCCGGCCTGGAGATCTGGGGTCCCTACGAGGACCACGACGCCATCCGCGACGCGATCGTCGAGGCCGGCGCCGAGTTCGGTCTCGTGCCGGTCGGGTCGCGCGCCTACCCGTCGAACACGCTCGAGTCCGGCTGGATCCCCTCGCCGCTTCCCGCGATCTACTCGGGCGAGGCGGAGCGCGGCTACCGCGAGTGGCTCGGCGTCGACAGCTACGAGGCCACCGGAACCCTCGCGGGCTCCTTCGTCTCCGACAACATCGAGGACTACTACCTCACCCCGTGGGAGCTCGGATACGGCTCGTTCGTGAAGTTCGACCACGACTTCATCGGTCGCGACGCGCTCGAGAAGATCGACCCCTCGACCCAGCGCAAGAAGGTCACGCTGGCCTGGAACGCCGAGGACCTCGCCAAGGTCTGGGGCTCGCTGCTGAACGTCGACGGACCCAACTACAAGTTCTTCGACCTGCCGCTGGCCAACTACGGCTCCGCGAACTACGACTCGGTCGTGGATGCGGACGGCACGGTCGTCGGCTTCTCGATGTTCACCGGCTACAGCGCCAACGAGCGTCGCGGCCTCTCGCTCGGCACGGTCGACCCCGACGTGCCCGAGGGCACCGAGCTGAAGGTCGTCTGGGGCGAGCCGAACGGCGGCACCTCCAAGGCCTCCGTGGAGCCGCACGAGCAGACCGAGGTGCGCGTGGTCGTCAGCCCCGTGCCCTACTCCACCGTCGCCCGCCAGACCTACCAGGGCGGCTGGCGCACCGGCTACAAGGGCTGACGTCGGCTCCGACGCGGGGCCCGGTCCTGCCGGGCCCCGCGTCGGCGTTTATGGATAGCCTCAGAGCCACACCTCGGAAGGAGATCGGCGGATGAGCCTGCGCTACGCGCTCCTCGCCCTCGTGCGGGTGGGACCCCAGTCCGGCTACGACCTGCAGAAGCAGTTCGCCGTATCGGTCGGGCACGTCTGGCACGCCCCGGACTCCCAGATCTATCCCGAGCTGCGCAAGATGGAGGCCGAGGGCCTCGTACGCGGTGAGGAACAGGCGCGCGGCGAGCGCGGCACCCGCCGGATGTACCACATCACGCCCGAGGGGGATGCGGCCTTCCTCGCGTGGATGTCAGCCCCCCTGGACTACCAGCGCGTGCGCGACCCCGCCCATCTGCGAGCGGCATACCTCGAGGCGGGGACGCCCGCTGACTCCCGCGCCTTCCTGCGGGCGCACATCGCCCAGTGGGAGAGCGAGCTCGAGCAGTGGGAGGGCGAACTGGCGCGCATCGACGCGGTCGACAACCCGATGCTGCTGCGCCGGCTCGCGGTCACCGCCGAGGAGGACAGGGAACGCACGATCGCCTACAAGCGCTTCGCCTACGAGGGCCTCGTGGAGCGGGCGCGGGGCGAGATCTCGTGGGCGCAGCGCGGCCTCGCCCTCGTCGAGCGCCTCGAAGGCGCAGAAGGAGCATCATGACCATCGACACGGCAGCGCGCACCGACCGCGCCCGGGCGGTCGCGGCCGTTCGCGAGCTCCTCGAGGCCGTCGGCGAGGATGCCGACCGTCTCGGGCTCACCCGCACCCCCGAGCGGGTGGCCGATCTCTTCCTCGATCTGTTCTCGGGACTCGGTGTCGATCCGGCGTCCGCGCTCGGAGCGCCCGTCGCCCTCACCGACAACGAGCACCCCGGTGAGCTGGTCGGGATGACGGCGATCCCGTTCCGCTCGGTGTGCGAGCATCATCTGCTCCCCTTCGAAGGGACGGTCGACGTCTTCTACGCGCCGGTGCGTCACATCGCGGGCCTCAGCCGCATCGCGACGCTCGTCGAGCTCGCCTCCCGGCGGCCTCAACTGCAGGAGCGCCTCGGACACCAGATCGCCGACGCGCTCATGACGGTGCTGCGCCCGCACGGTGTGGCCGTGCGGGTGGAGGCCCGGCACGGCTGCGTGGCCCATCTGGAGCCGAGCGCCGCATCCGCTCGCGTGGTCACCGTCGCCACCCTCGGCGACATCCCCGACGCGACCTGGCGCCTCGCCGCACCCTCCACCCCGTGACGGGCACGGATCGGACACAATAGTGTTGACGATCCGGTGCGGCGTTTCCGCCCGAGAAGGGGATGACGATGACGTTTCCCTCCGTGACGGACGAGGTCGATCCGTCGGCGCGTCCTGAGCTGGCCGCTCAGATCCGCGAAGCGATCCTGGGCGGCGAGTTCGCCCCGCACCAGCGGCTCATCGAGGCCGACCTCAGCGAGCGCTTCGCGTCGCCGCGGGCAGCCGTGCGCACCGCGCTGCTCACCCTCGCGGGAGAGGGCCTGGTCGAGCGCCTGCCCAACCGCGGTGCGCGGGTGCGAGCCATCACGGTCGACGAGGCGGTCGAGATCGTCGAGGTCCGCATGGGACTCGAGTCGCTCTGCGCCCGCAAAGCGGCCGAGAGGGTCGACGACGACGACATCGAAGGCCTCCGCATGCTCCGATCCGACATCGAGCAGGCGATCGCCCTGGGCGACCTGGTGGGTTACTCGCGACTGAACCAGGAACTCGATCGGCGCCTGCGCGAGCTCAGCGGGCACGCCACCGCATCCCAGCTCCTGGAGCGCCTGCGTGCGCAGTCCGCGCGGCACCAGTTCCGTCTCGCCTTCCACCCCGGCCGCGCCGCGCAGTCCGCACCCGAGCACATCGCGATCATCGACGCGGTCGTCGCCCGCGATCCGGATGCGGCGGAGTCCGCCACCCGCCGGCATCTCGCCGGCATCGTGGACATCCTCCGCTCGCTCGACTGACCGCATCCATCACCGCCACAACGCCCGCGAGACTGCATCTTTCGCACGAGATCACGGGGTTTACCCGTGATCTCGTGACGAAAGTGCAGTCTCGCGGGATCTAGAGCGGATGCGGGTCAGCCGAAGGACTCGACCGTGGTGTACCCCTGTCCGTTGTACTTCTGCACCACCACCGACGACACGGCCGGCTGACCGTCCACGGTGGTGTCGACCGCGGTGCCGTCGAGCATGAGCGGCGCCTGGAAGTCGCTGATCGAGCGCAGGGCCTCCATGAAGTTCTCACGCGTCGGCTCGGTCATCTTCTCGAAGGCCTGCTCGAGGGTCGCCCCGACCATGAAGCTCCACATGCAGTGCGGGAAGGCGGGCATGTCCTGGTAGTCGGCGTACTGCTTCAGGTCGGTCAGGAAGGTCTGCACATCCTCGTCGTCGGCGAACGCGGGGCTCGCGGGCGCCTTCGAGAACGACACCGAGTACACGCCGGGGAACGCATCGGCGCCACCGGGCTGCAGGATGGCGGTCGGGCTCGACGTGTTCGACGGCAGGAACCAGCTCGGGCTCCATCCAAGCTGCTGCGCCTTCTGCAGCGATGAGATCACGAGCGGCGTGATCGACATCGCGTTGAAGAACACATCCGCGCCCGAGCTCGCCAGCTCCGTCAGCTGCGCGTCGACGGCCGTGTCCGTCGCCTCGTAGGTGAGCTCCTTGACGATCTCGATGTTGCTCGCACCCTCGACCGCGCTCTTGAAGCCCTCGAGGTAGCCCTCGCCGTAGTCGTCGTTCTGGTAGAGCACGGCGACCTTGTGGTTCTCGCCGGATGCGGCCAGGAGCTTCCCGAAGGCCTCGCCCTCGTTTTGGTAGATCGGCACGAAGCCGAGCTGCCAGGGGCTCTCGTTCGTCTCGCTGAAGATCGGGTCGCCGGTCATGACGAGCACTTGGGGCACTTCGTCGGCGATGGCCGCCTCGCGGTAGGCGCGGTTGGTCGGCGTGCCGAGGCCCGCCGTCATCGCGAAGACGCTGTCCTTCAGCTGGTCGTAGTTGGCCTTGGCCTTCTGCGGGTCGTAGGCGTCGTCGAGCGCCTTGATGTCGACCGTACGCGTCTTGCCGTCGCCGAACTTCACGCCGCCCTCGGCGTTCTTCGCACCGAAGTACGCGGTGATGCCGGCGACCGTGCAGGTGCCGGGGCCTGCGGTCCCGCCGCTGAGCGGCGTGGTGATGCCCAGGCTGATGGATGTGTCGGTGATGCCGGGGCTCGCGGCCGCGGCGCCGCCGGTGGCGTCCGAGCCTCCCCCGCCGCGCGAACATCCGACGACGGTCAGTGCGAGAGCGGACGTCAGGGCGACGATGCCCAGCACGCTCCTCTTCCTCAGATTCATGGGTGATTCTGCCTCTCTGTGGTGGTTCCCTCGGTGCCGGGCGACGCGGGAAGGTCGCCGGACGATGGGTGGCTCGGTCCTCGATCGGGGCGACGCCGCATCCGTCTCAGTCGGGCGGGGATGGATGCGAGTCCTCCCGGCAGGACGAAGAGCACGAGCAGCAGCAGCGCACCCTGGAGCACGGCCGTCAGGTTGGGGTCGACGAGGTTCGTCAGCTGCGGCGCGAGCACGTAGTACGCGCCGCCCAGCAGGGAACCGATGATGCTTCCGGCGCCGCCGATCACCATCGCCGCGAGCAGCTGGATGGAGTGCCCGAAGCTCATCGTCTCGGGCGAGGTGTACTGCACGACGACCATGTACAGGAAGCCGCTCACGCCGCCGATGAGGGAGGCGACGGTGAACGCGAGCACCTTGTACCGATAGGGCGAGACGCCCATCGCCGCGGCGACCGCCTCGTTGTCCTTCACGATCGCGAAGGCGCGGCCGTACTTGCCCCGCACCAGATTGCGCGTGAGCAGGAAGGCGATGCCGCCGATGACGATCACGAGGTACAGCTGCCACTGATCGTCGTACAGCCCGGTCCACTCCGGCGCGTCCGTGAAGCGCGCCGACACGCCCTGCGACCCGCCGGTCAGATCAGACAGCCGCTTGGCCAGCGGGACGCCGACGATCGGCAGCGCGATCGTCACCATCGCGATGGCGAGCCCGCCCAGCCGCGCGGCGGCGAGCGCGATGACCAGCCCGACGACGCCGGGGATGAGGATGCTGAGCACGAAGACGAGGGCGATGTTCCAGTCGTTCTGCACGCCGTACGCGGTGACGTAGGCGCCGAGCCCGACGAAGAAGATCTGCCCGAGCGAGACCTGCCCGGTGTAGCCCATGACGACGTTGAGCCCCAGGACCGCGACGGCGAAGACGCCGATGCGCGCGATCGTCTGGTTGGCGAACTCGGGCAGCATGAGCGGAAGGAGCAGGAGCAGCGCGATCACCGCGAGGACGACGACGACGCGTACCCACCGACGCGAGAGGACGGATGCGGGAGAAGCCATCAGACACGCACCACCGTTCTGCGGCCGAACAGGCCCTGTGGTCGCACGAGCAGCACGACGAAGATGAGCGCGAACGGCACCGCGACCTTGAGGTCGTAGCCGATGAAGGGTACGTAGACCGCGGCGAGGTTCTCCAGGACGCCGATGATCCATGCCGCCGCGACCACGCCGACGGGGCTGGAGAGTCCGCCGAGGATGACGGCGGCCAGCGCGTAGACGAGTGCGTTGTCCATCATCCCGGGGGTGAGCGTGAGCTGCGGGGCGACCAGCGCGCCGGCCACCGCGCCGAGACCCGCCGCGAGCCCCCATCCGACCATGAGCAGGCGGCTCACGGGCAGGCCGGAGAAGGCCGCGGACTGCGGGTTCACCGCGACCGCCCGCAGCGCCAGGCCCAGCTTCGTGCCGGCGAACAGCGCCTGCAGCAGGATCATGATGGCGAGGATGACCACGGTCGTCCCGATCGAGCGCACACTCACCGACGCTCCCAGCACGGAGATCGTGTCGAGGGGGAAGAGCGAGGGGAACTGCTGGTTGTTGTAGGTGAAGAGCCAGCCGCAGACACCGGTGATGAGAGTCAGCAGACCGATCGTCACCACGACGGCGGTGTCGGGGTCGCCGCCCTCGAAGCGACGCATCAGGTACCGCTCGACGACGGCGCCAAACAGGAACGAGACGCCCACGGAGAGCAGGATCGCGAGGATCAGCGGGACCCCCATCCCCGTGAACCACCAGGCGAGGTAGGCGGAGAGCACCGCCATCCCGCCCTGGGCGAAGTTGATCAGGCCCGTCGCCTGGTTGACGAGCACGATCGCCAGCGCCAGCGCGGCGTAGACCGAGCCGATGGACAGCCCGTCGATGACGAGTTGGATGAAGGTTCCCACTCTCAGCCTCCCAGGTAAGCGCGGCGGATCTCGTCCATGCCCTTGAGCTCGGCCGACGTGCCGGTGAGCACATTGCGACCGGTCTCGAGCACGGTCGCGGTGTCGACCAGACGGAAGGCGAGCGTCGCGTTCTGCTCGACCACGAGCATCGCGATGCCGGACTCCCGGCGGAGCCTGGCGATGGCGTCGTAGACGGTGCGCGCGGTGCTCGGGGCGAGACCCAGCGACGCCTCGTCGAGCAGGAGCAGGCGCGGACGCGCCATGAACGCGCGGGCGACGGCGAGCATCTGCTGCTCTCCGCCGGAGAGTGCGGAGGCGTGCGAGCGGTAGCGCTCCTTGAGGTTGGGGAACAGGTCGAGGCAGTAGTCGATGTCACCCTGGATCGCCTTGTGGTCGCGCCGCTGATACGCGCCGACCCGCAGATTCTCGCGCACCGTCAGGGCGCCGAGGGTGCCACGCCCCTCGGGGACGTGCGCGATGCCGATAGACGCGACCTTCTCGGGCCGCATCCCCCGGATGTCGCGCCCGTCGAAGCGGATGGTGCCGGTCGTGCGAACCATCCCGCTGATCGCACGGAGCGTTGTCGTCTTGCCTGCGCCGTTCGCCCCCAGGATGCCGACGGCCCCCTCCTCCGGCACGCTCAGCGACACTCCGTCGAGCACCTGGACGGGACCGTACGACGCGGTCACGTCGATGAGTTCAAGCAGCGTCATCGGCGGCCTCCTTGCCGATATAGGCCTCGATCACCCGGGGATCGCTCTGCGCCTCGGCGGCCGAGCCCTCCATGAGCTTGCGACCGTGGTCGAGCACGACCACGCGGTCGGTCAGTGCCGCGATGAGCCCCATGTGGTGCTCGACGATCACGACGGTGATGTCGTCCTCGTCGCGGATGGCGCGAACCGTTGCGATGAGCTGCTCGACCTCGGAGTGCGGCAGGCCCGCCGCCGGCTCGTCCAGCAGGAGCAGTTTCGGGTGCGACATGAGAGCCCGGCACAGCTCGATCGCCTTGTGGAGTCCGTGCGAGAGCTCGTCGGCGTGGCGGCTCGCCGCCCAGCCGAGGCCGGAGCGCTCCAGCAGCCGCAGCGCCTCGGTGCGCATCTCCCGCTCCGAGCGCCACGTGCGCGGCGTGCGGATCGCCCACTCGCCGGGGCCTCCCGGAAGGCGCGTGTGGGCGCCCAGCATCACGTTCTCGAGCACGGATGCGTGCAGCTGCAGCGCAGGATGCTGGAAGGTGCGGGCGAGGCCGCGTCGCGCGAGGTGCGCGGGGGTCTGCCCGGATGCCTCGTCGCCGTCGATCGTGATGGAGCCCGAACTCGGCCGGTAGTGCCCGCTGATGCAGTTGAACAGCGAGGTCTTCCCGGCACCGTTGGGCCCGACGAGACCGAAGATCTGCCCGGGCTCCACGTCGAAGCCGACATCGTGCAGCACGGTGATCCCACCGAACCGCAGGTTCACGTCCTTGAGGGTGAGTCGAGCCGCCATGGCCGCCTTTCCGTGCCGTCGCGTCATTGCGAGACCGGGGGTTCGCCCCGTTCCTGGGACGGTACGGAGTCGTCCCAGGATTGTCAACGATTTTGGTGTCCATCCCGGGGCACGTTCTGATCACACTTTCTCGCGGGCCACGCTCGATGCCCTCAAGATTTCGCATCAACGGAAATCTGGCCCACCGCCGATCGCCCCCGGCGCATGCTCGGCTCGACGAAAGGAAGGTCGACGATGACATCCGAATCCCTCGCCGCGGCGATCGAACGCGCCGGAAGCCCGCTCGAACTGCTGCGCAACCAGAACTGGCCGGCGTTCACGTTCCCGGTCGCCCCCGAGTTCACGAACTGGCGCGATGAACAGCGCGCGTGGAACACCACGGTCGCGCTGATGGACCAGTCCCATCACATGACGCAGCTTTTCCTGGGCGGCAGCGATCTCATCGAGGTCCTCTCCTCGATCTCGCCCAACACCTTCGCCACGTTCCGCCCGGGCGTGGCCAAGCAGCTCATCAGCGTCAACGAATCCGGCTACCTCGTGGGCGACGGCATCCTGTTCTACAACGAGGACGCGCCCGAGGGGCTCGTGCTCATCGGCCATCACATCCTCATCGACTGGGTGCGATTCACCCTCGAGAAGGCCGCGGCGCAGGGCAAGGACGTGCACCAGCGCCTGGAGCCGAACTCGCACATGCGACAGGGACCGCCCACCTTCTACCGCTACGAGCTGCAGGGCCCCGAGGCGGACCGCGTCATGGAGAAGCTGTTCGGCGGACCGGCCCCCGACATCAAGTTCTTCCACATCGGCGACGTCACCATCGGCGGCCGCGCCGTGAAGGCCCTGCGGCACGGCATGGCCGGACAGCCCGGCTTCGAGTTCTTCGGCCCGTGGGCGGACAACGAGCACGTGCTGCAGACCATCCTGGAGGCCGGCGAGGAGTTCGGCATCCGTCGCGTCGGCGCGAAGGCGTACTCCGCGACACCGCTGGAGTCGGGCTGGGTGCCCACGCCCTTCCCCGCCGTCTTCGACGACGACATGGCCGAGTACCGGTCGTGGCTGCCGGCCGAGCGGATCGGTTCGGTGGCGGGCTCGCTCACCTCCGACGACGTGCGCGACTTCTACCTCACGCCGTACGACATCGGGCTCGGCCGCTCGGTGCGCTTCGACCACGACTTCCACGGCCGCGAGGCGCTGGAGCGGCACGCGGAGAACCCCCGCCGACGCAAGGTCACCCTGCTCTGGAACGCCGACGACGTCGCCGCCGTGGTGCGCTCGCAGCTCGAGCCGGGCACCCCCGCGAAGTTCCTCGACTTCCCCAAGGCGCGCTACGGGCTGTACCAGATGGACGAGGTGCGCCGCGGCGGCGAGCGCGTCGGCATCTCGACGGATGCGGGCTACATCGCCTACGACCAGCTGTACATGTCGCTCGCGACCCTCGACGCCGACATCCCCGACGGCGACGAAGTCGAGATCGTGTGGGGCGAGGATCCGATCTCGTCCAAGGACTCGGTCGATCAGAATCACCGCCAGGTGACCGTGCGTGCGACGGTCGCTCCCGCCCCGTACCACGAGTGGGCGCGCACGGTCTATCGCGCCTGAGCGCGGCCTGCCCCGCGCCGAGGCGCCCGGCGCGGGGTAGGGTCCCGGTAGCGGGAGGAGTCGCGATGGCGCGCGGATCGGCAGGCGAGTCGGCATTGCACCGGCACCTGCGGGTGCTCGACGCCTTCGACGCCCTGCACCCGTTCCTCACACTGGGTGAGATCGCCGGCACCGCCCGCATCCCCGTGTCCACGGCGCACCGGCTGGTCGCGGAGCTGACGCAGGAGGGACTGCTCGAGCGGCTGCCTGATCGCACCTACCGCCTCGGCGTGCGGTTGTGGGAGTACGCCTCACGCACGCCCGGCGCGCTCGGGCTGCGCGAGGTCGCGCGTCCGTGGCTCGCCGCGGCCCACGCCCGCATCCGCCAGCACGTGCAGCTCGGGGTCCGCGCCGAGCTCGACGTGCTGTTCATCGAGCGGATGTCGGCGCCGGATGCGGTCGTCAACGCGACGCTCATCGGCGGCCGCATCCCGCTCCACGCATCCTCGAACGGCCTCGTGCTGCTCGCACATGCACCGGCGGCCGTCGTGGACGAGGTGCTGCGCAGTCCGATGCGCGCGTACACGCCGTTCACGATCACGGATCCGCGGACTCTCCGCGCCGAGCTCGCCCGCATCCGCTCCGAGGGCTTCGCCGTGGCATCCGGCCACATCCACCTCGAGTCGCGGGGTATGGCCGTGCCGGTGCGGGGTCCCGAAGGCGAGGTGTACGCCGCTCTCGGCGCCGTCGTGCCCAATGACGGCTCGCCGGCCGCGGCTGTTCTCGAGACCCTGCGCGTGGCTTCGGCCGGGATCACCCGTGCGCTGCGCGCCCTGTACGGCTCCGGCCTCGACGATGCGGCCGCCGTGCACGGTCCCCGCCCGGATGCGGGCGTCTCGGCGAAATCCTGGGCGTACATCGCCGATCTCGCAGAGCGCGCGGATGCGGCACCGAAGGTCCGCACGTGACGCGCGTCGCCGTCATCGGGCTCGGCGAGGCGGGGCGCCGCTACGCCGTGGACCTCTCTCGGGCGGGCGCGGCGGTCCGCGGCTTCGATCCGGACCCGCGCGCGGACGATCCCGCTGTTCCCCGCGTGAGCTCCGTCGCGGAGGCGGTGGCCGCCGCCGAGGTGACCATCAGTCTCGTGGGCACGCACGCGGCCGTGTCCGTGGCCGAGCAGGTCGTGCCGCTGCTGGACGCGGGCGCGCTGTACGCCGATTTCAACACGGCGGCACCGGAGGTGAAGTCCCGGGTCGCAGAGGTCGCCGCGCGTGCCGGCGCGCGCATGGCGGATGTGGCCGTGCTCGCACCTGTCACGCGCGCCGGTGCCCGCACGCCCCTGCTCGCGAGCGGACCGGGCGCCGACCCACTCGCGGAACTGCTGCGTCCGTTCGGGGTTCCGATCGACACGATCGATGCGCCCGTGGGAGCTGCCGCGCGACTGAAGATCGTTCGGAGCGTCTTCATGAAAGGCCTCGCGACGCTCCTCATCGAAACGCTCACTGCCGCGGACGCAGCGGATGCGGCGGACTGGATGCGTGGTCAGCTCACCGCGGAGTTGGGACCGGACGCGCCGGCTCTCGTCGAGCGTCTGATCACGGGCACCCACACACATCGAACGCGCCGAGAGCAGGAGGTGCGCGATGCGCTGGACCTGCTGGACGAGCTGGGCACCCCCGACGACATGACCCGCGGCACGCTGGCCTGGTTCGAGCGACTCGGGCGCGAGTCCGCCTGAGCAACGACCCCCAAAGAGGCATTTGACGGTAGGTGCCGCCGCTGGCGACGATTGTCGTCGTGTCCGATCTCGATTCGCTGCGCGCGACAGCGCACCCCATCCGGCTCCGGCTGTTGTCGCTGACCACAGGCGCGGCGATGAGCGCCGCCGAGGCCGCGCGGGATCTGGGCGTCTCGCAGGCGAGTGCCAGCTACCACTTCCGTGTTCTCGAGCGGGCCGGCCTGGTGCGGGTCGTCGAAGTGGTCAAGGTGCGCGGCGGCGAGGCCAAGCGCTACCGCCATGAGTCGTCCGCACAGCCGTTCGACGTCGACGCCCCTCACGAGCGGCTTCCTCTGGAGGACCGACAGCTGTACGTCGAGGCTCTGGTCGACGAGCTGCGCAGACGCAGCGCCCTGCGCATCGACGGCCCCGCGCTCTCGACGGATGCCGAACTGTGGATCGCGCCGGAGCTCTGGCGGCGCGTGGTGCACCACATCGGCCAGGCGACGACGGTCCTCCACGCGGGCGCGCAGAGGCCCCGAACTCCCGGAACGGTTCCGGTGTCGATGACGCTGTCCATGTTCCCCCTGCGCAAGCCGTGACCACCGTCAGCGCACGGGGAGTGCTCCGGCACGCGGCGTTCCGGTGGCTGCTCGCGGGGCGCACGGTGGGCATCGTCGGCAACGCGGTCGCACCCATCGCGCTCGCCTTCGCCGTGCTCGATCTCACGGGCTCCCCCGCCGACCTCGGCCTCGTGGTGGCCTCCCGCTCGGTGGCGAACGTCGCGATGCTGCTGTTCGGCGGCATCCTCGCGGACCGCCTGCCGCGCAGCGTGGTGCTCGTCTCGACCGCGCTCGCGGCGGCAGCGACACAGGCGACGATCGCCGCGCTCGTGCTGACCGGATCGGCGACCGTCGCCCTGCTGGTGATGCTGAGCGTGCTCAACGGCGCCGTCGCGGCGGTCAGCCTGCCGACGACCGCCGCGATGGTCCCCGACACCGTTCCCGTGGAGGCGCTCCGCCCCGCGAACGCCGTCATCCGGCTCAGTCTGAACGCGGGCACGATCGTCGGCGCCTCCGCGGGCGCAGCGGTCATCGCCGTGGTGGGCGCGGGGTGGGGCCTGGTGATCGATGCGGCGGCGTTCGCGCTGGCGGCCGCATGCTTCGGGCGGATCACGCTCCCCCGCGCGACGGCACCGCGCGCGGGCGAACGGTTCTCCGTCCTGGCTGACCTGCGTCAGGGATGGGTCGAGTTCTCGAGCCGGCGTTGGGTGTGGACGATCGTGGCGCAGTTCGCCGTACTCAACGCCGCCTTCGTCGGCGCCACGACCGTCCTCGGGCCGGTGATCGCGGATGCGTCGTTCGGGCGCGCATCCTGGGGTCTCGTCATCGCCGCGCAGACGGCGGGGCTGGCGATCGGTGCCGTCGTCGCCCTCCGCTGGCGACCCCGCCACGCGGTCGGTATCGGCGTGGGGCTCATGGCCGTGACGGCGATCCCCGTCGCGGCATTGGGAGTATTCCCCGTGCTCCCCGTGCTGCTCGTGGGGTTCCTGCTGGGCGGCGTCGCGATCGAGCTCTTCGCGATCGCATGGGATCACGCTTTGCAGACGCACATCCCCCGGACCGCCCTGTCGCGCGTGTACTCGTGGGACATGCTCGGATCCTTCATCGCCATCCCGGTGGGCGAGATCCTCGTGGGCCCGCTCGCCGATCACTTCGGCACGACCCCGGTTCTGCTCGGTTGCGCCGCAGTCATCCTCGTGGCCACCGGCGCCGCCGTCGCCACGCGGAGCGTCCGCGCCGTGCAGACGGGCGGGGTCCCGCACGAGGGCGCCGCGGCGTGACGCGGCTCCTATCCTGAACACGTGCGTCCGCTCCGTTTGGCCCTGGCCGCCGCGACGGTCGCGTCAGCCGTAATCCTCACCTTCGGCGAGGTGACCCACTGGCGTGCGAGCCGGCGACGGCTCGGCTCGCCATCCGCGCGGGGGACGGAGGCCGTCGTCGTCCTCGGCTACGGCAACCGCGGGCCGCGGGCCAATCGCGAGAACCGGTACCGCGTGCGGGCGGGGCTCCGCTCGATCGACCCCGCGGCGACCCGCAGCATCCTGGTCTTCTGCGGCGGGACGGTGGAGGGGCCCGTCCCCGAGGCGGAGATCATGGAGGCGTATGCCCGCGACGAGCTCGGCTACCGCGGCCCCTCCGTGCTGGAGTCACAGAGCCGGTCCACGTGGCAGAACATCGAGAACGCGATCCCGTTGATCGAGTCCGCCGACGTCATCAAGATCGTGTCGAACTCGATCCACGCGGAGCTTGCCCGCGGATACCTCTGGATGCTGCGACCCGACCTCGCGGCACGACTCGCACGCGGGGCGGACTACCGCTTCGGCGAGATCGTCTTCGTGAAGCCGGTCGCCGCGGTTCTCGGCCACAAGAAGCTCCGCCGCCTCCGTTCCCTCGACTGAACCCGGTTCCCGCCAGCCGCGAGACTGTCCCCACGCCCTCTCCACGCCCGGTGCCCGGACGCGGAGCCTCGAGGCGCGTGGGCCCATTTCCCGCACGAGATCACGGGTAAACACAGTGATCTCGTCACAGAGATGCAGTCTCGCGAGAATTGGGATGGGAGAGCGCGGGTCACTCCCAGGTGGCGGCGTCGGGGTCGAGCCCCTCGCTTCGGGCACGGGCATCGATCGCACGGCGCAGCCACGTGGCGAGCCCCGGTCGCACAGCGTCGTAGTGCGCGGTGACGGCGGGATCCGCTTCATACATGCGACCGAGGCAGACCTGCATGCTGCGCGTGAAGGGGAAGTACTGCGAGAACACCTCGCGGTGCCGGTCGACGAGCGTGTTCGCACGCTCGCTGCCCGGCTCGACGTCCCCATCCATCGCGACCGCCAACTCCGCGTCCAGCGCGGTGACGGTCTGCGCGATGCGCGTCCAGTCCGCCGCATCCCGTTTCGCCGAACGTTCCGCGTACTGCTGCCACTGGGCGGTGTCGCCATATCGCTCGCGCGCCTGCAGCGGCCAGCGCGGATCCCACTCGGGCCCGAACGTCTCCGCCTGCTCGCGCACGGTGAGCGTGAGGCCGTTCTCGTACGCGTCGATCATGCGCTCGACATCGTCGCCGCGGCGTCGCAGCTCTTCGATGCGCTCCCCGAGCCGCGCGCGTTGCGTGCGCAGCACCGCGGCCGCCTCGAGCCCGGAGCCGTCCAGAACGATGCGGATGTCGTCGAGCCCTATCCCGAGCTCGCGGTAGACGACGATGCGCTGCAGCCGCTCCATGTCGGCGCCCGCGTACCGGCGGTACCCGCTGCCGTCTCGCACGGAGGGCGTGGCGAGCCCGATCTCGTCCCAGTGGTGCAGTGTGCGCACCGTGACACCGAGCCGGCGAGCCGCCTGCCCGACGCTGAGCTCGCTCCCGTCAGACATGCTCACCATTGTCACCTTCCTCGATGCCGATACCGACGGCGCGCAGCGCGGCCGTCTCTTCGCTCGTCGGATCGAACGGCTTGGCCGCGGTGAACACGACGCGGACGTTCTCGGGCGTCAGCACCTCGAGGTCGCGGGTGTTCCACGCGGTGTCGCGCGGGCCGTTCGTCGCAGCCGCATCCACCGCGCGCACCGCATCCGCGATGTTCTCGATCTGCCCCAGCACACAGGCGAAGCTGACGGTCATGGCCGGCAGCGCCTGCTCCCCGGATGCGGCCGGGACCAGCAGCACGTCCTGGAACGCCCACCGGCGCAGGTGCACGAGCTGCCCCGGGATCGCGAAGAGTTCGAAGAAGCCCAGCCCGCGCGTCCAGAAGTCGACGGATGCAGGGATGTCGCTCGTCGGGATCGTGACGAACATGGGCATGCCGTAGATCCCGCGGAACAGCTCGGGGGCGACGGCATCGGGCCCTGGAGCAGGGACGGGGCTGATGTCGAAGGCGTTGGAGAAGTCGCTCATGGGACGACCGTGCGCCCTCACGCCGCGTGAGGGTCAAGCGGGTTCCTCCACGGGCGGGCGGAACCTCCCCCACGCGATCGTGCAGAGGGCCATCAGCAGGGAGGCGCCCACGACGTACAGGGCGACGGGTGTCGTCGAGCCCGTCGCCGCCAGAAGCGAGGTCGCGATGAGCGGCGCGATGCCGCCGCCGACGATCGCCCCGAACTGATACGCCATGCTCACGCCCGAGTAACGGAGTCGGCTCGGGAAGGTGCGCGTGAGGATCGGCGGCACGACCGCCCAGGCGAACGACGTCGACGCGTGCGCGAGGATCGTGCCGACTGCGGCGAGCCAGATCTCTCCGGTGTTGAACAGGAGGAAGAAGACGATCGCCGTCGCGGCCATGAGAATGCCACCCAGCACTCCCATCGGCACGAGGCCTCGACGATCGGCGATCCGTGCGAGCAGAGGGATCATGACGATCTGCAGCACGCAGCACGCGATGCCGATCCACAGCAGAGCGCTCTGGCCGTAGCCCAACTGGGCGGTGCCGTAGCTCAGCGCCCACGTGAGCACGAGGTAGGAGAGGATCGACGGGACTCCCGCGATCACGATCGTCACGATCAGTTGCGGGGTGAACCGGGCGAAGACCTCCATGAAGGGCACGCGGGCGGGCGCGTTCTTCACGGCCGACTCGAAGAGGGGGCTCTCGCCGAGCCGGCGTCTGGTCCACAGACCGACGACGACGAGCACGACGCTGATGACGAAGCCGATCCGCCACCCCCACGCCTGGAAAGCCGGCCCCGTGACAGCGAGCAGCACGATCAGCATGAGGTTCGCGAGCATGAGCCCGGCGGGCAGGCCGATCATCGGCGCCGCTCCGTAGAGCGCCCGGCGCTGCGGCGGCGCGTGCTCGATGGCCATCGTCACGGCCCCTCCCCATTCGGCGCCGACGCCGAGTCCCTGCGCCAGACGCAGCACGACGAGGAGGATGGGGGCGGCGATGCCGATGGCCTCGAAGTTGGGCACGAGGCCGATCAGGACCGTGGCCCCGCCCATCACGAAGAGGGAGAGAACCAGCATCCGCTTGCGTCCGATGCGGTCCCCGAAGTGTCCCGCGAGGATCCCGCCCAAGGGGCGCGCGACGAATCCGAAGGCGAAGGTCACGAAGGCGCCGAGCTGGCTTGCAGCAGGATCGTCCGACGGGAAGAACTGCGGACCGAACACCAGTGCGGCGCAGGCGGCGTAGAGGAAGAAGTCGTACCACTCGATGGTGGTGCCGAGGAAAGTCGCGCCGATCACCCGCCGCGACTCACGGGCCATTCCCGGGTCGACGGCGGCCGGCGCGGCCGAGTCGTTCTGTGTCATGAGCGGTCCTCCTCGACCGTCGTGGATGGATAGGGACGTCAGTGCACGATGCGCATGGTGCCGGTCGGAGCATCGACGCCGCCGACCAGCGCCTGCAGCCCGGCCTTGAGCCGCGGCAGGTCGACCTTGCCGTGGGGGCTGCGCGCGAGGGTGTCGCGGATCACGAGGTGCCGCGGCTTCTTGTACCCGGCGAGGCGGGCGTCCAGATGCGTGCGCAGAGCCTCGGCGTCGATCACCTCCCCGTCGGCGGGAACGACGACGGCGGTCACCACCTCGCCGTAGCGCTGGTCCGGCATCCCGAACACCACGGCATCGCCGATGGCGGGGAAGGCGAGCAGGGCCTCCTCCACCTCCACGGGGTAGACCTTCTCGCCGCCGGTGTTCACGACGGAGCTTCCCCGGCCGAGCAGCTCGAGCGTCCCGTCACCGTGCGCGAGAGCCCAGTCGCCGGGCATGACGTGGCGCACACCGTCGATGACCGGGAAGGTCGCTCGGGTCTTCTCCTCGTCGCGGAAGTATCCCTTCGGCAGCGTGCCGCGGAACGCCAGGATGCCGCGTCCGCCGTCGAGGTGCTGCACCTGCTGGAGGTCCTCGTCGAGCACGACCGCGCCCGGCAGCAGACGCAACTCGCCCGGGAGATCGTCGGCGGATGCGGTGACGTTGACGGCGTAGGGACCGCCCTCCGTCGAGGCGAGCAGGTCGGTGATGACGATGTCGGCTCGCTCGTGGAACCGGCGCTTCACCTGGGCGCTGAGGCGCATCCCCGAGCTGATGATCGAGTGGACGTCGCCGAAGCCCGGGGCGCCCGCGCGTTCGAGAGCGTCGACGAGCGGCAGCCCGATGGCGTCTCCGGCGATGATGAGACGTGTGGCCCGCTCGTCGAGGGCGAAGCGCACCGCGGCGTCGGCGTCGAACCGCGCGGACGGCAGGATGAGCACCGTGCCGCCGAGCACGAGGGTGTTCATCGAGGTGAACAGGGCCGTGCCGTGCAGGAAAGGCGCGAGCGGAAGCGTGCGGGTGACCGGAGGGGCGGCGGCGGCGGCGACGACCTCGGCCATGGAAGTCGGCACCTCGAGCCCCGCCGTGCCGTAGATGGAGTAGAGCTGCACCGAGAGGATGTCTTCGGCTGCCCAGACCACCGCCTTGGGCTTGCCCGTCGTGCCGCCGGTGTACAGGCGCAGCTCCGCCCCCTCCGGCGGTGTCGGGAGAAGCTCGTGCGGTGTCGCGACCGCATCCGCCCACGTCGTCCCGGCCGCGGGCACGGGACTCGGTCCGTCATTGATGACGATGAGCTGCGGTGCGTGCGCCCAACCTTCGAGGGCATCGTGCACGACATCCGCGAGCGATGTGGGGTAGACGAGCACCCTCGCGCCGGAGTCCTCGAGCAGCGCGCGCACCTCGACCGCGCGATACCGGTAGTTCAACGGGACGGGCGCGATCGCGCTGGCGAAGCAGGCGAAGAGCGTCACGAGGTATTCGGGCCGGTTGTAGAGCAGGATCGCGACCGAGTCCCCCGGACGGAGCCCGGCCTGCGCGAGGTGTCCCGACAGCGCGCCGGCGTCGCGCGCGAACCGGCCGTAGGTCATGGTCCCGTTGGGCGTGGCGATCGCGGGTCGGTCACCGAATGCACGCGCGACCTCCTGCCACACGTCGCTGTAGTGCCCTCTCATCCGAACTCCTTCGTCCGATGCCGCCCGCGGCGGCGGGTAGCCGAGCGCGGACGGCGAGGTCCGCGCGGCGCGTCAGTGGTAGTAGCGCAGCACCAGCTCCGCGACACATGCGGGCTTCGCCGCATCCTCGACCTCGAAGGTCACCGGCACCTCGATCTGCACCCCGCCGGCGACCTCGCTCGCGGTCCGCACCTCCCCCGACACCCGGATGCGGCTGCCGACAGGGACCGGGGCGGGGAAGCGCACGCGGTTGAGGCCGTAGTTGATACCCATGCCCGCGTCCTCGACCTCGAAGACCTCTGCCATGAGCGGGACGACCAGGCTCAGCGTGAGCAGGCCGTGCGCGATGCGCGTGCCGAAGGGTGTCGCCGCGGCGACCTCGGCGTCGAGATGGATGGGGTTGTCGTCGCCGGTCACACGCGCGAAGAGGTCGACCTCGTCCTGCGTGATCCGCCGCCACGACGACGGCCCGAACGTCCGGCCGGCGGAACCGGCGAGATCGGCCATGGTGAGCGAGAGTCGGGTGGATTCGGCCACGGTGTCCTCCTTGCGCATCGTCGCGCGTATTTCAGGATGCCTGAAACAGTAGAGCGTGCGCGAGTATCCGTCAACACCCGCGCACCGTGGGCGTCGGGGGCGCCGGATAGCGTCGAAGCATGAGGCTTCTGCTGCTGTCCTGGCAATCCGGGGCTCTCGCTCCCTTCCTGGCCGACGCGAGCGGAGCTCCGGATCGCCGACTCACGATCGGTTACGTGACGGATGCGCAGGCCGGAATGGCCGGTGCCCCGTTCGTGGCGGCAGAGCGCGCGCGAGTCTCGGCCCTGGGCCATGAGGTGCGGGAGATCATCGCGCGCGATACGGAGCCGGATCAGCTGGATGCGGCACTCGGCGCTCTCGATGCGCTCTACGTCGCCGGCGGGAGCACTTTCGCTCTGCTCGAGGCTCTGAAGACGACGGGCAACGACGCCGTGATCGTCGACCACGTGCGGGCCGGTCTCCCGTACATCGGGACGAGTGCCGGGTCGATCATCGCAGGCCCCGACATCGCTCCCGCGTCACTCATGGACGACCCGGCCGACGGCCCGCTGCTGCGCGACACGCGGGGCCTCGCGCTCATCGACACGACCATCGTTCCCCATGCCGACGGGCTGCTCCCGGCGTACCCGCCGGAACTGATCGACCGCATCCTCCACACTTATGGCGTCGACCACCGCCTGCAACCGCTGCGCGACGACCAAGCGCTCCTCGTCGACGTCCGCGGCGCTCGGGTCGTCGCGTCCGGGGAGTGAGTGGGACGCACGCTGCGAGATTCCCGTCGCGGGTGCGCTAGCGTGATCGCCGCGGAGGAGGCCCGGATGTCGGCACAGCGAGGCAGTCTCGTCTACATGGTCAAGCAGCTCGAGCTCGCCCTGCGTCCGCGGTTCCTCGCCGCGTGCGCGGCGGCAGGCATGACGGGGGCTCAGTACACGGCACTCACCGTGCTCCATCGACGCCCCGGCATCAGCAGTTCCGAGCTCGCCCGTCGCTCCTTCGTGCGCGCGCAGACGATGGCCGGCATCATCGACCCGCTCGTGTCCGAAGGCTTCGTGCGCCGAGAGAGCGACCCGGCGCACGGCAGGCGCATCCTGTTGCATCTGACGGATGCGGGCGCCGCTGCCCTCGCCTCCCTCGATCCGCAGATCGCTGTGGTCGAGGACCTCATGCTCGCCGACTTCGACGACGCCGAGCGCGAGACGCTGGCCGAGCTCCTGCGGCGCGCCCGTCGATCACTCGACGAGCAGGGCCACCGCCCCGCGTGAATCCGCACTCCCTGACGGCCCGGGCGCCCGCACGGGCTGCCGCTTGGCGAGCGCACCACGACCGCTGCGCCGCGGCGCCCTGCGCGTCTCAGTCGTTCACGCGCTTCGGTCGTTCTGCCTGCACAAGTGAGACACGGATGCGGCGCGCTGCCCTGCGTGTCTCAGCCGTTCACGCGCTTCGGTCGTTCTGCGTGCACAAGTGGGACACGGATGCGGCGCGGCGCCCTGCGTGTCTCAGTCGTTCACGCGCTTCGGGCGTTCTGCGTGCACAAGTGAGACACGGATGCGGCGCGGCGCCCTGCGTGTCTCAGTCGTTCACGCGCTTCGGTCGTTCTGCCTGCACAAGTGAGACACGGATGCGGCGCGCTGCCCTGCGTGTCTCAGTCGTTCACGCTCGGCGGGCGATGCACGTGCACAAGTGAGACACGGTCGCGGCGGAGTGCGCGCGGAGTATGAACGCAGGGCGCGGTGCTCGCCTCATCCGACGCGACGTGCAGCGCGGGCGGCACACTATGTTTGGCCTATGCGGCTTCGCTTCCTCGCGGTACCCGGTGTGATCCTCTTAGCCTGCGCCGTACTGACGGGGTGCGCGTCCGGCGCGAACGCGGCTGACGAAGGCGCAGACCTGACTCCCGTCGCCACGAGCGAGTCCCCGGAACCGTCGGCGGGCGAGGCGGCGGCTCTGGCGCAAGCTCAAGCGTGGCTGGACGCGACAAGCCTTCCCACGGGTGCCGTTCCGCTTGAGGGCACGCCTCCGCGCTTCGACTCGTTCACGAGCTGGCCCTGTGGACCGTACGAAGAATTGAAGAGTTACTGGCTGGTCCCCGCCACCACGGTCGCCGATGCCGGCAACTGGTTGCTCGACAACCCCCCGGCCGGCCTCATCACCACCCATTTCTGGCCTCTGGTCGAGGATGGCCCAGGATCCGATTCGGCGATCATCGGTTTCATCCCCGCCGAAGGCGCACAAGAGGGCGTCGTCTACACCCTCAAGAAGATGGATGCCGACCTGGCCGTGCGGGCCGAGGTGGCGGCTCAGACCGATACCGCCACCTGCCCACCCCTGCCTGACGGCGGCATGCACGGCGCTCCGGGGCAGGGTTAGCCGCGAAGTTCTTCGCGCGGGGTGGCTACTCCGCACAGCATGCCTCCGTGTCTCACTGATGCAGCTCAACGGGGCTCTCTCCGTGCACCTTTGAGACGCGGATGGGTGCCGGATCCTGCCTGTCTCGATAGTTCAGGCTCGGCGGCCGATCCGCGTGCACGCGTGAGACACGGACATAGGGGGATGCGGGGATCCCCTCATGCGGGAGGAGACCAGGGCACCCCCTCCCCTCACCCCGCGCGGTAGTTCTCCCGGGCGAAGCGGGAGTAGGGCGCGGGGGCGACGGTCGCGCGGATCTCGACCTGCCGGTGCCGCTCGACGGCGGGCTTGGCGGAGTTGGGCTCCTCGCCCCACGTCAACACCACCTCGGTCCCGGGCTCCGCGTGCGAGGCGGCGATGCTCGCGAGCGACACGAACGCCTGCTCGTTCGTGATGTAGCCGCAGTCGTGGGAGATGCCCACATCCGCGCCGTCGGCGCGCACGCGATCGACCTGATACAGGCCGTACCGCGCCTTCGGGAAGTCGATGTACTTGGCCGGCAGTCCGTCTTCGACGAGGGAGCGCTGCGCGGCCGCGAGGTCGTCGGCATTCCAGACCAGCGTCACCTTCACCCGCTGCTCGGCGGCGGCGTGCGCTTCGAGGGCGGCACGGCCGATGAAGTCGTGATCGAACGCGACGCTGCGGCCGTAGCCGAGATCGTACGGGGTCAGGTAGTAGTCCTCGATGCGGTCCGACACGAAGCTGCCGGCGAGAGAGCCGAGGCGGGCGGCGGGCAGCCACGCGAGGTAGTCGTCCATCTGCTCGCCCGAGAAGATGGCGGGCAACGGCGAGGGGACCCACGCCGACTCGAGGTTCGCGGACGAGTACGCCTTCGCCCCCACGAGCACGAGGTCGAACTCCTCGCCCGCAGCGATGATCGCCTCGCGGATGCGGGCGCCGTCCGCCCACGGCCCGAACAACTCGAAGCCGGGCTGGCCCGCCATGCCGTGCCGCAGCGAGCGGACCGTGACACCGGCGATCTCGAACGTGGCCATGCCGAAGAACTTCGTGGGCGGCACGGGCGCGCCGGTCAGCTTCTCCATGAGAGCCAGAGCATGCGGGCCCTGCAGCTCATAGCGGTACAACACGGGGTCGATGCCGGGTTCGCGCATCAGCGTGTTGGCGTCACGCTCGAAGGTGACGTCGTAGTCGCCGGTCTCGCCGATGAACTGCACCCAGTCCAGCACCATGAACCAGCCCACGAGATCGAACACCTGCTCCTCGAGGTGGAACAGAATGGCGTCGCCGATGAGGTAGCCCTCGTGGTTGACCGCGATGAACTGCTTCGCCGCGTCCACCGGGAACCGGGCGAACGAGTTCACGCCGGTGTCGCTCAGCAGCCGCAGCGCATCGGGACCGGAGATGAACAGGTCGGTCATGTGGTGCGACTGATCCAGCAGCGCCACGCTCTCCCGCCACGACCGCTGCTCGCTGCGCCAGTTGCTGAACTCCGGCGTCACCGGGAAGATCGTCGGCTTGCTCTGCGCGTTGCGCAGCAGGTCGACAGGGTTGCCCACCTGAGCGATGGCGTCGAAAGCGGATGCGGACATGTGAACTCCCTCGTTCGGACGGGCGACCGTGCCCGCATCCACAGGTTAAGAAACCCGAAGGCATCGACAGGGCGTATCTCGATTACCGATACTTATGCGGAGGTAACGATGCCTCAGTCGGGAGCAGCCGGTGGATCTCAACCTCATCCGCGTGTTCGTGGCGATCGCGGAGACGCGGAGTCTCACGAGCGCCGCGCGTCGTCTCTACGTCACCCAACCGGCGGTGAGCCAGGCGCTCGCGCGCCTGCGCCGCGAGCTGGACGACCCGCTGTTCCGACGCGTCGGCCGCGTGATGGAGCCCACCCCGTTGGCGGACAGCGTCTACCCGGGGTTCCGCGATGCCCTCGCCGCCGTCGACCGCACTCTCGACGGCGTTCACCGGTTCGCCCCCGCCGACTCCGACCGCACGTTCCGCATCGCTCTGTCGGAGCTCGGCGAGATCGGGTGGCTCCCTGCCATCGTCCGGGCTGTGCGTGCCGAGGCCCCCCGGATGCGGATCGACGTCGTGCCGATGGATGTGGCCGCCCTCCCCGATTGGTTGGGCCGCGGCGTCGTCGATCTCGCGGTGACGCCCTCCCACGTCCCCGGGCCGTTCGGGCGCACTGTCCTGAAGTCACAGGGCTACGGCGTCGCGATGTCGGCTGCGCATCCGCTCGCCGACGAGCCGCCGACGCTCGACGCGTACGCCGCCGCATCCCATGTCGTCGTCGCCAGTGACTCCGGCGCACCCGCCCTCGCCGAGGCGCGCCGCGCGCACGGGATCGAGATCGATGCCCGCATCGCCGTGAACCACCTCGCGTCTCTTCCGCCGCTTCTGGCGCGCGATCGAGACCTCATCGCGACGCTGCCGGACACGATCGCGCTCGGGTGGACGCAGACCTGGCCGCTCGTGGTGCGCCCGCTGCCGTTCGAGATGCCGCCCGTGGAGATCGCGCTCTACCGCCGGTCGAGCTCCCAGCATCCCGCCGCGCTGGACTGGCTCTTCGAGACCGTCGCCCGCGCGATCCGCGGCTCCTCCGGCCGGTTCGAGGCCATCCACGGCGAGGTCGGGGGGACTCACTCGTAGCGGACGCTCAGCACATCCCCGTCGATCGTGTACGGGGCTCTGACATCGAAGGCCACCCGTTCGACGACGGGCTCGGAGGCGCCCTCCGGCGTGTAGCTGGCCGTCGCCTCGCCGCCCTCCGCGATGACGTAGTCGATATCGAACTCGATCTGCGCGTCGGGGTACTTCTCGATCGACCACGCGACCGGCACGTTGCGCGCGGCGCTACCGGCCGAGAACGGGCATCTCTCCGGACGCCAGCTGGTCTGCGTCGCACACGCGTCCAGGAGTGCCTCAATCTTCCTGTCGACCTCCTGCTCCAGGTGCTCGTTCGGCCCCAGCTCCACCGGATCGTCACCGCCGATCTTCGTGGACGCCACCAGGGTTTCCCGATCGGTCTTGTAGAAGGTCGACTCCACGGCCTCGATCGGGTAGACGGCCGGATAGAGCGCGAGGCCGAGGATGTTCTCGCCCGTCACCGTCGGAAGTTCCACGCCGCTCACCCGATATCGCGGAGCCCAGGCAGTGAGCGGAAGCACGTCGGTCACAGGGGCGGTCACCAGCCAGCGCCCCGGACCGGGCCACGCGCCGTCCTCGTGGTCGAGCGTGAGGGTGGTGTCGTACCTCTCGTCGTCCAACGTGTAGCTGACGTCGAAGGAGGCGTAAGAACCGCCCGACATCCCCGTCTCGACGATCTCGATGTCACTGATGCGCTCGACGGCAGCGCCGAGCACCTCGTCGGTCAGCAGAAGCGGGTCTGCGAGCTTCGCGACTTCTTCCGGCCGGGGCGCTTCCATCGCCATCGCCGCCGAGGCCTCCCCCGCGCCGATGTGGGCGAGGTATTGCTCGGCCGTCTCCCGCGCCGACGGGCCCTGACCGACGGCGAACAGGACCGCCGATGCGACCGCTACGACGACCACGACCGCGCCGACGATTCCCACGACGGTCCAGAGCAAGGCTCTCGATGGGCCGGACCCTGGTCGCGGAGCGGCCGGTCCCGACGTCGCCGCCGGCGGATGCGGCATGGGCTGATCCGTCATGATTCCCCCTCGGATGCGTGACGCCCCCACCCTAGACGGGGCGTCACGCATCCATCAGGATCCGTCCGGAGGTTGCCGCGAGCAGCGCCCTCACGATAGAGGCGTACTCACGGAGCGACCCGCGCGACCCCTTCGTCGCGCGGGGCGCTCGCTCAGAGGCTTCCGGTGGTGCGCCACCCGCCCTGGTACTCGGCGCGCGCGGTGACCGCGTACGGCACGGGGCTGACGACGGCGCGAACCGCGATCTGGTCGTGCGGCTCGACCGTGGTCTTCTTCGACCCGCCGTCGGGCTCGCCCCAGACGACGCGCACCTCGGCACCGACGGGCACGTCGCGATCGACGGTCGCCAGCGAGAGCCCGCGCTTCTCGTTCGCCGTGACCCCGGTGAACAGCGAGAGCCCGACGTTGTTGCCGTCGGCGTCGATGACCGCGTCGTAGTTCGACGAGCCGTAGTTGGCGTTCGGGAGGTCGAAGAACTGGTAGCCCACGCCCTCGCGATCGATGACGCTCGTGAGGATCTTGGCGAGGTCCTCATCGTTCCAGGCGAGCGTGACCTTCTTGCGCTGGGTCTCCGGGTCGATCTTCTCGAGCGCATCGCGACCGATGAAGTCGTGGTCGAACTTCACGAAGGAGCCGTAGCCGAGCTCCCACGGGTTCAGGTAGTAGTCCTCGATGTTCTCCGAGACGAACGACCCCGCGAGCGCGTTGATCGCCTCGTAGCTGTTGGCGGGGAGCCACTCGCGGTATGCGCGCTCGGCCTCACCCGTGTAGATCGCCGGCAGCGGCGACGGGATCCATCCGGACTCGAGCGTGTTCGAGGAGTAGGCGCGAGAGCCGCAGGGCTCGATGCCGAACTCGCGGCCCGCCTCGAGCACCGCGTCGCGGATCGTCTGGTGCTGCGCGTACGGGCCCCAGATCTCGAGGCCGGGAGCGCCCGCCATCCCGTGACGGAGGGTGCGCACCTTCTCACCGGCGATCGTCATCTCACCCATGTGGAAGAAGCGCACCTTCTCGAGCGGTCCGCCGTTGAGCTTCTCGATGATGTCCCAGGCGTTCGGGCCCTGGATCTGGAAACGGTAGTAGTCACGGTGGACGGCGGCACCGTAGGGGCGCGAGGGCGAGCGGTCGTCGTAGCGGAACTCGACGTCGTAGCCGCCGGTCTCGGCGTGGAACTGCAGCCAGTTGGCGCCCGGCGCGCGGCCGACGTAGACGTACTCGTTCTCGGCCTCGTGGAAGAGGATGCCGTCGCCGATGACGCCGCCATTGGATGCGGTCGGCACGAACTGCTTGGCGGTGTTCAGCGGGAAGTTCGCGAACGAGTTGATACCGGTGTCGCTCAGCAGCTTGAGCGCATCGGGTCCGGAGACGAAGAAGTTGACCATGTGGTGCGTCTGGTCGTAGAGCACGGCCGTCTCGCGCCAGGCCTTCTGCTCCCGGCGCCAGTTGGAGAACTCGGCCGGCACGACCGGATAGATATAGGTGCCGAGCTGCGAATCGCGCAGCATCTCGACGGTGTTCCCTCGCTCGTCCAGCAGCTCCTGCAGCGTCCGCGCCATGATTGCCTCGACTTCCTCGTCTGTGGGCCTGCCGCGATGATAGGCGGCTTTTACCTCTGCCCATAGTGGTTTCGTCATCCCGGATTGTCAACAAAATCTTGACCATTTCGCGGACCGTGTGATTCGCTGAGCCCACGAATCGGCACCGGCGTCGACTCCGGACGCCTGCCGCCACGCGTCGGCTCGACGCGTCCGAACCAAGGAGCGGATATGCCTGCAGTCACCCCGGCGCTACTCGTGGTCAGCGCCCACGCGGGCGACTTCGTCTGGCGGGCCGGCGGCGCGATCGCCGCCGCCACCATGCGCGGCGAGCGCGCCACGGTGGTCTGCCTGAGCTACGGCGAGCGCGGCGAGTCCGCGAGTCAGTGGCTGGCGGGGAAGTCGCTGGAGGAGATCAAGGAGATCCGTCGCGCAGAGGCGGAGGCGGCCGCATCCGCGCTCGGCGCCGACATCGAGTTCCTCGATCTGGGCGACTACCCGCTGCGCGAATCCCCCGAGGCCGTCGCGCGGCTGGTCGATGTCTACCGCCGTGTGCAGCCGACCGTCGTGCTTACGCATCCGCTGCACGACCCGTACAACGGCGACCACCCGGCCGCCGCGCGCATGGCCCTGGAGGCGCGGGTGCTGGCCCAGGCGATCGGTGTCGCGAACTCGGACGGCTCGTTCCCGACGAAGGAGACGATCATCGGCGCGCCGCCGGTGTTCTTCTTCGAGCCGCACCAGCCCGAGCAGTGCGGCTTCGTGCCCGACGTGCTGCTGGACATCACCGCGGCGTTCGACAAGAAGCGCGCCGCGATGGAGTGCCTGCCCGCGCAGAAGCACATGTGGTCGTACTACAGCGACCTGGCGGTGCGCCGCGGCGTGCAGGTCAAACGCAACGCGGGGCCGAACCTCGGTCTCGCCCACGACACCATGGGCGAGGCGTACATGCGCTACTTCCCACAGGTCACCGGAGTGCTCGAGTGAACCCGCACCTCGTCGTCACCGACATCGCACGCGAGGAGGCCGACCGCGTCGATGCCTTCGCCGCACTGGGCTCGGCGACCGTGCACGAAGCGCTCGGCCGCACCGGTTATGCCGGAAGCGCGATCCGTCCCATCCAGCAGGGGTCTGCGATCGCCGGCAGTGCCGTCACCGTGCTCACCGCGCCGGGCGACAACCTCATGGTGCATGTCGCGATCGAGCAGGCCCGCGCCGGTGACGTGATCGTCGTGGTGGCCACCGGCCCCTCCCCCTTCGGACACATCGGCGAGCTCATGGCCACACAGATGCAGGTCAAGGGTGTACGCGGCTACGTCACCTCCGCCGGGGTGCGCGACACGGCCGAACTGCGCACGATGGGCTTTCCCGCGTGGAGCCGCTACGTCTCGGCGCAGGGGTGCCTGCGCGACAGCCCCGGCTCGGTGAACGTCCCGGTCGTCCTGGACGGCGTCGTCGTCGAGCCCGGAGACATCGTGGTCGCCGACGACGACGGCGTGACGGTCGTGCCGCGGATGCGGGCGGCAGCCGTTCTCGATGCGGCACGCTCCCGCGCGGCACGCGAGGCGACCAACCGCGCGAAGTACGAGGCCGGGGCCAGCTCCATGGACATCAACGGACTGCGACCGGTCATCGCCGAGCTCGGCGTCGCCTACGTGTCTCAGGCGGAGCGACGCGATGCCGACTCCTGATCCGGTGCGCGACGGCATCCGCTGCCTGCTCATGCGCGGCGGAACCTCCAAGGGCGCCTTCTTCCTCGCGTCCGACCTGCCCGCCGACCCGTCCGAGCGCGACGACCTGCTGCTACGGATCATGGGCAGCCCCGATCCGGCACAGATCGACGGACTGGGCGGCGCGCATCCGCTGACGTCGAAGGTCGCCGTCGTCGAGCGCTCGAGCGATCCCGGATGCGACATCGACTACCGCTTCCTCCAGGTGAGCGTGGACGAGCCCGTCGTCGCCGACGCGCAGACGTGCGGCAACCTGCTGGCCGCGGTGGGCCCGTTCGCGATCGAGCGCGGACTCATCGCGGCGGATGCGGTTGAGAGCGTCGTGCGCATCCGCCTGCTCAATACGGGTGACATCGCCGAGGCGCGCTTCGCAACTCCGGATGGGCGGGTCGATTACGACGGCGACGAGGCGATCGCGGGGGTGCCCGGTACCGCAGGCCGAATCGCGCTGACCAGCCGCGGACAGAAGCCCCTGCTTCCCACCGGATCGCCGACGGACGAGATCGGGGGCCACCGCGTCACCCTAGTCGACAACGGGATGCCGGTCGTGCTCATGGATGCCGCCGAGTTCGACGTCACCGGAGACGAGAGCCCGGAAGAGCTGGAGTCCCGCACCGAGCTCCGCGAGCGGATCGAGACGATCCGCCTGGCCGCGGGCCCGCGCTTCGGACTGGGCGACGTGTCGGCGCAGACCGTTCCCAAGATGTTCCTGCTGTCGCCCCCGCGCCACGGCGGAGCGGTGGGCACCCGGGCGTTCATCCCCGCGCGGGTGCATCCCACGATCGGGGTGCTGATGGCCGCATCCGTCGCCGCCGGCATCCGCATCCCCGGCGCCGTCGGCTCCGACTTCGCCGTGCCCGGCGACGGGGAGCAGACGCTGCTCGAACACCCCGGCGGCACCTTCGCCGCCACCGTCGCCGTCACCGGCGACGCCGCTTCGGGCTGGCGCGCGAGTTCGTCGTCGGTCCGCACCGCACGAAAGATCTTCGACGGGCTCGTCTTTCCGAGACCCCGCCGCTGACCGTCAGAGAGGACACACCATGGCAACGCGCGACAACTTCGACCTCGCACACCTGGGCGGCGTCGAGCTGTTCACCCCGGTCTTCGAGGAGAGCCTGCACTTCTTCCGCGACCTGCTCGCGATGCGGGAGGTCGCCCGCATCGGCGACTCCGCCTACCTTCGCTGCTGGGACGAGTACCAGCTGTACACGCTCAAGCTCACCGCTTCCGACACCAACGGGGTGGGCCGCACGCTCTTCCGCGTCACGAGCCCCGAGGCCCTGGAGCGTCGCGTCGCGGCCATTGAAGCGGCAGGGCTCGGCCACGGCTGGCGCGAGCCCGAGGTGGGCGTCGGCCGCTCCTACGAGTTCGAGGATCCGGACGGCCACCTCATGGGCATCTACTACGAGACCGAGCACTACGTGCCCGACGACGAGGACCGCCCGGCGCTGAAGAACCAGGCGTCCGCGTTCCCCGGACGCGGTGTGAACGCCCGCCGCATGGACCACATCAACTACCTGGCCAGCGACGTGACGAAGGCCGGCGAGTTCTGGCGCGACGTCATGGGCGCACGCGAGTCCGAGCGGGTGCGTCTGGACGGCGGCGGGTACGCGGCCTGGTGGTTCCGGTTCCAGCAGAAGTCGTACGACGTGGTCTACAGCGAGGACTGGACCGGCGAGCGCGGCCGGTTCCACCACTTCGCACTCGCCCCCGACACCCGCGAGGACATCCTCAAGGCCGCCGACATCTTCCTCGAGAACGGCGTGCACATCGAGTTCGGCCCGTACAAGCACGCCATCAACCAGACGTTCTTCATCTACGTCTGGGAGCCGGGCGGCAACCGCATCGAGCTCGCCAACGCCGGCGCGCGCCTCATCCTCGACCCGGATTGGCCGGTCGTGGAGTGGTCGCAGGCCGAGCGCGCCAAGGGCCAGGCGTGGGGCGCGAAGACCGTGCCGACCTTCCACACGCACGGCACGCCGTTCCTGGCGAACCAGGCCGAGATCGACGAGGCGGCGATGAAGGGCGAACCGATCCCTGCACCTCAGAAGCGCTGAGCCCGCTCAGCCCCAGACGGATGCGGCGATGTCGACGACGGCACGCACCTTCGCCCACTGCTGATCCTCGGTGAGCTCGTTGCCCTCCTCCGTGGAGGCAAACCCGCACTGCGGGCTCAGAGCGAGCTGATCCAGCGGGGCGAAGGCTGCGGCCTCGGCGACGCGGCGACGGATCTCGTCCGCGCTCTCAAGGTCCCCGGTCTTGGTGGTCACGAGTCCCAGCACGACGCGCTTGTCGCCCTCGGGCAGGAACCGCAGCGGCTCGAACCCGCCGGCACGCTCGGAGTCGTACTCGAGGAAGTACCCGTCGTACGCGGTGTTGCCGAGCAGCTGCTCGGCAACCGGCTCGTAGCCGCCGGACGAGATCCAGGTCGAGCGGAAGTTGCCGCGACAGACGTGCGTGGTGACCGTGAGGTCGGCGGGCTTGCCGTCCAGGATGCGGTTGAGCAGATCGGCGTAGCGCTCGGCGATGCCGTCGGTGTCGATCCCGCGGGCGCGGGCCTTTTCGAGTTCGACCTCTGAGCACAGGTACGCCCACGCGGTGTCGTCGAACTGCAGGTATCGCGCGCCCGCCGCGTAGAACGCGTCCAGCGCGTCGCGATAGGCGGCGATCAGGTCGTCGACGATCGCCTCGCGACCGTCGTAGACGGCGCCGTCGATGTGGCCCGGCTCCACCCGGAAGTCGAGCACGGTCGGCGCGGGGATCGTGAACTTCGGTAGCAGACCGGTGCCCTCGGCGATCGCCGCGAGCGAGCGGTAGTGCGCGAGGAACGGGTGGGACTGGTCGAACCGGATCGGTCCCGTGATCTCGATGCCCCGCGGCTTCGTCTGCACGCCCTGGAACTGGATGCCGTGATCGAGTTCCACGATGTCGACACCGCCCAGCATCCCGAAGAAGTCGAAGTGCCACCAGGAGCGACGGAACTCGCCGTCGCTCGCCACCTCGAGCCCCGCGGCGCGCTGGCGGGCGACGAGGTCGGTGATCTCCGCGTCCTCGACGGCGCCCAGCTCGGCATCCGTGAGCTCCCCCGACGCGTGACGTCGACGGGCGGCGGCGAGGCCCGGCGGGCGGAGGAAGCTTCCGACGATGTCGGCTCGGAACGGCGCTGAAGTGCTCACGTCGCGATGCTACCGACCCGGCCATGTCTGCGGGCGAACCGCCGGGTGTGAGTTAACCCCCGTGACGTCCATCTCGGCGCAGCGGATGCGGGGAGGCGTCGCGCACCTCCCCGCATCCGATCAGGAGCGCGCCTGGCCGCCGCGACGTCGCGCGAACACCACGGCGCCTGCGCCGAGCACCAGGACCCCCGCGCCCAGAGCGAGAAGCTCCCACGGAACCGTTCCACCGGTCGCGGCCAACGTGCCCGCGGGAACGATCGTGATCGGCACGCGCAGCGGCTCGAGGTCGCCGGAGGCGATCACGAGCGTGTGCGCACCCGCGGGGATGCTCGCCGGGATCGTCGAACGGATCGTGATCCGCCCCTCCGCATCCGCGGCGGGAATCCCGGCCAGCACATACGGATCGCTGCGGATCTCGGCCGCGATGCGCTGACCCGGGGTGAGCCCCGCGACCCGCGCGACGAGGGTGCCGCCCTGTTCGAATCGACCATCGCCGACGTCGACCGTCGCCCACGCCGATACGCTCGGCGACGGCGACGGCGACGGAGACGGCGGGTTCGAGGGCGACGACACCGGCGCCACCGGCGCGGTCGCGGCGGAGACACGGGATGCCGGCTGGCAGCACTCGGCGACCACCGACACACGCGCCGTGAGGGCCGCACCCTCGTGCGCCTCCCCGGGCGTGAACGAACCAGACAAGGCCCCCTCGATCGCGACACCGTCGGCGAACCACTGGTAGTCGAGCGTTGCGCCCGGCGTCGCGCTCGACGCCGACACCGACAGCTCGGTGCCCACGCGCGCCTCTCCCGTGATCACGGGTGCCTCGAGCACCGCGTCCGGCTGCGTCTCGAAACTCTGCCGGACGCCGGCGTAGTCGACCCGGCCCTGGCTGGGCTTCGCCCAGTCGCAGACACCCGTGGGGAAGGCGGCGGTCAGCCGCTCCCACTGGCCGTCGGTCATCTCCGGGTAGTCCGCCCGCACCGGCGCCGTCAGCTGGCACTTCAGGACGTCGCGAGAGAGGGACTCTCCGGCGACGTAGCGGGGCTCGGAGTGATACGGGAACAACTGGTTGCAGGTGCTCTGCGTGTTCTCGTAGTCGAGCTGCTCCGAGACGAATCCATCGTCCGTGTAGCAGCCGTCTCCGAGACCCGCGGGACGTGCGGCCACCGTCCGCGCCCGGTCGCCGAATCCGCCCATCGCGACGATGTTGTCCAGCCACTCCTCCAGCTTGTCCAGACCCGCGGTGTACATCGCGCTCGCGTACCCCGCATCCTTGCTCGTCCAGCTGACGTGGGTGTCCGCGTTGCCGTAGGCGTCGAGCATGCGCTCACGGATGATCGCGGAGCGGTAGCGCTCGTGGAAGTCACCCGTCGGGTCGGTGTAACGACGCATCTCGATCACCGGCGTGTAGGCGAGCCCGCCGGTCATGAGGTTGATGCGGCCCGTGCGGTACGCCTGCTCGATGGCCTCGATGCTCGCCTCGGACCGCGCCGAGGTGCGTGTGCCGTCCACATCCATCCCGCCGGCGTTCTCGTTGAGGGCGACGAACTGCTCGGGGGAGATCGCGCCCGACTGGAGAGCGGCCAGACCGTACTGCACCCCCACGTTGTCCGGCAGCACGCGCAGTCCGCGGCCCTGGTCGTCGACGCCGTAGACGTTCTGCACCATGTCGGCGATCGTGCATCGCAGCCCGTCAGGGTTGGCCTCCGACCAGCGGTCGCCCACCGGAACGGCGGCGTTGCAGCCGGCGCGCGGGTTGTCGACACCCGTGAACCAGGTGAAGCCGGTGCAGGTGAACAGCTGAGCATGCCCGGTCACGGCGAGCTTCTGCGCGTCCGTCCATCCGGAGCCTGCGGGCGATGCCCAGAATCCGAGCAGGTTGGTGCAGTCGTGTCCGGCGACGGTCGTGGTGCGCTCATCCGGGTAGCCGATGTCGCCCATGACGCCGTCGATGATGCCGGGGTAGTTGTTGGCCAGCAGAAGTTGCTGCATGGTGCCGGCCGACCCGCCCGAACCGATCGTGTACGTGACAGGGCCGACCTGCTCGATCACGTGCTCCTTGACCATCATCGCGGTCTCCGCGCTCGTGACGTCGTTGCAGTTCTGCGCGAAGACGTTGAAGGTCGCGGAGGCGACGATGTAGCCGCGCGAGAGCAGCATGTCGTTCTCGACGCCGCCCGTGCTCGAGCCCTGCCAGTAGCCGACGCCGCAGGCACCGCCGAAGGTGTAGGCGAGCTTCCCGTTCCAGCCCGCCGCGCGCGCGGCGTACGTGGGCGCGGGGTCGGCGGGCCCGGCGAGCATCGCCGTCTCGTAGACCGCCCGGTTGATGGTGCCGCGTTCGACCCGAACGACATAGGGCACGGTGCGACCCTCCACGGTCGCGGTGGCGACGTCGCCGGGGGTGGAGCCGTCGGCGGGATAGTCGGCCCAGGCGCCGCCCGTCGTGCGGTAGCGGAAGCTCACGCGGGCCTCGGCGACGTGGCAGTCCTCATCCGTGGGCCCGAGGTTCCACGGCGCCCCGGACGCGGTGCAGTACATCGGATGCTGGGGGCCGGAGAAGACGGGACCGGAGGCGGGGTGGTTCTGGATCTCGAGAGTCTCCGAACCCGAGGCCGATCGCGCCGTCACCTCGCTCGTTCCGAGGGGCAGACCCTCGACGAGTCCGATGAGGCGCCCGTTCACGGCGGTGAAGGAGGGGGTGACGTCACGCCCGTCCGCGGTCACGACCGTGGCCTCGTCCGCGCCGTCCACCGCGATGAGCGCGTCGCCTCCCGTCACGGTGTCCGCGCGACCGGAGAGCACGGTCAGCGAGAGGTCGTCCGCGGCGGCGGCCGATCCGAGGGGAACGGCGAGCGCCGCCACCACTCCGATCGCGGCAACGGCGGACGCGAGCATCCTCGCGCGAGGTCGTCGATGTCTGAGCATGCAAGATCCTCCGATGTGACGTCATCGTCATGGGGATGCCTCGTTGCGCCCCTCGGGGATGAGAGTAGAAGTAATTGTTACGAGCGTCAATGAATCTTTACATAAGATCCACTCAGGAAAGCCGCTGCGGCCGGACCAGATGCGCAAGAGCGGGGTCGATGGCCGCGACGTGCTGCCGCATCCGTTCCTCCGCTGCGGGTCCGAGCGCGTCGTACACGGCGACGAAGGCATCTCGTGCGCGTTCGCGGGGCCATGCGGCGGGCATGAGGCGCATCGGATGGCCGGGTTCCGCGTGACGGAACGTCTGCCACGCGAGCATGAGCGAGGTGCGGCGCTCGAGCGCCTCTGCGGGCGCGAGCTCCTCCTCAGCATCGCCCGCGGCGACGCGCGCGAGGAACTCGGCATACTCCGCCTCCACCTCCGAGAGGTCCCACGCACGCGTCGGACTGTCGCCGGGCGCCGTGGCCAACACGCCCCGGAAGGTGGAGACCTGCTCCACTCCGAGGGAGCCGAGGGTCTCCACGGCGGCGTCGACCGAATCGAACGGCGAGATCCACACACCGTCGTACAGGGGCGCATACCCCAGCCAGCGCAGCCGGGTGCGGGCGGCATGACGTAGAGGCCGCTCCCTCTCGGGGATGGAGAAGAGCACGGCGCTCCACAGACCGTCCCACACCGGATCCTCCCGGCCGAAACGCTGCAGCCACTGGGCTTCATCGGCCAGCACCGATGCGCCGCGGTCGGTGAGGGCGTGACTCGTGCGCCGCCCAGACTTGCTCAGCACGAGCAGGCTGCGGTCGGTCAGTCGCGTCAGGCTCGCCCGCGTCGCGGGCGCCTTCACCCCCAGATCCGCCATCGCGGCCAGCAACGCCCCGGTCGGCATCGGCGCGCCCACCCCCCACCAGTAGTCCCCGAAAAGGGTCAGGATCTGGTGCGCCGGCGACCGCTTGCGGCCGATGCTGACGGTCGGCGCCTGTCGGGTGTCGCTCACCGCCCCATTCTGGCAGCGTGCGCCCGCACACTCGCGTGGTCGTGGGACGGCACCACCGTCGGTGCCGCCGGAAGTGAACACGACTCAGCTATCGCGATCCTCGGGCCGACGCGCCGATAGCGTCCGGCCATGCCCGACACACAACGCCCCGCCTCCCGGCGCCTCCGGCGCGCACTCCAGGGAGCGGCTGCCGGCGTTCTCGCCGCCGCACTGCTGCTCGTCGCAGCACCCGCCGCATCCGCCGCCGACACCGACGTCGACGGACTCACGTACTCCCTCGCCGCGGACACGGCGACGGTCACCGGGCAGGTCGTGCAGACCTCAGCGGTCACCATCCCTCGGCAGATCACCGTCGACGGCGTCCGTTACACCGTCACGGCCGTGGGCGACAGCGCGTTCGACCGCACCGGGGGCACGGCGCTGACCTCGCTGAGCCTGCCGGATTCGCTCACCGACATCGGCTTCGCGGCGTTCCAGAGCAACGCCCTCACCTCGCTGACGCTTCCCGCCTCGGTGCGCACCGTCGGCGATCAGGCGTTCGCGCTCAACTCGATCCGCAGTGTGACGTTCAACGAGGGGCTCACCAGCATCGGCAGCTTCGCGTTCTCGCAGAGCCAGCTCGAGCGGGTGACGCTGCCCTCCACCATCACCGACCTCGGCTTCGCGCCTTTCGGGGACAACCCGCTCTCGGTCATCGAACTGCTCGGACCCCCGCCCACCACCTTCGGCACGATCGCGACCACACCGCCGGCGACGGCGCTGTATCCGTGGCGGTTTGGCGACGAGCGCTTCGCCGGCGGCTACACCGAGCCGACCTGGAACGACCTGCCCGCCACCGCGGTGGCCACCGTCGCCTTCGACACCGCCGGCGGCAGCCCCGTCGCCGCGCAGTCCGTCGTGCTGGATGCGGGAGCGACCGCGACCCGGCCCGCGGACCCCGCACGCAGCGGATTCACCTTCGACGGGTGGCGCCGAGGTGGCGCGGCATATGACTTCGCCACACCGCTCACGGGAGACCTCACGCTCACCGCGCAGTGGGCGGTGGCACCGGAGCCGAGCCCCGAACCGACCCCCGAGCCGACTCCGACTCCGACGCCGGAGCCCACGCCGTCGGTGAGCCAGAGCGCCGCACCGGCTCCGACATCCACTCCGGCCGTATCGGCGCTGGCCGCGACGGGCAACGACCCGCTGCCGTTCACGCTCGCCGCCCTCGGCCTGCTGGGAGCGGGCGCGATCGCCTTCGCCGCGGAGCGACGAGTCCGCCGACGCGGGTGAGCCGTCAGTACACGTACTCCATGAGCTCCACACCGAGCACGCGGAACGCGTCGTGCACCCGGAGCCGGTGGGCGATGGAGAGGTCGTCGAAGCACACGAACAGCGCATAGGCGACGCCTGCGCGGGGACCGGCGAGCACGCCGGCCTCGGTACGGATGCCGGATGCCCGCCCGGTCTTGTTGACGAACAGCAGCCCGTGCTCGTCGTTGTCGTGCGCGAAGGGATCGAGCCCGGTCGCCGCAGCCACCAATGACAGATCGTGCCCGTGGCTCAGCCACTCCGCGACCTGTGCGCTGACGCCGGCGCTGACCGCGGTGCTGTTCACGAGCTCCGCGAAAAGGTGGGCGTACTCGCGCGCCGCACCCAGCGCCACGTGCGGCGCGTCATCGGGGCCACGCGTGTCGCGGAAGCTGTCCATGAGGGCGGAGCGGGTGAGCCCGAGCTGCTCGACGCGAGCGCGCACCGCCGGAAGCCCCACCCGCGACATCAGCGCGTTGGCGGCGAGGGCGTCGCCCGACGACGCGGCCAGCAGCGCCACATCGATGAGCGGAAGCGCGGGAGCCTTCAGATGTTGCCAGACCCCCGACACGGCGACGGGTTCGATACCCGCTCGGTCGATGATCTCCAACGGATCCAGCGTGCCCGCCTCGAACTGCGCGGCGGTCTCCACGAGGAGTGGAACCACCCCGAGCCCCGCGATCGGGAGGCTGCGGAAGTCGTCGCCTGCGAGGACCGCCGAACCGAGGTCGAGGTCGTCGATCCGCACCGAGACCTGCGCCCCCGACGCGGCGAGCGCGTCGAGGGCCTTCAGTGTCGAGGTGAACGAACGCCGTCCCGCGGCGGCGCGACGCGGAAGGCGCTTCGCCCCCCGCCGCGACGGCGGCGCCGATTCCATTCCGCGAGAGGCCTCGGGAGAGCTGGGCACGGCACAGTTCCTTCCTACCGTTCGGGCTCGGGGATGCGGGCGAGACTACGCCCGACGGATCACGGTTCAGTTACCAGATGGTGACGCGCTGGTCTGCGTCGAGCCACAGCGCGTCGCCCTCGGTCACATCGAACGCCTCGTAGAACGCATCGATGTTGCGCACGATCTGGTTGCAGCGGAACTCGTTCGGGGAGTGCGGGTCGATCGTCAGCAGACGGATCGCCTCCGCGTCACGGCTCTTCTGCTGCCAGATCTGCGCCCAGCTGAGCAGCAGCCGCTGGATGCCGGTCATCCCGTCGATGACCGGATCCTCCGCATCCCCCAGCGACAGCCGATACGCGCGGATCGCGATGCCGAGCCCGCCCAGGTCACCGATGTTCTCACCGATCGTGAGGGCGCCGTTGACGTGGTTCTCCTCGGGCAGCCCCTGCGGCACGAGGGCGTCGTACTGGGCGATGAGGTTCTTCGTGCGCTGCTCGAAGGCCTCGCGGTCCGCATCCGTCCACCAGTCGCGCAGCGACCCGTCGCCGTCGAAGCGGCTGCCCTGGTCGTCGAACCCGTGCCCGATCTCGTGCCCGATGACCGCGCCGATTCCGCCGTAGTTCGCGGCCGCATCCCGGGTCTCGTCGAAGAACGGGTACTGCAGGATCGCGGCGGGGAAGACGATCTCGTTCATCAGCGGGTTGTAGTACGCGTTGACCGTCTGCGGCGTCATGTACCACTCGTCGCGGTCGATCGGCTGCCCGACCTTGCCGAGCTGACGGTCGTGCTCGTGCACGTGCGCGCGGCGGACGTTGCCGACCAGGTCTGCGGCGTCGAGCTCGAGCCCCGAGTAGTCCTTCCACTTCACGGGGTAGCCGATCTTCGGCGTGAAGGCCTCGAGCTTGGCGAGCGCCCGCTCGCGGGTCTCGGGGCTCATCCACTCCAGCTGCGAGATCGACTGGCGATACGCCTCGATGAGGTTCGCGACCAGCTCGTCCATCGCGGTCTTGGCGGCCGGCGGAAAGTGCCGCTCGACGTAGACCTTGCCGACGACCTCGCCCAGCGCGGCCTCGACCAGCCCGACGGCGCGCTTCCAGCGTTCACGGTTGACCGGGACGCCGGTGAGCTGGGTGCCGTAGAACGAGAAGTTCTCGTCGACGAAGGGCTCGGGCAGGAATGCTGCGGCGGCGTGCACGATCTTGAAGCGCAGCCACGCCTTCCAATCGTCGAGACGCTGCTCCGTGAGGAGCGTCCCCAACGCCTCGATGAAGCTCGGCTGCGAGACGACGATCTCGGCGAGGGCATCCGGATGGTGCGGGGCGACGCCGTGGAGCCAGGGGGCGAGGTCCACGCCCGCGAGCGCGACCACCTCGTCCCACGTCTTGAGGTTGTAGGTCGCCACAGCGTCGCGGCTGCGGACGTTGTCCCAGTGGTGCGACGCCAGCTCCGTCTCCAGCGCCACGACGCGCTCCGCGGCGTCCGCCGCATCCGCGAGGCCGGCGAGCGTCAGGATGCGCTCGATGTGGTGGCGCAGCGCCTGGCGGGTCTCCTCGAACGAGTCGAGGCGGTAGTAGCTCTCGTCCGGCATCGACAGACCGCCCTGGATGAAGAAGGGCAGGTAGCGCTGCGGGTTGCCGGGGTCGGGCTCGACGTAGAGCTCGACGATCCCGCCGATGCCGTCGCGCTCGAGCTCGCCCACGAGCCGGAGGAGCGAGGCGACATCGCTGACCGCGTCCACACGCGCCAGCTGGTCGGCGAGCGGCTCGGTGCCGCGCTCGGCGATGCGCTCGGTGTCCATGAAGCTCGTGTACAGGTCGCCGATCTTGCGCGCCTCGGTGCCGGGTTCGGCATCCTGCGACTCGAGGATGATGGCACGGACGTCCTTCTCCGCCTGCTCGGCCAGCAGGTGGAAGGAGCCCCAGCGCGCCTTATCCTCGGGAATCTCGGTCCGGGCGATCCATTCGCCGTTGACGTAGCGGAACAGGTCGTCCTGCGGGCGGATCTCGTTGCTCAGCTCGTCGAGCGCGAGACCGGAACGGGGGGAGTCGGTCATGCGCACAGGATATGCCGCGCCGCTGAGTGAGGGCTCCAGCCCACCGCGAGTGCCGCCGCATCCCTCCGCTGGACCCGATGAGGGGACGGATGCGGGGCGTCGGCGCCGCTCAATAGGCTCGAGGGGTGGCGGCGACACTCAATCGGCAGATCCTGAACCTCGCGGTGCCCGCGCTCGGCGCGCTCATCGCGGAGCCGCTGTTCCTCATCATCGACGCGGCGATGATCGGCCACCTCGGCGTCGTGCCGCTCGCAGGTCTCGGCATCGCATCCGCGGTGCTGCAGACGATCGTCGGGCTCATGGTGTTCCTCGCCTACTCGACGACCCCCGCCGTGGCACGTCGCTTCGGCGCGGGGCAGCACGGCTCCGCGGTGACGGCGGGCATCGACGGGATGTGGCTGGCCCTCGGCCTGGGCTTCATCCTCGCCGTGGCCGGATACCTCACGACCCCCACGCTCGTGGGCCTGTTCGCACCCGCCGCCGACGTCGCGGCGGAGGCCGATGCGTATCTCGGCATCTCGATGTGGGGCCTGCCCGCCATGCTCATCGTGTTCGCGGCGACGGGTCTGCTGCGCGGCATGCAGGACACCGTGACTCCTCTGTGGATCGCGGGCGCCGGCTTCACGGCGAACGCGGGGCTGAACTGGCTGTTCATCTACGGATTCGGATGGGGCATCGCCGGCTCTGCGGTCGGAACCGTCGTGGCCCAGTGGGGCATGGTCGCCGTGTACGTGCTGGTGGTGGGCCGGCTGGCGCGGCGACACGACGCATCCATCCGTCCGCGGCGCGACAGTGTGTCGGGCGCCGCGCGCAGCGGCGGCTGGATGTTCCTGCGCACCGTCTCGTTGCGCGCAGCCCTCCTGGCGACGGTCGCCGTCGCCACGGCGCTGGGAACCCCCGAACTCGCCGGCTGGCAGGTGGCTTTTACGATCTTCTCGACCGCCGCTTTCGCCCTCGACGCGCTCACGATCGCGGCGCAGGCCCTGGTCGGTCGCGGGCTCGGAGAGGACGACCCCGCCTTCGTGCGCCGCGTGCTCGGCCGCACGGTCGCCTGGGGCGTGTGGTTCGGTGTGATCGTCGGGGCGCTGATCGGCGGCTTCTCGGGCGTGATCGGACTCGTCTTCACGTCGGATGCGGCCGTCGCCGCGCTCGTGCAGCCCGCGCTGATCGTGCTCGCTGTCGCGCAGCCGCTCTGCGGTGTCGTGTTCGTGCTCGACGGCGTGCTCATCGGCGCCGGTGACGGCAGGTACCTCGCCCTCGCGGGACTCGCCAACCTCGTGCCGTTCGTTCCGGCGCTGCTCGTGGTGATGTGGGCCGGCGCCGCGGGAGCTGCGGGCCTGGCCTGGCTCGCGATCGCCTTCTTCGGCGTCTACATGCTGGCGCGCGCTGTCACCCTCGGCTGGCGCGTGCGCACCGGCGCGTGGATGCACATCCCCGCCTGAGCGCGCGCTGCGGGTGCTCCGGCATCCCCGCAGCGACGCCGTACGCGCCCGGGCTCCCGCACCCTGCGTCGTCCGGGCTCCGGTGCTCTGCGTGTCGGGCTCCCGCACCCTGCGTGTCTCAAACGTTCACCCTCACGCGGGCTGTTCCGTGCACAAGTGAGACACGCACGTCCGACCCACCGCTGCCTGTCTTACTTATGCACGCGAAGAGAGCGGCATACCTGCACAACTGAGACACGCAGACGACGAGACCGGATGCGGGCACCCGGCCCCGTCCGAGGGCTCGGGATGCGGGCTCAGGAGTCGCAGGCGATCCCGTCGCCGTCACGGTCGAGGTCGTAGATGTCCGAACCGACGACTCGCGCCGTTCCGGAGAAGTACGCGGGCCCGTTGCCGCTGCCGCCCGCGCAGTCCACGTCGGAGGCGATCGGGACGCATCCGTCCGCGTAGTTCGGGTCGCAGTCGCCCTGCGCGGGGGCAGGTGCCGCCGGGGCCGGTGCTGCAGCCGGCGGATCGTACGTGCCGACCACCGTCAGCTCGGTGACCGGGGCGCGCGTCACCGTCTCTGCGATCTGCTCGCGCTTCACTTCGACGCCGTCGACAAGGGTCACGCGGAACGTGCGGGTGAGTTCGCCAGCGGCTCCTGCCACCGACACCCTCGTCTCACCACGGGTCAGCGATGGGTCCTCACCTGTCGTCCGCTCGAAGGGGATGGCCTCCGTCACGGTCTCCTCGCGCGTCGTCGTGACCGGGGTGGGAGTCGGGCTCGGCGCACGGGTCGTCGTGTGCTCAGGCGTCGGGCTGGCCGACGAGGCGGCTCCGACCGTGCTGATCTCCGCAGAACGGCCCACGCTGGTGGCGGCAGCGACCGTCCCCGTCACGAGAACGAGCACGGCTGCGCCGCCCGTCACGGCGACGGCCATGCTGCGTGTGCGCAGCCGCAACCACGTGGGCGTCCCGGCTGAGACGGCGACGATCCCGGTCACGAGGATGCTCAGCGCGCCCAGCGCGACAAGCCACGGCACGACGACCGTCAGCGTCACGAGCGCGGCGGCGATGAGCACCCAGCCCCACACCGGCATCCCGAGCCAGGACCGGCTCGCATCCCGCTTCGGCGCTGCCGGACTCGCCGCGGGCGCCACGCGATCCGTCCACTGCCGGCCGTCCCACCAGCGCCACTGATTCCCGTTCGTCGGGTCGGGAAACCACCCGGCTTCGTTCGCCATCACACTCCCCCAGAAGTGAGAACCGACCTCACCCCCAGTCAGCGAGATCCAGGCTCACTGAAGCAGATGCGCGCCTCTCTCGCAACGGTGAGTTCTCACCCAGTGAGCATCGAACCCCGGCGGCAGCTGCACCGTCATGCCCCCCACGTCAGGATGTGGCATCCGCGCGCATGTCGGGGCAGGTGCCGCCGGGAGTGGTCGCCAACTCGAAGTGCCAGCGTTCGTTGGCGTAGGTCTGGCACAGACCGTACGCGGAGCCGTGCTCGCCGAGCCACAGCTGGCCGTCGAGCGGTCCGATGTCGACCGCGTCACCTGTCACGTGCTGCGAGGCCTCCGGGGTCGCCACGAACTGACGCGCGGTCTCCTCGTCGCCGTAGTAGCGGATGGCGTCGCCCAGCAGCCACCGCTGATAGGCCTCGCTGCGCCATCCGCTGGAGATCAGCAGCGCCACGCCGTCACCCGCCGCGTCGGCCGTGGCGGCGCGCATCGCGTCGCGCAGCCTCGCGTCGAGCCCGGCGATGGCGGGCAGGTGATCGTCGGCGACGGTGACGGCCTGGTCGCCCCGGATGAGGCCGTTCGCCTCGTCGGGTGCGAACGAGCCGTCCGTGGTGAGCACCGCACGCAGCCACACGCCGGCGAGCGCGGCCAGCAGGATCGCGGCGACCAGTCCCATGACGGCGAACACGAGCCGGTAGGACCGCGCCGGAGCGACGACGGATGCGGGTGCGACGGAACTGTGCATGCCCACATCCCACGCGGGGACGTGTTATCACAGCGTCAGCACAATCGGATATGTCCGCGATATGTGCTCCCACCTAGACTCGCCGCATGCGGGTGCTGATCGTCGAGGACGAGTTGTTCCTCGCCGAAGCGATCCGCGACGGGTTGCGTCTCGAGGCGATCGCCGCCGACATCGCCGGCGACGGCGATACGGCGCTCGAGCAGCTCGCGGTCAACTCCTACGACATCGTCGTGCTCGACCGCGACATCCCCGGCCCCAACGGCGACGAGATCGCCCGCCGCCTGACAGCCGAAGTCGCGGCTCCCCGCATCCTCATGCTGACCGCCGCCGACCGGCTCGACGACAAGGAGGCGGGCTTCGCAAGCGGCGCGGACGACTACCTCACCAAGCCGTTCGCCCTGCGCGAGCTCGTTCTGAGGCTGCGCGCGCTGGGGCGCCGCCCCGCAGCCGGCGCACCTCCGACGGCCGAACGCGCGGGGGTGACTCTGGACCGGTTCCGGCGCGAGGTGTTCCGCGACGGACGCTACGTCGCCCTCACCCGCAAACAGTTCGCGGTGCTCGACGTGCTGATGAGCGCTGACGGCGGCGTCGTCAGCGCGGAGGATCTGCTGGAACGGGCGTGGGACGAGAACGCCGACCCGTTCACGAACGCCGTGCGGATCACGATCTCCACGCTGCGCAAGCGCCTCGGCGAACCGTGGGTCATCGAGACAGTGCCGGGCGTCGGCTACCGGATGCTGCCGTGACGCCCCGCGGCGTCGGCGTCTCGATCCGCCTGAAACTCGCGCTCAGCTACGCGGGCTTCCTCATCGTCGCCGGCGGCGCCCTGGTGGCCGTCGGGCTTCTCGTCCTGCGCTTCGTGCCCCAGGGCGCACTGTTCGGCACCGACGGCGACTGGGCACCGAATCGCGCCGACCTGCTCGAGGTCTTCACGCGCTACGCCGTCTGGGCGATCATCGCGCTCGTGCTGTTCGGCCTCGTCGGCGGCTGGATCCTCGCCGGTATCGTGCTGCGCCCGCTCAAGCGCATGACGGATGCGGTCGCCCTCGTACGCGATGGCCGCCTCGACCACCGAGTCGCTCTGCCCGGACGCCGCGACGAGCTGACCGAGCTCGCCGACACCCTCGACGCGATGCTCGACCGCATCGAGCGCACCCTCGACGAGGAGCGCCGGTTCGCCGCGAACGCGTCGCACGAACTGCGCACCCCGCACGCCGTCATCCGCACGCTCGTCGAGGTGGCGCAAGCGGATCCCGCCGGCCGCGACATCGACACGACGCTCGCCCGCATCGGAGCGACGAACGACCGTGCGATCGAGGCGACGGAGGCGCTGCTCGCGCTCGCGCGGGTGGGCCGCGGCGCACCCCTCGCCCTGCAGCGGGTCGACCTGGCGGCGGTCGTCGAGACGGCGCTCGCGGACATCCGCGCGGATGCGGAGGACGCCCGCATCCGCATCGACACCGACCTTCGGGCATCCGTCGTCACCGCCGACGAGGCACTGCTGCTGCGACTGGCCGCCAACCTCCTGCGCAACGCCGTGGTCCACAATGTCGACGAGGGATGGATGCTGGTGCGCGTGCGGGAGGGCACCCTGATCGTCGAGAACGGCGGCGAGCAGCTGACGCCCGAGGTCGCCGCGACTCTGACCGAGCCCTTCGTGCGCGGCGCGGGCCGCACCCGCGCGACGCACGGGCGTTCCGGCGCGGGCCTGGGACTCGCGATCGTCGCCTCGATCGTCCGCGCGCACGGGGCGACGCTGGCCGTGGCCGCGCGACCCACCGGCGGGCTGCAGGTCACGGTTCACCTGCCGCGCTGACCCGATCGGATGGCGCGGACCAGCGTCACGACGATCACGCCGATCACGCAGCCGCAGGTGTTCCAGAGCACATCGCCGGCATCCGGCACGCGGCCGGGGATCGACTCCTGAGCGATCTCCACGAGCGCCGACAGGACGAACCCGGCGACGATCGCGACGGGCCATGCCCGGCGCGGCAGAATCAGCACGAGGGTTGCGCCCACCGGGATGAACAACAAAGTGTTGAGCACCTGATCCGGCCCGCCCGGCAGCCACGTGAGGACCGGCTCCGCGAGATCCTGCAGCAGCCGGACGACGCGGCCCCGCAGCGGATGGACGAGGGCCCAGGGCGCGAGGGTCAGCAGCGCCACGCCCGCGACGGCCGCGACGGCGGCGGCGAGGCGGGCGGGTGAGATACGCGTGTGCGGCATGTGTCCTCCGGGGCTCGGGAGGAACAAGTCCACGTCACGCGATGTTGCGGGAGCGTATGCGCGTCAGCGCGCCCAACGGCGACACCACTCGTACATGACGACGGCAGCGGCCGCGGCCGCGTTGATCGAGCGCGTCGAGCCGTACTGCGAGATCTCGACGACCCCGGATGCGGCCGCCACGGCCTCGGGGGAGAGACCCGGCCCCTCCTGACCGAACACGAGCACGCAGCGTTCGGGGAGCTCCGCATCCTGCACGGGCACGGAGCCGGGGACGTTGTCGACGGCGATGACGGGGAGTTGTTCGGCCGCCGCCCACGCCGCGAACTCTGCGACGTCGTCGTGATGGCGCACGTGCTGATAGCGGTCGGTGACCATGGCGCCGCGTTTGTTCCAGCGGCGGCGGCCGATGATGTGAACCTCCGCGGCGGCGAAGGCGTTGGCGCTGCGCACGATGGAGCCGATGTTCATGTCGTGCTGCCAGTTCTCGATCGCCACGTGGAATCCGTGCCGGTGCGCGTCGAGATCGGCGACGATCGCCTCCATGCGCCAGTAGCGGTAGCGATCGATCACGTTGCGGCGGTCGCCCGCGGCGAGCAGGTCGGGATCGAAGTGCGGCTCGTCAGGCCACGGCCCCTCCCAGGGCCCGACGCCGTGCTCGGGAGCGGTGTCCGCGGTGGTGTCCTCCGGCTCGCCCGCATCCGTCATCCACCCAGGCTAGCCGCGCCCGCGTCCGCTTCTCACCCCGTGGAACAGCTCTTTTCGGTCGCCCGAAAAATGCGGTACGGTTTCGGCATGCCGAAAACACTGACCGTCACGCCCGTCCAGGCGCCCGCGCGTCGGATGGGGTGGCTGCTGGGGCCGGCGCTGGTCGCCGGGGTGGCCTACCTCGACCCTGGCAACGTCGCGGCGAACATGACCGCCGGCGCCACGTTCGGCTACCTGCTGGTGTGGGTCGTCGTGCTCGGCAACCTCATGGCGTGGCTGATCCAGTACCTGTCCGCGAAGCTCGGGATCGTCACGGGTCAGAGCCTGCCCGACCTCCTCGGCCGCCGCATCCGTCGCCCGTGGGCCCGGCGGCTCTACTGGCTGCAGGCCGAGCTCGTGGCGATGGCGACGGATGTGGCCGAGGTCATCGGCGGCGCCGTCGCGCTCAACCTGCTGTTCGGCATCCCTTTGCTGTGGGGCGGCGTGATCACCGGCGTCGTGTCGATGGCCGTGCTGACGGTGCAGTCGCGCCGCGGAGCCCGCGCGTTCGAGACCGTCGTCATCACGATGCTCATCGTCATCGTCATCGGCTTCTGCGCCGGGATCATCTTCTCGCCGCCGGATGCGGGCGGTGTGATCCAGGGCTTGGTGCCGCGTTTCGAAGGCACCGACTCGGTGCTGCTGGCCGCCTCCATCCTCGGCGCGACCGTGATGCCGCACGCGATCTACGCACACTCCTCGCTGGCGCGCGACCGCTTCCCGCTGACGGATGCCGCTCCCGCCGATCGCGAGCGCCGCCTCCTGCGCGCCACGCGGTGGGACGTCACGATCGCCATGGCCGTCGCCGGGACGACGAACCTCATCATGCTGCTGCTGGCCGCATCCAGCCTCGCCGGGGTGCCCGGCACCGATTCCCTCGAGGGCGCGTATGCGGCGCTGTCGGCGGGACTCGGGCCGGTCGTCGCCACGCTCTTCGCCGTGGGCCTGCTCGCGAGCGGGCTCGCATCGACCTCGGTCGGCGCCTACGCCGGCTCCGAGATCATGAAGGGGCTGCTGCACGTACGCGTGCCGCTGCTGGCTCGGCGGCTCGTGACCCTGATCCCGGCCCTGGTGATCCTGGGACTCGGCCTCGACCCGACGCTCGCGCTCGTGCTCAGCCAGGTCGTCCTCTCCTTCGGCATCCCGTTCGCCCTCATCCCGCTCGTCTGGCTGACGGCTCAGCGCGGCCTGCTCGGCCGATACCGCAACCGCGTCGCGACGACCGTCGCGGGAGCAGCCGCATCCGTGTTCCTGGTCGCTCTCAACGCACTGCTCATCTGGCTCGTGATCACGGGCGGGTAGCCTGACGGGGTGCCCACATCCGCAGCCGTCGACGACTACCTGAAGGTCGTGTACCAGCACACGGAATGGCAGGACGAGAGGATCACGCCGTCGCAGCTCGCGCAGCAGCTGGGGCTCGCGCCGTCGAGCGTCACGGAGATGGTGCAGAAGCTCGCCGCGGCGGGGCTCGTGAGCCATCGCCGGTACGGCCCGATCACGCTGACCGAGAAGGGTCTGGCGCGGGCGGCGGCGATCGTGCGTCGCCATCGCCTCGTCGAGACGTGGCTGGTGCGCGAGTACGGCTACACGTGGGACGAGGTGCATGACGAGGCCGAGATCCTCGAGCACGCGCTCAGCGACCGACTGCTCGACCGCATCGACGAACGCCTCGGGCGGCCGCGCTTCGATCCCCATGGCGACGCCATCCCCGACGCGATGGGCCAGGTCGAACGTGTGCCGTTCATCCTGCTCGCCGACGCCGAAGCGGGGCACGTCGGCCGTGTGCTGCGCGTCAACGACCGCGATCCCGATCTGCTCCGTGAGCTCGAACGCCGCGGCCTGGACGTCGACCACCGCGTCGAGGTGCTCGAGCCCGCGCCCGCTCTACGGGTCCGCGTGGACGGCACCGAGATCAGCATCCCTCCCGCCGCGCACGACGCGATCTGGCTCTCCGCCTGACGCGGGCGGATGCGGCGCGCGCCGCGCTCAGCGGCGGGCTGCGTCGAACGGCCACCGCATCCGCGTCGCCGCCTCGCACATGAGCCACAGTCGCTCGCCGATCGCCGGCTCGCGCAGGAACGCCGTCGGCTGCGCGGCTCGGGGCAGCCCGGTGACGACGCGGCCGGGTCCCCACATCTGCCCGCCTTCCACATCGGGGTCGACGAGGGCGCGGACGAGCGGCCAGGCGCCGTGCTCCTTGGACTGCGTGATGGGAGCCTGCAGGTTGTCGAGGAACCGACCCCAGCGCGAGGGCTCGTTGACGCCGCGGATGCCGACCGTGCGGCCGCTCGTGGAGTAGCCGGGGTGGGCGATCACGCTCGTCACCGGCACGCGCGCTTCACGCAGCCGACGGTCCGCCTCGAGGCCGACCACCGTGGTGACGGCCTTGGACTGCACGTACGCGCGCCACGGCGAGTAGCGCTCGACGAGCTGAGGATCGACGGGGTCGTACTTCGAGATCGAGGTCGACATGCTGCCGAGCCACACCATCCGTCCACGACGGGCAGCGAGCGTGGTCAGCAGTGCGCCGGCCAAGGCAAAGTGCCCGAGCGCGTTCGTCGCGAGCACGAGCTCGTTGCCGTCGCGCGTCGTCTCGCGCTGCGCGGGCGGATGCACGATGCCGGCGTTCAGCAGCAGGCCGTCGAGGCGGCCGCGCTGACGGACGGTGGCGGCAGCGGCGCGCACCGAGCCGAGGTTGCTCGTGTCCAGCAGCAGCGTCTCGGCGGTGCCGGTCGCGTGCGGCAGGCGTGCCGACACGGCGGCGCGGGCGGCGGCGAGCCGGTTGGGGTTGCGCCCTGTCATGATCACGCGCGCTCCGGCGTTCACGAGCTGCTCGCTGGCGAAGTACCCGAGGCCCGCGTTCGAGCCCGTCACCAGGTAGGTCCGGCCCGTCAGGTCGGGCAGCCGGTGCGGATTCCAATCCGCCTCGCGAGCGCTCACGCGTACGACCCTAGTGCGCCACGTGAGGTGCCCCCTCCACTCTTGAGCAGTCCTTCGCGCCCGGGTAGCCTGGCCGCCCCTCGGACGCCGCTATGACCTGGCTCCGCGGGCTCGGATACCGCTCGCGGGAGCCCTAGGCTGAGGCCATGCGCACGCGCGATGACATCGAATGCTGGCTGACCGACATGGACGGCGTGCTCGTGCACGACAACCAGGCGATCCCGGGGGCCGCGGAGCTGCTCGCGCAGTGGCGCGACACCGGCACACCCTTCCTGGTGCTCACGAACAACCCGATCTTCACGCCTCGCGATTTGAGCGCGCGCCTGAAGCGTTCGGGGCTCGACGTGCCCGAGGAGCGGATCTGGACCTCGGCGCTCGCGACGGCCGAGTTCCTGAAGTCGCAGATGCCCGGCAGCTCCGCCTTCGTCATCGGCGAGGCGGGGCTCACGACGGCGCTGCACGAGGCGGGCGTCGTGATGACCGAGACGCAGCCCGACTACGTCGTCGTCGGCGAGACGCGCCAATACTCGTTCGAGGCGATCACGCAAGCCATCCGCTTCATCAACGCGGGTGCGCGGTTCATCGTGACCAACCCGGATGCGACCGGCCCCACCCCCAACGGCATCGTTCCGGCGACGGGATCGTTCGCCGCGATGATCACGAAGGCCACGGGCAAGGAGCCGTATGTGGTCGGCAAGCCGAACCCGATGATGTTCCGCTCGGCGCTCAACCGCATCGGCGCGCACTCCGAGAACACCGGCATGATCGGCGACCGCATGGACACCGACGTCGTCGCGGGCATCGAGGCGGGCCTGCACACCGTGCTCGTCATGACCGGAATCAGCGACCCGGCCGAGATCGAGCGCTACCCCTTCCGCCCCGACGAGGTGCTCACCTCCGTCGCCGAGCTCATCGCTCGCGAGCCCGTCGAGTCGGAGATGCCCGAGGGCATCTGAACGAACGCGTCCCCGCACCATCCTGAGGACGATGCGGGGACGGAAGCGGCTGAATCAGCGGTACGTGATGCTGAAGCCGTAGAGCTTGTCGGGGCCCCAGTACGCGCAGGAGTCACCGGCGAAGATCTCGCCACCCGTCGCGTTGATGGCCCATCCCGTGACCTGCTCGGCGATCTGGCAGATGCCCTTCGTGGGGAAGCCGTGCAGCACGACGGTCTCATCGGCGAACGCCGGGGCGGCAGCTGCGGCCCCGGCTCCGGTGAGGGCCGCGGCGGCGAGGAGTCCTGCAGCGAGGCGAGTGCGCTTCTTCATGCGTGTGTCCTTTCCGAGGGGTGTCCCGGAAGGGTGCCACGCCTCGCATAGGCCGCGCAGAGATTATCCACAGCCGGGCCGCGCGTCAGTCGTCGCGCGACTCCCTGTCGTCGCGCTCTCGGTCGTCACGCTCGCGGCGGAGGAACCGGATGAGCTGCAGGACGAACGTCACCAGCGCGCCCGCCGTGATGACGAGCGCGACCAGCAGCATGAGGGTGCGATCGTCCACCGTCAGCACCGTCCTGCAGGAGAAATCCCGTGAACAGGACGATTGCGCCGCATCCGTCCTGCAGAACGGAGATCTCCTGAATGGCGGATGCGGGCGGCAGCCATCACTGAGCCGGAAGACCCAGGTCGTCGAGGTCGATCGCGGCGAGCCACTGCAGGCCCTCGGCTTCGACCGCGGCCTGGGCCCCGGTCTTGCGGTCGACGATCACGGCGACGGCGACGGGCTCGGCACCCTCGCGGCGCAGCGCTTCGACGGCCTTGAGTGCGGACTGTCCGGTCGTGGAGGTGTCCTCGACGACCACGACGCGCTTGCCCGCCACATCCGCGCCCTCGATCTGGCGACCGCGGCCGTGGTCCTTGGGCTCCTTGCGAACGACGAATGCGTCGAGGGGCGTGCCGGCGTGCACGGACTCGTGCATGACCGCGTTGGCGATCGGGTCGGCGCCGAGGGTGAGGCCGCCGACGGCGACCACGCCGTCCACGTCGCGGATCAGATCGAGCATGATCCGTCCGATCGCGGGCGCCGCACGGTGGTCGAGCGTCAGCTTGCGCATGTCGACGTAGTACGACGCCTTCTTACCGCTCGAGAGGGTGAAGTCGCCGTGGAAGACGGCCTCTGCGCCGATCAGCGCGATGAGCGCCTGGCGGTCGGATTCGAGCTCGGGAGTGGATGCGGCGGTCACACCGTCGAGTCTAGAGGCGCGGATCGTTCCGCACCGCGGGCGTGCGCGAGAGGAACGGACGCGGCCACGCACCGAGGGCGAGCACCGCGAGCACGGTCTGCAGGAGTCCGGTGGCGAAGTAGATGCCGTGCAGCGGCGACCAGACCAGCAGCATCGCCAGCTCGACGAAGATCCAGATCATCATGACGAGACCGGCAGCCGCCTGCAGGCCCCAGGCCAGGGAGTACCGGCGGTGCTGCGCGATGACGGCGAGCACCTGCATCCCGCCGACGACGACACCGAGGATGATGCCGGGCCAGAAGTACGTGGCGAAGGGCGTGCCGTCGAGCCACCCGAGGGGCAGGCCCATGCCGCCGCCCACGGTCAACCCGATCATCCCCGCCATCGCGGAGACGAGGTTGAACCACGCCACGACGAGGAGGGCGACGCGGAGCGCACGAGGCACCGTCATGGGCACAGGCTACGCCGGAGGGAACCGCATCCGTCCCGGCGCGCGCCGGGACTAACACCGAGCGCGATAGCGTCCGATGGTGCACCTCACCATGACACCCCCCACAGCCGACGAGTTCGCCGCCCTCTACGCGAGCACCGGATGGGGCGAGCGCAGCGCGCAGGAGCTGGCCGCCGCGCTGACCGGCAGCTGGGTGGTGTGCTGCGCTCGCGACGACGCGGGCGCGCTCGTGGGCATGGGACGCCTGATCAGCGACGGCGTGCTGCACGCCTTCGTCACCGAACTCATCGTGGCGGCCGAGGCGCGAGGAGGCGGAACGGGAGCGCTCATCCTCGATGCGCTCGTCCAGGAGTCACGGCGACGGGGAGTCGAGGACGTGCAGCTGTTCGCCGCCCGCGGCCGGACCGCCTTCTACGAGCGCAACGGATTCACGCCTCGACCGGCAGACGGCCCGGGGATGGACCTCGCCTGAGTCACGCAACGCGCTCAGGCGAGGTCGCACCGCTCAGGAGCAGGTGTAGGTGACGCCGTCGACGTAGTGCGTTCCCGGCCCGAGATCGGCGCACTGCGCGATGAGGCCCGCGAAGACGGTACCGAGGATGATCGCGACGATGATGCCGATCACGAGGAAGACGGCGCCGACGATGATGCCGATGAGCGCCGGCGTGTTCTTGTACCCGGCCTTCTTCGACTGCGAATAGGCGACGATCGAGAGGATCAGGCCGATCAGGCTCGCGAAGAACGAGACGATCAGGCCCACGATTCCGAGGGTCTTGCCGGGGTAGGAGCCGTTCGGAGCAGCGACGGGCTGCTGCGGCGGCTGAGACATGGGGGGCATGGGCTGGGTCATGATGCTCCTTCTGGGTGGTTCGGCGGGGTGGGGAGTGCGAGGTCAGCCGCCGAAGAGACGGCCGAAGAACCCCTTCTTCTTCTCCCAGCCGTTGGCGGCGAGGAAGTCGAACAGAGGCTGCTTGATGCGGCCGGTGTCGAAGGACCAGCTGGCGGAGGTTCCGTCGCCCTCGGGTGTCGTGACGCGCGTGCCGGCGACGAAACTGCGACTCATCCGCGACTGCTTGCCCTTGAAGGTCGAGGTGCTCCCGCCGAAGTGGAAGGACCCGTCGGTCGAGAACCCTCCGGACATCTTCGAGGTGGTCTGCGTCTCGTCGGTGTCGAACGTGCCCTCGTCCTCGTCGAACGTGACCTCGATGGAGTAGGCGTCGTCGATCTGTCCGGCACCCAGCAGGGCGACGTACTGCACGTGGGCGATGTCCCAAGTGCCCTGGATGCGGTCGCCGACGGCACGGAAGACGAACGGCGAATCCGGATCGTTCAGCTCATCGACGCGAGTGAGCAGCTCGGCAAGTGGCGTGCGCATGCCAGGAAGATACCCCGCCGGCAGCGGGCGCGATTCGCCACTGTGGACAACCAGTCCAAAGGTGTACAGTTCCCCGGTCGCCGGCGTGCGGCGTCGTGCCCGGGTTCTAGGCTGGACGCATGCGCCTGGCCACCTGGAACGTCAACTCGATCCGCGCACGCGTCGTACGCACCGTGGAGTTCTGCGTCCGCGAGAACATCGACGTCCTGGCCATGCAGGAGATCAAGTGCAAGCCGGAGCAGTTCCCCTACGCGGCCTTCGAAGAGGCGGGCTACCACGTGGTCGCCCACGGCCTGAACCAGTGGAACGGCGTCGCGATCGCCAGCCGTGAGCCGATCGCCGAGGTCGAGACGGCCTTCCCCGGCATGCCCGGGTTCCTCAAGGGGCACGAGGGCCCCGACCTCCCGCAGGAGGCCCGCGCCATCGGTGCGACCATCGACGGCGTGCGGGTCTGGAGCCTGTACGTTCCCAACGGCCGCGGACTCGACGACCCGCACTACCTCTACAAGCTCGACTGGCTCGCGGCGCTGACCGGCTACACCCGCGAGACCCTCACCGCGAACCCCGATCTGCCCCTCGCCCTCGTCGGCGACTTCAACATCGCACCGACCGACGCCGACAACGGCGACCCGACGGTCGTCGAGGGCGTCACCACGCACGTCTCGCCTCCCGAGCGCGAGGCGTTCCGCGCCCTGCTGGAAGCGGGCCTCAGCGACACCGTCCGCCCGCTCGTGCCCACCGGCTACACGTACTGGGATTACAAGCAGTTGCGCTTCCCCCGCAACGAGGGCCTGCGCATCGACTTCATCCTCGGCTCGCACGCCTTCGCGGATGCCGTCGCGGGCGCGGCCATCCACCGCGACGAACGCAAGGGCGAGATCCCCAGCGACCACGTCCCCGTCGTCGTCGACCTCGACTTCGCGAGCGACGAGGACGACGATGATCGCCCCATGATCTTCGGCTGACCGCATCCGTTCGCCTGTCCCAGATCGACGCCGCGGCGTCGATCTGGGACAGGCGAACACCGGTGGGAGAGGCACTCCGGTGCGTCAATGCTCTCCGTCTGGCGGGGGATGCCGCATCCGACGGCCCGCTCTAGGTTGGAAGGATGCTGCCGCTCACGCCCGCGCAACAGCGCGGTGACCTCCTGCTGGCCGCCGCCATGTGCATCGGCGCGCTGATCAGCGCTGCGCTCTCCTCCGTCGCCGGCATCTACGGCGAGCATCAGGGCTCGATGGCCGCGGCCGTCGCCTACGCGTTCGTGCTCGCGGTCCCGCTCGCGGTCCGCCGACGCTGGCCGGCCACGGTCGCCGTCGTCGTCTGCGGCGCGTACTTCGCCGCCGTGACCCTCCGCGTCCCCGAGATCTACGCGGGCAACATCGCCATGTTCATCGCCATCTACACGGTCGGCGCCTGGTCGCCGAACCGGCGCCGGGCGATGTGGACCCGCATCGGCATCATCGCCGGGATGGCGGTGTGGCTGATGGTGACGATGTTCGTCGACGCGACGAGCGACATCGAGATCGACGGCATCTCGCGCGCGGGCGCCTTCTCGCCGTATGTCGCCTCGATGCTGCTCACGCTCCTCATCAACGCCCTCTACTTCGGCGGCGCGTACTTCTTCGGCGAGCGCACCTGGGCGAGCAGGCAGCAGCGCGCGCTGCTCGAGGAGCGCACGGCGGAGCTCGAACGCGAACGCGAACGCAGCGCCGAGCAGGCGGTGGCGCTGGAGCGGGTGCGGCTCGCCCGCGAGCTCCACGACGTCGTCGCCCACCACGTCTCCCTCATGGGCGTGCAGGCGGGTGCGGCGCGCATGGTGATGAACAAGGATCCGCAAGCCGCCGGCGAGACGCTGGCGCGCGTGGAGGAGTCGGCACGCTCGGCTCTCAGCGAGCTGCGGCACCTGCTCGAGACGCTTCGAACGCCCGGCGACACGAGCGAGGAGACATCCGTCGGCCTGGAAGGGCTCGAGAAGCTCGTCGCCGAGGCGAGCGCCGCGGGGGTCGCCTCACAGCTGCGCATCATCGGCGAGGAGCGCGACGTGCCCGACACGGTCCAGGTCAACCTGTACCGGATCGCACAGGAGGCGCTCACCAACGCCCGCCGCCACGCCGGCCCCGGCGCGCGCGCCGACGTGCGCCTGCGCTACGGCCCCGAAGGGGTGGAGCTGGAGGTCGCCAACACCGGCCGTCCGGTCGCCGAGATCACGCCCGGGATGGGCCTGATCGGGATGCGGGAGCGCGCCGCCGCATCCGGCGGCACGATCGAGGCCGCACCCCGATCCAGCGGCGGGTTCATCGTGCGCGTGCGCGTTCCCCTCACTCCGCTCGCCGCGGTGGACGTCCGGTGAGCGGCCGCATCCGGGTCGTCCTCGCCGATGACCACGCCATGATGCGGGCGGGCTTTCGCACCATCCTGACCCTCGACGATCGCATCGAGGTCGTCGGCGAGGCGGGTACGGGCGCCGAGGCGATCGCGCAGGCCCGCGCCCTGCGTCCCGACGTCGTCTGCATGGACGTGCAGATGCCCGACCTCGACGGGCTGGAGGCGACCAGGCGGATCATCGCCGATCCCGACATCCCCTCGGCCGTGCTGGTGGTGACGACCTTCGACCGCGACGACTACCTGTTCGCCGCGCTCGACGCCGGTGCCAGCGGGTTCCTGCTGAAGAACGCGGGGCCCGAGGAGCTGACAGCCGCGGTGCGGGTCGTCGCGGCCGGCGACGCGCTGCTCGCACCGGAGGTCACCCGCCGCGTCATCGCCCGGTTCGCGAACCCCGCCGTCTCGGCCTCCGCTCCCGAACCGCTACCGGTCTCGAGCCCGCTGACCGAGCGCGAGGAAGAGGTGCTCCGCCTCATGGCGGATGCGCTGTCCAACGGCGAGATCGCCGAGCGGCTGTACATCGGCGAGGCGACGGTGAAGACCCACGTGTCCAACGTGCTGGCCAAGCTCGGCGCCCGCGACAGGGTGCAGGCCGTTGTCCTGGCTCACCGCCACGGTCTCGCCTGACCCGCTTCTCCCCACATCCCTCTGCCCGAGTTGCGTCGCATCTGCGCAGATGCGCCACTTCTGCGCACATGCGCCTGTTGATCGCTGTCGCGGGTGCGCATTCCTGCCGCATCTGCGGCGGCCCCGCGGAGGCCCCTCCACGCTGAGCACACCGCGCGTCGTGCAGATGTCGCAGTACTCGGCCGCGTCCGCCGAGGTGTGTCGCTCCGCCGGAAGGGGGAGGTCACGAACCCGCCCGGGGAGGGAGGCGCACGGGGATGCGGCGGACGTAACGTCGGAGCACGGACCAAGGAGGACGCATGCTGCGCCTGTCAGGAGTGACAAAGAACTACGGCACACGCCGGGTGCTCGACGATGTCGGGTTCACCGTCGAGAGCGGCCGGCTCACCGGCTTCGTCGGCGGCAACGGTGCCGGAAAGACCACGACGATGCGCATCGCGCTGGGTGTGCTCGCGGCGGATGCGGGCACGGTCGAGATCGACGGCACGCCCATCACGAGCGAGGACCGTCGCCGCTTCGGCTACATGCCCGAGGAGCGCGGCCTGTACCCCAAGATGAAGGTCGGCGAGCACATCGCCTACCTCGCCCGCCTCCACGGCTACAGCAAGGCCGCCGCCACCGCGAACGCGGAGAAGCTGCTGGACCGCCTCGGACTCGGCGAGCGCCTCGGCGACACGGTCGAGACCCTCTCGCTCGGAAACCAGCAGCGCGCGCAGATCGCAGCAGCGCTCGTGCACGACCCCGAGGTGCTCATCCTCGACGAGCCGTTCTCGGGCCTCGACCCGCTCGCGGTCGAGGTCGTCGCGGGAGTGCTCGCCGAGCGAGCCGCGTCGGGAGTCGCCGTGCTCTTCTCGTCGCACCAGCTCGACGTCGTCGAGCGCCTCTGCGACGATCTCGTCATCATCGCGGGCGGCACGATCCGCGCAGCGGGTGGCCGAGAGCAGCTCCGCGCCGAGTACAGCTCGCCCCGCTTCGAGCTCGTCACCGGCGGCGACCTGGGCTGGCTGCGCGACGTGCCCGAGGTCACCGTCGTCGAGCTCGCCGGCGGCGAAGCCGTGTTCGAGGCCTCCCCCGAGGTCGCCCGCGCCGTCCTCTCCCGCGCGGCGGCGTCCGGAGACGTCGACGCCTTCTCGCCGCAGCGTCCCACTCTCACGCAGATCTTCCGGGAGGTCATCCGATGAACGCGAAAATCCCCACAGCCCCCACCACCGCCCAGAGCGTCTGGCTGGTCGCCGAGCGCGAGATCGGCTCCAAGCTGCGCAGCAAGTCGTTCGTGATCTCGACCGTCATCCTCTTCGTGCTCGCCCTCGGCGCGGTCGTCTGGGGCGGGTTCACGGCGAGCGACACGAGCGGCATCAAGGTGGCCGTGACGCCGGCGACCGCATCCGTCGTCTCGGGTGTCTCAGGACTCGACGTGACGGATGCGGACTCGTCCGACGCCGCCATGGCGCTCGTCACCGACGGCACCGTCGAGGCGGCTCTCGTCCCCACCGCGGATGTGCCGGATGCGACCGCTTCCGGCACGTTCGACTACACGGTCGTCGGCAAGGACGATCTGCCCTCCGGGCTGCTCCCGGTCCTCAGCCAGTCGCCGCCGGTGCACCTGCTGGACCCCTCCAGCACCGACTTCCTGCTGCGTTACTTCGTGGCCCTCGGATTCGGCATCGTGTTCCTCCTGGCCGCATCCACCTTCGGCGGCACGATCGCGCAGTCTGTCGTCGAGGAGAAGCAGACCCGGGTCGTCGAGCTGCTGATCTCCGCCATCCCGGTGCGCGCTCTCATGGCCGGCAAGATCATCGGCAACACGATCCTGGCGATGGCCCAGATCGTCGTACTCGCGGCGATCGCGATCGTCGGACTGTCTGTGACGGGACAGGACCTCGTGCTCACCGGCCTCGGCGGACCCATCGTGTGGTTCGCGATCTTCTTCCTGCTGGGCTTCATCCTGCTGGCGTCGCTGTTCGCCGCGGCCGGTGCCATGGTGTCGCGCATGGAGGACATCGGCTCGACGACGGCACCGCTCACGATGCTCGTGATGCTGCCGTACTTCCTGGTCATCTTCTTCAACGACAACCAGCTCGTGCTGACGATCATGTCGTACGTGCCGTTCTCGGCTCCGGTCGCGATGCCGCTGCGGCTCTACCTGGGCGACGCGATGTGGTGGGAGCCGCTGGTCTCGCTCGTCGTCCTCGCGATCACGTGCGTCCTGGCGATCTGGGTCGGCTCGCGCATCTACAGCCGTTCGCTGCTGCGGATGGGGGCACGCGTGAAGCTGTCCGAGGCGCTCTCGCGCAGCTGATCCCGCATCCGCCCCACCGAGACCGCATATCCGTCACGAGATCACGGGGTTCACCCGCACTCTCGTGACGGAGATGCAGTCTCGCGGCGCACGGGCCTCAGGTGCGATGGGCGGCGCGACCGCCGTGGCCGCCCATCGCATCGGCCGCACGCACCTGCGCGAGGTGCGAAAGCGCCTGTGGCGTGTTGCCGATCTGCCGGCGGGCTGTGGGGTCGTACTCCTCGGAGAACAGCCCGAGATCGTTCGCGGTCGCGCAGGCGCGGTCAATGAGCGCCTGTGCGTCGTCGACCCGCCCCACCCGCGCGTACTGCTCCACGAGCCAGAACGTGCACGCGATGAACGGATGCTCGCCGCCCGCCAACCCGTCCACGCCGGTCTGCGTGCGATAACGGTTCACGAGCCCGTCGGGCATGAGCTCCGCCTCGATGCGCGCGACCGTCGCGACCATGCGCGGATCGTCGGGTTCGCAGAAACCCACCTGCGGCAGCAGGAGCAGGGAGGCATCGACCTCCGTCGAGCCGTAGTGCTGCACGAACGCTCCGGATGCGGGATCCACCCCGTGGGCGTCGATCTCGTCGCGCAGCCGGTCGCGCAGCGCCTCCCACTTCGCGACCGGTCCGTCCTGCCCATATCTGCGCACCGCCCGCACGCCGCGATCGAAGGCGGCCCACATCATCGCGCGCGACTGGGTGAAGCGCTGCGGATCGCCGCGCACCTCCCAGATGCCGTTGTCGGGTTCTTCGATACGGGCCTCGACACCGTCGAGCAGCGCGCGCTGCAGCGCCCACGCGAGCGGGTCGTCGGGCACGCCTGCCACCCGAGCCGCCTCGAGCGACACCATGACCTCACCGACCACGTCGGCCTGATATTGCGTAACCGCGCCGTTCCCGATCCGCACCGGCGCCGACCCCTCGTAGCCGGGCAGGCTCGTCAGCTGACGCTCGGGCAGGTCACGCTCGCCGGCGACGCCGTACATGATCTGCATCTGGCGCGGATCCCCCGCGATCGCACGGATGAGCCAGGACCGCCACTGCTCGGCGACCTGCAGGAACCCGTGCGCGACGAGCGCCTCGAGGGTGAGGGCCGCATCCCTGAGCCAGACGTACCGGTAGTCCCAGTTGCGCTCTCCCCCGATCTGCTCCGGGAGAGACGTGGTGACGGCCGCGACGATGCCGCCCGTGTCCTGATGGCTCAGCGCCCGCAGGACGAGGAGAGAACGCACGACCTCGTCGCGATGCGGCCCGTCGTGATCGATGGATGCGGCGAAGCCGGTCCACCAGGCCCGCGTGTGTTCGAGGGCCGCATCCACGTCCAGCGGCGCGGGCGTCGGCAGGTAGGAGGGGTTCCAGGTCGCCACGAGGTCGGCCGTCTGACCCGCGGTGACGCTCACGCGCCCGCGGTGCGCGCGCCCGTGCGGTGTGAGCGCGACGCCACGGACGATGAGCGCGTCGGGGCCGGCGATCGCGTGGAGCGCGGGGGCGGCCGCATCCCCCACCTGACGCACCCAGGGAATCGCGCGCGCATAGTCGAAACGGATGCGCAGATGCGTCGTGAACTCGACGGTGCCGCTGATGCCGACGATGCGGCGCACGATGTCGACGCGTCCTCCGTCGATGGGCAGGAAGTCGTGCACCTCGGCGACACCGCTCGCGCTCTCCCACCGGGTGACGAGCACGAAGGTGTCGCCGTCGTAATGCCGGCTCGCGACCGCATCCGCGTCCTCCGGTCGCAGATGCCACGCGCCCTGCTCGTTCTCGCCGAGAATCGCGCCGAAGACCGATGCGGAGTCGAATCGCGGTGCGCAGAACCAGTCGATGCTGCCCTCGCGCGAGACCAGGGCGGCGGTGCGACAGTCGCTGAGGACGGCGTAGTCCTCGATCGGGACGCTCATGGTCCGATCATGCCGTGTCGCGGGGCCTGGGCCGCGTCCGGCGCGGCAACTCATAGCGGGGACTAACGTGGCCTTCGTGACCGACACCACGCTCGTCATCTTCGGCGCGACCGGCGACCTCACGTCCCGGCTGCTGCTTCCCGCGCTCGCTCAGCTGCTGGATCGAGAACCCGGCCGTACCGTGCACCTGCTCGGCGCCGCCCGCCGGGAGCTCAGCGACAAGCAGTGGCGCGACCTGCTGAAGGCGGGAGTGGGCGAGGGCCACGGGGACGCGGTGGACCGTCTCGTCGCGGACGCGCGCTACATCGTCGCCGATCCGACCGACGCCAAAGACCTGAAGAGCGTGCTGGATGCGGTCGAGGGCCGGCCGGTGTTCTACTTCGCCGTCCCGCCTCAGGTCGCGGAGGCCGCATGCGAACAGCTCGCGGGCATGGATCTCCCCGAGGGGCTCACCCTCGCGCTCGAGAAGCCCTTCGGCACGGATGAGGCGAGCGCCCGATCGCTGAACGAGACCCTGCGCCGCGTCGTTCCCGAGAACCAGATCTTCCGCGTGGATCACTTCCTCGGCCGTTCCACGGTGCTCAACGTGCTGGGTCTGCGCTTCGCCAACCGGCTGTTCGAGCCGGCGTGGTCTGCCGAGGACATCGAGTCCGTCGTCATCCGCTTCGACGAGACGCTCGGGCTGGAGGATCGTGCCGGCTACTACGACCAGGCGGGCGCCCTGATCGACATGATCCAGAGCCACCTGCTGCAGGTCATGGCGATCGTGGCGATGGAACCCCCGGCGACGCTGCACGAGACCGATCTGCGCGACGCGACCGCGGCCGCGCTCCGTGCGACATCGCTGTGGGAGGACAACGCCGTGCGCTCCGCCCGCCGCGCGCGCTACACCGCGGGCAGCGTCGGCGATGAGGAGCTCCCCGCCTACGCCGATGAACCCGGCGTAGACCCCGCCCGCCAGACCGAGACGCTGGCGGAGGTCACCCTCGAGGTGCGCACGGCCCGCTGGGAGGGCGTTCCCTTCACCCTCCGTTCGGGTAAGGCGCTCGGACGCAAGGACACCGAGATCGTGCTGACGTTCCGGCCGGTGCGCCACCTGCCGGCCGGCTTCACCGGGCACGCACCCGGCTCGACCCTGCGGTTCTCGCTCGGCCCCGACAAGATCTCGCTCGGCCTGAACGTCAACGCCGACGAGGAGCCGTTCTCGCTCGTGCGGGAGGACGTGGAGGTGACGCTCGGCGACGGCGCGCTCCTCGCCTACAGCGAGGTGCTTTCCAGCATCCTCGATCAGGATGCGGCCCTCGCGGTCCGCGGCGACGCGGCCGAGCAGTGCTGGCGCATCGTGCAGCCCGTGCTGGACGCATGGCGACGCGGCGAGACACCGCTGGACGAGTACGCGGCCGGATCCGCTGGTCCCGCCACCTGGCCGCAGCTGCCCTGACCCGCGTCAGGGCTGCAGCACCGCCAGCACATTGCCCGCGGGGTCGGTGAACCACGCGATGTCGGGGCCGTACCCGCCGCCACGCAGGATGCCTCGCTCGTCAGTGGCGAACTCCTCGTCGGAGTAGATCTTCGTCTCCACCCCTCGAGAGCGGAGGTCGTCGACCGCCGCGTCGATGTCGGTCACAGGGAAGTTCAGCACGGTGTAGCTCGCCGGCTCATGATTCGGCTTCGTGTACAGCAGCACACGCGCCCCCGACGAGAGCTCGAGCTCCAGGAAGCCCATGGGGTTGTCGACGACCGTCAGGCCGAGTACGTCTGCGTAGAACGTACGGGCCGCATCCGTGTCGTCGATGCTGAAGCCGCTGAACGCGGCATCCGGTGTGAACATCGTGATCCCCCTCGATCGTCACGCCCCAGCTTGCTCCCACCGCGCGCGACTGTCGAGGGCGGATGCGGGTTCAGCGCTCGACGAGCACGCCGTCCGCGTCGGCCCAGACGTGGCGGCCGGGGGTGAACACGACGCCCGCGATCTCGACAGGCACGTCGACCTCGCCGACGCCGTCCTTCGCGCTCTTGCGCGGGTTCGTGCCGAGCGCCTTCACCCCCAGCGGGAGGGTCGCGAGCACGGCCGCGTCCCTGACCGCACCGAACACGATGATGCCGGCCCAGCCGTTCTCGACCGCGGCGCCCGCGATGATGTCGCCCACGAGCGCGGATTCCAGCGAGCCGCCGCCGTCGACGACGAGCACGGCGCCGTCTCCCGGCGTCTGGAGCACCGACTTCACGAGGGCGTTGTCGCGGTGGCAGCGCACCGTGCGGGCGGGACCGTCGAAGGCCCGCCTTCCGCCCAGGTCGCGCAGCTGCAGCGCGAGCGAGTCGAGCTGCTCACCCCGCTCGTCGTACACGTCGGCTGTCGCGATCATCATGCATCCACGGTAGGACGCCGGATGCCGGGATCGTGCGGTGCGCTCGGTGAAGTTCTTTCCACATTCACACCCGGCTCGGATCCGGGAACATTCCGCCTCTGTATACCGTTGCATGGATCGGGCCGATGACGTCCCCCCGCATATTCGACCCCGAGGAGATCCTCATGTCTGACACTCTCGACCGCACCGCGCCCACCGATGCGCCCATTCTCGACGTGCTCTCGCAGCGCTGGAGCACCCGCGCGTACGACAGCGTGACCCCGATCGACGAAGACGCCCTGCGCGGCGCGCTCGAGGCGGCCCGCTGGTCCCCCTCGGCCTACAACAACCAGCCCTGGCGCTTCATCGTGGCCCGCCGCGGCACCGAGACCCACGCCAAGGTCGTCGCCAGCATGGTCGAGTTCAACCAGGCGTGGGCTGCCCCCGCCGGCGCGCTCGTCGTCTTCATCGCGGAGACCTCGCGCGGCGAGCACCAGTTCCCCTCCGCGTTCTACGACCTCGGCCAGGCCGCCGCGCACTTCACCGTGCAGGCGCACGCCAACGGTCTGTACACCCACCAGCTCACCGGCTTCGACGCGGCCGCAGTCTCCGAGGCTTTCGACCTCGCGCCCGAGTTCACGCCGTTCTCGATCATGGCCGTCGGCAACCACGGCACGATCGAGGACGCCCCCGAGTTCGCCCGTGACGGCGAGCGCGCTCCTCGCGTCCGCCGCCCCATCGAGGAGTCGGTCGTCGTCAACGACTGATCCCCTCCATCCCCGCGGCACTCCCCGCGCGGCGCTTCCCCCGCGGCGCACGCGCGCGGCGCACGCGCGCGGGGGTGCCGCGCGTGGCGTGACCCCGCACGGCGCGCCCGCCCGCACCCCGTCGCTCCCCTGTCACAGATCGCCTCCCGAGGCTCGATCTGTGACAGGGGAACCGCGGTACCCCCCAGCTCGCCTGTCACAGATCGACGCTCCGCGCTCGATCTGTGACAGGCGAGCTGTCGTTTGAGCGCTCGACAGGGCGCGACGGCGGAACCTGACGGCGGGGCGCGACGGGGCACATCGGAGTGCGGCACTCTAGACGCCGCCACATCCGGGCACCAGCCTGCGTGACCGGGGCGCACGACGTGCCTATCGTGAGGCATGGTCCCGAGCATCGTCGGAGTCGGCACAGCCGTGCCGGACACCCGGCTCCCCCAGTCGCAGATCCGCGACCTCTTCCTCGCGCAGCCCGGTCTCGACCGCCGCGCGCAACGGATCCTCGGCGCCGCGTTCGACGCGGCGGCCATCGAGACCCGCCACACGGTGCTCGCATCGCTCACCGGCGACGCCCCGCCCGAAGCTCTCGCGGTGCGCGAGGGCGACCTGCTTCTCGACCCGAACACCTCCGCGCGCAACGCCGAGTTCCGCCGCCTCGCGCCCCATCTGTTCGCGCGAGCGGGCAGAGCAGCGCTGGCCGATGCCGGAGTCGCCGCAGACGAGGTGACGCACGTCATCACCGTCAGCTGCACCGGACTGTTCGCCCCCGGCCCCGACATGCTGCTCGTGCGCGACCTGGGTCTGCGCCCGGAGACCGAGCGTTACCACCACGGGTTCGTCGGCTGCGCGGCAGCCGTGCCGGCGCTGCGCGCAGCCCACCGCATCGCCGTCGCACAGCCGGGCGCCGTCGTGCTCGTCGTGTGCGCCGAGCTGTGCTCTCTGCACCTGCGCGTCAGCGACGATCCGGAGCAGATCGTCGCCGCATCCCTCTTCGCCGACGGTGCCGCGGCCGCCATCGTGACCTCGCGCGAGCACGCGGGGCGCCGGTTCGAGCTGGACGAGTTCCGCACCGCGCTCAGCGACGACGGCGAGCACGACATGGTGTGGACCATCGGCGACCACGGCTTCGAGATGACGCTCACCGCCGAGGTGCCCCGCATCGTGGGGCGGGAGGTCGCCGATGCGGTCGCCTACCTCGACGGCGCGACCGCGTGGGCGATCCACCCGGGCGGGCGCAGCGTGCTGGACCGGGTGGCCGCCGGGCTCGGACTCACCGAGGAGCAGATGGCCCCGTCGCGCGAAGTGCTGCGCGCGTTCGGCAACATGTCCAGCGCGACCGTGCTGTTCATCCTCGACCGGATGCGGCATGACCCCGCCCTCGCCGACGGCACGACACTGGGACTGCTGGCCTTCGGGCCCGGACTCACGGTCGAGTCCGGGCGTCTCCTCGTGCGAGGCGACGCGTGAACCTCGCGGAGCGCGATGCCTCGCTCCGCGAGCTGATGGACGATCCGGACTGCGACCCGCGGCTGCTCGCGGCGACCTACCGCCGCTTCGGTCTCGTGAACCGGCTGGTCGCGGGGTGGACCGGCGTCTACCGGCGGACGCTCCGTCCGTATCTGTCCGGCCTCGGACGCCCGGCACGTGTGCTGGATCTGGGATGCGGCGGCGGGGATGTGGTGGCGCACCTCGCCGCTCTCGCCCGCGCCGACGGGCTGCGGGTGCAGTGGGTCGGCGCCGACCCCGACCCGCGCGCCATCGAGGCTGCGGCGGCGCGTGCCGCATCCGGTGTGTCCTTTCGCTGCACCGGCTCGGATGCTCTGCGCGAGAGCGGCGAGCGCTTCGACGCGGTGCTCTCGAACCACGTGCTGCATCATCTGGATACGGCGGAGCTCGCCGCGTTCCTCGACGACTCCGCCGCGCTCTCGACGGGGCTCGTCCTGCACGGCGACATCGAGCGCGGGCACCTCGCGTACGCGCTCTACGGCATCGGCATCCTGCCGCTGGCCCCCGGCACCTTCTTGCGCACGGACGGGCTCCGGTCGATCCGGCGCAGCTACCGGGTCGCCGAACTCGCGTCGCGCCTGCCGGAGGGATGGCGGGTGGAGCGTCCCGCTCGCTTCCGCGTGTTGGCGGTGAGGGACCCCCGTGTCTGAGGTCATCGTCGTCGGCGCCGGCCCCGTAGGGCTGCTGCTCACGGCGGAGCTGCGTCGGCTCGGCGTGGAGGTCGCCACGCTCGAGAGGCGGCCCGGTCCCGGCGACGGCACGCGGGCGATCGGCATCCATCCGCCCACGCTCGCCGCGCTCGAGTCCTGCGGTGCGACGGAGCGCCTGCTCGCCGACGCCGTGCGCGTCGAGCGGGGGGAGGCGCGCACCGACGGCCGGCTCGTCGGCGCGGTCGACTTCCGTCGCCTGTCCGCCCGCTTCCCGTTCGTCGCGACCCTCCCGCAGCGCGTGACGGAGGGCGTGCTCGCCGATCTCGCAGGGCCCATCGAGCGCGGGGTCACGGTGGCGGCCGTGCGCGATGACGGCGACCGGATGCGGGTGCACTCGGCCGACGGCCGCGAGTTCACCGCACGCGTGGTGATCGTGGCCGGCGGCTGGGGCGGCCGGGACCTCGCGTACCGCCCCGGCGCGCTACGGGTGCACGAGTACCGCGACCGGTATCTCATGACCGACACGGTGATCGGCACGTCCGACCCGGTGGCGGTGATCCGGCTCGACGCCGCCGGTGTCATGGAGTCCTTTCCGCTACCCGGCTCCGCCCGCCGCTTCGTGCTGCACGACGCCGAAGGCGGCCCGGACGAGCCCCACGCCCGACGCGAGCGGATGCGGCGCGAGCTGCGCGAGCGCGGCGAAGAGGAGGCCGCCGACCGCGTGGAGGTCGTGACCGCCTTCCGGGTGCGGCGCCTCGTCGCTCCGCGCCTGCGCCGGGGCGGTCTCATCGTCGTGGGCGACGCGGCCCACGAAGTGAGCCCGATCGGCGGGCAGGGCATGAACCTCGGGCTGCTGGATGCGGCGACGCTCGCCCCGCTCATCGCCGAGGCGCTCCGCACCGGCTCTCTCGCCTCCCCCGCGCTGGACCGATGGGAGCGCCGCCGCGTGCGCTCCGCGCGGATCGCGGCCGCTATGGCGAGCGTGAACACCGCGCTCGGGCGCCCGGCCGGCGCGGCGACCCACCGCATCCGCGGTGCGGCGCTCGGGATGCTGCTGCGCAGCCCCGTCGGGGCCGCGCTCACGCGTGCCTACGCGATGGGCTTCGATGCCGACGCCCGCTGAGGTTGCCCACAGGCACCGGCGGCGCGCGAGCCGATCTGACACCATTCATCCGTGAGCATGCGACGGTTCCGAATCCTCGGCGCGATGACCCTGGCCACGGCAGCACTGGTGCTGACAGCGTGCACCGCGGCCCCGGACGATGCGGCCGAGCCGGCCGGATCGTCGAGCTCGATCGCCACGCAGGCGCCGTCGACCGCTCCCGCTCCCGCAGCATCCGCCGACGCCGCGGACGGGCCCGTCGAGAGCTTCCGCGCGTGGTTCGAAGCGACCCGGACCCCCGATCCCGCCGCGGCGTGCGCGGCGCTGTCGCCCGCTCTGGCGGAGCGCATGCTCGCCGAGCTGAACCAGAACGGGCTCAACCTCACCACCTGCGAGGAGATGATCCAGGCGACCTCGGAGCTCTACCGCGCCACCGGCCAGAGCGCCGACGTCGACGTGCAGGTGCAGTCCGAGACGGCCACCGACGCCACCCTGTTCGTCACGTACGGCGCATCCGGCGATTGCGGCACGGTCGTGATGCACCGCGACGCCGCATCCTGGATCATCACGGACGAATCGCGGGAGTGCGCCGGGTAGGACCCCTCAGGCGGTCAGCGAACCGCCGGTCGCCACGAGCTGGACGGCGAGCAGGAGCGCAGCTCCCATCACGAGGCGGAACACGATGCGTCCGGGGCGACGCGCCCACGCGCACCCCACGGCCACGACCGCCACGCCGACCACGGCCGCGAAGAAGACCCAGGAGACGATCGGCACCGCATCCCTTGCCGGCCCGAGCCGGACGGCCACCGCGCCGCCGATGATTCCGACGCCCGCCAGCGCACCCGACCACCGCGCGCCGATCCGATGCGGCAGCCCCCGGATGCCGGTGCGTTGATCGTCGTCGAGATCCGGCAACACGTTGGCCAGGTGAACCGCCGCCCCGAGCGACGCTCCGGCGGCGGTCGCCCACGGTGCAGCGAGCGCGGGCTCCACGGCCGAGAGAGTCGCGAGCGACGGGAGGAGCCCGAAGCTCACGAGGAACGGCACGATCGAGAACGGCGTGGCCTTCAACGGCGCGTTGTACAGCCACGCGGAGGCGATCGTCGCCGCCTGCGCGGCAAGCAGCCCCCATCCGAGCGGCGCCGACAGCAGGAGCGCGCTGGCGACGGATGCGGCCGCCACCGCCCAGGCGATGCGCAGGCTCACGTCGCCGCGCGCGAGCGGCTTGTCGGTGCGGCCCACGGCACGATCGCGGCCCGCGTCGATCGCATCGTTCGACAGGCCGATCGAGACCTGTCCCGCGAACACGGCGGCCGTCAGCAGCGCGATGCGCCATGCGTCGAGCCCGGCCGAGACACCGAGCGCCAGGGTGAGCACCGTGACGACCAGCGCAGGGCCTGGATGCGTCGACGCCCAGAGCGCGCGCACACTCGCCAGGGCTCGGGTCATGCTCCGACCGTAAGCCGCCGCATCCGTGTCGCCTCGCGGGTTGACGACGACGCGCCGCTCATCCGGTCGTGGCGATCTGCGCCTGGATGCGGGCGATCGCCTCGCCCAGGCGGCCCCGCGCGAGCAGACCACCCGCGACCAGCGGGCCCGATGCGTCGCGACCGACGGGCGGGAGCAGCCGCAGCGCCGCGCGCGCATCGGGGGTGAGAAGAGCGAGCTGCCCGTCGATCTCGCCGTCGAACGAACCGGGGGTCGCCGCATCCGCGGCCACCGCGGCGTAGGCGGCCGCACCCAGCGCGTGCGCCCCCATGTGCGCGACGCCGGCCGCCTGCGCCGCGGAGCGGGCGGCTGCGATCGCCGCAGCGCCGGTCACGGCGTGCGCCGCCCGGCCGGCGACGAAACGTCGCTTGATCTCGCCCGCCGCATCCAGCTCACCGCGGGCGTACGCGCGGGCACGGGCGATGGCGTCGCGGGGCCGGTCATCACCGGGGGCCTCCGCCTCGAACAGGGCGAGGACGCGCTCGGCGCACTCCGCCGCCCAGGCCGCGGCCAGCCGGCGGTCGGTGTCGTCGAGCGACTGCGGGGATGGCATCTTTCCTGTCTACACCGCATCCGTCCGACGGCACAGGATCGCGCCGACCCGACGCTCGCCCCGGGTCGCGCGTCGGTGCGTCTCGAGAACGTCGAACCCCGCGCGCTCGAGCCGCCGTTCCAGCTCCGCGGCGGGCCAGCGCCACGCGTCGACGACAGCGTGGTCGAACGGTTCGAGCGCGTCCGCGTCGAAGAACCCGAGCACGAGCGTGCCGCCCGGACGCAGCACACGCGCGAACTCGGCGAACGGCACGTCGATCGCCGCCGGCGCGTGGTGGATCGTCGAGAACCACGCGAGGATGCCGTCCAGCGCCGCATCGGGCTCGTCGATCGCGTCGATCGTGCCGAGATCGAACCGGATGCCGGGGTGGTCCGCCCGCGCCGTCTCGATGAACTCCGGCGTCAGGTCGATGCCCCGCACGTCGACCCCTCGCTCGGCGAGGTGTGCGCTCCAGTGGCCCGGCCCGCACCCCGCATCCAGGACCCGCCCGCGGATGCCGTCGGCCCAGGTCTCGACCAGCCGGCGGTCGGAGGGGTGGACGGCGGCCATCGTCCCCAGCGCCCGCGTGTACTCGGCGGCCCGCCGGTCGTACGCCTCGGCCACACCCGTCATCCGTCGAGCGTATCCGGCGCCCCGCCCGTCAGGAGATAGCCCTCCCGCAGGACGATTCGCGAAGGACCATCCTGCACCGTGGCGATCTCCTGACGACGGATGCGGCGCAGACGGTCCCTCAGATCCAGCCGCGCTCTTGCGCGCGCAACAACGCCTGCTGACGCGTCTCCAGGTGCAGCTTGCCGAGGATCGACGAGACGTGGTTGCGCACCGTGCCGGGCGACAGGTGCAGTGTCCGAGCGATCGTGGCGATCGTCTGTCCCTCGGCACCGGCCCGCAACACGTCGAGCTCCCGATCGGTGAGGGGGCTCCGCTCGTCGGCGAGAGCATCGGCGGCGATCTCCGGGTCGACGTACCGGCGCCCTGCGGCGACCTGCCGGATGACGTCGGCGACGTCCTGCGCCGGCCGGGACTTGGGCAGGAATCCGTCGACGCCGGCCTGCAGCGCACGCCGCAGCACGCCCGGCCGCGCATGCCGGGTCACCGCGACGACGCGGGAACGCGTCGTCTTGCGCACCCTCGCCGCGGCATCGATGCCGTCCAGGCCCGGCATCTCGACGTCGAACAGGCAGACGTCCGGCTGCAGCCGTCCTGCCGCGGCGACAGCCTGCTCTCCGTCGACGCACTCGCCGACCACCTCGATGTCCTGCTCCAGCCGCAGCAGCGCGGCGAGCGCGGTGCGGATCATGTCCTCGTCGTCCGCGATGAGCACCCGGATCATGCGCGCACCCCCGTCGGCACGCGCGCGTCCAGGACGAACACGTCGTCGTCGAGCTCTGTCACGAGCGATCCGCCCGCCTCCGCGAGACGAGCCGTCATGCCGTCGATCCCCGCGCCCCGGCCTGCGGCCGCGCTGCCGCGATCGTTCTCGGCCCGGTACCGCCAGCCGGCCGCATCGCGCTGGAGCGAGAGCCGGGCGAAGCGTCCGCCGCCGTGCTTGAGGATGTTGGTCGTGCTCTCGCGCACGACGGGTCCGAGCGCGTCGCTGGGCGCGCCGGCCGCATCCGGGCTCACGGCGAGATCGACGTCGAGGCCTGCTGCACGCAGGAGGTCCGCGGCGTTGGCCAGTTCGTCCGGAAGCGGAACACCGCGGAAACGCGCGGCGAGCGCCCTGGTGCCCACGCGCGCCTCGTCGACCTCGCGGCGCGCGGCGCGGATGTGTTCGAGGGCAGCGGGCGGATCAGCGCTCAGCCGTTCGGCGAGCTCGAGCTGCAGCGCGACGACCTGCAGATGGTGGCCTTGCAGATCGTGCACATCGCTCGCCAGGCGCAGCCGTTCCTGGGTCGCGGCGAGGTTCGCCTCGGTGAGGCGGGCGCGGTCGAGCTCGCGCACGATGTCCCACCACCAGAGCATGCTGACGACGGTGATCGGCAATGCCACGGGGAACATGAAGAGAACGAAGATCGGGCCGTAGACGAGGGTCGCCTCGCCCTCGACGGCCCGCACGTACTCGATCACCGCGACGGCGGCGAGGACGACGGTGACGAGCCCCGTGACCCGGGCCCGCACGCCCCTCGGCCAGGGCAGAGTGCACACGAGCGCTCCCACGAGGGCCAGCGCCAGCGTGATGCTGCCGGTGACGAGTCCGATCGCGACGGCTGCCGCAGCGCCCAGGGCGAACGCGGTGAAGCGCATCCACCGGCGGCTTCCGGCCGCATCCGCCCGGAAGTAGTCGAGGCCCGTCATGACGAACGCCACGAGCCACGCGACGGATGCGGCCGCGAATACGGCCAGCTCCGGCACGGACTCGGTGACCCACGTCGGAATGGCCCACACCGTCAGGGTGCCGACGGCGAAGAACACGGCGGACGAGAACGTGTACCACCATGTCGCGCGCACGCCGCGACCCACGGCGGGCTCGGCGGCGGCCGGGGGTGATGAAGCACTCACGCCGACCAGGCTACGGGCATGACAAAAGTCATGCCCGACCCGCCCTTTCCTCCCCCGCGGAGGTGACGCGGCGGCACTGCCGGGGATAGGCGGCGACCGGTGGGATGGAGATGTTCCCACCGACCGAGCACGCCACCCCGACGGAGCCGACATGCACGATCTCATCGCAGGATTCCAGAACCTCATCGCCACCGTCCCCGAACTGGTGCAGCCGCTCATCGTCGCGCTCGCCGGTGCCGTACCGTTCGTCGAGGGCGAGGGCGCGACCGTCATCGGCATCGTCGGCGGCATCCACCCGATCGTGGCCGCCGTCGCCGCCGCCGTCGGCAACTTCGTCTGCGTGGCGATCGTGGTGCTGGTGGGGGCGGGCGTCCGCTCCGCCGTAACCTCCGGGCGCGTCGCCACCGCCGGCGGTCAGGTCACCGAGACGTCGCCGCGCCGCGAGAAATTCCAGCGCGCCTTCGTGCGCTACGGCGTGCCGGGCGTGAGCCTGCTCGGACCGCTCCTGCTTCCGACGCAGCTCACCTCTGCGATGCTCGCCGGCGCCGGTGTCACGAAGGGTCGAATCCTGGTGTGGCAGGCCATCGCCATCACGATGTGGACCACCATCGCGACCCTCATCGTGACGGGTGTCTGGGCGTTCGCCGGCATCCTCTGAGCACGAGAGAGGCCCCGCATCCGTCCGGATGCGGGGCCTCTCGTGCGTCGATCAGTCGTCGAGCAGCTCGGCCTCGATGACGTCGTCATCGCCCGGAGCGGGTTCGGGCGTGCCGGCACTCGTCAGGACGAGCTGCGAGCCGTCGGCGGCGACATCCACCCGCACGACGTCGCCGTCGTGCACGCCGCCCGAGAGGATCGCCATCGCGAGGCGGTCCTGGATCTCGGACTGGATGAGCCGGCGCAACGGCCGGGCGCCGAACACCGGGTCGTAGCCGCGCTCTGCGAGCCAGGCGCGGGCGTCCGGGGTGACCGCGAGCGTGAGCCGGCGGTCCTTCAGCCGGCGCTGCAGCGCATCCACCGACAGCTCCACGATCTGCGCGAGGTCGTCCTGGCTCAGCGCCTGGAACATCACGATGTCGTCGAGGCGGTTGAGGAACTCGGGACGGAAGGCCTGCCGCAGCAGGACCTGCACCTGCTCGCGCTTCTGCTCGAGCGTCAGCATCGGGTCGATCAGGATCGGCGAGCCGAGGTTCGAGGTGAGGATCAGGATGACGTTGCGGAAGTCGACCGTGCGCCCCTGGCCGTCGGTGAGCCGGCCGTCGTCCATGACCTGCAGCAGCACGTCGAAGACCTCCGGATGCGCCTTCTCGACCTCGTCGAGCAGCACGACCGAGTAGGGGCGGCGACGCACGGCCTCGGTCAGCTGACCGCCCTGCTCGTAACCGACATAGCCGGGAGGGGCTCCCACGAGCCGCGAGACCGAGTGCTTCTCGCCGTACTCCGACATGTCGATGCGCACCATGGCGTGCTCGTCGTCGAAGAGGAACTCCGCCAGAGCCTTCGCGAGCTCGGTCTTGCCGACGCCGGTGGGCCCCAGGAACAGGAACGAGCCGGTGGGCCGGTTCGGGTCGCTGATTCCCGCACGCGAGCGGCGGACCGCATCCGAGACCGCCTTCACGGCCTCCTTCTGACCGATCAGACGCTTGCCGAGCTCGGCCTCCAGGTGCACGAGCTTCTCGCTCTCGCCCTGCAGCAGACGCCCCACCGGGATGCCGGTCCATGCCGCGATCACCGAAGCGATGTCCTCGTCGGTGACCTGGTCGTTCACCATCCGGTCGCCGCTCGACTCCGCCTGCTCGGCCACGCCGAGCTCGCGCTCCAACGCGGGGATCTCGGCGTACAGCAGACGCGACGCACGCTCGAGGTTGCCCTCGCGCTGCGCCCGCTCGGCGTCGATGCGCGCCGCATCCAGTCGGGTCTTGAGCTCACCGACACGGTTGAGCGACGCACGCTCCTGCTCCCACCGCGCCTGCAACTCGCCGAGGCGCTCCTGCTCGACGCGGAGGTCCTCGCGGAGCTTCTCGAGGCGCTCCTTCGAGGCCGCGTCCTTCTCCTTCTTGAGCGCAAGTTCCTCCAGCTTCAGGCGATCGACGTGACGACGCAGCTCATCGATCTCCAGTGGCGCGGAGTCGATCTCCATGCGCAGACGCGAGGCAGCCTCGTCGATCAGGTCGATCGCCTTGTCGGGAAGCTGCCGCGACGGGATGTACCGGTTCGACAGCGCGGCGGCCGCGACCAGAGCACCGTCGGCGATGGCCACCTTGTGGTGGGCCTCGTAGCGCTCCTTGAGCCCCCGAAGGATCGCGACGGTGTCCTCGACCGTGGGCTCGCCCACGTACACCTGCTGGAAACGACGTTCGAGGGCCGCATCCTTCTCGATGAACTCGCGGTACTCGTCGAGCGTCGTCGCGCCGATCAGGCGCAGCTCACCGCGCGCGAGCATGGGCTTGAGCATGTTGGATGCGGCCACAGAGCCCTCGCCGCCCCCCGCGCCCATGAGCACATGCAGCTCGTCGATGAAGGTGATGATGCGCCCGTCGGATTCGGTGATCTCCTTGAGGACGCTCTTCAAGCGCTCCTCGAACTGGCCGCGGTACATGGCGCCTGCCACCAGCGCGGAGATGTCGAGCGAGACGAGCTCCTTGTTCTTGAGGCTCTCCGCGACGTCACCCGCGACGATGCGCTGCGCGAGCCCCTCGACCACGGCGGTCTTTCCGACGCCGGGCTCGCCGATGAGGACGGGGTTGTTCTTGGTGCGGCGGGTCAGCACCTGGCTGACCCGCCGGATCTCGCTGTCGCGCCCGATGACGGGGTCGAGCTTGCCCTGACGGGCGCGCTCGGTGAGGTTGATGCCGAACTGCTCGAGGGCGCTTTGCGACTCCTCCTGCCCGGGCTGTTGTGTGGCGTTCATGTGTTCTCCTGAAATCTCCGGGACTCAAACTTGAGTCTCACAGGCTCAAGTTTATCACCGAGGGTCTTCGGGCACCAGAGGGCACCGCAGATGAGTGTTCGTCACGTAGCCGCCCGGGCGGTCGACGCAACGGCTACGGTGCTGCGGTGATCCGCCGAGCCTCACGCATGCCCCTGACGACCCGCGTGCTCCTCAGCTGCGCTGCGATCGGCGCTGCCGCCGCCGTGCTCCTGACGGTCGCGAACCTCACCGCCAAACTCCTGATCCCGGTGTTCCCGCCGTCGGCGTACATCCTCGCCGGACTCTGGGCCGTGCCCGCGACACTCGCGCTGGCGCTGCTTCGCCGCCCGGGCGTCGGGGTTCTCACGGGTCTCGTCGCGGGACTGGCGATGACGCCCTTCAGCCCGCAGGGCGCCTACGTCATCCTCGCGACCCTCTGGTGGGGCGCCGCCTGCGAACTGCCGTTCCTCGTCACGCGATACCGCCGGTGGACGCTCGTGCTGCATGTGTGCGGTGGCATCGTCGCCGGAGCCGCGAGCGTCGCGGTGTCGTACGCGACGGGCGTGATGACACCCATGCCGCTCGCCGCACAGCTGCTCACGATCATCCTCTCCGTCGTCGCGCCGACCGCCGCCGCCCTCGGCGGCGTTGCCCTGGCGGGGCGGCTGCGGCGAAGCGGCGTCGGCGATCAGTCCGCGAGCGGAGCCGCATCCAGCCGTTCCGCGACCTCCGCCTGAGCGAAGGCGGCCGCCGCCTCCCGCATCCCGAGACGCACGGCCAGGTGCAGCGTCTCCGGATCTCCCGCGGCGTCTCGCTGGAACGCCGCGAGCACCAGGGCGTCGACCACCACGAACGCGCGCCCGAGCGCTGCACGCCCGTGCGGCGTCAGCGTCACCGCATCCTGGCGCTGGAGCGCTGCGATCACGTCGTCGAGGATCGTGAGGTCGGCGGGCGCGTCCCGCGCCGGGATGTCCACGAGCAGCCATCCCGCGGTGCGGATGGCGCGGAACGACGGGATGGTGCGGTACGCCGTGAGCAGCGACCGCACGAGCGCGTGGAACGCGCTCTGCCCGTCGGGGTGCGGCTGCGCGAGGGCGATGGCGATGAGACGGCGCAGCAGCTGGAAATTGCGTTCGCCGAGCGCCACGATGACGGCCTTCGCATCGGGGAAGTAGCGGTAGACGGTGCCGACCGAGGTGTGCGCCTCCTCCGCGACGAGGGCGGGCGTGAGCTCGATCGACCCCACCCGGTCGACGACGGATGCGGCGGCGCGCAGCAGTCCCTCCACCCGCTCATTCGAGCGCTCCTGCACGGGAAGCCGTCGCAGGCGGGTGACCGGCGTCGGCCGGCTCAGGCTGTGGGGCATGCGGGCCTCCTCCCTTCGCCGCGGTGGTGCGCGATCACGACGATGGGCGGTCCCATCCGCTTCCGATGCTCGCGCTCCGACACCGCAGACGTCAATCCCGTGGGGCAGGAGGTGACGATCACTCAGCGATGCACCCCCGGCCCGCCGACGGGACCGTACTCTCGCGTCGGCCCGCTACCCGTCGGGCGCATCCGCATCCGCTTTCCGAGAGGAACATCCCCCCATGACCTCCATGCCCCAGCCCACCGCTGAGACCGGGTCCACGTCGAACACCCCGGCCGTACTGACGCACCTGGGCGGCATCCTGTTCTCGTTCATCCCCAGCCTCATCGTCTTCCTCGTGCAGCGCGGGACGGGCTCGAGCCTCTACGAGCAGGCCAAGGAGGCGCTCAACCTGCAGATCACGGTCTTCCTCGGGATGGTCGTGGCGGGCATCCTGGCGTTCATCATCAACGTGCCCGTGGGCGGGCTCGTGTGGATCGTGGGCGTCATCTTCGCGGTCATCGGTGCACGCGCCGCAGCCAAGGGCGAGCTGTACCGCAACCGCAGCATCCTGCGCCTGGTGAACTGAGCCGCCGCGACCTGCCGTTCAGCGCGGCGATCACGCGACGGCGGCGACCGCCTCATCGGCCGGACACGCGAACCGGGCACGGTAGGCGGTCGGCGTCGTCGACAGGACACGCGTGAAGTTCTGCCGCAGCACGGCCGCGGAGCCGAACCCGCACTCCGCGGCGATCCGATCCAGTCCGTAGTCGGTCTGCTCGAGCAGCCGCTGCGCGTGCAGTACCCGCTGGCGGGCCAGCCAGGACGCCGGAGTGGCCCCCAGGTCGGCCTTGAAGCGCCGCGCGAAGGTGCGGGGCGACATGTGCGCCTTCGCCGCGAGCTGCTCGACCGACAGTTCCTGACGCAGGTTCTGCACCATCCACTCCGTCACCGGCGCGAGCGAGAGCGAAGCGGTCTGCGCGAGCGGTCGCGAGATGAACTGGGCCTGCCCGCCTTCGCGTTGCGGGGCCACGACCATGCGGCGTGCGATCGTGTTGGTCGCCTCGGCCCCGAGCTCCTGCCGAAGCAGGTGCAGGCACGCATCCAGCCCCGCGGCCGTCCCCGCGCTCGTGATGACCTTGCCGTCCTGCACGTAGAGCACGTCCGGGTCGATGTCGAGGCTCGGGAAGAGCTCGGCCATGCGGTCGGTGTACTTCCAGTGCGTCGTCGCGCGGCGTCCGTCGAGAACACCGGATGCGGCGAGCACGAACGACCCGCTGCACACGCTCAGCAACCAGGCGTTGCGGCGCTCCGCGCGGCGCAGCACGTCGGCGAGCCGCGCGTCGATCGTGCCCCAGGTGTCACGCGGGACCGGCGTGACCACGACGAGGTCGGCTTCGTCGGCGAAGGTGAGGTCGTGCTCGACGTTGATCGAGAAGCCGAGGTTGGACATGATCGCGCCCGGTTCGATGGCGCAGACGCGGAAGTCGAACATCGGGATGCCGTCATCGGTGCGATCGAGGCCGAACGCCTCGCATGCCAGACCGAACTCGAACGGGGTGAACCCGTTCTGGACGACGACGGCGACGGTTCTCATGGACTCTCCGTTGTTGGCAGGATTAACGCGCTTAGGGGCGATTCTGCCACTCGTGGCACGATCGCACAACACGTAGCTTTTCTGCCATGATCGCACTCATCGTCCTCGGCATCCTCTCGATCGTGGCCATCGTCGCCACCGTCATCGCCGTCGCGCGAGACGGTTACGGCCCGGTGCGCACCGACTGGAGCCGCCTCCCCGACCGCGACGACCCCGTCGCCCCGACGCCCCCTGCCACTCTTGCGGACCCGACATCCGTTGGAGGGACCCGTATCGCGGCCGCGGCACCCGAGACGCCGCACATCGCATCCCTCGAACGCGTCAGCTCCACCGCGCGCGCGTAACTCCCGGTCCGGCCGGGGGTCTTGCGGGTCAGCCGCGCGGGGCGCGGGGGTGCGGCGCCATCGCGCGCACGGTGTCGAGCAGGATGCGGGCCGAGCGCTCCCAGGAGAACCGCGCCACGTGCTCCCGACCGGCGGCGATGGTCGCGGCGCGCACGTCGGGATCGTCCAGCTTCGCGACGGCCGCGGCGAACGCCCGCGGGTCGTCCGGATCGACGTACAGGGCCCCGTCTCCGGCCACCTCGCGGAAGATCTCGAGGTCGGTGACGACAGCCGGCACGCCGAGCTCCAGCGCCTCGGCGATGGGCAGACCGTAGCCTTCGTCGAGGCTGGTGGTCGCGAGGACCGCACGCTCGGCGAGCAGGCGGGCGTACTCCTCGTCGCTCACGCCGTTGTGGAACACGACGTCGGCACCGTCGGGCGTGATCGCTTCGAGTTCGGCGCGGCGCTCGGCAGAGATCCGGCTGAGCAGGTGAAGAGTGCGGCCAGGAAGCGATGCCATCGCGCGCACGAGGTTGCCCACGTTCTTGTACGGCATGAACGAGCCCATGTAGACGACGTTGCGCACGGGCCCGCTCGCGTCGACCGCGGCGCCGTCGAGTCGATCGGCCAGTCGCTGCGGGGCGTTGGGGATCACCACGACGGGGCGCGATGTGAGGTTCACGGCCGCGAACTGCCGCCTGCTCGTCTCGCTGACCGTGGCCACCACATCCGCCGCGTTCAGCGTGAGCCGCTGCGGAAGGTAGCTGAGGTGGAACAGTCGCCACCCGAGTCGCACCGGGGCGGGCAGATCCTTCGGAGGAGTGCGGTGGCGGTAGTAGATCGTGTCGTGCAGCGTGAGGATGACGCGGTAGCGACGCCCGCCTGTGCCGATCGTCTGCATCGGAGAGAAGACGACGTCCGGAGCGAAGCGGTTGAGGAGCCGTGCGGCGAAGGGCTCACGCCACGAGGTCGGCGCATGGATGGCGAGCGTCTGCGCACCATCCGGCAGCAGCGGGATCTGCCGAGCGTCGTGCACCAGGAAGGTGACCTCGACGCCCGCATCCGCCGCGGCCGACGACACCGCGGCCGCAAGCTCCGCGGAGTAGCGGCTGATGCCGTCGTGGAAGTCCGTGCGGATGTACCGCGCGTCGAAGAACAGCCGAAGCGGCTGGGCTGACGTCACGGCGCGACCGGCTGGCCCCGGTACAGCTTCTCGAAGGTGTCGAGGGTGCGCGCGATGTCGTGGATCTCGACGCCCTTCAGAGAGGCCTCCTGCATCGCGCGATACTCCTCGGGGGATGCGGTGAGCACCCGCGTGAGCTTCTCGGCGAGATCGTCGGCGTTCTGCGGCCGGAAGAGCCAGCCGTTCTCGCCGTCGTGCACGAGGTGCGGCAGCGCAAGCGCGTCGGCGGCCACGACGGGAAGGCCCGACGCCATCGCCTCCATGGTCGCGATCGACTGCAGCTCGGCGATCGACGGCATCGCGAACACCGTCGCGCGAGTGAGGATGCGGCGCAGCTCCTCCTCCTCCACACGGCCGTGGAAGGTCACGCGGTCGGCGAGCCCCAGCTGCTGCACGAGCGCGTCCAGCGACTTGCGCTGGTCGCCGCCGCCGACGACCTCGACGGTGGCGTTGAGCGCCGGGTCGAGCTTCGTCACGGCCTGCAGGAGGGTGTCGACGTGCTTCTCGGTGGTGAGACGCCCGACGAACAGGATGCGGTTCTCGTCGCGCGGCGACAGATCGGCCGTATACCCGGAGGCGTCGATGCCGCAGCTGATCGGGATCACGCCGTGGATGTCGATCGTCGCCTCGAGGAAGTCGGCCGCACGGCGAGTGGGGGTCGTGACCGCGCGCGCCATGTGGAAGGTGCGCGACGCGTCGTCCCACGCGAGCTTGACGAAGACCTTGTCGAGCACGGGCGGCAGCGTCGTGAAGTCGAGGATGTTCTCGGCCATGACGTGGTTGGTGGCGACGACCGGGATGCCGCGCTTACGCGCCTCGCGCGCGAGACCGCGACCGATGACGATGTGCGACTGGATGTGCACGACGTCCGGCTTCACACTGTCGAGCACCTGCCGCGCGTAGTGCTTCGAGCGCCACGGCCAGACGAAACGGAGCCAATCGTGCGGCTTCCAGCGCACGGCGGGCAGGCGGTGCACCGTGATCGGCACGCCCTCGATGATCTCGGTCGCCGGCGGGTACGTGCGGTATTTGAGGCCGGGGGCGACGACGTGCACGTCGTGGCCACGGCTCGCGAGACCGGCGGCGAGCCGCTCGGCGAAGCGCGCGGCCCCGTTCACGTCGGGCGCGAACGTGTCGCAGCCGATCACGATCGTGAGGGGCCGTTCGGTATCCGGCGCCGGTTCGGGGACATCGGGCGTCGAGGGGGTAGTCACGTGTGGTGGCTGCCTCTCTAGGGGATCGTTTGCGGGGTGCGCAGGCATCCCGAGTCTACCGGAGCCCTCCCGAGCGACACCGAGGCACCCCGCCCTACGCTGGTTGTCATGATGCGATTGCAGGCCGACGCCGATGAGGCCCAGTGGGTCGCCGTCACCGAATCGTTGGGGTTGCGCGGCCGTCGTCACCGCAAGAAGGCGCTGCGGATGCTGATGGCACAGGGCTCGCTCGCCACCGGCACCGAGCAGCGCACCGGCAGCGGCTTCGCGGCGTGGCTCGTGAGCCAGGCGACACCGTTGCTCATGAGGCGTGCCGCCGGACGCGTCCTGGCGTGGATGTGGCGCGCAGACCCCGAGCTCGTCGTCGTGCTCGCGCAGGTGCAGGAGGCGACGCCGCAGTTGCGCACCGCCCGCGCCATGATGCCGATGGAGTACGACGACACCGAGGACTTCCGCAATCCGCACCTCGGTACGGGCGAGCGCCTGCTGATGGATCTGCCGTCGAACCCGAAGGCGCCGCCCTTCGCGACCTACACGTGGGACATCGGCACGCACCTCGTCACGCTGACAGCCGTCTTCGGCGACCGCGAGCGCGTGAAGACCGCCGTCCCGGCCGTGGATGCCCTCGCCCGCACGCTGCGAGCGGTCGACGACCTGCCGATCGGCGAGTCGCCCGACATCCTGCGCATCGACCCGGCCTGACCGCCCGACCGACGGGCGGGCGGGGCGGCGGCGATCAGCTGGGGGGAACACCCGGCGCGGGCGGCGCCGACGGCGGGACGGGGGCGGAGGGGACGTCCTCCGGGCTCGGGGACTCGGCCGCCGCATCCGTCGTCGCCTCCGGCGCCACGGGTGCCTCCTCGACCAGCTCGGCCGCGGCCTGCTCGAACTGCGAGCGGTACAGACGCCAGTAGGAGCCCTCGGCGGCGATGAGCTGCTCGTGCGTGCCCTGTTCGACGATGTCGCCGTGCTCCATCACGAGGATGAGATCCGCGTCGCGGATCGTCGAGAGCCGGTGCGCGATCACGAACGACGTGCGTCCCTCGCGCAGCGCCGCCATCGCGTGCTGCAGCAGCAGCTCGGTACGGGTGTCGACAGAGCTGGTGGCCTCGTCGAGGATCAGCACCTCGGGGCGCGCGACGAACGCACGGGCGATCGTGATGAGCTGCTTCTCTCCGGCGGAGACGTTCGCCGCATCCTCATCGAGCACCGTGTCGTAGCCGTCCGGGAGGGTCTGCACGAACGGATCGACGCGCGTCGCGACGGCGGCCTCGACCACCTCTTCGTCGGTGGCGTCGGCGCGCCCGTACCGGATGTTCTCTCGGATGGATCCCGCGAACAGCCATGGGTCCTGCAGCACCATGCCGGTGCGCGAGCGGACGTCGTTTCGGGTGAGCTCGGCGATGTCCTGCCCGTCGAGCAGGATGCGGCCGCCGTCGAGCTCGTAGAAGCGCATGATCAGGTTGACGAGTGTGGTCTTGCCCGCGCCGGTGGGTCCGACGATCGCCACCGTCTGCCCGGGCTCGACCCGGAACGACAGGTCGGTGATGAGCGGTTTGTCGGGCGAGTAGGAGAACGCGACGTTCTGGAACTCGATGACTCCCCGGCCACCCGCGGGCGCGGGAGCGTCGTCGGAGTCGGGCTCCTGCTCCTCGGCGTCGAGCAGATCGAACACGCGCTCCGCGGATGCGGTGCCCGACTGGATGACGGCCGCCATCCCGCCCAGCTCCGACAGCGGCTGCGTGAACTGCTGCGAGTACTGGATGAAGGCCTGCACGTCGCCGAGCCGCAGCTGCCCCGATGCCACCATCAACGCGCCGAGCACAGCGATACCCACGTAGGTGAGGTTTCCGACGAACATCATGCCCGGCATGATGATGCCCGACAGGAACTGGGCACGGAAGCTCGCGCGGTACAGCTCCTCGTTCTCGGCCTGGAACTTCTCGCGCGCGTCCGCCTCGCGGCCGTAGACCTTGACGAGCGCGTGGCCCGAGAAGGACTCCTCGACGCGGGCGTTGAGCCGCCCCACCTTCCGCCATTGCAGCGCGAAGGACTTCTGCGACTTCGGCCCGATGACGCCGAAGATGACCGCCATGAGCGGCAGCGAGACGAGCGCGACGAGGGCGAGCTGCCAGGAGATGGAGAACATCATCACGAGCACGCCGACGACCGTCAGCACCGACGTCACCACGGTGGAGAGCGACTGCTGCATCGTCTGCGTGATGTTGTCGATGTCGTTGGTGACCCGGGAGATGAGCTCACCGCGCTGCACCCGGTCGAAGTACGACAGCGGCAGGCGGTTGATCTTCGCCTCGACGGACTCACGCAGGCGCCACATCGTGCGCACCATGATCACGTTGATCACGTAGCCCTGGAACCAGGTGAGCACGGCGGAGGCGATGTAGATCGCCAGGGCGGCCATGGTGACCACCCGCAGTCGCTCGAAGTCGATGCCCGCGCCGACCGCGAAGTTCGGCATGGCTCCGACGATGTTGGCGATGTCGCCCTGCCCCGCCGCCTGCAGCGCGGCGACCACGTCGGCCTGCGAGGTGCCCGCGGGGAACTGGCCCCCCAGACCCGCAGAGACGACGCCCTCGAAAATGACGTTCGTCGCCTCGCCGAGGACGCGAGGCGCGATGACGGCCAGCACGACGCCGGCGGCACCCGCGAGGGAGACGAGGGTGAAGGCGAGGGCGTGGGGCTTCAGCAACCCGATGAGCCGCAGGAACGACTTTCCGAAGTTCGCGGCCTTGCCGGGGGCGACGGAGTCCCAGCTGCCCGAGTTCTGGCGTGCCTGCTCGGCGAGCTCCAGTTCGAGGCGCTCTTCTTCTGTCAGCGCGTCGGGCGTGCTCATGCGTCCACCCCCAGCTGCGATTCGACGATCTCTCGGTACGTGTCGTTGTCGGCGAGCAGCTCTTCGTGCGTGCCCACACCCACCATGCGACCGCCGTCGAGCACGACGATGCGGTCTGCGCCCGTGACGGTCGAGATCCGCTGCGCGACGACGATCTTCGTCACTTCCGGCAGCCGCTCCCAGAGCGCTTGGCGAAGCCGCGCGTCGGTGCGCAGATCGAGCGCGGAGAACGAGTCGTCGAACACGAACAGGTCGGGGCGGTGCACGATCGCCCGAGCGATCGCGAGGCGCTGACGCTGGCCGCCCGAGACGTTCGTGCCGCCCTGCGCGATGGTGGCCTCGAGGCCGCCGGACATCTCGGACACGAAGTCCCTCGCCTGCGCGATGTCGAGCGCCTCCCACAGCTCGTCGTCGCTCGCATCCTCACGGCCGAAGCGGAGGTTGGAGGCGACGGTTCCGGTGAACAGGAACGGACGTTGCGGCACGAGGCCGATGCCCTTCCAGAGCAGGTCGAGGTCCGCCTCGCGCACATCGACGCCCGCCACCCGCACGGCACCGCCCGTGACGTCGAACAGTCGAGGGATGAGCGAGACGAGCGTGGACTTACCGGAGCCGGTCGAACCGACGATCGCGACCGTCTCGCCCCGCGCCGCGTGGAACGAGATGCCCTGCAGCACGGGAGCGTTCGCGCCGGGATAGCTGAACGACACGTCGTCGAGCTCGAGGGCCCCGGGCGCGGGGAAGACCGTCACGGGCTGCACCGGCCGGGCGAGCCCTCCCTCGGCATCGAGCACTTCGCCGATGCGCTCGGCCGACACCGCGGCGCGCGGGATCATGATCGTCATGAAGCTCGCCATGAGCACCCCCATGAGGATCTGCCCGACGTACTGCATGAAGGCGAAGAGCGTTCCGACCTCGACGCCCCCGGCGTCGATCTGACGGCCGCCGAACCAGATCACTCCGACGACCGTGACGTTCAGCACCAGCATCGCGAGCGGGAACAGGAGCACGAAGAGGGATCCGACCTTGCGTCCGATGACCATGATGTCGGTGTTGGCGAGACGGAAACGCTCGGCCTCGATCGACTCCCGCACGAAAGCGCGCACGACGCGCACGCCCGTCAGCTGCTCGCGCATGACGCGGTTGACGGCATCGAGCTTCTTCTGGAACTGCCGGAACAACGGCACCATGCGGGCGATGATGAGGCCCGCCACGAGCAGCAGCGCGGGCACCGCGACCGCGATCAGCCAGCTGAGCCCCACATCCTGCTGCACCGCCATGACGATGCCGCCGATGGCCAGCAGAGGGGCGGTGACGAGCATCGTGGAGCCCATCATCGCGAGCATCTGCACCTGCTGCACGTCGTTCGTGTTGCGGGTGATGAGCGACCCTGGGCCGAACTGCGACACCTCGCGCTCCGAGAAGCCACTGACCTTCTGGAAGACGTCACGACGGATGTCGCGGCCGGCCGACATCGCGGCGCGGGCGGCGAAGAAGGTGGCGATGACGGATGCGGTGATCTGCCCGAGCGAGATCACCAGCATGATCGTGCCCGTCGACCAGATGTAGCCGGTGTCGCCGCGGGCGACGCCGTTGTCGATGATGTCGGCGTTCAGACGCGGCAGGTAGAGCGATGCCATGGCGGAGGCGAACTGGAAGACCAGCAGACCCAGCAGCCACCAGCGATAGGGCGCGAGATAGCGCAGCAGGAGTTTTACGAGCACGATGCCTCCCCAGGCGGGGCGCGGTTCACACGCCGAGCACAGGTTAGGCCCGAGCTCCGACACCCCGCATCCGCCGGCGGGAGGATTTCGCTCAGGGCGTGGACTTCTCCGTTGCAGCGAGGGCGGCGCGGGCCGTCGCGAGCTCCTGCTCGAGCCGTGCGACGTCGGCCCGGGTGGCGGGCAGCTGCTCCTGGTGGCCGCGGGTGACGCGCTCCATGACCCACGACGAGAACGTCGCGACGATGAGTCCCACGAGCACGACACCGCCCACCATGAGCGCGACCGCGATGACGCGGCCCGGCACGGTGACGGGGGTGAAGTCGCCGTAGCCCACGGTCGTCACGGTGCAGAACGCCCACCAGACCGCGTCCCCGAAGCTGCGGATGTTGCTGCCCGCCGCATGACGTTCCACGTTGAGCACGGCGAGGGCCGCGGTCCAGATCAGCAGCAGCGCGGCCGCGATGCCGTACACCAGCATCCGCGCGCGGAGGGAGCTGGCGGCGGTGCGGGTGAAGGATGCGACGCGCGTGAGCGCCCCGAGCAGGCGCACAGGACGCAGGAAGGGAAGCAACGCCACGGCGAGGTCGAACAGATGCGTGCGGAACCATCGCCCCTTCGGACGGGACATCGCCAGCCGCGCGAGGTAGTCGACGATGAACATCACCCAGGTGATCGTGAGGATCGACGAGGTGATGATCGCGCCGACCCCCGACACGTCCGCGATGACGTGCACCGTCTGCGTGAGGATGAACACGAGCGCCGCGATCGTCAGCGGCCAGTACGTCATCCGCTCCCACCTGGCGGTGGCCGCGGTCTCACCGCGCGGGTTCACCCCCGCGCCGCGTTGCTGCCGCCCGTCCCCGTGCACATCTGAACTCTAGAGCGCACCGGGTCGCCTCACACGGCGACGTCGCCGACCAGGTTGACCCGGATGCCCATGGCGTCGAAGGCTGCGGCCTTCGCGATGAGTGCGCGGTCGGCCGTCTCGGCGTCCGGCGCGTAGACGACCTGCGCGTGGTTCGCCTTGTGCCGGGCCATGAACTGATCGCGGCCGATGCCGTGCAGCACGACGTGGGCGATGGGCCACTCCGGGTTCGTCGCCTCCTTGCGCCGGCGGGTCTCCTCCTCGGGCAGCTCCACCGCGCTCGCCCGGAAGATGTCGGCCTGCAGCACGCCCTCGGCGATGAACACGCGCGAGACGACGAGCTCGCCCGGCTTGCTCACGCCGTTGATCGTCGCGCCGCCCGCCGGGAAGAAGACGTGTCCCTGCCGCCAGCCTTCGGCCTTGTCCCAGCCGCCGAGGTGGGACGCGGGAACGGAACCCGAGATCTCGTAGACCCACACGAACTCGCCGCCGAACTCCTCGCCCCACCGCACATCGTGCAGCGTGTTGTCGGGCACCAGGCCCATAGCGCGCCACACGCGATCGGTCACGAGCGCGTCGACCGCGACACCCTCGTCGGCCTCGTTGAAGTGGGGCAGCGCACGGCCCGCGTGCAGCTCCCGGCGTCCGTCGCGCGAGAACACCGGGGGCCGCTCGGTCGTGTTCAGGATGCCTTCGGCGAGATCGGATGCGGGCACGAGGTCCTTCAGGCCCTGCTGGTACTGGATGCCGACCGCATCCAGCCCGAAGTCGTCCGCGATGCGCAGCGCGGCGATGTACATCTTCAGCTGCCACTGCACCTGCTCGCGGGTGAGCTCGGTGGCCGGGTCCTCGCCGAAGCGGAACGTCATCCCCCGCTCGATCAGCCAGTCGAACGCTGCGTCGGCGTCCGCATCCGTGACCGCGAGCATCTCGGCATAGAGCGCGGACTGCGACAGACGCTCCTTGTAGATGCCGGTCGGGTTCAGCAGCTCGTCGTCGAAGATCGCGTTGTACATGCCCATGCAGCCCTCGTCGAAGACGCCGATGATGGCCTTCTCCTCGCGCAGCTGCCGCCCGATCGCCTCGCCGAGCTCCCGCTCCGGGCTCTCGGCCAGGGTCGGCAGCGGCCGCACGTGGGAGGCGTCGTGGGTGATGCGGCCGGTGCGCGTCCACTCGAGGAGCCCCTCACGGAACCAGTCGTCCGCGAAGTCGACCGACCAGATCGTGGCGTAGGACGTGCCCATCTTCGTGAGGCCCGCGTTCAGTCCCAGCAGACCCACGAGGCCCGGCCACTCGCCGGCGAAGTTCGCGACCGTCAGGATCGGACCGCGGTGGGTGCGCAGACCCGCGAGCACGTGGTGCGAGTACTGCCACACCGCCTCGGCGACGATGAGCGGCGCGTCGGCGGGGATGCTCTTGAACACGTCCATGCCCATGCGCTGGCTCGAGATGAAGCCGTGACCGGTCGCGGGGTCGACGTCGTTGGCCCTGATCACACTCCAGCCGAGATCTCCGAGCACGCGGGTCACGGCGGCCTCCAGCTCGACCTGCGCGGGCCAGCCGGCGACGTTCGCCGACTCGCGGAGGTCGCCTGACGAGATCAGGTACGCGGTGCGCGGCGGTGCCACGAGAGCGGCGGATGCGGCGGGGAGGGTGTAGGTCATGATCGGTCTCCTTGCAGAGCGGTGAGGATGTCGGCACGCTGCGGCATCGACGCCGCGGCCCCCGGACGGGTGACGGTGAGGGCGGCCGCGGCGGACGCGGCCTCGAGAGAGGAGTGGAGCGTGGCGCCGGCGGCGAGCCAGGCGATGAGCACGCCGGCGAAGGTGTCACCCGCGCCGGTGGTGTCGACGGCGTCCACGGGGCGCGCCGCCACCGTGGCGGTCACCTCGCCGCCCTGCGCGACCAGCGCGCCCGCGGCGCCGAGGGTGACGACGACCGTCCCCGCGGCACGGCTGAGCACGCGGGCGGCGCCCGCTGCATCCGCGTCGCCGCTCAGCGCAGCCGCCTCGTGCTCGTTGACCAGAAGGACGTCGCTCAGCGAGACCAGCTCGTCGATGCGGGAATCGGGCACGGGCGCCGGTGTGAGCACCGTCGTGACACTGTGTCCGCGCGCCCAGCGCATGGCCTCGAGGACCAGAGCGACCGGTCGCTCCAGCTGGACGACGAGATAGCCGGCACCGGCGATCGCGGCCCGGTCCGAGTCGGACAACCGGTCGTCCGCGTTCGCCCCCGCGACGACGACGATGGCATTCTCGCCGTCGTCGGTGACCGTGATGGCGGCGATCCCGGTGGGCTCCGCGCTCGGGACGAGTCCGGATGCGTCGATCCCCTGGGCGAGGAGGAAGCCGCGCAGGCGTCCGCCGAACTCGTCCGCGCCGACAGCGCCGAGAAAGCGGACGCTCGCTCCGGCACGCGCGGCGGCGACGGCCTGGTTCAGCCCCTTGCCGCCCGGGCCGGTCGCGAACGACGACCCGCTGACGGTCTCCCCCGGACGCACCGCGGCCGCCACTCGGACGACGAGGTCCATGTTGGCGCTGCCGAGCACCGCGATCGACGAAGCCACGACAGGCTCAGCGGTACGTCGCGATGACGCGCTCGATCTCGGCGAGCGCCGCCTCGTCGGGCTGCACGAGAGCCATGCGGCAGGTGCCGTCGGCGACTCCCATCGACCGGTAGGCGGCCTTCATCCGGGCCATGTCCCCGCCGATGATCGAGACGATGTCGTCGACGGCGGCCTGGGCATCCGCGATCTTCTGGGCGTCGCCCGTGTCCGCCGCTGCGGCGAGCGCCCGGAACGGCTTCGGCAGCACCGAGGAGACCCCGGAGACGACGCCCTGCGCGCCGACCTGACCGGCGGCGACGAGATCCTTGTCGGCACCCGTGTACAGGATGAAGTCCCCGGGGACGACCGCGCGGTACGCGGCGAGCTCGTCGAGGCTGAGCTCGCTGACCTTGGCCCCCACCACCGCAGGAAGCTGGGCGAGCCGCGCCAGCAGCTCGGGGCTCACGGTGATGCCGCTGCGTCGCGGGTAGATGTACACGTAGAGGGCGCCGTCGCCGACCGCCTCTGCGACCTGCACGAAGTAGTCGTAGACCGCCGACTCGGCAGCGGGCAGGTAGTAGGGCGTGAGGGCCGCGAACTCGGTGACGCCCGCATCCTTCGCGATCTTCACTCGTCGCACGGCCTCGTAGGCGCTCGGCTGGCCGACGTGGGCGATGACGCGCATGCGACCTGCGAGCTCTTCGACCGCGGCGCGGATGAGCTGGGCGAACTCCTCGTCGTCGACCGCGGGGAACTCGCCCGTGGTGCCCAGCACGAAGGCGCCCTCGTTGCCGGACTCGCCGACGTACCGGAAGATCGAGCGACTGCCGTCGAGATCCAGCGAGCCGTCGGCGTGGAAGCTGGTGGGGATGGCGGTCACGATGTCGCGACGGGTCATGTCGATGCCTTTCGAGAGGATGCGGAGCGGGCCGCTCACGCGTAGGAGGTGTTGGCGGTGGGAGTCAGGACCAGCTCGTTCACGCAGACGCGCGCGGGCTGACGGGCGATCCAGGCGACGGTCTCGCCCACGTCGTCGGGCGCGAGCATGAGGGCGCGCGCCTCGGCGGAGGGCGGGTTTGGCCGGGTGTCGAGGATGTCGGTGGCCACCTCGCCGGGGCACAGGTGCGTGGCACGGATGCCGTGCAGCCGCTCCTGTGCGTTGAGGGTCTCCGCCATCACGCCGAGCGAGGTCTTGCTCATGGCGTAGGCGGCGCCCGCGCCGGGCGAGTGGCGCCACGCGGCCCAGGAAGAGACCAGCACGACGAGTCCCGCGCCGGCCGCTCGCATCCCGGGCAGCACCGCATGGACCGTGCGCACCGCACCCTGGAGGTTCACGTCCATGACGTGCGCGATGTCGGTCGCCGAGACCTGGTCCCAGAACCGGCCGGCGACGTTCGTGCCCGCGCAGTAGACCAGGGTGTCGATATGACCGTGGGTCTCGGTGAGACGCGCGGCCGCATCCTGGACGGCGTCGTCATCGGTGACGTCGAGCATGAGGGCGGATGCGGCCCCGCCGCCCCGATGGACGGCGTCGAGGGTCGCGTCCAGCTCCGCCGCCCGGCGGCCAGATACGACGACGTGGAAGCCGTCCCGCGCGAGCGCCTGGGCCGCGGCGCGGCCGATGCCGGTTCCGCCACCGACGACCCAGGCGGTACGTGTCGCCTCGCCCATCTCAGCCCTTGGTCGCGCCGGCGGTCAGACCGCTGACGACGTAGCGCTGCGCGAACAGCGCGACGATCATGACCGGGACCGTGATGACCACCGCGGCGGCCATCAGACCGCCCCAGTCGACCGACGCGTAGCTCGTGAAGTTCACGATCGCGACGGGCAGTGTGCGGGTGGACTGGCTGGAGAGCACCAGGGCGAACAGGAAGTTGTTCCAGCTGAAGATGAACGACAGGATCGACGCCGTCGCGATGCCGGGCAGCGACAGGGGGAGCACGACGCGGACGAAGGCGCCGATCTTGCTCGAGCCGTCGATCTGCGCGGCCTCCTCCAGCTCGGTGGGGATGCCGTCGAAGAAGCTCGACATGATGGCCACCACGAGCGGCATCGTCACGAACAGGTGCGTCAGGATCAGCACCGTGTAGCTGCCGACGAGCTGCACCTGCGAGAAGAGGAAGTACCACGGGATCAGCAGGCTCACACCGGGGATCACACGCGCCATCAGCAGGAAGCCGGTCGTGCTGCGCACCTTGTACCGGGCGATGCCGTAGGCCGCCGGGACGCCGATCACGAGCGCGAGCAGCGTGGCTCCGACGCCCACGAGCAGGCTGTTGCCGATGACCGGCAGGAAGTTCTGCACGGTGAAGACGGTCTCGTAGTTCTTGAGCGTCGGCTCGAACGCGAACATCTTGTCCGGGTTCACGACGTCGAGGTTGCGCTTGAAGCTGGCCAGCAGCATCCACACGAGCGGAACGAGGAAGGCGAGCACCACGAGGACGATTCCGACGACGCGCGCGGTCTGCCCGGCGATGTCGATCGGGCGACGAGGACGGCGCTTGATGGCGGCAGCGCGACGGCCGCGACGGCCGACGGGCTGGACGAGGGCGCGGGTCTCACTCATACCCGGGTTCCTTTCTTGCGAAGGATCGCGAGGGCCAGCAGCACCACCACGATCAGCAGGAAGAAGAGGATCAGCAGCGCCGATGCCTTGCCGTACTGCGAGAACTGGAACGCCTGCCCGTAGGCGAGGATGTTGAGCGTCTCGGCCTCGTGGCTCGAGCCGCCGCCGATGCCCTTGGTGGCGTAGATGATGTCGAAGGTCTTCATCGCATCGATGGAGCGGAGGATGGCGGCCGCGCCGATCACCGGCGCGAGCAGCGGCAGGGTGATGTGACGGAAGCGCTGCCACGCGTTGGCGCCGTCGACCCGCGCCGCCTCGTCGGGCTCTTCCGGCAGGGTCGACAGGCCCGCCAGGAGGATCAGGATGACCATCGGCGTCCACTGCCAGACGTCGATGAAGACGAGGGTGTTCAACGCCGTCGAGGGATCGCTCAGCCAGCCTTGGCGCGGAAGGCCGAGGAACTGCATGACGCTGTTGGCGAAGCCGATGGAGGGCTCGAAGATCAGCAGCCACATCATGCCGACGGCGACGGGCGTGGCCACCAGCGGCAGGAGGATGAACACTCGCACCAGGCCCTGACCGCGGAAGGTCTTGCGCAGCAGAAGCGCGATCGCGAGGCCCAGGATGAGCTCGATGCCCAGCGCCAGGATCGTGAAGTAGGCGGTGCGTCCGACGGCCGGCCAGAACCGGTCGGTGTCGCCGAGCCAGGTGACGTAGTTGTCGAGTCCGACGAACGAGAAGGGCCGGGTGACGGCGCCCGCCGAGTCGGTGAGGGAGAGGAAGACCGTGTAGCCGATCGGGAAGGCGATCAGCAGCGCGATGAACAGCACCGACGGGACGATCAGGATCCACTTCAGACGAGCGTCGATCCAGTTGAGTGCGCGGTTGCCGAACGTCGACCTGCGCGCGGTGAGCGAGGACACGGAGCCTCCTTGGTCCGGGTGGCCCCGGGCGGCGAGTCCCGCCCGGGGCCTGAGATCACTTCTCGGAGTCGAGCAGTTCCTGGAACTGCGTGTTCGCGGTCTTGGCGGCGTCTGCGACGTCGCCCCCCTCGATCGCGGTGATGGCGGGGCCGCCCACGATCTCGCGGGCCGCGGCGACCTGCTCCAGCTGCGGGCGGTCGTGGCCGACGCCGTGGTCGCCCACGTTCTGGATGATCTCGACGAGACCGGCGGGGAAGGATGCCGTGGCCTCGGCGTCGTTCCAGGCCGACTCACGCGCGCCGGGAACCGTCTCGTTGGCCAGCAGCCACTTGGTGTTCTCCTCGTTGGTCACCCACTTGATGAACTCCCACGCGGCCTCCTTCTTCTTGGAGAAGGCGTTGATGCCGATGGTCTGCGGGACGATGTTGTAGAACTTCGAGCCGGCCGGTCCCTCGGGGAACTGAGCGAAGCCGACCGTGTCGACGACGGCGCTGTTGTCGGCGTCCAGGAAGGTGTACGCCTGGCTGTCCGCGTCGATGTAGAACGCCGCCTTGCCCTGCGCGAAGAGGGCGGATGCCTCGACCCAGCCCATGTTGGTGGCTCCGGGAGGGCCCGACTCGCGCAGCAGGTCGCCGTAGAACTCGTAGGCCTTCTTCGCCTCCGGGGTGTCGACGCTGGCGTTGCCGTCCTCGTCCTGGAAGTCGCCGCCGAAGCTGTAGAGGAACGACGACAGCTGCGTGACCAGCGGCACGCGGGAGCCGCGCATGGCGATTCCGTACATCCCGTTGTCCGGGTCGTTGAGGGCGGCGGCCGCCGACTTCAGCTCGTCGAGCGTCTTGGGCACGGGAATGCCCGCGGCCTCGAGCAGGTCGGTGCGGTAGTAGACGATCTGACGCTCGGTCATGACGGGAACGCCGTAGACGACCCCGTCGAGCTCCACCGCGTCACGGGCGGCGGACTGGAAGTCCTCCCAGTTCCAGTCCGCGTCGCTCTCGACCTGCTCGGTCATGTCAGTGAGCCAGCCGTTGCGCGAGAACTCGCGCATGACGTCCTGCACCTGGAAGGCCATGACGTCGAAGTCGGCGGACTGGGCGTTGAGCTTGACCTTGTAGTTGTCGTTGAGCTGCTCGTTGCCGTAGGCCTCGATGTTGACCTTGACGCCGGTCTCCTGCTCGTACTGGGTGCCGAGGGTCTTCAGGCCTTCGACCCAGGGGCTGTTGGCCGCGACGACCGTGATCTCGGAGACGTCGGCGGAGTCGCCCGCGTCGCCTGCGCCGCCGGCGCAGGCGGTGAGGCCCAGGGCCGCGACGGCGCCGGCGGCGATACCGATGACCAGCCGACGGGGTCTGCGTGTCGTGAACATCGTTGTTCCTTTCAGGAGGTGGGTGGTGCGTGGGGTTCGGGTCAGAAGGCCAGGGCGGCGGGCACGCGGCCCGCGAAGACGTCGACGATGGCCTGCGCGGTGGCGAGGCCGATGCGCTCGTACGCCTCCGCGCTGTCGGCGGCGGCGTGGGGGGCGACGACGACGTTGGGGAAGGAGAAGAGGGGGTTGTCCGCGGCGACGGGCTCCACCTCGAACACGTCCAGTCCTACCCCGCCGATGCGGCCGGACGCGAGTCCGCGCACGAGCGCCGCCTCGTCGACCAGACCCCCGCGGCTCGTGTTGATGAGGAGTGTGCCGGGACGCATCGCGGCGATCAGCCCGTCATCGACCGTGTGGTGGGTGTCGGGCGTGTGCGGAGCGTGCACCGAGACGATGTCGACGTCGCGCACGACATCCGTGACGCGGTCGACGATGCGAACACCCAGGCGCTCGGCGGCCTGGCGGTCGGCGAACGGGTCGAAGGCCACGAGGTCGACGTCGAAGCCGGCGAGCCGGCGAGCGACGGTCTGCGCGATGGCGCCGAAGCCGATGAGGCCGATGCTCTTGCCCGCGAGCTCGCGGCCGACGTAGCGGTCCCATCGGCCGTTCTTCGTCGCGGCGTCGAGCTCGGGGATGCGGCGCAGCAGCGCCAGCATGAAGCCGATGGCCAGTTCGGCGACCGCCGCGGCGTTGCCGCCGGGGACGTTCACCACACGGATGTCGCGGGCACGGGCGGCGTCGAGATCGATGTTGTCGAGTCCCACGCCCAGGCGCGAGATGATCTGCAGGCGGCCGGCGCGGTCGAGGGCGTCGGCGTCATACACCTCGACGCCGGCGACGGCGGCATCCGCATCCGCGATGCGCGCGTGCAGTTCGTCGGCCGTCCACGGCACAGTGGACTCGTTCTCGACGAGCGTGAAGCCGTGCTCGAGAAGCAGCGCACGACCGGAGGCGCACAGGGCCGGGTAGCGGACCGGTCCGACGATGACGGTGCGACCTGCACCCACCGGTGCGGTCGAATCGTGTCCTGCCATCTGGGAGCCCCTCCTCGAAACGGGTCAGGGCTGCTCCAGGCGGAGCGACCGGTCACCGTTGAACGATCTGTTTTCTGTTAACAGTCAACATAGGACAGCAAGAGGGCCGTGTCAAATGCCCGCCAGGCGAGCATCGACGAGAAGGCGTCAGTGCGCGGCGTCGGGAAGGCTGCGCAGGGCGTCGCGCACGTGGCCCTTGGCAAGGGTCAGGTGCAGGTGCAGCCGCTTGACGGCGGCATCGGCGTCGCCGGTGCGGATCACATCGAGAAAGCCCTGATGATCCGCCGTTGCTGAGGCGATGTCGCTCGTGTCGCTGAGCTCGAACAGGATGGCGAAGATGCGCTGATAGGGGCGCCATGCCTCCATCAGCCGGCGGTTGCGCGCGTTGACGTAGAAGCTCGTGTGGAACTGCATGTCCGCATCCGCGAAGCGCTCGCCGTCGTCGCTCTCGGCGGCCGCCGCCATGTCGTCCACGATCGCCTGCACGCGGTCCCAGTCCTTCGAGCTCGCGTTCGCGATGGCGAGCCGGATGGCGAGGGACTCCAGCACCTCGCGCAGCATGTACAGCTCTTCGATGTCGGTCATGCCGACGGCGCGGGTGTAGATGCGCTTGCGGCGGTCTTCGACCAGACCCTCCGCCTCCAGGTGGCGCAAGGCATCGCGCACCGGGCCGCGGCTGACGTCGAAGCGAGTCGCGAGGGCATCCTCGGCGAGGTGCGTATCGGCGGGGATGATCCCCTTGATGATCTCGACGCGAAGGCGATGGGCTATCTGGTCACCCATCGCAAGGGGGCGGAGATCGGACACGAGCACCTCACTGTCGTCGGTTAACAGTCAGCGTTGCACCGCGCTCGTCCGCGGGTCAAATCCGCGCTGGCGCCGACTCAGTCCGCGGGAGGCAGTTCGCGGCGGGGTCTCCAGACCACGATCTCGGTCGAGCGACGCACGCGCGTGCCCGAGCGCAGCGGCACCACGGAGCCCGAGGGGCCGGCGGCGAACACGCGCGCCCCGGGCCGACGATCGAGCTCAGCGCGCATCGCGTTCTCGAGGTCGCGCACGCGGCCGTGGAGCTCCCGTACGCGGTTCTCGAGCTCGATGATGCGGGCGATGGCGGGCAGGCTCATGCCGTCCGCCGACAGGCGCGACACCTCGCGCAGCTGTTCGATGTGACGCACCGAGTACCGGCGCGAGCCGCCCTTCGTGCGTCCGGGCACGACCAGACCCAGCCGGTCGTACTGCCGCAGGGTCTGCGGGTGCATGCCGGCGAGTTCCGCGGCCGTCGCGATCGCGAACACCGGCGCCTCGTCGTCGATCTCGTTCTCGTCCATCCCGCTCACCTCCTTGCCCCGATCGTCTCGTCGTCCGCAGGTGCCGCATCCGTGTTCGGATGCGGCACCCTGCGGATCATTCGTCAGTTGCGCGCCTTGGCCATCAGCTCGGCGCGCGGGTTCTCCTTGGGCTCGAGCTCCTGGAAGCGTTCGAGCGCCTCCTTGGCCGCATCGTCGAGGTGGGCGGGAACCGCCACCTGCACCTCGGCGAGCAGATCGCCCGTGCCCTTCTGGGTGTGGACGCCGCGCCCCTTGACCCGCAGGACCCGGCCCGACGGCGTGCCCGGAGCCACCCGCAGGCGCACCGGGTCGCCACCCAGGGTGGGGACCTCGATCGTCGCGCCGAGCACGGCCTCCGTGAAGGTGATCGGGACGGTCAGGCGCAGGTTGAGCCCGTCCCGCGTGAAGACCGGATGCGGCCGCACCGAGACCTGCACGACGATGTCGCCGGCCTCGCCGCCGTCGGGCGAGGGACGCCCGCGGCCGCGGAGTCGGATCTTCTGTCCGTCGGCGACACCAGCGGGGATCTTCACCTTGAACGGCTTGCCGTCCTCGCCCTGGAGCGTGATGGTCTCGCCGCCCACGGCCGTCGCGAAATCGAGCGTCGTACGGGCCGTGACGTCGGCACCCTTGGTGGGGCCGCCGAATCCGCGGTAGCCGCCCGAGGTCTGACCGAAGCGGCCCGATCCGAACGAACTCGATCCGCCCCGGTCGAACATCGTGAAGAAGTCCTCGAAGCCACCCGCGTCGAACTGGCTGCCACCACGGCCCTGGCCGAAGCGCGAGAAGACGTCCTCGAAGCCGCCCGCGCCCGCGCCGCCCGCGGTGAAGCGGGCGCCGGAGCCCATGGCGCGCATCTGGTCGTACTCCTCGCGCTGCTCCTTGTCGCTGAGCACGGAGTACGCCTCGCTGATCTCCTTGAAGCGCGCCTCGGCCGCCGCATCCCCGGGGTTCGAATCCGGATGGTACTGGCGGGCGAGCTTGCGGTACGTCTTCTTCAGATCGGCATCGGAGACGTCCTTCGCGACGCCGAGCACCGCGTAGAAGTCCTTGTCGAACCAGTCTTGACTGGCCACGTTCTCCTCCTAGTCCGCCGGCACGGCGACCACGACCTTCGCGGGGCGCAGCTCGACGGAGCCGAGTCGGTAACCGACCTCGACCACCTCGAGGATCGTCGCCTCGGTCTGACCGGGTGTCGGCTGCTGGAAGATCGCCTCATGCTGCTGCGGGTCGAACGCCTCGCCGGCCGCACCGTAGGTGACCAGGCCCATGCGCTCGGCGACGCCGCGCAGCTTCTCGGCGATCGCCGCGAACGGGGTGCCCTCGGCGAGGTCGCCGTGCTTGGCAGCACGGTCGAGATCGTCGAGCACGGGCAGCAGGTTCTTGGCGACCGAGCCCTTCGCGCGCTCGATCTCCACCTCCCGCTGCTCCTCGGTGCGACGCCGGTAGTTGGCGTACTCAGCCTGCAGGCGCTTGAGATCTCCCAGCAGATCGGGGTCCTCGGCAGCCGCATCCGCGTTCTGCTCGGCACCCAGGATGTCGTCGACCGTCAGCTCCGGCTCCTGCGAAGCGGGGTCGGAGGCGTGCGCCTCCGACCCCTCCTCGCCGGGCCGAACCTCGTCGCCGTCGTCCGGCTGTTCGAAGTTCTTGTCCGTCATGGTCGTATCTCTTACTTCTTCTCGTCCTCGTCGTCGACGACCTCGGCGTCGATGACATCCTCCTCGGGGTTCGGCGTGGTGCCGCTGCCCGGGTCGGTGGCGGACGGGTCGGCGGGCTGGCCCTCGGCCTGTGCGGCCTGGTACAGAGCCTCGCCCAGCTGGCTCTGGCTCTGGTTGAGCTTGTCGAACGCGGTCTTGACCGCGTCGTCGTCCTCACCGGCGAGCGCTGCCTTCAGCGCGTCGACGTCGGCCTGCACGGAGTCCTTGACCTCGGCGGGCAGCTTGTCGGCGTTCTCGGAGATCAGCTTGTCGACGGAGTACGAGAGGGTCTCGGCCTGGTTGCGGGTCTCAGCCGACTCGCGCCGCTTCTTGTCCTCGGCGGCGTGCTCCTCGGCCTCGCGCACCATGCGCTCGATGTCCTCCTTGGGCAGCGACGAGCCGCCCGTGATGGTCATCGACTGCTCCTTGCCGGTGCCCTTGTCCTTCGCCGAGACGTGGACGATGCCGTTCGCGTCGATGTCGAAGGTGACCTCGACCTGCGGGATGCCGCGGGGGGCCGGGGCGATGCCGGTCAGCTCGAACGTGCCGAGCGGCTTGTTGTCGCGGGTGAACTCGCGCTCGCCCTGGAAGACCTGGATGGCGACCGACGGCTGGTTGTCGTCGGCGGTCGTGAAGGTCTCGCTGCGCTTGGTCGGGATGGCCGTGTTGCGCTCGATGAGCTTGGTCATGATGCCGCCCTTGGTCTCGATACCGAGGCTCAGCGGGGTGACGTCGATGAGCAGCACGTCCTTGCGCTCACCCTTCAGCACACCGGCCTGCAGGGCGGCGCCGACGGCGACGACCTCGTCCGGGTTGACGCCCTTGTTGGGCTCCTTGCCGCCGGTGAGCTTCTTGACGAGCTCGGTCACCTGCGGCATGCGGGTCGAACCACCGACCAGCACGACGTGGTCGATGTCGTCGACCTTGATGCCGGCCTCGCGGATGACGTCGTCGAAGGGCTTCTTCGTGCGGTCGAGGAGGTCCTTGGTGAGGTCTTCGAACTTGGCGCGCGAGAGCGTCTCGCTCAGCGACACGGGGCCCGAGTCGGTCAGCGACAGGTAGGGGAGGTTGATGGAGGTCGAGGTCGAGCTCGACAGCTCCTTCTTCGCCTGCTCCGCGGCCTCCTTGAGGCGCTGCAGCGCGATCTTGTCGCCGGAGACGTCGACACCCGTCGTGTCCTTGAACTGCTTGATGAGGTAGTCGACGACACGCTGGTCCCAGTCGTCACCACCGAGGCGGTTGTCACCGGCGGTGGAGCGCACCTGGATGGTCGAGAAGTCGTCGTCCTTGCCCACCTCGAGGAGGGACACGTCGAAGGTTCCGCCACCGAGGTCGAAGACGAGGATGAGCTCGTCCTCCTTGCCGCGGTCGAGGCCGTAGGCCAGAGCTGCAGCGGTGGGCTCGTTGATGATGCGCAGGACGTTCAGACCCGCGATCTCGCCGGCCTCCTTCGTCGCCTGGCGCTCGGCGTCGTTGAAATACGCCGGAACGGTGATGACCGCATCCGTGACGCTGTCACCGAGGTACTGCTCGGCGTCGCGCTTGAGCTTCTGGAGGATGCGGGCCGAGATCTCCTGCGGCGTGTACTGCTTGCCGTCGATCGCCTGCGTCTTCCAGTCGGTGCCCATGTGGCGCTTGACGGAGGTGAGCGTACGGTCGACGTTCGTGACGGCCTGGCGCTTGGCGGTCTCACCCACCAGAACCTCGCCGTCCTTGGTGAAGGCGACGACGGACGGGGTGGTGCGGAAGCCTTCGGCGTTCGCGATGACCTTCGGCTCGCCGCCCTCGAGGACGCTGACGACGGAGTTCGTCGTACCGAGGTCGATACCTACTGCACGGGGCATGTGTTTCCCTCTCCCTTTGCAAGGACCCTCGCGAGATGCGACGGCCCGATGTGTGTGAAATCTGCTCGCCGACTCAGGTTGAGCCGCGATGACTCAAGGATAGACACATCACACCCGAGCGTCAAGTGAACTTGATATGAATGCGCTCAACTTTGTTCGCCGAGACGACTGCCGCCAGCCGTTACGCTGAGCGCACCGCGACGACGCGGGCCGGCGCATCCGCGGCACCGGCTGTTCACCGAGAGGTCCTACCGTGCCCGACATGTCCGACAAGCCTGTCCCGGCCCCCGCGGAAGCTGCGGCGGCCACCGTCGCCGGCACTCCCGCCCCCGAACGAACCCGCCGCGGGCCCGTGATCGCCTGGGGACTGTGGGACTGGGGATCGGCGGCGTTCAACGCGGTCGCCACGACCTTCGTGTTCACGGTGTACCTGACCAGCAGCTCGTTCGGAAGCACGGCCGAGACCTCGGCGGCCATGTCGTTCGCCCTCGCCGCGGCCGGGATCGTCGTGCTCCTCACGGCTCCGGTGACCGGTCAGCGCTCCGACGTGTCGGCGCACCGCAAGCGCTGGCTCGCCATCAACACGGCCGTGGTCGTGCTGATGCTCGCTCTCATGTCGCTCGTCGCCCCCGACCCGGCGTATCTCTGGCTGGGCCTCGTGCTGCTCGCGATCGGCACGGTGTTCTTCGAGCTCGCATCCGTCAACTACAACGCGATGCTCGCCCAGGTCTCGACGCCGACCACCGTCGGCAAGGTGTCCGGTTTCGGCTGGGGCATGGGCTACCTCGGCGGCATCGTGCTGCTGCTCATCGTCTACTTCGGCTTCATCAACCCCGAGGTCGGGCTGTTCGGTGTGACGAGCGAGGACGGCTGGGCCGTGCGCGTGTCGATGATCGTCGCCGCGGTGTGGTTCGGCCTGTCCGCGATCCCCGTGCTGATCGCCGTTCCCGAGAACACCCTCCTGCGCCCGATCGAGACGGAGCGGGTCGGGTTCTTCGCCTCATACGGGCTGCTGTTCCGCAACATCGCGAAGCTGTGGCGGGAGAGCCGCCACACGGTGTACTTCCTGTTCTCCAGCGCCGTGTTCCGGGACGGCCTGACGGGCGTCTTCACGTACGGCGGCGTGCTGGCGGCGGGCACCTTCGGCTTCAGCCCGGGCGAGGTCATCATCTTCGCCATCGCGGCGAACGTGGTCGCCGGTCTCGCGACGATCGCCTCCGGCCCCCTCGACGACCGCTTCGGTCCGAAGCCGCTGATCGTCGTGGCGCTGATCGGACTCATCGTCAGCGGCTCGTGCATCTTCATCTTCCACGCCGGCGGCGCGGCCATGTTCTGGGTGTTCGGACTGATCCTGTGCCTGTTCGTCGGGCCGGCGCAGTCTGCATCCCGCACCTTCCTCGCCCGACTCATCCCGCCCGGGCGCGAGGGCGAGGTCTTCGGCCTCTACGCCACGACCGGCCGCGCGGCGGTGTTCCTCGCACCCAGCGCGTTCGGACTTTTCGTGGTCATCGGCGGCGAGCAGTTCTGGGGGATCCTCGGCATCGTGCTGGTGCTGGCCATCGGCCTGGCGATGCTCATCCCGGTGCGCGCCGCATCCCGCCGCCTCGCCGCTTCTTCCTCGTAACCTCCCAGCCTCCCTCCCACGTACCCCCTACCTAGACCGCGAGACAGTCTCGCGGGTTGGGTAGGGCGGGATGCGGGTCAGCGGGTGGCGCGGGCGAGGTTGACGCGCAGCTCGTCGGCGTTCTGGCGCACGACGTAGGCGGGCTGGTCGCGCTCGACGCGCCAGCTCTCCGCGAGGGGCCCGACGGTGACCGTGTCGTAGCCGAACTCGTCGTAGAGGGCCGTGATGAAGGCGAGGCCCTCGTCCGTGTCGGCCGCGGTCGCCAGCGCCCGGCGGTTCTCGGCGCCCACGGGGGTGCCGTCGGTGTTGATCTGGGCGGCCATGATGTGGTTGAAGCCCTTCACGACGGTGGATTCGGGCAGACGCTCCTGCAGCATCTCGCTCGTCGTGGTCTGCTTGTCCTCGAGCACCTGGATGCGGCCGTCCCGCTCCCAGTAGTAGTTGTTCGTGTCGACGACGATCTTGCCCGCGAGCTCCGCGACCGGCACCTGATCGATGGCCTTCAGCGGGACCGTCACGATCGCCCACTCACCGAAGGCGGCCGCATCCGCCGCCGTGGCGGCGTGCGCCTTCGGGCCGAGCTCCGCGACGAGGTCTGCCAGCGTCTCCGGGCCGCGCGAGTTGGCGATCGCCACCTCGTATCCCCGGTCGACGAGGCCCTTCGCGAGGGCCGATCCGATGTGTCCTGCTCCGATGATTCCGACGCGTGTCATGCTCAAGCACAACGCGGACGGATGCGGCGCATTCCCGCTCAGTCGGCGATCCGCCGCATCGGCACGTGGGGGATGCCGTCCTCGTGGAAGCGCTCGCCGTCGACGGCGAACCCGAAGCGCGCGTACCAGGGCGCGAGGTGCTCCTGCGCGTCGAGGACGATCGCCGCACCGGGCCATCGCTCCCCCGCGCGCCGCACGGCGCGCGTCATGAGCTCGGCAGCGACGCCCCGCCCGCGCGCGGCCTCGGCCGTCGCCACGCGCCCGATGCGGGCGTGACCCGTGTCCTCATCGTGCAGCAGGCGGAGGGTCGCGAGGACGTCCCCCTCATGCTCGGCCCAGAACAGTTCCGCATCCGGCTCGAGGTCGCGTCCGTCGAGCTCGGGGTACGCAGCGGCCTGCTCCACCACGAACACCGCGACGCGCAGCCACATCAGCCGATACAGGGTCTCGGCGGGGACGTCCGCGAGACGGGCGAAGCGGTAGGAGAGCTGTGTCACTCCTTCACGTTAATGCGGGGGCGCCGCATCCAGGCGGGCATACGCAGCCCGCCCTCGTTCTCCTGCTCGACCTCGAGACCGTAGTGGTCGCCGATCTGCTCGAGCAGCTGCGCGCGCTGCGCCCGGTCGTACACCCGTCTCTCGCGCTGGAAGGCGACGATCGTCGCCCAGCACATGAGGAGCATCACGATGCTGAAGGGCAGCGCGATGAGGATGGCGGCGGACTGGAGAGCCGTGAGGCCGCCGGCGATCAGCAGCGCGATGGCGAGCACCGCCGTGGCGAGGGTGAAGAAGACGCGCACCCAGCGCTTCGGCTCGGGGTTGCCGCCGGTCGCGAGCATCGCCATGACGAGGGCGCCCGAGTCGGCCGAGGTGACGAAGAAGATGGCGATCAGCACGATCGCGCCGATCGTCAGCACGGGAGTGCCGGGGAGGAACTCGAACAGTCGGAACAAGGCGCCCTGCAGATCGACCTCGCCGTCGGTGAGCATCGAGCCCGGGTTGTGCAGCTCCTGGTACAGCCCCGACCCGCCGAGCACGGCGAACCACAGGATGCCGACGAGGGTAGGCACCAGCAGCACGCCCATCACGAACTGACGCACCGTGCGGCCGCGGCTGACGCGCGCGATGAAGACGCCCACGAACGGAGCCCACGCGATCCACCAGCCCCAATAGAACGAGGTCCACGCCGCCTGCCACTCCTCGCCCGCGGTGCCCTGGAAGGCACTGACCGTGAAGCTGAGGCCGACGTAGTTCTGCAGGTAGGCGCCGATCGACTGCACCCATTCGCGCAGGAGGTACTCGGTCTGCCCGAACACCAGGACGAACACGAGCAGGACCCCTGCGAGGATCAGGTTGGCGCTCGAGAGCCACTTCATGCCCTTGGTCACGCCGGAGAGCACCGAGAAGAGCACGAACACGGTGATCACGGCGATGATCAGCACGTTCATGAGCGTGTCGGGCTCGGGCAGGCCGGTCGCCTGCAGCCCGGAGCCGATCTGCAGCACGCCGAGGCCGAGCGAGGTCGCGACGCCGAAGATCGTGCCGCACAGCGCGATCGCGTCGATGGCGTTGCCCCACCCGCCGCGCACGCGGCGCCCGAGCAGGGGCTCCAGCGCCCAACGGATGGAGATCGGGCGTCCACGGCGGTGGATCGCGTACGCGAGGGCGAGTCCGACGACGACGTAGATCGCCCAGGCCTGCACACCCCAGTGCAGGTACGTCTGAGTGAGCGCGCCCTGCGCGAGCTGCTCCGGCGTCCCGGTGACACCGGGGCGCGGATCGACATAGTGGCTGAGCGGTTCGCTCACGCCGTAGAAGACGAGGCCGATGCCCATCCCGGCCGCGAACAGCAGCGAGAACCAGGCGCCGATCGAGAACTCGGGCTCGTCGGTGTCCTTGCCGAGCTTGATGTCACCGAAGCGGCTGAACCCCATGAACAGTGCGAAGGCCACGAAGAACGCCGCGATCAGCACGTAGTACCAGTTGAAGGTGTTGACGATGCCGGTCTGGATGGTCCCGAAGAACACCTCCGCCGCTTCCGGGAAGATGATCGCGAACGCGGCGGCGACCAGGACGACGGATGCGGCGGGCCAGAAGACCCACCGAGCGATTCCTCGCGTGGGCGCGGATGCGGGCGTGGTGGCCGATTCGGGTGCGGTGCTCACCACCTCACCGTAGTCAGGTCGCGCGGGAGGCCCCGTCACCTCTTGTGCGTCGCGGTGCCGCGAGGTAATGGCCGCGTCAGTGGCGGGATGCGGGCAACTGGAACCACGCGGTCGTGCCGCCGCCCTCGCGCGGCTGGATGCCGATCGAACCGCCGTGCGCCTGCACGATGCGACGGCAGGTGGAGAGGCCGATGCCGGTTCCCTCGACCTCCGTGTTCGCGCGCACGAGCGGGTCGAAGACGCGCTCGACGTCGGCGGGGTCGATGCCGGGGCCGCGATCGCCGACCTCGATGCGCCATCCCTCCGGCGTGCGCTGCGCGCGCAGGTCGACCCGCGGATCCGGCCCGCCGAACTTCAGCGCGTTCGAGACGAGGTTCTGCAGCACCGCGCGCAACTGGGTGGCATCGCCGGAGACGACGGGGAGTTCGCCGATCGTGATGCGCGGGTCGTCGTCGGTGACGCCCAGGTCGGCGCGCACGTCGCGCGCGAGGGCGCCGAGGTCGGTGGGGGCGAGGTTCAGCACCCCGCCCAGGCGTGCGAAGGCGAGGATGTCGCGGATCATCTCCTGCATCCGGGACGTGCCGCGGATGCCGGTGGCGACCCAGTTCTCGACGGACGGGGGAACCTTCAGCTCCTCCTCGAACTGCTCCTGCAGCAGGTGCAGCGACATCGTGACGGAGGTGAGGGGCCCGGCGAGGTCATGGCTGATCTGACCGGCGAAGGCGGACAGGTGATCGTTCGATCGACGCAGCTCGTCGCGCAGCTCCTCCGCCCGCTGCAGCACGGTGTGGAGGTAGCGGGTGCGGCGCTCCAGTTCGAGGATGTCGACGATCCGCGCGGCGAGCACGGCCAGCAGTGCCGTGCGGTGCTCGTCGATCTCGCGCGGCACGGTGTCGAAGACGCATAGTGTGCCGATGGTCTCCCCCGCGAGCACGAGCGGATGGTTCGCGTAGAAGCGGACGGACCCGAGGTCGCCCGTCACGAACGGGTTCGAGCGGTAGCGCGGATCCTCACTCGCGTCCGCGACGGCGACGGGCTGTCCGAGGTGCAGGTTGAGGGCACACATCGAGTCCTCGCGGCGGCAGATGGCCGCATCGAACCCGACGGCGGCGAGCTGATGCTGCGCGTCGTCGGTGATGATGTTGATCGTCGCCATCGGGACCTCCGCGACGAAGGCGGCGAGCTCCACGACCGAGCGCAGCGCGTCGGGAGGGCTTCCCAGCACGTCGTACTCCGAGATCACTTCCTGCACAGTCATCGTGGTGTCTCCCGGCCCCCGTGGTCGCGTTCTCGCTCCAGGTTAGGGTGCTGACCCGCACTGTGGCGCGCAGAGGGCCGAAAGGTCCTCCTGCGACAATGACGCCATGTCCACGGCTCCACCCGCATCCGTCTCGGAATCGCCTCTGAGCAGGATGCGGGGCGGCGCCGCGCTGGTGGCCGCGTGGCTGCGGCGGCATCCGTTCACGACCGCGTTGCTTCTCGTGATGCTGGTGACGAGCGTCGCGCAGATCGTCATCACCTCGCCCCCGGATGCGGACACGGGCCTGCTTCCGCCGTGGAACGACTCGTTCGACGACTTCCGCTGGTGGTCGGCCATCACCCCGATGTTCGTCACGGGCTCCGTCCCGGAGCTGCTCACGACGCTGGTCCTGGCGGCCGTCGTGGTGGGCCAGGCGGAGCGGGTCATGGGCACGGCGCGGGCGGCGATCGCGTACGTCGCCGGCGGCCTGCTCGTCACCTCGGTGTCGATCGCGGTGGGGCTGCTCGAGGAGCGCTTCCTCGCGTTCCTGCCGCTCAACGACGTCTTCTTCTTCACGCTGACTCCGCTCGCCGCGATCGTGTGCACGGCGATGGCGGCCAGCTGCTTCATCGGTGCGCTCTGGCGACGGCGGGTGCGCCTCGCATCCCTTCTCGCCGTGTGCGTGCTCTTCCTCTACCGCGGCGACGCGGACAGCCTCTTCATCCTCGTGGCGCTGCCGGTCGGACTCGGCGTGGGCTTCCTCCTCGGCGGCCGGCGGGCGCGGACCCTCGTCGTGCGCAGCTCGCACCACGAGATCCGCGTGCTGCTCGCGTCCCTCGTTGCGGTGGGCGGCATCGGACCCGTCATCGCGACGTGGTTCGGATCGGGCACCGGCCTGCTGTCGTTCTACGGATTCCTGAGCATCGACCCCGTCGTCGTGGTCGACGGCACGACGTGCGCGTTCGGCTCCGCGGTCGACTGCCCCTCCGAGTACACGACGGCGGCCGAGGTGTTCCCGGCCGCGGGCTGGATCGCGCTGCTGCCGATGATCATCGCGCTGATCGCGGCCTGGGGCATCCTTCGTGGCCGGCGCGCTGCGCTGTGGATCGCGGTCGTACTCAACGCGGCGGTGTTCGGCTGGATCCTCGTGCAGTGGATCACGCTGCAGCCCGAGACGGTCGCCGACATCGCCGCGTATCAGGGGACGGATGCGGAGACGTACGTCTGGCAGACGATCTCGGGCGCGCTGCTGGCCGCCGTCGCACCACTCGGCACGACGATCGCGCTGCTGGTGCTGCGCCGGCACCTCCGCGTGACGTCGAGCCCCGCGGCGCGGCGCCGTTACCTCGTGGTGCTGGGAACCGCGACGCTGCTCACCGCGCTCATCGCGACCGCGGGGCAGGTGCTCACCCGTCAGGGTCATGACCCGGTGATCGATCTGGGTGACATCCTGCTCGCTCTGCCGCTGCGCTTCATCCCGCCGACGCTGCTGCCGCCCGACGTGGTCTCGTTCGTGCCGGAGACCTTCGAGGCACGCATCTTCTGGTACCTGCCGCCCGCGATCTTCTGGGCCGGGGCGGTGCTCGCGACGGCGTACCTGATCTTCGCGCCGGCGGCCGTGGGCGAGCGGGACGACCGCATCCGTGCGCGCGAGCTGCTGCGCGCAGGCGGCGGGGACTCGTTCAGCTTCATGTCGACCTGGCCCGGCAACTCCTACTGGTTCTCGCCCGACGGCACCGCCGCGATCGCGTATCAGGTGCATCACAACGTCGCCGTCACGGTGGGCGGCCCGTTCGGTCCGGCGTTCGCGGACGTGCGCGTGTTCGAGCAGTTCGCGGCGTTCTGCGGCGACAACGGCTGGCGTCCGGTGTTTTACAGCGTGAGCGACGGACCCAGCGCCGAGCTCGCGTCGCGGGGCTGGTACCGGCTACGGATCGCCGAGGAGGCGCTGCTCGACGCGCAGGAGTGGACTCCGGCGGGCAAGAAGCGGCAGGACATCCGCACGGCGACGAACAAGGCGGCGCGCGAGGGCGTCACGGCGGTGTGGACGCGCTGGGCGGACCTCAGCATCGCGCAGCACCTGCAGCTGCGCACGCTGTCGGAGTCGTGGTTGGCCGACAAGGAGCTTCCGGAGATGGAGTTCACGCTCGGCGGGCTCGACCAGGTCGACGATCCGGATGTGCGGCTCATGCTGGCCGTCGCCGAAGACGGCCGCATCGAGGCGATCACGAGCTGGCTGCCGCTGTACGGGCCCGATGGGCTCCGCGGCTACGTGCTGGATGTGATGCGCCGCCGGCACGAGGCGTTCAACGGCGTGATGGAGTTCGTGATCGGCGCGGTGGTCGTGCAGCTCAAGGAGGAGGGGCTGCAGACGCTGAGCTTGTCGGGCGCGCCCCTCGCGTACACGGCGGAGGCTGGAGCGGAATCGGATGCGGTGCAGCGCATGCTCGATCTCGCGGGATCGCTGCTGGAGCCAGGCTATGGTTTCCGCTCGCTGCACAGCTTCAAGCGCAAGTTCCAGCCGGACTTCTCGCCCGTGTGGCTCGTGGTCGCCGACTCGGCGGCGCTGCCGGCGACAGGTCTCGCGCTCGTGCGGTGCTACCTGCCTCAGCTCACGCTGCGGCAGGCGGCACGCATGGCGGCGACGCTCGGCCGCGACCGCGCACGGAGCTGAACCTGGTCAGCTGCCGGCGGCTCCCGCATCCGTGATGCCCACGTCGGTGACGTGGAAGTTGCGCGAGGAGCGGGATGCGGTGGGTCCGCGCTGGCCCTGGTAGCGGTTGCCGTAGGGGCCGGAGCCGTATGCGTTCTCGGCGGGCGAGCTGAGGCGGAAGAAGCAGAGCTGGCCGATCTTCATACCGGGCCAGAGCTTGATCGGCAGCGTCGCGACGTTCGACAGCTCGAGGGTCACGTGACCGGTGAAGCCGGGGTCGATGAATCCGGCCGTCGAGTGGGTCAGCAGGCCGAGGCGGCCGAGCGAGGACTTGCCCTCGAGGCGGGCGGCGACGTCGTCGGGCAGCGTGACGCGCTCGAAGGTCGCGCCGAGCGCGAACTCCCCCGGATGCAGGATGAACGGCTCGTCGGGGCGCACCTCGATGAGCCGGGTCAGTTCGGGCTGGTCCTCGGCCGGGTCGATGAAGGGGTACTTGTGGTTGTCGAACAGCCGGAAGTACCTGTCGAGGCGCACGTCGACGCTGGAGGGCTGCACCATCTGAGGATCGGAGGGCTCCAGCCCGATGCGTCCGTCGGCGAGTTCCTGCTTGATGTCGCGATCCGAGAGCAGCACCCGCCCAGCCTAGCGAGCAATGCCCTTTGCTATGCTGGCCGCGTACCCCCGGGGCTGTAGTTCAATGGCAGAACTTCTGCTTCCCAAGCAGACAGCGCGGGTTCGATTCCCGTCAGCCCCTCCAAAACAGAGAGGGCCCGGCTTGTCCGGGCCCTCTCTGTTTTCGTGTTTGCCGCCGGGAATCGAAAGCGGGCGAAGCCCGCGTCTTCGATTGGGCCCACAACGCCGAGGCTCCGCGCGCGGCGCAGCCGCGGGTGGAGAAGCGTTGGGGACCGTCAGCCCCTCACACGAGAGAAGGCCCGGCGGTCAGCGTCTGCCGGGCCGGTGGCTACAGTTCTGCGCAGATGCGCCAGTCAATGACTGTCGCGGATGCGGGAAGGTGTGGCGGTTGCGCACATGCGACGCAACTCAAACGGAGACGTCGAGGCTTCCGCCGGGATGCCAGGGCTCACCTGGGTATGCCGCGGTCTCGTCGAAAGCCCTGCCCGAGCAGCCCCCTCACAGGCCCCTCGCGTAGCGTGGGGAGGTATGGCCGACACCCTTGCCGACCGACGTTCACCCCTCAGGCCCGCCGTGGATCTCGTCCGCGGCACGCTGATCGGCGCGGTGGAGGTGGTTCCGGGAGTCAGCGGCGGCACGGTCGCCCTCATCGTCGGCGTCTACGCCACGCTCATCGAAGCGGCCAGCCACGTGGTGCGCGGCATCCTGGTCCTGACCGATGCGTTCCGCGGCAAGGGCCTCGCGCGCGCCGCATCCCACTTCCGCGCCGTGCGCTGGCGGGTGGTCGTACCGGTGCTCCTCGGGATGGTGCTCGCGGTCGTGCTCGGCGCGAAACTCCTCGCCCCGCTCGTGCAGGAGTTCCCGACCGAGACCCGCGCGGTGTTCGGCGGCATGATCGCCGCGTCCCTGCTCATCCCGATCCGGATGCTGGGACGCGACTGGACCTGGCGCCTCGCCGTCGTCGCCCTCGCCGCGGCGGTCGCCGCGTTCTTCCTCACCGGGCTTCCCTCGGGAACCCTCGAGGATCCGCCGCTCGTGATCGTCGCCCTCGCCGCATCCGTCGCCGTCTGCGCTCTCGTGCTCCCGGGCCTGTCGGGCGCCTTCCTGCTTCTGGTGTTCGGCCTCTACGAGACGACGCTCGTCGCCCTGAACGAGCGCAACGTGCCCTACATCCTCGCCTTCGCCCTCGGAGCGGTCATCGGCCTCAGCCTGTTCGTCAACATCCTCCGGATGCTGCTCGCCCGCTTCCACGCCGCGATGCTCGCCATCATGACCGGGCTCATGCTCGGGTCCCTGCGGGCTCTCTGGCCTTGGCAGGATGCGGCAGGCACCGCCACCGCCCCGACGGGCGACGTCATGGGTCCGGTGCTGCTGGCCGTCGCCGGCGCCGCCGTCGTGTTGGCGGTCGTGGCGATGCAGGCCGCGCTCGACCGGCGAGCGCAGCGCGCCGCGTAGGGACGCCCCTGCGAACCGCTCAGCCCGCGGCGGCCTGCTCGGCGAGCAACAGCGAGCCGTAGAGCCCCGCCTCGCCGTCGAGTTCGGTGCGGGCGATGGCGAGGTCCCGCGACGAGCCCCGCGCCCCGGCGGGACCCACGCGCACGGCGGCGGCCTCCTGCAGCGCCTCGATCAACCCGGGCGTCTTGAGCACGCCGCCACCGAACACGATCAGTTCGATGCCCAGCGTGAAGTACAGCGTGGCGGCGAGCTGGGCGAGGTAGAACGCGGTGATCTCGTTGCTCTTCGCGCGGGCGGCCGCATCCAACTCCTGGGTGTCGATGCCGTTGCGCGCGCGGACGGCAGGGCCCGACGCGACGCCCTCGAGGCAGTCGCCGTGGAAGCGGCAGATACCGGCGAAGATGTCGTCGGGGTGCCGTGCGACGGGAAGGTGAGCGATCTCGGGCCAGCCGGTGCCCACCAGCACGCGGCCTCCGGCGATGAGCCCGGCGCCCACACCGGTGCCGACGGTGACGTAGGCGACGTCGCTCGAGTCCTGCGCGGCGCCCCACTGCAGCTCGCCCAGGGCAGCGCCCGTGACGTCGGTCGTGATGCGGGCGGGAGCACTGGAGGCCGCCGCGCGGATGCGGCCCAGCACGTCGACGCCGTCCCACCCCGCCTTCGGCGTCGAGGTGATGGATCCGTAGGCCGGCGAGGCGGGGTCGAGATCGAGCGGACCGAAAGCCGCGATCCCGACACCGGCGATCTCGTCGTCGAGCGACCGGATGAAGTCGCCGACAGCGGCGAGCGTCGTGTCGGGCTCACCGGTCGCCACCGAGGCGCGGCTCAGGATGCGGCGGGGGTCCCCCTCCGGCGCCGCCGCGCAGACGATCTTCGTGCCGCCGGTCTCGATGCCGACGAGCAGCCGGCTCACGCCGCGTCCTCGTCGCGGGGCACGATCCCCCCGAACACCGAGTTGTTGCGCATGGCGCGACTCTCGTCGTCGTCGCCGAGGAGCGCCTGCCGCAGGCCGTCGACGTCATGCGTGCGCAGGAGCGCGTTCCACCGCTCGACGGCCGCGCGCGCTCCGCCCTCGGTGGTCTCGCGCTTGCGAGGTACGTTCTGCAGCGCCCGGGTGATCACGTAGAGCGGCTCGGTCTCGAGCAGCTCGGCGATCCGCCGGTGCTGAGCCAGCTTCTTCTGGTCGTTTCGCGACATTCCTGCCTCCGCGTCCATCCTGCCGCGGGCCAGGTGCCCGCGGGTGAACCCGCGTCAGTTGACCGCGCCGCCCACGGGCGCGGCGAACTCGTCGAGAGCGGCGACGACCTCGGGCGAGAGCTCGGCCTTGCTCGCGGCGATCGCGTCATCGATCTGACCCGGGCGCGAGGCACCGATGATCGCGGTGGTCACGACCTCGTCGCGCAGCACCCACGCGATCGCGAGCTGCGGGATCGACAGTCCCGCATCCCGCGCGACGCCGTCGATGCCCCGGATGCGGCGCAGATAGTCGTCGGTGAGCGCGCTGCTGTTGAGGAAGTGACTGTCGGCGGCGCGCGAGTCGGCCGGGACGGTGCCGTCGAGATACTTCGCGGTCAGCAGCCCCTGCGCCAGCGGCGAGAAGACGGCGCTGGCGACCTGCAGCTCGCGCAGCGCGGGGAAGAGCTCCGCCTCGGGGGTGCGGTCGAACAGCGAGTAACGGGGCTGGTGCACGAGCAGGCGCACGCCCTCGGCGGCGAGCAGCGCGTGCGCGCGTCGCGTGAGCTCCGCCGGGTAGTTGGAGATGCCCACGTACAACGCCTTGCCGCTGCGCACGATGTCGACGAGCGCGTGCATCGTCTCTTCGAGAGGCGTGTCGGGGTCGACGCGGTGGGAGTAGAACACGTCGACGTAGTCGGTGCGCATCCGCGTGAGGCTCTGCTCGAGCGAACGCATCAGGTACTTGCGCGAACCGCCGTCGCCGTACGGCCCCGGCCACATGTCGTAGCCGGCCTTCGTCGTCAGGAACAGCTCATCGCGGTACCGTCGCAGGTCGCTCTCGAGCACGGTGCCGAAGGTCGTCTCGGCAGCGCCGTAGGGCGGGCCGTAGTTGTTCGCGAGGTCGATGTGCACGACGCCGCGGTCGACCGCGTGGAGGAGGATCTCGCGCTGCGCCTCGATCGAGCGGCCACGGCCGAAGTTCTGCCACAGCCCCAGCGAGACACGGGGCAGACGCACCCCGCTGGCGCCGGCACGCGCGAACGGCACATCGTCGTAGCGGGTCGCCTTCGCGATGTACGGCGAAAGCAGGCGGGGGTCATCGGCGGCGATGGGCATGACGATCCTTCGGGAGGGAAAGGGGTGCAGTTCGCAAGCCTGCCACACCCGGACGACACCCGGCCCCGATCCCGCAGCCGACTGCGGGATCGGGGCCGGGTCTCAGCGGATCACTCCTGGATGAAGGCCAGGATGTCGGGGTTGATCACATCGGCGTGCGTCGTCAGCATGCCGTGCGGGTAGCCCTCGTAGATCTTCAGCGTCGAGTTCTGCAGCAGCTCGTGCTGCTTGAGCGCCGCATCCTTGTACGGGACGACCTGATCGTCGTCGCCCTGGATGACGAACACGGGGACCGTGATGGCCTTCAGGTCCTCGGTCTGGTCGGTCTCGGAGAACGCCTTGATGCCCAGGTAGTGCGCGAGGGCGCTGCCGGTCATGCCCTGGCGCCACCAGTTGTCGATGACGGGCTGCGAGGGGGTGACGCCCTCGCGGTTGAAGCCGTAGAAGGGACCGGATGCGACGGCCTCGAAGAACTCCGCACGGTTGGCGGCGAGCGCCTCACGGAAGCCGTCGAACACCGAGATCGGCGTGCCCTCGGGGTTGGCGTCGGTCTGCACCATGAGCGGCGGCACGGACGACACGAGCACCGCCTTCGCGACGCGACCCTGGGGCTCGCCGTACTTCGCCACATAGCGGGCCACCTGGCCACCACCGGTCGAGTGCCCGATGTGGATCGCGTCGTGCAGATCGAGGTGCTCGACGACCGCGTTCACGTCGCTGGCGTAGTGGTCCATGTCGTGGCCGGTGCCGATCTGCGAGGAACGACCGTGTCCGCGGCGGTCGGTCGCGATGACGCGGAAGCCCTTGCTGAGGAAGAACAGCATCTGGGCGTCCCAGTCGTCCGACGAGAGCGGCCAGCCGTGGTGGAACACGATGGGCTGGGCGTCGGCGCTGCCCCAGTCCTTGAAGTAGATCTCTGCGCCGTCTTCGGTGGTCACGTAAGCCATGGGAAGCCTCCAGGGTGTCTTGTTTCGCAGTCGTTGAGGGGAGCGCTCTCGCGCCGCAGGGGCCGAGGGTGCGTTCACGATAGCTCCGCGCCTCACGCTGGGTGCTTCGACATCTGTCCAGACAATTCCCACGGGTCCGACCCGCTTCGCGCGCGTCGGGAGCGGGTCAGCGGTAGGTCTCGAGGCGGCGCAGAGGCGGCTGCGCGCCCTCATAGGTGACCGCATCCGCGCCGACAGCGCAGGCGGCGGTGAGGGCAGCGACGTCGTCCCATCCGGCGTGCAATGCCAGCGTCAGTGCGGCGCAGAACGCGTCGCCCGCCCCCACGGAGTTGACCGCGGCGACCCGCGGGGCGCTCACCCGTGCGACCTCGCGGCCGTGCTCTCGCAGCGCGGCGCCGTCCGAGCCGTAAGTGACCGCGACGCGGCGGGCGGCGGCGAGCGCCGGCAGCAGTTCGTACTCGGTCTCGTTCACGATCACGAGGTCCGCGCGCTCGAGCACGGCCTGCGGCACCTCGCGCGCGGGCGCTGCGTTCAGGGCGAGGAAGCCGGGTACTTCTGCCAGCGCGGAGATGGCGGACACCGGGATCTCCTGCTGCGCCAATATTGCTTCGTCCGCCTGGAACTCCACGCCGTCGAGGCGCACGGTGTCGTTCGCACCCGGGCACACGACGATCTGGTTCTCGCCGGCCCGGTCGACGATGATCAGCGCGGTGCCGGTCGGATCGTCACCGAGCCAGACATCGCTCGTGTCGACACCCGCCTCCCGCAGGTTCTGCAGCATCGCGTGTCCGTCGGTGTCATCGCCCACGGCGCCGACCATGCGCACGCGAGCGCCCAGACGCGCCGCAGCCACCGCCTGGTTGGCGCCCTTGCCGCCGGGGTCGCGCCGCAACCGTCCGCCGAGGACCGTCTCGCCGGCACCGGGCAGCCGCCCGGTGGTGGCCGTCAGATCGACGTTGATGCTTCCGACGACGCAGAGAGGACCGAGCATCCCCCCATTCCACCACGCACCGAAGCCCCGGATGCGGCACACCGGCGCAGGAGGAGATATAACCGAACAGGCGGACGAGGGGGTCGCGCCACGACCACCGAGGAGAACGATGACCGAGCCCACCCCCGTCTACCTGGACTGCGACACCGGCGTCGACGACGCCGTCGCGCTGGCGTACCTGCTGGCCTCCCCGACGATCGACCTCGTCGGTGTCGGCACCGTCAGCGGCAACATCTCCGCCGCCGAGGCCACGCGCAACACGCTCGACCTGCTCGCCCTCGCCGGCCGCGACGACATCCCCGTGGCGCAGGGCGCGCACGATCATCTCGACCACCCCTACGGGGGCGGCGCGCAGTGGGTGCACGGCGAGAACGGCATCGGCGGGGTCGAGCTCCCGCCGAGCCCGCGCGCGGCGGACTCCCGCACCGCCGTCGAGCTGCTCATCGACCTGTCCCACACGTACGCCGGGCGCCTGCACGTGCTGACGATCGGGCCGATGACGAACCTCGCGCACGCCCTGGAGGCCGATCCCACTCTGCCCGAGCGTGTCGCCGCGGTGACGGCGATGGGCGGGGCGGCCCTCGCGCCCGGCAACATCACGGCAGCGGCCGAGGCGAACGTCTACAACGACCCGCAGGCGGCGGCTGCCCTCCTCGCCGCCGACTGGGACGTGACGCTGGTACCCCTGGACGCCACCATGGAACACACCATGAGCGAGCAGCAGCGCGAGCGGCTCGTCGCCGACGATCGCCCGTTCGTCTCGGCGATCGGACACATCCTCGATCACTACTTCGACTTCTACCGCGACACCTACGGACACCGCACGTGCGCGCTGCACGACCCGCTCGCCGCCGCGATCGTCGGCGGCATCACTCCGTCGCGCGCACCCCGCGTGCCGGTGACGGTCGACGTCACCGGCGGCCCCGGGCGCGGTCAGACGATCGCCGACCTCCGCGGCCAGCGCGTGGCTGTCCGCGACCACGACGGCGTGCGCACGCGCATCGTGCTCGACGTCGACGCAGGCGTCGCCGACCACCTGATCGACACGATCCTCGCGGGCTGAGAACTCAGGCCACCGGTTCGTCCTGGCGCCGGGCACGCGGCGCCATGAGCACGGCACCGATGCTGGCGGCGATCACCAGCACGATGCCCGCGATCTCGAGCACGCTCAGGTGCTGCCCGAGCAGGAGGAAACCAGCGATCGACGCCGTCGCCGGTCCGAGGCTCATGAGGATCGCGAACGTGGATGCGGCCAGTCGCCGCAGGGCGGACAGCTCGAGCGCGTAGGGGATCGTCGAAGAGAGCACGGCGACCCCGGCCCCGAGCGCCAGCAGATCGGGGCGCAGCAGCGCACCACCCGCATCCACGATGCCGAAGGGGAGGGAGAGCACGGCGCCTACGGCCATGGCCAACGCCAGGCCGTCGAGACGCATGAACTCACGGCCGACACGCGCCGAGGCCAGGATGTACAGCGCCCAGCTCGCCGCAGCCCCCAGGGCGAAGACCACACCGAGCGCATCGAGGCGGTCCCAGCCGCCCCCGCCGAGCGCGACGACGCCCAGGAACGCGAGCCCTGCCCAGAGCCACGCGGAGGCCCGGCGCGCGGCGATGATCGACAGCGTCAACGGCCCCAGCACCTCGATCGTCACGGTGACGCCGAGCGGCAGGCGCTCGAGAGCGAGGTAGAACAGCCCGTTCATCAGGGCAAGCACGAGCCCGAACCGGACAACCGCCCACCACGCCGAGCGCGAATGCCCCCGCAGGCTCGGCCGCGCGATGAGCAGCAGCACGATCGCCGCGAAGACGAGCCGCAGCATGACCATGCCGAGGGGGCCGACCTCGTCGAACAGCAGAACGGCGAGCGAGGCGCCGACCTCCTGGCAGGCGAGGCCGACCAGGACGAGGGCGACGGCGGAGGTGGATCCGGAGCGAGCGGTCACGAAGCGGGCAGCGGGCACACGGCCGCAGCGGCGATCGCGTCGTGGTACTGCTGCGCGGTCCAGGGCAGACCCGCATCCGGAGCGCTCTGGCCGCTGGCCGCGGGCGCCTTGGAGGCGATGGAGGCGAGCTCCCACGCGAGGTACGCGCCCACCATGTCGCTGGCCGCCGAGTTGTTGAGCACGACAGAGACGGTCATGCCCGTGGTCGGGTCGGCGAAGGACGCGGTGATGTACCCGGGCACCGAACCGAACTGTCCGATGAGCGAGCCGGCCTGGAAAGCACCGCCCGTGGCGGTGAGCCATGACGGCTGGTCGGAGGAGACGAGCATCGGGGACGCGAAGCGCTCCTCGCCGCCGAACGATCCGGCGGCGAGTGCCTGCGTGTAGCGGCCGACATCGGCGATCGTGGAGACGACTCCCACGTTCGTGAAGCCGAAGCTGGAGGACATCGTGGTCATGTCGCGCGGCTCGGCGCAGTTCATGGCGCCATCGGCGCCCGGCTGCGACAGCAGCCCCGTCAGCGACGGCTGTCCGGGCTTGGCGGCGGTGCGCCCGGGAAGGCTCGTATGAGTCAGCCCCAGCGGTGCGAACACATGCTCGTCGAGCAGGGCCGCGGCGCTCTCCGAACCGGCGTTCTCGAGTGCGAGTCCGAGCAGCACGTACCCCGTGTCGGAGTCGTGCCACGCGGTGCCGGCCGCGGCCGGGTCGAATCCGGTGATGCCGTAGGCGGCGAGCTCGGCGGCATTCCATTCGCGGGCGGGCAGGCCGATCGCGTCGTCCTGGAGCATGGCGCCGTACGAGCCGAGTCCGCTCGTTCCGTCGCACAGCATCCCGAGAGTCACACCGCTGAGACCGGCGACGCTGGGGACGTACGTGCGCACCTCGTCATCGAGCGAGACCTTGCCCGCATCCACCATCTCGTAGAGGACGTCGCAGATCATCGGGCGGGTGAGATCGCCCACCCGGAACACGTCGTCGACCGAGGCGTCGCCGACGCCGGCCACCCACGATCCGCTCCACGGCGCCCAGACACCCACGATCGCGCCGGTCGAACCGGTCGCGGCCATCGCGAAGTCCACCGCGGACTCGAGCTGCGTCTGCGTCTCCGCCGGGAAGGCGCCCTCCACCTGCGCGGGAACGTCGATCTCGATGCTCTTGGCCTGCGTGCATCCCGCGAGCGCGACGACGACGGCGGCTGCGCCGGCGATCGCGGCGGCAGCGCGTCTGAAGCCGGAACTGATCGGCATTTCACCCCCGCGGTCGTGCTCCAGCATTCAAACACACCCACATCACAAGACCATCACGGCTCTTAGGCTGTGCTGCATGACGCACGTTTTCGACGACGAGACACTGGCCGGTGTCCTCGGGCACATGAACTCCGACCACTCTGACGACAACATGCTCTTCGCGCGGGCCTTCGGCCCGCATCCGGCGCCCGTGGGTGCTCGCATGGTCGGATTCGACGGCGACGGTGGGGACTGGGTCATCACCGCGGCCGGGGGCGCGAACATCGACATGCGGCTGACCTGGCCCGGTGGTCCCATCACGCAGCGGGCCGAGGTGCGGCGCGAGATCGTTGCGCTTTATGACGCCGCGTGCGCCGAGCTGGGCATCGAACCGCGTCCTCACTGATCGCATCCGACATCCTCGGCGAAATGACGATTTAGGTTCTGCTTACCTGAAGGTATAGTGGGCCGCATGAGCGAGCCGATCCCGTTCTCCGCAGCCCTCCGCGAGCGTTCCAGCGGTGCCCACTCGGGCAGCGAGGGCGCCGGATTCATGTCCGACCTGATCAAGGGCGAGGGCACGCGCGACGACTACATCGCGCTCGTCGCGCAGCACTGGTTCATCTACGAGGCGCTGGAGTCCGCTGCCGAACGGATGCGGCGCGACCCGGTGGCGGCGGTGTTCATCAGCGAGCGCCTCACCCGTCTTCCCGCCCTCGCCGCCGATCTCGAGTTCCTCGTCGGTCCCGACTGGCGCGAACGCATCGAGCCGCTGCCGACCACACGGCGCTACGTCGACCGCATCAACCAGGTCGGCGCGACGTGGCCGGGCGGCTTCGTCGCCCACCATTACACCCGCTACCTCGGCGACCTGTCGGGCGGGCTGTTCATCGGCAAACTCATGCAGCGCCGGTTCGGCTTCGACACCAACGGCATCGGGTTCTACATCTTCGCGGACATCGCGGACCCGAAGGAGTTCAAGGAGCACTACCGCGTGCAGCTCGACTCCGCCCCCTGGGACGAGGCCGAGAAGGAGCGCGTGATCGACGAGGTGCTGCTGGCCTACCGGTTCAACACCGAGCTGTTCGAGGACTTGGCCCGCGCGAAGGCCGAAGCCGCCGCCTGATCCGGCGCGCCGCATCCGGGGGGATCCGCATTCCTCTGCCCGAGTTGCGTCGCATATGAGCAACTGCCACACCTTTCCGCATCCGCGACAGTCAGTGACTGACGCATCTGCGCGGAACTGTAGCGCCTCCCGCAGCCCATCCACCTGAACCCAGCCCACCCTGGCTCCCGCCTGCGCCCGGAGCCGGCGGGCCTTCCCGGACGTCCCACCGGCAGCTTGTCCACGACCGACGACCCGGCCACCGCATCCGCCGCCCCGCCCCGCTCCCGACAGCCACACTTGTGCGCAACCGCCACAGTGAATGACTGCCGCGGTTGCGCAGAAGTGGCGCACTTGCGCAACTGCGACGCAACTCGGGCAAGGAAGGGGAGAGCCCAAGGGCGCCCCGGATCGGAAGGGATGCGGTCAGGCGCGGGCGCGGGACATGAACCGCTGCACGTCGGCGTCCACGCGGATGTCGGAGGGCCGGAGCGGCCGCGACAGGTACAGCCCGTCGAGCGAGGTGAGCCGGGACAGCGCGACATAGGTCTGTCCGGGCGCAAAGGCCCCCGCTCCGAGATCGACGATGGCGCGGTCGTACGTCTTGCCCTGCGACTTGTGGATGGTGACCGCCCACGCCAGCCGCAACGGGAACTGTGTGAACTCCGCCACGACCTCCCGGCTGAGCGAGCGGGATGCGGCGTCGTACGCGTAACGGAAACGTTCCCAGACGGCGGGCTCGACGTCGTAGTCGCGACCGTCGATCTCGACCCGGACGATGCTGCCGGCGATCTTGACCACCGTGCCGATCGTGCCGTTCACCCATCGGGGGCCGTCGCCGTAGGACTGGGTGTCGTTGCGGAGGAACATGACCTGCGCTCCGACCTTCAGCTGCAGCTCCTGCTCGGCCGGGAAGGCGGCCTCTCCCCGCCCGAAGTCGCCGCTGACCTCGGCACGCGCGGTCTGTACGCGACCGGCGAGGGCGTCCAGGTGGCGCCGGTTGATCGCGTTGACGCGGTCGTTGCGGGTCGCGAGGGTGATGATGGGCTCGTCCGCGGAGAACTCCGGAGGTGTGCGGGCACCCGTGTCGTTGAGGATCTTCGCCATGTCCGCCGTCACCTGGCCGTACCGCACGGCGTTCAGCAGCGCCTTGAACCCCGGATCCGACTGCCGATGGATCTCGCGCAGCTCGGCGACGTGGAGGTCGGCGCCGTACCGCCCCATGTCCATGAGCCCGTCACCGCTCGATTCCCCCGCCCACACGTGCGCGTCGAAGAACCAGAACGAGTGGTAGTGGTCGCGCACATAGCGCAACTCGTCGCCCCGCGGGGGCACGGGCGCCAGCTGGTACGGGTCGCCGAACATGACCATCTGCACCCCGCCGAAGGGCTCGGCCCGCCGGCCCCGGGCCTGGCGCAGCGCCCGGTCGATGGCGTCCATGAGGTCCGCGTTGACCATCGAGATCTCGTCGATCACGAGCGTGTCGATCGCGTTGAGGAGCTTGCGCGTGGCATCCGACTGGTCGAGTTCGCTGTTCGCGATGAGTCCGATGGGCAGCCGGAACAACGAGTGGATGGTCTGACCCTCGACGTTGAGAGCGGCGACGCCCGTCGGGGCGCACACGGCGATCTGCTTCGACGTGTTCCAGGCCAGGTGCTGGAGAAGCGTCGACTTGCCGGTGCCGGCACGGCCGGTGACGAACACGTGCTCCCGGGTGTCCTCGATGAGCCGGAACAGCGCCTGCTGCTCGGCGGACAGGGCGGGGGTGCTCACCGATCCATGCTAGGCGCCGCGCGGCCGCATGACGCCCGGGGGCGACTCCCCGCGCTTTCGCGGGGACGCTTTCCTAGACTTGCCCCGTGAGCCGCTTGAGACGAACCCGGCGCCGTGGCGTGCGCCTGGCGTTCGATCTCACGACCCTCGGGCTCATCGGCGCCCTCCTGTTCGCGGCGCTGGGTGCCGGCACGGCGGCCCTGTACCAGGAGTTCTACAGCCCCTCCGCCTTCGTGCAGCGCTATCTGAGCATGCTCGAATCCGGACGCGCCGCTGACGCGCTGGCCCTGCCCGGCGTCTCGCTCGATTCGTCCGAGCTGACGGATGCGGGACTGCCCGCATCCGCATCCGACGCCCTCCTGCGAAGCGCCGCGCTGAGCTCTCTGACCGACGCTCGCGTGGTGTCCGAGCAGACCGACGGCGCCGACACGGTCGTGACGGCCAGCTACGTCGCCGGCGGACACGACGGGACCACCTCGTTCCGGGTCCGCAGCAACGGGACGCTCGGCATCATCCCGACGTGGCGGTTCAGCCAGAGCCCCCTCGCCGTCATGAACCTCATGGTCCTCGGCTCGTCCACCTTCGACATCAACGGGTTCCGCGTCGACCGTCGCCAGGTCTCCCCCGACGGCGTCGACGCCGACCCGGTCGCACCCGTGTCGCTGCTGGTGTTCTCGCCGAATCTCTACTCGGTCACGGTCGACAGCGCGCTCTCGACCTCCGACGGGGTCGCCGTTCTCGCGGACGCGCCGATGGTCAATGTGCCCGTCACCGTGCAGACGAAGCCGACGGACGAGTTCGTGAAGGTCGTGCAGCAGCGGGTCGAGGAGTTCCTCACGGCCTGCGCCACGCAGCAGGTGCTGCAGCCGACGGGCTGCCCGTTCGGCTTCGTCGTGCGCAACCGTGTCGAGAAGCTCCCGACCTGGTCGATCACCGAGCAGCCCACCGTCGAGGTCCTCCCCAACGGTGCGGGATGGGTGATCCCCGACGCGGATGCGGTCGCGCACATCGATCTCGAGGTGCGCTCCCTGGCCGATGGTTCGCTGCGCGAGGTGTCCGAAGACGTGCCGTTCGTGGTCAACGGCACGATCGACATCCTCCCGGACGGCACCGCGTCGATCCGCATCGGCGGCTACGACCCCGGGCTCTGAGTCAGCCTCGATCCCGTCGCGCATCGCGGGCGGCGATCGCCGCCAGGCGTGCGTTGTACTCCTCGAGCTCCGCGTCACCGGTGCGATCGGCCTGTCGGTCGTTGGATCGCTGCAGGCGCTCGTCGCTGCGGCTCCACTGGATCGCCACCGTGATGCCGAGGATGAGCGACGGGATCTCCCCGATGCCCCAGGCGACGCCGCCGCCCACGTACTGGTCCTCGAGCGGTGTCGCGCCCCATGTCCGACCCATCGCGCCGAACCACTCGGCGGCGAACAGTCCCGTCTGCATCATGATCGCCACGCCGAAGAAGGCGTGCATCGCGATCACGACCACGAGGGTCAGCAGCCGGAAGGGGTAGGGGAAGCGCAGCGGGACCGGGTCGATCCCGATGAGCGACAGCACGAACAGGTAGCCCGTGATCAGGAAGTGCGTCACCATCCAGATGTGCCCGAGGTGGTCGTAGAGCGACCAGCGGAACAGGTCGGTGTAGTAGAAGATCCACAGCGACGCCACGAAGTTGAGTGCGGTGAAGATCGGATGCGTGACGACCTTCGCGAAGGGCGTGTGCACCGCCCACAGGATCCACTCGCGGCCGCCGCGCGTCCCGTCGTCGCGTTTGCGGATGGCGCGCAGTGCCAGCGTGACCGGAGAGCCGGGCACGAGCAGCAGCGGGATCGCCATCGTGAGCAGCATGTGGCCGACCATGTGCACGCTGAACAGATACTCCTGGTACGCGTTGACCGCACCCGAGGTCACCCAGAGAAGCAGCAGCATGCCGGCGACCCACATGATCGTCCGGTAGAGCGGCCAGCGGTCGCCGCGGCGATGCAGCCGCCACACGCCGGCGAGGTACAGGAAGATCCCGAAGGCGACGACGAACAGCCACAGCAGGTCGATGTTCCACGCCGTGATCCAACGCAGCGGCGTGAGCTCCGGCGGCACGGGCGCGTCGGTGAGGAACTCCGCGGGGGTGCGCGCGACCGGAGGCTGCTGATCGGTGGGCGGGGGCGTGCGCGCGAGAGCGGCGGCGGCGCCGCTGGCGATGCCCATGAGGGCCAGCTCCACAGCGATGAGCGTCCAGAACCGCCGGGCGCTCGCGTTCTCGTTCATCCGCGAGATGAGCCGCAGCCGGTACCAGGCACCGAGCAGACCGAGTCCGATGAGTGCCACGACCTTGACGGCGAGGATGCCGCCGTAGGGGCTCAGCAGAGCGGGCAGCGCCTCGACGCTGACCCAGGCGCGGACGGAGCCCGAGACCGCGACCACGATGAAGGCGACCAGGGCGATGCTGGAGTAGCGCCGCAGCAGGGCGATCTGCCCCGAGCGCGCCACCACCGGCCGGATCACGACCAGCAGCACGAGTCCTCCCAGCCAGACGGCCGCGGCCAGGATGTGCAGCACGAGCGAGGTGACGGCGACGCTGTGGTTCGCCAGCTCTCCGGAGTGGCCCTGCGTGCCCATCGGCACGAGGGAGGCCAGCGCGAGGATGGCGACGAGCAGGGTCGGCGTCCACGCACGCACCGCGAAGGTCAGCACCGTGAGCACAGCGCCGGCGACGGTGGTGATGAGCCATGTCCGACCGAGCTCGACCTCGACGAGGAAGCGGCCGAGCTGCTGCCCGAAGACCGCATCCGCGCTCGGGGCCGCGTTGAAGACGTTGACGAAGGTGAAGAATCCGGTGACGGCGGCGGCGACGGTGAACACCGCGGCGCCGATGGATGCGGTGTCCAGCGCGACCTCGAAGGCGCGGTCCTCGGGCCGCAGGCCGAACAGCGCGAGCACGAGAGCGCCGACCATGGTCGCGGCGGCGAGGTTCAGCACGAGGGTGGCGATGGGAAGGCCCCAGCGGACGACGGGTCCGGCATCGGCGATGACGAGAGGCGCCGCGCCTCCGCCGTAGGCCAAGGCGACGACGAGCGCCACGAGAGCGGTGACTCCGAGGATGACCGGACCCGCCACGCGCAGCGTGGTCGCCGAGACCGCTCCTGGCCCACCCGAGCGGGGGCCGGCGGCGCGGGCGGAGGCGGTCGTCATCACTGCTCCAGCCTAGGCGCGGTGCACTGTCAGCTCGCCCAGACGTCGAAAAGGGGGGAGCCTCACGGCTCCCCCCTCACAGACGGTCGTCGATTACTTGACGGCAGCCTTGAGCTTCGAACCGGCGGTCACCTTGACGCGCTTGCCGGCGGGGATGGCGATCTCGGCGCCGGTCTGCGGGTTGCGGCCCGTGCGAGCGGAGGTCTCGACCTGCTCGAACGCGATCCAACCGGGGATGGAGACCTTGGTGCCCTTGGCGACGGCCTCGGAGACCGTGGAGAAGAGGGAGTCGAGCACGCTCGACACGGTGGACTGGCTCTGTCCCGTGGCGCTGGCGATGCTCGCGACGAGCTCGGTCTTGGTGATGGACTTGTCGGCCATGTGGGTTGTCCTCCAGGCGGCGGTACGCCGCTTTCTTGACTTCGGTCCGGGGCTCGGCCCCGGTTGGTCGGATCGACCGAGCACGAATATACCCACGAACCCCGTGATTCCGCGGATTTTGGGTGTGAACCGCCCACATCCGACGGCGTGTCTCACCTGAAATCACCCAAATGGGTCGGAATCGACCCCATGTGGCGGCCGGGAACGACGAAGGCCCGGAACCTCAAGGGTTCCGGGCCTTCGTGCGGATGCGGGTGCTTACCAGCTGGACTTGGTCACACCGGGCAGCTCGCCACGGTGGGCCATGTCGCGGAAGCGCACACGCGAGATGCCGAACTTCGACAGCACACCGCGGGGGCGGCCGTCGATGACGTCACGCGAACGCAGGCGCACGGGCGACGCGTTGCGCGGCAGCTTCTGCAGGCCGACACGGGCGGCCTCGCGCTGCTCGTCGGTGGACTCGGGCGAGACGAGCGCCTTCTTCAGCTCGGCGCGCTTGGCGGCGTAGCGGTCGACGACCTCCTGGCGCTGCTTGTTGCGCGCGATCTTGCTCTTCTTAGCCATGGATCAGCGCTCCTCTCGGAATTCGACGTGCTTGCGGATGACCGGGTCGTACTTCTTGAGCACGATGCGGTCGGGGTTGTTGCGACGGTTCTTGCGCGTCACGTAGGTGTAGCCCGTGCCGGCGGTCGAACGCAGCTTGATGATCGGACGGACGTCCTGAGCCTTCTTCGCCATTAGAGCTTCACACCCTTCGCGATGAGGTCCTTGACGACGGACTCGATGCCGCGTGCGTCGATGACCTTGATGCCCTTCGCCGAGACGTTGAGCTTGACGTTACGACCCAGCGAGGGCACGTAGTACGTCTTCTTCTGCACGTTCGGGTCGAAGCGGCGCTTCGTCCGGCGGTGCGAGTGCGAGATGTTGTGACCGAAGCCGGGAACCGCTCCAGTCACCTGGCACACTGCTGCCATGGTGATGTCTCCTTCTGTACCGTGACGCCGGACGGCGCCACCCAAGATCCCTTGTCTGCGCCCACGATCGACCCGGCCGTTTCCGACCCGGAAGAGGATGTGGACACGAACTGCGCGCAGGAGTGCGCACAGACAAGGAGTCAGTCTAGCACGCGCGGCGTGTCGCCTTGACGACAGCCCTCCCCCGCCGGCGTTCGCGCCACGTTGTCCACAGCGCACCGCGCGCTGACCCGTTCGGCCGGAGCCGCACTGCCACGATGGCGTGACGGCTGCGACGCCGTCGATTCGGGGGAGACGATGACGGACACACCGCAGGGCGGACGCTGGCCCGCATCCGCGCGCGACCTCGGCGATCCCCACAAGTGCCCCTTCTGCTTCGCGGTGATCAGCGGTTCGCCGTGCGCCGTGTGCGGGCAGCCGCTGGACGACCCGCGCATGGGGCAGGTCCTCGCGATCGGCCAGACGATGGCGGATGCGGAGGTCACGCGCCAGAGCATCATGACCGCCGTCCGCGAGAGCGCCGTCGCCGCCCGACAGGCGGCCCTCGCGGAGCGGGCGGCCCTCGCCGAACAGGCCGCCGTCGCCGCCCAGCAGCGCGCAACGCCGCCGACCCCCGTCATCCCCGCTCCCGCCGCGCCCGAGCCTGCCACCGCACGTGTGGATCCCGTCCGCTCCGCGCCCGTTGCCGCCGCCGCCGCTTCCCCGCGTCCCGGGGCGCAGCCGCCGGCCGCAGAGCCGGCACCTCGCCGACGGCGGCTCACGGTGCCGGTGCTGCTTCTCATCGTGGGCGTCTCGCTCGTCGGCGTGGCGGCGGTGTTCTTCCTGCTGCTCGCCTGGTTCGTGGCCGGCATCGCCCTGCGCGCCGTGATCGTGGGCGCGATCACTCTCCTCACGATCGGCGGCGCGTCGCTCCTGCGCCGCCGGGGCCTCACGGCCACGGCGGAGGGCATCGCGGCGCTCGGCGTCGTGCTGCTGGGACTCGACACCTGGGCGGTGTACGCGAACGATCTGTTCGGTGCGGCGAGCCTCCGACCGGCCGTGTGGACGGGCATCGGTGCCCTCGCGGTGGCGGTCATCGGCCGGGCGTGGGCCCGGTTCTCACGTCTGCGAACTCCCGATCTCGCCGCATCCCTCGCACTCCCCGCGGGGATCGGGTTCCTGGTCGGGGGCGCCGTCGCGCTACCGCCGTCCGAGGCGCTGATCGCGGGACTCCTGGGCGCCGCGCTCGGCGGGCTCGCGCACGCGCTTCCCACTCCCGCATCGTCGGCACGGTCGGGCGAGACCGGCGCCGTCGAACGCTTCGTGCTCGCGATCGTCGGCCTGTCCGCCCTCGCGGCGAGCGCGCTCCTGACGCCGCTGTTCGCCGAGGGGATCGGCGCAGCGATCTGGGCCAACGGCGGCGTGCTCGTGATCGGTTCGGCGTACGCGTTCGTGCTGCGCCCGGCGGCACCTGTGCGCAGAGCCGGCGCGTGGCTCGGCGCTGCCGCATCCGTGCTGGCGACCCTCGCCCTCGCGACCGCCGGGTGGCAGCTCGCCGCCCGCAGCGATCTGCCCGTGTTCGGCGTGCTCGTGGCGCCCGTCCTGGCGGTCGCCACGGCCGTCGCGCTGGATCGTCTGCGGGTCCGGTCGCCCTGGCTGATACCCGCGGCCATCACCGCCGGGAGCGTCGCAGTCTGCTCGCTCGCCGTGCACATCGTGATGTGGTCGGCGAGGGCAGCGCTCGCGATGTACGGGAACTGGCCGCTGTGGCGCACGCCCGCGTTCGAAGCCGCCGGCGGCTCACTCGAGATCCCGCTGCTCGCGCTCGTCACGGCGGTCGTGCTCAGTGCGCTCCTGTTCCTCGCCCCCACGGCACGACGCGCCACCCTGCGGCACGTCCGCCCGATCGTGGGCGCGCTCCTCCTGACCTCCGCCGCGGCGCTCACCCTGATCCCGGCGGCGGCGGTCGCGGGCGGTGTCGTCGTTGCGGGCGCCTCCGTCGTCGCGTTCCGCCGGCGTGCAGACACGGCGGGATGGGTGGCCGCGGGCTTCATCGGCGCCGGCGCCGCCTACCTGACGGGCCTGTCGGCGATCTGGCTGTGGGTCGCCGCGGTCGCCGTCGCCGCACTGCTGCCCGTTGCTCTTCGGCTCGCCGCACGTGCGGCGGGCGGACTCGCCGTCGCCTTCGCCATCCTTCCGATCGTCGTGCTCACGGTCTCGTCGATGATTGCGCCGAACGCGCTGGCCGTGCAGCTCGGCGGAGCATCGGATGCGGCCGCCGCGGGCTGCGCGTTCGTGCTGCTGCAGTGGGTCGCCCTGGTCTCGGCGCTCGCCTCGTTGCTCGGCTGGCGCGACGCCGCATCGCGCCGGGCGCTCGCCCTCGCCGCGGCCGTGCTGCTCGCCGTCGCCCTCCCCGCCGCGGCGACGCTGGGCACCTCGCCGCTCGCCGAGCGCGCCCTGCTCGAACCGGGTCTCGGCATCGCGCGAGCGGCCCTGCTGGTCGTCGCGTTGCTCGCGCTGACCGCGCGGCACGGCGAGAGCCCGGTCGCCTGGGCGAGTGCCGCGTTCGTCGCGCCCACCGCGGCGACCGGCGCGCTGGCCCTGCTCACCCTGATCGCCGCGCCGCCGTTCACCGCTGCGCTCGTGACGGCCGGGGTCGCCGCGGCCGTCATCGGAGGCGGCGCGGCCCTCGCGCTTCGCACCCGCATGCCCCGTGTGCGTCTCGCGGCAGATCTGGGCGCGGCCGTCGTGATCCTGCTGGCGGCGTGGCCGACTCCGCTCCCGGGCGGCCGGGTGCTCTTCCCGGTATCGACCGAGTGGCGCGGGGCTTTCGTCGCGATCATCGCGATCGCGATCGGCGCCGCATCCGTCACCCGGGGCTGGCGCTCCCTGCGAGCGGGCGGGGTCCCCCTCGCCGCAGCCCCGCGCCGTCTCCTGGCCTGGCCCGCGTTCGCGGGAGCGACCGCGGCGCTGTGGCTGTGGCTCGGGTCGGCATGGCCCGAAGCCGCCCTCGAGGCGTACGTCGTTCCGCCGGCCGTGGGCCTCATCGCCTTCGCGGTCCTGCTGAGCAGACTCGGCCGCATCCCCGAGGCGACGATAGCGGCGGCGCTCGGCGTGGGTGTGGGGCTTCTCCCGCCCGCGGCCACCGCGCTCAGCGGGGACGCGACGCGCGGAATCGTCGCGGCTGCCCTCGCCACGGCCGTCGCCGGGGCGTCGGCGTTCCTGGCGCGCCTTCGTTCCTCCCCGCCCGGACTCGCCTCGGCCGCCACGGCGCTCGGCGCACTGCTGCTGGCGGCGAGCGGCCTCGTCATCACCGGACCCGAGGTCGCCGGCCTGTGGGCGGCCACCGCCGTGGCGGTGACACTGATCGTCGGCGTCGGCCTCGCGCGGGACACCTCCGCCGCCGCGGTGAGCGTCGCGACTGTGTCGGCCCCCGTCGCGACCTTCGTGGCCGCGGCCGCCGTCATCAGCGCCGTCGCGACGCACGACTCGTTCGCGGTCGGTCTGACCCTGGTTCTCGTCCTGCTCACCCTGCACCTGGCATCCGCCGGTGCGCACCGCATCCCGCTGACACCGGCACTGCGCTGGACCACATGGGCCGTCGCCCTGATCGCCGGCTCCCTGATGCTCGCCGGCGGCGTGTTCACCGAGGTCGAGCTGGCCTTCGCACCCGCCGGCGTCGCGCTCGCGGGAGGGGCCGTCCTCGCCGCCGTCCGCGCCGACCGCACCAGCGCCCTCGAACGCGCGGCGTGGCTGGCCGGCCTCACGATCACCGCCCTGCCGAGCGTGTTCGCCCCCGCAGAGCCGCTGCGCGCATGGCTGGTCATCTCGCTGGCACTTGCGGCCGCCCTCATCCTCGTCCTCGCTCCGCTGCCCGACATCGGTCGCCTCAAGACGCCGTCCGCGCTCGTGCTTCTCGTCGCCGCCTGGGCGATGGCGGTGCGCATCACGGGAACGGATGCGGCGGCACCCACGATCGCAGCTCTGGTCGTCGGTGTCGGCACGGTCGCCGTGGCGGCGGGCCTCGTCCGGATCGGCGCGCGGGCGGGCGTCCCCTCCTCGGTCGCCGCGGTCGGCTCAGTCTTCGTGGTCGTGACCCTCGCCCTCCGGCTCGACGGAGCGCCCGCGACGACGGCCGTGACGATGAGCGCCGCAGCGCTGGTCGGTGTGACCTCCGCCCTCGTTCTCGGACGCGAGCGCTGGCGGGGCGTCGCCGCCGTCGCGGCGGTCGCGAGCGCGGTCACGCTGGCCACCGCGGCGGGAACCCGCATCCTGCTCCTGACGGAGCTGCCGGGCGCGCTCTTCACGATCGAACCGGAGGTCTGGAGTCTCGCGGCCCTCGGGCTGGTCACCGCCATCGCGGTCGCGGCGCTGCGCACCCGCGCCGGCACGGGTGTCGATCTCGCCGCGATGATCGTGCTCTCGGCAGCGGTCGGCGCGTTCACGATCGCCGAGCTCACCGTGTTCGACACGGCGCAGATCACGGTCCGCGTCCTGCTGATCATGGTCGTGCTGAGCGCGGCGGGAACCGCGGGCTGGGCGCTTCGCCGCCGGAACGGTCTCGTGCTGCTGGGCGCCGCCGGCGCCTTCGCCCTCGTCACCGCCGCATCGACGACGCCCGCGGTCATCACGATGATCGAGGTCATCACCGTGCCGCCCGCTCTCGCGGGACTCGCGGTGGGCATCGCCCGGATGCGGGCCGTACCCGCGCGGCGCTCATGGCCCGCGCTCGGCGGCTGGCTCGCCCTGCTGACGCTGCCGTCGCTCGCCTACGACGTCGATCCCGACGCCGCACTGTGGCGTGTGGTCGCGCTGGGCGCCGTGGCGATCGCCCTCGTCGTCATCGGAGCGGTCCGCGCTCTGCAGGCGCCGCTCGTGGTGGGCTCGGCGGTGCTGCTCGTCCACGCGATCGCGCAACTGTGGCCGTGGATCGCCGCCGCCTACGTGGCCTTCTGGTGGCTGTGGCTGGGTCTCGGCGGTGTCGCGCTGATCTTCCTGGCGGCCCGCTACGAGAAGCGGATGCGGGCCATCAAGGCCGCCTTCGCCGCGGTCACCGCGCTGCGCTGAGCCCGGGTCCGGCTCCGCGACCCCAGCGGAACGCCGAGACGGTGGGGTCGTCGGGGATCCAGAAGCGCCAGGGGAACTCGTCGCCCCCGGCGACGCCCGCCACCCCGACACGCGGACCGGAAGCGATGTCTCGGCGAGGACTCACCGGAAGGAGGAGCCGGGCTCGCGCCCCCGCCTGCACGCCACGGGTAACCGCATCGATGCCGTCGTGCACGGGATGGCGCAGACCCGAGGCGTCACCGAGACGCCCCGGTCCGCGCGCCAGGTCGCGGTCGTGGCGCACGACACCGCGCTCGCTGCGGCGGCGACGGGCCGCATCCGCACCCTCGACGACCTCCGCGCCGCGCAGGAGCACACCGCCGGCGACCCCCGCGGGCCCGCACACCACGTTCACGCAGGAATGGATGCCGTGGCTCAGGTACACGTAGAGGTGCCCCGGCTCACCCCACATCGTGGCGTTTCGGGGCGTCGGCCCCATGCGCGCGTGCGAACCGGGATCGGGGACGTCACCGGTCCCGCGGCCGTGGTACGCCTCGACCTCGCTGAGGCGCAGCACGACGCGTTCGCCGTCGAGCTCGGTCTCCAGCAGCGCGTCGAGCAGGAGCGGCGCGACCTCCACCGGCAGGGCGCTCAGCGCCTCGCGCGTGGCCGGCACGTGGGTCGTCATCGCAGCGGAACCCGGCACCACGAGATGTCGAAGGCGCCGAGGCTGGACACCTCGGTCTCGCTGTCGAGATCCAGGATGTGGGTCTCGACCGTCTCGGGCACCGGCAGGGCGTAGGTCGTCACGTACGGGTTCTTCGCCGCATCCGGCTGCACGAGCACCGCCGCGTAGCGACCGGACGGCGAGACGCACGTCTGCAGCAGCGCCGAACTCGCCGCCACAGTGAACACCGGCTTCGCGTGGCCTTCGCCGTCGACCAGCAGAAGCGAGGAGCCCGCGCCGTTCGGGTCGGTGTACTGACGGAGCGTCCGATCGCCGGTGAGCGGCACGACTCCGCCGAGATAGCCCGTCGCGTCCTGCGCCGAGACGAGCGGCTCCTCCGAGCCGTCGACGAGCGAGATCGTGACGAGGCCGTCGGCGCGGAGGACGACGGCCGTGGTCGAGCCGCGGGCGATGCCCTCGATCTGCGCGGCCGCCCCCAGGTCGACGGGGTTCTCCCCCGACGGCGGCGCGAGCAGCAGCCGGCCCTGGAACGAGAGCATGAGGATGCTGTCGGTGTCGGGGACGAAGCTCCACTGCGCGACGCTCGCCGGCTCACCCGACACGTCGATGCGGGTCGGCGGGGTGTCGGCGTCGGCCGGCTTGAGCGAGGCGGTGTAGAGCACACTCGCCCGGGCGCCCTGGGCCGACATGTCGGGGTCCGTGTAGGTGTAGCCGATGGTCTCGCCGCGATCGGCGGTCTGCAGGTCTTGGATGGGCCCCGTGCCGGGGAGCGGCAGCGAACGCTGTCCGGTCCCGTCGGGGTCGGTCACGATGAGCTCGTTCGAGCCGTCGTCGTCGACGACCGACATCACAAGGTGCGCACTCGTCGCGCGGAAGTCCTCGATGTGCCGGTGCGTGAAGACGGGGACGGCATCCTCGCCCGACAGCGAGGTGCGGAAGACGGTGTCGTGCTCACCGTCGTCGCCGCGCTGCAGCAGGTACACCGACAGCGGCGGGGTACGGAAGCTCTCGGTGAGGGTGACGGCCGCATCCGATCCCTGCCCCGCGACACCCGAGACGGTCACGGTGTAGTCGGTGTCGTCGCGCAGGGGCAGCGTGAAGCGCACCCCGATACTGCGACCCGACGTCTCGACGGCGAAGTCCGCGACGGGGCTGACGGTCACCTGCGACGGGTCGACCGCCGTGAGCGTCTGCGTCGTGGTGAGGATCAGGCGTGAGCCGGATGTGGACACCGCCGCCTGCGGGTCGAACTGCACGTTCGTGACCCGCGGCCCCTGCAGGGTCCCGACCGCGCCCGCGGCGGCGCCGGCGAGCGCGAGCACGCCCAGCACGATCGCGAACGCCCCGAGGTACGCGCGGATGCGACGGCGGCGGGACTGCTCGCGCCGCGAGGGGCGCCCGCCTTCAGTATTCATAGGGGTCGCTCGGCTCGTCGATCGGCGTGACCTGTTCGGCGACGATCGCCAGCTGTCCGGATCCGGTCGCGCGCACCGTGCCCGACACGGTGACCCACTGCCCCGTGGACGGCGCGGCCGCATCCGCCGAGATGGCCAGGCGCGCAGGTTGCGCATCGATCACGCAGTGCGTGATGACGAGACGGCTGAGATCGAACCCGCCGTCGGTGTCGCCGCTGACGAATCCCGTGAGCGTCACCGCATCGCCCTCGAACGCGTCGGGGTTGGTCGCCGTGGCGAACACCGCGGCCCAGTCCCCCACCCCGAACTTCGAGGTGTCGCCGGTGGAGGCGAGCGAGACCACATCCGATCCCGCGAACAACGGCGGCGCGCCCACGTCGCGGGATGCGGCGAGCTCCGCCGAGAGGGATGCCGGCGGAAGCGCCAGCATCGTCACCACGACGCCCGAGGCGAGAACACCGCCGGCCACCGCGGCCACGGCGCCCGCCGACACACGGCGTTCGTGTCCGTGATGCGGATGCTCCTCATCGTGGGCGTCGCCGTGGTCATGGCCGTGGTCGTCCTCCGCCCCGAGCGGCAGCACGAAGCTCAGCGCCGTCCCGACGAGCACGACCACGGCCATGCCGATCGCGAACCATGCCCCGTCGGGGTTGATGTACAGGCCGATGCGGCCGGTGACGGCCAGCACCAGGGTGATGACGGCCAGGGCTGCGGCAAGCCCCGCGCCCAGCCAACGGGTGAGAACGCTACGCAAGGAGATTCACCACCGCTCCGAGCGCGAAGGCGAACAACAGGACGGTGGTCACGATCCCGACGAGTGCGCGGGTGGAGAAGGTCGTACGCAGCAGAGCGATCATCTTCACGTCCACCAGCGGACCGGTCACCAAGAAGGCGACCAGCGAGCCGGGGGTGAACGTCGAGGCGAAAGAGAGTGCGAAGAAGGCATCGATGTTCGAGCAGATGGAGACGACGATCGCGAGCATCATCATCGCCACGATCGACAGCACGGGGTTCGAGCCGATCGCCAGTAGCGCGTTGCGCGGCACGAGCACCTGCACCGCGCCGGCGAGCGCGGAGCCGATCACGAGCGCGGGCATGACCGCGCGCAGCTCGACGAGGAACTGCGCCAGGGAGCGGCGCCCGCGGCCGCCGCGCTCGTGCACGACGACCTCGCACGTCGCGCGGAAACGATCGGTCAGCAGCGCGTCGGGTGACGGGTGACGGCTGTAGAGCCACCCGATGAGGTTGGCCACCGCGTAGCCGCCCAGCAGGCGCGCGACGAGGATGCCGTCGCTGAAGCCGAAGGCCTGGTGCGTCGTGATGATCACGATGGGGTTCACGATCGGCGCCGCGATGAGGAAGGTCATGGTCTCGGAGACGCTGAAGCCGCGCATGAGCAGACCGCGCGCGAACGGCACGTTGCCGCACTCGCACACCGGAACGATCATGCCCAGCAGCGACAGCACCGCCCGCCGCGCCCAGGCGCGACGGGGCATCCACCGCTCCAGGACCCCCGCCGGCAGCCACACCTGGACGAGGATCGAGAGCACGACGCCCAGCGCCACGAACGGCAGCGACTCGATGAGCACGCTGAGCGCCAGCGTCACCCCGTCCTGCAGGCGCGTGGGGACGTCGGCGGGGAGCAGCTGCGGGGCGAAGATGTAGATCGCCGCCATCACGACGATGAGCGCCAGTCCGAGACTGAGCGCCACGGACGTACGCGAGCCGGACGAGCGCCGCGGGGGCGCCGACCTCGCGCGCTCGGTGCGACTAGTCGTCACGCTCATTCGCCCGGGCGGCGGTGCAGGCACCGCAGAGCCCGAAGATGTCGACGACGTGCTCGGCCGAGGTGAAGCCGTGGCTCGCGGCCGTGCGCTGGGCCCACTCCTCGACCTCCGAGGCCTCGATCTCTACGGTGAGACCGCACTGCCGGCAGATGAGGTGATGGTGGTGACCGCTCGTCACGCAGGCGCGGTAGAGGTTCTCGCCCTCGGGGCTCTGCAGCGAGTCGGCGTCGCCACCGGCGGCCAGCCCCGCGAGCGCGCGGTAGACGGTGGCCAGGCCGATGCCGGTGTTGTCGTCGCGCAGCCGCGCGTGCAGCGTCTGGGCGCTGACGAAACCCTGCGCGTCGGAGAGGGCTTCGCGGACGCGCTCGCGCTGCCAGGTGTTGCGCTGAGCCATGCCCGAATCCTACCCGCGCACCCTGGCAGCGGGCCGGGCGCTGTTCTCAGGCGGCACGCGTCACACGGTCGCGACGTGCTCCGATCGCGCGGCAGACGATGTAGATGACGAACGAGATCGTCGTGATGTACGGGCTCACCGGCAGGGTGCCGGCCACGGCGAGCAGGATGCCGCCGACGGCGGAGACCACACCGAACAGGGCCGCCCACAGCGGCACCGCGAGCGGGCCGGTCGAGATGCGCATCGCGGCCGCGGCAGGGGTCACGAGCAGCGCGAGCACGAGCAGTGCGCCGATGATGTGCACGGCGACGGCGACGATGAGCCCGAGCAGCAGCATGAACGCGAGCGAGACCGCCCTCGTGGGCACGCCGCGGGCGGCGGCCGACTGGGGATCCAGGGAGTCGAAGCGCAGCGGGCGCCAGATGAGCAGCAGGCCCACCAGCACCACGGCGGCGATCGCGATGAGCACGCCGAGCTGCCCCGTCTGAACGGAGACGATCTGCCCCGTGAGCAGGCTGAACCGGTTGGCGCTTCGGCCGTTGTACAGCGAGAGGAAGAGGATGCCGAGGCCGAGACCGAAGGGCATCAACACACCGATGATCGAGTTCCGGTCGCGCGCGCGTGAGCCGAGCCAGCCGATGAGCGCGGCGGCGATCATCGAGCCGACGATGGATCCCGTCACGACGTCGAAGCCGAGAAGGAGGGCGGCAGCGGCGCCGGCGAACGAGAGCTCGCTGATGCCGTGCACCGCGAAGGCCATGTCGCGCTGCATCACGAACACGCCGACGAGGCCGCCGACGATGCCGAGGACGGCGCCCGCCCACACCGAGTTCTGCACGAGCTCGAGGATCTGACCGTACTGGGCCACGCCTCCGAACAGCGCGTCGCCGACGTCGCTCCAGTTCATGCGTGGTCCTCGTGGTCGTGATGGTGATGGTGCGACTGCTCCGCATCCGGCGCGCCGACGACGACGAGGCGTCCGCCCGCGCGCAGCACGTGCACGGGGGCCCCGTAAAGCTCGCTGAGCACGGCGGAGTCGAGCACCTCGTCGGGCGTACCGAGCATGAAGGTGCCGCCCGCGATGTAGAGGATGCGGTCGACCGTGTCGAGCACCGGATTGATGTCGTGGGTCACCAGCAGGACGCCGGCCTGGCGCTCGCGGCGATGCCGGTCGATCAGCGATACGACGGCCTGCTGGTTCGCGAGGTCGAGACTCGTCAGCGGCTCGTCGCACAGCAGCAGGCGCGGATCGTCGGCGAGCGCCTGTCCGACGCGGAGCCGCTGCTGCTCCCCGCCCGAGAGCAGTCCGACGGGACGGTCGGCGAAGGCTTCAGCACCCACGGCGGTGAGGAGCTCGTCGACGCGCGCCCGGTCACGCCGGCGGGAGATCGGCAGGCCGAAGCGGTGGCCGTCCACGCCGAGGGCGACGACGTCGCGCCCGCGCATCGAGGTGTCGCGGGGCAGCGGGCGCTGCTGGGGGATGTAGCCGATGCGCCGGTTCCCCGCACGGGTGACAGGCGCCCCGAGAGCGGTGATCGTTCCCTCGCTGAGCCTGTCGAGGCCCAGGATGGCCCGCAAGAGCGTCGTCTTGCCCGCGCCGCTGGGCCCGAGCACGGCGACCAGCTCGCCGGGCGCGACGGTCAGATCCAGCCCGCGCCACAGGTCGCGTCCGCCGCGCCGAAGCGCAGCGGACGCGATGACGAGCGGGTCGCGCTCGGCCGTCACTTGTCGAGGGCTCCGGCGAGGTCCTCGATGTTCTTCTGCATCCACTGGATGTAAGTCTGGTCGTCCGGACGCGTTTCCGTGAACTCGAGCACCGGAACACCCGCGGTACCCGCCGCGTCGATGATCTGTGTCGTCTCGGCGCCGCCCGCCTGCGCGTTCGCGATGACGACCTTGACCTCGCCCGACTTGACCTCGTTGAGGGCCGCCAGCAGCACCGCCGCGGGCACGTCCTGGCCCTCTTCGACGGCCTCGCTGAACTCGTCCGGCGTGGCGTTCTCGAGTCCGGCGGCGGCGATCAAGTAGCCCGGCACCGGCTCGGTCACGAAGACCTCGGCACCGCCGTGGGCGGCCTTGATGTCGTCGAGGGACTTCTCGAGGCCGGCGACCTGCGCGAGGAACGCGGTCGAGTTCGCCTGGAAGGTCTCCGCCTTGTCGGGAACGAGACGCGAGAGCTCCTCCGTGATGGCCTCGGTCACGTGCTCGATCGTGTGCGGGTCGTACCAGACGTGCTCGTTGAAGCCCTCGATGTGGTCGTGGTCGTGCTCCAGCTCGGAGTGCGGGCTCGCCTCGAGCTCGTCCGTGTCGTGCTCGGTCGCCTCGGTGCCCTGCCAGCTGTCGGAGTACTCGGCGGCCACGATCACCGGCGCCTCGGACTTGCTCGCGTCGATCAGCGAGTCCATGAACGCGTCGTACCCGCCGCCGTTCTGGATGATCAGGTCGGCCTTCTGGACCGTCAGCTGGTCGGCCGCGGTGGCCTCGTAGTCATGGGGATCCTGCGCGGCGGACGAGATCACGGGCGTGATCGTGGCCGCATCCCCCGCGATCTCCTCGGCGATCTGGCTGTAGACGTTCGTCGAGGTGACGATGGTGATCGCGCCGTCGGATGCGGAACTCTGCGACGGATCGGCCGTGGCCGACGCGCATCCGGCGAGCGTGAGGGCGGCGCCGGCGACGAGGGCGGGCGCGAGGAGAAGTCGGGTCTTCAGGGGCATGGCGGACACTTTACGCCTACTGATAATCGTTATCAAAATCGGTTGGGGTGCTTCCTGCGCCGGTCGCTGTCGCCAGCGGCACGTGCCCTCCCCTGTGCCCGAATTGCGTCGCATGTGCGCAGTTGCGCCACTTCTGCGCACATGCACCAGTCATTGACAGGCGCAGTTGTGCAGAAGTGTGGCCCCTGCACGAGCCGGCGCCGGACGGATGCGGTGAGCCGGCGGCATCCGCATCGATACGGTGGCGGGATGCGTTCCCTCATCCGCCTCGACGACTGGGCGTCCGCCGACATCGAGCAGGTCTTCGCTCTCGCCGACGCGTATGACGCAGGGCGAGGGCCGAAGATGTCGGGCTGTGCGGTCATGTTCTTCCCTGCGGCGAGTCTTCGCACCCGCGTCACGTTCGAGCGCGGCGCGGCGCTCATGGGACTGCAGCCGGTCGTCCTTCCCGAGACCACGCTCGACAAGCCGGAGGCGCACGCGGACGTCGCGGGCTACCTCGCGGGCTGGGCCGACCTCGTCGTCGCCCGCCACGGCGACATCGGCGTGCTGGAGGCCCTCGCGGCCCCGGGTGCCCTTCCCATCGTGAACGCGATGACCGCCGCGAATCACCCGTGCGAGGTGCTCTCCGACCTGTGGGCGCTGCGACAGAACGGCGCGCTGTCTGCGCTGCGCTTTCTCTTCGTCGGTCCTGACGGCAACATCTCGCGCGCGTGGCAGGAAGCCTCTCGCGCACTCGGGCTCGACGTGGTGCAGTGCGCCCCGGCCGGGCTGCGCACACCGGGCGCGCGCTGGGTCGAGGACCTCGCTACGGCGATCCGCTCCGCCGACGTGATCATCACCGACGACCCCGGGAGCCACGCCGAGATCCTCGAGCCGTATCGGATCACCGCGTCCTTGCTGGATGCGGCGCCTCGCGGTGCCCGGCTGAACCCGTGCCCGCCGTTCATCCGCGGGCGGGAGGTCAGCGAGGACGCGGTGGCGCATCCCGCCTTCGTCGGTCACGCCTTCAAGAGGGCACTCCTGCCCGTGCACCAGGCCGTGATGGCCTTCTGCCTCGGGCTCGGCTAGCCGCGGAGACCGGTGCGGGCGAGGTGCGGGGGCGGGGTGCGCCTCCGCATCCGCCACACTTCTCCGCGAGTGCGACAGGAAATCACTGTGGCGGATGCGGAGACCTGTGGCATCTGCGCATGTGCGACGCAACTCGGGCACACGCGGACGGCACCACCGAGCGCGGAACGGCCCGACGGGGTCACTCCACGAGGAGGGCGGGCTCCTCGAGCACAGCCGCGACGTCGGCGATGAAGCGGCTCATGCCGTCGCCGTCGATGACACGGTGGTCGAACGAGCCGGACACCGTGGTCACGAAGCGCGGGCGCACCTCGCCGTCCACCACCCACGGCTTCTGCCGGATCGTTCCCATCGCGATAATCCCGGCCTCACCCGGGTTGATGATGGGGGTTCCCGCATCCATCCCGAAGACGCCGATGTTGGTGATCGTGATGGTGCCCTGCTGCTGATCGGCGGGCGGGGTCTTGCCCTCGCGCGCCGTGAGCGTCAGGCGCTCCAGGGCCTTCGCGAGCTCGCGCATGCTCAGGTTCTGGGCGTCCTTGATGTTCGGGACGATCAGGCCGCGCGGCGTCGCCGCGGCGATGCCGAGGTTCACGTAGTGGCGCAGGTTGATCTGCGCACCGTCGTCGCCGTCCACCCAGGCGGCGTTGACCATGGGCGTACGGCGCACGGCCCAGATGACCGCACGGGCCATGATCAGCAGCGGCGAGACCTTCGTGTCGGCGTAGTCGGGCGACGCCTTGAGGCGCTTCACGAGCTCCATCGTGCGGGTCGCGTCGACGTCGGTCCACACCGTCACGTGCGGCGCGGAGTATGCGCTGCGCACCATGGAGCCGGCCGTCGCCTTGCGCACACCGCGCACCGGGATGGACTCCTCGCGCGGGTCTGCCTCGGCGACGGATGCGGCGACCGGGATCGTCTCCTCGCGCACCTCGGGCCACTCCGGCGTCTCGATGTTGCGGAACACACTCGCCTGCGACGCGTGCTTCACGACGTCGTCGCGCGTCACCTCGCCGCCGGCGCCGCTCGGCGTCACCGCGGACAGGTCGACGCCCAGGTCGCGGGCGAGCTTGCGGATCGGCGGCTTCGCCACGACCCCGGCGGCGGATGCGGCCGGCGCCTGGGCGGGCTTGCGGCGTCGCGAGGTGACGGCACCGGCGGACCCGTAGCCGACGAGCACGGAACCGCCGGCCTCGGGCTCGGCCGCGGGCGCGGGGAGCCCCGGGTCGCCGGGCGCGGGCACATCGGATGCGGGAGCCGCCGCATCCGCGATGGTGATGATGGGAGCTCCGACGTCGACCGTCTGCCCCTCCTCGACGAGCACCTCGCCGACCACGCCCGCGAAGGGCGACGGCAGCTCGACCAGCGACTTCGCGGTCTCGATCTCGACGATCACGTCGTTGACGGCGACGGTGTCACCGCTCTTGACGTGCCAGGTAACGATCTCGGCGTCGGTGAGGCCCTCGCCGACATCCGGGAGGTGGAAGGTCTGCGTGCTCATTGCGGTTCCTTTCGCCGGTTCCTCACCCTTGAGACTGCAAGTTTGTGACGAGATCACGGGTAAACACAGTGATCTCGTGCTCGAGATGCAGTCTCGCGGTCATGAGGGGTGAGGGGCGGGATGGGGCGTCGGTAGGGACGGGGTCAGTAGGCGAGGGCGCGGTCGACGGCCTCGAGGATGCGGTCGGCATCGGGCAGGTACTGCCCCTCGAGCTTGGCCGGCGGGAAGGGCACGTCGAACCCGGACACGCGCAGCACCGGCGCCTCGAGCGAGTAGAACGCGCGCTCGGTGACGGTCGCGGCGATCTCGGAGCCGAGCGAGGTGAACTGCGGCGCCTCCTGCGCGTAGACCATGCGGCCGGTGCGGGCGACGGAGTCGAGGATGGGGCCGTAATCGACCGGAGAGAGGGAGCGCAGGTCGACGACCTCGCAACTTGTTCCCTCGCTCTCGGCGAGCGCGGCCGCCTGCAGCAGAGTCGAGACCATCGCGCCGTGCCCGACGAGAGTCACGTCGGTACCCCGCCGCACGATGCGGGAGGCGTGCAGGGGCAGCGCGCGAGCGGACAGGTCCACCTCGCCCTTGGGCCAGTAGCGGCTCTTCGGCTCGAGGAAGACGACCGGGTCGTCGGAGGCGATCGCGTCCTGGATCATCCAATACGCGTCGTTCGGCGTGGACGGGCTCACCACGCGCAGGCCCGGGGTGTGCGTGAAGTACGCCTCGGGGCTCTCCTGGTGGTGCTCGACGGCGCCGATGTGCCCGCCGTAGGGGATGCGGATGACCACGGGCATGCGCAGCGCACCCTCGTGACGGTTGGTCAGCTTGGCGAGCTGCGTGGTGATCTGGTCGAACCCGGGGAAGACGAAGCCGTCGAACTGGATCTCGCACACGGGCCGGAACCCGCCCATCGCGAGACCGATCGCGGTGCCGATGATGCCCGACTCGGCGAGCGGGGTGTCGATCACGCGGTTCTTGCCGAACTCGGCCTGCAGGCCCTCGGTGACGCGGAAGACGCCCCCGAGCGGGCCGATGTCCTCACCCATCAGCAGCACACGGTCGCTGTCGCGCATGGCCTGGGCCATACCCGCGTTCAGGGCCTTGCTCATCGGCAGGGTGGTCATCTCGCTCATGCCTGACCTCCCTCGAGGGATGCTTCGTACTCGGCCAGCCAGCGTTTCTGCTCGTCGACGAGCGGATGCGGCTCGCTGTAGACGTGGTCGAACATCATCTCCGTGCCGATGGACCCGAGCGCCACCGTGCGGGCGCGGACGTCCTCGGCGTAGTCGGCGGCGGCCGCATCCACGTCGGCGAAGAACGCGTCCGACGCACCGCGCGAACGCAGGTAGGCCGCCATCCGGGCGATCGGGTCGCGCTCGGCCCAGGACTGCTCCTCGGCGGAGGTGCGGTACTTGGTGGGGTCGTCGCTGGTCGTGTGCGCGCCCATGCGGTACGTCATCGCCTCGATCGCGCGGGGTCCGCCGCCGGCGCGCGCCTCGTCGAGGGCCTGGCGCGTGACCGCGAAGCTCGCCAGCACGTCGTTGCCGTCGACCTGGACGCTCGGCATGCCGTAGCCCTCGCCGCGGCGGTAGAGCGGTGCCGAGGCCTGGGTGGCGACGGGGACCGAGATGGCCCACTGGTTGTTCTGGAGGAAGAACACCTGCGGTGCGCGATAGCTCGCCGCGAAGACCATCGCCTCGTGCACATCCCCCTGGCTGGACGCGCCGTCGCCGTAGTAGACGATGACGGCCTCGTCGCGGTCGAGGTCGCCGGTGCCGGTCTTGCCGTCGAAGACGAGGCTCATGCCGAAGCCGGCGGCGTGCAGCGTCTGCGAGCCGAGCACGAGCGTGTAGATGTGCGTGTTGCCGTTCTTCGGGTCGTAGGGGTTCCACCCGCCGTGGGTGAGTCCGCGCATGAGCCGCACGATGTCGATCGGGTCGACGCCCCGGATGGTGCACACGACGTGCTCGCGATACGAGGGGAAGAGGTGGTCCTGCGCTCTCGCGGCGTGAGCGGACCCGACCTGCGCGGCCTCCTGACCCCAGCTCGGCGGCCAGAGCGCGAGCTGACCCTGACGCTGCAGGTTCGTCGCCTGCCGGTCGAAGGCGCGCACGACCACCATGTCGCGGTAGAAGGTCTCGAGCTGGGCATCGTCGATCGCGGCGACGGCGGCGAGGTAGGGCTCGGCGGCGGGGGTCGGCGCGAACGATCCGTCCGCCGCCAGCACCCGCACCATCCGCGCGTCGTCGTCGGCCGGAGAGAACGTGTCGGGCGAGGTCACGGGCTCTACGCTATCTGCTGGCGGGATGGCCTTCTGGGAGGTCGCGCACAACGGATGCGGCAATTCGTAGGATCTGCTCGACAGACTCCTCTTCGCCGATCGAGATCCGCACGCCGTCTCCCGCGAAGGCGCGGACGACCAGACCGCCCGCCTCGAAGGCCGCCGCGGCGTCGGCCGTGGCCTCGCCCGTGCCGAGCCAGACGAAGTTCCCCTGCGCGTCGGGGACCCGCCATCCGGCGTCGCGGAGACCCGCGGCGACCCGGTCGCGGCGTTCGGCGATCACCCGCACGCGCTCGAGCAGCTCGGCGTCGGCGTCGAGGCTCGCGAGCGCCGCCTCTTCGGCGGTGGCGGTGACCGAGAGCGGGATGGCGACGGCGCGCGCCGCATCCAGGACGCGACGGTGGCCGATCGCGTATCCGATGCGCAGCCCCGCGAGCCCGTAGGCCTTCGAGAAGGTGCGCAGCGCCACGACGTTCGGGCGGGTCACGCCCGTGCGGCGCAGCCCGTCGACCGCATCCGGCGCGGTCACGAACTCGGCGTACGCCTCGTCGAGGATGACGAGCACGTCGGCGGGAACCGCCGCGACGAAGGTGTCGAACTCGTCCTGGGTCACGACCGGGCCCGTGGGGTTGTTCGGGCTGCACACGATAACGGCGCGCGTGCGCGGCGTGATCGCCGCAGCCATCGCCGCCAGGTCGTGACGGCCCTCGGCGGTCAGCGGCACCTCCACGCGGTCCGCGCCGGCGACCGTGACGAAGCTCGGGTACGCCTCGAAGGACCGCCACGCGTACACGACTTCGTCGCCGGGGCCCGCGACCGCGAGGACCAGCTGCGAGAGCAGCGATGCACTGCCGGCGCCGATGTGCACCTCGTCGGCGTCGACGCCGTAGCGCTCGGCCAGGCGCACGCGGAGCCTCGCCGCGGTCGCGTCCGGGTAGCGGTTCACCGTCTCCGCGGCGCGGAGGGCGGCCAGCACGCGGGGCAGCGGCGCGAAGGGGTTCTCGTTGCTCGAGAGCTTGAACGCGTCGGCCCCGGCCGGCTTGCCCTGTCGGTAGACCGGCAGGGCCGCGATCTCTGGGCGCACACGAACGGGAATCGGCTCTGTCACACCGAGAGTCTAGGAGCGTGGACGCGAGGCGCGTGCCACACTTCCGGCATGGGCTTTCTCATCCGCGTCGTGGTGAATGCGTTCTCGATCTGGGTCGTGACCCTCATCCCGGTGCTCGGCGTCAGCGTCATCGCCTTCCCGCCGGGCGGAACGCTCGAGATCGTGCTGTCGCTGCTGATCGTGGCGCTCGTCTTCGCACTGGTGAACACGATCGTCGGATCGGTCGTGAAGGTGATCGCGTTCCCGCTCTACGTGCTCACGCTCGGCCTGTTCTCGCTCATCGTGAACGGGTTCCTGCTGTGGCTGACCAGCTGGATCACCGAGTTCTGGGACTGGGGCCTGCGGGTCGAGAGCTTCTGGTGGGGCGTCGTCGCGGCCCTCGTGATCGCCGTCATCAACGGCATCTTCGGCGTCATCCTGCGGCCGAAGCGACGGGACTGACCGCACCGACGCGGCGCCGCGGCGCGGCGTCTGCCTGACGCGCCCCGAACTCCTGGGTCGAGATAAGACGAGCGCCCTCGAGTTCGGCCATGCGCTCGTGCACCACGGCGACGCGCGGATCGGCCGAGGCGTCGACGAGTTCGGCGGTGTCGGCGTAGGCGCTGAGGTGGTGCGCGGGCAGGCCGAGATCCTGCGGACCCGGCGCAGGATCCACGACGCGCGTGGCGACGAGACTCCCCTCCGCCCCCACACGCGTGGCGAATCCTCCGCCGGCGAGCATCGCCACCGGGTCGTCACCGTGTCGCAGGTCGACGGCCGTCGCCTCAGGGCCGGGGTCGGCGGCGGTCGGGGAGCCCGCGGTCCCGACGACGCGCACGTCGTAGTCGCCGGTCGCCGCGACCTGGCCCACCAGCATCCCGCCCTGCGAGTGGCCGTAGAGATAGAGCGTGTCGCCGGGGCGCACACCCGCCTCGGCGAGCATCGCCGTCAGCGCGAGGTAGGCGTCGGACTGCTCGCCGCCGTATCCCTGGACGTTGGAGAGCATGTCCCACACCTCGTCGCCGCCGAGCCCGCTCGTACCGGCGACGTACACGGCGTACGCGGTCCCGGATGCGGTCGCGTACTTCTCGATGCGCACCCGCGCCTCGCCGCCCTGCGGGATCCGGCCGAGTGCCGGCGCGAGCGCCGCGGGGGCCGCGGCCGAATACTCGGCGGGGCGAAGCGCCACGATCTCCGGCACCGGTCGCCCCGTGGGCGCCAGGTGCGTGCCGAAGGGGATGCGGCCGCGAGCCGCGGTGAGGCGCGCGATGGCCGCCCCCGACGCCAGACTCGCCCCCGCGAGGAAGGGCATCAGCAGGGTGAACCATGCCCAGCCGTCGCCGAGGCCGGCATCCGCCCGCAGCAGCTCTGCGGCCCCGGGGTAGGCCCGCTCGATCGCGGCGATGCGGTCTCGGGCGCGCAGGGCGGCATCCGCGTCTCCTGCGGCGGATGCGAGAGCCGCCCCGGCACGCATCTCGGCGAGCTCGTACACCGCCGCGCACATCAGCAGCCGATCCTGCTGCTCCCGCGCGCGATCGGCCAGTGCACCCACCTCACGCAGGCGGTCGTCCTGGGTGAGCCCCAGCACCGGGAGCATGTGCGCGCTGATCCGCGCATCGGCGCGGGCGATGTCGGCGACGGCCTCGTCCAGCCGCGCCGCCGCCCCGACCAGCACCGCGGCCGCATCCCGCAACCGCGCCGTGTCGACGGCGACCGCTCCGCCGGAGGAGATGTCGACCTCGTCGGTCACGACGACCATCCGAAGAGGTTGCCGCCACCCGTGACCAGGGCCCGACTGCGGATCTCGGCGATCACGTCGTCGAGATCGAGCAGGCGCCGGCGCTCATCGGCGAGCGCGGTGGTCCAGGCCTCGTGCGCGAGCTGGAAGGCGCGCATCGCGGGCGACGCCCAGGCGGTCGCCGCGGCGAGGCTCGAGGCATCGCGGATGACCGTCTCGATGATCTCCACAGCCGAGAGCACGTCGCGCCGCGCCGCGTCGAACGAGAAGACGACATCGTCGAGGGTGTCTGCCATCCCCCGATGCTCGCTCCACGTCAGAGGGGCGCGGCGCGGCCGCATCCGATCCGAGGATCGCTCGCCGCGAGATCGCGGCTGTGCAGGAGAGGTCGTCAGGACCACAATGGAGCCATGCCCGCGTCCTCGCCGTTCCGCGTGGTCTTCGTGTGCACCGGGAACATCTGCCGATCCCCGATGGCCGAGATCGTCTTCCGCTGGTTCGCGGAGTCAGTGGGGCTCGGCGACCGCGTGGTCTCCACGAGCGCCGGCACCGGCGACTGGCACGTCGGTGAACCCGCCGATCCGCGCACGGTCGAGGCCCTGGAACGCCACGGGTACGACGGCCGGCATCACCGCGCCCGCCAGTTCGACTTCGCGGACTACGAGCGCAACGACCTGGTCATCGCCCTCGACCGATCGCATGAGCGCAACCTGCGCGCGTGGGCGCGGTCGGAGAACGATTCCGACAAGGTCGTGCTGCTGCGCGCGTTCGACCCGCAGACCGACGACAACCTGGATGTCCCCGACCCGTACTACGCCGGCCCCGAGGCGTTCGACGAGGTGCTCGCTATGATCGAGAGCGCGTGCCGGGCGCTCTTCCGGCAACTCGAACCCGCCATCCGCTCCGCGGGATGACCCGCGCGGCCGACCGCCCTCGACGGAGTACCGTGTCGAACTTCCCCGCCCAGCCGCTCAGCCCCCTCGACGGTCGTTACCAGGCCGCCGTCTCCGCCCTCGGCGGCTTCCTTTCGGAAGCAGGACTCAACCGCGCCCGCGTCGAGGTCGAGGTCGAGTGGCTCATCACCCTCACGGACCGGGGCCTGTTCGGGCAGTCGCCGCTCTCGGACACCGAGAAGGACTCCCTCCGCGCGCTCTACCGCGACTTCGGTCAGGCCGAGATCGACTGGCTCGCCGAACGAGAGGCCGTCACGCGTCACGACGTGAAGGCCGTCGAGTACCTCGTGCGCGATCGCCTGTCCTCCCTCGGACTCGACCGCATCGCCGAGCTCACGCACTTCGCGCTCACGAGCGAGGACGTCAACTCGACCTCGTACGCACTCACGGTGCAGCGCGCCGTGACGCAGGTGTGGCTGCCGAAGCTGCGGCAGGTCATCGAGCGGCTGCGGGCGGTCTCCGTCGAGCTGGCGGATGCGGCGATGCTCGCCCGCACCCACGGCCAGCCCGCGACCCCCACCACGATGGGCAAGGAGATCGCCGTCTTCGCGTGGCGCCTGGAGCGGGTGCTCGCACAGCTCGAGTCCTCGGAGTACCTGGCGAAGTTCTCCGGCGCGACGGGAACCTGGTCGGCCCACCTCGCGGCCGATCCGGATGCGGACTGGGTCGAGATCTCGCGCGGGTTCGTCGAGGGACTGGGGCTCGGGTTCAACGAGCTCACCACCCAGATCGAGTCGCACGACTGGCAGGTCGAGCTCTACGACCGCGCGCGGCACGCGGGCGGCATCCTGCACAACCTCGCGACGGATGTGTGGACGTACATCTCCCTCGGCTATTTCGCCCAGATCCCGGTGGCAGGCGCGACCGGTTCGTCGACCATGCCGCACAAGATCAACCCCATCCGCTTCGAGAATGCGGAGGCGAACCTCGAGATCGCCGGAGGTCTGTTCCAGACCCTGGCCGCGACCCTGGTCACGAGCCGCCTGCAGCGCGACCTCACCGACTCCACCACGCAGCGCAACATCGGCGTCGCGTTCGGTCACTCACTGCTCGCGCTCGACAACCTGCTGCGCGGGCTCGGCGAGATCTCGCTCTCGCGCGAGGTTCTGCTGGCCGACCTCGACACCAACTGGGAGGTGCTCGCCGAGGCCATCCAGACCGTGATCCGCGCCGAGGTCGTCGCCGGTCGCTCGCAGATCACCGACCCGTATGCGCTCCTGAAGGAGCTCACCCGCGGTCACCGCGTCGGCGGTGCCGATCTCGCCGAGTTCGTGCGCGGCCTCGACATCGGTGACGCGGCGAAGGAGCGACTGCTCGCGCTGACGCCCGCCACCTACACGGGCCTCGCCGCATCCCTCGTCCCCGGCGCCTGAGGGCCGGCGGCGGCGCATCCGGGGGCCGGGGCTCACCGCATCCGGGGGGCCGGGGCTGACCGCATCCGGGGGGCCGGGGCTGACCGCACCCGGCACGCGGCGCATCCGGCACCACGGCAGGGGGCCCATCCCATCTCCCCACCGCGAGACTGCATTTCCAGCACGAGATCACTGTGTTCCCCCGTGATCTCGTGCCAAAGATGTCCCCACGTCCACTCCACGGCCGCTACGCTGCCGCGGAGCCTCTGGACGCGTGGGACCAGTCTCGCGGGAAAGTGGGCGGCCGCGAGGAGGAGCCGCACGCGCCAGCGCGAGGGAACACGCGCGCGTGAGCGAACACGAGCGAGCAGGGGGCCCGAGGGGGCGGGCGCTAGGCGCGGGGCGGGGTGTCGCCGTCGGCGGAGTCGGATGCGGGGCTGTCGCCGGATGCGTCCTCGGACTCCTCCTTGGGCAGCAGCACCGCGCGATCGACCGTGCGGTTCACCTGCGCCGGGTCGACCGCGAGCATGAGCAGCGCGATGATCACAAGCGTCGCGATGAAGGTGATGCCCGCGACGATGCCGCCGATCATGAGGGCGTGGCCCGACTGTCCGGCGACCCGGTTCTGGAAGAAGCCCATCGAGACGAGCGTCACGATGCCGGCGAAGAGAGCGGCCGCGAGAGCGAGCCCGATCAGCTGAGCGGGCTTCATGAGGTCGCGACGGGTGGGCTTGTCTGTCATGCCGCCTCCTCGGGCGCGGGGGCGGACTCGCGGCGCGGGGAGAAGCCCGCGATCCCCAGGTAGACCGCGATGATCGCCGCATAGCCGCCGAAGAGTCCGACGGCGATCGTGATGCCGGTGAGCGTGAAGGAGCCGGCCTCTTCGATGCTGTACTGCAACGCATAGGCGGGCTGCACGGCGAGGGTGCCGAGCGCCAGCAGCACGCCCACGATGCCCACCGTCAACGCGTCGCGTGCCTCGGAACGGGCGACGCTGCCGCGCTCTGCGGCGCGCAGGCCCCGCAGGCCCGCGATGCCCTCGATGAGGCCGGTCACGAGCGCCCACGAGATGACGATCACGAAGAAGGCCAGCGTCGTGCGCAAGGTGGGGATGCCGGAGACACCGCCGGCGATGAGGGTGAGAGCACCCAGAACAATGGGCAGCCGGCGCTGACCGGGGCCGTACACGAGCCACGCCGAGAGCAGCCACACGATCGCCGACGCCATCGCGAAACCGCTGAACACAGACAGTCCCACCGCGGCGGAGTGATCCGGCGAGAACGTGATCATGACGGCCGCGACGGCCGCGAAGAGGGCTCGAACCAGCTGGAGGTGGCGCGGCTCGAAGGCGCGCGCGGAAGAACTGCTGGTCATGGCTCGACTCGTGAGGTGGGGACGGCGGCGGAACGGATACCCCCAGTCTAAGTCGTGCTGATGAGGAGCCTGCCGTGAACGGACGACGGCGGCCGCTCGCGCGACACAATGAGGTGTGCCGATTCTCAACAAGGACATGACGCTGTGCATCTCGCTGGCCGGGCGACCCTCGAACATCGGGACGCGCTTCCACAACTACCTCTACGACGAGCTCGGCCTGAACTTCGTCTACAAGGCGTTCACGACCGATGACATCGCGGGGGCGATCACGGGGGTTCGCGCCCTGGGGATCCGCGGCTGCTCCGTGTCGATGCCCTTCAAGGAGGCCGTGATTCCCCTGCTCGACGAGATCGAGCCGTCCGCGGCCGCGATCGACTCCGTGAACACGATCGTCAACGACGGCGGACGGCTGTCGGGCTCGAACACCGACTACGAGGCTGTCGCGCAGCTGCTCGCCGAGCACTCCGTCGACCCCGCCGCATCCGTGCTCGTTCGCGGGTCGGGCGGAATGGCGAAGGCGGTCGTCGCGGCTTTCCACGGTGCTGGCTTCCGTGATCTCACCGTCGTCGCCCGCAACGACGAGGCGGGTCGGGCGCTCGCGGAGCGCTACGGGTTCCAGGCCGTCACCGAGGATCCGGCGCCCGGGCACGCCGTCATCGTGAACGTGACCCCGCTCGGCATGAACGGGACGGATGCGGAAGCGCTCGCCTTCAGCACAGACCACATCGAGGCCGCGGAGCGCGTGTTCGACGTGGTCGCCTTCCCGTCGGAGACCCCCCTCATCCGCGCCGCGCGCGAACGGGGCGTCGCCGTCATCACGGGCGCCGAGGTCATCGCGCTCCAAGCGGCGCGGCAGTTCGCGCGCTACACGGGCGTGACGCCCACACCCGAGCAGGTCGCGCGGGCCTCGGAGTTCTCCCGCACCTGAGCGAGGCAGACGGCCACGCACTGCGGATTGGACCCCAGGACGCAAGGCCCCGCGCGGGCAGACTCGGGGGATGACGCGATCGGCCGCATCCGGACTGCTCTGGGGAGCGCTCGGCGTGCTGGCCTTCTCGTTCACGGTCATCTTCACGCGGATCGCCGTCACCTCGCTGTCGCCGCTGTTCGTGGGGGCGGGGCGTGCGGTCGTGGCCGCGGCCCTCGCCGCCGTCGCCCTGGCCGCGACCCGATCGCGTCTACCGCGCGGCGGACAGTGGATGCGGCTCGTCGTGGTGGCCGGCGGCGTGGTCGCGGGCTTTCCGCTGCTCACCTCCTACGCGCTCACGGTGGCACCGGCCAGCCACGGTGCCGTCGTGATCGCGCTGCTGCCCGCGGCGACCGCGGTCGCCGCGGTGGCGAGCGCCCCGGACGGACGTTCTGGTTGCTCACCGCCGCGGGCGCCGTCGCGGCGACGGTGTTCGCGGTCATCGGCGGCGGATGGGGCGGCTTCCACTGGTCGGACCTGCTGCTGCTCGGGGCCGTCGTCGCCGCCGCGATCGGATACGCGGAAGGGGCGCTGCTGGCGCGCGAGCTCGGCTCGTGGCAGACGATCTCCTGGGCGCTCGTGGTCGCCGCCCCGATGATGGCGGCATTGACGGCGGCCTCGGCCGTCGCCGAGCCGCCGAGTGCGACGCCGGGCCAGTGGGCGGCGTTCGGCTATCTCGCGGTGGTGAGCATGTTCCTCGGCTTCTTCGCCTGGTACCGCGGCCTGGCGATCGGACCCATCACGCACGTCAGTCAACTGCAACTGGTGCAGCCCGTGCTCTCGATCGTGTGGGCGGCGCTGATCCTCGGCGAGCCGTTGACCTGGGCGACCGTGCTGGGGGGCGCTGCGGTCATACTGTGCGCATCTGGTGCCGTCCGCAGCCGCGCGCGCTGAGCCGCTGGCATGATCGCCTCGTGGAGGTGACCGACCTGGCGACGATCGCGCAGCTGCGGCGAGCGCGGGATCGCATGGACCGCGAGTACGCGAAGCCGCTCGATGTCGAGGCGCTGGCGCGCAGCATCCCGATGTCGGCCGGTCACTTCAGCAGGCAGTTCCGCCGCCTGTTCGGCGAGTCGCCGTACCAGTACCTGATGACGCGGCGCATCGAGAGGTCGATGACGCTGCTGCGCCGCGGTGATCTGAGCGTGACCGAGATCTGCTTCGCGGTCGGCTTCTCGTCACTGGGCACATTCAGCACGCGTTTCACCGAGCTCGTCGGCGTGCCTCCCAGCGTGTACCGCACGCAGGATCCGCCGTTTCGCGAGGGAATGCTGCCCTGCATCGCCAAGCACCTCACACGTCCGGTCAGGAATCGAGAAGCGTGACGGATGCTCGGCGCCTTAGCGTGAGCGACATGGACATCACGATTCACTCCAGCTTCCTTCCGCACACCGATCCTGAGGCGTCGCTCGCCTTCTACCGCGACGTGCTCGAATTCGAGGTGCGACTCGACGTCGGATACGAACAGATGCGCTGGATCACGGTCGGACCCGCCGGCCAGCCCTCGACCGCCATCGTGCTGCACCCGGCGAGCGTGGGGCGGGACCTGTCGGACGAGGAGCAGGAGTTCCTGCTCGCGCTGATCGCCAAGGGCAGCTACTTCGGCGTGAACCTCGCCACCGACGATCTCGACGCCGTCTTCGCACGCGTCGAGGCGTCGGGGGCCGATATCGTGCAGGAACCGATCGAGGAGGACTACGGGCTGCGGGATGCGGCGTTCCGCGATCCCGCGGGCAACCTCATCCGCATCCAGCAGAACAAGGAGCAGCAGGCATGAGCACAGGATTCTCCGCGCAGGAGCGCGAGGCCATGAAGCAGCGGGCCGCCGAGCTCAAGGAGATGAAGGGCGTGAAGGGCGCCGCGAAGCGGGCGAAGGAGTACGACGCCTGCCTCGAGGCGATCGACGCCCTCACCGGCAGCGACCGCCAGATCGCCGAGAGGCTGCACGTCATCGTCTCGGAGGAGGCACCCGGTCTCGCACCCAAGACGTGGTACGGATTCCCCTCGTACGCCAAGGACGACAAGGTGGTGGTGTTCTACCAGCCCGCGTCGAAGTTCGAGACCCGCTACGGCTCGATCGGCTTCAACGAGACGGCGGCGCTCGACGACGGCGAGATGTGGCCGACCTCCTTCGCCGTGCTGGAGATGACCCCCGCCGCCGAGAAGACGTTCCGCGAGCTCGTGCGCCGCGCCGCCGGCTGACGTCTCAGCGCCGCCTTACCTTCGTGGTGCCGGCGCGGAGCGGGGAATAGCCTGACGGCGTGAGCGAATCCGCCGAGTACGGGGTCCACCCCGACGAGCCGCACCGTCAGGGCCTGTCGCAGCGCCTGAACTGGTTGCGCGCGGGTGTGCTGGGCGCCAACGACGGGATCGTCTCGACCGCCGCCGTCGTGGTCGGCGTCGCGGGGGCGACCTCCGACGTCGCCCCCGTCTTCCTCGCCGGCACGGCGGCACTCGTCGGCGGCGCCATCTCGATGGCTCTGGGCGAGTACGTGTCGGTGTCGAGCCAGCGCGACTCCGAGCGCGCGCTCATCGCGAAGGAGACACGGGAGCTGCGAGAGCAGCCCGAGGAGGAGTTCGAGGAGCTCGTCGGGCTGTACCGGGCGCAGGGGCTCAGCGAGGAGACGGCGACCCGTGTCGCCACCGAGCTCACGGCGAAGGATGCGTTGAAGGCGCATCTCTCGGCCGAACTCAACATCGACGCCGACGACGTGGTGAGCCCGTGGCACGCGGCCCTCGCATCCGCCATCGCGTTCTTCGTCGGGGCCCTGCTCCCGATGGCCACGATCCTGCTCGCGCCGCATCCGCTGCGCATCGCGCTGACCTTCGTCGCAGTGCTCATCGCCCTCGCGGTCACCGGCTATGTCGCGGCGTGGATCGGCGGCGCGAACCGGCCCCGTGCGATCGCGCGGACGGTGATCGGCGGGGCACTCGCGCTCGTGGCGACCTACGCGGTGGGCAGCCTCTTCGGCACCACGGTCGGCTGACCCCAGCCCCGCTGCGCCCGCCTCCCGCCCCGCTCGCCTCTCTCCTTCCCGCCTCCCGCCCCGTTCGCCTGTCACAGATCGACGGCTTCGCGTCGATCTGTGACAGGCGAAGCCGGTTCGGTACTGTCGGGACAGTCGACCGAGGGGGAGAAGTGACCGCATCCGATCAGCCGATCCGCCGCCGCAAGCCGAAGCTGGATGCGTGGGGCACGACCGGTGTCGCCATGGCGGCGATCGCCATCCTGCCTACCCTCGGCATCTTCCTCATCGGCTTCATCCCCGACATGAACCCCATCTGGTGGCTGGGCATCCTGCTCATCCCGATGCTCGCCGTCATCGGCGCGGCCGTGCTGCTCCTGGGTGTCGTCGGCGTCGCCGTGGGCGCGCGGCGCGGCACGCCCTACGGCCTGTCGATCGCCTCGATCGTGCTCGGCGTCGTCATGATCGCCCCCATCGCCTGGCTCTGGTTCAGCGGCGCCTGAGCGAACTCGCACGCGTCCGCTGATCGCGACGGTCGGAGGTTCGCGTGAATGTCGGAGGATGCAGGCCGCATCCTCCGACCGGAGCCGGTTTCTCCGACGCGATGGAGCAGACCGACCCGACTAGCCCGCTGCCGGCGCCGACCCTTGCGCGCGGATGCGGGCGAGGGCGCTGAGTCCGAGGGCGATCGCCGCGGCGGCGGTCAGCACGCTGGTACCCGCCGCCAGGAGCAGCACGATCGCCCCGAGTCCGAGCAGCACGGCGTGACAGATGCGCGCCACGGATGCGGTGGGCCGCGGCATCCGGCGTCGCTCGAGACCCGCCAGCGCCCACGCCACCCCTGCCGTCAGCGACAGGGCGACGACGAACCACGGCAGGCGGGTGAGCCACCACGTCGGGCTCGAGGGCTCGGGCAGTTCGAGACCGGTGGTGAGGGCGACGAGCGCCGAGGCCCCCGCCATCGTGAGCAGCACCGGCATGTGCCACAGGTAGATGGTCATGGTGCGAGCCGTCACGAACCCGGTGAACGCCGCCACCGCCGGGCGACGGCTCGCCGCGGCGAGCGGTGCGCGCAGCATGGAGAGCAGCGCCGTCTGCGCGATCCCCACGAGCAGCAGCGCCGTCGTGGGCGGGTTGAGGTTCTCGTAGAGATCGGCGGAGAAGACGCCACCCATCATGCTCGCCGCCAGCACGGCGACCGCCGCGACTCCGACGAAGACGCGGGTGCGGCGGCGCAGCGCGTCGATCGTGCCGTCGGCCATCACGAAGCCGAGCTGCTGCAGCGCCAGCCACACGAACGCGAGGTTGAGCATGCCGATGGCATCGATGCCCGTGACCGCGCGCGTCACATCAACGGCTCCGGCGGCGGCGACCAGCAGCGCGATCGTCCGGAGCGGCGCACGGTCGTGGGCGGCGAGCAGCGCGGGAAGCAGCGCCTGGCACAGCAGGAACACGGCGAGGAACCACAACGGCTGCCCGTATCGGAATCCCGCGATCCGCACGAGCTCGCCGTCGACGCCGGCGGCCAGGAGGGCGGCGAGCGCGACCGCGACGACGGTGAAGGTGAACAGCGCCGGCACGAGCAGGCGGTGCACGCGCGCTGCCACGAAGGCGCCCGGCGTGCCACCGGTGCGACGGGTCCGTCGATACGCGAGCGCGCCCGCGTAGCCGCCGATGACGAAGAACAGCGGCATGATCTGCGCCACCCAGGTCAGCGGGGCGAACCAGGCGGTGCCCTCGGCGGCGTTCGCGAACACAGGACCCGCGGGGGTGACGGTGACGCCGACCATGACGGCGTGGAGGAGAACGACGATGACGACGCAGATCGCGCGTGCGAGATCGATCCCGGTGTCGCGGCCCGCGGCGGGTGCGATCGCGGTCCGCGGTGCGGTGAGCGTGATGACCATGCGTCCTCCTCGAGTGGGTCTCGAGAAGGCTATGGATGCGGCGCGTGCTGCGGCATCACTCCCAGGGGTCGTCCGACCCCCTACCCCGGAGTGAGATTCAGGATGCCGGCTCGGCGAGGCCCGCGTCGTAGGCGAAGATCACGGCCTGCACGCGATCGCGTGCGCCGATCTTGGCGAGCAGCTTGCCGACGTGCGTCTTCACGGTCTGCTCGGCGATGAAGAGCTCGCTCGCGATCTCGGTGTTCGACATGCCCTTGGCGAGCAGCACCAGCACCTCGCGCTCCCGGTCGGTGAGCTCCGCCAGCTGCGCTCCGCCTCGCGGCTCGCGCGGTTTCTGCGTCGCGAACTGTGAGATGAGTCGTCGTGTGACGCGGGGCGAGAGCAGGGCGTCACCGGCGGCGACGACCCGGACGGCCTGCACCAGTTCCTCGGGAAGCGCGTCCTTGAGCAGGAAGCCGCTCGCTCCCGCCTGGAGCGCGTCGTAGACGTAGTCGTCGATGTCGAAGGTGGTCAGCATGAGGATGCGCGGCACGTGTGCGGCGGGGTACGCGGGCCCCAGGATGCGGCGGGTCGCCGCGATGCCGTCGAGCTGCGGCATCCGCACATCCATGAGGATGACGTCGGGGTCGAGCCGCGCCGCGAGCGCGACCGCCTCCTGCCCGTCGGCTGCCTGTCCCGCGACGCGGATTCCGTCCTGGGCGTCCAGCAGCGCGGCGAAGCCTGCGCGCACCATCGCCTGGTCGTCGGCGATCAGCACGGTGATGCTCATGGGGACTCCTCGCCGGCGGTGGGCAGTGTCGCCGCCACCGTCCATCCTCCCGCGGGATCGGTGCCGACGGTGACCGTTCCGCCCAGCAGGGCGACGCGTTCGCGGATGCCGCGGAGACCGTGACCCGCTCCGGAGGCGTCGGCCGCCTGTTCGGGAGACGTGGTGTTGTGCACGCGGATCGTGACGTGCCCGTCGCGCGCCTCGACCCTGACCTCGATGGTCGCACCGGAAGCATGGCGCACGGCGTTGCTCAGCGCCTCCTGGACGATGCGATACGCGGCGATCTGCACACCCGCGGGGGGTGGGGTGTCCATGACGGCCAGCGACAGGCCCACCTGCACGCCCGCGCGACGGACGCTGTCCACCAGGTCGGGGATGTCCGCCATTCCCTGCTGAGGCGCGAGCTCCGGCGTCTGCTCCTCGGTGCGCAGCACGCCCAGCAGCCGGCGCATCTCCCCCAGCGACGCACGCGCCGACGCGGCGATGTCGTCGAACTCCTGCACCGTCTCGTCGGAGAGGCCGGCGAGACGGTAACGGGCGGTGGAAGCCTGCACCTGGATGACCGACATGCTGTGGGCGAGAACGTCGTGCAGTTCACGGGCGATGCGCGTGCGCTCCTCGACGAGCATGCGCCGGGACTGTTCGGATGCGGTCAGCTCGCGCTCGCGGGTCAGCTGCTCGTTCAACCGGATGCGGCCCGCCAGGAGCACTCCGATGAGCAGCACCGCGGTGGAGATCGACGCGGTCACGATCAGGTTCGCGGTGGCGGCGGGCGCCGCATCCGTGATGATCAGCGGCGCGACGAGCGAGCCGAGGTTCCCGATGGCCCACGGCCAGCGGCCGAGTCGCCAGCCGTGCAGCGTCGTGATCACCAGCACGAAGACGACGAAGGCGATCATCGCGGGCACCGACCACGGCCAGGGCCACGCGCCGTCGTGCGGCACGGTCACGACCAGGGGGAGCACGAAGGCCGTCACGCCGAAGACCGCGATGGCGGTGCGTGGGCGGGTGAGGGAGATCCACGGCGCCGCGCACACTCCCGCGCCGAGGAGCATCGCGAGCGGCAGCGGGGTGCCGTAGAAGACGGCGTGCAAAGGCACGAGGGTGCTGAAGAGGGCGACGCCCGCGACGGCGAGCGCGACGAGCCCGAGGATCTGTGAGCGCGTGCGTGGGCCGGAGCGCGGGATCTCGGTCATGCTCTCAGTGTGGCCGACGCCGGCTCTCGCTCCGTCGTCTCGGGGACGTCGCGGGCGCGGCGACGCAGCGCGGCGACGCGGTCGATGACGATGCCCACCCCGAGGGCGAGGGCGACGCCGATCACGGCGCTCAGCACCGGCTGGTCGCCGAGCCACTGACCCGCGAGGGTTCCGATGACGACGCTGTAGAGCGCCCAGCTGACTCCGGCGACGACGCTCAGCGGAGCGAACCGAAGCCACGGGTACCCCAGCGCTCCGGCGGACATGTTCACGGCGACCCGACCGACCGGGATGTAGCGGGCGCCCAGGATGAGGGGGGCACCACGCGTTGTCAGCGCCGCGCGGGCGCGCTCGAAGGCTCCCGCGACGCGGGGCCGCCGCATCCAGCCGTATCGTGTCGTGCCGACCCTGCCGCCGATCGCGTAGGCGATGTTGTCGCCGATGGCGGCACCGAGCGCGGCCACGAGACACAGGGCGACGAGCGTGGGCACGTCTCCGGTGGCCGCCGCCACGGCGGCCGCGGCGACGAGCACCGTCTCGCTGGGCATCGGCGGGAAGAACCCGTCGATCACGGCCGCGGCGAACATGACCGGCAGCAGCCACGGCGAGGCGGCGGCCTGGAGGATGAGATCGGTGACGACGTCCACCCCTCGACGCTACGAATCGGGGCGGCTGGCCCACATCCCTCGGAAGTATCTCGCGCCTGCTACCTCAGAGTGGTTTCCGTCGCGGTCGTCGCCCCTCCGCTTCCGTCGGAGATAGGGGCGGATGTCGGAGGATTCCTGCCCGAACCTCCGACCGGAGGCCGATTCTCCGACGCCCGAGCGCAGCCGCCGTCAGCCCGCCGCGACGACCCGCGCGACCTCGCGGGCGAGCTGCGGGCGCCACATCGCACCCGTGGCGCTCATCACCGCATCCGCTCCCGCTGCGCGGTACGCGAGGTAATCCGCCGCGCTCGACGCGCCACCGGTGCCCACGATCGCGAAGTCGGCGTGGCGGAGCGCGCGGATGCGGGCGAGCCGGGCGGTCATCTCGAGCCCCGCCCACCGGATGGCGGCGCCGCAGACACCGGCGCTCTCGCGGCCGGCGCCGAGCGCGGGTGCTCCGGATGCGGTCACGAGCCGCGCCGGGATCGTGTTGACCGCGGCGTATCCCGCCACGAACTCCACGGTCGCGTCGACGAAGCGCTCGAGGGCCGCATCCGCGTCGAAGTACGCGAGCTTGACGATCAGGGGGATGTCGCCGATCTCGTCCTTCACGACGGCGAGGATGCGGCGCACGCGCGGGATGTCGAAGCAGAGCAGGGATGCGGCCCCCTCGTTCGGGCACGACAGGTTGAGCTCGAGCACCGGTGCGCCCGTCTCGACCACGAGCCGGGCGGCACGGAGGTGATCGGCCACGAGCGCCAGCTCGCCGCTGGAGCCTCGGGTTCCCTGGAAGCTACCGATGAGCAGTTGCCCGTCCCCCGCGGCGGCGACCGCGGCAGCCATGTCGGGCTGCCAGACGTCGGGGTCACGCGAGGGCACGCCGAACGAGTTGCTGATCGACAGCGGCGGGGTGAAGTCGCCGTCCGCGCGGACGGCGCCGGCATCCGGCGCGAGGTCGCCGTCGACGTGCACGGCGAGCACGTTCGGAAACGGGTTGCTCGGGTGCGCGCGCGTGCGCACGGTCTTGTAGACGGCGAGGTCGTAGCCCTGCGCGAAGGCGGCCGCCACGAAGCGTGCATTCAGCAGCGGCCCCGCGGGGATGCCGAACGGGATGCCGACCGGCCGGCCGAGGAAGCGGGTTCCGATACGGGGGGCGACAGCATCCGCCTCGGACTCGGCGAACGCTCCGAACGGCCCGCGCGCGTAGTTCTGCTCGTAGGTCAGGGTCGGATCGTAGAAGGGGTGCACCGCCGACGAGCGTAGGCATCGGCATCGGCGGAGCGACCCGGCGCGGGCCGTGAGAAGGTCGCATTCTCCGTCGCGAGGGGGATCCGCCGGACGATGGAACGCTCGTAGGCTCGCGGCATGAGCGACCGGAAGCAGTCCTGGAACTCGACGTACCTGGCCGTGGCGATGCCGTTCCTCGCGATCGCGGTGACGTTCTGGCTGACGATGGACAACATCGCCGTCGCGCTGCCGTTCTTCGTGCTCGCGATGAGCTTCGTCGTCATCGGGATGACGTCCAAGGGCGGCGATGCCGACAAGACCGACGAGGTCGGCGACACCGAGAAGGAGTGACCCCCGTTCACTCTTCCGGTACGAGAGTGCCCTGATGGAAGAGCATGCGCGGCGCCCCGTCCGACGAGACCCACAGCGACGAGTGCCGACTGACGGTCGTCGCCGAGCGCAGGCGGTACGTCACGAGGACCGTGTTCGGGCCCACGTCCACGAATCGCCAGTCGTCGGCCACGGGTGCCTGCCGCGCGGGTTCGTCGGCGAGCTCCTCGAGGATCTCGGCACGCGTCCAACGGCGTCCGGAGCGTCCGATCTCGGTGAAGTCGGGATGCAGCAGTCCCGCCGCCGCATCCTGGTCGCCCCGGATCTCGCTCGAGAGCAGGGCTGTCTCCGCGGCTTGGATCACCGCAAAGCGTTCGTCCGAATCCGCCATGGCGAGAATCTAGCCCGAACTCACGCCCGCCGGGTCGTCCGCGAAGCGCGCGACGAGGTCGTACGCCTCGCGCGCCTCCCGCGTCCAATAGGCGCCCGGGTACACGTGGAAGCCGTCCGGCGCGACGATCAGCCGCACCGGACTGCCGGCCCGGCTCGCCTTCTCGGCGAAGAGCTGTGCGTCGGCGAGGAAGATGTCGCGCCCGCCCTGGAGCAGCAGAGTCGGCGGCAGATCGGCGAGGGTGTCGAAGATCGGGCTGATCTGGGGATCGTCGGTCGGCAGGGTCCCCGCCCACGCGATGCCCGCTGCCCGCAGCCCGTCGCACCGCAGCGACGGATCGCGACGCTGGAGACGCGCCGCCTCGGGATTGCGCATCGTCGGGTCCACCCACGGGGCGAGCAGGATGAGGCCGTCGATCGGGCGTCGCTGCTCGTCCCGCACGCGCAGCGCCAGGGAGAGGGCCACGTTGCCGCCGGCGGAGTCTCCGGCGACGAACAGTGTCGTCGTACCGGGGCTGTCGGCGACATGCGCGTAGACCGCATCGACGAAGGCGCGGGCCTGTTCGTAGGTGTGCTCGGGGGTCAGCGGATAGTCGGCGATCGTGACGGCCGCGCGCGTGCGCGTCATGAGCCGCCGGATGATCCACCAGTGCGCCGTCGCGAGGGGATTCACGAAGCCGCCGCCGGGGAAGTAGATCAGCTCACGGCCCGCCACGTGGTCCACGGGCTGCCATCGTCGAACGAGGCGGCCGCCGACCTGCTGCGCGGTCATCTCGCCCCAGCGCGTCGCGTCGCGCGGGACGGATGCGGGTGCGCGCGCTGGATCGAGGGTCTGCAGGTAAGCGCTGCCCGAGAGGTCGCGCCGCGTCTTGCCCGCCGTCAGCCAGAGCAGCCCGGAGGTGAGGCTCATCAGCAGCGTCACCTGCTCACCTTACGAGCCGGATCGGGTTCACCCCGGGCGCATCGGGCCGTCCTGCGGGACCCCACCGGCCGTCGTCGCTTCCCGCGGAGCTCGCCCGACGACCCCGGCTCTGGTCGTCGGGCGAGCGACGCGAGAAGTAGCCGCGTGTGTCAGCCGGCGTCTGCGGCCTGCACGTCGACGACCCACGTCACGCCGAAGCGGTCGGTGAGCATGCCGAAGCCGGGGCTCCACGCGGAGGCGGCGAGCGGCTCGATGATGTCGGCGCCCGCGGCGAGACGCTCCCAGATCACCGTCATCTCCTCGAGCGACTGGCCGCGCACGGACTGGAAGAACGTGCGGTCGGTCAGGGTCACGCCGTTCGCGCGGCTGGTCGTTCCGGCATCCGCGGCGCCCGCATCCTGCCCGGGGATGTCGTAGGCCATGACGCGGAATCCGTCGGCGCTCTCGAGCTGGCCGAAGACGACGCGGTCGGCACCGGGCGCGTCGGCGGGCATGCCCATGTCCGCGTAGGTGGCGACGATGAGGTGGCCGCCGAAGACGGACTGATAGAACTCGAGCGCCTCGCGCGCGGCGCCGCGGAAGTTGAGGTGGGTGGTGGTCGTGATCGTCATGGTGCGTCCTCGGTAGATGGGATGCGGCGAGCGCCGCGATCTCCACGTTCGATCACGTAGAGGACGCGTTCTGTCCGCTACTCGATCGAGAATGGAAGACATGTCCGCGACGTCCTCCCGCATGTTGTCGCTGCTGTCGCTGCTGCAGGTGCGGCGCGACTGGCCCGGCGGAGTGCTCGCCGAGCGCCTGGGCGTGACTCCACGAACCGTGCGCCGCGACATCGAACGGCTTCGGGCGCTCGGGTACGTGATCGACGCGGCGAAGGGTCCGGACGGCGGGTACCGACTCGCCGCCGGGTCCGAGTTGCCGCCGCTGCTCTTCGACGACGAGCAGGCGGTCGCCATCGCCGTCGCCCTGCAGAGCGCTCCCGCGACAGGTGTCGATGTGGCCGAGGCCGCCGCGCGCGCCCTCGCCACCGTGCGGCAGGTCATGCCGTCCCGGTTGCGCCACCGCATCGACGGCATCCGCTTCACCGACGCGGCGGGAACAGGCGCGGTCGACCCCGCCGTGCTGGAGGCGGTGAGCGCCGCGACCGAGGAACGCCGCATCCTGCGCTTCGACTACCGCGACGACCTCTCGCGCCGTGCCGAGCCGCACGCTGTCGTCGCCCGCGGCGGTCGGTGGTACCTGGTCGCGTGGGATTTCGACGTCGAGGACTGGCGCATCTTCCGTCTCGATCGGATGGTGCCCCGCACCCCGCTCGGGGCGCGGTTCGCGCCGCGGCCGATCCCTCACGGGGACGCGGCGGCGTTCCTGTCCGCCCGAGCTATGGGATCCGACAGCCCGGAGAGGTGGCCCGTGTACGGCGAGGTGCTGCTGGAGCTGCCTCTTCGCGCTGCCGCGCCGTGGCTCGGGGACGCGGAGGGAGTCGCCGTCTCCGAGGCGACGTGCCGCATCCGCGTCGGATCGTGGTCGTGGGCAGGGGTGCTGTCGTGGATCCTGCGCTTCGACGCGCCGTTCACCGTGCTGGGACCCCCGGAGCTCGCCGCCGCGGCGCGCTCGCTCTCCGTACGGATGGCGGATGCGGCGGCACCCGTCAGCTCGGGGTGACCGGCTGGCGCAGGATGGTCCGCAGCTTCTCGGGCGCTGCGCGCCGCGGATCCCCCAGGTAGATCTCGTGGTGACGGCCGTTCCACGTGAAACCGAGCTCCGGCATGAGCTGGTCGTGGAGGTGCGCGAGTATCGGCGCTTCGTCGTCGTAGGTGCCGATGTGGAGGGTCTGCAGACAGAGCCCCTCGGTCATCGTGAGGTGCGACACCTGCGCGATCGGCGCGCCGGGCTTCTTCGCGGATGCGGCGGCGAGCCCGTCCGCGACATCCTCCGCGCTGACCAAGGCGGGCAGCGGGATCAGCATCGTCCAGTCCCAGTCGCTCTTCCTGCCCTGCACGAAGGTGGCGGGATCCTCGCTCGACCACAGTCCCTCGAGAGGCCCGACGACGAAGTCCGAGCCGGTGCGTCTCTTGAAGGCGCTGCGGACCTGATAGCCCGACACGTAGAGCGCCTCGACTGCAGCTCGGTACGCCGGTTCGGTGTTCGGGTCGCCGTGCCCGTCGATCGCGAGGTACTGCATCTCGGGCACGTCGACCCGGACGAACCGACCGGACGGAGGCTTGTACAGCGCCCCGAGATCCCGCTTGAGGTCGTACCGCATCCCCTGCTCCCTCGCTTCGGCGTTTCGTCCCACCCCGCCCGCTCAACGTACAGACGCCCCCGGACGTCGAGCGAGTGACACGGGCGCAGGTGCCGGGGGTCCGAGGGTCAATCGGCGAGCTGCTGGATCGAGTACTTCCGCTCGATCCCGGCGGTCGCGGTGCCCCAGTCGCTCGCCGCGACGCGCTTCTGGTGCGCGCGGAACGCCTCCTCCGTGGCGAACAACTCGGCCACATCCCACACCAGCGGGTCGGCCGTCGGTGTCACGTCGAACCGGGTGCATCCCGCCTCCGCTCGCGTGAGCTCGATGTGGCGCGGCAGGTGCGTCGCGACGATCGCCGCCTGCTTCCCATTCGCACAGATCAGCGTTCCTGTCAGCTGGATGCGGGGCATCCGTCCATTCTGCCGAGCGGCGTGGATGGCGGCGAGTCGACGTATCCGGCGGAGCTTCGCTCCCGGATCCGGCGAAGCGGCCGCACAATGGCCTGATGACACGTCGCGCGAAGAAGCCCGCCACCATCCCGTGGATCGTGATGATCCCGTTCGCGGTGTCGGGCGTCATCCACCTCGTGCGACCGAGTGTCTTCACGCCGATCATCCCTCGCGCGCTTCGACGCTGGGACAGAGCGCTGGTGATCGTCTCGGGCGTCGCCGAGTTGGCGTGCGCGGTAGGCCTCGCCCTGCCGTCGACCCGCGTGGCCGCGGGTCGCGCGAGCGCGGTGGTGCTCGCCGCGATCTGGCCCGCCAATGCGCAGATGAGCATCGATCTCGGACGCCGCGCTGCCCGGCGGCGCACCCTAAAGGCGTGGGCCGCGTTCGCCGTGTCGCTGGTGCGGCTGCCGCTTCAGGTCACGTTGATCCAGCGGGCGCTCGGTCACTCGCGCTGAGCTTCTCCTCAAACGACGCGCCAGAGTGTCGTGTCGCGTCTGCCGCCGCTTGACCAGAGAACGGCCGCGATGTGCTCTCATCGAGAGGTGCGGTCGTGCGGGCGGCGCGACACCCAGCGAGCAGGCGAGTACCTGAGGTGCCGTCAGAACATCGTGTTCGTGTTCACCGCCTGCTCGGGTACCTGCTGGATCACGTCCCAGTGCTCGACGATCTTGCCGTCCACAACGCGCCAGAAGTCGGCCGTTGCCAGACCGCGGTCGCCCGGAACGAGGTGGAAGTGGCTGTGCGTCACAACGAGGTCGCCCTCGGCAATCGTGCGCTTGACCTCTACCCGTAGCGCAGGGAAGCGACTGCGCATCGACTGCACATAAGCGATGAAAGCGGCGGCGCCGTCGGGAGCACCAGGGTTGTGCTGCGTGTAGGTGTCGCCGATTGCCGCTGCGGCGGCCTCCTCGGGCTGCCCGTCGTTGAAGGCGCGGTTCCAGAAGGCGACGACGAGTTCGGTGTTGCTCGTGGTGGTCATGACTGTCCTGTCTGAGGGATGTGTTCGGTAGGGCGGGTCAGGGATGCGGAGTCGCGCGGAATGTGCGGCGGTAGGAACTCGGGAGGGTTCCGAGGTGGGTCACCAGATGCTTGCGGAGCGATGTGGCCGTGGCGTACCCCACGGCGGCCGCGATCTCGTCGATCGAGAGGTCGGTCCCTTCGAGCAGCTCTCGCGCCCGGTTGAGACGCTGACGTGTCAACCACCGGCGGGGAGAGACGCCCACTTCCTCTAAGAAGCGTCGCTCCAACGTGCGATGACTCACGTTGGCCCGGCGAGCAAGATCGCCCACGGTCAACGGCTGTGCGAGGTGACGCAGCGCCCACTCCCGCAGACTGGCCGTGCTGGACCCCGGTGAATCCGGGACGGGCCGATCGATGAACTGCGCCTGCCCTCCCTCGCGAAAGGGTGCCACGACGCACCGGCGAGCAGCCGAGCCCGCCACCCGCGCTCCGAAGTCAGCGCGCACCATATCGAGGCACAGGTCGATGCCGGCGGCCGCTCCCGCGGAGGTGTGTACCCGGTCATCGCGCACGAACAGCACGTTCTCGTCGAGCGCGACCTGTGGATACCACTCGCGAAACAGCGGCGCACACTCCCAGTGAGTTGTCGCGCGGCGCCCGTCGAGCAGACCGGTCGCCGCCAGAACGAACCCGCCGGTGCAGATCGCAGCGATTCGCGCATCCGTCCGTACGCGCGCCAGAGCAGCGACGACGTGCGGATCAGCCTCCCGGCGCAGCGAGTAGGGGTCTGCCGGGGTCACGATCACGGTGTCTGCGCTCGCGAGGATGTCCGGTCCGTAGTCAGGGGTGATCGAGAACCCGGCGTTCGTTGACACCGGGGCGCCCGTCGCCGTGCAGATAGAGACGTCGTACCTGTCACCGGCAGCGAGGAACACGCGGGAGGGGATTCCGAGTTCGAAGGGATAGGCCTGCTCCTGGGCGAGTACCACGACTCGGTGAGGCGCCGCATTCTCGCCCCCTGCGCTGCTGCGATGTTCGTCAGTCAATGGTGAGAACGACCTTCCCTGCTCCGTGTGAGCCCGCGTGTGCGACTGCGGCGTCGCCGAACGGGTAGGTCGCCGCGATGGTCGGACGCAGCGCACCGGCGGCGATGAGCTCGGAGAGTGCCCTCATTCCGACGCGATCAGACTCGACGAAGAGCCCGGCAAGGCGCACACCGGCACGCTCGGCAGCGGGACCTGCGGCGACCAGGGCCTGCGGCAAGGTCGCCACGATGATCCCCCCGCGCGACACGACGGGCACGGACCGTTCGGGGTAGTCGGCGCCGACGGTGTCGAAGACGACGTCGACATCGCGAACGAGCGCCGCGAAGTCCGCGGTCCGATAGTCGATCACCTCGTCAGCACCCAGCCCTCGCACGAAGTCGTGGTGACGTGCGGATGTCACCGCGATCACGTGGGCGCCGCGCGCATGTGCGATCTGCACGGCGAAATGGCCGACGCCGCCCGCGGCGCCCGTGATGACCAGCCGCGTTCCCGCCGAAACGCCTGCCGTCTCGACGAGCGCCTGCCACGCAGTGAGGCCGGCGAGAGGGATCGACGCGGCCTCGACATGGGTGAGTTCCGGTGGCTTAGGCACGAAGGCCCGCGCCGGCCCGACGACGTATTCGGCGTACGCACCCGCACCGCGCGGAAAAGGAAGCAGACCGAACACCTCCTGTCCGGGGTGCCAGATGGTGACACCGGGGCCAGTGGCTGCCACCACACCCGACACATCCCAACCGAGGGTGAACGGCGGCGGTGTGCCGAAGGCTCCGCTTCGGCGATGCATCGCGTCGGCCGGGTTCACCCCGGCGGCACGCACCCGGACGAGGATCTCCCCGATCCCGGGTGTCGGACGCTCCACGTCGCCCAGGTGCAACGCCTCGGGTCCGCCGAGACTCTCCTGCGTCACCGCACGCATCATTTCGACCACGCGTCCACGCTAGAAGTGTCCGCGATCATCGACCAGTGGCGCATGCGTCACGAAACGATATGAACGCGCCATGCTCGTCGTCGTCGCAACCTCGCCCGTCTACCCGAGGTCGCGCAGGATGCCGTCGAGCAGCGCAATCTGGCGCTCCGGCGGATAGGCGGCCGGATCAAGCACCGCCTGAACCGTCAGGCCGAGCACGAACGAGTGCAGCGTCTCGGTGACGCGGTGGACCCGCTCGTCGTCGCGTTGACCTTCGCGTTCGGGGAGGAAATCGGCCACGAGACCGGCGACCTTGGCCCTGCTGGCCCGATAGCGCTCGGCATGCTCGGCGGCGTGGCGCTCGTCGGCGAGAGCAGCGTCCCAGGAGGAGATCCAGATGCGGTTCGACGTCTGCGAGACGTCGTCGAGCGGGAGCATGTCGAGGAGCGCGGACCGCAGATCCGCGGGCCCCCGGGTGGTGGCGGGACGCTCCCGCGCGCCCGAGCGCTCGGCGAGAAGCTCGAGCGCGAAGCTCGTCAGCTCCCGCTTCGACGGGAAGTAGTGCGTCACGATGCCGGTGGTCGCGTCGAGTTCGCGGGCGACCGCGCGCATCGACAGGCCCGCGAAGCCGGACTGGTCGAGAACGCGCCACACCGCCGCGGCCACGTCCTCGCGCCGCCGCCGGTACGCATCCGATCCCGTCACTCGCTCAGTCTGGACGACATAACAGTCGTTATGCAACGCTGGTCCCATGTTCCGACACGAGCTCGACGCGACCGCCTACCTGAGCCCCCTCGAGATTTGGCAGGCGGAGGAGTTCGCCGACCACCTCGACCGGGCGCGGGAGTTCATCCGCCCGTGGGTCGGGCCGTCGTTCGTCACGGATTCCGTCGAGGGCGCCGCCGCGACCCTCGCCCGCTACGCCGACTCGGCCGCCGCCGACGGCGGGCGCCTGTACGGGATCTGGGTCGACGGCGTGCTGCGCGGCGGCGTCATGTTCGTGAGCTTCAGCGCCGCCGCCGGAGTCTGCGAGATCGGATGCTGGCTCGAACCGGCCGCCGAGGGACGAGGGCTCGTCACGCGTGCGGTGGCCACGCTGCTCGACTGGGCGCTGCTCGAGCGGGGCCTCAACCGGGCCGAGTGGCGGTGTCGCGCCGACAACGTCCGGAGCGCGGCGGTCGCGGAACGCGTGGGGATGCGGCATGAAGCCACCCTCCGCGGCGCGTGGCGGAACGGTGGTGTCTTCCACGACAAGCAGGTGTGGGCGATCCTGCGCTCCGAGCACCTCGCACGGCGGGAGGCTCGAATCGTCGAGTGAGGCAATGGTGCTCCGGCTCTGGTCGATGCGGGACCCCCGGAGTACCGTCATCGCCATGACTCCAGCCGAACTCTTCCTGCACGCCGATGCCGCGCTGCGCGCGGTCATCGATCAGCTCGATCCCGCCGACTTCTCCGCCGCCGTGCCGAAGGAGTGGAGCCAGCTCGAGTCGCCGACATTGCTCGGGATCCTCGGGCGACATGCGTATGACGAAGCCTGGATTCCGGACGTCCTCGCCGGCCGCGCAGCCGCGGACGGCGACCCGTACGCCGACGTCGATCTGCTCGGCGACTCCCCCATCGCCTCCTATGACGCCCTCAACGACACGGCGACCGCTGCGGTGCGATCCGGCGACATCGCCGAGACCTTCCGCTTCACCTACGGTGACTACCCCGCCGACGAAGGCTTCGCGCACCTCGCGACCTACCGCGCCTTCCAGGCGTACTCGATCGCGAAGCACTTCGGCATCCCGTTCCACCTCTCCGCCGAGCTGATCGCCGGGTTGAACGAACACGTCACCCCGCACGCGGACGAGTGGCGGCAGTGGGGCGTCTTCCCGCCGGCCATCGAGCCGCCGGCCGATGCCGACGAGGAGACGCGCCTCCTCTGCACCTTGGGCTTCTGGGTTCCCTGAATCCACCCTCCGCGGCGGGACACGGGGAGGCAGCGCTAGCGTCGCACGATGCGCGGTGCGCACAGCCAGGCGAGCGCGCACAGTGCTCCCACGGCGACGAACGCGGCCGCGAACGAGCGGGACGACGCGGCACCTCCGAAGGCGGAGAACACGATCGCGGTGACAGCGACGGCGACGGCGGATGCGGTCGCTTCCGCAATGGTCAACGCGGAGCTGTTGAAACCCTGGTTCTCTTCGGTCGAGTACTCGAGGGCGAGCACGCCGAGCCGAGGGTAGATCAGCCCGATCCCCGCTCCGGCGAACGCCCACCCGACCACGACGACGATGGGTGAGGCTCCCGTCGCCGCCACGAGGAGGAGGGACGCGACGCCGATGGTGAGGCCGAGCGTGCCGAGCCGGGCGGCGACGACGTGACTGATGCTCGGGAGTCGACCCTGCACCCAGGATGCCGCCGACCAGCTCAGAGCAGCGACGGTGAGCGCGAGGCCGGCGACCGCAGCCGAGGTGCCGTACTGCGAGACCAAGAGCAATGGAACGTAGATCTCCGCCGCGAAGAAGATGGCGGCGACGAGGGCGCGCATGAGCACGACGCTGGGGAGCCCCCGACGGGCGAGCGATGTCCCCACCGGCAGCAGGGGGCGAAGGGCGACGAGCGCGATGGCGGCCGCGATCGTCGGCACGAGCCACTGGGTCATTCCACGCGACTCGGCCGCGAGGGCGATGACGAGGGCGCCTGATGCGACGATCACGGCCAGACCGACCCGTACGGCTTCTGCGCGGCCGAGCACGGTTCGATCGGAGGGTCCGCGCACGTCGCGCATCGCGGGGATGACGATCAGCAGGGCCAGGAGCACGAGCACCACGACACTCAGGAACACCCAGCGCCATCCGACGGTCTCGGCGAGCACGCCCGCGATGACGGGCCCGATGAGGGACGGGATCACCCAGGCGGCCGCGAACCCCGCGAAGACCCTCGGTCTCAGCGCCTCGGGGTAGACCCGGGCGACGATGACGTACAGGGCCACGGTGATCGCCCCGCCCGCCAGGCCGTGTACGAGACGACCGGTGACAAAGACCCACATGCTCGGCGCCAGCGCCACCACCATGAGCCCTCCGGCGAACACGATCGCCGAGGCGACGAGCGCACGACGCGGATTCCCTCTATCGGACCAGATGCCGGCGAGCACCATTCCGACGACGCTCACCGCGACCGGCCCGGCGAAGGCGAAGGCGTAGAGCCCGGCTCCGTCCAGTTCCCGGCTGACCGTCGGCATCATCGTGGTGACGCCGAGCGCGACGAATGCGTCGAGCATCACGATCAGGAACAGGCCGATGCTCACCCACCGGTAGGCAGGGTCGAGCACCCCCGCAGTCTGCCTAGTCCCCTCGGATGTGGGTGGAGAGTCTCCTGAGACCGCAGCGTCGTGCGGGTCGTCGCGGTGGAGCGAAGTCATGTCGCCAAGCTAGGACCTCAACTAAGGTTGAGGTCAAATGACCGCGCATGCTCCCGTCCTCGGTGTCGGCGACGTCGCCCGGCGGAGCGGCGTCGCGGTCTCGACGCTGCATTTCTACGAGCGGCAGGGTCTCATCACGAGCGAGCGGAGCGCGGGCAACCAGCGTCGCTACCGCCGGGATGTGCTTCGTCGCATCGCCTTCATCCGCGTCTCGCAGCGCGTCGGCGTTCCTCTCGCGGACATCCGCACCGCGCTCGACTCGCTTCCGGAAGCCCGCACGCCGACGAAGAAGGACTGGGTCCGCCTGTCCCGGATGTGGCGCGAAGAGCTCGACAGCCGCATCCGCTCACTCGAACGTCTGCGCAACGACCTGACCGGTTGCATGGGCTGCGGCTGCCTGAGCTTGCGGACCTGTGCTCTGCAGAACCCCGCTGACACCCTCGCGAGCGAGGGCGCCGGCCCCCGCCTCTGGGCGGACGACGACGCGGGACGCTGATCGGCGAGGAGGGAAGGCTGCTCCGTCTTCTCCAGCTCTCGTGACGGCGTCACCGCCTCGTGCGGAACGAGAATCGCGTGCGAACTTCAGCTGTTCTCGTAGCTCGCGTGAAGAAACCCTTGCGCCCTGCTCAGGTGCTGCTGAGTCGAGATCCGAAGTTCGAGGTCACCGGTTCCGAAGTGCCCGATGTGGCGGACGTCGCGCGAGAATCCTTCCTCGAGCTCGACGTCGTCGGGGTTGACCTTCAGGTACACGAGGAGGTTTCGGGACTGCGGGTGCACCTCGACACAGGCGAAGTTCTTCAGCCGGCGATACGCGAAGTACTGTTTTGTCGCCTTTTTCGACACGTCGTCACCGAGCGCGACGAGGAAAGCATCCAGCTGCTCGTACAACGCCGTGAGCTCCGGGGATGCCTGACCCAACAACTCTGTGACGGTCCGCCCCTGACCTCTCGCTACGTCAGGTGCATCATTCGCTGACTGGGGTTCGACTCGAGACGCGTGGACGAGCTCGAGCGCAAACAGTTCACCGCCGAAGTCGCGGTACGTGACGAGGTCGATAGCACGGTTGATCTGCTCAACCGCGTGCTCGTCGTACCGGGTGTACCCGCTCGCCACGCATACGAGGCGGGGCGCACGCCAGTCGATCGCGTCAGCGACGTCACGTCCGAGCCTCTCCATCACGAGAAGGGTGAACTCGGCTTTGTGATCGAGGAGCCAGTTCAAGTAGTAGAGGCCCTGGTTGATGACGTTCTCGTTGGTGGCCCGCTTGTACTCGAAGATCACCGGCGAGTTGTTCTCGTCGATCCCGAGCGAGTCGATGCGGCCGCCGTGTCTGTGCCCCGTGGAGAACTCGCTCGCGAGGAACCGAGTCGCGAACATCTCTTCCATGTTCCGCTCGATCAGGTGTTGCAATGATCGCTCGAGCGCCACCGTCGTGCTGTGAAGCTCGGTGGCAACGCCCGAACTGACGCGGAAGAGCTTGAGGTCAGCCACGCGATCCCCCCTGGTCTTTGAGGTACTCGTACAGCATCGCCGGCAACGCCTTCCCCAGTTCGGCGAACAGCCCGCTGTCGTTGAACAGGTCGTCGATGAACGCGGGGGTCTCGTCACGCACCCCGAGCAGGGCCTTCTGAAACGCTCTCGGGAGCGCGGGGGATTCGGCGAACTGCTGCGGCGAGTTCACGGCAGCCTGGTTCGCGAGATCGACGTCCAACGCCAACTTCCCGACGATGTGATTCATCTGCAGGTCGATGACACCGAGACCGTACTTGTCGCCGAGGCGTTCGTTGAGCTTCTGGATGATCTCCTCGAGCGCGCTGCGGTGCTTCTCGTGGATCGCGCCCGATCCGATCGCCGTGATCGGATCCAGCCCCGGGCCCTGCTCGAGGTTCAGCTTCACGGACTCGCCCGCGCTGATCTTGTAGCCGACAAGGGTGACATCCGAGATGTCGACGGGTTCGAGGATCGTCGCGGTTGACAGTTGCGGGAGGATGCGGCGGAAGAAGTAGTGCCGGCGAGGCAGGTCGGTGTCTTCGAGGTTGCGGGCCTGAGAGATGAAGTCGTAGAACTTCACGAAGTTGCCCACATCAGCCTTGAACAAGCGCAACTCGTCCTGCTCGGCCTTGTCGTCATCCAGCACCGCGGCGACCCACCGCTTCTGGAACCGATCCACGGCCGGCTTCGTGGCCGCCGACACCTTCGAGTTCGCGTTGACCACACCAAAGAGGGCGGCGTCGAACGCCTGCTCGACCTCCGACATGTCGTAGATCCCGGCCGAGTCGAGCTTGACCACGAGGTCGTAGATCAGATTCGGGTCGGTCGTCGCGGTGAGCGTCGCTTTCCGGTAGTAGGGCAGGAACGCATCCAGTACCGCCTGCGGGTCATTGACGAAGTCGAGGACGAACGTCTTGTCTTTGCCCGGATACGTCCGGTTCAACCGGGACAGAGTCTGCACGGCCTGGACGCCGCCGAGCTTCTTGTCGACGTACATCGCAACGAGTCGGGGCTGGTCGAACCCGGTCTGGAACTTCTCCGCCACGATCATCACGTTGAACGTCGACGGCTTGAACGCCTCCGCGAGATCCGACGGCACCCCCGGGTTCTGGGTGCGCTCCGTCAGACCTTCACCGACATTCTCCGGATCCTCGACCGTGCCCGAGAACGCGACCAGGGATCGCACACCCTGCACTCCGGCATCTGCGATGTAAGCGTCGAGGTACTTCTTCCACCGCACGGCCTCCACCCGGGACCCCGTGACCACCATCGCTTTCGCCTTGCCGTCCAACAGTGGCTGCACGAAGGTGCGGAAATGGTCAACGACGATCTTCGCCTTCTGGCTGATGTTCGTTGGATGCAGTCGCACGTACTGCACGAGCGCCTTCACCGCCGTCGACTCGTCGACCTCGCCGCCATCGTCGTAGTCGGAGTCGGGATGCTGAAGCTTCCACGCCACTTTGTACGGGGTGTAGTTCTGCAAGACGTCGAGGATGAAGCCCTCCTCGATCGCCTGTTGCATCGAGTACAGGTCGAACGGCTCCGGCGTCGCATCCGGGCCCGCATCCTCCGGGACTCGGCCGAACAGCTCGAGGGTCTTTGCCTTGGGGGTCGCGGTGAACGCGAAGTAGGAGATGTTGGGAGCAGCTGCGGTGACCTCCATCGCCCACTGCAGATACGCCTCCGAGTTGATCGGTGCGCCTTCCGCGGCCGCGGCCTGCTCGTCCGGGGATAGCACCTTGGTCAGCGCGCCGGCGGTCGACCCGGTCTGAGACGAGTGGGCCTCGTCCGCAATCACCGCGAACCGACGCCCCTGCAACTCCGGCAGGGTCTGGATCGCGCTGATGAGTGCCTCGAACGACTGAATCGTCACGATCACGATGTTCTTGCCACCGGTCAACGCTGCGGCGAGCTGCTTCGACTTCGACTCGCCCGCATCCTTCGTGATCGACTGCACCACCCCGGCCTGCTTCTCGAACTGGCCGATCGCGTCCTGCAGCTGCTTGTCCAGCACCGTCCGGTCGGTGACCACCACAACCGTGTCGAATACCCGCGCGTTCTTATCGTCATGGAGTTGGGAGAGGCGGTGCGCGAGCCATGAGATCGAGTTCGTCTTTCCAGATCCCGCCGAATGTTGCACGAGGTACCGATTCCCCGCGCCCTCCGTTCGCGCCGCCGCGACAAGCCGCGTCACGGCGCGCCACTGGTGGTACCGGGGGAACAGCACCTTCTCCGACTTCGACTTCTTGCCCGTGTCGGGGTCGACGTCGACCTCGACCTGCAGGTGCACGAACGAAGCCAGCAGCTGCAACCAGGTGTCGCGCTGCAGGATCTCCTCCCAGAAGTAGGAGGATGCCGAACCGTCCGGGTTCGGCGGATTCCCCGCGCCCTCGTCAGCGCCTTTGTTGAAGGGTAGGAACCGGGTGGCGGCGCCCGCGAGGCGCGTCGTCATCCGCACCTCAGAGTTCGACACCACGAAGTGCACCAGCGACCGCTTCGCAAACCCGAACAACGGCTCACCCGCGGGTGACCGGTCGAACCGGTACTGGTCAACTGCATTGCCGATCGCCTGCGTGAAGTCCGTTTTCAATTCGATGGTCGCGACCGGGATGCCGTTCACGAACAGCACCAGATCCAACGCCTTGTTCGGCTGCTTCGTCGAGTAATGCACCTGACGCATCACCCGCACCCGCATCTTCGCGTAGGTGTCGAGCGTTTCAGGGTTGTTGGTCGTCGCCGGCCGGAACTGCGCCAGACGGAACTTCACGGCACCACCGTGCAGCGGCACGATCGAGAAGCCCTCGTGCAGAATCCGGATCGTGCCCCCGTTCTTCAACGGATCCAGGTCCAGGGACTTCGCGAGGCGATGCAGGATGCTGTCGCCCGCTGCCTTTCGCTGGTCGTCGGAATCTTCGGCACGGACGACCTTCGCGAACTCGGTCGGCTGCGAATCCTCGAGCCAGCCGAGCACGTCCTCGGGAAACAGCGCGAGCTCACGGTCGTAGCCGTCGTCGGTCGGCGAGTACAGCCAGCCGTTCGCGGCAAGGTGCTCGGCGATCTCGTTCTCCAGCACCGACTCCAGATGTGCCCCCGCAACACCGCTCATGCAGCCACCCCCACATCGATCTTGCCCGTCACTGCCGCCGAAATCAGCGCGGCACGACGCTCGCGGGCCAGCGCGATGGCTGCTGTCGCCATCGCCATGGCTCGGTATGCGTCTGCCGACGAGCGACGGATACGGTCCACTATCTCCGCCTGCACCTCGATCGTTGGGAGCGGCACTCTCAGCGCGCGATACTTGGAAGCGCTGAAGTTCTCGATGGTAGAGATGACGGCACCGGATCGAATCTGGTCTAGGTACTCCTGCGACTGAGTCCAGTAGGCGAGATACCACGGGAGAACGCGCTGCCTGTCGGGTCGAACCCGAACGAGATAGCCGGCATATGACGCGACTTCCCCGCTCGAGTGGAGGTAGCTCTTGCCGATCGTCGCCCCAGCCCGTGTCAACAGAATGTCGTCCTTCACCACCGGGCTGACCGCCGCAACGTCAGGCGCGATGGTCACACGCTTGTCTGGGTCGAGCGATGAAATGTTCTCGATGTCAGTGGTGCGGACATAGCGTGGCCACTCCTGCGGATTCGCCGGATCTCCGATCGCATCCACGCCATTTTGAATCGGAACTGTCGACAGCGTCCTCAGCTGCACCTCCGGCCAGTCTCCGCTGATGGCGCGGGAGATCTCCACCAAGCGGCGCTCGTTGAGGAGGGTGATGAGTTCCTCGTTCTTCGCGATGAACGCGTCGATCTGCGCCGTCTCCCGATCCAGATAGTCCGCAATCGCCCGCTGCACCTCCGTACTGGGGTGAGGAACACGGTACCGAGCTGCGTACGACTCGGGAACGCGCTTCAGGCCGCCAGCCCCGGTCATGTGCGCCTCACCGACTGCCCGGAACTCCTCGCTTTGGAGAATCCAAGCGAGGTACCTGTGGTCGAGCTGGCTCGACGGGCGGATCACGGTGATCTCGGTGGTCGCAAATGCATGCCCTCCAGGGAGACCTGCAGCCCGAAGTCCCTTGCCGTTCTCGAAGCACGGGGTGACCTTGGCATACGCAACGTCGCCGTCAGCCACGAACGAATATCCCTGTGCGAGTTCAACTGTGGGCCGCATTCGAGAGGTATCGACGGCACCGAACTCCGAGATCGCCTCCATCGGGATATAGCACGACTCGTCGCTACCTATTGCTGTCGGGCGGGGGTTGAAACGCGCGAGGTAGCGCAGCGGGACTTTTGGCGCCGAGAGGAGCTCGGTTTGAATGCTCACCGTTCGACCTCGACGAGCATCGCACGGAGCTGGTCCATCACGGCTTCGAGGTCGCGGTCGATCTCCTCGAGCGGGCGGGGCGGGATGTACTTATAGAAGTGGCGGGTGAAGGGGATCTCCGCGCCTTCCTTGGTCTTGGAGTGGTCGACCCACGCGTCGGGCGCGTACGGGAGAACTTCGCGGGCGACGTAGGCGTCGACATCCTCCTCCCACGGCACGTTCTCGGTGTCGCGGAGCGAGGCATCCGGCTCCGGGTTGCCCTTGGTATCGGTGCAGGTTTCTGCGGTCTCATCCTGTTCGCCGAGTTCAGCCGTCACGGTCTTCAGCAGCGGTGCCGCGAGCGTGAGACCTTCGGCTCTCGCGGCATCCTTCAGCGCCTTCTGGAACTCGGCGCGGTTCTTCCAGACGGTGTTGGTGCCGAGCCGATCGAGGGCGGCGCGGAGGGCGGCAGCATCCGTCTCGTTCAGCTTCTGGATGGCCTTGGCTTCGAACACGGCGTCGATGCGTTCGGCGGTGGCCTGCCAGTTGAGTTTGAGGGGACGCTCCACGGTGATCGTGCGGTACAGGAAGTCCTCATTGCGGAAGATCTTCGACTGCTCGCCGTCCTCGAATCCGGCGTACAGCCCGACGATGGTCTCGATGTCCTTGGCGGAAAGTTCGTTGCGCTTGGAGCCGAGACCCTTGCGAAGCTTCGTGAACATCTCACGGCCGTCGATGAGCTGAACGCGGCCCTTGCGGATCTCGTCTTTGCGGTTGGTGAGCACCCAGATGTAGGTAGAGATGCCGGTGTTGTAGAACATGTCCTTCGGCAGCCCGATGATGGCTTCGACGAGGTCGTTGTCGAGCAACCACTTGCGGATGTTCGACTCGCCGCCGCCAGCGCCGCCCGAGAACAACGGTGACCCGTTGAGGACGATCGCCATGCGTGAACCGCCATCCTGTGGCTTGCGCATCTTCGACACCAGGTGCAGTAGGAACAGCATCGCCCCGTCGCTGACGGCGGGAGTTCCCGGACCGAATCGTCCGTTGAAGCCGAGCTTGGCGTGTTCGTCGTCGACAAAGCTGCGCTGGTCTTTCCAGTCGACCCCGAAGGGTGGGTTGGAGAGACCGTAGTCGAACTTCTTGTCGTCAAAGGCGTCTTCGGTGAGGGTGTCGCCGAGAGCGATGCGGTCGACGTCCTGGCCCTTGATGACCATATCGGCCTTGCAGATCGCGTACGAGGCGTCGTTGTAGTCCTGCCCGTACAGGCTCAGCTGGATGCCCGGGTTCAGCGTATGGAGGTACTCGTCGGCGACGGAGAGCATGCCGCCGGTGCCGGCCGTCGGGTCGTAGACGGAACGGACCACTCCCGACTTTGAGAGGGCATCGTCGTCGAGCGCGAACAGCAGCTGGACCATGAGCTTGATGACTTCGCGCGGGGTGTAGTGATCGCCGGCGGTCTCGTTCGACTTCTCGTTCGCGAACCGGATCAGCTCCTCGAACACGAGGCCCATCTGGATGTTGCTGACCGTGCGGGGGTGGAAGTCGGCTTGCGCGAACTTCTCGGTGACGGCGAACAGCTTGTTCTTCTCAGCGAGCTTGTTCAGCGTCTTTTCGAACTCAAGGCGCTCGAAGATGTCCCGGACGCTAGGGGAGAACCCCGCGAGGTACGCACCGATGTTCGCGCGAAGGTCCTGCGGGTCGGCGACGAGCTTGGCGAAGTCGAACGGCGAGGTGTTGTAGAACTGGTGCCCCGCCGCCTCCTGGAGCTTGATCGCCTGCATCATCTCGGGAAGCGAGTTGATGCCCTTCGCAGCCTCGAGTACGGCTGGCTTCGTGTCGGCGAGGACTGCGTCGAGGCGGCGGAGCACCGTGAAAGGCAGGACGACCGACCCGTACTCGGAGGGCTTGAACGGGCCGCGAAGAGACTCCGCGATGTTCCAGATGAAGGCGACGTGATTCACCACAGGTGGGCACTCCTGCTGTAGAACGAGCGAACAGGTGGCAGCGACGCCACCAACACTCCCATCCTCGCCCATTCACCGGGGCGTCAAGGGCCTTCTGGGCCGTTGTACGGCGCCGGGTGACAGTTCCACGAACCACGGAATCTGCGTGATGCGGCCTGCGGACGGGTCGTTGTGCCGCAGGACCGGTCGCGGTCCACCAGGGAGACCCGTTCAAGCAAGCGGTGACTGCCGGCTGCAGTGTCGAGCCGATATCTCCGACGTGCTCGTCAAGCGCCCACGCGCGCACCGCATGAGAACGTCGCCAGTCGCCCCTATCCGGCACCACCGCTTCGAGAGAGTCGGATGCACGGCCCCGAGAACCTGGCACTCGATGTCCCGACGAGGATCGTGGTGTCGCTCTGAATCAGGCCCGCAATCCGCTGTATAATAGAGGCAGGCATCGGGATATGCCTGCGGCTCGCGCGAAGGCTTCGCCACTCCCCCGCTGTTTCTATTGGTAGTTCCGTTTGATCCACAGATCTCGGCTCGACCGTCATGCGAGCACGGCTACGAGCCAGGAATGTGAATCAAGATGGATGCCATCCGTTTCTTCAAGGACCGCGCCAAGTCACAGCTCAAGCAGCGGCGTGCCGCCGGCGATGACCGTCCCGCCCTCCAGCGCACTCAGCACGAGGTAGCCGTGAATGCTGGCTTCCGCTCGTGGGGCGACATGCTCGCTTGCCGTGAAGATGAGCGTGATCTCGCCGCCCTCATGGTGCGCGAGCCCACCCTCAACTGGGCCGGCTTCGGCCCAGGCGACTTCGCTAAGTCGCGTGCAGAGCGTGAAGCACAGTTCACGCAGTGGCGAGTAGAGCTCCGCGAGAGCGCAGATCACGTCGCCCAGCTGCGGGCGTGGCTTGTAAGCAACGCCGACCCACGCAAGACGGTGAACAGCCGCGCGTACAGCTACAAGCTGAAGCACCTCGCCGAGGAGGAGCTCGGCTCCTACGTCAGCAACGGCGAGATCATCGCCGCAGCGATCCTCGCCGGCTACAGCTATAGAGAAGTGGGCCTCAACGCCAACTTCGGCATCAGCCAGCACAGCATGAGGGCACTCGACGACCGCCGTCGCGGACGTCGCTGATATCGGCCTAACCGAAGAGCCCCGCGGCTCTCAGATAGCAGGGCTCTTCGGTTCGCTTGTTTCGCTGTCCGGCCTTTCCAGCGGGATCTCGGAGTAGGGGACTCGATTGCTCGAACCCACCATGGCCGAACTCATCTGCAGCGACCGGCACCGTGCTACACGAGGCCGGCGTTCTGACGAGGCATAGGGACAGACCGATCAACGCCGAGACGGCGCTCACCGTAGTTCCGCACTTTCGATCAACTCTGGGAGAGTCACTGAGCGCCGCTGGCTGCGAAACGAAGGAGCGCCTGCCTCGGCGCCAGGCGTCACCGCCTCGTGAGGAACGAGAACCGCCCCCGCTACATCCCCGCGGCCATGTCGGTGAAGCGTGAGAAGTGACCCTGGAAGGCGATCTCGATCGTCGCGGTCGGGCCGTTACGGTGCTTCGCGATGATGAGGTCGGCCTCGCCGGGACGCACGTCCTTGTCGTACACCGAGTCGCGGTGCAGCAGCATGACCATGTCGGCGTCCTGCTCGATCGAGCCGGACTCACGCAGGTCGCTCACCTGGGGGCGCTTGTCCTGGCGCTGCTCGGACCCTCGGTTCAGCTGCGACAGCGCGATGACGGGAACCTGCAGCTCCTTCGCCAGCAGCTTGAGCGCACGCGAGAACTCGCTGACCTCCTGCTGGCGCGACTCGACCTTCTTGCCGCTGGTCATCAGCTGCAGATAGTCGATGATGACCATCTTGAGCCCGACGCGCTGCTTAAGGCGTCGGCACTTGGCGCGGATCTCGACGAGCGTCATATTGGGGCTGTCGTCGATGTACAGGGGTGCGTCGTTGATGCGGCCGCGGGTGGCGGCGACCGTGGTCCAGTCGCGCTGGTCGAGGGTTCCCTTGCGCATGTTCTGCAGCGGGATGGCGCCCTCGGCGCTCATCAGACGCATCGCGATCTCGCTGCGACCCATTTCGAGCGAGAAGAAGATCGCGGGCATGTTGTGCTTGATCGCGGCCGCGCGGGCGAAGTCGAGCGCGAGGGTCGACTTACCCATGGCGGGGCGGGCGGCGACGACGATCATCTGACCGCCGTGCAGACCGTTCGTCAGCTCATCGAGCTGCGCGAATCCCGTGGGCACACCCGTCATCGAGCCGTCGCGACCGCGAGCGGCCTCGATCTCCTCGACGGCCGCATCCACCGCCGTCGTCAGGGGAACGTAGTCTTCGGTGGTCTCGGTTCCGGTGACCGAGTAGATCTCGGCCTGAGCCGAGTTCACGATCTCGGTCGCCTCACCCTGACCGGCATAGCCCATCTGCACGATTCGCGTGCCCGCCTCGACGAGGCGGCGCAGCAGTGCCCGCTCGGAGACGATCGAGGCGTAGTAGCCGGCGTTCGCCGCGGTCGGAACGATCGAGGTGAGCGTGTGCAGATAGTCGGCGCCGCCCGCGCGCTGCAGGTCGCCGGTCTTGATGAGCTCGTCGGTGACGGCGATGACATCGGTCGGCTCGCCGTGCGAGTAGAGCGTGAGGATGGCCTCGAAGATCAGCTCGTGCTTCGGGACATAGAAGTCCGCGCCGCGCAGGCTCTCGATGACGTCGGCCACCGCATCCTTCGAGAGGAGCATGCCGCCCAGGGTGCTCTGCTCGGCGAGCACGTCATGCGGGGGCGTTCGTTCGTACTCGCGTCGGGGCTCGAGGCGGTCCGCTGGGATGTCGGCGATGGACACGAGTGTCCACACTCCCCTCTGGCGCCGGAAGGCGTCGCTGTTCGAACGTGATCGACCCGCGTTCCGCGCGCCCGCGCACGCGAAAACGGACGATGCGTAAGCACATCACCCGCCTCCGACATCGCGTCTCCCCTGACGCACGCGGGCCCTTTTTCGGGCCGGCTCTGAAGCCTCCCCCACGCTAAAGTCGGCCGATTCGCCACGCAAATGGCCCTGTGGATAACCCTGTGGGAAAACTGCGCGAAACGCCGCGCACCCTGTGGACGAACACTGTGGATAAGTGGATAACAACATACCGAACGCCCCGCCTTTCACGCCTCTGATCTGGAATTTTCTGTTACCCACACCTGCGGAATGTCATGTGGTTGAAGTCGTGCTTTAAGGTTGCGAATCGACCCGAGTTGTGCACAGGCCGACCCTCGGGATGAGCGGTCCGATACGAGGTCGACTGCCACGTTTCCGGCCGTTGCGCAAGCCCCCTCCCCTCGCGCGGGGAGCGCAGTAACTTGCCGGGCACAACTGGCCTGCCGATGACGCACAGGGGGTGACGTGGACGAGTCAGTGAACGGATCATCGCGACGCGCGGGCCGGATTCTCCTGCTCGCCGCCGGCGTCGGCCTGCTCTGGGCGGGCGTTTCCGTGCTGACCTCCACCGCTTCCGCGCACGCGGACGACGACGACCGCGGCGGCCTCATCGGGCTCGTGGGCGGCGTCACGGGCGCAGCGTCAGACCTCGTCGGCGCGACCACGGGCGCGGTCGGCGACATCCTGCCGCCCGTCGCCCCCGTGACGGATGCGGCCTCTCAGACTGTTTCGACCGTGACCACCACAGTGTCGGACACCGTCGCCTACGTACCCGACGTCGTCCCGGAGCTTCAGCCGGTCGTCGAGCCCGTCGTCACGGAGATCGTGCAGCCCGTCGTCTCCGACGTCGTGCAGCCGATCGTCGACGGCGTGGGTGCGATCGTGGAGCCGGTTCCCGTCGTCTCCGACGTCGTCGGCGCGATCGACCTTCCGAGCGTGGTGGGCGCCGTTCCCGGCGTGGTCGGTTCGGTGGACGACACGGTCGGCACCGTCATCGGCACGCCCGGACACCCGGCGGGCGGGGGAGTCCTCCCGTCCGTGCCTCCGGGCACGGATGACGTGTCCGCACCGGGTGCGCTCCCTCTCCCGACGCAGGAGGCGGCGAACGCAGCGCTCGCGGCCCTGCTGGCGGCGACGGTGGACGGACGCCATGCGACCGTCACGGGACTCAGCGGAGCCGCGTTCTCCACGGCCGGGGCCACGGCACCCGCCATCGACCTCGATCTCTACGGCGCGCCGCCGCTGTCCGGGCACTCGGTTCCGTGGGAGAGCTCTGCGCCCTCCGGCTCGTCCTCTTCGGGCTCCTCCGGCTCACTCAGCTTCGCCCTCGGTTGGGTGGAGAGCTCCGCCTGGCCTGCGTCTGCAGGTTCGGCCGTCGCTCCTCGCGACGGCGATGACGATCTTCCCTCCTCCCCGGTCTTCGACACCGACATCTCCCCCGACTGACCGATTCGGGTCGCGTCTCGGACGCGACACATCCCCGGCACGCTCGCGTGCTTCCGCGCTTCCGCGCGGTCCGAATCGATCAATCAGGAGACAGAATCATGCGTACATTCGCAAAGCGAGTGCTCCTCGGAGCGCTCATCGGCGGCGGCATCGCCATCGCCGGAGCAACGGTCGCCAACGCGGCCGAGACAGACGGGCAGGACGGGCTGCTCTCGGGCACCCAGGGCCTGATCAACGTGGCGGTCCCCGTCACCGTCAGCGGAAATGCCATCTCCCTGCTGGGAGACTCCGCATCGCAGGGTGCGGCGACCGAGGTGGCCGCACCCGCGCCCAGCGCGGGCTCGAACGAGACGTCGGGCAGCGACGGGATCGCCAGCGGCACCCAGGCGCTGGTCGATGTGACCATCCCCGTCACCGTCAGCGGCACGAGCATCTCGCTCACCGGCGACAGCACGTCGTCCGGTGCCGAGACGGCTCCCGCCGCACCGACGTCGGATGCGGGATCGTCCGCCACCACCGACGGAACCGACAGCGTCGCCGGCGGTACCCAGGTGGTCGCACCCGTCACCGCCCCGGTCACCGTCAGCGGCAACGCCATCTCGCTGCTCGGTGACAGCGACACCACGGACGCCACGACCGCCACGGGAACTGCCGGATCCGGCAGCGCGGACGGCGCGATGACCGGCGGCTCCGACGGCACTGCCAGCGGCACCCAGGTGGTCGCACCCGTCACCGCCCCGGTCACGGTCGGTGGCAACGCGATCTCGCTGCTGGGCGACAGCACGACGAGCGACGCCACCACGGCACCGGCATCCTCCGGCTCGGCGGGCGGCAGCGGGGCCCTGACGGACGGCACGGACGGCGTCCTCGGCGGCACGCAGGCGGTCGCCCCGATCGCGGCTCCCGTGACCGTGGGCGGCAACGCCATCTCCCTTACCGGGGACAGCACCACCACCGATGCCGCCACGGCACCCGCATCCACCGGCTCCGGCAGCATCGGAGGCGCGATGACGGGCGGCTCCGACGGAACCGTCAGCGGCACCCAGGTCGTCGCACCCGTCACCGCCCCGGTCACGGTCGGCGGCAACGCCATCTCCCTCACCGGAGACAGCACCACCACCGACGCCGCGACGGCTGCCGGAACCACCGGCACCGGCGGCACCGACGGCGCGATGACAGACGGCACCGACGGCATCCTCGGCGGCAGCCAGGTGCTCGCCCCGATCACGGCTCCGATCACCGCGGGCGGCAACGCCATCTCGGTGACGGGCGACAGCACCTCCACCGACGCAGCAACGGTCGCTCCGACCGACAGCGGCACGGTCCCGGTGCTGACCTCGGGTGAGGACGGCATCCTCGGCGGCACGCAGCTGGGTCTTCCCCTCACGGCGCCGATCACCCTCGGCGGCAACGCCATCTCGGTGACCGGCGACTCGACCACCGAGAACCCGGGAACCACCCCGGGAACCCCCGGTGAGCCCGGCACGCCCGGTGAGCCCGGCACCCCCGGTGAGCCCGGAACCCCTGGTGAGCCCGGTACCCCCGGTGAGCCCGGTACGCCCGGTGAGCCCGGCACGCCCGGTACCCCTGGTGAGCCCGGTACCCCCGGAACGCCTGGTACCCCCGGAACCCCGGGAACGCCCGGTGCGAACGGAAGCCCCGCTGCGGTGACCGGCGTCGTCAGCGCCGACGCACGGACGGCTGACGGATCGCTCGCGATGACCGGCGGAGCGGATGTGGCGGGCCTCGCGCTCGGCGCCTTCCTCCTGGCAGGGCTCGGCGCGCTCATCGCGCTGATCGCCCGCCGCCGTCACGCTCAGATCTGAGGGTGGAAACGGCGGATGGCGGGGAGTCTCATCGACTCCCCGCCATCCGGCATGCCCGAAGGCGTTACTTCGCGGCGACCACCTGGAGGGAGATCACGGCGGTCACGTCGTCGCGCAGACGAACCGTGGCCTCGTGCACACCCACGGACTTGATCGGCGACGTGAACTGCACCTTGCGCTTGTCGATCTCGCCGATGCCGGCGGTCTTGACGGCGTTGGCGACGTCCTCGGTCTTGACCGAGCCGAACAGACGACCCTCAGCGCCCGCCTTGACAGTGAGCTTGACCTTGTCGGCCTCGAGAGCGTTCTTCAGTGCGACGGCGTCCTCGTGGTCGTGGATCGCGCGAGCCTCGCGGGCGGCGCGGATCGACGCGACCTGCTTCTCGCCACCACGGGTCCACGCGACAGCGAAGCCCTGGGGGATGAGGTAGTTGCGGGCGTACCCGTTCTTGACCTCGACCACGTCACCGGCGCTACCGAGCCCGGTGACCTCGTTCGTGAGAATCAGCTTTGCCATGTCGGTACCCCTTACCGGCCTGCGCCAGCGTAGGGCAGGAGCGCCATTTCACGGGCGTTCTTGATCGCGCGGGCGATCAGACGCTGCTCCTGCACCGAGACACCGGTGATACGACGGGCGCGGATCTTTCCACGCTCCGAGATGAACTTGCGAAGCGTGGCGACGTCCTTGTAGTCAATGACGCCGACGCGGATCGCCTTCGCGGGAGCAGCGTTCTTCGCGCCCTTCCGCGGCTTGCGGCGGTCGCCGCTCGACTTTCCAGCCATGTTGTTTCCTTAAGAAGAAGTGTGTTGTCAGAACGGGGTGTCGTCGCCGTAGGCGCCGGGGGCGCCCCATGCGTCGGCACCGTTCGCCGTGTTGTTGCCGCCGGCAGGCGAGCCGGGGGTCGCCCACGGCTCGTCGGCGACCTGGGCACGCGACTGTGCGCCGCCACCACCGCTGTTGCCACCGGCTGCGCGCGTCACCTGAGCGGTGGCGTAGCGCAGGCTCGGGCCGATCTCGTCGACCTCGAGCTCGATGGAGGTGCGGTTGTTGCCCTCACGGTCCTGGTAGGAGCGCTGCTTCAGGCGGCCGGTCGCGATGACGCGGCTTCCCTTCGTCAGCGAACCCGCAACGTGCTCGGCGAACTCACGCCACACCGATGCACGAAGGAACAGCGCTTCGCCGTCCTTCCATTCACCCGACGCGCGATCGAAGTTGCGCGGCGTGGAGGCGATCGTGAAGTTCGCGACGGGGAGCCCGTTCTGCGTGTAACGCAGTTCGGGATCGGCCGTGAGGTTACCCACGACGGTGATGACGGTTTCGCCGGCCATGAGCCTTAGGCCTTCGCTGCCTTCGCGGGAGCGGCGGCCTTGCGGGCTGCCTTCTCCTCGGAGCGCTTGGCTTCGGCGGCGACCTGAGCGATCGCCTCTTCGGCACGGAGGACCTTGGTGCGAAGGATCGACTCGTTCAGCTTCAGCTGACGGTCGAGCTCCTGCGTGGCCTCGCTGGTGGCGACGAAGTTGACGACGGCGTAGATGCCCTCGGACTTCTTCTGGATCTCGTACGCGAGACGACGACGGCCCCAGACATCGACCTTGTCCACCGAACCGCCATCGTTGGTGATGACCTTCAGGAACTTGTCGAGGTTGGGGGCAACCTGACGCTCGTCGATCTCGGGGTCGAAGATGACCATGAGCTCGTACTGGTGCGAGTGCGTCACTAACCCACCTCCTTCGGACTAGAACGGCTACCGGGCACTTCCCGGTAGCAGGAGGGTGTAATGCACGTGTCGGGACACAGACGTATCCAGACAACCTCAGAAGTCTAGCGGATGCGGCTCGCCGCCGCATCCGGGCCCGATCGCGGCCGGTAGCGTGGCCGCATGGAGTGGACCCCGGACGTCTCTGTCGGCGATTGGCTGCGCGAGCGGACGGAAGATCCCTGGCAGGGGACCATGCACGATGTCGTTCCCCGCGGCTTCGCCGCCTACGCCCGCGTGTTCCATCCGACGACCCGGTCGAGGCCGGTCGGGATGGCGTGGCCGCCGCTCCCGCAGGACGAGCATCGCCGCGCGTGGGACGCCTTCGCCGACGCGCAGCCCGAGATCGACACCGAGGCCGCCCGATGGCGCGACGCGGCCGCATCCTTCGGTACCGAGCTCCACCCGACCGCGCAGTGGGGCGCGCTGGTCGGCCGCGCACCGGTCGACGGCCCCGTGTACGGCGCCCGCTCGCGCTCCGACGACGGGTGGGAGTACGACGCCCCGCGCGAGGGCGAGCTGGATGCGGCGACTCTCGCCGCAATCGGCCGGCACCTCGCCGCCCGCGGCACCGCCGTCGGCTACGCCGCGGTGTGGGAGGGCTGGGGCGGACTGGTCGGCCATCTCGGGATCGCCCCGTCGCGGGCGTTCCTCTCCTCCTCGTCCGACGAGCCGGACCTCGAGCGCCACCAGGAGATGCTCGCCCACGCGATGCACGACCCCTTCAACCGCCCGTATGCGAAGGAGAGCTGGCAGCCCGGCATCCTCGACGACGGCATCTCGCGTGGGCCGCGGTTGTCGCTGCCCGGCCGCGACTACGTGCTGTTCCGAGGCCCGCTGGATGTCTTCGCCGATCCCACCTGGCCGCACGAGGTCCCCTGGCGCGACCAAGAGATGCAGCGCGCCGGATTCGCGCAGTTCGCCGCATCCCCGTCACTCATGTGGCCCTCGGACCGGTCCTGGGTGCTGGCGACAGAGGTGGACTTCGACTCCACGATCGTCGGCGGCGACGCGGAGCTGATCGAGGCCCTGTGCGCCGACCCCGCGCTCGAAGCCCTCCCACTGCCCGCGGGTTCGTCGCTGCAGTGGGACGCGGACGCGGTGAACGGATGACGCTCGACACGACGCCGCTCACGGCCCCGGTCGACCCCGCCGAGCTGAAGGAGTTCACCCGCAGGAATCGCACCGTCGGACCCCCGCCCGAGGGCGGCACTCTCGGCGCGTGGATGCTGCTGGCGGGGCTCGGCTTGGTGGGCTTCGCGCTCTTCGCGATCTTCGTCGGCCTCGTGGCCGAGGCCTTCTTGGACACCCTTGTCATGGGGGTTCTTCCCCTCATCGTCGCGCTGCTGCTCATGGCCGTCGGGTGGAGGCTTTCCGCGCGGGCCAATCAGCAATACCGGATGGCAAGGTACCGATTCGCCGGGTTCGTTCAGGCGAACGGGCTCGCGAACGAAGGGAGGGAGCTCGATCGCGACCTTCCGGGAATTCTCTTCACGGTCGGGCGGTCGCGCGTCGCCTCACCGGTTCTGCGGCGAGAAGAAGGTCGGTTCGTCGAGTTCTCGAATTACCGCTACGCGAGGGCCCGGGGCGACCGGCACCTCTGGGGGTACGTGGCGATCAAGCTCAACGCCCTGCTGCCGAACATCGTGCTCGACGCGCGGGGGAACAACGGGCTGTGGGGGCAGTCGAACCTGCCCGTCGTCCTTCGCCCCGAACAGCGCCAGAGCCTGGGGGCGGAGTTCGACGAGCACTTCACCCTGTACTGCCCGGCGGGTTACGAACGTGATGCGCTCTACCTCTTCGCCCCGGACATCATGGCGCGCTTCATCGACAACGCCGCCCAGGTGGATGTCGAGATCGTCGACGACTGGCTGTTCCTGTACGCCAAGCGCCCCCTGGTCACGACGGACCCAGAGATCTGGACGTGGCTCATGACGACCGTCGACGCCCTCACGCAGAAGCTCGACCAGTGGGAGCGGTGGCGCGACGACAAGCTGCCGGAGACCGCATCCGCCGAGCCGCTGCCTCCGCTGGTCACCCCGCCGCCCGCGGTCGCCGCCGGCGGTCGGCGTCTGCGCCAGAAGCGGGAGCTCGTGAAGGGCCTGCTCATCCTGGCGGCTTTCGTCGGCGCCTACGTGCTGGCGCTCGTCTTCCTGTTCTCCCTCGGCCGCTGAACCCAGCGCTGCGCGGACTCAGGCGAGGGCGCCGCCGCGGCGTTCGCGCTCGAGGAACCGGATGGTCTCGGGATGCTGCGGCGCATCGAACACCTGCGCGGGTGTCCCCTGCTCGATGATCGTGCCGCCCTGCATGAACACGATCCGGTCGGCCACCTCCCTCGCGAACGACATCTCGTGCGTCGCCATCAGGATGGTGGAGCCTCGGGTCTTGAGCTCGCGCACCAGATCGAGCACCTCGCCGACGAGCTGCGGGTCGAGCGCGCTGGTGATCTCGTCCAGCAGCAGGAGCTCGGGATCGGTCATGATCGCGCGCACGATCGCGACGCGCTGCTGCTGCCCGCCCGACAGGCGGTCGGGGAACTCGCGCGCCTTCGCCCCGAGGCCCAACGTCTCGAGCAGTTCCATCCCGCGCGCACGCGCCTGCTCGCGCGGCACGCCGTGCACGCGACCCGCAGCAAGCGTGACGTTGTCGATCACCCGCAGGTGAGGGAAGAGATTGAAGTGCTGGAACACGACACCGATGCGGGCGCGCACCGCATCCTGATCGACCGTGGGGTCGGTGATGTCGTCGCCGCTGAGCAGGATGCGGCCGTCGTCGACCCGCTCGATGAGGTTGATCGTGCGCAGCAGCGTCGACTTGCCCGAACCGGATGCGCCGATGAGCACCACGACCTCGTGCTGAGCGAGGGTCAGGTCGATGCCGCGCAGCACCTGGTGGTCGCCGAAGTCCTTGCGCACGCCGATGACGTCGAGCACGCTCACACGACACCCCCGGTCTGCTCGCGGCGGGCGAGGCGGGCCGAGACCCAGTCGGTGAGGCGGATCATCGGCAGGCTCATGGCCACGAAGAGAAGCCCCGCCACGATGTACGGGGTGAAGTTGTAGGTCGCGGCCACCTGGATCTGGGCGGCGCGCACGGCGTCGACGGCGCCGAGGACGGAGATGAGTCCCACATCCTTCTGCATCGACACGAAGTCGTTCATGAGAGCGGGCACGACCTTGCGCACGCCCTGCGGGATGACGACGATGCGCAGGGTCTGCGCGTGGCTGAGTCCGAGCGACCGGGCGGCGATCCGCTGCGAGGGGTGCACCGCCTCCATGCCCGCGCGCAGCACCTCGGCGACATACGCCGAGTACGTGAGCACGATCGCGATGGTGCCCCAGAGCACGACCGGCACGCGCCCGAAGATGCCGAGCGCGGGGATGCCGAACCCGACGAGGTACAGCACGATCAGCAGCGGCATCCCGCGGAACAGGTCGGTGTAGACGGTCGCCAGGGCGCGGAGTGGGAAGAACACCGGCCCGCGCAGCGAGCGCATCACGGCGAGCAGCGTGCCGATCACGGCGACGGCGAGGGCAGCCACCAGCAGCACCTGGATGTTGACCCACAGTCCGGCGAGCACCGACGGGAAGGCGGCGAGCGCGATGTCGACGTCGAAGAAGCTCCGGCGCACGTCCTCCCAGCCGGGACTGGAGACGATCGCGTAGCCGACGACGGCCACGAAGACGACGGTGCTGGCGAGGGCGATCAGCACCGATCTCGTGGACTGCCGGCGCCGCGTGGCGCGCCGGGCGAGCTCGAGCTCGCTCGGCTGCCACGCGGCGTCGGTCGTGGTCATGCTCAGCCGAGGACCGGAACGTCGACGGCTTCGCTGAGCCAGGTCTTCTGCAGCTCGTCGAGGGTGCCGTCCGCGCGGAGCTGGTCGAGCGCCTTCGAGACCGGATCGGTCAGCTCGGAACCCTTGGGCAGCACGTAGGCGAGCTGGTCGCCGCCGGTCGTGTCGGCGAACTGACCGAGGATCTTGCCGCCGTCGAGCTCGGCGTTCGCGAGGTAGAAGGCGGTGGGCAGGTCGATGACGAACGCGTCGATCTGGCCGGACTGGAAGGCGAGCACCACGTCGTCGTTGTTGTTGAAGACGCTGAGCTTGTCGGTGCCGAGCTCCTCGGCGGCGACGGTGTAGCTGGTCGTGCCGCTCATGACGCCGACCGTGTACCCCTTGAGCTGGTCGATCGTGGTCGCGTTCGCCGCGGCCGAGCTGTCGGAGGTGACGACGGCCTGCGAGGTCGTGTAGTACGGCGACGAGAAGTCGACGGCCTGCTTGCGCTCGTCGGTCACCGAGAACTGCTGGATGTTGAGGTCCCAGTCCTTGGGTCCGGGCGCGATCGCGCTGTCGAACGTGGAACGCACCCAGACGACGTCGTCGGCGGAGAAGCCGAGCTTCTCCGCCAGCGCGTAGGAGACGGCCGACTCGAAGCCCTTCTGGTTGGAGGGGTCGTTGTCGACGATCCAGGGGTCGTACGCCGGCTCGCCGGTGGCGATGGTGAGCTTGCCCGCGGTGAGGGTCGGAAGCGATCCGTCCTCGGATGCGGCGGGAGCGGACTCCCCCGCGAAGGCACAGGCGGTCAGGGCGAGCGCTGCGACGGCGCCGAGGGCGGCACCGGCGGTCAGGCGCCGGAGGCGGGAGGTCGTGATCACGGGGACTCCAAGCAGGAAGAGGGGGTGTCGGGTCGGGCGTCGGCGGGTTGCTGTGGCCGACGCCGCGCTCAGCCTAAATCACGCGCGAGTCGCCAGTCCTCGAAGCTGAAACCTGGCGAAACGACACAGCTCACGAGCACCTCGGCCTCGCCCCCGAGGCGGGCCGACTGCCATACGCCGGCCGGCACCGTCACCTGCGCGAGGTGGCCCGCCGCGAGGTCGGGGCCCAGGGTGACGGTGCGCTCGGCGACCGGCTCGTCGCCGTCGCCCCCGAAGCTCAGCTCGAGGGTTCCGGGTCCGTGCCAGAGCCAGATCTCGTCGCTCGTGACGACGTGCCATGCACTGTGCTCGCCGGGGGTCAGCAGGTAATGGATACAGGTGGCCGCCGGCCTCGGACCCGCGGGCGTCTCCACGCCCGCGGTGGCGGTCCACATCCGGCGGAACCAACCGCCCTCGGGATGCGGGGCGAGATCGAGGGTGACGGCGGTGGCGGGACGGGTGCTCATGCGGTGACTCCGGTGTGCGCGGTGAAGGAGGGTGTCGTGTGCCGGAACCCCCCACTGATCACGGTGGCCGCCGCGTGGCCCGCGCCGTCGGTGGCGAGATGCTCGATCGTGTCGTCGATCGTCGTCACCGGGATGTCGAGGAAGGCGAGGTCGGCGAGGGCTCCGACCGCGAGGTAGCCGGTGCGATCAGGGCCGGTGTCGATGCCCATCGCGTGCGCACCGCCGAGGGTCGCCGCCCGCAGCAGCTGCGCCGCGAGTCCACGGTCGGAGTAGCCCTGCGCCCGGGCGATGCGGTGCAGCGCGGCCACATCCGCGAGCAGGTCGAGCGACGGGCTCGAGGAGAGGGAGTCGGTGCCGACGGCGATGCCGTTGCCCTCGGCGAGGTAGGCGGCGACGGGCGGCTCATCGAGGCCGATGACCGCGTTGGAGCGGGGGCAGAGCGCCACGGAGGTGCCGCGGGCGCGCAGCAGGGCGCGGTCGCGTGCGGTCATGTAGACGCCGTGCGCGATGTGGCAGTCGGGTCCGAGCACGCCGAGCTGATCGACGAACTCGGTCGCCCCCGTGCCGAAGCCGTCACCGCGCAGCTCGCGGAAGCTGCCGGCGCGACGCTCCTGCCAGGGCGTCGGATGCGGAGCGCCCGATTCGCGCTCGAATGCGGCCTCACCGAGGTGCAGATGGATGCGGCCGCCGCGTTCGCGCACGATGTCGGGGATCTCCAGCAGGGGCTCGACGTCCAGCGAGTACGGCGCGTGGGGCGAGAGCCCGGTGCCGGGCGGGGAGGGAAGCGCGTCGAGCGCCGCCTCGACCTGCGCTCTGCCGGTCGCCGCCCAGTCGGCGTTCGTCCAGCTCATCACCTCCCAGTAGGTGATGCCGTGCAAGCCTGCGTCGTGGAGCACTCCGGCGGCGGGTGCATCGGTGACGATGTCGGCGACAGCGGTGGTGCCCGCCTCGATCACCGCGCGTGCTCCGGCGTCCGCATCCGCCTTCCAGTCGTGCCCGCGCTCGTAGACCGGGTCGAAGGCCGCCGCCCAGTCCTCGAAGCCGCGGTAGCTGCCGCGTCCCACCTCGGCCATGCCTGTGTACTGGAGGTGCGAGTGCGCGTTGACGAGCCCCGGCAGGAGGACCCCCGGCCAGTGCACCTCGGTGAACGAAGCGCCGCGGGCTGTGAGCTCGCGGCGCACCCAGTCGCGATCGCCGACGTGGCGGATGCGGCCGCCGCTGACGGCGATCGCCCCGTGCGGAATCGGCGGCGCGGTGATGGGCAGCACCAGATCGGCCGAGTACAGCACCACGCTCATCCGCGGGTCTCCTCGTAGCGGGCCGAGCGCCAGTCCCCGTCCGAACCGGCGGTCGCGGTGCGCTCGTCGATCCGCACGCCGCGGGCGGCGAGCGCCGCACGACCGACACGGTCGTCGATCTCGGACGGGAGAGCGTGCACGCCGATGCCCGGGCGGGTGCGCAGCAGGTGGTCGAGGGCGGCGAGCTGCACAGCGAACGACAGGTCCATGATCTCGATCGGGTTGCCCTCGGCGGCGGTGATGTTCACCGCTCCGCCGGCACCGAGCACGAGAGCAGCGGATGCGGCGGCCGCCGCCGTCACCTCTCCCGGCACGCCGCCCGCGACGGCGATCGCCGCCGCACGCTCGGCGAGGGCCGTGTCGATCGTGCCGGCGACGCCCGTGGCCGACACGACGAGCGCGCCGTCCGCCAGCGCGGATGCGGGGCCGACCGCATAGCCGTCGTGGCGCGCGGTGAGGGCCCGCACCGGGTCGACCTCGGCCACGGAGACGGCCGCGCCCAGGGCGCGCAGGTATGCCGCGACGCCTTCGCCGACGGGGCCGTAGCCGATGACGAGCGCGGGTTGGTCGCGCACCGTCATCCCGTGCTGATCGAGGAGGTCCGCGATCGCCAGAACGCAGGAGAACCCGGTGCCGTAGCGGTTGTCGAACCGGGTCTTGGCGGCGGCGTCGTTGACGGCCATGACCGGCGTGCGCAGCAGCCCCGCCGCATCCATCCGCCGCAGCGGCGTGAGGCCAGAGGTCGTCTCCTCGTTCGCCCCGATCCAGGATGCCGCGATCGCGGGGTCGATCTCGTGGGCCAGGCGGATGAGGTGCGAGCCGTCGTCGATGAGAATGTCGAAGCCGCGGCGCAGGAAACCCTCGGCCGCGACACGCTCCTCGAGACCCGACAGGTCGGCGCCGCCGTCGACGGGGATCCCCCTCTCCGCGAGCGCCGCGGCGACGGCCGCATCCGTCTCGTCGGGGTGACCGTAGACCGCGACGTCGGCGCCGCGAGAGCGCAGCAGGAGCGCCAGCTGGGCGGTCTTCGGCTCGAGCACCATGCACACGCCGATGCGCAGCCCCCGCACCTCGATGTCCTCGGCGAGGGCGGCCGAGACCGGCATGTGGGAGGCGGCGAAGGCGATGCGTGCCGCGGCGTCGGGCCGCTCGGGCAGCGGCGCACCGCCGAGGAGCACGGGCACATCCGTGGGATCCGCGTCGGCGGGAAGAGCCGTGAAATCGAAGCGCAGCACCCGCGCGCCCGAGGCCGGACCCGTCGTGAGGACCGCACCGAGATCGTGCAGCAGAGACGTGAGTCGCTCGGCGACGGCGCGATGAGCGGGCGCGGTGTCGACCCGCACGGTGCGCGAAGCGATCATGAGATTCGTGCGGCGGGCGAAGCGACGCACGATCGCCTCCGCGATGCGCGTCGTATCCACCGGCATAGCCTACGTCGATCCTTAGCACAGAATGAGATCCCTCTCACGGGGTGCTTCGGCGAGCGGGTGGGGTTCTACCGTGGAGCGGGGGCGTCTTCTGTGACGGGGGCGGACCCATGTCCGCACACCCAGCACACGGAGGAATCTCATGCGCAAACTCGCACCCCTCGCCCTTTCGGCCATCGCCCTGTTCGCCCTCGCCGGTTGCGCGGGCGGCGGAGACAACGGCGGCGGCGGAGACGCTGCCGCCTCGTCGCAGTCCGTCCAGGAGGCGTGCTCCATCGCCCAGGACAAGCTCAGCGACGCCCAGAGCAAGCTGAGCGAATCGATGTCGGCTGCGGCCTCCGGTGACAGCGAGGCCACGACCGACCTGTTCGAGACGGTGCAGAAGGGGCTCGACGATGCCCTCGCCGAGATCACGAACGCCGACGTGAAGAAGCCGCTGCAGGCCGTCTCCGACGAGTACAAGACGATCGGCGAGTCGATGTCGGCCCTCGCCGCCGCCGGCTCCGACCCCTCCAAGCTCGAAGAGCTCACCAAGATCAACGACGACGTGCAGGCCTCGAGCGAGCGCCTCAAGACGGCGTCCGACGAGCTCACGAAGCTCTGCGCCTGAGCCTCGCGACTCACACGAACGAAGGGATGCGGCCCGCAGGGGTCGCATCCCTTCGTCGTTCTCGTCGGTGACCGTTCGTGCGGCGGAATCGACAGATTCTGCGGGCGTTCAGGCCGGAGGCGCCCGCGCCTGATGGACTCGCTGCGGCTTCGTCGCGCGGGACCGGGATGCAGGTGCGCGGCGGAGCCCTCGGAAGGAGCCACGGATGTTCGCAGGAATCCGACGGGGATGGACCCGTTTCGCCGACGCCCGCCCCACGTGGGCGCAGCTGATCGTGTTCTCGCTGCTCAACGTCGGGATGACGGTGCTCCAGCTCGTCCTGATGCCGGTGTTCAAGGCCGTCTTCGCGCTCACGCCGCTCGTGGACACCGGCTTCCAGGCCCTGCCCATCGGCTCGGACTACTTCATCTTCGACTACGCGGCCGGCGCTCTTCCGGCGGGCGGGGGCGGGCTCGCCTACTTCCTCGCCGTGCAGCTCACGCTCGCGATCGCGCAGGTCGTGAACTTCTTCGCGCAGCGCAACATCACCTTCAAGTCCAACAGCAACCCATGGTGGGCGGCCCTCTGGTACACGCTCGCCTACGTCGTGATCACGTTCGGTGCGGCAGCGCTGCAGGGCTTCTACAAGGCGCCCGTGTACGACCTGTTCATCTCCGTCTGGGCGATGGGCGCCACCGGCGAGACCCTGGCCGACGTCGTGACGATGCTCATCAACGCCCTCATCTCGTGCGCCGTGTTCTTCCCGATCTTCAAGATCATCTTCCGTCGCGACCCCGATCCGGAGGTCGTCGTCGCGCCCGCTCCCGCGCGCGAGCGCGTAGGAGTCTGATCACCGCGCCGCGAGACCGAAGGCCTCGAGCTCCGCGGGCTCCAGCATCCGGGAGCGGATGAGAAACCGCATCCCCGTCGGCGCCTCCACGCTGAACCCCGCGCCGCGCCCCGGTACGGCATCGATCGTCAGGTGCGTGTACTTCCAGTACTCGAACTGCGACTCGGACATGAAGACGTCGATGGGCGCGAGATCGGCGACGCGCAGCGCGCCGAGTCGCACGTCGCTCGGTCCGATCAGGAACATGCCGACGGGGTAGCACATGGGTGCGGAGCCGTCGCAGCATCCGCCGGACTGGTGGAACATGAGCGGTCCGTGCTGCGCGGTGAGCTCCACGAGCAGGGATGCGGCCGCATCCGTCACCGCGACGCGCTCGGCCGTCCGCTCGATCGGTGCCTCGTCCATCCCTCTCCCCTTCCCTCCGTGTCCCACTTCCCGCATCCCGTGTCCCACTTGCCGCAGTTCTCACCCCTGATTCCTGCAGAAAGTGGGACACGGATGCGGCGAGCCCGACTCAGAAGAAGCCCATCGGCCCGTCGGCGTAGGAGACGAGCAGGTTCTTCGTCTGCTGGTAGTGATCAAGCATCTTCAGGTGGTTCTCGCGTCCGATGCCCGACTGCTTGTATCCGCCGAAGGCCGCGTGTGCCGGGTACTGGTGGTACGTGTTGGTCCACACCCGCCCCGCTTCGATGCCGCGCCCCGCGCGGTACATCGTGTCGGCCGATCGGCTCCACACTCCGGCGCCGAGGCCGTAAAGGGTGTCGTTCGCGGTGTGGATGGCGTCGTCGAAGCCCTCGAAGCTCGTGACCGAGACGACCGGACCGAAGATCTCCTCCTGGAAGATGCGCATGCTGTTCTGACCCTCGAACACCGTGGGTGCCACGTAGTAGCCCTCGGACAGGTCGCCTCCGAGGTCGACGCGCTCCCCTCCCGCGAGCAGCTTCGCGCCCTCCGCCTTGCCGATCTCGATGTACGACAGGATCTTCTCGAGCTGGTCGTTCGAGGCCTGGGCGCCGATCATGGTCGCGGGATCCAACGGGTTTCCCTGCACGATCTTGCCGACCCGCTCCAGGCCGTCTCCGAGGAACCGGTCGTAGATCGAGCGTTGGATGAGGGCACGACTCGGACAGGTGCAGACCTCGCCCTGGTTCAGCGCGAAGAACGTGAAGCCCTCCAACGCCTTGTCGTAGTAGGCGTCGCGCTCGCGAGCCACATCCTCGAAGAAGATGTTCGCGCTCTTGCCGCCGAGCTCCAGCGTGACCGGGATGAGGTTCTGAGAGGCGTACTGCATGATGAGCCGGCCGGTCGTGGTCTCGCCGGTGAAGGCGACCTTGCGGATGCGCTTGTGCTGCGCGAGCGGTGCCCCCGCCTCGATGCCGAACCCGTTGACGATGTTCACGACGCCGGCAGGCAGCAGGTCACCGATGAGATCGAAGAGGAAGAGGATGGATGCCGGTGTCTGCTCGGCGGGCTTGAGCACGACGCAGTTGCCGGCGGCGAGGGCGGGCGCGAGCTTCCACGTGGCCATGAGGATCGGGAAGTTCCACGGGATGATCTGGCCCACCACGCCCAGCGGCTCGTGGAAGTGGTACGCGACGGTGTCCTCGTCGATCTGGCTGAGCGAACCCTCCTGCGCCCGCAGGACCCCCGCGAAGTACCGGAAGTGGTCGACCGCGAGCGGGATGTCGGCGGCCAGCGTCTCGCGCACCGGCTTGCCGTTCTCCCACGTCTCGGCGACGGCGATCTTCTCGAGGTTCGCCTCGATCCGGTCGGCGATCTTGTTGAGGATGTTCGCGCGATCGGCGGGCGTCGTCTTCTTCCAGCTCTCGAACGCCTGCCACGCCACATCCACGGCGCGGTCGATGTCCTCGCTCGTACCCCGACCGACCTCGCAGAACGGCTTGCCCGTGACCGGGGTGATGTTCTCGAAGTACTGGCCCTTGATCGGCTCGACGAACTCGCCGCCGATGTAGTGGCCGTAGCGGCTGCGGTACTCGGCGACCGATCCGCGGGACCCGGGGGCGGCGTAGACGCTCGAGACGCCGTCTTCAACGATGGTCATGTCATCTCCTTCGACGATCAGGACAGAGGCGGCATCCATGCCGCGCTCGTTGCCCGACACCGTATGCACGTCCGGGTTGCATCGGGTTGCGCGCGAGCTGACTACGCCTCGAGCTGCTCCAGACGCGCGACGATCGGCCCGCGACGCGGCGAGCGCGGGGCCAGCATCTCGAGGCAGAGGCGCAGCGCATCCGCATCCTCGCGTCCCTCATCCGTGTCGACATAGGCCAGCAGCACATCGAGCCCCGCCCCCGCGAGGAGGGATTCGCGCAGCGCCGCCTGCACGCTCTGCCGCAGCTCCTCCACCCCTGGGGCGCGGGAGTCCGGAAGCACGGGCCCGCGATACGCGGTGAGGGCCACGCGGTGCGCGCCGCGATCGAGCAGCGACACGACGTGGTCGGCGTCGGTCTGCAGGGGGCTCGTCAGCCGATAGGGACGGGATGCGGGGATCAGCGCGGGGGCGACGGGGTCGAGCACCCGGCGCAGTCGCACCATCTCCGGGCGCAGGGTCTCCACCGGCGCGGCCTCGCCGTAGACGAGGGCGGCGAGTCGCTCCGCCGAGAGCCCCTGCTGGTGCACCGCCAGCATGAGCAGGATCTCCGCGTGCCGCGCGCTCAGCTCGGTCACGGTGGTGCCGCGGTCGTCGACGACGTCGAGCACGGCGAGGTCGCGCCCGAGCACGCGGAGGGTGGCGTGCTCGGTGGCGCCGCGCGTACGACGCGGAGGCTGGCTCTTCACGGGCGGTTCGGCGCGCGCCCGCAGCCTGGCCACCAGCAGCTCCCCCTCGATCGCCCGAGCCGTCGCGTCGACGAGCAACTGCGCCTGCGGCGTGGTGGCCTCGGCGCCGCCGGTCACATCGATGACCCCGAGCACGCGCCGGCTCTCCGGGTCGCGCACCGGCGCCGCCGTGCACGACCACGGTTGGACGAGCCGGTTGAAGTGCTCGGCTCCACGGATCTGGACGGACGCGTCGAGGGCGAGGGCCGTGCCCGGCGCCGAGGTGCCGACGGCCTGCTCCGACCAGTTCGCGCCCGCGACGAAACCCATGTCGCCGGTGAGGTCGCGGATGCGGCGATCGCCCTCGACCCACAGCAGGCGGCCCGCCGCATCCCCGACCGCGACGACGACGCCCGATTCGTCCTCGTCGCCCGGCAGCAGCAGCTGGCGGATCATGTCCATGACGCTCGCGAGGGGATGCGTGCGGCGGTACTCCTCGAGCTCGTCCGAGACGAGATCCAGGGGCGGGACGGCCTCCACGCCGACGAGGCTCCGCGCGGAGCGCTGCCAGCTCTCGCGGACGAGGCCGCGCACGGCGGTGACCCGCGGATCCTGGGCGTTGCCGCCGACGAACTCCTCGTGCGCGCGCTCGATCAGCAGGCGTGAGCTCTCGGCCGACGCCTCGCGACGCAGAGACCAGGGCGAGGGCACAACGACTCCGATCGACGGTGATCAGGTGGCTTCAGTGTAGGCACGCGGCACGCGGGACGACAGGGCGGTTGTGCGACACACGGTACTGCACTGCTCGCACTACTGTGCACTGCGTGGTAGCTTGCTTCGCAGACGAGAGAGGAGCGCGGATGGATACCACGCAGCTGTTGAAGGGGGTGCTGGATGCCGCCGTGCTCGCGGTCGTGCAGCACGAGGACGCCTACGGGTACGACATCGTGCGACGCCTGCGCGACGCCGGCCTCGGCGAGGTGGGCGACGCATCCGTCTACGGGACGCTTCGCCGGCTCTACAGCGCCGGGTCGCTCTCGAGCTATGTGGTGCCCTCGGACGGCGGTCCGCACCGCAAGTACTACGCGATCAACCCGCAGGGGCGCGCGGCGCTCGACGCGCAGCGCGAGGACTGGGCCTCGTTCTCGCTCGCGCTGAGCACGCTGCTCGACGCCTCTCGCAAACCCGCCGCGCTGCGCACGATCGGAGAAGGACGATGAACGCCACGACTCAGCCCCGAACCGACATCCCGGCCTTCGCCGCCGCCGTCCGCGCGGAACTGAACGACCTGCCCGCCGACGAGGTCGACGACCTGCTCGACGGTCTGGAAGCCGACCTGTCCGAACAGGCCGAAGACAGCGGCGAGGCGTTCTCCCTCCCGGATGCGGCGACCTACGCCGCGGAGCTCCGCGCCGCCGCGGGACTTCCCGAGCGCAACGGTCGGGCCGTCAGGGTGCCGGTGCGCGAGCAGCTGGAGCGCGCCCGGCGGGCGGCGGCCACCCGCATCCGCTCCTCCCGCTTCGGCTCCGCCACGCTCGATCTGCTCGCGTCGCTGCGCCCGGTCTGGTGGATCGCGCGCGGGGTGGCGTTCTACCTCATGTTGGTGTTCCTGACCGTCCCGTTCATCGGCAGGGCGGACTACGTGCCCACGAACGTCGTGGCGTGGGCGATCCTGGCGGCTCTGGTGCTCCTCAGCATCCAGTGGGGGCGCGGGAAGTGGCTGCCTCACCGCTCGGTGCGCGGCCTGCGGAGCGTGCTGAATGTGGCGGCGACGATCGTCGCGGCGATCGCGCTGATCGCAGCACCGACCGTGCTGCCGCAGTACTTCGCCTCGCAGGCGGCGTACGCCTACACGTACCCGGGCGACACGAGCCAGCCGGGGCTCGTGCTGGACGGCGAGCGCGTTCGCAACGTGTTCGCCTATGACGCCGAGGGCAACCCGCTCGAGAACGTGCAGCTGTACACCGAACAGGGAACTCCGCTGACGACCGTCGGCACCGAGGGTCGCACGAACGGATGGTGGTGGGACGAGTACTTCCTGGGCGGTGGAGGCCCGGTCACCACGGCCTACGAGGGCACGGGGCGCTCCCCGCTGTGGAACGTGTTCCCGCTGCGCGAGGCGACGGACGTGAACCATTGGGATGTCGATGTGAACCAGTGGGATACGGACACCGCCGTCGCGACCCTGCCCCCGGCGCCGTTCGCGCAGGTACCCGCCGTACCCGCGCAGTCGGACGGCAGCACGGAACCGACGCCGACACCGAGTTCGACGCTCGGGGACAGCACGGGGACGGATACGGCACCTCTCCCTGAGCCCGCGCCCGACGTGGAGGCGACGCCGTGAGCATGATCGGTCAGGGTCGCCTGGACGCGTCCGCCAACGGCGACGCCCCCGCGGCTCCGCCGCCCCCACCCGCCGGACCCGCGCGGATCGTGAGCATCGACATCAGCCACCTGGTGCGCGAGGCCCTCGACTCCGACCCTCGCGACTGACGGGCTGCCCCTCGTCCCTTGAGGGGCCCCCTTCGCCCTGCGCCCTCACCCCTTGAGGGCTCTCGCCCCCTGTTCCCCTGTCACAGATCGACGTCCGGACGTCGATCTGTGACAGGGGAACGTTGGTGTGTGCAGGGTCATCGACGGCCATGTCCCACTTTTCGCAATTCCGGGGCCACTTTCTTGCGCCAAGTGGGACATGCGCTGCAGGAAGTGGGACATGCTGACGGCGGTACGGGACGGGCGCATCGGCTGACGGCGGACGCGCGCGGGCTGGGCAGAGCGGACGCGCGCGGGCAGGGCAGGACGCGCGCGGGCGGGCGCGCGCGGGGCAGGGCAGGGCAGGGCAGGGCAGGCGGAGGCCGGGACGCGGGGGTCAGCGGGTGGCGGAGAGGTTGCCGTCGGCCCAAGCGCCCAGCTGGGCGAGGATCGGAACGAGGCGGGCGCCCGCATCCGTCAGCGCGTAGGAGACCGCGACCGGCGGACCTGCATCCACATCGCGCACGACCAGGCCGGCATCGGCGAGTTCGACGAGGCGATCCGAGAGCACGGCGTCGCTGATGCCGGTGACAGCCCGGCGCAGCCCCACGAACGACAGCGGCCCCTCGCCGAGGACGTCGAGGATCATGCCGTTCCAGCGCTTCCCGAGGACCGAGAAGGCGCGCGACACGGCGGCGTCACACTGACGCTCGTCGTGCTGCTCTGCGGCCACGCACCCCAGTCTAGCCGTGCTAGCGTTCACGTAGCCACTCTCTTTTTCATAGCCGCTAGGTCGATTGGAGCACAATGTCCCTCTTCCGTCTGGATGCGAGCATCCTTCCCCCCACCTCCGCCAGCCGCGCCCTCGGCGACATCGTCGAAGCCGAGTGGCTCGCCACACACGCCGACCAGACGGTCGTCCGTCGCGACCTCGCCGCCGAGCCGGTCCCGGCCACCGCGTGGGCGGCCGCCGTCACCGGGAGGAACCTGCCCGATGCCGACCGCACCGCCGAGCAGCGCGAGGCGCTTGCCCTGGCGACGCGCCTCGCCGACGAGCTCATCGACGCCGACGCCCTCCTGCTCACGATCCCGCTCTACAACTACGGCGTCTCGCAGCATGCGAAGACCTGGTTCGACCTGGCCTACACCGACCCGCGCATCGACCCGCAGGGCACGGCGCTGCGCGGCAAGCCCGCCGTGCTGGTCACGGTGCTCGGCGGCAACTACGACGTCGGCACGCCCAAGGAGGGCTGGGACCACTCGACCGCGTGGCTGCGTCGCGTGCTCGAGGACGTGTGGGGCCTCGACCTCCGCGTCGTACAGCGCTCGTTCACGCTCGTGGGTGTGAACCCCGCGCTGGATCAGTTCTCCGAGATCGCCGCCGACATCAAGTCCGCCGCCGAGGACGCCGCGCGCGAGGGCGGTCGCTCGATCGCAGAGGCCGCGTCCGCCACGGTCTGAGCCGGCGCCGCACCCCTCCCGCAGGAGATATCCGCCCATCAGGACGATTCGCGTCAGATCGTCCCGGTGGGCGGATTCTTCCTGTCGAGCGGATGCGGCCACGCACCGGATGCGGCCACGCAGCGGATGCGGCCACGCACCGGTCGGCGGGGATCAGCCCCGCGCCGCCCACCATTCGCGCAGGCGGCGCTCGCTCTCCTCGGGCCCGAGGACACCCTCATCCAGGCGCAGATCGAGCAGGAACCGGTACGCCTCGCCCACCTCTCGCCCCGGCGAGATGCCGAGGATCTGCTGGATCTGGTTGCCGTCGAGCTCCGGACGGATGGCGTCCAGCTCCTCCTGCGCGCGCAACTCGTCGATGCGCCGCTCGATGTCGTCGTAGGCCAGGCGCAGCCGCGCGGCCTTGCGCTTGTTCCGTGTGGTCACGTCGGCGCGGGTCAGGATGTGCAGGCGCTCCAGCTCGTCGCCGGCATCCCGCACGTAGCGGCGCACCGCCGCATCCGTCCACGCTCCCTCGGCGTAGCCGAAGAAGCGCAGGTGCAACTCGATGAGCAGCGCGACGGACTCGATCGTGGCCGAGTCGAACCGCAGCTCACGCAGGCGCTTGCGCGCCATCCGCGACCCCTTCACATCGTGGTGGTGGAAGGTGACCGCGCCGCCGGGCTCGAGCCGGCGCGTCGCGGGCTTGCCGATGTCGTGGAGGAGCGCCGCGAGACGCAGCGGCACGTCGGGAGCGGCGTCCGGATGCCGCGTGCGCTCGAGCTCGATCGCCTGCCGCAGCACGGTGAGCGAGTGCTCGTAGACGTCCTTGTGGTGGTGGTGCTCATCGACCTCGAGGCGCAGCGCCGGCACCTCGGGGAGGAAAAGGTCGATCAGCCCCGTGTCGACCAGAAGACGCAGGCCGCGCACGGGGTCATCGGTCTGCAACAGACGCACGAGCTCGCCCTGGATGCGCTCCGGGCTCACGATCCCGAGCGTCTCACGCAGCTCGGAGATCGCCGCGACCGCATCGGCGTCGACCGTGAAACCGAGCTGGGACGAGAAGCGCGCTGCGCGGAGCATCCGCAGGGGGTCGTCGCCGAAGCTGATCCGCGCATCGGTGGGGGTGCGCAGCACGCCCGCGACGAGATCCTCGATGCCGCCGTGCGGATCGACGAGCTGCGGGCCCGGCACACGGAGCGCCATCGCGTTGACGGTGAAGTCGCGACGCACGAGATCGGACTCGAGCGAGTCGCCGAACGCGACGACGGGCTTGCGGGTCTCGCCGTCGTAGGCGTCCGCCCGGTACGTGGTGATCTCGACCTGCTCGCCGCGGATGCGGGCGCCGATCGTGCCGAATGCCCGGCCGATGTCCCACTGCGCGGTCGAGATCGGCGTGACGATGCGCAGGATCTCGTCGGGATCCGCATCCGTCGTGAAGTCCAGGTCGTGCGTCGTCCGCCCCAGCAGCGCATCGCGCACGGGGCCGCCGACGACGGCCAGTTCGTGTCCCGCGTCCGCGAAGGCGTCCGCGAGCACGACGACGACGGGTGAGGAGGCGAGGGTGCCCAGGCGCGAGAGACCGTCGGCCATGTTGAGCATGCAACGAGCCTAATCGGCCGCGCCGTCCGGCACCTCCAGCATCCCGGTCAGTACGAGCTCCCGGACCCTCGGAAGCAGGTCGGTTCGCAGCGCTCCGGCATCGACCTCGAGCAGGTCCGCGATGGCGTCGATGAGCACGCCGACGGGCAGCTCCCCGTCGCTCGCGCCCACGAGCGCGGCGAGCGCCGGGTCCGCGGACACCGTGCGGGCGAGTCCGCCTCCCTGGCGCAGCTCGATCACGCTGGGCGCCTCCGTGCCGGGAAGGTGGTGCCGCGCCTCGGTGACGTCGGCGGCGACGCGCAGCACGGATGCGGCGAGCACCATGTCATCGGTGCGATCCAGCCACGCCGCTGCCCGCCACACAGCGGCGGTGTGCGCGGCGAGCACGGCGGTGTCGACCCCCTGCGCCACCCGTTCGAAGCGGCGCAGTCCCGAACCGCGCATGAGCTGCACCCAGCCGAGCCCCACGCCCACGACACCACGGGTCTCGAAGTCGTCGAGCCAGGCACCGATCAGCGCATCGTGCTCATCGCTGCCGGGCCTCGTGCCGCCGTCGCGGACCCAGAGCTCCGCGTACCGGGCCGGATCGAGCTGCTCGCGCTCGATCACCCACGCGCCGACGCCCTCCGTCCACGCGCGCACCCGCTCCAGCCCCGCGAGTCCGCCACGGTCCTCCCAGTTGCCCAGCATGATCGCGCGTCCCCCGTCGACGAGATGGGATGCGGCACCGGCGACGACCTCGCGCATGAGCTCATCCCCGGCCCGACCGCCGTCCCGGTACTCGTAGGCGGGCACGCCGGCGACCCTGGGGGTGATGACGAACGGCGGGTTCGAGGCGATGAGCTCGAAGCGTTCGTCGCCGACGGGTTCGTACAGGCTGCCCTCGCGGACGTCGATGCCCTCCAGCCCGTTCAGCGCAGCACCCAGCCGCGTGAACCACAGCGCCCGGGGCGAGATGTCGGTCGCGACGACGTCGAACCCCCGCCGGCGCAACTCGAACGCCACCAGACCGCACCCGCATCCGAGGTCGAGGGCACGGCCGTTCCCGGATGCCGGGAGCAGAGAGACGAGCGTCCTGCCGGCGCCGCCGACCCCGAGCACGTGGTCGGCGCGCAACGGGAAGACGCCGGCGAGCTCGTCCAGATCGCTCGCGATCCATCCGTCACCGCCGTCGGCGAAGACGTGCGGGCGCAGCGCCACCGCGGGCTCCACACGCTCCCCGCGGCGTTCGATCACACCGAGCCGTTCCGCATCATCGAGTCCCGTGATGGGCAGTGCCGCGGCTACGGATGCGGCATCGACGGCGTCCCCCAGCACGAACAGGCGCGCCAGCACGGCGACCGCCTCATGCGGATGCCGAGCGAGCACCCGTCGGGCCGGCACGGCGACGGCCCGCGTGAGCGCCGACTCGGCGGCGACGCCGATGAACGAGCGAAGAGCCGCGGTCGTGAAACCCGCCGCGTGCAGATCGTCGGCGAGGCGGTGGGCGATGGCGGTGTGCATGAGTCCATTCAACCCGGGCGTGCGCTCGGTGAATCCCCGGCCGGGGCCCGTAGACTCGCTCCCGACCCTGCGGACTCTCCGCACAGGAGCCTGCTCAGCTACGAATGATTCCGACTTCGGCCCGCACGGGCACCCCCGCATTCCGGCGGCGACGACTTCTGCTCGCGCCGCTCATCGCCGTCGCGATCGTGCTGGGGATCGCCGCCCCCGCGACCGCCGCCACCCCGACGCCCTCGCCGTCCGAGACGGGAACCGTAGAGGTGTCGGTGGCGCCCTTGTCCGGTGGCGTGCTGGCGACAGGCGAGGCACTCACCGCGCTCGTCTCCCTCGAGAACAGCACGGCAGCGAGAACCCCCGGTTCGACGGCGGAGCTGCTGCTCGCAGACGCACCGCTGGACGGGTCCGCCGCCCTCGACGCCTGGCTGTCCGGGTCGGCCGATGCCCCCGCGGGGCGCGTCGTCGGATCCAGCGCGATCGAGGAGACACAACCCGGGCAGTCGAGCTCGGCGAGTGTTGTCGTCGCGGCCGACGACCCTGCACTGGCGGGCCGCGGCGCGGGTGTCTACCCGCTGTGGGTCAGCGTCGCCGGAGAGACGGCGCGCTCCGTGGTCACGATCGGCACCGGCCCCACGGGCACCGTCGCGGTCATCGTGCCCATCACCGCGCCGGCTCTGACGACGGGGATGCTGTCGACCGACCAGTTGGCCTCCCTCACCGCGGCCGACGGCGCTCTGACCGCACAGCTCGATGCCGTCTCGGGAACCTCCGCGATCCTCGCCGTCGACCCCGCGATCGTGGCCTCGATCCGGGCACGCGGCACCTCCGCTCCGGAATCCGCGCAGGCGTGGCTGCAGCGGCTGATGGATCTGCCCAACCCGCGATTCGCGCTGCAGTACGGCGACGCCGACGTGAGCGCGCAGTTCGCGGCGGGACTCGGCGCGCCACTCACGCCGACGTCGCTGAACGCGTACGTGGATCTGAAGGCGCAGCCGACCGCGCCCACGCCGGCTCCGACGGACACGCAACAGTCCGACCCGTCGCCGCCGACCCTCGACACGCTCCTGGATGTGGGAGCCGATGGCGCCTCCACCATCTACTGGCCGCCGTCGGGCACCGCCTCACCCGAGCTCATCGGGTGGCTCACCGCGGCGACGCCGGGCGCGATCACGATCGTCGACAGCGCGCAGGTGGCCGCCGCATCCACCTCGCACGCGCGGACCGGCGGCGGTGAGCTGCTGGTCGCGTCGGCGGGCGCATCCGCGGCACTGCAGGCTGCGTCCACCGCCACCCAGCCCACGACCCGCGCGGCGGATGCGGCTGCCGCTGCAGCGCATCTGACCTTCGCGTCCGCGTCGGCGCAGGGCTCGCCGATCCTCGTCACGCTCGGACGATCGGCCGTCCGCGATCCGCAGGGGTTGCGCGGGGCGATCTCCGCGGCGACCACGGGCATGACCGCTGTGGGTCTTTCGAGCCTGCTCGGCGCCTCCCCGACAGAGGTGCAGGTCTCGGCGGGGTCGGTCGACCCCTCACGTCCGGCGGCCCTCACGAGCATGCTCGCCGGCGCCGCGCAGATCGAGAGCTTCGCCACGATCCTCGACGACCCCTCACTGCTCACCGGACGCGAGCGCGCCGCCATCCTCCAGGTTCTGGGCGGCGCATGGCTGGGCGATCCATCGGGCTGGCAGGGCGCCGTCACGGCACACGCGGAAGCAACCACGGCGACCCTCGAGTCGGTGTCGATCGTCCCCTCGACGGCGCTCAACCTGCTGACAGCGGGAACCAACCTGCGCTTCTGGGTACGCAACGACCTGCCCTACCCGGTGAACGTCGTGCTCGTCGCCTCCCCGGATGATCTGCGCGTCGACGTCGAACGCGAGAATGCCGTCGTCGCCGCCGCCTCCGCCAACACGCTCGTCGAGGTCCCCGTGAACGCACGGATCGGCAACGGCGACGTCAGGATCGACCTCAGCCTGCGCAGCCCCGCGTACGTCCCCATCGGCCAGACGCAGACGGTCGACGTCAACGTCCGAGCCGACTGGGAGGGAATCGGTCTTGCCGCGCTCGTCGTGGTGGCGGCGGCGTTCCTCACCATCGGCATCGTCCGCACCGTCCGGCGCCGCAGACGCGACAAGGCGGATGCGGGCCGCACCGACGACGAGGAGAACGCGTGAGCGGATTGGGCCGGGCGAGCGTGCTGCTGGGAGCGGGAACGCTCGTCTCCCGGATCACGGGCCTCATCCGCACCATCGTGCTGGTGGCGGTCCTCGGCACGATGTCCTCCCGCGCGGGGGATGCCTTCGCGCAGGCCAACCAGCTACCGAACAACGTCTACGCGATCATCTCGGCGGGTGTGCTCACGGCGGTCATCGTTCCGCAGATCGTACGCGCGAGCGCGAGGGAGGATCGGGGCCAGCGCTTCATCTCCGCCCTGTTCACCGCGGGCATCGTCGTGCTGCTCGCCGTGACGGCTGTGGCGATGCTGCTCGCACCGGTGCTGATCACGCTCTACGCACCCGCCTACAGCCCCGAGCAGCACGCCCTGGCGACGGCGTTCGCCTACTGGTGCCTGCCGCAGATCTTCTTCTACGGGCTTTACTCCCTCCTGGGAGAGACGCTCAATGCCCGACGCATCTTCGGGCCGTTCACCTGGGCCCCGGTCCTCAACAACGTCATCTCCATCGCCGGTTTCCTGCTGTTGATGCTCGTCATCGGGGGTGATCGCTCCGCGGTGTCGGACTGGAGCGCCGCATCCATCGCGGCCCTGGGCGGCACGGCCACTTTCGGCATCGCGGTGCAGGCGCTGATCCTGCTCGTGTCCTGGCGACGCACGGGGCTCCGGTTGCGCCCCGACTTCCACTGGCGCGGACTGGGCTTTCGCAACATGGGGCGCCTGGCGGGCTGGACCGCCGCCATGGTCGTCGTCGGGCAGGTCGCGGGGCTCATCCAGAGCCGCGTCATCTCCGAGGCGACCGGCGACGGCGCCTCGACGCTCGCGACACAGACCGCGTGGCTCATCTTCATGCTCCCCTACTCGGTGATCGTGCTCTCGATCGGGACGCCGTACTTCACGCAGATCAGCGAGCACGCCTCGGCGGGCCGGGACGATGAGGTGCGCGGCGACGTGTCGCGCAGCATCCGCATCATCAGCCTGTTGATCGTCGTGGCGACGGCTGCGCTCGTGGTGGCATCGGTCCCGGCCTCGCGCATCATCGTGAACAACGCGGCGGATGCGGCCGAGCTCGCCCCCGTCCTCATCGCGTACCTCGTGAGCCTGTTGCCGCTCTCGGTGCTCTTCGTCCTGCAGCGCACGTTCTACGCCTACGACGACACGCGTACGCCGTTCGTCTTCACGACCGTGCAGGCGGTTCTGGTCATCGTCACCGCCCTCGCCGCCGCCTGGCTCGCGCCGACGCCATGGCTCGCGGCCGCCGTCGCGCTCGGTCAGTCGATCGCCATCACCGTGCAAGCGGTGCTCGCCGCCATCCTGCTGCGCCGGCGGATCGGTTCGCTCGGCATCCGTTCGTGGTTCGTCGCGATTGCGCGCTACACCGTCGCCGCGCTGCCGGCGGCCGCAGCCGGATGGGGGGTCTACCTCCTCCTCGGAGGTGACACCGGGTGGACCACCTCCGACAAGGTCTTCGGCGCCATCGGCACCGGCGTCATCGGCGCGGTCACCCTGGTCGTGTACCTGGGTGTGCTCGCGGCGCTGCGCACCCCTGAACTCGCCCCGGCGCTGCGACCGCTTCGCCGCATCCTTTCCAGACGCTGACAAACGGACCGCGGGAATGTCCCGCGGATACCATATGTTGGGCACTTTGAAACCACGAGGGAGAACGCACGTGCGTCAGCTCATCATCATCGGCTCCGGCCCCGCAGGCTATACCGCCGCCATCTACGCGGCCCGGGCCAACCTCAAGCCGCTGGTCATCGCCAGTTCCGTCGAGGTCGGCGGTGAGCTCATGAACACCACCGAGGTGGAGAACTTCCCCGGCTTCCCCGAGGGGATCCAGGGTCCCGAGCTCATGACCAAGATGGAGGAGCAGGCCCGCAAGTTCGGCGCCGAGATCCTCTATCAGGACGTCACCGAGCTCGACCTCTCAGGTCCCGTCAAGCGTGTCCAGCTGGGCTCCGGCTCGGTCGAGGAAGCCGCGGCCGTGATCTTCGCGACCGGCTCCGCCTACCGCAAGATCGGTCTGCCGAAGGAAGAGCACCTCTCCGGCCGCGGCGTGTCGTGGTGTGCGACCTGTGACGGTTTCTTCTTCCGCGAGCGCACGATCGCCGTCGTCGGCGGCGGGGACTCCGCGATGGAGGAGGCCACCTTCCTGACGCGTTTCGCCACGAAGGTCTACGTGATCCACCGCCGCGACGAGCTGCGCGCCTCCAAGATCATGCAGGAGCGCGCGATGGCGAACGAGAAGATCGAGTTCGTGTGGAACAGCGAGGTCGTCGACATCCTCGGCGACGAGGCGGTCACCGGTGTCGTGTTGAAGGACACGGTCGATGGTTCGACGCGCGAGCTCGAGCTGCAGGGTGTGTTCGTCGCGATCGGCAACGACCCGCGCACGAAGCTCGTCCACGGCCAGCTCGACCTGACCTCGGAGGGAACGATCTGGGTCGACGGCCGCTCGTCGCGCACCTCGGTGCCCGGTGTCTTCGCCGCGGGCGACGTCATCGATCCGACCTACCGCCAGGCCGTCACCGCGGCCGCATCCGGGACGATCGCCGCGCTGGACGCGGAGCACTTCCTCGCTGCGCTGGATGAGGCAGGCGCACCGCAGCCCGACGCCGACCAGATCGAGGGTCTGCCGGTCGTCTGAGGGAACATCCGGACCCCGTCGGGTGTTCGGTACGAGTAAGGCTTACGAAGGGAAATGACAATGAGCGCGAAGGCGACCAGCTCGAGCACCTGGAACCAGGATGTCCTCGAAGCAGACGGTCCTGTCCTGGTGGACTTCTGGGCGGAGTGGTGCGGCCCGTGTCGCATGGTCGCCCCGGTTCTCGATGAGATCCAGGCGGAGAACCCCGAGAAGATCACGGTCCTCAAGCTCAACGTGGACGAGAACCCGGACCTCGCGATGAAGTACCAGATCACCTCGATCCCGGCGATGAAGGTGTTCCAGGGCGGCGAGGTCAAGACCACGATCATCGGCGCCAAGCCGAAGTTCGCGCTCGAGCAGGATCTGGCCGCGTTCATCGGCTGATCTCGCTTCCCAGAGAGAAGAAGCCCCCGGAGATTCTCCGGGGGCTTCTTCTCTGCGTGGTTCAGGATGCTTCGGGTCGCACGGTGGCATCCCACCGGCGTGAGGTGTTCGTGTCGCCGAGCAGACGCCAGACGGCCCGGGTCAGCGGCGGATAGTCCAGGGCGATCTGACGGAGCACGCGATAGTGACGCGCCTGCGAAGGTTTGCTGCCACCGGCTTCGGCGATGTTCTCGGCGCGCAGGAGGAACACCACGAGCTCATCGATTGTGGGGAGGTCTTCCATGAAGTCCCACGGGTCCTCCCCCTCGCGGAGGCGCTCGTGGATGAGGGCGGCCAGTTCGTCCGCTGCTTCCGCCCGCAGCAGTTCGAGACTGGCTCGACGGCGTGGGGATTCGGAGGTCATGATTCCAGCCTACGTTTCGTGCGACGGGTTGTGGCCTCCGGTGCGGCATCGCCGTCCGACGCCGCCGGGCTCTCGCCCTGGGTTCCTCGGGCGAGCAGACCGATTCGAGACGCACAGTCGCGGCGCAGCGTCCAACGCCGTTCTCACCGCGTCGGAGCGCCCGGTTTCAGTTCGTCAGGAGCGATTCTCCGCTCACATCAGCGAGATGAGCCGAGCTCTTCCTCGCCGAGCTCGCTGAGGATACGGTTCAAGTCCTGAATGGTGGCGAAATCGATCGCGATCTGGCCTTTTCGTGCGGAGATGGAGATCTTCACACGTGTATTGAGGCGGTCCCCCAACCGTTCTGCGATCTCATCGAGATGCGCACGGCGCGCCCCCGCCTTCGGCGCGGGACGCTTCACCGTGGCGGCGCCCTTGGCCGCGGCTTCCGCCGCACGGACGGACAGGTCTTCGTTCACGATCTTGTCCGCGAGGCGCTGCATGCTCTCGCCGTCCTCAACGGAGAGGATCGCGCGGGCATGTCCCGCCGAGAGTACACCGGCGGCAACGCGCTGCTGTACCGGGACCGGCAGGCGCAGCAGGCGGATGGTGTTGGAGATCTGGGGACGCGACCGTCCGATCCGCGTCGCCAACTGTTCCTGGGTGATACCGAAGTCCTCGAGCAGCTGCTGATAAGCCGACGCCTCCTCGAGCGGGTTCAGCTGGGACCGGTGAAGGTTCTCGAGGAGGGCGTCGCGGAGCAGGTCCTCGTCAGCGGTCTCACGGAGAATCGCGGGGATCGTCTCCAGACCCGCTTCGCGCGCGGCGCGGGTGCGCCGCTCGCCCATGATGAGTTCGTAGGTTCCATCGCCGGTATCGCGCACGACGACCGGCTGCAGCACACCGAACTCGCGCACGGAGTGCACCAGCTCGGCGAGGTCGTCCGGATCGAAGTTCGTCCGCGGCTGACGAGGGTTGGGGACGATCGCGTGCGGATCCACCTGGATCAAGCGGGCGCCGGGGACGGCGAGCAGCTCCTCCTGCGGAGCCTCCTCCTTCGCCGCATCCGTCGTCGGCGCCGGCGCACCGGGGAAGAACACGTCGACCGGACGTGCCTCGGAAGCCTCCGATGTCGGAATGAGAGCGCCGATCCCCCGACCGAGTCCCGTTCGCTTGGCCATCAGTGTTCTCCTTCGTTCGTGGTCGACGTAGCCTCATCGGCTTCGCGAGCCAGCAGTTCGACAGCAGCTTCACGGTAGGCGACGGCGCCCGCCGACTGACCGTCGTAGGCGATGACGGTCTGGCCGAAGCTCGGCGCCTCGGATACCCGCACGGAGCGGGGGATCACCGTGTTCAAGACTTCCTTCGGGAAGTGGGCGCGCACTTCCTCCGCGACCTGCTGCGCGAGTCGCGTACGCCCGTCGTACATCGTCAGCAGGATCGACGATACGTGGAGCGGCGGATTCAAGTGCTTCTGGATCATCTGCACACTGCCCAGCAGTTGGCTCAGACCCTCGAGGGCGTAGTACTCGCACTGAATGGGAATGAGAACCTCGTCCGCCGCGGTGAAGGCGTTGATGGTGAGCAATCCCAGCGAGGGCGGGCAGTCGATGAGAACGACGTGCGGCGGCTCCTCGGCTGCGGCCAGATACTCCTCGAGCGCGCGACGCAGTCTGTGCTCGCGTGCGACCTGCGAGACCAACTCGATCTCCGCGCCGGCGAGGTGGATGGTGCTCGGCGCACAGGTCAGCAACGGAGACTCAGGGCTCGTCTGGACGATGTCGGCGAGCGGGAACTCGTCGATCAGCACGTCATAGACACTCGGGATGTCGGCGGTGTGCGGCACGCCCAGTGCGGTGGATGCGTTCCCCTGCGGATCGAGGTCGATCACCAGCACGCGAGCACCGACACTCGCGAGCGCGGCCGCAAGATTGACGGTCGTCGTCGTCTTGCCGACACCGCCCTTCTGGTTCGACACGGTCAGCGTGCGAGTCCCCGTCGGCAGTGTCACGGTGGAGTCCTCGAGCGCACGTCGTCGCGCGCGTAGGTCCGCGAGTTCGCGAGCAAGGGGGGTGTCGTCACCGAAGTCCGTCGCGGTGTCGTCGGATTGTTTCACGTGAAACACTTCGCCTTTCGCCAGCATCGAACTCTGTCCACTCTAATCGTCGGCAACGACAGCCACGCCGCGATGTTTCACGTGAAACATCGCCTCAGGATCTCTGCACCCGTCCCCGGACGACCCGGGTCGGAACCGCGAGAAGTCCCTCCCCCGCGACCTCCACACGCAGATCGACGACGCGGTGAGAACGGGCCTGCTTTGCTGCCTTCTCGATCTCCGCGTCTGCAGCAGCACCCTTGAGGAGGATGAGTTCGCCGCCATCGCGCACGAGGGGTGCCGTAAGAGGAAGAAGGGTGCGCAGCGCGCTCACCGCGCGGGCGGTCACGGCATCGAGGACGGCACCCCGGGTCCAGTCCTGCGACCGACCGCGGAAGACCTCCACGTTATCCAGCGCGAGTTCGTCCACCTGCTCCTGCAGCCACTGGGTGCGTCGCTCCATCGGTTCGATGAGCACCCACTGCACGTCGGGGCGCGCGATCGCCCCGACGATGCCCGGCAGGCCCGCACCGGAGCCGACGTCACCGATGAGGCCGACCGGAATGAGGGGTGCCATCACCGCACTGTTCAGAATGTGGCGCGTCCACAGCCGTGGCAGCTCCAGCGGGCCGATCAGTCCGCGCAGCTCGCCTTCCTTGGCGAGGTTGCGCGTGAAGGCCCGGGCGCGATCGATCCCGTCTCCGAAGATCGTCGACGCCGCATCCGGTTCCGGCTCAAGATCGTCCATCAATGTTTCACGTGAAACATTCACGCGCGACGGAGCACAGTGTGGCGCTGCGCGCCCTCGCCGTACGACTCCGAAACGAGCCCGCGCTCCGCCGCGATGTCGTGGACGACCTTGCGCTCGTAGCTCGACATCGCCGGAAGCGACGCCTGTGATGCGCCGTCCTCCAGCCGCGAAGCAGCGCGGTCGACCAGCGCCTCGAGCTCGCGGCGGCGCGCGTCGCGCGACCCACTGACGTCGAGGATGAGGCGGGAGAACCGACCGGTGCGGTTCTGCACGGCGAGACGGGTCAGGTCCTGCAGAGCACTGACCGTGTCAGGGTCGGACAGGACACGAAGCGAGTCATCGCCATCCGACTCGATCGACACGTACGCGCGATCGTTGCGGACATCCAGCGCGAGGTCGCCACCGATGTCGGCGATGTCGAGGAGTCCCTCGAGGAAGTCCGCGGCGACGTCGCCTTCCTGCTCGAGCTGCTCGACGGTGTCGGTCGTGGTGGGGGAGAGTTCAGAGGTCATGGCGGTCTCCTCAGCTGGAGGGTTCGGAGTCGGACGCGCCGCTCTTGGCGGCGGGCGGCTGCTTGCCGGCCTGCTTCTTGGCGCGCTGCTTCCCCACGGGCTGCTGACGCTTGGGTGCTGCGGCGCGCTTGCGCTCCGCCTCTTCGAGCAGACGCTGCTGTTCGGCTTGGTACTTCTCGATCGGAACGATCTTGCCGCTGCTGTCGATGGCCTTGCCACGGCGGGCGAGACGCTCTTCGCGGGCCTTCGCGGCCTCGGATCCCGGGGTCGGCATGTTCCGGATGACGAGGAACTGCTGCACCATCGTCCAGATGTTGCTGATGAACCAGTACACGACGACGCCGAGCGGGAAGAAGATGCCGGAGAAGACGAACGCCAGCGGCAGGATGTAGAGCATGATGCGCTGCATCTGGTACGCCTGGCCGGTCTTGGCCTCGGGGGAGAGGTTCTTCGAGATGATCTGCAGCTGCGTGAAGAACTGCGACGCGATCATCAGGACGACGAGGACGAGCAGGATGATGACGGTCACCGTGCCGTCCGGACGTCCCCAGGCACCGACGAGGGTGTCGTGGAGAGACGCACCGAAGAGGTTGGCGTTGTAGAACTCGGACGTCAGGTTCGCATCGAGGAAACCGACACCACCGATCCCGGCCGCCGCGTGCTTCGCCACGTCGTTCAGCACGCTGTACAGAGAGAAGAAGATCGGCATCTGCACGAGAAGAGGCAGACATCCCGAGATCGGCGTCGTGCCGTGCTTCTTGTACAGCGCCATCGTCTCGCGGCTCATGGCCTCGCGGGAGAGCTGGTCGCGCTTACCGCGGTACTTCTCCTGAACCTTGCGCAGCTCCGGAGCGATCTCCATCATCTTGCGCTGGCTCTTGATCTGCTTGACGAAGAGCGGGATGAGAGCCGCACGCACGACGATCACGAGGCCGACGATCGAGAGGACCCAGGCGAGACCCGAGTCGCCGGGCAGACCGAGGAACGTCCAGATCGCGTGCCAGGCGACGAGCACCATCTCGACGACCCACTTGAGCGGCCACAGGATCGTCCCGATCAGGTCGAAGCCGCCCGATGATTGCGTCGCGGTCGCAAGTACCAGATCCACGGGGATCAGTCCTTTCTCAGTGGCACGACGAATCCGTGCCGGGTCAGTGCGTGGGAGAAGTGCGTGTGGGCAGGCGGATCATCGATCCCGCCCTCGGCCCAGGGGTGGCACCGAGCGATCCGAGCCGCGGTCAGCGCCGCACCCTTCACCGCACCGTGCTGCTGAACCGCCCCCACCGCGTAGGCGGAGCAGGACGGGTAGTACTTGCAGACATCGCCGTACGTATGGGAGATCGTCGCACGGTAACCATGGAGAAGACCGAGCATGAGGTTGCGCGGCAGCAGCGGAATCGCCCGGAGCCAGCCGTGCTCCGGCATCGTCGCCTCGCCGACCGACGCCATGGGCAGCGTCGAGGTGCTCACGACGCCCTCCGCGCCAGGCATCGCTTCACCTCGGCGTCGAGCTCGGCGAAGGAGGCTTCCGCTCCGCCAGGCAGCACACGCACGACAACGTCCGCGCCCCTGACCACGGTCGGGAGCGCGGACGCGCAGATTACTTTGAGTCGCCGGCGGAGACGATTACGAACGACCGCCGTGCCGACCTTCTTGCTCACGATGAATCCGAACCGGGCGGCGCGATCGTCACCGGATGCCACCACGTACGTCACGGTGTGGGGACCGGAACATCGCACGCCGCGACGGACGACAGCCTTGTACTCGGCGCCGTCGGTCAGTCGGTTCGGCCGCGAGAGCAACGGAAGGGTCAGGCCGAGAGCTCGGTGCGGCCCTTGGCGCGGCGGGCCGAAAGGATGGCGCGGCCGGCGCGGGTGCGCATGCGAGCGCGGAAGCCGTGCTTCTTGGCGCGACGGCGGTTGTTGGGCTGGAACGTACGCTTGCTCATGGGATCTCTCCGGGAAACGGTTGCCACCCGAAGGCGAAGCCTTCAGACGTGGTCGGGGACTGCCTCGAGGGCATAAGTCAACCGACTAAGACTAAGGCGCGAACCCCGAGAACTCAAACCGTGGAGGGCAACCCGCCATTATCCACAGCACTGTCCCCGACCCCCCGAATCGACACACCCCCGGAACGACGCCGGAGTTTGCTCTCTGGAGCCTCGCTGACTAGCGTGGCTCGCGCAGTTATCCACAGGTGTCGCGCACCGGCGCGTTCTCGCCGGGCCAAGAAGGGGACCATGACCGCGCAAGACACTCCCGACGTCCCGGTGTGGTCGGCGGCCCTCGAGATCCTCGGCGCCGACGCCCGGGTCTCTCCGCAGATGCATGGGTTCCTCAACCTGGCGGTCGCCCAGGGCGTGATGTCGGGATTCCTGTACCTCGACGTCCCCAACGATCTCACGGCCGCCCAGCTCAACAAGCGGCTTCGTCCGATGATCCTGGAGGCGCTCGCGCAGGCGTCGACGAACGACGTCACGGGTTTCAGGGTCGTCGTCAATCCGGAGCTCATCGACGCGCACCTCACGGCAGAAGTGCCGGTGCAGACCATGGTGATCGAGCAGCCCGTCGCCGCACCCGCGCCTGCCGCCGAATCCGCGGACCCCGCATCCGCCCGCGCAGACACCCGTCTGAACCCGAAGTACACCTTCGATCGGTTCGTCATCGGCCAGTCCAACCGCTTCGCCCACGCTGCCGCGGTCGCCGTCGCCGAGGCACCTGCCAAGGCATACAACCCGCTCTTCATCTACGGCGACTCGGGCCTGGGCAAGACACACCTGCTGCACGCCATCGGCGACTACGCGCTGAGCCTGTATCCCGGCATCCGCGTGCGCTACGTCTCCAGCGAAGAGTTCACGAACGACTTCATCAACTCGATCGCCAACAACCGGGGCTCCGCCTTCCAGGCGCGCTACCGCGACGTCGACATCCTCCTGATCGACGACATCCAGTTCCTCCAGGGACGCGCCGAGACCCAGGAAGCCTTCTTCCACACCTTCAACACGCTCCACGACCACGACAAGCAGGTCGTGATCACCAGCGACGTGCCGCCGAAGCACCTCACCGGTTTCGAAGATCGGATGCGGAGCCGCTTCGAGTGGGGTCTGATCACCGACGTCCAGGCGCCCGACCTCGAGACGCGCATCGCCATCCTCCGCAAGAAGGCGCAGAACGAGCGACTCCAGATCCCTCCGGAAGTCATGGAGTACATCGCCACCGTCGTCTCCAGCAACATCCGCGAACTCGAAGGCGCCCTGATCCGCGTCTCCGCCTTCGCCAGCCTGAACCGATCGACGCTCGACATGTCGCTCGCGCAGCAGGTGCTGCGGGACATCGTCGACCAGGACGACACCAACGTCATCTCACCGACCGACATCATCACGGCCACAGCGCAGTACTTCAAACTCTCGGTCGACGACCTCTACGGGTCGAGCCGTTCTCAGGCGATCGCGACCGCACGTCAGATCGCGATGTATCTGTGCCGCGAACGCACCAACCTCTCGCTGCCGAAGATCGGTCAGCTGTTCGGCAACCGCGACCACACGACGGTGATGTACGCGTACAAGAAGATCAGCGACCTCATGAAGGAGCGCCGGTCGATCTACAACCAGGTGTCCGAGATCACGACTCAGCTCGGCAGAGCAGGTCGCTGAGCTCCCGCGAACCCCACGGCACACGCCGTGGGGTTCGTCGTTTCCGGCCCACGAAGACTCTCATTTGACAATCGCCGTTTCCGGCCTCATCCTCCGCTTTCACACATGTGGACAACTTGTGGATAACTGTGCGAAACGCCGACGGTGCATGTGAACGACACGGCGATCGCGTGTGGAGAACGCTCGAGTCCCACGAATGACAAGATCCGCGTTCGACAGCTCCATCCGCAGCGCGTCCACATCTCACACGGATGTAGTTCCCATGCGCAGAGAGTCATCCACCGACTTATCCACAGTTTGCACAGTTGTTAACAAGATGACTCTCACTTCACTCTTCATGGACGTGCGATCACCTCTGGGGGCGGAAAGCGTGTTCTTCGTCTGGACCATTCGCAGCACTAGCATGGGTAAGCCCAGCCCGCCGGAGAGGGAGCACTGTGAAGTTCCAGGTCAATCGCGACGTTTTCAGCGAAGCCGTATCGTTCGTCGTCAAGCTCCTGCCCCAGCGCAACCCGCAGCCGATCCTGGCGGGCGTGCTCATCGAAGCCGGTTCCGAGGGACTCTCCCTGTCGGCCTTCGACTACGAGGCATCCGCCCGCACCACGATCGAGGCCTCTGTCGAAGCGCCGGGCACGATCCTCGTCCACGGTCGTCTGCTCTCCGACATCGCCAGCCGCCTGCCCAACGCCCCCATCCAGATCGAGGTGGATGACGACGGCATCCTGCTCACGTGCGGGTCGGCGCGATTCACGCTGGCCTCGATGCCGGTGCAGGAATACCCGGCGATCCCGGAGGTCACGGGCGAGTCCGGTCTCGTTCCCGCCGAGGAGTTCGCGACCGCGATCGCGCAGGTCGCCTTCGCCGCCTCCCGTGACGACGTGACCCCCGTGCTCACCGGTGTCCAGCTCGAAGTGAGCGGAACACAGCTCAGTCTCGTGGCGACCGACCGCTACCGCGTCGCGCTGCGGGAGATCCCCTGGGACGGTCCCGCCACCACCGACGGCGAGACCACCACGGCTCTCGTGCCGGCGCGCACGCTCCAGGAGGTCGGCAAGACCTTCTCGCACGGCGAGAACATCTCGATCGCGTTCTCCGGTTCGGGCGACCGCGAGATCATCGCCTTCACCTCCGGCAACAAGACGGTCACCTCGCTGCTCATCAAGGGCAACTTCCCTCCTGTGCGTCGCCTCTTCCCCGAGCAGACCGCACACCACGCCGTGGTGAACACCGCGGAGCTCGCCGAGGCGGTCCGTCGTGTCGCGCTCGTGCTCGACCGCTCCGCGCCGCTGCGTTTCACGTTCACCGCAGAGGGTGTCGCGATGGAGGCATCGGGGACCGAGCAGGCCCGCGCGTCCGAGTCCGTCGACGCGACGCTGACCGGCGACGATGTGACCCTCGGGCTCAACCCGCAGTATCTGCTCGAGTCGCTTTCGGCCGTGCGCAGCGAGTTCTCCCGCATCACGTTCACCTCCAGCGACAACGCGAACAAGCTCAGCCCGATCCTGGTGACGCCGCAGACGTCGGTCGAGCGCGCCGGCGAGGGCGAGTTCAAGTACCTGCTGCAGCCGAACCTGTTGCTGCGCTGATCGCGTCGCACCGTCGCCGTAGGGTTGTCCGGTGATCGTGGAACGCCTGAGTCTCGTCGACTTCCGTAACTACGAACACGCCGATCTCGAGTTCACGCGTGGCGCGAACCTGCTCGTCGGGCGCAACGGCCAGGGCAAGACCAACCTCGCCGAAGCCGTGACCTATCTCGCGACTCTCGGCTCGCACCGGGTCTCGGCCGACGCACCCCTCGTGCGTTCGGGGGCGGATGCGGCGTTCGTCCGCGCGCGACTCGGCCACGGTGAGCGGCACATCCAGCTCGAGATCCAGATCAACAAGCAGGGATCGAACAAGGCTCGTGTGGGCGGAGCGCCGGTGCGTTCCGCCGAACTGCCGCGCTACGCGCAGGTCGTGTTGTTCGCTCCCGAGGATCTGCAGATCGTACGGGGAGACCCCTCCGCTCGCCGGCGGTTCGCCGACCAGCTGCTCGTCCAGCTGTCCCCCCGTCTCGCCGGGGTCATCGCGGACTACGACCGCGTCCTCAAGCAGCGCACCGCGCTGCTGAAATCCGCCCGCGCCCGAGGGTTGCGCGGCGACGCGCTCCCGACCCTGGATGTCTGGGACGACAAGCTCATCGCCCTCGGTACCGAGATCATCGAGGCACGCGCTCGGCTCGCCGCCGACCTGCATCCGCACCTCGTCGCCGCCTACGCCGCGATCGCCGGCGCGGATCACTCCCCCAAGCTGGAGTGGGCCAACTCCATCGCCGGCTTCGATCCGGAGGAGGGCGACGATCAGCGCGTCGCCTCCGGCGCGGTGACCGCCGAGGCCTTCCGTGCCGCGCTCGCGGCGAAGCGCGCCGCGGAGTTCGATCGCGGTGTGACGCTGGTCGGTCCACACCGTGACGACCTCATGCTCCGCATCCGCTCGCTTCCCGTGAAGGGATACGCCTCGCACGGCGAGTCCTGGTCCGTGGCGCTGGCGCTGCGCCTCGCCTCCGCGCAGCTGCTGCGCGCGGACTCGCTGCTGGGAGATCCCATCGTGATCCTCGATGACGTCTTCGCCGAGCTCGATGCCGACAGGCGGATGCGGCTCGCATCCCTCGTCGCGGATTTCGAGCAGGTCGTGGTGACCGCCGCGGTGGAAGCGGATGTTCCCGAAGAGCTGCGCGGACGCACGGTGCGCGTCGAGGCCGGCCGAATCCTCGAGGTCAGTGACGATGAGTGACGAGGACGAGGTCCCCGAGACCCTCGGCACCTACCTGCGACTGCGCGGGCTGGAACCGGCGTCGCGCCGCGGGGCGAAGAAGCGCACGCGTCGCGGCACCGAAGACGAAGGCGTCCCGTTCACACCCGGTCGCGACCCGCACGGCGTCGGCGATGTGCTCGCCCACTGGACGAAACAGGCCGGATGGGACCCGCTTCTCGCACGCGCGGACCTCGTGCGGCAGTGGGAGGTCGTCGCCGGCGAGGAGACCGCCAGGCACACTCGGCCTGTGGGACTGGATGCGGGAGTGCTCACCGTGCAGTGCGACTCGACCGCCTGGGCGAAACAGCTGCGACTCATGCGCACGCACATCGTGACGACCATCGCCCAGCGGTTCCCGGATGCAGGTGTCCAGAACGTCCGCTTCGTCGGCCCGGACGTCCCCTCCTGGAAATGGGGTCCCAGAGCCGTTCCAGGGCGCGGTCCCCGGGATACCTACGGATGAGCCACGTACGGACGTATCCCGCGTCCGTTTACGACGCCACACGGGCGTACACGCCCCGTGAGGAGCCTCCGCTTGATAGACTGGAAAGGTCCGTCTACTAGAACCGGAGCGCTCGAAACCTATGACGTCCCCCACCCCCTCCAGCGTTCCCAACGACGGACAGACCACCCCCGAACCGGTCCGGAACGAGTACGGGGCAGACGCGATCCAGGTTCTCGAGGGACTCGAGGCCGTCCGCAAGCGTCCCGGCATGTACATCGGCTCCACCGGACCGCGCGGGCTCCACCACCTCGTGTACGAGATCGTCGACAACTCCGTCGATGAAGCCCTTGCCGGATACTGCGACCGCATCGAGGTCACGATTCTCCCCGACGGCGGCGTGCGTGTCGTCGACAACGGCCGCGGCATCCCCGTCGACATCCACAAGACCGAGGGCAAGTCCACGGTCGAGGTGGTCCTTACCGTGCTCCACGCCGGCGGAAAGTTCGGCGGCGGCGGCTACGCGGTCTCCGGCGGTCTGCACGGCGTCGGCTCGTCGGTCGTGAACGCCCTGTCGACGAGGCTCGAGGTCACCGTCAAGCGCCAGGGCTACGAGTGGAACCAGTCGTACGCCAACGGTGGCGTGCCGCAGGCCCCGCTCGCACAGGGGCCGGCGACCGAATCCACCGGAACGACCATCACCTTCTGGCCGGATCCCGCGATCTTCGAGACGGTCGACTTCGACTACGACACGCTGCGCACCCGCTTCCAGCAGATGGCGTTCCTGAACAAGGGCCTCACCATCACCGTGCGCGACGAGCGGGCCGACCACACGGTCGACGAGGAGGTCGACGGCAAGGTCACCACCGTCCAGCCGCACGACGAGTTCCTCTACGAGCGCGGCCTCGTCGACTACGTCGAGTACCTCAACCGCGTGCGCAAGGCGGATGCGGTCAACGACGAGATCATCGACTTCGAGTCCGAGGACACCGAGCGCCACATCGCGCTCGAGCTCGCGATGCAGTGGACGACCTCCTATACGGAGAACGTGTTCACCTACGCGAACACGATCAACACGCACGAGGGCGGGACGCACGAGGAGGGCTTCCGCGCGGCACTCACGACCCTCGTGAACAAGTACGCCCGTGCGCAGAACCTGCTCAAGGAGAAGGACGACAACCTCTCCGGCGACGACGTGCGCGAGGGGCTCACGGCCGTCATCTCGGTCAAGCTCTCCGAGCCCCAGTTCGAGGGTCAGACCAAGACGAAGCTAGGCAACACCGAGGCGAAGGCGTTCGTGCAGAAGGTGGTCGGCGATCAGCTCGGCGACTGGTTCGACCGCAACCCGCAGCAGGCGAAGAACATCGTCCGCAAGGCCATCGACGCCGCGACCGCTCGGATGGCGGCCCGTAAGGCCCGCGAGACCGCGCGACGTAAGAGCGTGTTCGAGTCGGCCTCCATGCCCGACAAGCTCAAGGACTGCACGAGCAAAGACCCGTCGATCAGCGAGATCTTCCTCGTCGAGGGTGACTCGGCCGGCGGCTCCGCCGTGCAGGGTCGTGACCCGCACACGCAGGCGATCCTGGCGCTGCGCGGCAAGATCCTCAACGTCGAGCGTGCCCGGCTCGACCGCGCCCTCGGCAACAACGAGGTGCAGGCGATGATCCAGGCGTTCGGCACGGGCATCGGCGAGGACTTCTCGATCGAGAAGGCGCGCTATCACAAGATCGTGCTCATGGCCGATGCCGATGTGGACGGTCAGCACATCACCACGCTGCTGCTCACCCTGCTGTTCCGTTACATGCGCGGGCTCATCGAGGCCGGCTACGTGTACCTGGCGCAGCCGCCTCTCTACCGTCTGAAGTGGTCCAACTCGCCGCACGAGTACGTCTACAGCGACGTCGAGCGCGATGCGCTCCTGGCTGAGGGCCTGGCGGCAGGACGCCGCATCCCGAAGGACAACGGCATCCAGCGCTACAAGGGTCTCGGCGAGATGAACGCCAAGGAGCTGTGGGAGACCACGATGGATCCGACCACCCGCACCCTCCTGCAGGTGACGATCGACGACGCCGCCGCGGCCGACGAGATCTTCTCCACGCTCATGGGCGAGGACGTCGAATCCCGCCGCCACTTCATCCAGCGCAACGCCAAGGACGTCCGGTTCCTCGACATCTGATGGCACCGGATGCGGCGGGAACCGCATCGCTCAGATGACACGACACCGACGCAGAGAAGAAGAGACGAATGACTGACGAAGAGCGTCCGACGACGGAGCCCGCCGAGCACGACCACGGCCGCATCGACCAGGTCGACCTGCAGTCCGAGATGCAGCGCAGCTACCTCGACTATGCGATGAGCGTGATCGTCGGCCGCGCGCTGCCCCGCGTGGAGGACGGCCTCAAGCCTGTGCACCGCCGCGTGATCTACGGCATGTACGACGGGGGCTTCCGCCCCGACAAGTCGTTCTCGAAGTGCGCCCGCGTCGTCGGCGAGGTCATGGGTCAGTACCACCCGCACGGCGACTCCCCCATCTACGAGGCGCTCGTCCGACTCGTGCAGCCGTGGTCGCTGCGCTACCCGCTGGCCCTCGGCCAGGGAAACTTCGGCTCCCCCGGCAACCAGGGTGCGGCGGCCCCCCGGTACACCGAGACCAAGATGGCCCCGCTCGCGCTCGAGATGGTGCGAGACATCGAGGAAGACACCGTCGACTTCGTCGACAACTACGACGGGCAGACGCAGGAGCCGGTCGTGCTGCCGGCGCGCTTCCCGAACCTCCTCGTCAACGGATCCGTCGGCATCGCGGTCGGCATGGCGACCAACATCCCGCCGCACAACCTGCGCGAGGTCGCCGACGGTGTGCTGTGGGCGCTGGATCACCCGGAGGCGACGCAGGAGGAACTGCTGGAGGCCCTCATCCAGCGCATCAAGGGTCCCGATTTCCCGACCTCCGCGCAGATCCTCGGCACGCGCGGCATCATCGAGGCGTACCGCACCGGTCGCGGTTCCATCACGATGCGGGCCGTCGTCAACATCGAGGAGATCCAGGGCCGCACGTGCCTGGTGATCACCGAGCTGCCGTACCAGGTCAACCCCGACAACGTCGCCGTCAAGATCCGCGACCTCGCCCGCGACGGCAAGATCACCGGCATCGCCGACATCCGTGACGAGTCGAGCGACCGCACCGGTCAGCGACTGGTGGTCGTCCTCAAGCGGGATGCGGTCGCCAAGGTCGTCCTCAATAACCTGTACAAGCACACGCAGCTGCAGGACAACTTCGGTGCCAACATGCTGGCGATCGTCGACGGCGTGCCGCGCACGCTCTCGCTCGACGGCTTCGTCTCGTACTGGATCACGCACCAGATCGACGTGATCGTGCGCCGCACGGCCTTCCGCCTGCGCAAGGCCGAAGAGCGCATGCACATCCTGCGCGGCTACCTGAAGGCACTCGACGCCCTCGACGAGGTCATCGCCCTCATCCGCGCGTCCGCGACGGTCGATGACGCGCGCGGCGGACTGAAGAAGCTGCTGGACATCGACGACATCCAGGCCGATGCCATCCTCCAGATGCAGCTGCGCCGCCTGGCTGCGCTCGAGCGGCAGAAGATCATCGACGAGGCCGAGGAGCTGCAGGCGCAGATCACGGACTACCAGGACATCCTGGCCACGCCTGCTCGCCAGCGCACCATCGTGCGCGAGGAGCTGACGGAGATCGTCGCGAAGTACGGCGACGAGCGACGCACGCAGATCCTCTACGGGTTCGACGGCGACATGTCGGTGGAAGATCTCATCCCCGAAGAGGAGATGGTGCTGACCATCACCCGCGCCGGCTACATCAAGCGCACGCGCAGCGACAACTATCGCTCGCAGCACCGGGGCGGCAAGGGCGTCAAGGGCGCGCAGCTGCGCGCCGACGACGTGGTCGAGCACTTCTTCGTCACGACGACGCACCACTGGCTCCTGTTCTTCACGAACAAGGGCCGCGTCTACCGCGCCAAGGCCTACGAGGTCCCCGAGGCCGGCCGCGACGCGAAGGGTCAGCACGTCGCCAACCTGCTCGCGCTGCAGCCGGATGAGGAGATCGCACAGATCCTCGACATCCGCGACTACGCGGTCGCGACGTACCTCGTGCTCGCCACCCGCGGCGGACTCGTGAAGAAGACGCGCCTGACGGAGTACGACACGAACCGACAGGGCGGTGTCATCGCGATCCGTCTGCGCGAGGAGGACGAGCTCGTGAGCGCCCTGCTCGTCGACGAGAGCGACGACATCCTGCTGGTCAGCCGTCATGGGATGTCGCTGCGGTTCACGGCGACGGATGCGTCGCTGCGACCGATGGGCCGTTCCACGGAGGGCGTCAAGGGAATGTCGTTCCGCGGCACCGACAGCCTGCTGTCGGCGTCCGTCGCCTCCGTCGACGGCGACGTGTTCGTGGTCACCGAGGGCGGGTACGCGAAGCGCACGGATGTGGATCAGTACCGCGTCCAGAGCCGCGGCGGACTGGGCATCAAGGTGGCCAAACTGCACGAGGATCGGGGCGATCTGGCGGGCGCTCTGATCGTCGGAGACGACGACGAGGTCCTTGTGGTTCTTGCCAGTGGCAAGGTGGTACGCTCTGCCGTGGCCGAGGTCCCTGCGAAGGGTCGCGACACCATGGGCGTCGTTTTCGCCCGACCGGATGATGACGACCGGATCATCGCGATCGCCCGCAACAGCGAGCGGCGCCTTGCGGATGCGGCGGATGCCGATGCATCCCAGGAGACCGAGCCGGCCGCCACCGTTTCCGAGGAGAGTACTGACGCATGAGCACGGTAGCCGACAAGCTCGCCAAGAAGTCGAGCAGCAAGACGAGCGCCAAGCAGGTTCGTCTCCGCCTCGTCTACGTCGACTTCTGGTCGGCTGTGAAGCTGTCGTTCCTGGCGGCTGTCGCACTGGCGATCGTGACGGTCGTGTCGTTCCTGCTGGTCTACCTGGTCGTGCAGACGACCGGGCTGATCGGACAGGCCGACGAGTTCTTCAAGTCGTTCTCGGACGGTTCGCTCTCGCTCAGCCAGTTCGTCGGGCTCCCGCAGGTCATGGCGTTCGCGGCCGTGGTCGCGATCCTGAACCTCATCGTCGTGACGGTTCTCGGGGCCGTCGTCGCGGGCATCTACAACCTCGCGGTCAAGGTCACCGGCGGCCTGCTGGTGGGCTTCACCTCCAACTGACCGCGATTGGTCAAACCGGTCCGCATCCGGTAAAGTCTTGGAGGTTGGCGCCGCGAGGCGCCGAACGGGGCTATAGCTCAGGCGGTTAGAGCGCTTCACTGATAATGAAGAGGTCCCAGGTTCAAGTCCTGGTAGCCCCACCACCCTTCTCACGGGGCCTTAGCTCAGTTGGTAGAGCGCCTGCTTTGCAAGCAGGATGTCAGGAGTTCGAATCTCCTAGGCTCCACAGTTTCTCTTCCATCCGGATCCTCGGATCGCGATCGGAGCCCGATCGTTCCTCGGTTCGCGGCTCGTCCGACGACGCAGTAGCGTCGATCCTATGCCTGACGCACCCCCTCCCGTCCGCGCGGACCGCCTGGCGTGGCCGGACGCGGCACGCGGGCTGAGTGTGACGCTGATCGTCATCCTGCACATGTGGGCGTCCCACCTGATCTTCTGGATCGGCAATCACAGCGTGATGGGGTTCATCGAGCAGCTCGTCGATTGGACGTCGCCGCTGCGCATCCCGCTGTTCTTCTTCGTCTCCGGATATCTCGCATCCCGGTCGCTGCAGAAGCCCTGGCGGGCGGCATGGCGCGGACGTGTCTTCGCGATCTCCTACCTCTATGTGCTGTGGGTCGCTCTCATCGCGGCCTTCATCTGGGTCGACAACACCGCGAACGGCTTCGACGCGGAGAGTCCTCTCGGCATGGTGCTGCGCAACGTCGGTTCGCCCGAGACGCACATGTGGTACCTCTGGGCGCTCGTCGTGCTCTTCATCGCCGTCTGGCTCACCCGGCGGGTCCCGGCGTGGATCGTCGTCTCGGTGGGTGCGGTGATCAGCATCGCCGCTCCGTTCTTCCTCGACCAGCCGTACCGTCAGGTGGCCGCCGCCGCCCTGTTCTTCTCCCTCGGTGCGCGTCTTCCCGTCGTCACCGAGTGGCTGACGTCGCGCCGGGGTACCTGGATCTTCCTGGCGGGCTCCGCGGCCTACGTCGGCTCCGTGCTTCTCGGCCCGACCGGTCCCTACGGACTCGCCGATCCGCTCACCTCGACGGTGGGTGTCGCGGCGATGGTCGCCATCATCAGCACCGTCGCCCACCAACGGTGGATGGCGGTCTTCCGTCGGATCGGGAGGAACACGCTGCCGATCTTCATCCTCAATCCGCTCGTGTTCCTGCTGTTGAACGATCTCCTGCGGTCGCTGCCGAACGTGTCGGACTGGCTCGCCCGTCACACCGAGGTGGGTGCGCTGTATTCGATCGCCGTGATCCTGGCGACGTTCGGGATCAGCCTCGGACTCAAGGCAGCCGCGGATCGGATCGGGATGCGGTGGCTGTTCAGCATGCCCGCGCGCTGGTTCTCCGCACCTGTGCGCAGTTGACCGCGACGCCGATCGCGCGCGAGAGCCCCGCACCTCACGTGCGGGGCTCTCGCGTCATCCTTCAGTCGCGTTCAGCGCTCGCGAGCTCATCCTCGCCCGCATCCGCCTCGATGACGATCTCGCGAACCACCTGACGGACGCCGAGACCGCTGCGCTGCCCACCGTCGCGGCTCGCGGCGCCCATCATGCCGCCCGGCGTCATCATGCGGGAGCCGGCGGCCGCGGCATGGGAGCTGCCGACGCTCGCCGCCGTCGCGGCGGATGCTGCGGCACCCGTGCCCATGATCGACGACGGGCTGCCCGTGCCGCCTCCGGCGCCGGCGACGGACCCGCCGCCGGTTCCATACGCCCCGCCTGCTCCGATGCCGCCGCCGTCGACGGAACCGTGGACCGCACCGGCGGAGACGGTTCCCAGGCCCGCAGACCCGAGCGTCGACCCGTCCGCCGTCAAGGTGCCTTCCGCCCCGACGCCCGTGGAGACGACCGCGGTCGGCGTGAAGTGCCAGTCGTCGGCCTTCTGACCGGCGCTGACGAGATTCGCCTGCGCGGTGTTGCCGAGTCGAGTGGCGCCGGAGGCATCGACGACGGCGCCCGCGGTGATCGTTGCGGACGTGGCGCCGCCGCCCAGGATGGTCGAGCTCAGCCGCTCGGTGCTCTTGAACAGGGAGCCGAGCTGCTGCACGAAGCCCACGAGGGACTTCACCGAGCGCACGACCTGCGTGAGAGGACGTACGACCTTGTTGACGAGCTGATTGACCTTGGTGACGACGCGGGCGATCGCGTAGCCGATTCCGAGACCGAAGGATGCGGCGACGACCGCCATGGCTTCGATCGCCGTGGCGACCACCTGCGAGATGGCGTTCTTCACGACCCCCTGCATCTTCGCGACGAGCGACGATGCGCTGCGCAGACCGCCGGCCGCCGCATCCGCCCAGTCGCCGGATGCGGCGATGTGCTGGGCGGTGTCCTGCGCGAAGCGCACGTAGGTGCGCACCGTGTCGCCACTGAGGCCGTCGAGATCCGACAGCCGGGTCACGAGCGTGTTGCCGGTCTCGCGCAGCGCGCTGCCGGCGTTCGTCCACTGCTGCGCGACGGCGGCGACGTTGGCCTCACTGCCGGCCAGCTGGTCGAGCCAGGTGCTCAGCGGCTTGAGGTACTTCATCACCCAACCGAGACCTATGCTCGCCAGCGTTCCGATGGGATCCGCGAGTGCGGCCGCGGCGTTGCCCAGTGTGTCGAGGAAGGCGAGTCCTCCCTCGAGCCAATCGCCGTTGCGCACGGCCTGCGAGAGGGCGTGGCCGGAATCGAGGAGCTTGCTGCCGGAGTAGGGCGAGGCGAAGGAGGAGCCGGACGCGGCGAGGGCGGCGGGAGTGGTCATGACAGGCCCAGGGCATTCTCGAGGTCGCGGAGGGTCGTGACCGTGTCGTCCTCGAACTGCTCCCACTGTGCGGCGGTGCTGCGCAGCTCCCCCGCTGTGCGAAGGAGCAGCGACTGATCGGCGCCGAAGAGGCCGGTGGCCGCCGCCGACATCGCCATCGAGGGGGGAACGAGGAACGCGCACAGGATGCCGAACGCGTTGGAGGCCAGATCGCCTCCCTTCAGCATCGAGATGGCGCCGGTGACGTCATCGGCGAGTGAGGTGACCAGCGCGGCATGTTGCCGGAGCCGATCGAAATCAAGGGTGATGTTCTCGGTCATTCGAGGCTCTTTCGGACGTATCAGGGGGTGTCGGTGGCGCGGAGCTGTTCGGTGACGGGGTCGTCGTCTCCGAGGAGTTCGGCGACGGCGTCGATCGTGGCCGCGTGAGCGTTCTTCTCCGCGGACACGATGGTGGCGAGGATGTCGGAGGCGAGTCGTTGCGCGCCGCGGGCGAGGGCCGTCTCGCCCAGGCGGAGGGTTTGGACGCGGCCGGTCGAGTCGACCTGCACGTATACGTCGCGCGCGGTGGACCATGCGGAGCCCCGGATCGCGGACACCGTGGCTTCGAAGGTGGGCATCTTCGCGGCGCGCTCAGCGCTCTGACGTACGTCGCGCTCGATCTGCGCAAGAGATTCTTCGGGGTCCAGAGGCACGCGGTCACGCTAGCGAAGCGTGGTGAACGGCAGCGCGAGTTATCCACACCCCGGTAAAGTCACGTCATGGATATGCGTGTCGCCGCCTACGCGATCATCACCGACGACGCCGGACGCATCCTGCTGGCTCATTGGAACGAGGGCCGTCGGAGTGCCTGGACGCTTCCGGGCGGGGGTCTCGAGGACGGGGAGGACCCCGAACGGGCCGTGCGACGCGAGGTGCGCGAAGAGACCGGTTACCGTGTCGCCGTCGACGAGCTGCTCGGCATCGATTCGCGGGTGATCCCCGCCGCGAAGCGACTCTCCGAGACCGCGTCCGCGTTGCACACCCTGCGCATCGTGTACCGCGCACACATCACCGGCGGACGCCTGCGCAACGAGGTGGGCGGGTCCACCGATCGCGCCGAGTGGTTCACGCCGGAGGAGGCGGACGCTCTCCGCCGTGTGCGGCTCGTCGACATCGGACGTCGGATGGCCGGAGGGGATGCGGCGCCGACGCAGCCGTGACCTTCGGCACGTATGATCGCCGGACGTGCAGTGAGGATGATCAGTGGTGCGATGGCGTGTTCTGTCCGCGGCGGCCGTGATGGTCGCAGCTCTCGGAATCGGCGGGTGCGCGGCGAGCGAGCCGCGGCCGTCCGCCCCGAACAGTGAGACCGCGGTCCCGGCTGCTCCGCCCAACACCCTCGCCGCCGAGGACATCCAGACCGTCGTCGACCGCTGTGCCACAGCGCTGGCGACCGACACCGCATCCCTCAGCGCCGAACTCTCGGCGGCGAGCCAGTCGGCAGCCGAGGCCGCCCTCTTCTTCGCGACGTCGAACCAGTGCGCAGACATCCCCGCGGCTCTGCCGCGGACGGACGTCGCATCCTTCGCCTCACCGCTGAGTTTCATCGAGAAGCCCTGCGAGGGTCGCACCGTGGTCTCCTTCTGGGCCCACTACGACGATGACCTGATCTTCGGCAACCCGGTGATCGACGATGAGCTGGGAAGTGGGGCCTGCGTTCGCACCTTCTTCTTCACGTACTCGGATGCGGGAGAAGGGGAATCCACGTACGCGAGCGAACGCGAGAAGGGCATCCGAGCCGCGTACGATGCCATGCTCGGGCGCAGCGGGGCGTGGGTCGACCGGTCGGTGACGCTGGTCAGCGGCATGACGGTCACGATGACCAAGCCGAGCGACGACGACCGCGTCTCGCTTCTCTTCCTGCGGTTACCGGACGGCGGGCTCAGCGGTACGACGTTCATCTACACCGGGCAGCAGACGCTCGAGAAGCTCCTGAGCGGAGAGCTCCCCTCGTTGCGCACGATCGATGCGGGGAGATCGGTGTCGGTCTCGACGTTGGAGAAGTCGGTCGCAGAGATCCTCACGGGCTACGCGCCGGAACGTGTCCTCACGCACCTGCCCAAGGCGGCGGCCGCGTCGGCCGGCGACCACCCCGATCACTCCTCGGTCGGCACGCTCGTCTCGAGCGCCGTGGATGCCGGAGCCGCAGGCAGCGCGCAGGTCGAGTACGCAGTCGGCTATCCGTCGGCCGAGAGACCCGCGAACATCGCCGCGACGGAACTGGAGCGCAAGGCCGCGCTCTTCGCCGTGTACGCGGCACACGATCCCGTGATCGGTTGCTCATCGGCCCAGACATGCCTCGCGCGGGCGCACTTCGGCGATTGGCTGCAGCGCGAGTATCTGATCACGCAGGCGGATCTGCGCGGATGAGGGACGCTGCGGTCGCTCAGAGGGGCTGGGAGATGTCTGCCACGGTCGCGTCGAGCGCCTGAAGCAGGTCGTCGGCATCCACGAAGAGACTGAACCCGTGGGCGCCGGCGCCGAGGGCGATGCGCCGTCCGCGGATCGACTCGTCGGCGAACACCGGCCAGGCTGTCGTGCTGCCGAGGGGCACGATGGTGCCGCGCTCGTAGCCGGTCGCGGCGAGAGCGACATCCGCATCCGGCAGCTTGAGCTTGTTGACGCCCACGAGCTGGCGCAGTTTGGGCCACGCGATGGCCCGGTCGCCCGGGATCAGGGCGAAGAGGAAAGTGTCGTCACTGCGTTTGACGACGAGCGTCTTGACGATGTCGACAGGCGAGATCCCCAGCAGCTCCGCCGCCTCGGGGAGGCTTCGTGCTTCGGGGCGCTCGCGTACCTCCACCGAAAGACCGAGGGCGGATGCGGCTTCCCGCACCCGCCTCGTCGGATCCTCGTTCACGCGTCAGGAGCGCTCAGCGGGTCGTCCGCGACCCACAGCTCGTCGTCTGCCCGCAGCGTCTGCCAGGCGGCGTAAAGCACACCCGCGGCCGCCGCGACACCGAAGATGAGCGCGATGACGCCGCCGGCACCCATGCCCCGCTTCTTCGGGGACTCGACGGCGAGGCGCTTGGCCAGCTTCTTCGAGGCCTTGGCGCCGTACTTGGCGGCCTTCTTCTTGTAGGTGGCGGGGTCGAGGTCGATGCCACGTCCGGCAGCGATGCGCGCGCGGGTGTCGCCCGCCGCATCCCACACCGAAAGGGCGCCGCCCACGAGCGCACCGGCGGCCGGAACGACCTTGTCGCTCAGCACGTGCTTCGAGATGTTGACACCGCGCTCCACGTACGGTGCCGCGTAGCGGTCGTACCCTTCGCGCACCGCGGGCACCACGTGCTCGCGGTTGTAGTTGCCGAGCTGGCGGCCGGCTTCGCGGGCGATGTCCGCCGCTTCGCCGACGAGCACCTGCTGCGATTCCCACACCTTGTTGGCGTGGCCCTGGAGCTTCCGGAGCTCCTTCTTACGCTTGCGGCTGAGGCTCATGCGAGATCCCCCTAATCCGTGGGTAGTCGTGAGCCCATCTTGCCAGAGTGATCAGCTGTGCACGGCAGGGCTTGCAGCGAACTCTGAGACAATGACAACATGCCTCAGCACACCGCCGTCGCCACCATCCACACCAACCACGGCGACATCGTCGTCAACCTGTTCGGGGACCACGCGCCCCGCACCGTTCAGAACTTCGTCGGCCTCGCCGACGGCACCGGAGAGTGGACCGACCCGTCCACCGGTCAGCCCGGTTCCGGCCCCCTCTACAACGGGGTCATCTTCCACCGCATCATCCCCGGTTTCATGATCCAGGGCGGCGATCCGCTCGGTCAGGGCGTGGGCGGTCCCGGCTACACGTTCAACGACGAGATCAACCCGGAGCTCACCTTCCAGAAGCCCTACCTGCTGGCCATGGCCAACGCGGGTCAGCGCCGCAACGCCATCACCGGCGCCGTCGAGGGCACGAACGGGTCGCAGTTCTTCATCACGACCGACCCCACCCCGTGGCTGCAGGGCAAGCACTCGATCTTCGGCGAGGTCGCGGACGACGCGTCGCGCCAGGTCGTCGACGCGATCGCTCAGGTTCCCACCGGCGCCGGCGACCGGCCGGTCGAGCCCGTCGTGATCGAGTCGATCGACATCGCGCAGGTCTGACCACCCGCATCCCGTGACGAGCGAGAGCTTCGCGAGCAACCGCGAGAACTTCTGCTACCGGCATCCCGACCGCCAGAGCTTCGTGCTCTGTCAACGGTGCCTGCGAACCATCTGTCCCGAGTGTCAGACGCAGGCACCGGTCGGGGTGATCTGTCCGGAGTGCATGGCCGAGCAGCGGCGTGCGGCCACCCCCGCGCAGAAGAAGGCGCAGCGACGTTGGGGCCGGTCGGCCCCCGTGGCCCTCGCCTCGGGCGGCGGTCGGCCGATCGTGACGTACACGATCATCGCCCTGTGCGCCGCGGTCTTCGTCCTCTCGCTCGGACTCCCGCTCACCCAGTGGCTCGGCTTCAGTGCCGGCTACCTCTATCCCCAGTTCACGGGCGAGTTCCAGCCGTGGCGGCTGCTCACGGCGAGCCTCGTGCACTCGGGTATCTGGCATGTCGGTCTGAACATGCTCACGCTGTGGATGATCGGCCGCATCCTCGAGCCCGTGCTCGGCAGTGCCCGATTCCTCACGCTGTATCTGATCAGCGCGCTCGGCGGTTCCGTGCTCGTGGACCTCATCGCCCCCAGCTCGTTCGTGGTCGGCGCATCGGGGGCGATCTTCGGTCTCTTCGGTGCGCTCATGGTCATCGCGCGTCGATTGGGCAACGACATCACCGGCATCATCATCGTGCTGGCGATCAACCTCGTGATCGGGTTCGTGCCCGGCTTCAACATCTCGTGGCAGGCGCATGTCGGCGGCCTGGTCGCCGGAGCGGTCGTCGGCCTGATCTTCGTCACGACCCGGGAGCGTCGACGTCGCGCTCTTCAGATCGCGCTGCTGAGCGGATGGAGCGTCGTCCTCATCGGACTGCTGGCTCTCGCGCCCGCGATCTGGCGGTGAGCGAGAGAGTTATCCACAGATCCATCCACACGTGGGGATGAATCACACGGATGTAATTCTTCGGCGCTGAGCCGTCAGCGCCACCGAGTGGTCATGAGGAAGCCGACGAAGGCGATCCCGAAACCGATGACGAGGTTCCAGGCCTCGATGCCCGGAATAGGGAACTGCATCCCGCTGAGGTAGAAGACGAGGACCCACACGAGTCCTACGAGCATGAGCCCGATCATGATGGGCTTGAACCACACGGGGTTGGGAGCGGGCTCACCGGCGCCAGCGGGGGTGAGGTCCTCGTCGTTGTCGGAGCGTGCCATGTGCACATTCTAGGGGTCAGGCTTCTGCGTCACCTGCGACGGTTAGACTCCCCTTGTGACCGACACCCCGCCCGCCGCCACGCGGCGTTCGCGCCGGAGCGCCGCCACGCCGCCGCGCCGGCGGGTCAGCGTGCTCGGGGTCATCGGAGAGACCTTCATCACCGTCGGTGTGCTGGCCTTCCTGTACGTCGGATGGCAGCTGTGGATCGGCGACTGGATCCAGGGACAGCAGAACAACGCTGCGGGTCAGGCGATCGCCGAGCAATGGGCGCAGAACTACGATTCGTCGCCGACACCGTCTGCATCGGCAAGCGAATCGAGTGCCCCCGAGGTCAGCACGGCTGAGCCGATCGTCCTCCCGGACGCCGCCAGCGGTGAAGTCTTCGGCATCATGCACATCCCGCGCTTCGGACCCGACTACGCCGTCCAGATCGCGGGCGGGACCGGCCGCTCGGAGAGCCTGGATCTCGGCGCGATCGGACACTACTCCAGCACGCAGATGCCGGGTGCCGTCGGCAACTTCGCCGTCGCCGCCCACCGCGGCAGCCACGGCGCTCCGTTCATGAATCTGCCGGACCTGCACGTCGGCGACGCCGTCGTGATCCAGACGCAGGACGGCTGGTACACCTACCGTTACCGCAGCATGGAGTACGTGACACCTGATTCCGTCGACGTGCTGCTGCCCGTGCCGCGGGAACAGGGCATCGAGGCGAACGGACGATACCTGACGATGACGACCTGCAGCCCGCGCTACGGGTTCTCGGAGCGTCTCGTGGCGTACGCCGTCTTCGAATCCTTCACTCCCGGAGCAGAGGGCGCGCCGGCATCCCTGAGCGAGGCGGTGACCTGATGTACGCGGCGTTCTGGCGCATCCTTCCCGGCCCTTGGTGGCTGCGACTGTTCATCGTCCTGGTGATCGCGGCGGCCGTCCTCTACGGGCTCTTCTGGTACGTCTTCCCGTGGATCTCGTCGATCGTCGACCCGCAGGAGTCGACTGTCCAGTGACGACAGCGCGCGTGCTGGTCGTCGACAACCACGACAGTTTCGTCCACACGCTCGTGGGGTACCTCCGCGAGCTGGGGGCCGACACGGTCATGCGCGAAGCGGACGAGATCGACGCGGATGCGGCGACGGCCGCTCTCACGGGCTTCGACGGCGTTCTCGTCTCACCCGGACCCGGCACACCCGAGCGCGCCGGATCCTCGCTCGCGGTGGTCGCGGCCGCGGCCGCAACCAGAACCCCGCTGCTGGGGGTCTGCCTCGGACACCAGGCGCTGGCGGTGGCGTTCGGAGCCCGCGTCGCGCAGGCACCCGAGCTCATGCACGGGATGACGTCGCCGATCGTCCACGACGGGACAGGCATCCTCCGAGGTCTGCCTTCTCCCTTCTCAGCCGCTCGATACCACTCCCTCGCCGTGGCCGCCGAGACGATCCCGGACGTGCTTCGCGTCACCGCCCGCACCCCGGAGGGCACGGTGATGGCGCTCGAGCACCGGGACCTGCCGCTCAGCGGGGTGCAGTTCCATCCGGAGAGCGTGCTGACCGAGCACGGCTATCGGATGCTCGCCACCTGGTTGGCCGGGATCGGCGCAGAGGATGCGCCGGCGCGCGCACGGACGCTCACACCCCATCGCGGGGCGAGCGCTCAGCCCGCGCAGTAGGTGAGCGTGATCTCCGAGCGGATCGGGACCTCGCCCGGCGCGAGCGACATCACGCGGACGGTCGGGGTTGTGCCCGTCGCCTTGCATCCGGGATCGGCGCTCGGTACGACGGTCAGGCCCAGCGCCTCGAGGTCCCGTGTCGCGGCCTCGATCGTGTAACCCGTCACGTCGTTGAGGACGACGCGACCGCTCGCGACGCGCAGATTCACGGTCGTTCCGACCGGGATCTGTGTCCCCGCCGTCACCTCGCCGGACGCGGTGCTCGCGCTGAGCACTTCGCCGGCGGGCGCCTTCGCGTCGTTCACCGGCGTGATCGTCCCGACGGCGAGGCCTGCCGCGGTGAGGGCTTGGCGCGCGTCGGTCTCGTTGAGGCCCACGATCGTCGGCGCGGCGACGCTCTCCTTGCCGGTCGAGACGTACAGCTTGATGGTCTGACCGACCTGCACGGAGTCGCCCGCCGCGGGTTCGCTGCGCACGACGCTGCCCTCGGCGATCCGGTCATCGGCCACCGGTACACGATCCGACAGGAGGTCCTGCTCCTCGAGGACGTCGACGGCCTGGTCATACGTCATGGTCGTGAGATCGGGCACGATGCGCGCACTGTCGGGCACCGCATCGCCGGGCCGGATGGTCACCACCCAGAACAGCACCGACACCAGGAGCACTGCGAGCACGGCGACGCCGGACCAGATCCAGGCGACCGGGGGGCCTGCTTGGGTCCGGCGCATCGTGGTGTCGGTCGACAGCTGCCGCAGCGACCGCGCGGTCTCGGCAGCCTGGCGGGGATTCGCGCCGTACAGCTCGCTCGTGAGCGCGCCGAGCTGGCGCTTGCTGGGTGCCTTGCCGCCCACGGCCTCCGAAAGCGCGGCGCGGAACGAGGCCGCATCCTGGAATCGCTGGAAGGGATCCTTCGCGAGGGCGCGCATGACGAGGGCGTCGAGCCCGCGGGGGATGCTCTCGGTGTGCTCGCTGGGGGGAACCGGCGTCTCGCTGACGTGCTGGTAGGCGACCGCGACAGGGGTCTCGCCCCGGAAGGGAGGCCGCCCGGTCAGCAGTTCATACAGGACGACACCCGTCGAGTAGAGGTCCGCGCGCGCATCCACCGGCTCGCCCTTGGCCTGTTCGGGGGAGAAGTAGGCGGCCGTGCCGATGATGGCGGTCGTCTCGGCGACCGTCGACGAGGAGTCGGAGACCGCCCGCGCGATGCCGAAGTCCATCACCTTCACCTGGCCCGCCGCCGTGACCATGACGTTGCCCGGCTTGATGTCGCGGTGCACGACGCCCGCGCGATGCGAGTACTCGAGGGCCTCGAGGATGCCGTCGACATAGCGCACGGAATCGGTCACGGGCACGTCGCCTGAGGCGATGATGTCCTTGAGGAGCTCCCCGTTGACGAGTTCCATGACGATGAACGGAACGGGGTGGACGACGCCGTCGGGAGTCGTCTCAGTGTCCTCGCCGGCGTCGAAGACCCGGACGATGGTCGGGTGCGACATCCGGGAAGCGGCCTGCGCCTCCAGCCGGAAGCGGGTACGAAAGGCGGCGTCGTCAGCGAGCTCGCGGCGCAGGATCTTGAGCGCGACCTCGCGGTCGAGGGTCAGGTCGTAGCCTCGGTACACACTCGCCATGCCCCCGCGACCGATGAGTTCATCGATGCGATAGCGACCGGCGAGTACGCGTGGATCATCTGACACGGCGACTCCCTGGGTGCAACAGATGAAAGCCTAACCGACCCGCCCTGGCAGAAGCCGGGGCGAGTCGGCGGCTCGCGCTCAGTTCGCGCCCAGGAGGGGGTTCGTGGCAGAAGGACTGGGCGTCGGCGAAGACTGCACGTTGGCCTGCGCCTGCGGCGAGGTCTCGGAGTTCCGCGTCGTACCGTCGCCCGAGCCGGAGCAGGTCACGGTGTAGCTGACGATGAGTGCCTGTCCCGTGTTCGTCCCGACCTCGAGGGGGATCGGACGCTGGTTGGGGCCCGCCGCTGCCGTGGACTGACCGGTCGAGGTGAAGATGCCGTTGACCGCGGTGAAGTTGTAGCTGACCACGGATCCCGTGCCCGAGGGGCAGGTGAAGCCGTCCCAGTTGATCTGCACCGTGGAGCCGGCGGCAACGGTGCCGGCCTTCGCACCGTTGACCTCGATGCGGGGTTCGGCGGGCGCGCCGATCGGAGTCTGGTCGGCGTAGACGGTCAGGGTGAGCTGCGAACCCTCGGGCGCGTTGCCGGTCGGGCTCACGCTGTAGACCACGCCTACCTGCTCGGGGCTCGGGGCGGGGTTGCCGGGGGTGCAGGAGGCCAGGAGCCCGGCCTGCTGCGCGATCCCGGTCGCCTCGTCACAGGTCTTGCCCACCAGGTCGAGCGATGCCACATCCACCGTCGTCTGCGTCGGAGTGGGAGTCGATGACGGGCTGGAGGCGGTCGTGCGCGTGTTCGTGCCGGTCGGGCCCGGATCGGCGTTCTGGTTGCCGAAGATCGCCCACAGGGTTCCGCCCAGCACGATCAGCAGCAGGACGATGAGGGCGACGAGCGGCCACGTCCAGGGACTGCGCTTGCGCTTTGCCGGCTCATCCACGGGGGATGCCGCGGTCGAGGCGCTGAGCAGTTGCGTCGCTGCCTGCGTCTCGCCGACGCCGAGCAGCTGGGTCGCATCGTCCGCGCCCACGGCGCCGCCGATGGCAGGCACCGCGACAGTGGCGGCCGTGACGTCGCCGCGGCGCAACGCGCTGGCCGCGCGGGCGACGGCCGCGGCGGATGCCGGACGCTCCTCGGGCTTCTTGGCGATCATCGCCATGACGAGGTTCTGCACGGGAACCGCCACGGTCGGCGGCAGAGGCGGCGGCTGCTCGTTGATCTGCGCCATGGCGATCGCCACCTGCGACTCGCCCGTGAAGGGACGCTTGCCCGCGAGGCACTCGTACGCGACGATGCCGAGCGAGTAGATGTCGGTCGCGGGGGATGCGGGGTGACCCGACGCCTGCTCGGGCGAGAGGTACTGGACCGTGCCCATGACCTGACCGGTCGCCGTCAGCGGTACCTGGTCGGCGATCCGCGCGATCCCGAAGTCGGTGATCTTGACGCGACCGTCGGGCGTGATGAGGAGGTTGCCCGGCTTGATGTCGCGGTGCACGAGGCCGGCAGCATGCGCGGCCTGCAGGGCGGATGCGGTCTGCGCCACGATGTCGAGCGTCTTGTCGGTGGACAGCGAGCCCTCGCGCTCGAGGATCGTGGAGAGGGCCTCGCCGGGGACGAGCTCCATGACGAGGAACGCCGATCCGTTCTCCTCGCCGTAGTCGAAGACGCTGGCGATCCCCTCGTGGTTCACGAGTGCGGCGTGGCGCGCCTCCGCGCGGAACCGCTCGAGGAACCCGGGGTCCCCCATGTACTCGTCCTTGAGGATCTTGATCGCCACCGTGCGCCCGATGACGTGGTCAGTGGCTTCCCAGACCTCGCCCATACCGCCGATGGCGATGCGCGAATCCAGCTCGTAACGCCCACCGAACGTCGCTCCCTGTGTCGGCCTCATCGTCCCAGCACCGCCTCCATGACCTTCTTTGCAATGGGCGCTGCGATGGAGTTACCGCTGCCCGACTGACCTTGCCCGCCGCCGTTCTCGACGACCACTGCGACCGCGACCTCGGGGTCTTCTGCGGGCGCGAATCCGGTGAACCAGAGCGTGTACGGGTTGGACCCGCCGTTCTCCGCCGTACCTGTCTTACCGCCCACGTCGACTCCGTCTATTCTTGCATTCGACGCCACGCCGTCACTGACATTGGCGACCATCGCGCTCGCCAGCTGGTTGGCGAGATCCTCATCCAGCGCCCGTCCGAACTCGGTCGGCTCGAACTGCTGCTGAACCGAAAGATCCGGTCCGATGACCTGGTCCACCATCTGGGGATTCATGACCATCCCGCCGTTCACGATCCCGGCCGAGACCATGGCCATCTGCAGGGGCGTCGCACGCACGTCGCCCTGACCGAAGCCGGTGAGGGCCGTCCTGTCGTCGCTGAGTGCGGCGGTGGGGTAGACCGACGGCGCGGAGTCCACGGGCGTCGCGAACGAGGTGTTGAAGCCGTACTTCTGCGCCTCGGTGCGGATCGCGTCGTCGCCGAGCTGCACGGCGAGCTCCGCCATCGGGATGTTGCAGCTCAGGCGCAGGGCGTCGGCGAGGGTCACCGTTTCACCTGCGCCGCACGCGCCGCCGCCGGCATTGCTGATCGAGGTCGAGGTACCGGGGAGCGTGTAGCTGGCGACATTCGGCAGTGTCGACTGGAGGGTCCAGTCGCCGGAGGCGAGAGCCGCGGAGGCGACGACGAGCTTGAACGTGGAGCCGGGCGGGTTCATCTTGCCGGCGATGGCGCGGTTGGACATCGGCTGCAGGGCGTTGTTGATGAGGTCGTTGTACGAGGCCTGCACCGCCGCGAGGTCGTGCGAGGCGAGCAGGTTGGTGTCGTAGCCGGGCTTGGAGACCATGGCCAGGATGCGGCCGGTCTTCGGCTCGATCGCCACGACCGCTCCCTGCAGGTCGCCGAGCGCGTCGTATGCGGCTTTCTGCACGTTCGCATCGAGGGAGAGGACGACATTGGAGCCCTGAGGGGGCTGCCCGGTGAAGATCTGCTCGACGCGAGAGAAGAACTGGCCGCCGCCGGTCCCGGAGAGCTCGCGGTTCATGGCCTGCTCGATGCCGGTGGCCGAGCCCAGCGCCGCGTTGATGTATCCCGTCACGGGCGACCACATGTCGGCATCGGTGTAGCTGCGCTGCCAGCTGTACACGTCGTCGCTCGGACTCGAGGAGGCGATCGCCGCACCGCTGGCGATGATCGAGCCGCGCTGGATCTCGTAGGAGTCGTAGAGTGCGCGCCGGTTCTCGCCGTTCTCGGCCAGTGCCGATGCCTGGAACACCTGGATGACGCTGGTCGAGCCGAACAGCACGAGGAACATGGCCAGCATCACGAAGCTGAGCCGGCGGACTTCGCGGGTCATCCGATCACCACCCGGGGCTGATTGCGCACCGCATCCGAGATGCGCAGGATGAGCGCGACGATGATCCAGTTCGCCACGAGGGAGGAACCACCGGCGGCGAGGAAGGGCGTCGTCAGGCCGGTGAGCGGGATGACGCGTGTGACACCGCCGACCATGATGAACACCTGCAGGGCGATCGTGAACGACAGTCCCGTCGCGAGGAGCTTGCCGAAATCGTCCTGCCCGGCGACGCCGACGCGCAGTCCTCGGCTCGTGAAGACCATGTAGAGACAGAGGATCGCGAAGACGCCGATGAGCCCGATCTCTTCGCCGAGGCTCGGGAAGATGTAGTCGCTCTGCGCCAGCGGCGTGATCGAGGGGCGGCCTTGTCCGAGGCCCGTGCCGAGAAGACCGCCGTGCGCCAGACCGAAGATCCCCTGCACGAGCTGGTAACTGCCGCCCGTGCGGTCGATGATGTCGGGGTTGAAGGCGTCGAGCCAGTTGGCGAAGCGCCACCCCACGTAGGTCAGCACCTGGGATGCGGCGACGGCACCCGCGACGGCGAGTCCCACACCCAGCAGCACCCACCCGGTCTTGCCGGTGGCGACGTAGAGCATCGCGACGAACATGCCGAAGATCAGCAGGCCCGTGCCGAGGTCGCGCTGGAGCACGATGATGCCGAGCGAGATCAGCCAGACCACGAGGATGGGCCCCAGATCGCGGGCGCGCGGCCACGTGATGCCGAGGAACTTCTTGCCCACGGACGTGAGGCTCTCGCGCGTACGCACCAGATAGCCGGCGAAGAAGATGGCGAGCGCGAGCTTGGCCAGCTCACCCGGCTGGAACGAGAAGAACCCGAGTCTGACCCAGACGTCGGCGTTCTGGTTGGTGCCCAAGCCCGGGACGAACGGCAGGAGCAGGAGGGCGACACCGATGAAGCCGGACACGTAGGTGTAGCGGAACAGCACCCGGTAGTTCCGCAGGAAGAGGACGACGGCGATCGCGGCGGCGATCGCGATCGCCGCCCACACGATCTGACGAGTAGAGGCGGCCGCCCACCCTTCGCTGTCGATCTCGATGTCGATGCGGTAGATCATCGCGAGGCCGAGCCCCGTCAACACGGTCGCGATCGGCACCACGAACGGATCGGCGTCGTGGGCGACGAAGCGCAGCACGATGTGGAGGGCGAGGGCGAGCACGCCGAGCCCGCCGGAGTAGTAGAGGAAGCTCGGATCGATCGCTCCCTTCGCCCCCAGCTGCACCAGTGCGACCGCGGCGCCGTTGATCGCCAGGGCGAACAGCAGCAGCCCGAGCTCGCGGTTGCGCTGCTTCTGCGGCATCCGGATGCGGCGCAGCGCGCGCATCACGGAGGTGTCGGTGGCGGGGGCTTCGGCGGTCATCACTGCCCCTCTGCCGGTCGGAGTCGGTCGACGATCAACTGGGCGTCCGCGAGGGAGCGCGCCGAGATGGTGGATTCCACGCTCTGCCGGTCGAACGGGCTGAGATCGGCCAGAGCGATGTCGGTGTCTTCGTAGACGCTGGACAGCGAGATCGGTCCGATGCCCTGCTGCACGCCCTGGTAGATCACGACGGAGTCGTCGTCGGCGCCGACGTAGTAGCGCGTCTGCGTCCAGCTGTAGCCCGCGAACGCGGCTCCGGCGAGGGCGGCGAGCACGAGCAGCAGCCCGACGAGCCAGCCGATGCGGCGGCGACGAGCGCGGCGGCGGTCCTCCTCGATGAGCTCCTCGAGGAACTCCGGGGCCGGCTCGAAGTGGGTGGGTTCGTTCGCCGCCTGGCGTCCCGGATGCAGCCACGACGAGCGGCCCGGGCGGGCGGCGGGCACGACGACGCCCGTGGGGTTGGAGGCCGAGCCGACGATGGTGGGGGTTCCGGAGAAGACCGGATGGTGACCGCCGATGTCGACGATGACGACCGTCACGTTGTCGGGAGCACCCGCATCCAACGCCTGCTTCAGCAGCAGATCCGCGGTGCGTGCGGGGGCTTGGCCCGCGGCGAGGGCCTTCTGCGTGTGGGCGTCGTCGACGACGCCCGACAGGCCGTCCGAGCACAGCAGCCACCGGTCGCCCGGACGCGTCGGCATGATGAACGTGTCGATCTCGGGATCGGGATCCATGTCGCCGAGCACCCGCATGAGCACCGAACGTCGGGGGTGGTAGCGCGCCTCTTCCGGCGTGATGCGGCCGGAGTCGACCAGGCGCTGGACGAACGTGTGGTCCGTCGTGATCTGCGTCATCGCGCCATCGCGGAACAGGTAGATGCGGGAGTCGCCGATGTGGGCGATGACCGCGTAGTCGTCGACCATCAGCAGCGCGCTGACCGTCGTGCCCATGCCAGCCAGGGCGGGGCGCACGCGGACCGTGTCGATGATGTCGCCGGCGGTGTCGGTCACCGCCTGCTGCAGGGCGCGCTCGGCGTCGACGGTCGAGGCGAAGGGGCGATCGAGCTGGGCGATGCGTGCGATGGCAAGGCTCGAGGCGACGTCTCCGCCGGCGTGGCCGCCCATGCCGTCCGCTACCACGAACAGGTTGGATCCCGAGTACCCGGAATCCTGATTGTTCGAGCGAACCTTTCCGGTGTGCGAGAGTGCGGCGCTCGAGCCCTGGAAGACCATCTCTACGGATCAGCCCTGGAGCTCGAAGGTCGTCGCGCCGACCTTGATCGGGGCGCCCACCAGAACCGGGACGGGGCTCGCGACGCGCTCGCCGTCGTGCCAGGTGCCGTTCGTGGAGTCGAGGTCCTGGATCATCCACTGGTCGCCCCAGAGCATGAGACGCGCGTGGTGGCTCGAGGTGTAGTCGTCGCGGATGACGAGTCCCGACTCGCTCGAGCGGCCGATCGTCAGGGGCTCGGTGCCGAGCGGCAGCTCGAGGCCCGCCTTCGGTCCGCTTGTGATGACGATGCGGGACACCGCATCGGTCGTCGCCTTCTGACCCTTCGAGGACTTGCGCGGCGAGGCCTTCGGGGCGACCGGCGCGGTCGCGACCGCAGCGGGCGCGGGAGCCGCGGCGGCGGCCTGCTCGGGCATCTTGCGCACGCGCACGCCGAAGAGGTCCGCGCGCAGCGAGTACACGACCGCGAAGACGAAGAACCACAGCAGCAGCAGGAAGCCGATCTGCAGCAGCAGAAGCGGGAGCTCGTTCATCAGGCCTTCCCCCAGCGGTCGATGTCGTCGAGCGAGAAGGCACGCGTCGCGTCGTCGTCGACGGGCGCCGCGCGGCCCCCGGTGGCCTGGGCGACGATGCGGAACACGATGTCGGTGCGCCCGATGGAGACCGTCGCATCGGGAGGCAGCGGCGCCTCGTCGATTTTCCGGCCGTTGAGCTTCGTGCCGTTCGTCGAACCGAGGTCGCGCACCATCGCCCGCTCGCCGTCCCAGAGGATCTCGACGTGCTTGCGGCTCGTGCCCGAGTCGGCGATCGTGATGTCGGCGTCGCTGCCGCGGCCGATCACGGTGCGGGATGCGGTGAGCGGATGCCGCTTGCCCGCGATGTCGAGCACGGCGCTCCAGGCGACCCGGCCCGCGGCGGTCGAGGATTCGACGCGCACCTGACCGGTCGACAGATTCCCGCTGCTCGACAGTGAGATCGAGAGGGGCCCTGCGAAGGTGTAGCCCTGCGCGCGGGCGTGCTTGTTCACGAGGGCGTCGAGTTCGTCGGTCAGCGAGGCGCCGAGCGCCCGCATCCGCTCGTAGTCCGCCGGTGCCAGCTGCACCGCGAGGGTGTTGGGTGCCAGGATGCGCTCGCGCGAGACGACGGCGGCCTTCGTGTCGAGCTCGCTGCGCAAGGCGGAGGCGATGTCGACCGGCTGGACGCCGCTGCGGAAGGTCTTGGCGAACGCGCCGTTCACGGCGCGCTCGAGACCTCTCTCGAAGCTGTCAAGTAGTCCCACGCGACTCCTCAGGCGGCTGGACGGGTGGCACCATCGTAGTTGTACGCGCTGAACAGGCCATGCAGGACTTCCGCAGGAGGCCTGCGCGCCCGACTTCTCGGGTCGCGATCGGGCGTGATACGATCGGCAGGTTGAGTTCGTGCATCTTTGATGAGCGACTCGCGCGAGTGGCGGAATAGGCAGACGCGCTGGCTTCAGGTGCCAGTGCCCGAAAGGGCGTGGGGGTTCAACTCCCCCCTCGCGCACAGACAGAACCGGCCGGGATTCATCCCGGCCGGTTCTTGCGTTCACGGGCGCGCTCCGCCGCAGCGTCGCGCGCCGAAGCGCCGCCTCCGAGCCTGCGCAACGCCTCGCGGATCCTGCGCCCTGCCGCCCTGCCGCCCGCTGCGCCACGCGCAGGCTCGTCGAAACGTTGATTGACAAGCGGCGACAGAAACTCTAGTTTTCTCCATGTACAGGGTTGTTCATAGACAAAGGAGTCGACAGCGATGAAGATCGCAGTCGTCGGCAGCTACGGCGCCGGCTTGACCATGCGGGTCCCGAAGGCTCCCGGACCGGGCGAGACACTGTCCGGCGGCGAGTACGACGAGGGGCCCGGCGGTAAGGGATCCAACCAGGCGATCGGTGCCGCGCGCCTGGGTGCGGATGTGGCGCTGCTCACGGCTGTGGGCCGAGACGCATTCGGTGACGCGGCCCGTCGGCTGTGGGCCGCGGAGGGCGTCGACGACGCCCATGTCGTGACCGGGACGCGTCCGACGATGGTCGGATTCATCCTCGTCGAGCCTTCGGGGGAGAACCGCATCACGATCGCCCCCGGCGCGCTCGACGAACTCGACGGGGTCGCGGTGCGCGGCTTCGCGGAAGAGATCGCCGCGGCCGACGTGCTCGTGGTCTCCATGGAGATTCCCGAGGCGGCGGTGCTCGAGGCGTTGCGCATCGGTCGCGAGCAGGGCACGCGCACGCTGCTGAATCCGGCACCCGCCCGTGCGATCCCCGAAGACATCTGGTCGACGATCGACGTCATCACCCCGAACCAGACGGAGGCGCCCGTTCTTCTCGGGCTTGCGCCCGGTCATGGCCTCAGTGACGAAGAGCTCGTCTCGCGGCTGCGAGAGCGCACGGGCGGCGCCGTGATCCTCACGCGCGGGGGGCAGGGCGCGCTGCTCGCCGACGAGCACGGACTTCAGGAGATCGCACCGGTCGACGCCGCGAAGATCATCGACACGACCGGCGCCGGCGATGCCTTCACCGCGGCTCTCGCCGTAGGTCTCGCCGAAGGCGCGTCGCTCGCGGACGCGGCGCGCTTCGCAGCGCACGCCGGAGCCCACGCCGTCACGATCGCGGGCGTCATCCCGGCACTGCCGACACGTGAGCGACTCCCCCAGCTGACCACCGTCCCGATTGGAAGCCCGTCATGACCGCAATCGCTGCACCGACGCAGTCCACCCGGTTCAATCCTCGCAAGCTCCTGCACGCTCGAGAGGCCGGCGTGTTCGCGGCGCTCGTGCTGCTCTTCATCCTCGGCGTCGTCCTGCAGCCGAATTTCGCCCAGAGCGGCAATCTGCTCTCGGTCGGCCAGCAGATCTCGCAGATCGGCATCATGGCGATCGGAGCCACGTTCGTCATCATCAACGGTGAGATCGACCTCTCCGTCGGCTCCATCTACGCGCTCTCTGCGATCACCACGGGAATGGCCATCACGGCGGGCACGCCCTGGCCTCTCGCCATTCTCATCGGCCTTGCCGTCGCCATCGTGGCCGGTCTGCTCAACGGACTCGCCGTCGTGCTGCTGGGCGTGCCCAGCTTCATCGTCACCCTCGGCAGCCTGAGCGTCTTCCGCGGGGTGACCCTGCTCATCTCGGACGGCGCGCCGATCTCGCTCTCGAGCGACCAGGCGGGCGTCGCGGAGTTCACGCTCATCGGTCAGGGCCGACTGTTCGGCGTCGTCCCGATGCAGCTGATCATCTTCGCCGTGATCGCCGCCGCGGGCATCGTCCTGCTCTCACGGTCGCGTCTCGGCTTCAACACCTACGCGGTCGGCGGCAATCAGGAGGCCGCGCGCCTGGTGGGCATCAACGTCAAGCGGGTCAAGCTGACGGCCTTCGTCCTGTCGGGACTCACCGCCGGCGTCTCCGGCGTGCTGGGGCTGTCCTTCCTGTCCTACGTGCAGGGTGTCACCGGGACCGGCCTAGAGCTGACCGTCATCTCGGCCGTCATCATCGGCGGGGCCGCGCTCTTCGGCGGCTCGGGCACCATGTGGGGCACCATCATCGGCGTCGTCTTCATCGGCCTGCTGCAGAACATCCTGAACATCAACGGGATCTCGTCGTTCTGGCAGACCGTCGTCACCGGCCTCGTCATCGTCGCCGCCGTCGCCGCCGACACCTGGCAGCGGCGCCGCAAGACGAAGGCCTGAGCCCGACCTCTCTTTCCCCACCCCCACCCGCGGACACCAACAAAGGAGTATCGATGTCCCTCTCACGTATCGCCCGGCGACTGCTCGCCACTGCGGCCGTGGCCGCGTCGGCGGCGCTGGCCCTCAGTGGTTGCGGCGCCATCACCACCGGAACCGAGTCCTCGTCGTCATCGGGCGGCTTCCAGCTGGCCGAGTACATCCAGAAGCGCATCGACGATGGCGAGCCGTTGCGAATCAAGCTGAGCTACCACGACCCGTCTCTGGCTTTCGCGACCCCCATCTCGGCCGGGATGGAACGGGCAGGCCAAGAGTTCGGCGCGGATGTCCAGCTCATCGGCCCGACCGGAGGCGACGCGGCGAAGCAGGTCTCCGAACTGCAGACCCTCATCCAGCAGCAGTCCGTCGATGCGCTCGCGGTCTCGAGTTCGTCCAGCGACGCACTGAAGCCCGTCATCGCGCAGGCCTATGACGCGGGCATCCCGATCATCTCTTTCAACACGGACAACCCGGGTTCCAAGCAGATGGGCTTCGTCGGACAGGATCTGGCCGCATCCGGCCAGTCCGAGTCCGAAGAACTCCTCTCGGTTCTCGGCGAAGGGGCCACGGGCAAGGTCGTGGTCTTCTCACTCGACACCGGCGCCGGCTGGTCGAACGACCGCTTCAGCGGGTTCGAGAAGGGGCTGGAGGGCTCTGGACTGGAGATCGTCGGGCCCGTGAACGTGGGCAACGAGCCGAATGCGGCCTACAACACGGTCGAGTCGACGATGGCCGGCCAGTCGGACGCGATCGCGATCGCGGGCCTCGACTGCTGCAGCACCACCGCCGCCGCGAAGTGGGTCCAGCAGACGGGCAACACCGGGAAGATCACCATGGTCGGATTCGACCTGCTGCCGCAGACGGCCGACTTCGTGAAGAACGGGGTCGTCTCGTTCACGATCAGCCAGAACCCGCAGGAACAGGGATATCAGGCCGTCAAGGTTCTGTACGACTTCCTCACGAAGGGCACCGAGATCACCGGTGTCGACACGGGCGCGCAGTTCATCACGCTCGAAAACCTCGACGAGGCCACGGTGGAGGGCTGATGAGCACGCTTCCTCCGCTCGCCGTCCGCATCGAGCACCTCAGCCGGAAGTTCGGTCCGGTCGTGGCGCTTCAGGACGTGAGCTTCGACATCACAGAGGGCGAGGTGACGGCCTTGCTCGGCGAGAACGGCGCGGGCAAGTCCACCCTCCTCAAGATCCTCGCGGGGCTGCAGCCGCCGAGCGGGGGAAGCATCACCGTCTTCGGTGAGACCGTCACGACGTTCGAGCCCGCCGACATGCTCACCGCGCACGGGATCGCGATCGTTCCCCAGGAACTGTCCCTGCTTCCCGACCGTTCGGTGGCCGAGAACATCCTCGCGGGCATCGAACCGGGAAACCGTCTCTTCCCCTCCCGGCGACGGATGCTCGCCCGTGCGACGGCGCTGCTGGCGGAGCTCGATCTCCGTCTCGATCCGACGACACCCGTGCGGTCATTGGATCTCGCCACCCAGCAACTCGTCGTCGTCGCCCGATCGATCGCCCGAGAGTGCCGCGTGCTCATCCTGGACGAGCCGACGGCGATGCTGACACCGGCCGAGTCCGATCGACTGTTCGCGCTGATGCAGACACTCAAGGCGCAGGGCACCACGATGGTCTACGTCTCGCATCGGATGCCGGAGGTCTTCCGACTCGCCGACCGTATCGAGGTGCTCCGCGACGGTCGGCACGTCGCCTCATGGCGCCGGGACGAAGTGACTCCCGACCAAGCGGTGGCGGCCATGGTCGGGCGCGAGCTCGGTCAGTTCGCGTCACGTGCGCAGCAGCGGCCGGCGCTGGCCGCGGCGGCCGCACCGGCACTCTCGGTGCGTTCCCTCACCGGCAAGCGACACGCGGGGGTGGACCTCGATGTGAGACCGGGCGAGATCCTCGGCGTCGCGGGACTGCCCGACAGCGGTCGCGTCGAGATGCTGCACCATCTGTTCGGCAGCGACAAGGGCGACGGCGGGAGCGTCGAGCTGCTCGGCGAGCCCTACGCGAAGCGGGACCCCATCACCAGCGTGCACCGTCGATTGGGGTTCGTGCCCGGAGAGCGCAGGGCCCAGGGCCTGCTGACGACGATGAGTGTCGCCGAGAACATCGCGGTGCTCACCGTGAAGGCGCTGAGTCGGGCGGGCCTCGTGCGTCGAGGCGCTCTCGATCGAGGCGCGCGCACGCTGGCGGAGGGTCTTCGCGTCAAGACCGCCACGATGGATCAGCCCATCACGAACCTCTCGGGGGGCAACCAGCAGAAGGCGATGCTCGCGCGGTGGATCGCGATCGATCCCGCTGTGCTCATCCTCGACGAGCCGACTCGTGGGGTCGACGTCGGGGCCAAGGCCGAGATCTACGAGCAGCTGTTCGCCCTCGCCGACCGTGGCGTGGCCATCCTCTGCTCCTCGTCCGATCTGCCGGAGCTGCTCACCATCACGGATCGCATCGTGGTGATGGCCGAGGGGCGCGTCGTCGACGTCGTCGACTCCGCCACGGCGACCGAAGAGTCGATCATGAGCGCCGCCACCGGAGCAGGCGCCGCCGCGTGAACCGCACCACGCCCACACCCCACAGACAGGAGACATCATGAAGCGACACGGCATCCTCAACGCCGAGCTCAGCGGTGCGCTGGCGACGCTCGGCCACACCGATCTCGTCCTCGTCGTCGACGCCGGCTTCCCGATCCCGCGCGACGCCCACCGCATCGATCTCGCCATCGCCGAGAATCTGCCGGATCTGCGCACCGTCCTCGAGCTCATCTCGCGCGAGATCGTGGTCGAAGGCGTGGTGCGCGCGCAGGACGTGACGACGAACAATCCCCGACTCGACGAGTGGCTGCACGGCACGTTCGCCGACGCGGAGTTCACCACCCGTTCGCACGCCGACATGCTCGGCGAGCTCGCCCATCAGGCCAAGGTCATCGTGCGCACGGGAGCGTTCGAGCCCTGGGGCAACATCGGTCTCTTCTGCGGAGTCGATGTCCCCCGCTGGTTCGGCGGTGACGGCGTCATCGCCCCGGACTACTACGCATCCAAGCTCTGAGCGTCAGCTCGTCTCGATCCGCCAACAGAAAGAAGAAGAAAGTGTCCGACATCGCGACGTCCCCGTCCACCCGGCTGAAGCCCGCTGAGCTCGCGCCGTACATCCAGCACACCAAGATCGAGCTCGGCACCACGCGCGACGAGATGATCGCCCACGCGCGAGAGACCGTCGAGTACGGCTTCAACGCGGCGATGGTGCCCGCATCCTGGGTGCCGGTGGTCGCCGCCGAGCTCGCCGGAACGGGCATCGGCATCGCGTCCGCGCTCGACTTCCCCACCGTCGGCGTGATGACCAGCGCCGGAAAGGCCGCCGAGGCGGCCGAGATCGCTCGCCTCGGGGCGACGCAGCTCGACATCGGTGTACAGATCGGCTGGCTCAAGAGCGGCATGTACGACGCCTTTCGAGAGGACATCGCGGGCGTCGTGCGCGCGGCGGGCATCCCCGTCAAGGTGATGCTCGAGCTTCCGCTGCTCACGGACGCGGAGAAGGAGGCCGCGGTCGAACTGGCGCAGGAGGCCGGGGTCGCGTTCCTCAAGAATGCCTCCAGCGGCGCGATCGAGACGGCCAACGCCGCCAGCGTCCGCTATCTCGTCGAGCGGGCCCGCGACGGCGTGCAGGTGAAGGCCTCCGGCTCGATCAAGAGTTATCCGCAGGCGTTGACTCTCCTGGACGCGGGTGCAGTGCTCATGGGCACGAGTGCGGGCATCCAGATCGTGACCGACACCGGTGACGAGTCCACCGTCAGCTACTGATGTCCCGGGGCTGTGGGGGCGGCGTGAGCCGTGCCCACAGCCCCGCACCGGATTCGCAGCGGATGCGGGACGATAGACGAAAGGTCAGGGGGAGCAATGAGTAGCGAGAAGGCGGCAGCCGGGATCGACAGAGACGCTCCAGTGGCGATTCACTCGCAGATCTCCGAGCGCATCCGCAATCGCGTCGCCACCGGCGAATGGCCCGCTCACTACCGACTCAAGAGCGAGCCCGAGCTCGCCGCAGAACTGGGCGTGAGTCGTGGCACACTGCGGCGGGCTCTGACGACGCTGATCGAGGAGGGACTTCTGCGTCAGGTTCGGGGCCGCGGCACGTTCGTGACGTCCACGACGTTCGAGCCCGCGATCGCCCAGCGTCTCAGCACACTGTCGGAGGACTTCGCCCACCAGGGGGTCGTGTTCGACACCGAGGTGCGAAGCGCCGAGGCCATCGAGCCGCCGCGGCCGGTCGCGGCCTTGCTGGACGTGCCCGCGGGCGGCGAGGTGCTGCGGCTGTCGCGTCTGCGCTCCACCGACGGGGATCCCGTCACCCTTCTCACGAACTACGTAAGGCTGGATCTCACACCGGGCATCCTCGAGACCGACTTCTCGCGCGAGAGCCTGTTCGGAACCCTCGAGGGCAAGTTCGGGATGAAGATCGGCACAGCGCGCCGGACGTTCAGCGCCGAGGCCGCGACCACGGAGATCGCCGACGCCCTGCGCTTGAGGGTCGGCGAACCGGTACAGTACATGCAGCAGGTGACCTACCTCGCCGATGGGCGACCGATCGAGTTCTCGGATGTCTGGATCCACAGCGGACGCCTCCAGGTGACGTCGCTGCTGTCCCGGCGCTGAGCGGTCGTAGCTCCGTCAGGATGCGCTCTGGCGGCAGCGCAGCGGTACCTCGAGCTCGACGAGGTCGCCGGTCAGCGGCGGGAGGGCCTCGGCCATCTCGATCTCGTCGCCGACCAGCGCGGCGATCGCGGCCTGGAGCGCGGCGGGCACGTCCTCGGCGCGGGTCGCCTCGAGCTCGACCTCGCGGCGGGCGACCGCGTCCCCGTCGCCGTTGATGAAGCGGAGCGTCGCCCGCCAGGCGGCTTCTGCGTCAGATGGTGCGCTCAGGCGCGCGCGGATGTAGCCGGTCTCCTCCACGATGTCCCCCTGATGTCGTGAGAGTGCGTTGCTCTTCTTTCCTACACTGCCGATGTTTCGCGCAGCAGCGGCGGCACCTGGCAGTGCGCTGGGTGTCCGTGCATGTCGTGGCGGCTCGTCCCCCTCCGCCCGTTCAACCGATCGACGACGGCGCCGAGGCGTCGAGACGATTGCGCACGCCCCACAGCGCGAGCTGCGTGCGATCCTGCGTGCCGGTCTTGCGCATGGCGGATTGGAGGTGCGACCGCACCGTGTGCACGGAGACGTGCAGGTGCGCGGCGATCGCGTCGCTGCCCGTGACGCCGACCGCCAGAGCCGCGACCACCCGCCTCTCGGCCGGTGACAGCGACTGAAGCGCATCCGCATCCGCGGCGGCGGGACGGCGGCGCACGAGCTCCTTGAGGATGGATGCGGTCACGCGCGACGACACGAGCGCCTCACCGCGTGCGGCAGCGAGGATGGCGGGCAGCAGCTGGTCAGAGTCGTGGCTCTTCAGCAGGTATCCGACGGCACCGGAGTCCAGCGCCTCCAGGACGAGCTGGTCGACCGCGAAGCTCGTCATCACGATGATCGCCGGCGTGGCCTCGTGCGCATCGCGGCGCAGGATGCGGGTGGCCTCCAACCCGTTCATGGCCGGCATCTGCAGGTCCATCAGCACGACGTCCGCGCGCTCCGCCCGGGCGAGAGCGACCGCATCCTCTCCCGTCGCCACTTCGCCGACGACGTGGATCTGGGCCGTCTGCTCGAGCTGAAGGCGCAGGCCCCGTCGGACCGCGCGGTTGTCGTCCGCGATGAGGACGCGGATGGGCTGCTGCCGGGGCGTGTCCACGTCAGGCCTCGACCAACGCGACGGGCAGGCGGGTGCGTACGCGCCAGCCGCCGTCCGGTGTCGTCGTCGCCGTCAGCGAGCCCCCCAGCAGCTCGGCGCGGTCGCCCAGTGCGGTGAGCCCCCACCCGAGTCCGATACCCGGATGGCGCTCCGCGTCTTCCGGGCCGGGGGCGTTCACGACGCTGATCTCGAGCACACCCTCGGAAAGTCCGATCGTCACGTCGACGCGTGCACCGGGGGCGTACTTGGCCGCGTTCGTGAGGGATTCCGCGATGACGCGGTACGCCGTCGTCGAGACGACGGCGGGCAGATCGTCCGGGTGCGCCGTGCACACGAGCCGCACCTCCGCGCCGCGCGCTCGCCAGAACTCGATGAGCTCCGCCGTCTGGCGGAGATCCCGGGTGACTTCGATCGGCCCGGAGTCCACCGCCCGCAGATCCTGCAACGCGCTGGCCAGGCTCGCCGCCGCGAACCGGCCCTCGGCGCGCACATCCTCGACGAGCTCGAGCGCATCGGCGGGATGGGCCGGCGCCATCTTCAGCGCCGCGTCGGCGAGGGTGATGAGTCCGGCGAGGTGCTGACCGGCCACGTCGTGGAGCTCCTGGGCGATGCGCGCGCGTTCGGCCGCCCTCGCCTGCTCGATGCGCTCCTCGTGCTCGCGCTCGACGGCTTCGGCACCGCGGCGAGCACGATCCGCGCGCGAGACCACGACGTGCCACCAGATGCCGAGGGCGGCGGCGGAGAAGGCCAGGAGGGCGAAGCGGGTGATCTCCGCGATGAGGAAGGCGACGATGTGCGCGGGGTTCTCGCCGAGCGTCATCGTCCATCCGACCCACACGAGCGCGATCGCCGAGGTGACGAGCGCCGCCCATCCGAGAGCGAGGACCGGGGTCGCACGCGCGGCCACGAGGAAGAGCGCCAGCACGATCACCAGCTGCATCGCGGCGAGCCACGTCGGGGCGTCGGTGACGAACAGCAGCGCCACATAGGCGGCGATCGTCGCCGTCAGAGCCAGGACAGGATGCCGGGCGCTGAGCGCGAGGCTGGCGGATTGGAGCATGCACCCGAGCGTGAGTGCCGTGATCATGACGGCGGGGGTCAGCGGAAGCGTCCAGGCGAGACCGGTGTCGACGAGAGCGGAGACGGGCGTGACCAGCACCTGTGCCAGTGTCGCGACGCACATGATGGCCGCGAAGATCACACTGGTGCGCCAGCGGTCGAGGAGGGCGAACGGTCCGGCCGATGCGTCGGCGACGGATGGGGGGACTGGTCGCATCCGGTGCCGGCCCTCTCGTGTCGTCGGGATGGGGCTTCTCCGCCGCCGATCCTATGGTGGCCCGTCGCCGTCGTGCGGCGGCAGGATCCGACCGCCGGACGAGGGCATTTCATCCATACGGATGATGACGGCCCGCATCCGATCGGGTTGTCTGGAACCGTTGCCGCGGTCGCGGCGGTGTCCCTTGGGGGGAGAGCCCGTCATCACGCCGCGTCGGGCGGTCGTGACGGGATCGCTGACACCGTCGCCCGCGGCCTCGGTGGGCGCCGCTCGGGTGGCGGCGCCCACCACACCTCGCGCGCCGCATCCGATACTGGAGGAGGCGACGCGGAGGATGGGCACATGCAGGAGACAGCGCACACGGCGGAACTCGGTTTCGGTCTTGCGGCCGTGGGACGACCCGCCTACATCACGAGCGATCGCGAACACGATCTCGGAGCCCCCGCGGCCCGCTCCGTCGCCGCGCTTCGGAGCCGGGTCCATGCGCTCTTGGACGCCGCGTGGGCGCTCGGCATCCGCTACCTGGATGCGGCGCGCTCCTACGGTCGGGCCGAGGAGTTCCTCGGCTCCTGGCTCGCTGCGCATCCCGAACGCCGCGCGTCGCTGACGATCGGCTCCAAGTGGGGTTACGAGTACGTCGGCGGCTGGGATCCTGCGGCCGGGATCCACGAGCGCAAGCAGCACACGCTCACGATGCTCGACAGGCAGTGGCCCGAGACGCTCGCCGCCCTCGGCGGGCCACCGGACTTCTATCTCATCCACTCCGTCACCCCCGATTCCCCTGCGCTCGCCGACGCGGCGCTGCTGGAGCGGATCGGCGAGATCCGCGACGCCGGAGTCCGAGTGGGCATCTCGACGAGCGGACCCCGCCAGGCCGAGGTCGTCGACCGGGCGCGAGCGGAGCACGGCGACCTCTTCTCCGTCGTACAGTCCACATGGAACGTGTTCGAGCCCTCGGCGGGCCCCGCTCTGGCGCGGGCGCACGAGGCGGGGTGGACGGTCGTGCTGAAGGAGGTGCTGGCCAACGGCTGGCTGAGCGACGCCCACGCGCCGACGGCGGTGCGGGATGCGGCGCGCACCGCCTCCCTCACGGTCGACGAGTATGCATTCGCGGTGGCACGTCGCCAGGAGTGGGCCGACATCGTGCTCAGCGGCGCCGCCACCGACGACCAGCTGCGTCGCGGAGCCGAGCGCAGCGCACCGGCGGGCGCCGTGCCGACGCCGTCGTTCGCCGTCGAACCGGAGAGCTACTGGCAACGGCGGTCGGCCCTCGACTGGGCGTGAGGTGCCTTGCAGAAGAAGCTGAGTGTTGCTTATGCGATGACGCCGATTTGTCCCCCATATGGGGGACAGGGGTACGCTGGTTGCACGAGCCCTTCACCTCCCCCAATCGAAGGGCTCCACGGCCCCCTCCGCTCCCCCCAGCAGGAGGGGGCCTTTCTCATCGGCCGCGTTCGCGGTGATAGGCGCGCAGGATCGCGTCGCCGCGCGGGGCGTTGCGGGTGACGAGGGCGTTTCGCAGGGCTTCACCGGCTCGACGTCCCGTGTCGGACGTCACGTCGATGAACGCCCAGCCCTGCAGATTCCGTTCGAGCGTGAGTGACGTCTCGCGGATGAAACGGCCGAGCACGATGTTGCCGGTGGTCATCGAGAGCGTCCGGAAGAAGGCGGTCGATGCGTCGGTGTGCCCGCCTGTCCCGACGGGCGTGGCGAGCATGCGGTCGTAGGCGGCGACGAGGAGGCCCAGCTGTTCGTCCGAGCACGTGGGCAGTGCCGCGCGCAGCGCCTCAGCCGTGAAGCCGACGATGAAGGCGCGGGTGTCCGCGACGAGGCGCTCGGTGGGCACGGTCACGCGGGTGAACCGATTCGCGGAGATCTCCACGAGTCCGATGCGCTCCAGTCGCTGCAGCGCCTCCCGCACCGGTGTGCGCGAGATGCCGAAGCGCTCGGCCAGCTCCACGTCGCGCAAGGACTGTCCGGGGGCGAGCTTCCCGTCGCGGATGGCGCGACCGAGCAGCTCGAAGACCTCGTCTCCGAGCATCCGGCGACGGCGCGGCGGCCGCGATGTCGGGTGGTCGGCCATGGCGCGACCAGTCTACGGCGCCGTCCTCCGCGCGACCGCGGGGTTTTGCCCTGTCGCCGGGGAATCTCTGTGGCGATCCGGCGGCGACACAGTAGAGTGATCGCTGTCGCGCTCCGCGCGACGTATCCGGGGGGATCCGTCGACGCCCGGGCCTATGAGCTCTGCTCGGCCCGGGCGTCGAATGGTTAACGGCCCGCGTCGCCCGTGCAACGATTTCGTCACCATCTGCAACTCTTCCCCACTGACCACTCCGCGCCGCTACGGTGGGAGGTCACTGGCGCAGAGGGTGCCGGACGCACAAGAAGGCAAGGCATGAGCACGACGGGTACGGTCAAGTGGTTCAACTCCGAGAAGGGTTTCGGGTTCATCGCTCCCGATGAGGGGGGCGCGGACGTCTTCGCTCACTTCAGCGCGATCGACGGCAACGGATACCGCTCGCTCGAGGAGAACCAGCGGGTCGAGTTCGAGGTCGAGCAGGGCCCCAAGGGTCTGCAGGCAGCGAAGATCCGCGCTCTCTGAGGCGCGAATCGACAAGAGGGACGGGATGCGCGGCATCCCGTCCCTCTTGCGTTCGCGTCAGGAGGTCCCGCGGACGAGCTCGAGACCCGCTCCGGCGAACTGACGCAGGGTCGCCGCGGGCAGGAAGGCCCTCGTGAGTCCGAGGCCGATGCGGGTGAGGTCGCTCTCGTCGCGGTAGAGCAGGTACATGGTCTCGTACCGCGGGTGGAACTTCTCCTTGAAACGGTGCAGCGACTGGAAGCCGTACACGGGCTCCAGCGCCTCGGCGAGCTTGCCGCTCAGCTCGGCGATGAGTCCGGCATCCGGCGGATAGTCGTGGGCGAGCGGCGCCCCGGACAGCGACATGATCTGCGCGCCTTCTTCGGAGAAGGCTTTGGCGGATGAGCCGATCAGGAACTCCATCACAGGGCCGAAGCCGCCCTCGCGTCGACGCATGAGATCCAGCGTCCAGCCGTGGATGCCGCCGCCCGGTGCGTAGACGGGGAGCCACGACAGGAACCCGTCCACGTCGCCCGCGGGTGAGATCGCGAGGGCGAGACGCACTTCCGGGTCGGCGGCCTCGGCCAGCGTGCCGAGGGTGAAGCTCATCTCCGGGAGGCCTTTGTCGCCCACCCAGCTCTCGGAGATCGCGCGCAGTTGGGCGCGGATCCCCCACGGCTCGTCGGCGAGGCGCGTGAGCCGGAACGTCATCTGCTCGCGCCCCGCGCGGTTGAAGGAGGTGCGGACGGCGTTCCAGGCTTTGCCGGTGAACTCCAGCCCGGGAAGGTCCACGATCGTGTCGTCGGCCACCACGAGGCTGCGCCAGCTCTCGGGAACCGCGTCACGGGTCCTTTCGCCCGCGCTGAAGAAACAGGGAACGAGCCCGGCGCGCTCCGCCGAGTCGATGAACGCCGACACGGCGGCGCGCGCGTCGGCCTCCGGGCCGATCGGGTCGGCCAGCGCGAGCGCGACGGAAGCGCGGCTCTGGAACGCGACGATGCTCTCCGACACCCGTGCGTAGTGGTTGCCCTCCCAGGTGGTCATCCACGACAGCGTCCCCCCGCCGAAGCGGTGCAACTGTTCGCGCAGTGCGGTCTGATCCGGCGCAGGCGGTTGCCCGATGCGGGTGCGCCGGCGGGCGCGGAAGGCGCCGCGCACCCAGACGAGGTAGATGAGAACGAGCAGCCAGAGCACGCCGGTCGCCAACGACAGCGAGGGGTCTCCGGAGAGGACGTCGGCCGCTTCCGCCCACCCTGCCAGAGCGACCAGCAGGGCGAGGGCGACGAACAGCAGCAGGTTGATCGCGGTGATGACCAGCCCCAGGACCCAGGCCCATCGGCGTCCGCGCCGCAGCCCGTCGGCGATCAGCGCGACGACGGCCACGTCGACCACGACGTCCCAGACCGATCCGGATCCGGGCGTCGTGGATCCGAACGGCCCGCTGGTGGGAACCACGAAGACGATGACCTCGAGGACGGCGAGGATGGCCAGCGCGAGGAAGGCGACGAGCCGCTGCTCCCGCACGGTCGTGCGCTGCGGGCGCAGCGAGCGGTCCACGAAGAGCACCAGGACCACCGCCAGCAGGTGCTCGATGTCGTCGAGATTGCCCCAGAACAGCATCGTGACGAAGACGAAGCCGAGAAGCAGCAGCCAGACGCGCATGCGCCACGGGGCACGGAGGAGCCCCACGGCCGCGGCGATGGCGGCGAACGCGCCGCCCGACGGTCCGACATCCAGAGCACTCGCCTGCGTGAGCGCCCAGGGCCAGCCGGTGAGCGAGAGCGCCCAGACGAGAAGGGCCGCCGCCAGCACGGAGAACAGCTGGCCGATCGTGAAATAGGCGAGCGCCACCCGGGTGCCGCGGCGGAACTCGAGGTACGCCATCCCCGCGAAACTCGCCACCGCAAACAGATAGAGGCCGGGGTGGCCGACCAGGAAGGTCCCGGTGACCGGCGTCCACCAACGTCCGGCCTCGAGGGCGGGCCAGCCGTAGGCCCACAGCTCCATGCCGGGGTTCCGATGGAAGGGATGCCAGAGAGCACCGGTGACGATCCCGGCCACCAGCAGCGCGGCGACCATGACGAGCGTCGCGGGCACGCGCCGGGCGATGCGCATCGCGGCGCGCGGTCTCGGTCGGCTGGCGGCCCCGTCCGTCGTCATGCGCTCACGATAGCGACGCGGAGGGCTCAGCCGTCGGAGTCGACCAGCAGCAGTGCGTGGAGTTCGTCGGCGTTGTCGACCACGGCCTGGGCGCCCTCGGCCTCGTGCGGCCAGCTGAAGCCCCACCGCACGAAGATCACCGGTACGCCGTTGGCCGTCGCGCCGTCCACATCATGGTGCCGATCGCCGATCAGCACGGGACGCGAGGTGTCGACCCCGGCCGCCCGCATCCGCCGCAGAGCCTCGGCGACGATGTCCGCCTTCGTCGCAAGCGTCTTCTCATCGGGGGTCGCCCCCGTGATGGCCGTCATGTGCTGAGCAAGGTCGAAGTGCAGCATCAGCGCCTGCACCTGGTTCTCGGGCTTGGAGCTGGCCGTGCCCTGCGGGATTCCCGCTGCGGCGAGGTCGTCGACGATCTGCTTGACCCCCGGGTACAGCTTGACGTCGGTCGTGTAGCCGTCGGCCTTGCCGAGCTCGCGGTAGAACGTGACCGCGTCCGTGGCACCCTCAGGCGTCATCCCGGCGTGGTGCTGGAAGGACTCGTACAGGGGAGGCCCGATCCAGTGCACGAGCTCGGCGCGCGTCGGCGCCGGAAGGCCGAAGTGCTCGAGCGTGATCGTCAGGCGGCGCAGGATCCCATCGGACGCGTCGACGAGCGTGCCGTCGACGTCCCAGAGGATGCAGGAGAACGGGGATCCGACGGACATGGTTCCCACGCTATCGTGCGCTGGCGAGGGGTCAGCCCGTCCGGACAGGTCGCGACGGGACGGAGCGACTCAGAACAGCGTCGGCAGGCCGCTGTCGATGCCCTTCATGGCCTCGTAGTCGAGGACGACGCAGTCGATGCCGCGATCGGTCGCGAGGGTGCGCGCCTGCGGTGCGAACGCCTGCGCCGCGAGCACGCCGCGCACGGGCCGCAGGTGCGAGTCGCGGTTGAGCAGGTCGAGGTAGCGCGTGAGCTGCTCCACCGCGTCGATGCCCGCTCGCCGCTTGACCTCCACGGCGACGTGCAGCGCGCGCGGCGTCTCGTCTTCCGCGACGACGACGGTGGCCGCGTCCGGATCGCGCAGCATGAGATCCACCGGACCGATGGCGGTGGGGAACTCGCGGCGCACGAGCGTGAGGTGCTCGCCGATGACGCCCACCTGCTCGGCGAGCAGACGCTGCAGGTCGGCCTCGACGCCGTCCTTCTGCAGCCCGGGGTCGACGCCGAGCTCGTGGCTGGAGTCGTGGATCACCTCGTACAGGCGCACGAGCAGCGCGTCGCCGGTCTTGGCGTGCGTGACCCGCCACTGCTCGATCACGCCGGCGCTCGCCGCATCTTCGTCGGGCTCTTCGACGGCCAGCGAGCAGGGCGGGCTCATCCAGTTGAGCGGCTTGTAGGAGCCGCCGTCGGAGTGCACCAGGAGGCTTCCGTCGCCCTTGTGGACGAGCAGGCGGGTCGCGAGGGGAAGGTGGGCGTTGAGGCGGCCGGTGTAGTCCACGGAGCAGCGGGCGATGACGAGACGCACCCGAAGAGCCTAGTTGCCGCGGAGCGCGTCTTCGACGTTCACAGCAGATCGAACAGGCCGAGCTCCGTCGCCGCCGCACGAGCCAGCAGGAAGCCGATAATGCCGAGGATCCACGATGTGGTCTCTCCCGCGGTGCGCGCGAACCATGCTGCGAGACGCTCGAGGGGACGCTCGATCAGACGCGCCGCGACGACTCGCAGGCCCAGCAGCACGAGCGCCGGCAGGATCATGACGAGGCAGTAGGCGGCCAGGGCTCCCACCTGCACCGGGAGCGTGAGCGCCGACTCCGCGAGCAGCGTCATACCGATCAGGTACGGGAGCATGGTCGCCAGCTCCACGATGCCCGCCGCGATCGCCACGGCGATGACGGTGCGCGCCGGAACCCCGTCGGCGACCAGACGGTCGCGCCACTGGACGATGCGCCCGGGGCCGGCGTCGGGACGCTCCCGCATCCGCTTCTCGTTCGCGGGGATGACGAAGGCGGCGATCAGCAGCGCCGCGCCGACGACCAGGCGAACCACCGCCCCGGCGGTCGAGGAGAAGAAGTCGCCGACCACGTCGATGACGTTCATGAGCCCGAGCAGGAACAGCACGCCGACCGCGAGGTAGAAGAGCGAGATCGTCGAGAGGTAGAGCAGGTGGCGCCCGACGCGCACCTTGCCCGGCGCGATCATGAGCAGCAGGGGGATGACGAGGGTGCCGACGCTCAATCCGTCGACCAGGGCGAGCACGAACAGGGTGAGCGGCAACGGGGCGCCGGGAATGAGGTCCACGCTCCGAGTCTTCGGCGGGAGCCGGTTCCGCGCATCGGACGAAGGACGCACACCCTCTCTCCGGCGCCTCCGTCCTTCGACGGATGCCGCGGGCGCATGCCTGTGCTTGCATGAACGCATGGGCGAAGAAGAGGTCTCCCGGCTGCGCGGCTGGGTGCGCCGGCACCGGGGACCTGCCGACGCGCTCATCTATCTGCTGATCGCGCTCGCCGCCGGCGCGCTCGGACTCACGGTGTCCGGCGCCATCGTGCCGAGTGTGTTCGCCGCCGCATCCCCGTGGTGGGCGTTGATTCCGGCGCTCGCCGCCGTGGCACTCGTCCTCGTGCGGGACCGTTGGCCGATCCCCGCGCTGATCGCCGCGGCGATGGTCATGGCCGTCGACGTCTTCGTGTTCGGCGGGCTGGTTCCCCTCATCGTCGCCGTCGACGTGCTCTACGTCGCCACCCGCGAGACGGAGCGCCGTCGCCCGATCCTCGTCGGCACGGTGTCGGTGGTCGCGGTCATGGCGATCGCCGCGGGATGGATCACCGGCGACGCGCGCGCCGCCTTCCTCGTCGCCCTGCAGCTGGGTGCGCTCGGCGGGCTGGGCTACTGGTACGGCACGGCGGTGGCGCAGTCGCGGGAGCTCATCGCGCTGCATCGACGCCAGGCGGAGGACGCGCGACGCGAGGGTGCTCGGCAGCGGGACGCGGCGGTGCAGGGCGAACGCGACGCCATGGCGCGCGAGCTGCACGACGTGGTCGCGGGTCACGTCGCGGCGATGGCGATCCGCTCGGAAGCGGCGCTCTCGATGCCGCCGGATCCGGATGCCGATCGCGCAGCGCTCCGTGCGGTGCGCGACTCGTCGCGGGAGGCGCACGACACCCTCCGCACGATGATCGCCGTGCTCCGCGACGGCGGCGCGCAGATCGCCGCCCCGGCGGGCGTCGCGTCGATCGACGACCTCGCCGAGGCCGCGCGCCGATCCGGACTGGAGGTGTCGCTCGAGAACGACCTCGACGCCGATCTCAGCACGCCCGTGGACCAGGCCGTCGCCCGCATCGTGCAGGAGTCGCTGGCGAACTGCGTCCGTCACGCGCCCGGGGCCGAGGTGCGCATCCGTCTCGTCGAGGAGGCCGGGGAGGTGTCCGTGCGGGTGGACTCCCGCGGAGCATCCGCGCCGCCCGCTCGGCTCGTCGGGAACGGCTGGGGCCTCGAGCTGCTGCGCGAACGCGCGAAGGCCCTGGGCGGGCGGCTGGATGCCGGCCCCCGTGCCGATGGATGGCGCGTCGAGGCCCGCATCCCGGCAGCGGTGCCCGGATGACCGCGCCGCGAGTGCTCCTGGCCGACGACCACGCCGCCATCCGCGAGGGATTGCGGATCATGCTCGTCGCCCACGGCGTCGAGGTGGTCGGCGAGGCGGCCGATGGCGCGGTGGCGGTGCGCAACGCGCGAGCCCTGCGGCCGGACGTCGTGCTGATGGACCTGCGGATGCCGGGCATGGACGGCGTGGAGGCGACCCGCCGCATCCGCGAAGACGACACGAGCGACGTGCTCGTGCTGACGAGCTTCGACGAGGACGAGCTGGTGGACGCGGCGCTCGACGCCGGTGCCGTCGGTTTTCTGCTGAAGACGGTTTCCGCGCCGGCCTTGGTGGATGCGGTGCACAGCGTCGCTCGCGGCGACGGGGTTCTCGACCCTCGGGTGACCCGGCGGGTGCTGGCCCGCCGGACGCGGCGGCCGGAGCACTCCCCCGCTGCTGCGGCGCTCGACGCGCTCACTCCGCGCGAGCGCGAGGTGCTCGCCGCCCTCTCGGAAGGGCGCTCCAACCATCAGATCGCCGCGTTGCTGGAGATCTCCGTGCCGACGGTGAAGACGCACGTGTCGAGTGTGCTCATGAAGCTCGGTGCGGAGAGCCGTTCGCACGCCGTGGCGATCGCCCGGGGCGACGCGGGACGCTGACGAACCGCCGCATCCGCTCAGTGACCGCGCGGTGCCTTCTCTTCGGACGCGGCGGCCAGCGGGCGGGCGGCGCCCGAGAAGAATCCCGACGCCACGATCAGTCCCACGATGATCAGAAGGGTGTTCAGCAGGCCGATGTGCTCGCTGATGAAGCCGAGGATCGGCGGCCCGCAGAGGAACGCGACGTAACCGATCGTCGCTGCCGCGCTCACTCGCGCCGCCGCGTGCTGCGGGTCGTCGGCGGCGGCCGACATGCCCAGCGGGAAGCCGAGCGAGGCACCCATCCCCCACAGCGCCGCGCCGACGAAGACGAGCGGCATGTTCGGGGCGAAGATGAACAGCACGAGGCCGACCGCCGCCGTCACGGCGAGCGAGCGCAGCACGACGACGCGGCCGAAGCGGTCGACGAGGGGTCCGCCGAAGACGCGCACGACGGTCATGGCCACCGAGAACACCGTCAGTGCCGCGGGGCCGAGCGCCGGGTCGGCTCCGTGATCGTCGACCACGGCGAGCGAGAGCCAGTCGTTCGCACCGCCCTCGGCGAAGGCCATGCCCAGGATGATGACGCCCAGCGTGTACGTGCGCGGCTCCTTCCACGCGCTCAGCGCGAGACGGATGCGCTCGCCCCATCCCTTCGGCGCATCCTCGGCGTCGACGTCCATCGCGACGTCGCGCACCGGCACGTTGGAGGCCGTCACGACGGCGAGAACGGCGATGACGACGGCGACGATCGCCGTGTGCGCCACGACGCTGAACGCGATGGCGGCGGCCGCCGTGCCGAGTCCCGCTCCGATGACCGTTCCGAAGCTGAAGAAGGCGTGGAACAGCGGCAGGATCGTCTTGCCGGTCTGCTTCTCGATCGCGGCGCCCTCGACGTTCATCATCACGTCGAGCGAGCCGTTGCCGAAGCCGAAGAGCGCGAGTCCCGCGAGCACGACCCCGTACGTGTGCAGGTAGTCGGTGCCGACGCCGATGAGCACGAGTCCGAGCACCACGAACAGGAGTGCCCCCAGCATCCCCTTGCGCGCGCCGAACCGAGCGAGGATCGCCGAGCTCGCGGTCAGGCCGAGGATCGAGGCGACGCCCATTCCCAGCAGCAACATGCCGACTTGGATGTTGTCGATGCCCAGCGCGGTCTTGATCGCGGGCACGCGGGAAGCCCACGTGGCGATGCTCAGTCCGCTCGCGAGGAAGATCGCGAAGACGGCGGTGCGCCAGCGCACGACCTGGGAACGGGACAGCACTGTTTCCATGCGCACACCTTACCGAATCGATTCGATCCTTGTCGCGGCGCGGGGGGTTAGCATCGAGGGACCATGAACGCACGCCGTGCCACCATCGCCGACGTCGCCCGTCAGGCGGGAGTAGCCGCCTCGACCGCGTCGGTGGTGTTCAGCGGCAAGACCGCGGTCTCCGATGCCACCCGCTCGCGTGTGCTCGCCGCCGCCGCCGAACTCGGCTACGCCGGGCCCGATCCGAGGGCTGCCTCCCTCCGTCTCGGGCGCTCCGGCGTCGTGGGCGTCGTCATCGGCGACCGGCTTCGCGCGGCCTTCCGCGATCCCGTCACGACGATCATGCTGGACGGCCTCGCCGAGGGTGTCGCCGAGCGCGGCAGCGGCCTGTTGCTGCTTCGCGACGACGAATCGGGAGGAGCGGCCCTTCCCGCCGCCCCCGCCGATGCGTTCGTGCTGATCGGCTGCAGCACGCGGCTTCGCGCCGACCTCGAGGTGCTGCAGCGCCGCGGGGTCCCGGTCGTCGTGGTGGAAGGGGATGCGGGCGCGGGGATCCCCCGCATCCGGCTGGACAACCGCGACGCGCAGGCCGTCATCGCCCGGCACGTGCGAGAGCTCGGCCACCGACACGTCGTGGTGGTCGCTCTTCCCGTCGGTGGCGGGCATGGCACGGGCTGGTTCGCCCCGGAGTCGGTCGCGCAGATCACCGTCGACGTCACCCGCGAACGTCTCGAAGGCGCCCTCGACGTGTTCGAGGATGCCCGTGTATACGCGGCGGGGGCGAGCCTCATCGACGAGGGCTACTCCGCCGGCCGCGCCATCCTGACGGCACCGGGCCCACGACCAACCGCGATCCTCGCCCAGAGCGACGTCTTGGCGGCGGGCATCATCCGAGCCGTCCACGATGCCGGGCTGCGCGTGCCCGAAGACGTGAGCGTCACGGGCTTCGACGGCGTCTCGGTCGACGGCGTCGCGCCGCTCACCTTGACGACGATGGTGCAGCCTGCGGCCGAGAAGGGGCGTGCCGCGGGGATCGCCGTCTCGGCGATGCTCGAGGGCGTCGTGCCCCCCGACATCCTGCTGACCTCTGTGTTCCGTCCGGGTAATACGACAGGACCCGTTTCGGCTCCCGTGGTGCCGGGCGCCTCATCCGCCCCGTAGAATAGAGAGCGACACCCCGATCGCCTGAGTGGTTCCGCCTGCCACGGAGCCCCGACGACCACGAGGAGGCCGCGTTTGCTGGTACTCCTCGCTGCGTTCGCCCTCGTCCCTCTCCTGCTCCCCTGGCTGGTCTCCCGCCTCGGAGCACGCGCGTTCGCGGCAGCGGCCCTGCTGCCGATCATCGCCTTCGGACACACGTTGTGGCTGGCGCCGCAGGTGCTGTCGGGGAGCATTCCTTTCGAGACATACGAATGGATGCCCTCGCTCGGTATCCAGCTCTCGATGCGGATGGACATGCTCAGCTGGGTGCTGACGCTCATCGTGACCGGCGTCGGCGCTCTGGTGATGATCTACTGCCGCTGGTACTTCGCGGGCAAGCGCGAGGGCCTCGGCCAGTTCTCCGCCGTGCTCCTCGCCTTCGCCGGCGCGATGTACGGGCTCGTCCTCACCGACGACATCGTCGTGCTGGTCATGCTGTGGGAGATCACGAGCGTGCTCTCGTATCTGCTCATCGGCTACTACCACGCGCGTGGGGTCAGCCGCCGTGCGGCTCTGCAGGCGTTGCTCGTCACGACTCTGGGCGGGCTGGTCATGCTGATCGGCGTCGTGTTGTTCGTCGTGGAGGCGGGAACGACCAGCATCTCCACGATCCTCGCCGAGGCTCCCACGGGCCCGGTCGTCAACGCCGCCCTCGTCCTGCTCCTGGTCGGAGCGCTCAGCAAGTCGGCGATCTTCCCGTTCCACTTCTGGCTCCCCGGCGCCATGGCCGCGCCGACGCCCGTCAGCGCCTACCTCCACGCGGCGGCGATGGTCAAGGCAGGCATCTACCTGATCGCCCGCTTCGCGCCCGTCTACGCGGAGGCCGATCCCTGGCGTCCGATCATCGTGTGCCTCGGCGTGTTCACGATGCTGCTCGGCGGTGTGCAGGCCCTGCGCGAATCCGACCTGAAGCGCATCCTCGCCTTCGGCACGGTGAGCCAGCTGGGCTTCCTGACGGTCGTCCTCGGCTTCGGCACGAGGGAGGCCGCACTCGCGGGCCTCGCGCTCCTGCTGAGCCACGCCCTCTTCAAGTCCTCGCTGTTCCTCGTCGTGGGTGTCATCGACCGCCAGCTGTCCACCCGTGACATCAACGAGCTCTCCGGAGTGGGGCGGCAGGCGCCGACGCTCGCGACCTTCTCGATCATCGCCGTCGCCTCCATGGCAGGAGTCATCCCCACGATCGGGTTCGTCGCCAAGGAGTCCGCGCTCGCGGCGTTCCTCGACGACGGATCGGTATGGGCCACGGTCGCACTCATCGGCATCCTGATCGGTTCGGCGCTGACGGCCGCGTACGGCATCCGCTTCATCTGGGGCGCCTTCTGGACCAAGAAGGATGCGGACGGCACCGCGCGGGAGCGCACCGAGTGGCCCGACCCGCCGGTCGGCTTCCTCGCGGCGCCCGTCATCCTCTCCGGTCTCACGCTCGTGTCGGGGCTCGCTGTCCCCTGGGTCGACACCGCGTTCGCGCGATACGCCGAGCTCGCCCCGCCCGTAGGCGAAAAGGCCACTCACCTGGCGCTGTGGCACGGATTCGAGCCCGCGCTGTTCCTGTCGCTCGGCACGCTGGCGGTGGGCGCGTTCCTGTTCTGGTTCGCTCTCAAGGTGCGCTGGTCCGAGCGTCGCCGGATCCTCCCGTTCACCGCCGCTGACGCGTACAACGCCGTCCTGCGTCTGATCGCACGCGTCTCGGTGTGGACGACGACGCTCACGCAGCGCGGTTCGCTGCCCGTCTACGTCGGCACGATCTTCGTCGTCTTCGTCGTCTCGCAGGGTGTCACCCTGTTCGCCGCTCCCGAGTGGCGTGCGCAGCTGGATGCCTGGCAGTCCCCCACTCAGGTCTTCGTCGCCCCCATCATGATCGTCGCGGGCATCATCGCGGTGCGGGCCCGCAAGCGCTATACGGGCGTCGTGCTCGTCTCGGTCACCGGCCTGGGCATGGTCGTGCTCTTCGCCACGAGCGGTGCCCCCGATCTGGCTCTGACGCAGATCCTCATCGAGACCGTCACGCTGGTCGCCTTCGCGCTCGTGCTGCGGCGCATCCCGGCCCGGATGGGCGACCACAACGCGTCGGTGGCGCCGCTCGCGCGCGCCGTGCTCGCCGGAGCCGTCGGCCTCACGATGGCCTTCGTCGCGATCGTCGCGACCTCCGCGCGCGTCGAGGCGCCGATCTCGCTCGCCTTCCCGGAACTCGCCTACGAACTGGGCCACGGGCGCAACGTCGTCAACGTCGCCCTCGTCGACCTCCGCGGCTGGGACACGATGGGCGAGCTGTCGGTGCTCATCCTGGCGGCCACCGGCGTCGCCTCACTCGTGTTCGTCACCCACCGCTCCGACACCCTCTCGGACTTCACCAAGCCGCTTCCCCGCATCCCCCGCCGTCGTCCGCTGCTCGAGACGTCGGAGGGTCTGCGCCCCCAGGGTGCGGGCGAGAGCGGCCGTCGCGCCTGGCTCGTGGGAGGGGCCAAGGTCAAGCCGGAGAACCGCTCGATCCTGCTCGAGGTGGTCGTGCGGATCCTCTTCCACTCGATCATCATCGTGTCGCTGTACGTGCTGTTCGCCGGTCACAACCTTCCCGGCGGCGGGTTCGCGGGCGGTCTCATCGCGGGCATGGCGCTCGTCATGCGCTACGTCGCCGGCGGCCGCTACGAGCTCGGGGCCGCGGCCCCGACGGATGCGGGGCGCCTGCTCGGCGTGGGCATGCTGCTCGCCGTCGGCACCGCCGTCGTGCCGCTTTTCTTCGGTGTCGACCCCCTCACGAGCACCTGGTTCGATGCCGAGATTCCCGTGCTCGGCCACGTGGAGTTCGTGACGTCGACGATCTTCGACATCGGCGTGTACCTCGTCGTCATCGGGCTCGTGCTCGACGTACTCCGCAGCCTCGGCGCCGAGGTCGATCGCCAGAAGCTCCAGCTGGAGCAGCAGGGGGCGGGTGCCCGATGAGTGTCTCCGTCGTCCTGATCGCCGTGATGGCCGTGCTCTTCGCATGCGGCGTCTACGCGATGCTCGAGCGGAGTCTCACGCGGGTGCTGATCGGCTTCCTGCTGCTCGGCAACGCCGCGAACCTGCTCCTGCTCATCGTGATGGGCTTTCCCGGAACGGCGCCCTTCTTCGCAAAGGGCGCGGACTCGGCCGAGTTCTCCGATCCGCTCCCCCAGGCGCTCACGCTGACCGCGATCGTGATCACCTTCGCGGTCTCGGCGTTCCTGCTCGCGCTGATCTACCGCTCGTGGCAGCTGGGCCAGGCCGACACGGTCGAGGACGACGTCGAGGACGTCGCCCTCCGAGGCCGTGCCGCCCAGGACGAAGAGGCGATGGAGGACGAGTTCACCGCGGACGATGCGACGACGGACTTCGTGGATGCGGCGAGCGTGCCCATCACGGTGCTCGGCAGCCTCGACGTGCCTGGCATCCGAGACGACGCGCCGACCGACCGACCGACCAACAGGCGCGATGAGAACGAGGAGGGCGAGCGATGAACGCACTGGTTCCCCTCCTGGTCACCCTGCCGCTCATCGGTGCGGCCATCGCCCTCGTGTTCGGCCGGCGTCGGCGCGTGCAGGTCGCCGTCTCGATCACGACCCTGACCGCGGTGCTCGCCATCGCGGCCGTGCTCCTCGTGGTCGTCGACTCGGGACAGCCGCTCGCCGTCGCGGTCGGCGGCTGGCCGATCCCGTTCGGCATCGTGCTGTACGTCGATCGGCTCGCCGCGCTGCTCGTGGTGGTCTCGAGCGTCGTGCTGCTCGCCGTCCTCCTCTTCTCGGTCGGCCAGGGCGCCGCCGACGGAGACGACGAGACCCCCGTCTCGATCTTCCACCCGTCGTACCTCATCCTCGCGGCGGGCATCTTCAACGCGTTCATCGCGGGGGACCTCTTCAACCTCTACGTGGGATTCGAGATCCTGCTCGTCGCGTCCTACGTGCTGATCACCCTCGGCGGGACCGAGTCCCGCATCCGTGCCGGCATCGTCTACATCGTCGTCTCGCTCGTCTCCTCGATCCTCTTCCTCGCCTCGATCGCCATGATCTACGGCGCCCTCGGCACCGTGAACATGGCTCAGATCGCCGAGCGGATGGGGGAGCTGCCGCAGCACGTTCAGCTCACGCTGCACCTCATGCTGCTTCTGGCCTTCAGCATCAAGGCCGCCGTCTTCCCGCTGTCGTTCTGGCTGCCCGACTCCTACCCGACCGCGCCCGCGCCCGTCACGGCCGTGTTCGCGGGGTTGCTGACCAAGGTCGGCGTCTACGCGCTCATCCGCACCGAGACGCAGCTGTTCCCCGACAGCGACGTGAACGTCCTGCTGCTCATCGTCGCCCTCGCCACGATGATCGTCGGTGTCCTCGGCGCGGTCGCCCAGGCGGAGCTCAAGCGGATCCTCTCGTTCACGCTCGTGAGCCACGTGGGCTACATGGTGTTCGGGCTCGCGATCGCGACCCCCGCGGCGATCGGCGCGACGATCTACTACATGGTCCACCACATCGTGGTGCAGACGACCCTGTTCCTCGCCGTCGGGCTCATCGAGCGCCGGGCGGGCAGCACATCGATTCTCAAGCTCAAGGGACTCATGCGCGCGGCGCCCGTGATCGCGGTGCTGTACTTCATCCCCGCCGTGAACCTGGGAGGGCTCCCCCCGTTCTCGGGCTTCATCGGCAAGTACGGGCTCTTCGACGCCGCCGCCCAGGTCGGCACACCGCTCATGATGGTCCTGATCGTGGCCGGTATCGTCACTTCGCTGCTCACGCTGTACGCGCTCATGCGCGCCTGGAACCTCGGCTTCTGGCGTGAGGACGACGCGGAGGAGCCCGAGGTCGAGGCGCGCGTCGAGTATCTCGGCAACGCCCCCGCCGCGGGCATCCAGACCGAACGCCGCGTCATCCCGCGTGTCATGACCGCGGCGACCGCCGGAATGGTCGCCGTCACGGTGGCCCTCACGGTGTTCGCCGGGCCCCTCTACGACATGTGCACCCGCATCGGCGACGCGCTGCTGCAGCCCGTCCAGCTCGTACAGCTCGAGACGCAGTCCGGGGAGGTCGATCAGTGATCCGACACCTCCGCGGCCCCAAAGGACTCATCGCCCAGACCTGGCGGCAACTGCCGTTCTTCCTGTGGCTCGTCGCCCTGTGGATGCTGCTGTGGGGTCAGTTCACGGTCATCGCGTTCCTGACGGGGCTCGTGGCGGCGATCCTCGTCACGCGCATCTTCCGGTTGCCGCCCGTGGAGCTCTCCGGGCGCGTCAACCTCTGGTACGGCCTCGTCTTCGTGCTCGCCTTCCTGGGAGCGCTCGTCAAAGGCTCGCTCCTCGTCGCCTGGCAGGTGGTGAACCCCCGCCGCTATCCGGGGGTCGCGGTGATCGCCGTGCCGCTCGCCACGAACGACGAGCTGATCCTCGCGCACACCGCGGTCACCGCATCCCTCATTCCGGGATCGCTCGTGATCGACATCGACCGCGATGAGAGCGTGCTGTACCTGCACGTCATCGGCGTGAGCTCGGACGCGGATGTGGAGGCGCAGCGTCGCCAGGTGCAGCGGTGGGAGCGGCGGATCGTTCGCGCCGTCGGCTCGCGCGCACAGCTCGCGCAGGTGGCGCCGGCCCGCACGGGCCAGGCCCAAGCGAAGGAGGCCGGCCGATGAACCCCTTGCTCGTGGCGATCTACATCGTCTTCGCCGTGGCTGCCCTGCTCACGCTCTGGCGCGTCATCACGGGGCCCTCGATCCTCGACCGTGCCGTCGCCAGCGACGTGCTGCTGACCGAGGTCATGTGCGTGCTGGGCGCCGAGATGGCGATCAACCACCACACCCGCACGCTGCCGGTGCTGCTGGTGATCGCCGCGATCGGCGTGTTCGGATCCATCTCTATCGCGCGGTTCGTCGCGAGGAAGGATGCGAACCAGCGATGATCGCGCACGTTCAGGCGGATGCGGGATTCCCGGTCGACGCCGTCCTCGACACCGCGGCCCTGGTGCTGATCCTCATCGGCGCGCTCCTCTGCCTCACAGCGGCGATCGGCCTGCTGCGCTTCCATGACGTCCCGACGCGACTCCACGCGGCGACCAAGCCGCAGGTGCTCGGCTTCCTGCTGATCTGCCTGGCGATCGCGCTGTCGGTGCGCAGCTGGGCCGCAGTGGCCTTCCTCATCCCGATCGCCCTCATCCAGCTAGCTACCGCCCCGTTGTCGGCGCACATGGTGGGGCGGCAGGCCTACCGCAACCGCACGCTGGACGAAGAGGCCATGTACGTCGACGAGCTGCGCGACAAGGATCCCGACCCTCGCTGACTCGTTCAGGCTGCGAGGACCACGACCCAGACGCACAAGCCGACGAACACGGCTTGCTTGGCCCCGCGCACCACGATGCGCCGGACGAACGTGCGGTCCGCATCTCCCGCCAGATGTGCTGCGCGGACGTTCGCGGGGAAGACGGCGATGAGGAACAGGGCGAGGGCGAGGGCGCTGGCTAGGCGGAGTGGCTCGATGAGCAGGCCGATGGCGGCGGCGAGCTCGCACACCGCCGACGCCCACACGATGACGTCCGGCCGAGGGATGGCACGAGGGACCATCGCGATGAGCTGGATCCGCATGCGCGGGGCCAGTCGGCCGATGATCCCCACCGCGCACATGACCAGCAGGGCGGAGACGGGAACGGCGGCGAGGTCGGCGAAGCCGGGAACGTGCAGAAGGTGAAGCGCGAGCGCGATTGCCGCGGAGCAGACGGTGGCGATGAAGACCATGCGATGTCCTAACGGATAGTGCTTCTATCCGTTATAGCGAGTGCTACTATCCGTCGCAAGGAGGAGCGGATGCGGATATCTGAGCTCGTGGAGCGCACCGGCGTTCCGCTGCCCACGCTCAAGTTCTACGTGCGGGAGGGACTGCTGCGTGGTCGTGCGACGGCGCCGAACCAGGCGGTGTACGACGAGGAACATGTCGAGCGGGTGCGATTGATCGGTGCCCTGACCGGTGCCGCGGCCATGTCCCTCGCCCAAGTCAGGACTGTGCTGGATGTGCTCGACGAGGGCGCGGACCCGGTCACCGCGATGGGCAGGGCGGTGGCCACCATGACTCCCGTGACGGGGCACTCTTCGACGAACGCGGGCGAGGCGCGGCGAATGGGGATTCGCGTACCCGACGACTATCCGGCGGTCGGGCAGCTGGACGCGGCCGTAGCGGCGGTCCAGGCGGCCGGACTCCCGTGGGACGACGAGATCGCCGCCCGGTACGTCGCACCTCTTCGCCAGATGGCCGCTGCCGAGCTCGTGCCCGTGGCGGACATGGACCGCGGGGATGCCGTGGCCTATGCCGTTCTGGGCACAGCCCTGTACGAGCCCGTGATTCTCGCGCTGCGGCGGCTCCTTCACGCCGAGCTGGTCATCGGGGGCGACGCACCGAAAGAGACCTAGGCGCTTGCCGACTCCCCCGCCACGATCTCGTCGGCGTTCGTGGCGATCCATTCCAGCAGCGGCAGCATGCGCGCCATCAGGTCGCGACCGCGGTCGGTGAGCCGGTACTCGACGTGGGGCGGCACCGTGGGGAACGACTCCCGCTCGACGAAGCCGTCCGCGGTGAGCTGACGCAGCGTCGATGCGAGCATCTTCTCGCTGATGCCGTCGACGGCACGTCGAAGCTCGCTCCAGCGGAGCGTCCCTCCCACGAGCGCTGAGAGCACGAGCACGCCCCATCGACTCATCACGTGGTCGAGCACCGTCCTCGTGGGGCACGCGTGGGTGAACAATCCCTCGGGCAGGGCCTGCAATTTCACAAAACTCACCATGACGTGGGTACCTTACTCCAAAGTGGGTACCTGACAAAGGGAATGTCGCAGGCGGAACGTGGGCTTACCCCCTCGTACCGGATCGAAAGGACATCCCCATGACCATCCTCGTCACCGCCGCCAGCGGACACCTCGGCCGCCTCATCGTCGAAAGCCTCCTCGCTCGCGGCGTCGCCGCATCCGACGTCGTCGCAGGCTCCCGGAGCCTCGACAAGGTCGCCGACCTCGCCGAGCGCGGCGTGCGCACGGCCGTCGTCGACTACGACGCGCCCGAAACCCTCGACGCCGCTTTCGCGGGGATCGATCGCGTGGTGCTCGTCTCGGGCTCCGAGGTGGGCAAGCGTCTCGCCCAGCACCAGGCGGTCATCGACGCCGCCGCGGCCGCGAAGGTCGGAGGCCTGGTCTACACGAGCCTGTACCACGCGACCACGAGCCCGCTCCCTCTGGCCGCCGAGCACGTCGCGACGGAGGAGGCGCTCGCCGCATCCGGCCTGCCCCACGCGATCCTCCGCAACAACTGGTACATCGAGAACTACGCGCAGGATGTGGCCCGCGCCGCCGAGTCCGGCGTGATCGCCGCCGCCGTGGCGGACGGCAAGGTGGCGGCCGCCACGCGCGCCGACTTCGCCGAGGCGGCCGCGGTCGTCGCGACCGACGATGCGTACCTCGGACGTGTCCTCGAGCTCGCCGGTGATGTGGCGTTCGGCTACGCCGATCTCGCCGCTGCCGCATCCGCGATCCAGGGACGGGACGTGACGTATGTGGCGCTGTCCGAGGAGCACCTGCTCGAGACCCTGCGTGGTGCCGGGCTGGACGAGGGCACGGCCGGCTTCGTCGCCGCGCTGGATGCGGGTATCGCCGCGGGCGCCTTGGACTCCGAGGACCACACGCTGTCGCAGCTCATCGGCCGGCCGACCACGCCGCTTGTCGAGGGACTCCGCGCCGCGCTCTGACGCGGGGGAGAACGAAGGGGCACCCGCGCGATGCGGGTGCCCCTTCGTCACAACGGAGCCCACTCGGATACTTCACTTGAACGCTCAGCTCGACGATTGCTGAGGGCACGATGGCGCCGTCGAGAGTGGGGGAGGCGGAGCACGCAAGCGCCTTGGGAAGCGCAAAGTCTCTCCTCGGCCGCGCGCGACATGGTGAAAGCGGCCTTCATGTATGGAGGTCCCAACGCTGTCCCCGGCGTCAACTACCTCGCCCCCGGCTCCCCCTCGAACGTCTGGGGCGACCTGGGCGGGGGCGTGCCCCCAGCGACGAGAGCGTGCTCCAGGGCCCAGCGTTTTACAAGTGGGGATGGCCGTACGAGTCCAACAGCCAGGGCTACTACTCGAAGATCCGCTCGTACTGCTTCACGCAAGACTGGGCTTGCACCTCAAACGACAGCGTCGGGAACGCGAACACCTGGCAGAACTCCTACAACACCCTCACGGACCAGGTCTTCAACTGGGTTCTGCACCTGACCTCGTGCCAAGTCTGAGAGAGGATTGCGACATGATGCACGAGCGAGCCGAAGAAGGTGCCGCAAGAAGGCACGGACTACCCGTGGCCATCGGGTGCTGGGTTGTGTTGTTTCTGCTCACGTTCGCCACGCTCGTCATCATGTGGCTCTCACAATTCAGTGTCTGTACGGGGACTTGCGACTTCGAGACAGCCGCTGACGCGGGGAACGCCTTCTCCATCATTGCTCTGCTCGTGCTCCTCGGGGCGGCAGTTGGGGTCTACGCCCTTCGGGGTCGCGGCTGGGTGGCGGTGGTACCGCCGAGCGTGGGAATCATCGTGGTCGCCGCAGCCTACGTGCTGACCTACAGCATCAACCGAACGGCTATGAACCTGCCGGTTCTGTGGGCCTAGCTGGCTGGACAGGCGCGATTTTGCTGCAGGAGAGGTGGACCGTCGAGCGCGGGGGAGAACGAAGGGGCACCCGCGCGATGCGGGTGCCCCTTCGTCATGAGGGCTCTCAGTACCAGTTGGTCGCCTGCGAGTGGCCCCACGCCGCGCACGGGGTGCCGTAGGCGCGGTCGATGTAGTCCAGACCCCAGCGGATCTGCGTGATCGCATTGGTCTGCCAGTCCTCGCCGGCCGAGGCCATCTTGGATCCGGGCAGCGCCTGCGGGATGCCGGTCGCACCGCTCCCGTCGTTGTACGCCTGATAGTTCCAGCTCGACTCGCGCTGCCACAGCGACTCGAGGCACGAGAACTGGTCGTCACCCCAGCCGTAGCTGTCGGCTGCCATCGTGCGGGCCGCTGCGCGGGCGCCGTCGGGAGTGTTGGCTTGCGCGATTGCGGCTGCTGCCGCTTCGGCCGCCGCCTGCTGCTCCGCGGCCACGCGGGCGTCATACGCGTTGCGCTCAGCCGTGACGCGAGCCGTCGCGTCGCGGAGCACGGTGATGGACGCTTCGGCCACCGCATCCGAGAGCTCCGTGGAGGAGCTCAACCGTGCGATCTCCTTGTCGAGCGTCGTCGTGTCGGCCTTCCCGGCCGCCGAGGCGGAGACGGAGTGTGCCAGCGAGAGGTAGAGCGACGCGTCGAGGTCGATCGCGCGAGGTGCGGGGTCGGCCGGAGGGGTGGAGACCGACGGGGTCGGCGTGGGAGCCGCGTCGTCGGAGGCTGCGAACGCTGCCGTGGGAAGGAGGAGGGGGACGGCCGCCAAGACGGCGGCAGCGCTCAACAGGGCGCGACGAAAGCGGGGCATAGGGCTCCAGGGTCAAGCGGCCTGCCTGACGCGGGGCACGGAGAACGCGCGGGCACGAGTGACTGGGGGGACGATCACGCGCTGCGCCAGCAGGGTGGACAGGCCCCGTCGTCGGGGCTGCCGCCGCACGAGTTCGGGCTCGCGGGCGACTTGGACACCGTAGGGGGGCTTTCTGGACGAACCGTGGCAGGACCCTGGGCGTGCGGTGTATGCGCGCGCATCCGTCCCGCCTTCGGCCCACGCGGCCCGGAGGGCGAGGGATGCGGCCGGCTAGCCGATGAGGGAGGGCGCGAGATCGCGGAGGGTGCGCTTGTGCGTCATCCGCGTGACGCCCAGTGCGGCGAGCACCAGGGCGCCGAGCATCCAGGTGAGGAGGACGGTGATGTCGCTGCCGATCCGGGCGATGTCGCCGCCGTACATGAGCTGTCTCATCGCATCCACGACGAAGCCCATCGGCAGCACGTGGTGCAGCCCCGTCAGCGGTGCCGGGAGCGTCTGCCACGGGAACGTGCCGCCTGCCGTCACGAGCTGCAGGACCATGAGCACGAGACCCAGGAACTGACCGACCGATCCGAACCACACGTTCAGCGCGAGGATGATGGCCGCGTACGTGAGGGATGCGAGCACCATGATGCCGAGCGTCGCGAGCGGATTCGCGAACGTGAAGCCCAGTGCGAGCGACAGGACGCCGAACAGCGCGATCATCTGGATGCCGCCCAGAAGTCCCGGGGTCAGCCAGCCGGCCAGCGTGATGCGGACGGGGGAGTGCAGCGCCGTGATCGCGCGGCGCGAGATGGGCTTCACGATCAGGAAGAGCGCGTAGATGCCGATCCAGCCCGCGAGTGAGGCGAAGAAGGGTGCGAGGCCCGCGCCGTAGTCCGCCGCCGCCGCGACCTTGCTCGATTCCACATCCACCGGATCGGCGATCGTGTCCGCCTGCTGCTCGCGCAGCGCCGCGTCGGAGTCGGGGATCTGCGCCACACCGTCGGCGAGTCCGCTCGAGAGCTGATCGGCGCCGTCGTCCAGCTGGGACAGGCCCGACGTGAGCGTGCCGGTGCCGTCGCGAAGCGCCGCCGCACCGTTGGCCGCGGATGCGGCGCCGTCCGCGAGCTGCGCCGAACCGCTCGCGAGACTCGCCGCTCCCTGCGACACCTGCGCGGCGCCGGCGTTCAGCCGGTCGATCTGACTCACGGCGGACTGGACCCGGTCGTTCGCGGACGACACGTCGCCGCCGAGGGCGTCGAGTCGCGCGAGCACGGCGTTGATCTCGTCGGGGGTGAGCCCGCGCGCGGCGAGCTCGTCGGCGATCGCGGAACGGATGGCGGGCAGATCGTTCACCAGGCCCTGCGAGGCCGTGGCCGCGCGGTCGGCGTAGCCGTCGAGCGTCGCCGTCCCGGCCGCCACCTGGCTCGCGCCGTCGGCGAGCTGCGCCGCTCCGCCGGCGAGCTGGGAGGCGCCGGAGGAGAGCTGGGCGGTCCCGTCGGCGAGCTGGGAGGCGCCGTCGCCGAGCTTCTGGGATCCGGCCAGAGCGGATGCCGCGCCGTCGGCGAGCTGGGATGCGCCGTCGGCCGCGGTGACGAGGTTGCCCCGGATGTCGCTGATCGCCGTCAGCAGGCGGTTGGCGGCCTGGGTGCCGACCAGCTTGGCCACCGAGGCGCGGATCTTCTCGATCGCCTGGGAGCCGATCGTGGAGGCGAGGTAGTTGTTCGCGTCGTTGGTCGACAGCTCCAGTCCCGCCTGGCGCGGCGAGGTTCCGGCGGCCGACTGCAGGGCGTCGGAGAAGTCGGCGGGGATCGTGACGGTGAAGTCGACCGCGCCGTGCTTCAGGGCGTCCTGGGCGCCGTCGGCGCTCATCCGCTGCCAGTCGAACGTGCCGTCCTTCACGAGGTTGTCGGCGACCTGGTCGCCGTAGTTCGTGGTCTCGCCGTTCTCGGTGACGCCCGCATCCAGCACGACGAGGCCGACCGGCACCTGGTCGAGGCGCCCGTACGGATCCTGGTTGGCCCACAGGTAGAGGCCGCCGTAGAGCACGGGCACGCACATGAGGGCGATCAGCGCGATGACCGACATCTTCGTGGACGTCAGTCGGCGCAGTTCCGCCGTGATCATCGCGGGAACCTTCATCGCGCCACCTCCGTCTCATCCATCTCGGCCCGCTCGGCGCGGCCCGCGAGAACCGCACCGGCCGCCTGGCCGGCGATCACCAGCATCGCGAGCCCGCGGCCGGCGAACTCCTCCGCCAGCTCCCACCACACGCGCGGATCGCCGCCGTGTCGGTCGGGGGAGACGAGCACGAGGGCCTCCACATCCGGGCGCAGCACGCTGAGCTCCAACAGGATGCGCAACCGATCCGCGGGAGGGACGTCGGCGATGGGGGTGCGCGAGATCTCCAGCAGGCCGGCCTCGGTGAGCCACGCCTTCGTCGCGATCGGGTTCGAGGGGCGCCCCGCGAACATGAGCTCCTCGGACACGACCGTGAACACCGTGACGTTGGGAGCGGGATCCGACACGTCGGGCGCGTCGACGAGGGCGACCTTGCGACGTACCGCGGAGTTGTCCTCCGCGCCGCCGATCAGCACCACTCCGGTGTCGGGCCGCATCCGCCCGCTCGCGATGAGTCCCAGAACCGTGGGGCGCTGCTCGGTCTCCGCGGTGGCGAGTCTCGCGCTCCCGCTCTCGTAGGCGAGGGAGACGGGCGCCAGCGCCTGGCCGCCGCGCCCCTTGCTGACGGTGATCGCCTCGACGCGCATCAGTCCTCCTCCGCCAGCTCGGGGTGGGTCTCGAGCAGGGCGTCCGTCTCGCGCCAGGAGAGCCCGGCGATACTGAGCACGGTACGCACCGCGAGCCCGCGCGCGTGGGAACTCGCCGCATCGATCCGGGTGATCACCATGCGCGCCGCCTCCTCGATGAGTCGCGCGAGCGTCGCCGCGGTCAGGTCGGTGCGCAGCGTCCCGGCATCCTGTCCTTCGCGGACGATCGCCATCACGCGGCGCCGGATGGGAGCGAGGATGTAGGCGGTCTGCTCGATGTGCGCGTCGTCGAGCGCGAGGGATGCGGCGACCTGCACCTGCGCGGCCTCGTCCCACAGGCGTGCCGCCAGTCGTGCGAGGGCGAGAGGCGCCGGCTCGTCGGTGGTCGTCTCGGCGGCGAGGGCGTTGAAGCGCTCGGCCCCGGAACGGACGAGCTCGGCCACGAGGGCGCCGCGGTCGGGGAAGTGGCCGTACACGGCGCGGCGACTGACGCCTGCAGCCTCGGCGATCGAGGCGATGGATGCGTGCGGGTCGCGCGCGATCAGAGAGGTGGCGGCCTCGACGAGCGCCGCGCGGTTGCGCAGGGCGTCAGGGCGCGACGAAACAGCGGTGGGCATGACGAGGAGTCTACGCCCAAAACTGCACACTCATGTGCAGTTTTTCGATCAGTCGGTTCCGGAGTCGAAGGCGGAGGCTTCGTTGACCGCATCCGTCGCCTCGGCGAGACCCTCGCGGTCGGCGTCGTAGGGCTCGGCGTGCTCGACGATCTCGTCCGCGGCACCGCGCCGCAGCTCGCCCATCAGCGCGCCGGTCGCGCCGCCGATGAGGCCCAGACCCGCGTACTGCTCGAGACGTGCGCGCGAGTCCTGGATGTCCAGGTTGCGCATCGTGAGCTGCCCGATGCGGTCGGTGGGCCCGAACGCCGCGTCGCCGACGCGCTCCATCGACAGCTTCTCCGGTCCGTAGGACATGTGGGGAGCGGTGGTGTCGAGCACCGAGTAGTCCTCGCCGCGGCGCAGACGCAGGGTCACCTCGCCCGTGATGGAGGATCCGACCCACTTCTGGATCGACTCGCGCAGCATGAGCGACTGCGGCTCCAGCCACCGTCCTTCGTACATGAGGCGGCCGAGACGGCGGCCCTGCTCGTGGTAGGTCGCGAGGGTGTCCTCGTTGAGGATGGCGTTGACCAGGCGCTCGTAGGCGATGAACAGCAGCGCCATGCCGGGGGCCTCGTAGATGCCGCGGGACTTGGCCTCGATGATGCGGTTCTCGATCTGGTCGCTCATGCCCAGTCCGTGGCGTCCGCCGATGCGGTTCGCCTCGAACACGAGCTCGACCGGGTCCGTGTACTCGACGCCGTTGAGGGCGACCGGGCGGCCGCGCTCGAACGTGACGGTCACGTCCTCCGTCGCGATCTCGACGGCCGGATCCCAGAACCGCACGCCCATGATGGGCTCCACGGTCTCCAGCGACACGTCGAGGTGCTCGAGCGTCTTGGCCTCGTGGGTCGCGCCCCAGATGTTCGCGTCGGTCGAGTACGCCTTCTCGGCGCTGTCGCGGTACGGGAAGTCGTGCGCGACGAGCCACTCGCTCATCTCCTTGCGGCCGCCGAGCTCGGTGACGAAGTCCGCATCCAGCCACGGCTTGTAGATGCGCAGCGCCGGGTTGGCGAGCAGACCGTAGCGGTAGAACCGCTCGATGTCGTTGCCCTTGTAGGTGGAGCCGTCGCCCCAGATGTCGACGCCGTCTTCCTTCATCGCGCGCACGAGGAGGGTCCCCGTCACCGCGCGGCCGAGGGGCGTCGTGTTGAAGTAGGTGCGCCCGGCGCTGCGGATGTGGAAGGCGCCGCAGGCCAGGGCCACGAAGCCCTCCTCGACCAGCGCGGTCTTGCAGTCGACCAGGCGCGAGACCTCGGCGCCGTACTGCAGCGCGCGGCCTGGGATCGACGCGATGTCGTCCTCGTCGGGCTGGCCGAGATCTCCCGTGTAGGTGCAGGGCACGGCGCCCTTGTCGCGCATCCACGCGACGGCGACGGAGGTGTCGAGGCCCCCGGAGAACGCGATGCCGACGCGCTCGCCGACGGGCAGGGACTGCAGGACCTTGGACATGCTCTCGATTCTACTGAGCCGACGGATGCGCCCCGTGCCGTCCGGTGCTGTGGACAACTGGTCTGCCGCGCCGGCGAGGGGAAGACTGGACGGCGAGGATGAGGGGACTCCATGTCGTTCGATATCGCCGTCTTCGACCCCGCAGGTGCGCCGCGGGACGTGCACCGGCTGCAGGAGTGGTTCGACGGAACTGTTCGACATGACTGATGCAGAGATCGTCCTGAACGCACTCATCCGCGACGTGACTCGCTACTATGCGGACGACGTGCAGATCCACGCCGTGTGGATTGAGGGAGAAGAAGCCGTCTGCGTTGTCTACTCGCGGCGTATCGACAGCACACCCATCCGACTCGGTCGTCGATTCCGGTTCCCTCCCCACGCGCGAGAGAACGACCCTGAATCCACCGGGGCGGACTGCGCAGAGCAACTGACCGAGCCCCCAGGCGATCTTTGGGAAAGCGGTATAGAGGACGAACACGGCGTGAAATGGCTCGCAGTCACTTCACTGCCGATCGCTCCCTATGGGGGCTGACAGCGCGCCAGATCGGGCTTGCATGGCACTGCGGCTGGCGCGATTCCGCGCGAGCCAGACGATCCTCGCGAACGAACTGCTCGGCGTCGACGATGCCCGGCGCATCCTCATCGACTTCGCGCACGGCGAGCAGCCCACCGGTGTGTACGCCTGGCACGACATCACCGGCACGTTCACGAAGCGCTGAACGAGCCCGGCTTCGCGGGTGACGGATGCGCCGACGCTCAGCCGACGGTCACGCCGGTGATGGTGATCGGGGTCTTGGGCTTTCCGTCGGCGCCGCCGCTGTCCGTCCCGGCCCCGGCGATCTGCTGCACCACGGCGATGCCGGCCGCATCCATCTGACCGAACACCGTGTAGTCCGGGTTCAGCCGGGTGTCCTGGTAGACGAGGAAGAACTGCGAGCCGTTCGTACCCGGGCCGGCGTTGGCCATGGCGACGGTCCCCGCCGGGTAGGTCTCGGAGCCGTCGAGCTCATCGGCGTAGCGGTAGCCGGGGCCGCCCATGCCCGTCGCGGTCGGGTCGCCGCACTGCAGCACGAAGATGCCGGAGGTCGTGAGTCGGTGGCAGTTCGTGTCGGTGTAGTAGCCCTGCGTGGCGAGGGAGACGAAGCTGTTCACCGTGCAGGGGGTGCGGTCCGCATCCATGCTGATCGGGATGTCACCGGCCGAGGTCTGCAGCGTGACCGCGACGGTGCCGGTGACGGTGGGCTCGCTCGGCGGGGTGGTCACCTCGCGCGCAGCGGCGCCGCCGGCGGAGTAGGTGCAGGTGCCGGCCGTCTCCGTGGCAGCGGCCGGAGCCGTGCTCTGGGCGGTGAGGGCCGGGGCAGGGGCCGCGCTCGCGCACCCGGCGAGGAGGGCGAGGGCGGCGACGGCGAGGGGGAGAGCGAGGAGTCGGGCACGCATGCAGTCAGCGTATCCGGGCGCATGGGATTCGCAGTGTGGCCTTTGCGGATATGACCAGGGCGCGCGGGTGTCGCGGGCGGGTCTGGGCGCGGCGCGGGGTGGGCGGGGCCGCCGGACGCGAGGTGCCACACTTCTGCACACCCGCGCCAGTTGTTCTGAGGCGCAGGTGCGCAGAAGTGTGGCGGTTGCGCAACTGCGACGCAACTCGGGCAAAGACGGGAGCCGGAACCGGAGCTCGAGCGGGGGAGCGGGGGGGTCAGCGGGGGAGGCGGGGGACCGCGGCGACCAGCTCGCGCGCGTAGGGGGTCTCGGCGGCGGTGAGGATGCGGGCGGTCGGCGCCTCCTCCACGACACGGCCGTGCTGCATCACCACGGTCCGCTCGCACAGGGCGGCGACGGCACCGAGGTCGTGCGAGACCATCACCAGCGCGAGGCCCGTCTCGTCGCGCAGGCGCGCGAGCAGCTCGATGACCTGCACGCGCGTGGTCACATCCAGCGCGCTCACCGGCTCGTCGGCGAGGAGCACGCGCGGGCGCGACACGATCGCCCGGGCGATCGCGATGCGCTGGCGCTGACCGCCGGAGAACTCGTGCGGGTAGCGCTGGAGGGTGTCCGCGGACAGCCCCACGGCGGCGACCGCCTCGGCGACGCGGGCCGCCGCATCCGCTCCCGACGCAAGGCCCAGCGAGCGCAGCGGCTCGCCGACGATCCGGTCGATGCGCTGGCGGGGGTCGAGCGACGAGTACGGATCCTGGAAGACGGGCTGCACGCTCGCGCGGAACCGCCGCATGAGCGCGCGATCGCGGAGCATGAGGGGCGCGCCGTCGAAGCGCACCTCGCCGTCGCGCGGACGCGAGAGCCCCAGCAACAGGCGCAGGATCGTGGACTTGCCCGCGCCCGATTCGCCCACCAGGCCCACGGACTCGCCGGCACCGACCGCGAGCGACACATCCTCGAGAACCGTCTGCGACCCGTACGCGAACCCCGCAGCGCGAAGCTCCAGCACACTCATCGCGCACCCCCTTCGTCCCGCGGACCCGCGTCGAGGGCAGAGTCGAGGATGCGGGCACTGCCGATCAGCTGCGCCGTGTACGGGTGTGCGGGTTCGGTGAGCACCGCGGCCACGGTTCCCTGCTCGATCATCGCGCCCTGGCGCAGCACGATCACGCGCTCGGCCATGCGGGAGATCACCGCGAGGTCGTGACTGATGAACAGCAGGGCCATCCCGCGTTCCGCGACCAGACGCTCGAGCAGCGCGAGCACGCCGTCCTGCACCGTGACATCCAGCGCCGTCGTCGGCTCGTCCGCGATCAGCAGCCGCGGGCGAGCGGCCAGCGCGATCGCGATGGCGATCCGCTGCCGCTGGCCCCCCGACAGCTCATGCGGGTAGGCGCGCGCGATCCGCGGGTCGGACAGGGCGACCTCGTCCAGGGCGGCGGAGACGGCTTCACGCAGCGGCGCCCCGCGCAGCCCGCGCCAGCGCCGCAGGGGCTCGGCGATCTGGCGCCCCACCCGCATCAACGGGTCGAGGGCCGTCAACGGCTCCTGGAAGACGATCTGTGCGACCGGGCCGCGCAGGCTCCTGAGGTCCGCATCCCGCGTGCCCACGACCTCCCGGTCGTCGAGCCGGATCGACCCGGATGCGGACAGCGCAGGAGGCAGCAGGCCCAGCACCGCAAGGGCGGTCAGCGACTTGCCGGACCCGGACTCGCCGATCACCCCGACGCGCTCGCCGGGCGCGACCTCGAACGAGATTTCGCGTACGGGCGTGACATCGGCGGCGCGCACCGACAGTCCGGCCACAGAGAGAAGGCTCATCGCGACCTCCGACGGGTCGGGTCGGTCCACTCGCGCAGTCCGTCGGCGAGGAAGTTGATGCCGAGCACGAGCGCCACGATCGCGATACCGGGCGCGATGGCGCCGACGGGGGCGGTCAGCACGGTTCCCTGCGCCTCCTGCAGCATGCGCCCCCATGAGGCGTTGGGCGGCGGCGCGCCGAGACCGAGGTACGACAGGCTCGCCTCCGCGAGCACCGCGATGCCGAACTGCAGTGCGAGGCTCACCAGCAGCGTCGGGGCGATGTTGGGCAGGACGTGCTGCCGGATGATGCCGCCCAGCCGCGTCCCGCTCGTTCGCGCGGCGATCACGTACTGCTCGCCGAGGACGCGGCGCGCCAGGATGCGGGTCAACCGGGCGACCACGGCCGACATCGCCAGCCCGATCGCGAGGATCGCCGAGAACAGCGACGGACCCTGCACCGCGACCACGAGCATCGCGAGCAGGAGCACGGGGAACGCGATCACCACGTCGAGAGCGGCCGAGAGCGTGTCGTCGAGCCAGGGCCGGGCGAACGCGGCCACGAGCCCCAGTGAGATGCCGATGACGGCGGCGATCAGCACCGCGCCCGCCCCGACCGTCAGAGCGATGCGCGCGCCCACCATGAGCTGGCTCAGCAGGTCGCGCCCCAGGCGGTCGGTGCCGAGCAGGTGGGCGGGGCTCGGCGGTTCGAGCCGGTCACCGCTGATGTCGCTCAGCGGATACGGCAGCCAGACGAGCGAGACGATCGCGGTGAGCACAACGAGTCCCACCAGCACGATCCCGATGATCAGGGTCGCGTGCGGTCGGCGCCGCCGGACGGATGCGGTGGCCACCGCATCCGTCTGCGCCTTCAGAGCCGCGCCGCTCATCGGTTGCCCGAGACGCTCGTGCGCAGGCGCGGGTCGATCAGGCGCTGCACCACGTCGGCGGCGAAGCCGACGAGCAGCACGAACAGGGTGCTGACCACGAGGACGCCCTGGATGTTGGCGAAGTCGTGCTGCTCGATACCGGTGAGCAGCATGCTGCCGAGCCCCGGCAGCGTGAACACGCTCTCCACCACGACAGCGCCCAGCAGCGTCGTCGAGAGTTCGATACCGAGCACGGCGACGACCGGCACGGCGCCGTTTCGCACCCCGTGACGCAGGAGCGCCTCGGCGCGGGAGGCGCCGCCCGCTCGGGCGGTACGCAGGTAGTCGCTGCCGAGCACGTCGAGGGTCGCGGCACGCACATAACGGCTGAGCGACGCGCTCATCACGATCGCGATCGTGATGACGGGCAGGGTCAGCGAACGGAGGGCGTCGGAGGGATCCTCCCAGTCGTGGCGGGGGAACCCGCCCGAGGGCAGCAGACCCAGTTGGAGGGCGAAGATCCACACCAGGATGACGCCCACCCAGAAGACCGGAACCGCCACCCCGAGCTGCGCGAACCCCGACAGCAGGATGCCGTACCAGCGGTCGGCCTTCACGGCGGCGGTGATGCCCACGATGAGCGAGACGACGAGGGCGAGGCCGAAGGCGAGCAGCGTGAGCGGGAGCGTGATCGCGAGGCGCGCCGCGACCTCGTCGCCGACCGAGCGCGACGAGATGTACGACTCGCCGAGGTCGAAGCTCGGCAGCTGCGCGGCCCAGGTCGCGAACTGCTGGACGAGCGGTTGGTCGGAGCCGACCTGGGCGCGGGCGGCCGCGATCTGCTCCGGGGTCGCATCCACTGAGAGCAGGGCGTTGGCGGGGTCGCCGGGCAGCAGCCGCAACAGGACGAAGATGACGACCATGGCGACGACGAGGGAGACCGCGAGGAACGCGGCCCGACGCAGCAGATAGACGACCATGGGGTTCACCGGGAATGGATGATGCCGCCAACCAGGTCGGTCGGCGGCATCATCCGTCGATCAGGACTTGACGATGTCGTAGGCGAAGAACTGCGAGTTCAAGCCGTTGACCGGGTACCCGCTGACGTCGCTGGAGGCGACGACGATCTGCGGGTAGAGGTACAGCCACACGCTAGCCGCATCGGCCGCGATCTGCTCGTTGACCTGCTTGAGCAGCGAGGTCTGCTCGTCGACGGTCGTGGCCTGCTCGGCCTCGGAGACCCACTGCGTCACCTGCGGGTTGTTGTAGCCCCAGTAGAAGTCGGGGTTGCCGTACCAGACCACGTCGCGGTCGTTCACGTGCTCCTGCAGGGTGGCGGTGAAGTCGCGGTCCTTGAAGACCTTCGTGTACCACTCGTCCGCGCTGATCGTGTTGATCTCGACCGTGATACCGACCTCGGCGAGCTGCGACTGCAGGAACTCCGCCACGGCGGGGTGCGGGTCATAGCTCGGGGTGTCGAGGGTGAAGGTGAAGCCGTCGGCGTAGCCCGCCTGCGCGAGAAGCGTCTTGGACAGCTCCGGGTCGTAGGGGTTCACGCCGGTGAGGTCCTCGTACCAGGGGTCCGTGGGCGGGACCATCGAGCCGATGAGGGTGCCGTAGTCGCCCCAGATCGAGCTCAGCAGCTTCTTCGTGTCGATGGCCGAGTACACGGCCTTGCGCACGTCGACGTTGTCGAAGGGGGCGACGCGGTCATTGAAGGCGAGCAGCTCCTTCGTGGTCGAGGTGCCCTCGCTCACGACGTAGTCGCTGTTGCCGTCGAACTGTGCCAGCTGGTCGGGGCCCTGGATGCTGGTGATGAGGTCGATCTCGCCCGTCAGCAGCGCGTTGTTCTCGGCCGTCGCGTCGGTGAAGTACGTGAACACGACCTCGGCGTTCTTCGCGGGGCTGCCCCAGTAGCCGTCGAAGCGCTTCAGGGTCAGCGTGCTGCCCTGCTTCCACTCGTCGAGCGTGTACGGGCCGGTGCCGTCCTCGGTCGTGGTCAGATCGCCCGCCTCGGTGTTGACGATCCACACGTAGCTCAGGTTGTAGAGGAACGAGATCGAGCGCTGCGAGAGCGTGAACACGACCGTGTTGTCGTCGGGGGTCGCGATGTCCGCGATCGGGCCGAAGCTCGACTTGCGGGCCGACTTCGAGTCGTCCGCGAGGACGGCCTCGACGCTCGCCTTGACGTCGGCGGAGGTCAGCTTCTTGCCGGAGTGGAACTCGACGCCCTCGCGCAGCGTGATCGTGTAGGTCAGGCCGTCGTCGCTGACCTCTTCGGACTCGGCGAGCAGCGGCTGGACCTCGCCGTCGTCGGTGAGCTTGTAGAGCCCCTCGTAGACGTTGCCGTTGAAGGCCTCGGTCACGCCCTGACCGCCGCCCTGCGTGTTGCTCAGGTTCTGCGGCTCGTACAGCGAGCCGATCACGATCGTGGCGTCGTCGGCGTTCTCGGTCGTGCCGGAACCGGCGGCGCAGCCGGCCAGCAGCAGGGCTGCGGCAGCGGCGGCCGTCACGGCGAGCAGAGGTCTTCTCATGCGGGGATACTCCAGGGTGCTGTGGGTGGGGTCGGGATGCTGTGCGCCGCCGCGTCAGGCGGCGTAGATGTCGAAGCCGTCGCGGAAGACGACGGACTTCTCGCCCGCGCGCACCGGAACCTCGAAACGGTTGGATGCGGGAGGGAGCGGGCAGTTGTACTGAGCGGAGAAGCCGCACGGCGGCACGAAGGCGCGGTTGAAGTCCAGCACGACAGCGTGCGGGTCGCCCTCGACGTGCTGCACGAACAGGAAGCGACCGGGTCCGTAGGTCTCGACACCGTTGGTGGTGTCGCCGAACACGAGCAGGAGCTTCCCGCCGTCGTCGAAGGCGGCGAGCGTGCGCTCCACCCCGCCGATCGTCGCCGTGATGTCGCCGGGGACGATGAGATCGCGGGTGCCGCCGTTGTCGCGGATGTGCTCGAACGGCACCGTGCGCGAGGCCTCCACCGGGCGGAACGTGCCGTCGATGACCCAGGCCGGGTCGTAGTCGTAGGTGTCGATCCGCTCGAAGGCGCCGATGGCGGGGGACGCCGCATCCCAGAACCGCAGACCGTGCTGCGGCTCACCCGTGTCGATGTCGGTGCGTTCGATCTCGGTCACCTGCACGGTGGGCGCGGCCGAGGCCTGCGCGGAGCCGAGATCGGTGCGGGCACCGGTCCAACGTGTCTCGACGAGGGCGAGGTTGCCGGTGGGGGCGGCGACGGCGCGTTCGCGCGCGGCGTGCCAGCGGGCGTGGTCTTCACGGGCGGACATGATGCGTCCATTCTCGGAACTCGGGAGTGTGGTGCCCAATCGGGCGTCACGGAAGGCAATGCGCCGGGCGATCGGGATATTCCCCGCGCGCCCGCGCCAGACCGGCTCGATAGACTGCCCGGAGACCTCCCGCGCGGCGGGTTCACGTCTTCCGGTGCCGTCAGGCGCCGTCATCAGCCACCCGATTCGAGGGAGCCACCCATGCCAGGCATCGTGATCGTCGGCGTCCAGTGGGGCGACGAGGGCAAGGGCAAGGCCACCGATCTGCTCGGCTCGCGCACCGACTGGGTCGTCAAGTTCAACGGCGGCAACAACGCCGGGCACACCGTGGTGATCGGCGACGAGAAGTACGCTCTGCACCTGCTGCCGTCCGGCATCCTCTCGCCCGGCGTGAACGCCGTCATCGGCAACGGCGTCGTCGTCGACCTCGAGGTGCTCTTCTACGAGCTCGAGGCGCTCCAGGCGCGCGGCGTCGACACGTCGCGTCTGCGGGTGAGCGCCAACGCGCACGTGATCACGCAGTACCACCGCACGCTCGACAAGGTCACCGAGCGCTTCCTCGGCAAGCGTCAGATCGGCACCACCGGGCGCGGCATCGGCCCCGCCTACGCCGACAAGATCAACCGCGTCGGCATCCGCATCCAGGACCTGTTCGACGAGAACATCCTGCGTCAGAAGGTCGAGGGTGCCCTCGACCAGAAGAACCACCTGCTCGTGAAGGTCTTCAACCGCCGCGCCATCACGGTCGATGAGATCGTGGAGGACCTGCTCTCCTACGCGGAGCGACTGCGCCCGATGGTCTGCGACACCGGACTGCTGCTGAACGATGCGCTGGATGCGGGAGACGTCGTGGTCTTCGAGGGCGGCCAGGCCACGATGCTCGACGTCGACCACGGCACGTACCCGTTCGTGACCTCCTCGTCGGCGACCGCCGGCGGCGCCGCGACCGGCTCGGGCGTCGGCCCCAACCGGCTCGACCGCATCGTCGGAATCGTGAAGGCGTACACGACGCGTGTCGGGTCCGGGCCCTTCCCGACCGAGCTCTTCGACGAGCAGGGCGAGTGGCTGCGTTCGCGCGGGTTCGAGTTCGGCACCACGACGGGCCGTCCGCGCCGCGTCGGCTGGTACGACGCTCCCATCACGCGTTACGCCACGCGCATCAACGGCATCACGGATCTCGTGCTCACCAAGCTCGACATCCTGACCGGCCTCGAGCAGATCCCGGTCTGCGTCGCCTACGACGTCGACGGGGTGCGCTTCGACGAGGTCCCGGTTAACCAGACCGAGTTCCACCACGCCAAGCCGATCCTCGAGTACCTGCCGGGCTGGTCGGAGGACATCTCCACCGCGCGCACGTTCGGGGAGCTCCCGCAGACGGCGCAGGACTACGTGCTGGCGCTCGAGCGTCTGAGCGGTACCCGCATCTCGGTGATCGGCGTGGGCGCCGCCCGCGACGCCGTCATCGTGCGCCACGACCTCGTCGACTGACGTGCGGCTGCTCACCGGCGGCTACGGCGCCGAGATGGACGGCATCGGCGAGGGCATCGGCGAGTTGCACGCAGGTGACGCCGATCAGTCGCTCGCGGGATCGGCGCTCGCCTTCGCCGGCGTCGTCGCCCCCGTCGACGGGTCGCCCTCGTGGGTCGCGCGCCACCCCACCCTCGATGTCGTCTACGCGGCTCTCGAGTCGGCCGGCGCGGTACAGGCCTTCCGCCGCACGGGTGAGTCCCGCTACGAGCGTCTCGGGCCGGCGGTCCCCGCGGGCGAGGCCGTCTGCCACATCGCCGTCGCTCCCGACGGCGCCTGGCTCATGGCGACGTGCTGGGGGGACGGCCGCGTCGTGCGGATGACGCTGGATGCCGCCGGGCGTCCGTCGCGACCCTCTCTCGCTCCGGCTCCCATCGATCCGTATGCCGGTTCAGGAATGTCGGTGTCGACCGCCGTCGCAGAGGCGGCCGACGTGAGTCTCGAGGCGGCAGCCCGTGCCCTGCGAGAAGCGGCCGGCGAGGAGTACGCGCACCTCATCCCGCACCTGGGGGAGTCGGAGGCCCCTCTCGCTCCGCAGTTCGAGGCACCGGTGCTGGAGCGCACTCCGCACGCCCACCAGAGCATCCTTCTTCCCGGCGGTGCCGTGGCCACCACCGACATGGGCTTCGATCTCGTGCGGTTCTGGCGCCCCTCCGGCGACGGGCTGCGTGCGGCGGGCCAGGTCGTGCTTCCCCGCGGCAGCGGACCGCGCCACGGCGTGTGGCATGCGAGCGGGCATCTCTATGTCGTGGCGGAGCTCTCGCGCGAGGTGTTCGTGCTGGCGCCGGATGCGTCGGGCTCCTGGCATCTGGTCGGCGGCGTCCAGCTGGCGGGGACCCTCGACGGTGACACCGCGGCCGAGCTCGCCGCATCCTCCGACGGCTCGTTCCTCGTCGCCGGCGTGCGCGGGAGCAACACGCTCGCCACCGTGCGGGTGGCAGGCTCCGGCGAGCAGCTGCAGTTCGTCGCGCTCGCCGACAGCGGCGTGGACTGGCCGCGCCATCACGTCGTCTCCCTCGACACGGTCCTTGTCGCCGGTCAGCGTTCGGACGAGGTCACGTCCGTCTCACTGGATCTCCGCACCGGAATCGCGGGGCGCGTGCGCTCCCGCGTGGCCGTGCCGTCCCCGACCTGCCTGCTGCCCATCCGCTGAGCGAGCGAAGCGAGCCGAGACGCTGGCGCTCTCAGGCGTCCGGATGCAGCTTCGCGTCCTGTTTGGGGATGATGATCTGCTTGACGATGAGCAGGATCGAGGCGGTGACGGGGATCGCGACCAGCGCCCCCAGCAGCCCGAGCAGGGTGCCGCCCACGAGCGCGCCGATCACGACGAGTGATCCGGGGATCGAGATCGTGCGGTTCATGACGCGGGGCGTCAGCAGGTATGCCTCGAGCTGCATGTAGACGAGATACGCGATCGCGAACACGAGCGCGCCCATCGGGCTCGCGAACAGGGCGAACACCGAGCCGATCACCCAGAACAGCACCGTTCCGACGAGAGGGATGAGGGTGATGCAGAACGCGACCACCGCGAACAGCTGCGGGAAGGGCAGTCCCAGCACCAGGAACATGATCAGCACGAACACGGCGTTGCACAGGGCGAGCACGACCATGCCGCGCAGGTACCCCCCGATGGAGTCCGCGATCTCCTCGGTGAGCGAGGCAACCTTGGTGCGCGAGTAGGCGGGGGCGAGCGAGAGGAGCGACTTCTTCATCGTCGGCAGGGAGGCCGTGAAGTAGAGGCTCAGGACCAGGACGATGATCCCGCCGGAGATCCCGGTGACGATCGAGACGCCGACCTTGAGCACACCGCCGCTGATGGAGGCGATGTTGGTCGGGTTGGTGATGAAGTCCTGCACGTGCGACAGGATGTCGGGCAGTGCGCTGCCGAAGGTGTCGTGGAGTGTGCGGTACAGGTCACTGCGCTGGAACGTCGTGAACAGCTGCGGCACGCTGTTGAAGAACTCCGCGATCTGCTGCACCACGGTCGGGATGACGAGCAGGAGCACCCCGACCAGCACGATGGCGAACCCGACGAACACGATCACGATGCCCCAGACGCGTGCGACGCCGCGCTTCTCGAAGAAGCGCACGAGAGGGTCGAGGCCGAGGGCGGCAAACAGCGCGAACGCCACGTAGATCAGCACCGTGGACAGGTTCGAGACCGCGAGTCCCAGCACCAGCGCGAGCAGGCCGCCGAGGGTCACGAAGAACCCGAGGGCGAACGGATGGTGCACGGCGCGCCAGCGGAGGCCGGTGGCGGTAGGCGGGGCGGATGCGGGATCGACGGACCCAGCCGATTCATCGGTCATGACCACACTCTAGGGCGCGGCCCGCGCGGTAGTGTCGAGCGCGAGGAGGACGCCATGACCGAGCCCGTCGACCCGATCTCCACCCTCCAGGGGCTGCGCGCCAGCATCGACAACATCGATGCGGCGCTGACCTTCATGCTGGCGGAGCGTTTCCGCTGCACGAAGGCCGTCGGAGCCCTGAAGGCGGAGCACGGCCTGCCTCCCTCCGACCCCGCTCGTGAGGAGCGACAGCTGGCGCGGCTGCGCAGTCTCGCGCTGCAGGCGGACCTCGACCCGGCGTTCGCCGAGAAGTGGTTCAATTTCGTCGTCGCCGAAGTGATCCGCCACCACGAGGCGGCCGCGTCCGCCACCGACTGATCCTCGTCAGCGCGGGCGGTCGGACCCGGTCTTCACGCCGCCGAACGCGCGCGCAGCGAGGTGCCGAGGCGGCGGACGACCTCTTCGAGCACCGGCTTCGGGGTCGCGAAGATGAGCCGCGCGAAGCCGGCGCCGGCCGTCCCGCACATGGTGCCCTCCGTGAGCTGGACGGACGCCTCCCGCTGGAAGAACTCGGCCGGTGCGTCACCGAGGCCGGCGCCTCGGAAGTCGATCCATCCGACGTAGGTTCCCTCGGGCTTCGGCATCCTGGCGCCCGGGATCTCCTCGGCGAGGAGGTCCCGCAGGACGTCCCGATTGCGTTCGAGGTACGGCACGAGCCCGGCGAGCCAATCGTCGCCGTCGCGGTAGGCCACGGCGTTGGCGACAGCGCCCAGGTTGCTGGTGCCGTGGCCCGCGAACGGTCCGATCTTCGCCCAGGTCTCTCGGTCGGCGTCGCTCGTGAGCACGAGCTGCGCGCACTTCAGCCCGGGCAGGTTCCAGGCCTTGGACGCGCTCATCGCCGTGATCGTGTGCTGAGCGGCGGCCTCGGAGATCGACGCGTACGGGATGTGGGTCGATCCGCTGAAGACGAGCGGAGCCCAGATCTCGTCGGAGAACACACGTCCGCCGTTGCGCTGGACGACCTCGGAGACGGCGACGAGCTCCTCGCGACTGAACACGCGTCCCACCGGGTTGTACGGGTTGCACAGCAGCAGGAGGTTGCCGCCGTCGTCGAACGCGCGCTGGAGCGCGTCGAGGTCGAACTCGTAGCGGCCGTCACGGACGGCGAGCGGGACCTCGATGACCTCACGCCCCCGCATCGGCGGCACGAACAGGAACGGCATGTACGAGGGCGTCGGCACGATGATCTTGGAGCCCGGAGCCGAGCAGTGCTCCATCGCGAGCTCGAGACCGACGATGACATCCGGAACGCCCCACACATCCGATGCCGGAACCTGCCAGCCGTAGCGACGCCCGACGAACTCCGCCGTCGCCTCGGAGAGATCCGCCGCGATCCCCCGCGGCATGTAGCCGAACGACCCGGCGTCCACGGCGCGGTGCAGCGCCTCGGTGATCTTGCGATCGATGCCGAAGTCCATCTCTGCGACGAACGCGCCCAATGTTCCGTCCTCCGCCGACCACTTGGTGGCTCCGGTGGATCGCAGCTGGTCGATGGTGATGGCATCGATGCGTCGTGCGAACTCGCTCATGCTGTGCTCCTCGTCGGGGGCGGGATCCCGACTCCGATCCGGGATCGCGCCCCCTCCATCATCCGCCGTTCTCAGGGGGTGGCGCGCCGCAGCGTCGGGAAGGCGATGGCGGCCAGCACCGCGGCGATACCCGCGACCAGGAGCGTGACGCCGCCGAATCCGATCGACACGAACCAGTCGACGACCGACGGCCAGGCGTCCATGCGCGTGACGGCGAACAGGGCGAGCACGATGACCGCGGCGATCGCGACGAGGGTGACGATCAGCCACAGCGTGCCGAAGCGCTTGAAGATCGTCGCGCCCCAGAAGCCGGAGACGAAGAACAACAGGGCGAGCACGAAGTAGAAGAGCCCCGCCAGCGCCGCACCCGATTCCCAGATGACTCCGACGGCGAAGAAGTAGCCGTTGAGCCCCCAGCCGCCGGTCGCCGTCTCGATGAGCCCGCCGATGACGAAGATCACGGCGAGCATGGCCGCGGTGAGCACCGCGGTCAGCATCGTGCCGATGAAGAACTCGCGGCGTGTCACGCTCATCGCCTGCGAGAAGGGGAACGTCATGGTCAGGGCTTGGGCGCCGATGACCGCGAAGTACCAGAGGGGCGCCTGCGCACCGCCGCCGTAGAAGGCGCCGGTCACTCCGGCGCTGTAGAGGATGCCGTAGACCGCGAGGCTGAGGCCGAAGGCACCGCCCAGGACGATCAGTGGAACCCAGACGAAGGTCTGCTTGTTGGTCAGTTGCATGCGCACGACCTTGAGGATGCGGTTCATCGCTCGACTCCGTTCTCGAGGGCGGGGGATTCGACGCGCTGGGTGAGGCGCACGACGAGCTGTTGCAGGGACACGGGCGCGAGCTCGAGGCCCGCATCCCGCATGCGTGCCCGCTCGTCCGGGGTGAGCGCGCCGAGCACCGTGACGGATGCGACGCGGCCGAGGCTCTCGCGGTGCAGCACCTCTCGGCCGGCGACGAAGGCGTCGACCGCATCGGCGTCGCCGACGACACTCGTCGCGCGCTCGCGCAGTGCCTCGGTGTCCTCATCCAGCAGCACGTGACCGCCCTCGACGACGATCACCTTCTCGAGCAGATTCGACACCTCGTCGATGAGGTGGCTCGAGAGGATGATGGTGCGGGGGTGCTCGGCGTAGTCCTCGAGCAGGCGGTCGTAGAAGATCTGACGGGCGACCGCATCCAGTCCGAGATACGGCTCGTCGAAGAATGTGATCTCGGCGCGCGAGGCGATGCCGATGATGACGCCGACCGCGGAGAGCTGTCCGCGCGAGAGCTTCTTGATGCGTGTCTTCATCGGCAGGCGGAAGTCCGCGACGAGCCGCTCGGCGAGCTCCTGGTCCCAGTGCGGGAAGAAGAGCCTGGCGATGCGGAACGCATGAGCGGGGAGGGCGTCGTCGGGGTAGCGCTGGCTCTCACGGACGAAGCAGACCCGCGAGAGCACGTGGGCGTTCTCGTAGGGGTCCTCGCCGAACACGCGCACCTGTCCCGAGGTGGCGAAGTTCTGCGCGGTCAGGATCGACATGATCGTCGTCTTGCCCGCTCCGTTGCGTCCGAGAAGGCCGTAGATGGCGTCCTTCTCGATGCGGAAGCTGACGTCGTCGATCGCGACGGTGTCGCGGTATCGCTTGGTCAGGGCGCTGACCTCGATCACGGCGGTCACTGGTTCGCTCCTTCGTTGGTGTTGGCGTCGGGGGTGCTGGCGTCGGGGGTGCTGGCGGCGCGGTCGGTGATGAGATGGGTGATGTCGTCCGGGCCGAGTCCGAGCCGGCGGGCCTCGGCCAGCAGCGGCTCGACGAAGCGGTCGGCGAACGCGGTGCGGCGCTCGTTCAGGAGCACCTCGCGGGCGCCGGGGGCGACGAACATGCCCACTCCGCGGCGCTTGTAGAGCACTCCCTTGTCGACGAGCATGTTGACTCCTTTGGCCGCGGTGGCGGGATTGATGCGGTGGAACGCGGCGAGTTCGTTGGTCGACGGCGCCTGGTCCTCCTCGCGGAGGCTGCCGTCGACGATCGCGTCCTCGACGCTCTCCGCGATCTGCAGGAAGAGCGGTTTGCCCTCTTCGATCACTGGATCCCCGTTCGGTGGTTCATTACTTGACTAACTAACCATGCAACGGCGGATGCGGCCATGTCAAGTACACGCGGCGTCAGTGTGCTCCGCCACGACAGGAGACGAAGTGTGCATCGCCTCCGGAAACGAGTGCCCGCGTCAGGACTCGGCGGACAGATCCCGGGAGGCGGGCGGCTCCCAACGCCGCGCGTACTGCGCCATGGGTTGCAAAGAACGCAGCAACTCATGCCCCCTCTCGGAGAGGCGATACGAGATGCTGACCGGGGTGGTGGGTGCGACGACGCGCTCGACGAGCCCGGCAGCTTCGAGTTCACGCAGGCGCACACTGAGCATCCGGGCGGATAGTCCTTCGACCCGACGCTCGATCTCGCTGAAGCGTTCCGCCCCCGTCCCCAACGCCAGCAGGATGCCGCTGGACCAGCGCTTGCCGACGAGTTCCATCACGCCCGCCAGGCGCCGGCATTCCTCGTCGTCGATGTGGAGCGGCGCGCGAGTTGCGTCGACAGGACCATCAGTCACGCACCAAAAGTAAGTAACTTACGCGACGTTTGTCAATGACGTTCCGTCTGCCGAGGCTGAGAGCATGCCCGACTACCTCCACCCCCTGCGCTTCGGCAGCTTCGTCACCCCGATCGCGTCCGCTCCGCAACGCCCGGTCGATCTGGCCCTGCTCAGCGAGGAGCTCGGCCTGGACCTCGTGACCTTCCAAGATCACCCGTACCAGCCGGCGCTCCAGGACACATGGACGCTCTTGGCGTGGGTCGCCGCGAAGACATCCCGCATCCACGTCTCGGGAAACGTGCTGAACCTCCCGCTGCGCCAGCCCGCCGTCCTGGCTCGCGCCGTGGCAAGCCTGGACCGGCTCAGCGGGGGAAGGGCCGAGTTGGGGATCGGCACGGGAGGCTACTTCGATGCGATGGCGACAATGGGCGCGACGCTGTTGACCCCTGCCGAGGCGGTGAGCGGCCTGGATGAGGCTCTCGAGATCATCAGGGGACTCTGGGACACGGCCGATCCGTCGCCGCTCTCGGTGGAGGGGGAGTATCACCGCGTGGCCGGCGCCGCCCGCGGACCGGCTCCCGCGCACGGGATCCCGATCTGGGTGGGGGCGTACAAGCCGCGCATGCAGCGGATCATCGGACGCAAGGGCGACGGGTGGTTGCCGAGTCTGCCCTGGATGAAGCCGGGCGACATCGAACGCGGGAACCGCGTCATCGATGATTCCGCCCGCGCAGCGGGACGTGATCCGCGAGACGTGACCCGCCTGCTGAACGTGACCCCGCAGTACGACGCGGAGGACCTCGCTGAGCTCGCGATCGAGCACGGGATCAGCGTGTTCATCATGGGCGCGGACGACCCGCGCCAGCTCCGCACCTTCGCCGCCGAGACAGCCCCCCGCATCCGCGACAGGGTCGAGCGGAGCCGGCAGGCGTCACGTGCGGCCGTCGCACCATCGGCCCGCGTCTTCGCCGACGACCCGATCCCTGACGCGCTCGTGGCGCAGGTCCTGCTGCCCGGCGACCGCGGCTACGCCCGGTACACGTCGAGCTACTTCCGTGGCGCCCGCCCCGGTCTGATCATCCGCCCGGAGTCCCCGGCGGAGGTGCAGGATGCCGTGCGATTCGCCGCACGGCATCGGGATCTGCCCCTGGGTCTGTTCAGCGGCGGGCACGGCCTGTCGGGGCGTTCACTGAACAACGGGGGCATCGTCATCGCCCTCGACGCCCTCAACGCGATCGACGTCGATGGCGCCAAGGTCCGCGTCGGCCCAGGCGCCCGCTGGGGAGAGGTCGCGAGGACGCTCTCGCCGCACAACCTCGCCATCACCGCCGGCGACTACGGCGGCGTGGGAGTAGGGGGACTGGCCACGACGGCGGGGATCGGCTGGTTCGTGCGCGAACGCGGCCTCACGATCGACTACCTCCGGGCGGTCGACATCGTCACCGCGGACGGCGAGATCGTGCGCGCGAGCGCATCGGAGAACGCGGACCTGTTCTGGGCGGTACGCGGCGCAGGGGCGAACTTCGGAGTCGTGGTGTCGTTCGAGTTCGAGGCGCACTCCGTCTCCGAGCAGGTCGGGTTCGCGATGCTCGTCTTCGTCCCCGATGACCTCGCCGCTTTCCTCGAAGGATGGGGGAGCACCATCGAGCACGCGGACCCCACCGTGACAGGGACGCTCATGATCGGCCCCGCGGCTCCGGGCGCCCCGACGATGGTGCAGGCACTGATCCTCGTCGACGAGCACGATCCCGACACGGTCGTGGAGCGACTGCACCCGTTCGCGCGGCTGGCGCCGATGGCGAACCAGTCCGTGCAGATGCTCCCGTACGCGGCACTGCTGGAGCTGCCCGTCGGCGGAGAGCAGCAGCACGGGCAGGGCGAACCCCGCGGGCACTCCGGCCTCGTTCGCCATCTCGACCACGACGTGGCGGTGAAGATCACGAGGCTGCTGTCGTCGGGGGCGCCGTTCATCCTCAGCATCCGTTCCGCCGGAGGTGCGGTCGCGAACGTCGCGGCGGACGCGGCCGCGTACGGATGGCGGGATGCGAACTTCCTCCTCGCGATGCTCGGCGGCGGATCGGACGAACTGGAACAGCGGTGGGCGGATCTGGTGCCGGCGATGGAGGGCATGTACCTCAGCTTCGAGACCGATACGGGCCCCGAGGTCCTGGCCCGAGCCTTCCCGCCTGCCCATCTGGAGCGCCTCGGCAGATTGAAGGCGATCTGGGATCCGACCGGGCTGTTCCGCGACAACTTCTTCATCGAACCGGCCCCGGCCTGAGCGGCGGCGACCGATCGGAAGCGGGGCCCGCATCCACACCGCACGTGCGTACGGGAGCGGCGTTTGATATCACGCGGGCGCGGTAGCGCGATCGCTCGGATGCGGCAACCGCGTGAGCCGACTTGCGAACCCCGAAAACGCGTGACACGTTGGAAAAGGCCCGTCGCCGGGCCCCACGACCAGTCCGCGGTCGCCTGATGCCCCTTCGGGAGCGCGTCGGCGAGCGTACGGTCGACGACCGTGCCCGGGTCCTATGCCCGGTGCCCGTGCGTGTTGCGCCTCCCGACGCGGCCGCCCGTGGTCGTCCACCCGGGCGTGACCGATGCAGTCTGTGCACCGGACTGCCGAGGTGCAATCCACGTGAGTGTCGAACATGCCATCGAGGCCCGAAACCTGTTCAAGGTCTTCGGCAAGAATCCCAAGTCCGTCATCGAGCAGCTGCGCGCGGGAAAGACCCGCGCCGAGGTATCGGACCGCGGCACCGCCGCGGTGATCGACGCGAGCTTCACCGTCGACCCGGGCGAGATCTTCGTGATCATGGGCCTCTCCGGCTCCGGCAAGTCCACCATCATCCGCATGCTGAACGGCCTGCTGCCCCCGAGTGCCGGCGAGGTGCTCGTGCAGGGCCAGAACGTGACGAGCGCGTCGGCCGCGCAGCTGCGCCGCATCCGGCGTTCGTCGATCTCGATGGTGTTCCAGCACTTCGCGCTCCTTCCGCACCGCACGGTGCTCGACAACGCCGCTTACGCGCTGGAGATCCAGGGCGTCGGCACGCAGGAGCGCCGCGAGCGCGCCCGCGGGATCCTCGACAAGGTCGGCCTCGGCGATCGGGTCGACGCGATGCCCGGTGAACTCTCCGGCGGAATGCGCCAGCGCGTCGGCCTCGCCCGCGCCCTCACCTCCGGCACCGACATCCTCCTGATGGACGAGGCGTTCTCGGCGCTCGACCCCCTTATCCGCCGCGAGATGCAGGAGCAGCTCATCGAGCTGCAGCAGGAGCTCGGGCGCACGATCGTCTTCATCACGCACGATCTGAACGAGGCCATGTTCCTCGGCGACCGCATCGCCGTCATGCGCGACGGGCGCATCGTGCAGAACGGCACCCCGGAGGAGATCCTCACCGACCCGGCGAACGACTACGTCGCCCAGTTCGTGCAGGACGTCGACCGCGCACGCGTGCTGACCGCATCGTCCGTGATGGCACCGCCGCAGGCGACGACGCCCGTGTCGGCCGGGATGCGGGGCGCCCTGCGCGTCATGCGTGACCTCCAGGCCGGAGCGGTGGCCGTCGTCGAGAACCGCCGCTATCTCGGCGCCGTGACCGACCGCGCCGTGATCCGCGCGGTCAAGGCGGGCGAGACCGACCTCCGCCGCATCGTGCAGCGTGCGCAGCAGGTGGTCGGACCCGATGACCCGCTGACGGATGTCGTCGAGCACTCCGTCGAGTCGCCCTACCCCGTCGCCGTGGTCGACGAGCGTCAGCGCCTCGTCGGCGTGATCCCCCGCGTCACCCTCCTGGCCGTCCTCGGCAACGTTCCCGCCGTCACGCGCGAGAACCCGATCATCGACGTGCCCGCATCGGTGCCGGCGAGCGTGCTCACCGAGACGCTGGCGGTCGTCGACCAACCCGCCGCCACGACCACGGGAGGTGCGCGATGAACGATCTGTTCCGCCTTCCCCTCGGCGACGTCGTCGAGACCGCCGTCCGCTGGATCATCAAGACCTTCTCCTGGCTCTTCGACGGGATCAGCGTCGCCTTCCGCGCCCTCTACGACGGGCTCGACACCGTGCTGTCCGGCCCTCCGTTCTGGGTGATCATCGTCGTGTTCGTCGCGCTCGCGTTCCTCGCGAAGGGGTGGAAACTGGCCCTGGGCACGGCGATCGGGCTCCTGCTGATCGTCACGATCGATCAGTGGGATGCGGCCATGGACACCCTCGCGCTCGTCATCATCGCCGCCGTCATCGCCGTCGCCGTCGCCCTTCCCCTGGGCATCTGGGCCGCTCGCAGCGATCGCGTCTCCGCCGTCGTGCGGCCCGTGCTCGACTTCTTGCAGACGATGCCCGCCTTCGTCTACCTGATCCCGGCGCTGATCATGTTCAGCGTGGGACCCGTGCCGGGCATCGTCGCCACCATCGTCTTCGCGATGTCTCCCGGTGTGCGACTGACGGAGCTCGGCATCCGCGGTGTGGACACCGAGGTCGTCGAGGCCGGTCACGCCTTCGGCGCCTCGCCCGGCCGCATCCTGCGCCAGATCCAGCTGCCCCTGGCGCTTCCGAGCATCATGGCCGGCGTGAACCAGGTCATCATGCTCAGCCTGTCGATGGTCGTCATCGCCGGCATGGTGGGAGCGGGCGGGCTCGGCGGTCAGATCGTGCAGGCCCTGAGCCGGATCGACATCGCGCTGGGCGTGGAGGCGGGTCTCGCCGTCGTCATCATCGCGATGATCCTCGACCGCGTCACCTCGAGCTTCGCGGGCCCCCGCCCCAAGCGCGCGCTCCTCAGCCGACGCCGCGAGCTCGCCCGCGCAGCCTGAGCGCGCGCCGGCCCTTCCGAAAACTTGCGAGCTCATCACTCGCGAGCGGCCGTCGACACTCGACGTGCCGTACCGACCTTGTCCGCGACAGCACGCGGACGGAGAGGACTGCAGATGACTGTCACCAAGAAGAACCTGACCGCCGGCATCGTCCTCGCGGGCGTCGCCGCCCTCGCCCTGACCGGCTGCTCTGCTGCCGGCGACGCGGGCGAAGGGTCGGGCGAGCGTCCCATCACGATCGCCGTGTTCAACGGCTGGGACGAGGGCATCGCCGCGTCCGAGCTGTGGAAGAACGTGCTTGAGGAGCAGGGCTACGAGGTCGAGCTCGAGTACGCGGACCCGGCAGCGGTCTACACCGGTATCGCGAACGGCGACTACGACCTGACGCTGGACACGTGGCTGCCGCTGACTCACGCCCAGTACATGGAGACCTACGGCGACGACCTCGTCGACCTCGGCGCCTGGAACGACGAGGCCAAGCTGACGATCGCCGTCAACGAGGACGCTCCCATCGACTCGCTCACCGAGCTCGCCGACAACGCCGACGTCTTCGGCAACCGCCTCGTCGGCATCGAGGCGGGATCGGGTCTCGTGACCGTCACGCAGGACGAGGTCATCCCCGGCTACGGCCTGGAGAAGCTCGACTTCGTCACGTCCTCGACGCCGGCGATGCTCACCGAGCTTCAGGCGGCGACGGATGCGGGCAAGGACATCGCCGTGACCCTGTGGCGTCCGCACTGGGCCTACAACGCCTTCCCGCTCAAGGACCTCGAGGATCCGGACGGTCTGCTCGGCGACGCCGAGGGCATCCACACGGTGACGTCGGCAAGCTTCAAGGACGACTTCCCCGAGGTGAACGACTGGCTCGCGTCGTTCAAGATGGACAACGACACCCTGTACTCGCTCGAGGATGCGATGTTCAACTCCGGCGGCAGCGGCAACGACTACGCCCCGGCGGTCGCCGACTGGATCGCCGAGAACCAGGCGTGGGTGGACGCACTGACCTCCTGACGATCGTCGCCGAACGCGCCGCATCCTTCCGGGTGCGGCGCGTTCGGCGTTCAGTGCGTTCTGGTTATCAGCGGGCGCTCTCTTCGGCGAGCAGGGCGAGCTTGCGGACCGAATCGCGGAACGCCGCCTCGGTCGCTTCCACGTCGCCCGTGCCGGTCGTGTCGGAGATGAGTGATTGGAATGCGGAGACGGTCACGAGCACCGTCAGCGATGCCTCACGCATGATCGACGTGTCATCGTCGGCGAGCCGCCGCCGCTCGGGGTGCGCCGCGAGCCACGGCGCGAGGAACGCCGTGAGCTCCGTGGTCAGCGAGAGGAAGGGCGCGAGGATCGCGGCCTGCGTGTCGGGCTGCTCCAGCAGCATCCGATTGCGTCCCTCTGCCACCACCGCGTTGATCTGCGCGTGGCCGATCGAGGCGATGATCAGCCGGAAGACCGCGGTGGTGAGCGGGACGTCCGCCGACATCTCGATGATGACGGCTGCGTGCTCGGCCGGCAGCAGGTGCAGCGAGCGACCGAAGAGCGCGGTCTCGCGGGAGCTCATGTAGTTGAAGAACGTGCTGCGCGACACGTCGGCGCGCTTGCAGATGTCGGCGACCGTGACATTCGCGTGGCCACGCTCGAGGGCGAGCTCGACGGCCGCGATCTCGATCGCGTTCTCGGTGTCGCGCTTCTTGCGTGCGCGCAGTGACTCGGGCATGGCTCCTGAAGGGGAAGATGGACGTGGTATATCTTTGGACGGCGTCCACGTTAGGCGATTGCCTGAGACGACGTGGCCTGCGTTATGGACGTGAGTGTCGCTGGGGGGCGTCGCGGGGGCCCGGGGGCATCGGCGGTTCGCGCCGGTGCCCCTCTTCATCCGACCCGGTCGCGGATGCCGGGGGACCGGCCTCCGACGCATCCGCCCCGTTCCGGGCGGCGGTGGCAGGAAGCTCGAGGGCGACGCGTCGCTCGAGCTCGTCGATCGCCGCATCGGAGAGCGAGATCAACCCGTCGAGCTCTTCTCGCACCCGGCGGTACGCGAGCTGTCGCTCGGCGGGAGTCGCCGCCTCGTCGACCGCGACCGAGAGCAGCTGCTGCGCGGTGTCGAGGCGTTTGCGCTCGGACGGCGTGAACCCGGCATCCCGTACGCGTCGCGCCTCGCGTTCGGCGACGTCGAAGGCCACCTCGTAGTCCGTGACGGCGTTCTGGTACGCGGCGAGCTCTGCCGCGGTGATCCTCGCATCCGCCGATGCCGGCCGCATCCGATCGGCGACGCGCTTGGCGCGCAGGAACGCGGCCGTGAGCTCCTGGCGCCCGTCGCTCATGGCGGGGTAGGCGATCATCTTGGCGACGTCGAGCTCGTACTCGAGCCAGCGCGCCGTGGTCGCGTCGTGTTCGGCGAGCGTGCGTTCGAGCGCGGATGCCGTCGGCTCCGGCCGCGGCTCGACGGGAGCCTGTGGGACCGCTCCGCTTCTGGCGCGGATCAGTTCGAGTCGCCGCTCATGCCGCCGCTTCGCGCCTCGCTCCCACGCGCGGGCGACGCCGCCGGCGACGCCGATGAGGGGGAAGGCGAGCCACCAGTTGTGCTGGAGGAACGCGAACAGCTGATCCACTTCTCCATGTTAGGAGCCGCGGTGCTCCGATCGCGGGTCAGGAGGCCAGGGTTCGCCGTTTCCCGGGCGCTGCGCCGGCCGCATCCGCCCAGAGCTCGTCGAGTGACAGGCCGATGACCGACGCCACGGCGGCGACCGTGGAGAACGCGGGCGTGGCGACGCGACCCGACTCGATCTTTCGCAGCGTCTCGGGGGAGATCCCGGCGTCGAGCGCCACTTCGAGCATCGAGCGCTGGCCCCGCGCTCGTCGCAGAGCTGCGCCGAGGCGTCGGCCGCGCTCCATCTCGACGGGTGTCAGCGGGAGTCGGACCATCATGCGCCCACGATAGCGGTATTTCTCGACCGGTATAGTTATTCTCATGATCGAGATCTTCACGCCCGCCGAGGTCGACCGCGCACGCCGTACGGGTGCCCTCGTCGGTCAGATCCTCGACACGATCCGCTCACGCGTCGTACCGGGCACCAATCTGCTCGAGATCGACGCCTGGGCGAAGGAGATGATCCTGGGCACCGGTGCCGTGTCGTGCTACGTCGACTACGCGCCCTCGTTCGGCCGTGGGCCGTTCGGCCACTACATCTGCACCGCCGTCAACGACGCCGTCCTGCACGGCATGCCGCATGACGAGCGCGTCGCCGACGGCGACCTGCTGACCCTCGACCTCGCCGTCACGCTCGACGGCATCTCCGCGGATGCGGCGGTGAGCTTCATCGTCGGCGAGACCCGCCCCGCCGAGAGCGTCGCACTGATCGACGCGACCGAGCGCGCCCTCGCCGCGGGTATCGCGGCCGCGAGGCCGGGCGCCAAGGTGGGCGATCTGTCTCGCGCGATCGGCACCGTGCTCAAGCAGGCCGGCTACTCCGTGAACGTCGAGTTCGGGGGCCACGGCATCGGCACGACGATGCACCAGGATCCGCACGTCCCCAACGCGGGGCGTCCCGGGCGCGGCTTCGTGCTGCGTCCGGGCCTGCTGCTCGCGCTCGAGCCGTGGGTCATGGTCGACACGGATCAGCTCGTGACCGATGACGACGGCTGGACGCTGCGCAGCGCCACCGGTTGCCGCACCGCCCACACCGAGCACACGATCGCGATCACGGAGACCGGCGCGGAGATCCTGACGCTTCCGCGCTGACGCCGGCAGACGCCGCGCTGTCCCCTCCCCTCGGCCGCGACGTCTGCACGATCGCCGGGGCCGGTGTGTGCTCGGGGGCCCGTGGGGCGGGAAGATCGGGGTCGGTCGTGCACATGTCGCGACACCGAGACGCCGGGCACGGCGCTCGCCGGCTCAGGGCTGCGCGTCGCGGCCGGTGTCGGCGCCACCGGAGCGGCGCGGCACCGGCCAGACCGCGCGGACGACGCGCTCTGTCGTCCCCGGCGACTCCTCTGCGCGTGCCGCGGGCTTCGGCGCCTCCGGCGCGGACCGCGCCGGCTCGGTGCGGATGACGCGAGGTGTGTCGGATGCCGCTCGGCGCTCGCGTGGCGGAACCTCGGTGCGCCGTCGTCCCCGCTCCGCGGAGGCCCGCAGGGCGGCGGTCTCCGCGGCCGCGAACGCCTCGTTCAGCTCACGGACCGCAGCGGCGTAGGCCACGAAGTCCGCGGGATCCATGCGCGTCGCGCCGCTCGGCGGGCGCAGCCACTGCGCCCGTTGCATCGCCTGCAGGTAGGCGGCTGTCGCCGGATGGTGGGGGTCGCTCATCTGGGGCACCGCGATCGCGAGCTCGACATCGGTCTCGTACTCGAGCCAGCGTGCGGCGATCGCGTCGTGCTCGCGCACGATCCGCGCCAGGGGCAGTTCGGCGTCGCGGGCGGCCAGCTGCGCGCGTTCCGCCTTCACCCGCGTGCGCGCGGCGCGCAGAAGCAGCGTGGCGGTGCGCTGCGCCTCGCGCGCCTGGTTCAGCGCGCGGCGCGCCTCGGAGTGCGAGGCGCTGCGGGTGGCACGAGCGGCCTGCACCTCGGCCTGCGCGGCACGCGTGCGAGCACGGGCGCTCAGCAGCTCCCGGACCGCATGCTGCTCCTGGTGCCGCGCCGCATCCAGCGCCAGACGACGCGCCCGGCGCCGCCCGGTCGTCGCCGCGACGTATCCGACGGTGCCGGCACCCGCCGCAGCGGGCGCGGCCCACCACCAGACCGCGAGGAACTCGAGCAGGGGTCCCACGTCCCCATCGTACGGCGCGACAGGACGGACGGCCGAGGGGATGCGGCGGATGCAGGCGCAGTCGGGGCGGGCGGCTCCGTCGGTCCGGTCGACGCGGCAGGCGGGTCGACGTGTGCACGGCGGGCAGGCGGACGTGTGCACGGCGGACGCCGTGAACCCCGCCTCATCCGCCTCTCGAGTTCACGTCCGCACGACGAGTCGTGCAGATGTCGCGGTAGAGGCACGCAGAGCCCGGCCCGAACGGACCGCGCCGATCCGCTTCAGCCGAAGAGCAGAGCGAGGACGGTCGAGCCGCCGCCGACGAGCACGAGAGCGATGATCACCACCCAGGCGACGACCTTCATGCGCATCTGGCGCTTGTCGGCGAAGCCTTCGTACTCCTCGTCGTCGTTCATCAGGCGTCCTCGGTCACCGTCGGGCCGAACGCGGCGGGCAGCGTCGCGCGCGAGCGCTCCCGCAGCTCGGAAACCGACAGGGTGAACACGTCCTGCACCTCGAGCACCGACTCGCCGTCGCCAGAATCGGTGACACCGATGCGCAGCACGGGGTAGTCGCGGCCGTCGCAGAGGCCGCGGAACTTCACGTCCTCCTCGCGGGGCACGCTGACGATGACGCGACCGGTCGACTCGGAGAAGAGGGCGGATGCGGCATCCACCCCGTCGCGTTCCATGATCTCAGTGAGCCAGACGCGCGCGCCGACGCCGAAGCGCATGACGCCCTCGGCGAGGGCCTGTCCGAGACCGCCCTCCGAGAGGTCGTGGGCGCTGGAGATGAGCCCCTGATCGCCGGCGGCCCGCAGCAGCTGAGCCAGGCGCTTCTCGGCGGCGAGGTCGACCGCCGGCGGACGACCGCCGAGGTGGTCGTGCACGACCTGGGCCCACGCCGAACCGCTCAGCTCGTTCGCCGTGACGCCCAGCAGGTAGAGGTTTTCGCCCGCATCCTGCCAGCCGCTCGGGATGCGGCGGGCGACGTCGTCGATGATGCCCATGACACCGACGACGGGGGTGGGGTGGATCGGGACGTCACCGGTCTGGTTGTAGAAGCTGACGTTGCCGCCGGTCACGGGGATGCCGAGCTCGAGGCAGGCATCGGACAGGCCCTCGACGGCCTGCGAGAACTGCCACATGACCTCGGGGTTCTCGGGGCTGCCGAAGTTGAGGCAGTCGGTGACGGCGGTGGGAGTGGCGCCCGTGACGGCGACGTTGCGGTACGCCTCGGCGAGGGCCAGCTTTGCGCCCTGGTACGGGTCGAGCTGGCAGAAGCGCCCGTTCGCGTCCGTGGCGATCGCGAAGCCCAGGCCGGACTCCTCGTCGACGCGGATCATGCCGGCGTCATCGGGGAAGCTGAGCGCGGTGTTCCCGAGCACGTAGTAGTCGTACTGGTTCGTGATCCACGATGTGTCGGCGAGGTTGGGGCTGCCGAGCAGCTGCAGGAACTGCTCGCGCAGCGCAGCCGCGTCGGTCGGACGCGGCAGGGCGGATGCGGAATCCGCCTGGAGGGCGTCGATCCACGTCGGGTAGGCGACGGGGCGCTGGTAGACGGGGCCGTCGACGGCGACGGTCGAGGGGTCGACGTCGACGATCTGCTCGCCGTGCCAGAAGATCGCGAGGCGGCCGTCGCCGGTGACCTCGCCGAGCACGCTCGTCTCGACCTCCCACTTGTCGACGACGGCGAGGAAAGCGTCGAGCTTCTCGGGAGCGACGATCGCCATCATCCGCTCCTGCGACTCCGACATGAGGATCTCTTCGGGAGTCAGCGAGGGGTCGCGCAGCAGCACCTTCTCGAGGTCGACCCGCATCCCGGATCCGCCGTTCGCGGCCAGCTCGCTCGTCGCGCAGGAGATGCCGGCGGCGCCGAGGTCCTGGATGGCCTCGACGAGCTCGTCGCGGTACAGCTCGAGGCAGCACTCGATGAGCACCTTCTCGGCGAACGGGTCGCCCACCTGCACCGCGGGGCGCTTGGTCGGGCCGCCGTCGGCGAACGTGTCGGAGGCGAGGATGGAGGCGCCGCCGATGCCGTCGCCGCCGGTGCGGGCGCCGAACAGCACGACCTTGTTGCCGGGGCCGGTCGCGTCGGCGAGCTTGAGGTCCTCGTGGCGCAGTACGCCGACCGCGAGGGCGTTCACGAGTGGGTTGCCCTGGTAGACGCTGTCGAAGACGGTCTCTCCGCCGATGTTCGGCAGGCCCAGGCAGTTGCCGTAGAAGGAGATGCCGCTCGTCACGCCGTGGACGACGCGGGCGGTGTCCGGGTTGTCGATCGCGCCGAAGCGGAGCTGGTCCATGACGGCGACCGGGCGCGCGCCCATCGAGATGATGTCGCGCACGATGCCGCCGACGCCGGTGGCCGCGCCCTGGAAGGGCTCGATGTAGCTGGGGTGGTTGTGGGACTCGACCTTGAAGGTCACCGCCCAGCCCTCGCCCACATCCACGACGCCGGCGTTCTGACCCATGCCGACCATGAGTCGCTCGCGCATCTCGTCGGTGACCTTCTGGCCGAACTGGCGGAGGTAGATCTTGCTCGACTTGTACGAGCAGTGCTCGCTCCACATGACCGAGTACATGGCCAGCTCGCCGCTGGTGGGGCGACGGCCGAGGATCTCACGAATGCGGTCGTACTCATCGGGCTTGAGGCCGAGAGCGGCGTACGGCTGCTCGCGTTCGGGGGTGGCCCGAGCGTTCTCGACGGTATCGGCGGCAGGACGCGAGGCGGTGGCGGGAGTGGTCACGCGGCTGAGCTCCAGGGATCGGGGTGCCGGACCTGCTCAGTCTAGTTGCGGGCGCGGCTCGCCGGGGTGCGGGTCGGTGGGGCCCGCCCGGCTCGGCCAAACTCCTGCAGAACGCGCCGTCCGCGGTGTTCCTGGACCGGGGATGCGGATTCTGCAGGAGTTCGTGCACCGGCTCCGCCGTCGGCCGCCGCATGCGCGCCCCAAACCCCCACGGCTCGCCTGTCACAGATCGCGCGTTCCGCGTCGATCTGTGACAGGCGAGCGGGGTGATCCGGGTCAGTCGCGGGTGATCCGGGGTCAGTCGCCCTTCACGTTGACGAGCTGGCGCAGCGAGTGCCGGATCGACACGAGCTCCTCCGCATCCGTCATCACCCGGTCGATCGGCTTGTAGGCCTGCGGGATCTCGTCGACGAAGGCGTCCGTGTCGCGGAACTCGATGCCGACCATCGCCTCCCGCAGCTGCTCGTGCGAGAACGCGCGCCGTGCTGCGGAGCGGGAGTACTCGCGACCGGCGCCGTGGGGCGACGAGTTGAGTGAGACCGGGTTGCCGAGACCCTCGACGACGTACGACGCCGTGCCCATCGACCCCGGGATGAGGCCGGGGCGGCCCGCATCCGCCTGGATCGCACCCTTGCGCGACACCCACACCTCTTTACCGAAGTGGCGCTCGGGCTGCGTGAAGTTGTGGTGGCAGTTGATCCGCTCGTGCTCGACGACGTCCTCGCCGAGGAACTCCGCGAGCTGGCGCGCGACGCGGTCCATCATCTCCTCGCGGTTCAGCAGTGCGAAGTGCTGCGCCCACTGCAGCTCGCGGATGTACCGCGCGAACTCGGGCGTTCCTTCCACGAGGTAGGCGAGGTCGGGGTCCGGCAGATCGATCCACCACTGCTTCGCCAGCCGCTGCGCGACGGCGATGTGGTGCGTGGCGATCTTGTTGCCGATGCCGCGCGAACCGGAGTGCAGGAACATCCAGACGCGGTCGAGCTCGTCGACCGACACCTCGATGAAGTGGTTGCCCGACCCGAGCGATCCGAGCTGGAGTCGCCAGTGGCCGACGTACGAGGCCGGGTCGAAGCCGGATGCGGCGGCCTTCTCTTCGAGCTCCGCGATCCGCGGCGCGGCGGTGGCGACGACCTTCCGGTTGTCGTGGCCGGCCGAGAGGGGGATCGCCCGCTCGATCGCCTCGCGAAGCGACGCGAGGTCGCGGCCGGCGAGCTGCGAGAGCTCGAACTGGGTGCGGACGGCGATCATCCCGCATCCGATGTCGACACCGACGGCCGCCGGCATGATCGCGCCGAGCGTCGGGATGACCGAGCCGACCGTCGCACCCTTGCCCAGGTGCGCGTCGGGCATCAGCGCGATGTGCGGGTAGATGAACGGCATCCGTGCCGAGGTGCGCGCCTGATCGAGGGTCTTGTCGTCGATCAGGCTCGCCCACGACATGAGCCGTGCGGAGAGCTTCTCCATGATTCCTTTCCTTGCGTGGGATGGACCAGCCGGTCCGGGTGTTCTCCCCGCGGAAAGAAAACGCCCCGGACCTTTCGGTGCGGGGCGTGGGACGAAATCGTCACATGCTGCGCGCCGGAGGGTACGACTCATAGCGGCCGCTGCGCTTCGAGAAAAGCTGCAGGGCCGCGTTCTGACGCAGGCCGTCGCGTGCGTGCATGGGTCGGTCTCCTCGGCTGATGCTGCACCGAATCAGGCACAGCCCTCCGAGGTTAGGGGTGCGGCGGATGCGGCGTCAACCGTGCGGGGTGCTCCGGGTGCCGGCCTCGCTCGGCACACCCGGGTCTATCGTCGGAGCGTGAATCGGACCGATCGGCTCTACTCCCTCGTGGAAGAGCTGCGCGCCGTGGCGCCGCGCCCGCGCAGCGCCAGCTGGCTGGCCGCGCGGTTCGAGGTCAGTGTGCGAACGATCGAGCGCGACATCAACGCACTTCAGCAGAGCGGCGTGCCGATCTGGGCGGAACCCGGACGCACCGGCGGTTACTGCGTCTCGCGCGAGCACACCCTCCCGCCTGTGAACTTCACGCCGCAGGAGGCCATGGCGATGGCCGTCGCACTGCGGTCGATGGGTGCGGCGCCGTTCCGGTTGGCCGCCGAAACGGCTATGCGCAAGCTCGTCTTCGCGATGCGCGGCGATGACGCGCAGTCGGCGATGCGCCTCGCGGCCCGGGTCCACTTCTTGCGGGGCGATGCCGACGCAGGCCCCGTTCCGCGCGTGCTCGCCGATGCGCTCGCCGATCCGCGCGTGCTGCGCATCGGGTACGAGGACCGCGCCGGCGTGCGGACGGAGCGTGAGATCGAACCCCTCGGTTACGTCGCTTCGGGCGGCGCGTGGTTCCTGATCGCGTGGTGCCGGCTGCGTGACGGCATCCGTGCGTTCCGCACCGACCGCATCCGCGAGGTCGTGGTCACCGTCGAGGTTCCCGAGGAGCGCGTGCTGACGGCGGACGACATCGAGATCGTCTACGGGACGCTCGAGCCGCTGACTCTCTGAGATCCGCACGGAAACACCGACAGGACGCTGTCGCGAGCGCAGACGAGGCTGGTCACGTCGAGAAGACCTCGACCGTCGATCCCAGGAGAATCCATGAACTTCGTTTCCGTCCGCATCATCACCGACGACGTCGCCCGACTGGCCGACTTCTACGAGAAGATCACCGGCGCCGCCGCGTCCCGCACGGGTGACGTCTTCGCCGAGCTCGCCACCTCGTCCGCGACACTCGCGATAGGAAGCAGCCGGACCGTTCCCGCCTTCGCGCCCGGCGCCGCGGAGGCGGCGCGCAACCGGTCGGCGATCATCGAGTTCCTCACGCCCGACGTCGACGCCGACTATGCCCGGCTGCGCGGCCTCGTGGATTCGTGGGTGACGGCGCCGGCGCTCATGCCGTGGGGCAACCGCTCCGTGCTGCTGCGCGACCCGGACGGCAACCTCGTGAATCTCTTCACCCCCGCGACCGCGGAGGCGATCGCGAAGTTCGCGCCGTTCCTGGGCTGAGCCCCCGGTGGCGAAGAGTCTCCGTCTCGGCGTCAGTTCTGCATCCGGATCTGCTGCCCCTCCACGAGGGGGAACGAGATCAGCTCGGAGGCGTCGAGGTCTTCTCGGTGCATGTCGACCCCGGTGATCTGGCTGTTCTCGTACGTCGTGTAGTAGTAGACGCCCGTGCGGGTGTTGCAGCAGGACGAGTAGATCGTGATCTCGTACTTCTCGTCCTCGGCGACACGCACGCATCCGCGTTGCTGAGCGACGGACCCGAGGATGTGGAAGAACTGGCTCAGCGACTCGGACTCCGAGGTGCCGGAGACCGAGTTCATGCGGGTGAAGACCGCCTTCACGAAGCGCGACGACGACGAGAGGTCGCCGGGCAGACCGATGCCGCCCATACCGCGGCTGTAGCGATCGAGTGCCAGCCCGGGGGCGAACGTGTTCCCCGGCTCGCGGTTGGTCAGTGCCATGAAGTCGTTCAGTCGGAAGCTTTGGATGTCGAAGCTGGGGTTGTTGGTGAGGACGCCGAAGGGGTTGTCGTAGACGCGGAGTCCCTCGGCCACGCTCTCGACCGTGATGGCCGAGTTCGCGTCGGCGATGATCCAGTGCAGCGGCGAGAGGGGGAACTCGTCGCTGAAGGACTCGTTCAGAACGTTCAGACCCCCCAGCGCCTGCTTCACCTGGTCGACCGTCTCGAACTGCCCGAGCAGCCACGGGATGAGTTCGAAGGGCGTGATGTTCGTCTTCTCGTCGTCGCGAGGGTGATAGACGGCGTTGCCCGGGAAGTTCAGGCCGGCGACGCTGAGGCCCTTCTCGTTCGTCGCGTCGTAGTACAGCGGATAGCCGTCGGAGACGGTGGCGATGCCGATGATCGCGTGATGGGTCTCGAGCGACTCGGCCGCGCGGAATGCGAACCGGAATCGTCGAGGTGTGACCGTGACGGTCTCGTGATACGAGAACTCGAGATCGAGATTCCGGCCGAAGTAGTGGTCTTCGGTCGTGAAGCTCAGCCCTGTGCACATGGTGATTTCCCCCTTTGATCTGCGGATGTGGCCCGCGGTTGCCCGGAACGATAGGAGCGCGCCGGCGCTGCAGGCCAGAGCATTGACAGTGCAGCCAGGGTGCGTTTTCCGTCAGCGGCCGCGGACGGACCCGCATCCCGAGCCGGAGAATGGATGCGTGGACATCGCCGAACTGCTGGAGCACGCACGACTGCGCGCGGACTGCGTGGTGCTGCCGCCGGCCTCGCTCCCGCTCGTCCGTCGGGACGACGAGCGCCTTCCCGACGGGGTGAGGGAGTTCTACGAAGGCTGCGGGGGAGCCGTGCTGTTCGCCGGGCAGGCTCGCGAGCTGACCGTCCTGCCGCCGGACGAGGTCGTCCCCGCGAATCCGCTCATCGTCGGCGACCCGGTCGAAGCGGATGCGGTGAGCCGGGCCGCGTATCTGATCGCTCGCACTCCCGGTGGAGATCACCTCACCGTCGACATGTCCGTGCCGCGGGGTGGTCGGGTCTACGACAGCTTTCACGAGCTCCACGGCGTCGCGGGCGAGTGGCCGGTGGTCGCACCGTCGTTCGCGGACTTCCTGACCGAGGTGTGGGAGGCGCCGGGCGCGCTGCCGTACTGGTTGCCGGAGTCCGGACCCGAGCAGCGCGTCTTCCCCGACGCGTACGACGACACGGAGGGGTGAGCAGCCTCCTCGTGAGCGCCGAGGGGGGAGGCCAAGGCGGAGGCCTTCGACGTTTCCTGTGCGCCCCGCATCCGGTTGCTCTCGAGGTGAAGCTCGGCGACGGGGACGTCGGTGTCGCTGCGGAATCCGGCCACGGCGACGGGAGCTACCCGGTGTACCGGGGCGTCGACGAGACGGGCGAGATCGTGCAGCTCGTGGTCGATTTCCTGGTGCTCGCCGCCGAGGACGTGGACGGGGCCCTCGTCCACCGCTGACGCGGCGGCGGCGCTGCGGCTCCACGCGCGGCGACGCGTCTGCGTCGCCGCCGCGAGCCGAACTCCTGCAGAATCTGCCGGCCTGCGGCCCATTCCGTCCGTCACAGCGGTTTTGCAGGAGTTCGGGCGCGCGCCGAGGCCGCCTCCGCTGCGCACACCCACCTCTTGCGCGGCCCGCATCCGCACGCTAACGTGCAACCAAATGGTTGTACAAACGGAACTCAGCGACGCCGAGGTGGACCGGATCTTCCGGGCCCTCGCCGATCGCACGCGTCGGGACATCCTGCGGCGCACGATCGAGGCCGAGCAGTCGGTCTCCGCCCTCGCGGCCGTGTACGACGTGTCGTTCGCGGCCGTCCAGAAGCACGTCGCCGTGCTCGAGACCGCGCGCCTGGTCACCAAGCGCGCCGAAGGAAGGGAGCGGCTCGTGAGCGCCGATCCCGCAATGATCGCCCGCGCCCGCCTGCTGCTCGCCGAGTACGAGCAGCTCTGGCGGTCGCGCATCTCCCGCCTCGACGACCTGCTCGCCGAAGAGCCCTGACCCGGATGCGGCGCCTGCCGCATCCGCCCGATCCACCTGGAGATCCTCATGCCCGTCACCGCCGTCACGCACGACCCCGAAGCGCTCACCATGACGCTCATCGCCGATGTCGACGCCCCCGTCGAACGCCTGTGGCGTGCCCTCACCGACCCGCGTCAGCTGGAGCGCTTCTGGGGTCCGCCCGGATATCCCGCATCCTTCACCGTGTTCGAATTCGCCGTCGGCGGGACCGCGCGCTACGCGATGACCAGCCCGCAGGGGGAGCGCTACAGCGGGGCGTGGGAGTTCGTGGCGATCGACGAGCCCACGATGTTCGAGGTGCGTGACATGTTCACGGATGCGGACGGCGTCCCCGTCGAGGGCATGCCGGTGCAGCACATGACCTTCACCTTCGCGTCGACCGAGACCGGCTCACGGCTGACGAACGTCTCGCACTTCGAGTCGATCGAGGCGCTCGAACAGGTCATCGCGATGGGCGCCGTCGAGGGATCGAAGCTGGCGTTCAACCAGCTCGACGCGGTGCTGCAGGAGCTGCGTTCCTACGCCGAGGGCAAGGGCACGCGCACCGAGATCCTCAGCGATCAGCACGTGCGCATCACGCGTCTCATCAACGGGCCGCGCGATCTCGTCTGGCGGGCGCACACCGAGCCCGACCTCGTACGCCGCTGGCTGCTCGGTCCTGACGGCTGGACCATGACGACGTGCGAGATCGATCTCGTCGCCGGCGGCGACTACCTCTACGCGTGGGCGCCGGGCGCGGGTGTCGTCGGCGAGCCGTTCGGTTTCGACGGGCAGACGCAGCTCGTCGTGCCCGAGCGCCGCTGGGTGACGACCGAGCACATGACCGGGACCGACTTCCCCTCGACCACGAACGACCTCTCGCTCTACGAGGAGGACGGCGCGACACTGCTCACGCTCCTCATCGAGTATCCGGATGCGGCCACGCGCGACATGGTGCTCGCGACCGGCATGACCGAGGGCATGGAGGCCAGCTACGCCCGACTGGAGCGCGAGGTGCTGGGCGGCTGAGACGGCGGCCGACGAACCGGGCTGCGCGGCTTCGGTCGGCGGCCCGGTTCGGTCTTGGGGCCGAGAACGGCGCAGGTCGTTCGGCGTTCCACGGAGCGTCATCGGCTCGCGCCGGTGGCGTTCGCGAGCGGGTGCCGGGGTCGTCGGCAACCCGCGAGAAGACCGGGGCTGACCGCATCCGGAATGCACCCGCATCCGCCGGTGTTAGGGTTGAGTGTCGCCTTCGGGCGGCTGCGTCGTCGATACGCGTGCTCCGCCTCCGGGCGCCGGGCCCTCTTCTCGAGCGGCGAACCGATGCGCGAATCCGCGCCGTCGCCCCGTCTTGCGATCACGATCGATCGCCTCATCCGAAAGCACTTCTTCATGCCTTCTTTCCTTGATCTCGGCGTGCCCGCGCCGCTGGCCTCCGTCCTCGCCGCCTCCGGCAAGACCGAGCCCTTCCCCATCCAGCAGGACACCCTGCCCGACGCGCTCGCCGGTCGCGACGTGCTCGGCCGCGGCCGCACCGGCAGCGGCAAGACCATCGCGTTCTCGCTGCCGATGGTGGCGCGCCTCACGGGCGTCTCGCGCACCCCCGGTCGCCCGACCGGCCTCGTGCTCGCCCCCACCCGTGAGCTCGCGACGCAGATCGCCGCGACCCTCGCGCCCCTCGCCGCCGCCGTGGGCCTGAACGTCACCACGATCTTCGGCGGCGTCAGCCAGAAGCCGCAGGAGCAGGCGCTGCGCGCCGGCATCGACATCGTCGTGGCCTGCCCGGGCCGCCTCGAAGACCTCATGAAGCAGGGCGTCATCCGCCTCGACCGCGTGCAGGTGGCGGTCCTCGACGAGGCCGACCACATGGCCGACCTGGGCTTCCTGCCGGGCGTAACCCGCATCCTCGGCGCGACGCCGACCGGCGGTCAGCGACTGCTCTTCAGCGCCACGCTCGACCGCGGGGTCGACACCCTGGTGCGCAAGTTCCTCCAGAACGAGGTTCGCCACGAGGTCGACGAGTCCAGCGTGCCCGCCGCCGCGATGACCCACCGTGTCTTCCACGTCTCCGACGACGACAAGAACGATCTCGTCGAGCGCCTGGCATCCGGGCGCGGTCGCCGCATCCTCTTCACGCGCACCAAGCACCAGGCGAAGAAGCTCGCGAAGAAGCTGACGTCCGCAGGCATCCCATCGGTCGATCTGCACGGCAACCTTTCGCAGAACGCGCGCGAGCGCAACCTCGCGGCCTTCGGCGCGGATCCGGATGCGGGCGGCGTGCGCGTGCTCGTCGCCACCGACGTCGCCGCCCGCGGTGTCCACGTCGACAACGTCGAACTCGTCGTGCACGTCGACCCGCCCGCCGAGCACAAGGCGTATCTGCACCGCTCGGGCCGCACCGCACGCGCCGGCGCCGAGGGCACCGTCGTCACGGTCGTGCTCGACTCGCAGCGCCGCGACCTCGCCGACCTGCTGCGCAAGGCCTCGATCTCCGCTCCCCTCGAGCGCGTGGATGCGTCGCACGCCGCCGTCTCCGAGCTCGTCGGCACGCCGGCGCCGCTCGTGAAGCCGTCGCCCGTCGCGGCTCCCACGCAGGGCGGCCGCTCCGGCGGTTCGCGTTCGGGTGGCGCGTCGGGACGCTCCGGAGCCTCGGCTCCCCGTTCGGGGGGTTCGGGTCGTTCCGGAGCGGCTCCGGCTCGTTCGGGCGCCGCATCCGGTCGCGCTGCGGGCGCAGCTGCCGGCTCGGGACGTTCCGGCGGCGCCGGGCGTTCGGGCGGTGCCGGTCGCTCCGGCGGTCGCACGGATGCGCCCGTCCGCGGTGCCGCTCCGGTCGAGGCGCGTCACAGCGCCGCGGCCGAGCGCACGCCGAACCGTCGCGCCGGACGCCCCCAGGGCCACACGGCCGAGAACGTGGCGCCGCGCGGCGGACGCACGATCGGCGACTCCGTGAGCGAGCAGCAGCGCGCCTGGGTGGAGTCGCTCGCACGGGGCGGCGATGCCGCATCCGGTCGTTCGGGCTCCGAGCGCTCCGCCGCGGGTGCGGGTTCGGCTGACGCGCCGCGCCGCCGCCGTCGCGGTGGCCGCGGGCGCTCCGGAGGCTCCGCCGCCTGAGCCACGGGCTGTTGCTCGTTCTGCTGAGCCTTCTACCGGACTGGCCCGTTTCACGGCGCCCGCCGGGTTCTCTCCGTAACCGCGCCACTTCTCCGCATCCGCCACAGTCATTGACTGTCGCTGTTGCGGGAAGGTGGCGCGGTTGCGCATGTGCGGCGCAACTCGGGCGCCGGGAGGAAGGCACCGCCCATCCGCCTCCAGCCCCGGGTAGGACTTCGCGTCGGGCGGAGAATCAGGCGCGGGCGAGGGTATCTTCGAGCGCGACCCAGGCGAGCATCGCGCACTTCACGCGGGCGGTGAACTTCGACACCCCGGACAGTGCCGCGGCGTCACCGAAGGTCTCCTCGTCGAGCGCAACGGTGCCGCGCGAACGCAGCGCCGTGCGGAAGCGGTCGATGCGCTCGCGCACCGCATCCGCCGTCAGCGGGCCCTCCTCGTCGATGATGTCGTCGACGAGGGACGCCAGCATGGATGCGGAAGCCTGCGAGATCGAGCACCCCGCACCCGTGAAGGTCACGTCGCGCACCGTGCCGTCGTCGTGCAGGCGCACCCGCAGTTCGATCTCATCGCCGCAGATCGGGTTGCGCTGGTGCGAGGTCGCCGTGCGCCCCTCGGCCTCCGCCATGGGCGTGCCATGCGGATGCTTGGAGTGGTCGAGGATGAGTTCCTGGTACAGCCCGTCGAGTCCGCTCATGCGTCCGCTCCGAAGTACGCGCGCACGTCGCCGATCGCACCCAGCAGGGCGTCGACGTCGGCCTCGGTCGTGAACACCGACGCGGACGCTCGCACGGATGCGGTGAGCCCGAACCTGGCGTGCAGCGGCTTGGCGCAGTGATGCCCCACTCGCACCGCGATGCCGCGTGCGTCGAGGAACTGGCCGACGTCGTGCGCGTGGACACCGTCGACGGCGAAAGCCGCGATCCCGACCCGATCGGCGTCGGAGGTGTCGCCGAGCAGCCGGATGCCGGGGATGTCCCTGAGGCCCGTCATCATGCGCCGCCCGATGACCCGCTCGTGCTCGTGCACCGCATCCATCCCGAGGGCGTCGAGGTAGTCGACAGCGGCCGCGAGGGCGACGGTCTGCGACACCGGCTGCGTGCCGGCCTCGAACTTCTGCGGCGGCGGCAGGAACTCGGCCGCATCCTTCGTCACCGTGGTGACCATCGACCCGCCGGTGAGGAACGGCGGCAGCGCCTCGAGCACCTCGCGGCGCCCGTAGAGGGCACCGATGCCGTACGGGCCGAGCATCTTGTGACCGGAGAACGCGGCGAGATCGACTCCCAGCGCGGGCAGGTCGAGCGCCAGGTGCGGCGCGGACTGGCAGGCGTCCATGACGGTGAGCGCGCCGACCTCGCGCGCCAGCGCGACGAGCTCGGCGACCGGGTTCACGATGCCCAGCACGTTCGACACGTGGGTGAACGCGACGACGCGCGTGCGGTCGCCGATCAGCGCGGCCGCCGCATCCAGGTCAAGGGTGCCGTCGTCATGCACGGGGATGTGACGCAGCACGGCGCCGGTGCGCGCGGCGAGCTCCTGCCAGGGGATGAGGTTCGCGTGGTGCTCGATCTCCGTCACGACGATCTCGTCGCCGGGACGCAGAGCCAGATCGGCGGATGCGGCGGATCCGCGCCCCGCGGTCGCGTTGCCGATCGAGTAGGCGACGAGGTTCAGGGCGAGGGTCGCGCCGCCGGTCCACACCAGCGTCTCCTCATCGGCGCCGACGAAGCCCGCCACCCGAGCACGCGCATCCTCGTACAGCTCCGTCGCTTCGGCGGCGAGGGTGTGCGCCCCCCGGTGCACGGCGGAGTTGGCACGCAGCAGGAAGTCGACCTCCGCGTCGATCACGGCACGGGGCTTCTGGCTGGTCGCACCGGAGTCGAGGTAGACGAGCGGCGCATCGCCGATCATCTGCTCGAGGATCGGGAAGTCGGCGCGCAGGGCGGCGGCGTCGAGGGGGGAGGAGCTCACCCCTCCAGGCTAGTTGTGCCGCGGGCGCCCGGCTCCGTGCGCGGGACGGCCCGTGGCCCCGGCATCCGTCTCCCGCGTCGGAGAAACATGCTGACGTCGGAGGATTCGGCGTGGAACCTCCGACATTCGGGCGATCCTCCGACCGGACGGATGTGGATGCGGAGCGCGGGCGCGCCCGCTGCGCGTCAGTTCCGGCCCTGGCCCTCGCCGCCGTGGCGCGCGACGCTGACGGTGCGCGTGGTGGGGCGGCCGGCGCGCTCCTGGCCGGGGAGCGGGCGGGAGCGGCGGCCGTAGATGACCTCGGACGAGTCCAGCAGCCACGGCACGAGGGTGATCGTGACCCCGTGCACGAGCATGAGCTGCTGCGCGATGCGGCGCGCGCGGCGGTTGTGCAGGAAGCTCTCCCACCAGTGTCCGACGATGTACTGCGGCAGGTAGACCGTGACGACCGCGGACCCGTGCTTCTCCCGGTACTTCTCGATGAACGCGATGACCGGCTGGGCATAGGTCCGGTAGGGCGACTCGACGATCACGAGCGGCACGGGCGGACGGTGGTCCTCCCACTCCTTCTGCACCGCATCCGCCGACTCCTTCGTGACGGCGACGTGCAGGGCGATCGTCTTGTCGTGCCGCGCGGCGAGGGCGTAGTCGATGGCCTTCGCGACCGGCTTCTGGAGGCGCCCCACCAGCACGATGGCGATGTCGCCGGCGGCGCCGAAGTGGGTGTCGTCGTCGTAGGTGATCTCGTGCTCGACGTCGCGGTAGTAGCGGTGCACGCCGATCATCAGGATCGACAGCACGGGGATCGCGAGGAACACCAGCCAGGCGCCGTGCGTGAACTTGGTGATCGTGACGATGATGAACACCGCCGCGGTCAGCCCCGCACCGAGCGAGTTGATGATCAGACCCGAGATGATCTCTCGCCGCTCGAAGCGTCCTGACGTCTGGTTGCGCGCCTCGGTGGGCAACTGGTTCAGCGCGCGGAGCTCGCGCCGCCAGTGGCGCACCATCCCGATCTGCCCGAGTGAGAACGACACGAACACGCCGATGATGTAGAGCTGGATGAGGGTCGTCAGGTTGGCCTGTGAGGCGATCAGCACCACGATCGCCGCAAGCCCCAGCAGGATCATGCCGTTGGAGAACACGAGGCGGTCGCCGCGCGTGTTCATGGCCTTCGGGGCGTATCCGTCGCGCGCGAGCACGGCACCCAGCAGCGGGAAGCCGTTGAACGCGGTGTTGGCGGCGAGCAGCAGCACGCAAGCGGTGGCCGCCTGAATGATGAAGAAGGGGATCGAGTTCATCCCGAAGGTGGCGGCCGCGACCTGCGCCATGAGGCTCGGCTGGGGCTGCGTGCAGTCGAACCCGATGAGGTGGCACGGATTCTCCGCGTAGTGCACGCCCGCGACGAGCGCGAGAACGGTCAGACCGGAGAAGAGCAGGATGGCGACGGCACCCATCGCGACGAGGGTGCGCTGCGCGTTCTTCACCTTGGGGCGGCGGAACGCGGGCACGCCGTTGGAGACGGCCTCGACGCCGGTGAGGGCCGAACAGCCGCTGGAGAACGCGCGCAGGATCAGCAGGATGACAGCCGCCTGCGTGAGGCTCTCGGCCTGCACGGAGAACGCGCTGCTGGAGGCGACCGGCGGGTCGCCGAGGATCCAGCGGATGATGCCGGTCACGATCATGAGCGCGACGGATCCGATGAAGATGTACGTCGGCAGCGCGAAGGCGCGCGAGGCCTCCCGCACGCCGCGGAGGTTGACGATCACGATGAGGATGACGAAGCCGACCGCCAGCTCGATGCGCCAGGGATTCAGCCCCGGCAGCGCGGAGATGATGTTGTCGACGCCGGACGCGACCGACACGGCGACCGTCAGGATGTAGTCGACCAGCAGCGCCGAGGCGACGATGACGCCGGGGATCTCGCCCAGGTTCGTGCGCGCGACCTCGTAGTCGCCGCCCCCGGACGGGTACGCCTTGATGAGCTGGCGGTACGAGAGCACCACCACGATGAGCAGTACGACGACCGCGGCCGCGATCCAGGGGCTGAAGGCCAGGAACGACAGTCCGCCGATCATCAGGATCATGAGCAGTTCCTGCGGCGCGTAGGCCACGGAGCTCAGCGCGTCGGACGCGAAGATCGGCAGCGCCATGCGCTTGCGCAGGAGGTGATCGTCCGCATCCGTGGATGCGAGAGGGTCCCCGATCAGCAGGCGTTTCGCGATCGGAGTCTCGGGCGCCGGCTCGGCGCTGTCGTTTGCCACGACGCGCGACACTACGCCGATCGCTCAAGCCGCGCAACGCGGGCGAGGGGTGTTTGCCATGCCGTCACCGTTCCGTGATGATCGACGGTTCGTGTGTCGACCTACGATGTAGCGCATGCATGTGCCCGATCGCCGCCTCGCCCTCGCCTATCGCCTCGTCGCGGCGGTGCTCATGGCGTGGGGGATCGGGAGGGTCACCGGCATCCTGGACGGACGCCCCAGCCCCGTCGAGTTCCTTTACTACACGGTGCTGAGCAACTTGCTCTGCCTCGTCTGGATGGTGGTCCTCGCCGTTCGCACGGTCGCCGACCTTCGCTCGGACGGACCGCGTGGCGCGTCGACACCCTCCCCGCGGTTCTCGCTCGCCGTCGCCTTCGCGATCACGGTGACGATGCTGATCTACCTGATCGTGCTCGTGCCGGAGACGTACACGCAGGGCAACGGCTACGAGCCGTTCACGCTGACGGACAACCTGATCCACATCATCACGCCATCGCTGGCGATCGCCGACTGGCTGCTGTTCGTGCCCAAAGGTCGCAGCCGCTGGTTCGATCCGCCCCTGTGGACACTCATCCCTTACGTTTACCTCGCGTTCGCGTTCGTCTACGGCGCCGCCGGAGGCCGGTTCGCCGGCGGGGGTCAGTACCCCTACCCGTTCATGAACGTCGACCGCAACGGGCTCGGTGGGGTCGTGCTGTGGATCGTCGGCCTGACGCTCGCGCTCGAGGTCGTCGCCTACGTCTACATCCTCATCGACAAGGGACTCGGCGCGGTGGACCGGAGGATGCGGCGCCCCGCCACCACCCGTGCGACGGCGGATGCGGGAGCGGGGCACTGATCAGCGCAACGCGGCGAGGATGATCGATGCGCCACCCGCCACGACGCCACCGGCCAGGACCAGGGCCCACACCACCCAGGTGCGCCGGAAGTTGACGGCGAGTTCGTTCGAGCGCATGGGGAGTGACGCCGGCTGGGGGACGCGGGCCTTATCCGTGGCGCTATCGGGCGGGACCGGTGCGCTGACGTAGGGCGGCTCATTCGGGACGGGCGGGCGGGGCGACGCGATGGGGGCGCCCGGCTCGGGGAGACGACCGCCGAGACGGATGCGCAGCGCGCTGATGAGGGCGATCAGATGCTGCCAGACGGCGGGGTCGGGGACGGCGAGCGGGTGCGGCGCGTAGAGGAAGAGCGAACCGGGCGCGATCTCGACGTGGAAGCCGAGTGTTCCGTCGTCGAGGAGCGCTTGCACCTCGTCGTCGAACAGCCAGTCCGCCCACGCGAATGCGCCGGGGTCTGCGTAGAGCAGGAATCGGTCCTGCTCCTTGAACGGCATGGGTGTGACGTCGGGGAGGGAGGGCAGCGGTGAGCGGGGGGCGAGCCGCTGGTTCACGAGAACGAGAGGCGGCGCCGGCGCATCCAGCTGTAGAGCGACGTAGCCCCAGCTCTGGGTGAACTGATTGCCCACCGCGATCTCGGTGTAGAAGCTGTTGCCGATCTCGGTCAGCGGCGGTCCGGGGATGCGCACGATGTTGACCGAACGCTGCATGGAGCGCGGCTTGCCGTCGCGCTCCCGAAAGACGACACCGGGAAGCGGCTGACGGACCGCGAGCGGGTAGTACGGCCACCCGTTGTCCTCCGCGAAGATCTGCACGATCTGCGCGAGCGGGTTCCAGTCCTCGACCGGCGCGGGCGGCTCGTAGAGGGGGGTGTAGTCCACCGGTGCGGTCATCGCGCCCTCCTGTCCGTGATGTTGCGTGACATCCGTGCCGGCGACCGCGCCGTGTTCATAGCGCTGACGTCGACGTGGTCCATCATCGTGGACCGCGAGCGCGACGTCCTCAGATCCCGCTCAGGCCAGCCACTCGCGCGCTGCGACGACGAGGTTCTCGACACCGCGTTCGATCGTCGGATGCAGCACCGGGGCGAAGAAGGGCGAATGGTTCGTCGGCACGTCGCGGTCGATCGTCCCCTCGGCGCTCGCGCGCGCGAAGAGCTCCGGGTCGATGCCGCCCCAGAACCAGAACACGAGCGGCGTGCCTGCCTCGCGCGCGAACCACGAGACGTCCTCGCTGCCGGTGAACATTCCCGGGTCGACGACCGCCGCGTCGCCGTAGGCGCGCCGGAACGCGGCGGCGAGTCGAGCGGTCGCATCGGCATCGTTGATCGTCGGCGGCAGCGTGTGGTCGTTGACGATCGTGGGCGCCACCTCTGCGCCGGAGGCGTCGGCCTCGGCGCGGATGATCCGCTCGACGCGTTCGAGCACGCGCTCCCGCATCCCGTCGTCCGCGTAGCGGAGGCTGAGCTGCAGCGTCGCCTCGGCGGGGATGATGTTGTGCTTGAGGCCGGCGTGGACCGATCCCACCGTGACCACGGCGACCTCGCGCGGGTCGATCTCGCGCGAGGCGACGGTCTGCAGGCGCATGATCGTCGCGGCGGCCATGACGATCGGGTCGATCGTGGCGTGCGGGCGCGAGCCGTGCCCGCCGCGTCCGTGCAGCGTGACGGTCAAACCGTCCGACGCCGCCATCTGGGTTCCGGGTCGCACACCGATCGTGCCCGCAGGCAAGGGCGTGACGTGCTGACCGAGCACGATGTCGGGCCGCGGGAAGCGATCCAGCACGCCGTCGGCGATCATCGCCCTCGATCCCGCGCCGAACTCCTCTGCCGGCTGGAAGACGGCGACGACCGTTCCCGACCATTCGGATGCGGTCGCCACGAGCCGTTCCAGCGCACCGAGCAGTGCGGTCACGTGCATGTCGTGGCCGCACGCGTGCATGACCGGCACGTCCACCCCCTGCGGGTCGACGCCGCGCGCCGTGCTCGCGTAGGGGAGTCCGGTGCGCTCCGAGACCGGCAGGCCGTCCATATCCGCACGCAGCCAGACGACCGGTCCGTCTCCGTTGGCGAGCGTCGCCACAACGCCGGTGCGCCCGACGCCCTCGGTGAAGGGGATCCCGAGTGTCTCCAGCGTGCGGGCGATCACGCCCGCGGTGCGCGTCTCCTGGAAGGACAGCTCGGGGTGGCGGTGCAGATCGATGTACAGCGCTTCGAGGTCCAGGGTCATGTCCCGACCCTACTCGGGAGCCCTGAGCGGAGAAGTCCCCGCAGGCCCGAGCGCGCCCGGGTACCCGCAGACGTGAGCGCGCCGCGGTCCCCGTAGCCCTGAGCGCGCCGCGGTCCCCGCGCGCACGAGCACGCCGGCGACCCGGGAGGGCGCGCCGGCGTGCTTCGGGCGTGACGATCAGGCGTCGGCGAGCCACACCGCCGTGTCGGCGGGAAGCAGACGTCCCTCGAGCGGCTCGCTCGAGACGAGGATCTCGCCGGCGGGCAGGTCGATCGCGTCGGTGCCGAGGTTGGCGATCACCGTGACGTCGCCGCTGCGGAAGGCGAGCACCGTTCCGGGGTAGCCGTCGAGCCACGTGAAGGGGGCGGCGCCGAGGCCGTGCGCCTTCCGCACCTGGAGCAGCTGCGTGTAGAGCGCGAGCGTCGAGTCCGGATCGCGCTGCTCCACGTCGCGCGCGTGCTGCGCCCACTCCGCGGGCTGCGGCAGCCACGATGCGCCCGTGCCGTTGAAGCCGTAGGCGGGGGATGCGGCCTCCCACGGGATCGGGACGCGGCATCCGTCGCGGCCGTACTTCTCGTGGTTCGTGCGGAACCAGGTCGGATCCTGGCGTGCGTCGTCGGGGATGTCGATGACCTCGGGCAGCCCGAGCTCCTCGCCCTGGTAGATGTAGGCGGAGCCGGGCAGGGCGAGCATCACCGCGGTGGCCGCGCGGGCGCGGCGCAGGCCCAGCTCGGGGATCGGCTGGGCCTCGGACAGCGGTCCGATGCCCTCGCCTTGCGGGCTCTCGGCCGACAGCGCGAGGCGCGAGGCATGACGGATCACGTCGTGGTTCGAGAGCACCCAGGTGGCCGGGGCGCCGACCGCGGGGAAGGCGCGCAGCGAGTCGCTGATCACCGTGCGGAGGGCGTCCGCATCCCACGCCGTCGTCAGGTACGGGAAGTTGAACGCCTGGTGCATCTCGTCGGGGCGCACCCAGAGCGCGGTCTTGTCGGGCGTGGGCAGCCACGCCTCGGCGCACAGCGCGCGGTCGCCGTCGTATTCGGCGAGCACCTTGTGCCAGTCGCGGTAGATCTCGTGTACGCCCGGCTGGCCCCAGTACGGCACGTCGTCGTCGTCGCCGCCCATCGAGTCGCCGTCGGCGGGAGGCGTGTAGTCCGGCAGGCCGTCCTTCTTGATCATGCCGTGGGCGACATCCACCCGGAATCCGTCGACGCCCCGGTCGAGCCAGAACCGCAGCACGCCGCGGAAGTACTCCTGCACCTCGGGGTTGGTCCAGTCGAAGTCGGCCTGGCTCACGTCGAAGATGTGCAGGTACCACTGGCCCGGGGTGCCGTCTGCCTCGACGACGCGCTCCCACATCCCCCCGCCGAAGACGGACTCCCAGTTGTTGGGCGGCAGTTCGCCGTTCTCGCCCTTGCCGTCGCGGAAGATGTACCGCGCGCGCTCCGGGCTGCCGGGGGCGGCGGCGAGGGCCTGCTGGAACCAGACGTGCTGGTCGGAGGAGTGGTTGGGCACGAGGTCGACGATCACGCGGATGCCGAGGCCGTGCGCCTTGGCCAGCATGGCGTCGAAATCGTCGAGCGTGCCGAACAGCGGGTCGACGTCGCAGTAGTCGGCGACGTCGTAGCCGGCATCCTTCTGGGGCGAGACCATGAACGGGCTCAGCCAGATCGCGTCGATGCCCAGCTCGGCGAGCGAGTCGAGGCGGGCGGTGATGCCGGGGAGGTCGCCGATGCCGTCGCCGTTGGCGTCCGCGAACGAGCGCGGATAGATCTGGTAGATCACGGCGGTGCGCCACCATTCGGATCCGGGCGCGGCGATCAAGGTCGAGGCATCGTGCGTCGAGGTCATGCCTCGATGTTACTCGGTGCGATCGTATCGATTCGAAGCGCGGTTTTCCATGGCCGTCCGTTGATCACCCGGTCTCGATCGCGGCGGTGTCCACGGTGCTCCGACTACCATCGATGGGTGACCCCCTCGAATTCCGCCGCGCTCGAGCGCGCCGAAAAGCTCATCGCCGTCATCCCCGACTATCCGGAGCCCGGCGTGCTCTTCCGCGACATCGCACCGCTGCTCGCCGACGGTGAAGGTCTCCGTGTGGTCATCGACGCGATGCTCGAGCCGTTCGCCGGCACCTACGACGTGGTCGCCGGTATCGAGGCGCGAGGGTTCCTGCTGGCCGGCGCCGCGGCCATCGCTGCGGGCGTGGGCCTGGTGCCGATCCGCAAGGCGGGCAAGCTGCCGCGGCCGGCCGCATCCGTCGACTACGCGCTCGAGTACGGCACCGCGACGATCGAGATGCACGACGACATCGCTCCGGGAACGCGCGTGCTGCTGCTGGACGACATTCTCGCGACGGGCGGCACGATCGCCGCGGCGCGCGACCTGGTGGAGCGGATCGGATGCTCGGTGGCCGGCGTGGCCGTGCTCATGGAGCTCGACGCGCTGGGCGGTCGCTCGGTGGCCGGACACGACGACCTGCACTCGGTCTTCCACGCCTGAGCACGGTCCGTCCCGATCGGTATCCGCGCACGCCGGGCCGTCGGTCGGTGCGTCTGTCTCGCGATGCTCGCGCGAGGAGCACGAGGCTCGACCTCGTGATCAGGCTGCATAGAGGATGCTGCGGAACAGCAGATAGCCGCCGAGGATGACGGCGCTGCCCACGAGTGGAGCCCATGACCGTGCTCGCTGCCTCGTGTAGCCGGTCACGATCCCTGCCAGCGTGATCCCCCAGCCGAGGACCAAGGCTCCGGTGAGCACCCAGCGCGCGGCCTGCACCGTGGGGAAGCACTTCGCGCAGCCGATCTGGGAGAACGCGTCCCAGAATGCGAACAACAGGACGAGGCCGGTCGCGACGATCTGCAGGACTGCGAGCCCGATGGCGGGTGCGATGACGCGGATATCCCGCGCGCGCTCGGTCGGCGTCATGCTGCCGAGTATGGGCCCTTGCATCCGGCGCGCGCAGCATCCATCCCCGCATGGCTGGGGGGCTCGTGTGAACCTCGTCGGTGACGCTCGATGTCGTCCTATGGTCGGTGCATGGATGCCGTCTCGCCCGACGTGCCCGCCTGGCTCCGGGTCGCGGTCTGGTCGCTCGTTCTCGGACTCGCCATGCTCGGCGTCGCGCTCGCCCTGGTCGCTGCGAGCTGGTGGCCGCTCGTCGCTCTCCTCGGGCTTGCCGTCCCGCTCCTCCCGATTTCGAGGCGCACGGCTACGGGTCGCTGACGTCTGGCTCGCGCGAAAGGTGGCTCTGCGCTGGCGCCTGGCTCTTCGCTGGTGCCTGGCCCTCGTGGCGACGTCTGGCGCTCGCCGCTGCGGGGCGCCGAGCAGCCGCGTAGCTCTTCGCTGACGGCTGGATCCTCGTTGACGGCTGGATCCTCGTTGACGGCTGGCTCCTGGTCGTCGTGTCCGCTCCTGGTCGTCGTGTCCGCTCCTGGTCGCCGCGCGCTCGTCGCAGCCGAGCAGCGCCGAGCACCCGCATGCGGGCAACAGCCGCTCAGGGCGGCAGGCGACGGTTTTCAGAACGGCGGGGGAGGACCCGCGGGTGGGTGATCGGCCTCGGGCGACCGGAACTCGGGGACGAAGTGCACGCTCGGCGACGGCGGCTCGTCGATATAGGTGTAGCCGAGCGGCGAGGTCCAGGCGAGGACGCCCCCGTGGACTTGCTTCACGCGCCAGCCGGTGAACTGCTTCATGGAGTGGTGGCGTTGACACAGCCCCTCGAGGTTCTCGAGCGTAGTGCGCCCGCCCAAAGCATGATCGTGCGTGTGATCGTGCTCGTGGCGGATGGCGGGCACGCGGCATCCGGGGAATCGGCAGTGCGCGTCGCGGGCGCGCAGCCGGCGTCGAAGGTCGGGCGTGGGCTGATAGCGGTCGGTGGCGAGCACCTGGCCGGACGCGGGGTCGGTCAGGAGGCGATCCCAGCCCGGTGCTGCCCCGGCCAGGAGTCGTGCGGTGTCGGCGTCGATCGGCGCGCGTCCGGCGAGGTCGGCCGGGTGCTCGGATGCGTGCAGCAGAGTGAGCGCGGGCACGACGACCTGGACGTGGGCGCGGATGGCGCCGAGGGCGCCGGGCTGGTCGCCGCTCGCGGTGGGGTCGATCGTCGGGACCGCGCTCAGGAGGAGGTCGGTGAAGACATCCGCACGCACCTGATCCATCGTCCGCGCGTCTGAGGCGACGATCTCGTCTGTGGGTTCACCGCCGGTGCGCAGTCGCTGCGCGGCGGCTCCGCGGGCGTCGTGGATGACGCCGGCCATGCGGGTGAGGCGCTCGTGGATGGCATCGCCCAGCAGCAGGGGGATGGTGGCGGTCAGCTCACACATCCCGTCGTCGAGCGGTTGCACGGTGACGGCGCGCTTCTCGGCCGCTTCGCGGTGGCGCTCGGTGAGCGTGCGCGGATGCAGCCGCTCCGCGATCATCTGCACGCTGGTGCGTACGCGGCCCGCGGTGTCTTCCTCGCACCGCACGAGCGCGTACTGCTCGAATTCCGCCCGCGTGTGCGCGGGAAGACTTCCGCCGCTCTCGCTGATCACGCGGACGTGCGCCTGCGTGATGTGACCCGCCTCCCACGCGTCGACGGTTGCGGGATAGCTCGTCACGAGCTCGGCGGCCTCGACCATCCGGCGCTGCATCGTGCGGTCGGAGATCCGCAGCGGAACGGCCAGTTCGCTCGCGATGGTGCGGTGGGCCATGTCCGCGCCGCGCACCGAGCGACTCTGCCCGTCGCTCATCCGGCACGCGAGCTGCTCCGCGCGGGCGAGTGCGCGCACCAGACGTGCCTGCGCTGCGGCGAGGTCCGCCTGCGCCGCGTCCACCTGGTGTGCGATGGAGGCGAGCGCAGCCGCATCCGCGTCGGAGAGACCGACGACACTCGCAACCTTCGAAGACATGTTCTAAGAGTAGGAGGGACCTCCGACATCGCCCCGTCCGCCCGCGAGCGTCGCATCTCATGCGACCGGCTCGACCGCCGACACCCTGCGACCCTTGCCTCGCGAGGCCACCGCGCAGCCCAGGGCCGCGGCAGGTGCCGCGCGCTCCGCGGCCGGGAGAATTGAGAATCGATCTCGGACCCTTGCCTCCGGGGCGGGCGTAGCCTGACGATGCGCACGGTTACATACGTGCGCATTGAGTTTTCTCAGGAGGTTTGCCATGTCCACCACCGCCCTCGCAGCCGTGCTCAACGGAGTCGACGAGTCGTTCGTCTTCGAAGACGTCGTACTCCAGGATCCCCGTCCCGACGAGCTGCTCGTCCGCATCGTCGCGGCCGGCCTGTGCCACACCGACCTCGCCGTGCAGCACGGCCACATCCCGAGCGCCTTCCCGCGCGTGCTGGGCCATGAAGGCGCCGGCGTCGTCGAGCGCGTCGGCGCGGACGTGACCGGCTTCGCGGAGGGCGACCACGTCGCCGTGTCATTCGCCTCGTGCGGGCGCTGCGAGAACTGTCTCGCGGGACGCCCGGCCTACTGCCTGCAGTTCATGCTCCTCAACATCGGCGGCGTGCGCGCCGACGGAACCGGCACGATGGCTCTCCCCGACGGCGGCGAGGTCGTCGGCAGCTTCTTCGGACAGTCGTCCTTCGCGACGCACGCCCTCGTCGCGGCGCGGAACGCGGTGAAGATCGACGAAGACGTCCCCCTCGACCTCGTGGGTCCGCTCGGATGCGGCATCCAGACCGGCGCGGGAACCGTGCTCAACTCCCTCGGCGTCGGCGCGGGCGACGCGCTCGTGGTCAGCGGAACGGGCGCCGTCGGGCTCTCGGCGATCATGGCCGCAAAGGCCGCGGGCGCGACCACGATCGTCGCCGTCGACGTCCTCCCCGAGCGCCTCGAGGTCGCGAAGCGGCTCGGCGCCACGCATCTCGTCGACGGCAAGGCGGACGACGTCGTCGACCAGATCAAGGCCGCCACCGGCGGCGTCGGCGCCGAGTACGCGCTCGACACGACGGCGATCCCCGCGGTCATCGGCAACCTCATCGCGTCGGCCCGCTTCGGTGCGAAGATCGCCACGGTCGGCGTTCCGAAGCCGGATGCGGTCGCCCCCGTCGCGCTCTTCTCGGGCTCCGGCGTGACGCTCGTCGGCGCGATCGAGGGCGACGCGGTTCCGCAGACCTTCATTCCGAAGCTGCTCGCCATGTACAAGGCGGGCGAGTTCCCGTTCGACACCCTCATCACGACCTACCCGTTCGATGAGATCGAGAAGGCGATCGCCGACACGCAGTCCGGTGCGGCGGTCAAGGCCGTGCTGGTCATGCCCTGATCGCCCAGGCTCGGGCGACCGGTGGCTTCAGCCGGTCGCCCGAGCGGCCCCGGGGGAGGTCGCGCCGCAGCGTCGGGGCCTCCTGGGATCGTGGTGGCATGGTCACGCTGTTCGATTTCGGGCGGAAGCCCACATCCGCCGACATCAAGACGTACGCCTCGCTCTCCGCGGAGGAACGCTTGCAGACGCGCATCGCGCTCGCGTACAAGGCACAGGTGAACACGGCGGTCGCTGTCTCGGCCACCGCTCTGGTCGTGGCCACGATGGGCTTCGTCCCCCGGCTCACCGAGAGCTGGTCGCTGCCCAACGTGGTGTTCGTCCTTCTTTTCTGCTTGGTGGTCATCACCTTCGCGGGCATGGCCGTCGTGTTCGCCGGCGTCGACCCGCAGCGCACGCGTCGCGCCTGGCGGGAGGTCTTCGACTACGTCGACGCCCACCGTCCACCGGCTCCGGATGCGGATCCGGAACGGTCGATCCTCAGGCGGTGGAGGAGGCGACTCGCGTCGATGCGCGCCCGATGAATCGAGCGGCTCGGGCGCACGGCGACCCGCGCGCGGCGGTCACTCGACGCGGCGGAACTCCTGGACGCCGACCACATCCAGCAGCCGCAGCTTCTCCTCGTCGCTCGAGCCGGGCTCCGCGGTGAGTACGAGGAGGGACTGCGACTGGTCCTCGGTGAACAGCACCTGGCAGTCCACCTCGATCGGTCCGATCTCGGGGTGCAGGAGCACCTTGTGATCACTGAACCGGCGCGCGACCTCCTGCCTTTCCCAGAGAGCGGAGAACTCCTCGCTGACTCGGAGCAGCTCGTCGACGAGCGCCTGAGCGCGGGCCCCCTCGACGGCCATCACGGCGCGGAGCCCCGAGACGAGCGCGCGCGACTGCCGTTCGTGGTCGTCACGCGGATAGCGGGCGCGGGACGCGTCCGGATGCGCGAACCAGCGGTACGCCTCGTATCGGTTCCATCCGCTCGCCCCCGCGTGATCGCCGAGCAGCGCCGCACCCATCCGGTTCTGCAGCAGCGTCTCGCCCAGCGACGAGATGATCACGGCCGGCGTATCGCCGAGGCGGTCGAACACGCGCTGCAGCGGGGGCGCGACATGGTCGCGCGCCAGGATGCGGTCGGGAGCGTTGTGCCCGACGACGCGGAAGAGGTAGTCGCGCTCATCCGCCGACAACCGCAGTGCCCGCGCGAGCGAGGCGAGCATCTGCGTGCTCGGTTGCGGGCCGCGCTGCTGCTCGAGGCGCGTGTAATAGTCGGTCGACATCGCCGCGAGCTGCGCGACCTCCTCGCGGCGCAGCCCCGTCGCACGCCGGCGGGGTCCTGTCGGCAGTCCCACGTCGCCGGGGCGCAGCCGTTCGCGGCGTGAGCGGAGGAAGTCGGCGAGGGCGGCGCGATCCATGCGTCCATTGTGTGCGGCGCGCCGCATCCGGAACCAGGGATCGACGATCCGTCCGTCACGCCGACGGACCTCGTGGGAGGGCTTGAGCAGGTCCGTGCGCATGGTTAAGGTCCCACGCATGACCGATCGAGCGGTACCCCACCTCCCGTCCCGCGACTTCGAGGCGACGGTCGCGTTCTACGGTGGTTTCGGATTCCAGCCCACGTATCGCGACCGCGAGTGGCTGATCATCGAACGCGGCGACCTGCAGCTCGAGTTCTTCCCCGCTGCCGATCTGGATCCGATGCAGAGCTCCTTCATGTGCGGCCTGCGCGTCGACGATCTCGACACGCTCTACGACGCCATCCGGGCGAGCGGAGTGACTGAGCGGGCCGAGGGGCACCCGCGGCTGCACGCCCCGCGCCGTCAGACCTGGGGGCGTCGGGTCGCGCACCTCATCGACCTCGACGGCACGCAGGTGAATCTCATCGAGAACGCGCCCTAGGCGAGCTCGCCGCGCTGGAACAGGCGCCACGACCGCGCGCCCAGAAGGAGCGCGACGGCCACCACCACAGCGGGGACCACGAGCCACTCCGCGCCTCCGGACCAGCCGATGCCGATGCCTTCCGGGTTCGAGAACGCGATGACGGGGACGAAGAGGAAGCGCGCCTGGGCGCTCATGGGCGCGGCCGCATCGACGACCGCCAGCATCCCTCCGGTGAACGCGAGGAAGATCACCCAGTACGTGAAGAGAGCAGACATGGCGGTGAGGACGCCGATCGACCAGAGGGGCCTCAGCCGTCCTCCCTCTGCGTACCGCGACGCGAGCGTGCGCGGCGACCCGAGGTCGGCCAGGGCCGCCTCCAGGGGCCGCGGATCCTGGTCGATCTCCTCGCGCAAGGAGCGCAGGATGCGTCGCCGCTCGGATGCCGGCACCACGCCCTCCAGGTGCCACTCGAGGCGTGTCAGGTACAGCGAGGCGCGCAGCCCCGTCGAGCGCCGGGTGAGTCGTGAGCCGGTCATGCGCGTTCCTTTCCGGGGGCGAGAGCCAGATCGACGGCCGCGGACGCCTGTTCCCACTGGATGCGCGCGTCGGCCAGTGCCGCGGCCCCCGCCGGGGTGAGCGCGAAGTACTTCCGCGGCGGACCGCTCGGCGAGGGCTTGGAGGTCGTCGTCACCCAGCCGTCGCGTTCCATCCGGTTCAGCACCGGGTAGACGAGACCCGTGCTCGCGTCCAGGCCGAGCGCAGCGAGTCGCTCGACGAGCTCGTAGCCGTACGACTCCTGCGCATCGATGAGCTGAAGCGTGATCAGCGGAAGCACCGCTCGCGTGAGCTGCGCGTCCTGTCGCGCCTGTATCCGTGACACACTAATAGTGAAACACGAATAGTGGGCATTCGCCATCCCTGGTCATCGGGGGACCGGCGATCCCCCGATGACCACTCCCTTCTCGGATGCGGTGAATCCGGCGAGGCTCGACACATGGACATCACCGGAAACACCGTCTTCATCCCCGGCGCGACCAGCGGCATCGGCCTGGCGCTCGCGCTCCGTCTGCAGGCGGCGGGCAACACCGTCATCATCGGCGGCCGGCGCCGGCAGCTCCTCGAGAAGATCGCGGAGGCGCACCCCGGCATCGACACCGTCGAGATCGACACGGCGGATGCGGCATCCGTGCGCTCAGCCGCCGCATCCGTCATCGCACGTCACCCCTCTGTGAACGTGCTCGTCACGATGGCGGGCATCATGCACGTCGAGGACTGGAGCACGCCCGACGGCTTCCTCGCCTCGGCCGAGCAGACGGTCACGACCAACGTGCTCGGCCCGATCCGGCTCATCGCCGCCGTCATCGATCAGCTGCGCGCGCAGCCGTCCGCGACGATCATCACGGTCTCGTCCGGGCTCGCCTTCGCCCCGCTCGCCGCGACCCCCAGCTACAACGCGTCGAAGGCGGCCATCCACATGCTGAGCGAGTCGTTGCGCCTGCAGTTGGCGGGAACGTCCGTCGCGGTGAAGGAGCTCGAGCCGCCCTCCGTCGCGACCGATCTTCTGCCTGGCCAGCGCGACAGCGCGTTCGCGATGCCGCTCGACGCGTTCGCCGACGAGGTCATGCAGCTTCTGCGCGACGAACCCGATGCGCCGGAGATCCAGGTCGAACGTGTCAAGTTCCTGCGGTACGGCGAGGCGCGTGGCGACTACGACCAGGTCGTCCGGACGCTCAACCAGTCCGACCCGCACGGCAAACAGGGGTGACGCCGCGACATCCGCACGGCGAGCGGGGCGGATGTCGGCTGGCGCGACTGCGGGCGCACCACCTGCCGCATCGATCGTGCAGATGTCGCCGCACACGGCTGCGGAGAGGGGTCGGTGGACGTCGTCGCTACCCGCGCGACGCGGTCTCGTCGCGCACGAGACCGATGATCCCGCGGATCGTCAGCAGCGCGCCGAGCACGAGCGAGAACCAGAGCCAGCCCGTCGGCTCGATGATGAGGCCCGCGACGGAGACGCCGAGGGCGAGCAGTCCGAAGACGAGCATGAAGATCGCGACGCCGCGTGAGATGGTCCCCAACATGCGGTGAGCGTAGCGCGCCGCGAGCGCCCGCGGGGTGGTTCGTCTCGTTCTGCTCACGATGAGCCCGGCTGGATGTCCGGGTTCGTTCGGGATGCGGCCGCGACCGCTCCTCGGGCTCCAGCCCGACCGTACGCTCGGGCCGGAGCCCGAGGAGCATCGTGATCAGATTCGCCGACTTCATGCCCGTACCCGCACCCGAGCGCACGAAAGTGAAGTTCAACATCCGTGCGGGCGTGGGCGGCGCGGCCGCCTACGACCTGCTGATGGCTGACGATCCCGAGCCCTGGCTGGCGATGACGAGGTACCGCTCGCGACAGCAGAACAACAATATGGGCCGCGCGGAATATGTCCTCGCGTTCGCGCAGTACTACCCGTACGGGCCGGAGTACTTCGTGTTCGGCGGCTTCTTCCGCGTCGAACCGACCGTCCCGGAGACGCTCGGCGATGACGGCTATCGGCTCACCCCGCTCGACCGGTACGCGGAGTACGTCAAGCGCCTCATCGTGAAGCTGAACGAACCCATCGGCCGCAACCTCTACCTCCGCTCCTATGACAACCTGCAGGACGGCCCGCTCGGCCCTGCGGTGTACGAGCTGGCACCGGACGTGAAGCTCGGGGCCTTCCCCGGCTATCAGAACGTGCGGCTGCGGCACCGGGATCTGCAGCGCATCATCGCGAACGACGAGCCGAGCTGGAAGGACGCCCTCTCCAGCGTCAAGGGCGTGTACGTCATCACCGATCTCAGCGATGGACGCCTCTATGTCGGCTCCGCCTCGGGCGAGGCGAACGGCCTGTGGCAGCGGTGGGCGGGCTACGCGCACCTCGGCGACCTCTCCGGCGGCAACCGGAATCTCGAGCTGCTCAAGCTCACGCGCGGCGACGGTCACATCGTCGAACACTTCCAGTACTCGATCCTCGAGATCTTCGACCCCAAGACCCGCGCGGAGACCATCCTGCAGCGCGAGTCGTTCTGGAAGCTCGCCCTCGACAGCCGCGCTCACGGGCTCAACGCGAACTGAGCGGGCACATCCGATGTCCGGATTCGTCCGGGAGTGGCATTCCCGGACGGGTCCGACCCTCCGCGGCACCTAGCGTCGAGGCGTCATGACGCACGGCGAGAGGACACGGGTATGCCGGACGGCAACGTCGACTGGGACTTCTGGGCGCAGATCGCGACGGTGATCGCGGCGTTCGCCGTGCCGATCGCCGTGCTCGCGCTCGTTCTCGAGATGCGCCGGACGGCTGTCGCCCAGGCCGCTCGCGTGGTCGCCTGGACCGTGGTGCCGCACGACCGCATCCGCTCTGCCGGAGTGCGCGGGATCGTGATCGTGAACGAGTCCGAACAGGTCGCCCGCGACGTGCGCATCGATGTGCGTACGGACGGAACGGATGCGGTGACGGCCGTGTACCCGATCGTTCCGCCGGGGGCGCACTTCCTCACCCTCCAGGAGCGCCAGGCGGCCGATGGTGACGGGGAGGCGCCGTGGGTCGGCGAGGGCAACGACTACGTGCTGCTGCCGGTGAATCAGAAGGACGGCGCGCTCACCATCAGCCTTCGTCACGCGCAGACCTCTCCCGGCGACGAGATGCGGCAGTACGAACTCCTGCCGTGGACCCAGGCGGGCGCCCGGTCGGACTCGAGCTTCGCCGCCGCGGTATTCGAGTACTCCCTCGGGAACACGCGCTGGCGCCGCCGGTCGGATCTCAGCATCCGTCGCCGCCGTCCGGCGCGGACCAGGGGGTGGCAGCTCTGGCGTCCGCGTCTCTCGGGACAGCCGGAGGTGGGCGAGCGCCGGTTCCCGGAAGTGTCGCTCAACAGCGAGCAGGCCAAGCTCGTGATCGCCGACACGGAGGACACGTACCAGCAGTCGCGAACGCTGATGGATGCGGTGGGCCGACGACTTGCCGGCGGCATCGATCCTGCCGAGTCCAAACCGGTGATCGATCGTCGGCTGCTCGATGCCGGCATCGTCGAGATGCGCCGGACGCGCGAGTCGACGCGGCAGGGAGAGGTCGGTCGCGGTGCCCTGGCGTTCGAGTTCTCCTACGCACCCGCGGGCGGGGAGGCCGTGGCCGCGTACTCGTTCGGCGCGTCGCAGTACGGCGACGTGCCCGCCTGGTTCGGGCGCAAGACCGCGAAGGGGGCCGAGTCCGTGTCGTTCAAGAAGCGCGGATGGCACCCGAAGCGCCGCAAGGCGTCCGACTGGCCCGCGGACGGCGCGGAGCTCGCGGCGGCCATCGTCGATGCGATCGTGGAGGACCTGCGCGAGCACACACCCTCGATGGACGCCGCCGCATCCGCTGACGCGCGCTGATGGAATCGCTGTACCGACCGCATCCGTCGTGGCTGCCGGCGACCTACCTGCTGCTGGCGACAATCGCACTCATCGCCCTTCCACTCGCCGTCATGGGGCGGGTGGACGAGTCGACCGTCGTGCTCGTCGGCCTGGTCTACGTCCCGTCCGGCTGGGTGGCGATCACGCTCGCTGCCGCCGTGCGGATCCGGCCGCGGGTGCGATTCGACGCGCGGCGATGGATGGGGCTGCTTGCGCTTCCCGCCTGGGGATGGTCCTGGGTGTGGACGAGGTTCATGCGTCTCGTGGCCACGCATTTCCTGCGCACCGTCATCATCACGTCGATCGTCGTGTGCGTCGGGGTCGTCGTCGGGCTGCTCGCGGGGGGAGTCAGCGGATGGATCGTCCTCGTGATCGGTGTCCTCGCGCTCGGGGTGCAGATCGGCGGCGTGCGGTGGGCGAACGGCTACGCCTCGGGGTACACCGGGGGCGTGAGCGTGTTCGCGCTCGCGGCCGCCGGCATGTTCGTCATCGGCTGTCTCGGCTGGGTGTTCGCGCTGGCCGTCGCGGTGTTCTTCCTCGCCCTTCCGGCGCTGCTCGCCTGGTTCGTCCTCGGCGTCCTGGGCGCGCCCGTGTGGGTCGTGATCGCGGCTGTCGCCGTGGCGCTCGCGAGCTTCGTCGTGCCCTTCATCCTCGAGCTGCGCTCCACCTCCCGCGCGGGTCAGCTGCCGCGGTAGGTGGAGTACGCGAACGGGCTCAACAGCAGCGGCACGTGGTAGTGCGGGCGGTCGGCGACCGTGAAGGTCACCGTCGCGAGCGGATAGAAGGTCTCGACGCCGCGGTCGGCGAAGTACGCTCCGGTCGCGAAGGTCAGGGCATACATGCCCGCCTCGAGCTGATCCGGGCCGATCGCGAGCCGGCCGTCCGCATCCGTGAATCCCTCGGCGACGCTCTCGATCGCCCCGCCCTCGTGATGCCGGTGCAGGGTGACCGCGACGTTCGGCGCGGGCGTTCCGGCGGTCGCGTCGAGGATGTGGGTCGTCAGGTGGCTCATTCCGCCTCCTCCGGTTCGATCTCGTCTGCCACGATCGTCGAGTCCAGGCGCAGCAGCGCGATCTCGGCGAGCTGCGCGGTCGCCTCGCGGGCCTCGGTGTCGTCGTCGTTGCCGAGTCTGCGGTGCAGCTCGGCGAGCATCTCCTGGGGGCTGCGACCCGCGGCGCGGATGAGGAAGACGCGACCGAAGCGCTCCTCGTAGGCCCGGTTGCCCGCAGCGATCGCGGCCGTCACATCGTCCGCAGCGGTCGACATCGCGGCCTGCTCCTTGCGGGACGCGTCGGCCTCGGCCCCCGACCCCGTCGGCTTCTCCCCGATCCGCGGATGGTGGGCGAGGGCCGCATCCAGGTCGGCGCGCGACCAGACGCCGGCGAGATCACCGGCGTAGGAGCGGAGAGCCTCGATGGAGGCGAAGGGGCGCGCGGCGACGATCGCGTCGACCCAGCCGGGCACGGCCGCCCACACCGACACGACCAGCGACGCCTCGGCGGCGTCGAGGGCGTTGAATTCGTCCAGTTGCATGCGCGTCACCCTACCCAGCCCGCATTGCCGTCGCGTGACCCGCCGGGGATGTGAGTCCGGAATGTTGGTAACAGTTACATTTGCGAAATGTGGAGCACTTAGCGTTGTCGGCATGACGACCCCCGCACCCGCCGTCATCGCGGCGCGACGCGTGTTCCTCGACGGGGCCTTCCGCCCCGCGACCGTGACCGTGACCGACGGGCGCATCAGCGCGATCGGCGATTTCGATCCGGATGCGGAACGCGCTCTGCCGGACGACCTCGTGCTGCTGCCGGGCCTCGTCGACTCGCACGTGCATCTGAACGACCCGGGTCGTGCGAGCTGGGAGGGTTTCGACACGGGGACCGCGGCGGCCGCCGCGGGCGGAGTCACGACCGTGCTCGACATGCCGCTCAACAGCATCCCGGTCACCACGACCCCGGAAGCCCTGGCCGAGAAGCGGGCCGCCGCGAGCGGGCGCATCGCCGTCGACGTGGGCTACTGGGGCGGCGCCGTGCCGGAGAACATCGGTCGACTGCGGGAGCTCGCCGATGCGGGCGTCGTCGGCTTCAAATGCTTCCTCTCGCCGTCGGGCATCGACGAGTTCGGCCACCTCAGCGCCGAGCAGCTCGACGAGGTTCTCACCGAGCTCGCCGCCTTCGACGGGCTGCTCATCGTGCACGCCGAGCACCCCGCGCACCTGCACGCCGACGGCGCGCTCGGCGTGCACTACGCGGACTTCCTCGCCTCCCGGCCGCCCGCCAGCGAGCGAGCCGCGATCCAGCTCGTGATCGAGACCGCTCGACGCACGGGTGCGCGTGTGCACATCGTGCACGTCTCCGACGGCACGGCCCTCGACGACGTCAGGTCGGCCAAGGCCGAGGGCGTGCGGATCACGGTCGAGACGTGCCCGCACTACCTGACCCTGGATGCGGCGGCCGTCCCCGACGGCGCCGCATCGTTCAAGTGCTGCCCGCCGATCCGCGATCTCGCCAATCAGGACCTGCTCTGGCAGGGCGTGCTCGACGGCACGATCGACGCGATCGTCAGCGACCACTCGCCCGCGACGCCGGAGCTCAAGGGCGAACCGGATTTCGGCCTCGCGTGGGGCGGGATCTCGGGCCTGCAGACGGGGCTGTCGAGCGTGCACACGAGAGCGCGCGAGCGCGGCATCCCGTTGGAGTCGTTCCTGCCGCTCATGACGACGGGACCGGCGCGTGTGGGCGGACTCGGCTCGCGCGGCACGATCGCGATCGGCGAACCCGCCCATCTGACCTTCTTCGCGCCCGACGAGACGTTCACGGTGGATGCGGCGGCCCTCGAGTACCGCAACCCGCTCTCGCCGTGGGACGGGGCCAGCCTCACGGGTGTCGTCGCCGAGACGTGGCTGCACGGCGAGCCGGTGTACCGTCGCGGCGAGGGTCTGCTCGCGCGCGCCGGGCGCGAGCTGATCGCGGCAATCGACGAGGAGCGCCAGTGAGCACACCCATCCTGCAGCCGGGCGTCGGCGACGTCACCGGCGAGCACTACCTTCCCGCCGCCGTCGAGAACGTCTTCTGGGGCCGGCTGCCCTGCGCCACCGACGCGCCGGTGCTCCGGATCGAGCGCGGGGCCACCGTGACGGTCGACACCGTCAGCCACGAGGGAATCCTCGAGGATCAGGGCAAGGACCCTCGCGCCTTCTTCGGGGCGCACGGCGTCGCGGCCGAGCAGGTGCTCGAGGATGCCGTGGCGATCGCGGCATCCCTGTCGCGCGACGTGATGGCCGACGGCCCCCACGTGGTGACCGGGCCCATCCATGTCGCCGGCGCCCAGCCGGGCGATCTGCTGCAGATCACGGTCGTCCGACTCGAGCCGCGGGTGCCCTACGGCGTGATCAGCAATCGTCACGGCAAGGGTGCTCTCGTGGGCGAGCTGCCCCGCGGTGAGCACAACGTGAGCGTGTTCACCCCCGTTGTGGAGAAGGACGGTGCTCTCGTGGGCGAGCTGCCTCTCATCGAGGGGGGACCGGCGGCGGTGACCTTCCCGCTCGCACCGTTCCTCGGCACGATGGGTGTGGCCGTCGCAGGCTCCGACCGCCCGCACTCCGTGCCGCCCGGAGCGCACGGCGGCAACATCGACATCAAGCTGCTGACCGAGGGTGCCGTGCTGTACCTGCCGGTGCAGGTCGCGGGCGCACTCGCCTACGTCGGCGATCCGCACTTCGCGCAGGGTGACGGCGAGGTCGCACTCACCGCGCTCGAGGCGTCGCTGCGGGCCACGCTGCGGTTCGACGTCGTGCCGCACTCGGTCGCGCTGGCCGAGTTCGGCGAGCTCCTCGGCCCGCTCGTGCGCACCGACGAGTACCTCGTCCCGACCGGACTCGATCCCGACCTCGGCGAGGCGATGCGCCGCTGTGTGCGCGCGGCCCTCGCCCTGCTCCAGGCGCGGTACGGCATGGCCGAGCACCTCGCCTACGCGTACCTCTCCGCCGCAACCGACTTCGACATCTCGCAGGTGGTGGACATCGTGTGCGGTGTGCACGCCCGCATCCGCGAGGCCGACTTCGCGGATGCACCTTCTACGACGGATGCGGAGGGCCGGGCATGAGCGAGATCCCCGCCGACCTCCGCGCCGCCTTCGACCGCTACGAGCGGGCGATCCTCGACAACGACCTCGCGGTACTCGACGAGATGTTCGCACCCGGCGACGAGACGCTGCGCGGGGATGCGGCCGGGCTGCTCGTCGGCCACGACGTGATCAGCGCCTTCCGGGGTGTCCGCGGCGGAGTCGCGCCGCGGACGATCCAGCGCATCGAGTACCGTCCGCTCGCCGACGACCTCGCCCTGCTCGTCTCGGTGTCGCGCTTCACCGGGGGCGGCACGGGGCTGCAGACCCAGCTGTGGCGGCGCGGCGGGAGCGGATGGGTCATCGAGGCCGCGCACGTGACGGGCAAGGCGCAGGCGCTCGACCGATCGGTCTGGCGCACGGTCGGCGACCCGCTGTGGCAGGGCGCATGGGAGGGGCCGCTCGAGGGCCTCAACGTCGCCGTGAAAGACCTCTTCGCCATCAAGGGATACCGCATCGGCGCGGGCAACCCGACCTTCCTCGAGACCGCGAGGCCCGAGTCCACCACGGCTCCCGCCGTCGCCGATCTGCTGCGCGGCGGGGCGTCGCTGCGCGGTATCGCACGCACCGACGAGTTCGCCTACTCGATCGCGGGAGACAACGCCCACTACGGCACCCCTCCCAACGGTGCGCTCCCGGGCGCGCTGCCGGGCGGATCGTCGAGCGGACCCGCATCCGCCGTCGCGACGGGTCAGGCGGAGGTGGGACTCGCCACCGACACCGCGGGGTCCGTGCGCGTGCCCGCCTCGTACCAGGGCCTGTGGGGCCTGCGGACGACCCACAACCTCGTGCCGCGGCAAGGCATGCTGCCCCTCGCGCAGTCCTTCGACACGATCGGCTGGCTCACGCGCGACGGCAACACCCTTCAGCGGGTGGTCGACTGGTGCTTGAGCTACGACGGCTCGGAGTCGACCGAGAGCGTCTTCGGCGAATCTGCGGGCGACCTGCCCTGGCGCTTCGTCATCCCCGAGGACGTACTGACCCACGTCGAGCCCGACACCCGCACGGCGTTCGATTCCTATGTGGAGCGGCTCGCCGCATCCGCAGGCGCGCCGGAGATCGACACGGTCTCGATCGGCGACCTCGACGAGTACTTCGAACCGTTCCGCACGGTGCAGGCGGCGGAGGCCTGGCGCAACAACCGCGAGTGGCTTCGCGCCCACCCGGGATCCACGGGGGCCGCGGTCGCCGAGCGGTTCCGCATCGCCAGCGAGGTCACGGCCGAGGCGGAGCGCGTCGCGCGCCAGGCGCTCGAGCCGCTTCGCGAGCGCGTGCACGCCCTCCTGCAGAACGCCGTGCTGCTGCTGCCCACCGTGCCCGGCCCCGCCCCCATGCGCACGTCGGATCCGGCGAAGGTGGATGCGGTGCGCCAGGCGACGCTGCGCATGACGACGCCCGCGGCCGTCGCCGGCACCCCCGCCCTCTCGATCCCGCTGCTCACCGTCCGCTCGCAGCTCGGCCCCGCGCCCGTCGGGGTCTGCCTCGTCTCGCGCAGCGGTACCGACATCGCCCTCGTCCGCCTCGGACGCCGCCTCGCCGCGCTCTGACCGCGCTCCCCAGGAAGCACTCATGACCGACACCCTCCCCATCGACCCGCCCGCCCGCCTGCTCATGGGACCGGGCCCCATCTCCGCCTACCCGTCCGTGCTGCGCGCCATGTCGGCGCCGCTCGTGGGTCAGTACGACCCGTTCATGACCCACACGATGAACGAGACGCAGGAGCTGTACCGCCAGGTGTGGGCCACCGGGAACGAGGCGACCCTGCTCGTCGACGGCACCTCGCGCGCCGGCATCGAGGCCGCCATCGTCAGCCTCATCCGCCCCGGGGATCGCGTTCTCGTGCCCGTGTTCGGACGCTTCGGCCACCTGCTCGCCGAGATCGCCGAACGCGCGCTCGCCGAGGTGCACACGATCGAGACCGAGTGGGGTCAGGTCTTCACGCCCGCGGCGATCGAGGAGGCTGTCGTGCGCGTCAAGCCGACGCTCCTCGCGCTGGTGCAGGGCGACACCTCGACCACGATGCTCCAGCCGCTGGAGGAGATCGGCGAGATCTGCCGCGCGCACGGCGTGCTCTTCTACTCCGACGCCACCGCATCCCTGGGAGGCAACGCGTTCGAGGCCGACGCCTGGGGACTGGATGCGGCGACCGCCGGTCTGCAGAAGTGCCTGGGTGGCCCGAGCGGTTCCGCCCCCATCACCCTCAGCGAACGCGCCGTCGAGGTCATCCGCTCGCGCAAGCGGATCGAGGCCGGCATCCGCGAGGCGGGCGACGAGGACGCCCCGGACTTCGTGCGCTCCAACTACTTCGACCTCGGCATGATCCTCGACTACTGGGGGCCGCGTCGGCTCAACCACCACACGGAGGCGACGAGCATGCTCTACGGCGCCCGCGAGTGCGCGCGCCTGCTGCTCATCGAGGGCCGCGAGGCGGTGATCGCCCGGCACGAGCTCGCCGGCCGCGCGATGCTCGCCGGCGTCGAGGCGCTCGGCCTCGCCGTCTTCGGGGACGTCGGGCACAAGATGAGCAACGTCGTGGCCGTGTACATCCCCGAGGGGGTGCCCGGCGATGCCGCACGCACCGCGATGCTCGAAGACTTCGGCATCGAGATCGGCACATCCTTCGGCCCGCTGCACGGCAAGGTGTGGCGCATCGGCACGATGGGCTACAACGCCCGCAAAGACACGGTGCTCACCACCCTCGCCGCTCTCGAGGCGGTGCTGCGCCGCCACGGCGTCGCCGTTCCCGCCGGCGGCGGCGTGGAGGCCGCATCCGACGTCTTCGCGGGGCGCGCATGATGTTGGAGGTCTCGCCCGACCGCATCGCGGCCGCCGCCCGGCGCGTGATGGCGAGGTGCGACGAGCTCGCGCGCGTCACCGCGACGCCCGGCCGCATCGAGCGGGTCTACCTCTCTCCCGAGCACGCACGGGTGAACCGCCTCGCGGCGGAGTGGATGCGCGAGCTCGGCATGCGCACGCGGCAGGATGCGGCGGGCAACCAGATCGGCAGGCTCGACCGCATCGTCGGCGACACGCTCGACCCGGACGCGCCCGCGCTGATCATCGGCTCGCACCTGGACACCGTGCTGGATGCGGGACGCTTCGACGGGATCGTGGGCGTGCTGATGGGGCTCGAGATCGCCCGGCTCCTGCGGACGCCCGTCGGCGACGGGCGCTTCGGTGTCGCTCTCCCGTTCGCTCTGGAGATCGTCGCGTTCTCGGATGAGGAGGGCACGCGATTCGGCAAGGCCCTGCTCGGCTCCTCGGCGGTCGCGGGACTGTGGGACCAGGACTGGTGGGCGCTGACGGATGCCGACGGCACGAGCCTGCGGCAGGCGTTCCTCGAGTTCGGGCTCGACCCGGCGCGCATCGCCGAGGCCGCCCGACGACCAGAAGAGCTGATCGGGTATCTCGAGGCGCACATCGAGCAGGGGCCGGAGCTCGACCGGCGCGGTGAGCCGCTCGCGGTCGTCTCCTCGATCGCCTCCGCGCGCCGCTTCCAGCTCGTCGTCGAGGGGGAGGCCCGCCATGCCGGTGGCACACCGTACGACATGCGCCGCGATGCGCTGCTGGGTGCGAGCGAGGCGGCGCTCGCGGTCGAGCGCATCTGCCGCGACGAGCACCACATCATCGGCACCGTGGGTCAGCTCGAGGCCTACCCGGGCGCGGTCAACGTCGTGCCCGGCGAGGCGCGCTTCTCCCTCGACCTCCGCGGAGAGTTCGACGAGACCCGCGACCACGTGTGGGACGAGCTCTCCCGCGAGCTCGACGCGATCATGGGTCGCCGTGGCCTGCGCTGGAGCTCACGCGAGGTGCACAGCGCCGCGGCCGTCATGTGTGCGCCGCTCCTGCAGGACGTCGTACGCGAGGGCATCGGCGCGGCCGACGCGCCCGGCGGCGACGACCCGGCCGTGATCTTCAGCCGCGCCGGCCACGATGCGATGTCGATCGGTGCGATCACCGACGTCGGAATGCTCTTCCTGCGCAACCCCGACGGCATCAGCCACCACCCGGGCGAGTCCGTCTCGGCACCGGACGTCGCTCTCGGCATCCGTGCCCTCGCCGAGTCCGTGCTCGCGCTCGCCGCCGACGTCCGCGTGCGCTGACGGGGCGGGTCCGGGTCGCATCGGTGGTGACTGCCCGCCCAGCGGCTCTCGGTGACGGCTGCAGCCGCGGCGTGGGGGCGCCCGCATCCGCGACAGGTTCGGGTTTGGCTCGGCTTCCGGTGGTGACGCCGCCCGCATCCGCGACACTTCTCCGCATCCGCGACAGGCTTCAACAGGCGCATCTGCGCATTCGTATGGCACTTGCGCACGTGCGTCGCAGTTCGTCACGAGGCAGCGCCGGGCGAGTCTGGGCCCGGCGCGCGCTGCGGGGAGCGTCGCCAGGGCGCCGCGCCGGGGCGATCAGCGGGCGCGCGGGACGCTCGTGACGAAGAGGGCGACGACCCGCTCCTCGCCGACGAGACGCCAGCGGTCGCGGGCGCCCGCGGGGAATCGGATGAAGTCGCCCGGCTCGAGCGCATAGGTGCCGGCGCCGAGCACATCCACCTCGAGGTGCCCCGAGACCAGATACAGGCCGCTCTCGCCCGGCGACTCGAACCACTCGGCGATGTACTCGTCGGGGCCGAAGGCGTACTCGACGACCTCGAGCGCCGAGCTCTCGCGCAGCAGCAGGGCGCGGCCGAGTGCGGCGTCGTCTCGCTCCGCCACGGGGATGCGGCGCCCCTCGCCGGCGCGGACGACATCGACCTCGTCGGCGCCCACGGCCGGCAGCAGGTCGCCGGGCCGCACCCCGAGTGCGCGGGCGAGGCGGTAGACCGACGCCATCGAGGGGGCGCTCGCGCCGCGCTCGATCTGGCTCAGGAACGGCTGGCTCATCCCCGCCGCCGCGGCCAGTTCGCGCGTGGAGAGTCCGGCCGCGTCCCGGAGCCGGCGGATCTCGGCGCCGACGACCGAGCCGAGGTCGGCATCGAGGGAGGGGTCGCTCAATTTACGCTCCGGAAACGTTCGCCGAATGCTCTCGTCATCGCATCCGTTGATCATGAATGCTGTCAGTTATCGCCGAGGGCATTTCCCTCAGTTTAGAAGAGCACGGAGAGCCCCATGAGCGCATCGGCCGAGATCGAGCGGATCGTGCAGGGGCTGCCCAAGGTCAGCCTGCACTGCCACCTCATCGGCTCGGTGCAGGCGACGACGCTCGTCGAGCTGGCGGCCAAGCACGGCGTCGCGCTCGACGGCGGACGCACCGCCGAGAATCTGTTCGATCACGCCAGCTACGAGGATCTCGACGAGTTCCTCCGCGTGCTGGATGTGGCGGGCTCCGTCATCCGCGACGTCGACGACTTCCATCGCGTCGCGTACGAGTCGCTGACGGCGGGCGGAGCCGCGCACAACGTGCTCTACCGCGAGATCTTCCTCAGCCCTCCCGGTCACCCCGGTGTCGCGTACCGCACGATCATCGACGGCGTCCGCGCCGGGATGCGCGACGCCGAGACCGACACCGGCATCCGCAGCAACCTCATCGTCGGCCTCAACCGCAACGACACCCCGGGCGCCGCCACCGAACTGGTGGAGACGATGATCGCCAATCCCTACGACGAGGTCATCGGGATCGGGCTCGACTACTCCGAGATGATCGGGCCGCCCGAGAAGTTTTGGAAGGCCTTCCGGCTCGCCGGCGAGGCCGGTCTTCAGCGCACCGCGCACTCCGAGTCGGGGCCGCCCCACAACATCGAGACCATCCTCGACCTGCTCGGGTGCAGCCGCGTCGACCACGGCTACCACGTCGTCGACGACCCGGACATCACGCGCCGCTGCGTCGAGGAGCGCATCCCCTTCACCTGCACCCCCGTGTCGAGCGACATCGGCCGGTACTCCGGCAGCGGGGACGGCAGCCACCTCCGCATCAAGCAGATGGTGGATGCGGGGCTGCTCGTGACCATCGACTCCGACGACCCTCCGATGTTCGGGACCGACCCCACCAACGACTACCGCGCCCTCGCTCACGCACTCGGGTATGGCCTGGAGACCCTCGCCTCGTTCACCGACAACGCGATCGAGGCGAGCTGGCTCGACGCGGACAGCAAACGCGACCTCCGCCGGCGCGCCGACCGCATGGTCGCCGACCTCGCCGCGCCGCTCGTGAAGACCCCCTGACCCACCCATCCACCACCAGGAGCACCCATGTCACGCAGCCACCGATCCCGCCTGGGAGTCGCCCTCGCGGGCCTCGTCGTCTCGGCCGCCGCCCTCACCGCCTGCGCCGGCGGGTCGGGGGAGCCGGCCGCATCCGAATCGTCCGACTCAGCCGGTCTCGGCGACGTCACCCTTCAGCTCAGCTGGATCCTCAACGAGGAATTCGCCGGCGAGTACTTCGCCGACTCGAAGGGCTACTACGAGGAAGCGGGCCTCGGAAAGGTGCAGCTGATCCCCGGCCCCTCGACCGGCGTCGCGGAGCTGCTCAGCGGCACGACCGACATCGCGATCAACGACGCCGTGTCGGCCGGCACGGCTGTGGCCACCGAGGGTGCGCCCATCAAGATCATCGGTGCCACGCTGCAGAAGAACCCGTTCACCATCCTGTCGCTGGCCGACGGGGGCAACATCCTGAAGCCCTCGGACATGATCGGCAAGCGCATCGGCGTGCAGGACTCCAACCGGGCGCTCTTCTCGGCGCTGCTCGCCGCGAACGACATCGATCCCTCCCAGGTCGACATCGTCCCCGTGCAGTACGACCCGGCGCCGCTGACCAACGGCGAGGTCGACGGGTTCACGGCCTACCTCACGAACGAGGCGATCACCGTCGAGATGGCCGGGTTCAAGACGGCCAACCTGCCGCTCGCCGAGAACGGTCTGCCGTTCGTCGCCGAGACGTTCTCGGTCACCGATGACACGCTCAAGAACCGGCGCGACATGCTGAAGGCCTTCCTCGTGGCCGAGATCCGCGGGTGGACCGACGCCCTCGCCGACCCCGACGAGGGCGCGCGTCTCGCGAAGGACGTCTACGGAGCCGACCTGAACCTGGATCCCGCCAAGACGATCGCCGGCCTGTTGGCCACCAACGCGCTCATCACGACGGACGAGACGGCCGAGAACGGCCTGTTCACGGTTTCCGAGGCCCTGCAGAAGCAGACGATCGCCAGCCTCGCGGGAGCCGGCATCACGCTGGACGCGTCCGACCTGTTCGACATGAGCCTGCTCGACGAGGTCTACCAGGAGAACCCGGACCTCATCGCGTACGCCGGCTGAGTCACCCATGGCGCCGCGTCCGCGTGGGGCCCACCGGCCGCCGCGTGGTCGACGGCGACACTTTTCCGCATCCGCCACAGTGATTGACAGTCGCATCTGCGCAAAAGTGGCGCATCCGCGCAGATGCGACGCAACTCGGGCATCGGACAGGCGCCACGCGCTCGAAACATCGCAGTGTTACCGTCACCAACATCCGCGTCGTCCGCCCGAACCGAACTGGAGCCCCATGAGCCTGCTGATCACGCACGCCCGCCTCATCACCGTGCCCGCCGGCACCGAGGACGCCGGCTACATCGAGGACGGCTGGATGCTCGTGGAGGACGGGCGGATCGCGGCCCTCGGGTCGGGTGCTCCCACGGTCACCGCCGATGAGGTCCTCGACGTCGACGGCGCGTTCGTGGCCCCCGGGTTCGTGTCGAGCCACTCGCACCTGTTCACGAGCGGACTGCGCGGACTGGGCGTGGGCGAGACCCTCTACGGATGGTGCGACTCCATGCTCGGCATGACCTCCGCGGCGACGCCGGAGGACATCTACTGGTCGACCCTGCACGGCGCCCTCGACTTCCTCGGCAACGGCGTCACCACCGCCTACAACTTCACCGACCCGCTGCAGGCGTGGGAATCGATGGTCGACGGCAAGCGCGTCGGCAATGCCGCGATGAGGGGGCTCGAGTACCACACGCGCCAGGCCGACGGCTGCCTCGACGCCGGGATCCGCTTCGTCGACGCGATAGGCATGGATGCGACCGTGGGCAGCGACGACGAGATCTTCGACCGGTTCGCCGCGGAGGTCGCGCACTCGCGTGCGATGGACCCGGCGTTCGCGCTGGGCGCGTCGATCATGGGACAGGTGCAGTGGTCGCCGCGGCCGGATGCGGCCGAGGTCGAGGTGGAAGCGATGCGCCGGTTCGGGGTGACCAACCAGGCCCACTTCCTCGAGTCCCCCGAGGCCGTGCCGCTGCAGCAGTCCAAGTTCGCGATGTACCGGGATGCGGGAGCTCTCGGCCCTGGCATGATGTTCGGCCACTTCATCCAGACCACACCCGAGATCATCGAGCAGACCGCCGCCGGCGGCGCCTCGATGTCGTGGCAGCCCGCATCCAACGGACGCCTCGCCTCCGGGGTCGCCCTCGTGCCGGAGATGCTGGCGCTGGGGATGAAGGTCGGGATGGGCCTCGACGATCAGGCCTGCACGGACGTCTCCGACCCGTGGCAGAACATGCGCGCCGGCATCTTCATGCAGCGCGCCCGGACGAAGGATCCGCTGTCGATGATGCCGGAGCGGGTCCTGCGCCTGCACACGCTGGGGGGAGCTGCGATCCTGGGCGTCGACGACCGCGTGGGCAGCCTCGAGGTCGGCAAGTTCGCCGACTTCGTCGTGGTCGACCCCCGCAAGCCCGATGTCGGTCCGCTCTGGCACCCCGTGCGCAGCTACGTGCTGTCGATGACGCCCCGCAACCTCAAGCGGGTCTACGTGGGCGGCCGGCTCGTCAGCGAGGACGGCGTCTCGACGAACCCGCTCGCGCCGGAGGCGACCATCCGCGTGCACGAGGATCTTCCTCGCGTGGCCGAGCGACTCGGTCGCCACCCCGCCTGACGCCGCGAACGACGAAGGGGGCCGGGATGACCCGGCCCCCTTCGTGTGCGATCTATCAGCGCGCGGCGCCCGCGAGAGTGCCGGTGACCTGCCCTGCCGTGTCGTAGATGATGCAGGAGACGAGGCGGTCGTTGCCCTCGTCCCAGCTCTGCTGGGTCGGGACGAAGTAGGAGAACTCCAGGGTCGACTCCTCGTAGGCGATGCCGGCGAAGGTCGAGAACTCGGGGTAGCAGCCTTCGTCAGCGGCGGCGTAGACGCCGTCCTTGCCCGGGAACTCACCATCGGGAAGCGAGAACTCGTAGTAGACCTCGTTGTCGTGCGGCTCGCTGCAGGGCACGACCGGGACGTCGGTGACCTCTTCGCCGGACTGGTCGTTGAGGCAGTCTCCCACCGAGAGGGTGAAGACGTCGGCCTTGCCGGCGTCGGTCACCTCGCCCGTGTCGGAGTCGCGCACCGCCTCGGGGCCGCCCCCGAGGTCGCTGATCTGGAAGCAGCCGCCGAGGAACAGGGCGGCCCCCATGACGGCGGAGGCGGTAAGGAGGCGGGAGGTACGCATGGCACTCGCTTTCGGGCACGCTCGGACGGCTGTGCCGTCGGAGGAGGCTGAAGGGGACGTGTTCGCTGTGGTGAACGGCCGCCAGGCTATCGGTCCACGCGTGCGCGCATGAGCCTCTTGACGCCGACCTGTGGATAGGTCAGGTGTAACGGTGCGGAAACACGACCGCCAGTGTTCGTGAAATCTACATCGCTTAGCGTCGGACTCGTCACGCAGACCGCTGCCGCCGGGATGAACCCGAGCACGGGAGGCGCCGGCATCCCAACCACCCGAAGTGCACCACCCGACAAACCGGGAGACAGCTTATGTCCCGCTTCACCGCACGCCGCACGCGCGTCGCCGTGTCCATCGCCGCCGTCGCTCTCTCGGCCCTCGCGCTCAGCGCGTGTGCCGGATCCAGCGACCCCGCATCCTCGTCGTCCTCCGGCGGCGACGCCGCGGGCCTGGGCGACACCACGATCCAGCTCAGCTGGATCAAGAACGAGGAGTTCTGCGGCGAGTTCTTCGCCGACTCCAAGGGCTACTTCACGGACGCGGGCTTCAGCAGCGCCACGCTCGTGCCCGGGCCCTCCACGAGCGCCACCGAGCTGATCGCCGGATCCGCCGACTTCGGTCTCAGCGACGCCGTCGCCATCGGCTCCGTCGTCGCGAGCGAGGGCGCGCCGCTGAAGATCATCGGCACGACCTACCAGAAGAACCCGTTCACAATCCTCTCGCTCAAGGACGGCGGCAACATCGCCACGGTCGCCGACCTCAAGGGCAAGAAGATCGGCGTGCAGGACCCGAACACGTCGCTGTTCAACGCGTTCCTCGCCGCCAACGGGCTGACCACGTCGGACGTCACGGTCGTCCCGGTGCAGTACGACCCGGCGCCCCTCACGAACGGCGAGGTGGACGGCTTCGTCTCCTACCTGACCAACGAGGCCATCATCGTCGCGAACGAGGGCTACGAGACGGTCAACCTGCCCTTCGCCGACAACAACCTCGCGTTCCCGGCGGAGACCTTCGTCGCGACCGACGACATGATCAAGAACAACCCGGAGAAGGTCAAGGCGTTCCTGAAGGCCGAGATCCAGGGATGGACCGACGCGATCGCCGACCCCGCCGAGTGCGCGCGTCTCGCCTACGAGGACTACGGCAAGGACCTCAACCTCGACCCGAAGAACTCCGAGGCCGGTGCCGCCGCACAGCTGAGTGACCTCGTCGTCTCCGACGAGACCGCCGAGAACGGCCTGTTCACGATCTCCGACGACCTCAAGGACGCCACGATCAAGAGCCTGTCGGAGGCCGGCATCGACGTGACCGCCGACCAGCTGTTCGACACCTCGCTCCTCGAGGAGCTCTACAGCGAGAACCCCGACCTGGTCAAGTACGCAGGTTGACACCGCGAGGGCGCCCGTGCGCGGGCGCCCTCGTACCCCCCCACCCCCCGTCGGTGACCCACCGACCCCGAGCGAAAGCAGCCATCGACGTGACCCAGACTGTCGTCGAGACCGGCGCGACCGATGCCGCGCTCGGCACCGGCCTCCAGATCACCGGCCTGAACAAGGTCTTCACCACCGGCCGCAAGTCGGTCGTCGCCCTTCAGGACACGAACCTCCACACCGACCAGGGCACGTTCCTGTCGCTGCTGGGACCGTCGGGATGCGGGAAGTCGACCATCCTCCGCATCCTCGCGGGCCTCGAGCAGCCCACCAGCGGCACGACTCGCGTCGACGGCAAGAGCCCCAAGGAGATGCGTCGCGAGAACAAGCTCGGGATCGCCTTCCAGGACTCGGCGCTGCTTCCGTGGCGCAGCGTCTACGCCAACATCCGTCTGCCGTTCGAGATCGCGGGCAAGAGCCCCGACAAGGCGTACATCGACGAGATGATCGCCCTGGTCGGGCTCCGCGGCTTCGAGAAGGCCAAGCCGGCGCAGCTGTCGGGCGGGATGCGGCAGCGCGTGTCGATCGCCCGCTCGCTCATCATGCGCCCCGAGGTCCTGCTGTTCGACGAGCCCTTCGGCGCTCTCGACGACATGACCCGCCAGAAGCTCAACCTCGAGCTGCTGCGGATCTGGACGGAGAAGCCGGCGACCACGCTGCTGGTGACGCACGGCATCTCCGAGGCCATCTTCCTCTCGGACCAGGTCGCCGTGATGAGCCCGCGCCCCGGCCGCATCAAGGAGGTCATGACGATCGACCTTCCCCGCCCGCGGATGCCCGAGATGATGCGCAGCCCGGAATTCCACTCGTACGTCGATCACGCCTCCGAGCTCCTGTTCGGAGCGGGAGGGGCCGCGGCAGATGACGACCACTGACGCATCGCCCAAGGGCAAGGCGGTCCAGTGGGAGGACGTCCGCCTCCCCGCGTGGGTCATCGGAGTCATGGGCGGGATCGCCCTCATCGCCTTCTGGTGGCTGATCTCGACGATCTTCCTCAACCCCTCGGGGCGGCAGATCATCCCGAGCCCGCCCGACGTCATCGGGGCGTACATCACGACCGGCTGGGACTACTTCGCCCGGAACTTCTCGGTGACCCTGGTCGAAGCGGGTATCGGATACCTCTGGGGGAACGGGCTCGCTCTCGCCCTCGCGTTCATCGTGCTGCTCGTCCCGCGGTTCGAGGGCGTGGCCATGCAGTTCGCGATCCTCACCTACTGTGTGCCGATCGTTGCGATCGGCATGCTCGCCGTCGTGCTGTTCCCCGTGCCGAAAGCGGGCGAACCCAGCGGTACGGCGGTCTTCCTGGCGGCCCTGTCGGTCTTCTTCACGACTGTCGTCGGAGCGCTGCTCGGGCTCAAATCGGCCGACCGGTCGAGTCTGGATCTCATCACCGTCTACGGCGGCAGCAAGCTGACGCAGCTGCGCAAGGTGCGGCTCATCGCGGCACTTCCCGCCATCCTCAACGCGTTGCAGATCGCCGTCCCTGCCGCCTTCCTCGGCGCCGTGCTCGGTGAGTTCTTCGGCAAGATCGAGGCCGGGGTGGGATTGGCGATGATCCTCGCGCAGCAGAACTCCGACGCGCCGCTGGTCTGGGCGCTCGCCCTCGCCTCCGGCGCCGTGGCACTCGCGGGCTTCGCGCTCGTCGGACTCGTCGCCCGCCTCATCGCGCCCTGGTCGAAGGGAGCCCAGAAGTGACCGAAGCAGCCGTCGCGGCCACCGGCACACGGCAGTCCGCCGAAGCCATGAACGCCCCCTCCGGCCCGCAGCCACCCTCGCAGAAGCCCGATATCCAGGTGACAGTGCGCAAGCAGGTGGCGTCCGGCGCTCTGAAGGCGTTCGGCTGGGGAATGGTGACCTTCGTCGGCACCCTCGTGGGCGTGCTCGCCCTCTGGGTCGGTGTGCTGGCGATCCTCAACGTCTCGCCCATGATCGCCAAGGGCCCCGTCGACGTGTGGAACTACCTCTTCACGCTGCCGGCAGCCGAGGCGAACCGCGAACTGATGTTCGGGAACCTGGCCGTCACGCTGGGGCACTCGCTCATCGGTTTCGTGTCGGGACTTGTCGTCGCGATCCTCGGCGCCAGCATCTTCCAGCTGAGCAAGGGGATCGAGCATGCGCTCATGCCGGTCGCGATGCTCCTGCGCTCGGTGCCGCTGATCGCGATGGCGCCGGTGATCATCATGATCTTCGGCCGCGACATCGCGACCGTGGCCGTCATCGGCGGGATCGTCGTGCTCTTCCCCGCCCTGGTGAACATCTCGTTCGGTCTCAAGTCCGCCTCCGCGCAGATGAACGATCTCGTCGAGGTCTACGGCGGTGGTTCGTGGGCCAAGCTGCGCAAGATCGCCATGCCGTCCTCGCTCCCGGCGTTCTTCGCCGCCGTGCGCATCTCAGTACCCGGTGCGATCACCGGTGCGCTGCTCGCGGAGTGGCTCGCCGTCGGCGGCGGGATCGGCGGTTCGATCGCCGGCTACATCCCGCAGGCACAGTTCAGCGCTCTCTGGACGTCCGTGGTGCTCGTCACGATCGTCTCGCTCGTGCTGTACAACGTGATCCAGATCGTCGAGAACGTGGTGCTCGCCCGCATGGGCATGCGCGCCCAGACCGGTATCTGACCCCCGCGGCGACTCGCGCCGCATCCGCCGATTCCAGGAAGATCTTCGGTATGACCGATCTCACCGCGTTCGCGCACGGCCTGCCCAAGGCAGAGCTCCACCTGCACCTCGAGGGCACCCTCGAACCCGACCTCAAGTTCGCGCTCGCCGAGCGCAACGGCATCGAGCTCGCCGAGAAGACCGTCGACGAGGTGAAGGCCACCTACGACTTCACCGACCTGACGAGCTTCCTCGCGGTGTACTACCCGGCGATGCGGGTCCTGGTCACGGCCGACGACTTCCACGACCTCGCCTGGGCCTACCTCCAGCGGGCTGCGGCGCAGGGCGTCGTGCACGTCGAGATGTTCTTCGACCCGCAGGCACACACCGGTCGCGGAGTGCCGTTCGCCGACGTGATCGGCGGGTACCGCCGTGCCGTGGTGCGCGCGGAGCGCGAGCTCGGCATCTCGGCCGAGCTCATCATGTGCTTCCTGCGCGACTACTCCGCCGAGTTCGCCTTCGCGACGCTCATGGAGGCGCTGCCGTACAAGCAGTGGATCCTCGGGATCGGCCTGGATTCCGATGAGCGCGGCAACCCGCCGGAGAAGTTCGCCGAGGTCTTCGCCCGGGCGCGCGCCGAAGGGTTCCTGCTGACGATGCACTGCGACATCGACCAGCCCGGCTCCATCGACAACATCCGCACCGTGCTCGACGAGATCCAGGTCGACCGCATCGACCACGGCACCAACATCGTGGAGGATCCGGCGCTCGTCGCCCTCGCCATCGAGCGCGGGCTCGGCTTCACGACGTGCCCGGTGTCGAACTCGTTCGTGACCGAGCAGATGAAGGCGGACGAGATCGTGGGGCTGCTCCGCAAGGGCGCCAAGGTCACGTTGAACTCCGACGACCCGGCCTACTTCGGCGCGTACGTCGGCGACACCTACGTCGCGCTCGCCGAGCACGCGGGGCTGACCGAGACCGATCTGGTGCAGTTCGCGATCAACTCGTTCGAGGCCTCGTGGCTGACGCCCGCCCGCCGCGCGGGCTACCTCGCGGCCGTCGCAGACTATGCGGCACGCCACGGCGTCGCGATGCCCGCCGCATAACCTCGGACCATGACCGATCCTGTCGCCACGATCGCCGCGGATGAGGATGCGGCCGGCCAGCGCCTGGGCGCCCGCATCCGCGAGCTGCGCCAGGCGCGCGGACTGACCCTCGTGCGCCTGGCCGCGGCCACCGAGCTGTCGCATCCGTTCCTGAGCCAGCTGGAGCGCGGCCTCGCCCAGCCGAGCCTGGCATCGCTCCGGCGCATCGCGGTGGCACTGGAGACGAGTCCGATCGAGCTGATCGCCGCATCCGACGAGCCGCGCGAGGCCGCATCCGCGATCGAGATCCAACGAGCCGGATCCGGCGCCGTGCCCGAGGGGTTCGCATCCGGCACGGCGCGGATGCTGGCGCACGATGCGCGCGCCTTCCACCCGGTCGAGGTCGCAGCCGACGCCCTCGTGCCCGGTGAGAGCTTCACCCACGAGGAGGAGGAGTTCCTCTACGTGGTGACCGGGGGCATCCGGATCGAACTCGACGGCGAGGCGCACGATCTGACCGCCGGCGACTCGGTGCACTTCCCCGGGGGCGTTGTGCACCGCTGGTGGTCGCTGGACGGGGAGCCGTACCGGCTTCTCGTCGTCAAGAGCGCGGGCGTCCTCAGACCCCGCACACCCGGAGGAACGCCGTGATCTCTTACGCCGACTACCTGCAGCTGCTGCCCAAGACGGAGCTGCACTGCCATTTCGCCTCGACCATGACGGCGACCACCTTCATCGAGCTGGCCGCGCGCTACGGCGTGGAGCTGTGGGGCGACGACCCCGAGACGCTCTTCGACTTCGCCGACCTGCCCGAGTTCCTCGTCGCCTTCCGCGCCGCGCACGACGTGCTGCGCGAGCCGGCGGACTTCGAGCGTGTGGCCTGGGAGGGCGTGAGGGCCGCCGTCGCCGAGGGCAACCTGCGCTACCGCGAGTACTACGTGAACCCGCAGTACTTCGCCGCCCGCGGGATCGGCTACCGGGATGTGATGGACCCGATCATCGCGGGCCTGCGGCGCGCCGAGGCCGACTTCGGCGTCGGGTTCCGCATCGTCGCCGCGATCAACCGTCGCGACAGCCCCGAGTCAGCGGTCGCGATGGTGCGCGAGGTGATCGAGCACGGCATCCCCGAGGTCGTGGGCATCGGCCAGGACGATCTCACCCCGGAGAACACCGAGGATCCCACCCGCTTCGCGGCCGCGTATCGACTGGCCGCATCCGCCGGTCTGAAGCTGACGGCGCACGTCGGGGAGACGCCGACGGCGACACCGGATGCGGTGCGCGAGGCGATCGAGGTGCTGGGCTGCGACCGCCTCGACCACGGCTACCGCATCGTTGACGACCCTGCGGTGGTGGCGCTGGCGTTGGAGCGCGGCATCGGGTTCGCGACGACGCCGGTGTCGACGACCATCTGCTCGGGGTGGACGCTGGACGAGGGCCACCGCCTGCGCGCCATGATCGACGCGGGTCTCACGATCAGCGTGTCGACCGACGACGCGATGTTCTTCCGCACCGACATCGGCAAGGAATACCGCGAGGGACTCGTGGCATTGGGCGTCGACGCGGCCACGGCGAAGCGCATCGCCCTCGCGGGCATCGACATCTCGTTCGCGGATGCGGCCACGAAGGCACGCCTGCGCGGCGAGTTCGAGGGTGCGTTCGTCGCCCTGGATGCCCTCCTCGAGGCCTGACCCCCGCCGTCGGCCGCCCCTCCTGCTCCTGCTCCTGCTCCTGCTCTGTTCGCCTGTCACAGATCGACGGGAACCCGTCGATCTGTGACAGGCGAACAGGCCCGGGACGCGGTCAGGCGGCCGCGGTACGGCGACGGAAGTACGGGTTGGATGCCGGCAGATACATCAACACGGCTGCGGTGATTGCGACGAGCACGAGAAGGATGTCCACGATGTTGCCCGCCGCGAAGGCGGGCAGCCCCGCCAGGACCGCGATGATCGCCAGGATCAACAGCACGATGCGTGCCCAGTTGCGTCCGCGCAGCATGTAGACCGCGAAGAGGATGCGCAGCGCTGCCCCAATGGCCAGTCCGATGATGGCCGCGGCAGGACCGACGGCCGCCGCGACCTGCGGATCGTTGCCGACGTCGGCGAAGTCGTAGCTCCCGTTCGCGAGCGAGGTGATGATCGAGATCGCCGACAGCACGACCGTCGCCATCCAGAGCCAGAAGGATGCGGTGACGGGCGTCGGACGAGTGGTGTTGTCCATGGTCGTTCCCCCCTTCGAGGCGCCCACGATGGGTGCTCTGGCTCAGACCATAGGGCACGCACAGGCGCGCCGGGGAGAGCCGGTCCGCGTTCGGGCGTCCGCGCCTCCTTCGGCCGGCGCCGCGGAGGCTCGTCGCCGCCTGTTCGAGGGACGCGTGTTGTTGCGTCGCGGCGCGAGAGCCCGCGTTTCGCGTCCCTCGAAGAGAGCTCGCCTGTCACAGATCGACGATTTCGGGGCGATCTGTGACAGGCGAGCGGGCGCGGGGGGCAGGCGAGCGGGCGCGGGGGCAGGCGAGGGCGCGGGGGCAGGCCAGCGGGGCGAGCGGGAGGGGAGCGGGAGGGCGGCCGCGGGGTCAGCGGACGGCGGCGACCAGCTCGGCGCCGCGCTCGGCGATCGCCACCGTCGGGGCCTGCGTGTTGCACGTGGGGATCGACGGCATGACCGACGCATCCGCCACCCACAGCCCGTCGAGCCCCCGCACCCGCAGGCCGGGGTCGACCACCGCGAGCTCGTCCGTGCCGATGCGCGCGGTACCAGAGCAGTGGAAGAACGTGCCGATGTTCTCCCGCACGAAGCGCACCTTGTCCGTGCGCGCGATTCCTGCGGCCGGCGTGATCGGGCCCTCCGCGAGGTCGGCGTAGGCGGATGCGGCGACGAGATCCTGCACGGCGTCGACGGCCTCGACCATCGCGGCGAGATCCGTCGGATCGGCGAGGTAGTTCGGATGGATGTCGGCGGCCGCATCCGGATCCGCCGAGCGCACCCGCACCCAGCCCACGCTCCGCGAGCGGTACAGACCGGGGACAAGGGCGAAGACGCGGTTGCCGGACAGGTCGTGCCGCGCGTGCAGCGTCTCGTCGCCGCGAGAGCCGTGCGCGACGACGGTGTGGAGGTCGGGGCCCGCCTCGGCGTAGGAGCTGCGCCAGTTCAGCATCGCGCCGCCCCCGTTGCCGACCACCGGACCGAGGTCGTGCCGGGCGCGGAAGTTCATGCCCAGGATCAACGGGTGATCCTGGAAGTTCTCGCCGACCCCGGGCAGATGGTGTTTCGCGCGGATGCCGGATGCGGCGAGCCGGTCGGCGTCCCCGATCCCCGACAGCTGCAGCAGCCGCGGGGTGTCGAGCGCACCGGCCGCCAGCACGATCCGAGCCCCGGCGGTCTCCACGGCGACATCGCCGACCGTGTGCCGCACGCCGGTGACGCGGTCTCCGGTCAGCACGAGCGCATGCACGCGGCTGTCGACCAGCACGTCGAGATTCGCCCGGCCGATGGCGGGCTCGAGGTAGCCTCGCGCCGTGCTCCAGCGCTCGAACACGCCGTCGTCGGTCTGGATCGCGTTGTAGTCCGGGTAGGTCGCGCCCTCGTTGGACGCCGCGTTGGCGTCGTCGATCACCGGGAGACCGCGTTCGGCGGATGCGGCGATGAGCGCGTGCGCGATCGGGTGCACGTGCGCGAGAGGCCCGACCCGCATGGGCCCGGAGAGCCCGCGGTAAGCGGGGTCTCCGCCCGCGCGCGCCTCCGACCGGCGGAAGTACGGCAGCAGATCCTCGTAGCCCCAGCCGGTGGCGCCCGCATCCGCCCACGCGTCGTAGTCGGCGCGATTCCCGCGGTACCAGAGCATGGCGTTCGTCGAGGACGACCCCCCGAGCACCTTGCCGCGCGGCATCGCGAGCGAGCGACCGAGCACGTGCGGAGTGGGCGTCGACCGGTAGCCGTGGTCGTATTCGCCGCCGATGAGGGCGTCCCAGTGGGCCGCGTCGAGGATCTCGCGCACGCCGCGGTGGTCGCCGCCGGCTTCGATGAGGAGCACGCGGACCTCGGGATCCTCGGACAGGCGAGCCGCCAACACGCATCCGGCCGCCCCGCCGCCGACCACGATCTCGTCGTAGCCGGCGGCGGGGGTGCGCACCAGGGGCATCAGTGGCTCCCCGCGCGGCGCGTCTCGTCGCGCGGGGCGATGAGATGAGACGCCATCAGTTGTGCTCGCTCGGACCCATGATGCTGATGCCCTCCGTGGCCTCGACGTGGCGCACGAAGATGTACTTGTCCTCGCGCCCGTCGGAGTGCTTGCGTTTGATGCCGGGCTCGAGGATGCCGTCGGTCTTCGCGACGACGATGTACGGCTCGGATGCGGCGAGTCCCGCCGCGCAGTGCGCGTCGAACTCCTCGAGCGTCTCGGCGGTGAAAGCCAGCTCGACGCCTGCGCCGCGGGCGATCGCGGCGAGGTCGACGCGGCCCTTCGCCGTGTGCGTGGCAGGTCCTCCGATCGACTGATACTGCTCGTTGTCCCACACGACGATGAAGAGGTTCTCCGGGCGCTCGTTGCCGAGGGTCGCGAGGATGCCGAGGTTGAACAGCAGGCCGCCGTCGGTGTCCAGCGAGACGATGCGGCGGTGCGGGAGGCCCACGGCGAGGCCGAAGGCCTCCGGCGTCACGCATCCGAGCTGCTGCTGGAACAGACTCGCTTCGCGCATGTGCGGCGCCGCGTTGTACCACTCGTCGACGGCGCCGCCGAGGGAGAGGATGACGAGCTCGTCCGCAAGACGTGCGGCGAGCAGCTTCATGGCTTCGAACCGGGAGTAGCTCATCGGACCAGATCCCCTCCGAGGACGATGGCGGCGTGGTAGTACGACGCGTAGGCGGTGTCGTAGGCGCGGACGATCGCCGTCTCGAGCTGGTCGACGTCGCGGACGATCGTGTACGGCGTGCGCAGGGCCTTCAGCAGCGGCTCCATCGTGATGCCGTGCGGGATGGCCCACCAGTTGTTCTCGCCCATCTCGCCCCGGTAACTCATGATCATGACGACGGGGATGCCGGCGCCGAGGCCCATGCGGGCCAGGTGCTCGGTCGCCGCGCGCAGCCCCGAGTTCTCCATGACCAGCACGGCGCGCTTGCCCGAGAGGAACACGCCGCCGGCGATCGCGGCGCCCTCGCCCTCGTTCGTGACCGGGATGGTGCGGATGTCGGGGTCCGCGTCCAGAGCCGGGTACAGCTCCTTCAGCAGCGAGTCGGGCAGGTACGTGGCGACGGAGACGCCGGCTCGCTTGAGCCCGCGGATCACCGCCTCGACGGCATCGGCTCTCATGTGCTCTCTCTTTCGTGCGGGTGGGCGGAGTCTGTTCCGGGTTTGGGCGCAGGATCAGGACGGAAGGGATGCTGCCTCGCGCGCTGCGATCCGGTGCGCGCGGTGCGTGGCGGCGAGGCGGGGACCGCCGCCGAAGTGCTCGCGCAGCGTGACGCCGGCGGGCGGGCTGACCCGACCCCGCTCGGCCAGCACGGGCACCACGAGGTCGATGAACGCGCGGTAGGCGGCGGGGCCGCCGAAGGTCGGCTCCAGCATGAGGCCGTCGAGTCCGGAGCCGTCGACGATCGCCTCGATCTCGTCGGCGACCTGTTCGGGGGACCCGGTGATCTGGAACCCGCGGATGGCCTTCGTGCGGAACTGGTCGAGGATCTCGCCCACCCGCATCTCGGCGTTCTGTCGCGCGTAGCGCTGGATGAGGGTCTGTCCGAGGTCGGTGCGCAGGTCCACGACCCTGGTGTCGGGATCGATGCCGGTCAGATCGAGCCCGGTGATCCCGGCGAACATGACGGCCGCATCCGAGCGCTGCAGCACGGCCTCGTACTCCTCCCGCAGGGCGCGCGCCTCGGCCGCGGTCGCGGCCACCGTCACGGTCATGCCCGAGATCACGGCGATGTCGTGCGGGTCACGGCCGTGCGTCACGGCCTGCGCCCGGATGTCGTCGACGTGCGCCTTGGCGGCGGCGATCGACTGGCCCTGGATGAACACGGCCTCGGCGTTGCGGGCGGCGTAGGCCCGGCCGCGGTCCGAGGTGCCGGCCTGGAAGAGCACCGGTGTGCGCTGCGGGGTGGGCGGCACGGCGAAGATCCCCGCGGCGCGCTGGTACGTGCCCGAGACTTCCACGCGGTGCAGCTTCGACGGGTCGGCGTACACGCCGCGTGCGCGGTCGCGCAGCTCGGCGTCGTCGTCCCAGCTGTGCTCCCAGAGGCGCAGGCACGTGTCGAGGAACTCGTCGGCGGCGTCGTAGCGCTGGTCGTGGTCGAGCGTCTCGGTCACCCCGAAGAGCTGGTCAGTCGTGGCCTGCGAGCTGCCGGTCACGACGTTCCAGCCGATGCGTCCGCCGGTGAAACGGTCGAGCGTCGCGAAGCGGCGCGCGGTGCCGTAGGGCTTCTCCACGGTCGTGGGCGAGGTGACGACGAAGCCCAGGTGTTCGGTCGCCTGAGCGAGCGTCGCGATGGCCAGCATCGGATCCAGCGCGGGGAACTGGATGCCGTGGGCCGCCACCTCGTCGGGCATCCGCCCCTCGAGCGTGGCGTAGCCGTAGGTGTCGGCGAAGAAGAGGAAGTCGAAGCCGGCCGCATCCAGTTCGCGCGCCAGATCGACCCAGTAGTCGAGGCGGTCCCAATCGTCGCCGCGGCCGTCCGGATGCGTCCACGTCGGCATCCCGTTGGAGGGGTTCATCATCTCGAAGACCCCGAGCGCGATCCTTGTCATACGACCATCACCACCGACTTCGTCTCGAGGTAGTTCTCCAACCCCTGCGCTCCGTTCTCGTATCCCCATCCGGACTCCTTGTGCCCGCCCTTGGGCAGCTCGGGCCCCAGGAAGGAGTGGCAGTTGACCCAGACGGTTCCCGCCGCGAGGCGCGCGGCGACACGGTGGGCGCTGCTGAGCCCCTCGGTCCAGATGCTCGCGGCGAGTCCGTAGTCGCTGTCGTTGGCCCAGCCGACGACCTCGTCGAGATCGTCGAACGGGGTCACGACGGCGACGGGTCCGAAGATCTCCTCGCGCATGAGACGGGCGTGCGGGGGGACGTCCGTCAGCACCGTCGGCGTGAAGAACGTTCCGGCGCTTCCGGTGCGCTCGCCGCCGGTGACGACGGTGACGCCGTCGGCCGCGCCCTCGTCGACGTAGGCGGCGACGCGTCGCGCCTGCGTCTCGCTCACGAGGGGGCCGAGATCCGTGCCGGCCGCGAGCCCGTGGCCGAGTCGCAGAGCGTCGCCTGCGGCCGCCATCCCGGCGACGACCTCGTCGTACACGTCGCGGTGCGCGTAGATGCGTGCGCTCGCGACGCACACCTGGCCGCCGTTGTCGAAGATGCCGCGTGAGACGCCCGCGACGGCGGCGGACAGATCCGCATCCGGCAGGATGATCGAGGGCGACTTGCCGCCGAGCTCGAGCGTGAGGCGGGCGAGGCGATCGGATGCGGTCGCCACCAGCTTCTTGCCGACCGCGGTCGAGCCGGTGAAGGCGATCTTCGCGACGCCGCGGTGCTCGACGAGCGCCTGTCCCGTCTCGTGTCCGTAGCCGGTGACGATGTTGACGACGCCGTCCGGGAGCCCCGCCTCCTGCAGGAGGCGACCGAGGTAGAGCGCGCTGAGCGAGGTGTTCTCCGCGGGCTTGAGCACGATCGTGCAGCCGGCCGCCAGGGCGGGGGCGAGCTTCATGGCCGTCATGATGAGCGGCGAGTTCCACGGCACGATCGCCGCGACCACGCCCACCGGCTCGCGCCGCGTGTAGGCGAAGACGTCCTTGCCCTCGGGGGTGCGGGTGAGCGAGGTGGGGATCGTCTCGCCCGTGATCTTCGTGGGCCAGCCCGCGTAGTAGCGGAACTGCGAGATGGCCGCGGGAACCTCGCCGAAGCGTGCCGTGCCGAGGCTCTTGCCCTGGTCGAGGGTCTCGAGCTCGGCGAGGTCATCGAGGTGCTCCTCCATGACGTCGGCGATGCGCCACAGCAGCTTCGAGCGGTCGGCCGGCCGCATCCGCGCCCAGGCCGGGCTCTCGAGCGCGGCGCCGGCCGCGCGGACGGCGGCGTCGACCTCGGCGGCCCCGGCGCGAGCCACCTCCGCGAGCGTCTCACCGGTCGCCGGGTCGAGCGAGGCGAAGGTGTCGGATGCGGCGACCCAGCGCCCGCCGATGAGCAGACGTCCGGGGTCGTCGGCGAGGAAGCGGGCGACCCGCTCCCGGAGCGGCCCGTGATCGAGCGCGATGGTCATGGCGTGGCCTTTCCGTGGAACAGTCCGTCGAGCTCGCCCTGCGCCTCGATCCAGGCGGAGCGGCGGGCGAAGAGGTCCGGGACGAGCGCACGCACGCGGTCGATGAGCTCGCCCAGGTCGGCGTTCACGAGGCGGCCCTCCTGCACGACGATCTCGCCGTCGACGACCGTCATGTCGACATCGGACCCGCGCACCGCGTGCACGAGGTTGTGGTGGATGTTGGGATATGCGCCGTCGGGCATGAAAGGGGTCATGCGCGGGGTGTCGGTGCGTACGGCCACGAAGTCGGCCTTCCGGCCCGGCGTCAGCGCGCCGAGCTCGGCGCCGCGGCCGATCGCCGCCGCGCCGCCGCGGGTCGCCATGCTCAGCACCTGCCACGAGTCCATCGCGGCCGCATCCATCGTGCGGAGCTTGCCGAGAAGCGAGGCGACCTTCATCTCCTCGAACATGTCGAGGTTGTTGTTCTCCTTCTCGCCGTCGGTGCCGAGCCCCACGTTGACACCCGCGGCCAGCATCTCGGCGACCGGGGCCATGCCGCTGGCGAGCTTCATGTTGGAGACCGGGTTGTGCGAGACGCCGACGCCGCGCGCGGCGATGAGGTCGACCTCGGCCGCATCCAGCCACACCGCGTGGGCGATCATCGCGCGCGGCACATCGAAGAAGCCGAGCTCTTCGAGGGCGAACATGGGGCGCGCGCCGTACCGGTCGGCGAAGTCGGCGAGCTCGATCTCCGACTCGCTGCAGTGCGTGTAGAGGCCGGTGCCGTAGGCGTTCGCCAGCGCGATCGCGCGGCGCTGACCCGCCGCATCCGCGTAGAACGGGTGCTCGAGTCCGACCCACGGCATGATGCGGCCGTTGGCCGCTCCCGTCCACTCCGCCAGCATCCGCTCGTTGTCGTCGAGGGTGTCGAAGTAGTCGAAATCGGGGTGCTCGCCGACGTAGTTGACCGTCACGACGCGGTTGCCGAGGACGGATGCGGCGCGCGCCGCACCGTCCATGTAGCGCCACATGTCCACCACGGTCGTGGTGCCGGACAGGAGCCCCTCGGCGTAGCAGAGCCACGCGGCGGCCTCGGCCTCGTCCGGACGCAGCACGCGATGCATCGGGTCGATGTGCAGCCGCAGCCACTCCCAGACCGGCAGGTGCTCGGCGGTGCCGCGCAGCATCCCGGAATGGTGGTGGGCGTTGATCAGACCCGGCATGAGCAGACGGTCGGGCAGCTCGACGCGCTGGGCGTCGGGGTGCGCCGCGATCAGCTCGGCGCGGGGCGCGACGTCGGTGATCGTGTCACCGGTGACGAGGACGCCCGCATCCGTGAGGACGCGGCGCTCGTCGTCCATCGTGACGACGAGATCGGGCAGGAAGAGGCGCGCGGTGGGAGGCACGCTGCCGATCGTAGATACCTATCTTTGATTACAGATACCAATCACGTTTCGCGCGCGTTACCTCTGCGCCGAGCCCCGCGGGGGAACCGCCCGATCTGCTCGCCTGTCACAGATCGACGCGACCGCGTCGATCTGTGACAGGCGAGCCGGGGGAGCGAGGGCGAGTCCCCGGGGGGCGGCGGGGCGGCGAGTCCCCGGGGGGCGGCGGGAGGGCGAGTCCCCGGGGGGGCGGCGGGAGGGCGAGTCCCCGGGGGGGGGGTGAGGGCGGGTGCCTGGCGGCGGCGGGAGGGCGAGCCTCCGGGGGAGCGAGGGCGGGTGCCCGGGGGCGGCGGGAGGACGAGCCTCCGGAAGGGGGAGGCCCGGGTTCAGCGCTCGGCGACGTGCACGAGCAGGAGCACGGCCGGGTCGGCGCCGTCGATGCGCCAGCGGTTGCGCAGTGCTCCGGGGTGAGAGAGGGCGTCGCCCGCGGTGAGCGTCCACGCACCGCGGTCCTCCAGCTCGACCGTCAGCGAACCCGACACGAGGTAGATCGTGTTCTCGCCGTCGGACTCGAACCATTCGCCGACGTACGGCGCGCGGGCGATGCGATACTCCTGGACGGTCGCACCGCGGGTGGCGGCCGAGGAGATGATCCGGCTCACGGCGCCGTCGTCGCTCTCCGAGACGGGAACGAGCTCGCCCTCGCCGCGACGGACGACGTGGATCGGCTCCGGCTCCTCGTTGGCCGGCAGCAGCTCCGACGGGGAGATGTCGAGCACCTTCGCCAGCTTGAAGAGGGTGAGGATCGACGGCATCGTCCGGCCCCCCTCGATCTGGCTCAGGAACGGCTGACTGATCTCGGCCGCGCCCGCCAGCGCCCGCATCGAGAGCTTCTTCGCCGTGCGGGCGGCGCGGATGCGGCGTCCGAGCGAGACGCCGATGTACGCCTCCGCGTCGGCGGGGCCGGCCGCATCCGGCTCGGTCAGGGCGTCGGTCGTCACGGACCCAGGATCGCACCGGCCCCGCCGCGCCACAAACCAGCCGGACGGTGAGCACGCGCGCGTCGCCCGTCCACGGATGCGGATTGTGTGCGCCGGAGGGCGTTCGAGGGACCCGAATCGTCGTGGATCGGGCCGCGGAGCCGCGTGTGGGGTTCCCTCGAACAGGGGATGCGGCGCGCCAGGCGCGCGGGCACCCCGGGGTTCACCCGTGCGTGAGGCGCCAGACGCGCGCGCGGGTGAACGGCTGCTGGTACGGGCGCACGCCCAGTGCGCGCGCGATCGCGTTGCCGATCGCCGGGGCCACCGGGTTGTAGGGCGACTCGCTCATCGACTTCGCGCCGAACGGACCGAGGTCGTCACGGGTCTCGGCGAAGTACACCTCGGTGTCGACGATGTCGGCGAACTGCGGCACGCGGTACGTGCGGAACACCGGGTTCTCCACGCGGCCGTCCTCGTCGATCAGCACCTCTTCGTAGAGCGCGCTGCCGATGCCCTGCGCTGCACCGCCCTCGACCTGGCCCCGGCACTGCGCGGGGTTGAGGACCGTGCCCGCATCCGCCGATTGGATGGACTGGAGGATGCGCACGGTGCCGGTGGAGGGGTCGACCGCCACCCGCACGGCGTGCACGTTGAACGCGAGCGAGCGCACTTCGCCGAGCTCCGCGCCCGTCGTCGTGAGACCCTCTTCCGTCGCGTCGGATGCGGCCGCCACGATCTCCCCGAACGACAGCAGCCGGTCACCGGCGCGCACGCCGTCGGCGGTGAGTTCGGGCTCCGCATCCGGGACGAGCTCGCGGGCGATGTGCAGCATCCGCTGCTCGAGGGCGAGGCAGGCGGCGTAGAGCGCCTTGCCTGCCACCGTCACGCCCGCCGAGGCGAAGGCGCCCGTGTCGTGGCTGACCAGGTCGGTGTCGGCGGTGCGCAGGTCGAGCCGGTCGACGTCGACGCCGAAGACGGATGCGGCGATCTGGCGCAGCACGACCGTGGTGCCGTTGCCGAACTCGCTCGTTCCGGCGCGCAGCGCATAGGTGCCGTCGGGACGCAGGGTCGCAGTGGTGTGCGAGATGTGGCCGAAGGGAGCCATCGTGGCGATCATCGCGACCGCCATGCCCTCGCCGACCGCCCACCCCTCGGGTGCGTCGACGCCGTTGCCGCGCCGCAGCGCCGTCTCGGCCAGATCCAGGCACTGGTCGAGACCGTACGAGCCCCAGCGCAGGTCGGGCTCGTGCAGGTCGTCACCCGGCCGGATGACGTTGCGGCGCCGGAGCTCGAACGGGTCCATGCCGAGGGTGAGGGCCAGCTCGTCCATCGCCGACTCGACCCCCAGGATCACCTGGCCGAGCCCGTACCCGCGGAAGGCGCCGGAGGGGACGTTGTTCGTGTACACGACCTCTGCGTGGATGCCGCGCACGGGCGAGCGGTACACGGTCATCGCGTCGGCGCACGCGTGGAACAGCACGCCCCGCGAGTGGTTGCCGTAGGCGCCGGTGTCGCTCAGCAGGTCGAGCTTCATCGCGGTCAGCACCCCGTCGCGCGTCGCGCCCAGCGTCACCGCGACGCGCATCGGATGACGCAGCGCGGCACGCTGGAACTCATCGGTGCGCGAGAACTCGTACGAGACCGGACGGCCCGTGTCGAGCACGGCGAGGGCCACGAGGTCCTCCGTGAAGATCTCCTGCTTGCCCCCGAAGCCCCCGCCGACGCGGGCCGCGAAGACCCGCACCTCGGCGGGGTCTCGGCCGAAGATCCGCGCGATCTCATCGCGCACGAGGAACGGCACCTGGGTGCTGGAGCGGATGACGAGCCGTCCGTCGTCGTCGATCCACCCGACCGAGCCGTGCGTCTCGAGCTGTGCGTGCGTGACACGACCGGTCTGCCAGGTCCCCGTGACGGTGACCTCGCTGGCCGCCAGCGCCTCCTCGACGTCGCCGCCGTGGTTCTCCTGCAGCGAGAGCACCGTGTTGCGATCGGCGTGGTCGACGCGGTCCTGCGGCGTGCGGTCGGGGTGCAGCAGCGGCGCACCCGGAGTGCGGGCGGCTTCCGGATCGAAGACGGCGGGCAGCACCTCGTAGTCCACCCGGATGGCGCGACAGGCCGCATCCGCCGCCGCCGCCGTCTCGGCCACGACGGCAGCGACCCGCTGACCCACGTGGCGCACCACGGAGTCGAGCATGCGCGTGTCGTCGGGGTCGTCCGTGCGGTGCTCGTGGCGCCCGGTCGAGTAGCGGACGTCGGGTACGTCCTCGTGCGTGTAGACCGCCACGACACCCGCGATCGCGCGCGCGGCGCTCGTGTCGATCGAGCGGATGCGGGCGTGCGCGTGCGGCGACGACAGCACGCGCAGCACGAGTGCGCCGACGACGGGCTCGTCGAAGGTGTAGGGCTCCAGCCCCTGCACGATGCGGCGAGCGGCGGGCGGGACGAGCGAGGTCCCGACGGCGCCGGTCGGCGCGGGTCCGGTCTCGCGCACGGGGCCCAGCACCGACGACCGGATGGCCTCGCGGATGGGGCGGTACCCCGTGCAGCGGCACAGGTTGCCCTTCATCTTGCGGTCGAGGTCGTCGAGATCGTGCTCGCAGACGGTGGATGCGGTCACGCTCATTCCGGGCGTGCAGAATCCGCACTGGAACCCGAAGTTCTCGGCGATCGCCTCCTGCACGGGGTGCAGCTCGTCGCCCGGGGCCAGACCCGCGGCGGTCGTGACCGAGCGCCCCTCCATCCGCACTGCCGGGATGATGCAGGAGTGCACGGGCTCGCCGTCCAGGAGCACCGAGCAGGCGCCGCAGTCGCCGGCGTCGCATCCCTTCTTGACTTCGGTGTGTCCGTGCTCGCGCAGGAGAGTGCGCAGGCACTGACCGGCGGCGGGCTCCGCATCCACGGACTCGCCGTTGACCTCGAACCTCATGCGGCCTCCTCCAGTTCGACCCGGATCCGCTCCGCGAACTCGATGCTCACGCCGCGCCGCCAGTCCGCAGACCCCAGCGGATCGGTGTAGTAACCGGACACGGAACCGACGGATGCGGCGAGCGTCGCCGCATCCGGAAGTCCGGCGAAACGCAGCACGGTGGGAGCCGCGGTGGCGGCGGTGAGGGTGAACACGCTCGTGCCGTCCTCGTCGACGCGGCCGGTGACGACCGCTCCGGAGCGGCCCAGTTCGGCGAGGGCGATCTTGCGCAGGCGCGCGGTGGAGCGCAGGGCGGATGCGGGGAACTCGAGCGCGCGCAGCACCTCGCCGCGGGCGAGCACGTTGGTGCCGTTTCCGGTGGGCACCTCGGCCACGGGCATGCGGCGCTCGCCGCCGTCCGGCGTCCAGATGACGGCCGTCGCGTCGAGTGCCGCGGCGAGCGAGATCATGGCGCCCGCCGCGAACGAGCGGCACACGTTGCCGCCGACGGTGGCGGTGTTCCAGATCTTGAACGAGGCGAGGAGGGCGTGCGCCGCATCCGCGACGAGGTGTGCGGCGCTCCACGCGGAGGGGACCGGCGGCAGATCGGCCGCACGCCCCTCCGACCAGGCGAGGAAACGGGCGATCGTGCAGGTCGCCCCCACCCGCAGGCCGTCGTCTGTGAGCTCGATCTCGGGCCAGTCGAGGGTCGTGAGATCGACGAAGCCGGTCGTGCCCGGCAGCGGCTCGCTCATGAGCCAGGTGCCGCCCGCGATGAAGACCTCGCCCTCGTTCAGGCGCAGGTCGGACCGGCTTCGCGCCGGGCGGAAACTCGTGATGGTCGTGATGTCCACGGCTGCCTCGGGATGTTGGTCACATGAACAGCCCTCAGTGAACCAGGGCGGCGTTTCGTGGGTGTTTCGCGGGTGTGAGCCGGCGGTCCCCGGCGAGCAGGCTACGCCCGGGCGGGCCCCCAACTCCTGCACATCCGTCGTGCCGTACTCTGCTGCGCCGTCAGCCGTCGGTTCTGCAGGAGTTCGGGCGCCAGGGTGCGGGCGACGCCGCGTTCGGCTGCGGTCCGCATCCGAACGCCCGCGGCGACGCAACTCCTGCAGAACCGAGGCGTCGAGGTGTCACACGCCCCGATCTGCCGGTTCTGCAGGAGTTCGCGCACGGAATGGGCCGCGCACGCGCGGAGCGCCGGGTCAGCGCGGGCTCCACCCGTTGACCAGGATGCGGGCGTTGTCCACCAGGTCCGCCGCGGCGGCGGGCTGGGCACGCACGATGGCCATCGCCGAGAGCACGTGCGCGGTGCAGGAGCGGGTGAGGACGGCGCGATCCTCCGCATCCAGATCGGGGCGGCGGGCGGCGACGCCGGCGGCGAAGGCTGCCGTCAGCTCGGCGCGGTACTGACCGACCGCCCGCTTGACGTGCTCGTCGTCGGCGAGGGTGCCGCGCACGGTGTTCATGAGGAGGCAGCCGTGCTCGGCGAGATGTGTGCGGGGGGCTTGCAGAGCGGTGGCAAGACCGGTGAGGTAGGTCTCGAGTGCATCGGTGCTCACGTCGGGTCCCAGGAGAGGGGCGAGTCGTGGTCGGATCACCTCGTCGAGGTAGCTCTCGATCGCCGCGTCGAACAGCTCTCGCTTGCTGCCGAACGAGTGGTACAGGCTCGAACGGCCGAGCCCGGTGGCCGCCTCGAGGTCCGGGACGGATGCCTCGGCGTAGCCGTGCTGCCAGAACACGTCGCGCGCCGCGCGAACGACCGCATCCTCGTCGAAGGTCCGAGTGCGACCCATCGCAACCACCGCCTTTACTAGAACGTCCATTGCAGTATATATTGAAACGACCGTTGCAATAACAGGAGGATTCCATGCTCATCGTCGGACTCGTGTTCGCGGGCCTCGCGGCCGTGCTGCACGTCTACATCTTCTGGATGGAATCGTTCGCGTGGGATCGCCCCCGCACCCGCCAGACCTTCGGCCTGGGCAGCGACGAGCAGGTGCAGATGACGAAGCCGATGGCGTACAACCAGGGCTTCTACAACCTGTTCCTCGCGATCACGGCCTTCGTCGGCATCGTCGGCGTCGCGGCGGGAGCGACCGCGGTGGGCGCGGCCCTGGTGCTGACCGGCACCGGTTCGATGCTGGCGGCGGCCCTGGTGCTGCTGCTCTCGGATCGCACGAAGGCCCGCGCTGCGATCACGCAGGGCACCCTGCCGCTGCTCGCCGTCATCGCGACGACGATCGGCCTGCTGCTGTAGGAGAACCCCGACGGCAACGGCCCTCGGGGGCGTCCATCCGACGCCCCCGCCTTCCCTCACCCCACGAGAAAGAGGAACAACATGCGCGCCATCGTGCACTCCGCCTTCGGCGATCCCGCCGAGGTCCTTCACGTCGAGGATGCCCCGCTCCCCGAGCCCGGCGCGGGACAGGTCCGCGTGCGGACGCTGCTCTCGCCCATCCACAACCACGATCTGTGGACCGTGCGCGGCACCTACGGCTTCAAGCCGGAGCTTCCTGCGCGCGCCGGAACCGAGGCCGTGGGCGTCGTGGATGCGGTCGGTGAGGGCGTCGAGAACCTCAGCGTCGGTCAGCGCGTCGCCACCGGCGGCACCTTCGGCGTGTGGGCCGAGTACTTCATCGGCCGCGCGGCCGCGATGATCCCGGTGCCGGACGCGATGGACGACGTCACCGCGTCCCAGCTCGTCTCCATGCCCTTCAGCGCCCTGAGCCTCATCGAGTTCCTCGAGCTCGAGCGCGGCGACTGGCTCGTGCAGAACGCGGCCAACGGCGCCGTCGGTCGCCTCGTCGCGCAGCTCGCGGTGGCCCGCGGCCTGAACGTGCTCGGACTCGTGCGCCGCGACGCGGGGGTGTCGGAGCTCGAGGGCCTCGGCATCGGCAACATCGTCTCGACCGAGGGTGAGAACTGGCGCGAGCGCGTCGCCGACATCACCGGTGGCGCCCCGATCGTCGCCGGGGTCGACTCGGTCGGCGGTGCCGCATCCGGCGAGGTGCTCTCGCTGCTCGCCGAGAACGGCACGCTGGTCGCCTTCGGCGCGATGGCCTCGCCGATCATGGAGATCGCCTCGGGCGACGTGATCTTCAAGCAGGCCACTGTCAAGGGCTTCTGGGGCAGCAAGGTCAGCTCATCGATGGCGCCCGCGCGCCGTGGTGAGCTGCTGCGCGAGCTCGTGACCCGCATCGGCGAGGGCGTTCTTACGCTCCCGGCGTCGCACACCTTCAGCTTCGACGAGATCTCGGATGCGGCCCGCGCCAACTTCGAGCCCGGCCGCATCGGCAAGGTGCTCCTCAAGCCCTGACCGCGCCTCCTCTCACCGAGCGAGCATCCGTTCGCCGGGCGAGCATCCGATGGGGTGCTCACTCGGTGAACGGGTGCTCTTTCGCGTCGGGGCCTACAGCTCCAGCTCGACCGCGGTCTCCAGGGCTGCCTCGATCGAGCGCATCCACCCGTCCTTGAGCGCGGTGTTCTTCTCGTCGTACAGCGACGCGCCGTCGACGAGGTTGCTCGAGCAGGCGCAGACCATGCCGGCGCGCAGCCCCCGCATCCGCGCGACGATGTACAGCGCCGACGCCTCCATCTCGACGTTGAGGATGCCCATGCGGTTGAGCTGGCCGATCCATTCCGGCGTCTCGGCGTAGAACGCGTCGTCGCTCACGCTGATCCCACTGTGCGAGCGCGTGCCTGATGCGGCGGCCAGCCGCTCGGAGTGCCGCTGCAGAGCGAGCGTGAGCGACAGGTCCGGCACGGCCGGGAAGCCCTTGGGAAGGTACGCGTCGGTCGTGCCGTCGTTGCGGAAGCTCCCCTCGCTCACGAGCAGGTCGCCGGGTTCGATGCCCGGTTGGAGCCCGGCGGAGCTGCCGACCCGGATGAACGAGGTCACGCCGACGCGGGCGAGCTCCTCCACCGCGATCGCGGTCGAAGGACAGCCCATCCCGGTGGAGGTGGCGGTGATGTGGCGCCCCTTGTACCAGCCGGTCATCGTGCGGTGCTCGCGGTTGTGTGCGACCTCGCGCACGTCGGTCAGGAACTCGGCCACCAGCGGTACCCGGAACGGGTCGCCCGGCAGCAGAGCCACGGACGACACCTCTCCCGGCGCGACGCCGATGTGGTACTGCCGGGCGGTGAGACCGGCCTGGGACTTGTCGACGGGCTGAGACATGCCTACTCCTCGGGTGCTGAGACGAACGGTTCGTCGCAGTCCCCGCCCTGGCTGCCGCCATGGTTGTTAGGACGCGCGGTCAGGCTAGCACCGCGCCGTGTCGTCCCCTCACCGGGCGAGCACTCGTCAGTCGAGTGAGCACCCGATCGACTGCTGGCTCGGCGAAAGGATGCTCTCTCGCGAAGCGGAAGCGGACGCGGACGTCGAGGCGGAGGCGGATGCGCGCGGGTGCAGGGCGCCGGTGCCCGCGCGCAGCGGCAGGCCCGAGCCGCCGCGCCGCGCGGCGACGATCTCCGCCAGCACAGCGATCGCCGTCTCAGCGGGCGTGACGCCGGCCAGATCCAGTCCGAGCGGCGAGTGCAGACGGGCGAGATCGGTCTCGGGCACACCGGCCTCGCGCAGCAGGTCCGCCCGACGGGCGACGGTGCGCCGCGCACCCATCGCGCCCACGAAGCCCACGGGCAGGGCGAGGGCTGTCTGCAGAGCCGGGATGTCGAGGCGCAGGTCGTGGGTGAGCACACAGACGGCGGTGCGCTCGTCGAGCTGGTTCCGCTCGTCGAGTTGTTGCAGGTACTCGTGCGGGAGGGCGCACACCCGCTCGTCGGCCTCGGGGAACCGCTCTTCGGTGACGAGGGTGTCCCACACGTCGCAGACCGAGACGGCGAAGCCGGATGCGGCGGCCACCCGGCTGAGGGCTGCGGCGTGCTCGCCCGCACCGAGGATCACGAGGCGCGGACGGCGCGGGGCCGCCACCACGAGCAGGTCGTCGTGCAGCGCGCTCTCGGGCACGGGGTCGTGCGGCACGAGCGTGCCGGCGGCAGGTCCCGAGGCGACGATGCCGATGGCCGCCGGACGGTCGGCGGCCGCGCGCTCGAGCGCGTCACGGGCGACCGCATCCGTCGGGGACACGATGCTGATGACGGCGTCGATCGTGCCGCCGCAGGCGAGGCCCGCGGCGAACGCCTGATCGTCGGTGAAGCCGAACCGCGCCGCGTCGCCGGTGCCGCGGGCGAGCGCTGCGAGAGCGAGCGCGACCGCGTCGCCCTCCACGCATCCGCCCGAGATCGAGCCGATCACCCGCGCATCGCGCGTGACGGCCATGGCCGAGCCGACGCCACGGGGTGCCGAGCGGGCGACTCCGGCGACGGTGATGGTCGCCACGGTCTGTCCCGCACGCAGCAGCGGCAGCAGGTCGGCGGCGAGTTCGAGCATGCTCCCACGCTAACCAGCGTGTGTTTCGTGCGCGATACGCTGACCTGATCATGCCCCAGCCTGCTGTCGCCGGCCTCGTGCTCGCCGCGGGTGCGGGGCGCCGGTTCGGTTCCCCCAAGGCGCTCGCCCGCACTCCCGACGGACGCTCGTGGCTCGCGCTCGCCGTCGGAGCGCTCCGTGATGCGGGGTGCTCGCCGCTCTACGTCGCCGTGAGTGCCAGCCTCGACGAGGTGCTGCCGCTCGTGCCCGCCGACGCGGAGCCCGTGCTCATCCCCGATCCGTCGGAGGGGATGAGCGTATCGCTGCGCGCCGGGCTGATCGCGGCCACGACCTCGGATGCGGTCGCGCTCGCCATCATCACGGTGGACACCCCTGAGGTGCCGGCTTCCGCAGTGCAGCGTCTGACGGGTGCGGTGGATGCCGCATCTCTCGTGCAGGCGGTGTACGGCGACCGGCCTGGACACCCCGTGGTGATCGGCCGTGATCACTGGTCGGCGCTCGCCGCATCCGTCTCGGGCGATCGGGGGGCGCGTGACTATCTGCGTGCCTACGGCGCGGCGCGAGTCGACTGCGCCGATCTCTGGTCGGGCGAGGATCGCGACACGCGCTGATGCGCCCCGATGCCGACGCAGCCCAGAATGGGCCTATGCCGGACGACACCGACGACGAGCTGGCGCGTCTGCAGGCGCGAGCGTACGGTCCGGCCGCCGACATCGATGCGGAAGGCCTCGCCCGGCTCGCTGCGCTCCAGGAGAGCAGGACTGCCGCTGCGTCGACGGCGGACTCGGCCTCCGCCGCGGACGCGTTGGCCGCGCTGTTCGGGCCGCCTTCGGGCCAAGCCGATGCCGCATCCGGCGCCGCTGCGCCGACGCGGCGCGGGCTGCGTGCCGGACTGCGTGAGGACGACCTCGCTCCCGCGCCCGAGCCTGACGTCGTGTTCGAACCCCTGCCCGATGCTGCACCGGGGGTTCCTGAGGAGGAACCCACGGCGCCCGCACGATCGAGCGCCGCCGCGCGGATCGCCTCGTCGCTGCCGAGCGGACGGATGCGGTGGGTGTGGCTCGCGAGCCTCGTGGTCGCGATCGTCGTGACGGCGCTCGTCACGACGTGGATGCGCCCGTCGGACGGCGCGGGACGCGCTGCGACGTTGACGCTGCGGACCGACACCGCGACGGGCGACCGCACGCGCGGGTCCATGTCGATGGAAGACGGTGTGCGTTACTTCGGCGAGTACCTCGGGCTTCACATCTACTCGGTCGACTCCTGCCTCGAGGCATCCGTGGGCGATGCCCGGCGGCCCGTGTGGCGTACCTGCGCCAGCGAGGGACTCACCCCGATCATGGACGTCTACTTCTCCGGTGCGAACGACGAAGGCGGACTACCGGTGCCGGATGCGGTGGCGGAGCGTTTCCCGGAGGGGGCCGTCATCCGCTTCACACTTCGCGGTGACACCGTGCTCGTCGACGAGGGCCCCCTGCCCAGCCGTGGCTGAGCGTCGTCCACCGAGATCCGGCCGAACAAGGAGGAGCATGCCCGACCCGACCGAGGAAGAGCTCGCTCGCCTGCGTGCCCGCGCCTACGGGCCGGATGCCGATCTCGACGCGGCGGGGCTCGCACGGCTCACGGAACTCGAGGCCGCGCTCTCGCCCCGGCGCCCGAGCACTCGGGTCGCCCCGGAGCCGACGCCGGACCCGGAGCCGGACCCGGGCCCCGTGCCGCAACCGGCCGCCGCGGAGGAGCCGCCTCCCGCCGACGAGCCGGAGCCGCTCCCGCTGATCGCTCCGGTCTCGTTGACCGCGGAGCCGACGCCGCGGACGCTCGATCGCCGTCTGCGCGTCGCCTGGGTCCTCAGCATCCTCGTGACGGCGGCCGTCGCCGCAGGACTCACGGCCTGGACGCTCCCGTGGGGTGTGCGCGACGATCAGCAGCACGCGGCGCGGCTCACCGAGCAGCCGGGTGTGCCCGAGGGCGCGACTCAGTGGAACATGTCCGGACTGGAGATCGACGAGCTCCGTTCGTTCGGCTCGTACGCCGGCCTCGAGGTGTACGCGACGGATGCGTGCATCATCGTCGCGACGGCTCCCCTCGCCGAGGCGAGCCCGGGTGCCGGCACGTGCGCGGGTGCCGGGCTCGAACCCGTCGTCGAGTACCTCATCCCCCGGCGCTCGCGCGCGAGCGCCGGGGATTTCGGCTACCCCGAGGAGCTGCGGGACCGCTTCCCGGATGGCGTCACCTTGCGCTTCGCGCGTCAGGGCGACGTCATCCTCGTCGATGAGGGAGAGCTGCCGGCCGGATTCTGAGCCGCGCTCACGTGCGGATGACGACGTTCTCCGGTTCCTCTCCCGCGAGCAGGTGGGCGATCTGGCGTCGCACGAGTGCCACCATCCGCGGCTGCATCGCGGTCGAGGCGCCGCCGACGTGCGGCGAGATGAGCACGCCGGGCAGCTTCCAGAGCGGGTGATCCGCCGGGAGCGGCTCAGGGTCTGTGACGTCGAGTCCGGCCCGGATGCGGCCGCGGCGCACGTGATCGACCAACGCATCCGTGTCGATGAGGGTGCCGCGTCCGACGTTGACCACGAGCGCGCCGTCCGGCAGGGCCGACAGCTCCGCGTCGCCGATGATGCCGCGCGTGCGCTCGGACGCGGGGAGCGCGAGAATCAGCACCTCCGTGTCGGCCAGCACCTCGTGCAGATCCTCGAGGGCCGCCACCTCGACGCCGTCCTCGGTACGCGCATGCGTCGCGACGGCGCGCAGCTTCACCTCGAAGGGACGCAGGCGCGCGGCGATCGCCTTGCCGACGCCGCCGAAGCCGAGCACGGTGGTGCGCCGGTCGGCGAGGCTCTGCGTGAAGGCGCGCGTCCAGTCGTGCTGCCGTGCGAAGACGTCGAGCTCGCGCTGGACGGCGAGAGTCAGCGCGACGGCCAGCTCGGCCGTCGACGTCTCGTGCACGGTCGCCGCGTTCGCGAACACGATTCCCGGAGGCAGCAGTTCCTCCGTGCCCTCGTACCCGATCGACTGGCTCTGCACGAGACGGGTCTCGACGCCCTCGAGCCGCGCGACGACGTCACGCGCGCTCATGTACGGCGGCACGACCAGGTCGATCCGATCCGTCTGGGCGGCCGCATCCATGGGCCAGACGATCACCTCCACCCGCTCACCGAGATCCGCCAGTTCGGCGGCGAAGGCGGGATCCGGCACGGACACGATGAGGCGAGAGGGTGTCATGCTGCGAGCGTAGCCACCCCGCCGATGAGCCCCCGGGGCGTTGCGCTCCCGCATCCGCGTTCGTTCTGCGTCCGCGTCCGTTCTGCAGGAGATCTCCGTTGTTCGGGAGGATTCCGCGGGAATCGTCCTGTTGAGGGGATTTCTCCTGCGGTGCGGATGCGGCTGACAGCCCCCTTCAGCGGGAGCGGTCGCCCCACTCCTTCTCCGACACGACTCGTGCGACCGTGAGCCCGATCGCGAGCGCCGCCACCACGAACAACGCCTGCACGCTGTTCTGCACCGCCGCGAGCGTGTCGCCGTCGATCGTCGCGACGATGGCGCGGTACGCGGCCGCGCCGGGGACCATGATGACCACCGCCGGCACCGTCAGCGTCACCCGCGGCGCGTCCAGGCGCCGGTAGCAGACGAAGGCGCCGAGGCCCACGAGCACCCCCGCGGCCATCGCCGCGACGGCGGGCATGAGTCCCGCATCCACCGCGGTCAGACGCGCGGTGTTCGCGATCGCGCCGACCGCGGCGGAGGCGAGCGCGATGCGCCAGGGCGTGGCGAACAGGAGCGCGAAACCGAGCACGCCGACGAACCCCGCCACGAGGCGCATGACGGCGAGCACGGGCTCGTCCAGCAGGGGCGTTGCGACCGCGCCCGGCGACGTGGCGAACAGGGCGGCGACTGCCCAGACGGCCGAGCCGGCGGTGAGCAGGATGAGGCACGCGTAGACCACGCGGGCGATCCCCGCGTTGAGGTCGAGGCGGGCGAGGTCCATGGCGCCCGTGACCAGGGGGAAGCCGGGCACGAGGAAGAGCACGGCGCTCGTGAGGGCGGCATCGTGCGCGAAGGGCTGGCCCAAGAGCTCCAGGAACTGGGCGGCGCCGAGGTAGATCAGCAGCGCCGTCGCGGCGGCGAGGAACACGGTGAGGAACTCGTTCAGCCGTGCGCGGCCGAGCAGCATCCGGATCGCCTGCCCTGCGGCGGCGCCGACCCCGACCGCCACGGCCGCGGCCCATCCGCCGTTGTTCAGCAGGGCGAACGCGGCGCAGGCGGCACCTGCGGCGATGACCCGCAGCAGCATCCCGTACCGAGCGGGACGCGCGGCGATGGCATCCAGTCGTGCGGCGAAGTCCTCGACGCTGCCGCCGGCCTCGGCTTCGACCTCGTGGGAGAGCCGCTGGAGGGCGGCGATGCGGTCGGCGTTCACGACGGGGCGCGCGACCTCGGCCACACGGGTGCGCACGAGCTGCCCTCGGCTGACGGTGAGCACGATGTCGAGCATGCCGACGCGGGCGTTCATGCCCTCGATGCCCCAGGCGCGGCCGACGCGTTCCATCGTCGTTCGTACGCGCGCGGAGGATGCGCCCGCGCCCAGCATGAGGGTTCCCAGGCGCAGCACCGCGTCGGTGAGGGCGACGAACCGCACGGGTTCGAGACGCGTCTCATCGAGGGGGGTGGCGTCGCCGTCGTCCGCCGGGATCATACGGGCGCCGGCCATGCGGCCATCCTCCCATCTTCACGCCGTCGGATGCGGGACCAAGGCCCCACCGCGCTCGCGCCGCCTCGCCCCACCGCGCCCGCGCCGCCTCGCCCCCGCGCGCCGCCTCCGTCCTTCGGCGCCCGCGCCCCCTCCGCGCCCCCTCGTCTGTTCGCCTGTCACAGATCGACGCGTTCCGCGCGATCTGTGACAGGCGAACGTGGCGACACGGCGGCCCCGGGCGTCCCCGCGTCAGGAGACGGCGACCTCGTTCGGGGTCACGGCGAGCGTCGTGCTCGCGAGCACCTCGCCGCTCGTCAGATCGACCGCGTGCACCTTCTTCGCCGCGGGCTCGGTCACGTAGGCGACGTCGCCCGACACGACGATGGCGGGATGCGGGTCCTGCCACTCGACGGGGCCCTCCCACGCTGCGATGACCGGGAACTCGTCGACCAGCTCGCCGCTCGCGGGGTCGATCACGTGGATCGAGCCGTCGGTGGCGAGGATGTAACCGAGGTCCTTCGGACCCCGGGCGAGGTCGCGGAAGGTGTACGAGACGCCCTCCGGCAGCGGCACGACCTTCATGCTCGCCTTCTGGGTGTCGATCAACGCGACGTTCGAGAGCAGGTAGCCCTCGGCATCCGGGTCGTTCTTGTAGTCGCCGATGACGAGCGGGCTCGTGTCGGTGACGAAGATGTTGCCGGTGCGGCCGTACGTGTCGGGCGCCGTGATCTTCGTGATCTCGCCGTCTCGATAGATCAGCGCGCCGTTCTCGCATCCGAAGACGACGACCTCGTCCGCGGCCGTGCCCTCGCCGTGCACGCCGGGGCACTCTGCGTTCGAGGCGATCTCGGTGCCGTCCTCGTCGCGCACCGTGATGCCGGTGCGGCCGTTCGCGGAGCCGACGGTGGTCACGAAGGTGCCGTCCTCGAGCACGATCGACACTCCGTGGTGCGCCTCGGTGCCGGGGATCGTCGTCGAGGCGGGCAGGGTGTCGCCGAGCGAGGCGAACGCGTCCGTGTCGATGATCGTCGTGTCGCTCGTGCCGTCGGCGTAGAGCACCGTCTTGCCGGCGTGCCGCACGACGTGCCCGGGGGCGTCTGCGGGGAAGACGAGATCGGTCAGCGTCGGCTCGGATCCGGATGCGGCCCCGGTGTCGAGGATCTGGAAGCCCTCGCTCATCGTGACCAGCACGTGCGAGCCGTCGCCGGCCCGGTTCAGCCGGGTGAACTCCTCGGATGCGAGGTCCCCGACCGTCTCCAACGTCGTGCCGTCGAGCACGAGGATGCCGCCCTCGTAGCTGATCGCGACGCGTTCGCCGGCGGGGGCGGACGTCGAGGATGCGGGTGCAGGCGCGGTGCCGGCGCAGGCGGTCAGCGTCGCGGCGGCGACGAGTCCGAGCGCGAGCAGCGCGGGACGTCTCAGGTGCATGTGGTGCCTCATTTCTGTGGGGTTTCGCGGGCGGGGCCCGCCGGCCGCTGCGGCCGTGTGGGTGGATGGGCTCAGGAGAGCCCGGCGACGATGCGCTGCGTGTTGACGCGCATCATGGTCAGGTAGTCGCCGGCCGCGCCGTCTGCGGCGGTCAGCGACTCGGTGTACAGCTCGACGACCTGCACCTCGAGTCCGGCCTCCTCGGCCAGTGCGCGCATGAGCCGATCGGGCGATGAGGACTCGGCGAAGATCGTGCGCACGCCGGCCTGCCGAATGGCGGAGACGAGCTCCGCGAGGTCGGCGGCGCTCGGCGCTGCGAGCGTCGTGCCGCCGGGGATCGCGGCGCCCACGAGGCGCACGTCGAAGCGGTCCGCCAGGTAACCGAAGACATGGTGATTGGTCACGAGCGCGCGCCTCTCGGCGGGGATGGCGGCGAGGGCCTCGCTCATCTCGGCATCCAGTGCGGCGAGCTCGGCGCGATATGCGGCGGCGTCGTCGCGGACGATCGCCGCATCCACCCCGTCGATGCCCGCCAGCGTCGGCTCCAGCGCGTCGACGACCTGCAGCATCCGGGCGGGATCGGTCCAGAAGTGCGGGTCGTCCGCGCCGTCCGCCTCCTCGCTCGTGTACGGCAGGACATCGACCACGTCGCCCGCGACGAACTGCGCGACGCCCTCATCCGCCGCCGCCTCGAGGTGCTGAGCGAGGCCTTCTTCGAGTCCCAGGCCGTTCGAGACCACGAGGTCGGCCGAGCGCAGCCGCGCCGCCTCCTGCGCCGAGATCTCGAAGGAGTGCGGATCCGAGTCCGGCTTCATGAGGGTCACGACCTCGGCCTGATCGCCGACGAGCTCGGTGACGACATCGCCCAGGATGTTGGTGGACACCACGACGAGGGGTCGATCCTCGATCGTCGGGGCGCAGGCCGACAGCGCGCCCGCCGCGAAGAGCGCGGCTGCGAACGCGGCGATGCGCCGGCCGGGGGTCATCGGCCGGTCTCCGCGACGAAGGCGGGCTCGTCGGTCGTGGTGAACGTGCGGGCGATGCGCCCCGCATCCGCGAAGTCGATCTCGAAGAGCAGGCGCTCGGTGATCCCGTTGAGGTATGCGCGCCGGTCGTCCGCGATGAGGGTGGGCGTGCGTCCCGCCGCGAGCGAGGCGGCGACGAGCGGTTCCGTCAGGGCGAGTTCGGCACCCGTCGCACCGTCGATCACGCTCATCCTTCCGTCGACCGTGAGCCCCAGCACGTGCTCGGATGCGTCGTCGACAGCCGTGACGGCGATCAGCGGTCGCGGGGCGGGGACCGCCGTCGCCGTGCGCTCGCGGGTGTCGAGCAGGACGATCGATCCGTCCGGACTGAGGCCCGCGGCAGTCGGGCGTCCCTCCCTGTTGGCCCAGGAGCGGGGCGCGGAAATCCCTTCGGGAAGCGCGATGCGTTCGACCGCGGCCCCCGCGTCGGCGGCGACGGCCAGCAGCACACCGTCCCGGCAGCCGAGGACCGCGCCCACACGGGTGGTGAGAGTGCCGGCAGGATCGGCGCAGGGGACGGGGTCGCCGTGGGCGGTGCCGTCGCCGTCGCGCACCTCGACGGCTCCGTCGCCGGTCGTGACGAGGGCGTGGTCGCCCACGGGCACGATGTAACCCTCGTGCTCGGGCATCCGCACCCGGAACCGCTCGACGACCTCGCCCTTGGAGAGACCCTCGGTGTCCAGCAGCACGGCCTCCCCGTCGGCGAAGAATATCCCGGTGCCGCCCGTCGTCGACGAGTTGGTCGTCGCGATACGAGCCGTGCCGTGGCCGGGGACCTTCTCCAGCACGCGAGGTTGGGCGCGGTAGTAGTGGAAGTGATCCACGTGATCCCAGGTCCACATCCCGCTGTCGACGATCTCGACGCCGTCGCCGGTGTCGGCGAAGAGGTAGCGACCGTCGGTGGCTGTCGCGAGGGGAGCGTCGATGCGGCCGAGGCTCGAGGTCTCCTCGGAGAGCAGGTCGAGCAGCGTGAGTCGGCCGTCGGTCGTCGCCGTCAGCAGGTGCAGGGGCGGCTCGCTCACCTCGGCCGCGCCGGCTATGCGTCCGTGGCCGGCGCCGCCGGTCTGGGCGGGCGGCGGTTCGGGAGCGCTCGCGCACGCGGCGAGCAGGAGAGCGGATGCGGTGACGACGGTGAGGGTGAGGGGATGACGCACACGGAGCTTTCTAGAGCGGAGCCGGCACCGCGGAGGCGGAGCGGCGGGAGACGAACAGGGAGCGAAGGAGCGCGGACAGTGCGGCCGCGGCGATGGCGGATGCGGCGATCGATGCTCCGGCCGCGGTGCCGAGGTGCCACGAGAGCGAGAGGCCGGCGGTGACCGCGGCGATCCCGATGGCACCGGCGAGGACCATGGCGGCGCCGATCCCGCGCACCCACGGTCGGGCGGCCACAGCCGGGGCGAGCAGCATCCCGACCACGAGGAGCGAGCCGACGGCCTGATACGAGGCGACGACGGCGAGCGTCACGAGACCGGTGAGCGCGGCCTCGGCCCAGGCCGGACGCACGCCCAGCACCCGCGCGACGCGCGTGTCCACGGCCACCGCGACCAGCGCTCGGTGCGCGACGACCGCGAGCGTCAGCCCGATCGCGGTGGCGACGGCCAACACCGCGAGATCCTCGGCCGAGATCGCGAGCACGTCGCCGAAGAGGATCGCGGTCGCATCCGTCGCGAAGCTGCCGGAGTGCGAGATGACGATGACGCCGATGGCGAGCATCGCGACGAACAGGAGCCCGATGCTCGTGTCGTACGCGAGACGTCCGCGCCGCCGCAGTGCCCCGATCCCGATCGTCATGGCCACGGCGCTCGCGGCGCCGCCGAGGAGCACGGGGGCCCCGAGCACGGTGGCGAGGGCGACGCCGGGAAGCATCCCGTGCGCCAGCGCCTCGCCGAGAAAGGCCATGCCTCGGATGACGACCCAGGTGCCCACGACCGCGCACAGCACGGCCACGAGCGAACCGCCGACGAGCGCGCGCAGCAGGAACGCGTGCTCGAGGGGGAGGAGGAAGGTCACGACACCCGACCGTAGCGATAATGAGAACCGTTCTCAAATTGGCTAGGGTGGTCGGATGTTCCTCTCCGATCCGCCGTCGGCTCCCGCATCGACTCCGCTGTGCGCGACGGGTCTGCGCGTCGACGCGGGAGGCCGAACCCTGCTGCATCCGCTCGATCTGCGCCTGGAGCCCGGTGTGGCGACCGTGATCGCGGGGCCGAACGGCGCGGGCAAGACCACGCTCCTCGAGGCTCTCGCCGGGGTGCGGCCGGGCCGGACCGGCGTCGTGGACGGCGCCGGGCGGATCGCCTTCGTCCCGCAGCAGTCGGCGATCGCAGACGGGCTGCCGCTCACGGTGGCGCAGCTCGTGCGGATCGGGGCCTGGCGGCGCCGGCTCCCGCTTCCCTCACGCGCGGAGCGGGCGGATGCGGCGGAGGCCATGGCCGCGCTGGAGATCACCGACCTCGCCTCGCGACCTGTGGCGATGCTCTCCGGTGGCCAGCGCCAGCGTGCGCTGCTCGCCCAGGCGCTCGCCCGCCGCGCCGACGTGCTGCTGCTCGATGAACCGACGACGGGGCTGGATGCGGCCAGCAGCTCCCGCATCCTCGCCGCCGTCGAGCGGGAGCGGCGGCGCGGCGCCGTCGTCGTGTGCGTGAGCCACGACCCGGCGCTGATCGCCGCGGCCGGGCGCGTGCTCCGCCTGGAGGGCGGCCGCCTCGTGTGAGCCCGGTCCGCCCACCGCCCGCTTGCCCTCCGCCCCGTGCTCGTCCGCCTCTTGCCTGCTCCGCCTCCGCCCGGTCCGCCTCGTGCCCGCTCCGCCTCGTGCCGCGCCCTCCTTGTTCGCCTGTCACAGATCGACGCGTTCCGCGCGATCTGTGACAGGCGAACGCCCGGGGACGAACGCCCGGGGACGAACGCCCGGGGACGAACGCCCGGGGACGAACGCCCGGGGACGAACGCCGGGGGACGAACGCCGGGGGATGAACGCCGGGGGATGAACGCCGGGGGATGAACGCCGGGGGATGAACGCCGGGGGATGAACGCCGGGGGAT